>JAESFZ010000018.1_pt1 | contig 874045 bp, 872 predicted proteins | sample 9269561 | NCBI WGS metagenome assembly JAESFZ01 (sample SAMN14515552, study PRJNA621657) | algae metagenome | isolation source: Tildeniella nuda ZEHNDER 1965/U140 and co-occurring heterotrophs from wet... | place: Switzerland: Stansstaad, Zurih | collected 1965-01-01
TGGCCAAAGGCTTACGCGAAGCCCGCGACCACCACCCCGCTGCGACTAACGAACAAGTTCGTAAGTCTCGCACCCCTCCTCTGAAGAGGAGGGGCTGGGAATGGCCGCTCCCGCCCGAAAGCCGCCGAACTTTGTCTAACGAAATTAATGCGCGCAGACGCGCAGAGGCCGTGGAGAGACAAGACGTCCTCTCTGCGGTCTCTGCGCCTCTGCGCGAATATTATAATAGCCTGCGGGCGCTCCCACCCGAAATCTCGCCCCTCCCGGCGACCCCAAACCCCTACCCAAACATGCATTTCCTGCATCCCAGTTTTCGCATTTGACAACATACCGACTGGTCGGTATGTTGATTCGCATGACGACGACACCCACCCCTCCCGTTCCGCTGCCGATGGGCCGCCCCGCCCGCGGCAATGCCCGCGCCAAGCTGATCGCCGCGGCGCACAGCACGGTGCGGCGGCAGGGCTATGCTGCGACGAGCGTCGACGAGATCTGCGCCGCCGCGGGGGTTACCAAGGGCGCCTTCTTCCACCATTTCGCGTCGAAGGAAGCGCTGGGCGTCGCGGCGGCCGAGGGCTGGACCGAGCGCGCGCGGCCGATGTTCGAACTGGCGCCGCATAATCGCCTCGACGATCCGCTCGACCGGCTGCTCGGCCATATCGATTTCCGCCTGTCGATGCTCGACGGCCCCACCGAGGATTATACCTGCTTCGTCGGCACGATGGTGCAGGAGGCCTATGCGACGAGCGACCGCATCCGCGCGGCGTGCGAGGCGAGCATCAACGCCTATTGCCAGGCGCTCGCCCCCGACATCCAGGCCGCGATCGACCTCTACGGCACGCCCGAGGACATCAGCGCGATCGGCCTCGCGCAGCATGTCCAGTCGGTCCTGCAGGGCGCCTTCGTCCTGGCGAAAACCACGAACGATCCGGCGATTGCGCGCGGCACCGTCACCCATCTGAAGCGTTATGTCCGGATGCTGTTCGGGCGCGGAGGCGCGGCTTGACGCGACAGGTAATTGCGGCCGCGCGCCGCCGACGCTGACTAACGAACCCCCACCCCCCCAAAGGAGAGAGTAGATGCCCCAGATGATTTTCGTGAACCTGCCGGTGACCGACCTTCCCAGGTCGAAAGCCTTTTACGAGGCGGTCGGCGCGGTCAACAACCCGGCCTTCACCGACGAGACCGCCGCCTGCATGGTGGTGACCGAGGGTTCGATCCACGTCATGCTGCTGACGCACGAGAAATGGGCGACCTTCACCGCGAAGGCGATCCCCGACGCGCATAGCACCGCGCAGGTCCTGCTCTGCGTCTCGGCCGACAGCCGCGCCGACGTCGATGCGCAGGTCGACAAGGCGGTCGCCGCGGGCGGCAAGGCCGACCCGACCCCGACCCAAGAATATGGCGACTTCATGTACGGCCGCAGCTTCGAGGATCCCGACGGCCATATCTGGGAAGTGATGTGGATGGATCCGACCGCCATCCCCGCCGGCGAACCCGCCGAAGCCGCGGCGTAAGCCAGACCCGGGAGGAGGAAGAGCATGACCGATGCAGTCCCCACAAAGGGTCAGACGATCGCCGGCCGCATTATTAGTGGCTTGCTGATCCTCTTCCTCCTCTTCGACGCCGGGCTGAAGCTCGTCTCGCCCGCGACCGCGATCAAATATAGCCCGCCGGGGCTCGGCTGGCCGCTCGAGGCCGGCACGATGTACCTGCTCGGCACGCTACTGCTGATCCCGACCTTGCTCCACATCTGGCGCCCGACCGCGATCCTCGGCGCGATCCTGATCACCGGCTATCTCGGCGGCGCGATCGCAACGCATGTCCGCATTGGCAGCCCGCTGTTCAGCCACAGCCTGTTCGGGGTCTATCTCGGCCTGATGCTGTGGGGCGGGCTGTGGCTGCGCGATCCGCGCATCCGTGCGCTGATCCCCTTTTCGAAGGGAGCCGTAGCATGAGCTTCCAGGCCTATATGGACAATGTCGAGGCCAAGACCGGCCAGTCGCCCGACGCGCTGAAAGCCATCGCGATCGAAAAGGGCCTTGCCGACGACCAGGGGCTCGCCCCCAGGGTCAAGGCCGGCGCGATCATCGACTGGCTGAAGGCGGATTACGATCTCGGTCACGGCCACGCGATGTCGATCGTCGCCTATCTCAAAGGCAAGCGGAGCTAGACTCCGTCACAAGATCAAGAGGACGTCTTATGACCTATCGCTCTTCCCGTTTCCGCGTGGCCCCGGCGTTCGCCCTGGCCGCCACAGCCAGCGCTTTCGCGCTGCTGCCCGCGCCGTCCGCGGCTGCCAGTGCGGCACCGCCCGTTGCGACCGCGCCCGCCAGCGCGGCGCAAAGCGGCCACGTCGACGTCAACGGCACGAAAATCCATTATCAAGTCCAAGGCGACCTCAAGTCGGGACAGACCCCGCTGCTGGTGCTCCACGGCGCCTTCATGTCAGCCGACGCGATGAAACCGCTCAGCGATCCCTTCGTCGCGAGCCGCCCGGTGATCGCGATCGACGCGCGCGGCCATGGCCGTTCGGGCGGGGTCGACGGCAAGCTCGGCTACGACCTGATGGCCGACGATGCCGCCGCGGTGCTGGCGAAGCTCGGCGTCGCCAAGGCCGACGTCTTCGGCTATTCGATGGGCGCCTCGACCGCGATCGCGCTGGCGGTGCGCCACCCCGACCGCGTCGGCAAGCAAGTGATATTGTCGGGTACCGCGCGGCTCGACGGCTGGTACCCCGAGGTGCTCGCAGGCATTTCGCAGCTGACCCCCGAGATTTTCGCGGGCAGCCCGATCGAGAGCGGCTACAAAAGCCTGTCGCCGACCCCCGACAAATTCCCGCAGCTCGTCGCCAACATCAAGGCGCTCGACGCGACCGACTTTGCCTATTCGGACGCGCAGCTGCGCGCGATCCCGGGCAAGACGATGGTGATCATCGGCGACGCCGACGGGGTCACGCTCGACCATGCGATCCATCTGTTCAAGCAGCGCGGCGGCGCCGACATCGCCGCGGCGACGCAGGGCTTCCTGACCGCGGCGCCCAAGGCGCGGCTCGCGATCCTGCCCGCGACCTCGCACATCGGCATCATGGCCGAGGCGCCCGCGATCGCCGCGATGGTCACCGCCTTCCTCGACGACAAGGCGCCGCCGCCGCCCGCTTTCTGACCCCCCCCAAACGACGCGATCAAAGGAGAGGATCATGTCCGTCAATCCCAATGCCAATATCGAGGTCACCGCCTTCGACTGGGTCCCCGACTTCGCGCGCGGTTTCGTCCGCGACCTCCGCCCGCGCTGGGCGTGCGAGGAGATCGGGCTCGATTATGCCGAGCATCTGATCAGCGCGATCAATCGCCCCGCCGACCATTTCCTGTTCCAGCCGTGGGGGCAGGTGCCCGTGCTCAACGACGGCGGCATCCGCCTGTTCGAAAGCGGCGCGATCCTGCTCCACCTCGCCGAAAAGGACGCGCGCCTGATGCCGCGCGATCCGCAGGGCCGTGCAAACACGCTCGCCTGGCTCTTCGCCGCCTATAACAGCGTCGAGCCGATGCTGTTCGAGCTCGGCAATGTCGACATCTTCGCCAAGGACGAGGAATGGGCGCAGCTGCGCCGCCCCAGCCTGATCGAGTTCATCCAGGGCCGGCTCGGCCGTCTCAACGACGCGATGGGCGACAAACAGTATCTGGCGGGCGAATTCACGGTCGCCGACATCGCGATGGCCACCGTGCTGCGCGAAGCCGTCGAGGCGGGGCTGATCGCCGAACAGCCCAAGCTGCAGGCCTATTTGGGTCGCTGCCTCGCCCGCCCCGCCTTCCAGCGCGCGATGGACGCGCAGCTGGCCGCCTTCAGCGAAGAAGCGGGTCCACCCGCCGCCTGATCCACCCCCTCCCATACCCCCCAAGGAGAGACAAGATGACCTATGTAGAAGGATTTGTCGTCGCGGTGCCCACCGCGAACAAGGAAGCCTATCGCAAGCACGCCGCCGACGCCGCCCCCCTGTTCAAGGAATTCGGCGTCGCGCGCATGGTCGAATGCTGGGGCGACGATGTCCCCGACGGCAAGGTCAACGACTTCAAGGGCGCGGTCGAGGCCAGGGACGACGAGACCGTCGTGTTCAGCTGGTTCGAATATCCCGACAAGGCGACGCGCGACGCGGCGAATGCGAAGATGATGAGCGACCCGCGCATGGCGGCGATGGGCGGCGAGATGCCCTTCGACGGCAAGCGCATGATCGTCGGCGGCTTCGAATCGATCGTCGACGACCGCGCCGAGGGCAGCACCGGCTATGCCGACGGCTATGTCGTCCCCGTCCCCGACGCCAACAAGGAAGCCTATCGCGCGATGGCCGAAAAGGCCTCGCAGGTGTTCCGCGACTATGGCGCAACGCGCGTGGTCGAGGCGTGGGGCGACGACGTCCCCGACGGCACGGTCACCGACTACAACCGCGCCGCGCACAAGAAGGACGGCGAAACCGTCGTCTACAGCTGGGTTGAGTGGCCCGACAAGGCGACGCGCACCGCAGGCTGGGAAAAGATGATGAAGGACGAGCGGATGCAGCACGATCCGAACGACCAGACCTTCGACGGCAAGCGCATGATATACGGCGGCTTCGAGCCGATCGTGATGGCGTGACCCTTTGGCCCTCCCCTTCAGGGGACGGCAGCGAGACTTGGCGGCATGCCGCCTAGTCGCAGCGGGTGGGAGCCAGCGGCCTTGCACTATCCCGCAGGCCCCCACCCCAACCCCTCCCCTGAAGGGGAGGGGCTTTGGAGACCCCCGATGACCGGCACAAACCAGCCCGAAACGCGTATCGCATCCTGCCCGTGCGGCACGGTGACGCTCGAACTCGCCGGGAAGCCGATCGTCGCGGCGACCTGCTATTGTGAAAGCTGCCAGACGGCGGGGCACGCCTTCGAAACGGCCCCCGGCGCGCCGCCGGTCGTCGGTGCCGACGGCGGCACCCCCTATGTGCTGATGCGCAAGGACCGGCTCCGCTGGCTGTCGGGGTCCGACCGGCTGGGCGAACATCGCCTCAAGCCCGATTCGCCGACGCGGCGCTTCGTCGCGCGCTGCTGCAACGCGCCGGTCGCGCTCGAATTCACCAAGGGCCATTGGCTGAGCGTCTATTCGGCGCGCCTCGCCGAGGCCGAGCGCCCCGCTGCCGAGATGCGCACGATGGCCAAGGAGCGGCCCGCGGGCGTCGCGCTCGCCGATGACGCGCTCAATTACGATGGCCATTCGGGCCGCTTCATGTGGCGGCTGCTGAAGGCCTGGGCGGCGATGGGCTTTCGCGCCCCGCCGGTCGAAGAGACCGAAGGCTGGACACGCTAGCGGGGGGAAAGGAGAAGAACGATGGACCACATCACCTACCCCAATGAAAGCGCCGAGTACCGGACCGCCCGCAACGCGCTGCTCGACGCCGAGATCGCGCTGCGGCGCCAGATCGAGGCGGTCGCGGCGCAGCGCCGCGCGCTGCCCCCCGGCGGCGAAATCCCCGAGGATTATGTCTTCGAACGCATCGGCGCCTTCCAGCGCCCCGAGACGGTGCGGCTGTCCGAACTGTTCGGCGACAAGAACAGCATCATCCTGCAAAGCTTCATGTTCGGGCCCGAGCGCGACGTGCCCTGCGCGGGCTGCACGCATATGCTCGATTCGATCGACGGCGGCGCGCGCTATATCGACGACCGCGCCCCGCTCTATATCGTCGCCAAGTCGCCGATCGCGCGGCTCGTCGAATGGGCGCGGCAGCGCGGCTGGAAGCACCTGACCTTCCTGTCCGACGTCACCACGCGCTATTCGGCCGATTATTTCGGCGACACGCGCAAATTCCCGCCGTCGATGCGCGCCGACCGCAAGCTCGGTCCCGGCGAGGAGTGGGACGAGACGATCTTCAACAGCTTCCGCAAGCATGGCGACATCATCCGGCATCACTGGGGCAGCGAAATGGCCTTCGCGCCGCAGGATCCCGGCCAGCACCACCGCGCGGGCGACCAGGTCGACGCGCTCTGGGGCCTGCTCGACATGACCCCCGAAGGTCGCGGGGATTATTTTCCGACCGTCGAAGGAGGAAAGACATGACGCAAGCATCGAACTTCATCTGGTACGAACTGATGACCGGCGATCCAAAGGGCGCCGCCGCCTTCTACGGCGCGGTCATCGGCTGGAGCATCCCCGACAGCGGCGAGCAAACCGCCGGCGGGGTCGACTATCGCATGATCGTCCGCGACGACGGCGGCAATGCCGGCGGCGTGCTCGCGCTGACCGCCGACATGGAAGCCGGCGGCGCGCGGCCGATCTGGCTCGGCTATCTGCACGTCGACGACGTCGATGCCGCGATCAAGGCGATCGAGGCCGACGGCGGCGCCGTCCAGATGGGCGCGATGGACATCCCGGTCGGGCGTATCGCGATGGTCACCGACCCGCAGGGCGCGCCTTTCTATATCATGGACCCGACGCCGCCGCCGGGCTCCGAAGGCATGGAAAGCGACGTCTTTTCGATGGACCAGCCGCAGCGCGTCCGCTGGAACGAGCTCGCGACGAGCGACCCCGACGCCGCGATCGCCTTCTACACCAAGCATTTCGGCTGGGGGCAGGAGGGCGAGATGGATATGGGCCCGGCCGGTGCCTATCGCTTCATCCAGCGCGGCGATGTCGGCATCGGCGCGGTGATGCCGCTGATGGAGGGCTATCCGGTGCCGGTGTGGAATTTCTATATCGGGGTCGACGACATCGACCGCGCGCGCGACGCGGTCGCGGCGAACGGCGGCACGATCACCAACGAGCCGATGGAAATCCCCGGCGGCGAATATGCGATGAACGCGATCGACCCGCAGGGCGCCCCGGTCGGCTTCGTCGGCCCGCGCAAATAATCCCGAGCACCCAAGGAGAGAGACGATGAGCAAGACCCCGATGACCCTGTGCCTGTGGTACGAGGGCGATGCCGAGGAAGCCGCGGCCTTCTATGCCGCGACCTTCGCCGACAGCCGGGTCGGCGCGATCAACCATGCGCCGGCGGACTCGCCGGGCGGCAAGGAGGGCGATGTGCAGACGGTCGAATTCACCCTCCTCGGCACGCCGTGCGTGGGCCTCAACGGTCCGCCGATCTTCAAGCATAATGAGGCCTTTTCCTTCATGGTGCACACCGACACGCAGGAAGAAACCGACCGGCTGTGGAACGCGATCACCGGCAACGGCGGGCAGGAAAGCGTCTGCGGCTGGTGCAAGGACAAATGGGGCGTCAACTGGCAGATCACCCCGCGCGTTCTGCTCGATGCGACCACCGGCAGTGACCGCGCCGCCGCGAAGCGCGCCTTCGAGGCGATGATGGGGATGAAGAAGATCGACATCGCCGCGATCGAGGCCGCGGTGCGCGGCGAAGCGGTTACCTAGCCACCGGCCAAGGGAGGGAGAGGAAGATGGAAGGCCAGAAAAACCAGGGGCCGACGAGCGGCCTGACCCCGCATATCGCGATCGGCGACAAGCGCGGCGCCGAGGCGATCGACTTTTACGTGCACGCGTTCGGCGCGACCGAACAGATGCGCATGCCCGCGCAGGATGGCGTGCGGCTGATGCACGCGCATCTGACGGTCAACGGCGCCTCGCTGATGATGCACGACGATTTCCCCGAATATACCGGGAGTGCGATGGGTGCGCCGACGGGGGTGACGCTGCACCTCCACGTCGACGACACCGATACTTGGTATAACCGCGCGATCGCCGCGGGGGCGGTGTCGACGCTCGAACCGCACGATGCTTTCTGGGGGGACCGTTACGCCCAGGTGAAAGATCCGTTCGGCCATCTCTGGTCGATCGGCGGGCCCATCAAAGGAGAGACGAAATGAGCAACGGAAGCGAACCCGTGACCATGTGCCTGTGGTACGACAAGGACGCCGAAGCCGCGGCCAAATTCTACGCTGCGACCTTCCCGAACAGCGAGTTTATCGCCGCAACGCGCGCGCCGAGCGATTTCCCCGACGGCAAGGAGGGCGATGTGCTGACGGTCGAGTTCACCGTCATGGGCATCCCCTTTATTGCGATCAACGGCGGCCCCGCGTTCAAACAGGATGAAGCCTTCTCGATCGTGATCAACACCGACACGCAGGAAGAGACCGATCGTTACTGGAACGCGATCGTGGGTAACGGCGGCGCTGAGAGCATGTGCGGCTGGTGCAAGGACAAATGGGGGGTGAACTGGCAGATCACCCCGCGCGTGCTGACGCAGGCGATGACCAACCCCGACCGCGCCGCCGCCAAGCGCGCGATGGACGCGATGATGGGGATGAAGAAGATCGACATCGCCGCGATCGAAGCCGCGCTGAAAGGCGAAGAAGTTGGCGCGGCGTAGCCCGGCGCTCTTTGCGTGGCTGCTCTGCGGCACGCTCGACATCGTCTATGCGGCGGTGTCGAGCGTGGTGCAGGGCGGCACCGTCTCGTCGATGCTCCACGCGGTCGCGAGCGGGCCCTTCGGCGACGGCGCGCGCCAATGGGGCGTGGCCGGCGACATCGCGGGGCTCGCGACGCATTTCGCGATCATGGGCGCGATGGTCGCCTTCTGGTTCTGGGCGGTGCGCACGAAACCCGCGCTGGCCGAGCGGCCCTGGTGGCTCACCGGAACCATCTACGGCCTGATCCTTTATCTGGTGATGAACGCCGTCGTGCTGCCGCTCCGCTTCGGCTCGCCCTTCCCGCCGACCGACCTCGTCAAGGGCGCGGTCGCGCTCTTCCCGCACATTTTCTTCGTCGGCTGGCCGCTCGCCTGGCTGACGCGCAAGGAAAACCGCTGATGCTGATCTTCTATGGCCATCCCTTCTCCAGCTACACGTGGAAGGCGCTGATCGCGCTCTACGAGAAGGATATCGCTTTCGACTATCGGAACGTCGATCCGGCTTTTCCCGACCATATGCCCGAGCTCCGCGCGCATTGGCCGATCGGACAATTCCCGCTGATCGTCCATGACGGCGTGCCGCATTTCGAGACCTCGATCATCATCGAATATCTCGACCGGCTGGTCCCCGAACCGCGGATGATCCCCGCGGATCCCGACGCGGCGCTGAAGGTCCGCCTCTTCGACCGCATCTTCGACCATCATGTGATGGGCCAGGGCCAGCACGTCGTGAACGACGCGATCCGCGGCCCCGACGGGCATGTCCAGTCCATCGTCGACGGCGCGAAGGCAAAGCTCGAGACGATCTACGCCTGGCTCGACAAGGAACTGGCGGGCGGCGGCTGGGCAACGCCTTATGGCTTCACCCTCGCCGATTGCGCCGCGGCGCCGTCGCTCTTCTACGCCGACTGGGTGCATCGCATCGACGAAAAATACGAGAATTTGCGCGGATACCGCGCGCGGCTGCTCGCGCACCCGTCGGTATCGCGCTGCGTCGAGGAAGCGCGTCCGTACCGGGGGTATTTCCCGCTGGGGGCGCCGGATCGCGATTAACCTCTCCGCGCGCGCCGTCCCGAAATGACACGGCCGCGCGCTGGTTAATGAACCGCTGACCGTGCCGCTTTGCCTTTTGGCAAGCGCGCACGCGCGAGAGCGGAGGCATGATTTCGGCCTCCGCCTTCGTTCGCACGCTGATCGTCGCGTTCTTCGCGTCGGTGCTGGCGTTCGCACCCGCGAAGGCACAGCGGGCGGGATACACCACCGTCACGACCACCATCACGTGGACCTACTCGGACGGCGGCGACGATGACGGCGCCTTCATCGACGAAGACGCCGCGCTGCTGGGCGACGAAGCGCTCGCGAGCGACGGCGATGAAGCCGATGACACGGGCGTCGCGACGCGGCGCTACGCCCCCTCGGCGCAGCTCGCGACGCTCGGCCGCGCCAAGGCGGTTTACGGCCCCTTCTCGGTGATCGACGCCACCACGGTGCGTATGGCGGGCGACGTCGACGGCGCGACCCCGCGCCAGTTCGCCGCGATGCTCGCCGCGCATCCGACGCTCAAGCGCCTCGAGATGATCGACTGCCCCGGCAGCCTCGACGAGGATGCGAACCTGATCCTCGCCCGCGCGATCCGCCGTCAGGGCATGGAGACGGTCGTCCCCGCGGGCGGTTCGGTGCGCTCGGGCGCGGTCGAGCTGTGGATGGCGGGGGTCAAGCGCAGCGCCGCCCCCGACGCCGAGTTCGGGGTGCACAGCTGGGCCGACGAATATGGCCGCGAGGCGCGCGACTATCCGGCGAACGATCCGGTGCACGCCGAATATCTCGGCTATTACCGCGAAATGGGCCTCGACGACGCCAAGGCGCGCGCCTTCTATGCGATGACCAACGCGACGCCCTTCGACGACGTCACCTACCTCACGCGCGACGACATGGCGCGCTATGTGGCGCTGAATTGAGCCTCCTTCCCCCTTGATGGGGGAAGGATACGGAGCCTTGCGCCTTTGGCGCTAGGCGAGGCTGGATAGGGGTGATGGCGCGTCCTTGCACCGTCGCATCAGGACGAGGCCACACCCCCTCCGCTGCGACTAACGAACAAGTTCGTAAGTCTCGCTGCCTCCCCCATCGAGGGGGAGGTCGGCTGCTTTATGCTTGTAACACGCCCACTCCTTCCCCACATCGCCCCGCATGGCAAAGCGCAGCCTTTACCAGCGATTGCGATCGACCGCGCAGGTGCGGCTGACGCTGTTCTGCCTCGGCATATTGCTGATGATCACCGGGGTGGTCATCGGCCCGCTGCCCGGCCCCGGCTTCCTGATCGTCTTTCCCGTCGGGCTGATGCTCTGCCTCCAGAACAGCGCCTGGGCGAAGCGCATCTATGTCCGCTTCAAGCGGCGGCACCCGCGCTACGCCGGCTGGACCGACCGCGTGATGCGGCGCGCGAGCGCGGCGCGGCGGCGCGAACGCGACGCGCTCTGTAGCGGGGTTAACGCAAGCGACCCGAAATCCCGCGATGCCAATTGACTTTGCCCCGAATCCTGCTTATTCGCGCCCCCATCAGTGGCCGCCCACGTTTGGCGGCCCTTTTCTGTTAGAGCCGAGACTTAGGGACAACCGCGATGAAGCGTACCTTTCAACCGAGCCGCCTGGTGCGCAAGCGTCGCCATGGTTTCCGCGCCCGCAAGGCGACCGTCGGCGGCCGCAAGGTCCTCGCCAACCGCCGCGCCCAGGGCCGCAAGAAGCTGTCGGCCTGATCGCTGACGCTTCTGCGCCAGCCCGTCTGGTGCGAACGCTTTCAAAACGCAGCGAATTTCTGGCCGCAAACCGCGGCCTTCGCTTTCCCATGCCCGGCTTCGTGCTGCTCGTCCGCGTGCGCGACGATAACGATGTTGCGATGGGCATCGGCTATACAGTCAGCAAGAAGGTCGGCAACGCCGTCACGCGCAACCGGATGAAGCGCCGGCTGCGCGCGCTGTGCCGCGCCGCCTTGCCCGAATCGGGGATCGCGGGCGCCGACCATGTGCTGATCGGCCGCCCCGGCGGCAACGACATCGTCTTTGCCGAGCTGGGCGAGCAGCTGACCAATGCGCTGACGCGCGCCGCGAAGAAGCTGGCAAAATGAAGCGCGTCCTTCCCGCCCGCCGGACAAGAGCCCGAATCGCGAATGAAGTTGCACAGTTTTCCGGGCTTTCCGCATGATCGCGCGGCTGCTCATCCTGATCGCGCGCGGCTGGCAACTCGGCCCGTCGCGCATCCTGCCGCCGACGTGCCGCTACGCCCCCTCGTGCAGCGCCTATGCCATCACCGCACTGCAACGCTATGGTGCGATCAAGGGTGGCTGGCTCGCGACAAAGCGGCTATTGCGCTGCCACCCGTGGGGCGGTCATGGGCATGACCCGGTTCCCTGACACCATATTTTCCCGACATCAGACGATAAGAGAGACCAAAGAGCGTGGACGACAAGCGTAACTGGATCACGGCCCTGCTGCTGTCGGCGGCTATCCTGTTCGGCTGGAGCTATGTGTCGGAGAAATTCTTCCCGACCCCGGCCAAGCCCGACGTGACCAAGACGGTCGCGGGCAGCAACGGCGCCCCGGCGACCGGCACGGCTCCGGCCGCCACGCCCGACGGCGTTCCGCCCGTCGCGGGAACGGTCGCGGCGCCGGGCGCGCCCGCCCCCCCGGCGGCGGCCGCGATTCGCCCGATCGAAACCGTGCTCGCCGAGGGCCAGCGCGTCGCGATCGAGACGCCGACGATCAAGGGCTCGATCAACCTCGTCGGCGCACGCATCGACGACATCACGCTCACCAAATATCGCCAGACGATCAAGAAGGACGCCCCCGCGGTGCGCCTCTTTGCGCCGGCAGGAACCAAGGGCGCCTATTTCGCGACCACCGGCTGGTCGGCGCAGGGCATCGCCGTGCCGGGCGCGACGACGCTGTGGACCGCGAGCCGCACGCGCCTGACCCCGACGACCCCCGTGTCGCTCAGCTGGGCGAACCCGACCGGCCAGACCTTCCGCATCGATTACAGCATCGACAGCAATTACCTGATCACCGCCAAGCAGACCGTCGTGAACGGCGGCGCCGCGCCCATCGTCGTGCGCAGCGGCACCTATATCGACCGCACCGGCATCCCGACCGACCCGCACGAGGTCGACAGCTGGACGATCCACGTCGGCCCGACCGGCTATCTCGACGCCAAGTCGAACTTCACCGACTATCACGAGCTGGACGAGGCGGCGAACCGCACCATGTCCTATTCGTCGGCGAGCTGGCTGGGCTTTACCGACAAATATTGGCTCGCGGCGGTCATCCCGGCCAAGGGCGAGAAGGTGTCGGCGGCGTTCAACGCGCTGGGCAACACCAGCTACCGCGCGGCCTTTGCCAGCGAGCTGGTGCAGCTCGCCCCCGGCCGCCAGATAGGGACGACCAGCCGCATCTTTGCCGGCGCCAAGGAAGTCGCGACGCTCGAGCGTTATCAGGACGACATGGGCATCACGCGCCTGTCGAACGCGATCGACTGGGGCTGGTTCGAATTCTTCGCGGTGCCGATCTTCAAGCTGCTCGACTGGCTGTTCCGCCAGATCGGCAATTTCGGCGTCGCGATCATGATGCTGACGCTGATCATCCGCCTGCTGATGTTCCCGATCGCCAACAAGCAGTTCGCCTCGATGGCGCAGATGCGCGTGGTCCAGCCCAAGATGAAGGCGCTGCAAGACCGCTACAAGGACGACAAGCCCAAGATGCAGCAGGAGCTGATGAAGCTCTACAAGGACGAGAAGATCAATCCGCTCGCCGGCTGTCTGCCGATCCTGATCCAGATCCCGATCTTCTATGCGCTCTACAAGGTGCTGATGCTGACGATCGAGATGCGGCACCAGCCGTTCATCCTGTGGATCAAGGATCTGTCGGCGCAGGATCCGGCGATGATCCTCAACCTGTTCGGCCTCCTCAAATTCACCCCGCCGTCGCTGCTCAGCATCGGCGTGATGGCGGTGATCCTGGGCGTCACCATGTGGCTGCAGTTCCGCCTGAACCCGCCGCCGACCGACCCGGTGCAGGCGCAGGTGTTCAAGATCATGCCGTGGATGTTCATGTTCATCATGGCGCCCTTCGCCGCGGGCCTGCTGCTCTACTGGATCACGAACAACGTGCTCTCGATCGCGCAGCAGCAGTGGATGTACCGTAAGTTCCCGGCGCTGAAGGCAGCGGCGGCGAAGTGAGCGACATCGATCCGGGTGCCGAAGAACGGGGCGAACGCGCGCGCAAGCTGTTTGCGGGCCCGATCGCTTTCCTGAAATCGGCGCCCGCCCTCCAGCATCTGCCCGCCCCCAGCGTGCCCGAGATCGCCTTTGCGGGCCGCTCGAACGTCGGCAAATCGTCGCTGCTCAACGCGCTGACCAACCGCAACGGCCTCGCGCGCACTTCGGTCACGCCGGGGCGGACGCAGGAGCTCAACTATTTCGACGTCGGATCGCCGCTCGTGTTCCGGCTGGTCGACATGCCCGGTTACGGCTTTGCCAAGGCGCCGAAGGATGTCGTCAAGAAATGGCGCTTCCTGATCAACGATTATCTCCGCGGGCGGCAGGTGCTCAAGCGCACTCTGGTGCTGATCGACAGCCGGCACGGGATCAAGGAGGTCGACCGCGACGTGCTCGAGATGCTCGACGTCGCCGCGGTGAGCTATCGCATCGTGCTCACCAAGGCCGACAAGGTGAAGGCGACCGACCTCGCCGCCGTGCTCGCGGCGACCGAGGCCGAGGCGCGCAAGCATCCCGCCGCGCACCCCGAAGTGATCGTCACGAGCAGCGAAAAGGGCATGGGCATCGCCGAACTGCGCACCGCGGTGCTGGAGGCGGTCGAGGTTTGACTTTCGCGCCCCCGCCCCCGAGGGTGGGGACAGGGAGACCCTATGAAACTTTTCATCGGCAATAAGGCCTATTCGAGTTGGAGCCTGCGCGGCTGGCTCGCCGCCAAGCATAGCGGGCTGCCCTTCGAGGAGGTGACCGTGCCGCTCTACGACGAGGACTGGTCGAACCGCCGCGAAGGCGACGAGTTCGCGCCGTCGGGCGGCAAGGTGCCGATATTGTGGGACGGCGAGGATATCGTCGTCTGGGACAGCTTGGCGATCATCGACTATCTCAACGAAAAGACCGGCGGCACGCGCGGCTATTGGCCCGAGGATATGGCGGCGCGCGCGATGGCGCGCTCGATGGCGGCCGAGATGCACAGCAGTTTCGCGGCGCTCCGCCGCAACCACAGCATGAACATCCGCCGCATCTATCCCGCCGCCGAGCTGCTGCCCGAGGTGCAGGCCGATGTCGTGCGCATCGTCCAGATCTGGGCCGAGGCGCGCGCGCGTTTCGGCGGCGAGGGCGACTTCCTCTTCGGCGACTGGTCGGCGGCCGACATCATGTTCGCGCCGGTGGTGACGCGCTTCATCACTTACTCGATCCCGCTGCCGCGCTTTGCCGTGCCCTATTGCCAGGCGGTGATCAGCCACCCGTGCATGCAGGAATGGATCGGCGGCGCGCAGGCCGAGGACTGGGTGATCGAGCAGTTCGAAAAAGCCGATAGCTGAAATGTCGCCGCGATGAACGCGGCGTTCAGCGGGCGCTGCCCCGCAGGCGGTAAGAAGGCCGCATGAAGAAGATCTTTCTCGCCTCCACCCTCGCGCTCGGCGCAGCCGTCGTCACCGCCGCCGCCGCGCCCGCCGCCGAGTGGGAAATCGGCCCGGTCATTCGCGGCAAGAATTATTCGGTCGGCATGCCGCCCGCGCCGCGGCCCGAGCGCGGCGGCTGGTCGTTCGACTTTCCCGTCGGCAGCAAGGCCGCGGGGCATGTCCACTACGTCACCTTCCGCCCGGGCTCGCTCGCGGGCAAGTCGCGGATCGTGGTGCGCTACCGCGTCGATGCCAAGCCGGGCACGCGCTTCGTGCCGCAGGCGAACCCCGATCGCGCGGGGACGGTGTCGCTCTATCTCCAGCGGCGCGGCGACAATTGGAACGCGCGCGGCCACTTTCAATATTATCGCTGGTACGCGCCCGCCGCGAGCGTGCGCGAGCTGGCGCCGGGCGTGGGCGAAATCAGCGTGGCGCTCGACGATCCGCAATGGATTTCGGTGCTCGGCCAGCCCGCCGCGAACAGCCCCGAAGCGCTCGAGGACGCGCTCGCCGATGTCGAGCGCATCGGGCTGGTGTTCGGCTCGTCGAACGCGCGCGGCCACGGGGTTTACGCCACCGCGCCTGCGAAGTTCGCGATGACGGGGTTCCGGATCGATTAGGGAATCCGCTTGGTCGGATAGGGCGTCCCGTCCTTGTGGAAATAGCCGTCGGGCGTAAAGAGCATGTCGATGTCCGAATAGCCGCCGCCGGTATCGTACTTCTTGCCGCCGCCGAGCGCGACGAGGATGCAGTCGGCGTCCGATTCGTTGACCAGATGATGGCCGTTGGTGCTGCCCTTGGGCCACACCGCGATGTCGCCGGGGCGCATCGGCCAGCGGCCGTCATCCTCGACCAGCACCGCTTCGCCCGCGATCATGATCACCATCTCGTCCTCGCCGTCGTGCCAGTGGCGCTGGGACGACATCGCGCCGGGCTTGAGCACGACATGGCTCGCGGCGAAATCGCTGAGGCCCGTGACGGGCGCGAGGCGGCGATACCAGCGGCCCTGCACCGCCTTATCGAAGGGCGCGGGATAGCCGGTGGCGTTGGTTTGCGGGATGGCGTCGAGATCGAGCTTGGGCATCGGGCAGTCCTCTGCGCTTTGTTCTTTTTTTGTTTCGCACAAAGACGCAAAGACGCAAAGAGATTCCGTAAGGCAGCTATGTCGCGCGCCATCCGCGCGAAGCGCCTTCATGGTCGCCTGCGGCGACGCGCTACGCTCGCCACCGGGCGCGCCATCTTTATGTCTTTGCGTCTTTGCGCGAAACATTTCAGCGTCTCGACTTAGGGCCACCCCGAGGCGTATGGCGCGACCATGAGCATCGACCCCGTAGACCTCGCCAAGGCGCTGATCGCCGTCCCATCCGTCACCCCGGCCACGGGCGCGGTGTTCGATGTGCTCGAGGCGGCGCTGACCCCGCTCGGCTTCACGGTCGAGCGTTTCATCGACGGGATCGAACCCGACGGGCCGGTCGAGAATCTGCTCGCGGTGCGCACCGGCAAGGGGCCGCGGCATTTCGGCTTCGCCGGGCATCTCGACGTGGTGCCGCCGGGGGTGGGCTGGACGGGCGATGCCTTTGATCCGCAAGTGCGCGGCGAGCTGCTCTACGGCCGCGGCGCGGTCGACATGAAAGGCTCGATCGCGGCGTTCGTCGCGGCTGCCGCGGCAACGCCCCCGGATGCGGGCACGATCAGCCTGATCATCACCGGCGACGAGGAAGGTCCCGCGATCTTCGGCACCCGCGCGCTGATGGAGCATATGGCGGGCCGCGGCGTCGCGCCCGACATGATCGTCGTCGGCGAGCCGACCTCGGTGAACAAGCTCGGCGACATGGTGAAGATCGGGCGGCGCGGGTCGGTCAATATCTGGATCGACGTGCCGGGGACGCAGGGGCATGTTGCCTATCCGCACCTCGCCGACAATCCGATCCCCAAGCTGGTCAAGATATTGGCGGCGATCGACGCGGTCGTGCTCGACACCGGCAACGACTGGTTCCAGCCGTCGAACATCGAATTCACCGACATCGAGGTCGGCAATGGCGCGACCAACGTCATCCCGGCGTCGGCGCGCGCGCGGCTGTCGATCCGCTTCAACGACCAGCACAAGGGCGCCGAACTGGTCGCGATGATCGAGCGCATCGCGCACGATGTCGAACCCAAGGCCAAGGTCCTTGGCAAGATTTCGGGCGAAGCTTTCCTAACCCCGCCGGGCGATCTGTCGGGGCTGGTCGCCGAGGCGATCCATGCCGAGACCGACATTATGCCCGAGATGTCGACGACGGGCGGCACGTCGGATGCGCGCTTCCTGCATGCCCTGTGCCCGGTGGTCGAATTCGGGCTGACCAACGCGACGATGCACAAGCTCGACGAGGCGGTCGCGGTGGCGGATCTGCACAAGCTGGCGGCGATCTATCGCGGGATTTTGGTGCGGGCGTTGGCGGGCTGAAATATTTCGCGCGAGGACGCGAAGACGCCAAGAAAAAAAGAAGGACTCGCACAAAGGCACGAAGCCACGAAGGGGTGCCATTCTGGAAGGCTGGCGCATCGCCGCAGGCGAATAGGATAATGCGCTGCGCGCAATCCTGAAGCGCCGCCGCCGGTCTCTTCCCTCTTTGTGCCTTCGTGCCTTTGTGCGAGATATTCTTTGCGTCTTTGCGCGAGACCCTAATCCTCGCGCCCCCGCCGCAAGATCACATAGACCGCCCCTGCCCCGCCGTGACTGATATGCGCCGGGCGGAGCGCGACGATCTGATCGGCGTAAGGCGAATAAGCGAGCCAATCGGGGAGCGACGCGCGGATCGCGCCGCGCGGGCGCGGGTCGCCGTGCATCGTCGGAAGCCGGTCGGCGCCGGGGCGCAGCCGCCCCGCGACGACGAGCAGCACGCGCGCGCCGCGGATCAGCGCGCGGTGGATGCTCTCGTCGAGCAAGGCCTGCGCCGAGGCGAGGCTGTGGCCGTGGAGGTCGATGCTCATGTCGGGGCGGACGAGCCCCTTGCGCAGGCGGCGATCCCAATGGCCGTCGAGCGTCGCGGTCTGGTGCGTGCGGCGCGGCGGCGGGAGCGGCGATGGCGGGCGCGCGGCGGGCGGCGCGGTGACGCGCGGCTGCGCCTTGGGCGGCTTGACCGTGGGCGGGGCGGCGGGCGCGAGCGGCGCGGGCGCTTTCGCCAGCGGCTTTACCGTCGCCGCGACTTTTCGCCAGAGCGCCGACTCGTCGGGGGCGAGCCGGCGGGCCATATCAACGCCGGATCAGGCGCGCGATGCTGGTGCGCGGCAAGAGGAGCAGCGCCGATCCGCGGCCCGACATGCCGCCGGCGATCGCGCGCGCGTCGTTGCCCGCGCCCCAGAAGCTGTCGAAGCGGTTCGCGCCCTTGATCGCGCCGCCGGTGTCCTGCGCGATCCACAGCCCATTGGGCTCGGCGCGGTCGAGCGAGAGGAAGACGGGGGCGCCGAGCGGCGTATATTTGGGATCGGCGGCGACGCTGGCGCGGCCGGTGACGGGCACGCCGAGCGCGCCCAAGGGGCCGGGACCCGTGATTTCGCGGAAGAAGACCCAGCTGGGGTTTTCGTTCATTACCGCGGCACCGCGCGCCGGGTCGGCGCGCAGATAGTCGAGGATGCCCTGCATCGAGGTCTGGCCGGGCTTGAGTTCGCCGCGGTCGGCGAGCAATTTGCCGATGCCCACATAGTCGCGGCCGTTCTGCGTATCGTAACCGATGCGCATCACCCCGCCGTCAGGGAGGCGCAGGCGCCCCGAACCCTGGATTTGCAGGAAGAAGAATTCGGCCGCATCGGCCGCCCAGGCGATTTCGAGCCCGCGGCCTTCGAGCGCGCCGCGCTCGATCGCCGCGCGGTCATAATAGCGCACGAGGTTGCTGCCATCGACGCGGCCGCGGATCTTCTTGCCCTTGAGGTCGTCGGAGAATTGCCCGAGGTCGACGTCGACCAGATCGGCGGGACGGCGATAGATGGGGACGTCGTAGCCCGCGCGCTTCGTCCGCGAACCCGCGATCTCGGGCTCGTAATAGCCGGTGACGAAGGCCGTGCCGGCGCCGACCTGGACGGTGCCGAAATAGCGCTGGAAAAAGGCGGCGGCGTCATCATCGCGCCAGTTTTTCGCGGCGGTGCAGCTTTCGCTCCAGTCGGCGTTCTGGGTCAGCCCGCTGACGTCGGCGCGGCGCGTCACCGAGGGGCAGCTCAAACGGAACGCGACAAGCGCGGCGCTCGCCTGCGACGCGGTCACGCCGAGCGTGTCGAACTCGGGGCCGGTAACGACGCCCGCCTCGGCCGCGGTGGTCGCGCCCGCAGGCACCGCCGGGGCGGCGAGCGCCGGGTTGGGCGTCGCGGGGATCGGCTTCGCCGCGACGCTGCCACTTTCGGACGGGCGCGGCGTGTAGGGGCGTGTCGGGCCGGTCGGCGTAGTGGACGTAGGCGCCGGGGTCGGCGCGGGCGCGGGGCGCGGCGTCGTTTCGACGCGGCCGCCGCCGGCGTCGGGGATCACCGAAGAACAGGCCGACAGCGCGGGCAGGCTGGCGAGGAGGGCGAATCCCAGCGCCCGGGTGGAGACGGGGCCGGGCATCGACGTCAGGCGGATTCGGCTTCGTCGAGCTGCCAGTTGGGATCGCCGCTGCCGATCTGGCGGCGGAAGGTCCACAGGTCGTTGGTCTCGGTCGCGTCGATCATCGAGCCCGCGATCATGTTGCCGGCGGCGTCGCGGGTCACCGCGCTGATGTCGGCGCGGTAGCGGACGGTGACGCGGGCTTCGCCGCCCGCCAGCTCGACCGCGGTGATCTTCGTCGAATCGATGCCGACGAGGCGGTTGTCGAGCCGCTCGCCGCGCGCCTCGCGCGCGTCGATCGCGTCGGCGAAGACCTGATAGCTGTCGGCGTCGCAGAGGTCGCGGAGCGTCTCGCGGTCGCCGGCCCAATAGGCCTCGAGGATCATGCGATAGGCCGCCTCGGCGCCCTCCATGAAGCGGCCGGCGTCGAACTGGCGGTCGGCCGCGAGCAGCTGGCGCAGCCCGGCCTCGGCGGCGGGTTCGTAGACGAGGCCCGAGGTATCGGCGCTGCCGCCCTGCGGCGACGGCGGGGCTTCGGGATCGTCGATGCGCACCGGCGCGGGGGCGGCACGCTCTTCGCGGCGCGGCAGCACGGGCTCCTGCTCGTGCCCCGTGCGCTTGCCGAGCACCGAATAGAGCCGCATGCCGAGGAAGGCGGCGATCATGGCGAGCAGGACGATCGAAATGGCTGTCACGGGCTGGAGTCCAATGCGGTCTTCGGGAAAGTCTTGGCCGATACATAGGCTATCGGCGGCCATGTTTCAAATCTCCATGGCCGCAGCCTCGCCTCAGGTCAACGTCCGGCACGCGCCGCGGTTGCCGCGAGCGTCCTCGGAGCGGCCCATTGTGCTGCCCGCCCGGCGCTGCTAAGCGCCGCGACAACCGCCCACGCCGCCGGATCGCGCGATCCGGAAGCGCGGGCCCTTTTCATTCGATACAGGGAAAGCATCACAGTCATGGCCGACGAAACGACGCCCGATTTCACCCCCGAAACGCTGAGCAACGGCGAGGACAACAGCCCCGCGATCGGCCTGATCTCGCAATATGTGAAAGACCTGTCGTTCGAAAATCCGAACGCCCCCGCGATCTACCAGGTGCAGGAAGCGCCGCAGATCGACGTCCAGTTCAACATCGGCGCCGACAATGTCGGCGACAATCTGTTCGAAGTGTCGCTGAAGATCGACATCACGTCGAAGTCGGGCGACCTCACCGCCTTCGTCGTCGACCTGAAATATGCCGGGCTGTTCGGCGTGCGCAACGTCCCCGAGGACCAGCTGCAGCCCTTCTTCCTCGCCGAAGCACCGCGCATCCTGTTCCCCTTCGCGCGCCGCGTCGTCGCCGACGTCGTGCGCGACGGCGGTTTCCCGCCGCTGCTGCTCGAACCGATCGACTTCCACGGCCTGTTCCAGCAGCAGGCCGCGCAGATCGCCGCCGAACAGGCCGGCGACATCGCGCCGGTCGGGCAGGCCTAAGCCCGATCGGCAGCGCGGGCTGACGGGGTGAGCAGCCTGATCAAGAGCGTCGGGACGATCGGCGGGCTGACCATGGTCAGCCGCGTCTTCGGTTTCGCGCGCGACATGCTGCTCGCGCGCGTGCTCGGCGCGGGGCTGGCGGCCGATGCTTTCCAGCTCGCCTTCACCCTGCCCAACACCTTTCGCCGGCTGTTCGCCGAGGGCGCTTTCTCGGTCGCCTTCGTGCCGATGTACAGCCGTGCGCTGCACGGGGAGGAAGGCGAGGCGGCGGCGGCGAAATTCGCCGACGACGTGCTCGGCGTCTTCCTGTGGGTGCTGCTCGTCTTTTCCGCGGCCGCGATGATCGCCATGCCGGGCATCGTCTGGCTGCTCGCCAGCGAATATCGGACGGTGCCGGGCAAGTTCGAGCTCGCGGTGTTTCTGAGCCGCATCACCTTTCCCTATCTGGGGCTGATCAGCCTCGTCGCGATGCTGTCGGGACTGCTCAACGCACGCTCGCGCTTCGCGCCGGGCGCGGCGGCGCCGGTGCTGCTCAACATCGTGCTGATCGCCGGCATATTGATCGGCGCCGAGATGCGCGGTCCGGGCGGCGACGACCGCATCGTCGCGGTCGCGCTGGCGATCTCGGTGTCGATCGCGGGGGTGCTCCAGCTCGCCTATCTCTGGTGGTCGGTGCGCCGCGCGGGGCTGAAGCTGCACGTCCGGCTGCCCAAGCTGACCCCCGAGGTCAAGAAGCTCGGCATGCTGATCCTGCCCGCGACCTTCGGTGCGGGCATCTACCAGATCAGCCAGTTCGTCGACACTTTCTTCGCGACCAGCCTGCCCCAAGGATCGCTGACTTTGCTCAAGCTCGCCGACCGGCTCAACCAGCTGCCGCTCGGCATCGTCGGCATCGCGCTCGGCACCGCGATCCTGCCGATGCTGGCGCGCCACATCCACAGCGGCGACGGCGCCGAGGCGCAAAGACTGCAAGCCAATGCGTTCGAGATCGCGACCCTGCTCACCCTGCCCGCCGCGGTGGCGCTGGCAATCTGCGCCCCCGCCTTCACCGCCGCCTTCTTCGTCGGCGGCAAGTTCACCCCCGAGGACGGCGCGCTGATGGCGCATATCGTCGTCGCGCTCGTGGCGGGGCTTCCGGCCTATGTGATCGTGAAGATATTGAACCCCGGCTTCTTCGCGCGCGAGGACACGAAAACGCCGGTGTGGACCGCGCTCGCCTCGCTGATCGTCAACATCGCCATCAACCTCTATGTCGTCGAGCGCTACGGCATCGTCGGGCTGGCGGGGGCGACCGCGGTGTCGGCCTCGCTCAACTGCCTTCTGCTCTACATCATCCTGCACCGGCGCGGCTGGTTCCACTTCACGATGAAGCTCGGCGGGCGAATCCTGCGCCAGCTGGTCGCAGTCGCGGTCATGGGCGCGCTACTCTGGTGGATGATGCCGCAGCTCGCGCCCTATTATGGCGGCGGCGTGTTCGAGCGCATCTGGTCGCTGTCGGCGCTGTGCGCGGCGGGGGGCGCGGTCTTCCTGACCACCGCCTTCCTCGTCGGCGCGCTTGACAAGGAACTCGTCGCCATGCTCACGCGGCGGCGCGCCAAACCGGCGGCAATAGAGGAATAGATCATGCGGACGCTGTCGGGCATCCAGCCCACCGGAAACTTGCACCTCGGCAATTATCTGGGCGCGATCCGCAACTGGGTGCGCATGCAGGACGAGATGCCGGGCGAGAAGCTCTATTTCCTCGCCGATCTGCACGCGATCACCGTCTACAACGACCCCGCCGAGCTGACCGCGAACACGCGCGAGATGGCGGCGGCGCTGATCGCCGCTGGCATCGACCCCGAGAAGGCCATTTTATTCAACCAGGCGCGCGTGCCCGCGCATGCCGACCTCGCGTGGCTGCTCTTCTGCACCGCGCGCATCGGCTGGCTCAACCGCATGACGCAGTTCAAGGAAAAATCGGGCAAGAATCGCGAGGGCGCGAGCGTCGGCCTCTACGCCTATCCGGTACTGCAGGCGGCCGACGTGCTGCTCTATCAGACGACGCACGTCCCCGTCGGCGACGACCAGAAGCAGCATCTGGAGCTCGCGCGCGACATCGCGGCCAAGTTCAACCTCGACACCGGAACCGAGACCTTCACCCTGCCCGAGCCGACGATCCCGCCCGCCGCGGCGCGGATCATGAGCCTGCGCGACGGCAGCGCAAAGATGTCGAAGTCGGATCCGAGCGACGCGAGCCGGATCAACCTCGTCGACGATCGCGACACGATCATGGCGAAGATCCGCAAGGCCAAGACCGATCCCGAGCCGCTGCCGTCGGAGGCCGCGGGGCTCGAGGGACGGCCCGAGGCGAAGAACCTCGTCGCGATCTACGCGGCGATGGCCGACGAGAGCGTCGACCAGGTGCTCACGCGCTTCGCCGGGCAGGGCTTCGGCGCGTTCAAGCCCGCGCTCGGCGAATTGCTCGTCGAGACGCTGGCGCCGATCGCCGAGCGGCTCAACGCGCTGAAGGCCGACACCGCAGCGATCGACGCGGCGCTGGAGAAAGGCGCCGAGCGCGCCCGCACGCTTGCGCAGCCGACGCTCGACGCCGCTTATGCCGCGCTGGGGCTCTGCCGCTGAGCGCGAGCCCCGAACCGTCTGGCACAACAGCGAAATTCTTGTCTTCCGCCCGTAGCCACCCCATATCGGGTGGTGCAACCCGTTGCGGCAAAGCGAGTTCAACCAAGGTTAAGTCGCATCGGCGTAGTCATGCTATAAAGAGCGGCGTGCGTGGCGCGCCGACTCACGGAGCGAAGACGATGATGAAGACCCTGACTTTCCGCCGGCTGAGCCTCGCCGCGCTGACCGCTGCGACGCTGGCGATCGCCGGCTGTGCCACCCCCTTCCGCGCCGATGTCGCGCGCTTCCAGACGCAGCTGCCCGCCCCGCAGGGGCAGAGCTTCACCGTCGAGGCGGGCGACCCCCGGCTCGCGGGCGGGATCGAGTTCGGCCAATATGCCAATCTGGTGTCGGGCGAGCTGACGCGCTTCGGCTACCGCCCCGCCGCCCCCGGCGAGCGCCCCGACCTGGTCGTGCGCATGGGCTATGACATCGACAAGGGCCGCGAGCGCGTGCGCAGCACCCCCGGCTTCGGCGATCCCTGGTACGGCGGCTATTACGGCCGCGGCTTCTATCGCCCGGTGATCGTCACCGGCCGCGGCGGCCGCCGTTTCGTCTATGGTTATCGCGATCCATTCCTGTGGGGCGGCTTCGGCCCGGGCTTCGGCGGCTATAACGACGTCGAGAGCTACACCGTCTACACCAGCGGTCTCGACCTCCAGATCAGCCGCGCGTCGGACGGCTACCGCCTGTTCGAAGGCCGCGCCGAGGCGCAATCGCGCGACAACAATTTGCAGGCGATCGTCCCCAACTTGGTGGAGGCGATGTTCACCGGCTTCCCCGGCAATTCGGGCGAAAAGGTGCGCATCACCGTGGCCCCGCCCGAAAAGAGCTAGAGCTCGCGGCCTTCGGCCAAGCAAAAGGCCCGCCTTCCATTCGGACGGCGGGCCTTTTTGTTTGTGGACAAACCTGCGGACAAGTCCGGGGATAACCCCGGCATAACCCTGTGGATCAGCTGTTGAGGCTGCGGCGGATCGCGGCGATTTCGGCGTCGAGTTCGCTGTCGCTGACGCGCAGCGCCTCGACCGTGCGCACCGCGTGGATCACCGTCGAATGGTCGCGCCCGCCGAAGCGGCGCCCGATCTCGGGATAGGAGCGGGGGGTGAGTTCCTTCGCGAGATACATCGCGACCTGGCGCGGGCGCGCGATCGCGCGGACGCGGCGCTTCGACGCCATCTCGCTCTTGTCGAGCTTGTAATGCGCGCAGACCGCGCGCTGAATCTCGTCGATCGTGATCCGCGGGCGCGCGCTGCGGACATTTTCGGCCAGCCGGTCCTCGGCGAGCGCGAGATCGAGCCGCGCGCCGGTGAGCGCGGCATAGGCGAGCAATTTGTTGAGCGCGCCTTCGAGCTCGCGGATGTTGCGGGTGAAATGCTTGACCAGATAGGCGACGACGTCGTCGGGCACCTCGACCATCGGCATCGCGGCGAGCCGCTGGCGGATGATGCGTTCGCGCAGATCGTCCTCGGGCGCCTCGATGTCGGCGACGAGCCCGCCCGACAGCCGCGACAGCAGCCGCGCCTCGACCCCGTCGAGCATCGCCGGCGGGCGATCGGCGGTGACCACCAGCCGCTTGCCCGCGGTCATCAGGTCGTCGATCGTGTGGAGCAATTCCTCCTGCGTCGAATTCTTGCCGATCACGAACTGGAGGTCGTCGAGCAGCAGCAGGTCGGCGGCGCGCAGCCGCGCCTTGAACGCCATCATGTCGCCGCCTCGCATCGCGCCGACGAATTCGAGCATGAACTTCTCGGCCGACATCAGGATGATGTTCGCGGTCGGGTGCGCCGTCGCATAATCCTGCGCGATCGCCTGGAGCAGGTGCGTCTTGCCCTGCCCGGTGCCCGAGCAGAGATAGAGCGGGTTGAACTGCGGCGCCTCGACCATCGCCATGCGGCGCGCGGCATTGGCGGCGAGGATGTTCGAGCGCGCGACGACGAAGCGGTCGAACGACAGCCGCGGGTCGAAGCCGAGCAGCGCGGGATTGGCGGCGGGCGCGGGCGCCGCTTCGAAAGCGGGCAGCGGCGGCTGGGCGAGGATCGCGGCACGCTCGGCGCCCGCACTGGCGCCACGCACGCTGACGCTGCGCACCGCGGGGAGCAGCTGGCGCCACGCGAGTTCGAGCCGGTCGCCGAAACGTTCGTTGATCCAGTTCGCCGAGAAGCGGCTCGTCGCCTCGAGCGTGACGACGCCCGACAGGCTGCAATAGTCGGCGAACCGCACGGGCTTCAGCCAATGGTCGAAGGTGCGCGCGCCGAGGTCGCGGCGGAGCCCTTCGGCCACGCGCGGCCACAGCGCTGCGGCGTCGCCGCTCATCGCCGTATCTCCGCCACGCTGGCCATAGCTCTCCCCGCCTGAAATCACGCCTGTCCCCCACCTTGCTCGGTCATCGGATGCCCCCCGGCATCGCCGCAGCCGCACAACAGCTTGCCCGCGTCCCGGTCGCAGGACGCAGTTTCCCGTTCCGCGCAAGCAGCGAAGGACGGCGAATCATGTGATGTGGCGGCCAGCGGCGAAGGCCGATGACAGCTCCTGTCTAGGCAGGGGGGCGCGAGTCGATCAAGAGCGCGGGATGTAAAAATATTGAAATAAAAATCTTGACTCGCCGGGGCCCCCGGAATCGCGCGAAACCTATGTTTTTGTACGTTATATCAATGATTTAATTGTTACAATCGGCGTCATGGAAAACGAATCGCGATAAATCCGCGACTTACCGCGATGCAACACTATTGCCATGATGCCGTAACAAAGCCGCGGATCACTTTGTCCCGAAATGGGCACAAAAAAGGACCCGCGGGCGAGGCGCCGGCGGGTCCTTTTTGATGCGCGACCGGCAAAAGCCGAATCGGGCGGCAATCACGCGATCGCGTTGACGCTCTTGGTCAGGCGCGAATATTTGCGCGCGACGGTGTTCTTGTGGAGCACGCCCTTCGCGACGCCGCGGGCCATTTCGGGCTGCGCAGCCTTCAGCGCGGCAGCGGCGGCATCCTTGTCGCCGGCAGCGACGGCGTTCTCGACCTTCTTCACCAGCGTGCGAATGCGCGAGACGCGATTCTTGTTCACGATGGTGCGCGCGGTGTTGCGGCGGATGCGCTTTTTTGCCTGGGGCGTATTGGCCATAAATTCCTCGGTTTTCAAACGGTCTAAGTCGGTCGGAGCACAGCGTCACCGGAGCAGCCGAATCGCGCAGAGCAGCGAATCAATGTCCGGATACGGCCGGTTCCGGAACTCCGGACCCTGCTCGAAGGGTGCGCCCATAGCCAGCAAGGCCGCTTTGGTCAATGGGTTTGCGGGAAAAATCCCGCATCAACGCTGGCATTTGGGGCAGAAGAAGGTCGAGCGGCCCGACTGGACGATTCGGACGATCGTGCCGCCGCATTCGCAGGCCTCGCCTTCGCGGCCATAGACGCGCCAGTCCTTGGCGAAATAGCCGAGGTCGCCCTCGGGGCTCAGGAAATCGCGCAAGGTCGATCCGCCCGCGGCGATGGCCGCGGTGAGGACGTCCTTGATCGCGGGCACGAGCAGCGCGAGCTTCGCCTTCGACACCTCGGCGGCGGGCTTCGCCGGGTGGATGCACGCCATGTTGAGCGCCTCGCAGACATAGATGTTGCCGAGCCCCGCAACGACGGTCTGGTCGAGCAGCATCGCCTTGATCGGCGACCGGCGGCCCGCAAAGGCCTTGGCCAGATAGGGGGCATCGAAAGCGTCCGATAGCGGCTCGGGCCCGAGCGTCACGAAGGCCGGAAAGGCGGTCAGCGGATCGCCCGCAACGAGGTCGACCGAACCGAAGCGGCGTGGATCGTGGAGGAAGAGGCGGTGCCCCGCGCCGGTTTCGAGCAGCAGATGGTCGTGTTTGCCCGCGTCGCCGCCCTCGGTCCGCCAGCGCCCCGACATGCCGAGGTGGAAGATCATATGATCGTCGCGGTCGGTCGAGACGATGCCATATTTGGCACGCCGCGACAGGGTGGTGACCGTCGCGCCGGTGAGACGCTGCGCGAGGTCGGCGGGAAAGGCACGACGGAGGTCGGGGCGGAAGGTGATGACCGAGGTCAAGCGCTGCCCTTCGAGGAAGGGTGCGAGGCCGCGGACGGTGGTTTCGACTTCGGGTAACTCTGGCATATCGCCGTTCGGGCTACGCGCCATTTGCGCGGGCGGCAAGGCCCCGCTAAAGGCCGGTGCGACTTCGTTCCTCCCCGCAAAGGCGCACGCATCATGGCCACCCCCGATACCGTCAGCTTCGGCTATGAGCAGGTCCCCACGGGCGAGAAGACCGCGATGGTCGGCGAGGTGTTCAGCCGCGTCGCGCGCAAATACGACATCATGAACGACGCGATGTCGGGCGGCATGCATCGCCTCTGGAAGGACCGCTTCGTGCGCCGCGTGAAGCCGCGCGCGGGCGAGGCGATCCTCGACATGGCGGGCGGCACCGGCGACATCGCGTTCCGTATGGAAAGGTCGGGCGCGAGCATCACCGTCGCCGATATCAACCCCGACATGCTGGGCGTCGGGGTCGAACGCGCCGCCGAACGCGGGATCGACACGCTCGTCTGGTCGGAGCAGAATGCCGAGAGGCTGAGCTTCCCCGACCAGTTTTTCGACGCCTATACGATCGCCTTCGGCATCCGCAACGTCACCGATATCCCCGCCGCGCTCAAGGAAGCGCACCGCGTGCTGCGCTATGGGGGGCGCTTCTTCTGCCTCGAATTTTCGACCAACGAATGGCCGGGTTTCGCGCAGGCCTATGACGCTTACTCGCACCATCTGGTGCCGAAGCTCGGCAAGCTGATCGCCGACGACGAGGACAGCTATCGCTATCTGATCGAATCGATCCGCCGCTTCCCGCCGATGCCCGAGTTCGCGCGGATGATCCGCGACGCGGGCTTCACCGCGGTGAAGGTCGAGCCGATCATGGGCGGGCTGGTCGCGATCCACAGCGGGTGGAAGGCTTGACCCGTCCGATCGTCCATATTGCCCGCCTGCTGAAATGGGGCCGTATCCTCGCGCGCCATGGGGCGCTGCGCGGAATCGAGACGGCGCCGCAGACCCCGATCGGGGTGAAGCGGCTGTGCCGCATCGCGCGCTTCGGCACGTCGCAGCCCGCGGTGCCCGACTATGCCGCGGCCTTCCAGGCGATCGGCCCCGCGGCGGTCAAGCTCGGCCAGACGCTCGCGACGCGCCCCGACCTCGTCGGCGAGGAAGCCGCGCGCAACCTGCTGACCTTGCAGGATGCGCTCGCGCCCGTGCCCTTCGAGCGCATCCGCCAGGAAATCGAACTGGTCTTCGAGGCGTCGCTCGAAAGCCTCTACCGCGAATTCGACCCCGTCCCCGTCGGCTCGGCGTCGATCGCGCAGGTCCACCGCGCAGTGACCACCGAGGGCCGGCAGGTCGCGGTCAAGGTCCGTCGTCCCGGGATCGACAAGCAGTTCGCGCGCGACATCGACACTTATGAATGGGCTGCCGCGCATCTCGAGGCGCTCGGCGGCGAAGCGACACGGCTGCGCCCGCGCGAGGTGATCGCGAACTTCCGCCGCTGGACGCTGCGCGAGCTCGACCTGCGGCGCGAGGCGGCGTCGGCGTCCGAGCTTGCCGACGCGATGACCGGCGTGCCGACCTATGAGGTTCCCGCGATCGACTGGGACCGCACCGCCAGCCGCGTGATGACGATGAGCTGGATCGACGGCATCAAGATCTCGCACCGCGACAAGCTCATTGCCGCAGGACACGACATGGAGGCCTTGTCGGCGAACCTCGTCAACGCCTTCCTGCGCCAGGCGATCGCCGAGGGCTTTTTCCACGCCGACATGCACCAAGGCAATTTGTTCGTGAAGGCCGACGGCACGATCGCCGCGGTCGATTTCGGCATCATGGGGCGGATCAACCGGCAGGCGCGCTACTGGCTCGCCGAGATTCTCTATGGCCTGACCACGGGCAATTACCGCCGCGTCGCCGAAATCCATTTCGAGGCGCAGTACGTCCCAGACTATCATAATGTCGAGGAATTCGCGACGGCGCTGCGCGCGGTGGGCGAGCCGATGCGCGGCAAGCCGGTGAGCGAGCTCAGCGTCGGCCAGATGCTCGACGGGCTGTTCGCGATCACGCGCGATTTCGACATGCAGACCCAGCCGCACCTGCTCCTCCTCCAGAAGACGATGGTGATGGTCGAGGGCGTCGCGACGATGCTCAATCCGAAGATCAACATGTGGGACGTGTCGGGACCCTTCGTCAGCGAATGGATCCGCGACGAGCTGGGCCCCGAGGCCGCGCTCGCCGATGGCCTCCGCCAGCAGGGCAAGACGCTCGCGCTGATCCCCGACATCATCCGCCGCCTCGACGAACAACTCCCGAAGAAAGGCGCCGCCCCGCCCGCGCCGCCGCTGCCCGAAATTCCGCTGATGTGGGATAGGGGCGAGAAGCGCATCTGGTGGCGTTACGCGCTGACGGCAGTGGTGGGCGCAGCGGCGGGTGCGGCGGCGATGAGTTGGCTTAATTGACAGACATGGTTCATGCGCATAGATTTTGCGCATGAACCACTCCCCGCGCTTTGTGGCCGGCAAGAAGCCGACCAATGTCTCCCTCCCGGCCGACTTGGTGTCCGAAGCCAAGAGGCTCGGCATCAACGTGTCGCAGGCATGCGAAGCCGGACTGACCGGCGAGGTCCGGAAACAGCTGAGCGAAGAGTGGAAACGCGAAAATAGGGAAGCGATCGAATCTTCTAACGAATATGTGCGCAAGCACGGCCTGCCGCTGGCGCGCTATCGGGATCGCTTGTGGCGCAGCTAGATGTGTTCCGAACCGGCGACGGCGAGTATCTGCTCGACTTCCAGTCGGACACGCTCGACCATTTCAACACCCGCTTCGTGATCCCTTTGGTGAGTCCCGATCAAGGGCCCAAGCTTGCCGAGCGACTCAACCCCGTGTTTTCGATCGATGGCGAGCCCATGGCGCTTTATACGCAATTTGCGCTGACGGTGCCTGTCACGGACCTGAAGCATTTCGTGACCTCGCTGTCGGACCAGCATTATCTCGTCATGTCGGCCGTCGACATGCTCATCAGCGGTTATTGATACTATGGCCAAGCCCCGCATTCTCCTCATCATCGGCGGCGGCATCGCCGCGTACAAGAGCATCGAGCTCGTCCGGCTGCTGCGCAAGGCGGGCTATGTCGTGCGCTGCGTCATCACGCGCGCGGGCGAGCAGTTCGTGACGCCGCTGACGCTCGCCGCGCTGTCCGAAAACCAAGTCTATACCGGCCTCTTCGACCTGAAGGACGAGGTCGAGATGGGGCATATCCAGCTCAGCCGCGAGGCCGATCTGGTCGTGGTCGCGCCGGCGACCGCCGACCTGATGGCGAAGATGGCGAACGGGATCGCCGACGATCTGGCGACGACGCTGCTGCTCGCGACCGACAAACCGGTGCTCGCGGCGCCCGCGATGAACGTCCGCATGTGGCTGCACGCCGCGACGCGGCGCAATATCGCAACGCTGCGCAGCGACGGGGTGACGGTGATGGAGCCCGACGAGGGCGAGATGGCGTGCGGCGAATATGGGCCGGGCCGGCTGCCCGAACCCGCTGCGATCTTTGCCGCGATCGCGAAGGCGCTGGCGAATGCGCCCGCGGTCGCCCCGCTGACCGGCCAGCCCGATTTTGCGCCTGCGAACCATCGCCCGCTGCACGGCCGCCGTATCCTGATCACCGCGGGGCCGACGCACGAGCCGATCGATCCGGTGCGCTATATCGCCAACCGCTCGAGCGGGAAGCAGGGCTTCGCGATCGCCGCCGCCGCCGCCGAGGCGGGCGCCGAGGTGCTGCTGATCGCCGGGCCGGTGCCGCTGCCGACCCCGCCCGGCGTGATCCGCGTCGATGTAGAGACCGCGCGCGAGATGGCGGCCGAGGTCGAGGCGGGGCTGCCCGTCGATGCCGCGATCATGGTCGCCGCGGTCGCCGACTGGCGCGCCGCCGACACCGCAGTGCAGAAGATCAAGAAGGATGGCAGCGGGCAGGTTCCACCGCTCACGCTCGCCGAAAATCCGGACATCCTCGCCGGGGTCGCGAAGAGCGCGCAGCGCCCGCCGTTGCTGATCGGTTTCGCCGCCGAGACCAACGACGTCCTACCGCATGCGCAGGCCAAGCTTGCGCGCAAGGGCTGCGACTGGATCATCGCCAACGATGTCGCCGCCGACCCGATGGGGGGCGAGACGAATCGGGTGCATATCGTTAGCAAATCGGGCGTAGACAGCTGGGACCGGCTGCCCAAGGACGCCGTCGCCCGCAAATTGATGGAAAAGATCGCCGATGAGCTCGATGCGCGTGTCCCCCCAGAATAATCTGGCCAGTCCGATTGAAATCCGGATCCAGCGGCTGCCCAATGGCGGCGGCCTGCCCCTGCCCGCCTATGCGTCGGACGGCGCGGCGGGGATGGACGTCGTCGCCGCGGATTCGCTGACGATCCGCCCCGGCACGCGCCACGCGGTCGCGACGGGGTTCGCGATGGCGATCCCGCCGGGCTATGAGGTGCAGGTGCGCCCGCGCTCGGGCCTCGCGCTCAAGCATGGCATCACCTGCCTCAACACGCCGGGGACGATCGACAGCGACTATCGCGGCGAGGTGAAGGTGATCCTCGCCAATCTCGGCGACGATAATTTCGAGATCAAGCGCGGCGACCGCATCGCGCAGCTGGTGCCAGCCCCGGTGCAGCGCGCAAGCTTCGCCGAGGTCGAACTGCTCGACGAGACCGCGCGCGGCGCGGGCGGCTTCGGCTCCACGGGCGTCGCGAGCGAAGGCGAGACCAGCGAAGGCGAGGAAGAGCCGATCGACGACAGCGTCCCCGACAATGTCGGCTCGCTGTCGGAGGTCAGGATGCGGCGGTCGGGGGAGTAATTGCTCTCCGACGCCGAACTCGACCGTTATGCCCGCCAGATCATCCTGCCGCAGTTCGGCGGCGCGGGGCAGGCGAAGCTGAAGGCCGCGCATATCGCCGTGATCGGCGCGGGCGGGATCGGCTGTCCCGCGATCACCTATCTCGCCGCGGCGGGCGTCGACCGGCTGACGATCATCGACCATGACCATGTCGAACTGTCGAACCTGCAACGCCAGCCGCTGTTCACCGATGCCGATATCGGCGTGTCCAAAGCGGAAGTGGCGGCCGATGCCGCGCGGCGCATCAATCCGCATGTCGAGGCGGTCGCGGTGCTCCAGCGGCTGGACGCCGGCAATGCCCAAACGCTGCTCGCAGGCGCCAGTCTGGTCCTCGACGGATGCGACAATTTCGATACGCGGCTCGCGGTCAACCGTGTGGCAGTAGAGCTCCAGATCCCGCTGCTCTCCGCCGCGATCGGCGCGTTCGAGGGGCAGGTCGCGCTCTACGAGGGCTGGCAGGAGCACGCGCCCTGCTACCAATGTCTCGTCGGCGCCGATCCCGACCGCGAGGGGATCAATTGCGCCGAGACCGGCGTGATGGGCGCGCTCGCGGGCATGGTCGGGACGATGGCGGCGCTCGAGGCGGTACGCGCGCTGACTGGATGGGGATCGCCGCTTGCCGGGCGGCTCGCCATAGTCGATATGTTCGAGCGGCGCTGGCGCGAGGTCGGCGTCGCCAAGGATCCGGGGTGCCCGGCATGTCGAGCCTGAACATCATCGTCGCGGTCGCCGATGGGCGGCGGTTCTATGCGGCGCTCGAGGCCGCAATGGCGTCGGCGGCACTCGGACGCCCGGCGCGCGTCTTCCTGCAGGGCGAGGCCGCGGCGCTGCTGCGCGATCCCGTCAGCTTCGCCGGCGACGATGCGCGGCGCGCGGCGGGCCAGCCCGAACTGGCGTGGATGGTCGAGGAAGCGATCGCCATGGAGGTCGGGCTGTTCGTCTGCCAGTCGGGCATGGCGCTGGTCGGCGTCGCGGCGACCGAGCTGGTGCCGCATGTGAGGGCGGCGGGGCTCGTGAGCTTCATGGCCGATGTCGGGCCGGGCGACCGGTTGGTCGTTTACTGACCCCGCGACCCGCTAGGAATTATCGCACACCTTGATGTCTTCGGGCCGCGGCCTTTTGCCGTCGGGGACGAAGCGCGCGAGATAGCCGCCGGCGTGCTGCTTGTCGTCGTAGGACAGGAGTTTGTACCCCACCGCCTCGAACTCGCAGACGAGCAGGCGGAAGGGCGTGCCATGGTCGGCAATCGGGCGGTCGCCGTCGACGACGAGGATCTGGCCGCCCTCGCGCAGCGCCGGGCGCAGCCGCCACAGGAAGGCATAGGGCTCGCCGATCTCGTGATACATATGGACCATGAACACCCGGTCGAAGCTGGCGGCGGGCAGCCGCGGATCGTCGACCGCGCCGAGCTTGATCGAGACATTGTCGAGCCGCTCGCGCGCAACGCGGTCGGCGAGGCGCTCGATCACCTCGGGCATGATATCCTGCGCGAGCACGCGCCCGTTCGCGCCGACGCGCTGCGCGAGGCGCACGGTATAATAGCCGTCGCCCGCGCCGATGTCGGCGACCGTCATGCCCGGGCGAACGTCGGCCGAGTCCATCACGTCCTCGGCCTCGTTCACCCGGTCGCGTGCCTCTTCGGTCGACCATTTGGTCGAAACCGTCGGCGCAACGGGGCGGTCGGCGGGCGGGAAGTCGCGCGCGGTGGTGGCGCGGTCGCCGTCCTGGTCCCACGGCGCCGCGTCGCAGCCGCCGAGCAGCGGCAAGGCCGCGAGCGCGGCGAGGACGGCGCCGCGGAGCATCAGTCGATATCCTCGACGTCGACCTTTTCGCCCGTGACCTTCTGCGAGAGCGCCGCCGCCATGAAGGGATCGAGCGCGCCGTCGAGCACGTCGCCGGGCGCGGTCGAGGTCACCCCGGTCCGCAAATCCTTCACCAGCTGATAGGGCTGGAGAACGTAGGAGCGGATCTGGTGACCCCAGCCGATCTCGGTCTTCGCCTGATATTCGCCCGAGGCCGCGGCCTCGCGCTTCTGCAGCTCGGCTTCGTACATCCGCGCCTTCAGCATGCCCATCGCGGTCGCGCGGTTCTTGTGCTGCGAGCGGTCGTTCTGCGACGCGACGACGATGCCCGTCGGGATGTGCGTGATGCGCACCGCCGAATCGGTGGTGTTGACGTGCTGGCCGCCCGCACCCGAGGCGCGATAGGTGTCGATCTTGAGGTCGCCCTCGTTGATCTCGATGTCGATATTGTCGTCGATCACCGGATAGACCCACACCGACGAAAAGCTGGTGTGGCGCCGCGCCGAACTGTCGTAGGGCGAGATGCGGACGAGGCGGTGGACGCCGCTTTCGGTCTTCGAATAGCCATAGGCATTCTCGCCCTTGACCAGCATCGTCGCCGACTTGATGCCCGCCTGCTCGCCCGCCTGATATTCGACCAGCTCGACCTTGAAGCCGCGCTTTTCGGCCCAGCGGCTGTACATGCGCTGGAGCATTTCGGCCCAGTCCTGGCTCTCGGTGCCACCGGCGCCAGCGTGGACTTCGATATAGGCATCGTTGGCGTCGGCCTCGCCAGCTAGCAGGGCTTTGATCTTGTCTTCCTCGGCGCGCGCCGCGAGCGCGGCGAGGCCCGCGACGGCCTCGTCGACCATCGCCTCGTCGCCTTCCATCTCGGCGAGCTCGATCAGTTCGGCGGTGTCGGCGCATTCGGTCTCGATCGCGCGCGTCGCGGTGATCGCCTCGTCGAGCCGGCGGCGTTCGCGCATGACTTCCTGCGCGGCCTTGGCGTCGTTCCACAAGGTCGGGTCCTCGACCTTGGCATTGAGTTCGTCGAGCCGGCGCAGCGCGCGGTCCCAGTCGAGGAAGCGGCGCAGCAGCGCCAGCGCGGCGCCGATCTTGTCGATATGATCCTGCGCTTCGGCGCGCATGTTCTAGCTCCTGAAAAAATGTCGATCACGCCCTTACGGCCTGTCGGGCCGAAGGGAAAGAAACTCGCGAAACGTCAGATGATGCCGCCGCGATCCTCGAGGAAGTCGCTGTCGCTGCGGCGGCCATTGCCCTGCTGCACCGGCGCGTCCTGGCGCGTCGCGGCCTTGGCGGGCTTGATCTCGGCCTCGCGGATCGTCCGCCGGGGTTCGCTTTCGGGCTTGAACGCTTCCCAGATGATCGACGCCTTGGGGTCGGTGCCGGGCCAGCTGCCATAGACGCGGCGCCCCGACTGGCGGTCGATGCGCACCATGCGGATGCCCTTGGGCGCCGAGAAGGGGATCGGCTGGCGGTCGTCGAGCCCGACGAGCGCGAAATCCTTGAAGATCGGCGCGGCGAGGCTGCCGCCCTGCGCATAGCCGCCCATCGATCGCGGCTGGTCGAAACCGATATACATGCCCGCGACCACATCGGGGGTGCCGCCGACGAACCACACGTCGTTGGGCCCCGAGGTCGTCCCCGTCTTGCCGAAGATCGGGACGCCGAGGTCGCGCAGCCGCACCGCGGTGCCGCGCTGGACGACGCCTTCGAGCATATGGACGACCTGATAGGCGGTGAGCGGGTCCATCAGCTGCTTGCCCGACTTGGCGAAGCGCGGCATCGGGCGCCCGTCCCAATCCTTCTTGTTGCAGCCGACGCAGGGTTTCCAGTTCACCGGGAAGATCACCTTGCCGCGGCGGTCCTGGACATAGTCGATCACGCGCGGCTTCAATTCGCGGCCGTGGTTCGCGAGCATCGCATAGGCATTGGTGATCTTTTCGACCGTCGTCGAGCCGGCGCCGAGTGCGGTCGAGAGATAGGGTTCGTGCTCGCCGATGCCCATGGTGCGGATCATGTCGACCACCGGCTCCATGCCGATCTGGCTCGCCGCGCGCACCGTCATCAGGTTGCGCGACTGTTCGAGGCCCCAGCGCATCGTATGCTCGCCGCTGCCCCCCGCGCCGCCGAAGTTGCGGAAGCATTTGTTGCCGAAACGCGCGCCCTGATAGACGCAGAAGCTGCCGTCGACGATCATCGTCGCGGGGGTCATGCCATTGTCGAGCGCGGCGGCGTAGACGAAGGGCTTGATCGTCGAACCCGGCTGGCGCTCGGCCTGCGTCGCGCGGTTGAAGGGCGACAGGCGCACGTCGAAACCGCCCTGCATCGCGAAGATGCGGCCCGAATGCGGGCTCTCGGCGATGAAGCCGCCCGACACCTCGGGAATGTTGCGCAGCGCATAGGTGCCGCCGCCGGTCGCCTTGACCGCGATCAGGTCGCCCGGGCGCATCGCCGAGAAGGCGCTGCCACCGGTCTTGCGATAGCCCTGCGTCGCGGCGCCTGCAGGGAGCCGGCCGGTGTCGCCATTGGCGAAGCCGATACGCGCCTCGCCAACGGTTTTCGACAGCACCGCAGCGATGCGCCAGCCGTCGTAATCGATGCCGATGAAGCTGGAGGCGAGGCGGCTCTGCCACTGGTCGTCGGCCTCGATCGTCGCGATCGGCCCCGACCAGCCCTTGCCCGCGTCGTAGCGGAGCAGGCCCTTGCGCAGCGCGGTGGTCGCCGCGGCCTGCATCTTGCCGTCATAGGGCGTGCGCACCCAGAGGCCGCCGGCATAGGCGCTGTGCGGGCCGTCCTCGGCGGTCTCGCCGAACTGGCCGATCAGCTGGCGCCGCACCTCTTCCATATAATAGCCGCCGACCTGTGCCACCGCGGTGTTGCCGCTGCTGGTGAGGCCGAGCGGCATCGCGCGCGCGGCGTCGCGCTGCGCGGCAGTGATCCAGCCGTTCTGCTCCATCGAACCGAGCACGAAATTGCGCCGCGCGATCGCCTCGGCCTCGTTGCGCGCGCGGCCATATTTCTCGGGCGCCTTGGGCAGGATCGCGAGGAAGGCCATTTCGTGAAGCTGGAGCTGGTCGACATCCTTGTCGAAATAGGCGCGGCTCGCGGCCTGCACGCCGAAGCTGCGGCGGCCGAGCGGGATTTCGTTGAGGTAGAGCTCGAGGATCTGCTCCTTGGTCAGCGCATCCTCGATGCGCATCGCCAGGATCGCCTCGCGCACCTTGCGGCGATAGCTGAGTTCGTTGGTGAGCAGCAGGTTCTTCGCGACCTGCTGGGTGATCGTCGAGGCGCCGACGGGGCGGCCGCTGCTGGTCAAATTGGTGACGATCGCGGTCGCGATGCCCGGATAGTCGATGCCGCCATGGCTGAAGAAGGTCTTGTCCTCGGCCGCGAGGAAGCTGCGCACGAGGAGTTGCGGATATTCGCTATATTCGAGCTGGACGCGGCGTTCGCGCGCATAGCTGTGCACCGGCTTGCCCTCGGCGTCGCGGACCATCGTCGGCAGCGGCGGCTCGTAATCGCGCAATTGCTCGACCGAGGGCAGGTCGCGCGCGAAGATCAGCCAGATCAGGAACAGGCCGACGAGGCCGGTGAGCGCGAGATAGCCGAGCCAGCGGAACCAGCGGCGCGTCCACATCGAACGGAACCAGCTCGCGACGGCATTGCTGTCGCGGCGCAGACGATAGCGGAAGTGGGACGTGGTCTCGGCGGCCATAGGCTCCCGCCTCTAAAGCGTGCGCCCGCGAAAGGGAAGCATGGTTGCGGTGGGGCGCTGGTGAGCAACTGTCGGTGCTGGAAGGGTTTCGCGCAAAGACGCAAAGACACGGAGGGGCCGCGATTGCCGCGAAGCGGCTTTCTCCACCGGACGCAGCGCCTTGTCGCTCCGAACGGACAGAATGGGGCCCTGTCGGCCCCGTCCCTTCTTTGTGTCTTTGCGTCTTTGCGCGAAATCTCCTTTTCTTACCGCGCCCGCCCCCGCGCACCGACCGGCCAGATCGCAACCAGCGTCTCCCCCTCGACGACATGATAATGGTCGTAGAGGTTCACCGTCGGGTCGCAGTGGGGCACCGTGAGCGTTACCGGATCGCCGGGGGCGAGGTCGTCACCGATGCCGGGCAAAATCAGCGCGGCATGTTCGTCGCCCATGAAGGCGAAGAAGGCGCCTTCGGGCGCCCCGCGCCGCACGACGGCAACGCCGCCATCGGTCGAGAGCGACTTGTATCCGGCGTCGATGGTGACGAGGCCGCTATGGTTCGCGCTGACGACGCGCGCATCGACCCCGAGCGAGGTTTCGAACGGCACCGTAGCGTCGCCGGTCAGGTCGCAGTCGAGATATTGCTTGTCCATGAAGACATAAGAGCCCGCCTGCAGCTCGGTAAAGACGCCGAGATCGAGGTCGATGCGGTGCGTCCCGGTGCCCGATCCGGTGACGATCTCGGGCGCATGGCCCGCGTCGGCCAGTGCGGCGATCACGGTCTGCAGATAGGCGGTGCGCTCCTCGATCGCGGCGCGGCGATCGGCATAGGCCTCGATATGCTGCTGGCGGCCGCAGTAGAATTGCACGCCGCGGTAGTTCAGGTTCGGGAAGCCCGCGATCGCGTCGGCGAGCGTCACCGCCGCCTCGGGCGACGCGACGCCGGTGCGCGCGATGCCGGGGTCGATGTCGATGATGACGTCGAGCGTCGTGTCGAGCGCCGCATCGATCCGCGCCGCCACCGCGGGATGGTCGATCACCGCCATCAGCCCCTCGGCTTTGCCCGCCAATGCGGCGAGGCGCTCGATCGCGCGCGGCGCGGCGACGGGCGAGGTGATCAGGATACCGGCGATGCCGCCCTCGGCGAGCACCTCGGCCTCGCCGATCTTGGCGCAGCACACGCCCGACGCGCCCGCCGCGAGTTGGCGCTTGGCGATATCGACGCTCTTGTGCGTCTTGGCGTGCGGGCGCAGGCCGACGCCATGCGACGCTACGAGCCCCGCCATCGCCGCGATATTGCGCTCCAGCGCATCGCCGTCGAGCACCAGCACCGGCGTGTTGAGGTCGGCGCGGCTGCCCTGGCGGCCGACCAGATGAGCGTGGAGCGTCAGATCGTCGGTCATGCAAAAAGGGCTTCCAGATGCGGGTTGAGGAATTTGCCACCCGGGTCGGCGGCGCGGCGAACGCTGCGATAGCGTTCGGCCATCGGGTAGAGCGCATCGACGTCGGCGCGCGCCAGCGTGTGGCGCTTGGCCCAGTGCGGGCGGCCGCCAGCGTTGCGGAAGATCGCCTCGGCGTCGGCGAAAACGCCCTGCCACGGCATCCTGGCATATTGGTGCATCGAGATCGCCGCGACCGCCCCCGCGTTCATCGGACTCATCCAGATATCGTCGGCGGCGACGGTGCGATATTCGAAGGGGAAGGTGACGGGCAGCCGCTTCTTGCGGATCCAGCCGACGACCTCCGCCAGCGTGTCGAGCCCCGCAGCGCGCGGCATTTCATATTCCATTTCCTCGAAACGGATCGTGCGGTCGGAGGGGAAGATCGCATGCGCGGGACCGCGACGCCGCCCGTTCATATCGGTCTTCATCATGCCGCGCTGGAGCATCGGCGTCAGGAAAGGCAGCCTTGCAGCGATATCGAGGACACGGCGAAAGGCGGTCTCCTCCATATCTGTCGTGCTCGGCGGCGGGTCGCAGGGATCGCACGGGTCGAGCGTCTTCAGGATCAACTGATCGGTGTGCGGAAAGAACCAGAATTCGATATGGCGATGCTGCGCCGCGAGCGCGTCATAGCTTTCGCGAACCTCGTCCCAGCGGCGCTTTTCGATGCGCTCCGACAGGTGAAAGGCGGGCACGACCGCGACCTCGATCTCGGTCGCGATGCCGAACATCCCGAGCGACAGCCGCTGCGCCTGATACAGATCAGGCTCGGTGTCGGCATCACACCAGCGCGCCTCGCCGTCGGCGCCGATCAGGCGGAAACCGCGCGCCATCGTCGCCAAGCTGCCGAGATCGACCCCGGTACCATGCGTCCCCGTCGCCATCGCGCCCGCCAGCGACTGCGGGTTGACGTCGCCCTGATTGGCGAGCGCCAGCCCCTGCTCCCACAATGCCGCGGTGAGCCGCTTGATGCTCCAGCCGGCGGGAATATGTGCAGTTTGGCGGTCGGGGGCGACCGTGATTTTGCCGGGAAGCAAATCGAGGCCGAGGATCAGTTCGTCCGATTCGCAGAGCGGCATGAAGCTGTGCCCGGCACCAGTCGCGCGCACCTTGCCGGCCTTGCGGACGAGATCGGCGAGTTCGTCCTCGCTCTGCGGGCGGGTGACGGCAACGGGCGCGGCGACGCTGCCCGACCAATTGCTCCAGCCCATCGCGCTCTCCCTCCGACCCGCGCGAAGCTGTCGGCGCGGGACGCACTGGTCAAGGCCTAGTTCGACGCGATCTGTCGTGCGAAATGGATCTGCACCGCCTGGCGCACGCCGCGCGCGACCTTTTTCTGCCCTTCGGCTGAGGCGAGGAAATCGGCGTCGGTCTCGTTCGAGATGAAGCCGGTTTCGAAGAGCACCGACGGCGTGTCGGGTGCCTTCAGCACGACGAAGGACGCGAAGCGATGCGCGGTCGTACGGAATTTGACGTCATCCGACGCCTCGCGCTGGAGCAGGCGCGCGAAGTCCGACGCGACATTCATCGTCTCGCGCTGCGTCAGGTCGAGGAGGATCGACGACACGTCGCTGCTGTGCGCGCCGAGATCGACGCCGTTGATGATGTTCGCCTTATTCTCGCGCGCCGCGAGCCGTGCCGCCTCGCGGTCGGAGGCGACTTCGGACAAGGTGTAGATCGACGCGCCGCTCGCCTGCTGGTTCTCGGCGGCGTCGGCGTGGACCGAGATGAAGAGGTCGGCCTTCAACCGCCGCGCGATGCCATAGCGTTCCTCGAGCACCAGATAACGATCGTCGCCGCGCGTCAGCGCAACGCGGACGCGGCCCGACGCGATGAGGTCGTCGCGGATCGCACGCGCCAGCGCCAGCGTGATGTCCTTTTCGCGCTTGCCGCTGTGCGGGCTGATCGCGCCGGGATCGTGCCCGCCATGGCCGGCGTCGATGACGACAAGCGGCAGGCGCGGATTGTCCGGCCCCTCGATCCGGGGCAGCGCGACCGCGGGCTTGGGCTTGCCGATCGGCACGGTCACCGAATAGCGTTTTTCGGGCGGCTTGGCACGGAACTGCGCCGGCGGCTGCAGCTCGAGCCGGGGGCCACGCGAAGCGCGCTGGAATTCCTCGGCCGATACCGGGTCGAGCCTGAAGCTCAGGCTGCGCCCGTCGGCGGCGAAGCGCGCGTTCGACACCAGCGCGGGGCGGTCGAGGTCGAGCACGACGCGCGCAGTGCCGGGGCCCTGCTGGCCCTGGCGCACGGCGCGCACCAGCCCCGCGCCCTGCGGCGAATGCCCCGCCTGCGCCCCCGAAATGTCGAGCGCGATGCGGTCGGGGCCCGCCAGCAGCAAGGTCGAGGCGCCCGCGACCAGATCGTCGAAACGCACCGTCACCTCGCCCTCGCCGATCTCGATCGCGCCGATATTGCCGGCGAGCACCGCGGGCGTCGCGAGCAAAGTCGAGAGGAAGAGCGGGAGGAGCAGCACGGCGCGTTTATGCCGCGAGCGACGGCGGCTGGTCCAGTCTTTATCCGAAAACATCCAAGGCCACCTGCGGGTCATCACGATGAACCGGTCATTAGGCATGCCCCGTCAAGTCGCAGTGAAGCGGAAGGGTTAACCGGCCATTCAGCACGATTCGCCCGTGGGCGGCCGCATCCCCTTGCCGAGGCCTTGTCCCGACACCATTTTTTGGGGCGGGCGGTTGCCGTTGGCGACCACCGATGCTAGCACCGCCCACGCTGACGGTGTCATCGCCTGAACCGTCGGGCCTTATGCGGGGACTGCGCCCGTCCGGATCGGACGGCATCGCTCCCCCGGTGCCCGGCAAAACAGGCATGGCGACCTGCCGTCGGCCCACCCCGGATGCGCGGGGCAGCGAAAGAAGATCGGACATCTGGTCGATTCGCAGCTTCGGGCATCCCGCAACAGGTTGATGCCGCATGAGGCTTGCCATGCCCTCTTCTGACCGTGACACGGGCGCTTTCGCGTTCGCTGCCGCGACGGAAGACCGCATGCGCGTCCAAGGTCGGACGCGGGCCGCACAAGGCAATAACGTCTTTTTTTCTTTGAACCCTATCGACCGCAGCCCTTCTTCGCGGAGGGCCGCGGCCTTTTTTGTTGGCGCGCCACTGCGCGCCTGGAGTGATAATAATGACCACGCGCATGTTGATCGACGCGCGGCATCGGGAAGAAACCCGTGTCGCCGTCACCAAGGGAAACCGCATCGAGGAGTTTGATTTCGAGTCCGCCGAGCACAAACAGCTCAAGGGCAATATCTATCTGGCCAAGGTTACGCGTGTCGAGCCGTCGCTGCAGGCGGCGTTCGTCGAATATGGCGGCAATCGCCACGGCTTCCTGGCGTTCAGCGAAATCCACCCCGATTATTACCAGATCCCCAAGGAAGATCGCGAAGCGCTGCTCCGCGAAGAGGCCGAGCACGCCGCCGCCGCGGCACAGCGCGCCGAGGAAGATCTCGACGAGCTGGAAGGCGATGTCGCCGACGTCGAGCGCCATGACGAGGACGAGAATGGCGACGCGCCGCAGCCCGAAACCGTCGGCGAGGAGCGCGACGGCGACGAGGACCATGGCGATGAAGACCATGGCGATGACGAGCAGGGCGACGCCGAAGACAATGGCGATGCCGAGGACGGCAATGGCGAGGCCAAGGACGGCCGCGGCGACCGCAAGGGCCGCGGGCGCGGACGCGACAACCGCAAGGGTGGCCGCGGTCGCGGCCGCCGCCGCGACGAGGAGGAGGACGGCGAAAGCCGCATGTCGCTGCGTCGCCGCTACAAGATCCAGGACGTCATCCGCCGCCGTCAGGTGATGCTGGTGCAGGTCGTCAAGGAAGAGCGCGGCAACAAGGGCGCCGCGCTGACCACCTATCTGTCGCTCGCCGGCCGTTACTGCGTGCTGATGCCGAACACGATGCACGGCGGCGGGATCAGCCGCAAGATTTCGAACGGCGCCGATCGACGCAAGCTCAAGGCGATGATCGACGAGCTCAACCTACCGCCGACGATGGGCTGCATCGTGCGCACCGCGGGGATGAGCCGCACCAAGGTCGAGATCAAGCGCGACTTCGATTATTTGGCGCGCGTCTGGGACGAGATTCGCGAGAATACGCTCGGGTCGAGCGCCCCCGCGCTGATCCATTCGGACAGCGACCTGGTGAAGCGCGCGATCCGCGACATCTATCACAAGGATATCGAGGAAGTGCTCGTCGAAGGCGACGAGGGCTATAAGGCGGCTAAACAATTCATGAAATTGCTGATGCCGAGCCACGCACGGCGCGTGAAGCAATATGCCGACCCGGTTTCGCTCTACCAGCGCTACGGCGTCGAAGACCAGCTGGCGGGCATGCTCAACCCCGTCGTCCAGCTGAAATCGGGCGGTTACCTCGTGATCAACCCGACCGAGGCCTTGGTGTCGATCGACATCAACTCGGGCCGCTCGACGCGCGAGCATAATATCGAGCAGACCGCGCTGAACACCAACCTCGAAGCCGCGCACGAGATCGCGCGCCAGCTGCGCCTGCGCGACATGGCCGGCCTGATCGTGATCGACTTCATCGACATGGATCACGGCTCGAACGTCCGCAAGGTCGAGCGCGCGATGAAGGATGCGCTGAAGAACGACCGCGCGCGCATCCAGATCGGCCGCATCTCGGGCTTCGGCCTGATGGAGATGAGCCGCCAGCGGCTGCGCACCGGTGTGCTCGAAGCCTCGACGCGCCCCTGCCCGCATTGCGAAGGCACCGGCCTCGTCCGCACCGCGTCGTCGGCGGGCCTCAGCGCGCTGCGCATGATCGAAGAGGAAGCCGCGCGCGGCAAGGGCAGCAAGATCATTCTGCGCGCGAGCCAGGAAGCGACCTTCTACCTGCTCAACGAAAAGCGCCGTGAACTCCGCGAGATCGAGGAACTCTACGGCGTCAGCGTCGAAATCCTGCCCGACGGCGAGACCGAGGGTGCGCGCATGGCGATCGAGGTCGGCGGTCCGCCGCCGGTCGCGCGCCGCAGCTTCGCCCCGATCGTCGAGATCGAGGAAGAAGAGGAAGAGGAATTCTTCGAAGAGGAAGAAGAAGCCGAGGCCGAGGAAGAAGAAACCGATCGTCCGCGCGAACGCCAGCGCGAGCGTGACGGCGAGGAAGGCGAAGGCGACGGGCGCAAGCGCCGCCGCCGCCGCCGCCGCGGCCGCCGCGGCCGCCGCGACGAGGAAGGCAATGAAGCCGGCGAAGGCGAAGCCGCGAACGACGACGAGCCCGAGGCCGGCGACGACGAAGCGGGTGCGGACGAAGCGCCCGCCGAAGCGGCCGAAGCCGAGGCGGAAGCCGAAACCAAGCCCCGTCGCCGCCGCGGCGGACGCGGCCGCAAGGCGAAGGGCGAGGCCGTCGAGGTCGAAGCCGAAGCCGTCGAAGCCGAGGCCCCTGCCGAAGAAGCCGCTCCCGAGCCGGTCGCCGAAGAAGCGCCCGCCGCCGAGGAAAAGCCGAAGCGCAAGCCGCGCCGCACCAAGGCGCAGATCGCTGCCGAGGAAGCCGCCGCTGCTGCTGCTGCCGCCGACGCACCGGTCGAGGCCGAGCCGGTGGTCGAGGCCGAAGCCGAGCCCGCCAAGCCCGCGCCGAAGAAGCGCGCCCCGCGCAAAACCAAGGCCGCGGCTGCTGCCGCTGCCGAGGAAGCCGCGACCGCGTCCGATGTGGCCGAGGCCGGCGAGACGGCCGTCGCCGAGGGCGAGGAAGCCCCCGACGGCGAACCGCGCCGCGGCTGGTGGCAGCGCACTTTCGGCAATTGATCGGCGGTAACTGATCTGCGGCAACCATCGCGTCGCCGCGATCGCCCTTGCGTCCGGGCGCCCAGAACCCCACAAGGCCTCCATGGCTTCAGTTGCGGTTCAGGCGCCCGGCGCGAGGACGACCCCATGAGTTTTTCTGCACTGCAGCGCATCTGGCGCGCCGACGCCTGGCGCGCGGTCATCCGACTGCTGGTGACGGTGACCGTGCTTCTCGCGGTCGCGGTGCGTCCGGTGGCGGCGCAGTCGATCCTGCGCGATGCCGAGACCGAGGCGCTGCTGCAGGACATGATGGACCCGCTGCTCGTCGCGGCGGGGCTGCAGCCGGGGCAGGTCCGCGTCCACCTGCTCGGCGAACGCAGCATCAACGCCTTCGTCGCGGGCAGCCAGGATATCTATGTCTTTTCGGGCCTGATCGAGGCCGCGGGCAGCGCCGAGGAAGTACAGGGCGTGCTCGCGCACGAACTCGGCCATGTCATGGGCGGCCACGCGATCCGCGTCAACGAGGGTGCCAAGGCCGCCACGGGCATCTCGCTTTTGAGCCTGTTGCTCGGCGCCGCGGCGATTGCAGCCGGCGCGGGCGAGGCGGGCATGGGTGTCATGATGGCGGGGCAGCAGGCCGCGCTCGGCAAGTTCCTGGCGTTCAGCCGCGTCCAGGAATCGACCGCCGACGCGGCGGGCGCGCAATATCTGTCGAAAGCCGGGATCAGCGGGCGCGGCAGCCTCGCCTTTTTCAAGCGGCTCCAGAATCTCGAGTTCCGCTATGCGGTGAAACAGGACGACGACCAGGCCTATGGCCGCACCCACCCCCTGTCGGGCGACCGCATCCAGGCGCTGCGCGAGGTCTATGTCGTCGATCCCGCCTGGGAAAAGCCCGCCGATCCCGAGATCGAGAAGCGCTTCCAGCGCGTGAAGGCCAAGCTCGAGGGCTATATCGCCGAGCCCGAGCGGACGCTGCGCAAATATCCCGAAAGCAACACCAGCATCCCGGCGCGCTATGCCCGCGCTTATGCCTGGCACAAGAGCGCCTATCCGCAAAAGGCGCTCGCCGAGACCGAGGCGTTGCTCCAGACCGACCCCAACGACCCCTATTTCCTCGAACTCGAAGGCCAGGTGCTGCTCGAATCGGGGCGGCCCAAGGAAGCGATCCCGCCGCTGCGCAAGGCCGTCGCGGGGACGCGCTCGCAGCCGCTGATCGCCGGCACGCTCGGCCACGCGCTGATCGCCACCGAGGAACCCGGCAATTTCGCCGAGGCCGAGGAAGTGCTCAAGACCGCGGTCGCGCTCGACAACCAGAACCCCTTCGCCTGGTACCAGCTCGGCATCGTCTATGCGAACAAGGGCGATCAGGCGCGCGCCGCGCTCGCCTCGGCGGAACGCTATAGCCTCGAGGGTGGACAGGCGATGCTCGCACTGCGTAACGCCGATCTTGCGATGCAGGGCCTGCCCGAGGGGTCGCCCGACTGGATTCGTGCACAGGATATTTCGCTGGTCGCGCGCGCCGAGGTGGAACGCGAGCGCAAACGGCGCTAGATTCGGGCAAAGCGAATTGGGGAATGCATCGCGCCGGCGATGCACAAGGGCGACAAGTGACGGATAGAAAAGACGATTATTACCAGCCGTGGCTGCGCGACCCGGCGCCTCCGGCGGCGCCTGCGCCGGCCGAACCGCCGCGCGCGGCACCCGACGCAGGCTCCGATGGCGGCCTCGCCAAGCCGCGCGAGATGCCGCCCGTCGGCCTCGACGTGTCGCGCTATCCCGCTGAGGAGCGCATGCCCAAGGCGCCGGCGGTCGACACCGAGCGACTGAAAGCAGGCGCGAGCGGACTGTGGAAAGCGGTCCGCACCGGAAGCAGCGCTTTTGCCGAGTGGACGATCCGCGTCGGCGAGCGCGCCGACATCCCCGCGCGCGTCGAGGCGATGGAAATCCCGCGCCGTTCGCGCGAAATCGCGGGGCGCGCCGCCGATGCCACCGCGCGCGCCGCCAAGGCCGCCGGACGCGGCACGGCGCGCGGCAGCGCCGCCGCCGCTGCGGCGAGCGCCAGGGCGTGGGACAAAATGGCGCTCGGCGACAAGGTCGGCAAATTGTCGAGCGGCGCTCAGCGCGGGCTGGGCGAGGTCGCGGGCAAAGCCGGCGAGGCGCTGGGCCAGGCCGCGAAGGCCGGCAAGGAAAGCCTGGGCGAGGCGGCGACCAAGCTGCGCCCCTCGCCGCGCGAAGAAGCCGCGCCGCCGCCCTCGGGGCTCGAACAATTGCTCGCGCGCGAAGAAGCCGAAGCCGCGGCGAGCGCCGCGGCGGCCAAGCCCGCTGCGCCCGACCTGCCGCTCTTCGCGGGCGAGCCGGGGATCGAACTCGCCGCGCCCAAGCCGGCGGCGGCGAAACCCGCCAAGGCCGCGAGCGCGGCCCCGCCCCCCTCGATCTCGGCCCCCGCGGCCGACGACCGCACCCCGCATCGCGCGCCGCCGGGACGCGGCAACGGCGGCGGGGGCAGCGGCGGCGGTTTCGCCCTGCCCGCCCCCGGCTGGGCGCTCGCGCTCGGCGCGATCCTGCTGCTCGGCGCGACCTTCTGGCTCGGCGGCCGCTTCGGCGGCGGGATGAGCAAGAGCGAGGTCGAGACGATCGTCGCCGACTATATCAAGGCAAACCCGCAAATCATTCCGGAGGCGCTGTCGGCGCAGCGCGACCGCGAGATGGCGAAGGCGATCGACGCGATCCGCCCGGCGCTTGAAAAACCCTATGCCGGGGCCTGGGCGGGCAACGCCGACGGCGATGTGACGCTCACCGTCTTCACCGACTATGCCTGCGGCTTTTGCCGTGCCAGCCTGCCCGACATCGACCGGCTGATCCGCAGCGACCGCCGCGTGAAAGTCGTGTTCCGCGAGCTGCCGATCATCTCGCCGCAGAGCCGCGACGCCGCGATCATGGCGCTAGCCGCCGCGCGGCAGGGCAAATATGATGCCTTCCACCATGCGATGTTCCGGGCCTCGTCGCTCGACGCCGGCGCGATCGCCGCGGCGGCCGAGAAGGCCGGCGTGGTCACCGACGGCAGCGCCGACGCAACCGCCAATGAGGCGCTGTTTCAGCGCGAGCTCGACAGCAATCTCGCGATCGCCAGCCAGCTACAGCTCAACGCCACCCCGACCTGGGTGATCGGCGACCAGCTGCTGCAGGGCCAGATCGGCTATGAAGGGCTGCGCGACGCGGTCGCCAAGGCGCGGGCGAAAGGCTGAGGCGATGAGCGCGGGATCGGCCGAGACCTCGATCACCCGCGCGGTCCGCAACCCCGCGCTGATGGAGGCCGCGCTCGCGCTCTACGAAGGGCGGCTGCACGACGCCGAGCCGGTGCTGAAGGCGCATCTCAAGCGCGACCCGTTCGACGTCGCGGCGATGCGCATGCTCGCCGAGCTGGCGGCGCGGATCGAGCGCTACCGCGATGCCGAGGCGCTGCTGCGCCGCGCGCTCGAACTCGCACCCGAATTCCTTGCCGCGCGCTCGAACCTCGCGACCATCCTCCACCGCCAGGGCCGGTCGGGCGAAGCGGTCGAGGAGCTCGACCGGCTGCAGCAGCTCGACCCCGACAATCCGACCAATGCCAATCTGAAAGCCGCGGCGCTGGGCCGCGTCGGCGAATTCGACGAGGCGCTTGAGCTTTACGAACAGGTGCTCCGGAATTTCGGCAAGCAGCCGAAAATCTGGATGTCCTATGGCCATATGCTGAAAACGGTCGGGCGGCAGGCCGACGCGGTCGCCGCCTATCGCCAGGCGCTGGCGCTGAAGCCGACGCTCGGCGAAGTGTGGTGGAGCCTCGCGAACCTCAAGACGCTGAAGTTCGACGACGGCGATATCGCGGCGATGGACACGGCGCTCGAAACCGATGGCATCGGTGCCGAGGACCGCTTCCACCTGCACTTCGCGCTCGGCAAGGCGCACGAGGACCGCGGGCAGGCGGCGGCGGCCTTCGAACATTATGCGACGGGCAATGCTCTGCGCAAGGAGCTGCTGCCCTATGATGCGGCGCAGACGCGCGCCGCGGTCGATCATGCGATCGCGCTCTATACCCCCGAATTTTTCGAGGCGCGCCGCGACCATGGCGCGGCGGCAGGCGACCCGATCTTCATCATCGGCATGCCGCGCGCGGGATCGACGCTGATCGAACAGATATTGTCGAGCCATTCGATGGTCGAGGGCACGATGGAATTGCCCGATATCCCCAAACTCTATGGCCAGGCGCGCGGCATGGGCGGCGTCGCTCGGCTGTCGGCCGAGGACGCACGCGCGCTCGGCGAGCAATATCTGCACGACACGGCGGTCCAGCGGAAGAGCGACAAGCCCTTCTATATCGACAAGCTGCCCAACAACTGGCTGCACAGCGGTTTCATCCGGCTGATCCTGCCGAACGCCAAGATCATCGACGCGCGGCGCCACCCGATGGATTGCTGCTTCTCGAACTTCAAGCAACATTATGCCCGCGGCCAGGCGTTCAGCTACGACCTCGCCGACATGGGGCATTATTATGCCGACTATGTCGGCCTGATGGACCATTTCGACGCCGTCCTGCCCGGCCATGTCCACCGCATCTTCCACGAGCGGCTGATCGACGATCTGGAAAGCGAAGTGCGCGCCTTGCTCGCCTATCTCGGCCTGCCGTTCGAAGCCGCCTGCCTCGATTTCCACACCAATGACCGCGCGGTGCGGACCGCCAGTTCGGAACAGGTACGGCGGCCGATCAACCGCGACGGCGTCGGCCAGTGGCGCGCGATGGAGGAATGGCTGAGTCCGCTGGTCGATGCGCTGGGGCCGGCGCTGACGCAATATCCCGCAACCCCCTAGGACGATTGTTGCAATTTTGTCATAGTGGCCGCGAAACGGCGGCCGCGGATCGCCATTTCGCTGGCGCCCGATTGACGGCGCGATGAAACTGTTCAAGCTTCCCTTTCCGCCGCTGCAACGGCGATCGCACATATGAGGGGGGTCTTTTATGCGGGTCCAATTTTCGCGCCGCGCGCTGCTTCTGGCATCGCTGTCCGGCACGGTCCTGTCGGCCACGCCGGCGCTGGCGCAGGACGCGCCGGCCGACACCGGCAATGACGACGAGATCGTCGTCACGGCGCAGAAGCGCGAAGAAAATCTGCAGGATGTCCCGATCAGCATCCAGGCGCTCGGCACGCGCAAGCTCGACCAGCTGAACGTCGCCAATTTCGAGGATTTCTCGAAGCTGCTGCCCAGCGTCTCCTTCCAGTCGAGCCAGCCGGGCGTGACCACCGTCTATATGCGCGGCGTCGCGAGCGGCGGCGACGGCAACCATTCCGGCTCGCTGCCCAGCGTCGGCGTCTATCTCGACGAACAGCCGGTGACGACGATCGGTGGAACGCTCGACGTCCATGTCTACGACATCGCGCGCATCGAATCGCTCGCCGGGCCGCAGGGCACGCTCTACGGCGCCTCGTCGCAGGCGGGCACGATCCGCATCATCACCAACAAGCCCGACACCGGCGGCTTCGAAGGCCGCGTCGACGGCGAGATCAACACCGTCAAGAGCGGCGGCGTCGGCGGCAAGGTCGAGGGCATGATCAACGCCCCGATCAGCGACATGGCCGCGGTGCGCTTCGTCGGCTGGTACCAGCGCGATTCGGGCTATATCGACAATGTCCCCGGCACGCGCAGCTTCCTGCCGACCCCCGGCGGCATCACGGTGAACAACAATGCCTTTGTCGAAAAGGATTTCAACGACGCCGAAATCTACGGCGGCCGCGCCGCACTGAAGGTCGACCTCGACGACAATTGGACGGTCACCCCGACCGTCCTCTACCAGAAGCAGAAGAGCAGTGGCGTCTTCGTCCAGGATCCGCTCGTCGGCGACCTGCAGGTCCAGCGTTTCTACCCCGACCAGCGCAGCGACAAGTTCATCCAGGCCGCGCTGACGATCGAGGGCAAGATCGGCAATTTCGACCTGACCTATGCCGGCGCCTATCTCGACCGCAAGACATACCAGATCAACGACTATACCGATTATGCCGAAGCCTATGACGCGCTTTATGCCGATTATGGCGGGCTTGCCGGCTATTTCTACCTCGAGGACAATGGCGGCAACGATATCGACCCGCGCCAGTTCATCATCGGGACCGACCATTTCCGCAAGATGAGCCAGGAATTCCGCATCGCCTCGCCGCAGGACGAGCGGTTCCGCGTCGTCGCGGGGCTGTTCTACCAGCGCCAGAGCAACGAGATCCACCAGGACTATATCGTCCCCGGTCTGGCGAGCGCGCTGTCGGTCAACGGCCTGCCCGGCACCTTGTGGCTCACCGAACAGAAGCGCGTCGACAAGGATTATGCGGCGTTCGGCGAAGCGAGCTTCGACATCACCCCGACGGTCACGCTGACCGGCGGCGGGCGCTATTATAAATATGACAACAGCCTGATCGGCTTCTTCGGCTTCGGCCGCAATCCGAACGGCCCGCCGTTCAACGGCGCGGGCAGCTCCCGCACGGGTGTCGCCGGCTGCTATACGACGACGGGCGCGATCCTGCGCGACAATCCCGGCGGCACGCTGCTGCCCGCCGCGGTGCCGGGCGGCCCCTGTACCAACCTCGCCGATTTCGTGAACGGCGACCTGGTGCCCAAGCGGACCAAGGACACGGGTTTCACCCACCGCGTGAACCTGACCTGGAAACCCAGCGAGGATGTGATGACCTATGCGACCTGGTCGCGCGGCTTCCGTCCGGGCGGGATCAACCGGCGCGGAACGATCGCCCCCTATGACGCCGACTTCCTCACCAATTACGAGTTGGGCATCAAGACGACGCTGGCGGACGGCAGGGTGCGCCTGAATGCGGCGATCTATATGCAGGACTGGAAACGCTTCCAATTCTCCTTCCTGGGCGAGAACAGCTTTACCGAGATCCACAATGGTCCGAACGCGCGGATCAAGGGAATCGAGGCGGACGTCAATATCCGGGCGACCGACGGGCTGACCATCACCGCGGCCGCCTCCTACACCGACGCGAAGACGCGCAACAACCTGTGCGATATCGACGATCCGACCTATCAATGTACCGATCCCGGCAATTCGATCGCCGCGGTCAAGGGAACGCGCCTGCCGGTGACGCCGAAGTTCAACGGCAATGCGACGGTGCGTTACCAGTTCCCCGTCGGGCCGGGCGAGATGCATTTCCAGTCGGTGATCGCGCATCGCAGCTCCGCGACCCCCGACATCCGCGTGCCCACCGCCAATGCGCTCGGCCGGATCGAAGGATCGACCACGGTCGACTTTGCGGCCGGGTTCGAATGGAGCAACTACAGCTTCGAGCTGTTCCTGCAGAATGCGTTCGACGAACGCGCCGAGCTGGCGCGCTTCTCGAACTGCGGCCAGTGCGACGGGCGCGTGCAGGTGTTGGTGAACCAGCCCCGGACGATCGGGGCGCGACTGGGCGCCAAGTTCTGATCGGGTGAGCGAACCGCAAACCAACAACGAAAGGCCGGGCCAAAAGCTCGGCCTTTTGATGTGCGTCGCGCTCGGCATGGGAAACATGATCGGGTCGGGGGTGTTCCTGCTCCCGCGCGATCTCGCGCCCTTGGGCTGGAACGCGATCATCGGCTGGGGGGTATCGATCGCGGGGACCCTGTGCCTCGCGATTGTCTTTGCGCGGCTTGCGAAGCGGCTGCCGACGGGGTGCGCCGCCTTCACCTATGCCGCCGAAGCCTTCGGTCCGGGCACCGGCTTTATCGTCGCGTGGAGCTACTGGATCAGCTGCTGGACGGTGGTCGCGACGCTCGCGGTCGCGGCGCTCAGCAACCTGTCGATCCTGATGCCCTGGCTCGCCGACGCCGGCGCGCTGACCGCGTGGATCGCGATCGGCTGCATCTGGCTCTTCACCCTCGTCAATCTGGCGGGGGTCCGGCGCGCGGGCGGCGCGCAGCTGGTGACGCTCGGGCTCAAGCTGATCCCGGTCGTCGGCGCGATATTCGTCGGCATCTGGGCGCTCGGCACCGGCGCCGCCCCCCCGCCAACGATGGCAGGGACCGAACCGGTCAGCCTGTCGGCGGTGAGCTCGGCGGCGACGCTCACCCTGTTCGCGCTCCTCGGTTTCGAAAGCGCGTGCGTCGTCAGCGACCGGGTCAAGGACCCCGAACGCACGATCCCGCGCGCGACGGTGATCGGGGCCGCGGCGGTGGGTCTGCTCTACCTCCTGTCGTGCACGACGGTGACGCTGCTCGTGCCGCTCGACACGCTCCATAGTTCGAACGCGGCCTATGCGACCTTCTTCTCGCGGCTCGTCAGCCCCGAGGCGGGACAGGTGGTCGCGCTCTTCGCGGCGATCGCAGCGCTCGGGGCGCTCAACGGTTTCGTGCTGCTGCAGGGCGACATCCCGCGCGACCTGGCGCACCGCCGGCTGCTCCCCGCCGCCTTCGCGCGCGACAATCGTTTCGCCTCGCCGTGGGTCACCCAGCTCGTGTCGAGCGGGCTGGCGAGCGTGATCGTCTATGCCAATTATTCGCGCGGGCTCGCCGACCTGTTCGCCTTCATGGTCAAGGTGACGACCTCGACCGCGATCATCCTCTATATCGTCGGCGCGCTCGCGGCGCTGTGGCTCGAGCGACGGGGCGAGATGAAGGTCTCGCCGGGTTTCTTGGCGGCCGCGGTCGCGGGCTTCCTCTACAGCGGCTGGGCGTTTTACGGCGCCGGGCTGGAAGCGAGCGTGTGGAGCCTGATCATGACCGCCGCAGGGCTGCCGATCTATCTGGCGATGCGGTACGCGAAGCCCGCGGCCGCCTGAACCTTGATTCCAGCGGCAGAATCGCCTATCGGCGCGGTCCCACGAGCCCGGATTCGGGCTTTTCTGGAGAAATGACGTGTCGGACCGCCGAAACATCCAGGGTTTGAAGCCCTGCGGCATCCGCCCGCTGTCGTAGCGCGTTTTTCCTGACGCGGTGCGCCCGGGCGCTGCCGCAATTTCCAACCCGCCAATCATCACTTCTGCCGCCGGGCGCTTTGCGTCCGCCGGCCGCAGGCAGGTATCTATGTTGCACGACAGCCACTGGGCGCGCGCACTCGCGCGCGCCGTCGCCACGGATCATCCGGGCAAGACCAAGACCGGCCGGGCGTTGCTCGGCTGGGCCCGCGCGCGCGCCGCCACGCTCGGGTTCGACGACAAGACCATCGCGCGCGCCGCGCTGCTCGGGGCTCCTGCCCCGGCGCCCGATGCACGCGAGGACGAGAGCCTGTTGCAGGCGAACCGGCTGGCCGACGCGCTCGACCTCGCCGCCGAGGAGCGTGCGCTGCTGCTGCTCGCCACCGCGATGGAGCGCGCGCCGCTGACGCGCAGCCTCGCCAAGCTGGTCGAGGGCGAAGCGCTCGACATGGAGGAGGTCGTCGGGACGCTCACCGGCTTCGCCCCGCATGCGCTGCGCACCACCGAAGTGGTGCGGCTCGACCTCGTCGGGCGCTGGACGAGCAAGGAGGGCAAGGTCGAGTTCGGCCTGTGCTGGGCGTTCGAACGGCTGCTCGACGCCAGGACCGGGCAGCATGAGAGCCTGATCGACGGCCTGCTCGGCCGGCGGCAGGCGGCGCGTCATGCGATCGCCGACTTTCCCGCGCAGCAGCGCGAAGCCGACCTCGCGCTCGCGCTGCTGCGCGGCGCGCTGGCTGGCGGCGCGCGCGGGATCAATATCCTGATCCACGGCCCGCCGGGAACGGGGAAAACCGAGCTGGCGCGCACGCTCGCAGCGACACTCGGCGAGCCGCTGCACGCGGTCGGCGAGGCTGACAGCGACGGCGAGGAGCCGAGCCGCTTCGATCGCGTCGCGGCGCTGCGGCTCGCGCTGCGGACGCTCGAAAAGCGCGGACGCGCGCTGTTGCTGTTCGACGAGATGGAGGATTTGCTCGGCAATGCGCAGGTCGAACAGGATGGCCGCATCCGCAACCGGGCGGGGTCGAAGCTGTTCGTCAACCGGCTGCTCGAGGACAATGTCGTCCCGGTCATCTGGACGTCGAACTGCATCGCCGATGTCGATCCCGCGATCCTGCGCCGGTTCAGCTTGTCGATCCGCATGGACTTTCCCGGCATCGCGCACAGCCCGGCGATGCTCGACCGGGTCAGCAGCGAGGAACGGGTCGCGGTCGATCCGGCGCTCGCCGCGCTCGCCGCACGCGCGCCCGAGGCCGCATCACTGTTCCGCGTCGCGGCGCGCGCCGCTGCGCTGGCGGGGGACGCCGGCAGCGCGAGCCGCTTCGCGGGCTCGATCCTCGGCGCGATGCGCGGCGAGACGGTCGAGCCGCGCGCGCCGCGGACCTTCGACGAGATGCTGCTGACCGCCGACACCGACCTGCCGGCACTGTTCGCAAGCCTGGCGCGCGAGGGTGGTCCCGCCGATTTCTCGCTGCTGCTCACCGGCGAGCCGGGGACGGGCAAGACCGAGGCGGTGCAGGCGCTGGCGCGGCGGCTCGGGCGGCCGCTGCATGTCAAGCGCGCGTCGGACCTGATGTCGAAATGGGTCGGAGAGACCGAGAAAGCGATCGCGGCCGCCTTTGCCGAAGCGCGGCGGCAGGGCGCGATGCTCTTTTTCGACGAGGTCGATTCGCTGCTCGCCGACCGGCAGGGCGCGGCGCACAGCTGGGAGGTCAGCCGGGTCAACGAGCTCCTGACCTGGATGGAGGATCATCCGCTGCCCTTCGCTGCGGCGACCAACCATGCGGCAAAGCTCGACCCCGCGTCGGCGCGGCGCTTCGTGTTCAAGGTCGAGATGCGCACGCTCGACGCCGAGCGGGCGCGGCGCGCATTCGTCCATTTTTTCGGGCGCGGAGCCCCCGCGGCGCTCGACCGGCTGGGCGGGCTGACGCTCGGCGACTTTGCGGTCGTCGCGCGGCAGATGCGCTTTACCGGCCTTGCGAACGATGCGGCGCTGATCGAGCGGCTGCGGCGCGAGCGCGCGGCGCGTCCGGCGATGCCGCAGCCGATGGGGTTCGGATCAGACGCGCCATTTGGGCGCGAAGAAGCCCCGGTCGCGTAACACCACCTCGGCGGCATTATGTCCCGGCGCCCCGGTCACGCCGCCGCCGGGGTGCGCGCCCGCGCCGCACATATAGAGGTTCTTGACCGGCCCGCGGTAGCCGCCGTTGCCGAGCACCGGGCGCGCGGCCCACAGCTGGTCGAGCGTCATATTGCCGTGCATGATGTCGCCGCCGATCAGGCCGAACTTGCGTTCGAGCCCCTTGGGCGACAGGCGCGTCTGGCCGACGATGCTGGCGCGGAAGCCGGGGGCATGTTCTTCGACGGTATCGATGATCGCGTCGGCGGCGGCACCTTCTTCATCGTCCCAGTCGCGGCCATCGGGCAGCTCGGGGGCGAATTGCTGGCAGAAGAGGCTGGCGACATGCTGGCCGGGAGGCGCGAGGCTGTCGTCGACGGTCGAGGGGATGAGCATCTCGACGATCGGCTTCTTCGACCAGCCATATTGTTTGGCGTCGAGGAAGGCGCGATCCATATAGTCGAGCGTCGGCGCGAGGATGATCCCCGACTGGTGATGCTCGCCGGGTTCGGGAAGACAGGTGAATTTGGGGAGTTCGCTGAGCGCGACATTCATGCGGAAGGTACCGCTGCCCGCCTTGAAGCCGCGGATGCGGCGCTGGAAATCGCCCGGCAGGTCGGACGCATCCATCAGCCGTTCGTAAAGCAGTTTCGGCCCGACATTGGCGATGACGCGCGCCGCGGCGATTTCCTCGCCACCCGCGAGCTTCACCCCGACCGCCTTGTCGCCATCGACCAGCACCTTCTCGACCGGGCTTTCGAGGCTGATCTCGACGCCCATGTCGCGGCAGACCTTCGCCATGATCTCGGTGATCTTGCCCATGCCGCCGACGCTGTGGCCCCAGGCGCCCTTCTTGCCGTTCACTTCGCCGAAGACGTGGTGGAGCAGCACATAGGCGCTGCCCGGCGTGTCGGGGCTGGCGTAGTTGCCGACGACCGCGTCGAAACCGAAGGCCGCCTTGACCGCCTCGCTCTCGAACCAGCTGTCGAGCATCGTGCGCGCCGACTTGGTGAAGAGGTCGAGCACGTCGCGCTGCTGTTCGAGGCTGAGCCCCGCGAAACGCCGCCCCTGCCGCGCGCCATCGATCAGCGTGCGGAACCCTTCGCCCACATTGGGCGGCACGCGCAGTGCAAGGTCGCGGAGCAGTTCGGCGACATTTTCGAGCGCGTCATAATATTGCGGCAGCACGTCGGCGTCGTGGTTCGAGAATTTGCGGAATTCGGCCTGCGTGCGTTCGAGCCCGCCGCCGAGCTTGAGATAACCGCCATCCTCCTGCGGCAGGAAATTGCTGATCGGCCGCTCGATCACGCGATAGCCATGATCGGCGAGCTTCATGTCGGCGATCACCTTGGGCTGGAGCAGGCTGACCGTGTAGCTCGCCACCGAATTGCGAAAACCCGGCGCGAATTCCTCGGTCACCGCGGCGCCGCCGACGACGTCGCGCGCCTCGACGATGCGCACCTTCAGCCCCGCGCGTGCGAGGTAGAAGGCGCAGACGAGGCCGTTGTGGCCGGCGCCGATGATCAGCGCGTCATATTTCTTGGTCATTTCTGGCTCCATCCCGCACGCGGGGCTTGGTCGAGGCGGGATTCGGGGATCAGGTCGCGCATGCGCGAACAGAAATGCTTGAGGCAGACTTCCTTGTCGCTGAGCGGGCCCATCGAGAAGCTCTTCGACGCCATGCCCTGCTGCACCCGGGTGATGAGTTCGGTGTCCTCGGCATTGACTTGGCGGTTGATCCGCCAGTTGAGGTAGCGCGTCGCGCGCATCTCGCGGCGCTCGTCGGGAAGGACATAGCTGATCTCGCGGATCAGGCAGGTCGTCGGGCCGGTGGGCAGCCACTGCATGAAATCGACCTGGTCGGGATAGATGTCGAAGGCCACGTTGGGCCAGAGCTTGAAATAGAGCCAGTGGCGCTGGCGATCTTCGGGCAGATGCGGGACCGGCGGCAGCAGCCGCTGATACATACGTTCGGACCAATTGACCGACGGCCGGTCGATCAAATCGCCCCACATGCGGTCGACATTATCTTCGGCCTCGACGCCATAGCTCTTGCCGAAGAGGCGGGTGAGGCCGGGGTGCGCGACGGGGATGTGGAGGCCGTCCGAATAATTGTCGCCGACATTCTTCCAGTTCACCTCGCGCGGGCGGAGCGTGACGCGGCCGAGCGCGCCGAGTTCCTCGAAACGATAGGGTTCGACCATCGCCTCATAGGGCGCCATCATGCTGGCGACCGAGGGGCCGCCATCGTCCTCGAGCCGGACGAACCAGAAGCCGCGCCATTGTTCGAGGCCGACCGGCACGAGCCCCGCCTTGCCCTTGTCGAGCGTCGGGTAGCTCGCGCTGTCGGGCACGCCGGTCAGGCGCCCGTCGAGTTCGTAGGTCCAGGCGTGATAGGGGCAGACGAGCTTCTTCGCGCAGCCCACCGCGCCGTCGAGCAGGCGCGAGGCGCGGTGGCGGCAGACGTTGGTGAAGGCGCGCACCTGGCGATCGGTGCCGCGGACGAGGATCACGCTCTCGCCACAATAATCGATGCTGTGCCAGTCGCCCGCGTTCGGAATGTCGCTGTCGTGGCAGACGACCTGCCAGCTGGGGCGGAAGATGCGGTCGAGTTCGACGGCGTGAAACTCGGGGTCGCTGTAGGTCCAGGCGGGCAAGGACCAGCCGTCGAGCGGGTCGATATTCGATGTGTGGACGGGTGCAGTTGCCATGAATCGATCCTTGTTGTACAAGTGTATAACAAGATGCAGCCCGCTCGCCAAGCCTTTACGCGCGAAAGCGCCGATGCCCGCCGCGCCGACCTGATCGAGGCGACCGCGGCGTGCCTCGCCGAACTTGGCCTGGCGGGGACCAACGTGCGCGCGATCTGCGCGCGCGCCGGCGTGTCACCCGGGCTCTTGCGCCATTATTTCGCGGGAATCGACGATCTGGTCGCCGCCACCTACCAGGCGACGAGCGACCGGATGGACGCGATCTTCGCCGCCGCGGTCGACGGCGCGGGCCCCGACCCGCGCGCGCGGCTGAACGCCTATCTGACCGCGAGCTTCCGCCCCCCGGTCACCGATCCCGAGCTGCTCGGCGCCTGGACCGCCTTTTGGGCTTTGGCCAGAAGCGACGCGCGCATGACGCTTATCCACGCCGAGAGCTACGCCGGTTATCGCGCGCGGCTGGGCGAATTGCTGGCGGCATGCGGAGCGCACGATGCCGACCGGCTGGCGATCATGCTGACCGCGATGGTCGACGGACTGTGGCTCGAACTGTCGCTCGATTCGACAAGCTTCGGCGCCGACGCAGCGACGGCGATGATCGGACAGGCGGTCGAGGCGCTGCTGCCCTAGCCACCCGTCGCGTAGCGCTGCACCGTCGCGCCGATCTCGCGCACGATGGTCTCGCGATCGAGCATCACCACCGGCGGCAGGCGCAAGACGTAGCGCGTCAGCGCGAGCCCCAACATCTGCGTCGCGACGAGGCCGGCGCGCTGCGGCGCGCTGTCGGGCGGGCCGAGCGCGAGCATCGCGGGCAGGACCTGCGCGGCGAAGAGCTGCTGCATACGCGCCGCGGCATAATCGTTCGACGCCGCCGAGCGCAGCAGGATCGGGAAACCGCCCGCGCTTCCGCCTTGGCCTTCCCAGACCGACAGGAAATGCGCGACGAGCGTTTCGCCGATCCGGTCGCGGTCGAGCGCGGCGATATCGGGAAGGCCCAGGTCGAATTCGGCGACCTCGGCGAACAACCTGTCCTTGCTGCCGAAATAGCGCATCACCATCGTCGGATCGATGTCGGCCGCCGCGGCGATGTCGCGAATCGTCGCGCGCTCATAGCCCTGCGCTGCAAAAATCTGCTGCGCCGCGGCGGCAATCGCCGCGCGCGTGCGATCCGACTTCTTCATTTTCAACGGCTTGTCGTTCATGTGAGACAATTTGCCAACGCTTGTTGACAAAATCAAGCCCATATGAGAAAAGTCAACACATGTTGGCAAATGGAGATTCGCCATGAAGACACAAACGGACGTTCTGATCGTCGGCGCGGGACCGACCGGACTGGCGCTGGCAGTGGCGCTGCAGCAGGCCGGGATCGACCATCTGATCGTCGATCGGCTGGCGGCGGGGCTGAACCTGTCGCGCGCCGGGGTGGTGCATGCGCATACGCTGGAGATGATCGAGCCGCTCGGTGTAGTCCCCGCGATGCGCGCCGAGGGGATCGAAATGGCGCGCTTCGGCGTGCGCGACCGCCGGCACCGGCTGCTGTCGGTCGACTTCTCGCACCTCCCCTCGCGCTATCCCTTCGTCCTGATGATCCCGCAATATGTCACCGAGCGCATCCTGACCGAACGGCTCGAAACGCTGGGCGGGACGGTGCACCGCGAAGTGGAAGCGCACGACGTCCGGCAGGACCGCGATGGCGTCACGGTGCGCGTCGCGGGACCGGCGGGCGAACAGGACATCAGCGCGCGCTATGTCGTCGGCGGCGACGGCATGCACAGCAAGGTGCGCGCGGCGTCGGCGATCGCCTTCGAGGGCGGGCGCTACGAAGAGAGCTTCGTCCTCGCCGACGTCAGCCTGGCCGCGCCGCCGCGCGACAGCGAGGTCGCGCTCTATTTCGCGCCCGAGGGCATGGTGGTTTTCGCGCCTTTGCCCGAAGGCCGCTACCGCATCGTCGCGACGCACGGGACGGGCGGCGAAGACCCCGACCGCGCGGCGATCCAGCAATTGCTCGACACGCGCGGGCCCGAAGGCGAGGCGCCGGTGGTGACCGAGGTGCATTGGAGCTCGGCTTTCCGCGTCCATCACCGGGTGGCCCACCGCTATCGCGACGGCCGCCTGCTCGTCATGGGCGACGCCGCGCATGTCCACAGCCCCGCGGGCGGACAGGGCATGAACACCGGGCTGGTCGATGCGATGGTGCTCGCCGACCGGCTGGTGCGCGTGGTCGGGCATGGCGAGAGCCAGGCGCTGCTCGACGATTATGGTGCCATGCGGCGGCCCGCGGCGGTCGCGGTGCTGGGACTGGCGGGTCGGATGACGAAACTGGCACTGGTGCGCGGGCGGATACCGCGAATGCTACGCAACCTGCTGCTGAAGGCACTGGGGCGGATGCCGTGGTTCCAGCGCAAGCTGGCAATGCAGCTGTCGGGGCTGGCGCGGCGGGGCTTTGCCGAGGTGTCCAACCCCCCTGCTTTGCGGAAGAAGGACGCGGCAGGCTTGAAGCTGGCGGCTTGAGGGGGAAGGGCGACTTTGGGGTGGTTACCAGACGGTCCTCCATTTCCGTTCGTGTCGAGCCTAGTCGAGACACGAACGGGCTTTATGGGGCGGTTTGTCCATTAACGCCCCGAACCCGCCCTCCCCGCCCCGGAAGAAAAACCGCTTTCCTAATAAATCCCGCCATGATCTACCCTGTCGGATGAGCGTCGCGTCTCGCCTCCAGTGTCATACCTCGGGCATCAGCCTCGCTAACCCCTTGTTCGCGCACGCGATGGGGCGTCAACTTAGTCAACTTCCGCCGGAACGCTGCCGTTCTACCCTACTTCGACAAATCCCTCAGCAAACTGTCCCAATGCGCCAGCGCCGGCGCGATGGCATCGACGGGCACGCGCTCGTTGAGGCCGTGGGCGAAGCTGTCGCTCGCTTTCGAGAAGAGCCCCGCGACGCCGTAGCTCGGCACGCCCTGCGCGCGGAAATGATAGCTGTCGGTCGCGCCCGCGCTCATCGACGGGATGATTGGCAGGCCCGGCGCGCGCGCGTGGACCGCCTTCTTCACCGCCGCCATGACGTCGGGCCGCAGCGGCGAGGCGTCGCTGGCGCTGGCGTCGGGATCGGGGTTCACCTTGACCGCGGGGTCGGCGATGACCTGCTCCAGCTCGGCGCGCACCGTTTCGACCGGCACGCCGGGGAAGATGCGGCAGTTGATGTTCGCGGTCGCGCGCTGCGGCAGCGCATTTTCGGCATGGCCGCCCTTGACCAAAGTCGGCACGCAGGTGGTACCGATCTGGCCGATATATTCGGGGTCGGCGCGAATCGCCGCGATCGCCTTCGCATCGGCAGGATTCGCGGCAAAGGCTTTCAGCGCGGCGCCGATCTCGCCGCCGACCTGGTCGGCGACGATCGGCATGCCGATCTTGGTCAGCTCGTTCTGCTGCGGCGTGAAGCGATAGGCCCCGACCCTGGCCAGCGCGGCCGACAGCTGGACGATGGCGTTGGTGTCCGAAGGGCGCGAGCTGTGGCCGCCCGGATTGGTGACCTCGAGCGTGAAGTCGGCATAGGTCTTCTCGCCCGCTTGCAGCCCGTAATATTGCGGCTTGCCGTCTTCGGCGATCAGCCCGCCCCCGCCATCGCCGTTGAGCGCGAATTCGGCGTTCTTGTATTTGGCCGCGAGCGCGCGCGTCGTCGTCATCTGCGTCTCCTCGTCGCCCGAAAGCAGGAGGATGATCGAACGCTTCGGCTTGAAGCCTTCCTTCTTGAGCTGCGCCATCGCGGCGACCATCATCGAGACGTCGAACTTGTTGTCCTCCGACCCGCGCCCGAAGATATAGCCATTCTCCTCGACCGGCACGAAGGGGTCGCGCGTCCAGTCCTTCGCATCGGCCTCGACCACATCCATATGGCCGAGCAGCACGATCGGCTTGGCCTGCGCCGTGCCGTGGAGCGTGGCGGCGAAGGTCGCGGCCTCGCCGATCGGGGTGATTTCGATATCGGCATCGGCATAACCCGCCGCCTTGAGCACGCCAGCGTAATAGGCGGCAAGTTCGGGCACCTTGCCGCGGCCCGCCACCGTCGGGATCGCGATACTGTCCTTGAGGATCTTCTTCGCCGCCTCGGCATCGGCGGGCTTGGCGTGGACGGGCGCGGCGGCGAGCAGGGCGGCGGCGAGGGCGAGCGGGGCGACAAGCTTTTGCATGACAACTAGTTATGGCGCGTTGGTTGTGCGCGGCAAGTGCCATTTCGCGGCCGCCGCGGGAGCGACGGTTAGGCCGCCTTCTTCGCCTTCGGCGCCGGAGTCTTGGGCTTGTAGCGGCAGAGGTCGTCGACCGGGCAGCGCCAGCATTCGGGGGTGCGTGCCTTGCAGATATAGCGGCCGTGGAGGATCAGCCAGTGGTGCGCGCCGACGCGAAACGGGCCGGGGGTTTCTTTGTCGAGCTTCTTTTCGACTGCGAGGGGCGTCTTGCCCGGCGCGAGGCCGGTGCGGTTGCCGACGCGGAAGATATGGGTGTCGACCGCGAAGGTCTCCGCCCCGAAGGCGCAATTCATCACGACATTGGCGGTCTTGCGCCCGACACCGGGCAGTTCGACGAGCGTGTCGCGATCGGCGGGCACCGCGCCGCCGAAATCGCGGACGAGGATTTCGGAGAGGGCGATGACATTCTTGGCCTTGGCGTTGAACAGGCCGATCGTCTTGATATGCTGCTTCAGCCCTTCCTCGCCGAGGTCGACCATCGCCTGCGGGGTCTTCACCTCCGCGAACAGCCGCCGCGTCGCCTTGTTCACCCCGACGTCGGTCGCCTGCGCCGACAGCACCACCGCGACGAGCAGCTGGTAGGTGTTGCCATATTCGAGTTCGGTCTCCGGGCTCGGGTTGAGCTCGGCGAGGCGGCGGTAGAATTCGAAGATATCGGCCTTTTTCATTTGGGGGCGGGCGGCTTTCCGGCGGGATGCGCCGCCTTCCACTCCATCGCGGCGCGGACGCGGCGTTCGACCGAGGGGTGCGAATAGAAGAGGAGTTCCTCGACGGCACCCGGGCGCGGGTTGCGATATTCGGCGGTCTTGACCAGCGCGCTCGCCATCGCGTCGGGCAGGTTCACCGTCTGCACCGAATAGAGATCGGCTTCGGTCTCGCCCTTGCGCACGACCCAATTCTGCACCGGCTGCGCGAGCAGGCCGAACAGCGAGACGATGAACATCAGCACCGGGAAACCGCGCGCGTCGCCGATCGTCGCGTCGCTGCCGAACAGGCGCGCGAAGCGCGGGAACAGCCTGTCGGCGAGGAAGAAAAGCAGGACCGCGAGCAGCGAAAAGACCGCGACGAGCCACCACACCTGGCCGAGGACATAATGGCCGATCTCGTGCCCGGTGACCGCCTGGACCTCGTCGAGCGAGGCGCCTTTGAGCGCGACGTCGGAGATGGCGATGCGCGCCGAATGGCCGAGCCCCGAGACGTTGGCGGTGAAATTGTTCGACTGGCGCGAGCCGTCGAAGACGAAGATGCGATCGGGTTCGATGCCGGCTTCCTTCGCCTGCACCTCGAGCGCGTCGCGCACCACGCCGGCGGGCAGCGGCTTATACTCGTTGAACAGGGGTTCGATCACGATCGGCGACAGCAGCAATATGCCAAGGATCGCCCCCGCGGCGAGCCCGCCCGACCAGACCCACCAGCGCTTCCCCGCGCGGCGGATCAGCGCATAGATGGCGAGGAAGAAGAGCCCACCGAACAAGGTGCCGATGATGAGCGAGATCGCCGACTGGCCGAGATAGTCGCCGAGCGGCTGGCTGGTGCGGCCATAGGCGGTTTCGCGAAAGAAGCCCGTGTACAGGTCCCATGGCAGGGTCAGCAGCGCCGAGAGCAACAGGAAGGCGGCGCAGATCAGGAAAGTACGGAGCGCCCAGCCGCGGCGTTCGAGCTTTGCCGAAAGCCGGTCGAGGATGCGGAAGCGAACGAAGATCCACGTAACCACGGCAGCAACGACGACGTTCCAAAGCAGCAGCCATTCGCTGCCGGTGGTATAGGCCGCGGCCTTGGCGAGCGCGGCAGGGCCGAGCCCGTCGATAGTGGCGGCGGTGGCGGTCGCGGGGTCGAAGGTCATCACGGGCTCCTTGGACGACGGATCAGCGCAGCCAGCGGCTGAGCGATGGAAAGGCGGGCTTGCCCTCGGCGAGCGCGGTGCGCAGGTCCGCGGTCATGCCATAGACGCCGAGCATCGGCGCGCCGATATAATGACCGGTCGCGAAGCTTGTGATCAGCTTCGCCGAATCGCCGCGATAGCCGCCGTCATGGAACAATTGCCGCAGCGGCAGCTCGCACGGCAGCGACGCGGCGTAGGACCAGGCGATCGCGACCATCTCGTCGGTCGCATCGGCCTCGAGCGGGCCGATCATGGCACGCTCTTCGGGCGGCACGGCGGCGATATGCCCGGCCTCGTGGAGCAGGTCGCCGGGCCAGACCGGGGTTTCGGGGTCGATGAGGATGCGCCCGTTCACGATCGCGAGGCCGTCGAGGAGTTGCTCTTTCGCCGCGCCGATCCAGTCGACCTCGATGCCGATCTCCTCGAGGAAGGGCAGGATGCGCGCCGCCGCGGCCTCGCCGCCGCCTTCGTCGCGCCATTGGCAGGCGGGTGCGGTGACTTTGGTCATCGTCAGTCCTTCTCGACGAGGCGCGAGACGATCGCGACAAACATCAGACTCGCGACCCAGCCGAAGACGATGTTGAACCACATCAGCCATCGCAGCGCCCGCCCGCCCCACAAGGTTTCGCCCCGCTTGTTCGTCACCACCGGCCCCCAGTCGACCTCCTGGTGCAGATCAACAAAGGGCAAAGTGACGTCGAGCGCGAAGAAGAAGGGCTGGAAAGTCGAATATTCGGGGGGGACCGGGCAGGCGGGATCGGTCCAATAGACCGCGCCCGGATCGCCGCCGGTGCCGCAGCCCGCAGTCTGCGCACTCATATGAACGAGCGGGTTGGTCGGACCGATAAGGCCGTGATAGCGCCCCAGATAATAGCCGAGCGAAGACAGCGAAACGAGAATAAGGGTCAGGAAGAGGATGCGCTGCGGCTTGTAACCATAGCCCGAGAGCAGGCCGTAGGTGCGATGCCATGCGCGGGTGATGAAATTGGCAACGGGGTTCCAGCGCACGTCGAGGAAGCGCCGAATTTGGGGAAAGCGACTATGGGGGAACAGCTTGGCTTGTCGGGCCCCGATCTGCCCCGCCTTGCGAAGCGCATTCTGCTTGGCAATCGCGACCTCGGCAGCATCGGCTTTGTGCCCCATCGCACGCAGGACGGCGATGAGCTGCTCCCAAGGCTGGGGCCGGAAATCGTCACCTAGGTGGGGAGCGGGTTGTCGGTTGAGCCATGCGATCCGGCGCCGGGCGTCGGTCAATCCTGTGATGCCGTCATAGCGAAATCCATCGAGAATAGAGTTAGGCGGCCAATCGACGGCACCATCGACCAGTTGGCGCACTTGCGCACCAGACACATCGACCGAGCCCAATAGCTCGCCCGGATGGCGTAGAAAAAAACAGCCCTTCACTGTCATTCCATCGGCCAACAGCGCATCGCCCAAAGGCTTACCCTCCTGGCTGGCGTTACGAAATATGCTTCGACTACAGCTCAGGTTGCCTCCAATGTGGGCACCCGCGAGGCGCACCCTTCCTCTCGCCTCAAAGCCGTCCGATAAAAAAACGCTGCCTTTCACTGTCATTCGATCCGCTGATAGCGCGTCATCCAGCGACGTTCCATCGGCGTCAACATTGCTAAATTTCCCGCCATAGCAGGTCAGATTGCCACCAATCTGAATGCCCGCCAGACGTACTTTGCCTACCGCTTCAAAACCATCGGCAAGAAAAACGCCCCCCGTTACTGTCATTCGATCAGCCGACAGCGCATCACCCAATGGAACGCCCTCGGCATCTACATTGCGGAATTTGCCGTTGTTGCAGATCAGATCGCCGTCGATCTGCGCTCGCAGTAGACGCACCTCTCCTGTGGCCTCAAAACCGTTCGCAAGAAAGACGTTCCCACTGACCGTGATGCCATCCGCTGACAACGCGTTGCCCAACAATTTCCCATCGTTGCCAGCATTGCGAAACTTACCGCCAGCGCAATTCAGACCCCCGGCAATCCGCGCTCCGAGCAATCTCACCTCCCTCGTCGCCTCGAAGCCGTCTCCCAAAAAGATTGCTCCATTCACCTTTACGCGATCCGCTGAAATGCCGGGGACAAGACTACCCTTGAGCGACATTTCCGGGAACGAGGCGGCCATAAATTCTGGGCGGCACTCAAGATGGCACGAGCGTAGGACCAGCCGCCCGACGGCCTTTGCCTGATGCAATGAAAGCTCATCCGTGATCCATGCGCCTGCTACTACCACGCCCTCCTCGTGAACGGGATTCTTCGCGTCACCGCCAAGCAGCAGGAAGCGAATCAATCCGGCACGCAAGCGGTTGGCAAGGGTGGCGCTCGTGGGACGCTTTCCGTCCCAGCCGATCGGCTGCCACATGAATCCTTTGGCGACATCGCGGACTAGCGCCCTTTCGGCATTGCTCAGTTTACCGAAATCCGCCAGCCATCGCCCGTGCGGCAGATCTTTGGGCCGCGCTGGCTTGCGTGTTCCGGGCGCTGATTCCGCCGCCCCGTTTTCGGATGCCTCAGCCGGCTTCGGCGCCCTCGCCATCTAAAGCCCCAGCACCTGCGGCATCGTGTAGCGCCCCGGCTTCTGATGCACGAGCCACAGCGCTGCCTTCACCGCGCCGCGCGCGAAGATCATGCGGTTTTCGGCGCGATGCGACAGCGTGATCATTTCCTCATTGCCCGCGAAGATCACGTCGTGGTCGCCCGCGACCGTGCCGCCGCGCAGGCTTGCGAAGCCGATCTTGCCATGACCGCGGGCGCCGGTGACGCCGTCGCGGCCGCGTTCGGAGCAGGTCGCGAGGCTGATTCCGCGGCCGTCGGCGGCGGCTTGCCCCAGCAGCAGCGCGGTGCCGCTGGGGGCGTCGACCTTCATCCGGTGGTGCATCTCGACCACCTCGATATCCCAGTCGGCGTCGAGGCGGCTCGCGGCCTCCTTGACCAGATGCGCGAGTAGGGTGACGCCGAGCGAGGTGTTGCCCGTCTGGAGCACCGCGATGTCGTTCGCGGCATCGTCGATCAGCCAGTGATGACGTTCCTCAAGTCCGGTGGTGCCGATCACGATCGGGGTCTTCGCCGCGATGCACGCGTCGAGCGTCGCTTCCAGAGCCGCGGGCGAGGAGAAATCGACGAGCACATCGGCGTCGGCCGCGAGCTTCGCGATGTCGCCGCCCTTGTCGATGCCGCAATGGCGCGCGCCCGCCTCGGCCGCCGCGGCGGCGAGCACGATGCCCATCCGGCCCTGGCTGCCGACGATGCCGATGCTGGTCATGATCTGTCCCCTATCCTTCCGCCCTCCCTTAGCCGTTCGCATCGAGCGAAGTCGAGATGCCCATCGTTCGTGCCGGTCTTCGCGTGTCTCGACTTCGCTCGACACGAACGGATATGGGGGAGCATGACCAAGATCGAAAATATCGTGATCCTGACCGGGGCCGGCGTGTCGGCCGAGAGCGGGATCGACACCTTTCGCGACGGCGGCGGTCTGTGGGAGCAGCACCGCGTCGAGGATGTCGCGACGCCCGAGGCGTATATCCGCGATCCCGACCTGGTGCATCGCTTCTACGACGCGCGGCGCGAAGCGATCCAGACGAAGCTGCCGAACGCGGCGCACGAAGCGCTCGCGCGGCTCGACGCCGAATGGGCGGGCGAGCTGCTGATCGTGACGCAAAATGTCGACGACCTGCACGAGCGCGCGGGGGCACGGCGGCTGATCCATATGCACGGCGAGCATCTGAAGGCGTGGTGCACCGGGTGCGACGCGCGGAGCGGCTGGACGGGGACTTTGCTCGACCGGCCCGCGTGCCCTGCGTGCGGGGTGGCGGGTTACCTCCGCCCCGACGTCGTGTGGTTCGGCGAGATGCCGTATGAGATGGATACGATCTACCGCGCGCTCAACCGCGCCGACCTGTTCGTGTCGATCGGCACCTCGGGCGCGGTCTATCCCGCCGCAGGCTTCGTCCGCGAGGCACGCGAGAGCGGAGCGCGGACGCTGGAGCTCAACATGGAGCCGAGCCAGGGATCGCACTGGTTCGACGAGGCGCGCCACGGACCGGCGAGCGTGCTGGTGCCGGCGTGGGTCGAGGAGATGCTGGCGCCCTAGCGCCGCGCCGCGAAGAAATCCCTGAGCAGCGCCGCCGCTTCGCCCGCGCCGATGCCGTCGTAGATTTCGGGCCGGTGATGCACCGTCGGCTGCGAGAAGGTCCGGGGGCCGTGGACCACCGCGCCGCCCTTGGGATCGTCGGCGCCGTAATAGAGGCGCGCGATGCGGGCGTGGGCGATCGCGCCGGCGCACATCGCGCAGGGCTCGAGCGTGACATAGAGGTCGCAGCCGTCGAGCCGTTCGTTGCCGAGCTTCGCCGCCGCCAACCGAATCGCGACGATTTCGGCGTGCGCGGTCGGGTCGTGCGATTCGCGCGGGCGGTTGTGACCCTCGGCGATCACCACGCCGTCCTTGACCACCACCGCGCCGATGGGCACTTCGCCCCATTCGGCGGCGATCCGCGCGAGATCGAGCGCGCGGCGCATCGGTTCGGGAAGCGGGAATTGAGCCATAGATTCCCGCTAGAGCCTTGACGAATCTCCGGCAAGCCGATAAGCGCGCGCCTTTCCCGGCCCACCCGGTCCTCTAAGTGCCTTTCGGCACGACCGGCACGCCGCCCATTGATTCGAGGAAGAAGACCATGTCGCGCATCTGCGAACTCACCGGCAAGGGCCGCCAGGTTGGCCACAATGTGAGCCACGCCAACAACAAGACCAAGCGCACCTTCCTGCCCAACCTGCAGAATGTGACTTTGCTGTCGGACGCGCTGGGCAAAGGCGTGAAGCTGCGCGTGTCGACCCATGGCCTGCGTTCGGTCGAGCACAACGGCGGCCTCGACAACTGGCTGCTGAAGGCCGGCGACGACCAGCTTTCGTCGAATGCCCGCAAGGTGAAGAAGGAAGTGGCGAAGAAGCTGGCCGAAAAGGCCGCTTAAGCGCTCCACGCTTTCGAATCGCGACAAGGCCGCCGGTTCACCGCGCGGCCTTTTTGCTGTCCGGCAAATCCACCAGCTCGAACTGGAGCAGCAGGCTGCGCTGCCAGCTGTTGAAATTATCGTCGGAGACGAGCCAGAGATAGGTGCGGCCACCCTCGACCGATACCGCGGCGCCCTCGTAATTCTCGTGCAGCGCTTCGGGCACCGTGCCGATCGCGACCGAGCGGACCACCCCGTCCTTTTCGATGTCGGCGGGATCGACGATGCCAAGCACCGTCGTGAACAGCGGCGACAGGCCGAGCGAGCGGTGAACGAGGAGGATGCGGCCGTCGGGGAGCGGCGCGGCGTCGCTGACTTGGCCCTTGCCCTCGGCATCGTAGAAGAAGCGCATGCCCCGCTTGCCGGGCTTCGCGGGATCGCCGGTGAAGAGCAGGGCTTCGCGCCCCCGGTCGTCGTCGTCGGCATCTTCCGAAAAGACGATGGTGCGCCCGTCGGCGAGCCGCGCCATCGCTTCGGCGCCGCGATTCGCCGGCCAGCGCGCGAGCTGCGGCGATTTGTTGCGCGATTCGATTTCTGTCAGCGCCGGGTCGAGCCGCCAGATCTGGTCGATCCCCTCGAGAGCGACCCACACCTTGCCCGTCGCCGGATCGACCGCGGCCGCCTCGGTGTCGGTGAAGGCCTTGCTGCCCGGGTTGCGCAGCGGTAGCGGCAGTGTCGCGATCGTCACCGCCTCGACCCCGCGCTCGCCGAGCGTCAGCCGCACGGCGCGGCCATTGTCGCCGAGCAGCAGGAAGCGGCCGGGGCCGAGCCGCGCCAGCGCCGAAAAGCCGCCGAAGAAGCTGTTCGGGCTCGCCAGCCGCCAGCCGCGAACGAAGCGCAGGCTGCCGCTGGTCCCCGCGGGGTGAATCAGCGGGCGCGCCGTGGCGCCCTGGCTGCGGTCGACGACGGGGTAGCGATACTGCGTCCCGGGCACCGGCCCGAGCGTCAGAAAGATGAGGGCGGCGGGGAGGAGGCGGCGCATCGCCGCGGGCGTAGAGCGAAGTGCGGGCAAAGGAAAGCGCGCGAAAGCGTGGGTCAAGCTGAACCTCGGGCAACCAAGGCTGAACGCCAGCCAACAGCCGCGTTCAGGGTCGGCTCAAGCCGAATCGCCTAGAACCTCTTTCATCGACCACCGCCCAGACGGGCCACACGACGAAAGAAGGAGACTGAAAATGAAAAAGATGGTGACCCTCTCGATCGCCGCCCTGATGTCCACCGCGACGCTGGGCGTGGCGACTCCCGCCGCGGCGCAGAACGGCTATTACGACCGCGACGGCTATTCGAGCTATTACAGCGGCTACGACCGCGACGACCGTCGCTATGACCGTCGTTACGATCGCCGCGACAACCGCCGCGATTATCGCAACGATCGCCGTTACGACAATCGCTACAACAACCGCTATCGCGGCCAGCGCTGCGACAACGGCACGGGCGGCACGATCATCGGCGCGATCGCCGGCGGCCTCGCCGGTCACGAAATCGCCGGTCGCGGCGACCGCACGGTCGGCACGATCATCGGCGGCGCCGTCGGCGCCATCGCCGGCCGCGCGATCGACAAGGGGAATGACGGCTGCCGCTAAGGCCTGACCCGACCCCCAATAAACTTCTCTTCCTTTGCAGCCCCGTCCGGTCTCGTACCGGGCGGGGTTTTCTTTCGGGCCAGGGCGGCCGTCCGGTTGCGCGCGGAAGTTGACTAAGTTGACGCCCCATCGCGCGCGGGAACAAGAGGTTAGCGTCGATCGCGGTCGGCGCGTAGCGCCGCGGATGGGCATGGGCGTCATCCGGCAGGGTAGATCATGGCGGGATTTATTAGGAAAGCGATTTTTGCGGCGCCGGGTTTCGGGCGCGGACCGGGCCGGATAACCTCCGCTTCCCACCCCCTAAGCCGCCATCCCGTCCCCGGGGTTGCCATCGACTCGTCGCACGCCTACTCTGTCCCCAAGTGCACGTCCGGTCTTCGGGCGCGTGAGAAACAGGTAAGAATAGCCATGCGGCAAATGGCAGCGCCCCAGGGGCGGTCGCCGCGGCCCGGGGCGGCAGCGGCGCAGAATCGGAAACCGGCCGGCGGTCATGACCGGCCCGCACCCTTTACGCGGCCCAAAAGCTATGCCGCGATCGACCTTGGCACCAACAATTGCCGGCTGCTGATCGCGCGGCCGCAGGACGGCGAGCTGGTCGTCATCGACGCCTTTTCGCGCATCGTCCGGCTGGGCGAGGGGCTGCACGGCAGCGGCCGGATCAGCGAGGCGGCGATGGACCGCGCGGTCGCGGCGCTGTCGATCTGCGCCGACAAGCTCCGCCGCCGCCACGTCAGCCTGTCGCGCGCGGTCGCGACCGAGGCGTGCCGCCGCGCGAGCAACGGCCAGGAACTGGCTGACCGGGTGAAACGCGAGACCGGGATCGTGCTCGACATCATCTCGCCCGCCGAGGAAGCGCGGCTCGCCGTGCTCGGCTGCCACAATCTGATGGAGCCCGGCGACGGGCCCGCGCTGATCTTCGACATCGGCGGCGGCTCGACCGAGCTGATGCACGTCGAGGGCAGCGGCAACGACGTCGCGATCCGCGACTGGGTGAGCGTGCCGTGGGGCGTGGTATCGCTGACCGAACATGCCTCGGGCGCCGAGAACGGCGGCGCGACGATGGCCGATCGCCAGGCGAGCTACCAGCATATGCGCGAGACGACGCGCGAGGCCTTTGCCGCCTTTGCCGCGCGCGCCGAGCGCCATGCGGGGCAGCCTTTGCGCCTGCTGGGCACCAGCGGCACGGTGACGACGCTGGCCAGCGTCTTCCTCGACCTGCCGCGCTACGACCGGCGCGCGGTCGACGGGCTGGTCGTCCCCTGCGACGCGATGCGCGACATCAGCCGCCGACTCGCCGAAGCGAGCATCGCCGACCGCGCCGAGATCGGCTGCATCGGGCGCGAGCGCGCCGACCTGGTCGTCGCCGGCTGTGCGATCCTCGAGAGCATCATCGACCTGTGGCCCGCCGCACGCGTCGGGGTCGCCGACCGCGGCATTCGCGAAGGCATTCTCCGCACGCTGGCGATGCAGGGCCGCGACGTGCCCGTGACGCGGCGCGAGTATCGCAAATGAGTCAGGGCAAGGGGGGCACCAAAGGCGGCGGCCGGGGCAGCCGCGGCGGGCTGCACGTCCGCGTCAAGACCGCGAAGAAGCGCACGACATCGTCGACGCGCTGGCTGGCGCGGCAGCTCAACGACCCCTATGTCCGCCGCGCACAGGCCGAGGGCTATCGCTCGCGCGCGGCGTACAAGCTGATCGAACTCGACGAGAAATTCGCCTTCGTCAAAAAGGCGCGCGCGGTGGTCGACCTGGGCATTGCGCCCGGCGGCTGGTCGCAGGTGGTGCGCAAGACCAATCCGCGCGCAAAGATCGCGGGGATCGACCTGCTCGAATGCGAGCCCATCGAAGGCGTCGAGATCCTGCAGATGGATTTCATGGACGATGCCGCACCCGCGGCGCTGATGGAGGCGCTGGGGACCGCCCCCGACCTCGTCATATCGGACATGGCGGCGAACACCGTCGGCCATCCGCAGACCGACCATTTGCGTACCATCGGCCTGGCCGAAACCGCCGCCGATTTTGCGGTGCGCACGCTGCTGCCCGGTGGCAGCTTCGTCACCAAGGTCTTCGCGGGCGGCGCCGACCACAGCCTGCTGACGCTGCTCAAGCAGAATTTCGCGACGGTGAAGCACGCCAAGCCGCCATCGAGCCGCAAGGGATCGCCAGAATTGTTCGTGGTCGCGCAAGGCTTCAAGGGGCGCAAGGATGCGGCGGAGGACTAGGTCGGCGGTAGTTTACGGGTGGGAACTGCCGCGGGCCATTTTCAGATTCGCGCAGAGGCGCAGAGGCTCAGAGAGGACGATCTTTCCCCTCCGCGGCCTCTGCGCCTCTGCGCGCATTAATTTCTCCGGATGAAGTTCGGCGGGTTTCGGGCGGTAGCTGACGTTTCCCAACCCCTCCTCTTCAGAGGAGGGGCAGAGAGACTTGGTCCGGCGTAGCCGGGCTTTAGTCGAACGGGGTGGTGGCCGATGGCTTACGCCCAGCCCGAAACCACCACCCCGCTGCGACTAATGAACAAGTTCGTAAGTCTCGCTGCCCCTCCTCTGAAGAGGAGGGGTTTTAGGTCTGGAATCCACCCCGAAACCGCCCTTCCGTCCATCGCATCCTTATGATCCAGATCATTGCCGCATCTTTTCATCGCCGATACATGTGACGGGTCGCAGAAACGGCGCGGGTCGCCGCTCTGCGCGTCGACAACCGGGGAAAAGCCATGCGCCGTAACTTGCGAAAATCCGTCGCCCTGCTGACGATGTCGGCATTCGTCCTCGCCGCCTGCGGCGGGGGCGGTGGTGGAGGCGGGGGCGGCGGCCCGGTGACGGTCACCCCGACGCCCACGCCCACGCCGACCCCCACCGCGAGCTGCGGCCTGTCGGCGCGGCAGGATTTTGCGAAAGCGGTGATCGACGAATGGTATCTGTTCCCCGCCGAGGTCGCGACCGGGGTCAACAAGGCGAGCCACAGCAGCGTGCAATCCTATATCGACGCGCTGGTCGCGCCGGCGCGCGCCGCGAACAAGGACCGCTTCTTCACCTACATCACCTCGATCGCCGAGGAGAATGCGTTTTTCGCGAGCGGGTCGAGCGCGGGCTTCGGCGTGCGGCTGACCTATAATAGCGGCACCCAGCGCGTCGTGATCGCCGAAGCCTATGAAGGCGCGCCGGCGCTCGCCGCGGGGATCGACCGCGGCACGCAGATCAGCGGTATCGGGACGAGCGCGGCGAACATCCGGTCGATCGCCGACATCGTCGCGGTCAGCGGCACCGGCGGCATCACCGACGCACTGGGGCCGAGCGACCCCGGGGTGACCCGCGTGCTGCGCATCGTCGACGGCGGGGGCACCCGCGACGTGACGGTGACCAAGGCCAATTTCGATATCGACCCGATTTCGGACCGTTATGGCGCCAAGATCATCACCGAGGGCGGGAAAAGCTACGGCTATCTCAACCTCAGAACCTTCATCAGCTCGGCCAACCCCCAGCTGCGCACCGCCTTCGCCAATTTCCGCGCGCAGGGGGTGACCGACGTCGTGATCGACTTCCGCTACAACGGCGGCGGGCTGGTCAGCACGGCGGAGTTGATGGGCGACCTGCTCGGCCGCAACCGGACGTCGAGCGAGCTTTTTTCGCGCACCGATTTCCGCCCGTCGAAAGCCGCCGAGAACGACCGGCACTTCTTTACCAGCCAGCCCGAATCGATCGCGCCGACGCGCATCGCCTTCATCGGCACGGGATCGACCGCCTCGGCCAGCGAGCTCGTGATCAACGGCATGCTGCCCTATCTCGGCCCCAATATGACGCTCGTCGGCAGCAACACCTTCGGCAAGCCGGTCGGGCAGATCGCGCTCGACAAGGCCGAATGCGACGACCGCATGCGCGTCGTGGCCTTTGCAACGGGCAATGCGGCGGGGGCGAGCGACTATTACAGCGGCCTCGCGCCCAAGATCGCCAACAGCTGCGCGGCGGGCGACAGCCTGTCGTTCCAGCTCGGCGACCCGAACGAGGCCTCGCTGCGCGCCGCGCTCGACTTCCTCGCGGGGCGCAGCTGCGGCGCGCCGATCGCGAGCGCCGCCAAGCGCATCGCATCGGCGCTGGAGCCCGACGAAATGCTCGCCAGCACGGCGCCGAGCGCGGCGCAGCGCGAACTGCCCGGGCTGTTCTGAGGCGGCAGCGCCCCCTTGCAAGCCGCGGGCGGGGCGCCCATATTCATCCTATCGTCAACAAGCGAAAGGAGGTGGTCGAATGTCTCATTGTCCCATGCCGCACGCGGCAGAGTCGAGCCCGACCGTCCATGCGGAGGTCGCTCTCGGCTAAGGCCGCAAACGCCAAGACAATGGAAGGGCCGTCCCGAAAGGGTCGGCCCTTTGTCGTTAGGTGGCGCGCGCGCGATCGTAGACGAGGCGGAAGCCGACGTTGCTGGTGCCGAGCCCCGGGTCGCGGCCCTGGCGCGAGGCCGGGCGGTAGCGCTGGCAATAATTGGGCGCGCAAAGATAGCTGCCGCCCTTCACCGTGCGCGAGACCATGCCGGGATTGAGCGGGTCGTAGGCGGAGCCGGCGTCGGGGCCCTTCGGGTTGTCGGTGTCGCCCGGATTGTGCCCGGGCTTGAAATAGTCCGACGTGACCTCCCAGACATTGCCGACCATATCGTAGAGGCCGTTGGCGTTGGGCTTGTAGCAGCCGACCGGCGCCACGCCCTTGAAGCCGTCGGTTTCGGCATTGTAGTTGGGAAAGGCGCCCTGCCAGCTGTTCGCCTCGGCGGGCTGGACATTTTTCGAGCGCTTGCCTGCGCTCGCGGCATATTCCCATTCGGCCTCGGTCGGGATGCGCCCGCCGGCCCATTTGGCATAAGCGACCATATCGTCCCACGCGAGGTGGACGACGGGCTCGTTCGCCACCTGGTCGGCGCCGCCCGGGCCATAGGGCTTTTTCCAGCTCGCGCCGGGGACATATTTCCACCAGTCGCTGTAGCGGTTCGACGGGAAATCGGGCGGGGTGAACACCGCCGATCCGGGTTCGAGCATATCCGCGGGGATCTGCTCGACGGGGACCTGGAACTGCTTGGGGTCGACGGGCTTTTCGGCAATGGTGACATAGCCGGTTGCGGCGACGAAGGCCGCGAACTGGCGGTTGGTCACCTCGTGCGGGTCGATCCAGAAGCCGCCGACCGTGGTTTTGCGGACCGGCCCTTCCTCGTCATAGACATCGTCCTCGCCCATCTCGAAGCTGCCGCCCGCGAGCCTGACCGGGGTGTCGGGGATCGCGGGGCATGTGCGCGGACCTGTAGCGGCGACCTTCTTTTCGTCGGCAGCGCCGCCGCCGCCGCTGCACGCCGCGATCGCCAGCAGCAGCGCCGCGCCGGCGAGGGGCGCAGCGAGGGATAGCGGCGAACGGGTCATCATCTGCTCCTGCGCGGGCGTCTTATCGGCAACCCGGCTGGACGGCTTCGCGGCCGAGGTCAATGGCGAGCGCAAGCGCGATGGCCGCGGCGCGGCATGGCGCGCCGGCAAAGAAGTTCCGCAATATGCTGGAAAACTGGAGCGGGCGAAGGGATTCGAACCCTCGACCCCAACCTTGGCAACTTTGGGGCATTGCGTCCGCAGCGTATTGCTGCAATACGTGCATGGCCATCAACTAACTGATATTTCGATATTTTTTGTTCGCAGATGGTCGTTGGCGTTCGCCAACGGACGCCTGAAGCCGACTCATTCTTTACCCCAATCTGGCCCCAATTAGGATTTCCCATGACTACAAGTGCCGCAGATAGGAAACTGACCGACGTCCGCTTGCGCGCATTGCTGGATCGCCCACCTAGCAATCGCGTAGAATTGAAGGACGGAACGGTTGATGGCCTGACGCTGCGCGTAGGACCCCGCGGGCGCCCTACATGGGCATTCCGATTCAGGATTCGCGGTGAAGGCGGGCTTACCGATCGCGGTACGAAGCTCAATGGCGCTCGCTACCATCGTGTGAGCTTGGGGACCTATCCCGACGTCACGATAAAGGAAGCCCGACGCAAAGCAGCAGCCTATGCTGACGACGCGGCGGCAGGTCGGAACCCACTAGCCGAGTTCGAAGAGCGCGCCATCGATAAGAGGGATACCGTCGCGGCTCTTGTCGAAGACTATATTGCCCATGCCGAACGGTCCATGCGGTCATGGCGTAATGCAAAATGGACGCTGGAACGGCACATCGTTTCTGCTTGGGAAAAAAGGCCAGCGGGCGGCATTGCCGATGGCGATGCTAAGACACTCATCAATAAGGTCGCGCAGGGGACGCCGGACCCGGCAACAGGCGCTTCGGTGCCACGCCCTGGAGCGGCGAGCGAGGTCCGCAAATGGGGCTCGCTGCTGTTCGAGTGGGGAATTGATGAGCGGCGCGTAAAAACCAACCCCTTTGCGAAAATCAAAGCTCCAAAGCTCGGAACTCGGCAAAGGTATCTAACGATGGATGAGGCCCGCGCGGTTTGGTCGGCAGCCAGCGAAATGCGAGAGCCCTGGGGTCACGCGATCCGCCTACTGATGCTCACCGGCTGTCGCGAGATGGAAATCTGCGCCGCACGCTGGCCCTGGTTCGATGTCCAAAAGGCCGAACTGATCATCCCGCCTGAGCACTATAAGTCCGGCCGTCATTTCTTGGTGTGCTTGCCAGCAGCGGCGATGGAAGTGGTCAGTTCGCTGACACGGTGGAATGAGGGAGACTTCATGTTTTCCACCACGAACGGCGCGAAGCCCATTGCCGGTGTCCCGCGCAAGACTATTGACCAACTCCAAAAGGGTGCCGAAAAAATCCTCGGCCATTCCATGCCCCGTTTTGCGTTGCACGATTTTCGTCGCTCGGTGCGCACCCATCTCTCCCGACTAGAGGTCGATGCACATGTGGCCGAAATGGTTCTCGGTCATGCTATCAAGGGTCTGCGAGCGAGTTACGATGTGTATGGCTATGTGAGTGAGAAGAGGCATGCGCTCACGCTATTGGCGACTGACCTAGTTAACCCAGAACAAGATCAGGAGAGAGATGGTGGACCAATCCTTGCTACAGCGTTGGAAGCGTTGGCCGCTAACAGGGCGCTAAATGAAGAGCAGCGCGTCGCGTTGTTGGCCCATGCGACAAAAGCCACTCGATGAAAACACGCACAAAATACGAGCCGTTCGATAATTTCATTGTGACGATGAAAGTTTGCTCGCTGCCCGCCTTCGACTTGATCCATCTCAAAAACGTGATTGCTGAACTCGTCGATTCTCGAATGAGCGACTGGCACTTTGGCGCTGAGGCGGCTGAGATGTTCGAATATTTGGGCACTCGCTTGGTGATGGTGTTCGACGGTGATGACCTGATATACGATCGGGGCGGTAGTGATCCGTCATCACCTTTCGGGGTCCTAACCGTGATGCTTGCATCTGAATTGGATGCCTAGGCCCGGGCACGAAAATTCGTGATTATCAAAATGTGAGGCGGGCAAGCATGAGTGACCGGTTGGAGACTGTCAGCTTTCGGGGACCAAACAGAGAGAGCGGACGTTCTAAGACGCGCCAGAGCGCTCGCTCTCTAGGATATCGAGATTTGATTGCTAGACTTCGATGCCTTCCGCCAGAGTCAGCGCGTCTTCAACGTCAACGCCGAGGTATTGCACCGTATTTTCAATCTTTGTGTGACCGAGCAGAATTTGGACAGCACGTAGGTTGCCGGTTGCCTTGTAAATGATCGACGCCTTTGTCCTCCGCAACGAATGCGTCCCGTAATCTTCACTTCGGAGGCCAACCGCAGTGACCCATTCGTCGACGAGACGCGCATATTGGCGCGTGCTCATATAAGCGGAGGGGTCGACCCGGCTGGGGAACGCAAAATCCTCGATCGATCCACCGCGCCGCTCAAGCCATGCCAAGAGGCTCCCGCGAGCATCCGACATGATTTCGAATTGTACTGGTCGACCGGTCTTCTGCTGGATCACCATCGCCCGCGTTCTCAACTCACCACCGGCAACAAGGTCTTCGACGCGAGCACATCCGCCGTGCTGATCGGCGTCGAGAGATGCGCGCCGGGGTGACGCGCCGCATGGCGACGCATAAGGACGGCAAGTTCCGCCATGTCCTCCGCGCTCGTCCCAGTTTCGTGAAAGTAGCGCGCTGCGAGCAGAGCGTAGTAAGCTGGCACGGAAGCACCGTTGCGCACCTCGGTTTCGCTATCGCCGACCTGCGCGAGCGTCTGGACCGACTGGTCCCGAGATTGCCCGGTCAAACGATTCTCACCCGCAACAACCAAAAGGGTTCGGCAGCGTCCGGCCGCTATAAGATCGGCGGCAAGCGCGAGCGCCATCATCCCGGTCGCACCTCCCGCTTGGAGGCCGTGCGCATAGATCGGCCTTAACCCGAACCGCTCGGCAAAAAGGTCCTCCAGCATGAGATGGGGGATTGTCGTGGCGTAGCCGCATAAGAGGCCATCGATCTCGCCGGTCAGACCGAAGAAGCGCGGGCCATTCCAGTTCATGCCGGTGATGTGGCGCGCGACCTGCGAGAGGCTGCGCCACGTCTGACCTTCATAAACGACCCCGCTTTCGATCACGACGACCTCGTGGATGCCAGCCGGTGCGCTCGGTCATTTCATCGAGGCTGGCGCCTTCCTTACGTTGGAGCATTTCCAGCAGGGTAGCAGCCTTGCTGCCGGCGCGCAGGGTCTTCGTGGCGGATGCAGTATCCTTGGTCATGGATGTTCTCCTGGTCGGGACCGGCACCGTGCCGGTTCCCACCACCCAGAGCCCTGCCGATCAGTCGGTCAGGGCGGGCCGTGACTCAGTGGGTCGTGGCCCGCACAGCAATGCTTGGTCTAGAGGGAAAGTCGAGCGGCAGTTTCAAAGCCGGCCCAGCGCCGGATCCAAACGGAAGCGAACCGTTCAATGGCTGCTTAAAATCTATGTTGGCGAAAGTCGTACAACCTCTCCATGGGGACCGTAGTGGCGATAACCGGTTGGCTTGTCTTGTGGCATATATGCATGCGCACTCCCATTTTGCCACAGGTCAAGAATTCCCTTTACATCGCTCGCAAGAACGAGATTGACGATGCGTATGGCCCGATCGAGTTCCATTCGGCTGCAAAGCCGCGGAGCATTATCGTTCGCCTGTCCGTGCAGTGTATGGCCCTGGCTGTTTTCGATACTCTGGAGAATTAGGAGTAAAGTGACCATTGTCCGGTTTCCAGCCAGCTCAGTGATCAGACGATCAAAGCCTGCAATCTGCCGAAACACATCAGCAGTCACGGGCGATCCAATTAGCGCCTTCAGGCGTTCGTTCTCGGCTAACAGAGCTGCAGTTTGCAAATTCGCTGAGGCAGCGAGTTGTAAAGCGCTTTGATAGCTGATCGAGCGTCGCGCTTCAATCACGTCGTCGATGATAGTTCCATCCGTCTTTAACACGGATAAAACATATCGTGAAGCAAACTGCGCTCGCGGTCGTTGAATTCGCGCGCCCGAGCGCGACCCGCGGCCTAGAATAATCAGGCTTTCCGCTTCCAAAATGCGGAAAGCTTCCCGCATCGTGACGCGTGACACCCCCAACTGTTTTCGAAGCGCACTTTCTGGAAGCAGAAACTCGCCATCCTTCAGTTCATCACGGATGATCTTATTGCGAAACTCGTTTGCCAACAGTTCGGCGGCTTTGGGCACTCGCAACGGGTCAGCCACGATATCCATCACCTAGTTGCGTCAACCATGACGAGGTGACCCAGATATTCCGAGAGGGAAGCGGTCAAATTGGTGACCTTTCGAACTAGTGGGGAGCGGCGGCCGCTCCCCTGCGCTCGTATAAGAGTGCGCTAAGTATCAGAAGCGAATGGTTGCGGTGACGCCGTAGGTAGCGGGCTCATTCCAGGATGCGCTGGCGTAATTCAGTCCGCCGAGAAACAGGATATAGTTTGGCGAGCGCTGGTCGAAGATGTTACGACCCCAAACCGCAAGCTCGTAATTGTCCGAAGGCCCGAACGAGAGTGCGGCGCGTGCGTTCGTAATGCCGACAGCCGGGCTGGTCGTTGCATCGACGAAGCTCTGCACGAGATTTGCAGGGATTCCGACGCGCAGGAAATCGACCTCGACCTCTTGCGTTTGGTCCATCTTGCTCTGCCACGAATAATTTGCGCTAAGATTGAGGCGAGCGAAGCCGATATCGCCATCATAGGCTGCACCCACAGCGAATTGTTCCCGCGCAATTCCGATAAACCGAGTGCCGGTTTTGTCATAGGGTGTCAGCACCCCTCCCAGCGCAATGAAGCCGTCGTAGCGCTTGTATTTGGGATCGATGAGCGATCCCGAGGCGAAGACCGTCAGGCTGTTGGTGATTTTGAAGCTTGCGTCGGCTTCGACCCCCCATGTCTCGGTATTGGCATTCTCGAGGATTGTCTGCTGCAGCCCTCCGACGCTCAAGATGACGCTGCGTTGAGCGCCCGATACGTCGTTATGATAACCCGCAACGTTGAAGGTGCCGCGGCGGTCGAGAAAGCTTATCTTGACCCCCAGCTCTTGCTCGTCGGCGATTTCCGGCTGTGCGGGCGCGGTATCGGTCAGCGTCAGGGAACGCAGTTGCTGCGCCCCTGACCGATAGCCATTGGAATATTTCGCATAAACGAGAATGTCGTCGGTCACGTTGTAATCGATCCCGGCGGTGTAGGACACATGGCTGAACGTATCGCTGCGGCTGCGATTGCAATCCTCGGGCAACAAAGTGCCGTTGCCCGCTGGCGTTCTCGAAAGCGCAATCATGTAGCTTGTCGGGAGGCAGACCTGCGGCAGCGTGCCATTGTTTGGATAGACCGCGGACTGCGTCGTTACGCCTTTGTCATCGAGCGAATAGCGGACGCCCAAATTGACGTTCAGCCGATCGGTCGCATGGATGCTGACCTGACTGTAAAGCCCAAAGGAATCATTATCGATGGTACCAGAGAAACCCGACCATGCCGCATTCGAATTGGTCGATGAACGTGATACATCGCTGCCGTTTTCCTTGAAATAAGTTAGGCCGGCTGCGAAGTCGACGACGTCGTTGAAGGCTTGTCCCGTGAACTGAAGCTCCCCCGAATATTGCTCCAGATCCTGGATACCCTGAGTGAAGTGCGCCGGGAATGCCGCGCCATCGAGATCGATGAGATTGTTGCCCTTGACCCGGCGATAACCGCCGATGAATTTCGCTTGGCCGAAGAAGGTGTCGAGCGACAGTTTCGCGATGTAGGTCTGCGTCTTGACCTTGTTGAAAAGATCGTCGGCAGGCGCCCCGGGGTACGTCGATGGATCGGAAACTGCGACCAGGTCAGGGTCGCCGTTGAACAGGGCCCGATCCGCCGCTCCGACGTCATTGCCTCCCAAACGAAAAGCGAGGTTTTGCCGCGCGGGGCCGTTCAGGTCGCTGTCGTACCATTCGCCGGAAAGCAGGAGATTGAGGTTTTCGGTGATATCGGCCGAAAGCTTGGCGCGGCCGTTCACGGTCCTCTTGGCGCCATAACCGACAGTCCGGCGGACATCGCGCTGATAGTCGTCGCGCTTACCGTAGAAGAGCGCGCCGCGCACCGCTACCCGCTCGCCCAACGGGACGTTCAGAACGACAGTTCCCTCACGCTGATCGAAGCGGCCGTAAGTGCCCCGGATCAAACCGGAGAACTCGCCCATGACGGGGTCGTTCGTTTGCAAAAGGATGGCGCCCGCCGACGTGTTGCGACCGAACAACGTGCCTTGCGGCCCCTTGAGCACCTGAACACTCTGAATGTCGATGAGCTCGGAGTTGAGGCCATAAGCGCGCGCGATATACAGCTCGTCAAGATATACACCCACCGAAGGCTCGAGCGTCGCGAGATTATCACTCTGCAACTGGCCACGCATACTCAGGTTAAGCGCCGTCGGATTGTTGCCGCCGGCGCGGATGTTGAACCCCGGAGTAAAGTCGGCGACGCTACCGACGTCCGTAATTCCTTTTTGTTCCAGCGTGTCCCCGCTGAAAGCAGTGATAGCGATTGGCGTATCCTGAATATTCGCGTCTTGCTTGGTCACGCCGATGACGACGATCGCATCGTCATCATATATGCCTTCCTCGGATGTGGCTTGGGCAAGCGCGGGCGTCGCCGCGAGGGCGATCGCGCCCAATGATGCCGCTGCGAGCAGCCGGGCCGTATCACGCTGATAGTTGAAATTCATGATGTCATCCTCCCCTGCGAGGCTTCAGATCGGCATCGCTAGACGAGTTGTATAACTAGGTTTTACTACTCATACAAGACAATTGACTTAAATTGTGATATCCATGCGTTAGCATAAATTTAGATGGTTGTCTGCGCGCTCTTCCAGCCAAAGCGCGGCAGACCGCCAGATGGGCGGAACGGCATGCCATTCTCCCAGGCCCGCCCCAATTCATTTGCTGACGTCCGCGATGGTGATTCGCCGGATCACCCCGGAAAACGGATTGGGAGCGGTGTATCGATCGGAAACGGGAGTGCCGCTGTCCTCGCCCACGTCAAACACATCATTCAGCCCTGTCGTGGTCGGCTGAAGGCGCGGAATATTCGCTCGCGCCACTTCTTCCGTACCGTCATCCATGATCACTTCTGCCGATCCATTGGGAAGACTTGTCAGGCGAATATTTAGCGTCCGATCCCCGGTAGCGAGCGGTTGAAGCGCGCGGACGTCGTAACGATCTTCACCAAAATAATTATGCGTGAAAACCGGAACGCCTTTGTCCATCCACAAGACAAAACCGCCTGTATTTCCGCCCTGCGCGAAGATTACGCCATTTTGCGTCGTATCGGGCAATGAAAGATCGGCGGTCACGGTGAAGCTCTTGCCATATATCGGCGCCGCTCGAGAATAGGGGATCCGGGTCGCACCCGGCGGCAGAAATACCCACTTTCCATTGCGAAGCCGCATCTGTTCCTCGGCATCGACGACTGCTTTTTGTTGGTAATTATTGCCGATCGGATAGACATTGTTGGCGCGCGCTTCGCGATCGAAGGCGTCGAGCAATTCCTTCAGTTTTTCAGGCCGTTCCTTGGCCAAGTCGCTCAGCTCGTTGAAATCATTTCGAAGATCGTAGAGCTTCCACTGTGCCTTTTCAGGGTCACGGAAAGTATGGAGATCCCATGGCTTGGTGCTTGCAAGCGCAACCGCTTTCCATCCGTCCAAATAAATCCCGCGGTTCCCGAACAGCTCAAAATACTGGACCTTGTGACGCTCTTCCGCACGGGGCGCCGCGAAACTGTAGGAGAGGCTTACGCCATCGATCCGCTGTTGTTCGACGCCATCCATCATCTTCGGCGCGGCGATCCCGGCAGCTTCCATGAGTGTGGGCATGACATCATTCACATGGCCGAACTGCGATCTGATTTCGCCGCGGGCCGCGATGCCCTTGGGCCACGACAGGACCATCGGCGCGTTGACGCCCCCGCCGGCGGTGCTCTGCTTGTAATAATTGAAAGGGGTGTTGCCGGCGAGCGCCCAGCCCGCGGCGTAATGATTGTGTGTCTCAGGCCCGCCCCATTTCACGAAGAAGCGCTGGTTCATTTCGGTCGTAGCAAGCGAGCCCGACAGATTGCGCACCTCGTTATAAGTGCCCGCAGGACCGCCTTCAGCACTCGCCCCGTTGTCGGACGTTACGAGAATGAATGTATTGTCGAGCTGGCCGGTCCGTTCGAGCATGTCCAGTATTCGACCGAATTCTCGATCGGCGTGCGTCAACTGCGCTGCCATCGCTTCCATCTGACGCGCGGCCATTTTCTTGTCGGCGGCGCTCAAGCTGTCCCATGCCGGAAGTTCGACCGGACGCGGAGGGAGCTGGGCAGAGGCCGGCACGATGCCGAGCTTTTTCTGGCGCTCAAGTACTTCCTCGCGGGCGACATCCCAGCCCTTATCGAACTGGCCCTTGTAGGCGTCGATGTCGGACTGCGGGGCATGGTGCGGCGCATGGACGGCGCCGGTTGCCCAATAAAGAAACCAAGGCCGTTCGGGGGCGGCCGATCGCTGACCGGTGATCCACTGGATCGCCGTGTCCGCCATGTCGGTCGAAAGATGATAGTCTGGATTGCCGACCTGCGGTTCGATCGACGTATGATCGGCCCACATCGACGGCAGGAAGTTGTTCGTGTCTGCGGCCAGGAAGCCCTTGAAGTGATCAAACCCCTGTCCCGACGGCCACTGATCGAAGGGGCCGGCGACCGAGGCGTCTTTCCCTGGAAGCTGATCCCATTTTCCGGCCGCAAATGTGGTGTAGCCGCAACGCTGAAAGATCCGTCCGATCGATCCCGCGCTGGCGCTGACCTTGCCGAAATATCCAGGGAAACCGACCGGCGCTGCACTGTGACTGCCGACCCCCACGGCGTGATGATTGCGCCCGGTCAAAAGGCTGGCGCGGGTTGGCGAGCACAGCGACGTCGAATGAAAATTATTGTAGATGAGACCCTTTGCGCCCACCCGGTCGATATTGGGTGTGGCGACGAGACCCCCGAAGGCGCCGATCTGTCCGAAGCCGGTATCGTCGAGAAGCCAAATGATGACATTGGGCGCACCCTCCGGCGCGCGCTTGTCCTGTGGCCACCAGCTTTGCGAATTGCGGCCCAAGGGTTCAATATGGCCCTGGAAGGGTGCAGGCTTGTGGTAACTGTCGTCCGCGCAATCGGTCTTTTGGGAGACCTGAGCCAGAACCGCGTTCGGCAGTGTCAACGTCGCCGTAGCGATTGCGATCGCCAGATGACTGGCCCAGAATTTACGGGGCATTGTGCGCCTCTCCTTGCTGCGGGCTTAAGCCTCTACATCGCTGAAGTCGCATGTCACATATTTTAAGTCAAATGGCATTTTTTTCGTGTCGGACTTGCTTCACCTCTGATGGGCCGTTTAGGAACACGGCATGGAAGAAACGAAACGCAAGCCGGCTCTCCGCAGCGCAGGCCCCGACACGCCAACGCGGATTCGTGATGTGGCTGAGCAGTTGTTCGCCGACCACGGGATTGAAGCTGTGTCGCTTCGACAAATCGCAACTTCGGCGGCCGCGGGAAACAACAACACCGTGCAATATTATTTCGGGGACAAGGAGGGGCTGGTGCGCGCCATAATCGAGGGGCGTCTTCCCCAGATCGATGCGCGGCGCGCGGTCATGTTCGGAAAATTATCCGCCAGCGAAGTCGATGACCCGGACCGATTGCTCGACATCATGCTCCGACCAATCGCCGCGTTCACGGATGATCAAGGAAAATATCGGTGGGCTGCGTTCCTGCTGGCAATCGATAATGCGCCGTCGATGATGGCGATTCGGATCGGTGCCGATCCGCAAGCCCCGGTGACCGCGATGATTCGTAGCCGGCTGCTTAACGCCCTCGCTCCATGGTCGTCCGCGCTTGCCCACCATCGACTGCTGACGGCATTTCGGTCTTTCTTTCGCGGTCTTGTGGCGATCGATCGGGATTTCGGTACGGCGCCTGCGCACGTACGCGCTGCCTTGATTGAAGATCTTTTGGCGCTCGCAAAGGCAATCGTCAAAGAGCCTGCCGCCCCGGACATGATTGCCGCGATGTCGGATGATTGATGCGCCCGTGGACAATGAAATGGTCACGATCACCGGGGGGCGGTTCAGGATGGGCTCCAGTCGTCACTATCCCGAAGAAGCGCCGTCGCGCATCGTCGAAGTGGACATGTTCCGCCTCGACGCAGCGCCGGTTACCGTCGCAGAGTTCGCTCGTTTCGTTCGATCGACCGAGTATGTGACATTTGCAGAACGGCCCCCGCGCGTGGACGATTATCCTGGGATTCTGCCCGAAATGTGTTTCGCCGGCTCCCTCGTGTTCAGCCCGCCAACCGAGCCCGTTTCGACGGCCGATCCCTACGCCTGGTGGCGTTTTGTTATAGGTGCCTGCTGGCATGCCCCCGAAGGTGCCGGCAGTTCTGTGGAAGATCGACAGGATCATCCTGTTGTGCACATCGCCTATGAAGACGCGGCGGCTTACGCCCGATGGGCAGGAAAACGCCTTCCCACCGAGGCTGAATGGGAGTTCGCCGCGCGCGGTGGCCTTGACGGTGCCGATTATGCTTGGGGGGATAGTTTCGAGCCTCAATCCGTACCTCTTGCAAACTACTGGCGTGGCGTTTTCCCTTTCTCACATGTCGAACAGCGGAAATATCTTTCGACACCAGTCAGAACCTATCCGCCGAACGGGTTCGGCCTCGTCGACATGATCGGCAATGTCTGGGAATGGACCGAAGATTGGTACGGCGAGGCGAAACGCTCGCCTTTGACTGCAAAATGCTGCGTGCCACGCAATCCGAAGGGCGGGGCGATCGAGGACAGTTTCGATCAGGCTGACCCTGAAATGCGGATCGGCCGGAAGGTTCTGAAGGGCGGCTCGCATTTGTGCGCCGAGAACTACTGCCAGCGCTATCGACCCGCAGCCCGAATATCGCAGCCGGTTGATACGACCACAGGCCACGTCGGATTTCGCTGTGCAGCGGACTGACCGGTGCATTCCAAATGTTTAAAATCTAGATTCGTCTGCGCCTCCCAACTGAAACCAATCGCAGAGATCACGGCCTTATTTTGTAAGCATCGGCGCGCCGACGCCGATGGTGACGGTCTTGTAGTGGAGAAATTCGTCGATCCCGGCCTTGCCGCCTTCCTTGCCGAAGCCCGAAATGCCGATGCCGCCAAAGGGCGTATGCGGATTGATCTGGAATCCGCCGTTGTTGTAAACACCACCCGCGTTGAGCCGTTCGGACAGGCGGTGGACGCGCTGCAGATCGTTCGATTGGATGTAAGCGGCGAGGCCATATTCGCTGTTGTTGGCGATCGCGACCGCTTCGTCCTCACTCTCGAACTTGATCACCACCACCGCCGGGCCGAAGATTTCAACTTGGCTGATTTCATGGTCGGGGTCGGCATCGACGATCAGTGTCGGTTCGATGAAATTGCCGTCGGCCAGATCACCGCCGCAGCGTCCGCCGCCGAGCAAGAAGGTCGCGGCGCCGTCGGCCTTGGCGCGATCGAACATGCCGGTGATGCGCTCGACTGCCGCCTTGTTGATCACGGGGCCGACCATCACCATCGGGTCCATTGGATCGCCGACCTTGAATTGGCCGATGATGGCTTTGAGTCGCGCGACGAAGTCTTCGTAAACATCGGCATGGACAAGCTGGCGGGTGGGAAGGGCGCAGCCCTGGCCCGACAGGCAGCCGACCGTCCAGAACACCGCGCGCTCGGCGGCGGCCTGCAAATCGCAGTCGGGGAAGACGAGGCTCGCCGACTTGCCGCCGAGTTCCATGACCGACGGTTTGATCTCCTCGGCGCAGGCGGCGAGGATCTTGCGCGCGGTGATCGGCCCGCCGGTGAAGCTGATCTTGCGGATCTTCTTGTGCCGCACGATCGCGTCGCCCGCCGCGCCGGTGCCGGGCAGGATCGAGAGCACGCCGTCGGGCACGCCTGCTTCCTTGCACAGCCGCGCGAACATCTCGGGCGCGAAGGGGGTGATTTCGGCGGGCTTGCAGATCACGCAATTGCCCGCCGCCAGCGCCGCCGCGACCTTCATGCCGAGCGAGATCAGCGGGCCGTTCCAGGTGATGATGATCCCGACGATGCCGATCGGCTCGGGCACCGTGTACGACAGCTCGCCGCGCGTATCGAAGGTGCTGATCAGCTCGCCCGACATTTTGTCGCACCAGCCGGCATAATAGCGCGTCCAGCCCACCGCGATACCGACCCCATGCTCGCCGCCCGCCAAGGTCGTGCCGCCGTCGAGCGCCGCCATGCGCGCGAGTTCGGCCTTGTTCGCATCGAGCAGGTCGGCGAGGCGATTCAATATATCGCGCCGCACCTCGGGCGCCGTCCGCCGCCAGGACTCGCGGACGGACACGGCCTTGGTGACCGCCTCCTCGACCTCCTTCGCGCCGGCGAGAGGAATGTCGGCCTGCACCGCCTGGGTGACGGGGTGCAGATGTGCGTGCGTCCCGCCGCTCCCTGTCGTGCGTTGCTCATGTCCGAGATGGAGGTGAACTGCGGGTGTCGCTAATGACATATTGATTTCCTCTTTGAGCTTGATCGAAGCCGGTCGGCGGAGTGCAAGCATTGGTGTCAATTGAATCTATTGAACTATTGCTCTCATGGAAAACCGCATGATTTGCGGATTCACAGACGAAAAGAGTGGCAGAAGGGAGCTTGCCCGCGCCGACCAGTTTCGATGCTTCTCGCCGCCGCACTAGGCCTTGAGCGAGGCGACACAGATGTTCAGGTAATCCTCAATATGACCGTGTAGAGTTTCCTCGGCGCGCCTTGCCTCGGAGCGGTTCTCGAAATCGATCAGAACGCCTAGAAAACCTCGGAATAGCCAGTCTAAGCGGCGAAGCAGCGTCTCTCGTTCGAGATGCGGAAGCTTCGCGACAAACATCCGCCTCACTTCACCGATCGTCGGATAGTCAGGGTTTTTTTCGCGGCAACCGGCACATCCTGAAGATTTTCGTTCACCTTGCGGGCCTGGACGATGATGATTTCCAGCCCCTCGTCGCTGGCCTTCTCGGCTTCAGCCGTTTGAGCAGACGCGAAGGTTGGCAAGGCCGCCAGAGCCATGATGGACGCCGAAGCCAGCATCAGCGGGGCACTGCGATTGTGCTTTGTCATCTTTTCTCTCCCATTGTCGTTTTTCTTGCTTGTCTTAGTTTTGCATAGGCGATCATCGCCGCGATGATGGCGACGAGCGCCGCCAAGATCGTTGCCAGCAGCGCGTCTCGAAGCGACTGCGCTCCGCTGCTCGATCCGAGCAGATCGCTTAGCCATCCGATCGTGAGGGGTGCGAGTCCGCCCCCGAGGCCGCTCGAAGCAAGGCCCAGCAGCACCGATGCCATCGCGCGATTGTTCGGCGGTGCGAGAGTCTGGCCAAGCGCGTAGGCGGCAGGCAAATGAAAGGTGAGGAAAATCTGGAAGAAGAACAGGCCGGCGAGCGCAAGCTCGGGTCCGTTAGAAAAAATGAAAAAAAGACCGGGTACGATCGCTAGTGCGACACCCAGCGCCGCGACCAGCGCGTAATTTTCAAGCCCACGTCGGCCCCAGCGATCGGCAAGCGGGCCCGCAATGAGATTGCCAACGATGAGGCCGAGAGCGACAGCTCCACCGAAAGCCGCTCCCACCGCTTCCAGCGTGAGGCCGTGCCAGCGATGAAGGAAGCTCGGCCCCCAAGACAAAATACCGAAGCCTGAAAAACCGACCGATGCCATCAGCAAGCAGAGCCAGGAATAGCCCGGAATTCGCATGAGCAGACGGATAGCTTCCAGCGGCCCGCCCGCAGCTTGCTGGGGCGCCCGAACTTCCTCGCTCATGCCGCGGCGAGGTTCCCTGCTGACGGCGAGAATCAACGCCAGCACGAGGCCGGGAATCCCGACCAACATCAACGTCAAACGCCACCCGAGCGTGCTGGCCAACATTCCGCCCAGAAAGACACCGGCACCGATGCCGAGCGACTGTACTGCGGAAAAAATGGCGATCGCCGTCGCACGCTGACGAACCGGAAAAATGTCTGAAATCATCGAATGCGAGGCGGGCACGGCACCCGCCTCGGCGACCGCGACACCCACCCGCGTCATGGCGAGTTGAACAAAACTGGTCGCCGCACCCCCCAGCGCGGTCATCACGCTCCAGACGGAGAGACATCCCGCAAGAACATATTTGCGCTGGTACCGGTCGCTTAGCGCGGCAAGAGGAATCGATGCCAGCGCATAGGAGCCCGCAAAGAGGAGGCCCGTCAACAACCCGAGCTGCGTATCGCTAGCACCAAAGTCTGCCTGGATCGGCACGATGAGGACGGTGATAATCTGCCGGTCGATAAAGTTGAATGCGCCGACCAGACAAAGCAGCGCAAGCAAGCGCCAACGCTGCCCCATCGTCCAGGCGGAGGCGACAGGCGCGTGCATCACGGTTTCAACTGATTATGCCGTTCGAACATTGCTTGCGACTTGCGAAGCAATGCGCGGTCGGGTTCAGGAAGAATGACAGGGCCGTGCTCGCGGCTCGGCAGCAGTATCGTCGCCTCTCCCTCAACAGTGATTTCACCGCGCTGGTTCGTCATTTCCACTTCGAGGTCGACGTAGAAGCGGTCGTTCTCGGCGCGCTTTGCAATGACGCGGCCAGACAGGAACTGCGTATCCCCGATGTAGTTGAATTTACGCATGCTGTCGTACTGGCGGAACACCCAGCCATCATCGCCGCACCAATCGGTCAGATAATGGTTGAGCCAGGACTCCCGGACGACGCCGTAATCATACGCCATCGGATTACCGATGCCCTGCGCCCATGCATTGTCCCAATGGAGGCGCTGGGCAACGTCGGGAATCCCCTGTTCGTTTTTGATGTAGAAGGGCGCAAGGCGTTTGCGATTCTTATGCCAGAGCCGTGAACCGAAAAGACCGAACTCGCGGATGCCATACCCGCCGGCATGGTATGAGATGATATGGGTTACGAGGAGCGGCCCCTTCGCCATCGGCGGCAGCGCCTCGCCCACTTCGACATCCTCGAAATAGCGGGGCTCGTTGCCGCGGCGCTGCTCGGCTTCATATAGATCGTCAATCCGCTTCAGATCCTCGTCCGAATAGATCGTCGGCTCGATCTGCATGTATTTGCCTTCTTTGACCGCCTTCGAGCGCTCGGCGTAGATCGAACGGGTACGCTGGTTAAAGACGATCTCACCGCGCTGATTGAGCTTTACCCGCCGTTTGAATTTGGTGACGGTGCGGCCCGAAAAGCTCGAGGGCTTTTCGAAATAATCCTCGTCGCCGCTAAAGGCATGGAGCTGGTCGCCTGGATAAATCGGGCGGTAGAAGAATTTTTCCGAACCCGAGACGAACATGTGGACACCGCGGAAAAGTCCGCCGGCGATCTTCTTGATCTCCGACGGCATCGGATCGCCGTACATCGCCTTGGTGATCACCTCAGCCATGCTGGGCGGTGCGATTATGCCGCCCCAGCGCGACTTCTTGGCATAGGCCGGATCGCAGTAGAGCGGATTGTCGTCGCCGATTCCGTGCGCATAATTACGGATGTTGTTCTCGGTGGCTTCTTCGAGGAAGAGGTTTCGCGTTTCAGCGACATCATAGCCGCAGATGGTTTTTGCTGCCGCGATATCGTCGTCGGTCAGCTGCCACACACGGGCTTTTTCGAACTCTTTATCTATGGAAAATTGGTCAGTCATGAGCCGTCCCGAATGAGCGTGAGAGGAGAAGTTTGGCGATGTTGAGAAGATGGATCTGGCTCGTGCCCTCGTATATTCGGAACACACGCGTATCGCGGTAGAAGCGCTCGATCGGGTGGCGCTTCACGTAACCGGCTCCCCCGAAAATCTGCAGCGCCTTGTCTGCGACGCGCGAGCACATCTCGGTCGAGAAATATTTGCACAGCGAGACGTCCATGGTGACATCTTCGCCGCGGTCGCGTTTGCGCGCGGTCTGCAAAATAAGCGCGCGCGCAGCCTCCACATCGGCCTTGCATTCGGCGAGCATCGCCTGAATCAGCTGAAACTCGCCGATGCGCTTTCCGAACTGCTCGCGGTGCTGAGCATAGGCGATCGCCTCGTCGAGCATGCGGATCGCTGGTCCCGTCGCGAGCGCCGAGAGATTGATGCGCTGTTTATTCAGCGCCTTCATTACGGACTTGAACCCAACGCCAGGCGTGCCGCCAAGAATCTGGGAGGCGGGTATGCGGCAATTTTCCAGATAGACCTCGCCGATCGGTGCGCCGTCCTGTCCCATCATGGGGGTCGCCGCGCTCAGCTTGAGGCCCGGCGTGTCGCGCTCGATCAGGAACGCGCTGATGCCCTTGCCTCCCCTTTCCTGATCGCCCGTCCGTGCCAGCACGGTGAACAATCCCGCAAGCGGCGCCATTGTTATGAAGCACTTGGTTCCGTTCAGGATATAGCTGCCATCGCCCTGCAGCTCGCCTCGCGTCTCCAGCGAAGTAGCATCGGATCCTGCTTCCGGCTCGGTGAGCGCCAGACAACCTAGAAGCTCTCCCGTTGCGAGCGCGGGCAGGTATCGCTGACGCTGCTCCTCGGTACCGTCCTGGATCAGGGCTTCGGAACCCACGCCTGCGTTCGTCGCACCGACGACACGATACGCGACCGCACCTTGCGACAATTCAAGGAACGCCAGTGCGAGCTGTTCGGTTGAAAGCCCGAGGCCGCCATACTCTGTCGGAATGCTCCATCCGAAGGTTTGAAGCTTGTGGAGCTCCGTCATCACCAACTTGGGCAACTTCCCCGAACGCTCAGTTTCCAATTCGCCTACGCGGCCCACGCCACGGACGAATTCACGCGTCCGCATCAGTAGGTCACCGAACTCCCGGTCCTCCACGATCATCTCCCATTTATTGTTAAGTCGTTATACTTATCGTTGATTTTGATGTCAAGTACGCCTACTTAGATCGCAATAGGGAGGCGACGGCGCGTGCAAGAGAAGCTCAGAACCAAGGATTTGCGGGGGTCAGAAGCGACGCGCCAAGCGCTCATCGACGCCGGCGAACGTCTCTACGCCCAGCATGGTGTGCATGGTACCAACCTGCTGGCCATCGCGCGCGAGGCCGGCCAGGCCAATAAATATGCCGTCCAATATCATTTCGGCGATCAGGAAGGCCTTTTGCGGGCCATCTTGGATTCGCGTGCGGTGTGGCTCGAAAAAGAACGGGCGCAACGCTTGGCAGCGCTACCGGCAGCCGGCGGACTGACAGATCTGCTTGGTGTGGTGATGCTGCCGCTCGCCGACCTCGTCGATGCAGAAGGTAAACGCGCCTATGCTCGTTTTCTGCTCCAGTTCATGACGCAACTCGAACCTTGGCCGCATGTGCGCCACCCGTTGCGCGAAAAGAACCCGGACTATCCCACGATAGGCGAAGTGAGACGGATTCTTATCGCGAGATTACCGCACCTCGAACGCGAAACGCTGCTTCGCCGTCTGGATTGGCTATTCCGCGGCTTTCTCGGCGTCCTGGTCGATTTCGAAAATCGCCCTGAAGCGCGCCGTGCCGCCGAGACACTTCACAGTCATATTGAGGATTATCTGAACATTTGTGTTGCCTCGCTCAAGGCATGCTGCCGCGGCGAGGAACATCCCAACTGGCCGGCGGGGGCTTGACCCGCCGGCCGCTTTTTTGCGGTAAGGGAAATGACCGAGCGCGGAAGTCGATGCTACTACTAGCCGATTCCCGACCGGCAGCTTCCGGGCACAAGTTCGAGATACCTGCCGTTCGCCAAGATCTCGGGTAGACGACTGCAGGCGTTGCGCGCAACACGCATGCTCGACGATATCGTTAGTGAGAGGGTTCGGCATGTCCTTCAGATTGGTGCCACTGCGTTAAGCTTGCTGATGGCTAATTACAGCCTGTCTGCTGCTGGATGCTCGGTGCAAAAAGCGGACACTGTCGTCGGTCACAGCATGAAAACGCACAAAGAATACCTCAAGCGATCCCGGCTCCACATTGTTATAGTAGGATCAATCATGCTGAGGGGGAAACGTGGGTACAGAAATTTCGCTCTCGCTTGCGGGGACCGATCTAGCGTGGTCGAAGAACCATCGCGGAATGGATCATGGTCCACTGTTTCAGGAACAGGACCGCAAGCCAGTACGCTGCGACCAGATCGATTATCAACAAAATGACGAGGAGGGCGTCGATACGCGCCCTTATGAAATGGCGTTCGCATCGAAGCTCCGGGACATGCTGCCTCGTCTGGAATTGCTCGGCTACACTATCGCTCTGGCGCGCGCCTCCTACGAGAGGCGCGTCGAAAACTGGCGCGAAGAGCAGGCAGCCATGAGCGACGAAGAGGACGAGCCTGCCGCGAGGGATCCTCTCGACTTTGACGCGTATCTCGCTTTGGCCACGCGTTACCCGCTTACCGAACTCGACGACAGCTTTGTAAGGGGCGACAGCGACAGGGCCAAAGGACGCTTCGGAGACGAGAAAGAGTTCGAAAGACTGCCCCTCGGCTGCGACTATGACGACTCCGCCTATTCCGAGCGAAGCTATTTCGCCAGCGCGGTCGATCTTTTGCATCCCTATCTGATGTTACGCATCTTCGCCGAGAATCCGATCAACTGCGATGCCCACGTAATCTGGCAATATGGACCACTCGTGGAGAATGGGTGGGCGGCGACGAGCGAGTTCAACGGCGACGCCCGACGCACCGAGACATTCCTTGTCGCCACCGAAGGCAGTTCGGACGCCCATATTTTGCACCACGCCCTCGCGTTATTACGGCCTGGAATTCTCGATTTCTTCCGGTTTATCGATGTGAGTGAGCGCCATCCATTTTCCGGCACCGGAAATCTGGTGAAATTTGCCGAAGGCCTCGCAAAGATCGACGTTCATAACCAGACCGTCTTCCTTTTCGACAATGACGCGGAAGGCGTCGAGGCCTTTGGCAAAGTAGGATGCCTAAAATTACCCTCGAACATGCGCGCGATGTTGCTTCCCGACGTTGAGGCGTTTCAAGATTTCCCGACGAAGGGCCCGACCGGCGAACAGCGTTCGGACATCAATGGCCGAGGTGCCGCAATCGAGTGTTACCTGGATCATCGACTGCACAACTACTCGCCTCCGTGCGTCATTTGGACGAATTACAAGCGCGAGACAGACATGTATCAGGGAGCACTCGAACATAAGGAAAGCTACGCCAAGGCGTTCTTAGCGCTCCGTCCCGGAACAAATGCGGTTGCGCGCTATGATATGAGCAAAGTCAACATCATCCTCGACGCCCTCGTAGCTCAGTGCGTCTCGATAGCGCACACGGGATTGGTGGAGAGGTGGGAATTGCCCGCTATCTGAAAGCCGTCTCGATGGGCAGCAAAAGCGAACATATGCTACCGCTGGCTCTCATGACGATAAATCACGCGGCCTTGGCGCGTCTGAGCGCTCATGCAAAGGCGCGCATGCTTCGCTATTACGACCGCGCCGCGGCGCCTGCCTCAGTGCGAAAGGGAATGGCAGCCGCGATTAACTCAATGTTCGCGGAACTGCCGCAGCGCGACAATGCTCGTGAGGCCATGACCGTCACGCTCGACGACACCACGGGTCTGGATTATCTCGTCGGCGGCCGGAGTTGGCAGGCCTATCCCTGCAAAGATGCCCTCGCCGTCACCACGATCGTTCCCGGTTGGACCAGAGGCTGGCGCCATCTCATTTCCGACGACATCGGTTATGACGAAATCACCTGGTTCCTTCATTTCGCTCGGCAATATATTCACCGCTCGCACGTCGCGAAATTATTGATGATCTGCTGGGACCGGGATTCGCGGATCCTTCATCCTTTCGGTTCGCAGTTCATGAGTCGGCATCATTGGAAATGTCGGCAGCGCCCCGAGCGCAGTTTGATTGAGGAATCAAAGGCAGACGCACAATTGCAATGGGGCAGCCCGGATCGCGAATTACCGATCCGGTCGGTGTGGGCGACCGCCAACACGCTTGACGCCAATCTTCACCAGTCGATATTCCATTTCATCCGCGGCCAAAGTCTGCTCCGAAAGGAGTTTGAACTTGAAGCCGTCGTCGCTCTCGACTCCGCCCTCCAAGCCTTGAAGACGCTCCTGGTAAAGGGTGGCATCGCAGATTCAGGGACAACACGACCCGAGCTATGTACCCTGCTCGGATTGGGGCTCGATGCCGGAGAGATCGCACGTCAGGGAAACTTCCTGCGCAACAATGTCGGGGCCCATGCCGGCGGTTGGCGCTGGTGGGATTATGGTGAGCTGACGGAAGAACTCGTCCCCGCTTTGTCGAGCGTCGTGCGGCGCGCGATCGCCAAAGCCGCCAAACAGGAGCCGGGCATCAGAACGGTGGAACCGGAACCAGAAAACTGGTCGACTTGGTTGCTCCAAAATTTTGATATGCTGTGGGACACGGTTTGGTTTGAAAAAGCGCTCATTCCCAATCGTGCAAAACCATAGGCTTTCACCGTCCACTGCAAAATGCCGTCGATACTTGATCAGCCAAACCCCGCAAAATCGAGCAGTCGGGCGCCATAGGTCCAGATAGCGGTCGCGATGATCGATGCTGCAACCCCGCTGGCAAATCCGATGATTCGTTCCTTGCGCACATCTGATACGCCAGCCACGGCGCGGAAGGCCTCGACATCCTCGTCCATAATTCGCTGGATGCTTTGCAGCTTCTTCTCTGCGTCGTCCTTGCTGGCGAGCGTAGTCTGAAGGGCGAGCGCGACCGCCGCATGTTCGGTCCTGGCTACGTCTGCCTCGACGCGCAATTCATCGATCGCTTCTAGGCTCTCCGCCAAGGCCGTGCGGGCTTCGTCGATGCGAGCAATTCGCTCATCGACCGGTCTTGGGCGCTCATAGGTTATGAATGCGTCGGCTCCCACAGCACGAGCGAAGATCCTCAGCAATTTCGCTGCAAAGTCGCCGGTAACGAAATCAACGATCTCAATCGCGATCGAATTAAAACCGGAACCCATGTTCATCCCCCAGTTCGACGCGGCCCTTTTATCAGCCCGTGCAAATTTCCGCCGTTGCCTGTCGTATTGCCTTATTCAAATCCTGCTTTAGTCGATATTTTCGATCAACGGAGGTTTCATGATAGCCGATGTGAAATGGCAGGCGCACGATGCGAACGACTTCGATGTCGGGATGGAAGCAGCTTGCGATATGCTCCTCTGCAACATCGAGACTGACTCTGCCCTCCGACGGGAGATGTTGAACGACCCGCGGCCTCTTCATGCGCGGCTGTACCAACCGTTCGCACCTCGTTCGAACCCGGAATATGCTGGGACCTATCGCGGGACACCCGGCGCCAGCCTCGAGTTTAAAGTCGCAGGCGCGATCAGCGCCCAAGACGGTAAAGTATATCATTTCGCTGACGCCGATGAGGTCGAGGGGAAAATGGCGAATCTGCGAGTTGTGATTGCCGAGTGCCTTAGGGACAGCCAGGACGATGGCGATGGCTTGGTCTCGCTCGCTTATGTTTTTAGCGAATTCGGAAAGATCCATCCCTTTCTGGACGGCAACGGGCATATCCAACGCGCGCTCTTTGCGGCCATGGCAATCGAGTTCGGTTTTACTCTGTCGGCGCGTTTCGCAATCCATCCCCGGCCCTTCGGCCGGCTGATGGCACTCGCTCTCGAAAGCTATTCGCGTGCCCCTAACGGCACAGAGCACGAGGAACTTGACCTTGTGTCGGAATATCTAGGCCTTCTTCTCGATGCCCCATTCCTGGGTCCACGAAAGCACATTATCGGCGGCCCGCTATATAGCTAGCAGCGCTCCCAATCTTAATATCGGGCGGTCCCGAGTGGGGGGCACCATTCGATAACGCCGTCCGATATGAAGAAATGACTTTCGCATCCGCTTGTGCGCCAAACAGAGGGCTGTACGGTAGCTAATCCGCGAGGGCCTTCGCTGAGTTTCCAGCGCGGTCGGCGGTTGCCGAGAAAACGTAGATGCAGCGTATCGCCGCACCCGCAAGGGCAGGTAAGATATCCGAACGCCGGTCCGTTAGCTCCTGCGCGAACATAAAGAATGTTCCTGCAAAGCTTCATTGGCGCATCGTCCACTAGCGCCACGACCATATTGGGCCGGATACGACCGGCCGCAGTCCAGCCCAATTTGCGAAATGCCAGCTTTGCCCATCCCGGCAACGAAGGTGCGAACCTCACTTCCCCCGGTCCAGTCGCGGCAGCAAGAGCGGCGGACTGGCGTTACCCCGCCCGATGTGGCGCGCGAGGTCGAGGTCGGGGTCGCCATCGGGGCGCAGAATGATCCGACCATGCGAGAAGGACTGACGCTGGATTGCAAAATCGCTGTTCGGGCGGGTGCGGAACGGGTGCATCCTGGCTAGAAGCTCATTTACGGCCATTGAGGCCACGGCGCTATTGATGCTGATGACCGCAGGGCGGTCTACGACCATGCCCCGAACATATCCGCGGCGAACCTGATCCTGATAGAAAGCGGGGTCGGTGCGGCGCAAGATATCGGCATGAAGTTCCGCATCGGTGTAAACTCGACGGGACCGCAAGCTGGAACCTCCCGGCTGGAGATAATGGACGACGCCTGAGACCGTCTGGACTCCGCCCGCTCCGTCGGCGTCGATACGAACGCCGAGATCGAAATAGGGGAGAGAATAGAATGTCGCGATTCGGTTCAACGTATCCCGTCCCTCGACCGAATCCATACAGCCGAAGATGACGTCGCAAGTCGCGAGAGCGGCGATGGCTTCGGGATCGTCTACAAAGCCTTCGATGACCTTCACCTCGGTACCAAGTCCGATGCGATCGATATGGCGCTTCATCATGCGCGCCTTGTTGGTGCGCGACTTCGCGTCGGCGCGGGTTGCACCGTAGATGCGATTGAGATTCTTTGCCTCGACATGATCGGGTTCGATAAGCACGACACGCCCCACCCCGAGACGCACAAGCATTTCGACGGTCGGGCTGCCACTACCGGAAATGCCGGACACGCCGACGCTCAGCGACCCAAGGAGATCGGTCGTCTGATCCCCGAACATCTGCCGATGCCGCATGTCGAAATCGGTCCGTCGGGGGGCGGGCGTTCCGGGCCAGATGGTGATGTCGTCTCCGGTGACCGACACACGGTCAAGCATGGCGCGGGGACCGCCGATCCCGACGCGGCGACCGAAGATCGAACCGTCAGGCAACATGATGGCGCTGACATGCTCGCCGATCACCTTGAGGCCGACCGCATTGAACAGATCGAGGTCGGACGTATCGTCCTGACTGGAGAATTGGCGATAGCCGCCGGGGTGCGAATGGATCTTGAGGATCGCCATGTCGTTGAGACGCGCGTCGGCCAGCAAGGCCTTCAATCTCCACGTCGGCCAAGTCACGCGGTCGGGCGTGCGAATGCATTCATCCCACGGAATTTCCACGATGCGATGAAGGGCGAACAGATGACGGCCGTCACTGCTCGCGCGGCCGCACAGTCCAACAGCAATGGCCTCCATGCCACTGCCGTCGAGAAGATGCTGGGCAAGTCGAAATTGCTGCTGCTGAGTCATGCGCAGGATGTGCATGATAAACTCCCTTCTAGCGCTTCTTGAATTCGTTCTTGAGCCACGCGCGAACGCGGCGGAGGTGCGTGCAAAGCGAGTCCACGCCCTGACGCCACGGATAGTGGCGCGACCATTGCTGAAACGTCCGGCCGTCGACCGCGAGCTCACTGAGATTGTTGATGGTCTGACCGTCCACGCGGCTGAGCGGGGGGCAGAAATAGACCATGTCGATCATGCCCGCCGGATAGCCGTCGACCCGGATCGCCGCCGTTGCCTCGGCCACATTATAGCCGACCGGGATCGGATGCTTGTGCAAGAGCAGCCAGTGAACGCCGCTCTGGATGACGGTTTCCCACGGACACCCGAGCGCGTCGAGCGCCCGGATGTCTTCGGGACCGAGGTTGAACTCCCGGCGCATGACGGTCAGCCCTCGGTTTCGTCGAGCGGAAAGGTCTCGAAGACCTCGATGCCGCATTCGCCAAGATCGACTTTGTCTGTGGGATCGATCGAGACGTAGTTGCCTCCGTGCAGGCGCTTTTCGAGCTCATACTTCTCGATCGGCGTTTTTCCGCCCGCGACGAGAATTTCGGCGCCCGTGACGAAGCGACGATCGAACACATGATAGATGTGGTCGATCTTCACCTTGTAGCGGTGCGCGGCCGGGGGCGGCTGATTGCACCGGCCGCACTCTTCGATATCGACGATATCGACGATCACGATGTCCTGACCATTCTCGTGCTTGATCTTGACGTCGACCTCCGCATCGGTGCGGTTGTTGATGATCACGATCTCGTCGTCGTCTTTCCGGCCACCCGGATGGTTATGCGTTTCCATTTTGCTTTGTTCCTTACATTCCGCAGCGCGACTCCGTGGCTGCGGTGCTAAATCTACGAAGCGAATCTAAATTGTCAAGGGCGCTAAGATGTGCTTGACGGATTTAGCACCTTCCGTTATAGATTTTTGCCCCCGGAACCAAAATGGGTGATTTATGACCGATGAAAGGACGATGGATGGGGAGGGAACAGATCTAGGGGGTTTTCTGAAGAAAGTTCGCCAGTCGCGCGGATTGTCTCTGAGGGAGGTCGAGCGGATGACAGATGGGACCGTATCGAACGGCTATCTTAGTCAGCTAGAAAATGGGAATATCGACAAGCCGTCTGCCATGATGCTGCACCGGCTCTCGAATGCCTATAAGCTCGACTATCAGGAGATTATAAAGCGAGCCGGATTTTTGACTGAAGCTGAAGAGCCGGTCAATCGCATGGCCACCTCCGTGCTGGGCGAGCTTACTTCCGACGAAGAGGACCAACTTCTGGCCTTCCTTGGCTTTTTGCGAAGTCAGAAAAAATAATGCTGGCAGATGACTGCTCGGTTTGTCCCGACCATCTAGTTGCCATTCGAGCCGCCGCCGACCGCGCTCTGCGGGACGGCGGCGCGCTCAACGTTTTCCCCACTCCTGTCGACACCATAATGCAGGCTGCCAAGATCGAAATGGTGCCGCTTGCAATCGACGAAGGCTATCTGGCTCGATTACGTCGTAAAGCCGAAAGCGCTGGCAAAGCGCTGCTGAACGCCTTGACCAAAGCTTGGGGCGTTTTTGACCCTGCTTCGCGAATTGCGTTCATCGACCCTGAAACTCCCGAAGCGAAACTTCCCTTTTTGAAGCTCCACGAGGGCGGGCACGCGTTGCTCCCGTGGCAAAGCATATTCGGGCTCTTCGAAGATTGCCGAATGACGCTTGACCCGTTCGTGAAAGCGCAGTTCGAGCGAGAAGCAAATGTCTTTGCTTCGGAGGTTCTGTTCCAGATGGACATTTTCGCCGGCGAGGCTGGCGATCTTGAGTTCGGAATGAAGGCGCCTCTTCAATTGGCGAAACGTTACGGCGCATCGGTTTACGCAACCACCCGCCGCTATGTAATGGCCAGCGATCGCGACTGCGCGGTCCTCATTTTCAATCCGCCCGAGGAAGGGCCCATGGGGACCAGCCTCAACAAATTGCGGCGTGTCGTCGTTTCGCCGTCCTTCGCCCGAAAATATCCTGACATGGCGTGGCCCTTGGAAGTCTCATCGGTCGACCGGTTCGCCAAGCTCATTCCTACGAAGCGGATGACGTATCCGCGGTCCATGCGCTTCGCCGACGCCAATGGCGACCTGCAGGAATTCGTCGCCGAATCTTTCCGTAACCGTCATCAGACGTTGGTCCTGCTGCACGCTGTATCGACACTGCAACGGCGGATTCATCTGCCCGCGCAGCAATCCCTCTGGATGCCCTGATCATGGCACAAATACTCGGCTACCTCACAAACGACGAGGCCATCGCCTTTCAACTCTACGTGACCGAGCTTCGGCTGGACGCATCTGCGCTCGCCAACTTGCTCATCGTAAGAGAGCTTCGTCGCGCTAGGCTTGCCCGCCTGATGATCACGTATGATGCGGAGCTGGCCGGACAGGACAAGAAGAAAATTGTCGCGCATCAATCCGATGATGACACCAAGACCGCTTTTGCAAACCATGCGATGCAATATGGGCTCAAGCCGAGCCGCGCGGCAGCTATTCTCTTCCGCGCCGAACTACATGAAAAATGGCTCGCTTCCACAATGGATCTAAGTCAATTTGACTCAGTCTGAGTCATTTACTATGTTGAAATAACCGATCAGGCAAAAATGCTTCGCCGGTTCGACCATTCGGAGGAAAGGGGCTCCACGGTCATGCAGCAAAGCTTTCAGTCGCACTCGAAATATAGTCTCTCGAATTTAGCTCTTCGTTCCATAGTCGAACTCGAGAGAATGAATGCTGGCCTGGACTGCGACACCGATGTTTTTTCCAGTCTCGCTATCGCGCTCCGCCAACGCTCCGAGCCCGAAACATGCACCGCACAGTTTCGATTCGTCGAGCCTGGCTATTATGAGCCATTCGAACGGCTCTATCGGATGGGATCGAGCGAGTCCGATGGCGAAGTCGAACATATCCAAGATTATATGAAGAAGGTCAGTCATCAACTGGGTGCTGTGGCCGGAGGAGAAATTGCGGCTGTGCCCACGCTCCTGCCGATCTGCATCGCACTTCATCAGGAACTGATCCAGCAGATCGCGGGGGAAGATGGTTTTGATACCCACGAACGTTCTCCCTTCAGCGAAGAACCTCCGGCTGGCTTCCGCCCGTCGTAGGGTCAGAGCGTTCATAGATCAGATCGCCGAACTCGAAGCGTCCGATTTTGCCCATCGGGACGGCGAGGAGGCTTTGCGCCTGATCAAGATCGATTCCATTGCTTTGCGGACGTTTCTTGAACGCATCCCGCCGCAAGCCAATGACGCAACTATCGATCAGGCGTGCATGCAGACCAGTCTCATGGTCTCACGCTACACCGACATTCTGGGCTTCATTCTTCGTTCGACCAATGTTCGCAATGCTTTCGAAGTTCATTTCCCGCTCAAGCGACTGATAGAAAAGGCTGTAAATCCCGACGCCCGATTGATCATGTCGTCGGAATGGAAATTCGTTCCGTTCACCTATCCGATGACGTTGGACTTATTGCCTGGGTTTGCCCTCGTCGGTGGCCCCGCTCCCGAGTCCGGCAACATGCTGATTGTGCCGCTCGCGGGCCACGAAATTGGCCACTCCGCGTGGCGAAGCAAAGGCATGTACGGATTCGTCATCGACGCGTTGACGAAGGCAATCGCTCAAGCGATCGAGGACCTACCGGTAGAACGTGACCTCGTACTTCAACAGCTGGCGGCTGGTGGCTCCCCCATGCCGAGGCTGCAGGACGCGGTGCTACGCTCCTCCCTTAAGCAGCTTGAGGAAATCTACTGCGACCTTTTTGGTCTTTTTGTGTTCGGGCCATCCTTCCTGTTCGCCTACGAATATTTCCTCGCGCCGGGCGGAGAGGTTCGCTCTGCATTTTATCCTGCGAGCGGAGATCGTGTCCGCTACCTTCTGGATGCCGCCGCGGTTCTGCATATTGTCCCCGAAGCGAATTTGTTCGGGTCGTGGGCGGAGGCCGCCCCGCTTCCTGCCGTCGACGGCGCCGTGTTGGCTATTGCTGACAGGGCGGTAGCGGTCATTTACCCAACGCTGCGCGATCGGGCGTTTGAGCTTCTCGCTACTGATGGCGTCACGACGCCAGATCCCGAGGCAGTGGAGCGCGTGCTAAACGCGCTGCGGCAGCATGTCCCTGATGGCGACGGCGCCACACTTCCAGAGATCGTCACGGCCGGGTGGCTCCATCTTCGCGAGCGCGGAGGAATGTCACTCGACGAGGACACGGCCGAGTATCAAATTCTCAATGAGCTGATGCTCAAATCGGTCGAAGTATCCGAGTTTAAATTGCGGGTAGAAAGCCATGCTTAGCGCCGCGGAGATCGTCCGAACATTTAACAGCGACGACGCCAATGAACGACTGACCGTCGTACCCTGGCCCGATACCGATGAGCTATTGCGCAAGGGCGAGACGTCGATCGATCTTCGTCTCGGGCGGTGGTTTCGTTCGTTCAAACAGACACGCACTCCTTCGGTATCATTGGTTGGACCACTGCCGGCAGACGCCGACGAGCCCTCAGAAACCTCGCGGACAAAGCAGCATTTCGTGCCCTTCGGATCGAATTATGTTCTGCATCCCGGCCGGTTCGTGCTGGGCGTGACCCTGGAATGGCTGAGACTGCCAGCTGGCTTGTCGGGTTATGTTACCGGGAAATCTTCGCTTGGCCGACACGGTCTGGTCATCGAGACGGCGGCGGGCATCCACCCGCAATTTTCGGGTTGCCTGACGCTGGAGCTGGCGAATGTCGGCGAGGTTCCACTCGAGATATTTCCCGGCATGCCGATTTGCCAGATTTTCCTCCACCGCACCCAAGCCGGGGAGGAACGCGCGCCCGACAAATTTTCCGGCCGTCGCAAGCCGATGCTGTCGCCGCCCAAGGCGGACGAGACCTTCATGCGCCTCGTGGAGCCGCGGCAGGGAGGAAACTAGTCTCGGACTGGTTCGAAAAGCTCAATATCGACGCAAACTATAGCGCGCGGGGAGGCATGGATGGCGAGGGAAAGTAGCGTGTCTAAGGAGATCTACACCCGCCATATTCGTCTCACCCGCTACCTCAATGACGCGTGGATTTTCACAGAACTGCTTCGGCCGGAACTGGACGCGCGGGCCAGGGACCTTCGCGCTTCCAGAAGCCGGGTCAAACGGCCTTATCCGGTCCCGAAGGGCAAACTGACTATCACGAGCAACAGAAGAGACGAGGACGTCGGAAATCTCTTCGCCGCGCAGCATCAGCGGGGCGTGTTTGAAACCAACATCGTGTCGATGGTGTCACGAACCGAGGCTTTCATTCAGGAAGCCATCGGAATCGTAGCGATCGCCTATCCTGCCAAGCTGGGAATTCTCGCGGACAAGGGCGGCATTCCACTGGACCTCTTTCTCGAGCACGAAAGTCGCGACGATGTAATCCGCCGCTTTGTAGCGCTGAAATGCGAGGGTTTGATGTTCGGTAAACCGTCAGAGTATCTCGACAAGACCGAGAAAACGCTGTCAATCGAGCTCGATCGAGAAACTGTCGAGGCGTTCATCGAAATCAAGGCTTCTCGCGACATTATCATTCACAATAGTGGAGTCATAAATAAGCTCTACGTTGAAAAAGCCGGCAAAAAGCGGCGCGGCGAAGCAGGTCAAGAACTGGTCATCGACAACAATTATCTTCGGCACGTTCTCGTGACGCTCAAGAAGCTGTCCGGTTCGATCCAGTCGAAGACGGAAAGCGTGTATAAATAGGTCAGCGTGTCAGGCGACGAGGTAAACTCGGCCAACAGCTCGCGTGGATCCGTGTTCAAAGCAGCTGACAGGGACTGCGAGCACACATATTCGCGCGAAGCTTGATCCGCGTCCGCCAAGATATGCCATCGTTCAACTTCGGACGGCCGGTTTCAGTTCTGCCATGAAACGATGAGGAACGGCTTATATGAGGCGCGTAGCGGACAAAGGCCGCATCGAGTGTACCGGCCGCTTAAGCTAGTATTACTTGGTTTTTTGCAAACGCCCTGGACCGTGGCTATACTAGCCGTGCGCTAACGGCGTCCTCTAACCCTCGAAAAGCAAACTTACTGCGAGCAAATCCGCTGGGATTTGACGCAAGGATCACTGCGCCCGGTGAAAGCCGTGGCGTTCAGATTCTGTCGCCGGACATTGATGTCTCGCCGTTGCGCGATGCTGGCTGATCGCCCGCATCCATCACAAACTCAAATGCAGGAATTTTTGTCATGGATGACAACGAAACGACGACGCACGCCCCAATGCCAACCTCACGGACCGGGCGAATCGCATATTTGAATGATCGGCTCCGCTGCCACCTCAAAGGCGGACAACTTGCCGTTACACGCGGCATTCTCGATCTATGCAGCGGCGCCTATGTTTCCAAGCTCGTGGAACGCGTCCAAGCTTTTGATGATTTTTCAGCCGACAACGACCCCTACTGTGAAAGAGATTTCGGAGCGTTCGAATTCCTGGGGCACCAGATAAATTGGAAGATCGATTATTACGATCTCGATATGCGGTATCAATCTGCCGATCCCGCCAATCCCGCGATGACAATACGGCTGCTGACAATCATGCTTGCGGCAGAATATTGATGATACCTCGCCTATCACTGACCAATCCGGTCGCCCACATCGCTTCTCAGTTGCGCCCCTTTCAGCAGGGTCAATTCGACGCTCTGTGCGGGATCTATTGCGCGTTGAACGCCCTTCAAATCGCCGCCTATCCTGCTCGGCCCCTTGGTCTGCCGAAAGCTCGATCCCTTTTCACATCGGCTGTTTCCATGGTGCGCAAACACCACTCCCATCTCAACCCTGTCTCGCAAGGAATGGCGAACGAACGGATGATCTGGCTCGCGCATCACATTACCAAATCGGCCAGCACGAAGCGGATGCAGTTTTTGATCGAGACCTTCGATAGCGAAGACATCAGAGGCTGGATTGAAGAGAGTCTCGACTTGGGCGCACCCGTGGTGGCCTGCCTGATCGAGAGGACGCATTTTAGCGTGATCGTCGATATAACTTGGGGTGGATTGGTCCTTTTCGACAGTCAGGACACATCATGGCTTCCCATCAATCGGAAAGCACCGCTCACCGATGTCATCGACCGGGAGGGAATGATCAGGGTTCGGCTAAATATGCCAACATAGACCGGCCAATTTCACTTAAGACCGATCAGACTCCCGCTCGCTCGAATAATGCGGCGATGGGCAAGCCGAGAGCACCTGCCACGCGTTTGACGTTTAATACGGTCACGTTGCGCTCACCCCGTTCAATCTTGCCCATATGGCTTCGGTCGATCTCGGCCGCGTCGGCTAACGCTTCCTGAGACAATCCTTGAGCCGCACGCGCGCAGCGGATGGCGTCGCCAAGCGCGATAAGAACCGGATCGCCTGATTTTCCCGAAACGCGCGGCATAGGCAGCATCAACCGCCTCCGAGCATTTATGACCACGGCATTTACGACCCGCAATAATCTGCGCTAGTTGCGTCGTGTCACGAACACGTCCCCTCGCCTCCACAATTGATTAGAAATATGGGAGAACCAGATGCGATTGAGAATTTCAGCCCTGTTACTCGCCGCGGCATTGGCTGGATGCGATGACGCTCACGAGACAGATGCGGGCAATGACCTATTAGAAGGCAGCGATGTTGAAGCAGCGGCCGATGCGGGTTCACCCGAAAACTCAAGCATTGATTTCGAGAATGACGAGCCTGCCCGGCGCATAGCTGCCCAACTCTTAGAAGATATCGACTTCGATCGGAAGCACTCTCCATACAGTCACAAGCAGAAGCTGGTTGCGATGGAATCGACTTCAATGACATTCTGCAACAACTCCTGGGATGACAGGACCATCACGGTCTACACATCTGCGACGCTCTTTCCCGACGACAGCGGCGATGGTCTCAAAGAGAATGTGGAACGCAAATATTGCGTGTCGGATTCAGGTGCCATTCGCCTCATCGGGCGGAAGGCCGTGAGCCTGCCAGATAATGACCCGCGAGAGATTACGTGGGGGACTGTCCGCGGAACCGTGAAGGAAGCAGCACCGACAGCCGCCGCGGCTCCCGCTACGTCATCGACAGAGAGTTCGAATAGCACCGACGGCCCTACAGCCAACAATTCCCGCCAAGGGCGATGCCATCTCGTGGTCGATGGTGCGGAAATGTTCAAGGGCCCCTGCCGCATTGGCCTAGACCCGGATGGCTCCTTCACGATCTATGAGAATAGAGAGCCGGGCTATTTCGCGATGGTCATGCGTGAGGGGACGATGGCCGAAGGCTATTGGAACGGTGATCGGAGCTCAACCCATGCTCAGGCGGAGTTAGGCATGCTTCGCCGAGACGGAGCGTGTTGGACCAACGATCGCGCTCGCGTGTGCGCTTGGTCGTCGTAACTTTGCGAATCCGATTGGGAGTGGCGGGCTTTCATGTGAGGAGAGCCCACCACTCATGCCTTCATCGTCGGCGCACGACGGGGCCCAGTGAGCCGACGATGCTACTTCAGCCAGCCCAAGTCAGAACGATACCAATCTTCAAGTTCGCCTTTTCGCAGCTTCGTGCGAATTCGCTGGATACCACCTACCTGATAAATGAAACCAATTACGAGGTCGGCGGGCACATTATGTTTTGAGGCGTACAATAGCTGTTGAGCGTATCTCGAAATCACGCTTTTTTTAACCTCGACTTCGCCACCGTCGGAGAGAGCCCGAAGCGCCCAGTAGTATGGGTTCTCGCTAAACCTGGAAGTAAAAGCGCCTTCAATCTCTGCTTCCAAGACTCGCTCAAACGATCGCGCCTGAGATTTGATATTTATCTCGTTCACAAGCCGGTAAATTCCCCGCTTTATGACAGATTCTAGAGCATTGTTCGGCGAAACGGCTCCCCCTTTCGGGGGGAGCCAACTTTGAAGCTTCCCGACTCCTTCCTCCCACATTTCTCTGATTCGCCTGTCCTCAGCGCTTAGCGGTGATGAGCCCCGTTTTCGCCGTAGCACGACTGAAGGAGAGGGTTTTCGTCGGCTAACTCTTTTCGACGTTTTCATAATCCAACTCCGAGCCTCTAAATGCTCAAGCACTCTACCTCCTCATGGACTGCGATACCTCCAACACAAAGCCAAATCATCCGCCGGCACCATCGAAAAAGCATTTAAAGGCTTTTTTTCTAGCCCCCTCTTCACGCCGGTTTAAAACTCCCGAACGCCAACAAATTCGGGAGATACCGTATGAACAAACTTACAATTTCGGTCGCAGAATTTTGCGAAATGGTCGGCATCGGCCGCACCCTCGCTTTCTCGTTAATCCGCTCCGGCGAAGTCGACACAATTCGCATTGGTCGCCGCCGTTTTGTGTTGCGCACGAGCGTGGAGGCCTTGATCGAGCGCGCCCTCCAGCGGGAGCAATCGTAATGCCCCGTCTCAACCTCACCATGTTGCCCAAGCCTCCAGTGGGCTATGATCCGGGCGGTCGCCAGTACAGGAAATGCGGCGGCAGATTCGAAACCAAGAACGCTTCCGCTGTTGAAGATGCCAAACGTCAGAAACTTGTGTCCGCGACGGCAAGAAAGCCTGCGGCCACGCGATTGAAGAGTGGCATCGCTCGGGCCAGAACACCTGCCTCCAGTGTCTATATGCAAAAGCAACGTCGGAGAATTGTCGGGCATCTTTGGAAGCTGACGGCAGATGCGAATGCCTCGGTCTCGTTCTTCACTCTGATACCTCGAAACTGGGAGATCAGAGCAGGGCGCCTCGATAAGTTTGATCCACAGACACACCTAGAATCTCTTCGACAGTGCCTAATTCGGGGCGGAGCTCGGCCCGGTGACGGTTGGATGATTATGGCAATCCATGGCGAATATGAGCCCAATGAGGGTGTTTATCGCCTCCACGTGCACGGGCTTGCATGCGGAGGGATGATCGCCGCCGTCGACGGCTTGCGCTGTCGCAAACAGTTCAAATCGACGCGCCCCGCAAATCCTTTGGAAAAAATCTACCAGCGTGTTCGCATGACGCGAAAGCGATTGAAGAATCTGCCTGAACCAATCTCGTACATATTTCAAAGCTTCTGGCCAGAACGCCCGATAATTCTCCTCCCAACTGGAGAGGTCCGACGAGTTCGAGCGAAGGGCAGGCTCCGCGAGCCTTGCCACACAGAAATGTTGTTGTGGCTCAACCGTTGGTCGCTGGACCAAACCACTCTGATGATGGGAATGGAAGTGCGGAAGCACGGCCTTCACTTGACGCCGAACGTACATGAATAGCGACTGGGCGATAGATCAACTTCAACCCAAAGACGTCCGCTGACGCTCGGGACAGGCCGTTCGATCTAGCTTTCGGGATCTAGTACGGGCAAAATCTCACAACACTGCATGCTGCGCGGGCAGCGTGGCCATCGAAATGTCGAAAACTGGGGACTCTGGGGACATCGGTCACTCCGGAAAGCCTCCATCTCGCCGTCGCGCAGCACACTAAATTCGGAGAAAATACCATGATGAAAGATATTCAGCTCACAGGGCTAACCGGGGCCAGCGGCGCGCGCTACGTCAACGTCTCGTCCGATGATAATTCCGCCTGTATTCCATTGGCAAGATTCACACATGATGAGCGGGGCATCAAGTCATCGCTTGCCGAAGCAGGCATTCCCATCATTGGTTCCGCACGGTGGAACAAATTTATTAACGCGGTCAGCGAGCTTCGGAGTTTCCCTCCTGCAACGGTGATCGAGACAGTCGGCTGGAACGGCGAGGCATTTGCGCTCCCAGATGGAACTGTAATTTCCCCACCAGGAGCAGGACCCGCTTATCTGTCCATCGAGAAACAGAGGAACAAATGTTCTGCTTCCGGCAACTTCAAAGAATGGAAATCTGGCGTTGCATCCCTACTCAAAGATCAACCCTTCGCCACCTTCATTCTCATGTTTGCGTTCGTGGCGCCGATACTCGGTCTTTCCGACCGCGTTGGTAACATTGGCTTTGAAATTGTCGGCGCAAAAGGAACCGGAAAGAGCACTCTCCAGTTTCTGACATCATCGATTTTCGGCGGCGTCGATCAATCCACAGGGGGCCATTACTGGGTCACACTAGATACGACATACAACGCGCTCGAAGACGCAATGAAGCTCCATTCGGATTTGGCGCTCATCATGGACGAAGCAAATTTGCTGGCTGCGGATGCATCAAGCAAAGTGCGATCTGAAATCTTCAAGGCGCTGGCGTTCAAGCTCGGTAGCGGAAGCGTCAAGGCGCGACTGGGCAGTCGGGTCGCGCATGATTATCGCTTGGGCTTTCTGATCTCAAGCAACGAGCCGCTCGCGTCTCTGCTAAATCAGGGGAACGAAGGAGCCCGAGCAGCAGCCGACCGACTTATTACCCTACGAATTGGTGAAAGCCGCCCATTCGGAGTGTTTGATGAGCTCCCGCGCGGATATAATAGCAGTAGCGAGTTCGCGCTGGCGCTAATGAGGGCGGCCCGACGCCATCATGGCTCAGCAATCAGACGATTTCTCGAATCTCTTGTCCAGCATCGGTCCGCAGATGAGGGCGAGGTCAAAAAGCGCATCCGGCGCTACGTGAGAAAATTCCAGAACCGGGTTAACACAGATTTCAATGATGGCTCTGCCGTCAGGATCGCCGAAGCATTCGGGCTGGTTTATGCGGCGGGAAAGATGGCGCAGCGATATGGCGTCCTGCCCAAGACGTTCAACCCGAAAGCGGCGGCCGCCTTTTGCTATGAACTACACCGCACGTGCTCAAAGGGTGAGCAAGTGCAGTTTCGAGATCAGCTGGACTCTGTCCTACGCAGCGAAATGACGCTCCAGTTGAGAAAATCAAAAGACTTTCGGTCAACCGCACTGGCTTTCGTTCAGCGTCGCAATGGGCGATCCGAACTGCTGATTCCGCCAAACCACATTCGCCGAGTGTTCCCGGACTGGGGCAATATCAAGAATTCAAAGGAGGTGGCCTCATTGATGAGGCGCGACGGCGATCATTTGACGGTTAAGCGTAAGCTGGGGCCAGGGAAGAAGGTCAGGGTGCATTGCTTTGACCTATCCACCTTGGAAACGAACTTGGCAGCAGTTGGAGATATGCCCCGAAGGCAATAAAAATTGCACGACTGGCACCCCAATCAGGCCCCAATTCACAGATCCCGCCGCCGCGCCTTGCATCGCGATGCCCGTAAAGCTTTGAACTTTAACGTAATTTCTGGAGCGGGCGAAGGGATTCGAACCCTCGACCCCAACCTTGGCAAGGTTGTGCTCTACCCCTGAGCTACGCCCGCTCTGGCGGCTGGAAACGGGTGGCTCCCAGCGGGTGAGGCGCGCGATTAGCACCGGCTTCCGGAGTCGGCAAGCCTTGTTTGCGATTTTCTGCATAGGGTTGGCATATCGCGCCCAAATCCCACATAAGCGGGATGAGAGCGGGCCGGTGCCGGACGCGACATACCAACAGGAGCAATATCCCCGTGGCCACTCTGGGTCTGAGCGCACAAGAAAAGGAAGCCGTCGAAGCCTTCCGCCGCGACGTCGTCGAGCCGTCGATGACCAGCCTCGTCATCCTCGATTTCTGGGCCGAATGGTGCGGGCCGTGCAAGCAGCTGACCCCGATCCTGGAAAAGGTCGCCGCCGACTATGCCGACAAGGGCGTCGTGCTCGCGAAGATCGACGTCGATGCGAATCGCTTCATCGCGGGCCAGTTCCAGGTGCAGTCGATCCCGACCGTCTATGCGATCTTCCAGGGCCAGCCGGTCGCGAACCTGACCAATGCGCGCAGCGAAAGCCAGATCAAGGCGATGCTCGACCAGCTGCTCGCGCAGCTGCCGATCGAGAGCGCCGCCAGCGCGCGCGCGATCGAGATCGCGCCGCTGATCGAGATGGGCGAAGGCGTGCTCGCCGAAGGCGACGGCGAACGCGCCGCCAGCATCTTCGGCCAGATCCTGGACATCGCGCCCGACAATGCCGCCGCGCAGGGCGGGCTGATCCGCGCGCTGGTGCTCGCGGGCGACCTCGAGAGCGCGCAGGGGCTGCTCGACATGATTCCGGCCGAGATCGCCGACGATCCCGCGATCGCGCAGGCGAGGAGCGCCTTCGCGCTCGCCGCCGATGCGCCCGATGCGGGCGAGCTGGCGGCGTTCGAGGCGGCGGTCGCGGCGAATCCCGACGATCATCAGGCGCGCTTCGACTTGGCTGCGGCGCAGATCGGCGCGGGCAAGCGCGATGCCGCGGCCGATAATCTGCTCCACATCGTCGCCGCCGACCGCGAATGGCAGGAGGGCGCCGCACGCGCCAAATTGCTCGCGCTGTTCGAGGCCGTCGGGCTCGAGGACCCGTGGGTCGCGGCGCAGCGCCGCCGCCTGTCGCTGATCCTCTTCGGCTGATGGGCGAGACCGCGCCCCTGACCATCCAGCGGATCGCGATCTTTCCGCTGCCCGGCGCCTTGCTGTTTCCCGGGCTGCACCTGCCGCTGCACATTTTCGAGCCGCGCTATTCGGCGATGGTGCAGGAGGTGCTGGTGCGCGATCGCCAGATCGGGATGATCCAGCCGCGCCTCTTGGCAGGCGAGGAAATGCGCGAGCCGCCCGCGCTCTACGACATCGGCTGCGTCGGCAAGATCGTCGACGTCGAGGCGCTCGACGAGGGGCGCTTCAACCTGGTGCTCGAAGGGGTGGCGCGCTTTCGCGTCCGCCGCGAGCTCGACGTGACCACGCCCTTCCGCCAGGTCGAGGCCGAGATCGAAGCCCAGGACGACGACGCGGTGCTGGCGAGCATCGAGCGTGCGAGCCTCGAGCGCGAGGCGAAGCGCTTTGCCGAGCGGCAGGGCTATGTCGTCGACTGGAACGCGGTCGGCCAGCTCGACGATGCGACGCTGGTCAACGGGATCGCGCAGGTCGCGCCGTTCGACGGCGCGGCGAAGCAGGCGCTGCTCGAATGCGACACGATCGACGCGCGCGCCGAGCTGGTCGTGCAGATGATGCAATTCTTCGGCCGCATGAGCGGCGACGACGGGCGCTCGACGCTCCAATAGCTCGGCCAATAATCAGGCGTCGATACGCAGCGCGATGTCGGCGAAGGCGCGCCGCACGATATGGCGATGGCTTTCGCAGAGCCGGCCCGCGGGTTCGACCGCGGTGAGGTGGCGGCGCACGAGCGATCGCTGCGCCGCGAGCTTGGCCTTGCCGCGCTGCCATTCGCCATCGCGGCGCTGGGCCCAATCGTCGGCCAGCCGGTCGGCAAGACGCCCCGCGAGATAGTCCGACGCGCGTTCTTCCGCCGAGATCTCGGCATCGGGGTCGACCAGCCGGTCGAGGATCGCAGGATCGTCGAGCGACAGTGTCTCGGCGGCGAGCCGGTGCGGCGCGCGGCGCTGGTCGCCATGCAGGCGGTGGCGCAGCGCCTGCAATTCGGCGCGGATCTGCCAGTTCATATGCGTGGTGAAGGCGGCACGGCGCGGATCATAGCTTTGCGCGGCGCGGTGGAGCGCGATCGCGCACGCCTGTTCGCCATCTTCATAGGGTGAGGACAGGCCATAGCGGCGGATAAAATAGCGGATGCGCGGCGCGGCGCAGGCCGCGAGGCGCGCGAAGGCGCGGTCGGCTTGGGCGCGGCGGCGCGGGGTGGGTTCGGCATCGCTTGCGGTGCGCGCGGCGATCCAGTCCATCACCGCCTGTTCGAGGGCGTCGCTCTTCGCCGACATGGTCCCGGCTCCTGCTGCACGGCAATCTTGCCGCACGGGACAGGCTATGGGGTCATGGTTAGCGGGGGTGTGCAGTCAGAATAGGGAGAAATACTTAGACCACGCGCTGCCCTCCCTTCTCCGTTCGCATCGAGCGAAGTCGAGATGCCCATCGGCAGCGCGTGCCTTCAGGTGTCTCGACTTCGCTCGACACGAACGGGGAAAAGAGGTGGGCTTAAACTTCGGCGCCCGCGAGCAGGCGGGGGAGGTCGCCGGCCTCGCCGCGCGCCTCGTCCATGAAGAAGCGCTTGAGCATCGGCAGCCGCTGCACCGCGCCGAGCCCCGCGCGGCGGACCGCCGAGGCGGTGCGGCCAGGGATGCCGAACAGGCGGGTGAGCCCGTCGGTCGCGAGGCTGACCATCAGGCTGTCGAGCCCGCGCCAGCGCTGGTAGCGCGCGAGCAGCGCCGCATCGCCGAGGTCGAGGCCGAGGCGGGCCCCCTCGACGAGCACTTCGGTGAGCGCCGCGACATCGCGGAGCCCGAGATTGAGCCCTTGCCCCGCGATCGGGTGGATGCCGTGCGCGGCGTCGCCGACGAGCACGAGCCGCTCGGCGACGATCGACGCGCTGTGGTGGAAGCCCAGCGGATAGGTCATCCGCGGCGCGACGAGTTCCATCGTGCCGAGCAGGCCGCCGGCGCGCTTTTCGAGTTCGGCGGTGAAGCCGCGGTCGCCGAGCTTGGCGAAGCCGGGGCCGTCCTTTTCGGACACCGTCCAGACGAAGGCCGAGCGGTGGCGTCCTTCGGCGTCGTCGACGAGCGGGAGCAAGGCGAAGGGGCCCGACGGGAAGAAGATTTCGTGCGCGACGCGATCGTGCGATTTGCTGTGCGCAACCGCGCCGATCATCGCGTGGTGATGGTAGGACCAGTTGGCGATGCTGAAGCCGGCGGCGTCGCGCGTCGGCGAGCGGCGGCCCTCGGCAACGATCAGCAGCGGCGCGGCGAGTTGCGTCCCGTCGGCGAGCGTCAGCGTGACGCCGTGCGCGCCGATGTCGCGATCGGTCACTTGCGCCGGCATGATCAGCTTGGCGAGCGGCGCGTCGGCGAGCGCGTCGCGGAGCACCATGCGGAGCCGCCGGTTCTCGATCATCGTGCCGAGCGCGGGATCGCCCTCGCCGGTCTCGAAATCGAGTTCGCCCGGCTGCCCACCGTCGCTGACCTTGATCGCGCGGATCGGGCAGCCGTGGCCCGCGAGGCGATCGGCGAGGCCGAGCACCTCGAACATCTGCCAGGTCGCGCTGGCGATCGCCGAGGCGCGGCCGTCGAACCCCGGCGCGATCGTCGCGACCGGATCGGCGGGATCGACAGTGATGCTGGACAGCCCGTGATGCGCGAGCGCAAGCGCCAGCGTCTGCCCGACGAGCCCGCCGCCGGAAATGATCACGTCGCTGCGCTGGATGTCGGTCATGGCTTTCGCCCTAGACGGCATTGATCCGCTTGAAAAGCGGCGTGGAGGGGACCGCGAGGCCGGTCTTTTTTGTTTCGCGCAAAGACGCAAAGACACGAAGAGGTTGCACCAGCCGCGAAGCGGCTTTTCATCCGAACGCCGCGTCCACCGCACCGTCCAAGGGATGTGGGGGCCTGTCGGCCCGGACGATCCTCTTTGCGTCTTTGCGTCTTTGCGCGAAACGCTTCCATAACCCACAGCCGCGTCCCGCCCTGTGCTTGACGACGAGTCACCCCCGTGCGCATATCGCCGTGGTTAATTCCAGAGGGGACCGATTTCAGCATGGCCAGCCGCAAGCCCGTCGCCGCAAAGGCCGATTGGCGCACCGTTTTCCGGGCCAGTATCGCGCGCTCGCTGGTGATCGCCGCGGCGGTGGCGCTCGGCGCCTTCACGCTGTTTTTGACGCTAGCCCTGCTGACCTACGACGGCACCGATGCCGCGATCCACACCGCGGCGGGCGGCGCGCCCGCGAACTGGATGGGCGGCGCAGGGGCGTGGGCGGCCGACCTCTTGCTCTTCATCGGCGGCGCCGCAGTCATATTGTTGCTGCCCCTGCTCGGGCTGATCGCCTGGCGGCTGTGGCTCGCGGCGCCGCAGCCTTATTGGAAGCGCCAGATCGCCTTCGTACTGTTCGGCATCTTGCTCGTCGGGCTCGGCGCGCAGCTGTGGGCGTCGGGGAGCGACACCTCGCTGCCCGCGGGCTGGGGCGGGATCATCGCGCTGGTCGTCGGCGGCGCGGTCGATCCGCTGTTCGCGCGGCTCGGCGACCCCGCCGCCGCGCTCGTCCGCTTCGCCGCGATCCTGCTGCTCGTCGGCGTCGGGCTGTGGCTCGCGTGGCGCGCGCTCCGGCTCGAGCCCGGCTGGTGGTCGCGTTTCCGCCTGCCCGCCGCCGAGACCAGCCGCGTCGTGGCGCCCGCGACCGCGCCCGCCGCGCCGCGCGACGAAAAGGCGCCGTCGCTGATGGGCCGCGTCATTCGCCCGCGCGCGCGCGCCGAGCCGAGCGACCGCGCGCCGCCCGAGATCGCCGATCCGGCGCAGCGCAGCGCGCCCTCGAAACCCAAGCCCAAGCCGCAGACCGACCTGTTCACGACGTACAAGATGCCGTCGGTCGACCTGCTCGCGCCGCCGCCGCCCGCGCCGACTGGACAGATCGACAAGGCGGGGCTCGAGCGCAACGCGCGCCTGCTCGAATCGGTGCTCGAGGATTTCCAGGTCAAGGGCGTCGTCACCGCGGTGCGCCCCGGCCCCGTCGTCACCATGTACGAACTCGAACCCGCGCCGGGCACCAAGGCGAGCCGCGTGTCGAACTTGGCCGACGATATCGCGCGCAACATGTCGGCGCTGTCGGCGCGCATCGCGCCGATCCCCGGCCGCACTGTGATCGGCATCGAGCTTCCCAATGCGCACCGCGAATCGGTCGTGCTGTCCGAGATGATCGGCAGCGCGCTGTTCCAGGAACAGACCGGCGCTTTGCCGATCATCCTCGGCAAGAATATCAGCGGGGATCCGGTCATCGCCGACCTAGCGCCCATGCCGCATCTGCTCATCGCGGGCACCACCGGGTCGGGCAAGTCGGTCGGTTTGAACGCGATGATCCTGTCGCTTCTCTATCGCCTGGGTCCCGACCAGGTGAAGATGATCATGATCGACCCCAAGATGCTCGAACTCAGCGTCTATGACGGCATCCCGCACCTGCTCGCCCCCGTGGTGACCGAGCCCAAGAAGGCGATCCGCGCGCTCAAATGGGCGGTCGAGCAGATGGAGGATCGCTACCGGATGATGTCGAGCCTGTCGGTGCGCAACCTCGCGGGCTATAACGACAAGGTGCGCGGCGCGCTCGCCAAGGGCAAGTCGCTCGGGCGCCGCGTCCAGACCGGCTACGACCCCGAGACCGGCCAGCCGATCTATGAGGAAGAAGCGCTCGACTATGCGCCGCTGCCGCAGATCGTGGTGGTGGTCGACGAGCTCGCCGATTTGATGATGACCGCGGGCAAGGAGGTCGAGTTCCTGATCCAGCGGCTCGCGCAGAAGGCGCGCGCGGCGGGCATCCACCTGATCCTCGCGACGCAGCGCCCCTCGGTCGACGTCATCACCGGCGTCATCAAGGCGAACTTGCCGACGCGCATCAGCTTCAACGTGACCAGCAAGATCGACAGCCGTACCATTTTGGGCGAGGCGGGCGCCGAGCAGCTGCTCGGCAAGGGCGACATGCTCTACGTCCCCGGCGGCAAGCAGATCACGCGCATCCACGGGCCGTTCGTGTCCGACGACGAAGTGCGGCTGGTCGCCGACCATTGGCGCGGGCAGGGCGCGCCCGACTATATCGAGAGCGTCACCGAAGAGCCCGAGGACGGCGGCTTCGCGATGGAGGGCGCGCCCGCGGGCGGCGACAGCGCCGAGGACCGCATCTATGCCAAGGCGTGCCAGATCGTCGTCGAGAGCCAGAAGGCGTCGACCAGCTGGCTTCAACGCCAATTGCGTATCGGCTACAACAGCGCCGCAAGGCTGATCGAGCGCATGGAGGAGGAGGGACTCGTCAGCCCTCCTAATCATGTCGGTCGGCGCGATGTGCTGACCGACCAATATGGCCAGCCCCGCTGAGACCGGCCGGAACCAAAGCGGCCGCTCGCGGCTTGAACGACTTCTGACCGCCGGGTTCACGGCGGGTTCAACGCCCCGGTGCGATGCGCGGGGCAGAGATGCAGGAACCAAAGATTATGACGCTGACCTTTCCCCGCCTGACCCTGACGCGCGCCGCGGCGCTCGCGCTCGCCCCGGCTGCGGCCGCCGCGCTCGCCTTCGGCGTGCCGGCGATCGCGCAATCGAGCGGGACGCTTTCCGCGGTGCAGTCGCACCTCAAAGCGACGACCTCGATGACCGCCGATTTCACCCAGACCGACCGCAACGGCCAGCGGCTGTCGGGCCAGCTGACGCTCAAGCGCCCGGGCAAGATCCGCTTCCAGTACCAGAAGGGCGTGCCGCTGCTGATCGTCGGCGACGGCAGCTCGCTGACGATGATCGATTACGAGGTGAAGCAGGTGCAGCGCTGGCCGGTGAAGAATTCGCCGCTCGGCGCGCTGCTCGACCCCGACCGCGACCTCACCAAATATGCCAAGGTGATGCCGACGACGAGCGGCGACGTGGTGAGCGTCGAGGTCAAGGATCCCAAGCGCCCCGAATATGGCACGATCACGATGGTGTTCATGCGCGACGGCAGCGCGCCCGCGGGGCTGCGCCTGCGCGGCTGGGTCGCGCTCGATTCGCAGAACAACCGCACGCGCATCGACCTTGCGAACCAGAAGTTCAACGTCGCGGTCGCCGATTCGGCGTTCAAATGGACCGACCCCCGCCCGCGTTCGCGTGGCCGCGGCAGCTAATCCAGATTTATCCACAGCCGAAGGTGAACGGCGCCGAATCCCATGACGCGGATTCGGCGCCGTTTTTCGGACCAACCGACATCCGGCATCGACGAACTGCAAAAACCGCTGGAAGCCCCCGATTTTCGTTCAGCTTGGCGACAGGGAAGCAGGGCTATTTCAACTCTCGAAGGCGCCAACACGGCTCCCGGTTCTGGGTTTCCCCCTGTTGCCCCAACCGGATCGCCAGGCACCTTCATTCAAGAGCGTGACGAACGCTGACCTTGAACCCCCGTTCCACCGCCCCTGGAACGGGGGTTTAGTTTTTGGGTTGGACGCTCTTTGCGCCTGACGGCGCAGGCGGCACCGGCCCGCTCCCCCGCCGGGCCTCCCCGACGATATTAACCCCGGGAGGCCGGGCGGGGGAGCGGGCCGGTGCCGCAACGCATTGCGCCCTTACGCGTGCGCCGATAGAGCCACCTGCATGAGCAGCATCAGCATCGCGTCGTGGAACATCAACAGCGTTCGCGCGCGCATCGGCATCGTCGAGAAATTCCTGCGCGAAGAAGCCCCCGACATATTGTGCCTGCAGGAGACCAAGGTCGAATGCATATCCTTTCCGCCCGAGATGTTCCGGCGGATGGGTTACGAGCATATCGTCACCCACGGCCAGCGCATGCATCATGGCGTCGCGATCGTCAGCAAGGTGCCGCTGGCCGAGGTGCGCAAATATGACTGGCAGGCGAACGGCGAGGCGCGCCATATCGGCGTGACTTTGCCCGGCGGCGTGCGGCTCGACAATGTCTATATCCCCGCCGGCGGCGACATCGCCGACCGCGAGATCAACCCCAAATTCGGGCAGAAGCTCGATTTTTATGCGCGGATGACCGAGTGGTCGGGCGCGCTCCACCAGCCGACGATCCTGACCGGCGACTTCAACGTGGCGCCGCTCGAAAGCGATGTGTGGAATCATAAGGCGCTGCTGGATGTCGTCAGCCACACGCCGATCGAGGTCGAGACGCTCGGGCGGCTGCAGGCGGCGGCGAACTGGGTCGATCTCGGCCGCCATTTCATCGAGGCGCCGACGCCACTGTTCACCTGGTGGAGCTATCGCGCCAAGGACTGGGAGCTGTCGAACCGCGGCCGCCGCCTCGACCATATGTGGGTCACCCCCGACCTGCTGGCGAAGGCGGTGTCGCACCGCGTCGTCCAGCCCGCGCGCAGCTGGGAACGGCCGTCGGACCATATCCCGCTGATCACCGAGTTCGCGCTTTGAGCGATGCGGGCGCGAGGCGCGCCGCGCGCGCGATCGACGCGCTGCGGCGCGGCTGGCCGCTGCGCGTCGGGTCGCTCGACCTGATCGCGGTCGAGAGCGCGAGCGACACGGCGCTCAAGGATTTCGGCAGCGACGACCTGCTGCTGTCGGGCGAGCGCGCGGTGACGCTGAAGCTCACCAACCAGCGCGTCGCGGCGGCGCCGGGGCCGGTGCGGCTGGCCGATGCCGCGTCGAGCGTCGCGGCGGGGCTGGCGGTCGCCGATCCCGCGCTCGACCTCGCCAATCCACTCAAAGGCCCCTTCCGGACGATCGCGACCGGCGACGACAGCGCCGCCGCGGCGGCGATGACGATGGCGCGTCATGCCGGCCTGCTTCCCGCCTTTTTTGTGCGGGGCGCCGTCGGCGACGCCGAGATCGCATGCGAGGCGGCCGATGTCGACACCCTGCTCGACCCCGCGCGGCTGCATATCGCGGCGCGCGCGCGGCTGCCCGTCGACGCGAGCGAGACCGCGGAGATCGTGGCCTTCCGGACGCCCGAAGAGGCGTCGGACCATGTCGCGCTGGTCGTCGGCAAACGCGACGGCAATCCACCGGTGGTGCGGCTGCACAGCGAATGCCTGACCGGCGACGTACTCGGCAGCCTGAAATGCGACTGCGGGCCGCAGCTCCATGCCGCGCTGCATGCGATGGCCGACGTGCCATGGGGCGTGCTGCTGTACCTGCGACAGGAAGGCCGCGGGATCGGGCTAGTCAACAAGCTGCGCGCCTATGCGCTGCAGGACCAGGGCTATGACACGGTCGACGCGAATTTGCGGCTGGGCTTCCCGGTCGAAGCGCGCGACTTCGCGATCGCGGGCCGGATGCTCGAGCTGCTCAACGTGCCGCGCATCCGGCTGATGACCAACAATCCGGAAAAGGTCGCGCGGCTCGAGCGCGAGGGCGTCGAGGTCGTCGAGCGTATCCCGCTGGCGCTGCCGACGAACCAATATAACGAGCAATATCTCGCGACGAAGCGTGATCGGACCGGCCACCAGCTTTAACGGCGAGTCTCCGATCAGACTCGCACAAAGCCACGAAGCCACAAAGAGGCCTCACCACGCGCCGTTCGCGCTGATCTTGTCGAAGCACCGCGCTCTCTTCGACGTCGCAAAGAGAGAACGGCCCTTCGACAGGCTAAGGGCGATTGGATCAGGGAATCTTCGTGGCTTTGTGGCTTCGTGCGAGATTAATCAGTGCACGAACCTGGCCACCACGTCGCGGTAGCTGCGGCTGACCTTCACCTGCGCGCCCGAGCCGAGCACGAGGAAGCATTCGCCGTTGGTGTGCGGCTTGACCTGCTTCACCTGGCTCAGGTTGACGATCGTCGAGCGGTGCACGCGCTGGAAATTGCGCGGGTCGAGGCGCTTTTCGAGGTCCTTCATCGTTTCGCGCAGGATCAGGCTGTTGTCAGCGGTGTAGATGCACATATAGTCGCCCGCGGCGTCGATGCGTTCGATGCTGTCGACGTCGACGCGGAAAATCTGGCCGCGATCCTTGATGTTGATCATCTTTTCGTAGCGGTCGGCGGCGTGCGCGTCGGGCGCGATTTCGGCGTCATAATCCCCGGCCGCGTCGGGCGCGACTTCGGCGAGCACGGTCTTGAGCCGCTCGACCTCGGCGGCGCCGCGCTTTTCGGACAGGCGCTGGCGCACGCGGTCGAGCGCGTCGGCGAGCCGCTCGGGCTCGACCGGCTTGACCAGATAATCGACCGCCTGCGCCTCGAAGGCGCGGATCGCATGGTCCGAATAGGCGGTGACGAAGACAACCAGCGGCGGTTCGACCTCCATCAACCCCTGGATCACCGAAAAGCCGTCGAAACCGGGCATCTGGATGTCGAGGAACACGAGGTCGGGTTTGTGCGTCTTGATCTTGCGGATGGCCTCGCGGCCATTTTGCGCGGTGTCGACGATTTCGACATCGCTGTGCGCTTCGAGCCGCAATTGCAGGCCCTGGGTCGCCAATTTTTCGTCATCCACCAGGATGGTTCTGATCGTCATGTGCGTTCGGTTCCAATCGTCATTTGCCCATCGGGCTGAAACGGAAACTCGACTACTACGGTGAATCCGCCGTCAGCGCCCGGTTGGGCGTCGAACCGGTGCTGGTCGCCGAAAGCCTGCGCCAGCCGGTCCCTGATGTTGGCTAAACCCACACCGGTCGATTCCGTTGCAAAGCCCGTGGTGGGGTCGGTGCCGTCGCCTGGCAATCCCGAGCCGGTGTCCGACACGGTAATCCGTACGTTTTGACCGGCGAGTTGTGCGGAAATGGTGATGTCGGCGCCATCCTCCTGCGGGGTGACCGCATATTTGATCGCGTTTTCGATCAAGGGCTGGAGCAGGAGCGAGGGCAGCCGCGCGCGCGCGACCGCGGGATCAATCGCAAAATGCGGGCGCAGCCGTTCCTCGAAACGCATCTTTTCGATGTCGAGATAGAGCTTCAGCGTCTCGATCTCCTGCGCCAGCGTCACCTGCGCGGTCGGCTCGTTGGCGAGCGTGTAGCGGAGGAAGGCGGAGAGGCGCGAGAGCATCGCATTGGCGGGTTCGGACTGCTTGAGCAGCACGAGGGTCGAGATGCTGTTGAGCGTGTTGAACAGGAAATGCGGGTTGAGCTGGTAGCGCAGCATCGCGAGCTGCGCCGAGGCCGCCTGCGCTTCGAGCCGGAGGACGCGGTCATTCTGTTCCTCCAGCTGGAGGAAATAGTTGATCGCGAAATAGAGCGCCGACCAGGCGGCGATCGACGACGCGTCGATATAGACCGCGCCGAGCAGCAGACTGGTGAAGCCCGTCTCGCTCGCGGGATTGAGGATTTGCGCGACCCAGGCGTCGATGAACGCCCAGAGCGCGGTCGCCACCGCCGCGAGGCCGAGGCTGATCCCCCACATCACGATCGGGCGGCGGTTGATCAGCGTGCGGTAGCAGACCGCGAGGATCAAAGTCAGCGAGAAGCCGGTGATCGCCGAGACGATCGGCTGGACGAGGAAGCTCCACGCTTGGCCGTTGGCGAGCCCCGACACGCCGCGGAGGCCCAGCCATCCCATCCAGCCGAGGATCTGGAGGTTCCAGAAGGCGCGGATCTTGTTGCCGAAAAAGGGCCCCGGCGTCGACAGGCCGAACAGCGGCATCGGCCCGCTGGGGGAGCGTTGCTGGGGAGTGGTCAGCGGCATGGTCGAAGCGGTCGGGGCGGCGGAGGAAACGACGCCCATGGGCTCACTCGGCGGCAACCGGCGCCATCCGTTCGTCGGCGCGCGAGCGCGCCTGCCCCAGCGGCTGGAGTTCGGCGCGGTGCTTCCACACCAACTCCTTGTACCCGATCGGGCGGCCGTCGTGCGCGGTGATCGTCACCGGGCCGATCGGCTGTTCGTCGCGGACGTCGACGAGCACCGGGGTCGAGGGAACGCCCGCACCCCATTTTTCGCCCCATTGGCGGAGCGCGATCATCGCGGGGAGAAGTTCGAGCCCCTTTTCGGTGAGCTCGTAGCGCACCTTGCGCCGGTCCTCGGCCATCACCTCGCGCGCCATGATGCCATGGTCGACGAGCTTCGACAGCCGGTTCGACAGGATGTTGCGCGCGATGCTGAGTTCCTGCTGGAACTCCTCGAAATGATGCACGCCGTTGAACGCGGCGCGCAGGATCATGAACGACCATCGCTCGCCCATCGCCTCGAGCGCGAGCGGCAGGGCGCAATTGTCCCCATAGAGCAGGTTCAGCGGTTCGCGTAATTTTCCCATAGGCCTAGCCCTAACGTAAAATCAGCCCCTGCACAAAAAATATGTGGGCCTCGGTTGCATTTTGCAACTCGCTACCCAGATTTCCTTTTGCAACCTAAAATAGGTGCGAAAAAAGGAGACCTCCCCATGTTCAAATTTTCTTCCCCCGCGCATGTCTTGCCGCTGATCGGCGTCGCTCTCGCAGGCGCCAGTGCGATGCTGCCGATGACGGCCAATGCCGCCGGCGGCGCCTTCTACCGCGCCGAACTGGCGAGCCCTGCCGCGACGGGCAAGTTCGTCGCGCGCGGCGTCGTATGGTCGTGCACGGGCACCAGCTGCATCGCCGGGCGCGGTACCAGCCGCCCGGCGATCATGTGCTCGGGCCTCGCCAAGGAAGCCGGTGAAGTGAAAAGCTTCACCGCCGACGGCAAGGCGCTCGAAGCCGAAGATCTGGCGCGCTGCAACGGCGCAGCCTGACCGGCCGGGCGGGCGGCTCTCCCCTCCCCCTGCCGCCCCGTCCGGTCTTCGAGAGGACCGCCCGCCGCCCTTCCTCCCGGGGCGACGCGGCGGTCCTTTTTATTGGTCATTGCGGGCTGTCCGCTTTCGACCGATTGCGAAGTTCAGTCGACGGGATCGCGGTCATAGATATCGAAGCCTATGGCGAGGCCACGCGCGCTTAGATTCTCCATCGTCGCAACTGACAAGCCGATCCCCTCGTTTCCGTCACGCATAAATAGCCCGCAGAAGACATCGGCCTTATATCGTTGCGACAGCTCCTTCCACACCGAGAGGTCGTCGCTGAGCTTTTCGACCAACTCGGCCACTTGACCGTCAAGATCGCCCGGTATTCGATCGCTTGCCGACAACCTCCAGAAACCGGTCCGGGCGATCCGTTCATTGCCTCGTTGTGTGATCGTAACGGCACCCTTGAAAGCGCCTGCTGACGGCGGACAGCCAAGACGGGCCGTGATCTCTTCTGGATCAAGGTCGTCGCCGAAAAAGCGGAGGGTCAACCTCGTCTCGCCAATAACCGCCATGTGTGCACCGTAGTCGTACCGTGTCCGGTTTCCACCCCTAAGCCGTCATCCGGTTGCGCGCGACCACGAGCGTCCAGCGCGCGAGCGCAGGCAGGCGTGCGGCGACCGAGGGCGGGTGCGCGGCGAGCGCGCGGCGCACGAGGTCGAAGCGCCAGCGGCGCTGGCTCTTGAGTGCGAGCCCGAGCAGGATTTCGCTGCGGCTGCGCGGCGGCAGCTGGTCGGGCAGCGCGCGCTCGACGATAAGCGCGGTCAGCGCCTGTATCTGGTCGGCGCGTTTGCTCGTCAGGCTGCCGCCATGCTTGCGGTAGCGGTAGAGGTCCTCGTGCAGTTCGACGAAGGCGAAGCGCTGCGCGGCGCGGAGCCAGAAATCATAGTCCTCGACCCCGAACAGCCCGATGTCGTAGCCGCCGAGCGCCTCGGTCACCTCGGCCCGATAGAGGAAGCAGGCGCCGATATTATTGCCGTGGAGCAGCCGTTCGACGGGTCCGACGCGCGAAAAGCCGAGATCGCGGCCCGCGTCGTCGATGAGCGTGAAGTCGGCGAAGGCGACCCCGGCGTCGGGATTGGCGTCGAGCGTCGCGACGAGCCGGTCGAGCATCGCCGGGCGCAGCAGATTGTCGTCCGAGGTCCAGCTGTGCAGCGCGCCGCGTGCCTGTGCGAAGCCGTGGTTGAGCGCGGCGGGCAGCCCGACATTGGTGTCGAGCCGGACATGGCGGATGCGCGGATCGCGCGCAGCCGCCGCGGCCATGATCGCGGGGCTGTCGTCGCGCGACGCGTCGTCGACGAGGATCAGCTCGAAATCGGCGAAGCTTTGCGCCAGGACCGAGTCGATCGCCTCCTCGAGCCAGCGCGCACCATTGTGCACGGGCATTACCATCGACACACGCGGTGCGGTCGAATCGGAAGGCGCGGTCCCTGTCATCGTCCCCGCCTTATCGCGCGCGCACGATGCTTCCAAAGCCGTTTACCAATATTGCGGGGTGGGGCGGTCGCCACGTAACCAAGTTTCGCATTGCATTTATGCGCGCATGCACGACATTGGGACAGGATGCTGCGTCAATATGAACTTGTCGAGCGCGTGCGCGCTTATGATCCCGACGTCGACGAGGCGTTGCTGAACCGCGCCTATGTCTTCACCGTGCAGAAGCACGGCAGCCAGAAGCGCGCGTCGGGCGACCCCTATTTCAGCCATCCGGTCGAGGTCGCGGGCATTTTGACCGACCTGCACCTCGACAGCGAGACGATCGTTACCGCGCTGCTCCACGACACGCTCGAGGACACGCTGACGACGCCCGACGAGATCGAGCGGCTGTTCGGCGCCGACGTCGGGCGGCTGGTCGACGGGGTGACCAAGCTCAGCAAGATCGAGGCGCAGACCGAGAACGAGCGCGCCGCGGAGAACCTCCGCAAATTCCTGCTCGCCATGTCCGACGACATCCGCGTGCTGCTGGTCAAGCTCGCCGACCGGCTGCACAATATGCGCACGCTGCATTTCATCCAGAACCCCGACAAGCGGCGGCGCATCGCGCGCGAGACGATGGATATCTATGCCCCGCTCGCCGAGCGGATCGGCATGTACGAATATATGCGCGAGATGCAGCTGCTCGCCTTTCGCGAGCTCGAGCCCGAGGCCTATGCGACGATCACCGGGCGCCTCGCCAAGCTGACCGCGGGGGGCAAGGACAAGGTCGCCGCGATCACGCGCGAGTTCAAGGAGCTCTTGGCGAAGAACGGGATCGAGGCCGATGTGTCGGGGCGCGAGAAGCATCCCTATTCGATCTGGCGCAAGATGCAGGAGCGGCACGTCAGCTTCGAGCAGGTGACCGACATCATCGCCTTTCGCATCATCACGCCGACCGATGCCGACTGCTATGCCGCGCTGGGGCTGCTCCACCGCAAGTGGAAAATGGTCCCCGGCCGCTTCAAGGACTATATCTCGACGCCCAAGCGCAACGGCTACAAATCGTTGCACACGACGATCATGCACCAGCAGAATATGCGGATCGAGATCCAGATCCGCAGCCTGGGCATGCACCAGCAGTCCGAATTCGGGCTCGCCGCGCATTGGGCGTACAAGCAGGGCGGCGCGGTGCCCGACGGACAGGCGGGGTGGATCCGCGACCTGCTCGAAATCCTCGAACAGACGCACGATCCCGACGAGTTCCTCGAAAATACGCGCATCGCGATGTACCAGGACCGCATCTTCGCCTTCACCCCGAAGGGCAGCCTGCACCAGCTGCCCAAGGGCGCGACCCCGGTCGATTTCGCCTATGCCGTGCACACCAAGCTCGGCGACCGGACGGTCGGCGCCAAGGTCAACGGCCGGCTGGTGCCGCTGCGCACCCAGCTCGCCAATGGCGACACGGTCGAGATATTGTCGTCGGACAAGCAGACCCCGCAGCCCGCCTGGCTGGGTTTTGCGGTCACCGGCAAGGCGCGCGCCGCGATCCGCCGCCATGTGCGATCGAAGGAAAAGGTCGAGCTCACGGCCCTGGGCCGCAAGATGTACGACGAGATCGTCGCGCGCCTGCCCAACAAGGTCGGCGACAAGGCACGCGCCGCCGCCCTGACGCGGCTGAAGCTCGACGACGACAGCGCGCTCTATGTCGCGATCGCCAAGCAGCGGCTGACCGACAATGCGGTGCTCGAAGCGCTCGTCCCCGGAATCACCGCCGACATGAAATCGAAACCCGGCAAGCTGGTGCAGGGCGCGGCGGTGTCGATCGCCGGGCTGACCCCCGGGGTCGCCTATCAGCTCGCCGACTGCTGCCACCCCGTCCCCGGCGACCGCATCGTCGGGCTGGCGCGGCCGGGCGAGGGGATCGAGGTGCATGTCATCGACTGCCCGAGCCTCGCCGACGGGGTCGACGCCGACTGGATCGACCTGCGCTGGCAAGAGGATAGCGAGGGCGGCAACGCGCGGCTGTGCGTGGTGATCCTCAACGAACCCGGCACGCTCGCCGAAATGTCGGGCATATTGGCGGCCAATATGGCGAACATCACCAATTTGCGGCTGTCGAACCGCGAGGGCGGTTTCCACACCTATGACGTCGTCGTCGAGGTGCGCGACGTCCACCATGTGATGCGCATATTGTCGGCGCTGCGCGCGTCCGACACGGTGGTGCAGGCCGAGCGGCTCTAGCCCCCCGGACGCATCGACCCGTCGGCGAAGTCGGCGAGGGCGCATTCGCCCACCGGTACGGCGGGATTGCCGCCGACGATGACGCCGCGATCGACATCCTTGATCACCACCGCGCGCGCCGCGGCGACCGCGCCATCCGCCAGCGTCACCCCCGGGCCGACAAAGGCGTCGGCGGCGACCCAGGCGTTGCGGCCGATCGCGATCGGCGCCGCGGTGAGCGCGAAGCCGGGGGCATGGATGTCGTGGCTGGCGGTGCAGAGATAGGCGCGCTGGCTCACCACCGACCAGGGGCCGAGCGTGACGCGCGCGACGCTGTAGATTTCGCTCTTCGGGCCGAGCGTGCTGCCCGTGCCCATTTCGAAGTTCCACGGCGCCCAGACGCGCGCGCTCGGATAGGGCCGCGCGCCCGGACCGATGCTCGCGCCGAACAGGCGGAGCAGCAGGCGGCGCCACGCGTGGAGCGGGATCGGGCTGGGGCGATAGAGCAGCAGCCAGACGGCGTTCCAGACCGCGCGGCGGAGCTTGTCGCCGAGGCTGGGGTGGGGAATGACCTGGGGTCGCATGCTCCGCGTCTCGCACAAGCCGTGGGCGGCGCCAAGGGGGGTTAACCCCGCGCCTCAGTTCGCGAAGACATCCCCCGCGCGCCAGCCCGCCTGGTCGACCTCGTCGCGGACCTTGTAGACGAGGCCCTGGCGGTTGAGGAACAGCCGCTCCATCTCGGGCCGGGTGAAGGGCCGCGAGCCGAGGCGGCCGAACACCGCCATCTGGCCGCCGGTCTCGTCGACCGCGCGGTCGCGGTCGAGACCCTTCGACAGCGCGAGCGCCGGCGAGGGGGTCTTCGCCCAGGCGATCAGCTCGGGGGTCGGCTTGGGCGAGAAGCCGTAGAGGCCCGGATTGTCGGGGCTGGTCAGTTGGATCACCTTGATGCCGTTCCGGCCGTCGGCGACATAGCCGAAGAGCGAGGCGTTGGTCGACGCGACGATGACGTCCTCGGCATCGGTCATCGCGCCGCCGAAGGTCAGCGCGGGCCAGACCTGCGGCGCCGCAGGGCGCGTGACGTCGACGATGACGAGCCCGTCCGCCTTCGCCGCGACATACATATAGGTGCGCGCGAGATAGATTTTCCGCGCATTGGCGAGCCGCACCGTGCCCTCGGGCACCGGCACCGGTTGCGTAAGCCGCGTGACGTCGAACAATTTCACACCCTCGGCGTCGGTGACCCAGAGGTAGCGGAACTGCACCGCGCTGGCGCGCGCGTCGGTGAGCGGCAGCTGCGCCGTGACCTTGGGCGCCAGCGGATCGGTCAGGTCGAGCACGACCAACCCGGCATCTGTCGTGATATAGGCGATGCTGCCCGCGAGCGTGATGTGCCGTGCCCCGGCGAGCACATTGCCCTCGTTCCAGGTCAAGGCGCGCGTGAAGCGGTTGTTGCGGAATTCGCCGTCGGCGAGCGTGTCGATATCGACGAGGATCAACCCCTCGACGCTGTCGGTGATTACCGCATAGCGATAGATGGGGTGCATCGCCTGTTCGTGGTTCTCGGGGAAATTCTTCACGATATTGTCGTTGCGGCTGACGCTGATCGGCTGGGTCGTCGCGATCGCCATGCAGGTCGCATTCTTCGTCTTCACATGCGTGCTGTGGCCGAGCCCCGCGAAGGGCGCGCGGATGATGCGTTCGGAGAAACCCTTGTTGCCGATCGAGGCGACGTCATAGACGCGGAAGCCGCCCTTGCCCTCGGCCACGAACATATATTCGCCGCGCTGCTGCAGGCAGTTCACCCGGCCGCTGGTATCCTGGACGATGTTCGCGAATTCCTCGAGCGCGTGCGTTTCGCCCGAGAATTTCTTGTCGAAGGTCTTGCCGCGCACCCAATTTTTGAGCTCGCGGCCATTCTGTTCGACGTGCAGTTTCCAATAGTCGGGATAGGCATATTTCTGAAGATAGCTGCCGATCACCGCCTGTGGCTCGTCCCATTCGGTGACGCGCGTCGCCTGGAAACCGTCCTCCATGCCCGACCAGACATTGAGTCCGACGAAGTTGACGAAATTGGTGCCCAGCAGATTGAGCTGCGCCATGATCGCATTATTGTCGTCGTTCGCCGACAGGTGGCAGTCCGAGCATTGCTTTGTCTCGGCGCGGCGCACGGTGTGCGGGAAATGCGGCGCAAAAGCCTGGCTGGAATAGCCCGCCGACGAGATCGGCGGCTGCTGCACATAGATGCGCTCGCGGTTGATGTTGGTCGACGACAGCACCAGCGCCGAGGTCGATCGCACCGGGGTGATGATGCCGCGCACCGTCGGATTCCCGTTTTCATCGGGCGGACCGGGCTCGCCGGGCTTGGTCAGCTGGTGCCGGCCGAGCTGGAACATCTCGTCGCGCGCCACCTGCGGGTTGTAGGTCGCGAAATTGCGCGTCTCCTCGCCCTCGAAATGGTGCATCTTGGTCTTCCAGTTCGCCTCGATCGGCAAATGGCAACCGCCGCAACTGGTCGTCCACGACAGGTGACAGGTGAAGCAGGTCATCTTGTCGTCGCCGTGTGCGCGTTCTTCCTTGGCGACGCCGGGTCCCCACTGGAACTGGCCGTCCTCGGCGCCCGACCGCGCCATCAGCTTGGCGCGCGCCGCCTTGGCGTTGAAATGCGGCCCCGGGGTCACCGCCTGCTTGACCAGGCTGACCTGCCATTCGAGCTTGGGATCGACGATCGAGCGCTGGATCAGCCCCGTGACGTCGCCATTGTCGTTATACTGGAATTCGAAGCGGCGGCGCCCGTCGGGGTTGCGCAGCAGCGCGAGGTTGGTGCCCTGCGGCCGCGCCGCGACGTTCGAGGTCAGGAGATTGGGCAAAGCGTCGGCGGTGCCGTGGCAGTCCTTGCAGCCGATCTCGACCGCGTTGGCGACCTCGCCCTGGATATAGCCGTTGCCGTGGCTGTCCTGGCTGAAGTGGCAGTCGGCGCATTGCATGCCCTTTTCGGCGTGGATGTCCATCATATGGACCGCCTTGCCGGGGTTGAGCCCGGGCGGCACGAACTTGCCCTCGACCCCCGGGCGCCCCGGATCGGCGCTGGCAAGGCACAGCTCGCGCTGTTTGTCGTCGGTGTAGCTGGCGCAGCTCTTGCGCCATTTCTCGGGGTCCCTGGGGTCGATGATGTTCGCGGTGTCGGTGCCATAGGTCGACATATTGCCGTCGGCGGTCAAAAGATTGCCGTTGCGGTCGCGCTTGAAGATGGCGCGGAAATTCCAGCCATGGCCGTGATAGTCGGCAAACTGGGTGTCCTCGTTGGTGTCGTTGACGTCATAGACGTCGCGCAGAAATTCGACATCGGCCCACAGCCCGCGCGCCGCTGCCGCCTCGGGGTTGCGTTCGAGCACCTGATGCACCTCGGCGGCGGTCGGATAGCGCTGTTGCTTGTACTTCTTCTGATAGTCCGCGTCGCTCATTCCTTCGGGGCGCGGCGCCGTATTGTGCGGACCCGGCCACATCTGCGGCGCGTCCGATTCATAGTCCCACATCGTGTAGCCGAGGTAGGAGTTCAGGAAGATGTTCGGCTGGTGCATGTGGCAGGACATGCATTGCGAGGTCGGGATCGAACGGGTGAAAGTGTGTTTGATCGGGTGGCCCGATTCGAGCCGCTCCTTCTTCGCAAAGACCTGCGGTCCCGCCTTGGCGTCGGCGGGATCGATCAGCCCGCCGTGCTTTTCCTCGTCGGGCGCGTGCTTGGCCGGGTCGCCATGGCCCGCGCCGCCGCCACCGTGACCATGGCCGTCGTCGGCCGTGTGCTTGCGGTCCTTGATCGTGGGATCGATCGTCGCGGTCTCGCCGTCGCGGCCATATTTCGAATAGGTCAGGCTGTGCCGCGGCTCGCGGTCGTTGGCGTAGATCACGTGGCAGCCCGAACAGCCCGAATGGCGATAGTCGCCCGGCTGGTCGTTGGTGCCCATGAACCACATCAGCGGATCGTTGAGGCGCGTCTTGTGGATATTGAGCACCGGGATCGATACGCGCAGCCCGGTGCCGGGGCCGCGGTTCGACTGCTTGAGGTCGGGGCGGCCGGGTTCCTCGAGCCGCTGGATGCTGCCCGTCGGATTGGGCAGGCCGATTTCGGGGAATTGCGTGTTGATGTTGCGCCCGCCGCGTTCGAAGACGCGGAAGACGTCGCCCGGCGGCAGCACGCTCCAGCGCGGCAGCGGGTACATCTTGCCGAGCGCGCCGCGCGCCCGTTCCTTGTCGGACAATATCTTCGCCGACGGCACCTTGGGATCGCACGCCTTTTTATACTCCTCGGCGTTCATGGTCGTGGTCGGCGACAGGATGCATGCCGGATCGCCGCTCCGCGTATAGGCCTCACCGAAGAGGTAATTCTTATAGGGGACGATGCCGTTGTTATACGCCGCGCCGCCCCACAGCATCGCGCCGGTCGACATCATCGAACGTTCGGTCGCCTCGATCACCTCGAGGTGGCACGACCCGCACGCCTCGCGCGCGACGCGATAATCGCTGGGGTTGATGAAGCGGATGAACTCGGGCGATTCCTTGTTGAGCAAGGTGTAGCTGCGCTTGGGGTTCGCCGGGCTATGCCCCCAGCTGTTCGGCAAGGTCGGCTGCGGGTGCGCGACCTTCATCGCCGCGAGATTGTACGGATTGTCGTAGCCGAGCTTGGCATCACCGAAGGCGGCGGGGCTTTCGGCGTCGCCGCCGTGGCAGTCGGTGCAGCCGAGCTGCACCGCCGGCGTCGCGTGCATCGACGGCGCGTCGGTCTGGGTGTGGCAGCTGTAGCAGCCCTTCGATTTGGCGAGCACCGCGGCCTCGCGCTCCTTGAAGGTTGCGCCGGGTTGTTCGCGCGGCGCGGGCGGCGAAAAGCGATATTCGACCTTCACCGGCTTTTCGCCCTCGGCGGCGCGCACCATCGACATGGCGAGGCTCGCGCCCATCAGGACGAAGGCGATCAGGGCGAAGAGCTTGCGCATCGGCACCGTCAGAAACTCACAATCGCATTGGCGAGGATCGACACATAGACGTCCTCGCGCTGTTTGTTTTCGAACAGGTCTTTGAACCCCTTGCCCGGGACGAGCACCGCGGCGCTAAGCCGCCCGACGATGTTCTGCGTCGCCTTGGGCCGCCAGATCGTCGCGACCGACAGGTCCCAGCCGATATCCTTGGGGATCGACCCCTCCATGCGCAGCGCCTGAAGCGACGAGGTGTTGGCGAACCACAGATGGTTGACGTTGGTGCTCACGCGGAACTGCGGCGAGATGTCGAAATCGGCGCCGGCGCCGACGAAGACGGTGCCCGGGTTGTTGAAGTTCGACTGACCCTCTTCCTTCGACGAGCGCAGCGAATTGAGGATACCGTTGCGGCCCGAGATCGCGATGACGCGCCCGCCGCCCGCGAAGGGGATCGTCTGGCGGATCCAGTAGCTGGTGTCGGCGCCGCCGAAGATCGGGTTTTCGAAGATCGCGTCGAAGCCGCCCTCGGTGTTGTTGTACGGATCGCGGTCGCCGGTGGCGTAGAGGCCCGACAGGCGGAAGCGCATCCAGTCGTGATCGTAGCTGAGTTCGACCGCGCCGAAACCCGCGCGAATCTCGGCGGGCTTGCTGGTGAAGAAGCTGTTCCTATCCTCGCCGAGCGCGGCGTAGAAGCTGGCGGTCAGGTTGATCCGCCCGATGCGCCCGTCGGCGCTGTAGCCCAGATAGACGACATCATATTCGCGGCCCTTGAGGTCGCCGAGCAGCGCGGGGCGCACCGGGAACCCGTTGTGGTCGATCTGGATGTCGTTCTTTTCGCGGTTCATATTGTAAGTCACGCTGACCTGGCTGGTCAGCCCGACGAACGGAAAATCCTGGCGATAGAGATTGCCGGTGAAGACGAAATCGTCGCGCGGCGTCTGGGTGATATCGTTGAGACCGCTGTTGGTGTCCTTCTCCAGACGCCAGAAGGCCGCGAGATTATATTGGAAGCGGTTGTTGTCGCGGTTGCCGAACAAGCGAATGCCGAGCTGCGAATCCTGGAACAGGAAGCCGCGGAAATCGCTCTGGAACGGCTGGATGCCGACGCGGATCGAATAGAAGTCGTAGCGATCCGACGTGTTGCCGAGGTGCTTGTCGACGAACAATTCCTGCACGCCGATAAAATGGTCGAAGCGGTTGCTCTTCTTCGACGGGCGCACGTCGAGCACGCGCCGTTCGGGCACGTCGACATAATTGGCCTGGTAAGCGAGCGTCAGGCGATATTCGATGTCGGGCGGCTTGAACGCGGTCGAACCCTTGATCAGCGCCGCGCCGACAATGAAGGTCTGCGCCGCGACGAAGCTGCGGTTTTTCCCGAACACATCGAGGCTGCCCGGGCGCGACGTCGTCTGGACGCCGACGGGGATCGGGAAGGTACGCGGTTCGAACACGCTGTCCGACACGGCGTTGACGACGAAGAACCAGTCCTCGCCCTTCAGCCCAAGGAATTTCGGCGTCTTGCAGCGTGCTTCGCCGCCCCGCTCGCGCAATTCCTGCTCTTCCTTGGTCGGGATGCAGAGCGCGCGGTCGCCCTTGTAGGTATTCTGGTGATAGGGGTCGAACCAGCGTTCCTTGACCACCCCCAGGCTCTCGATCAGGCGCCAGCGGTCGGGGACCGGCAGCTGGTCGTCCATCCCCGGAAAAGCCTCGGGCGGCGGCGGGCGCAGCGCGCCGACGTTATCCTGCGTCAGCTGGTCGGGCAGGTCGGGGCGATAGCCCGGGCGGCGGCGACCGTCGATGATCTGGGTCATCAGATCGTCGCTCATCATCTCCTGCCAGTCCACCGGCGGCGGCGGCGGGGTGAGGTCGTCGAGCGAGGGTTCGCTCGCGGGCGCCTCGGCCTCCGCAGCGGGCGCAGGTTCGGCCGCATCGCCCGGCGCGCCCTGCGCGGCGAGGCTGGCGATGATCGGCCAAAGGCTGCTTCCCGCGAGGCTCATCGTCTAGAGCCCGTCGCAGACATTTTGCTGCGCCGTGTCGAGGAAGGGCGCAAAGGGGCAGGAGACGTAGCGCAGCCGCACGCTCGCGCCGCCCGACAGGTTGACCACGACGCGATCGGCGCGGATGCCGGTCGGCGCATTGCCGATACCGCCGATACGCGCGCCGCCATTATGCGTGCCGAGGAAGCTCACCATATCGTCCTGGTCGATGCCGTCGCCCGACACGCCGATCGCCCCGACGAGGACATTGCCGCGATAGATGGGCACCGACCCCGGGAAAATCTGGATGCCGTTGGCGAGGCGCTTGTGTCCCGGGGTCACGTCGGGGATCTGCGTGCATTGCTGCGCCGTGTCGGGGCTCGCGCCGCCGCTGACCACGAAATTGAGGTGCTGGACGATATTGAGCGCGACGAGATCGACCTGCAGCCCGACCGCGAAGGGACTGAACTGCGCCGATTGCTGGACCGACAGCGGCCCCGGCGGGCGCGAGACTTCGCCGTCGGGGAAATAGGGACGCGCGAGATTGCCGCCCGAGCGGTCGGCGAAGGCGATCGTGCCGGTCAGCGCCGCGGGGTCGCTCAGGAAGCTGCGGACGCGCGGAACATAGGCGGCGACGTCGGCGACGCCGGGGATCGCCGGCGTGGCGGACAATTCGGGCGCGGCGTGGCTGCCCGAGAAGAAGGCCGCGGTGCGCGCCTTCTGAAGGCTGACGTCGGTGCCGAAGATCGGGCCGTCGGGCGAGCGCACGATGCCGAGAATCTCGCCGCGCGTGTCGACGAGGCTGATCGTCGCCTGCATCCGGCTGTCGAGCGGGCGGCGGATTTGCGCACGCGCGCGGGAGAGGACGGTAAACGCCTCTTCGAGCACCGCACGCACCTCGGCGGCGGTGAGCGGCTGCGCGACCGAGCTGCCGTCGGTGCCGGCGCGGATCGGGTAGCGCGGATTGCCGCTGCCGTCGGTGAGCACGAAGGCGTCGCGGTTCGAAAATTCGGCCGGAGTGCTCGCGCGGATGCCCGAGGCCTCGGTGCCGTAGACGGTGCCCGCAACTAAGGTGCCGTCGGTATAGCCCGTGACGGGAATCAGCGCGCCCTGCGTGCCGTTGATCGCGCCGAAATTGGTCTGGAGCGGCGACAGGCTGGCGGTGGTCGCGTCGCTGAAGCGCAGCGAGGTGCCGTCGACGGTGATCCGTTCGGCGCGGATCGCCTCGGCGGCGGCGAAATTCTGCGTGCCGGCAAAGGCGATCGCTTCCTCGTCGTCATTCTCGGTGTCGAGGATATTCTGGTCGAAGCCGTAATCGCCGTCGGCCATCACCCCGATGCCGCCGACGACGACGCCGTTCTTGTAGAGCGGGAAACCGCCGGCATCGGCGGCGAGGCCGAGCGGCGAGCGCTTCGGCCCGATCAGCGCGCCCGCGCCGCCGCCGGGGACGAAGCGCCGCGACAGGTCGGAGCAGGGCAGCTGGCTGAACTGCACCCCGAAAAGCGGCCCGCTTTCGAGCCCGACGGTGGTCGGCGCGGGCGGGAAATGTTCCTGGACGATCTGGCTCGCGGTGCGGCTCGAGAAGGCGTTGCCACCGCTCGAGAGGTAAGCGCCGGTGATCGCCTTGGCGATGGCGGCGGCGGCGGCGGGGATCGTCGCGCCCTGCAGCCCGATCTCGGCCCCCGCGGGCGCCGGGCCGCCGATGCGCTTGCGGCTGACCACCGCGGTGTCGGGAGCGCCGGTCATGCGGAAGACGCCAAGCACATTGCCGACGCGGTCGGTCACCGCGATGATCGACGGGCGGCTGCGCGCGCGCGCCTCGCCGACCGCCTGCGCGATGATCTGCTGGACGTCGGCGGTGCTGAGCGATTCGGCCGCCGGCGGGGTGAAGAGGCCGCCGGTCGGGGTGGGCGTGGGCGTCGGGGTGGGCGTCGGGGTCGGCGCGCCGCCGCCTCCCCCGCCACCGCCGCCACACGAGGACAGGAGCAGCGCGGCCATGGCGGCGAAAGCGCTCGAGCGGAAGAGGCGGGTTCGGTTCTGCATATCTGTCGTCAGCGCAGCGCCCGGATCGCGCGCACGGCGTTGCCCAGCGACTGCTGGAATTGCGCGGGCTTATAGGCGTTGGGATCCTTCACCGCGGCATAGGCGCGGTCGATGTCGCCGCGGATGCCCGCCGCCGCGCCGACGGTAACGCGTCCCGACGAGACCATCGAATTGAGCAAAGTGTCGACCCCCATCACGGCCTGCTGCGAGCCCGAATAGTCGGTGAAGCGGTCGCTGATCGCCTTCGCCGAAATCGCATCGACGAGCGCGAAGGCGTCGGTGCCCGAAAAATTGCGCGAGGCGAAGGCGCGCTTCAGCGCCGCGACGGTCTGGCCCAATTGCGCCGCCGCCGCCTTGGCGCTGTCACGGTCGACCGTCATCGCGCGGTGGAAGGCCGCGGTGCGCGCCGCGAGCTGGTCGGCGAGCCCCGGCGCGGCGATCCGCGCCGCGGCGGCCAGCATGATCAGATTTTCGTCATTATAGGGCGGCATGCCCTCGGGAATCTGGCGTCCGGGATTGTTCAGGCTGGTCTTCACCGGCTTCGCCTGATCGAAGATCGGGCGGTGGCAGCTGTGGCAGTCGAGGAAATAGAATTCGGGGAACATGCCCTCGGTCCCGCGCTTCGACTGGAAGAGCTGGAGGCTGCGCTCGAGCGCCTCGGCCTGCCCGACCGCCCACATCTGGACATGGTCGGTACGCGCACCCGCGATGCCGAACTTGCGCCAGCTATAGTCGCCATCTTCCTGATGATGCGCCTGCAGCGAGGAGAAGAGGTCGAGTTCGAAGGCGATGCGCGGATGCCCCGCGGCCATGATGCGGTGGGTGACGAACTGCCCCTCGCCCGACGAGCCGAAGTGGCAGTCGACGCACACGCCCGCGCGCACGACCGGATCCTCGAGCTTCCTGAGCCCCGCCGACAGGTTGGCGAGATGCTTTTCGCGCATTTCGCGGTCGGGATCCGCGTTGGTCCCGACCCCGGCATAGTGGCTGGCGATCCAGCCGCCCGCCGGCCCGTGGCACGATTCGCAGCCGACGCCGTCCTCGAGCGGCACGGTGCCGCGCATCGCGCCGCCCGCGGCGTCGATCGCGCCCTTGCTACTGTGGCAGCCGAGGCACATCGGCGCGGTCGCCGCGTCCTTGAGGCCAAGGTTGCGCGCGATGAACTGGCTACGGCTGTTGCTGAGCACCGCCCAGGCGCGGCTGTGCGCGCCGCCGGGGGTCGAGGGCTCCTGCCATTTCATCAGCTCGTCCTGGCGGACGACGGTGCCGTCGCCCTCCATCCGGCCGTGGCAGGTCGATCCCGCGCACGAGGCGACGCCGGTGTAGCGCCCGGCGACCTCGCCCTGCGAGCGGGCGGGCGGCGCTGCGATGACGGCCGCAACCGCCAGCACGGCGAGCAACAGCACAAGGGCGGCAAATGCCGCCGAGGGCCGATCGCGGCGCTCCGTTCCAGCGTGCGTCGTCATCGCAGAACCCCTTATCACCCCGCCGGGCGCTTTTGCGCCTCGACCGCTGTCCTACACCACCCCGAACGCCAGCATCGCGTCGGCGACCTTCTTGAAGCCCGCGATATTGGCGCCCTTCACATAGTCGATATAGCCGCCGCCCTGGTCGCCATAGGTCAGGCAGCTCTTGTGGATGCCGTCCATGATGTCCTTGAGCATCTGCTGCAGCTCGCTTTCCTTCCAGCTGCGCCGCTCGCTGTTCTGGCTCATTTCGAGCCCCGACACCGCGACACCGCCGGCGTTCGCCGCCTTGCCCGGCGCGAACATGATCTTCGCATCCTTGAAGACATGCACGCCCTCGAGGTTGGTCGGCATGTTGGCGCCTTCGCTGACCGCGATGCAGCCGTTGGCGACCAGCGCCTTGGCATCGTCGCCGAGCAGCTCGTTCTGCGTCGCGCAGGGCAAAGCGACGTCGCACTTGACCCCCCACGGGGTCTTGCCCGCAGTGAAGCTCGCGCCCTTGAACTCGTCGCAATATTCCTCGATCCGGCCGCGGCGGTGCGTCTTGTGCGCCTTCACCCAGTCGATCTTTTCCTGGGTGATGCCGTCGGGATCGTGGATGAAGCCGCCCGAATCGGACAGCGTCAGCACCTTGCCGCCCAGCTGGACGATCTTTTCCGCCGCGTGCGTCGCGACATTGCCCGAGCCCGAGATGACCGCGGTCTTGCCGACCAGGTCCATGTCCTTCGCGGCGAGCATGTTCTGGAGGAAATAGACCGCGCCATAGCCGGTCGCCTCGGTGCGGATCAGCGAGCCGCCCCATTCGAGGCCCTTGCCGGTGAGCACGCCGGTGAACTCGTTGGTGATGCGCTTATACTGACCGAACATGAAGCCGATCTCGCGCCCGCCCACGCCGATGTCGCCCGCGGGCACGTCGATGTCGGCGCCGATGTGGCGATAGAGCTCGGTCATGAAGCTCTGGCAGAAGCGCATGATCTCGCGCACGCTCTTGCCCTTGGGGTTGAAGTTCGACCCGCCCTTGCCGCCGCCCATCGGCAGGCCGGTCAGCGCGTTCTTGAACGTCTGTTCGAAGGCGAGGAATTTGAGCACCGATTCGGTCACCGAGGGGTGGAAACGGATGCCGCCCTTATACGGGCCGATGGCATTGTTGTTCTGGACGCGCCACCCACGCTGGACGCGGACATTGCCGTTGTCGTCCTCCCAGCAGACGCGGAAGGAGACGACGCGGTCGGGCTCCGCGATGCGCCGCAGAATCTGCTGCGCGTGATATTCTTCCTTGTCCTTGATGAAGTCGAAGATGTCCTCGGCGACTTCCTGCACCGCCTGCACGAACTCGGGTTGCCCCGGGTTGCGCTTCGACACCCCTTCCATGAACGTCTTGAAATCGACGTGATCTGAAACTGCCATGCACCCCTCCCCTGTTGGCCGGGAAAATTTCGGTGCGACCCCTTTGCGATTTAATCGTTGACCGACCTCGCCCCTCAAAGGCTACACCATCGCCGAGCAAAGGCAAGCCGGGACCGCGCGGGGCGGTTATTTTTTCGCACGCGCACAAGAGGGGCAAAAATGAACGAGAGCAAAGAGATGGCAAAGCCGGCCGGCACCGGCCTGACGCGGATGAACGGCCTGATCCTGATCGCCGCCTTCCTGCTGCTGGCGGGCGCGATCGGCTATGCGATCTGGCGCGACCGCGCGCCCGAAGCCCCCGTGGCGGCTGCCGAAGCTGGCGCGGCGCCCGGCGATCAGCTCGCCGCGCTCGAGGCGCGGACCAGGGCCGAACCGAACAGCGCCGATGCGTGGATGCAGCTGGGTGCGGCGCGTTTCGACCTTGGCGATTTCGCCGGCGCGGCGGCGGCCTATGAAAAAGCGACCGCGCTGTCGCCCGATTCGGCGGGGCTCTGGTCGGCGCTCGGCGAGGCGCGCGTGATGGCGAGCGAGCGCGAGCCGATGCCCGCGGGCGCGCTGCAGGCCTTTGAAAAAGCCATCGCGCTCGACGCCAAGGACCCGCGCGCGCGCTATTTCATGGCGGTGAAGAAGGATATCGGCGGCGACCACAAGGGCGCGATCGAGGACTGGTTCGCGCTGCTCGCCGACACGCCGCAGGGCGCGCCGTGGGAAGCCGACCTCCGCCGCACGATCGAACAGGTCGGCGCGATCCACAAGATCGAGGTCGCGGACCGGCTGGCGAAAACGCAGCCGCGCCCGCTGACCGCCGACGAAATGCCCGTCGCCGCGCGCGCGATCCCCGGGCCGAGCCGGTCGGACATGGAAGCCGCGTCGCAGCTGCCCAAGGGCCAGCAGGACGCGATGATCGCGGGCATGGTCAGCGGACTCGAAACCAAGCTGAAAGCCAATCCGGGCGACGTCGACCGCTGGATCATGCTGATGCGCAGCCGGATGACGCTCGGTGAGACCGCGAAGGCGGCGCAGGCGCTGAAGGAAGGCATCGCGGCAAACCCGGGCGCGGCAGCGCGGCTCAAGGCGCAGGCGCAGTTGCTGGGCGTGCCGGGGGCTTAGAAGGCAACATATGATGAATTCTTCATCCGCGCTTGCGTTCGCTCTCGCCGCGACTTCGCCGCCGCCTGTCGCCGACACTCTATCGATCGAAGTTGGCAAAACGCGCCTCGTGGCTCCGATCCCGGCCGGCTATTGCATTCCAATGGCCGAGGACCAAAAAATGGCTGAGGCGGCGGCCGCGATCGACAAAGCCAATATCTTGTTGGCCACGTTAATTCGGTGCGACAAAAGAAATCGTCCAGAAGGTCCGGGCCCCGACAGCTATGAGGTAAAAGTCCCTCGCGAGGCGATCGGGGTAATCATGGAACGTGAAGACTTCCTTGTTGGCCTGAGATCAGCATTCCCCGATCAAAATCTGACCGATGATTTCAATCTGGAGGAAGTGCACAAACGAATGTCTAACGGGCTTTCGGAAAGCTCGGAGGCGGATATTTCGCTATCAGGCCGAGTATCGGGTCGAGGGATCGACAAGAACTGTTTCTATCTCGGAGGGACGATTTCCGCGACAATCGACGGAAACACGGTCGATTGGCTGGCCGGAGCGTGCCTGACGAGCACAAACGGAGCGATATTTTCCGTCTATGCGCGTGATGAGGCCGACGCAATCGGCGGCGTGGCCGGGCAGATGCTCCGCGCCCGCGATTTCGCGTTGTCCTTCGTGCCAAATCCCTAGCCCGCCATCAGCGCCGCATTGCCGCCCGCCGCGGTGATGTCAGTCGAGATCGACTTTTCCTCTGCGAAGCGGAACAGATAGTGCGGGCCGCCGGCCTTGGGGCCGGTGCCCGACAGGCCGCGGCCGCCGAAGGGCTGCGAGCCGACGATCGCGCCGATCTGGTTGCGGTTGACGTAGACGTTGCCGACCGCCGCGCGCGCCGCGACATGCGCCGCGACGCCGTCGATGCGCGTGTGGACGCCGAGCGTCAGGCCATAGCCCGAGGCGTTGATCGCATCGATCAGCGCGTCGAGCTCGCCGCCCTTCCACGTCGCGACATGCAACACCGGGCCGAAAATCTCGCGCTTCAGATCGGTGACATGGTCGAGGCGGATCAGCGCCGGGCGCACAAAATGGCCGCCGGGGGGCAGGTCGCCGCCGGCTTCGGCGAGCACGCGCCCCGCGGCGCGCGCGTCGGCCACATAGGTCGCGATATTAGCCTGCGCCTCCTCGTCGATGATCGGGCCGGTGTCGGTCGCGAGGAGCGCCGGGTCGCCCACCGCGAGTTCGGCCATCGCGCCCGCGACCATCTCGATCATCCCTTCGGCGACATCCTCCTGCACGCAGAGCAGGCGCAGCGCCGAGCAGCGCTGGCCGGCCGACTGGAAGGCCGAGGCGACGGCGTCGCGCGCGACCTGTTCGGGCAGCGCGGTCGAATCGACGATCATCGCATTGGCGCCGCCGGTTTCGGCAATCAGCGTCGCGATCGGGCCGTCGCGCATCGCGAGGCTGCGGTTGATCAGCCGCGCGACCTCGGTCGAGCCGGTGAAGGCGACGCCGATGACATCGTCATGCCCCGTCACCGCCGCGCCAACCGTCTCGCCGCGGCCAGGGAGATAGTGGAGGATTTCGGCGGGGATGCCCGCCTCGTGGAGCAATTCCACCGCGGCATGCGCAATGAGCGGGGTCTGTTCGGCGGGCTTGGCGAGCACGGCATTGCCCGCCGCGAGCGCTGCCGACACCTGCCCGAGGAAGATCGCGAGCGGGAAGTTCCACGGGCTGATGCAGGCGAAGATGCCCTTGCCCTCGAGCATCAGCTCGTTGCGCTCGCCCGTCGGGCCAGGCAGCGGCAGCGGATGGGTGAAATGCGCGCGCGCCTGCCCGGCATAATAGCGCAGGAAATCGACCGCCTCGCGCACCTCGGCGACGGCATCGACGAGCGTCTTGCCCGCCTCGTCGATCGCGAGGCCGAGGAACAGCGCGTCGCGCTCCTCGAGCAGGTCGGCGGCGCGTTCGAGCCGCTCGGCGCGGAAAGCGCCGCCCGCGAGGCTCCAATGCTCCTGCACCGGCTTCGAAGCGGCGACGGCCGCATCGACCGCGGCGGCATCGGCCTCGATCACCGCGCCGATGGCGGCGCCGGTGGCGGGATTGTGGACGGGCACGGCGGTGCCGCCGAGCGTGCGGCCCGCGACGATCGGCGCCGCGACGGGGCTCGCGCGCCGCGCCTTGGCGATGGCGGCCATCAGCGCCTCGGGCACGCCGGGTTCGCCGAGGTCGTAGCCGCGCGAGTTGCGGCGCTCGGGGTCGAGCAGGGTGCGGCCGGTCGGAATCGTCGATGGCTTGCTCGCGATGCTGCGCGGATCGACCGCGAGCTGTTCGGCGGTCACGTCGGGGTCGGAGAATTGGTGGACGAAGCTGGAATTCGCGCCATTTTCGAGCAGGCGGCGGACGAGATAAGCGAGCAGGTCGCGGTGGGTGCCGACGGGGGCATAGACGCGTACCGGACGCGGCGGCGGGAAGAGGCCGACGATGGCGTCATGCGCGCCCTCGCCCATGCCGTGCAGCCGCTGCAGCTCGTAATCGGCGCCCGCGAACAGCTCGGCGACGAAGGCCAATGTCATCGCATTATGGCTGGCGAAGGCGGGGAAGATCGCATCCTGCGCGTCGCGGAGGATCTGCGCGCAGTGCATATAATTGAGATCGGTATGGTTCTTCGCGGTGAACACCGGGAAGTCCGCGAGGCCCATCGTCTGCGCGCGCTTGATCTCGGTATCCCAGTACGCACCCTTGACCAGCCGCATCGACAGCTTGACGCCGCGCGCGCGCGCCTTGGCGGCGACCCAGCGGATCACCTCGGGCGCGCGCTTCTGATAGGCCTGGATCACGATGCCGAGTCCGGTCCAGCCGTCGGCGATGCCCGCGTCGATCAATGCGGCATAGACGTCCATATGCGGTTCGAGCCGGTCGCTTTCCTCGGCGTCGATCATCAGCGGGATGTTCACCGCGCGCGCGGCGCGGGCGAGTTCGATCACGCGGGGAATGAGTTCCTCGCGGACGCGGGCAGGCTGGAGATATTCGTAGCGCGGGTGGAGCGCCGACAGCTTGATCGAAATGCCATGATTGGCGTGCGGGTCGCCCGCCTTCGCATTCTTGCCGATGCGCGTGATCGCATTGGCATAGCTGTCGTAATAGCGCTGTGCGTCTTCCGCCGTGCGCGCGGCCTCGCCGAGCATGTCGAAGCTCGCGAGTTCCGACTTCTCCTTGTCGGCGCGCTTGACCGCGGCGTCGATCGTCTCGCCCATCACGAATTGCTGGCCGAGCATCTTCATCGCCGCGAGCGACGCCTGGCGGATCACCGGCTCACCCGAGCGGCGGATCATCGACTTCAGCAAAGCGAGCGGATTCGCCCTGCTGCCCATCGCATCGAGCATCAGCGTAGCCGAGCCGAGCGACAGTCCGCGCGCCGACAGCGCGACGATCAACGGGCTGTCTTCATCCTCGCCATCCTTCCAATGTCGCCCGGCGATCTTGTCGCGGATCAGCGCATTGGCGGTCGCGCTGTCGGGAACGCGCAGCAGCGCCTCGGCGAGGCACATCAGCACGACGCCTTCCTCGGTCGACAGGCGATAGCGGTTCATCAACTGCGCGACGAGCGTCTCGCGCTCGCCCTCGGCCTTCGCCTTGCGGATCAGCGCGAGCCCGCGCGCGGTGGTCGCCTCGACCGTGGCGGGCGAGCGGGCGAGTTCGGCGCGCAGGTCGGCGACGATATCGGTTTCGGGACGGCGGGCGATGGCGCGGATGGCGGCGCGGTCGATGGGCTGGGTCATGCGCCTTCCATAGCAAAATGCGCGAAGTCGATCAGACTTCTTTGCACGCCCCTGACATATGTTTTGACCAAAGATGTTTCGAATATTAGTCTGATCGCATGAAAAGCGCCGGACTTTTGGTCGATCTGGACGAGTTCGACCGCAAGATTCTCGCCGTCCTCGGGCGCGACGGGCGGATTACCTATACCGATCTCGCAGCACAGGTCGGGCTGTCGAAGACCCCGTGCCAGGCGCGCGTCAAGCGGCTGGTCGACAGCGGGCTGATCACGGGTTTTCGCGCGATCGTCGATCCGGCCAAGGTCGGGCTCGACCATGTCGCCTTCACCGAGGTCAAATTGTCCGACACGCGCGAGGAGGCGCTGCGCCGGTTCAACGACGCGGTGCGGCAAATCCCCGAGGTCGAGGAATGCCATATGATCGCGAGCAGCTTCGATTATCTGCTCAAGGTGCGCACGCCCGACATCCGCCGCTACCGCATCGTGCTCGGCGAGAAGATCTCGAGCCTGCCGCACGTCGCGAGCACCTCGACCTTCGTGGCGATGGAGACGATCCTCGAATCGGCAAGGTAGAAGGGTTTCGCGCAAAGACGCAAAGACACGAAGAAGATGGCGAGGGCCGACAGGCCCTATCCGTCTTTATCGTCGCGCCAGCCGCACCGTTGCGGAGAATACCGCTTCGCGGCAAGGCGCGCCCTCTTTGTGCCTTTGCGTCTTTGCGCGAAACAAATGAGCCAACGCCCAGGCTACAGCGCTTCGCGTACGTAATCGACCGACCGTCTGTCGTCACGAAGCCGCGCGGCGCCGAGCAGGCGGTTCCAATAACTCTCCGACCCGTCGGCCAGCCGCCATTCGTGGAGGCGGCGCGTGAAGAGCTGGAGGTCGTGCTCTTCGCTGATCCCGATCGCGCCGTGCACTGCGTGGGCGGTCGCGGCGACGCGCGCGGCGGCCTTGCTCGCCACCGACTTGGCGGTGGCGGCGGCGGCGAGGCCCGGCGGGAAACTGCCCGCGCAGCCGAGCTGCGAGGCGATGCGCGCGGCGACCATCTCTTCGGCCATCACCGCCATTTGCTGCTGCAGCGCCTGCTGGCGCCCGATCGGCTTGCCGAACTGGACGCGCTCATTGGCATAGGCGGCGGTCATTTCGGTGAGCCGTTCGGCGCCGCCGGCGATCAGCGCCGCGCGCAGGATCGCGGCGAGCGCGCGAAGGCCGCCTTCGGGTGCGGGCGCTACGGGCGTGGGCAGCGCGCCGAGATCGAACCGCGCGGCGAGGCTGGCGGGTACGCCCGTTGGTTCGCTCTTCGTTTCGACGAGATGGAGGCCAGCACCCGATTCGACGAGGAGGTGCGCGGCGACGAGACCGCAGGGTACGGCGGCGGCCGCGCCCTCGGCGGTCGCAAGCGCGACCGGACCTTCGGGCGCATCGGCGAGCAATGCCCGCGCGATCATCGTTTCGCCGACCGGCAGCGGCACCGCGTGGCGGCCGAGCGCCATCCATAGCGGCTGCACCTCGGCCAGCGACAGCCCCGCGCCGCCGCAACCCTCGGGCACCAGCGCGTCGAGGAAGCCCGATTCGGCAAAGGCACCCCACATCGCCTCGATGCTGCCGCCCCGTTCGACCGCACGCACCGCAGCGGGGGTCGCGACATCCTCGAGCATCCGCTCGAAGGGTTCGAGAAATTCGCTCATCACCGTAGCCCCATTCCGCGTGCGATGATCCCGCGCAGCACCTCGCGCGTGCCGCCGCGCAGTGAGAAGCTGGGCGCGACATAAGTCACGAACATCAGCGTGCGATAGAGTTCGGCGTCGACGGCTTCCCCGGGATGCGCGGCGAGATCGTCGCCGATCGCGACGGGGAGTTCCTGTTCGAAAGCGGTGCCGAGGTCCTTGACGAGCGACGCTTCGGTCACCGGGCTTTCACCCAAGGCCAGCCGCGCGGTGCAGGCGATCGACATCGCGCGTAGCGTGGCGAGACGCGCGGTGAAATCGCCGACGAGCGCCAGCGTCGCTGCGTCGTTGCGGCCGACGGCGCGCAGATGCGCGATCCACGCGTCGAGCAGCACGACGCTCGAATAGATGCGCTCGGGCCCGCTGCGTTCGAAAGCGAGCTCGGCGGTGACCTGTTTCCACCCCTCACCCTCATTGCCGATCAGGGCATCGGCGGGTAGGTCAACATCGTCGAAAAAGACCTCGGCGAAATGCGCGTCGCCCGCGAGGTCGGTGATCGGGCGGACGGTAACGCCGGGCGCCTTCAAATCGATGATCAGCTGCGACAGCCCGGTATGGCGATCCTCGCTCGTCCCCGAGGTGCGCAGCAGCGCGATCATATAATCGCCGTGCATCGCGTTGGTGGTCCAGATCTTCTGCCCGTTGACGCGCCAGCCGCTTGTCGTGCGCTCGGCGCGGGTGCGCACGCTCGCGAGGTCCGAGCCCGACCCCGGCTCGCTCATCCCGATGCAGAAGACGAGTTCGCCGCGGCAGATGCGCGGGATGTAGAAGTCGCGCTGCGCCTCGCTGCCGTAATTGAGGATCAGCGGCGCGCTCTGGCGGTCGGCGATCCAGTGCGCCGCGACGGGAGCGCCCGCCGAGAGCAGCTCCTCGACCACGACGAAGCGCGCGAACGGTCCGCGCTCCTGCCCGCCATAGGCCCTGGGCAGGGTGAGGCCGAGGAAGCCCGCAGCGCCGAGGCGGCGGCTGAACGCAGGATCGAAGCCCGACCAAGAGCGCGCGCGGACGTCGGCGGGTGCGTTGGCGGCGGCTTCGTCGGCGAGCGCGCGGATCGCGGGGCGCAGCGCCTCGTCCGCCGCGGGCAGGCTGGCCAGGGTGAGCGTATCGAACAGCGGTCGTCCCCTTCCCTTTGTTTTCGCTTGTGCGCCTATTGCGCCGAGGGGCGGGCGGCAAGGCCCATTTTGGATGAGGGGAACGGCCCGGTCCGCGCAAGAAATGTCAAAACTCGTTGCAAGCGGGGCTAAAGCCAATCGGCCGCAATATGCCTAATTTCCTGACGATCAGGCTCGCAGAAGCCGGTTTACGGGAGAATTTTCATGGCCGTTTCGCCTTATGCGCGTGCATTTCTTGCGGCGCTTTCGCTTTCGACATCGACGCTGGCGTTCGCACAGGAGGCTCCGCCCGCCGACGACGGCGCGGCGAGCGACGGCGATATCGTCGTCACCGCGCAGCGCCGCGAACAGTCGTTGCTCGACGTGCCGCTCGCGGTCACCGCGCTTGGCGGCGACAGCCTCGCCGAGCGCGGGATCACCAATTCGGCGCAGCTCGGCGATGCGGTCCCGAACCTCCAGATCAACAGCCCCTATGGCGACACCCAGCCCAATTTCTCGCTGCGCGGCATCGGGGTCGCGAACGAATATAACAGCAATCAGGCGTCGCCGGTCGGCGTCTATCTCGACGACGTCTACCTCGCGCCGCGCACCAGCCACGGCATGGGCCTATTCGACCTCGACCGCATCGAGGTGCTGCGCGGACCGCAGGGCACGCTGTTCGGGCGCAACACGACGGGCGGCGCGATCAACTTCATCACCAAGAAGCCGGACCTGTCGGGCACCGACGGCTATGTCCAGGTCGGTTACGCCAATTTCGACACCTTCAGCGCGCAGGGCGCCGCCGAGGCGACGCTCGCCGAGGATGTGGCGGGGCTCCGCCTCGCGGTGAACTATGCCAAGGGCGACGGGCAGATAAGGAATATCTTCCCCGGCGGGCGCGACGCGGCGTCGGTCGACACGCTGCAAGGCCGCGCCTCACTGCGGATCAAACCCACCGAAACGCTCGACGTGGTGCTGCGCGCCTATGCCGGGCGCGACCGCGGCACGCAGGCGGCGGTGCACGGCCTCGGCGCCTTCCGCACCGGGCTCGATTTTTTCGAGACCAACGAGAATCGCATCGGCGAGAACCGCACCGACGCCTGGGGCTTTTCGGCGAATATCGCGCTCGAACTTTCGGACACGCTCAGCCTGACCTCGATCACCAGCTACGACGGCGGCAAGCAGGATCTGCAGCAGGCGGCCGACGGCGCGCCGTTCGACATTCTCGATATCAACTGGCGCTCGAAATATCGCCAGTTCAGCCAGGAGTTGCGCGCCAATTACGAGGGCGACGGGATCAATTTCGTCGGCGGGCTCTTCTACGGCTGGGACCGCAACATCACCGACAACACATTCAACCTGCCGCTGCCGCCCGCGGGGGGCTTCTTCCAGCACTACCGGCAGGTGCGCAAAAGCTACGCCGTGTTCGGGCAGGCCGATATCGACCTGACCGAGAAGCTCGTGCTGACGCTGGGCGCGCGCTACACCAAGGACAAGTCGCGCTACGATGACGCCTTCGCCTATCTCTTCATCGGCGGGGTCGACGACCCGCAGACGCCGATCGCGACGACGGTACCGTGCCCGGGCGTCGCCGGCACCTGCGCTTACGACCCCGCGGCGCGCTTCGCACTCGCCGACACCAACAATGCGCTGACCGGGCGCATCGCCTTGAGCTACACGTTCGACGACGGCCCGCTGGTCTATGCGAGCTACAACCGCGGCTATCGCGCGGGGGCGGTCAACGGCGGCGGCTACACCTCCTCGTCGGGCATCTCCTATATCGAGCCCGAACGCGTCAACGCCTATGAGATCGGGATCAAGGGGCGCACCGCCGATCGGCTGCTGACTTACGCGGCCTCGGCCTTTTATTACGACTATTCGAACCAGCAGCTGCAGGACACGCGCGCCGGGCCGGTGTCGTTCCTGGTCAATGCGCCGTCCTCCGAGGTCTATGGGTTGGAGGTCGAGACGAGCTTGCGTCCCACCGACGGCCTCCGCATCAACGCGTCGCTCGGCTGGCTGCATTCCAAATATAAGGAGCTGACCTTGCAGGGCGCCGACCTGGCGGGCAACGAGCTGCCCTTCGCGCCCAAGCTCACCGCGCAGCTCGGTTTCGAATGGGATGTCGTCGAGGTCGGCGGCGGCACCGTGACCTTCGCGCCGAACATGGCCTATTCAAGCCGGCAATATTTCTCGCCGTTCAACGCCATCAACGCGCCGGGCACGCCGCAGGTCAACAGCGAGCTGCAGCAGGGCGCCAATGCCAAGGTCAATGCTTCGCTCGGCTGGTCGAACGACGCGCTGACGATCCGCGCCTTCGCGAACAATATCTTCGAACGCAAGACCTATGGCTATGGCCTCGACCTGCGGGGGGCGGGCTTCCCGTACAACTTCCTCGTGCCGTCGGCGCCGCGCACCTATGGCGTCAGCGTCCGTTACAGCTTCTGACGATGACCGACCTCGGAACTATCGATCTTAGGGACCCCGACCTCTACGTCGGCACCATGCCCTATGCCGAGTTCGCGGCCTTGCGCGCCGCGGGCCCGGTCCACTGGAACCCCGAGAGCGATGGCGCGGGTTTCTGGGCGGTGCTGGGGTTCGACGAAATCAACCAGGTGTCGCGGCAGGCCGACCTCTTTTCGTCGGCGCACGAAAATGGCGGGCACCGCATCTTCAACGAAAATGAGGTCGGGCTGACCGGCGCGGGCGAGTCGGCAATCGGCATCCCCTTCATCTCGCGCGATCCGCCGACGCATACGCAATATCGCAAATTCGTGATGCCCGCGCTGTCTCCCGCGCGGCTCGAAGGGATCGAGGCGCGGATCGCCGAGCGCGTCGAGCGACTGTTCGCCGACGTGCCGCTGAACGAGGCGGTCGATATATTGCCGCTGCTGACCGTGCCGTTGCCGCTGCTGACGCTCGCCGAGCTGCTCGGCGTGCCAGCGGAGATGTGGCACGATCTCCACCGCTGGACCGACGCCTTCGTCGGCGAGGACGATCCAGATTTCCGCCAGTCTCCCGAAGCGATGGCGGCGGTGATGGGCGAGTTCATCGCCTTCGCCTCGGCCTTGTTCGACGAACGCCGCGCCAATCCCGGTCCCGACATCGCCTCGCTGCTTGCGAACACCGAGATCCATGGCCGGCCCGTCCCACTCGGCGATTTCATCGGCAATTTGATCCTCGCGCTCGTCGGCGGCAACGAGACGACGCGCAATTCGATCAACCACAGCCTGATCGCTTTTGCGAACAACCCCGAGCAATGGGATGCGATCCGCGCCGACCCTGCGCTGCTGCCGAATGCGGTCAAGGAGATGGTGCGCCACGCGAGCCCGGTGATCCATATGCGCCGCACCGCAACGCGCGATGCCGAGCTGGGCGGGCAGGCGATCCGCAAGGGCGACAAGGTCGTGGTCTTCTATCCCTCGGGCAACCGCGACCCCGCGGTCTTCGAAAATCCCGATGCCTTCGACATCGCGCGCCCGATCCGCCAGCATCTGGCGTTCGGCGCGGGGGTGCATGTCTGCGTCGGCTCGCGGCTCGCCGAGATGCAATTGCGACTCGCCTTTGCCACCATGGCGCGTCATGTTCGGCGGATAGAGATAATGGGAGAGCCGGTCCGCGTGCGGTCGAACTTCATCAACGGCTTCAAGCGGCTCGAGGTCAGGCTGGTTGCGTGAAAAACGAGAGCGTCTGGGACAATAAGGCGATCATCTGCGACGTGCTGGGCCGCGCGCCCGACGTCGAGATGGGGTCGATCGGCGACGGCTGGTCGCTCTGCCGCTGGCGCCAGTTCGTCGGCAGCTACACGCTGCCCGCGCTGCCGCAGCCGATCTTCACCGTCCATGTCGCGGGCAAACCGCAGGTCAAGACCTGGGATCGCGATGGCTGGACCGAAACGAGTTCGATCCCCGGCTGCGCGACGATCGTCCCCGCGGGGCAGCCGACCGGCTGGCTGGTCGACGGCGAACTCGACGTCGTGACCTTGTCGATGTCGTCGGACGTGCTCGCCGGGCAGCCGCACGCCGAGCAGTTCAGCAAGATGCGCTTCGCTTTCGCCGACCCGCTGGGCGTCGCGCTGACGCGCCAGATCCTGTCCGAACTCTATGCGCCGCAAGCCGAAGAGCGCACCGCCTATGTCGCCGCGATGGTCAATGCGCTGAAGGCGCATATCCTCTCGGGCCCGCCCGCGCACGGCAACCCGACCGAAATCCCGGTCTCGGATTTCTCGGCCTACCGCCTCCACAAGATCATGAACGCGGTGCTCGCCAACCCCGCCGACGAGCATAGCCTGGAGGCGATGGCGGCGGTTGCGGGGGTCACGCCGTCGCACTTCTGCCGCCTGTTCAAGAAGGCGACGGGCATCTCGCCGCACCAATATGTGATGAAGGCGCGGCTCGACCGGGCGCAGCAGATGCTGGTCCAGACCGACCTCAGCCTCGCCGCGCTGTCCGAGGCGACGGGCTTTACCAGCCAGAGCCATTTCAGCCGCGCCTTTCGCGCCTGGTTCGGCATGGCCCCAAGCGATTATCGCCAGCAGGAACGGCGCGGGCTCCATTGACGGAGAATGACATGACAGAAGCGATGGCGGCCGTGGTGCGCCAGCCCGGCGGCGATTTCTCGGTGGAGACGATCGAGGTCGAGGCGCCGCGCGCGGGCGAGGTGCGCGTGCGGATCGCGGGGGTCGGCCTGTGCCACACCGACCTGATCTTTCGCGACCAGTTCGCGCCGTTCGCGCTGCCCGGCGTGCTCGGCCACGAGGGCGCCGGGGTAATCGAGGCGGTCGGCGAGGGCGTCGAGGGACTCGCAGTCGGCGACGAGGTCGTGGTCGGCTTTTCGAGCTGCGGCGCCTGCCCACGCTGCGACGAACATCTGCCGAGCTATTGCCAGAGCTTCGTGCCGCTGAACTATGCCGGCATGCGGCTCGACGACGGGTCGACCGCCTATGCCAAGGGCGGCGAGCGGGTGACCTCGCATTTCTTCGGGCAAAGCTCTTTCTCGGCGCTGACCGTCACGCGGGCGCGGAATGTGGTGAAGGTCGACACGTCGAAGGTCGCGCTCGAACTGCTGGGGCCGCTCGGCTGCGGTTTCCAGACCGGGGCGGGCGGGGTGATGAACTCGCTCGCCTGCCCCGCGGGGTCGAGCATCGCGGTCTTCGGCGGCGGACCGGTCGGGCTTGCGGCGGTGATGGGCGCGGTGATCCAAGGCTGTTCGACGATCATCCTCGTCGAGCCGGTCGCGGCGCGGCGGACCATCGCGCTGGAACTCGGCGCGACGCATGTCATCGACCCCGGCGCAGTCGAAAATCTCGGCGAAGCCTTGCGCGCGACCGTGCCCGCGGGGCTCGACTTCGCCTTCGACACCAGCGGGGTGGTGCCGGTGATCGAGGCGGGACTCGCGGCGCTCGGCAGCCATGGCGCGATCGGGCTGGTCGGGGTTCCGGCCAAGCCCGATGCCGCGATCAGCGTCAATATCGCGGCGCTGATGACCCCCGGCCACCGCATCATCGGGATCATCGAGGGCGACAGCGATCCGCAGACGTTCATCCCCGAACTGATCGCGCACCACGCCGCCGGGCGCTTTCCGTTCGACCGGCTGATCCGGACGTTCCCGCTCGCCGACATCAACGAGGCGCTGGCGGCGCAGGCGCGCGGCGAGTGCATCAAGGTCGTGCTGATACCCTGAAAACCGACAAAGCTGGAGACAAGCGATGGATTTCGACCAAAACTATCGGATGCTGATCGGCGGCCGGCTCGACGGCGGCAGCGCCCGCTTCGAGGTGCTCAATCCCGCGACCGAACAGGCGATCGGCAGCGCGCCCGATGCGACCCCCGCGGACCTCGACCGCGCGATCGCCGCGGCACGCGCCGCCTTTCCGGGCTGGGCGGCGACCCCGATCGCCGAGCGCAAGGCCGCGCTCGTCGCGATGGGGCAGGCGGTCATGGCCAACGCCGACGCCTTCAAGCGGTTGCTCACCGCCGAACAGGGCAAGCCGCACGCCGAGGCCGAGGGCGAGGTCATGGGCGCAGGCTATTGGCTGATGGGCGCCGCGAGCCTCGACCTGCCCGTGACGGTCAACGAGGACAGCGACGAGCGATACAGCGAGACACGCCACGTGCCGCTGGGCGTCGTCGGGGCGATCGCGCCGTGGAACTTCCCGATGATCCTCGCGATGTTCAAGGTCGGACCGGCGCTGCTCGCGGGCAATTGTCTGGTGCTCAAACCCTCGCCCTTCACGCCGCTCGCGACCTTGAAGTTCGGCGAGCTGGTCAAGGACATGCTGCCGCCGGGCGTGCTCAACATCGTCACCGGCGGCGATGCGCTGGGGCCGTGGATGACCTCGCACCCCGGCTTCGACAAGATCAGCTTCACCGGATCGACCGCGACCGGGCGGCGGGTGATGGAATCGGCGGCGCCGACACTGAAGCGCGTGACGCTCGAACTCGGCGGCAACGACGCGGCGATCGTGATGCCCGACGTCGACGTCGAAAAGGTCGCCGAGGAACTCTTCTGGGCGGCGTTCCGCAACAACGGCCAGATCTGCATCGCGACCAAACGGATGTATGTGCACAAGGACATCTACGAGCCGCTGAAGGCGGCGCTCGTCGCTTATGCCAGGACGGTGAAGGTCGGCGATGGATCCGAACAGGGCACCCAGATCGGCCCGATCAACAATGAGGCGCAGTACCGCCGCGTGCTCGAGCTGATCGCGGACGCCAGGGACAAGGGATATAAGTTCCTCGTCGGGGGCGAGACGTCCGAGGTGCCCGGCTATTTCATCCCGGTCACCATCCTCGACAACCCGCCCGAGGACAGCCGCATCGTGCAGGAGGAGCAGTTCGGCCCCGTGCTGCCGCTGCTGAAGTTCGACGACCTCGACGATGTCGTCGCGCGCGCCAATGCGACCGACTACGGCCTCGGCGGATCGGTGTGGGGGCAGGACGAGGACAAGGCGTTCGAAATCGCCCAGCGCATCGCCAGCGGGACGGTGTGGGTCAACGAAACCCAGCACCTGTCCCCCACCGCTGCCTTCGGCGGGATGAAGCAGTCGGGCGTCGGGGTCGAGGGCGGGCTCGAAGGCCTGCTCGAATATACCAATGCGCAGACGATCGTGCGGCGGAAGAGGTCGGTCGCCGCCGCATAAAAGATGCGGCGGCATAAACGCCGGGCCGATCGCCGACCGGCGCACGACTATCCCCGCGTGCGAATGGCCGCGATCGCGCCGCTGTCCAGCAGCGCGTGGACCGCGCCGGTGATGTCGGCATCGGGATAGAGCGCATGCGCCGCCGCCGAAGCCGCGCCGATCGTCTCGCCGATGCGGAGGCCCGACAGGATGCGATGCGCGGCGGGGCCGATGCGGCGCGCCTGAACATGGTCGGCGGGGCGCGTGATCAGCAGGCCCTCGGCCTTCCATTCGGTGACTTCGTCGGCGCGGCCCGGCGCGAAATGGCCGAGCCAGATCGAGGGCGCGGGCACCGCGTACCAGCCGAAGCGCGTCGCCGCGTGGAGCCTGACGCGGCTCGCCGACCATTCGGCGGCGCTCATGCCGGCGATGACGGCGGCCGCGACCGGCGTATCGGCAGGCGCGCGCGCCGCGGCGAGGTGCAGCCGGTCGATCGCCGCAACCGACGACAGATAGGGCAAAACGCGGCCGATCTTGCGGCCGACCACCCATTCGGGGAAGCGGCCGCCATAGGCGGCGAGGTTCGGACCCTCGGGCGGCATTTCGGCGACGAACTCGGCGGCGAGATCGGCGAAGGGTCCATGGCCCAGGATTGCGGCGACGATCGGATAATTGGCGGCGAGCGCCTCGACCGCGGCGGCGGGCGAGGCGACGACGGGCTTGCCGCGCGGCACGGCGAATAGCGCGCGCGCGTCGGCGACCGTCCGGCGGACGGCGGCTAGGTCGGACATGATGGCATCCTCTCCAAAGGATGGGCGCCCGGCGCGCGGCCGGGACGCCTCTGATATCTGGGCGCTCAGCGCTTCTTCGGGGTCAGCGAACCGGCGCCCTTCGGCGTCTTGATCTTGGCGCAGCTGCCCTTGGCGACATATTTCCAGGCATTGCCCTGATAGTCGGTCGTCGAGGTGCCGGCGCAGCTGGTGCCCGGGCCGGCGGCACAGTCGTTCTTGCCCTTGAGCGCGATGCCGTAGCATTTGTCCTTGCCGGGCTGTGCCGCGACCGGGCCCGCCTGGACGGCGGCGGTGGCGAGCAGCGAGAGCGTGGCGGCGGCAAGGGCGATAGTCGGCTTGTTCATGATGAGATCCTTTCGATATGGGCGCCCGAAGGGCGTGCCCCTAATCGGCCGAAAGCGGGCCGGCGTCCGCTACCCAGAGCGCATGGTTTCGATGCACGATGGTTTCGATGCACGCGGCGTCAGCCCATCGGCGCGACCATATGCCCGCCGACCGCCTCGTGCAGGATGAAGCCTTCGAGCGGGTCGAAGTCGCCGCGCCACGGCGCCGCCTCGAGCGTGCGCATCGTATCGGCATAGCCCGCCGCGCGCCGCTGGCGGATGCCCGAGGGGCTGAAGTCGATGTCCTTGCTGTGATCCTCGTTCGCGAGCGCGGGCGCGAGCAGGCGGATGACGTGCATCCGCGTCGGGCAGCCATAGGCGGCGAGTTCGGCGACCGCCTGCTCCTCGCGCCGCGCATCTGGGATCAGCGCGGTCAGCTCGGTGATGACGTGGCGCAGCTTGTGGAGCTGGCGCTGGCGGCGGATGTGCGTACCCGCGCGGCTCGCATATTGGACGTCCTTCTGGCGGTTCATCACGTCCCAGATCGTCTCCGGCTCGGCGCCGTGCGGGTTCCAGATATGGACCGCATAGACCATCGAATCGCGGCGCGGATTGTCGTCGAACACGACCTCGACCGGGGTGTTCGAGAGGATGCCGCCGTCCCAATAGAGCTCGCCGTCGATGCGCACCGCGGGAAAGGCCGGCGGCAGCGCGCCCGACGCCATGACATGGTCGAGGCAGAGCGGCATCTCGCGCGAATCGAAATAGCGCATCTCGCTGCTCGTCACCGCCGAGGCGCCGACGGTCAGCCGCATGCCCGCACCGTTGATCCGGTCGAAGTCGATGAGGTCGGACAAGGTCTCGCGCAGCGGCCGGGTCGAATAATAGCCAGCATTCTCGGCGCCGAGCGTCGCATAGACGCTGCGAAAGGCGCCCGGGTTGGGCGCGAAGAAGGTCGGTAGCCCGCCGACGATCGTCGTGAAGTTTCGAAAGAAGCTGGCGATCTGCGCGGGCAGCGCCTCGTCGAAGACATGGCCATGCTCGACGCGACGCCAGAATTCGGTGAGGCGGTCGAGCCGGTCGTCGAAGGCGTTGCCTGCGATGATCGCGGCGTTGATCGCGCCGATCGAGGTGCCGATCACCCAGTCGGGCTCGACCCCCGCCTCGTGCAGCGCCTGATAGACGCCGACCTGATAGGCGCCGAGCGCGCCGCCGCCCTGCAGCACGAGCACCTGCTGACCGTGCGCCTGGAGTTCGTCGGACAGGTTCATTTCATGTCTCCGTGCAGAAGGGCGTCGCCGCCGGTGATCAGCCGCGCGCCGCGTTCGAAGGTGAGATAGTTCCAGAGCCAGTTCGCGCCGACGAGCAGCCGGTTGCGAAAGCCCGCGAGGAAAAAGATGTGCGCCGTGGTCCAGACGAACCAAGCGAGCACGCCCGATAGACGGAGCCAGCCGAAGTCGATCACCGCGCGGTGGCGCCCGATCGTCGCAAGATTGCCATAGTCGCGGTAGCGGAACGGCAAGGACCGCCCGCGCAATATCTGCCGCCCGACATGGCGCCCCTGCTGTTTCGCGACCGGTGCGATGCCGGGCAGGCAGCGCCCCTTCGCGTCGGTGAAGAAGGCGGTGTCGCCGATCGCATAGATGCCGTCATGGCCGGGCACCGACAGGTCGGCGCCGACGATCACGCGGCCGACGCGGTCGGCTTCGGCTTCGAGCCAGGTCGCCGCGGCGGAGGCGCGCACGCCCGCCGCCCAGATCACGCTGTGCGTCGGCACGCGGATGCCGCCGATGTCGATATAAGCCTCGGTGATCGCGCTGACGCGCTGGTCGGTCATCACCGTGACGCCGAGGTCCTCGATCGCCTTGCGCGCCTTGTCCGACAAGCGCGGCGGGAAGGAGGCGAGCAGCCGCGGTCCCGCCTCGACGAGCAGCACGCGCGAGCAATGCGGGGTGATGCTGCGGAAGTCGCCCGACACCGACCGGCGCGCGAGTTCGGCGACCGCGCCCGCCATCTCGACCCCGGTCGGACCGCCGCCGACGATCACGAAGGTCAGCAGAGCCTGCCGCCGCAGCGGATCGCTTTCGGTCTCGGCGCGCTCGAGCGCGAGCAGCACCTTGCGCCGCACCGCAGTGGCGTCGTCGATCGACTTGATCCCGGGCGCATGTGCTTCCCATTCCTCGCGCCCGAAATAGCTGTGCCGCGCGCCCGTTGCGACGACCAACCGGTCGAAGCGGACGGTGCGGCGGCTCGCGAGCAATACGCGGCGCTCGCGGGCATCGATATCGACGACGGCGTCGAGCAGCACCTGCACATTCTTGTGCCGCCGCAGGATCGAGCGGATCGGCGCCGCGATATCGGCGGGCGACAGGCCGGCGGTCGCGACCTGGTAGAGCAAGGGCTGGAACAGATGATGGTTGCGCTGGTCGATCAGCGTCACGCGGACGTTGCCGCGCGCCAGTTCGCGCGCCGCGGCGAGCCCGCCGAAACCAGCACCGACGATCACGACATGCAGCGGCGAAGCGTCGCTTTTCACGATGCCCCCCTGCGCGCCAGAAATTGCGCCAAAACGCCGCGCGGCGGGGCGAACCCCTCTCCGCGCGGCGCCGGTTGCACCGGCCTGGATGCAAAAGGCAGCGAGATGCGGCGGCAGCGGCGCGCGCGTTTCGTCGCGGCGGATCATTGCGCGGTCCACCCGCCGTCGACGGGCAGCGCCGCGCCGGTGATCGACTGGCCGCCCTCGCTGCACAGGAACACCGCGAGCGCGCCGAGTTCTTCGACACTCGCGAATTTCTTGCTCGGCTGCGCGGCGAGCAGGACATTTTCGATCACCTCGTCACGGGTGATCCCGCGCGCCTTCGCGGTGTCCGCGATCTGGTTCTCGACCAGCGGCGTCCAGACATAGCCGGGACAGATCGCGTTGCAGGTCACCCCGTGCCGCGCGCCTTCGAGCGCGACGGTCCTGGTCAGCCCGACGATCCCGTGCTTGGCGGCGACATAGGCGCTCTTGTAGGGCGAGGCGACGAGACCATGGGCCGAGGCGACATTGACGATACGCCCCCACCCCGCGTCCTTCATCGGACCGAAGGCGGTGCGGATCGTATGGAACGCCGCCGACAGGTTGAGCGCGAGGATCGCGTCCCATTTGTCGGCGGGGAAATCCTCGACCGGGCTGACATGCTGGATGCCGGCGTTGTTGACCAGGATATCGGCGCGGCCGAAGCGCGACAGCGTGTCGTCGACCAGCCGGACCGCGCCCTCGGGGCGCATCAGATTGGCGCTGTCGTAATGGACGCGCACCTCGCTGCCCGCCTCGATCTGCCCACAGAGGCGATCGATCGCGGCGAGCTCGCCGAGCCCGTTGAGCACGATGTCGGCGCCCGCATCGGCGAGCGCACGCGCGATGCCGAGGCCGATGCCGCTCGTCGATCCGGTGACGATGGCGACGCGCCCCGCGAGCGGGCGGGCGGACGGCGGGGCGGGCTTGAGTTCGGCCAGCGGCTGGACGGTCATAGGGGTTCTCCTGAAAGACGATGCGTTCAGGATGGCGCGCGGGCCGCCGCGGCGGAAATGCCGTTCGTGCATCGAAACCATGCCGGTAATCGAATGTCCGCACGCGCCGTCCCCGGCTAATTTCCAGAGGCCCCGGAAAGCGGCGCAGCCGTTTCGACCCCCGCTCCCTCTGCGTCGGCGTCGCCGCTTTCCGCGGCATCGAATTCCCCAACGAAAGGACATCGCAATGAAGCTCAACCACAAGACCATGGCGGCGCTCGCCGCCTCGGCCGCCTTTTTCGCCACCACCCCCGCCTTCGCCGGCACCTGCCCCGCGGGTCAGGCGGCCGCCAATCCGCTGACGAACGCGCCGACGATGCCGAGCAAGGTCACCGACACGGTGATCGGATCGGTCGACCTCGCGAAGGAAATCGGCGTCGCGAACCATGACCTCCGCATGCGCCGCCTGGTCGTCCAGCCCGGTGGCATCGTCCCGATGCACAGCCACGCCGGACGCCCGGCGCTGATTATCGTCGTGGCGGGCGCGATCACCGAATATCGAAGCAGCTGCGCGGTCGGCATCGACCACAAGGCCGGGGAAATTTCGAGCGAATCCGACGGCATATCGCATTGGTGGCGTAACAATGGATCGGTTCCGGCCGAACTCCTGTCAGCCGACGTGAAAGCACGCGACTGACAGCGGCCATCAGGAGCGTGTCCCTCCTCCGCCCCCTTGCGGACCGCTCCCGGCGCGGCATCGGCTTTTCGGCCGGTGCCGCGCCGCCCCGATTCAAGAGGATGCAAAATTGACCGACCCCTATCGCGCCGGAATCGACATCCTGGCCCGCACCGGATCGGGGCAGGACGACCGCCGCAACCGGGCCGCCGAGATCGCCCCCGACTTCGTGCGCAGCGCCGTCGGCTTCACCTATGGCGAGATTTTCGCACGGCCGGGGCTCGACCTCAAGCTCCGCGAGCTCGCGGCGGTTGCGGCGCTCGCCGCGCTCGGCCGCTCGACCGCGGAACTGCGCCAGCATGTCGAGGCCGCGCTCCACCTCGGCTGGAGCCGCGGCGAGATCACCGAAATCCTGATCCAGACCGCCGCGCACGCCGGCGTCGCCGCGGCGATCGACGCGCTCGCCGAATGCCACGACCTGCTGGCCGAGAGCACGCCCGGCTCGGACTGCTGCTGAAGCCTCAGGCGGCGGCGAGCGCCGGCCATTCGTGCCGCCGCGCCTCGCGCACGAACGCTCCCACTGCCGGCGAATGCGGGCGCCCGCGCATCGTCGCGAGATAGACGGTGCGGCTATATTCGGGCTCGATCAGCGGCCGCACGATCAGGTCGGGATCGGTGACGCTATGCTCGGGAAAGAAGCCGAAGCCGAGCCCCGCCTTGATCATCTTCTGCACCCATTCGTCGCGGGTCGAGCTGAAGACCTTCTTCGGCGTCACCCCGCGCGCGGCGAAATCGCGCGCCACCATCTTGAACACTTCGCAGGTCGACCGGCTGACATAGGGTTCGCCGTCGAGGTCGGCGACGCGGATCGCGTTGCGCTCGGCCCAGTGATGCCCCGGCGGCAGCACGATGACGAAACGCTCCGCGAAGATCGGCAGCTGGTGGAACTGGCCGGGCAGATCCTCGGGCACGCCCACGAGGCTGAGGTGCAGGTCGCCCTTTTCGAGCGCCGCGATCATCGACGCCGCCTCGCCGTCGACGACCTTGACCTCGACATCGGGATGCGCGGCCTGGAAGCGGATGATCAGGTCGGCGACGAGCTCGGGCCCGATGGTGCACATCGCGCCCAGCGTCAGCGTCACATGCTCGGCCTTCTTCGCCGACAGCGCCGCCGCCTTCGCCGCGCGCGCCGAATCCGCCACGCTCTCGAGATAGGGCAGCATCATCCGCCCGAGCTCGGAGAGGTGCGTATTGCCGCGCTCGCGGTGGAAGAGCGGTCCGCCGAGCTCATGCTCGAGCTGCTGGATCGCACGCGTGAGCGCAGGCTGGCTGACGTTGCAGCGCTCGGCGGCGCGGGTGAAGTTGAACGTCTCGGCAAGCGCGACGAAATAGCGGATCTGCTGCATTTCCATTGGCGTCGTCCCCAATCAACGCGGAACCGGGCGGCGCAGGCCGCCGCCCTCCCCTAGGCTTTCGCCGCTACGGCGGCAGAGGTTACAGCCGCCAGCGCGATCGCCGCCGCGATCGTCAGCGTCATCGCCGCGACCGCGACCCACGCGTGCGGCAGCAGCGCCGGCAGCCCGAGCAGGATCAGCCCGTCGTTGCTGCCCGGAACGAGCATCGCGCCCATCCCCATCAGCGCCCCGCCGCCAAGGCAACGCAGCAGCGCGGCGCTCCGCGGGCGCTGCCGGCGGAGCTTCCCGGCGATCGCGCCGCCAACAACCGCGCCGCCGAGCAGCGCCGCCGCCATCGCCAGCCGCAGCGGCAGCATCGCATCCATCGACCGCGCCAGCGCCGCGAGCGCATCGGTATAGGCCCAGGCGCCTGCGCAGAGCAGCGTGGTCACGAAGGTCACCGCGATCAGCAAGGTCGCGCGGTGCGGGTGCCAGAAAAAGCGCCCGGCATGCGGCGCGCGCGCGGCGGCGACCAGCCGCCAGACCGCGAGCAGCGCAAAAAGGACGGCGATCGCTCTCGCCCCGCTCCCCACGCCGAACTCGCCAGCGGCACTCACAGGAAGCGGCGTAGAAAGCGGCACGAGGCAACCGAGGAAGAAGCCCAAGGGCGTCGCAAGATAGGCCCACTCGCCCGACCCGATGCGCGCAACCGCCCCGAAGACGCAGGCGCGGTTCACCCACGCCCCCAGCCCGAGCAGCACCCCGCCCGCGGCGGTGCCCAGCGTCACCGGATAGGCCGCGGGCGTCATCGTCAGCCAGCCCATCGCGGCGGCCACAAAGGCGAGCCCGCCGACCCACACTGCCGCTTCGGCCAAAGCCGCCGCGCGCCTAGCCCGGCGGTGCGTCAGCATCTCGTCGACCGCCGCGACCATGCACGTCGCGCCGCGCTGGATCGCGAGCCCCATCAGCGCCGCGGATAGCAGCGCTGCGGTGAGCGCGCCCGCAGAAAGGATCATCGCGTCGCGGCGGTGGCGATCGACGCCGCGACCTCGCTCGCCATCTGGAATTGCGCGTCGCGGTCGGCGATGCCGTAACGCTTCGCGATCGCGCCGAAGTCGGTCCACGCGACGCGCACGCGCCCGGCACCATCCTCGGTCACCAGCATGCGCACCGGCCAGTCGAGCCCCGCGAGCGGGTTCGACTGCAGGAATTGCACGCCGAGCGGCGGGTTGCCGAACAATATCAGCGTCGAGCGGCGCAGCGGCAGGCTCGCGCCGCGCGCGAGTTCGGCTTGGTCGATCGTCGCGAAATGGCGGATGCCCTTAGCGGCGACGTCGGCGGTCAGCCGGCTCACCGTCGCGTCGAAGCCGTTGGCGCTCGGCAGCGTCAGCACCTCGGCCGCCGTTTCCGCCCGGACAGGCGCACTCTCGGCGTGCGCGGGCGGCGCCGCCGAAACGAGGGCAACGGCCGCCAATATCGGGGCCAGAAAAATCGGACGGGTCATGGGCCAACTCCTGCAAAGATTGTTGCAGCCCCTTGTCGCGCGCCGTCTCGGCACAGGAAAATCGAGCCTGGCTATAAGTTCGATGCTTTGCGTGCATCGCCCAGCGCCCCGAATTCAGAAACCGCCGGCCCAATTTCGTATCATCTTCGTAAAATAGCGTCTGCTTTTTCTTTAGCCGCGAACGCTCGCTTGTTTATGGCGGCAATATCGGGCAGTTTTGATCGTGCACTGGATACGAACGGGGGGCGTTCGATGCATGGTGAAGCCGAAGACGAGGCCCTGCGATACGCCTATCAGTCCGGCAGCTACCGGGCCTTCGTCAGTTACAGCCATCGCGACGCGGCGTGGGGGAAGAAAATCCACCGCGCGCTCGAAACCTATAATATCCCGAAGAAGCTGGTCGGGCTGACGACGGCCAGCGGCGAGGTCCCGCCGAAGCTGGCGCCGATCTTCCGCGACCGCGAAGACCTGCCGGCGGGCGAGGATTTGTCGGAGGAGGTGCGCGGCGCGCTCGCGCGGTCTGAAGCGCTGATCGTCCTCTGCTCGCCCGACGCGCGCGACAGCATCTGGGTGGGCAAGGAAATCGAGACCTTCCGCACGCTCCATCCCGGCCGGCCCATCCTCGCGGCGCTGATCCGCGGCGAGCCGCGCGCGGCCTTTCCGCATGCGCTCGACGGCCGCGAACCCGCCGCCGCCGATTTCCGCAAGGGCGGCGACGGGCGGCGGCTCGCGACGCTCAAGCTGGTCGCCGGGCTCACCGGGCTCGACCTCGACGCGCTCGTCCAGCGCGACGCGCAGCGGCAGTTGCGCCGCGTGACGGCCGTCACGCTTGCGGCGCTCGCCGCGCTGCTAGTCATGGCCGCCTTGCTGGTGGCGGCGCTGCGGGCGCAGGCCGAGGCCGACCGCCAGCGCGCCGAAGCCGAGGGACTGGTCGAATATATGCTCACCGATTTGCGCGAGAGGCTGGAGGGGGTGGGGCGTCCCGAAGTGATGGCCGGGGTCAATGCGCGCGCGATGGCCTATTACAGCCAGCAGGATCTGGACGGACTGCCGCCCGAAAGCCTGAACCGGCGCGCACGCATCCTGCACCTGATGGGCGAGGACGACGAGCGCGCGGCGAACCTCGACGGCGCGCTCGCCAAATTCGCCGAGGCGCGGCGCACGACCGCCGCGGTGCTCGCGCAGCGCCCCGACGATCCCGACGCAATCTTCGCGCATGCGCAGAGCGAATATTGGGTGGGCTATGTAGCGTGGAAGAAGAACGACCGCGCGACCACCGGCCGCCATTGGCAGGCCTATCTCGGCAGCGCCCAGAAGCTGGCCGCGATCGAACCGCACTCGGCGCGCAGCGCGCTGGAGCTTGCCTATGCCAATGCCAATCTGTGCGACTATTATCTGCGCGACGACTACGATCTGCGCGCTGCCGAGGGTCGTTGCACGGCGTCGGTGAAGGACGGCAAGGTCGCGCTCGCGCGCGCGCGCGGAAAAGCCGAGGTGGTGCTGGAGCTCGCCAACCACCATGGCTGGCTCGCCAAATATTATGTGCGTAAGGCGCGGCTGGCCGAAGCATCGGCCGAACGGGACGAGGAACGCCGACTTATCGCGGGCCTGATCGTACGCGACCCGAAGAACAGCGATTATCGCATGCGCATGGTCTGGTGGCTGATGGGCGAGGCCCGTATCCTGCAGCTCGCGGGGCGGCATGAGGCGGCGGCGAAGCTCTACGGCGAGGCGCGCGACACGATCGACGCGCTCGTCGCCAACGACGGCGTGAACATCGTCAACCAGCAGGTGAAGGCGCACACGCTGGGCGCGCTGGCACAATCGCAAAAGGCGCTGGGCGACCCGGCATGGCGCGCGACGCTTAAGGCGGCGCGGGACGTGGTCGCGGGGATGGCGCGCATGAACGGGGATTATGAGGTGGTCCGGCGCCTGGGGGCGTTTTTGGATGGAGTTGAGGCAAGCAAGGGAGGGAATTAACCATGGCGCAGACTTCGATGAAAACCTTGTTGTTGGGCGTCGCAGGCGTAAGTCTGCTGGGCTCCGCGATAGGCTCCTTTGTTAGCACTACGATTGCGAATGACGTTTGGACGATGGGCTTTCCGGATTTTCACGGTGAGAATCCTGAATGGAATCGAAAGGCCAAAACGGCTGCGCCTTATGGAAGCGACTTTAAATCAGATTACTATGCTGTTGCGTACATGAAGTTCGAAACGGTTCAAAATACACCCCCAAATCAAAATGCGCCCCCAAAATTGACGGTGCAACATGCCTATTTTCAAACTAACCCACTAACAGGAGCCGCCCCAGAGGCGGATGCGCTGGAATGCGCTGTTGACATACTAAAAATGCACGGGAAGCCAGCGCCTAACCCGGCTCCGACTCCCCCCTCGTGGGCCAACACATGCAAAATTGTCACCCCGAAACCTCCCCCGGATCGCCCTTGGGAGTGCGATCAAGGTCAAGTATATAAAAACTTCAATTGCTTCTACTTTGGCAAACCAATAAGAATATTTGTCATTGTTGATAATGATAACATTAATTTTAACACCAAGGTTCCAGTTTCAATTACCCCTTTCGCTTCAGATGCAGATTTGGGAGAAAAACAAAATACATCAACAAAGAAACCGCTTGATCAGAATTTTAGTTTTTATAACGCACATGTCCTCGATTCACAAACAGCCGGACGAAATGTCCTATACATTGAGAATCACTATACGGATGAAGAAGGAAATCCCATTGCTGATAACAGCTGGCGAGAATATTCGATAAACTTCAATCTTGAGATGTGTGACGGCGGTGTCTGTATCCCCTTAGTCATCGACCCCGGCACTGGCAACGGCCTCGGCTATCCGCCATGAGGTCGGCCGCAGCGTGACCGTCACCCTCCCCCAGATCACCAGCCTCGCCCGGTCGGGAGCGCTCGACCGGGCGTGGGATTTATTCGTCGGGGCGGGCTATGACGCCGCGGCGGGCGATCCCGCGGCGCTGGCGGTCAAGGGGCGGCTGCACAAGGATCTTGCGCTGCGCGCCGCGGGCGCCGAGCGCGCGCGCCAGCTCGGCGCGTCGGAGGCGGCCTATACCGCCGCCGACGCGCTGTCGCCGCAGCCCTATCTGCTGATCAACGTCGCGACGCTCGCTTTCCTGGCGGGCGACCGCGCGCGCGCCGAGGCCGCGGCGCACGAGGTGCTGGTCCGGCTCGGCACCGGGGCGCCGATCGCCGAGACGCCCTATTGGCTCGCGGCGACGCGCGCCGAGGCGCTGCTGCTGCTCGGCGATATCGCGGGCGCCGACGCCGCGCTGGCCGAGGCGCGCGCGGCGAACCCCGACGGGTGGAGCGACCATGCCTCGACGCTGCGCCAGTTCCGCCTGATCGCCGAGGCGGCGGGGGGCGACCCCGGATGGCTCGACAAGCACCGCCCGCCGCGCAGCCTGCATTTCGCCGGACATCTGGGAATCGCCCCTGCCGGCGCCGCGCCGCTGCGCGCGCGGATCGACGCCGTGCTGGCCGAAGAGGGCATCGGCTTCGGCTATGGCGCGCTCGCCGCGGGCGCCGATATCATGATCGCCGAGGCACTGCTCGCGCGCGGCGCCGAGCTGCACGTCGTGCTGCCGGTGGGCCGCGCCGAATTCGTCGCGCAGTCGATCGCCCCCTATGGCGCCGACTGGAACGCGCGCTTCGAGGCGTGCATCGCGCGCGCGGCGACGGTGCGCGAGGCGACGCGGGTCACCGGCGCCTATGAGCCCGCCGCGACCTCGCTCGCCGCCGAAATGGCGATGGGCGCCGCGATGCTCAACGCGCGCCTGTTCGAAAGCGGCGCGGCGCAGCTGCTGATCGTCGACGAGGGCGAGGGTCCGTTCGGGGCCGGCGCCGGAACCGCCCGCGACGGGACGATCTGGCGCGACTCGCCGCACCGCCAGCAAATCCTGCGCTGGCCGCGCACGGCGCCGGTCGCGCCGTCGTCGAGCAAGCAGGAAGGGCGCCGCGACCGGCGGCTGATGGCGATGCTGCTGGTCCGCTTCGACCGAATCGACACGCTGGGCGAGGGCGATTTCGCGGCGACCCTCGACGAACTGATCGCGCCCTTCTGGGACGCTGCGACACGGCTGCCGGGCCAGCCCGTCGTCTCACAGCCGAACGGCAACGGCTGGCTGCTCGGGTTCGACCATGCCGCTGCGGCCGCGGCCTTTGCCCGGCAGCTGCAGGATGCGGCCCCGCCGGGTGCGCACGCGCTGATGCTGTCGGGCCATTACGGGCTGGTGCACGACACCGGCGCGGCCCTCGTCGGGCCTGCGATCGCGACGCTGGCGGCGATCGGTGCGGCGACGCAGCCGGGGACGATCACCGTCAGCGAGGCCTTTGCCACCGCGATGGCGGTGCGGGCGACCGACCCACCGTGCGCGACACCCGTCGGCGACCACGACGGGCTGGAGCTTTTTGCGCTTCAGTAGATCAGGTCCTCCAGCCGGTGCGGCGCGACGACCGTCAGCGCGCGCTCGTCGCGGCGGATGATGCCGTTCTTCTCGAGGCTGCTGATCGTCCGCGACACGGTCTCGCGGGTCGAGCGGATCCGCACCGCGAATTCGGCGAGCACCGGGGGCGGGCTGATCGTCCAGTCGCCCGACAACCGCGCCTGGCGCAGCAATTCGCCGTGGACGCGGCCGGGCGCCGACAGCGTCGCGATCTCGACCATCTGGCGCGACGCGGCGAGCAGCCTTGCGGTCAGCAGCCGCGACATGGTGAGCGCGATGCAGCTGTAATTTTCCATCATCGCGATGAAGACATGGTTGGCGAACTGCCCCGCCTCGACGCGGTCGAGAGCGGCGACCTCGTGATCGGCGACGCCGTCGCCGAGCAGGCTCGCCTCGCCGAAGATCGCACCCTGGTCGAAACTTTCGACGAGGACGAGCCGGCCGTCGACCGACAGCGCGAGCGCGTGCGCGCGCCCATCGAGCAGCAGATAGACATGCGCGTTCCGATGCTGGCTTTCGATGATCGTCGCGCGCGGCGCATAGCTTTTCAGCCGCGCCTTGGCGATCAGCGCGTCGGCAGTGTCGGCGGAACAGCCGAAGGCCTCCGCGAAAACCGCTGCCGCGCTGGTCCTGTCCTGCGCCAAAGCCCTGCGCCCCCAACCTGCCGGTCCCCGTCCGGACGCTTCGATCCTAGGCCGGACGATCGCCGATGCCAATGCCGATGTGCGCGTGACGGCCGTCACGCGCAGCGACCCCACGCAAGCGGCAAACAGGCCCCGGCGCCGGCATCGAACAGCCGATGGCTGGCCTGGTTGGGGAGATACGTGATGAGGAAGATCGGGAAATTGCCGGCGGCCGCAGCCGCCTTGTCGATGGCGATGGCACCGCTGTCAGCCGAAAGGGCGGTCGCGGCGGAATCGGATGACAGCGAAACATTGTTCCCGCTCGCCTTTCTGGGGCTCGAGGCGGCGAAAGGCACGACCACGACCGAGGGAAGCGCAGGCAAGATCGAAACCGAACTGCTGATGACGCCGCTCGTATGGAGCGCGGCAAAAAAACTTCGGCAGGAAATCGGAACGCCGGTTTCGGCGAGACCGGGAAACGGAACGCCCTCCGAAACGCCCGCGCAGCCGCATGCCGCGCGCTCCGAAGTCGGGACGCCGAAGAAGGAAGAGGATAAGTCTGAAGCCAAAGTGATCGTCCCTATCCTCGGAACGTCCGCGCCGAACTTGCAGGCCTATCCGATTGTCAGTCACCGTCTGCGGCGCGCGGAGGTAGACTTGGACGGCGTGGGTAAATGGGTCTGCGCTGCGGCCGACAAAAAGGATGGCAAAGAGGTTGCAGCGGCGGATTCCAAGGAGGCGGGGGTCGATACCTCCCCACAGGCAATTCTCTCGACCCTAGCGGGCCTGCTCAAGACCGACACGACGGTGTCAGGCATCGACATCAAGGCGCAGGATGAAATGCTCCTGAATGCCCTGCTCGCCGAAAAGCCGAACGGCTATGGATGGTATGTCCCCGGCGAAAAGGCCAACTTCGATGGCGACGATCAGAGCCTCCAGAATCGTGCGATGGCCATCCTTGCAAGCCTCAACGCGCGCGAAGGCCTGAAATGCAAGGAAGACGAAGGAAAAAAGGCCCGACTTGCATCGGCCAGGGCGACGATGACGGCGCTCACTGCTCCGGGCGAAAAGGGCGCCCCCAGCTTGCTCGAGCAGGCCATGTTGCTGGAGGATCCGGCGTCGAATGCCGCCTATGTTCTGCGCGTCGCGATGGGAGGGAGCGGCGGCACGATGGTCAAGGCGCAGAATGTCTGGACAACGCTGGGTGCCGAGGCGCTCAGTTTCAGCTCCGGTTTGACCCTCAGCTATCGCCTCGTCGATCCGCGCGACGGCACCGTAAAGTCGTCGGGCATGATCGTCTGCGCCGGCCAGAAGCGGGGCTTCAAAAAGGCTCACGACGCGTCGGCGCTGACTGCAAACGATTCGGATTGTCAAAAACTGTGAGCAAGGCGACGGGAGCGAAGGGCGTGGACAATTGGCGAAAAGGGAGGATCGGCGCAACCGGGCCATTCGGGGCACGCATCCAGTCGGTCATCCCCGACGGCGAAAATGCCCGGCGCAACCCGCCGCCGCCCTTGCCTTCGATGGTCGCAGCGGTCGTGTCGCGGACGGGCGGGCTGCGAAGCAGAGGCACGGCCTTCTATATCGGCGATCATTGCTGGCTGACCGCCGCGCATATTTTCGTGGGCAAGGATTTCGAATTCACCGATGCCAGCATGTGCCCGCAGTTCGACGCCGACGACCTGCACAGCCGTTTCGACGAGGTGAGGCCGATCCTTCATCCCGAGTGGCAGGGCGACCGCTCGCTGGTGCATGATCTGGCGGTGATCAGGAGCCCGGCCTCGCCGGCGCCCGACCACGCGTTCGAACTTGTCGAAGCACCGGGCGGCGGCCATGATGGCAAGGCCGTCAACGTCATGGGCTATGATGGCAGCAATTCCTGGTGGGGCGACTTGCTGTGGCATGTGATGCCGCTGGTCCGCTGTACGGCCCATGCCCTGCAATATCGAAGCGACACCGTGAAGGGACAAAGCGGCGGACCGGTCATCTTGTGGCCGGTCGCCCCCGACTCCGCGAGCTGGCGTGTCATCGGGGTGCATTCCGAAGGGGTTGGGCACCCCAATACAGCCGCATCGGACGTGAATGTGGGCGCGCCGATTACCACCGCTACGCTGGCATGGATCAACGATCAGAAAAGGGCGACCTGACCTTGGCGGATGTCGCCGGGATATTGGCTAAGACGGGTGGCCGACGTGAACGGATACCGCGCGCATCACGGCAAACAAAGCTCTTGAAGATTGCGCCCGACACGGCGATAGGAGCCGCGAGGTTTCGGAGCCCGAAGCAAGCCCAGCGCCCCATGCGCAGGCAAGTCGGGGCTCCGGGATTGCGGGTGTAGCTCAATGGTAGAGCAGAAGCTTCCCAAGCTTACGACGAGGGTTCGATTCCCTTCACCCGCTCCAGCCCTTACCCCTCCTTCACCGCCACCGATTGCCCGACGAGCTCGATCTCGCGATAGGCGGTGAGGAAGGCGATGTCGGCGGCGTCGCGGCCGACGCAGATGCGCGCCATCGCGTCGGCGCGCGCCATGCCCGTCGCATCGACCGGGTGCCAGTCGCCCGCCAGATAGACTTCGGCGACGGCGTGGAAGTCCTGGGGTTCGACCCCGAGCGCATAGGCGCTCGCCATGCGCGCGGGGATATGCGCGGCGCGTGCGAGCGCGATCATCACATGGGCATAGTCACGGCACACCCCGCGCCGCTCGACGAAGCTGTCGAGCGCACCGGTCTCGGCAGTGCTCGTGCCCGCGACATAGGTGAAGCGGCTTTCGATCCAGTCGCGCATGCCGGCGATCTTAGCGCCGCCCTCAAGCTCGCCGAAGCGGCGTTCGACGAAGGCGTGGAACTTGTTCGAGGGGCAGTAGCGCGATTCGTTGAGATAGGGCACCGCCTCGGCGGGCAGCCGGTGCAGCGGCACCGCGGCGAGTTCCACGAGATCGGCGGCGGGGCGGTCGATCGCGACCAGCGCGCGATAGGCGACGCGCAAATGGCCTTCCTCGCGCAGCCAGATCGGATCGCAAATGCCGTTCGCGGTCGGCACGCGCGCCAGCAGGTCGGGCCGGCCGAGGTCGAGCGAAGCGTCGAGCACGCGCTGACCGTGGCCGTCGGCGGCCTCGATCTGGAGCATCAGGTCGACCGGTTCGGGCAGGCGGTAATTTAGGGAGGCGGAGATTTCGAGTTTCATCTATCGACAACGCATGGGGGAGGGATCGGTGCCGCTAGGCGCGCAGACGCGCCGGCGCAAGCCGCATCCGCTTTCCCGCCGGAACAGGACGATTTCGTGACCGCTTCGCGTACCATTCCCTTCATCGTCGCCACCATCTTCGTCGATGCGGTCGGTTTCGGCATCATCATGCCGGTGCTGCCGCAGCTGGTGATGGAGGTCGGTCGCATCGACCTTCCGCACGCGATCGAGGTCGGCGCGTGGATCGGGCTGGTGATGGCGGTTGCGACCTTCCTCGCCTCGCCGGTGCTCGGGAACCTGTCCGACCATTATGGACGGCGGCGCGTGCTGCTGCTGTCGCTCGGCGGGCTGACCATCGATTACGCGCTGCTGACGATCGTCGATACCTTGCCCTGGCTGTTCGTGGCGCGGGCCTTGTCGGGGATTTTCGGCGGCAGCTATGCCGCGGCGCAGGCGGCGATCGCCGACATCACCGAACCCGAGCAGCGCGCGCGCAATTTCGGCTTCGTCGGCGCCGCCTTCGGGATCGGCTTCGTCGCCGGACCGGCGATCGGCGGCTTCCTGGGCGAGATCGGGCCGCGCGCGCCCTTCGTCGCTGCGGCGCTGCTCGCGGCGGCGAACATGCTCTACGGGATCTTCGTTTTCCCCGAGACCTTGCGCCCCGACCGCACGCGCGCCTTCGACTGGCGGCGCGCCAATCCGCTGGGCGCGTGGCAGACGATGCGCGGCCTGCCCGGCATGGGCGGGGTCGCCAGCGTGCTGGTGCTGTGGCAGATCGCGAGCCTCGTCTATCCGATGACGTGGAGCTTCTATTGCATCGCGCAGCTCGGCTGGTCGCCGGGGATGATCGGCGCCAGCCTGGCCGCGGTCGGGGTGGCGATCGCGCTGGGGCAGGTCTTCGTCGTCGGCCCGGCGGTCGCGCGCTTCGGCGAGCGCGACGCCGCGACTTTGGGCATCCTGATCGCGGTCGCGGTCTATGTCGGCTATGCCTTCACCACCTCGACGCTGGGCGCCTTCCTGCTGCTGATCCCCGTCGCGCTGCAGGCGCCGGTGCAGCCGTCGCTGATGGCGATGATGTCGCGCCGCGCCACCGCCGAGACGCAGGGGGAGGTGCAGGGGATTTCGGCGATGGCGATGGGGCTGGGGCAGCTCGCCGCGCCGATCCTGCTGACCGGGACGATGGCGTGGTTCACCGCCGATGGCGCGCCGGTGCACTTCCCCGGCGCCGCCTTCATCGTCGCGGCGATTTTCGGCCTGCTGGCGATCGCGATGCTGCGCCGCCTGCCGCGCGCGACGCCCGACGCCGACCCCGATCAGATGCCGCCGTCGGTCACCGCATAGCCCGCGGCCTCGATCCCCGCGGTCAGCATCGCGACGCAGGCCGTCACGGCAGCGGCGTCGGTCGAGCGGATCACGAAATTGGCGCCGACCTTGCCGTCGCGAAAGAAGGGATAGCTGCCGATCGCGACGCCGGCGTGATCCTTTTCGCCCTGACGCAGCAGGTCGGCGACCTCGCTTTCGGGCGACCAGGCGCCAATCGTGTGCGCGACGAGCGGCGCGCCGCCCTCGAGCGCGCCGGTCAGGGCGTCGAGCATGCCCGCGGTGATGTGCGGCACCCCGGCCATGACGAAGAGGTTGCCGATGCGAATGCCCGGCGCGCCCGACATGCGGTTGGGGATCAGCTCGGCGCCGTCGGGCGTGCGCGCCATGCGCAACCGCGCCTCTGTGAGCTCGATACCGCGCCCGGTGTAATAGCGTTCGAGAATCGCACGCGCATCGGGATGGATGATCACCCCGACGCCGAGCGCCTTCGCCACCGCATCGACGGTGATGTCGTCGTGCGTCGGGCCGATGCCGCCGGTGGTGAAGACATAGTCATAGCGCGCACGAATCGCGTTGAGCGCCTCGACGATCTCCTCCTCGACATCGGGGACGATGCGCACCTCGCGCAGGCGGATCCCCTGCACGTCGAGCCAGGTCGCGATCTGCGACACATTCTTGTCCTGCGTACGGCCCGAGAGGATTTCGTCGCCGATCACCAGCACGGCGGCGGTCCAGATGCGTTCGTCGCTCATCGCTTTGCCTTAGCCCGCTGGCATGACAAAACAAGTCCGGGTGGACCGATGGCGATGTTCCCCTTATGTTCGATCCATCGATTCGCAATCATGGGAGAAATAGCATGGCCGACGAGCTGACTTTCTACACCAACCCGATGTCGCGCGGGCAGATCGTCCGCTGGATGCTCGAAGAGGTCGGCGCGCCCTATGAGACGCATATCATGGACTATGGCACGACGATGAAGGACGACGCCTATCTGGCGATCAACCCGATGGGCAAGGTTCCGGCGGTGGTGCACGACGGCAAGACCGTGACCGAATGCGCCGCGATCTGCGCCTATCTGGCCGAGGCTTTTCCCGATGCGGGGCTGGCGCCCAAGGCCGATGCGCGCGCGGACTATTATCGCTGGATGTTCTTCGCCGCGGGGCCGGTCGAACAGGCGATCACCGCCAAGCATTTCGGCATCGAGCCCGACGCCGACCAGCAGCGGATGGCGGGTTTCGGCTCGCTCGAGATGGCGCTCGACGCGCTTGAGACCGCGGTCGCGGGCAAGAGCTTCGTCGCGGGCGACAAATTCACCGCCGCCGACGTCTATGTCGGGAGCCAGATCGACTGGGGGCTGCAGTTCGGGACGATCCCGAGCCGCCCGGCGTTCGAGGCCTATGCCGCGGGGCTGCGCGAACGCGCGGGCTACAAGCGCGCGAAGGAAATCGACAACGGCCTGATCGCCGAGATGCAGGCGGCGGGGACCGCACCCGCCTAATTTTGAATTCCCTAGGGCAGCGCCTTGATCAGTTCGACCGCGAGCGGGGCGAGGCGCTTGATCTGCGGGTCCGCGCTTTCCGATGCGCTGACGTAGATCGCCTGCGCGAAGGCGCTGCTGTTGTGCACCGCCGCCAGGCCCGGCTCGCCGGCATAGGCGTCCTGCCAGCGGGCCGATGTGTCGGGGTGGAGCGTCTTGAACCACGCCGCCCAGGCGGCATCGTCGATGTCGGGCCGCTTGGCGAGATAGAGGATCGGCCGCGCCAGCCGCCCCGGCTCGCCGTGGACATAATAGACCGGCCCCGCCGGCGCGACCTGCGCAGCGACCGCGCCGAGCAGCAGCTCGGCGTCGGCGCGCGCGAGGCGCGGGTTGAGCGCGAGTTGAAGCATCAGGTCGGCTCCGTGCGCGACGCCGTGGCGCCAGCCTTCGCCCGCTACGAAACCGCGATAGTCCGTGACGCTGCGCAGATAGCCGGCGGCCGAGGCGGCGAGTGGGTGCAGTTCGGCGTCGGTCAGGAAGGGCGCGATGCGGTCGGCACGCGCGACTTCGGACAGTGCGAGCGCAGCGAAGGGCTTTCGGAAACCGGCCGCGTCGTCAGGCTCGGCGAGAGCCGCCTGTAGCCGTGCGTTGGCGTGGCGCAGCAGCGCGGGCGAGAGGTGCCCGCCGCGCAGGCCTTCGCTCCACAGCGTGAAGGCGAAGCCGTCGCGCACCGCCGGGTCGGGATCGCCGAGGCAGGCGAACAGCGTGTCGATCGCGGCGCTGTCGGCAGCAGGGAAGAGGCGCGCGGCGTACGCCTTCAGGTCGCCCTCGGCGGGACGTTCGACCTTGCAGGGCGCGGTTTCGGCGGCCATCGTCGGGGTGGCCAGCCCCATCGCCGCGGCGGCATACGCGCCCCAGATCGCTTTCATCCCCGCCCCCTTCCGCGCAAAGAAAGAGCCCGGCGAATCGCTCCGCCGGGCTCCCTTGTTCAGTCGTTCATCCGTCCGCTCAGTCGCGGCTGCCCAGGAGGTTGAGCAGGAAGGTGAACATGTTGACGAAGTCGAGGTAGAGGTTCAGCGCCCCCATGATCACCGATTTGCCCATCATGTCTGACCCGCGGACATAGAAATACATGCTTTTGATCTTCTGCGTGTCATAGGCGGTGAGGCCCGCGAAGATCAGCACGCCGATGACGCTGATGCCCAGCATCAGCGCGCTCGACTGGACGAAGATGTTGATCACGCTCGCGACGATGATGCCGACGACGCCCATGATCAGGAAGGTGCCGAAACCCGACAGATCCTTCTTGGTCGTATAGCCGTAGAGGCTGAGGCCGACGAAAGCGGCTGCGGTCGCGAAGAAGGTCTGCGCGATCGAGCCCATGCCGAAGCGCAGGAAGATCGTCGACATCGACAGGCCCATCACCACCGCGAAGGTCCAGAAGATCGCTTGCATCGCGCCGGTCGACAGGCGGTTGATGCCGAAGCTGAGCACCAGCACGAAGGCCAGCGGCGACAGCGCGACGACGAACCACAGCGGGCTCTGGACGAGCGAGAGCGTCACGCCGGTGTTGAAGGCGAGCAGCGCAACGATGCCGGTGAGCAGCACGCCCGAGGCCATATAGTTGTAAACCGACAGCATGTACGACCGCAGGCCGGCATCGACGGCCTGGTCCCTCGCGTCCGCGCCGGCGCCAAAACCGGAAGCCGCCATATTGGGGTCGTTCCAATTAGCCATTGTTTTCACTCCATAACCGGCCAGCCCATACCGGCCGTAGCCTGCAATATCGGCATTTTTCCCCTTGCTTTCAAGCGAAACCGGAAAAGGGGCTTGTTTGCGGTTTCGGCGGCGCCAGAAGGGCTTATGCTGGCGCGGCCATGTCGACCCACCGCCTGTTTGTCGCGCTGCGCCCGCCGCACGCCATCAGAGCCGCGCTGATCGCCGCGATGTACGGCATTTCGGGCGCGCGCTGGCAGGACGACGAGCAGCTCCACCTCACCCTGCGCTTCATCGGCGAAGTCGACCGCCACCGCGCCGAGGATATCGCCGCGGCGCTCGGCGCGCTCCACGCCTCCGCGGTGACCGCGCGCATCGCCGGGGTCAGCGTGTTTGAGCGCCAGGGGCGCCCGCATATGATGTGGGCAGGGGTCGCTCCGTACGAACCGATCGCCGCGCTGCACCGCAAGGTCGACCAGCTGCTCGCGCGCGTCGGGATCGCGCCCGAGCCGCGCGCCTTCGTCCCGCATATCACGCTGGCGCGGCTCAATCGTGGTTCGGGGCCGGTCGCGCCCTTCCTCGCGCTGCACAGCGACCTCGCAAGCCCGGACTTCGCCTTCGGCCATGTCACGCTCTACGAAAGCGAGATGGGGCACGGCGGGTCGCGCTATCACCCCGTCGCGCGCTATCCGCTCGCGGCGACGAGCGCCGCGGCGACCGCGGACACATCGTTCCAGGTCGCGGCGAAACCGCCGTCGTCGCCATAATAGGGGTCGGCGACGCTTTCGCCGGTGCGGCCCGGAACGAGGTCGAGCATCAGCTTGAGCTCTGCCTTCGCCTTCGCGGGGCGGAGCGCGCGGGCGTCGCGGAGGTTGGTGTCGTCGGCGGCGAGGATCAGGTCGAAGTCGGCAAAGTCCGATGCGCGGAGCTGGCGCCCGCGGAGGTCCGAAATGTCGACGCCGCGGCGCCGCGCCTCGGCGATCGCGCGGCGGTCGGGCGGATGGCCGACATGCCAGTCGCCGGTGCCCGCCGAATCGAGCGTCGCCTCGATCCCCGCGGCGGCGAAGGCGGCGCGCGCGGCGCCCTCGGCGAGCGGCGAGCGGCAGATGTTGCCGAGGCAGAGGAACAGGATCGCGGGTTTCCGAACATCGCTAGCGTTGCGCATATCGTCCTTCTTCACTCCCAAAGTTGAACCGACTTTCAACTTGCGCCTTTTCCCGGCTCTGCTAGCCATGGCGGCCAACGATAGAGGGTCAGGGAGAGGGTTGCCAGATGGTCGGGATCGACAAGGATAGCGCATCGGCCATTCCCGCCGTACCCGCCGAAAGCGAGCCCCGCGCCACCGGCTACAGCTGGTATGTGCTGTCGGTGCTCGTCGTCGTCTATATCCTGAATTTCATCGACCGGCAGGTGATCAGCATCCTCGCGGTCGACATCAAGGCGCATCTGGGGCTGACCGACGGCGACATGGGGTTCCTGGGCGGCGCGGCCTTTGCGGTCTTCTACGCCTTGTTCGGCATCCCGCTCGGCCGGCTTGCCGACAATTGGAGCCGGGTGAAATTGCTGTCGATCGGGCTCGCACTCTGGTCGGCGATGACCGCGCTCTCGGGTTTCGCGCGCAACCAGTTCACCCTGACCGCGGCGCGCATGGGAGTCGGCATCGGCGAAGCGACCGCGAGCCCCACGGCTTATTCATTGATTTCGGACTATTTTCCCAAGCGGCAAAAGGCGACCGCGCTCGCCATCTATTCGTCGGGGCTGTATCTCGGCGGCGGCGTCTCGCTGTTCATTGGCGCCTCGATCGTCCAGGCGTGGAACCAGGCCTATCCCGGCGGCGGGCCGATGGGGCTGGTCGGCTGGCAGGCGGCGTTCCTCGCGGTCGGCATTCCCGGATTGCTCGTCGCGCTGTGGGTCGCGACGCTGAAGGAGCCGGTGCGCGGCGCGATGGACGGCGCCGCCAGCCCGAGCACGCCCCAGGTTTCTGCGACGCCCTTCCGCGAATTCGCGCGCGACCTGTCGACGATCGTGCCGCCCTTCACGCTGATCGGCGCGGCGCAACGCGGGATGAGCGCGCTCGCGATCAACATCGGTTTCGCCGCCGCGATCGCCGCCTTCGCCTGGTGGATGATCGCGCTGACGGGTAATCTGCCGCAATGGTCGGCGGTCGGCCTCGGCTATTACGCCGTCTTTTCCTGGGCCTGCACCTTGCGCGCGCGCGACCCGGCGACCTTCCGCCTGATCTGGGGCACCCCGGCCTTCATCTGCACGACGCTCGGCTATGGCATGGTCAGCCTCGCCGCCTATGCGCTCGCCTTCTGGTCGGCGCCCTATGCCGAGATCGTGCTCGGGCTGCCCAAGCAGGAGCTGGCCTTCGTGCTCGGCGCCAATGGCGCGATCAGCGGCTTTATCGGGGTGATCATCGGCGGGCGGATCGCCGACGCGCTGCGCGCGAAGAATCCCGCGGGGCGCATCCTGATGATCATCTTCGGCGTCGTCGCGCCGATCGTCCCGATCTGGATCGGCTATACGACCCCCGACCCGCTGCTCTTCTACAGCATGAACTTCCTCGCGGGCATGTTCGGCGCGGCAGCGCTGGGCGCCGCCGCGGCGACGACGCAGGACCTGGTGCTGCCGCGCATGCGCGGAACCGCGACCGCGGCCTTCTTCCTCGGCACGACGCTCGTCGGCCTGTCGTTCGGGCCCTATATGGTCGGGCAGATTTCGGACCTGGCGGGCACGATCGTCGACGGCAAGCCGGTCGGCGACCTGCGCACGGGCATATTGTCGCTGATCGCCGTCGCGCCGATCGCGCTGGCGCTGCTGATCTACGCCTATCGCGCGGTGCCCGAGGCCGAGGCAACAATCGAGGAACGCGCGCGGGTTTGAGGTGCTCGTCGTCCCGCGCAGGGAGACGGGATGTTTACCCCGCCCGCGCCGTGATCACGCCGCAGACGATGCGGTCGCCGCTGTTGCCGCTGGGGTCGGTCTTGTAGTCGTCGGGCTTGGCGTGGATCACGAAAGCCGCGCCGTCGGCGTCGAGCAACGCGCCGTCGCCCGACAGGCGCGAGCCGACGAGGCGCAGCGTTGCGCGGCCGATCGTGTCGGGTTCGATCACCAGATTGGGCATGTCGCCATGATGCGCGCCCATCGGATTGTCGCGGCCGTGCTGGACATTGGTCGGGTTCCAGTGCGGGCCGGCGGTGGTATATTTGGGTGCATCGCACTGGCCGACGGCATGGACGTGCATGCCGTAGGTGCCTGCCGCGAAGCCGCGCGCGACGAGTTCGAGGCGGAGACCGTCGGTGTCGCGGTAGATGTCGACGCGGCCGCGGTCGGCGCCGCGCGCGTCGAACAAGGCCGCGCTGGCATCGGGGAGCGGCAGGTTCGACTGGGGATCCTTTTTCTTGCCCAGCGTGTCGCAGCCGCCGAGCGCGAGCGCCGACAGCGCGAGCGCGCCGATGGTGAGGTTACGGCCCATGGTCGAACGCATCGTCATTCCTGTGCTCCCCGGAAACTTCGTCGGACTCGCAATGCCGCGACGGCGGATTCGTTCCGTCCGACGCGACGATGTACCTATTCGCCGCTGGTGCCAATGGCGATGTGGCGGAAACCGTGGCGGGCGACTTCGTCGCGGCGATAGATGTTGCGCAGGTCGACGAGCAATTTCTCGGTCATGCCCGCGCCGAGCCGCGCGAGGTCGAGCGCGCGGAAGGCGTCCCATTCGGTGACGATCGCGACGGCGTCGGCCCCCTCGGCGGCGGCATAGGCGCTGGCCTTCATCTCGACCTCGGGCATCATTGGCGCGGCGATCTCCATGCCTTCGGGATCGTAGGCAGTGACGCGCGCGCCGGCGTCGAGCAGGGTCTGGACGATCGCGAGGCTCGGCGAATCGCGCATGTCGTCGGTGTTCGGCTTGAAGGTCAGGCCGAGCAGCGCGACGGTCTTGCCGCGGGCATTGCCGCCGAGCGCAGTGACGATCTTGCGCCCCATCGCGCGCTTGCGGAGGTCGTTCGCCTGCACCGTCGCCTCGACGAGGCGCAAGGGAACGTCATTGTCCTGCGCGGTCTTGAGCAGCGCGAGCGTGTCCTTGGGGAAGCAGCTGCCGCCATAGCCCGGGCCCGCGTGGAGGAATTTGGCGCCGATGCGGTTGTCGAGCCCGATGCCGCGCGCGACGTCCTGCACCTCGGCCCCGACGGCTTCGCAGAGGTCGGCGATCTCGTTGATGAAGGTGATCTTGGTCGCGAGGAAGGCGTTGGCGGCATATTTGATCATTTCCGCAGTGCGGCGGCGGGTGACGAGGATCGGCGCTTCGTTGAGGAAGAGCGGGCGATAGATTTCGCGCAGCACCGCCTCGCCGCGCGAATCCTCGGCGCCGATCACGATGCGGTCGGGGCGCTTGAAGTCGCCGATCGCTGCGCCTTCGCGCAGGAATTCGGGGTTCGAGGCGACGCTGTGCGTCCGGCCCGGCGACCCTTCGCGCAGGATACGTTCGACCTCGTCGCCGGTGCCGACGGGCACGGTCGACTTGGTGACGATCACGCAGTCGTGGTCGAGGGTCGCGGCGAGCTCCTCGGCGGCGCCGAAGACATAGGAGAGGTCGGCGTGGCCGTCGCCGCGGCGCGACGGGGTGCCGACGGCGATGAACACCGCGTCGGCGTCCGCCACCGCGGGGGCGAGTTCGGTGGTGAAGGACAGGCGGCCCGCGGCGACATTGGCGGCGACGAGCGCGTCGAGCCCGGGCTCGTAGATCGGCATGCGGCCGGCGTGGAGCGCGTCGATTTTCGACGCATCCTTGTCGACGCACACCACGTCATGGCCGAAATCGGAGAAACAGGCACCCGAGACGAGGCCGACATAGCCCGTTCCGATCATGGCGATTTTCATGCTGCGAAGCCTCTTGCTTTGGTGGAGCGGAACGGCGCGCGCGAGGGCGGGTCCTGCGGAAAGAGAGTGCGCGTTTAAAGCCAAACCGCGCAAAGGAAAAGGGCCGCGAATTGCTTCGCGGCCCCTGCCTTTTTACGCGATCCGATCAGCGATCAGAAGACGCGCGCATATTGTTCGTTGCCGACGAAGCCGAGCTTGCCGACGCCGCTGCGCTTGATCACCGCCATCACGCGGTCGACCACGATGTAGCGGGCATAGGGGTCGGGCTGAACCTGAAGTTCGGGCTCGACCGGCAGCGCCTTGGTCTGGAGCAGGTAATTTTCGAGCTGCGCCAGATCGACCGGCGTGCCGTTCCAGGTGATCGTCCCCGCGGGGTCGATCATCACCTTGTTCTTTTCCGGATCGACGTTGCTTTCGGCATCGGTCGGGACCGGCAGGTCGATCTTCACCGCGTGGGTCTGGACCGGGATGGTGATGATGAACATGATGAGGAGCACGAGCATGACGTCGATCAACGGCGTCGTGTTCATATCCATCATCGGTTCATTTTCGTCCCGATCGCCTACGGCCATGGACATAGGATTATTCCTTTATAACTAGCCGGAGCGCCTTAGAGGCGGCCCATCGTGCCCGAGCCGGGCGCCGGTTCGGAAATGAACCCGATCTTCTGGAAGCCGGCGAACTGCATCGTGTAGATCACCCCGCCGATGCACTGGTACGGCGTGTTGACGTCGCCGCGGATGTGCACTTCGGGGAAATTTTCCTCGGTGATGTTCTCGACCCCGCCGATGTCGGCGATCAGGTCTTCGAGCTTCTTTTGCCCACGTTCCAGCAGCACCTTCGAATCGACGGGGGTCTGGCCCCAATAGACTTCGCACGCGGTGCTTTCGGGATTGGGCTCGCCGTCGCCGTCGGTGTCCGCCGAGCGGACCGAGAGCAACACGTTTTCGGGCTTGGTCGTCGTCACTTCGAACGCCACATCGGGCAGCTTGAGGTTCACCGTCTCCAACACCACGGGAACCGTGATGAGGAAGATGATGAGCAACACAAGCATGATGTCCACGAGCGGCGTCGTGTTGATTTCGGACATCGGGGCGTCTTCGCCACCGCTTTCGCCTACACTCATCGACATAGGATCAGCATCCTGTCACTAAATAGTTTCATGGGACGATCCGGCCCCCGAAGCGCCGCCTGGAAGCGGCGGCGACGGGCGCCGGATTGCCGATCTTACTTCTTCGGCGCAGCAGCCGGGGCCGCAGCCTTGCCGGCGGGAACGACCGGCTTCACCTGGCCGCCCGACATGATCGAACCCAGAACGTCGTTCGAGAAGGTCGACAGACGGCGGGCGATCGCCTTGTTGCGGCTCTGCAGCCAGTTGAACGCGAGCACCGCGGGAACCGCCACGATCAGACCGATGGCGGTCATGATGAGCGCTTCACCGACCGGACCGGCGACGGTGTCGATCGAGGCCTGACCCGACGCACCGATCTTCACGAGGGCGCGCAGAATACCGATAACGGTACCGAACAGGCCGACGAACGGCGCGGTCGAACCCACGGTCGCGAGGAAGGCGAGGCCGCCGTTGAGCTTCGAGTTGATGTGGTTCTGCGAACGCTCGAGCGTGCCGTGCATCCAGTCGTGGGCTTCGACGGGGTCGGTCAGCTTGTTGTGCTCTTCGTTGGCGCGCAGACCGTCTTCGACGACCTGGCGGTAGGCGCTGTTCTTTTCGAGCTTCGCCGCACCTTCGGCGAGGGTCGGGGCGCGCCAGAAATTGGCGTCGACGGCCTTGCCCTGGTTCATCACCTTATTCTGTTCGAACAGCTTGGTGAACAGGATGTAGAGCGTGCCGACGAACATGATCAGCAGGATGAGGAAGGTCAGCTGCGAGACGACGCCGCCTTCGCAGAGCGCGGGGACGAGACCATAGGGGCTCTGACCCTCTTCCTTCACGCACATCGATGCGGGCATCAGGCTGAGGCCGGCGTCGTGGGCCGCCGCGGGAGCGGCAGCAGCTGCATTTGCGATCAGATTAAACATATAGGATATTCCCTCTCAAAGTCCGAAAATCGAGATATTTGGATATGGAGGCGGATACCTGCGCCGATCAGCGCGGAATCTGCCACCGGATACGATTGCTGTAGGTGCCGCCCGTGGGGTTGCCCGCACGGTCCTTGCCCGGATTGAACCGGCCGCGACGCGTGATGAGCTTGCAGGTTTCGGCATCGAGGTCGGCATGGCCGCTCGAAGCGGTCACGTCGCACGACGTAATGCGGCCATCGGCGCTGTAGGTGACGCGGAAGCCCGTCGTCCCTTCGCGCTCTTCGCGCATGGCGCGCGCCGGATAGTCGTCGTTGGTCGCCCAACGGCCGGGGTTGCCGCGCGGGGTGCCCGCCTGGCTGAGATCCGGAGCCGGCGGCGGCGCCGGCGGAGCGGGCGGCGTGTAGACCGGCGGCGGCGGAAGCCGCGGCGGAGTCGGCACCGACTGCACGGTATTCGTGCTCACCGGCGGCGGAATCGGCGACGGGGGAGTCACGACCGGCGGCGGCGGCGGCAGGACATTGTCCGGCGGCGGCGGCGGCGGCGGCTCCTCGGGCGGCGGCGGCTCTTCGACGTCCACCACGTCCAATTTCTCGGCAAGCTTCTTGACGATGCTGATGTTCAAGCCGTTGACCAGGCCATAGCCCAGAACAGCGGTGAACAGACCGACCAAGACGATTGCCACTACCCTGTTTTTAGGGTCGACATTATCACCATAAGCCATTCAGGGACGACGCTCCTTGCTAGATCATCCTGACACCAATCCATACCGTCGGGGAGAAGTTGCCAAATGCCCGGATGTTTTCCGATGCGTTCCGCAGACCCGGCGGGCTAGCGACCGGCTGTTCTGTTCTTACCGGCCGCTTCGTCGCACGTCCTATCGCGGTGGCGGCGAGTTCGCAAACCCTTTATCAGCGGTTAATGTGGGGCGCGCCATGATGGCACGCCGCCGGGTCAACCGGTGTCAGAGACAGAGCAAAAAGGACCAAGCATGCGTATCCTCCTCCCCGCCGCAATCGCCGCCCTTGCGGGCTTAACTGCTGGAATCCCGGCCGTTTCGGCGATGCAGGCGCCGGCGGCGGCGACGCCTGCCAGCCCGTACAGCTATGCCGACGTCGCCGACCTCGCGACGGCGGCGCCGATGGCGATCCACGCGCGCGTCGCCTCGGCCAGCGTGCTCAAGCCCGAGCGCGCGCCGGGCGTCGCGGCGGGGCACAGCCGATTCTATGTCGAGGCCGACGTGATCAGCCTGATTCGCGGCAGCGGGCCGCTCGCCGCGCGCATCGCTTACCTGGTCGACCTGCCCAATGCCGCGAACGGCAAGCCGGTCAAGCTCAAGAAGAAGCAGCCGCTGCTGCTCTTCGCGCGCCCCGTCGCGGGGACGACCGCGGGGAGCAGCAACACCGGCAGCGTCCGGCTGGTCGCGCCCGACGCGCAGCTGCCGTGGGACCCGGCGACCGAGGCGCGGCTGCGCGCGATCCTGACCGAGCTGGTCAAGCCCGGCGCGCCGCCGGCGATCATCGGGGTCGACAATGGATACCACGTCCCCGGCTCGCTGCCGGGCGAGGGCGAAACCCAATTGTTCTTCAACACCGCGACGGGCGAGCCGATGTCACTGACGATCCTGACCAGCGCCGACGGCTCGCGGCGCTGGGCCGCGGCGTTCGGCGAGATCGTCGACGGGTCGGCCGCGGTGCCGCCGCGCGATACGCTGGCCTGGTACCGCCTCGCCTGCGGGCTGCCGCGCCAGCTGCCGATGAGCAAGCTCAAGGGCACCGACGCCGCCGGCCAGCGCAAGGCGGCGTCGGATTATGCGGTCGTGCTCGGCGCGCTCGGCGACTGCACGCGGACAAGAAAGCCGCCGGTGGGGTAAAGCCGGGCTAGGGCCGCAATTGCGTTTCTTCGCCTGACGGCGAAGGCGGCACCGGCCCGCTCCCCCACCCGGCCTCCCCAACGATAGTAACCTAGGGAGGCCGGGTGGGGGAGCGGGCCGGTGCCGCGCGTTTCCGCGCAGCGGAAACAGACAGTTTGTTTCATCGCGAAAAGCCGATAGGGGCGCAGGCATCATATATAGGAGTGCCTGCATGTCGCCTTCCCCTGCCCCCGCTGCCCCCTGTCCGCCGCTGCGCGTCGCGCTCGCGGGGCTCGGCGTCGTCGGCGGCGGGGTCGTCAAGCTGTTGCAGGCGAACCGCGAACTGATCGCGCGGCGCGCGGGGCGCGCGGTCGAGATCGTCGCGCTGTCGGCGCGCGACCGCCACAAGGACCGCGGGGTCGACCTGTCGCGCTACCGCTGGGAAGACGACCTGTACGCGCTGGTCAATGCCGACGACGTCGACGTCGTCGTCGAGATGATCGGCGGCGCCGACGGCATGGCGCTGACGCTGGCGCGGCACACGCTGGGCGCGGGCAAGGCGCTGGTCACCGCGAACAAGGCGATGATCGCGCATCACGGGCTCGACCTAGCGCGGCTCGCCGAGGCGAAGGACACGCCGCTGAAATATGAAGCCGCGGTCGCGGGGGGCATCCCGGTGATCAAGGCGATCCGCGAGGGCGCCTCGGCGAACGAGATCGCGCGCGTCTATGGCATCCTAAACGGCACCTGCAATTATATCCTGACCCAAATGGAGCGGAACGGCGCGAGCTTCGCCGACGCGCTCGCCGCGGCGCAGGTCGAGGGCTATGCCGAGGCCGACCCGACTTTCGACGTTGACGGCATCGACGCCGCCCACAAATTGTCGATCCTCGCGGCGCTGTGCTTCGGGACGAAGCTCGACATCGACGCGGTCGCGACGAACGGCATCCGCGACCTGATCGCCGCCGACATCCGCGAGGCCGAGGCGCTGGGGCACCGCGTGCGGCTGATCGGCATGGCCGAGCGCGATGGACATGCTCTCTATCAGCATGTCCAGCCGTGCCTCGTCCCCGCCGACCATCCACTGGCCTATGTTCCCGGCGCGCTCAACGCTGTGGTCGCCGAGGGCAATTTTGTCGGCCGGCTGTTCTTCGAGGGCGCGGGTGCGGGTGCGGGGCCGACGGCGTCGGCGATCGTCGCCGACATTATCGACATCGCGCGCGACGAATATGGCCCCGCCTTCGCGATGCCCGTCGACGCGCTCGACCAGGCGCCCAAGGCCGACGCCGGGGCGCGCGTCGGCAAACATTATGTCCGGCTGGTGGTCGAGGACCGCATCGGCGTGCTCGCCGAGATCGCGACCGCGATGCGCGACGCCGGCGTCTCGATCGAAAGCTTCATCCAGCGCGGCACCGACGACCAAGACGGCGTGGTGATCGCGATCGTCACGCACGAAGGCCCGGCGCGCGCGATCGCCGCGGCGCTGGCGACGCTGGCGGCATCGGAGCATGTCGTCGGCGCGCCGATGCATATGCCGATACTGGCGTTGTAAAGGAAAGCCCCTTCCCCCTCGATGGGGGAAGGATGTGAAGCCTTATCGCCGCAGGCGATTAGGCGGAGCTGGATGGGGGTGAGGGTGCGTCCTTGCACCATTCGCTTCAGGCCGAAACCGCACCCCCACCGCTGCGACTAGGGCGCAAGGGCCCAAGTCTCGCTGCCTCCCCCATCAAGGGGGAGGAAATTGTCCATCGCTTGCAATCGCCCTTTCCCCTGTTACCCATGGCGCGGGGAACTAAGGGGGCGTTTTCATGGACATCGATATCGGACGCGGGCTGGCCGAGGCGCGGCGGCTGGCGCGCGAGCATTGGCAGGCGCTGCTCGCTTATGCCGTGCTCGGCGTGGTGCTCCCCTATCTGCTGCTGTCGAGCGAGCCGATCTTCAGCCTGCGCAATTTGATGGCGATCGCATCCGATCCCTGGACCTATCGTGTCGGCGGATCGATCACCGGGCCGCTCTATCTGCTTGGCATCGTTACGGTGATCGTGATGGGAGCGATGCTCGCGGCGTGGAATGCGTTGCTGGCCGAGATGCGCGAAGGCTATATTTCGGAGATCATGTACGGGATGGTCGCGGGCTTCGCCTATCTGCTCGCCTATGTGCTGCTTTATTTCGTCGTCGGACTGGTGGTGGTGCTGCCAGTCGTTCTCGCGATGGGCGCCGCCGAATGGCTGATGAACCCCGTCGTCGCGGCGATCCGCCAGCTCGTCTTTTCGCTATTTGGAACATGGCTGCTCGCGCGCTTCTGCCTCGTCGGGCCGATCATGGCGGCGCGCGGGTCGCTCGAACCCTTTTCGCCCTATGCCGAATCGTGGCGGCGTACCGCGAGCAGGCAATGGTGGCTGTTCGGCTTTTTCCTGCTCTACAACATCGCGTTCGGCATCGCCTTCGGCACGCTGGGCGCGCTGCACTTCTATGTCATCGCGACCAACGCGCCGGGCGGCCTCACCGAGACGCTGACGAGCACCGGCTGGGTGCTGCTGTTCGCGCTCTATTTCCTGGGGCAGATATTGATCCCCGCGGGCCTTTATCGCGCCGCGCAGCCGGGCGTGTCGGCGGCCGAGGTCTTCGCCTAGGGCTCTTCTTCGGCGGGCGGCGGGGGCGTGCCGGTGTCGGGGTCGGTCGCGCGCTTCGCCATTTCGTAGAGATGATTATATTCGGGACCGGGCGGAAAGCGCCCGCCCAGCGACATCCAGTTATAGGGCAGGCGGTCGAGCGTCATCGCGCTCACCGGCTGGTGCGGAATGCTGTCCTTGGTCGAGGTGCCGATCCCGGCGATCGCGCGCAGCTCGGGCGAGAGGCGGTGGCGGTCGGTGTCGCTGCCGCAGACCTCGATCGCGCCGTCCTCGCCGGGCTTGCAGCGCTTGATCGGATCGACGAGTTCCTTCGCCTTCGCGGCCGCGGTCGCAGCATCGACGCGCGGCTTGGGCGCGGGCGGGCCGTATACGGGGGCGGGCGGCGGAGCGTCCTGCGCCGCAACCGGCGTCACGATCGCGACACAGGCGGCGGCGAAAGCCGCGGCGAATCGCGCGATGGTTTCTCGACAAGCGGCGTTACCGACCATATGGCGCCCACCATGCCGACGGGGCGGAACAAGTAAAGACGGAGAGTGAGCGACATGACGAAGACCGGCAGCAACCTCGACCGGGTGCTCGTGCTCGAAATGGTGCGCGTCACCGAAGCCGCGGCGATCGCCGCCGCCAAGCTGATCGGGCGCGGCGACGAAAAAGCCGCCGACGCCGCCGCGGTCGAGGCGATGCGCGACGCGTTCAACGACCTCTATATGGACGGCACGATCGTCATCGGCGAAGGCGAGCGCGACGAAGCGCCGATGCTGTTCATCGGCGAAAAGGTCGGCAATGCGCCGGGCAAGGGGCCCAAGATCGACATCGCGGTCGACCCGCTCGAAGGCACGACGATCACCGCGAAGGCAGGCCCGAACGCGCTCGCGGTGCTGGCGATCGCCGAGGAAGGCTGCCTGCTCAACGCCCCCGACGTCTATATGGACAAGCTCGCGGTCGGCCCCGGCTATTCGCCGAACATCGTCAATTTCGGCAACAGCATCCGCGAGAATGTCGAGGCAGTGGCGCGCGAGAAGGGGTGCAGCGCGAAAGAGATCATGGTGTGCGTGCTCGATCGCCCGCGCCACGAGGCGATGATCGCCGAGCTGCGCGCGCTGGGCTGCGGCGTGGCGCTGATCCCCGACGGCGACGTCGCCGGCGTGATTGCGACGACCAACCCCGAGACCAATATCGACATCTATATGGGCAGCGGCGGCGCGCCCGAGGGCGTGCTGGCCGCCGCCGCGCTGCGCTGCGTCGGCGGGCAGTTCAAGGGCCGCCTGCTGTTCCGCAACGACGACGAGCGCCGCCGCGCGGCCAAATGGGGCGTCGAGGATCTCGACCGCGTCTACGACCTCGAGGATCTCGCCAAGGGCGATGTGATCTTCGCTGCCACCGGCGTCACCGACGGCTCGCTGCTGCGCGGCGTCAAGCACCGCCGCGACGGGGTGATGACCACCGAGACCGTGGTGATGCGCGCCTCGTCGGGCACGGTACGCTGGGTGAAGGGCGAGCACCGGCTGGGGTGAGGGGTTTGCGCCGGGTTTCGGGCGGTTTCGGACACAGCAACGAAAGCGCGGTGCGCCGACGTTGGTGAGATTGATTTCGCACAAAGACACAAAGACACGAAGATGTCGCGCTTGCCGCGAAGCGGCTTTACTCCTCCGATCTCGCTGCAAGAGTCGACGCCGATGAGAAGACGGCCTTTCGGCCGCAAGCTATCCCCTTTGTGTCTTTGTGCGAAACAAGAATCGCGCCCCATCAGCCTCAAACAACACTCGCTGGAGCCCGCTGCCAGACGTGCGCTCCCAGCCCAAAACGGCCGTCTTGACCCCCACCCTCCAACTGTATTATCATCACAATACAGTTGGAGGTCCAGATGCTGTCGCTGCTCTTCGCCCTCGCCACCCCCGCCGCCGATCTGCGGCCGGTGTTTCATTATCGCCGCACCAATGGCGACGGCAGCGAGGCCGAGGACATCTATGTCTTTGCCGAGGCGCCGGGGCGCATCGCGGTGATGAAGGAAAAGTCGCGCTGTACCAACGCGGCTTATGTGACCGCCGAGATCGACCCCGCGAGCGGGCAGGCCATGGCGCTGACCGGCGGGCGACTGACGCGCGATTTGACGCAGGAGCCCTTCGCGTGGCTGACGACCGCCGAGGGCGGCACGAAGCTGCACGCGCGGATCGGGTCGCGCGAGGCGGCGCCGACTTACGAGCTGGCGGTCACGGCGCCGTGGCGCGTCTATGATTTCGATTTTGCCGATATGGCGGCCTATCCGCCGAAAGAAATCGGGGCGCGGGCGGATTTCGGGTTCGACCTGCCGCTAATCCTGAGTGGCGACGACGGCTTCACCTTCAGCAATCGTGGGCGGATGAGCCTAGCGGGCGCCACGCGCACGCGGCATTTCGGCAGTCCCGCCATCCGCTATCGCGCTTCGGGTGCGGCGGGGAATGGGACTTTGTGGTTCGATGCGCGGTCGGGGGTGCTGCTCGAGGCGCGGCTGCCGCTGGCGAACCACAGCGAATATCGCGATTTCCGGCTGCGGTTGATCCGGACCAGCTATGGCGAGGCGAGCTGGAAGGCGGAGCTCGCCGATCATTGGCGGGGGTGTCCGCCCGCCGATGGCTGAGCGATCAGAAGATACCGGTCGCGATACCCTCCGCCAGCGCGGCGCCGAGGTCGCGGGCTTCGGCGAGGCGGGCTTCGGGGATGGTCTTGGCGGCAAGGATCGCCTCGGGGGTCTGCGCCGCGGTGTTGACGATCAGCGGGTCGGCGACGCGCTTCAGCCGCCAGCCGGTGGCGATGCGGTCGAGCTGGCGCTGCGCGCCCTCCCCGTCGGAGCCCGCGCAGATAATCGTCGCATAGGGACGGCCTTCGAGCCTGCCGAGGCAGGGATAATAGCAATGGTCGAACATCTCCTTCATCGCGCCCGACAGCGCGGCGAGATTTTCGGGTCCGACGAACAGATAGCCGCCGGCGGCGATCAGATCGGCGGGCGCGACCGCGTCCGCCGCGAGCAGGCGCGCGGTCGCAGCGCCCTCCGCGGCGGCGCGCGCGAGGGCTTGGCTGCCGCCGGTGCGGCTGTGCCAGACGATCAGGAGGTGCGGCGCGGCGGTCATGCGGCGATGCTTGCCAAGCCGCGGCGCGGCGCGCAAGCTGGCTCCCGAAGAGGGGGGAGACATATCATGCGCCGACTGACCACCGTGCTGCTGGCCAGCTGCCTGCCGTTCGCCGCCGCCGCGCAGGACGCCGCGAGCGAGGCGACGCGCACCGCGCAGGCCGAGCTGGCGAAGCGCCTGCCGCTCGACGACCCGCGCGATATGGCGAATGCGACGCGCGGCAAGCTTGGCGAGATTCCGGGCGGGGTGATCCTGACCAAGGACGGCAAGACGGTCTGGGACCGGCGGCCCTATGAATTTCTGAACGCGGCTGAAGCGCCCGATACCGTGAACCCGTCGCTGTGGCGGCAGGCGCGGCTCGACGCGGTGCACGGATTGTTCGAGGTCGTGCCGGGCAAGATCTGGCAGCTGCGCGGCTATGATATTTCGGTGATGACGATCGTCCGCGGCAAGAAGGGGTGGATCGTCGTCGATCCCTTGCTGTCCGAGGAGGCGGCCGCGGCGGGGTGGAAGCTGTTCGCCGACACGGTCGAGGTCAAGGAGGGCAAGAAGCCGATCAAGGCGGTGATCTTCAGCCACAGCCATAGCGACCATTTCGGCGGGGTCGGCGGAATCGTGACCCCCGAGCAGGTGGCGAAGGAGAAAATCCGGATCATCGCGCCGCACGGCTTTTCGGAGGAAGCGACCGCCGAGAATGTGCTCGCGGGGACCGCGATGGGGCGGCGCGCCTTGTACATGTTCGGATCGATCCTGGCGCCGGGGCCGGCGGGACAGGTCGACACCGGGCTGGGCCCCAAGCTGTCATCGGGGACGATCGGCTATCTGGAGCCGACCGAGACCGTGGGTGAAAAGGGCGGCACGCTGACGATCGACGGGCTGGCCTTCGACTTCCTCGACGCGGGCGGGACCGAGGCGCCGTCGGAGTTCGTCTTCTATATCCCCGCCTATAAGGCGCTCCACACGACCGAGGTCGTGACCCACACGTTGCACAATGTGCTGACCTTGCGCGGGGCGCAGGTGCGCGATGCTTTGCGCTGGTCGAAGGTGATCGACGCCACGCTCGTGAAATGGGGCGGCAAGGCCGAGGTCGCGATGGCGTCGCACCATTGGCCGACCTGGGGCGCGGGCGAAGTGAGCGAATTGCTGGCGAACCAGCGCGACGCCTATCGCTACGTCCACGACCGCACGCTCTTCCTCGCCAATCGCGGCGCGACGCTGCACGAGCTCGCGGACGCGACCGCCGAGGCGCCAGTGCAGACGCGCGATTTTGCAACGCGCGGCTATTATGGCACGCTGAACCACGACATGAAGGCGGTCTATCAGCGCTATTTTGGCTGGTGGGACGGCAATCCCGCGAACTTCAACCCGATCGCGCCCGAGGCGTCGGCGCCCAAATATGTCGAACTGGCGGGCGGCGCGGACAAATTGCTGGCGGCGGGGAAGAAGGCGATCGCGGCGGGCGACTATCGCTGGGCGGCGGAGCTCCTGAACAAGCTGGTCTTCGCCGAACCCGACAACAAGAGCGCGAAAGCGGAGCTCGCCTCGGCCTATGACCAGCTCGGTTACCAGGCCGAGTCGGGGGCGTGGCGCAACTATTATCTCGCCGCCGCGGCGAGCCTGCGCGGCAATGCGGTCGAGAGCGTGTCGGGCAATGGCCAGAGCCGCAGCTTCGTCAGCGCGATCCCGACCGCGGTCTTTTTCGACGCGCTCGCGACGCGCTTCGATGCGGCGAAGGGCAGCGGGCTGAAAGGGACCTTCCAATTCGTCCTACCCGACAGCAAGGAGAGCGTCGCGGTGTTCGTCGGCGGTGGGGTCGAATTCCCGCGCTATGGCATGACCGACCCCGCGCCGACTGCGACGATCACCATCGACCGCAAGACGCTCGACGATGTGATGCTGGGGCAGGCGCAGTTCCCGGCGCTGATGCAGTCGGGCGCGATCAGGATCGACGGCGACCGGATGGCGTTCCTCAGCTGGTTCGCGCTGCACCCGCCCGCCGACCCGCGTTTCAATGTGGTTGTCCCCTGACCCCCCGACCGACTAACGGAGCATCATGACCGACACCGACGCCCCCGCGCACCCGACTGACCCCTTCGACCCCAATGCGCTCAACACGAGCGAAGGGCTGAACCCTGTCGACCCGCGCTATACCCATGTGCTGCGCGTGACGACCGCGATGAACCTGGTGCCGATCGCCATTGCCGCGAGCGTGTTCGACGCGCTGCTGATCCGGCACCTCGAAGGGCCGTACGGGCTGATCACTGCGCTCGCCTGGCTGATCGCGATCTTCATGATCGTCAGTTTCCCCGCGCGGCGCATGCAGCGCTGGGGGTACCGGATCGGCGAGGGGCAGCTGCGCGTCGCGCGCGGCTGGATGTTCCGCACCGACACGATCGTGCCCTTCGTGCGCGTCCAGCATATCGACGTCGGGCAGGGGCCGGTCGAGCGCTGGTTCGGGCTGTCGCACCTGATCGTCCACACGTCGGGCACGCACAACAGCACGGTCACCCTGCCCGGGCTGCCCGCTGATCTCGCCGCCGCGATGCGCGAGACGATCCGCCGCCATATCCAGACCGATTTCGCATGAGCGACGCCGCCCTGCCCGTTTCCGATAGCGTCGGCGCCGAGCCGGACTGGCAGCGGCTGCACCCCGCGACGCTGGCGCTGGCGATTGTCAAGCTCGGCCCGCGTAGCCTGAACTTCCTGCCCGCGGTCGCAGCGCTGGGCTTTACCGGCAACTGGGTGTGGATCGTGCCCGCGATCCTGGCGTTCGTCCTGATCTCGCTCGCCTTTGCCTGGCTGAACTGGCTGCGCTTCCGCTTTCTGGTCGGCGACGACGAGGTGGTGATCGAGAGCGGCGTGCTGTCGCGCCAGCACCGCACCATCCCCTTCGACCGCATCCAGGACGTCGGCATCGAACAGGGGCTGGTCGCGCGCGCGCTGGGCATCGCAAAGGTCGGGTTCGAGACCGGCGCGGGCGGCGCGGGCAAGGAAAATGAGGCCAATCTCGACGCCATCTCGCTCGAGGCGGCGCAGGCGCTGCGCACGACGATCCGCGCGCATCGCAGCGGGGCGGTGGCGGCACCCGCCGCGTCGGCAGCGGCTCCGGCAGGTGAGGCGGCGCCCGTGGCTGCGCCCGTCGCCGAGGAGGAAGACCGGCTGCTCTTTGCGATGGGCCCGCGGCGCTTGCTGGTCGCGGGGCTGTTCAACTTCTCGCTCGCCGCGCTCGCGGTGGTCGGCGCCACGATGCAATTCTTCGACGACCTGCTGCCCTTCGAGTTCAACATGTTCGATCCCACCGACTGGATAGACCTCGCGGGGCAATATGGCCTCGACCAGTGGGTGATCGCGCACCGCTGGATCGCGGGGCTGGGCGCGCTTTTCTCGCTGCTGCTGATCGGTTTCGTCAGCGGCATCGCGACGATGGTCTTCGCCAATTGGGGGTTCCGCCTGACGCGCGAGCCCAAATCGCTGCGCCGCACACGCGGGCTGACGACGCGCACCGACGTCGCGATCCCGGTGCGCCGCGTGCAGGCGGCGATCCTCGTCACCGGCTGGTTTCGCCAACGCTTCGGCTGGCACCAGCTGCGGCTCCAGAGCCTCGCGAGCGACGGCGGCAAGGAGAAGGACCATGAGGTCGTGCCCTTCGCCAAACTCGCCGAGATCGACCCGGTGCTCGGCGAGATCGCGATCCCCCGGCCCGCGGGCGACGCCGACTGGCAGCACAGCCACCGCATCGTCGCGTTGGGCGGTTTCGTGGGGTCGGTGGGCGCGACGTTCGGCGGACTGACCGCGGTGGCCTTCGGCCAGCCCCTCGGCTGGCTCGGCCCGATCGCGGGTCTGCTGATCGCGCTTGGTTCGCTGTTCGGCGCGCGCTTCCATCGCTGGGTCGACCTCGGCGACCGCGTCGCGATCCGGCGCGGGATGTGGAAGCCCAAGACGACCTTGCTGCCGCATGCGTCGGTGCAGAGCGCCGACCTCAAGACCGACTTCATTCTGCGCCCGCTGGGGCTCGCGACCCTGGTCTTCGGGGTGCCCGGCGGCAGTTCGCTCGCGACGCACGAGATCCCCGCGATCCCGCGCGGTGTTGCGGAAGAGTTGCGCGCGCGCATCCTGACCGCCAAGACACGGGCATGACCGACACCGCTCTGGGTATCACACACTCGATCGCCGGGCAGCCGTGGCATTGGCGCCGCGCGAGCGCCGACATGGCGTCCGAGAATCTGGCGCCCGACGATCTGGTCACGCAATTGCTGCTCGCGCGCGGGGTACCGCGGGGCGACCTCGAACGCCAGCGCGTGCCGACCTTGCGCGGCTTCATGCCCGACCCGGCGCTGTTCAGGGATATGGACAGTGCCGCGGCGCGCCTCGCCGACGCCGTGGAAGCGAAAGAGGCGATCACCATCTTCGGCGACTATGACGTCGACGGCGCGACCTCGGCGGCGCTGCTCGTGCGGCTGCTGCGCGATCTCGACGTGCCCGTGGGCGCCTATATCCCCGACCGGCTGATGGAGGGCTATGGCCCCTCCGGCGCCGCGCTGGTCAAGATCGGCGAGGCGGGGTCGAAGCTGATCGTCACCGTCGATTGCGGCGCGCAGGCGTTCGAAGCGATCGCCGAGGCCAATGCCGCGGGGGTCGAGACGATCATCGTCGATCATCACCAATGCGCGACCACCCTGCCCGCGGCCTTTGCGGTGGTGAACCCGAACCGGCTCGACGAGGTGCCCGATGCGGCGGTGCACGGCAATCTGGCGGCGGTCGGCGTCGCCTTCCTGCTCGGCGCGGCGCTGCTGCGCGAATTGCGCACGCGCGGTTTCTTCGCGACTCGGGCCGAGCCGGCGCTGATCGAGCTGCTCGATCTCGTCGCGCTGGGCACCGTCGCCGACGTCGCGCGGCTGACCGGCTTCAACCGCGCGCTGGTGACGCAGGGCCTCAAGATCATGGCGCGGCGCGGCAATATCGGGCTGGCGGCGCTGATGGATGCGGCGCGGCTGACCAAGGCGCCGACCGCGACCGATATGGGCTTTGCGCTGGGGCCGCGGATCAACGCGGGCGGGCGCGTCGGCAAGTCGGACCTCGGCGTCCGGTTGCTCACCACGTCGGACCCGGACGAGGCGGCGGAGATTTCACAGGAGCTCAATCGCCTCAACGAGGAGCGCCGCGCGATCGAGGCGGGGGTGCTCGAAGAGGCGCTGGCGATGAGCGAGCGCGCGGGCAATGCGCCGGTCGCGATCGTCGCGGGGAATGGCTGGCACCCGGGGGTGATCGGCATCGTCGCGGGGCGGCTGAAGGAAAAATTGCACCGGCCGGCGATCGTCATCGCGGTGGGCGAGGACGGCGTCGGCAAGGGATCGGGGCGCTCGATCAGCGGCGTCGACCTCGGCGCGGCGATCCTCGCGGCCAAGGAGACGGGCCTGCTCGTCGCGGGCGGCGGGCATGCGATGGCGGCGGGGCTGACCGTCGCGGCCGACAAGCTCGATGCGCTGGGCGCTTTCCTCAACGAGCGGCTTGCCGCCGATGTCGAGCGCGCAAGCGGTGATCGCTCGCTGCTGATCGACGCGGTGCTCGCGCCGCGCGGCATCTCGCCCTTGTGGTGCGAGGCGATCGAGAGCGCCGGGCCGTACGGCGCCGGCTGGCCCGCGCCGCGCGTCGCGACCGGGCCGGTGCGAATCGTCGAGGCGGGGATCGTCGGCACCGACCATGTCCGGCTGATCGTGTCGGGCGACGACGGCGCGCGCTTCAAGGCGATCGCCTTCCGCAGCGCCGAGACCGAGCTGGGGCAGACCCTGCTCCACGCGCGCGGCCGCAAATTATGGCTCGCGGGGCGCGCCAAACGCGACGATTGGGGCAGCCGTCCGGCGGCCGAGCTGCATTTGGAGGATGCCGCTTGGGCCGATTAGCTTGTATCGCCATTCGGCCCATGGCGGCCTGCAAATGGCGATTTCTCGGGCTTCCGGTGCTCACGTACTGAAGTACGCTGCGCTCCGGGTCCCGAAAAATCACCATTTTCGACTCGCCCTGAACCAAATCGCGATACAAGCTGGCGTTTGCGGTGCAGCGAAGCGCTTGACCGCAAAGATATGCCCGTCTAAGGCGCCCGCTCACCGAACGACGGCCCCTTCGTCTAGCGGTCTAGGACGTCGCCCTTTCACGGCGAAAACACGGGTTCGAGTCCCGTAGGGGTCACCATCGGCGGTCGTTAGCGCGGCCCCTTCGTCTAGCGGTCAGGACGCGGCCCTCTCACGGCTGAAACACGGGTTCGATTCCCGTAGGGGTCACCAGCTTTTCCGGGATTTTTGGAATAAGTCCGGTCCTTTTCCCCAATGAATCCCTAATATGCGCTCCCGCGACGTCTCGTTTTGCCCCTCTATTTTCCACTAAAATAGTCCGGCCGTCGGTTCGGCAATCAGGGCTTCGCTATCCCCAGCGCACGTAACCGCGCCAGCGACCCGATCATTTCGACCGCGCAGCGTTGGTCCAGTTCCCAATAGCGCTCTTCGAGCCGCGCATAAGTGCGGTGCCACATTCCCTTCGGTCGGCGGATCGGCTGCTCCCAGCCTTGTTCGCATCCCAACCGCTTCTGGAGCCGGAACAGTTGGGAGAATGACCGGTCGCGCGCACCCTCGCGTTGCGACTGATAGCCCAGCCGCCAAGCCTGTCGCGATGCGAAGCGGTCGCCGCCGCTCGGCATATACAGCTTGTCGGCGCGCACCCCGCGATAGGGGCAAAGCATCCACCATCGCCGCCCGCCGAAATGGGGCTGGGTCGAAACCAGAGCAATCCGCTGGGTCACGCTTTCCGGCTCGCGGCCATAGGGCGTACGGCGATATTCAAGCGTCAACGTCGCCGCGTCGGGATCGGTCATGTCGCACCGATAGCCGATCCAAGCGAAGGTCTCGCCCCGGCGCTGCCAGCTCAATTGACCGCTGCGCATCTCGCCATCGGACGCGCGACCGGTGCGCAGCATCCACGAGAGTTCGACGAACAGCGCGTTGTCCGCAAGCGGTCGCCCGCCTTGCCTTCCTGATCCGTAGCCACCCATGCCACCATCATAGCACCGATTTGGACGAGGCGAATCATCCGATTGCGAGGTCGCTAATGCAGGCGTCGCTCCAGTTCCTCCACACGGCTTTCCAACTCGGCAATGCGTGCAATCGCATTTCGAGAGTTCGCGTCGGCGACGTCCAGGCGATTGTAATCGCCCTCGGTAAAACGGCGCGTGGCATTCTGGCCGCAGCTCGCAACCAAGAGGCTGGAGATAATCAAAAACGCATAGGGCAGGCGTCTGGGCAGTTTCATGGTCATTCCCCCGATTGTTTGCGCAGACTATCAGGTCCATTCTGGCCTGTTGTCCACAGCGGCGTCGCCAAGATTTTCCTAAATCAATTGGGAACGGTACGCCGGGGAACAGTCGGAACCGCCGCCTCGCGCGCGCGGGCGAAAATCTGTGTTAGCGTTCGCGCGGCAGATTGGCGGCGCTATCCGCTCACGGAGCAAGGGATGCACCTGCCCCCTCCCCCTATTTTCGCCTATTTTAGAAAAGCCGCGGTACCCGCCTCATATGCTGAATGTCCGAAATGGGGTGGAAAGCGGACGGTTGCGGTCGGAATGATGTGGTTAGGATGAGCCTGTCAATAGGATGGTAAAGATGCAGGGGAAACAATTTCCCATCTCCTAGTTGTCTGGCTATTCTGGCCTCCATGCTGGTGGATGGAAAGGACGCAGGGGGGCGAAGGCTGTCTACTGCCGACGCAACACGCGCTCGCATTTTGACCTCCGCTCAACACGCGTTTTCCTCGCGGGGTTATGGGGACGTGGGCCTGAGAGCGATTGCCGCGATGGCTGGTTGCGATACGACCCTCATTCAACGCTACTTTGGACCCAAGGAGCGTCTATTCGAGCGTGCGCTGGCAGAGACACTCAATGTAGGGCCACTTCTCGACGGACCTCGCGAGACCTTCGGAGCACGAGCCGCCGCCTTTTTTGGGCGTGAACGCGGCACCGACGTTCAACCCGTCCAAATGCTGATCTTTGCAACGTCCGACCCCACTTCGCGCGCCATCGCACTTCGCCTCATGGAACAGCAGGTTGTGCAGCCAATCGCCGATTGGTTGGGCGGTTCTGATGCGAGGAAACTGGCAGTTCGCATATCAATGATCTGTAGTGGATATTTTTTGTACAGCCGCATACTCAACCTAGAGCCCGAAACCGCTGATGCTGGTGCCATGACAGATCAATGGTTAGCCGAACAACTGCAGATGGTTGTCGAAAGCTCCCACTAGCCACGCTCCCGACATGCGCTTATGTCCACACCTGTGGACACGATTCGTGTGGCGAACAAAGTTGGGGAGAATGCGAAAATGAGAGCCATCGAATTTAACATCGATGTGACGCCCGCTGTCGAACTTGGGGAGGACGCGCACATAGCCGTCACCGTGACGCTGCCCGATCCTTCAACCATGCCATCCCCACCTATCGTTTGCTTCGCCAAACCCGGCGGTGGTTATTCCCGCGGTTATTACACGGTTGATCTACCCGGTCCCGTTCGCGGCGCGCAGGCGGATTGGCACGCACAGCGCGGCTGGATTTTCGTCTCTGTCGATCATCTGGGCGTCGGTGACTCCAGCATCCACGACGCCGCAAAACTCGACTATACGACGACGGCCGCCGCCAATATGGCGGCAGAGACGGAAATATTGCGCCTTCTGGCCGAGGGCGCATTAGTCGAGGAATTTCCAAAGATTATCGATCCGGTCAAAATCGGTATCGGCCAATCGATGGGAGGCTGTCTGACTATCATCCAGCAGGGACGCTACCACTGTTACGATGGCATTGCAGTGCTCGGCTATTCAGCGGTGCATACTCATCCACCCGTACGCCCTGGGACAGAACCGATTGTCGCGCCATGGCTGCCACGCGACACGCTGCTTCACGGCGCTGTTCCCGTTGTGGTGAACGCGGGGGCCGTCCAGCGCTTCAAAAGCAAGATGGCAATAGGGGGGGATGCCGCTTCAGCGGTAGCCGAGCACCCGATGCTATGGGGATTTCATTTCGCCGACGATTATGATGCCGAAATGAAATCAATCGCCCTGGTCGACCTTGCGCGGTTCTTTCACATCCATGACCCAGCCAGACAAGTGGGCGTCGTCTGCCAACCGTGGGGATCATTAACGACGCCAGGAGCGGTAGCTCAGAGTTGCCTAACGCCAGGAGCGGTTGCGCCTGAGGCTGCTGCAGTCACCGTGCCGGTGCTCGTCGGGATGGGTGAACGAGACACGACAGCGGATGTGCCAGGTGAGCCTCGCGCTTATCGATCATCACCCTCTGTCGACATCTTTGTCTGCCCACGGATGAGTCACATGCATAACTTTGCAGCCACGCGCGGCCTGTTTTGGGAGCGTATCGCTCGATTTGCCGATTGGGCCGCTTTCTACAAGATGAGCAGACAAGGCGCGTCCTAATGAGTGCCGGATATGATGAAGCGCCGCTTACGGTCCGCAATTGGTCGATTGCGGTCATTCCGCCGAATCCGCTCGAATGGCAGCAAACGACCGTTAGCAGACGCTGGGGCGCCCCCTCGACCAAGATGTTGACCTAGGCTAACGTCCATACAGCTTGGCTCGGGGGCAGTTATGAATCGTTGGACTTATAGATTTGTCATGACGTATTTTATGATGATGACAGCTCTCGGGACGATCCTCTCTTCTCAAGTCTCGGAACAAACTCGGTGGGACTTGTATTGGATTTTAGTCGGAATGGTTGTCGTCCTGCTTTTCGATGGCTTGGTTAAGAAAGTTCAGCGCATGATTGACGCCAACGCTTCCGCTTAGCGGCTCCCCGCCACGCCCGCGATTGGTCGTTAGCTGCCGTTCCGGCATTTTCGACGGAACGACTGGAAACGACCGATTACGGACGTTGAGAGAAGAGGCTCGGAAGCGCTGGCGACGATTATCGCCACATGCTAAGCCAAGTAATGAAAAATATTGTAGAAATTACCGCGGCGTTACAACCTCCGCAGCGAGTACGCCTTCTTGGCCTGCTGGAAAGCAAGCGTGAGCTGCCGTGGGAGGAGGGTGACGACGAACTCAAGGGCCTGCGGCTGATCCATATCCGGCGACTGCAGCGCGGCAAGGAGACGACCGAACTGAACAATGACGGTTGGGCGGTTGCGATGCAGATAAGCGGAACCGGAGCTTGACGTTGCTGGCTTGAGCCGCGCGAGACTATATTGATGGCGCCGCACGTCCGCTCGCGATGACGTATTGATCGCGCTTATCGCGGAGCTGTCACAATCGGGGGAGCGACAGCAAGGCGATCGGCGGGAAACCGCCGCCTGCGACGGTCAGATAATGGCGGCGCGAGGAAGCCTGCTCCTTGATGACCACATCGACTTCGGCATTTTGGAACCATATCCAGAACCGATGGGTTCCCCCGCCAATCCAGTCGATGATCTGATCGGCGAGGAACAGGCTTTCACCTACTTTTACCGCGTCGATATGTTGGGTACGGCCATTGCCGGCTCCCAGACGGACTGCGACGATTTCATAATCGGCCATAGACGGCTGCGACCTCCTCTACGACGGGCTAATAGCGTACCGGCACGATGCGAATCCGGTCGATCGCACCGGGCGAGGCGCGAGATCGGGCGATGGCAGCCGCGCGCAGATGGTCGAGGGTCACAGCGTCATAGCCGTTTTCGTCGGGTTGCATGGGCAGGTCGGTTTCGACCACCAGAATGACTTTCCGTGCGAGCCCGTCGATTTCCCATTCGAACCAGCACCGCACGATATGGCTCGCACTTGGGGGCTCATCGGGCATGTTGTTCGGCTGGCAAGATCGATTGCGCGCGGATTTCCTGTTCGACGCTGGCAAAGCCGGCATCGCTTTGCGTTGCGATAGCGAGCGGACGGCCGCCAACGCGAGGGTTGTCGACATTGAGGAAGTCGAGGGCGGGGCTGCGCCCTCCGAGCAACCGGAACGCAAGGGTACTTATGGCGCCCTGTCGCCGTGCCGCTTCCGGTGTGAGCGGTGTTGCCCTGCGATTCTTTCGGAAGGGGTTTGTGCGCGCGCTCATCGAACGCTGGCGCATTTCGGTCAGATCAGGCGTCATTTGCTTGTTCCTCTGATGCAGGGCCTTCGCACCGCCGCCGCAGGGCGGCGCGCGCGTCGTCGATGTTCGAGTATCGAAAAGGCCCGACCTTGAATTGTTCAACAAGGAAATGCTCGATGCCCTGTTCCGATTGTAGCGCGGGGGACCGAGATGTTTCTTCGCTAGCTCCTGGTGCCCGAGGCAGCCTCGCGGCGAGGGCAGCCAGCTTCTCCTCGTCCAGCCCGAGCGCACGGTAGATATCGCGCCCGATGATCCAGATTTCTTCCTGAACTTCGGCAAGGCGGCCGACCACGTCGTCCAACGCGTAGGAGGCTCTTTCTTCGTCGCTCATGGCAAGGGCTTCGTTGACAAGCAGTTCGGCAATCAGCGTGTCGCCGACAAAAACCGGATAATCTTCCGCGCGCTCAGGCGGATCAGGGCGCGGGCCGTCTTGCGCATGATCTGGCACGGAAGGGAAACCGTCCATCAGACCGCGGCGCTCGCGATATTCGTTGATCCGCTTCGCGTAATAGCGGGGCAGATCGAAGTTTGGCAGCAAATGGCCGTCGCGACGCGCTTGGCTCACCGCCATGAGCGCCATCTGGTGATGATAGAGAAGTTGATTGAGATCCATATACGCCTCCCGTTTTGCGGGAGCGCGAGCGTCTCTCAGTCACCGGCATGCGGACGAAGCCGAAGATATTTCGTATGTAGGAAGCGCGACCCATATCTTCAATGGAAGCGTGACGTCCGCTTCCCACCCCACTTCAGACATTCGGCTAACCGGCCGCCCACGTCAGCTTTCTGTTCGTTGTCGCCATCCTTGCCAAATTCGGATGCGTGCGCCGCTGATTTGGCAATGCTGCCCCCAAACGGGTGCATCGGGCCATCGCCACCCTTCGACCCCCAGATTGCCCTCTAGCGCCATCGGAGCGGCTTTCAGCATATAGTGCAGCCGCGCGTTCAGTTCGCCAGCGTAGGCCACCCGCGCCGCATCGCTGGCGCCGGGATCGGCGGTCCGGAATTTCTTTGTATCTAGCGTGCGGGGCACATAGCGCCCGCCCGGCGTCAGTTGCTTTACCCAACGTCTCGGCATTGGCGAAAAGAGCGGCGCCAGATTGTTCGGGACGTGCATCAACAGGTGGATATGCAGTCCGCCCCGGTTCGCGCCATCCTCCATTACCCAAGCCCAGACCAGCGGGCGATGCCCCCGCGCACCCAGCCAATCGCGCGCCAGCTTCAACCAGGCGGCCGTCACGCGTCGGACCGCGACCGCATCCTGTCCGATACCGGCGTTGACCCATGCCAGCGTCACGAAGCGATTGAACGGGCACCCGGCTCCCCATGCCTTGTGCGCCGCTGCGATCAGGTCTCGGCACTCGCGTTCGATCAGCCGGTCACGCTCCCTGCCCCTGTCACGCCGTCCGCCGCGCTTCAACAGGCGCGGGCCTGCTGCCGCGTCAACCGCGCGCGGGGTCATTCGATCCGCCTAATAATAGGGCAGCGGGGGAGTCAACTCGGCAAGCCGTTGATCCTGCTAGACAATGCGCGCATTCGGCCCGGCTGTTCCGGAACACCGGGGCACAATATCGCGCAAGTTTCAAAGGTACGCCCAGCGCCAACAGGGGACACTCCAACACCGATCAAGGGAAATGGAGCCGGGACCAATGGCCCCGGCCCCGCCGTTCGACTGATCTCAAATGGCCGTCGCGTCGTGCGATTCCATTTGATCACAATCCGTGAATCGGGGTAGAAAGCAGTTATCCAGTCCGCCAAGATTTGGATACCGCGTCGGCGAAGGTCTAGGCTTTCGTCGGCGCTTTGGCTTTCAGATCCGGCTCAGTTATCGTTAGCGAGCGAGTCCGCCCAGTTGCTTGCATCGGTCGCGCGAACACGAACCGCACGCCCGATATGCACCGGTGCCAAATCGCCATTGGCGACCAGCCGGTAATAGGTCGAACGCGAAACCGCAAAACGGTCGCAAAACTCCCGAACAGTCAGAAATTGCCGTGCTGTCATTCTATCCTCCTTCCTAAGGCGGGGTGCCCCCTTTGCTGGGGGTGTAGGCCACCATCCACCTATAGCAGCACCGGGGAACGCCGTGATGCACTTTTTGACAGATTGAGGACTCAACTCGTCGCTATTCCGATTCGTTTGGCGGCTTGTTGCAAAAGGCATATCGCGCTCAACCGGCGGTTAGCCGCCAATTTTGGCGCTGGCATTCGGGGCGCCTCGCACCCCTTAAATTTTTCCACCTTTCCAAAAAATGATCGAAAACCTGCTTATCGAGGTCGGTCGCCTGATCACTTTTTGTTCGACTCGGCCGGATCGACCGAAAACCTTCCCTATGCGGAACAATCTGCCCCGATCACGGCAACAATCACGGCTGCCGAGCCGGTTCCAACCTAGCGACATTGCTGGCTTCAACAATGCCCAGCCCCGCGACCGCCGTTCGAACGGTATCCGCAACGTAGGATTTAGACAGGTGCGCATAGTGGCGCCGCGTGATGCGTTCGTCCGCATGACCCAGTGCCTCGGCGATCACGGCCATCGGCACGCCTCGCAACGCCAGCCGTGCCCCGTAAGTTCGGCGCAGATCGTGAAAGCCTGTCGGCGCGAGCTTGGCCGCGACGCATGCAGCCGCCAAGGGACGGGCCTGATGCGATGGCCCCCATTTCTTCCCGTCAGGACGCGGAAAAACCAAACCGTCAGCTTCTTTGCCGACCGTCGCCTGTTCGAATAATTCGACCCCTTCGCCTTCAAGATAGACCGCGCGAGGCGTCCCGGCCTTCGTTTCGCGAAGCCAGACAGTCTGTGATTGCCGGTCGAAATCGCGAACCTCCAATCTCGCGAGTTCGGAATAGCGCGCGCCAGTAAGCAGCGCGGCCTGAACAATCGGCCGAAACGCGCGGTCGGTGGCATTGGTCAGACGCCGGGCTTCATCGTCGGTCAGGTATCGCAAGCGGGGCGCATCGGCCTTCGCAAAGGGCTTCACCCTGCGCCAAGCATCGTCGGCACCGACTTTCCCGTCACGATAGGCGCGGTTCAATGCGGCTTTCAGGATAGTCAGAATGCGGTTCGCGCTTGACCGACGACTGCGGCGGGCTTCGTCGGTGTCCGCTGTTACCCGAACATTCTGCGATGCGCCTTTCGCCGTTCTCAATCTAGCCGGGGCGCTCGCAAGGCTCATCAACCAGTCATGAACAATCTGGGTAGTCAGCGCCGCGACCTCGTGATGCCCCATTTGAGGGCGCACGATAGCTTCGATCCGGCGGCGAGTGTTGGCGATGTCCTTCCCTTGAAATCCTTTCAGATAGTCGTCCAAGGCGTCGGAAACGTTATAGGCCCCGCGTTTGCGCCCGGCATTCTGCTCTAGCGATTGAAACCAAAGGCGCGCGGCTTCCTGCGCCTGTTTGAAATTGAGAATGACCGTGCCATCAGCATCGGCCGTGTCGTCGGCCTCGGCGATGGTCGTTTCCTGATAATTCGCCCCAGCCCCGGCTCGACGATATCGCGCCACCCATTTCCCGACGCGGGCGCCCCGATAATATCCCAAATGCTCGCCTTCATTCAGCGTCATCCAATAGGGCTTCTTCCGGGCTTCGAGCCGCAATCGCTGCTCGCGTTTCGAAAGCTTCGTGTCCTGAACCACGCGCGCCATAGCCTACCTCTTCGCCATTTCCCTAATGCTTCCCCAATATACATAGGGAAACACCGTGGCGCAATGCGGCACATCGCCTCGCAGAAATGCCCAGACATCCTTTGTTTCTGCTCATTTCCCGTCGCACCGGCGACCGGCAGAATTGCGTATGTTAGCGCCCTCTCACGGCTGAAACACGGGTTCGATTCCCGTAGGGGTCACCAAATCGCCGCAAAGGCGCAGAAGTCTCGGTTTTCTGTTCGTTAGTGACTCGGTGGGTACACCAAATGAGTACACAAAGGACGAACAATCATGAATCCGAAGGGACTCTGGCGCGACCCTCGCAGCGGCATCTTTTACCTCCGCCGCCGTATCCCGCTACCGTTGCAAAGCGCCTTCGCTTGCGGCCAACTCTATAAGGTGAGCCTCGGCACCGCGGATCCGCGCGATGCAGAACGCAAGCTGGCGATTGCCAATGGTGAATATGAGCAGAAATGCGAACAATTTCGCGACGCGCTCGCAAACGGCGTTCCAGGATCCTTCACTTCCGACGAGGCGCGTGTCCTGGTCGACCGCCTCCTCACCGCCAGGTCCGCTACCGGGTTTGCGAGCGGCGGTATGGATGTTGCCTTTTTCCTCAAGGACCTCGACGACGCTGTCGCGGACCAATCGGGAGACCATCGGGCCACCGCACACGACATGAGCCCCGCCGAATGGATCGCTTATCGCAAGAAGTTGGCGGGAAGCGATGCCGACGATGAGTTTTCTCCCGAAACACTCGCTCGAATCGAGGCTCACCATGCTTCGGTGCATCGAGACCCTGGCGAGCTGTGGTTCAGTTTTCAGAAACGGGTACCGCGCCGCCGTTGGCGTCCCTTGCTCGGCTTCGCCGTCGCGAAAATAAAACGTGAATTAAAACTACCCGAGGAGGCCAATCGCGGAATCGACGAACCCCTTGCCGATGCACTGGCTGATGCGCTGGGTTCGGCGCAAGTCCGCGAACAAGTTGCCGTACTCCCCTCGGCCCGGCGCCGCGCAAATTCGAGCCGCCTCCAACCGGACATGAAGCTCGACGCCCTCGAGGCGAAATGGATCGCGGCGCGCAAGCCGACGCCCAAGGCGCAGGCCGCGACGAACACGGCCGTGCGCTATTTCAAGAGCTATATCGGCGACGTCGGCATCGGCGAAATCACGCCCAACGATCTGTTCGAATTTCGCGACGCGATTGCGGTGCTACCAAAAAGCATGCCGCGAGTGCATCGCATGATGGAGTTTGTCGACATTCATGCGCTCTATGCGGACAGGTCGGGCGTAGACCGCATATCTCCGCAATCGATCAAAAAATATCTCGGTGCGGTCCAAGCTCTCCTCGGGTTCGCTTTCCAGGAGCGCTTCATCCCGGCGAACACCGGCGCCGGTATCAAAGTCGAAGGATACACAAAAAAGAGCACGCGACGCCCATTTACCAAGGACGAACTCGCTCAACTGTTTGCGGCCAAGCTATTCACCGCGCCTTGGTCTCACCGTCTGAGCAAGTCAAAGGTCTCCGATTCGACGCTGCGCTGGTTGTTCCTGCTCGGGCTTTGCACGGGCGCTCGAATTGAGGAACTTGGTCAGATATTGCTCGCGGACATCAAGTCCGAACAAGGGGTCCCTTATATCGACGTCACGGACTACGTCATGGACGAGATTGACGAGCGCAAACGGGTGAAGACCGACGGTTCTATTCGCGTGATACCGCTCCATCCCAAACTGATAGCGCTCGGATTTCTCGACTACGTCCAACGAATGCGGTCAAGCGGAGCAGTCCGGCTTTTTCCTGACCTCGAGGCCGATTCACTGGGCGTAAAGACCAAGGAAGCGAGCCGCCGCGCCAACCGCCTGATAGACAATGCCGTCGGCGATGACCCCCGCCTCGTGTTTTATAGTTTCCGACACAGCTTCAAGGATCTCTGCCGCGACGCCAACATTCCTAAGGACGTGCACGACCAGCTTATGGGGCATTCGCCCGCAGATGTTGGCGGAGGCTACGGTTTGGGACGGGCGATCGGCAATCTTGCAGCCCACTTAAAGCGGATTGGGTTCAGTTTCGTCGATTGGGATGCGATTAAAGTGGCTGCCGAACGCCCTGAAGCATTACCCGACGCCCAAACAGGCACTCGATCGTCGGCAAGAATGTCGGTCCGTCCCGGTCGGCGGGCTGTTCGATGACTGTCGCGGCAGATCGGCTGCTGGCGAGCAACCCATTGATATCGGCCCATGCGGTTAGATTTTTGAAGATGGCCGGTACCAGTAGATCCAATTTTCTCGCTGGCATTCGGTCGCGGCGAGACTCTGAGGTGCTGAGCTTGGGATACAGCTCGTCCCCCAAGCGTAAGTTGGTAAGCCGACAATCCGAAATTCATCACGGGGTCGGTAGCTTTGACACTTACGGAAAGAACACGTTTTTCCTAGGTTATTTATCGCCAGGATACCATTATTCTGAAGTCTTAGAGCACTATCATAGTCCCCAGAACGCTGTATCGAACAGACCTCTTGCACGTTTGTTTTTAAGCAATCACCAATTCCCAACAACCGTATTAACGGCGCTACGCGGTCGAAGACTCGCGGAACTCATAGATTTCACCGAGGACCGTATATTTTTTGGTTCCAAGCACACCACCATTGTGTCCGCAGAAATGCACCCTGACGACGACGAGACCCTGGAATTGGAGCTTGCGGTGGCATGGTATCCTCTGTCGCGAGCGCTGTCGCACCTATAGAGAACGGAGACCGCGCTTTCCGTCGAGTCGCATCCTTCATCCGCGCAACTTTCGGTGCTGGCTCTACCTCCGATGGATAGCCCACGTGCGCGCTCAGACGCACTCGGCAACGGCTTCGACATATCAATCGAGCGAGTGGCCGTCCGGCTGCTAGTGGCTCGACCTGGCCGACAGCAGTCGTGCCGCTTTTGGCGGAATGTGGAGAGTAGCGGACTGTCGTCCCACCTGGGTGACCATGGCTGGCGGCGACCAAAGCTGGACGCTCGATTTCTTAACTTAGCTTCCGAATAGCAGTCGTTACCGGCTATCACACACGACGCGAAGAACCCCGCAGGAGAGAGGTATTATGACGCTATTCACCGGCGGGCCAGCAGGCGCGGAGGTGAACATGTGGCGGCGACACCGGATCCCATTTCCTACATCCGGTTCCGCCATGCGTCATCCCGACGTCGAGACCATGCGGCCCTTCTCCCGTTCGATCGAGGCGTCCCTCGCCTCCTGAAGACGTGCCAAAACGGTCTCTTCGAGGGTGGGCCCCTTTGGTCCCAACATCGCGCCCAGCCGCGAGTGGAGGAACAATGCTCCAAAGACGCCGATCACAAGCGATCCCAGCCCCTTTATGAAAATCCATCCGAAGTCCTCGTCGCCGGGACCGAAGGCGCTCCACAGCTTGTAAACGAGGATCGGGCCCGCGATGACCATGGCTATGCCGATCACCATGCCGAGCAGCCCGACCGGACCGCTGAGCCGCTGGCGTGCGCTGTTGTTGAAAAGCGTGTGCTTGGCGGTGGAGTGATTGACGAGGCCGACCAGGTTATCCCTGTCGGTGCGCTGGCTATCCCGGGTCGATGCGAGATAAATCGCCGATACCCGGTGCCCTTCCCGAAAACCGAAGCCGACGCCATGAGCCCGGATCTCGAACTCGTCCCCATCGTCGTCACGCACGAATAATCTAAGCTCTTCGGTAGAGGTGGTCGAGACGTCAACATCGCTGCGGCCATGGCCCGTTGCCGCGTCATGGGTCGTGGTTGTCCGTACATTCACGTCTGATCGAGACCAGTTCTGGTTTCCCTCGACCGTGCCGGTGCGAACCTCGACAACCGCTTCTTCCAGATTTGCAATCTTACCCGCAACCGCCATGCCGATCCCCCGTCAGACGCACCGATTAGAGACGACGCGATTTACGGCGTCAAGGCAGGGTATGGCGAGAAGCAGGACGGATTCTGCACAAATTATTCGATCGCGTCCGCGGGAAAATTGTGGTGATACCGCTGAAAGCATGCATAAAGTTTCTCCTCCGGGACAGGAGGAGAGAATTTATGCTGGCCATCGATCGAGCGACCGTTGCGCTAGCCGGCGCTGCAGCTATCCTCGTCGCTTCGCCCGCCCACGCCGCGGGTGCGCTCCCCATCGAACAGGGCGCTTATGTGGACGCGAGCGAGGGTTGCGCCAGAGCGAGTGCGATCTTCTTTTATGACGGCGCAGACTTCGGGCAGGTGTTCCCCGGTGGTCCGGGCTACAAGGCGACCGCGCGGGTAAACACGATCCAGCGCAGCGGCCCTCCGCCAAGCGGCCGCCAGAATGCGGGGACCAGCAAATATTATCTGGGATATACGCTCGCCTGGACGCAAGAAGACAGCGGCCTCTATGGAAGTCTGGCGGTGAAAGCGACCGCGCCGGGCAAGTTCACGATGCGCAGTGTCGATTTTCGGAGCGGCTCCGGTGGCGTCGACGTCAGCGACACGCCATATGTGAAGTGCGATTTCGCGCAGCTTCCGGCGACATTACAGGGCGCGATCCGCGCGGCGCGGCCGCAACTGGCTGGAGCATCGAGTGCCGCGCCGGCTGCCGCGCCCGGGCTTCCGCCTCCAATGGCTCCTTTCAACATCCGTCCGGGCCACTATCTGCCTGTCGCTGCGACCTGCGGTTCGAGCCAGGAGCTCATCCTCTATTATGATGGCAAGCGGATCGGCTGGATCGACATGCAGGCGTTCAATCCGAACAAAATGAACGCCGTCGCGGGCGCGAAACGGCGCAGCGCCGGCTGGATCACGGACGCAGCTACCGGCGAGACGTTGAGAGTGATGGGTCCGGACCGGATCGCTATAGGCGACCCGGAGTTCGGCGAGGAAATAATGCGCTGGTGTCCCGCAACAGAAGTGCGCGCATCCGCACGGCCTCGCTAGCTGTGGCCGATATTTCGATTGGCATTCTCGATCTTGGCGAGCCGCATCTTATTATCGGGCTTATCTAGCGCGTGTCGGCGATACGCCGCCACCCGCGAGGTTTGCACGCTAGCCTGCGGCGACCTCGACAACCGGGCCGTTTGCGACCGAGTTCCAACCGACCAGCGAGGGCGGGAGCAAACCTCGACATAGGCTGACTACAGAGCGCGCCTCTCGTCGAGACTGGCCGATTGCGGTCAGTCGGCTTCCGGTTGGGATCAATAAAAAGCCGACACTGGCCGCGCGTAGACTGACCGGCTGCATTCATGTGAGGAGCGCGGCCATCGCTATCGCAAAAAGACCATGTTTTCCGGCGCCAGCTACATCGTGAGGGCTGTGGGGTTTTAGAGATTTTATTTGAAGTTCGCTGATATCGGGCTACGCGTCCACCGGCCGGAGGTTGCCGGAAGCGTGCCATGTCCGCCCGGCACCCCCTCTGGATCCGCATACCATTCGGCAGCGCGAGAAATGCACGCACGGAACGGGGAAGGGTCGCGGCCTTCGTGGTCCCGTGCGGCTCTCGAACTATGGCGGCAAGGTCGTTAAAGTCCGGTGAAAACAGCCCGGCCAGCATTTGATGCTCTCTGATGCCCGTCATTACCAGTGAGCAAGCGAGATTTGCTGGAGACCGCGCTGCACCATTTTCCGTCGAAATCATTCTCGGAACAACCTAAGCAGAGGACAGTCTGCTTGCTGGAAGCGACGTTGGCCGGCAAAGATTGGCGCCATGCCTACATTACGTCAGCTTGAGTATCTTGTCGCGGTAGCCGATTTGCGCAACTTTGGCCGAGCGGCTCAGGCCTGCAATGTGTCGCAGCCTACCCTCAGCCAGCAGCTGCGCTCCCTCGAAGACCGACTGGGTGTTGTTCTGGTCGAGCGGAATACGTCCGGCGCCGAACTAACGCCGGTTGGGCGCGAGATCGTGATGCGGGCGCGGCAGCTGCTCGTCGAAGCCGAGGATATTCGCGATCTGGCTCGCCGCGCCGGCGACCGCTTGGCCGGGACGCTGCGCTTCGGCGTTACCCCGACATTGGGACCTTATTTGATGCCGCCGATTGTCGCTGCGCTGCACCGCGAGCAGCCCGATTTGCGGCTACATATCAAAGAGGGCATTCCGGAAGAACAAGCGCTTCAGCTTACCCGCGGCGCGCTAGACATGCTGCTAGGACCGCTGCCGATCGAAGGTAGCGGGCTCATAGTAGAACCGCTGTTTCGCGAACGCCTGTTTCTTGTCGCCGCAGCCGACCATCCACTGGCGAAAATTCCAGACCTTCATGTTGATCATCTCCGCGGCGCGCAGGTCCTGAGCCTCGACCGGCGTCATCACCTCCATCGCCAGGTCGCGAGCATCTGCTCCGAGTTCGGCATGGAGCTGCTGCGCGATTATGAAGGCACCAGCCTCGATAGCGTTCATCAGATGGCGACCTCGGGAATGGGGCTGGCAATACTCCCCGAACTATACTTCCGCTCCGACGTTGCTGGCCGACCCGGGGTGGTTCTGCTTGAGCCCACAGGCTTCAAGCTCACGCGGAGCATTGCGGCCGCATGGCGCTCTGGCGCGGCCTATAGCGCGGAATATCACGCCATAGCCGGGCGTATAGCAGGCGAGGCGCGGGCGCTGCTTTGAGCGATCGGGGCGTTGCACTGATAGTTTTTTACTATCATCGGCGGCAGCATATCCAATTGGTCATCTATGGCCTGATCGCTTATTCCTTCTCCGCGGCCCGGGGCCCTCTGGCGACTGTCGTTTAGACAGCCGCGATGTCGGGCTGCACCGGATTGGTGATCGGCTCTTCAGGCAGCGCCACGCCTTTCCGGTCGATCGAACATCGCGTGGAGAGAGGCTATGAATTCTATGAGATATCGCTTGGCGCTCGCACACAGCAAGCTCGACGCGGAGATAAGCCGCGAACAAAAGCGCCGAATACCCGATAGCTGGCGGCTGTTGCGGCTCAAAAAACTGCGGCTTGCGATCAAGGATCGCATGCACCGGTTGATCCGTTCGCGCCGTCAGGCTGAGGCTTGAACCATGCGGAATGCCGATGCGGTGGCCGCCATGCCGTGCCCGAATTGCCGAACGGGATTGACCTTGTCCGAACGTTCGGGCGTCGAGATCGATTATTGCCAGACATGCCGTGGCGTCTGGCTTGATCGCGGCGAACTCGACAAAATCATCGAACGCAGCGCCCGCGACGGCCCACCAGCAGCCCGGCAAGATGATCAACGACGGCACGATCACCGGCCGGATGGCTACCGCGGCAACGACGATCGCCACTACCGACCGGGCATGCGAAAGAAGTCCTTCTTATCGGACCTGTTTGACTGATACCCGCCGCCGACTTTCATCGGCGGCGGTTTTCCTGAGCAATACTTCCGGGCCCCTCTGGCGACCTTGATCGGTTGCGATGTCGGACAATTACCCACCGCCTGACGTCAGGCCGACCTGGATCGGATCGCATTTATGGAATTTCTCGAATATCTGTGGCTGGGCAAGCCGCTGTGGATGTGGCTCGCCTTCATCGCCATCGTCGTCACCCTGTTGGCGCTCGACCTCGGCGTCCTGCACAAGAAGCAGCGCGAGATCGGGGTGAGCGAGAGCCTGATCCTGTCGACCGTCTATATCGGCCTCGGCCTGCTCTTCGGCGTGTGGGTCTGGTGGTACATGGGCGAAACCGCCGGACTCCAGTATGTCACGGGCTTCGTCATCGAGAAAAGCCTCGCGATGGACAATGTTTTCGTCATCGCGATGATCTTCACCTATTTCGCAATTCCGCGGCAATATCAGCACCGCGTGCTGTTCTGGGGGATCCTCGGCGTCATCGTTCTACGCGCGATCATGATTGGCGTCGGCGCGACCTTGGTCGAGCAGTTCAACTGGGTTCTTTATGTGTTTGCGGCATTCCTGATCCTGACCGGCGTCAAGATGTGGATGGCCGCGGGCAAAGACTATGATGTCGGATCGAGCGGGGCGCTGCGCTTCATTCAGAAGCATCTCCCCGTGACAGACAAGCTCCACGGAGAGCGCTTTTTTGTCCGGCAGCCCGACGCAGCGACTGGCAAGCCGAAATTGTGGGTGACGCCGCTGTTCCTTGCCCTAGCAATGGTCGAAATCGTCGATGTCGTATTCGCGGTCGATAGCGTCCCGGCAATCTTCGCGATCACGACCGATCCGTTCATCGTTTACACCTCCAACATTTTCGCGATCCTGGGGCTGCGAGCCCTGTACTTCGCGCTCGCGGCGATGGTGCACCGCTTCCACTATCTCAAATATGCGCTTGCGCTGCTGCTGATCTTCATCGGATCGAAGATTTTCGTCGCTGATGCACTCGGCCTCGCAAAAATCCCGCCCGCCGTCTCGCTTTCGATCACCTTCGCGATTTTGGCAGCTGGCGTTGGCTGGTCGCTGTGGAAGACGCGCGAATCGTCCGCGGCAAAGGTAGCTTTGCCCGAATGATGGAAACCGCACCTACACCCGCGGAAGAAGCCAATTCGCAGTCTAAACAGCCCCGTCAGCGGACATACGATATCCGCGTGGACATAGGAAAAAGGATGTAAAGATGACTTACTCCCGGTTCAAACTCAGCATTTATGCGGGCTGGGCAGCCACCACAGCCGTTCTCGCCGTTGCGGTGGCGCACGCATGACGATGAGCCCCCATGAAGCGCTGACGCTCCTACGCGATGGCAATCAGGCCTTCCTGAACGACGCGCCGATCGTGCCGCCGCTCGATCGTGATACCCGGCTGCGGCTGGCCGCTGGGCAGTCGCCATTCGCAGCCTATGTCAGCTGCTCGGATTCGCGCGTGCCACCTGAGCTTCTGTTCGGCCGCGGCCTCGGAGAACTCTTCATTGTCCGAAATGCCGGGAACACTCTCGACACGGCAGCCTTGGGCAGTCTCGAATTTGCCGTTTCGGTTCTCGGCGTCCCGCTCATAGTGGTGATGGGGCACGAGGGCTGCGGCGCGGTTCAGGCGGCCGTCTCGGTCGTCAACAACCAGGCTCGGTTTGCCGGGAATATCGGCAAGATGATCCAGCCCATAATCCCGGCCGTTCTGGAGGCGGATATGTCGCAAGGGGCTGGGATCGAACCAGCCGTCAGGCAGAATGTGCGGCGCGTCGTCCGCGAGCTGCGCGAAGATGCCTCGCCGTTGTTTCTCCTCCCGCAAGCCACAGGAAAGCTGATCGTGGTTGGCGCCTATTATGAGCTCGGAAGCGGGAAAGTGGACTTTTTTGACCTTCCCGCGTGACCGCCGTTTTAGCCTGTGCACTGACATTACCGTTGCGAGCAGGAGCGAAGGGAGGCAGGTTGACACACCGATGTTCCATCCGTTTAGCGCGTCCTCCTATTTTGGCAGCTGGACCGGCCCGTCTGCGGACGAGTTATTATTCGTTGCGGGTCGATCACCAATGCTGTTCGCGCAACCTTTCCCCATCGACAGACGACAAGCAGCCTTCCGGCCCAGTCTATTGTGTCGGCAAAGGATGCTGACGGATAAGCAGCGCCGTCAATTGTTCGCCCCGCATCGAGATTTTCTCGATCCATTCCTCCGACATTGCGGAAAAATCGGTTGGATAATTGGCGACGTCGGAAGCGGTGACAAGATCGCTCGGTCGGTCTTCGAGCAGATCGTCGGACTGATCGAGGTAGGGCAGGATGAAATGTTCAAGCCTTCCGCTCTGCCTGAGATCGAACAACCGGTTCATTGTGGCATTTTGAGCCCTGGCATGGATGGAATCGAGAACGGCGAGCATTCGGGACGGCCAGAAGGCGGGGGCTGGCGATGATTTGAGCCCATATCCCGCGCGGCAAGCAATGATCGACGAATAGGCTTCGGCATGAAGGCTGATCGATTTCTGCCTATCGGGCCAGAGCGGGGACAGGCCGAGATTGTCATACACGCCGCCATCGGTCAGCGCGATCCGGGCGTCCCGGGTCACGCCATTCTTGGTAAACTCGAGGACCTGATCGAGCGCGGGCAAGAGGCCGGGATAAGCGGCCGAAGCCGCGACGGCATCCGCAAGTTGATGACCCGCCGCTGCGGCGGTGCCGCGCCGCCACGACCCGAGGTGATCCGCCGAAAAATAAAATGCCGAGCGCTCGAGAAGATCGCAGGTGACGATGATAAGCCGCGGGCGGTCCGGCCGCAGCCCGGTCAGTGGCACGCGGCGGAGCATGTCATCGAGCGCCCGGCGCAGGATCGTCGTTCGGCTATATTTACGCGCGAAGAGCGGCTCGCGGAGCCAGCGCCATTGCGGTTTGAGGCGCGATGGAAGCAACCGGACGACGAATCCGGCGCCGTTGGCGAGCAGCCGGTCGATCCACATCGGCACGGCGATCGCTGCCGCCTTCCAGCCTTCGCCCGTTGTAAAGATGATGCGGATCGACGGCGCAACGAAGCCCCGCGCTAATACCGCCCGCGCGCGCCGCTCGAAAGCAGCGAAGTCACCGGGCTCGCTGCAGTAAATTGCCGCAAGCACGCTGCCGCCCGATACCGCCGAAATCGTCGCGATCTGCGAAAGCAGGCCCGCCTTTTCGAGGGCCCGCAAGCAGCCAAGATGAAAAGCCATGGCGCGCGAGCCGCCGCCCGAGAGGGCAAGCGCGATCCGCGGCCCGGCCTGCTCCTCAATCTTCCCCATAATCGACCACCCCCTCGACCGCCGCGCGCCCCTGCCAGCCGACGCGTACCCAGCTGTCGTCAGCCCCGCAGATCATCATCGCGAACGGATATCCTCCCGGGCCGATATGATCGCCAAGATAGGAGAAGAGCTGCTCATCCTCGCCGCTCGGCCGGGCGGCCGCGCCGTCGGGGTGGCTGTGCCATTCGCCAACATAGTGGAGCTGACCGGCGCTCTGTTCGGCGAGGTCATCCATCAGCGGGCGAAGGTCTCGCGCGCCGCGCACGAAATAGGTCGGAGATTGTTCGCTGTCCGCCGGCGCCGGCAGCGCCGACACAATATGGAGGATATTGCGCTTGAGATCGAAGCTGCCGATGAGAATTCCGCCGGTTTCGTTGGGACTTTGTGCCGCCCGGTAATCGCGCATGCTCGCCACGACGTTCTTCGAGATCGACACGCGCGTTTCCTCGCCTGCAACGCGATAGACGCCAGCCATGTCGATCGGAACCGGAATGACGAGACCAGTGTCGGGGCAGAGACGCCAAACCTGCGCGGACGCCTCGGCCGCGTCGAGGATGCGCAGCAGGCGGCCCGTAGCCAAGCCCGAGAGCATCTGCACCTGCCAGGGCGCCAGCGGCCGTGTCAGATCTTGGCACGCATTGGCGTAGCGGACCCGATCGACGCGGGCGGCGGCGAGGTGGCCGCGCAGCAGCGCGCTTGCCCCGCTTGCCAGAAAATATTGCGCTTCGATCTCATCGAGGCGGAGCGTCCGGTCGGCATCCTCGGCGAGAACGACGAGATCGGAACCGTCCGGGCTGAAAAAGAAGCTAGCCGCGCGCTGGACATCCGGATGGTCCGCCAAGTGGCCAACAACCGCGGGCGACGCGCTCAGATCGATGGCGAGGTCGGCGGCATCCAGCCCCGTAGCGATTTCGGCAGCGAACTCTCCTGGATGCAAAAAATCAGCGCAGATGGCGACGCTCCCGCTTTCAGCGAGTAGACGATCCGCATCCCACCGAAGCGCCTCGGCTTTCGGCAGTCCCACCGCCATCATACCTTGCGTCTGGCGCACCGTGTTGTGCGGCAGGACAATATCATGATCGATGATCGTCCATCGCCCGATGCCGGCCTTGACGCTATTGCTCACAAGGTTCGACCCTATCGCGCCCGCGCCGATCGCGACGAGGGTGGCATCTTCGCTCCGCGTGGTTGCCGCATAAGCCCGCGCCAATGCGCGGTCGAGCTGGTGCACGACACGCCAAGGCATCAGCTTCAGCGCGTCCATGTCTCCCGGGGCCTTACCGAGGGCGGTTTGGGTGACGGACTTTCCGTCGATGTCGGCGGTGAAAGTGGCGCCGAGATGTTCGCCGATTACCGCCATATTCTCGGCCATGCCATAACCCCAGACCTCATAGCCTTCGACCGCGTCCTCGTCGCTTCGCTTCATCGGGATAACGATCAGCAGAAGGGGGAGAAAGGCCGCAGCATTGCTGCACTGGGCGGGCTCCCGGAGCCAAGCCTGGAGCGGCGTTAGCAGATCGCCGCCAAGGTCGCCAATGAGCGCGACAAGCCCCGCGAGCGTAGATGGCGGGGTCCGGAGCGCGCCATGAACAACCGGTGGGAGGCGAAGCTCGAAGAGCGCAAAGGACAGCGACGGCATCGGACCCGCCGGAACCCCGGTCTCGAGCACCAGGGTGATACGGCCCTCGACGTCGCTGCCGCGCACGAGATGCCATGGCCCCTCGGGATGCCCTGCCGGCATCACAAGCGTGTGCACGTTCATGGGCAGCAAGGGTTCAAGCCCTTGGTCGGCGGGATGAACGTCGCCGCTTGCGGTTTGTGCGAACCACCGGCGCAGCCGCTCGACCAACGCCTGTCCGGTCAGCGTGCGCGACAGATTGTCCCAATTCTCTTCCCAGATGCAGAGCGCGACGCCGTCACCCTCGGCGTCGCGGTTGGTATGGACAAGATCGAGATCGAGCGGAAAATCTGCACGGGCCGAATAGACGTGAGGCGCGTGCGCATCCGCCTTGTTGAACAGCAGTGTGACCGGCTCGTGCGCGAGCAGCGGCACCGCGGGATGCTGCGGAATTTCGGGTTCGAGGAGAATATGAAGCACGTCATGCGCCGCACGCACCTCGATCGCCGTCAAAAAGGCAAAAGGCGGATCGATAGCCTTGCTGAGATAATCGACGACGGCCTTCGCCAGAGACGACGAAAGCTCCGGATTCTCAGCCGTCACCGACCAGCCCGCGGCGCCGCGTTGCCGAGCAGGGCCGCCGCGCCGCCCGCCGCCTTGAGGACCGTGTAGCCGCTGCCGCCGATCTCGATCACTAGCGGCTTGGGCTTTGTCTTGGTCGGATGTTCCATCGACACGATGAACTGGCCGCCAAGATCCTTGACCACGCGCTTGTAGTAGTTGGCGGCCTGACGATGCGGCGGCTGGACGCTGTCTTGGGTGGGGATCGGACAGCTTGTCGACACCGCCAGCGCCTGCGGCCGGCCTTGCGTTTCATAAAGCCATTGGAGCCGCTCGCTGGGCTCGGTTTCATCCTTGCCCTTGTCGGCGGCCAATGACGTGTAGCTCGCATGATGCGGAATATTGTTGATGTCCCATTCGAGGCGCGCGTCATTGTTGTGGAACCGGGTCACGCGAACGATGTCGTCGATCGTTTGATGGTCGACGTCCGCCGAGAGGATCAGCTTGGTTTCGCGGCCCGCGACCGCGAAGGTCGCTTGCATGAACAAGGCCGACGCGTTGCGCACGATGAGCTTGCCGTCGCAATGCTCGGCGAAGGGCGAGTGGGCGAAAAACTCGACTCCGTCAGCGGCGATATTGAACTCGGGGCAAAGCGTTCCGGCATCCGTGATGAGATTGCGCCGCTTGGCGGGATCGATCCCGCGCTCGATGAGATAATCGTCGAGCTGGTCGGGCCGCGAAAATACCCGAATCCCTTCGCCTTTTTCGAAACGATACCGCGCCTCAGCACGGAGGGTGCGCGCCTGACCCGTCACGCCGACCTCGAGAATCGCGGCAGCAGGAACCCACATCGTCTTGATCTTGATGCGATCGTCGCTCTGATATTTCTCGGCGTGCTCGAGGTAGAAGACTTCCTTGGCGCGGTTGCAATGATCGGTGTCGAGATGGGTGAACGCGACGACGTCGATTTCCTTGTCGTCACCCATCCGGTCCCGCAGCTCCTTTTCGAGGTCGCAGCGCAAATCATATTGATCGTCTTTGTTGCCCATGTCGGCAAAATCGAACAGCGCGCGGCGCCCGTTCTCAAGTTCGATCAGGCAGCTGTCGGCATTGCCGATCGGGAAAAATCGGACACTGTGCACGCAACGTTCTCCATCACCGGTAGGATAGGAACATGGGAAGAACATCGACGATCTTCAACCATCGGCGCGGAATATTATCTCCGTATCGGACCAAAGTTCGTATCATAATAATAACTCGTGGATAATCCCCGCGCCGGATCATATCCGTATCGTCCCTTAATCAAATGTCGTGCCCAGCTGCGACGCGGCGCCCCAGCCCTGAGGCGGTGCCGGACTCGGATCGCCGGGGCGATGGCATCAATAATTGGTAAAGGCGTGCAAGGCAGTGGCGGCCATTTCCGCCGTCGACATGCGCAGGACAATATTGGCCGGCGTTATCCTAATCGCTTTCGGGTAATGTCGTAGGGCGCGCACGATGTCCCAAGTAAAACATGGCATCAAGATCGCTCGTCACAGTCCGGTTTCGGGGGCGACTCACCGACCATACGAACGACCGACATGAGGCGCATTGCTGACCTAGAAACACGCTGCTCGGTTTAACCCGAAGCGACGACACGGCCCGTTAGCTGGGAATGCGGGAGTAGATGGTCGCGGTGGCAATGATCGCCAGCGATATGAGGAGCGACCATAGCCACAGCGGGCTTTCGGAGTCGCTGTCGCGCGGGTCGGGCCAGAGGCGGGGCATCAGATCAGCGTCCTGTCGTCCGCCGGTTTTGCCTTTCGCGCAAACCACGGCTCATCGGTGCGCTCGGCGACGAGCTGGCTCGCAGGATATTGGGTCACGAGCTTGATCGCCTCGTCGGCGTCGGCGCGCAGCCAGGCGTCATGGGCCTCGGCGGGCAGGATGACCGGCATCCGGTCGTGGATGTCCCAAAGCTCCTTCGTGGCATCGACCATCACACCGGTATAGGCGTCGCCCCATTCGTCGGTCGGGCGCCACAGTCCCGCCCAGGCCGCAAGCGGCTGGTCGGCGACGCGGATCCAGGTGCGCGTCATCTTGCCGGGCTCGCCCTCGGCCTCGGCGAACGAGGTGAACGGGATGAGGCAGCGCTGCGCGGGGTCGGTGAACCACTGGCGCCAGATCGTCCATAATTTGTCGTCGCGGGCGTTGTTGGTCGCGGTCGGCTTGTTCGGTTTACCGGTGCGCTTGTTGGTCGAGTGGCGCGGGAACCCCCAAGTCATCTGCTGGAGGATGCGTTGCCCCTGATCCTCGCGCACGACGATGCCGGGATATTGCGGATAGACGTCGGCAGGGGCGTTGAAGCGGTAGGTCGCTGGCGTCCCGAACAGCTTCGCCATCTCCTGGACCGTGCTCTTGTTGGTGTAGAGATTGCACACGCCTGCGATCATGGCGCACCGGCACGGCCTGTCAATCGGCAACCCGCACGGCGCCTGCGCGTTCGCGATGCAAAGGAGACGCCCCATGACCGCCGATTATGATGCCGCCCGTCCAGCGCCCGTCGAGCGGGTCGCGCGCGTGCTCGCAGGGCATGCGCTGAGCCGCAACGCCGAGGGCGATCTGGCGTCGGCGGGCCGTGCGGTCGACGACCTGTGGCCCGATTATGCGCCGGCGGCGCTTGCCGTGCTGCGGAGCTTGCGCGAACCGAGCGGCCGCATGCTTGCGGTTGGCGACGCCGATATCTGGGATCGGATGATCACCGCCGCGATCGAGGACGAAAGCCTGTCCGACTAGAGGTCTAACGCCGCCGCCGAAGCTGGCGCTTCCACTCGATGATATCGGGCATCGGCAGCTGGCGGGTATGATCGAGCGTCACCAGCTCGAGCGTTGCCAGCGTTCGCTTCCGCTTGGCATAATAGCATTGCAGACAGCGCATGCGTCTGCGCACCTCGGGCAAGCGATCCTTCCAGCCCTTGCGCTCGAACAGATACCAAAGCGCGTGCGGATCGAAGATGCCGACGTTCCCGCACGCGCACGAAACCTGCACCGTGTGATGGCGGCAGGCGACATCGAACAGGCTGCTGATAGGGTTGACGAGGGTCCGACTCATGACTCGACAAATGAGAACGAAAGCGGAACAATGAGCAAGAGGGATTCGAGTCGGAGTTTGAACGATGGACGTGATCGACCGCCCATATCGCGGGCTTGAGTTATGGAACTGCGACGACATCGCGCCCGCGATCAGGGGCGAAGCGGCGGCTGCTGCGTTGGCGGTGCTCGATCGCGCAGGCGTATCGCCGCTGGAAGCCCGTGTCGCGCAGTTCACGCTCGAGGCGATGGACGACAGGGGCGTGCTCGACCGCGGCGACCCCGCGGACTTCGGTCTTGACATGGCGCATCTCGATGCCTGCCGCGCGGCGGAAGACGCCGCCCGCCGCGTGATCGAAGGGCTCGCCCCCGACCGCGCCGAACCCTATCTCATGCTCGGCGTGGCAGATTGGGCGCTCGGCGAGTGGCAAGCGCGCGAAACGGATCTGACCAGGATATGACGCCCGGACATAATGGCAAGCCGGTGGCCGACCACATTGCCGACTATATCGAACATCGGGCCGAACGATTTACCGATCGCGCTGCCGCGACGGGCAATGCCGAATTGCTGACCCGCGCCACGACGCTCAATGCTGTCGTGTCGGACATCCGCGCCCGTCTGTTCGACGACTGACATGGTATACCGAAAAGGCGAGCGCCCGGTCGCGAAAGAGGTCCGCGCCTACACGCCCGACCACCCGGTCGCCAAATGGATCGCCGATGGCGACCACTGGCTGACGGCGTGGGTCGGGCAGATGTGCACGCCGTGGCCGACGATCACGAAGAAGACCGGCATTGCGCGCGAGCGGATCGACGCGCTGAACGATGATGCCGAGCCGACTCCCGACGAGCTCGAATTGCTCGCCGACCTCTGGTGGGTTACGCCCGAGGGGCTGCGGCGATCGATCGAAGAGGCGAGGGCCAACCGATGATCGCCTCGCTCTTGCTTTTCGCCACCTTCGTTCCTGCCGGCCAGTCGTTCGACTGCACCCCCACCGCAGTGTGGGACGGCGACGGGCCGATCTGGTGCGCCGAGGGGCCGCATATCCGTCTGTCCGGCATCGCGGCGCGCGAGATGGACGGGACGTGCCGTCCGGGGCATCCGTGTCCTGCGGCAAACCCGATCGCGGCGCGCGATCATCTGGTGTCGCTGCTCGGCACGCGCGGCGGCGTTCGCTCCACCGGCCATATATCGGTCAGCGGTCCGACGATGCGGTGCCGCTCGGCCGGCGGTGCTGGCGGCAATCGGACCGCGGCCTTCTGCACGTCGCCCCGCTCGGGCGACCTCGCCTGCGCGATGGTCCGCGATGGCTTTGCCGCGAAATGGGATCGATATTGGCAGGAACATCGCTGCGAGTGACGTTGATCTGGATTGCTGGCAATCGAGGACCGCCTTACGACCGCCCCAACTGCGGGGGGCAAGCCAAAACAGGTCGCCGCGGTACATCGCCGCGACCGTCTCGGGCGTTGGCTTCAGGCAGCGTCCACTCTGCATGGGGCATCGCGGTTGGCAGATCAGAAAAGTGACTTTGCCTGCCCAAGGGCCAAGTGCGCACATTCACTTATGCAGCAGCGCCGCGATGACTCTCCTTGCAAAACTTGATGTGTTCCGCCCTCGAGGCGACAAGCACGCTAGATTGCCTTAGAATCCTCTGAAACTCAAATAATTGAAAAAAATATTCCGATTAGCTTGGGAGAACCTTGTGACGATCCTATACCTCAGGGTCGGCGAAATAATCTCGTCCGACGAGCTTTAACATTAGCTCCAAGGAGAATGAGAATGAAAAACAGGTTTAATAGAAAAATCGCGATGGATTTCGTGATTTGCCTCGGTAGAATGATAACACTCAGGTGGGAAGTAGATGGAATTCCCTCCAGAGAGGCTGCTTTCACTGTTGCCGCGGCGGGGAATGAGCATGGTTTTGAGCAGGCGGCGAAAGAAGCCAACAAAGATCTGATTGTGCTTGCCTTCAAACCTGGGCAGGAACGCCGTGGACCCGCCAATATCGCGGTTTACGAGACCTATGATGGTGAAGTGAAGACGTGGTCTCAATGCTCGGTATGGGTTTATTCAAGGGAAGGACCGGCTCTGATAGTCCCCGAGGGCGCGGACTTCGGTTTCGCTTACCACGATGCCGCACTATGTCGTGTAACGGACATCCCATTAGACGATCGGGCTGATCAGATCAAAATGGCGCGTAAGATTCTGTCGCTGATGCCGCAGATTATGGAATGTGATCCCAATCCTTATGTCAGGATAAATTGATCGCGCAGCCCGTAACGAGAGGAAGTTGGCCAGGTCATGATCTCGTTCGGAGAGGAAATAACAATCATAGCGCGAGACAACACCGACCATCTGATGAGCCACTGATATGGGGCTCATGATATATATCCGGCTGTCCCAGGCGTCGGCAATTCGATTGCCAGCGCCTGGGTTCAGCAACATCCGTTAGCGACGGTTCGGATAGAGCGAACGAAAAATGGTCACACGCATTGTGGAGCGCATGCCAGCGCGCAACAATTTGCGGTCTTCCGGCGCCGCCGTCCAAGTAACCGGGACGTGGCGACCGTTAAACGCTCCCATCCAGCCAGCGTGCCGCGCTGCCAACAGCTGGTCAGCGAGCCGGACGATCAGCGCTGCGAACAGGCGCGGCATTTCGCGCATGAAGATGGCCGTCCCGCGCACGGCGATGATCGCGACAATTGGTTCGATGCTAAACATTTCTTTTCTCCTCCGATCTTCAGATCACCCTCTCCGCTCAACTCCCCTCCCCTTTGGTCTGCAGGCATCGCTGACCCACCCTTCCGAAGCGTCCGAAACCGCAGAGCGATATTCAGAATGTCCGGCACCGACCGTTGTCGGTACTCGGTGCCGACAGGTTCTCAGCGAGATTTTTGGGCCGTCGCCGCCATGAAATATTCGGGCGGGACGATCCCGGTCCGATCCCACCAGCGCTCGGCGAGGCGCTTGCGAGAGTTGTCCGTTCGCAGCCAGTTCTGCCGGACCTTGCCGTAATCGCGGTGCTCCGGATCATATCCTCGCAAGGTGATGAGCAGATGAACGTGCGGCGCAATTTCCGGCTGATCGTCGCTTTCCGCCTGGTGATGGATCGCCCAGTCGACGACCATGCCGCGGGCCACGAGATAATCCTCAGCAAAGCCTTCGATCAGATTGCGCCAGAAGGCGAGATCCTCATGACGCGGCAGGCTGCCGACGCAATGGGCGATGGTCGGCTCGTCGGGCCGATACCGGGCCGCATTTTCGTCCGCTTGTGCCCACAGCGCGATACCCGACAACTTCGGCCCTGCCGCGCGGGCAGGAGCACATCGGCCCGCCGCCGCAAGGTCGGAGCGCGACGCCCAGTTCGGCGTCGGACCCCATTCATCGACGCTATTCTGGCGATTGATGTATGCGTAGCTCGCCTGCGCCGTGCGGTGCGTGCGCAAGAGTTCGGGCGTGTAGCGGCTTGACCGTTCCCGGATCACATAGCGGGTGTTGAACGGACGGATATTATGGATGGTCGTCATTTGGTACGTCTTTCTACGAATGAAAAGGGGCCGCATCGCTGCGGTCCCCTTGCTGAGTTTGTGTGTGATGGAGAAATGGCGAGCCGGCACCGCAGCGACTGCTGGGCGTCGATTCACCGGATATTTAAGGGTGGTCGATAGACGGTGCGCCGTCGGCCGTGACAGCGGCCCACCGCATGCGAAGCGTTGTGCATTTGCACGCTCGCAGGCCTCGCTGCTTGCGCGACCCGAGCAGCGAGGCCATTTCTTCCATCAATGGTGAGTTTACGAATTAGGCTCGCTCAGGCGTGGAACAGCCCGTCTTCGAAGCTGACCCACCGCGCAGTTTCATCGCCTGCAGCAAGGCGTTGTCGATAGTCGCGATAATGATGCGCGAACGAGTCTGCACGGCGGATCGGGCGTGAGTTTCCGATATCGGCGAGCGCGGCTGCCAGATACTCGCTGGCATCGATCCAGTTGCGCAGGGCCAGCATCGTCTCGAAGAAAGGTTCCGGTCGCGCGCTGCGGAACGCTTCGACATGCGCCCATAGCATTAGCCGCGCCGTCGCCACGCGAAGCGCATGGTCTTCGGCTGCCGCCGGCGTGGAGCGCGACCAGGCAAGCTCGATGTCCGCATCGCCGATCTCGGGCATCGGGATCGAGAAGCGGCGGCACGCTGTTCGCTCATCGAACCCATGTTCACCCATTGCGGAGGGACCGACAGCCGTATCGCCAAAGCAAAGTTCTGCAAGAGCCGGCTCGACGAAGAAGCGCCGGCTCATCGCGTCCATCGCCAGCGTCATGCGATCAGCGGTGGACACGATCTGGACCGCGCCGGGCAACAGTGTCTTGTCGAGCAAGTGCGGCAATGGGATTTCCGATTTGCGCGCGTCGGAGACGCAAATCGCGTTGATCCAGCGATGACCATCATCTTGATCGACCATCGTCAGGACCGCCGCCGCAACCGGCCTGCGTGCCAGCGCCGGATGCTCGTCTGGTATGTCGTTGACGGGAATGCATGCCAGACCGATCACCTGCAGGCATTTGGGAAGTTGATACTCGTTCACGATATTCTCCTTTCGGAGGATCAGGGATCCGAGACAGAACTCCTGCCTCTTTTCCTTTCACCCTGTTCCTCGCTTCCCGCGTCAGCGTCTCCATTGTTCAGCGGGCGCGCAGCCGCGTCCCGCTTTTCAATCCGGCGGACATGCGAGATCGGTCTGCGGCTGCGCCGCAGGCGTGGTCGTCATTTTAAGAGAAGCTGACCCTCCCTGAGGGCCTGCCGATCAGCTCCCGCGGCCGCCGGGTTCTCGGCCGGGCAGTCCGCGAGCGGACGTATGACGACCCTTCGACGACTTCGACCGTTTCGCATTTTGCTTCGCAGTTCGCTGCTTGATCCCGAACGACATGATCGCCCCGGCGGCCGCCATATCCCCACTTGACCGCGCCAATGCCAGCGCACGCTTCAACCGGTCCGTCTCCTTCGGCGGATCGAACCGCACAGAGCCGCGCCCCACCAGCAGCCACTCTTCGTCGAGCAGCGGATCGCCCATATGCCGAAAACGATCCGCTTCGTTTGCCCTCAGCGGCGCGGCTGGCAGCAAGCCTGCATCGATCATTCGATCATGCAAGATATCGCTCCGTGTCTCCTGCTGAAAGAGCCAGGCGGCCCGGGTCCGGGCTTGTATGTCGGGCCGCGCCAGCCACGCGGCGCGAGACCCGAGGGCGTCGCGCAGCGTCTCCACTGTGTCCGGTGCCTCGGCATCCGAACGCCGCGCAAACAGAAAAGGGACAGGCGAACGCCGCCACAGGGCGGTAGGGTCGGTTTCCTGGTATGTGTCCATCAATTCGGCAGGCACCGGCGCAAGGTGCGTGGCAGGTTGATCAAGCCAAGATGCCCGCCGCTTATGCTCCATGTCCCAGGCCGTCGGCCGGCGCCCAAGATCGAAATCGGGCAGGTTCCCGGCCATCTGCGCTCGCTTATCGACAATCGCCGAAAGCAGGTCCTGTCCCGCCGCGCTCCTAATGTAAGGGGTATCGAACCACTCGCGGGGGTCGTCGCGCAGGTCGATCCGCAAAGCGCCGCGCCAGCGCGCGATCCGGACAGGATAGGTCTCGATGACCGATTGTAGCGTCTGGAGCTCGTTGATGGTCGGCTTGTCGGGAAACGGCCCATTGATTGGGGTGTCGGCAAGCCGCTGGTATAGATCGGCAAACTTTTCTTGCCCGTTGTTTTGGATGGATAGATAGTCGTCAGCGCGAACATCGCGTAGGATTTTGGCCTGCTTCGGCGCGACGGGAACAGTTTCTTCGGCGGGAATATCAAATTGTTGCGGCAGCTCTGCACGCGACGAAAGCCATGCGGGCACCGGCTGTGGTTCGCGGCCAGGTGTGATCTCGCCCAGCCCCACCATAGCGAGTCCGCGTGCGCCGAGCGATGCCATCGTCGGCAAGGGCTGATCGAGAGCGCGAGGCGGTGACAGCGCAAACTCCTGGTCGGCCTCCCGTTGGCGGCCTGACGCGACTTCACGGGCCGCCTTGATGCGCAGCTCGCGCAATTTGATCCGCCGCCCAATCTCGGGCGTATCGCGCCAGCGCCTCACCGCCGTTTGAAGCCACGCGCTTTTGTCCGCGAGATTATCATCATCAAGGCTCGTCGGACCGCGCTTGGTCAACAACGCGCTGACCTGGGCCAGTTCTTTCTGCTGGGTATTGCGGATCGCCGGTAGCCGCTTTCGATAGGGCGCGGCATTCAGATCGACGCCGTGGATCACATCCTGAGGATCGTCGGCAGGAAGCACGACCAAGCGCCCGTCGACTTCGCTGAGCAGGAGCGGCGTCTCGGCGATGCGCGTCATCACCGCATTGGGATCCAGCATCGTTGCGGACCTGACCTCGCTGGACAATATTGCATCGACAACGCGGGTCGGCTCAGGGTCTTGGACCGCAAGACCCAGGTCTCGCTCGAGGCAATCGCGAAGTTCGGCGGCGCTGCGTTCAAGAAGCATCGCCTGCTCGCGACGCTCGGCCATCGCCGCCTGTTCAACGACCAACTCCCGGTCGAGTTCATCGAGATAGGCTTCGGCCTCGTTACCCCGCCGGGTCCACGCGTGCGACAGATAGGTATCGTGTCCGTCCTTCCGCGCCTTGTCTGCATAGCCCGGAGCAAATCTCGCAACGATACGCGGATGGCTGCGCGCCATAGCGCACAGCGTTTCGATCTCGGCGGCCTCAGCGCGCAGCCGGATCGCGGCATGCTCGCGATCGCGAAGGTCGAGCGCGAGCCGCGCAAGGCGATCACGCTCATCCGAAGTGCGGACTTGGCGCACGCGCGCTTCGCGTAATTCGAAAGCGGTATCGGCCTCCGCCAAGTTCGCATCACGCTTTGCCACGTGCTGCGCAAGCACGCGCGCCCAGCCGATCGCTGCATTGTCGAGCGACACATCCGGCGTATCTCCCGCGCGTTCGAGAACGGTGGCCTTGCCGCCGACCTTACGCATCGTTTGCGCGTCGAGCCCCATCTTCGCATAGGTATCTGGCGAGAGCCGATAGTCAGCGTCAGTGGCCTTCAGTTCGACGTTGACGAGTCGCGCGATCTCGCAGCGGAACGGCTTCATGAAGCTGGTCGCGATTTGCGGCACGACGTGGGCGTCGAACGCCAGTTCACCGTCGCCATCGATGGACACCGCACGCTTACCGACCTGGAAGTGCAGGTGCCAGTTCGTCAGGTTATTGAGCGCGTCGGGTTCATGCCGCACGAACAGGGCGGGCACGACCCGCTTTGCGTCAGCATCGCCGCTGTCAGAATTGGCGAGCGATTGCACCCAGGCGTTCGCGCCGACGAGAATGCGTTCGTGCGCCGCGCCGTCGAGATCGGCGGGCAGCTCCGCCTCGCCCGCGATGACCGCATAGCTGCCGCGACCTTCGCTGAGCTTCACCGGCGGATCCGCAGCAAGCCAGCCGGGCAGCGCCGCGAGCCACTTCAGCGCAGCAGGCGCCTCCGGATCGATCCACGGCACACCAACCAACTGGCGCTTTTTGACGAGCGCCTTGCCGCCATCCACCCGCCTCTGCTCGGCATTGAGGACGCCACGCAGACCTTCGGGACAATCGTTATGACGCGCGGCGCCCGCCAGAAACTCAGGCGCGCGTTCATATCTGATATTGAGACGCGGCGGTCCGGCGGATTTATTCTTGCGCCGACCGAACTCATGCGCTTCGACCGCGTCCCACTGCCTGGCTCGCTTGACCGGATCCGGATCGAGCGTCGTGACGAGGATCTGGCGGTCGTCATGGCCATGATCCTGCGTGTAGCGGTCGAACGTCGCAGCGGGCCGCTCCTCTGACGCCAGCTCCGGCTCCGCATTCGGATCGCCGATCTTACCCGTCGCATAATCATCGAAGGCGGCCGCCGATCGCTCGCGAGTGACGTTGCGCGCCAGGTGGAAGCTCCGCTCCCCCGCCGCGCTCGTCAGCCGCGACGTGTCCGGCACGCAAGGAATGCCGAACCACGCTCGACGGGCAGGAGCCGCTTTCCCGCGTTCCCAGCGCTGCGCGGAATCAAGGCTGGCCCGAACCTTGCCGCGCAGGAGCCCCAGGGGATCGTCGAGTTCGGTCTCCGCCAAGTCGAGCGGCAAGTCACGGATGATCCGCTTTACCGCGCGCCTACGAAAAGTTCCGATCGGTTCCATGATCTCCAGTCCACGCTTTAAAAGACGGGCAGTGCCCGCCCTACCAGCCCGCGGCAGGCGCCCGCTCGGGAAGTCCCGAGCGAAACCGACCTTCCTAATCCGAAGGATATCATGTTGCCGCTAACTTCCACAATCGAACAATGGGAGGTTAGCCTATTGCGCAAAACACGTAAGCCCGCATCGAATATAGCTTACATCTTCAGGAATTCGAAAATCTCCTGTGCTGGAAACTCCATCGACAACGTAAGGGGATTTTCATTTCACCATACACGAAAATGGCGGATGTAAGGTGAAACGGACTTCGCCTTACACCGAGATATCGGTGACAAATAAACCACCCGTCTGCGATATTTCCACATGCGAAAGTAACGGTTATTGTGGAGATCGCTTTGACATTACCATAAATGGTAGCCCGCCCGATTCGTCAGGCCTCCGCGAGATTGTTTGCGAGGCCCGGTCTTCTCGGTGCGGGAGGACGATTTGGATTATCTTGACGACGCTCTTGATGCCATTGGTGATCTATTGTGCGAAGCGGCGTTCGCCGGTTTCGACGCCGCGGTCGATCAGCATCAGGCATCGCGAGCGACGGGCGCTGAACTGCGCAATGGCGCTGTTGCGCACGCGCTGCTCGGACCACGCTTAAACAGGCTATTACAAGGAATCATCGGTGAAGCGAGCCGCAAGACGGTCCCGCGTTTCAACGCCTGGCGGCTCCACCCGCGGTATCGCCGTGAGGCGCTCGTGTTCGAACTCGAGGACGCTGAGAAAACTTTCCATGATGCGATCCTCAACTCGTCCGGCCTAGTCTGGCCGTCCCGCATCTTCAACATCGTGGTCGCTATTATCCGGATCCGCGCCGTCACAATAGCGCTTGGACCTGAATGCATTGTCGAACCAGCACCGCCGGGTCAGCAAAAGAAAAGCGCACCCTCGCTCCGCCGCCGCAAGATTACTGCGGCCGATATTCCAGACGAGATTGCTGAGATCCTCCTGAATTCGACGAACGGGCCAGAGCACTGGGCCGCGGCGATCACCAATCTCGCGGCCATTCGCGGCACCGCTCTCGACGTCGGCGCGATTGCGACAAAGCTCTCGGCCCTCGCCGAACTCGAGGACGGACCTGAGATATTCAATCAAATCATCACGCGGCTTCGCTCGGCGGGCTACTCGCGCGAGGCAAACGCCCCAACTGCCGATTCAGCCATGTTCCGGACAGGGTCGCAGCAGTTCCCCGAGCCGCCGCCTGCTCCCTTGCCTCCTACCGGTCAGCCGCCCACCGTCCCCTCGCGGCAACAGCTCGTTGCAACCGCACAACACGCGGACAAGGCAAAATACAGTCCTTCGACGCCGTCCCCGCAACGGGCGGGGATTGAAGCTGCAGCGCCGGGTCGCGGAGCGGATCTCGCCGCGAAATTTGCCGGGCGAGCACGATCGCAGGGCGACGCCCGGCAACGTCTTGCCGAGGCGCATGCCAAGCACGGCAGGCTCAAATCATGACCGCAAATTTCACGCGGACCGCATCCCCGCGCCCTAGGCGGCCAAACTATTTAACGCAGAAAGGAAGTGACCCATGGCGACTAAAGAACAGGTTGAGGAGCACCGGCGCAAGCGCCTCATGCTTTACGAGAAGGAGAAGGGCGGCGTCGGCAGCACCGGCACGCTGGCAACATTTGCACATTCGCTTCTGCACCGCGGCATTCCCGTCATCTTCATCGAAGCGAGCCTGTCTCAGCGCGACATCGAACATGCCTATGGCGATCGACATCGCGTCGAGCCGATCGACCTGGGTGACGAATCCGATCAGGAGAAGCTCATTACGATCATCGATGACGCGCCCGATGACGCGTACATCCTCGTCAACGTTCCCGGCGGGCGATTTGAGGATCTTGATCGGGTCCACGAGTTTCTCCGCTTCGCGATTGAGGATGAAGAAGACCCGCTCGATATCGACATCGATATCGTCTGGACGATGGGCCTCGATCAGGCGTCACGCGCAACGCTCGATGCCATGCTCGCCGGTGATCCGCCAGGCCGCGTGCTGCTCAACCTCCCAGCCTGGCACGGGCCGCCCCAAAAGTTCGTGCTCGTTGACGACGAGCTTCTCGAAGCAGTCGCGAAAACTGGGGGCGATGTCTTCTGCTGTCCGGCGTTGCCCGAGCACATCTACGACAAGTTTCGCAGCGGCAATGTCGGTCTCGACCAGATCGAGGCCGACCTGCCCAGAGGCGGCCAGGCACGCTTTCGTATGTGGCAGCGCGATGTCGAACATACTTTGGCGGAATTTTTCTGATGCGTGAGTTATCCAAAGCTGTAAGCGTATATCAGGCAGTTTTCCGAAAGGAGCCGCGCCCACACACGCTACACATTCTTCAGAGCATGGAGCTCGCTTTCGGCCTTCAGGAAGATGAGCTGCTGACCCATTTGGTGGTGAGTCAGCTCAGAATTGCCGATCGCTTCGAAGCCTTGTTCGAGAAACGCCTCAGCGACGAGGATGTACATAACTTAAAAATTGGCCACCATGTCCAAGACCTCGAAGAAGTCGTCGCCAATATCAAAAAGCTGACGTTCGACTTCAAAGTCGAACTAGAGCGGATTAAACGGCGGCCAGCGTGGTCGGCTTATCCGTCAACTGATCCGCTGGGTTTGATGAACGGACCCCCGTCATTCCCGGTGCTCCGTTATCTGGCCGGTGCATTTCAGAACCGAAATGGGGACTACGAGCGCGATGAGCGGATCTGTGCTGCTCGATGGAGCATCATCTTCATATCGGAGTTTGCGATGGCGTTCGCGCTAACGCCATTCTTGGTTTGGTGGTCGACCCATGGGTGACTGCGTCAGGACAGCCGCGCGAATTTCGGGCGATCGGATTAAGCCGACCGAAGTGCGGGCGCTGAGCGCTAAGGCAACAAGAACGAGGCCGGAGCATGGTCATCGTTGGCAGTCTCGCTGCTATCGCAGCCGTCCGCCTGCTCCCTGGTTGGAGCAGCTGGCACGGTCGCTTTGTCGATCTGGGGTCGGCACCGCCACGCGGTGGTCGCCGCGGTTATTTGGGCACTTCGAGTTCTGGCCGCGCGGCGCTGCGAGAGATATCCCGCCCAAATCAAGCGAAGCCGACGCGCTGGGCCGACCGCCGAGTTGCGGGGGGAGATAGAATATGGCGAAGATTATTGAACATAACGGCCACACTGTCATCGACGGCGTCTTGCAGCTGAAAAATCTGCGAGTAGAGGGAGATCTCGACCTCACCGGCTGCACCGCGCTCACGGCACTGCCGGAGGGGATGCGCGTGGAGGGAGATCTCGATCTCAGGGGCTGCACCGCACTCACCGCGCTGCCCGGGGGCTTGCAAGTATATTACTGGCTCGACCTCGCAGGCTGCACCGCGCTGACCGCGCTCCCCGATGATATCAGTCTGTTTAATTTTGCAATCCTCAACGGGTGCACTGCCCTAACCGCATTGCCGAATGGGCTTAAGGTTTCCGGATATATCGAGCTTAAAGGCTGCACCGCGCTCACCGAGCTGCCGGAGAAGCTAGGCGCTGGTCTTTATCTCGACCTCAGAGGCTGCACCGCACTCACTGCGCTGCCGGATAGCATGTGCGTCCATGAGATCATGCTCGACAAGCTTCTTATTTGCCCCGACAGCGTCACTCTCACCTCGTCTTCGGTACCAGAGACGGTCCGCTCAGCTGCTATCGGCCGCCGTCTTGGCGATGTGATCGAGCACTGGGCTCTTAAATACCGCGGCACCGCCAGTCGCATCATTCGCAGAATCAAAATGGACGAAGATGTGACGTTCTACTGGGACGATCCTCAATGACGACAGACGCCATAAACTACAATGGCCACAGGATCGTCGATGGTATCCCGCAACTAGACAGTTTGCGGTGTAAGGGAGATCTGGACCTGAGCTTCTGTACGGCGCTCACCATGCTTCCGGAGGGTTTGAGTGTGCGTGGATGGCTCAACCTGGAATTGTGCACTGCCCTGACCGAACGCTCGTTGATTTCTATGGCGTTGCTTTAATGTTAGATTGTGTCGAAGGAGGTCATGGATATGTCGTTGGCGATGAGGCTGCAGAACCTTCGCACGGCAAAGCAGCAATCGCTTCAGACAGTGGCTGACGCCATCGGCGCGTCGAAGGCGCATAGGCGTGGGGTTTCTGGGTATTCTAGGGATGATCGACGGCTATAACATTCCCGACACAGAAACTGCAAAAGCGCACTTTCCTTTTCCCTTCGCGCGAATTTCGAAGCGTACCGACGCCGATGCGGTCTGGGCCTCGAAGGGATCGTATATAACGCGAACAAGGCGAGTCGACGGCTCGATTGTTGCATCGCAGTCGCCGGTCGAATGCGCCGAAGCGCTTGCTGGCTCCAGAAGCGCTGCCAAAAGCGCGATGACTAGCAAAATGTTTCGAATCATCGGCCAGATGGATCATGCAAGACAAACTGCGCGATGCGGTCGACTTAACCCTGCTATATCGCAATCTGAAAGCTATCAGCGCGTGCGAGTCGCCAAGCGGCGCTGTAAAAATCGCGATCCGACGCGCCGCTCAGCAATTCTCCATCTTCCAGAAAAATGTGCAGCTGGGAGAATAACCGGATTTCCGTGAGGCTGACCCGGCGAACAAGATGATGCGGGCCAAGCCGGCCGGGGTGATCGAGACCCGCGGCGGCGATCATCTCAGACAGTGCCAACAGCGTATTGCGATGGAAGTTATAAACACGGGCGGCCTTGTCGCTCACGACAAGCGCGCGCTGGCGCATCGGGTCCTGCGTCGCCACCCCCGTCGGGCACAGATTTGTGTGGCAGGACAGCGACTGAATACAGCCGATCGCGAACATGAAGCCCCGTCCGGCATTGGTCCAGTCGGCACCGAGCGCCATAACCGTGGCGATGTCGAAAGCGCTGACGATCTTCCCGGCGGCGCCGATCTTGATCTTCTGCCGCAGACCCGCTCCAACCAGCGTGTTGTGGACGAATAGCAGGCTTTCGCGCAGCGGCATGCCGAGATGGTCGGTGAATTCGAGCGGCGCCGCACCGGTGCCACCCTCCGCGCCATCGACGACGACATAGTCAGGAAGAATGCCCGTCTCGAGCATGGCTTTCACGATCGCCATGAACTCCCACGGCTGCCCCACACAGAGCTTGAAGCCCACCGGCTTGCCTTGCGACAGGTCGCGCAGACGCGCGATGAATTGGAGGAGCTCGATCGGGGTGCTGAATGCCGAGTGGCCCGGCGGGGAAATGCAGTCGCGCCCCATCGGGATGCCCCGCGTCGCGGCAATTTCGGGGGTCACCTTTTCGGCGGGCAGGATGCCTCCCTTGCCGGGCTTCGCTCCCTGGCTGATCTTGAGCTCGATCATTCGCACCTGCGGATCCGCCGCCTGCTCGGCAAAGCGTTCCGGATCGAAGGCGCCCTGTTCGTTGCGACAGCCGAAATAGCCGCTGCCGATCTCCCAGATGAGATCGCCGCCATGTTCGCGGTGATACGGGCTGATCGAGCCTTCGCCGGTGTCATGCGCAAAGCCGCCGAGCTTCGCCCCTTTGTTGAGGGCGCGGATCGCGTTCGCACTGAGCGCTCCTAAACTCATCGCCGAAATATTGAAGATCGATGCCGAATAGGGCTGGCGACAGGCCGCGCCGCCGATCTTAATCCGAAAGCCGCCCGGATCGGCGACAGGAACGGGGCGCGTCGAGTGCGCGATGAACTCGTAGCCATTTTCATAGACGTCGACGAGGGTGCCAAAGGCGCGGTCGCTTACCTCATTCTTGGCCCGCGCATAGACAAGCGAGCGCTGGCTCCGCGAAAAGGGCGTTTCCTCATGATCGTCCTCGAACAGATATTGCCGGAGGCCCGGGCGGATATCCTCGAAGAACCATCGCAGTCGGCCTACGATCGGATAGTTGCGGCGTACCGAATGGAGCGGCTGCCGCAGATCGTAGAGCCCGACGCATGAGAATGTAACGCCCGCGGCGAGCAGCGCCCATGCCCAGGGCGCCGGAAGACCGGGAAGTGAAATGAGCGCCGCGGCTATGCTCGCGGCGAGCGGGGTGAAACGAACGAAGGGCAAGGGAAGCTCCACGACCTGCAGCAGGCCAGATGTGAGATGGGATGTCGGCCGACTGAGTGCGGTCAGCCAGGAAACCGATGCGTGCCTGCGACCGCGAGCGCAGCGGGCAACAGGATGTAAGGCGCAAAGCCCGCTAACGGGTCCTCAAGATCGGGTTCGTGATCCCGACAGAATTGCGCCAATTTTCTGGAAAGCCGAACGTCGCCCATGATCACGGCCTTCTCGGCGAGCGACAGGACCCGAACGTACCGCATATGCGCAGCGAGCTCCTGCTTTCCAAGATCGGGACAGCGGTCGAGCCATTTCTCCACATCCTCCAATGCGGGCGACCGCGGCCGCCATCTCTCCGTTTGTGCCTTGTCTTTGCTCATTTTTCGTATCTTTCGGGTGCCGCTAGAAAGCGCGCAGCATGCCGGATCCTCAAAAAAGCCGCTTCTCATCGCCGGACTTCGGCGATCTGGGCGGCGGCGAGACGGGGTTGGGCGGGACTCGCTGAAATAAGCGCGGCCATGATCGAGATGCCCACACAGGCGGTGACCAACCATCCGCGTCCCGGCCTTTGCGTTATGGCAAGCATCAGGCTGTGCAGGCCGATGACCACCGCGACGAGAAGCAGGCCGAATATGTCTTCGACGGTGTGATTCCAATGGAAGCTCGCTTCCGACCATTCGCGCACCATCATTCAACTCCGACAATGATCGTGCCCACGCCCCAGCAGACGGTGACAAACAGGATGACGAACATGACCAGCGTCAGCATGCGCATTCGGCAGCTCAACCGGGAAGCCTTGCCTGGCGAGCCGAATAATGGGCTGTTCATGGCGCGCGCTCCTCGTCGGCCATCGCCGCGCAGCGTGCTTGCAGCGCGCTCACCAAGGCGAGCATTTCGCGGCGGACGGACGCCGGCGCTGCTATTCGCGGGTCGCACCAAAGATCGGCATAAAGGTCGGCATAAGCGCGCAATTTGACCGAGATCTCGTCTCTGTCACCCTTCAAGCGGCGTTCGATGTCCGCCGCGCGCTGCGCGGCGCGTTCAAACGGCAGACAGCGCCCGGCGACGTCGCCCCAAGCTGCGCGGCGCTGCGCCTCCACGGCAAGCCAGCCCGGGGGGGTCGTGAAGTGGCGCCGCAGCGCGGCGACCATGGCTCGGGGCCGCGCCGCGCCGGGATACAAACGCAGCGCCGCCGCCAGCAATTGGTCCTCGGCGAGGGGTGACAGTTCCAATTGGTCGATCGGGGTAAGGCCCTGGTGGGAAACGGCCCGCAGGCGCGCAGCATCGTGCGGAAGCGCGAGCATCGAACTCGCGCGGCGCGCCGCTTTGTCTACTATTTGGCGGAACAGCAGCTGCTGTTCCCGGGAGGCAGTCACGTAAATCTCCATGGCCGCCAACCGGAGGCTGGCGGCGCGCTGTTGCAGCAATTCGAGGACAAGGTCTCTGAGCGGGACAATCTGCGCGCCGGTGCAGGATCCAAGGATCCCCCGCGTCGGATAGTGAAGCGTCGATCATCGCTTTCGATCGGGCTCGAAGCGCTGTCTGCGGTCGAGGAACACCCCGGGTCCGCCACGCGCGGAGCCGGGGCAGCTAGCGTTCGAGCAGCCGGCCTACATAGTGCGCAAAGCGCGAGGGAGATGAAGCGTTATCGCTCATGACGTCTCCAAGATGGCGCTCCGCCCGCGGAAGTCAAGCGTCGCCTACCTTCGCCGCATGCGCCAGCGGTCCGGTGAGCGCTGCCATATCATTCGGCACCGATCGATTAGGTTGCCGGCCGCTGAGGTTACCGGCATTCAGGTACCGCAGCTACATCCTGCGATGGCTGCGCATCGCAAAGCTCGACGTAATCCGCGCGACTCCGGGCAGCCGCGACAGAACGTCCCGGTGGAACGCGCCATAATCGTCGATTCCTCCAATCTGGACGTGCAGAATATAGTCGCCATCCCCCGTCATAAGAAACCATTCCTGAACTTCCGGGTGCCGGCGGAGCGCTGCCTCGAAACGCAGCAAATATTCCTCCGACTGGCGTTCGAGTTCCACCTGCACGATCGCGATCGTCCCTTCGTCCGGCGACCGACCCGCCACGATCGTCGTATAGCCTCTAATCACACCCGACTGTTCGAGGAGCCGCACACGGCGCAAACAGGCCGAGGGGGAGAGTCCGACCTCGGCTGCGAGATCGCTGTTCGTGATCCGGGCGTTCAGTCGCAGACTATTCAGGATGCGGCGATCCATATCACTCAGACTCGGCACGAAGATTCCTCCATATGTTCGAAGATTCTGTCAAAAAGTGCAGAAATCAGCACTGCTATTGGTCAATTCGGCGAAAAATTGCGCATAGTGCGCGCTACTCTCAGCGGCGAGGGAGAGGAAGTTGGAATCGAAGTCGCCGCCACATTCGAGCCGCCTCATCATCGACAATGATGCGATCGCCGCGAATTTTCGGGATCTTGCGAGGCGTGTTGCGCCCGCGACGTGCGGAGCCGTCATCAAGGCTGACGGCTATGGTCTAGGCGCCGCAAATGTCGCACCCGCGCTTCTCCACGCCGGCTGCCGCAGCTTTTTTGTCGCGCGGCTAAGCGAGGCGGAGCGGCTCCAGGGGCGCGTGGGCCGCGACTGCGCGATCCTGATCCTGAACGGTCTCGACCCCGGCAGCGAAGCGGCCTGCTGCGATGCAGGCTTCGTTCCCGTGCTGAATTCCCGCGCTCAGCTCGCCGCCTGGCGCGCCCATGCCCGATCAGCCGCGCGGCCGCTACCAGCCGCGCTGCAGGTCGACACGGGCATGTCGCGGCTCGGCCTCACGCCCGAAACCGCGGTGACCGCCGCGCGAGAGCCGGGATTGCCGGAGGAGATCGACCTCAAGCTGTTGATGACGCACCTTGCCTGCGGAGACGAGCCGCTACGAGAGTCAAATATCGACCAACTCCGCCGCTTCGAGGCGGTCGCGGCGTATTTTCCTGGCGTCCCGAAGTCGATCGCGAACAGCGCAGGCGCGTTTCTTGGAACGGATTTCCACTGCGATCTGGTGCGCGCCGGGATCGCATTGTTCGGCGTCGCCCCGGTCACGAAAGCAGAGACCCTGCGTCCGGCGGTGCGTCTGGAGGCACGTGTCCTGCAGATTCGTACCGTCACGGCTGGCACGGGGGTCGGCTATGGCCTCGACCATGTCGCGGCGGCGGCGCAACGGCTTGCAACAATCGCCACGGGCTATGCCGACGGCTGGCCGCGAAGCCTCGGCGACAAGGGCGCCGTCTGGCACCGGGGCGTGCGGCTTCCGATCGTCGGGCGCATTTCGATGGACAGCCTGACGGTCGACATAGGCGGCCTTGCCGAAGCGGATATTTCGGAGGGAGACTTTGTGGAGCTGCTGGGCCCTTCGCAATCCATTGCCGATGTCGCGCGCGATGCCGGAACCATCGGGTACGAAATCATGACCGGTCTCGGAAGGCGGCACACCCGCTTCGTCATCGAAAATGGACGGATGCGCAATGCGCCTGATGGAAAAGCGGCATGAGAGTGGTCGTGCTGGGTGCCGGCGTCGTCGGCGTGACGTCTGCCTATTATCTGGCCGAAGCGGGTCATGAGGTCATACTCATCGACCGGCAACCCGGGCCGGCGCTCGAGACAAGCTTCGCCAATGCCGGGGAAATCTCGCCGGGTTATGCGTCGCCCTGGGCAGCGCCAGGCATCCCGCTGAAAGCCATGCGCTGGCTGTTCATGAAACATGCCCCGCTGATCCTCAAGCCGCGCATCGACATGGCGATGCTGCGATGGATCGTCGCGATGCTGCGAAACTGCACGTCGGCGCGTTATGCTCTCAACAAGAGCCGCATGGTGCGGCTAGCCGAATATAGCCGCGACCAACTGATCGCGCTGCGCGGGCAACTGCCGCTCGATTATGATCAGCGGTCGCGAGGGACCCTCCAGCTGTTTCGAACTCAGAAGCAGTTCGACGACAGCGCGGGCGATATCGCGGTGCTCGAACATTATGGCGTGGCCTATGAATTGCTCGGCCGGGACGCTTGCGTCGCTGCCGAGCCCGGACTGTCGGCGGCGCGGGACCGTTTCGTCGGCGGTCTGCGTCTGCCCGGCGACGAGACCGGCGACTGTCACCTGTTCACGCGCCAGCTTGCCGCCCATCTGCCCGCGATGGGCGTCGATCTCCGCTACAGTTCGCATATCTTCGGCCTGGAGATACGCGAAGGCCGCGTCGACGGCGTGCGTACCGGCACCGGACTGATCCGAGGCGACGCCTATGTGGTCGCGCTCGGCAGCCATTCACCCTCGATCCTGCGCCCCGCCGGACTGTCCTTGCCGGTCTATCCGGTGAAGGGCTATTCGATCACCCTGCCCGTCGCCGATACTCACCGAGCGCCGGTATCGACGCTGCTCGACGAGAGCTACAAGATCGCGATCACGCGGCTTGGCGACCGGATCAGGGTCGGGGGTATGGCCGAACTCTCCGGCTTCAACGGGACGCTGCCGCCGCAGCGTGAAGCGACGTTGCGCCATTCGCTGGACGAGTTGTTCCCGGGCGCCGCCGACGCGGACGCACCCTCGCATTTCTGGAGCGGATTGCGTCCGATGACGCCCGATAGCACGCCGGTAATTGGCGCGACCCCGGTGCCGAACCTTTTTCTCAACACCGGACACGGCACCTTGGGCTGGACGATGGCTTGCGGATCGGGGCGGCTTATTGCGTCGCTGGTCGGCGGCGAGCGTCCGCCGATCGATCCCGCCGGTCTCGGAATAGATCGCTACATCTGAAACAGACGGAAAGGAAAATTGATGACTATCGAACGCCTCCATTCGGGCCCGCGCATGAGCCAGGCGGTGATCCATAATGGCCTTGTCTATCTCGCGGGCCAGATCGGCGCACCCGGCGAGGACACGGCCGCGCAGACCCGTGCGGTGCTCGACAAGATCGATGCGCTCCTCGCCGAGGCGGGAACCGACAAATCGCATGTGCTCACCGCCACGATCTGGCTTGCAGACATGAGCGATTTCGGCGCGATGAACGGGATATGGGATCAATGGGTTGGCGGCGCCAATGCCCCCGCGCGGGCAACCGGCGAGGTGAAGCTCGCGACGCCCGACTATCGCGTCGAAATCATCATAACAGCCGCGCTTCCCTGATCAGGACAGGTCCGCCCTCGCGGAGCGTTGCGGCGGCGCGGAACCGAAAAGGCGGACGCCGTTATCCATATCGAGTGGGCGCGGCGCCGCCTTTCGATTTTCCGCATGCGACGGCGCCTGTCGTTTTGCGCGATGGTAGGCTTTTTTTGCCGTCTTCACAGCTGAATCGACAACTGCCGATCGGCCAAGGGCGACGGAATGCGCCCGGTTCGGGACCGCTTCACCTACCGGGTGAGCGCGCCAAATATTCGGGGGGGTTCAAGCAGGCGATCGACCGCCAACTGCAGGATGAGCGGATCGACGCGGACACTCTGATGCAGGAGGCGGACTGGATGAAATTTCCGGATCTCGTCGTCAGGGCCAAACCCAAGCCGAGGCGCCGTCAAAGGCCGCCATGGGCGGAAGCGGCCGCGCAGTTCGCTTCCGAATTATGTCCTTCTCCGAGCGCCAAGGCCGGGGGCCGGCTCGTCGGGATATATCAGGTAGCTTTCGACCGGTGTGGCGGCCGGGGTCATTTTTGCCGGCTCTACCCGTCCTGCCCCCATAAGGTGGTACACGGCGCATCCCTTATTCAATAGATAGTCGGCCACAATCCGCCGGTGGCAGCGCCACCAGACGGCCTCGGAGCACATGATTGCACTGGACTTCTGGCCGCCCCGTTCAAGTAGCTCACCGAGTCCGGCATGAAACGGCTTGGTCGTGGCATAGTCCGCATAGTTGTGAAAACTCTGGTTCTTCCAGAAACTGTTCGTAGCCGGATCGACCGACAGTTGCCGCGGCCTCCGCCCGCCAAGGTCCTTCAGATACACATGGCCCATTTGATATTGCTCAAGCGTGCGCGGAAGTGTGTCGAGATTATATTGAGGGTTGGTTCGCGAGCGCGGATGAGACCGTATGTCGACGATTTGCGTTACCCCGACGGAACGCAGGATATCGACGAAGACTTCGATCGTCCGTGTCGAATGGCCGATCGTGTAAATCGACAGGGCGGCGGCCTTAATCATCGTCCGCCCTTTTTCCCAACGCCTGTCTCACGGCGCATTTGAGAGCGGGAAGAACATCGGATTCGAACCAGCGATTTCGCTCGATCCAAATTTGTGATCGCCAGGATGGATGAGGTAACGGAAAGTAATCCGGTAGATAGTCTCGGTAATGGCGGACACGGTCTTCCACCTTGCCGGGCCCCAAGGCGGCCGCCTGCGCGTAGGATCCCACAAGCAAGGTAAGACGAATGTGGGGCATGTGGGCGAGAAGGCGTGATCGCCAAAGCGGCGCGCACTCCCGGCGAGGAGGGGCGTCGCCGCCCGCGCTGCGCCCCGGATAGCAAAGCCCCATAGGAAGAATCGCAATTGACTGCGCATCGTAAAAGATGTCGCCCGAAAGGCCGGTCCACGCGCGCAGCCGATCGCCCGATGGATCGGCGAACGGAACGCCCGACGCGTGGACTTTAGATCCTGGAGCCTGGCTCGCGATGAGCAGTCGCGCTTCGCGCGAGGCCTGCAGAACGGGGCGGGTTCCATGCGGGAGATGCAGAGCGCATGTCTGACATTGCCGCACCTCCTCGATCAGACTTTCAATAGAATTCATGTTGAAACCTGCAACTGCATCTGCGTGGCTTCAACCAGGAACGCCGGTGGTCGGCGGCGGTTGCGGGCGCTTTCCCTGCGGATCGGGCGTTCGGGCAGACGTTGCGCCGAGCGGACGATTCAGAGGACTGGCGAAAGATCAATCCTGCGTCCGCTGCCCGTCGAGCTGGATGATCGTCGCCATTCGAACGAGGTCCGACAGCGTTTTCGCCTGCATCTTCATCATGGCATTCGCCCGATAGACCTCGACCGTCCGTGCGCTGATCGAGAGATCAAAGGCTATGGCCTTGTTCGCCTTGCCGGCGACAAGACCATCGACGACCTCGCGCTCGCGCGCCGAAAGCGCGGCCATGCGGTCCATGATCGCCTGTCGTTCCGCCCGCGCGGTTTCGCTACCGGTCTGCTGTGTCAGCGCCCGCCGGATTGCACCCAGCATGATGTCATCGTCGAAAGGCTTCTCGATGAAATCGGCGACACCGGCCTTCATGGCCTGAATGGCGAGCGGGACATCGGCATGACCGGTAATCATAATGACCGGGATGGACGCGCCCCGAGCCTTCAATGCCTCCACCAACTCCATCCCGCTGGTCCCTGGCATCCGTACGTCGGTCACGACGCAAGCGCCATCGAGTGGCGGTGATGCCTTTAGAAAGGCGTCGGCAGACGCAAAGCCCCGGACACGGATGCCGGTGCAATCAAGCAGAAATTCGAGCGAACCGCGCGCGCCGTCATCGTCGTCGACCACATAGACGATCGGATCATTCGCCATCAGTTAACTCCTCGTGGCCAATTCTCGGCAAGGTGAAGCTGAACCGCGCGCCGCCGCCGGGCACCGGATCGACCCGGATCTTCCCGCCATGTGCCTCGACGATAGTGCGCGAGATCGACAAGCCCACGCCCATACCGGTGCGCTTCGTGGTTATGAAGGGCTGAAACAATTGCGCCGCCACGGCGGGATCGATGCCGGGGCCATTGTCGGTCACGGTGACCCGGGCCATGTCGCCATCGGACTCGATCCCGATCGTCATTTCGCGGTTTCCCGCGGCCGTATCGGCAAAAGCGTCGACCGCATTGCGGACGAGATTGAGCACCACCTGCTGAATCTGCACCTTGTCGACGAGCACCAGATCGACGGCTGGATCGAAGGCGAAGCGAATGCGAATATCATGTTCGCGCGCACCTACCAGCGCAAGCGCGCTCGCCTCCTCGACGAGCTTGGGCAGGCTTTCGACCGTTCGCTCGGTTTCGCCGCGTGCGACGAAATCGCGCAGCCGCCGAATGATGTCGCCCGCGCGCAGAGCTTCTGCCGCCGCCCGTTCAACGGCGTCGGTCAGCCGATCCATCGGAACCTGCTCGCGCGCCAGAAGGATCCGGCTGCCCTTGAGATAATTGGCGATCGCCGACAGCGGCTGGTTGATCTCGTGCGCCAGCGCTGATGCCATCTCGCCCAGACTGGTGAGGCGGGAAACGTGGACGAGTTCGTTCTGCAGTTCCTGTAAACGCGCCTCGGCCTTCTGATTCTCGGTGAGGTCACGAATGAAGCCGGTGAAAAAGCGTTCGCCGCCGGCCCGCATCTCGCCGACCGACAATTAGATCGGAAAGGTCGAGCCGTCGCGCCGCTCTCCTACCACCACGCGCCCCTTTCCGATGATCCGCCGTTCGCCGGTGCGGTAGTAGCGGTCGAGATAATCGTCATGCGCGCCGCGGTAGGGTTCAGGCATCAGCAGGCGCACGTTGCGGCCCACTATCTCCTTTGCCGGCCAGCCAAACATGCGTGTCGCTGCTGGACTGAAGTCACGGATATCGCCAGCTTCGTCAATGACCACCATCGCGTCGGGCACCGTCTCCAGAACCGAACGGAGATGCGCTTCGCGCGCGGCGAGGCTGGCGGCAGCCCTCTCGGTTTCGACCCGCGCGTGCTGGAACCATTCGCCGCCGATGGCAATCGCCAGCGAAATTAGCAGGAATGACGCAGCCGCTATCCAGCTCCCGCCGGCAAGAGGGCCCGACAGGCTGTCGCACCACAAGCCCGCCGCCGCGCCCGCCAGGGCCGCCAGGAGGCCGGCGCGCCATCCCGAAAGAGCGCCCGCCAGGACCACGCCGGGCACGAAGAAGATGAAGGTTGCGCGCTGGCCCAGTTCCTCCGCGAAAGCGAGGCGGACGCCGGCGCCCGAGGCGATGGCAACCAATGCGAGCGCCAGCGCCTGCGCCACCGGAAGCCGGGGCAGAAAGCGGCTCACAAAGCTGGCACGCTGGACCTCCGGTAAATCCCTTAGGGGAGGTACGGTAGGGACATCATCCAAATTTCCGCGCTCCTCTCTCCGGCCTATTTCGTCCCCATCGACGGCATCTCTACCCCTGCCGCCGGAACGGAGATGTTCCCATGACTGCCCCTTTCATCGATCTCAGCGTCCATCACAACCCCAAGGGTCTGTCCGATCGTGTCGCTTATGGCTTCACCAAGGCCCTGCGCTGGTGCGCCGACACTTTTTTCGCCGAGCGCTACGGTCATCGCGCCGTGGTTCTGGAAACGGTCGCCGCTGTGCCGGGCATGGTCGGTGCCACGATCAACCATCTCGCGTGCCTGCGCCGCATGTGCGACGACAGGGGCTGGATCAAGACGCTCATGGACGAGGCCGAGAATGAGCGCATGCACCTCATGACCTTCATCGAGATCTCCAAGCCGACGCTCTTCGAACGGGCGGTGATCATCGGCGTGCAATGGGTGTTCTATGTCTGCTTCTTCGCGCTCTATCTCATCAGTTCCAAGACAGCGCACCGCGTCGTGGGCTATTTCGAGGAAGAGGCGGTCATCAGCTACACACATTATCTTGCCGAGATCGACGAGGGCCGCAGCGCGAACGTCCCGGCGCCCCAGATCGCCAAACATTATTGGGGCCTGCCCGCCGATGCGACGTTGCGTGACGTCGTCCTGGTCGTTCGCGCCGACGAGGCGCACCACCGCGATGTCAACCACGGCTTCGCCAACGAGCTCGCCGGTCTGCCCGTCGGTGCGGTGGCCGAGTGTCCGCCGCATGTGACGCTGGAACCCAATTGGAAGAAGGCGGCTTGAGCGCAGGCCCAAGGCAAGGAGAGAAGGGCATGGATCGGCCGGTTACACTTCTGGCGAGCGATCTCGCCCTTCGCTCCGCGCTCGGTTTTTTGCTGACGCTCGAGGGGTTTGACATTCGCGGCGACGCCGACCGCGTCACCGGTTCCGTGTGCCTGGTCGTCGACCAGGGCTTTCGCGGCGACGGACTGGCATGGCTTGCCGGCCTTCGCGCCGCCGGGAACGCGTCGCCAGCCATCGTGCTCGCGACGCATCCTGACCGCGCCGTTCGCGCCTCGGCCGCGGCGCTCGGCGCGCGGCTGATAGAAAAGCCGCTGACGGGCGACGAATTGACCGATGCCCTGACCGAAATCCTGACCCATCGCCCCGCCGCTTGACCGCCGCGACACCCATCGAAACAAAGGAATATACTATGCGCACCGCCTCTCCCCAAGCCATGGCCATCGTCAAATCGACCGCTCCGGCGCTCGAGAAGCACGGCGTCGAGATCACCACGGCCATGTACACGCGGCTCTTTTGCGACCCTGCCATTGAGGCGCTGTTCGACAAGGCGGCCCAGCGCAGCGGCGAGCAGCCGCGACGCCTTGCGGGCGCCATCCTTGCCTACGCGCGCAATATCGACAAGCTTGCGAACCTCGGAACGGCGGTCTCGCGCATGGTCGCGCGCCATGTCGAGACCGGCGTCAAGGCCGAACATTATCCCTATGTCGCCGAAGCCCTGCTTCCTGCGATCCGCGACGTGCTCGGGGCCGACGTCGCTACCGACGAGGTGCTGGCGGCTTGGGGAGAGGCTTATTGGATGCTCGCCGACATTCTCATCGCAGCCGAGGCGCAAGCCTATGAAGACGCCTTAGCAGCCTGACCGGGTAGACCGATGCAACCGCAATTATCCGAGCAGGACCTCGCGAAGCTCATTCCCGAATTTTACGCGCGGGTCAGGGCCGATCCGGTTCTTGGTCCGGTCTTCAACCGCGCAATCGCGGACTGGGACGAGCATCTTGAAAAGCTGCAAGCCTTCTGGTCGTCGATCATGCTGACGAGCGGGCGTTACAAGGGCCAGCCGATGGTCGCGCATTTGCGTCACGAAGGTGCCATGACCATGGCGAATTTCGACCGCTGGCTGGCGTTGTGGCGAAGAAGCACCGGAGATCTTCTCGATCCGGGTATTGCGGCCGCACTTCAGGCGAAGGCAGCGCGGATCGCCGAAAGCCTGCAGCTTGGCGTCCAGTTCCAGCGCGAACGATTGTCGAGATCATGACGACCACCCTGCCCGCCGGTGTTCGATCCTACAAACGGACCGCCACATTTACTGAAGCGACGACGCCCGCTGCCTTGATGAACGACCATGCGACGAAAGAGGGCGTCTGGGGTCTGATTCACGTCGAAGAGGGCAGATTGCGCTACCTTGTGACCGACGAACGACGGCTCTTTTCCGAAATAATCATCACGCCGGAGAGCGAACCGGGCCTTGTCGAACCTACGATCGCGCACAGAGTCGAAGCGGTTGGGCGAGTGCGGTTCTTCGTTGAATTCCTGCGGTGAACCCCGAACGCGCAGCCCGCCGGTGGCGGCCCGCCGATTCCGGGGGAGTATCTCAGGGACGCGGCCGTTCCCGGCGCTTTCGACTAGCTGAGCTTCGACAGATGCTCGACGAGCAGGGGCTGGAGTTGTCGCAGCTCTTCGCGATGTGCCGCAGACAGAATCGACAGGATATCAAGTGCCTGTGGTGTCAGTCTGAGCAAAGCCCGCCGGCGATCGGATTGCGTCAGCTCGCGGCGAACAAGACCCAATGTCTCGAGCCGGTCTATCAACTCGGACGCGGAGTGAGGTCTCACGATCAGGCGCCGTGCAACATATCCGACCGTCGCTTCGTCGGGCGGCGCCCCGCGGATCGCCAACAGCGCCTGGTGCTGTTGCGGCTTCAACCCCGCTTCCGCTGCCTTGGTCTCGCTGAAAACCTGGAAGCGCCGCAGCGCATAGCGGAATTCGGCCAGTGCGGCATAATCGATGTCCGTCGAATTCGCAGCCATGAACGCCCCTGATTGAATTATATCGCATTACGATATAATTGCGCCGCCTCCTTCATTCGAAAGAGGCATATGGTGAGCTTTCCTTCTGCACGAACGATCCCCGGCCATCAACTTGCCGACCATAGCGCCGACGCCAGAATGATATTTCTTTCGCTTCTGGCGCCGGTCGTCGGCACAGGCGGGGCATTCGGCGCGTGGGTCCTGATCAAATCGATCGCCATCGCCACCAACGCCTTCTGGTTTGGACGGATTTCGGCCGAGGCGGCGGAAATCTCGGATGCCGCCGTGGGTTTGGCCGTTGTTGCCGTCCCCGTCATCGGCAGCCTGATCATCGGTCTGATGGCGCGCTTCGGTTCGGAGAAGATACGCGGCCACGGTATTCCCGAGGCGATCGAGACGATCCTGTTCGGTGAAAGCCGCCTGTCGCTGAAAGTCGCAATTCTCAAGCCGATATCTGCCGCCATTTCGATCGGAAGCGGGGGACCATTCGGAGCCGAAGGACCGATCATCATGACTGGTGGCGCCGTCGGCTCGCTCTTTGCCCAATGTTTTCACCTTAGCGCGGCGGAACGAAAGACCTTGCTGGTGGCGGGCGCTGCCGCGGGCATGACCGCCATTTTCGGAACGCCGATGGCCGCGATTCTGCTCGCGGTCGAAATTCTCCTGTTCGAATGGAAGCCGAGAAGCTTTGTTCCGGTCGTCATCAGTGTTCTGGTCGCCGCTGCATGGCGCCCCGGACTGATCGGAGATGGCGCGATGTTCCCCGGTATTTGGCCCTCGCCGGACGTCGGCTGGATCGTCGCCGCCTCGGCCGGCATTGGGATAATTGCAGGACTGCAGGCCGCGCTGCTTTCCACCTTCCTCTACCGGGTCGAAGACCTGTTCCACCGTCTGCCGGTCCACTGGATGTGGTGGCCGGCGATCGGGGCCACAGTCGTAGGCGTTGGCGGTTTGATCGATGCGCGCGTCCTTGGCGCCGGCTATTCGAATATCCAGTCGCTGATCGATGGCTCGATGGCGTTGCGCGCAGTCCTCGTCCTGCTGATTGCAAAAGCCATTGTCTGGCTCGTGGCTCTCGGGTCGGGGACGTCCGGCGGGGTGCTCGCACCCCTTCTCATTCTGGGGGGAGCAACGGGCTACATCCTTGGCCTCTGGCTACCCGGTTCTCCGGGCTTCTGGGCGATGATCGGCATGGCGGGCATCCTGAGTGGCGCGATGCGGGCGCCGCTTACCGGCATAATATTTGCCGCAGAATTGACGGGCCGTTTCGATGCGCTTCCGGCCCTTATCGCCGGATCCGGCTTCGCCTATGCAATCAGCGTTCTGTGTATGCGGCGCTCGATTCTCACCGAGAAAATCGCTCGCCGCGGACGGCACATCCTGCAGGAATATATCGTCGATCCGCTCGACATGCAGCAGGCTGGCCAGCTCATGACGCCCGCGCCTGCCACGCTGCCGGCCGAAATGACGATCGGCCCGGCTCTGCGATTTTTCACCGACGAGGCGATTCATCGTAGTTATCCTGTCGTCGATGCCGAGGGATGCCTCGTCGGGCTCGCATCGAGATCGGACGCGCTGCGATGGAAGATAGGTGCTTTCGATGAGGCCGCGACGCTCGGCGAAACGCTTTCCGACGCATCGCAAACAGTGGCTCATCCCGAAACGCCCTGCGGCGTTGTCGCAGACCTCATGGTCGAGACAGGCGTTGCCCGCGTGCCGATTGTCGAACGCGAGACAGGCAAAGTAGTGGGGATACTCTCACGCCAGGACTTGCTCAAGGCGCGACGAGCGCAGCAGAGCGCCGAGACGAAGCGAAGACGTTTCGTCCGGCGGGATCTGGCCGGTTCGACACCTGATTGATCTTTATATCGCAATACGATATAATTGCGCTCGTCGCCGATCTTCGCGACAATCGGTCGATCGGCGCCAGCAGGCGAGTGATTGTGCAGATGCTCAGCGACCTGATGGAAGCCCTCGGGCTGGTTCTGGGGAGCTTCGCGGCGGCGGCCGCATCGGTCACCACGGTGTGGATCGCCTTCGGACGAACGCATCACCCCGAATGGAGCGCCCCCGCGCTCCTGATCGCTCTGTCTCTCGCGATCGCCATGCGTCTGGTCCGCGGCGAGCTATTGTCGATGGCCGCGATATTGCTGACGATCGCCGCCCCATTTCTGTGGATGGAAGGACGAAGGCGCAATCACGGATCGAACGCGCCAGCGGACCCCGGCACGCGGCGTGGGCCGTTCAATGGAAGGACATGATCATGCAGCCAAAGCCGTTCCTGCCGCGCTACCCCGCCATCGTTTCCTCGATCAACGGCCGGCGCCGGCCAGCGAAAGCAGACATCCGCACGGTGGCGGTCCGGATATTTCACGAAATTCATGGGATCGGCCCAAACCGGACCCGCCGGCTCCGGCAAGCGCTGCTGATCGCGCGCGGCGCCTTGGGATTGCTCGGGCCTTCAAGCGAAGGCGCTTCCGCGATGCGTCGCCCAGGGGCGTGATGCGTCAGGTCCCATGGCGAGCGTGAAAGTTGGCGCCTTTCCATGTCGGGAAGCGCAAGGGGCACTCGATTGCGACGGTTTCGATCGACCGCCACCCCGGTCTTTCGTGCCGATGCGGCGCTCGGACGCGAATATTCGGCATGAAAGCCCGTTGGTGGGCGCCGCCAAAATGACAAGCCATGCTCAGCGGGCGGCGGGAATGGACGGTTCGACGGATTGACGAGCGATGCGGGAGGCGCTGAAAATCCCTGCGCCGATCAGGCTCATGCCGACAAGATGGAACCATCTGAACGGTTCGGAGAGGATAAATACGGCGAGCATGGCGCCGATAACTGGCATGATGTTGAGATAAAGCCCGGTTGCTGCCGACCCGAGCAACTCGACCCCGCGATTGAAAAAGAGATAGGCGATAAGCGAGGGAAACAGGCAGACATAGCCAATCGCCATCCAGCTTTCAGAACTGCTTTCTATCAATCGGCCGTCAATGATCTCGGCCAGATAGAAGGGCGCGATCGCGACAATGCCGATCACGAAGGTTGCCGCCAGAAAGCTTAGTGGATGAACGGCCGGACGTTTGCGCAACAGAACGGAATAGAAGGACCAGACGACAACCGCGACGCAGATCACGAGATCTCCCGAATTGAATTCCAGTTCGAGAAGCGAGGACAGATCACCGCCCAGAATGATCATCAGCGCCCCGGTGATCGAGAGACATATGCCGATGACCTGCGGCATCCGGACATACTCCCCGAAAACGAGAGCACCGAGCATGAGAATCAGCGCAGGCTGCATCGACTGGAGCAGCAGGCCGTTGACTGCCGTGGTCGTTTGAAGGCCGGTGTAAAGGAGGGTGTTGAAGGTTCCGATCCCCAGAGCCCCCAGCAACAGCAGCCAGCGCCAGTGCGTTTTGAGGGTAGCGACGTCTCGTCGCAGATGGGGCCATGCAAACGGCAACAACAACAGAAAGGCCAAGGCCCATCGCCACCAGGCTAGCGCGACCGGCGGCATCACATCGCGCGCCGCGCGACCGACAATCGAATTGCCAGCCCAGAACAGTGCGGTAAATGTCAGCAGGAGATAAGGGCGCGACCAGACCCAGCCGGTCATTCGCTCCAGAAGTGCGGGCATGCCAAGCTCCGGCTTATGGGGCGAGTGTTGCGAGCGCCGCGCTGGCGCATTGCTCGTCGCTTGCCGATCCACCCGAGCCTGCGACCCCGATGCCGCCGATCACATCTCCGTCATGCAGGATGGGGAGGCCGCCGCCCAGAAGCAGGAGTTCAGGAAGCTGCGCGAGATTCCGCGCGCCCGGATCGGTCAACGCTCGCTCGGCCAGCGCGGATGTGCTTGCTTTGGTCGAAAGGGCGGTGAAGGCTTTGCGCTCGGCTGCGCGAATGTTGTGGGGCCCGACCTTGTCCGCCCGCTGGAGCGCAATGAGATTACCACCGCGATCGACAATCGCGACGACCGCGTCCCTGTTCATCGTCCGGCACGATGCCAGCGTCGCTTCGGCAAGCGCATTGGCCATGTCGAGCGAAACGGTGCGCTGCACGACCGTCGCAGGCTGGGCGGTCGCAACAGCAAGCGTCAGGGGCAGCAACAGGCCATTCATCGTCAGTTGCCTCGATAAGTCGAATAGCCGTAGGGGCTGACCACCACTGGGACATGGTAGTGGCCAGCCTTGTCGGACACATTGAATGTCACTGCAATCTCGGGAAAAAACGGCGTCGCCGCCGCGTTCGGGTCAGCGGCCATATCGAATTGCAGCCGATAGATTCCAGTTTCGAAATCGGCGTCGGGTCCAAAGTTGCGCACCCGGCCATTCTTGTCCGTGCGAGTGGTGCTCACCTCCACCCAGGTTCCGGCGGCATCACGCTTCGAGAGCGTGACGGGGACATTGGCCCCTCCGACACCCGCCGCGAGGTCAAGCACATGGGTCGAAATCTCTGCTGCCGCGGCCGGAGCGGCAACGAGACCGAGCGCGATCGCGGTAAGGAGGCGGGACATCTTCATCGATCTGATCCTGATATGCGCTGAAGCCGGGAAATGGGGATATTCGTCCCGTAGCGCATTGCCATTCCATTTCCGAATGAAATGATTGAATGCTTTTCATTCACAATTATGATGAAGCCATGTTCGACCCAAAATTGCTCGAGGCCTTCGTAACGGTTGCCGACGCCGGGAGCTTCACAGCCGCGGCGCATCGTCTGGGCTCGACTCAGTCGACGGTCAGCCAGCAGATCGGCCGGTTGGAGGGCAGAATCCGCAAGCCCTTGCTGGATCGCACCGTCCGACCGGTGAAGCTCACTCCTGCCGGCGAACGCCTGATCGGTTACGCGCGGCGTGTTCTTGCACTTCAAAGGGAAGCCGCGGCGTTGCTGGCCGATCCTTCAGGCAGCCGAACCCTGCAGGTCGGCCTACCCGACGATTTGATGACGGCCGCGATGGGCGACGGGTTTGCGCGCTTTGCCGCGCGGCACCCTGATATTCGGCTGGATGTCACGACGGGCCTCAGCCGCGACCTGTCACGGCGGTATCGCGACGGGGAATTCGACCTTGTCATCGTCAAGGAATACCGGGCGCAGGCTGACGCGCGCGCGAGCTTTTCCGAGCCGCTGGCGTGGATCGAGAGCGCCGACCACGCGCAGCCCTGGTCCGATCCGATCCCACTGGTCGCCTTTCCACCGGGTGGGCTTTACCGTGATCAGATGGTCGAACAGATCGAGAGCGCAGGGCTTCGCTGGTATCTGGCCTTCACGGGAAACAGTCTCGTCAGCGTGCTCCGCGCCGTCGAAGCCGGGCTTGGCATAACCATCCTGCCTTTTGCCACGATCGAGCCCTACAGGGTTCATATCTGCCGGCAGTTTGAGCCCGTTATGCCCATGACGCTGTCGGTTTACGCATGGGAACAAGATGCAGCAACAAGCGAGCTTCTGGCGGCATTGACCCGAATCGTGTCGCTCGAACGCGTAGCGAACGGGCCGCTGGACCGCGTAGCGGCCGGCCTTTGATCGCGAGCCTGCCCAGTCCGTCCGAACATTTCGCGCCGCGATCGCGGCATTTGCCGAGGATCACAGCGGTGCCAAGATATAGGGTGTCCGATATGGTCCCTTCAGCCCGCTGATCGACATTTCGGGTCGATGAGCCGCCCGGCAGCGTTCACGGTCGCCTTGCTGAGTGCGGTCGCGTCGTCACGCGGCACGGGCGAGGGCGCCGAAGCGCTTTCCCGCGGCTGATCTTCCGGCGACCGGAGCGGAGGAGCGCATCCCGCGGGCCTCATGGCGAAAGGCGCGGTGCGACCAGGAGCAGCAAAACGGCTGCGGCCAATATGGCGAGTGCGGCCCCGGGCAGCGCTGACATAGGCCGGAGCGCATGCTCGGTCTCGAAACGCGACAGCTTCGCAGCTCGCACAGGATCGCGGCGGAGCGCGCTGCGCGCTTCGGACGACAGACCCTCCGTAAGAGACAGCAATCTCCGCCGGGCGCGGCCGCCAAGATGCGGGTATCGCGCGAGCAGATCGGCCAGCTCGTGCCAGTCGGGACAGGCGTCCGGCCCGAACGGCGGCGGCTCAGGCAGGGAGATCGTCATTTGCATCCCTGCCGTTCGTCCGCGACGCTCCGCATGGTTGCCGAATCATCCTGCGGACTGACGACGACCAGCACGGCCGAGGTTGCAAAGAACAGGCAGGCTGCGATCAGCCATCCCCTGTTGCGCTCGCTAACCGCAAACATCAGGCTGTAGAGACCGGCGACGGCGGCGACGAGGACGAGCCCCATGATCTCTTCCAGATGATATTTGCAGCAGAGCGACAGGCCCGCGATTTCAATAGACATTTCCTATCTCCCTCGATCAGGCAGCAGCCGCGACCAGCAAGCCGGCAAGCCAACAGCCGGCGGCAAACAGGCTCACCAGGACCGCCATCGTCAGCAGGCCGGCCCGCCATGTCATCCGCGGGCGCCGGGCCCTTCTTTGATGCCGTCTCATCCTATGTTCTGCGGCTCGGCCGCCTCCGAGCGGGCAAGTGCGCTGAGGACGCTGACGAGCGCGAGCATTTCGCGCCGGACCGAAATCGGCGCAGCAATTCTCGGGTCGCACCAAAGGTCGCAGTAGAGATCCGCATGGTTCTTCAGATCCCGCAGCGGTTCGCTTTCTTGCTGCCGCGCCCGCCGGGATATTTCGGTTCCCGCTTCCCAGGCGCGCTTGATCGGCAGTCCGGCGCCCGCGAAAGGTCCGAATGCCGCATGCCGCTGGGCCTCGACAGCGACCCGCATCGGCGGCGTTGCGAACAGGCAGGCGAGCACCGCCGCGACTGTCTCGGAGTCGGCCGGACCGGCTGAGCTTCGCAGCTCGACCGCGAGCAACTGGTCTTCAGCCATCGCAGAATATTCGAGCCTGTCGATCGGGGTCAGCCCGCAGTCCGAGGGCGTGCGCAAAACTGTAGCCTGGTTCGGGTCGTTCAGCAGCGCGCTCGCCCGGCGAGCCGCACCGACGATAAGATGATCGAGCAGGATTTGCTGCCCCCTCATGTTGTTCACATATACCTCCATGAGCCGGCAGCGCGTGGGCAGGCGGCTCGTGCGTAATGGACGAAGGATTTCGAGACCGGCGGACAAGGAGAGCCCGCCGCGCGCGCGGATTTGCCGGGGACCTCAAGCTTTGCCGGCGAAGCTGCGTGCGGTTCGTCAAGCTGACGCCCCGAACCCGCGGCATGCGGATTCGGGGCTAATCTCCTCGAAGCAGTCGCACTCCGAAGCGCGAGAAGAAGCCCTTCGTGCGCGCGGCCGATCGGCCGTGAAGGCAGAGATCCGTATGCGGGTCGCGGCGATCGGGCACCGGATCGATCGCCGCGCCACCGGCACCAAGCGAGCCCAGCAGCGATCGTTCGTCGGGGTGGTCCGCAACGACGACCCGCAAGTCCGGGTTGCTTCGAAATGGCGCCGCTGCCGCTTCGGATATACAGTGGATGCTGCCGGGCCAGCGCGGTGCCGCGTCCCGGATCAGCGACGCTGTGTATCGTCCGGCGCGTGGCGAATGGATCAGGACATGATCGATGTCCTGCAGAGCGCCGCATATCCATTCGAGGTCTCGCGGATCGCTTTCCCTGACGTCGTAGACGGGAAGCTTGCGCACCCGGAAGCGGTGTTCGAGGAGGGCTTCGAGATCGCCGGCGGTGTCGACAGCACCCGGGTGAAGCATGTCGGCCCCTTCATTCAGTTCGGCCCTGATCAGGCGGCAGAGCGCCTGCACGTCTCCCCCCGCCGAGGCGACGCACCGATATCCCCGCGCGCGCGCGTATCGCGCGGTCCGATCCCCGACCGCAAATAGCGGAAGGCCGGCGAATGCAGGCACGAACCGATGGAGGCGAACGGCGTTGAGGCTCGTGAGGATCAGAGCATCGGGCACTTTCACGACGGGGGGGACCGCGAGCGGCACGACGGCGAGAACCGGCGCGCCGACCGCGTCATATCCCGCTGCGGCAAGACGCTTTACGGTCAATCGATTGAAGGGGTCGGTCCGGGTGACCCAGACCCGCGCGCGGTTCATGCCGCTTCGAGCGCCGCGGTGGCACACCGCCAATAGGCATTCACGCACTGAGCGAGGAAGTGCGGCGGCGGCTCCCCGATCACGTCTCTCAGCAAAGGCACGAGGCTGTCCCCGAAGGCAATGATTTGCCCGCGCGGCACGGCGGCGGCACCGCTTGGTGGCGCGGCATTCTTGTCGCAGCCCGCCAGCACCAGGTCGGCCAGGAGGGACGCGTTCCGCACAGCCGCTTCCGAGTCTGCGCCGGACATTTGCAAGGATTGGGCCGCGGCAGCGTCGAACTGCTTGCGCCGCGTACGGAGGATGCCGAAAGCTTCCGCTTCGGACAAGGAGGTGCTCATATAAGACTCCCGGCGAATTGACCGCCGTTATCGACCGGCTTGCGCAGGTCCTTGATCAGGAAAGATGCGGGGGTGCCGGTGTGGAGTGACCGGCATGAGCCTCGGGCGCGGCGCCGCTCCGCGTCAGGCGGATCGGGGCCGGGCCGAGGCCGGCCAGCGTGTCAGCAGGCTGCCAGCGTGCGCCAGAAATCGGGATGCCGTAGAGCACAACATGCGCGGCTTGTATCATGAAGTAGCATGAGAGCCAAATCGCCGCCCTTGCGCCTGCAAAAGCCCCGCGCGCCGTCCCGATCGCACGATTCTCTCACCAAATCGTGTCCGCCGCGCATAGTATTTGACTTCCCGGCGGGCAGCCACCATCTTCGGCTCATGCCAAAGCGTGTTCGCCTTCTCCGTTTCCGTCTTCACGCGGGGACCCTGCTCGTCGGCTTTTAGCCCCGACCACGGCGCGATGCGGCTCCGGGTTCGGGGCCAAAAAATCCATACATGATCGCGCCGCGCCGGCGCTCTATTTTCATTCAGGAAGCGAAACAATGGCAAGTTCGAAGGCTGCCCGGCGGCCGCCCGTCCATATGATCGATAGCGACGCCGAATGTCTCTCCAATCTCGCACTCGCGGTCGAAGACCGCCTGCCCGATGTCGCCGAGTTGCTGCTCGGCGAGATATCCCGCGCCGTTCTGCACAAGGCAGCGCGGATGCCGCCGGGCACGGTAACGATGCATTCCCATGTCACCTTCACTGACGAGGCCAGCGACCGGGAGTATCGCTACCAGCTCGTGTTCCCGAAGGACGCGGATGTTGCAGAAAACAGGATTTCGGTCCTCACACTTGTCGGCGCCGGATTGATCGGGCTCAAGCCGGGCCAGACGATCCTGTGGCCAGACCGGGACGGGCGAGAGCGCCGGTTGAAGGTCATGTCGGTCGAGCGCGGAAACCCGGTCACCTAGTCTGCGGGCCGGTACCGGCAAAGAGGGCTCACGCTCGCGTGTCCAGAAGCGGTCCGTCAATTTTCAGGGCGGAGGCGCCATCGGCGGACACTGGCTTTGGGAGCCTGCCTGCAGAATATTTCGGGGAGCTACCAGGTCTAAACCGGGAGTTTACGCGTTGACGCCTATCGTCCGGACACCATGATGCACGATCTATCGGATATGTGGAATGATGACAACGCCTTCTACGACGACGGCGAATGGATCACCTGGACCGAAATCAACTCGCAACTTGAGCGGCTCGAGTTCGAAGCGCGCTTTCCGGACATCGAAGCCGACCTGGTCCCGATATTCCAGAATCTGCTTTCGACCGCCGCGGAATATCACGGTCTGACTGGGCGTCACCTGCAGGTCTATGGCGACCTTGGCGAGCTGTATGGTGCAATCACTCACGGCATTAAACTTCACCGCAATTACGCCCAAGGTTCGGACGGGAAACTCGGCAATCACTTCGTCGAAGTGAAGACGATCACGCCGTTCAAGGCAAAAAACAGGATCAGCCTGAATCTCAAGCGAAACTTCAGCAAGGTGCTGATCGTCAAGATCGACGCCGACTTCGAGGTTCGAAGCAAGCTGATCGATCGCAAAGCCCTGCCCAGAACAAAGGGCGGCATGCTCCATCTCGACTGGGACGACTTCCAGTAGCATTTGATCCGCGACGGCCGGCTGCTCGGCGGCGCACCGCATCTGCTTCGACATATTGTTCAAGGGCGTGCCCATAGCGCTCGAGGAAATCGTATCGATTAGCGGGCTATCCGGAGCTTGTGCGTGATTTCCAGAGCGTCATCGGAAGGGAAGCGCGGGCCCAGATGCTGGCCCGTGCCGGCCGCCTACCCGATCTCCTGATCGCCGCGATCGGCGGCGGATCGAATGCGATCGGTCTCTTTCACCCGTTCCTTGACGACCCGATGGTCAAGATGCTCGGCGTCGAGGCCGCCGGCTATGGCCTCGACAAGGCACACGCCGCGTCACTGGCCGGCGGGCGTCCCGGCATTCTTCACGGCAACAAGACCTATCTGCTGCAGGATGACGACGGGCAGATCGTCGAAGGGCATTCGATCAGCGCTGGCCTCGATTATCCCGGCATCGGCCCCGAGCATGCATGGCTCAAGGACATCGGGCGGGTCGACTATAGCTCCGCGACCGACGCCGAAGCGCTCGAGGCGTTCCAGCTTCTTTGCAGAACAGAAGGTATCATCCCGGCGCTTGAGCCGAGTCACGCTGTCGCCGCCGTTGCCAGGATCGCGCCGAGGATGCCGAAAGATAGTATCATCATCGTCAACATGTGCGGACGCGGGGACAAGGACATATTCTCCGTGGCCCAGCATCTCGGCGTGGAACTTTGAGCGCTACGAAAGGTAGGGGCACGGGACGTGTGATCGAAGACACTGGCGCTACAGATTTCGGATCTATGAGGGACGGATGACGGTGAGGGTGTTTCTTGTAGAAGACGATCCGCTGGTCGCGATGATGCTCGAGGGGTATCTCGACATACTTGGACACGAGATCGTGGCAACCGCAGCGACCGTCGCGGAGGCGCTGGAACTCGTCGCGAAGCGAGATTTCGACCTCGTCATATTGGATGTTCACCTTGCCGATGGCAAAACGAGCGAGGCGTTCGCTGCCGCGTTGAGCGATGTCGGGAAGGCCTTCATAGCGACGAGCGGAGATGCGACGATCATGGCGGCCGAGTTTAGTGGCCGGCCAGTTCTTCGCAAACCTTTCAGGATTGCCGAACTCGAACGGGCAATCGACGCAGTAATAGTATAACCCTCCGCGCCCCTTATTCGGCCGCCACCTTGTGCCGGGCCATGTGCGGCATGAAATCCATCTTGCCGATGGCGAGCCCAGCATTGCGAAGCAATGCGTAGACCATTGTCACATGGAAGTAGAGATTCGGCATGATCCAGTCGCGGACATCCTCCTCAGACGACATCAGGAAGCGGACGCCGTTCGGCAGTTTCAGGTCGACCCGCGAGTCCGCGTCGGCCCATTCCGTGGGGGCAGCAGCCTCAAGATGCGATCGGACCGCAGCAATTCGCTGACGGATTTCGGCGAGCGATCGATACGCCACCTCTTCGAGCGGAACGACCTTTTCCCCTACCTGATTGAGAGCGAGCAGAACCTGATTAAGCGCGACGCGGAACTGCAATTCGAGCGGGAACATGTCTTCGGTGAGCTTTGCGTCGAGCACATCGTCGGGCAATCCCCCATCGACCGCCTTGCCGACGAGGTGATCGAGCGTTTCGAGCAGGTTTTCGAAGGTTATTCGCGCGGAACAAGCATACGACATCGCAACCCTCTTTCACAATTTCACCGAAGGTGGTCGCATCTGCAACGGTGATTAGCGGCGGTCAATTCCGTTACTTCGAGAGTTCGCAGTCAGGAACCAACCTGTTTGCATCGCCGTCGGTCTTCCCGGCCTACAGTCATTTCAACGTCGGGGCCAAAGTCGGCTGGGCCGGTCAGTTCAACTTCGATTTTCCGCGTTCTCTGATCGTCTCCGCATTTTGGACCGCACGGGGTGGCGGCGTGACGGCTGGGTCTCTGCCCTTGGCTCTCCTTGTTCCTTTGGAGGTGCCAGTTTCCCATTCCCGTATCTCGTGGTTCTTGTCGCCCGCGAGTAGGAAGATATATCCCGAGTCCCGATCGGCTCAGAGAAGCCGCCGGACGGGACGTCCATAAGCGACTGCGTCTCGAGCTATTATGACGTAGCCACGGAGGACCTGAGGATCGGCTGAATTGCGCGTCCCTCGAGCAACTTTCAAAAAGTCGATGAGCTAATGCGCTACGGAGAACATAGGTTCAGGCGGGGGATACCATCGTTTGCGAGAAGGGGCCGCAGCACCATTGCCCGTGGCGCATGGCCGTCCGCTTCATTCATCAGCTAGTTACACCGAAGCGCTTTAGTTTCTTCGCAATTGAGAAATCGAGCTCCCCGATGCCCAACGAGCAAATAGAGCTTTGCCGTCTGCTCAAGCTCTTCGATCGCCGCCGTTGCCTCGGCTAGCGAGAGGCCCGAGACAACAGGTCCATGATTTGCCAAAAGAATCGAAGAATATGCCCCCTGCAGTTCATCGATCGCCTGGGCCACGCGGGGATCACCCGGTCGAAAATAGGGTAGCAATGCGGTCCGCCCGACCTTCATCAGATAATAGGCCGTCAGCGGCGGAAATACGTCATTCGGATCGAGGCCGGGCAACATCGAGGCAGCAACCGAATGGGTTGAATGCAGGTGCACGATGGCACGCGCGGCACCGCGCGAACGGTACATCGCGCCGTGCAGTGGCAGTTCCTTTGTCGGCGCAAGGCCCTCCAATATCCGCCCAGCGGGATCGAGAAGTGTGAGCGCCGCCGGATCAAGGCCGCCAAGAGAGGAGTTCGTCGGCGTAACGAGCATCCGACCATCGTCGAGAAGGACGCTGATGTTGCCCGAGGTTCCGTGCGTATATCCCCGATCGAAAAGCGAGCGGCCAAGATGGCAGATTTCTTCGCGGGCGCGCGACAGGCTCACGCATTTTCCTCCATCATCCTCAGCGCCTTTTCGAAAAAGTCCTCGTCACCGAAATTGCCCGACTTCAAGGCAAAGCCGACGCCGCCGGCCGACAACAGCGGAACGCCCGGAGCCACATCGGGGCCGACAGCCATCGCCCCGAGGCTTAACGCCTCGACAACCGCGCCGGACGTTTCGCCGCCCGCGACCACCAGTCGGGTTACGCCCCGTTCCCTCGCGCGCAGCGCAAGCCCGGCCATCAGCTCCTCGATCGCTGCCGAAGCGGCCCCGAAGTCCGCTTGGGCGCGACTGTTTGCAACGGCATCGGGAGTGATGGTCGAATAAATCAAAGGAGCCTTCTCCTGATATTCGCGCGCGAAGGCATCAGCATATTCGAGAACGGGATAGCCCGCCAGCAGCGCGGCGCCGTCGATCGCAAAGGCGGGGCCGACTTGTCTGTACCGCGCCACCTGCGCATTTGTCGCGGCCGAACAGCTTCCGGCCAGCACCAGCGCCGGCCCGGGCCGGGCTTCGAAAGCCGTTTTTCCGTCCGCTATCCGCCCGGTCGCCCGAAAATTTTCGGGCAGTCCGATCGCAAGCGCCGACCCCCCCGTGATCAACGCCATATTCCTGGCCGCATGGCCGATCGCGCGAAGATCGTCATCTGCAACCGCATCGCAAACAATGAGCCCGTCGGGCGCGGCGGCGAGCGCCTGGGCGATGGGGCCCGCCCCCTGCGTTACGATCCGGTGGGGAATATGGGAAACCAAGCCTCTGGATTGATGGCCAAGCCAACGGCGGATGTCGCTGTCGGTCATCGGCGTGATCGGATGGTTGCGCATGCTCGATTCGTGCAGCAGCGTATCGCCGACGAAGAGATGCCCCTGATATACCGTCCGGCGGTTTGCGGGAAAAGCCGGGCAAACGATAGCTTTCGTGGCGCCGATCTCGCGAAGCAGCGCTTCCGCGACGGGACCGATATTGCCCTTTTTGGTCGAATCGAAGGTCGAGCAATATTTGAAGTAGAACTGCTCGCATCCCGCGGCGCGCAGCGCGCGGAGCGCCGCGATCGATTGCTGCACCGCGTCGGCGGGCGCGATCGACCGGGTCTTGAGTGCAACGACGCACGCGTCGCCCCGCGCGCTTTCGATATCGGCGAACGACGTCAGCAGGCTCGTGTGCATCCCCTGGCCGGTCAGGATGCTCGCGAGGTCGCCCGCTCCCGTGAAATCATCGGCGATGCACCCCAGAATCATAGATCATGCTCTTTCAGAAAAGTCTCGATCGCGTCGCCACAAGCCGTGGGCGCTTCCAGCGGCAGAAAGTGCCCGGCATTCGCGATCATCCCAAGCGTGGCGTTCGAGGCATGCTGCAGATCGAGATAGCGCTCGCGCGGGCAGACACGATCATCCATCCCGGCAAGTGCGAGAAGCGGTCGGCCCGATGCGTTGACCACGGCGCGCAAATCGGGGCGATGGATGTTCATCTCCGCCTGCCGGCCATGCACGTCGTGCCCCGCCGCTTCGGCCATGTCGGCGATAAGGTTCACGACATCGTCAGGCGCCGGACAGGACGGCGACACAAGAACCGCTTCGCGACCCTTCATCCAGACGCGCAGGCCCTCAGTGCGACCGCGTGCAACCTCGGCCCGGCGAACATCGGCATTGGCCGGGTCGTCGGGAAAGGCGTTGCCAGAGAGCAGGATCACGCCGGCCACCCGACCGGGCGCCATGCGAAGCGCATCGAGCGCCACGAACCCGCCCAGCGAGAAACCGAGCGCGACAAATTCGTCGGGCGCCGCTTGTAACAAGGCAGTCGCCGCGGCCGAGACGCGATCATGATCGTTGTGCGACCAGAAGATGGCCGGGCGGTCCAGACGAGCCAGAAGTGGCGCAAAAACGCGCGCGTCGCACAGCGTCCCGCCTAGGCATAGTAGCGGGGGCGCGGTTCCCCTCATGCCCGGCTGGCATTGACGGCATCGCGCATGGCCCCGCGCAGCAGGGCGGCGTCGTTGCCCGGCGTGACCAGATCGAAACCCTGCTCGACGCGCATTGCGGCAGCCGTACCGTTGGAACAGAAAATCCCTGCGATCTTGCCTGCTTCGACCGTGCGGCGGCGCACCAGCTCGATCGCATCGGCAACCTCGGGAACGCTGCTTTCGTTTTCCGGGCGATGGCCGAGCGCCAGCGACAGATCGTTCGGCCCGACGTAAATTCCATCGAGGCCCGGAACCGCGAGAATTTCCTCGAGATTGTCGAGCCCCTCGCGCGTCTCGATCATCCCCAGCAACAGCAGTTCGCCATTGGCGCCCTCAAGATAATCGGCCCCGCCGTACAACAGACCGCGCGCGGGACCGAAGGACCGAGATCCGTCCGGCGGATAACGACAGGCCGCAACGAGCTGGGCCGCGTCGTCCGCGGTCGAGATCATCGGGCATATCACGCCATAGGCACCCGCATCGAGGAAACGCATGATTTCCGACGGCACGAGCGCTGAAGGTCGGACCAGCGGTATCGCATCGGTGCTGGAAATCGCCTGAAGCATGGCAATCGCCGTTTCGAATCCGATCATGCCGTGCTGGCAATCGACAGTTGCCGCATCGAACCCCTGATGCGCGATCGATTCTGCCGCATAGCCCGACCCGATCGAAAGCCACGCGTTGACGATCGGACGACCTTCAACCTTGAGCTGGCGCAACCTGTTCGCACGCATCGCCCTAATTCTCCGGCAGCAAGGAGGCGGGCGCAAGATATCCGTTCGGGTCGCGCCCGAGGTTGGCCGCGAGAGCCTGCTCGACCAGATCGGCGTCCCACTCGATGATCGCACGAGCGTCACCGGCGGTCGTCACACTCATCATGACCGGCACATCGCCGACCGATCGGTACGTCCGCCAGGCATCTCCCGGCACCGAATATGTCGACCAGGGCTCGGCCCTTGCGCGGCTTTCGCTTCCTTCCGGCCCAAGAACGACTTCGAGAGAGCCTTCGCGCACGATAAGCACCTGTTTCGGAGAGACCCGGAAGGGGCCGACCTGCTGACCGGGCTCGATACGCATATATTCCAGACTGAAACCGTGCGGGTTGCGGATTTTGGCGTCCGCGTCGCGGTCTTCGGACATCCCCGGACCAATCACCGGCGCAATTTCGCATCCATGGCCGGGCACGACGTGATCGAGGGTCGCGGCGCCAGACCAGACGAGTTCGTCGATCGCGACCATTCGCGCGCGCATCTGTTCGGGGGTATAGGACCGCATCGCCGCGATATCAGCTTCGCTCAGAGGAACGATCAGGTCTTCATCCGCCGGCTTGGGCGCACCGGTCGCGGTATCGACCATCATATTGTCGCGCGTGAGATAAAGCCCGTGCTCCGCCGCATTTTCCAATATGCTCGGATGCCATACGACGCCGCCCGACTCATCCTGCCCCAGCAAGGTGAAGATCCAGCTGTCGTCGGGCCCGGTATTGGTGAAGCCGCGAAAGATCCAGGTGGGGATCGAAAGCGTATCGCCGACCCGTCCGACAATTTCGCCGTCCATGCCGTCGGGCCCCCAACGAAACGTCCATTCCCCGCGATAGATCATGAATACCTCAGCGGTATAGTGCATGTGGAGATTGTTCGTGACACCGTGCGGCATCGCCGCGACGCCCAGAGCGAAGCCATGCGGCTCGGCGAGGTTGACGACCTGCTCGGCGGACTGGGTGACGCCCGGGCCGATGATCGAATAGTTGAGCTTGCGGTCCGATCCGGGCAGCTTGCAGTCGATGAAAGCGAGCTGGCACGGCACCAGATCCTCGTAACGGATCAGCCGGCTTTCGGCACTGACGCCATCGCTGCTCTTCGCATTCATGATCGAACCTCATCCCCGCTGCTGATCACCGCCGGTCGCGGTTACAGTTTCGTATTAACACTGCATTCGAATGCACACAATAGCCCCTTCGTGGCAATTGATGTTTTGCTTCGCAGTGAGAGAAAGATAAGAAGCTGGCGCCGGCCCAGCCGGACGACAACAGAATGGCGGGCACCCGATTATGGCGCGAAAATCGACACAGGCGGCGAGCGAAGGAGCGGACAAGGCGAAGCCCGTCACGTCTTACGATGTTGCACGGGAAGCCGGCGTCTCGCAGTCGGCGGTGTCGCGATACTTCACGCCGGGAGCCAGTGTTTCCGCGCGGACCCGCGCCAAGATACTGAAGGCGGTCAACAAGCTGGGTTACCAGCCCAACGCCATCGCCCGGAGCCTGATCACGCGCCGGTCGAGTCTCGTTGCAGTGGTTGTCGCGAACCTTGGATTCAATCCAGAATTCACGTCGATCCTGGGCCAGGCGCTCAGCGCCCGTGGGCTCAACACCCTGCTCTTCACACTCGATCACGAGAGCGACGCAGATCATGTGATCGACCAGCTGTGGCAGTATCGCGTCGCCGGCGTCGTCGCCGCTGTCACGTTGCCTCCCCGGCACGTCGACATGCTGTCGCAGCGCGAAATTCCTCTGGTTTTCGTCAATCGCGCCTATGACGAGGTGCCGGTAAATAGTGTTTCCTGCGACCAGTCCGAAGGGGAGCGCTGGCTGGTCGACGAGCTTTGCGCGGCAGGGCATCGCCGGATCGCCATCGTATCCGGTCCGGAGGATTCGCCGGTCAGCCGGCAGCGAGTGTCGAGCGCCGCGGAGCGGCTGGCAAACGCCGGTGTCAAACCCGTCGAAATCGTCGTTTCCGACTTCACCTATCAGGGCGGCCGCGAGGCGATGCGCAAACTCGCGGCGGGCCAGGCGCAGCCCGACGCCATTATCTGCGCCAACGACATGCTCGCGATCGGCTGCATGGACGAGGCCCGTCATGCGTTGGGCCTGCGGATACCCGAAGACATTTCGATTGTGGGCTTCGACGGCTCGGCACCCGGACAATGGGCAAGCTATGATCTCGTCACGATTCGCCAGCCCACGAATCTGATGGTCGACGCAGCGATCGATATGCTGATGGCGCGCATCGACGACCCCCAGATGATCACCGAAAAGCGAGTCTTTTCCGGCGAGCTGGTCCGCGGCGCCTCCGCAAGGCTCGCCAACACTTGAATTGCAGCGGGAAGAAGTTTAGCATTCGAATGCAACAATTGAGGATGCATGATGCCAGACTTTGATCCCCTCGCCGACCTGATGCAGGCGGCCTACGCGCCGTTTCGCGATCCCCGCGACTATATCCTGTCCTGGACCGACCAGATCTGGATCGACAAGGGCCTCGGCCGCCTCGGCGAACATTATGCCGACGATATCAAGGTCCATACCGCCTATGGCGAGACCTATGACTTCGAGCATGTGATCCTGAACAGCGTCCAAAAGATGAGCGCCTTTCCGAACGGCGGCGGCGGATCAGGCGAAGACGTCGTCTGGGAACAGCGCGGACCGATGGGCTTTATCAGTTCGCATCGTGTCCTCAAGACCGGGACCAATCTCGGATATTGGACCTACGGCCCGCCAACCGGGAAAAACTGGGTGTCGCGCACAATCGCGCATTGCTTGGTTCAGGATGGCAAGGTGGTCGAGGAATGGTTGGTGCGTGATGAATATGCCGTATTGCAATCGCTCGGTATCGATCCGGAAACCGTCGCCGCCGACCTTGCGAAGGCCTCTCCGGTAACGGGCGAGATCGTGGCGATCGCAGACGACGCCGGCCCGTTTGCAGGGACCTATCCCAATCCCGCGCGCGAGGGCGTGTCGGGGGTTCGGCCCGAGCGCTTCGACGCCGAATGCCAGACGATCCTCGACATGTACGAGACGGTTTGGAACCGGCGCCGGTTCGACCGCGTCGTCGATTATTGCGATCCAAAGGTCGTTTGTCACACCGTCCGCCTGCATCGCGCACAGGCGATCGACCCCTATCAGCAACAGATCATCGACCTCCTTGCCGTCTTTCCCGACGGAAAGATCGAGGTGCGCGACCTCGTTGTCTGCCAGTCCGGCGAACTCGGCCAGCGCATCGCCGCGATCTGGGTACTTCATGGCACCTATTCGGGCGTGCCGCTCTATGGACCGCCGACGCGCAGTCCGGTCAAGATCCTCGGCGCAACGCACTTCGAAATGAGGGACGGCAAGATTTTGCGCGAATGGCGATTGTTCGACGAGATTGCCGTGCTTGCGCAGATCATCGGCGCCCGCACCAATGCCGCGAAGCAGGCGGCAGCCGACTAAAAAACGGCGGGGGCTTCGGCCCCACCGCCATTTCCCGGACAAAAAAAGGGGGGCGTAAGCCCCCCTTTCCTTTTGAGTCTTTCTGCCCAGCCTAGAAGCGGATCTTCACGCGCGCGCCATAATTGCGCGGCATGCCCCAGTTCGCCTGCTGCAGCCCGTCGCCGCCGGTCTGCGTCCGCTGATTGAGCATCTCGTTCTCGAGGTTTTCGCCGTAGACTTCGAGCGTCCAGCGTTCGTCGGCCGACTGGAACGAAAGCCTGACGTCGGTCTGCGTGAAGCTCGGCTGGAAACCCGAGAGATCGTAGGGCAGGCCGCCGTGCGCGAAATAGGAATCGCTATAGCGAAACTGCACTTGCGGCGTCAGGGTGCCGACCCCGATGTCGAAATCATATCCCGTGGCGATCGAGAAGGTGAATTCGGGCGTATAAGGCGGACGCTCGCCGCGCAGGTCGATGAAACGGCTGGCTGGAACCGCACCGTTGATGACCTGGAAGCCGCCCGGCAGATTGATCCCGAAGCGCCCGTATTTTGCATCGAGATAGGAAGCGCCGATTGAAATCTTCCAGGAGTCCACCGGCAGCAACGCCAGCGAGACTTCCGCCCCGCGCGCCTTCAATACGCCGCCGTTCGAGGACAGCGTTATGAACGAGCCCGCATTGGCCGGGTTGGGAATCTGGAACGTCGTAGCCAGTTCCGAATAACGCACGTCATAGAGAGAGATGTTGAGTTCGGCCCTGCGATCCCAGAAACGCGATTTCAGGCCAAGCTCGTATGAGCGGGACTTTTGCGGCTGGGTCACGGTGCCGTTCTGGTTCATCACCCCCGACAGGAAGCCGGTCGACGCCGTACCATAGAGCATGACGTCAGGATTGATGTCGAACTCCGCGCCGGCACGCCAGGTGACGTTCTCGAAGGTTGCCGTGACATCGCTCTTCGCCGTCGCCGTCGCCGGATTATAGGGGAAGATGACCCGCGGATCCGTGGGCGCGACGCTCGGCGTGAGGCTGCCGAAATACGCAGCATTGCCGTTGATCGCGTGCTTGCGCTCATTGTTGTAGCGAATGCCACCGATAACCCGCAGCGCGTCGGTGATCGAAAATTTCGCTTCGCCGAAGATGCCGAGGTAGCGGCTGTTGATGAACTGGGTGTTGTTCGATGCCGAGTTGATCGAGTTGGCCAGCGAGACCAGCGGCGTGCCGGTTTGCACTGGCAGAACCACGCCGTTGGTCGATGTCGCGGTCGGGCGCGCGGCAAGGTTGTCGACCGTGTGACGCAGCGACGAGTAGGAAAACAGCAGCTTGTCGTAAGACGCATATCCGCCCGCGGTAAGCTCGAGCGGACCGTCCCACTGCGAAATCAGCTGGATTTCCTGCGTGTAGGATTTGTTATTTTCTTCCACCCATTCGCGCCCGTGCGCGTTCGAGCTGTAGTCGGAATCGTTGCCGAGCAGCGACTTGTAGTCCGTGAAGGAACTTATCGACTTAAGAGCGACGGCGCCGAAATCGAAATTGCTTTCTAGCGTGACGTTCGCTTCGCGCAGACGATCGTCGTGGACATAGTCGCGAATGACGGTCCGCTTGTCTTTGTTCGACAGGCCCGGCCGGCCGTCAATCATATCGAACGCCGGCGTTCCGCCCGAACCGCGACGCGGGTTCTGGCAATCAAAGACGGGACCGAACGGATCGGTCAGCCCGTTGGTCGCAACCGTACGGCAGGCACCGTTAATGGCGAACATGCCTGCCGGGTTGCCATCTTCGGCGATGCGGGTGAAGCGAAGCGTGAAGTCGACATTGTCGCTCGCCTTCCAAAGCGCCGACGCGCGGAAGGAGAAGGTATCTGCAACGCCGAGGTTCGGCCCGATCAAATTTTTGACCCAGCCGTCGCTATTGTCGGTCAGCAGCGCGAAGCGCGCGGCGAAATTGTCGCTAATGCCCGCGTTGACTACCAGCTCGTTACGCAGATCGTTGAAGCGGCTGTAGCGCGTGTCGATGCTGCCGCTAAGGCCGGGCTCGGAGGTGTCGGGCGCGTTCGTATAGATATTGATCGCGCCGCCGAGCGTGTTGCGGCCATAGAGCGTGCCCTGCGGTCCGCGCAGGACTTCAAGGCGCTGAACGTCGAAAAAGGCGCGCGACTGCTGAGACGAACGCGGCTTGAAGACGCCGTCGACGAAGAAGCCGACAATCGAGGTGTTGTCCGCAAACGTGCTGTTCGAGTTCGCGCCGCGAAGCGCGATCTTAGAATCATTTCCGCCCTTCGCGAAAACCATGCCCGGCGAAAGCTGCTCGAGGCGGGAGACGTCGTTGATGCCGTTCTTGGCAAGATCGTCGCCGGACAGGGCCTGAACCGTTGCACTGACGTCTTGCAGGTTCTGCGAACGCTTCTGTGCAGTGACGACGATTTCACTCAGGCCACCCTCTTCTGCGGTATCCGCGGCGGGTGCGGGTGCGGCCTCCTGCGCGGCCGCGGGCGCTGCCGAGAGCAGGGCCGCGATGGTGAGGCTTCCGGCAGTCCAGAAACGCATCCGATTTGTGCAGTGCATGATTCCCCCTAGGTCTCAAAGGGACTCGAAGCGGCCCCGATGTCGATTTGTACTTCGAATGCAAAAATCAAACAAGATGTTTTCGACAGAGACGCCGACAGCGCATCAATCTTTCCTAGAACTCCCCAATTTTCGTTGATTTATTGCGACATAGTCGCATTATCTTCGCAACAAACCAATTGCATTCGAACTCAATTAGTCGCAAAGTCTCCCATGGGAGGAAGATGATGACAGAAACCAACGACAGGCCCTTTCCGCGCGCCGAAGACATGTCGCTTACGCGCCGGCTCATCGCCCTCGGATTTCTCGCCGTCGCTTATATTTTTTATGCCTGGGCATGGAACACCGTCGATGTCCTTCGTCCCTATATTGCGAACGACCTGAAGCTCAGCCTGACCGAGGCCGGATCGCTCTACAGCGTACAGGCGCTTGGGGCACTGGTCGGCGCGGTGATCAACGGGCAGCTCGCCGACCGCTTTGGCCGTCGTAACGCGCTGATGGTGGTCATGGTCGGCTATGGCACGGTCCTCGCGCTTGGAACCATCGTCACCAGCTATCCGCAGATTCTGACCCAGCGCTTCGTGCTCGGCTATTTTACCGGATCAATGTATCCGATTACCGTCGGAATCTATGCCGGGCTTTTCAGTTCTGAAGTTCGCGGCCGCGTCGCCTCGGTCATCATGGGCTCCTCCTATCTGGCTGTCTCGCTCCTGGGCGCGGCCTCAACCTTCATATTCGAGCGTTCGCTCGACTGGCACCTGCTGCTATGGGCTGGCGCAGTTCCTGTCGCGCTTGCTTTTCTGGCTCCCCTCGCCGTTCCGAACGATCGAAAAATGATCCCGTTCGGCGGTGTCGTCACCAGCGCGACGGCGAAAGGCAAGCTGCCGATCAGCGAACTCTTCTCGCCGCAGTTCCGTCGCCAGACGATCATGCTGACCATGGTCTCGGGCTTCAATTTCTTCGCCTATCAGGCCTTCAGTGGCTGGGCGACGACCTATCTCAAGACCGTCCGCATGTTCAGCGACGCAGCGATCGGCGTATCGGTCAGCTGGATGTTCGCGGGCAGCGTCATCGGTGGGTTCTTCTGGGGCTGGGTCGGCGACCGGTTCGGGCGCCGCGCCGCCGCGGTCGGCTTCTTCCTCGCTGCAGCGCTCATCCTCGTCTATCTCTATGCGCCGATCAGTCCCGACGTCCTCAATATCGTCGCCTTCGGTTATGGCGCGTGCCTCGCTTGCAGCGTCGTTTGGGGACCTTGGCTCTCCGAACTCTATCCCCCTCACCTGAAATCGACCGCCGCGTCGATCTTTAACTGGGGGCGCATTTTCAGCTTCTTCGCGCCGCTTCTGACCGGTCAGATCGCCGAGCATTTCGGGCTCGCAGCCACGATGACCATCGCCAGTTTGGTCTTCTCGATCGCTGCGATCATCTGGCTCAGCCTCCCCGAAACCCTGAAGCGGAAGGCGGAGCCGGTCCCGGTCGCTCCCATTCCGGCTGCCTGAACATCATGGGCGATGTCGCCAGCATGACTCGAACGGTCGGCATATTCTCAACGGGCGGGACCATTGCGATGACCGCGCAGCCAGGCGAACAGGGCGTCGCACCGAAAGCGGGCTTCGACCTGTTGTCGCCTATGCGTGCGGCGCACCCCGATCTGGGGCTGGAGCATATAGAGCTCTTCGCAAAGCCGAGCGCGAGCGTCTCGCTAGCCGATGTGCAGCAACTTGCCGACCAGATAGAGGAGAGGCTGCTGGCGGGCTTTTGCGGCGCAGTGGTGACGCACGGAACCGATACGCTGGAAGAAACGGCCTTCGCGCTATCGCTGCTGATGCCAACATCGAAACCCGTCGTCGTGACGGGGGCGATGCGAAGTCCGGAAGCGGCTGGCGCCGATGGTCCTGCAAACCTCGCGTCGGCGATCTTCGTCGCGGCAAACCGCGAAGCGGAAGGCCTTGGTCCCGCCGTGATGTTCGGCGACGAAATTCACGCGCCGCACCTGGTGAGAAAGATCCATAGCAGCCGGCCCCATGCCTTTACGTCGGACCCGTTCGGACCGATGGGCCACATCGTCGAAGGGCGGCTCGACATGCAGATGCGCCCGACACTCGTCCGCAAGCCGTTGCGCGTTGGCGGGCCAGTCCCGCCTGTGCCGATCATCCAGGCTGGTCTGGATCTTGAGCCCGAGACGGTCGCAGCATTCTTTGGCGCCGAAATCGGCGCACTCGTCATCGCGGGGGTCGGTGGTGGACACGTCTCGTCGCGGGCCGTCGACGCGATTTCGGACCTTGCGCAGGCGATTCCGGTGATCATCACCAGCCGCGTCGGAATGGGGCATACCCTGTCGCGCAGCTACGCCTATGGCGGAAGCGAAATTGATCTGGCGCGGCGCGGCGTGATCAACGGGGGCCGCTGGCGGCCGGCGCAAGCGCGCATCATCGTCCAGCTTCTGTTGTCGGGCGGCAAATCGCGGCAGGACATCGCAGACTGGCTATCGCACTAGGCGCGCACTCTCTCGGCCCGCGCGGAGCTCTGCGCCCCGCCGCCCCAGCGCCGCCTGAAAGGTGTTGAGCAGCAGGCACGCGATCGTCATCGGTCCGACGCCGCCCGGCACCGGCGTGATCGCTCCAGCAACCCCGGCGGCTTCTTCGAATGCCACATCTCCGACGAGGCGCTTTTCGCCGTCGCTGGTGACGATGCGGTTGATCCCGACGTCGATGACGATCGCGCCGGGCTTGATCCACTCTGCGCGGACAAGCCCTGGCTTGCCCACCGCTACCACGACGATGTCGGCCCGCTTGCAGATCGCGGGCAGCCCGACCGTCTTGATATGGGCGACCGTCACCGTGCAGCCTGCCGAAAGCAGAAGGTCGGCCATGGGCTTGCCAACGATGTTCGACATGCCGATGACCACGGCGTCGAGCCCTTCGATGTTCGAACGGACTGTTTCGATCAGAAACATCGCGCCCATCGGAGTGCAGGGAATGATTCCGCCGGCGCCCGTGACGCGTTCACCGACGTTGGTCGGATGAAAGCCGTCCACATCCTTGGCAGGGTGCACCGCCCTCAGCACCTTGGTGACGTCGATTTGCTTGGGCAGCGGCAGCTGGATCAGGATGCCGTCGGTATCGGGATCGTGGTTCAACCGGTCGACCAGCGCCAGAAGTTCGGCTTCGCCAACACTCGCGTCGAGCCGATGTTCGACGGAGTCGATGCCGACCGATCGGGCCGCCCGGCTCTTGCTGCGGACATAGGTGTGGCTGGCCGGGTCGTCTCCGACCAGGATCACGGCAAGGCGCGGCACGACCCCGGCGTCGGCAAGCGCCTCTACCTTGACCTTGAGCTCGTCGTTCAGGCGCCGCGCAAGCGCGGCGCCGTCGATCAGCGCGGCCGCCATATCAGTCCCTGAACACCACGGTGGTCGATCCGTTGAGCAACGCGCGCCCCTCCAGGTGGAACGACAGCGCACGCGCGAGCACGCGGCGTTCGATATCGCGCCCCTTGCGTACCAGATCTTCGGGACTGTCGGAGTGGCTGACGCGCTCGACATCCTGCTCGACGATCGGCCCTTCATCGAGGTCGGCGGTGACATAATGGGCGGTCGCACCGATCAGCTTCACGCCGCGGCTATGCGCCTGATGATAGGGTTTTGCGCCCTTGAAGCCCGGCAGGAAGCTGTGATGGATATTGATGCAGCGCCCCGACAGATAGGCGGCCATCTCGTCCGACAGGATCTGCATGTAGCGCGCCAGCACCACCAGATCGACCTGCTCCGCCTCCACAAGTTCGCGGATCTGGCGTTCCTGATCGGCCTTCGTCTCCTTGGTGACCGGCAAATGGTGAAAGGGGATCGATCCGAAATCCGCCGGACCGAAGACCTCACGCGGATGGTTCGATACGATCCCCGCAATATCCATCTTCAGCTCGCCGATGCGCCAGCGGTACAGGAGGTCGACGAGGCAATGGTCGAACTTCGACACCAGCAACAGGACCCGCTGACGGGCGCTGTCGCGGCGCAGCTCCCATTGCATGCCAAGGTCATTCGCCAGATTGCCGAGATCCGATTGCAGCGCCGCTTCGCTTGCCGGTGCAAGGTCGAATACGACCCGCATGAAAAAGCTGGCCGTTGTCGTGTCATCATACTGATCGGCTTCGAGAATGTCGCCGTTCGCCCGGAAAATTGCGGTCGAAATCTTGGACACGATCCCTGGCTGATTGGGACACGACATGGTGAGGATGAATTTCTCGGTCATGATACCTTCGTTTCAAACCATGGATAAATGGCGTTAGCGCCCGACTGCGATGCCCTCGGCTGCAGCCGCGACACTGAGCCAGTGCCAGAAGCTGCCCGCAAAACTTCGCGGAACGGCTACACCCAGGGTGCGCGAAGAGGCCCGCCAGGCGATCACATTGATATGGGCGATGACACTGCACACGCAGTCGCCGTCAGACGCTAGGGCGGTTTCCAGATCGACAAAGATGCCTTTCTGCAAGACGCGTATCGCCGCAGGACCGTGCAATTTGAGCAAAGCATAGCCGTCGCCCTGATCAAAGGTCGCGGCCGCATCGTCCAGTCCGGGATGCGACCCTTCGCATAGCGTCAGCCAGGTTCCGGGACCGGTTTTCAATACCGTTGCTCCGGGCGCCCCGCGCGCGAAAGCCGCCAGCACCGCGCCCGTGTCATCTTCGGCGCCGCGATATGCCATCGTCGCTACGGTCTGGTGGACATGCAAGGCCTCGAACCGCAGCCCGGCCGAATGCGCAGTCGGCAGGTCGGCGAGAATGGTATCGAAAGCGGAAAGCTGATGATCAGGCACGAAGGCGCTCCCCCGCTGCGTCGAAAAAGACCGGGCTACACACTTCGACCTCGACGCAGGTTCCCCGCACCGGCGATGCGGCGGCGATGGTTTCACCGATACGCTCTGGTCCATGCTCCAGCAGGCCGAGAGCAATCCAATGATCGAACACGCCCGAGTAGGCGACCGAGGTGATATGCCCCTGGCTTTCGCCCGCCACCTGCGCCGCGCCTTTGCGGAACAAGTGCGATCCGGCGCTGAACCGCTGCGCGGGATCGACCGGCCTCAAACCGACGAGCATCTGCCGGCCCGGACCGACGAGCGCTGGTCTTTCGGCCATCGCGCGGCCGATGAAATCCTTTTTTTTCGACAGCATGCGGCCGAGTCCAAGGTCGTGTGCGGTGACCTGGCCGTTGAGGTCGCCGCCCGCGACATGCCCCTTTTCGATGCGCAGGATACCAAGCGCCTCAAGCCCATAGGGGGTACAGCCATAGGCCCGGCCCAGCAACGCGAGTGCACGAACCAGCGCATCGCCATGGTTGGTCGGCACTGCGATTTCATAGGCGAGTTCACCCGAAAAGCTCAGGCGGAAAAGCCGCATCGGGATGCCGTTCCATTCCCCGGCGAGCACCCCCATGAACGGAAAGGCTTCGTTCGACAGGTCGATGGCGGGCAGCAGATCCTGAAGCAATGCGCGCGACAGCGGACCGGCGACCGCAATCTGCGCCCAGCCTTCGGTAATCGAACAGGCATGGGCTTTGAGGCCCGGCCAGATCACCTGCAGCGCGAAATCGATGTGCCGCATCACGGCAACGGCGTTCACTGTCGTGGTCGTAATAACGAACCGGTTGTCGTCGAGGCGCGCGACCGTACCGTCGTCGAACACGAAGCCATCCTCGCGCAGCATCACACCATAGCGGCATTTCCCGACGGGCAGCGTCGACATCATGTTGCCATAAAGCCGGTCGAGCAGCATCGCCGCGTCGGGGCCCACAATCTCGATCTTGCCGAGCGTCGACACGTCGCAGATGCCAACCGTCGATCGCACCGCTTTCGCTTCGCGAACCGCACTCGCCAGCCAATCCTTGTCACCCGGTCGGGTGAACCATTGGGCCCGTTTCCACAGGCCCGCATTGACGAAGCTCGCGCCGTTTTCGGCCGCCCAGCGATGCGTCGGCGTCAGCCGCGTGGGCTTGAGATGCTCGCCGCGGTGCACACCCGCAAGCGCGCCGATAGCGACCGGCGTATGCGGCGGGCGCGCCGCGATCGTACCGATCGCAGCCATATCCGCATCGCGATGCTGTGCGAGCACGGCGTGGCCGAGGACCTGTCCCGCCTTGCCCTGGTCGGTCGCCATGCCCAGCGTCGTATACCGTTTGAGATGTTCGACCGAACGATAGCCTTCGCGGTCGGCAAGCAGCACGTCGTCGACCGTCACATCATGCTGAAAGTCGACGAAGGATTTCTGACTGCAGCCGCTGACCACATGGGGCGATGCCTGCGCCGAGACCGCCACCGGCTGCGTGGCCGCCGCCGCATCGCGAATCCGACGCGCCGCAGCTTCGCCGCTCGCCACCGCGTCGGCGACCGACAAGGCACCGTCCGCAGCACCGGCAAACATCATCCCGCCCGGAAGCGCGCCCTGCCGGAACGCCTGGAGCGTATCGCACCAGTCGGGTCGCTTGCCCAGATGGCTCGCAAAACCGACATTCGGGTTCCAGCCGCCCGCCATTCCCAGAAGGTCGACGGCGATGCGCTCGATGCCACCGTCGAAGCGGCGCACCTCGATCGCCTTCAGGCTCCTGCCAAAGGTGCGCACCACCTCGCCCGCAATGACGGGGGCAAACGCCACGTCCCTGGCCGGTTGGCCGCGCGCATCGATGATCGCGGCGATCTCGACACCCGCGGCGGCGAGGTCCGCCGCCACGTCATATCCCGTGTCGCAGACGGTAAAGATCGCGACGCGCTTGCCCGGCGCGACCGCATAGCGATTGACATAGGTCTGGATCGCCGATGCCATCATCACACCCGGACGGTCGTTGCCGCCGAAGGCGATCGGCCGCTCGGTCGCGCCCGTCGCAAAAATCGCCTGCGCCGCAACGATCTTCCAGTAACGCTGCCGCGGCTGCCCGTCGGCTGCGATCGGCAAATGGTCCGACACGCGCTCGACCGCGCCGAAGCTGTTGCCATCATAGGCGCCGAACAGGCTTGTCCGCGTCAGAATCGTCACCCGGTCGTTCGCCACCAGCTCGCGCAGCGCCGCAGCCGCCCACGCCGTCCCCGATTGCCCACCAACCTCGTGGCGTTCCGAAAGCAATCGGCCGCCCACCCGGCTGTCATTTTCGACCAGCAGGACGCGAAGGCCGCTCCGCGCCGCCGACAACGCCGCCGACAGACCGGCCGGTCCCGATCCGACGACCAGCAGATCCACAAAGGCGTGGCTGCGATCATAGCTGTCGGGATCGGCTTGGCCGCTCAAACGCCCGAGCCCCGCCGCGCGGCGGATCAGCGGCTCATAAAGACGCTCCCACAGGGCCGCAGGCCACATGAAGGTCTTGTAATAGAAGCCGGCGACAAAGATTTTCGAGAACAGCCCGTTTACCGCCATCAGGTCGAAATTCGGGCTGGGCCAGCAATTCTGGCTTTGCGCCTCCAGGCCGTCGAACAGCTCGACCGACGGCGCGCGGCAATTGGGCTCTGCGCGCGCACCGCCACGTAGAGTAACCAGCGCGTTGGGCTCGTCGATCCCATCGGTCAGGATACCGCGCGCGCGGTGATATTTGAACGACCGGCCGACGATCCCGACACCATTCGCCAGAAGCGCCGACGCCAGCGTATCGCCTGCGAAGCCCGTCAGCGCCCGGCCGTCGAAGCGAAAGTCGACGACCTTGGTGCGATCGATCAGGCCGCCCATCTGAAGGCGCGTCATCGCCCCTGCTCCGATGCCAGCGTCACCGACAGAAAATCATGCGTGCGCGTGTCGCGTTCAACGAGCAGCCAGCTCCGGCAACCTGCGGCATGATACCAATGCTCTTTCTGCGGCCCGGCGGGATTGATGCGCCCATAGACATGGTCGGCGAACGCGAAGGTTCCCTCTTCATAGTCGGGACGAGGCGTCGGCGCCTCGCCACGGAAATAGAATTCGCTGCTGTCGCGTGGCCCGCAATGCGGGCAGGAGATAATCATCGCGGCGCCCTCACTGCAGATTGGCCTGGGCGCCCGCGCCCTTTTCATCGATCAGTTGCCCGCTCACGAAGCGATCGAGCCGATAACTGGCCGCGACCGGATGCGGCTCGTCGCGGGCCAGCAGATGTGCGAAGCACCAGCCTGACGCTGGCGTCGCCTTGAAGCCGCCGTAGCACCAGCCACCGTTGAGATAGAGGCCCGGCACCGACGTCCGGTCGATGATCGGCGACCCGTCGAGCGTCATGTCCATGATGCCGCCCCACGAGCGTAACACCCGGGCGCGGCCGACCATCGGCATGATGGCCATCGCCTCCTCGCAGACATCCTCGACGATCGGCAGGTTTCCGCGTTGCGCGTAGCTGTTGTATCCGTCGAGGTCGCCACCGAACACCAGCCCGCCCTTGTCGGACTGGCTGATGTAGAAATGCCCGGCGCCGAACGTGATCACACCGGGGATGGCAGGCTTCAGCCCCTCGCTCACGAACGCCTGAAGCACATGGCTCTCGATCGGCAGGCGCAGATCCGCGAATGACGCCACCCGCGACGTATTGCCCGCAACCGCCATCCCGACCTTGCCCGCGAGTATCTTGCCGCGGCTGGTTTCTACGCCGGTCACCCGACCGCCGGCATCGCGAACGAAGCCCGTGACTTCGCAATTCTGGATGATATCGACGCCGCGATCCGACGCGCCGCGGGCAAAGCCCCAGACGACACCGTCATGCCGCGCGGTCCCTGCCCGCTTTTGCAACAGCCCCCCGAAAATGGGAAAACGCGCATTGTCGAAGTCGAGGAACGGCGCCATGCGGCGCACCTCGGCCGGGTCCAGCAAGTCCGCATCGACGCCATGAAGACGCATCGCGTTGCCGCGCCGTTCGAAGGCGTCGCGCTGCTCGTCCGAGTGGCAAAGGTTCAGGATACCGCGCTGGCTGACCATCGCATTATAGTTGAGGTCCTGCTCCAGGCCTTCCCACAACTTCAGCGAATGCTCGTAAAAGGGAATATTGCCCGGCAGCAGATAGTTGGAACGGATGATCGTCGTATTGCGCCCGACGTTGCCACCGCCGATCCAGCCCTTTTCGATAACGGCCACATTGGTGATGCCGAAATTCCTGGCGAGATAATAGGCCGTGGCAAGGCCATGGCCGCCACCGCCGATGACGATGACGTCATAGCGTTCCTTCGGCGCCGCATCGCGCCACGCGGGCTTCCAGCCGAGGTGCCCGGTGAGCGCCTGACGCGCGAGCGTGAACAGGGAGTAGCGTTGCCGTTCCATCAGAAGGAATTTACGCCTTGCTGCCCGGCACGGCTTGTCTCATAGCGACATGATATTGCCCAGTAGCGACATTGGAGAGATATTTGCCTACCCGGCTCGGCTATCTGCTCATCGACGGCTTTGCTCTCATGTCCTACGCGCCGGTTATCGAGCCCTTTCGTGCCGCTAACCGCCTGTCAGGCGAGGACCATTACGTCTGGCGTCACTATTCCGTAGATGGAAGCCCGGCGCTGGCCTCAAACGGCGTAACCTTGGCCGTCGACGGTTCAGTTGAAGCGATGGGCGACATCGATATGCTGTTCGTCTGTGCAGGCGGCAACCCCGCGTTGTTCCGGGACAAAGGCACATTTGCCCAACTCCGGCGTGCCGCGCGCTTCGGGGTGCAGCTGGCGGGTGTATCGGGAGGTCCCTTCATACTCGCAAGGGCAGGATTACTCGACGGCTATCGCTGCACCATTCACTGGGAGCATGAGGCCGCCTTCCTTGAAACCTTTGCCGCGCCACGGCTCGAACGCGGCCTGTTCGTTCTCGACCGCGATCGCACAACCTGCGCCGGCGGTCTGGCGGGGCTCGATCTGGCGGTCACGCTAATCTCCCGGGATTTTGGCCCAACGCTGGCACGCCGGGTAAGCGACTGGTATATCCAAGCCGAGCAGCGCCAAGGCGGTGGCGCGCAACGACCCGATCCCGGACAGCGATACCGGATATCCAGCGAAGGTCTGGCCCGCGCACTGTCGGCGATGGAGGAGAATCTCGGGGAGACGCTTGACCGGTCTTCACTCGCCTCGGTCGCGAAAATGTCGGTCCGGCAATTAGAACGCCTGTTTGCCGCTCAACTGGGAACGACGATCGCGGCTCATTATCTGGCTTTGAGGCTGGACAGAGCCCGTCGCCTGTTGGCCGAGACCGGCATGACGGTTGCAGAAGTGGCTACGGCTTCAGGATTCGCAAACGCGAGCCACTTCTCGCGGGAATATAAGCGGCACTTTTCCACGCCGCCATCGGCATCACGCAATCTAACCCTTTCAGGCCAAATTCGCTCGTTAGCGATATAATGTCCGCGGTCGTTCTCGCTCACGGAAGTCCGTGAGACCCATTTGATATCTGCAGCAAGCGCATGCTCCTGCGGATCGAGCGCGGTAAAGGCGGCCGCTACCGCAACGCCATGCTGCCCGAACGCCTGCTCCTGCTGCAACGCGAATGGTGGCGCGCCGGGCAGCAACAGGGCAAGCGCAAAATGGCTTTCCCCATAGTTCAGACCATGACCACCGCGGTTCGGGCACCGAACACTTTCTGACGCCTATCGGCGTCAGAAACTCTCACAGGTGAGGTCAGTCGCGTTTTAGGGGCCGATCGCTTAAGCCGGTCGAACACCACTTAGGCAGATGGACCATCAGTCAAGTCGCTAGCCGCCGCCAAACGCCTCATCGGATTGCCTCTTGGCTTCAACGACCCGCATTTATTGCGCCGACTCAAACTATCTGGTCCTAGCTACCGCTTTCAAGCGCGGCGACAACATGTTGGGCAAGGCGGTGCGCGGTCTCCGACAAGCCCGCTGCTTCGATAAGCGCGATTTCGGTGTCGTGAAGCGATGGCAGATCGGCTTCTCCGGCAATCGGGGTCAGGTGGGGCGGCACCATCTCACGCGGCAGCACCGCATGCCTAGGCCCTCGCTCACCGCCGACAGGCTTCCCGCAAGGCTCGTCTAAGTATAGGCGACGCGGCAGCCGCGACCGATCGCTTCGAGCGCATCGACCGCGCGCTTGCGATAGACGCAAGGCTCGGGCGAGACGACGAGCGGAACGCTCGCAAGGCCCGTAGCCGCCAATTGATCGCGCGCCACCCAGACCAGCGGCTCGCGCCACACCCGGACGCCCTCGAGCGGCGCCGACGGCTCGCGCTTGACGAGCACAAAATCGAATGCGCCGGCATGAAATTTGTCGAGAAGGTTGAGCGTGAGATCGCAGGTCACCTCGAGCTCGACGAGAGGCCTTGACGGATATCATGATCAGCTGACCCGAGAAGCCTTTCTCTACAACGCCGCCCACGATGCCAATGCTCGGCATGATGCCTCTCCTGCAGGCCTCGCGGGATCATCCCGGGAGTGAAGCCGGACAGGGCGGCGGCCCGAGGCGGCAGTGCACCCGAAAGGTCGGAACGAAGCGGAGGAGCCGGTCTAGGCCGACTTGCACTGCCGGCGCTGCCGACCAGATTGTCGCAGTTCGGACCGCGTATCGCGCCGTCAGCCCCGCCGCGGTCGTTGATCGATCAGCGAAATATCTGCATTGCGTAATTCACTCTATACAATATTACGCATTTTACCGATCAGGGAGAATGAATATGCGATTTGCGGGCAAGAGGGCGCTCATAACCGGCGCGGCCTCAGGCATCGGCCAGGCAACCGCGCAGCGAATTGCCAGCGAAGGCGGACATGTATTCGCAGCCGACGTCAACGAGGAGGGTCTTCGCGAAACCGTCGCGGCGGCAACCGGCGCGATGACGGCCATTCCCTATGACGCGCTCGACATCGCCTCGTGCCAGGCGCTGGTGGCCGCGGCTACGGGTGATGGCAGCCTCGACATTCTCTGCAACATCGCCGGCCTTCTTGACTGGGGCCCCACGCTCGACTTCGACGAGACGCGCTTCGAGCGGCTGATCGCGATCAATCTCACGAGCGTGTATGCACTCTGCCGCGCGGCGCTGCCGCATCTCGTGGAAAGCCAGGGGACGATCGTCAACATGGCGTCGACAGCGGGGGTGCAGGGCACGCCTTTTTCGATCGGTTATGCCGCCTCAAAGCATGGCGTGGTGGGTCTCACCAAGAGTCTTGCCGTCGAATTTGCGTCTCGCGGGGTCCGGATCAACGCCGTCTGTCCGGGCCATGTCAACACGCCGATGACAAACCGGCCGCCGCCCGAAGGCGATGTCGACTGGGCGCTGATGATGCGCAATGCCCCCAAACTCGTCGACGGTGTCTGCGAGCCCGAGGATATCGCCGAAATGGTCGCCTTTCTCGCGAGCGCGCAGGCGCGCAAGATCACCGGGGCCCTGTTTACGGTCGACGGGGGCCAATTGGCCGATTGACCCGGCGCGTCGTCCGCCAGCCGCCACCGGTCTGGCGGGCGAACCACCAGTGATTGGCCGAAGCGCGCCACACCGCGAGACCGTCGCCGCGGCAGCGCAGGACCATGCTGTAACCTTCGGCGAACGCTTCGTCGCCATCGACCTCGATGCGATGCGGCGCGAGGACATGGGCGCAGCCTTCGGTCATCAGTTGCCGATGCGTTTCGCTGGCGATCAGCGCCGCGATCGCGGCTCGGCCTCGCGCGGCGCCGTAGCCGCCGACGTCATATTCCCCGTCATCCTCCCAGAGGGCTGCCACGCCCGCGGCGTCGCCTGTGTCCGCGAGCGGACCATAGCTTGCAATAAGCGTGCGGATCGCCTCGATATCCTCGAGGCGGGTCAGCCGCTTTGCGAAGTCAGCCGTCACGCGCTGCGGACCGGCCGGCACGGCGGCCGAAGAAGCTGCAATCGGCGAGACTGAGACCCGAGCTATAGCCATGGCCCCACGCAGGCAGGCCGCTGGTGCAGCGTCCGGCTGCGAACAGGCCGGGAATCGCGGCGCCATCGCGGCCAAGCACTTCGCCTTCGACCGATGTGCGCAATCCGCCGAGCGTGAAGAAGCTGAAATAGCTTGTCGCGAAATTGAGCTCGAGAGCGATGAACGGTCCCTGGTCAAGCGGCGTCAATATCGGTTCGCGCTTGCCGAAGAGGGGATCGGTGCCGCGCCGCGCATGGTCATTGTAGAAACTCATCGTCGCCGCGAGCGTATGCGGCGACATGGCTAGTTCGCGCTCCACCTCTTCCCAGTCCGCCCCCGTCCCCGCGATCGACATCCGCGCGTATTCGAACGGCTCGCTGTAGTGGGCGCTATCGAGGAGGAGATAGACGCGGTCGCCCGGCTGGTCGAGCATCGTGCGCGACACCCGTCCATGATAGCAATCTTCATTGATGAAGCGCTGACCATGAATATTGACAAAGACGCCGTGCGCCTGGGGCTCCGGAATCGTCCAGGGGCAAGTGGTGAAGAATTGTTCCATATGAATGGCATCGCCGCCGACGCTCATGCCGAGATTGATCCCGGAGCCATCGTCCTTGTCGCCGATCGGATCGTTGATCCGGAACGTCTCCGGACAATATCGCCGCCGCATCTCCTCGTTCATGACGAAGCCGCCAGTCGCCAGAACCACTCCGCGCCGCGCCCGGATGAAATGGTCGCTATTGTCGATCCGCGCCGCCGCGCCGATCACGCGGCCATCCTCCACCACAAGACCGCTGGCACGCGCGTCGGTCACCACATCGGTGCCGAGCGCGCGTACGCGCTCTTCCAGAATGTCGACCAGCTTCCGGCCGCCGCCCCACCCCATAAACTGGATGACATGGCCGCGCGGAGCGGGACGCGCCTTGCTGCAGAAGGGTTCGGCGGCTTCACTCCCCGACCAGATCAGCGTGTCGTCGCCCATCGGCTCGATATGTTTGCCAGGCAAATAATTGCCGCGATAGGGGATGTTCTGCCGCTTCAGCCATGCCCAGTGTGCGAGCGCTTCGCGGCCATAGACTTCGCACTTGGCCTCATCGGCGTACGGTCCCCCGGCCATCTTGAGATAGCTGGTGAAATCCTCGACGCTGTCGTCGAACCCTGCGGCGCGTTGCACCTCGGTGCCGCCGCCGACATAGATTTCCCCCCCGGATAGCCCGGACGCGCCTCCACTGCCCGAATTGCGCTCAAGCAGGAGAACGGCCGCCCCTGCCTCGCGAGCCTCGATCGCGGCGCAGGCGCCGGCCGCACCAAAGCCGAGAACGAGGACGTCGGTTTCGCGGTCCCACCCCGGCACATCGGCGGCCGCCAGCGGCCGGTGCAGCGACGCTTTCCTCAAGTTGCGGCTTTCACCATGTCGAGCGCGACGTCGACGATCATGTCTTCCTGACCGCCCACCATCTTGCGGCGCCCGAGTTCCACGAGGATCGCGCGCGTGTCGAGCCCATGGTCCGCCGCCGCTTTTTCGGCGTGGCGAAGGAAGCTCGAATAGACGCCTGCATAGCCAAGCGCGAGCGTCTCGCGATCGACCCGGACGGGTCGGTCCTGAAGCGGACGAACCAGATCTTCGGCGGCATCCATCAGCGCCATGACGTCGCAGCCATGATTCCAGCCCTTGCGGTCCACCGCGGCGATGAACACCTCGAGCGGCGCATTCCCTGCGCCAGCTCCCATCCCGGCGAGGCTGGCGTCGATGCGGATCGCGCCTTCCTGCGCCGCCACGATGCTGTTCGCGACGCCCAAGGCTAGATTATGATGCGCGTGCATGCCGCGCTGCGTTTCCGGTTTCAACACCCGATCATAGGCCTGGAGGCGGTCTCGAACGCCGTCCATGTCGAGCGCGCCGCCGGAATCAGTCACGTAAATACATTGGGCGCCGTAGCTTTCCATAAGCAAGGCCTGCGCGGCGAGTGCCTCAGCATCGATCATGTGGCTCATCATCAGAAAGCCCGAGACGTCCATTCCGAGGTCGCGCGCGATCCCGATATGCTGCTTCGACACGTCCGCTTCGGTGCAATGGGTGGCCACGCGGACCGAACGCACGCCAAGATCATAGGCGCGGCGCAGTTCCTCCTCGGTGCCGACGCCCGGAAGAATCAGGGTCGTCAGCACAGCGTTGTCGAGAACGTCCGCCACCGCTTCGATCCATTCCCAGTCGGTGTGAGCGCCGAATCCATAGTTGAAGCTCGAGCCGTTGAGGCCATCCCCATGCGCCACCTCGATCGCGTCCACGCCGGCGTCGTCGAGTGCCTTCGCGATCGCCCGTACATGGTCGATGCCGTACATGTGCCGGATCGCATGCATGCCATCGCGCAGCGTCACATCCTGGATGTAGAGTTTCTGGTCGTTGAGGTCGAAGCCCGGCATGTCAGTTCTCCGTCGCCGCGGCTGCAGTGCGGCGCGCGGCGAGGAGTTCGCCGGTGGCCTTTGCCGCCGCAGTCATGATGTCGAGATTGCCCGAATAGGGAGGCAAATAGTCGCCGGCACCCTCGACCTCGAGAAAGATCGAGGTCTTGATGCCGGTGAATTCGCCGAGCCCGGGGATGTGGAGCGGCCTGTTGTCGCCAACGCGCTCGAACTGCACCTGTTGCTTCAGGCGATAGCCCGGCACATAGACCTGCACCTTTGCGACCATCGCTTCGACTGACGCGCGGATCGCTTCCTCATCGCCGCCTTCGGAAAGGGTGAAGACGGTATCGCGCATGATCATCGGCGGCTCGGCGGGATTGAGTATGATGATCGCCTTGCCTTTGGCGGCGCCGCCCACCTCCTCGATGGCCCGGGCCGTCGTGCGGGTGAACTCGTCGATATTGGCCCTGGTCCCGGGCCCGGCCGAACGCGACGACACCGAGGCCACGATCTCGGCATAATGAACTTTGGCCACCGCGCTCACGGCGGCCACCATCGGGATCGTCGCCTGGCCGCCGCACGTGACCATGTTGACGTTCGGCTGGTCGAGATGGGCCTCCATGTTAACCGGCGGAACGGTAAATGGGCCGATTGCCGCTGGTGTCAGATCTACGACCTGGATTCCGTCCGCACGGAGCGCCGCGTCGTGGAGCTTGTGCGCATAGGCCGAAGTCGCGTCGAAGGCGATGCCGATCTCGGGATAGACTTCCATCGCTTTCAGCCCATCGATGCCGTCATGGGTGGTGGCGATGCCGTGTTCGCGTGCCATCGCGAGGCCCTCGCTAGCGGGGTCGATCCCCACCACCGCCACAAGCTCCATATTCTGCGGATATCTGATCATCTTCATCATGAGATCGGTGCCGATATTGCCCGAACCGATGATGGCAGCTTTCACCTTGGTCATGCTCTTCCTCAAACAAATTTAGCGGTGCAGGCCCCTACGCCGTGCAGCGTCATCTCGAATATGTCGCCCGCTGCGGCGGGTTCGAGCGGCACGAGCGATCCCGACAGGATGATGTCGCCTGCATCAAGGGTCACCCCATAGGAACCCAGCGTATTGGCCAGCCACGCCACCGCCTCGGCCGGATTGCCCTGAACGGCCGCGCCGGTTCCCTCGGAAAGCGGCGCGCCATTCTTGGTAACCGACACGCGGAGCGCGGGCAGATCATGCGCGCGCGGGTCTGCGCGCGCGTCACCCAGAATGAAGACGCCGCAGCTCGCATTGTCCGCGACGGTATCCACGATCCCGATTTTCCAGTCGTCGATCCGGCTGTCGACGATCTCGAAGCAGGGAGCTATGCTCTCGGTCGCGGCGATAACGTCCTTTGCCGTCACTCCGGGGCCGGCAAGACCGGACTTCAGGATGAAGGCGATTTCGGCTTCGGCGCGCGGCTGGATGAGGCGTTCGCCGGCGACGTCGATGTCGCCCTTTACGTGCATGGCGTCGGTGAGAAATCCGAAGTCGGGCTGGAACACCCCGAGCATGTCCTGCACCGCCTTGGAGGTGACGCCGATCTTCTTACCGACGACGCGTTCCCCTTCGGCAAGGCGGCGAGAGAGAAAATCGAGACTGATCGCATAGGCATCGTCGATCGTCAGTGCGGGCTCGCGCGCGCTGAGCGGCGCGACCGTGCAGCGGCCGCGCAGGGCCGCGTGCAACGCGGCACCATGGACTTCAGCGATGCTCATTGAGGAACTCGATCGTATAACGGTTGAATTCGCTGGCGCGCTCCACCTGCACCCAGTGCCCTACCTTGTTGAATGTCATGCAGCGCACATCGTCGCACGCTTCGAAGAAATAGCCGATGCCGCTGAGCGGCATGAAACGTTCATTCTGACCCCAGAAAAGCAGGATTGGCACGTCGAGCTCGCCAAGGCGCGGCCGGACATTGTGCGTCCGCATGCGGGTAATAACGTCCTTCGGCTGTGTCTTTGCAACCGCGTAGCGCTCCTCGACCAGCGCGTCGGGGATTTGGCTCGCATCATGTACGAGATTTGCGATCAGCCGCCGCTGGTCGGCAAGGCTGAAGTCCGGACTGCCGAAGGAGGAGCGCATATCGGCGATGCCGGGCATCGCGAAATAGACGTCGAGCTCCTCGATGCAGCCGGGTGCCATCAGCACGAGGCGCTCGACCAGTTCGGGATGATCGAGCGTCATCTGGATCGCCACCCCGCCGCCAAGCGAATTGCCGACGAGCGTCGCGCGTTCGATGCCATGGGCCTTCAGCGCGCCATAGAGGGTGTCGGTGAACAAGGTCAGCGTATAGTCGATGTCCTCCGGCTTCGAAGAGGCACCATAGCCGACCATGTCCGGGAGGATGACGCGATAGCCCGCGTCGACAAAAGCATCGATATTGTCACGGAAATTCGACGCGCCCGACGCGCCCGGGCCGCTGCCGTGAATGAAGACGACAGCAGGGCCGGCGCCCTTTTCCTGGACGTGGATGTCGTGGCCGTCGATCCGGTAGGTTGCTTTCGCGAAATCGTTCATCGGTCGGCTCCTCAAAGGAAGGTGAATGCGGGGGCTTGGCCCAGCATCGTGCCCACCACGTCGGACGTGCGATTATTCGGATCGTTGGCGACATGCGCGCGCGCCGCATTGAGGTCGAGCCAGGGCTGGATGATGTCGCTCGACATATATACGGCGCGGCCGCCGAGCAGCTGGACGATGTCATCCACGAGCCGGGCGAGGCGGCGGACCACCGTCGAGGATTGGTAGGCGAAGAGCGCGCGCTTCTCCATCGGCACGGCTTTGCCCTGTTCGGCCAGCGCCATCAGTTCGTCGAAGCTCGCGGTCAGCGTCAGCTCCATTTCGAGCGCTTGGGCATGCGCGGCGGCGATCGCGGCATGGAGCATCGGATCGGCCTTGCTTGCCTTGCCCGTATTGGTCGAGATTCGGCTTTCCATGATTGCCATCGCCGCATTGATCGCGGCGCGGGCGCCTCCGAAAGCCGCAGTGGAGACCGAGCGCACAAACACCTGCGCCCAAGGCAGCGAATAGAGCGGCGCGTCGTTCAGCTCCTGCCCCGGATTGTCACACAGGAAGCCTTCCACCGCCCGATGGGTGCGATATTCGGGGACGAAGACGCGGTCCACGATGATGTCGTGGCTGCCGGTGCCCTGAAGGCCGAACACCTGCCAGCTTTCCGGATCGATCCGATAGTCGCTGCGCGGCAGAAGGAAGGTCCGCATGTCGGGTGCATCGCCTTCGCGGGCGGGCGGGACAATTGCGCCGAGAAGGACCCAGCCGCAGTGCAGCGACCCGGTCGAGAATCCCCAATGACCGCTCAGATAGAAGCCGCCGTCGGCATGCTCCACCTTGCCGACCGGCTGGTAGGTGGAGGAGACGAGCATCGCATTGTCTTCGCCCCACACCTCGGACTGCGCCTTGTCGTCGAACAGTGCGAGTTCATAGGGATGGCAGCCGAGAACGCCATACATCCAGCCGGTAGACATGCAGCCCTCGGCAAGCGCGCGCTGCACCTCGAAAAATATATTGGGGTGCATTTCATATCCGCCCCAACGCTTCGGCTGGAGAATGCGAAAAAAGCCGGCCGCCTGCATCTCGGCGATCGTTTCGGCCGGCACGTTACGGTCAGTTGTGCATGTCCTGGCCCGCGCCTTCAGCGCCGGAATCATCGCCTTCGCCCGTTCAACCAACTCTTCCCCGGAAGGAAGGGGTGCGGCCTGCGCTGACGCGCTCGCCAATGTCGCCATAATCCGTCTCCAATTTACAGCTCGCCGAGCCGCCCGGCTCGATCAAATTCGTAAAAATATCTCCCACAGAATACGCAAATCGTCAATATAATTTGAAATCGCCTCGATGATTGCGAGAATTTTGGCGATTTTTCGTCACCTGAGCGCGGGCCGACCGCTTCCCCGGTCTGTGATTGGAACGGCGCGGCAGGCCAGTGGGGCCGCGGCGCGCCGCGAATCTCTCTGCGAGGCCTCCCGCTCGACCGAGATGCCGGCACATTCGTCAAAACGGGGTAATTCGTAGACCAATAGCCCATAAAATACGCAAACCAATGTCGATATCGTGATTTTGCTTGCAAATATGATAGTGCTTGGGCTTAATGTGACGACAATGAGGGAATCGGTTTGGGAAGGTGCGGGCAGTGAATCCGGCTGACTTGTTCGAATTGCGCGGAAAGGTGGCGCTGGTGACCGGAGGGACGCGCGGTCTCGGCCGCGTGGTGGCCGAACGGCTTGCCGACGCCGGCTGCCGCGTCTTCGTATGCGGCCGTAACGCGCCGGACGACCTGCGCGCCGGTCTCACGTTCCGCGCCGCCGACATTCGCGATCCGGGGCAGGCTGCGGCGCTCGTCGACGGCATCGCGGTCGAATGCGGTCGGTTCGACATCCTCGTCAACAATGCGGGCGGTTCGCCGCCCTGCCCTGCCGAGAAAGCTTCGCCCGGTTTCGTCGACGCGATCCTCAAGCTCAATCTCGCTGCCCCGCTTTATCTTGCCCAAGCGAGTCACCCGCATATGGCCGGACGCGGCGGATCAATCGTCAATATCGCCAGTGTGTCGGGCATCCGTCCCTCGCCCGGAACCGCCGTTTATGGTGCCGCGAAGGCCGGCCTTCTCAATCTCACCCGCTCGCTTGCGCAGGAATGGGGAAGCGATGCGATCCGGGTCAATGCGATCATCGTGGGGCTGGCGAAGACGGAAACCGCCGAGGCGACCTATGGTGATGCCGAGGCGCAGGCGCGGGTTGCCGCCTCGCTGCCGCTCGGCCGGATGTGTGAGGGCGGCGATGTCGCGGATGCGGTGGCCTATCTGGTTTCGCCGCTCGCGCGATATGTGAGCGGTGCGCAGCTCAACGTGGATGGCGGCGGCGAACGGCCATTTTTTCTAGATCTGGTGAAAGGAGGCTGAGCGGTGACGATCAGGGCACTCGGCTATGTGGTGATAGCGACCACGAAGATGCAGGAATGGGATCGCTATCTTGCCGAAACGGTCGGCGTGATGCGCGCGGCCGATCCTGGCGACGGCGCAGCGCATTATCGCATCGACACGCGTCCCTTCCGGTTTCGCATTGAACCGGGCGCGCGCGACGAACTCGTAGCCGCCGCCTACGAAGTCGCGAATGCGGCCGCGCTGGGAGCCTTGAAGGGGCGGATCGTGGCGGCTGGACGCTCCGTCGCCGACGGCAGCGCGGCCGAAGCCGCGCTGCGCGGCGTGGATCATTTCTTTCGCACCACCGATCCCGCGGGCAACGGTCTCGAATTCTTCGTCGGCGACAGCCGCGACGATGTGGCCTTTGTCTCGCCTGTCGGCGTCAAGGGCTTTGTGACCGGCGACATGGGCATGGGGCATGCGGTTTTTGCGGCACCCAATTTCGACGAGGTTCACGCCTTTTACATCGATGTGGTGGGTTTCCACGATACCGATATTCCGCGCTTCCATTTCTCCCCCGACCCTGCCGATCCCGGGATGGGCTTCGCCTTCATGCATGCCGACAATGGCCGTCACCATTCGGTGGCGGTGGGCCAAGGCGAGGTTCCGCCGTCGCGTTGCATCCATCTGATGCTCGAGATGCAGGATCTGCTCGACGTGGGCCGCTGCTACGATCGGATGCGGCTCGCGGGCGTCCCCGAATCGGCGTCGCTGGGGATGCATGTCAACGATCAGATGACGAGTTTCTACATGCAGACGCCCGCCGGGTTCGATCTCGAGATCGGCTGCGACCCACTCGTGATCGATCCGGCGACATGGGTACCGACCGCCCATCAGCAGATCAGCGAATGGGGCCATGTCTGGGCATGGCAAAAAGCGATGACGGAGGCAGCGGAATGACGCTCGACAAGGCGATGACATCAGCCGAAATGGTGGGCCGTCTTCGCGACGGCATGACCATCGGCATCGGCGGCTGGGGGCCGCGGCGCAAACCGATGGCGCTCGTTCGCGAGATCCTGCGCTCCGATCTTAAGGACCTCACCATTGTCGCCTATGGCGGCGCCGACGTGGGCATGCTCTGCGCGGCCGGCAAGGTGCGCAAGCTCGTCTTCGCCTTCGTTTCGCTCGACGCGATTCCGCTCGAACCCTGGTTCCGCAAGGCGCGCGAGGCGGGAGAGATCGAGGTGCTGGAACTCGACGAGGGCATGTTCCAGTGGGGTCTGAAGGCGGCGGCCTTCGGACTGCCCTTTCTGCCCACGCGGGTGGGCCTCGGCACCGATCTTGCGGAGCTCGGTGGGCTCGCGACGGTGACCTCGCCATATCCCGATGGCGAGACGTTGATCGCCATGCCGGCGCTGAAGCTCGACGCCGCGCTGCTGCACGTCAACCGCTCGGACCGGCGCGGCAACGTGCAGCTCCTTGGTCCCGATTTCTATTATGACGAATGGTTTGCGAAGGCGGCAGCGCAATGTTTCGTTTCGACCGAACTCCTCGTGGACCGGATCGAGGATGAGTATGCGGGCGACGCCAAAGCCAATGTGATTGAGCGCTGTTTCATCAGCGGTGTCACTGAAATCCCCTGCGGCGCGCATCCGACTTCGATGCCGCCGGCCTACGGCTGGGACATGGGATGGCTCAAGACCTATTCTGCTCTCGCCAAGGAGCCCGGGACCTGGACGGCCGTCCGCGAGGCGCTCGTGGGTGCGGATGAGGCTGCATATCTGAAATCCGTAGGTGGAAAGGAGGCGGTGACGGCTTTGCCGCTGCCGATATTCTGATGGTCGATGTCACGCTTGCAGAACTCTGCATTTTCGCCTGCTCCGAGGCGTTCCGAACGGACCGCGAGATCATCGGCACCGGCGTAGGGCCGGTACCGCGGATTGCCGCCGGTCTCGCGAAGCTGACGCATTCGCCGGGTCTGCTTATGACCGACGGTGAGGCTTTCCTGGTCGAGGATCCGGTACCGATCGGACCGCGCGGCGATTATGTGCCGCGCCACACTGGCCATCTTCCCTTCTCGCGTTTCTTCGACAGCGCGGTCTGGACCGGACGCCGCCACGCGATGGTGACACCGACCCAGATCGACCGCTTCGGCCAGACCAACCTCTCGCGCCTCGGGGGAACGCATGAGCAACCGAAAACGCAGATGCTCGGCGTCCGCGGCTTTCCGGGCAACAGCATCTACCACGCCAACTCGATGTTCATCCCCGCACATTCGGCGCGAACCTTCGTGGCCGGCGAAGTCGATATGGTTTCGAGCGCGGGATATAATCCCGCCAAGCGTATCGCCGGCGGAAACTACGGCGGCATCGATCTCGTCCGCATCGTCACCGATCTGTGCGTCATGGATTTCGGCGGCCCCGATCATGCGATTCGCGTGATCTCGCTGCATCCCGGCGTGGATTTCGAAGCGGTCCAGGCGGCCACCGGTTTCGAACTCGCTCAGGGCGACATCGCCGAGACCCCGCTTCCCGGCGAGGAGGCGCTCGCCATCATTACGCGCCTCGATCCGCACAATATCCGCGCGAGCGTCATCAAGGACAATCCGCCGGCAAAGAGAGGCTGACATGACCGACAAACTGGTAGAGCCGCAACAGGTCGAGGTGACCTACGAAACCGACACCCCGGTCCGCTACGAGGTCGAGGGACCGGTCGCATGGATCACCATGGACCGCCCGCAATTCAATAACGCGCAGAATTCGCAAATGACCTATGCGCTCGACGCCGCGTTTCGGGCAGCGACAGATGACGACGCGGTCAAGGTGATTGTTCTCGCGGGCGAGGGGAAGCACTTCAGTGCCGGTCACGATATCGGTACGCCCGGACGCGACCTCCATCGCAGTTTCGAGCGCAAGCTTCTCTATGCCGACCACGTCAACAAGCCCGGCGCCGAATTACTCTACACGCGCGAACAGGAAGTCTATTTGGGAATGTGCCGCCGCTGGCGCGACGTGCCCAAGCCGACGATCGCGATGGTCCAGGGAGCCTGCATCGCGGGCGGGCTCATGCTCGCCTGGGTGTGCGATCTCATCGTGGCAAGTGACGACGCCTTCTTTCAGGATCCGGTCAACCGGATGGGAATACCCGGAGTCGAATATTTCGCGCACGGCTTCGAGCTGCCACCGCGCATTGCCAAGGGCTTCCTCCTGCTCGGCGAACGCATGCCCGCAGCGCGCGCCTACCAGTTCGGCATGATCAACGAGATGGTTCCGCGTGCAGAACTGCGCGACCGCGTCGCGGAAATGGCGCTCGAACTCGCGTCGCGGCCGAGGCTCGGCAACTGGCTGACCAAGCAGGCGATCAATCATGTTGAAGACCTGCGGGGCAAGCGCACGGCGATGGACGCGGTTTTCCACATGCATCATTTCGCGCACGCCCAGAACGACCTGGTGAGCGGCAATTCGCTTGGCGGGCTCGACGGCAAGGGAATGGCGGCCGCCAACAAGAAGGCTGCGGGCGAGGGCTGATCCGGTGAGCGACCCGATCTCGACCCCGCTCACTCGCGCGCTCGGCTGCCGCCTGCCGGTCATTCAGACCGCGATGGGCTGGATCGCCTCGCCCGAGCTCGTGGCCGCATCGAGCAATGCGGGCGCCTTTGGCTTCCTGGCCGGCGCGGTGATGAAGCCGGGCGAACTGCGCGAAGCGATCGCGCGGCTGCGCGATCTGACTCCGCACCGCTTCGGGGTCAATTTCCACAGCTTCCAGCCTGGCGCCGCCGAAATCGTGGACCTTATCGTGGAGAACGGCGATCGGGTCGGCGCGGTGAGTTTCGGCCGCGGCCCGGACGCGCGGATGATCGGTCGCTTCCGCGATGCGGGCATCTTGTGCATTCCGACGGTTGGCGCGGTCAAGCATGCCGAAAAGATGGTGTCGCTCGGCTGCGAGATGATCACGGTCCAAGGCGGCGAGGGCGGAGGCCACACCGGCGCCGTCGCCACGACGGTTCTGCTCCCGCAAGTGCTCGACGCGGTGAACGTGCCCGTGGTGGCCGCCGGCGGTTTCGCCGACGGTCGCGGGCTTGCCGCCGCACTGGCCTATGGCGCCGCGGGCATTGCGATGGGAACGCGCTTCCTGATGACGCGCGAAAGCCCCGTCCCCGACCAGTCAAAATTCGTCTATCTGCGCGCCGGCACCGGCGACATCGTGGTCTCCACCCGGATCGACGGCATCCCGCAACGCATGATTCTCACGCCGGCCATGAAGCGTATCGAGGCCTCGGGGCGGCTTCGCATGTGGAAGCGCGCGCTCGAGGCGGCGCTCGAGATGCGGCGACAAAGCGGCGCGAGCCTGTTCGACCTACTTCGCGCCGCGCGCGGCATGACGGCGCATGGCGAACTCTCGCTCCCGCAGGCGATGATGGCGGCGGCGGCGCCGATGCTCATCCAGAAGGGCGTGGTGGAAGGCGACACCGAGAACGGCCTGATGGCGACAGGACTTGTGGGCGGCCGGCTCGCCGACCTGCCGAGCTGCGCCGAACTTCTGACTTCCATCGAACGCGATGCGCGCGCGCGCATCGCGGCCTTCCAGGGACAGGAATAGACATGCCCATCACCAGTTCGATCAAGGACCGGGTCGCCGAAATCGTCTTTGACGTGCCGCCGGTCAACGCTTTCGATAGCGAGACCTGGCTCTCGCTTCCCTCGATCATTACCGCGGCATCCAGTAATCCTGCGGTCCACTGCGTGCTGATCCGCGCCGAGGGTCGCGGCTTTTGCGGCGGCGTGGACATCAAGGAAATGCAAGCGCATCCCGATCGGATCACGGCTCTCAACCGCGGCAATTACCTGACTTTCAAGGCGATCCGGAACGCCGAGGTTCCCGTGGTAAGCGCAGTTCACAAGTTCGTGATCGGCGGCGGTATCGGCATCTGCGGCGCCAGCGACACGATCATCGCGGCCGACGACGCCTATTTCTCCCTGCCCGAGGTCGATCGCGGCGCGATGGGCGGTGCAAGCCATCTCTCGCGGATGCTGCCACTCCACAAGGTTCGCGCGGCTTTCTTTACCGGCGGCAATATAGCAGCCGAGGAAGCCTTCCGGCTCGGTGCCGTCGAGAAGGTGGTGCCGCGGGCCGAACTCGAGGCGGAGGCGCGCGCCTTCTGCGCGGTTGTCGCTTCGAAATCGCGCAAGGCGCTCGTCATCGCCAAGGAGGCCCTGAATGGTCTCGAGGAGCGCGACGTCGACCGCGGCTACCGCTGGGAACAGGGTTTCACGCTCGAAATGTATATGCATGAGGACAGTCAGAAATCGCGCGATGCTTTCGTGGCAACGGGCAAGGCGGCGGATTTCTGATGGACCTTCTCTACACCGAGGAGCAGCAGCGTTTCCGCGCCGAGGTGCGCGCCTGGATGGAAGCGCATGTCCCGCGCGAACCGCTTGTCACGCTCGAATGTCGCGAAGGCTTCGATCAGCATGTCGCTTGGGAGCGAACGCTCGCCAGCGGCAACTGGGGCATGGTCACCTGGCCCGAACCCTATGGCGGGCGGGGTCTCGATCTCGTTCAATGGCTTATTTTCGAGGAGGAATATTTTCGCGCCGGCGCGCCGAACCGGGCCAATCAGAACGGCATCTTCCTGCTCGGACCCACGATTATGGAGTTTGGCACCCCCGAGCAGAAGGCGCGTTTCCTGCCGCCGATGGCGAAAGGGGAAATCAGCTGGGCGCAGGCCTGGTCCGAACCCGGCGCCGGCTCCGACATGGCCGCGATCACCAGCAAGGCGGTTCGCGATGGCGATCATTATGTGCTGACCGGCCAGAAGACCTGGTCGAGCCGCGCGGCCTTCGCCGACTGGGGCTTCGGTCTCTTTCGGACAGAAGCCGACAGCCGGCGCCACAAGGGACTGAGTTTTCTCCTCTTCGACCTCGACAGTCCGGGCATTACCAGGCGGCCGATCCGTCAGCTGCACGGCGATACGGGTTTCGCGGAGCTTTTCTTCGACGAGGTGCGGGTTCCGGTCGAAAACCGGATCGCGGACGACGGCGAAGGCTGGAAGGTGGCGATGGCAACCGCAGGTTTCGAGCGCGGACTGATGTTGCGCTCGCCGGGCCGCTTCCAGGCAACCGCACGCCGCCTTGTCGAACTCTACCGCAGGCACGAGGCCGATGCCGCGCCGGCCGCGCGCGAGGCGGTGACCGCAGCCTGGATGCAGTCGCAGGCCTACGCCTATAATACCTATGCCGTCGCCGCGAAGATAATGGCTGGTGGCTCGATCGGCGCCGAGGCCAGCCTCAACAAGATCTTCTGGTCCGAACTCGATCGCGCGATGCACCGAACCGCGATGGAGCTGCTCGGGGCTGCGGCCGAGCTCCGGCGCTTCGACGATGGACGGATAAACCAGTGGCTCGAGGGCTATATCTTCTCGCTCTCGGGTCCCATTTACGCGGGATCGAACGAGATCCAGCGCAACATCACGGCCGAGCGCCTGCTCGAATTGCCACGCGTGGGAGCGGGCTGATGGAATTCCTTCTCAGCGAAGACCAGCTTGCGCTGGCTGAAACGGTTCGTGATTATCTGGCCGGAACCCACGGGCCTGACGTGCTGCGCCGCCTCGATGAGGCCGGGTCTCGCGATCCCGCCATATGGCAGGGCCTCGTGGATATGGGTCTGACGGGGCTCCTCGTTCCTTCCGAGCATGGCGGACTGGGTCTGACGCTCCTCGATGCGGCGCTGGTGGCCCGCGAATGCGGTCGCGCCGCGCTCGCCGAGCCGCTCGTCGACGCAGCCTTTGTGGCGGTGCCGTGGATGCTCGCGAACGGCAAGACGGCCGACATGGAGGCCATCGTCGCAGGCACGGTGCGGCCGGCGGCCGCGCATGCGATCAATCCCTGGGTCGCCGATGGCGACGGGCCGCCGCTCGAAAGCGTCGATCCCCTGCGGCGCCTCGCGGCACCGGTCACGGCCGGCACGGAAGACCCCTATCTTCTCGACCTCGGCGCGCTGATGGCCGCGGCGCAGCTCGTGGGGGCCGCCGAAGCGATGCTTCACCAGTCGGTCGAATATGCCAAGGTTCGCACGCAATTCGGCCAGCCGATCGGGGCATTTCAGGCCGTGAAGCACCAACTTGCCACTGCGACGGTGGGCATAGAGTTTGCACGGCCGGTGCTATGGCGCGCCGCGCAGGCGCTCGCCGACCGGCTGCCGAGCGCTCCTGTGCATGTGAGCCACGCCAAGGTTGCGGCCGGTGATGCCGCCATCGCCATGGCCGAGACCGCGATCCAGATCCATGGCGCGATGGGCTATACCTATGAGGTCGATCTCCACTTTTGGATGAAACGGAGCTGGGCACTCGCCGGGGCGTGGGGGAGCCGCGCCTGGCACATCCGCCGCCTCGAGTCGGCGATCGTCGGTGGCAGCCACCCGATTGGCCCCGATCACACATTCGCATGAGGAATATCTAATGGCCGAAGCCTATATCATCGATGCTGTTCGCACCCCCGTGGGCCGCAAGAAGGGCAGCCTTGCCGCGCTACATCCCGCCGATCTCGGCGCCCATCCGTTGAAGGAGCTCGTCGGGCGCACCGGTATCGATGCTGGCGCGGTGGACGATGTCGTCTGGGGTTGCTGCGATACGATCGGTCCGCAGGCGGGAGACATCGGGCGGACCGTCTGGCTCGTCGCTGGCCTGCCCCAGCATGTGCCCGGAACCACGGTCGACCGCCAGTGCGGATCGTCCCAGCAGGCGATTCATTTCGCGGCCCAGGCGGTGATGAGCGGGACGCAGGACCTCGTGGTGGCCGGCGGATCGCAGGCCATGAACGCGATCCCGATCAGCGCAGCGATGCTCGCCGGCGAACCTTACGGATTTTCAAATCCGTTCAACGGGTCGCCGGGATGGGTGGAACGTTACGGCGGAGGTGTCCTCAACCAGATCAGGTCGGCCGAGATGATCGCCGAGAAGTGGGACATCAGCCGCGCCGAGATGGAGGCTTTCGCGCTGGCCTCGCACCAGCGGGCGCAGGCCGCGACCGATGCAGGATGGTTCGCGGGCGAGATCGCTCCGCTTGCCGGGCTGTCGCAGGATGAAACGATCCGGCCCGGGACGACCCTTGAAGGTCTCGCGGGGCTGCGCGAGATCGAGGACGGCGGACGGATCACCGCGGGTGTAGCGAGCCAGAATTGCGACGGAGCCGCGGCGCTGCTCATCGCCTCCGAGCAGGCGGTGAAGGACCATGGCCTGACGCCCCGCGCGCGCATCCATCACCTGGCGGTGCGCGCCGACGACCCGGTTTGGATGCTAACCGCGCCTATCCCCGCTACCCGGCATGCGCTCGAGCGCGCCGGAATGACGGTCGACGATATCGATCTTTTCGAATGCAACGAGGCGTTTGCAAGCGTGCCGATGGCATGGATGAAGGAACTCGGGATCCCGCATGAGAAGGTCAATGTGAACGGCGGCGCGATCGCGCTCGGACATCCGCTCGGTGCCAGCGGAGCGCGGCTGATGACCACGATGCTGAACGCCCTCGAGCGCACGGGCGGGCGCTATGGACTGCAGACGATGTGCGAAGGCGGCGGGCAGGCCAATGTGACGATTATCGAGAGGCTTTCATGACCATTTGCGAGGGACGGACCGTCATCATCACCGGCGCGGCCCGCGGGCTGGGCAAGGCTTATGCACTCGCCTTCGCGGCCGAGGGCGCGAATGTCGTTGTCAACGACATCGGTGCGAGCCTAGCCGGCGAAGGCCGCGACACCTCGGCGGCGGACGCGGTCGTGGCGGAGATCAACGCCACGGGCCGCGGACGGGCGGTGGCAAGCTACGAGGACATCACCGACTGGGACGCCGCAGGGCGGATCGTTTCGACCGCGATCGCCGAATTCGGTGACCTTCACGTTGTGGTGAACAATGCCGGGATCGTGCGCGACCGCATGTTCGTGTCTGCGACGCTCGAGGAATGGGACGCCACGATGCACGTTCATCTGCGCGGCCACTTCTGCCTTTCGCGCCACGCGGTCGACTATTGGCGCTCACGGCAGAAGGAAGGCCTGCCGGTCGACGCGCGGATCATCAATACCACGTCGGGAGCAGGGCTCCAGGGCTCGATCGCACAGGCCGCCTATGCCACGGCCAAAGGTGGGATCGCCTCGCTCACTCTCGTACAGGCGGCCGAACTTGGCCGCTACGGGATCACCGCCAACGCCCTTGCGCCATCGGCCCGCACGCGGATGACCGAGCAGGCTTTCGCCGACAAGATGGCGACGCAGGAAAATGCGTTTGACGTCATGGATCCCGCGAACATTGCGCCCGCGGTGGTCTGGCTCGGTAGCAGCGAAAGCGCCCATGTCACGGGCTGCGTATTCGAGCTCGAAGGTGGCAAGATCATGATCGAGGATGGATGGCGCGAAGGCCCGTCGGTCGACGCTGGCGCGCGCTGGGAGCCCGCGCGCGTGGGCGATGCGGTGGCCCGGCTGCTTGCCGCGCGAGTGCAGCCGCGCAAGGTTTGGGGGACAGCATAATGGATTTCGCGCTCACCGAAGAACAGAAGATGATCGCCGACACGGCGCGCGATTTCTTCACCGAAAACGCCACGAGCGAGCGAACGCGCGCCGCGATGGCAGCAGGAGGCCTCGATGCTGCCACTTGGCGCGCCTATTGCGAAGAGCTGGGCTTCGGCGGGCTTGGCATGCCCGAGGCTTTCGGCGGCGCGGGCCTCGGCATGGTCGAGTTTGCGACGGTCGCCGAGGCGGCGGGTGCGCAAGTGGCGGCGATCCCGCTGCTCGGTCAGGCGATGGCGATCGCCGCGATCCTGGCAGGCGGCGACACGGCGCAGAAGGAGCGCTGGCTCGGTCCCATCGCGGGCGGCGAGAAGGTGGCGGTGGTCGCCGAGGCGGGCTCGGCGGACTTCGCCGGCGACCGGCTCACCGCCCAGCTCGAGCATGTGCCGCACGGCGCGGTCGCTGACCTTTTTCTCGTGCTCGGAGCCGAGAACGCCTGGATCGTCGAGACAGCCGCCGCCGGCGTGACGATCACCGCACACACCAGCATGGACCAGACCCGCCCGCTCGCCGGCGTACGGATCGAGGCGTCGACCGCTGTTCCGCTCGCCGACGCCGCCGCAGCTGCCGCGGCCGCCCGGCGGATCGGCTGGATCTGCCTTGCCGCCGAGGGACTCGGCGCCGCGCAGGCCTGTCTTGATCGCACCGTTGCCTATGCACGGGAACGCGTGCAGTTCGGACGCCCGATCGGCAGCTTCCAGGCCTATAAGCACCGGCTCGCCGACATGATGATCGAAATCGAGCAGGCGCGCTCGGCGCTTTATTGGGCCGCCTGCGCGGTGGACGAGGGGACCGACGATCCCGACCTGGCCCTGCACGCCGCGAAGAGCTTCTGCGCCGACACCTGTTTCCGATGCGCGGCCGACATGATCCAGCTGCACGGCGGAATCGGCTTCACCTGGGAACATGACGCGCATCTATTCTTCAAGCGGGCGCGATCGATCCAGACGCTGCTCGGGACCGGCGCGTGGCACCGCGAGGAAGCCGCCAAGATGATTTTGGGAGACATGGCATGAAGCTCGGCTTTTCTCCGGCGGAAGAGGCGTTTCGCGCCGAGTGCGCCGACTGGTTGAACGGCCAGATGGCTGGCGAGTTCAAGGACATTCGGGGGATCAATACCCTCACCGCCAAGTCCGAACGACGCAAGGAATGGGAGCAGCAGCTCGCCGCCCACAAATGGTCGTGCATCGGCTGGCCCGCGGCCTGGGGCGGACGCGATGCCACACTCGCCGAGCAGGTGATCTTCGCCGAGGAATATGCCCGTGCCGGCGTTCCAGGGCGGGTCAACCATATCGGTATCGAGCTCGCTGGGCCGACGATCCTCACCTTCGGCACCGAAGAGCAGAAACAGCGCTTCCTGCCCGGGATTGCGGCTGGCGAGACGATTTTTTGCCAAGGCTTCTCCGAACCGAATGCGGGCTCCGATCTCGCAAGCGTGCGGACGAAAGCCCGGATCGAGGGCGACGAATGGGTCGTGAACGGCCAGAAAATATGGACGAGCCTCGCCCATATCTCGGACTGGATCTTCGTCATCGCACGGAGCGAGGAGGGATCGCAGGGGCCCAAGGGACTGACGTTTCTCATGATGCCGATCGACCAGCCCGGGATCGAGATTCGCCCGATCCGGCAGATCAACGGCGATGCCGAGTTCAACGAGACCTTTTTCACGGACGCACGCTGCGCGGCTGACAGTCTGATCGGTGCTCCGGGCGACGGGTGGAAGATCGCGATGGGGCTGCTTTCCTTCGAGCGCGGCGTGTCGACGCTCGGCCAGCAGATGGGTTTTCGTAACGAACTCGACGCAATCATTGCCGCGGCGAAGGCGAACGGCACTGCGGCCGACCCGCTCATTCGCCAGCGGATCGCCAAGGCCGAGTTCGGCCTCAGGTTCATGCGCTACGGCGCGCTGCGCATGCTGTCCAACGCCGATCTTTCGCAAGTCGACGGCGCGGCGCTGACTTACAAGATCCAGTGGGCCAGCTGGCGACGCGCGCTCGGGGAACTTGCGATGGACGTGCTCGGGCAGGCAGGCGAGATTACCGACAATCCCGAATATGAATGGGAAATGCTGCCCAATCTGTTCCTCTTCTCGCGGTCCGACACCATCTACGGCGGGACCAACCAGATCCAGCGGAACCTGATCGCCGAGCGCGGCCTCGGCATGCCGCGCGAGCCCCGGGGGACCGCATGAGCCGCCTTCCCCCCTATCCGCTTCCTCGCGGCTTGCTCAAGGACCGCACTGTGGTGGTCACCGCGGCCGCCGGCACCGGCATCGGCTTCTCGGTTGCGAAACGAGCCGCCGAGGAAGGCGCCCGCCTCCTGATCAGCGATTTTCACGAGCGGCGTCTCGCCGAGGCGGCGGAGCGGCTTGCCGCTGAAACCGGACATCGTCCGGCAACCGCGATCTGCGACGTGACCGACCAGGCGCAGGTTGACACGCTGCGCGACGCGGCGCTCGCAGCGCTTGGTCATGTCGATGTCCTCATCAACAATGCGGGTCTGGGCGGCGAGGTGGCAGTGACCGCGATGAGTGACGAGCAGTGGCACCGGGTCCTTGATGTTACGCTTACCAGTGTCTTTCGCATGACGCGCGCCTTCCTCCCCCATATGCAGGAACGCGGCGAGGGCGCGATCGTCAACAATGCCTCGGTGCTCGGCTGGCGCGCCCAGAAGGGCCAAGCTCATTACGCGGCGGCGAAGGCGGGCGTGATGGCCTTCACGCGTTGCTCGGCGCTCGAGGCGGCAGAGCATGGCGTCCGTATCAACGCGGTGGCGCCCAGCATCGCGATGCACGCCTTTCTTGCCAAGGTGACGACGGACGAGATGCTCGCCGACCTTTCGGCGCGCGAGGCCTTCGGCCGTCCCGCAGAGGTCTGGGAAGTCGCAAACGTCATGCTGTTTCTCGCAAGCGATCTATCGTCCTATATGACGGGCGAGATCGTCTCGGTCTCGAGCCAGCGAGCCTGACGATGGCGCGAATATTCGAGAGTCCGGCCGACCTTCTCGGCGCCGAAGGCACGCTGCTCGGCCCCACCGACTGGCTCGCCGTCGCGCAGGAGCGAGTGGACGGTTTCGCGGCTGTGACGGGCGATCACCAGTGGATTCATGTCGATGTGGAGCGCGCGCGCGCGGGGCCGTTCGGTGGCACGATCGCGCATGGCTATCTAACCCTCAGCCTCGCCAATTTCTTCCTGCCCTCGCTCATCGAGGTGCGCGGCTTTAGCCACGCGGTCAATGTCGGCGCCGACCGGCTCCGCTTTCTCGCGCCGGTTCGCGTCGGCAGTAAAATCCGCGGCGTGGGCGAGATCGTGGCGGTGGAGGAGATCAAGGGAGCGATCCAGTCGGTCGTCCGCGTGACGATCGAGATCAGCGGCGAGGACAAGCCTGCCTGTGTGATCGACACGATCAGCCGCTATTATCCGGAAAGCAAGGCATGATGGTCAGTTCCGAGCAAAAGGTGAAGGCTGTCGAGGCCTATGTCGCAGCTTATGGCGCGGGCGATCTTGACGGCGTGGTGGCGGTGTTCGCCGACGATGCGACTGTCGAGGATCCGGTGGGATCGACGCCGCTTGTGGGCAAGGCGGCGATCCGCACGTTCATGTCGGTGGGCATCGGAATGGGAGCGAGACTCTCGCTCCAGGGTCCCGTACGCTGCGCCGGCGATTACGCCGCCTTTCCCTTCGAGGTCACCCTGTCAATCGAGGGCCGCAAGACACGCATCGAGGTAATTGACATTTTTGCGTTCGATGCCGCGGGCAAGGTGCGCGAGATGCGCGCCTTTTTTGGCCCGGACAATATCGGAACTGTCTGAGATGCCTGCCGACCTTCCCGTGCTGCCTGCCACCATACCGCATCTCGCCGTTTGGGCGGCCGACCGCTTCGGGGATGCTCCGGCGATCCTCGATCGCGGCGAGCGATGGAGTTACATCCGGCTACTTCAGGACGTGCGCGTTGCCGCTTCCACGCTGATCGGACGCGGCGTGGGTGCGGGGAGCCGGATCGCGATCTGGGCCCCGAACTGCCGCGAATGGATCGTCGCCGCGATCGCGGTGCAAATGACCGGCGCGGCGATTGTTCCCCTCAATACGCGCCTGAAAGCGGCGGAGGCGAGCGACATTCTTCGCCGCACGCGCGCCTCGCTCCTTTTCACGGTCGAGAGCTTTCTCGGGACCAATTATGCCGGGCTGATCGCGGATGCCGAACTGCCCGATCTCGGCGGGATTGTCCGCCTCGACACCGAGTGGGACGCTTTCCAGGCCTCCGGCCGCGCCGATGACGCGCGCGTCGACGCGGCGCTCGCGGCGCTGACGCCCGATCATGTCAGCGACATCATGTTCACCAGCGGAACCACGGGCCGGCCGAAGGGCGTGATCACAACGCACGGACGGATCATTCCGATGTTCGCGCACTGGATCGCGAACGTCGGACTGGAGACGGGCGACCCCTATCTCATTATCAATCCCTTCTTTCACAGTTTCGGCTACAAGGCGGGATGGGTCGCCGCGATGCTCGCCGGAGCTGTCGTGGTGCCGATGGCGGTGTTCGACGTTGCGAAGGCCATCCATCACATCGAACATGACCGGATCGCTTTCATTCCCGGCGCCCCCACCATCTATCAGTCGCTCCTTGCCGAGCTTGAGGGACAACGTTTCGACTCTTCGTCGCTCAAGAGCGCGATGACCGGCGCGGCAACCGTACCCCCGGCGCTGATTCGCCGGATGTATGACGAACTTGGTTTCGATCGAGTGCTCACGGCCTATGGCATGACTGAATGCACCACCATCACTTCCTGTCTCGCGGGCGATCCGCCCGACCTGGTGGCGCGAAGCTGCGGCAAGGTCATCCCTGGCCTCGAACTCAAGATCGCCGATTTTTCGGGGCGCGCCCTGCCGCCAGGCGAGACCGGAGAGATCTGTGTCCGCGGCTATGCCGTGATGGCGGGATATCTCGACGACGAAGCGGCGACCGCTGAGGCGATCGATCGCGATGGCTGGCTCCACACCGGCGACGTAGGAGTCATGGATGACGCCGGCTACCTGCGGATTACCGATCGGAAGAAGGACATGTATATTTCGGGCGGCTTCAACTGCTACCCGGCCGAGGTCGAAAAGCTCATGTCCGAGCATCCGGCGATCGCCAGTATCGCGGTGGTGGGCGTTCCTGACGAACGCATGGGCGAAGTTGGCCGTGCCTTCGTAGTCCGGCGCGCGGGACACCCTGCGGGCGAGACCGAAATCCTTGCCTGGGCGCGCGAGACGATGGCGAACTACAAGGTTCCACGCAGTATCGTTTTTGTGGACCAGCTGCCGACCAATGCGTCGGGCAAGGTGCTGAAGACCGAATTGCGCGGCTAGATTCTCCGCCGCGTCCGAGCGCGGCTCGCTCCGGTCGCGAGAGAATCGTCCGCCTCCCCGCTTTACGACCTTGCCATGATTCGATCTGGCGTCATTTGTGCGCCACGAGCCGTTCCGCGCGGACGATATCGCGCATAGCGCGCCGACCTCCGCGTGCGGCACGGGCGATTGCCCGAACCGCTCGACCGGCGAGGTGCCGGTGTCGCCCATCGACAGAAAGGGCGCCGGATGCAGCCACCCGGCGCCGGCTGCTGCTCGCAGCCCTCACGGGATCAGGCGATTGTGGCGCCGCCATCGATCACGAGCGGGTGGCCGGTGACGAAGCTGGCCTGGTCGCTGCAGAGCCAGAGAACCGCATTGGCGACTTCCTCGGGCTGGCCCATCCGCCCCATCGGGGTCATCGCTTCCATCGTCTTGCGAAGCTCGGGATTGCGCGCCACGCTGTCGGTCATCGGCGTTTCGATGACACCGGGGCAGACGGCGTTCACGCGGATGTTGCTGCGCGCCCATTTCAACGCACCATGGCGGGTAAGGCCGATGACCCCATGCTTGGTCGCGACATAACCAGGTTGCCGGCCGTTGCCGGTGAAGCCGTTGATCGACGAGGTGTTGACGATGGCTCCGCCGCCGGTTGCGAGCATCGCAGCGGCTTCCTCGCGCATGCAATGCATGACGCCGTCAAGATTGATCGACACCGAGCGGCGCCAGATATCATCGTCCCATTCATCGGCGCCCATGTTGGCGATGCCCGCGTTGTTGTGACCGAAATCAAGGCGGCCATAACTGTCGAGCGCGCGCTGGACGAGTTCCTTCACAGACGCGGCGTCGGCCACGTCGCAGACCTGGAAGATCGCCTCGCCGCCTGCCGACCCGATAAGCGCGACGGTCTCCTCGCCGCCCTCCCTGTTGATGTCACTCACGACCACCGAGGCCCCGGCGCGGGCGAAGAGCAAAGCCGTTGCCCTTCCGATTCCACCACTGGCACCCGTGACGAGCGCCACCTTCCCGGAAAAATCATATGACATGGTCATTTTTTCTCCATTTGCGTAAAAAATTGGATTATATGTAACGCAATTACCCAAAACTCCAACCGAAAATGAGCCAATTCCGAATGTTGTCACCGCTTTTTGAGCCGCGAATGCTGGGCAGCATAGCCTTGTCCAACGCGATCGTCATGGCGCCAATGACGCGCGATCGCGCTTCGGCGCGCGATGTCCCCGGCGACCTGATGGTCGAATATTACCGCCAGCGGGCCTCGGCCGGACTGATCGTTACCGAGGGGGTTCAGCCGAGCGCCGACGGAAAAGGCTATTGGCGAACGCCCGGCATTTGGTCGGACGAGCAGATCGCGGGCTGGTCCCGGGTTGCGGACGCGGTGCACCGCGAAGGCGGACGCATCGTCATGCAGCTGATGCATTGCGGGCGCGTCTGCGTTCGAGCGAACAAGGGCGATGCGAGCCGGACGGTCGCTCCCTCGGCCATAGCCTGCGCCGATCTCGTGCCGGGGCCGGACGGCGTGCCGGTGGCAACCGAATTGCCCGAAGCGCTGACGACCGCCGAGGTTCGGCGCGTGGTCGACGAGTTCGCCTCGGCGGCGGCCAATGCCCGCGATGCCGGGCTCGACGGCGTCGAGTTGCACTGTGCGAGCGGCTACCTTCCGAACCAGTTCCTCAATCCGGGCAGCAACCGGCGGAGCGACCGCTACGGTGGATCGGCCGAGAATCGTATCCGCTTTGCGGTTGAGATTTTGCAGGCGATGGCGGACACGATCGGCGCTGGCCGGGTGGGTTTCCGCATATCGCCCGGCAATCCCTACAATGACATGGCGGATGAGGATCCGAAGGCGACCTTCGTTCCGCTGCTGCGGGCTGCGGATCCGCTTGGGCTCGCCTATGTCCATCTCGTCGACGTGGGTGGAAATCGCGAGTGGGTCCGCGCGAACTGGAGCGGAAACCTGATTGCGAACAACGGGCTGAAGGCCGATACGGCCGCCGCGTTGCTCGCCGCGGGCGAGGCCGAGGCTATATCGTTCGGACGCGCCTTCATCAGCAATCCCGATCTTGTCGAACGCCTGCGCACAGGTGCGGATCTCGCACGCGTGGACCGGGACCATATCTACACCGGCGAGGCGCGTGGTTATATCGATTATCCGCCGATGCCTTCCCCCTGAGGCAGGGCGGTCTAACCCCGTCCCAGTTCCCGTGTGCGCAATCAGGAGGCCAATAGCTCCTTGAGCGGCGTTTCGCAGTCGGCGAGCTGTTCGGGGGTGGCGCGGAGGCCCGCGGTGACGATCATGCGGCCCTGCACATAGTCCTTGGTCGCGTTGACGCAGTCGAGCGCGATCACCTTGCCGGCTTTCAGATAGACGATCGAGAAGCTGCGCGTCGCAGGATCGCCCCGCAGCACCGCCTGATCGTGCCCGGTCGACAGACCGGCAGTCTGGAGCCTCAAATCATATTGGTTCGACCAGAACCAGGGGATCGCATGATAGGGCGCCTCGTCGCCGACGATGCCCTTGGCGACGACATTCGCCTGATCATTGGCATTCTGCACCGATTCCAAACGGATCGTTGCGCCTTCGGCAAAGTCGTTCACATGCGCGGCGCAGTCGCCGATCGCATAGATGTCGGGCAGGCTCGTCTTGCACAGCCGGTCGACGAGGACGCCGCTGCCGCCCTCGGCGCCCGCCGCGATCAGCGGCTCGACGGCAGGGACGATGCCGATGCCGACGATGACCAGATCGGCGGCGATGACCTCGCCGTCGGCGAGCCGGACGCCAGTGACATGCGTGTCGCCTTCGATCGCATCGACGCAAACGCCGAGACGCAGGTCGACGCCATGCTCGCGATGCTCCTTCTCGTAGAAGCGCGACAGCTCGACCCCGGCAACGCGCGCGAGGACGCGGTCGAGCGCCTCTAGAAGCACGACCTTCTTGCCCGCCTTGCTCAGCACCGCCGCGGCCTCGAGCCCGATATAGCCGCCGCCGATGACGACGATCTGGCCCGCGGTCTCCGACGCCGCCTTCATCGCATCGGCATCGGCTTTCGTCCGCACGCCCTGCACGCCCGGCAGGTCGCCGCCGGGGATCGGCAGCATGCGCGGGGCTCCGCCGGTCGCCCAGACAAGCTTGCCGTATCCGATCGTCTCGCCACCCTCGGTCGTGACTGTGTGACCGACCGGATCGACCGACACGACGAGCTTGCCGAGCAGCATCGTCACCTCGCGCTCGTCCCAATATTTGGCGGGGCGCAGCTGGATGCGTTCGAACTCTTTCTCGCCCGCGAAATATTCCTTCGACAGCGGCGGGCGCTCATAGGGAAGCTCGGGCTCGTCGCCGATGATCGCGATGCTGCCCTCGAACTTTTGCGTGCGCAGCATCACCGCCACCTGCGCCCCGCCGTGCCCGGCCCCCACGATCACCACGTCGAACATCGTCATTGCTTCGCCTTTGATTGGGCACAGCCTGCATTCCGTATCGGGTTCAGAGGCCGCGCTGCAGATGCTGGCTGAGATTGCCGATGAGGCCAAGCTGCATCTCGCGACGGACGAAATACCAGATGCCTTCGCTGCGTTCGAAGCGATCTTTGTAACTGGCTTCCGCCACGGGCTGCAGCGGCACACCGTCTGCAGCCTGGAAAATGATGGCGCTGCAGCGCGCGGATGCGTTCGCATCGCCCTCCGGCTCGATGATGAGATTCCCGCTGTGATGACGGGTAAGCGGGCGCCGATCCTCCCCGTGTAGCTTTACGAAGCTGCGCATGAGGGCGGCGACAGCCGCGCCGTCGCGCACGATCGTCTTGCCGGTCGCGGTATAAATCATCTCCGCCTTGTCGAACAGCGCCCCTGCAGCTTCGAAATCCGCGCTGTCGACATGATGGAAATAGAGATTGATCAGACGCTGGATCGCGAAATAATCGTCAGCGGTCAAAAACTCACTCCCGCCGTCAGGCCGAACGTCCGGGGGTCAGGGAAATATCCAAGCAGAATTCCGCCGAAGCCGGGGCCGAAATCAATGAAATTGCTCGGCGCTTTTTCATAGGTCAGGTTATGCACCCACGCGCTGAGCTTGCCCTCGAGACGTCCGAGCGGAATCTTGGTCACCGACGCGGTCAGATTGACGATCGTCCGCCCCGGCGAGCGCGTGTCGGCGGCAATCTGGTCCGAGGCCGACGCGGCGCGGAGCGCATAAGGATATGTATAATATTTCGAAACCATGCTGAGATCGCCGAGCAGGTTCACCCGCCCCCAATTGCCTTCTGCCACGCGCCAGTCGAAGCCTGCCGACACCGAATATTTGGGGGTGTGCGGGAAGGCACGGTTGTCCGAGACATCCACCCCGCCTTCGATGAAGCTGTCATAATCTGCATCGAGCCAGGCAAAGCTGCCGTTGAAGGTCAGCCACGGCGCCGGGCGGATCACCGTCTCGAGTTCGACGCCGCGGATCGTGGCCGCTGCCGCGTTGAGCACCTTCGACGATGCTGCGCCCTGGGCGTCGAACACCGAAAGCTGGATATCCTTGTGCTTGTCGTAGAAGCCCGCGAGGTTCAATGTCATCGCGCCGTCCGCGAGCACTGTCTTGATGCCGACTTCGTAGCTGTCGACTTTCTCGGGGCGATAAGGATTGCAAAGTTCGGGAGTTCCCGTGGGACACTCGGGCGTGGGCGCTGTGAACACATTCGTCTCGCCGTTGAAGCCTCCCGACTTGTAGCCGCGTGCGAAGCGGGCATAGACATTCACATCGCGGTTGACCTCGTAGGAAAGCGTCGCGGCCGGACTGAAGTTGCTGAATCGCGCATCGGGCAGGTCCCCGACCCTTATGTCGGCGACCGTGAAAGGCAGCGCCGCCGCAGGGATTGCAGGATCACGCAGCACCTGGAGGAACCGGCTGATATCCTTCTTCTCCTCGGTGTAGCGACCGCCGAGAGTCAGCTTGAGCGCGTCGGTGATCGCGAAATCGGCCTGCGCATAGGCGGCCCAGGCCCTCGTGTTCGACGCATAACGCGAGTCGAACTCGTTGGCGAACGGACCGAATAGGCCGAAAAAGGTCTGCGGGTTGAGCGTGCCTGCACTCTCGTCGTAGTAGAAGCCGCCCACCACATAATGCAGCCGGTCGGCAAGCGCGGCGCCAGTGATCTGGAGTTCCTGGCTGAAGCTGTTCATGTCGGTGATGCGCGAGGTGCGCGCGATGTCGATCGGCGATCCGTCGAGCTCGAGCGAGTCGACGAACTTGAGATCGCGATAGGCTGTGATCGACTTCAGTTCAGCCGCGCCGAGATCGAGCGTCGCGGTCAATGCATGTCCGTAAATGCGCGAAAATTCGCCGAAGGGAGCCGCGTCGATGCTGAGACGCTTTTGCCGTTGGGGATTGGCAAAGAGGCCTAGCGGAACCCCGATATAGCCGGGCGAGCCGGGATCGAAGATGTCGCGAGGATCGCCGTTGGTATTGACGCGAAGCAACTGGCCGGCGCCGGGTCGCTGGTCATATTTGCTGTAGTCATACATATAATCGAAGGTCAGGTTGCTCGAAGGTTCGAACCGGACCTGGACCATGGCACTCCGCCCGTCGAGCGACTGCGCCTGGCTGGTCGATGCAGGGCGCGCGAAGGGGGCCGCAGCCGGAACGGGATTGTCCACCACATCGACGAACCCGTCACGTTTGGTGATCTGGCCCGAGAGCTTGACCGAGAAAGGTCCCATGGCCGGCAGGTCGAGCACGGCGCGCGCGCGTTTGTAATCATAGTCGCCGTACGACAGGTCGAGCTTGCCGCCGAGCTTGCCGCTGGGTTTCGCGGTCACGAGATTGACCGCACCGGCGAGGCTGTTGCGTCCATAAAGCGTGCCCTGCGGACCGCGCAGGATTTCCACGCGCTCGAGATCGGCGACGTCGAAAATCGCTCCCTGATTCTTGGCAATGTAAACGCCGTCGAGATAGAGGCCCACCGCCGGTTCCCAGGTCACCGCGGGATTGATCGTCACCGAACCGCGGATCGCGATCTGCGCGATCGTGCCGCTCGCCGGCGCCCGCTCGAACTTCACATTGGGGGCCAGCGCGCCGATATTGTCGATCGAACTGATCCCGCGCGCCTCGAGGTAGCTGCTACCGAGCGCAGAGATGGCAATCGGGACGTCCTGCAGATTTTCGGCGCGCTTCTGCGCGGTCACCACGATGATATCATCGGGTTCCGAGACCGTATCCGCGGCCGCATTCTCCTGGGACCATGCGGGAGCTGCCACGAGCGCGCCGGCCACCGCCACAACCGCTGCCGCCTGCATCAACCTGATTTGCATCCTCAACCCTCCACTGCTTGATCATTCTCGTTCGTTGTTACGCAAATGATGGGCAAGAATCAAATATGATTTGTATTTGCGTATCACAGTCGGCAAAGTGACGATGATTTTATAGGGAGAGACGATATGAGCAGACCCTCGCTCGAACAGCGGATCGAGCGGCTCGAGGCGCTCGATGCGATCCGCCAGCTGCCCGCCAAATATGCGCTGGCGCTCGACATGCGCGACATGGATGCGATGGTCTCGCTGTTTCCCGAGGATGTGCGCGTGGGTAAGGATGCGGTCGGCCGCGCAGCGCTTCGCGCCTATATGGACAGGACACTACGGTCGCCCTTCACGGGCACCTCGCATCATATCGGCGGACATATCATCGAGTTTGATGACCCCGATCATGCCCATGGCGTGGTCTATTCGAAAAATGAGCATGAAACCCCGGTCGCGGGCGGCGGCGACGAGTGGGTTATCATGCAGATGATGTATGTCGACGACTATGTCCGCGCGGCGGGCCCCGATGGACCGCGCTGGTACTTCGCGCGGCGGCTCCCGCTTTACTGGTATGCGACCGACCTCAACAGCCCCCCGGTAGGGCCCGCAAAGATGCGCTGGCCCGGTACCGAGGCCGTGGAGGGCAATTTCCACAAGCTCTTCCCGAGCTATGAAGAGTTCTGGGCGCGTGCGGGCGACGCCGCGACGCCCGTTCCCGAACCCGCCCGTTTCGAGGAGTTTCTGATACGCATGCGGCGCGGTCAGAGCGCGCCGAAGGTCAAGGTGCGGGCCGACTGACATGAAGAAGCGCTGGATTTTCCTCGCTCTCCCCTTGGTTCTCGCCACCATGCTGGCAATAGCCGTTCCGTTTCTCGACCGCGAAGCCGTCATCGCCCGGCCGCTCGATGGCCGCTCGGCCCTGATCCCGAGCTGGGAGGCCGCCTTCCGGCCCGCGCCGGTGACGGGGGCCGTGGCGCCGGTACCGGGCCTCGCGGCGGTCGGGTCGGCGACGATGCACGGTGATGGCTGGCAGTCGGACACGCATCCGGTAGCCGGCCCGTTCGGCGAAGCGGTGGAAGTCCGGTCCCGCCGCGCCGGCGGAAGGCTCCAGCGTCAGTGCGCGACGTTTCTCTTCCGCCGCGACGGCAATATCTTTGCAATGTGCGGCGGCCTTTTCGGCTTCCGGATCGTGCTGATCGATCCGGGGAGTCTTCGCGCACTCGCGACCTATGATCTGCCGATGCGGCCGAGCGCCTTCCAGACGATCATACACCGCGATCCCGACATGACGGCGAGCGACTCATCAGGCGGAGCCTATATGGTGCTCGACGACAAGGATCGCCTCGTCCTTGGCGACAGCCGCCAGCAGGTCCGTATCCTCGAGGCGGTAAAGAGCGGAGATGCCTGGTCGGTCCGGAGCAGGCAGGGCTGGGATCTACGGTCGTATATTCCGCACGATTGCCAGCACTATGACAATTGGTTCGCAAGCGGACCTTGCGACATGCTCACGTCGGTCGTCCCGGGCCCCGGCGGTCTCTACTGGTGGACGACACGGTTCGGACGCGTGGGAACGCTGGATCCGAAAACAGGCCAGGTGTCGCGCATCCTGCTCAAGAACGAGGAAATCCAGAATGCCGTCGCGCAGGAAGACGGCGCGATCTATATATTGTCGGATCATGCTCTCTACGCGTTCGAGGCCTCCTCGAACGGCGCGCCACGGCTGCGCTGGCGCGAGGCCTATGATCGCGGAACGGCACGCAAGACCGGCTCGATCAACCAAGGCAGCGGCACGACTCCGACGCTGGTGGGACGCGACTATATCGCCATCGCCGACAATGCCGATGAGCGGATCAACCTCGTGGTGCTGCGCCGCGGGGTGCTTCGGCAAGGCACGAAAAGACGTGTCTGCTCGGTCCCGTTGTTCGCGAAAGGCGCCAGCGCGACCGATAATTCGATGGTGGGTTTCGGGCGGAGCATCGTGGTCGAGAATAATTTTGGATACACCAATGCGCGCAGCCACGAGGATTATCGGACCGTCGCGGGCGGTGTGTCGCGCTTCGACATTCGCGAAGACGGCAGCGGATGCGATCACGTCTGGAGCTCGCCGCTCAAAGTTCCCTCCGTCGTGGCGAAGCTGGCGACCCGGAGCGGTATTCTCTGGTACCTCGGCATGGAGGGCGCTCGAAAGCCCGACAGCGGCAAGCCCGACGACCAGCTCTGGTCGCTTGCCGGGCTTGATTTTATCACCGGCAGGGTCGTGGCACGCATACCCCTTGGAACGGGCAATAATTGGAACAATAACTGGTCCGCGCTCGCTCTCGGTCCAGACGACAGCATCTACGCGGGTACGAGCCGGGGCTTTGTTCAGGTCCGGGCGGCGCGATAGACCTGTTTGGCTGGCCGACCAACGCACGCCCCTGCGGGCCTGCGTGCAGGGCTGCTCCCAAGCCATAATAAGGTGAAGCGTCACCCGCGAGGGAGGCGGAGCAGCACGTCAGGCGTTCGTCTTTGCTTCGATCCGGGCAAGGCTCACGGTGAAACCGCAGCGTTCGCGCGTATCGAGGGTGAATTCCTGATATCGGCTAAACAGGCCGCCCAGATGAGCGTCGATTTCGGCCTGGGTATAATCGAGAGAATGTACGCTCCGATAACCATGGACAGTGGCTCGTTCCATCGCGATCTCTCCATCGGAGACATTGAAGAATATGTTCATCACGCCTTCGCCGCACGTCGCGAGATAGGGCGATACTGCGCTATCGGCCTCTCTGCCGGGCAGCGGGGCGCAAAGTTCGATCCCGGCATCCCATGCGATCGACACCGCGATGCCGAACGGTTCGCCGGTCCAGTGGGCATCGACAAATGTTGCGCCGAGAAGGTCATGATATCTTCTCTTCGCACTCTCCAGATCATGGACTGCGATAAGGATGCGGTTAATTCCATTGACGCCCATGAGCCCCTCCCCTGATTGAAATCGGCCCTCCAGCTGGCTTCCAAGGCCGAGCAGCAGACAAGACAGCCGGACTGCCGGTCAACGCGCGCCCGAATGCCCCGGGCGCCATAGTGACCCGCCGCTAGAAGAAGCAGCTCCCACCGTTGGCAGCGAGAACCGAGCCGGTGACAAAACTTGCGTCATCGCTCACCAGATAGGCGGCAGCGGCGGCGATCTCGGCGGGGTCGGCTAATCGACCGAGCGGAACCGAGGCCTTCATGCCCTCGATCCATGCGGCCGGGATCCCGTCCATGATCGGCGTGCTGGTCGGCCCGGGCGCCAACGCGTTGACGCGGATCGCGCGCGGTGCAAGCTCGCGCGCGAGTTGCCTCGTGAGCCCGATAATGGCTGCCTTGCTCGTCACATAGTGCGGCGATCCTTCGCCCGACTGCGCCGAGGTGGAACTGACATTCACGATCGCGCCGCCGCGCCCATCGGCGGCGGCGATGCGGACAAACTCGCGAGCCGCGAAAAACGGCCCGTCGACATTGACTGCCATCACCGCGCGCCACCCGCGATCCTCCATATGGATGAGCTGGTCGACACATTCGTCCGAGCTGCCGTGCTCGGCGAGCGCGGCGTTGCGGCGGTCCATCGCCGCATAGAATTGCTCCGAGCCGTCGCCGGGGGCCGACCCAATACCCGCGTTGTTGACGAGGATATCGAGTCGCCCGAACCCCTCGCGAGCCGTCCCGAGGGCCGCGGCGACAGAAGCGCTGTCGGCGACATCGCAGGCAAGGCACAGCATATCGGCGATCTCGGGTGGGTGAAGGTCGAGCGCCGCTACCCGTGCGCCTTCGGCGGCGAGACGTGCCGCGATGGCCGCGCCAATACCGCGCCCCGCGCCGGTAACTACGGCGCCCCTGCCTTCAAGCCGCCTGATCATCGCTCATTCGCCCCTAAAGCATCGCGTGCAGCAATATAACCAAAGGTCAGGGCAGGACCGATCGTCACTCCGGCGCCCGGGTAGCTTTCCCCCATTGCCGAGGCGGCATTGTTGCCGATCGCATAAAGGCCCGGCACCGGCCTCCCTGCGGTGTCGAGAACGCGAGCCCGATCGTCGGTCATGAGCCCCCCATTTGTACCGATATCTCCCGGGTAGATGGGCATCGCATAGAAGGGGCCTTTCAGGAGCGGTCGGAGGCAAGGGTTCGGGGTTACGCGCGGATCGCCATACATCATGTCGTAGGTCGCCTTGCCGCGATCGAAATCGGGATCCTGGCCTTGTGCGGCGAAGTCGTTGTAGCGCGCGACCGTCTTCTCGAGCGCGGCCGGATCGACTCCCATTCGAACGGCAAGCTCCGCGATTGATCGGCCCTTGCGAAGGATCGAGCGCACCTCCCCGCGGTGGAGCCAATCGGGCATCAACGGCAGCAACGGCCCCGCCGGATAGTTGTGACGATATTCATGGTCGAACACGAACCAGCTCGGGGAGGCGTCTCCATGCTCCTTCTGCCGCTTCGCCATCTTCTGCCCCACCACATGGTAGGAAGCGGCCTCGTTGAGATAGCGCTCGCCCTGCTGGTTGACCATGAGGCTGCCCGGCAGAGCACGCTCGATTGTCGACAGTCGTCCGCGATCCTCGCCGGGAACATGGAAAACGGGTGCAGCCCAGGTCGACTGCATGTTCATCGTGCCGGCGCCGGCCGCCATGCCGGCACGGATGGCGTCGCCCGTGTTGCCCGACGTGCCACCCGAATAGAGCGCAGCGGGATAAAGCGGCGCATGTTCGTCGCGCATGTCCTGATTCTTGTCAAAACCGCCTGCAGCGAGAATGACGCCCTTTCGCGCGCCGATCCTGAGATCGCGCCCGCGATGCCGGACGAGCGCGCCCTGCACAGCTCCTTTTTCCGTAATGAGGTCCCGCATCGGACTCTCGAGCCAGAGCGGCACCTTGCGCCGGTTGAGCGCCATGCGCAGGCCGCCCACCAGTGCGTTGCCGAGCGTGAGGCGGCGATCCTTTCGTGACTTGAAGCGAAACGGCCAGTCGAGCCAGTATCGAGCGAGGCTCTTGAAGAGATGGAGCTGCCAGCCCTTCTGCCGGAACAGAAGCATGTAGGTTTCGTCGAAATGCCAGTTCAGATAGCCAAACAGGCTCGCCGCAGGCGACGCGAAGCGAAGCGTCTCCACGTCGCTGCCGAGCTGCCGGCCATCCATCGGCAACGGCATGTGCGTACGATAGCCGGCCGGACTGCCGCCGGGGTTTTCCGCGTGATAATCGGGATAGGGAAAGGCGCAGTACCGGATATCGGTGTGGTTGCCCATCCAGCGCAGCATGTCGGCCGCGGTCGAGACATAAGCAAGAATGTTGGCGTCGGGCACATTCTTCGCCGAGAGCTTGCGGACATAGCGGAAGGCGTCGTCCACCTTGTCGTGGAAGCCTTCGGCAGCCGCCTGGTCGCTCGCCGGGATCCAGATGCCGGCGCCGGAAGTCGCCGATGTTCCGCCCCAGAGCGGTTCCTTTTCCACGATCAGCACGTCGGCGTTGCGCTCAGCCGCTACCAGCGCGGACAGCAGGGCACCCGCGCCCGAGCCTACGACCAATATGTCGACCTCTTTGTCCCAGTTCATATTCTAGCCTCTTCGCTCCCGAGAAGTGTCTTGCCGTCAAGGTGACGGATAGCCACGCCAAAACGCCGGAGGAGCGGCAGACTTCGCGCGATTTCGCCCGAACATTCGCTGGCCGGGCGCCAGCAAAGCTGCAAAGCCGCCTCCGCCATCGCCTCGACCGGTTCAAGATGGTCCTCCTCGTTCCAGCCGCTCAACGCTCGCGCGCCCTCGCTCGCGACCGCACCCACCGGCGCCAGCGCGTTGACGGCAACCCCGCTCCCGCTCAGCTCGATCGCCCAGCCGGCCGTAAGCCGGTCTAGCGCGGCCTTGGAAGCGCCGTAGAGACTGGGATGGCCGTCGCGTTGATACTGGAAATAGCGTTCGCCGAAATTCCAGGGCGCTGGCGGCGGTACATCGGCGCTCGCACTGGTAATATTCAAAATCCACCCCTCCCCCTTGGCGCGCATCGCGGGAAACACGAGCTGTGAAAGAAGGTGCGGCGCGGTAAGGTTCATTTGGAAAGCGAGCTCCACATGCCTCGGCGACGCCTCCCAGATCGGAGGAAAACGCGCCCATGCCGCGTTATTGACCAAAATGTCGGCGGTTCCGAAAGCCCGCTCGGTCTGCGCGACGATCGATGCCAGTTCCTCGGTCCGCGTGAGATCGGCCCGGATCGCGCAGCAGATGCCGCCCGTTTCCCGGATCGATCGGGTAACCTCGCGCAGCGATCCTTCCAGCCGGTCCTGCGGTTCGAGCGTTCGCGCAACGAGCGCAACCTTCGCCCCCTCGGCCGCGAAGCGCCGCGCGATCGCCGCGCCGATCCCCCGGCTTGCCCCGGTGACGATCGCCACGCGGTCGGCAAGGAGAGGGCCGCTATCCCGGCGCGGGGGGGCTGCTCCAGCCATCAGCCCTGATAGGAATAGGGCATGTAGAGCTGCGCGGACTTGCCCCCGTCCACGGGGAGCGCGGTACCGCTGATGTAGCTCGCGGCATCCGAAAGCATGAAGCAGATCGCCTCGGCGAGTTCGGCAGGCTCGCCGCCCCGCCCCATCGGAATGGCGTCGGCGGTAAGCGCCGCGACTTCGGGAGCCTTGCGTCCGAAATCTTCCGTCCCCGCGGTCTGCACCTGCCCGGGAACGATGGCGTTGACGCGCACGCCATGCCGCGCACCTTCCATCGCCGCGCAGGCGGTGAAATGGGTCAGCGCTGCCTTCGAAGCCGAGTAGCTCGCCATATTGGTCGCCGCCCGAATCCCGCAGGATGAGGAGACATTGACGATCGATCCGCTGCCCTGTTTCGTCATGATCGCCATCGCGGCTTTCGTGCTGACGAATACCGCGTCGGCGTTGACCGCGAAATCTTTCTGCCAATGCTCGAGCTTGAGCTTGGCGAGCGGCGCATAGTGCGTCGACATCGCATTGTTGACCAGCATGTCGAGACGTCCGTGACGGTCGGCCACATCCTCGATGAGCCGGGTCAGCGCATCGAAATCGGTGACGTCGAGCGAATGGATTTCGACCATTCCCCCCTCCGCCTCGATTGCAGCCTTCGCTTCGGCGAGTTTCTCCGCCCGGCGAGCACAGACCACCACCGTGGCGCCGCGCCGCGCGAGCAGTTGCGCGGTCGCAAGACCGATCCCGTCGCTGCCGCCGGTGATGATCGCGACCCTGCCTTCGAAACTTCTGCTCATCTACTCATGCTCCAGCTGCTATCTTGTTGAGGGCGGCATCCTGCGCGCCGGTCAGCACGCAGTGGGTGCCGGTGGGGAGATACATCATCGACACGCACCTGTTGCACGCGATGCAGCCCGAACGGGCGAGGTCGCCCGCTCCCCACCGATTGACGATGTCGGGATCGTGGATGAGGATCCGGCCCATAGCGACCGCGTCGAACCCGTCGGCGAGCGCGAGATTCACGCCCTCGATCGACTGGACCCCGCCAAGATAGGCCAGCGGCATCCTCACCGCCTCGCGGACCTTCAGCGCGTGATCGCGCAGGTAATTTTCGCGAAACTCCACATGTCCAGGCTCGGTCAGCGACTGCAGCCACATGCCGATGCGGATGATGGGATTGGGGTTGCTCGCCCGATTCTCCTTGGGAAAGGACGAGCCGAACATCGCCGTAATCGACTCGACGTTCATCCCGTTCGAAAGCACCGCCATATGAGCCCCGGTCCGCTCCAGGATGCGCGCCACTTCAACGCCCTGTTCGATCCGGTTCCCGCGCGGGACGCCGTCGGTCATGCTGTATTTGACGATGACGGCAAGGTCCTTGCCTACCGCGTCGAGAACACGGGCAAGCGTCTCCGCGGGGAAGCGCATACGCTTCTCGATCGTCCCGCCATAGGCATCGCGCCGTTTGTTGTAGAGAGGCGATACGAACTGGCTCAGCAGGTAGCCGTGGCCCATGTGAAGCTCGACGGCATCGAACCCCGCCTCGCGCGCGCGCCGCGCTGCCGCAACATATTCGTCGGCCATCGCAATGATCTCGTCGCGGCTCATCCGCTTTTTCAGCCATCGCCCCGAGAGCATGCCCACCTTGTTGAAGCCGCCGCTCGCGGAAAGGGGCCGCCGCGTTTTGAGCTCCTTTTCCCCAAGGAAAGTGAAGGAGCCCGCGTGGGTTATCTGGGCGCAAGCGGCTGCGCCATGGCGATGGACGCCGTCGGTGAGCGCCCGGAAGTCGAGCAAGGATTCGTCGTTCAGCGTCGCCTGGTCGACGAAGGTCCTTCCGTCGAGGCTTGTAGCACAATAAGCCACCGTCGACATGGCGGCTCCACCCGCTGCCACGCGCTCGTGGAAAGTCGCCAAACCCTTTGAAACGATGCCCTTTTTGGCCATCCCTTCATTGGTAGCCGCCTTAATGATGCGATTGCGCAGCTTGAGCGGACCAATGCTCAGCGGACTGAAGGCCGCGCCCGGCACGACTGACATAAGGCTCTCCCATGAATTTCTTCAACGCAATTGACGACCATATTGGTTCCATGTCAAGCTCATGCGTAATTTGAGAATATCTTTTCTACGAATCATGAGGAAAATGCATCATGACAGCCCGAATCGTCCTTATCACCGGTGCCGGCCAGGGTGTGGGTCAGGGCATCGCGCTGGCATTCGCCGCCGCGGGCGACACCGTCGTCCTCGCCGGCCGGACACGCGCCAAGCTTGATGCCACGAAGGAACTGATCGAGGCGCGCGGCAAGGGCAAGGCGGTTGCGCTCGAATGCAATGTTAAGTCCGCCCAATCGCTGGCGGCGCTCGCGTCGCATGTCATGGAGACTCTCGGCGGTATCGACATTCTGGTCAACAATGCCCAGGAAGTTCCCAAGGGCGATCTGCTCACCCTCACCGACGAGGCTTTCATTGCAGGCTTCGAATCCGGTCCGCTTGCCACGCTCCGGCTGATGCGCCTTGCACAGCCGTCGATGGCGAAGCGCGGAGGCGGTGTGATCATCAATCTTGTTTCCTCGGTGATCGAACGCTGGGACATGACCGGCTATGGCGGCTATGCCGCGACAAAGGCCGCCATCCAGTCCCTCACGCGCGGCGCAGCCGCCGAATGGGGCAAGGATAATATCCGGGTGCTGAACATCGCTCCGCATGCCGAATCGCCGGGTCTCAAATGGTGGGCGGAGAAGAATCCGGAGGAGGCGGCCGCCTTCTTCAGAACCATTCCGCTCGGGCGCATCGGCCAGTGCGAAGAGGATATCGGCGCCGCCGTTGTGGCCCTCTGCGCGCCCGCCCTCTCTTACCTCACCGGCGCCACCGTCCCGCTCGACGGCGGCCAGGCCAATTTCGACTGACCCTCCCGCCAGACGTGTGCGGTAATTTTTCTCGAACCGGAGATCATCATGAACCAGGCCTATATCATCGACGCCTGCCGGACCCCGCGCGGGATCGGCAAGGTCGGCAAGGGGGCGCTCGCGCACCTTCATCCGCAACATCTCGCGGCTACCGTTCTCGGCGCGATTGCGGAGCGCAACGGCCTCGACACGTCACATGTCGACGATGTGATATGGTCCACGAGCACGCAGACGGGAAAGCAGGGCCGCGACGTGGGGCGGATGGCGGCGCTCGACGCCGGATACGCGGTCCAATCGTCGGGCATGACGCTCGATCGCTTCTGCGGTGGCGGTATCACTGCGGTCAATCTTGCCGCGGCGCAGCTGCTCGCCGGAATGGAAGATGTCGTGGTTGCGGGCGGTACCGAAATGATGAGCTATACAAGCTCGATCGCGAGCACCAGCGAGCCGCCGATGATCGACGCCGGTAATCTTCGCCTGCGCGCCCGCCATCCGCAGTCGCAACAGGGCGTGTGCGCCGACGCGATCGCGACTCTCGAGGGAATCGACCGCGAGGCGGTCGATCGCCTGGCTGCGGAATCGCAGCGCCGGGCGGCAAGGGCGATTGCCGAGGGCCGCTTCGACCGGTCGCTCGTATCGGTCCATAACGAGGATGGCTCGCTGGCACTCGCACGCGAGGAATTTCCCCGCGCCGACGTCAGTGTCGAGAGCCTCGCAGGCCTCAAGCCCGCCTTCGCAGGATGGGCCGGGATTGCGATCGATGAACAGGGGACGACCTATGGCGATCTCGTGCGCCGCAAATATCCCGAGCTCATCGAGATCCAGCATGTGCACCATGCCGGCAACTCCTCGGGCGTTGTGGACGGCGCAGCGGCGGTTCTTCTCGCCTCGGCCGCCTATGTAGACCGGCATGGTCTCCGCCCGCGCGCGCGCGTGGTGGCGACCGCCAATATGGGCGACTGCCCGACGCTCATGCTCAACGCCCCGGTGGCCGCCGCGCGCAAGGTGATTGCCAAGGCAGGCCTCAAGGTGGAGGATATCGATCTGTTCGAGATCAACGAGGCCTTCGCGGTCGTGGCCGAAAAATTCATCCGGGATCTCGATCTCGATCGCGAGAAGGTCAATGTGAATGGCGGCGCGATCGCGCTTGGGCACCCGATCGGGGCCACGGGCTCGATGCTGATCGGCACCGTGCTCGACGAGCTTGAGCGCACGGACGGCCGCTACGGGCTCGTAACGATGTGTGCCGCCGGCGGCATGGCGCCCGCGATCATCATCGAACGCCTTTGATTCGGGCTTGAGAGAAGAAAGACACAGACAATGGCTGATCCAAAGATTGCACTCGTAACCGGTGCGAGCCGCGGCGCCGGCGCCGGCATCGCCCGCGGCCTCGGCGAGAAGGGCATGACAGTATATGTGACCGGGCGCACCCTCGCCCCCGGCGACGCCAAAGGCTGGGATGGCACGGTGCTTCCGGGCACCGTAGCCGAGACCGCCGAGGCCGTCACCAAGGCGGGCGGAAAAGGCATCGCCGTCGTCTGCGATCATGGCAACGATGTGGAGGTGGAGGCCCTGTTCGCCCGGATTGCGGACGAACAGCACGGGTGCCTCGACATTCTCGTCAACAATGCGACCTTCATCCATCACCAGCTTATCGAGAAGAAGCCCTTCTGGGAAAAGGAGCTCGCGGCGGCCGGCATTCTCGATGTGGGCCTCCGGTCGGCCTATGTCGCAAGCTGGCACGCGGCTCGGCTCATGGTCCCGCAGGGGTCCGGCATGATCGCGTTCGGTTCTTCCTTCGGCGCGAGCTGCTACATGCATGGCCCCGCCTATGGCGCGCAGAAAGCGGGTGTGGATAAATTCGCCCACGACATGGAGCACGATCTTCGCGGCACGGGTGTACGCACCGCATCGATCTGGATGGGTCCGCTCGTCACCGAACGCTCCGCGATCGCACGGGAGGTCAATCCCGAACAATATGAAGGATTTATCGAGACCGCCGAGAATCCCGAATTCACCGGCCACATCATCCATGCACTTGCCAGCCGTCCAGAAGGCGCCGCCCTCTCGGGCCGCACTCTCGTCGGCGCCGAGGTGGCTCGCGATCTTGGAATTACCGATCGCGGCAAGGAACGTCCTTCCTACCGCGAGATGCTCGGAAGCCCGAATGAACCGAACCCGGCGGCAGTATACTGATTTTGCTACGCAACAGGCTCGTATTTTTTCTCCATGTTGCAATTAAGCGTAATATGATGCAATCATGATTACGCAAAATGCGATCGACATGGAGTCGGCGTGATCGATTTGGGAAACGAGGCTGGCTTGACGAGGCAATTTCATATCGCCGACCTGTTCGAGATGGTTGCCGAGGCTGTTCCGGATCGTATCGCGATCCAGAGCAATGACAGCATCCTCACCTATGCCGAGCTCGACCTACGCACCGATGCGCTCGCGCGCGGGCTGGCCGCGCGCGGGATCGGCCGCGGCGACCATGTCGGCCTCTACATGCGCAACCGCAGCGAATATCTTGAAAGCTACCTCGCCGCGATCAAGGTCGGCGCGGTGCCTTTCAACGTAAATTATCGCTACAAGCGGCAGGAACTGGCCTATCTGTTCGACAACGCCGACGCCTGCTGCATCATCCACGATGGCGAATATGCTGCCGAGATGGATGCGCTGCGCGGCGCCCTGCCCAAGCTCCGGCTGACGGTCTGCGCCGATGGCGTATCCGGGCGCTCCGACGACTATGCGGCCCTCTTGCTTCCCGGGCCCAAAGCATCGTTCGAACGGTCCGAAGATGATTATATGCTTCTCTATACGGGAGGCACGACCGGCATGCCGAAAGGCGTCATGTGGCCTCACAAGGCCTTCTTCTTCGGCTGCGCAGGAGGCGGGGGCTATTTTCATCCCGCGGGCGCGGTCGAAAAGCCGGACGACATTCGTACGCGCGCAAGCGAAGGGCCGGCGCTCAAGATCTTCACGATCGCGCCGCTCATGCATGGCGCCGCGGTCTGGTCGGCATGGGCCGCCCTGCTTGCGGGACTCACCGTTGTCATCGACAATGCCGTCCGCTTCGATCCCGTCGATATCTGGGACCGGGTCGAGCGCGACGGCGTCAATTTGCTCCAGGTGGTGGGGGACGCGATGGCAATCCCGCTTCGCGACGCGCTGCGCGCCGACCCCGGACGGTGGCAGCTTGCGGGCGTTTATAATTTCGGTTCGGGCGGAGCCCTCTTCTCGCAGCATGTTCAGGACGATCTTGCGGCGCTCCTCCCCAACGCCTCCATCACCAACGGCATGGGCGCGTCCGAAACGGGCGCCAGCCTCTCCACCAAGGCGCAGATCGAGGGGATGCTGCGCTTGCGCTCGGACGATACGCAGAAAGTCTTGGTTGGCGAACGCTTCGCCTTGCCCGGCGAGACAGGTTTCATCGCGCGCAGCGGCCATCTGCCGCTCGGCTATTACAAGGATCCCGCGCGGAGCGCCGAGACGTTCCGCCGGATCAAGGGACGCAGTTGGGTCGTCACCGGCGACAGCGGCCGGCTCGACGACGACGGTATGATCACCTTTTTCGGGCGCGATTCCAATTGCATCAATTCGGGCGGCGAAAAGGTCTTTCCCGAGGAAGTCGAAAAGGAATTGCGAGCCCATCCAGCGGTATTCGACGCCCTTGTGGTCGGCATGAGGGACGAACGCTGGGGCGAGAAGGTGGCAGCCGTGGTGGCGCTTCGCGACGGTCCGCGACGCCCGGACACGACCGATATCGCAGGATTTCTGAAGGGTCGCATGGCCGGTTACAAGATTCCGAAGCAATTCGCTTTCGCCGACGAAATCCAGCGGTCTGCCGCCGGCAAGCCCGATTATGCCTGGGCTAAACAGCAATTGGAGGCGATGTGAGACGAAGCGACCCCATCTTCGACGCCGTAACCGCGCCCGGCACCCCCTTTGAGGTGGGCGTGAGCGGCGGGATGCGGCGTTTTGTGAACGCGCCTGCCGATCTGAACGACATGCTCGAAGCAGCACGGCGTCATGGCGAGAGTATCTGCCTCGTCGAAGACGAACATCGTATTTCCTACAATGAATTGTTCCGGCGCCGCGATGCCTTGACCGCTATTCTCGACATCGAGCCCGGCGACCGGGTCGCGATCTGCATGCGCAACCGCAGCGAGTGGATGGTGGCCTTTCTCGCGATCATGCATTGCGGCGGGATCGCCGCCCTGGTCAACAGCCGCGGCTCGCCGGCCGAACTATGTGCCGCGATCGGTGATGTGGCCCCCGCTCTCGTGCTGGCCGACGCCGATCGGGCGGCGCTGCTGCGCGAAGGGGGGCATGCCGGCCGGCTGATCGAGGCAGACGATTTTCCGTCTCACGGGGCTGCCGTATCGCGGCCTCGCGCAGCGCGCGCGGACGATCCGGCGGTGATCCTCTTTACCTCGGGTACGACAGGACGCGTCAAAGGCGCCGTTCTCTCTCATGCCAATCTCATCACCGGCATCATGAGCATGCAGTTGTCGGGGACGATGGTGCTGCACAACAGCGCCGAGAAGCTGGGCATCCCGGTTTCTTCCATTCTCGCGACCATGCCCCAGCAGGCCGTGATGCTGGTGGTCCCGCTGTTTCACATCTCGGGGCTCGGCGCAGGGTTTCTTGCTCCCCTTCTTGCCGGATCCAAGATCGTGATGATGCGGCGCTGGTCGGCGCAGGAGGCGGTCGAACTGATCGAGCGTGAAAGGGTCTCGATGTTCTCGGGCGTGCCCACGATGATGTGGGACATCGTCGAGGCGGGAAAGCTTCGCAATGCCGACCTGTCAAGTCTGCGCAACGTGGGAATGGGCGGTCAAGCGATGCCGGTGAATCTGCTGAACGAGTTTCGTGCCGCCTGTCCGGAGGCGGTGATGGGAACGGGCTATGGCATGACCGAAACTTCGGGCAGTGTCGCGATGGGCCTCGGCGAGGATTTCATTCGCAAGAGCGCCTCCGCGGGCCGGATTCTGTCGCTGGTTGACGTGCGCATCGAGGGCCCGGACGGCGCAGCGCTTGCCTCCGGCGAAGTCGGCGAGATCGTAGTACGCGGGCCAATGGTCATGCAGGGATATTGGCAGCGGCCGGAGGATACCGCCGCCGTTCTGTCTCCCGACGGCTGGCTGCGGACGGGCGATATCGGGTTCGTGGACGCCGAGGACTATATCTTCATCGTCGACCGGACCAAGGACATGGTCATCTCCGGCGGAGAGAATATCTACTGCGCCGAAGTCGAGCGCGTCATGAACGCGATGCCGCAGGTCTTCGAATGCGCGGCTTTCGGGGTGCCTCACGAAAGGCTCGGCGAACTGCTCGTGGCGGCGGTGGTGGGCGACGACGTCGACGCCGAGATGGTGGTGACCGAGGTTGCAGGCAAGCTCGCCCGTTACAAGGCGCCGGGCGAAGTGGACGTGCGCACCGCCCCGCTGCCGCGCAACGACGTAGGCAAGATCGACAAGCGGCGCCTCCGCGAAGAATGGATCAAGACAAAAGGAGTAACCGGCTGATGGCCATGCCCAAGGATATCGGCATCATCGATTGCATGCTCGGCATTCCAGAGACGGAAAACCGTTCCGACTGGTTCGAGAGCTTCAAGCCGCTCATCAAGGACGCGGAATCGCGCCAGCAATTCTCGATGCCCGCCCAATATATGTTCAAGGATATCCCTGAATCGGGCGCCGTCGACGATTTCGTGAAATGGACCGTCGATCAGATGGACCGCTTCAACATCGAGCGGGCGCTTGTCGGCTGGAACGATAATGCCACCTCGCGGCGCGCCAAGGAAATGTTCGGCGACCGCTTCTTCTTCGACCTGCCCTGCGATCCCAATAAAGGCATGGAGGAAGTGCGCCGTATCAAGCGGATCCACGCCGAGGTCGGTCTTTCGGCGATCAGCGTCTTTCCGGCCGGGACGTTGCCGCAGGTGGCGATCAATCACAAATATATGTTCCCCCTTTACGCCTGTGCCGCTGAGCTCGGTCTTCCCGTGTGCATCAACGCGGGTATTCCCGGACCGCGGATTCCCATGGAAACCCAGAAGGTCGAGCATCTCGACGAGGTCTGCTGGTTCTTCCCCGATCTCAAGATCGTCATGCGTCACGGCGCCGAGCCCTGGGAGGCGCTGGCCGTCAAGTTGATGCTGAAATGGCCGAACCTCTATTATTCCACCAGTGCCTTTGCGCCCAAGCACTACCCCAAGGCCATCATCGACTATGCGAACAGCCGGGGTGCGGAAAAGATCATTTACGCGGGATATTTTCCGATGGGCCTGAGCCTCGATCGTATCTTCGGCGACATGCCGAACGTGCCTTTCAAGGATGAGGTGTGGCCGAAATTCCTGCGCGAGAACGCGATCAAAGTATTCGGATTAGGAGGCTGAACATGACCGACAATGCCACAGACGCCCGCACCGCTCCCGTCGCTGTCTGGCGGGTTCTGGAAAATATGTCGAAGGAAGAACTGGTGGCCTGGCGTCTCGCCGAGGTCGATAATCGCGCAACGGTCGATGAGCGCAACCTCGACACGCCATATCCCCTCGGCTGGTATCCGGTGATGCTCGCGAGCGAACTCGCCGTTGGCGAAGTCAAGCCGCTCCGCTATTTTTCCACCGAGCTGGCCATCTGGCGCGGCGAGGACGGCACCGTGCGGATGGTCGATGCCTATTGCCGTCACCTCGGCGCGCATATGGGACATGGCGGCAAGGTCAGCGGCAATCTGCTTGAATGCCCCTTCCACAGCTGGCGCTATGACGGCGACGAGGGCGTGGTGAAGGAAATTCCCTACGCCAAGATCATTCCGCCGCAGGTCAAACGCAAATGCACGCGCACATGGCATATCCGCGAAGTCAACCGCATCATCTGGATGTGGTATCATCCCCAGGACGCGGCTCCGCTTTTCGAGGTCGTGGAAAATCCCGAGGCAACCGACCCGGAATGGAGCGATTTCCAGATCTTCGAATGGACGATCTTCGGCAGCATCCAGAACATGGCCGAGAATGGCGTCGATTTCGCGCACTTCAAATATATTCACGGTACCGCGAGTTACCCCAGCGGCGAGCTGTTCTGGGGCGAAGGCTATGACCGCAGCAGCGTCCTGAAGGCCAAGATGGGTACCCCGCGCGGCGAGGTAGACGGACAGATCACCACCGCCTCGCAAGGGCCGGGGCAAAATTGGGTACGCTTCACCGGCATCTGCGAAACGCTTCTGATCGCCTGTATCATTCCGGTGGAGAAGGACCGGCTCAGCGTCCGCTATCTTTACACCCAGCCGAAGGCCCAGAAAGATGGACCGGGCGCGGGCGTGGCGCGCGCGATCATCGCCGACGTCAACAAGCAGATGGACCAGGACAAGGTCGTCTGGGACCGCATGCGCTACGAACCCAATCCGATCATCTGCGATGGCGACGGGCCGATCCCGCGCTTCCGCCAATTCTATTCGCGCTACTATGTGAAGGATGACGCGCCGGTCGCTCCGAAGCTCGTTGCCCAGGGCTGAGCCCGCACCATCATGAGGATGAGCGATATGGAAAAGACGATCGACACGGCGGGCGACGGAATCGTCACGCGCCGGACGATGCTGGCAGGCGCGGCGGCGGCAGCGGCCCTGGCGCTGCCGCAGACTGCACAGGCGAGGAAGGCCGTCATGGGAAGCGACAAGAGCCATATTCTGGATCAGCACGATGCGCTCGGTCTTGCAAAACTCGTCCGGGACAGGGCGGTGACGCCGGGCGAGCTTCTCGAGGCTGCGATCGTTCGCGCCGAGGAGGGCAACACGCACTTCAACTTCATGGCTCAGAAGCTCTACGATCACGGTCGTAAGGCGATTGCCGCCGGGCTGCCGGAAGGCCCGTTCCGGGGCGTGCCCCTGCTCGTGAAGGATCTCAACACGCATATCGCCGGCGAGCGATCGGGCCAGGGCAGCCGCTTCTACGCCGACTATCGCCCGGACTTCACGTCCGAGCTGGTCAGGCGCCATCAGGCGGCAGGCTTTGTCATCTTCGGCAAGACAACCACGCCCGAGTTCGGACTCACGGGCACCACGGAGTCGGTGGCCTATGGAGCGACGCGCAATCCCTGGAACCGCGAACGCATTGCGGGCGGATCGAGCGGCGGCTCTGCCGCTGCGATCGCCGCCGGGGTCGTACCAATGGCGCATGCCTCGGACGGCGGCGGATCGATTCGCATTCCTGCCGCCTGCTGCGGCCTCTTCGGGCTGAAGCCGAGCCGCGGACGCATCCCCATGGGTCCTAAGCGGACCGAGGGTTGGGGCGGACTTTCAACCCATCATGCGATCAGCCGAACGGTCCGCGATTCCGCTGCCATGCTTGATGCGACCCACGGGATCGAGATCGGATCGCGCTATGGCGCCCCCACGCCGGAGGGCAGCTTCCTCTCGCAGGTGACGAAGGCGCCTGGCCGGCTTCGCGTCGCGTTGATGCTCGAGACGCCGACTGGCTCCCCGGTCGACCCCGAATGCATCGCCGCCGCACGCAATGCGGCCAAATTGTTCGAAACCCTTGGCCATCATGTCGAGGAAGCAGCGCCCAAGGTGGATCCCGCCGGGCTTGGCATGGCCAATTTTGCAATGCTCTCGAGCGCACTTGCGGCGGACATCGAGGACCGCGCGAAGCTTACCGGTATCCAGCCGGGCCCTGACGTGCTTGAAAAGGTGACGCTGGTTTTCCTCCAATACAGCAAGCAGTTCAAGGCGGTCGACGTCGCTCGCGCCAATAATCTCTTCCAGGAGACCGCCATCACGCTCGCCAATTTCATGACGAAATATGACGTCATTCTTTCGCCGACCACAGCCGCACCGCCCCCGCCGCTGGGTCGCCTCGACCTGATGCCGGCGGACTTTGACAAATGGGGAGCGGAGGCTGCGGCCTATACGCCCTGGACCGGGGTTTCGAACGCGACCGGTCAGCCAAGCATGTCGTTGCCGCTCGCAATGTCCAAGGACGGCCTCCCGCTCGGCGTGATGGTGACAGGACGCTATGGCGACGAGGCCACCCTGCTGCGGCTCGCCGGCCAGGTCGAGCGTGCGGCGCCTTGGTTCAGCAGGCGGCCAGCCCGATGATCGGTATGCGACAAACCGGTTCGCGAATGTTGCCGAGCATGTCGGCCTGTCTGCTGCTGCTTGCAACCGGCGGAGCCGCTGGCGCTCATGGCGAGGCAGGACCGGGTCCAGTGACGGTGACAGAGGCAAGAGATGCCGCGGCCGACGCAAGGGTTGTCGCATCCGCAACCGAGCGTGAAACGATGGGGGCGGCCGGCCGCAAACTGCTCGTGGCCGAATATCCGGCCGCCTTTCGTACGCTGATGCGCAACGATGGTTTTGGTGGCCCTTCATCGCCGGTGATCGCGGGACGGATGCAGGACCGCGCGCCGGAGCTCGTGGCCGAAGCCCGTTCGAAAATGTCCGTCGTCAATTACGGGACGAAGGGCCGGGGCCTCTGGCACATCCGCTTTCCCTATGTAAACGTCACGCTGGTCGAGACGCCGCGCGGCCTGGTGCTGCTCGACAGCGGCTATGCGGCGATCGGGCCGGTGCTTCGCGACCTCATTCCAACCCTGTCGCCCAAACCGTTGCTCGCGATCGCGGTGTCGCACAGCCATGTCGATCACGCGTACGGCGCTTACGCTCTTCTTGAGAAATGGCCGAAGGCCGACGTCATCACGACCGAGGCCTATCTCGACGAGGTCGCATCGGATATCCGTCTGCGCGGCTCGATCGCCAAATATAACAACCAGACTCTTGCCGTGCAGCCTCTGCGCGCGAGCGATCTCGCTGTGCCTACCATCACCTTCCGGGACCGGTTGGAGAAAATGATCGGAGGCGAGAAATTCGTCTTCATTCACGCGCCAGGGGAAACCGAGGGCCAGCATTATGTCTGGTTGCCCGAACGCAAGGCGCTGGCGACCGGCGACTATTATCAGGGCTTTCTGCCCAATGCCGGCAACGGCAAGCGTCAGCAGCGCTATGTCGAGGAGTGGATCGCCGCCTTCCGCGACATGACGAGCCGCTCGCCCGAACTGCTGCTGCCCATGCACGGAGCCTCGATCAAGGGCAATGGCGCGATCCGCGAGGCACTCGACGGAACCGCCGACGCGCTTGAATATGTCGAACAGCAGGCGATCGAGGGCCTGAATCTCGGCCGTCGCAAGGATCAGATCGCTGCGTCGATTGACTGGCCCGAAAGGTTCGCGAAGAATCCGTTGCTCGATCCTCAATATAATCGCCCCGCCGACATCGCCCGTATGGTGATGAAGCGCTGGACGGGCTGGTGGGATGACATTCCCTCGCACTTCGCGCCGCTTGCGTTCGAGGCCGAAGCACGCGAGGCGGTGGCGCTCGCGGGCGGCGTCGAAGCGCTCGACCGCCGGGCCCGCAAACTTCTCCCCGAGCAGCCGATGCTGGCAGCACGGCTCGCTGACTGGGCCTATTATGGCGCGCCTGACGATCCCGCCGCGAAGCGCCTCTTCATCGATGTCTATATGGCGCGCATCGGAAATCCCGACACGCCGCTCCAGGAAGGCGTCACCTATCTTTCCGCTGCGGCGCAGGCGCGCGCCGAGCTCGAGCGCCTTCAGGGCGTACCAGGGGCAAAATAGCCCCTGGCCGGTCGGTCATTTGAACAGATGAGGAATTTGAAGATGCGGGGATTGCAGGGCAAGGTCGGCGTAGTGGCAGGCGGCGGACGCGGTATTGGGGCGGCGACCGCGATGCGTCTTGCCGAGGAAGGCGCGTTCGTGGTCGTGGGTGACATCAACGAGGCTTGGGCGGAGGAATGCGCACGCGCGATCGCCGACAAAGGCGGGACCGCGATCGGCATCCATCTCGACGGAACCAGCGCGGCTTCGCAGCAGGCCATCGTGGACGTGGCGCTGAGCCGCTTCGGCGGTCTCGACTTCTTTCATTCCAACCTCGCAGGCGGCACCGAAGGTGACGTCGACGCGCTGAATTGCCCCATCGAGGTGTTCGAACGCTCTGTCGACATCAATCTTAAGAGCCACTTGCTCGCGACCCAGGCGGCGTTGCCGGCGATCGTGGAGCGAGGCGGCGGCGCGATGATCTACACGAGCAGCGGGGCAGCGTCGGGTGCGTCGCCCTGGCAAGTGGCCTATCCGATGACGAAGAATGGTATCCACGCCCTCGCGCGCCATGTCGCCAGCAAATGGGGCAAGGACGGCATTCGCGCGAACGTTATTTGCCCGGGCCTCATCATGACCGAGGCGGTGGCCCAGCATCTGACCGACGAGCAGGTGGACAGCCACCGAATGCGGACTCCATCGGCGCGTCTCGGCCGTCCCGACGACATCGCGGGCGCGGTGGCGTTTCTCGCCTCGGACGACGGCGGTTACGTCAACGGCCAGGTCTGGCACGTCAATGGCGGCACGCAGATGCGCGACTGACGCGCCTCGGGCGATGGCTGCCGCCGCCCTGATATCGGCAGACACCTGAAGGACGAAACACAATGGCCACAGCGGCATCCACGAGCGACATGCGACGGTCCAACCCCTGGATGGTTCTGTTCGTCTTCCTGCTCATCTACATCTTCAACTATGCCGATCGCTATCTGATCTCGGGCCTGGTGGATCCGATCAAGGCCGAGTTCGGCGTGGGCGACCAGTTCATGGGTCTGCTGATGGGACCTGCCTTCGCGGTGCTATACACCACGATCGGCATTCCCGTCGCCCGGCTTGCCGATCGATCGTCGCGTATTGCGATTATCTGCGTGGGCTGCCTCGTCTGGAGTCTCTTTACCGGCTTGTCGGGGCTCGCCACGGGCCCCTGGACGCTTGCCCTCGCGCGCGTCGGCGTGGGGGTGGGCGAAGCAGCCTTTCTCGCCCCCGCCTATTCGATCCTCGCCGATTATTTCCGACCCGAAAAGCGGGGATTTGCTTTTGCGATCCTCGGTCTCGCGGTTTATTTCGGACAGATCACGGGCTATGCCGTGGGTCCCCGTATTGCCGAAGCCCATGACTGGCGCATGGCATTCTTCGTGATGGCAGTTCCGGGAATTCTGCTCTCCGCGATAGCGTGGTTCGCAGTGCGCGAGCCCGCGCGCCAGCAGGTCACTGCAAAAACCCAGGTGCCGCTGCTGCCCCTGACGCGCCGGCTCGCACGAACCACCGCCTTCACGCTGATGATGCTCGGGATGGGACTCGGCACGCTTTCAGGCGTGAGCTTCGGCTTCTGGGGCCCCACGCTCTTCACACGGCTCTACGGTCTGCCGCTTTCGGAAGCGAGCAGCACGTTCGGTCTCTATTTTGGGATCGCCGGCCTCTGCGGCACGCTACTCTTTGGCGCCTTTGCCGACCGCGCGGCGCGCGGTGGCCTCCATCGGCCCCTGCTGATGGCGGCGGGGGCGCTCTTCGCGGCGTCGGTCTGCATCATGCTCGTGACGTGGAGCGACGATATTCTCTACGCCAAGCTCTTTGCCATCCCGTCAGGTCTTCTCGGCGGCGGCTGGGCGATCGGCGTAATGGCTTCGCTTCAATATCTGCTGCCCGACCGCTTCCGGGCCACGGGAACCGCGCTGTTCATCATGGTCACGACCTTCCTCGGCTTCGTGGTCGGACCCTGGCTCACCGGTGCGCTCAGCCAATATTTCGGCGACGCCGATCTCTCGCTACGCTGGGCCCTCACGATCGTCATTCCCGCCGGAATCATAGGGGCAGCGCTCGCCTGGATCGCAGCCCCGCATCTTGAGGCGGACCGCCAGCGGCTCGCCGAACCGACCGATCCTGAACGTTGATGCGTCGCGGGGGGGCAGCACGGTGGGCGACGGCCCCGCTGATAGTTGAAGGGCGGACCTTCCGGCCGCTGCCTCCTGCGCGCCAGCGCAAAAAATGCGGGCCCGCTGCGGGCGCCATGATGAAAGGCTGGACTGGCTTGTGAAAAAACATAGAAGTCCTTCCATGAAAAACGGTTTTGAGATCGATGATATCGATCGTGCGATCATCGCCGAGCTGCGGCGTAACGGACGAGCCACGAACCAGCAGATCGCCGAAGGGCTCGATCTGACGGCAGCAACGGTATCGAGCCGCATCAGGCGAATGGAGGCGGCCAATAAGCTCCGGGTTGTGGCCGTGTCGGACTTCCGGGCCCATGGCTTCAATGTTCTGCTCGAGGTAGCGATCGAGGTCGACAATCGTCCGGCCACCGACGTGGCCGAGGAACTCGCGGAACTTCCCGAAGTCTTTGCAGCCCATCTCACCACCGGGCGCTATGATATCGATCTCCTCGTGGTCCTTCAGTCGATCGATCAGCTGCCCGACCTGTTGATGAACAAGTTCGGCAAGATCAAGGGGATAAGGTCGATGATACCTGCCATTACCGTCGATATCGTCAAATATCAGTTCGACGTGGCCCCCATCGAGGCGCGAGAAGACTGATGGCAGACAGCCCTCTCGACGATATGGATCGTCAGCTCATCGAGATGCTCTCGCACGATGCGCGAATGTCCAACCGCAAGATCGCGCTCGCCCTCAACGTGACCGAAGGAACGGTGCGCGGCCGCATCAAACGGCTGCAGCAGGAAGGTCTCATGTCCTTCACCGCGATCACGAGCTTCGATCTTGAATCGGCGAACAAGCTGGCATTCATCGGCGTCCAGGCCGACACCGGCAAGCTGAGGAACATCGCCTCGACCATTTCCGAGATCCCCGCGGTAACCAGTGTGCTTATAACAATGGGTCGGTTCAATATTCTCGCTATATGCCTTTTCGACGAGCTTGCCGAACTCCACGCCGTGGCTTCCGATCAGATCCTCGCGATAAAGGGCGTTCATCACGTCGAAACGTCGGTCGCGGTGAAGACGTTGAAATATAACAGCCGGATTGTCCGGATTACCCGCAACCGCTCCTCGCAGGCCAATCATGCGTAGCACATAGACTTACGAATTACGCATTTCGATAGAAAATAATCGGTATCCGCGACCAAATCGCTATCTCTGCTTGCCAATTCTACGCTTCGTGCTAGCCTGCATGAAACAGGATTCGCAGGTGAGGATGGCATATGGCTACCAGCAAGGATTATCGTCTCGGCGAATTCGCCTTTCCGCGGGGCTGGTTCATGGTGGGCAAGTCGGAAGATGCCACCACCAAACCCGAGGCTGTTCGCTATTTCGGCGAAGACCTCGTCCTGTATCGCGGCGAAAGCGGCCGCGTCTTTCTGATGGAAGCCTATTGCCCGCACATGGGCACGCATCTTGCCCTCAATACCACCTCATATGTGGTGCTCGACGGCACCCAGGTGGAAGGCGACAATATCCGCTGCCCTTATCATGCGTGGCGTTTCGGCCCCGACGGCCGCTGTAACGAGATTCCTTACTCGCCTGCACCGCCGCCGAAAAAGGCCTGCCTGAAGAGCTGGCCGGTGGTGGAGCGCGCCGGGTGTCTGTGGATTTGGTACGATCCCGAGGGAGCCGCTGCGGATTATCCCCTGCCCGAATTTGCGCAGTGGGACGATCCGAGCTGGGTTAACTGGGACATCCAGTTCCTTGGTACGCTCAACAGTCACCCGCAGGAAATCGTGGACAATATGGCCGACAAGGGACACCTCGTTCCGGTCCATGGCAGCCAGGACATGGAGTTGTTCGAGAATGAATTCGACGCTCATGTGTGCAAGCAAATCCTGAAAGCCGGGCACCGCACGCTCAATAGCGGCGACGAAGGCATGACCAATGATACGTGGTACACGGGCCCCGCGATCCTCCAGTCGGCGATGGTGGGCGATTATCCCTCGCACATGCTCATTGCCCACACGCCCGTGGACGACGGCGTGGTAAAGGTCTGGTACGGCCTGTTCGTGAAGGCGCCCACTGACACGCCGACCGAAGAGGATATCGCGATCGCTGCGGGCTACAGCGAAGCGGGGGTCAAGGCGTTTGCGCAGGATTTCGAAATCTGGGCGAACAAGCGTCCGTGCCTTCATCCGATGATGGTTCGCGGCGATGGGCCGTTCGACAAGGTCCGCATCTGGTACATGCAGTTCTACAATCCGCGCGCGGAAGCGCAGCGATTCCAGAACCGCGTGAACGGCTCCTATGTCGGGCGCGGCACGACCCGCGATCCGTGGGATGACGCCGCCTGACACGCCGAGGGTCACGTCCTCGCGATCCTCAGTGGCGACGTCCTCATCAGGGACAGCAAGCAGCATCGAAGCCGCCGGACGCGGCGCGCCGGATCTGTGCGCGAAGGCAAGGCGGCGAAGCGCAATAGTCGACGCCGCCGAGACGCTGTTTATCGAACAAGGATATGATCGCACCGGGCTGGCCGATATCGTCAGGCGTTCTGGCGGATCGCTCGCAACGCTCTACGATATGTTCGGCAGCAAGCAGGGGTTGCTTCACGCGATTGCAATCCGGTGGCGAGACGAAACGGCGGCGGAGCGTGCTCGCCGCGAATATTCGGGTGGCGATTCGCCCCAAGACATTCTGTTGGGCTATGTCCGAAGCGAATGCGCGATCTGGCGCGCGCCGCGCGCAGCGGCGCTCATACGAATGCTCCTATCCGAATCTCTGCGCGATCGCGATTTTGCGGCGGGCGTCTACCGCGACCTTCATCTTCCGTTCGTCGCCGACCTGACGAGCCTTTTTTCGACATGGTCGCGGGAGGGTACGGCACAGGTCGATGATCCCAATCTCACGGCGCGTCTGTTCGCCGCCACCATCTCGGGTGATATGATCCTGTCCCGACTCTCCGGGTTGGCGGAAGCGGTACCCGACGAGGATGAGATCATCTGGCGGCTCCGGCCCTTTCTGAGCTACTTCGGCATCAGCTCACCGATATGATGACGTAGGAAACGGCCGAGCCAGCATTCAAGAGGCGCGCGGGCGTGAACACACCGCTTTCGCCCTTCGCTTTTCGCGCGCAGCGGCTTCCATCCACCGCGGATCAAACAGCAAGATCGCTTGGCGGCAGGCGAATCGTCCATCTGGAATGTCGCGATGCAACCGTCCGCACGCCGGCCCTCCGCAGAAGCCGCATACCGCCGCACCACGCGGTAACGACCTCCGCGAGGCTCTTTGTCGCAAACCTGCCCCTGCCCACGATACACGGAGCAAAGTAGCACCACTACAGCAGGATAGCCTTGGAGCCCGCTCCAGCGCCTCGACGCGCGCGCGGCAGACAGACAGTCGACACATGGGAAAGCGCCGCAATTGAACAACCCGCTCACAGCACTTTGATGATTTGCGTAATTATGATTGACATTGATTACGAATACTGGCTTGATGATCGAAGGAAAGGCCCCCACCGAGGGGCAACCGCTCTAGGGAGGGATTTATGCAAAGCCGCCATCGTTCGATCTTGACCCGTCTCGCCGCCAGCGCGAGCATCCTGGCCGTGGCCGTCCCTGCTTCGGCCCAGGAAGCCGACAGCGGCAGCACCGGCCTCGACGAGATCGTAGTGACCGCGCAGAAGCGCGAACAAAATCTTCAGGAAGTGCCGCTCGCGGTCAGCGCCATCGGCGGCGCGAAGCTCGAGCAGCTCCAGATCACCGACACCAATGACCTGACAGGTCTGGCGCCGAACCTGACCGTCACACCGCCCACCACCAACCACAGTGCAGCGGTGATCTCGATTCGCGGTATCCCGTCAGGGGCGCAGGAAACGTTCGGCCTCGACCTTGCGAACGCGGTCTACATCGACGGTGTGTATATCGCGAGATCGAGCGCGGTCGGCATGGACGTAATGGATCTTGAGCGTGTGGAAATCTTGCGCGGCCCGCAAGGCACGCTGTTCGGTCGCAACACGACTGGCGGCGCGATTAGCTTCGTTTCGCGGAAACCCGGCAAGGATTTTCGCCTGAAGGCGGAGGCGGGCTATGGCAATTTCAATGCCTGGAACGGCAAGCTTTCGATCGATAGCGGCGAATTGCTCGGCGGGCTGCGCACCAGCTTCGGCTATGCCCACAGCGAACGCGACGGCACCGTCGACAATATTCTCGAGCCCAAGGATTCGCGCGACCCCGGTTCGCGCCGTTCCGACGCCTTCCGCGGCACGCTGCTCGCCGATCTCGGCGGCACCGGAAGCATCCAATATTCATTCGACTGGAGCAAGATCAGCGGGAATCCGACGGCTTTCCAGCTGACGCATGTCGCCAACGGAACGCCGAACCCGCCGCAGACGATCGACGGCAAGCAGGTCCTCGTCACGCAGCAGGCACCGGTGGCGCAATATCTCGCCGGCGCGACCTTCCTCGAGCCCGGCTGCGCCGCGCTGGGAGTACCCACCCGCACCTACCGCGACAAGATTTGCCTCAACTCGGACGCCGAGACGACCGACAAATTCTGGGGCCACAACCTTCAGGTCCAGAACGACTTTGACGCGTTCCGGATCAAGCTGACCGGCGGCTATCGCTTCTACCGCAGCTCCAACACGGGGAACGATCTCGATGGGCTCGGAACGATCCGCGGTCCGCTGTTCTCCAGTGCCACGCTCTTCAACGGGATGCCGGCTTCGCTACTGCAATTCATCCCGTCGATCCCGGCTGCGGCGCGTCCGTTCATCGCGGCCTCGCCCGTGCCCACCACCACGCAGGATCTTTTCACCACGTCGAACGAAAAGCGCCACAAGCAGTTCAGCACCGAGCTTGAAGTGTCGGGCGACAACGATCTGCTCGACTGGGTCGTGGGCGGCTTCTACTTCTGGGAAAAGGGTTCGGAAGTTAACCCGCAGACGAGCGCCTTCATTCTCGATACCAACAGCATTTTCCTCGCCAATTTCGGCGCGCTTGGACCCTCGTTCGTTGCGGCCAACCCGGCTCGCTACCGTGCGGTCGTCACGCCCGCCGTCCTTCGCTACACCGCGAGCGGCGAATCGAAGGCGCTTTATGCGCAGACGACCATCTATCCTGGCGGCCGCGACGGCCCGCTCAGCCTGACGGCGGGTGCACGTTACACCTGGGACAGCAAGAAGCTCTTCCGCTTGCAGAATGGCGCAACGGCCTTGGCCTTCCCCGAATCGGGCCAGGCAAGCTTCAGCAAATTTACCTGGAACCTGATGGCTCGCTACGAATTCACGCCCGAAATCAGCATGTATGCCCGCGCCGCATCGGGATATCGCTCGGGCGGCTTCAATGCGCAGGATCCGGTGATCACCGGCACCAGGACCCTGCCGAGCTTCAAGCCGGAAACGCTGACCTCGTATGAAGTGGGTGTCAAATCGGAGCTCTTCGACCGCCGCGTCCGTCTCAACATCGCGGGCTATTATAACGAATATAGCGATCTCGCAGTGGTCGTGCCGGTCTCCGACGCGCCTGCCGGCACCTTTGCCACGAAGATCGGCAATGCCGGCAAGGTAACCTACACCGGTATCGAGGCTGATCTCCAGGCCGCTTTGACCGATAATTTCTCGATCGATGGCACGATCGGCTATGTCGATATCAACACCAAGGAGTTTTTTGCGGGCATCCAGCCCGTGGCAGGCGCCCCCGCGGTCAACATCGCCTCGGTCGTCAAGCCGACCTATACGGCGCCGCTCACCGCGAATATCGCGCTCAATGCCCGCTTCCCGGTGGGTTCGGGTGACACGGTGATCGTGGGCCGGGTGGGGTACACGCACGAGGATGGCCGCTACAATTTCGCTCAATCGCTGTCCTCGCCCTTCAACGAGCAGATCAAGACCGATCCCCGCGATCTGGTGGACGCGCAGATCGCGGTCGAGAACCTGCCGCTTGGAGGCGCAGATGCGCGCGTGATGCTCTGGGTGAAGAATCTGACCAATGCCAAGGATTTTGTCCGCGGCATCGATTTCGGCCAGCTTGGCTATGCTGGCGGCTACTTCGCTGACCCTCGCACCTATGGCGTGACCGTTGGCGTAAAATTCTGATCGGTGCAGGGGAGGCCATGCCCTTCCCTCTCTCCTCAAACTGCCCGCCCTGTTGCGACAGGGCGGGCATTTTCTTGTCCGGGCCTTCCGTCGCCGACGAGGCAAATGGCTTGGCCACCAGAGGGTAGTCCTTCCCGCGCAAGATGTGGGACGGCAATCTTGCCTGCATCATATGATGCGGATGACGTAGCAGGACCGCTGCCCTCTCAGAGCGAGAGGATGCTTTCCAGCGCCAGCCGGGCTCGGGTTTCCAGCGACGAGCCGCGCAGCCGCGCCGCTTCGCTTGGCGCTTCGATGCTCGTTAAGCAGGTGATGGGAAGTGCCGATTTGAACCCACCTATGTCGAAGACGCCGGCGCCGGGCAAAAGTCGCTCGCGCGACGCTTCATGGTCGCGCTCCTCCTCGGGGCATTCGGCCGGACCGTCACAAAGCTGGGCATAAAGCAGCAGTTTCGTCGGCGCGGTGGCCAGCTCGGTCAAAGATCCCCCGGATCGCACGAGATGGAGGAGGTCGACATTGACGCCCACTCTGCCTCCGCGCCCCACGCCGCCGGCAATCCGGAGTGCCTCCTCAAGGGTGGCCACTGCCGAACGCGGAAAGAACTCCAGGACGGTGCCGATGCCACGTCCTTCCGCGAGATCGCTGAAGGCCGCGAATTGGTCGTCGCGGCGAGACGGATCGCGATCATAGCTCAGCACATTCGCAAAGCGGGCACCGAGCGCGGCGGCGCAATCCAGGGCAGGACCGAAATCTTCGATCCGGACGCGGTGCGAAAGCGTGAAAGGATAGACGAGGTCGAGCGCGATGCCAGATTGTTCGAGTTCGCAGCTGAGGGCGCGCGTCGCGACGGGATCGCCCGGCAGATCGAAGACGGGCATCGACGGCAGCACATCCATGGATCGAAGGAAGCAGGAAATCCCCCGGTAGCCGGTCTCCGCAGCGGTCCTCGCGAGCGCAAGCGGCTCGGCATCCACGAGCGTCAGATGATCGAGGGCATGGCGCGTGGTGCGGGTCAATCGAAGCGGCCCGCTGCAACGCATGTCCGGCCCCGGTCCCGAACGCGGTCGGTCGTGTCAGCCACGCCAGGCGATCCGAACGTCACCGCCCGTAAGGTCGATGATGCGGCGAAGCACTGCCTTGGTCTCCGCGAGTTCGGCAGGCGTGAAATGATCGGCGAGATCCTCCTCGAGCGCTTTGCCGAACGCGAGCGTCTCGATGAGGCGTTCGCGGCCGGTCTCGGTCAGCACCCACCCCCCTGCGCCGGGCTCGATCAGACCCATAGTTGCCATCGTCCCGAGCGTAGCATCGACAGGGGCATGACCGGTGTGCGCGAGGCGGCCTACAATCTCCCCCCCCGATAGCGGGCTCTCCATGCTGAGCAACGCAAGGACGAGATGATGCTCCATGCTCATTCCCTCGGCAGCAAGCCGTTCCCGTGTGGGCCGCGAGGTCTGAAAATGCGCGCGCGAAAGGAGATAAAATAGAAAATCGTCCCCGAAGCGGCCATGCTCCACGTCCACCGTCGGCTCGGGAGCACCAGAGGGACGGTGGCGTCGTTCCGCATAGCGACCGCCATGAAAAAGGAGCGGCGCCGCGTCGCGAGTCTCGTAGGAGACCACTTCGCCTACCATGATGACATGGTCGCCGCCTTCATACTCATGCCGGGTGCGGCACTCGAAACGCGCCGCAAAATCGGCGAGGATCGGCGAGCCCAGTCTCCCGGCCTGCCATTCTACTCCAGCGAACTTGTCCTCGCCGCTCCTCGCAAACCGGTTGGATAGGGCTTCCTGCGATGCAGCGAGAATATGCACGGCAAAGTGGCCGCTGGCACCGAACGCCGCACGCGACTGGGCATTTTTGGCGAGCGACCAAAGGATAAGGGGGGGATCGAGGCTGACCGAGTTGAAGCTGCTCGCGGTTACGCCCACCGGCGTGCCGTCCTCATGGCTCGTTGTGGCGATCGTCACGCCCGTGGCGAAAGAGCCGAGCGCATCGCGGAAGGCCCGTCTGGCATCGTCCGTCATGCTCATGCCGCCACCGCGTCACGCGCGAACGGTGTCCCCGTAATCGTGATCCGGTGCATGTGCCGCCGGTAGCCTTGATAGTCGTTCATCGCGCGGTGCCAGGTGGACCGGTTATCCCAGATTGCGACCGATCCTGGTCGCCACTTGAAGCGATAGAGGAACTGTGGCTGCAGAATATGATCGAACAGTTCGGCAAGCAGCCGGTCGCTTTCTTGCTTTTCCATCCCCACGATCCCGGTCGTGAACTCGGGGTTGACGAACAGGCCCCTGCGTCCGGTCTCCGGATGGCGGACCACGATCGGGTGGACGGCTTCGGGATATTCACGCGCCTGTTCAGTAATCCCGCCCTCGCCGCGCGCCTCGGCTGCAGCTGCCCGTGCCGTCTCGCTGGGGGCGAAGACATGGCGGCTTTCATGCCGGGCACTCAGTTGTTCAAGAGAGGCGCGGAGTGCTGGATCGAGCGCATTGAAAGCGGCCTGCATGCTCGCGAAGCAGGTGTCTCCTCCATGGGGCGGCGTTTCCACCGCATACAGGATCGACCCCATGGCGGGCTCGCGATCATAACTATGATCGGTATGCCATTTCTCGCCGATCACCCAGTCCTGTCCGGGTTCGGTAATCACCGTAGCCACTTCCGGGCGGCCCGCTACCGCCGCAAAATAGCGGTTGATGACGATCGGACCGAAGAGGCGCGCAATGCGCACATGATCGTCGACGCTCCAATTTTGATCTTCGAGAAAAAGGACGCCGTGACGGAAAAGCAGGTCTCGGCATGTCGCTATCTCACCAAGTGTCGCCGCCGTGGCGTCAAAGTCGTCGATGAAACAGCCAAGGTTATCACTAGCCAGACGAATTTTCACAGCCGAACACTCGTTTTGCGTAAAAGTGAATTCATAATGCTACGCAAAATTTGAAAAATTGCAAGCCCGCTTGATATCTCGTGATCTTGTCTCGCCTGGTTCCCTCGTTGGTCGAACTTGGCGCCCCATTCCGGACAGGCAGAAAAATTTCATTAACCTAGACCTCAGCACCCAAGGGGTACCGAAGTGGCCGACAGTCGAAGGCCGCCGGAATGACCTACAACACGCGGAAAGCAGCCTTGCAGGTCGCTGGACCAACGGCTAATGCGTCAATGTACTCGCAATTGTGAGTACACCTACTGAGTACACATGTGTCGTTTCACGTCACGAAAAATGGCGGAAAACCGTGGGCTTATAGCCCAGCCGACCCCTCCCGTAGGGGTCACCAAAAATCACCGACATCGTAGCGAACCCGTGATTCTTCGTGGGCGGATCGGCAACAGCCGACCCGCCGTGGTTCGATTCCCGTAGGGGTCACCAAACTTCCCAAACCTGGCGATCAGATGCTCCGCCCCGCCGCGGCCCAATGGGGATCGCGCAGCAGGCGCTTGCGGATCTTGCCCGTCGCTTCGCGCGGGAGCGCGTCAGTGAGTTCGATCCGTTTGGGGATCTTGTAGCCTGCGAGCCGCGATTTCAGGCCCTCGCGAATCGCCTCGGCGGTGAGCGTCGCGCCCGCCGCAGGTTCGACCACCGCCATCAAAGCTTCGCCGTTCACATCGTCGGGGATGCCGAACACCGCGCAGTCGGCTACGCCCGCCACGGTCTGCAGCGCCGCCTCGATCTCCGCCGGATAGATGTTCACCCCGCCCGAGATGACGAGGTCACGCTTGCGGTCGCAGAGGAAGAGCCGGCCTTCGGCGTCGAGATAGCCGAGATCGCCCGAGGCGAGCAGGCCGTTCCGGTCGAGCGCGGCGCGGTCGGCGGCGCGGCCGAGATAGGTGAAATCGGGATAGCCGGGGTTGCGCGACTGGACCTCGCCGACCTCGCCCGCGGGCAGGCGCTGCCCGGCATCGTCGACGATCGCGATCTCGACCCCCGGGATCGCGCGGCCGACGGTGCCGGCATGGGCGCTCCATTCGGCGCTCGACACATGGGTGATCGGGCCGGCCTCGGTCGAGCCATAATATTCCTCGATCACCGGGCCGAGCCAGTCGATCATCGCCGCCTTGACCGCGGGCGCGCAGGGGCCGCCGGCGTGGAGCACGAATTGCAGCGACGAGAGGTCGTGCGAGGCGCGCTGTGCCTCGGGCAGCGCGAGCAGGCGGGTGAACATCGCGGGCACCGCGTAGAGATGGGTGATGCGGTGGCGCTCGATATCGGCGAGCAGGCCGGCGGGGTCGAAGCGCGCGGGGAGGACGAGCAGCTCGGCGAGCGCGGCGGCACGGTGCGCGAAGAGATTGGGCGCGGTGTGGTAGAGCGGCGCGGGGACGAGCACGCGCGATCCCGGACCGATGCCGTAGATAAGCGTGCGCATCGCGTCGCTCGCCGCGGCCTGTTCGGCGGTGGCGGGGCGGCGCTTGACCCCCTTGGGGTGGCCGCTGGTGCCCGAGGTGTAGATCAAGGATTCGGCGGCAGGGGGCGACGGCTGGGTCCAGCGGGTCGCGGCGGCGAGCACGGCGTCCCAATCTTCGCCGCCGGCCGCGGGCGCAGCGCTGCGATAGGCCGAAGCGATGGCGGGCGGCACGGGGACGGCGATCGCGGGGCAGGGCAGCGCGTCGACGACGCTCGCGAGCAGGTCGGCATGCGCGACAAGCAGGCGCGCGCCGCAGTCGCGCACGACGTACAGGATTTCGTCGGGGGCGAAGTGCCAGTTGACCGGCACGCAATAGGCGCCGAGGCGGCGGCACGCGAGGCTGGCCTCGAGAAATTCGATATCGTTGCGCAGGAGCAACGCAACGCAATCGCCCGGCCCCACGCCGCGCGCCGCGAAGGCCCCGGCGGCGGCATCGACGCGCGCGGCGAGCTCGTCGCCGTCGATGGCACGGTCGTCGGTGATGATGCGCAAATGCCTCTCCTTTTTCGCCCAATTCATTAGTATACTAACTATTTCACGCGCCAGCGCCAGCGCGAAATCGGTGCGGCGTGGACTTGCCTCTTCTCCGATCTGGCGCCGGGGCGGAAGTATCTGCGCTGTCCGGCCGCGGCCCGGCGCGGCAGTCAGCAGGCGTGAGCGAGGACCAGGGACAGATCCAGCTGATATTGCCCGATGCGATCGAGCGCAGCGCCTGTTTCCGCGCGCTTGTCGCGGGGGCGCCGCGCGTCGTGCGGGGCTTTGCGAGCGGCGAGGATTATCTGGCGGCAGGGGCCGAGGCCGCGGGCGGGATCGTGCTGATGCGCTGGGAGCAGCCGGGCGGCGGCGGTGCGGCGTTGCTCGAGCGGCTGTGCGGGCGGGCCGACATCGTGCTGCTGGTTGCGGCCGAGCGGCTCAGCCTCGCCGAATCGCGCGCGATCCTGCGCAGCGGCGCCTGGGACCTGCTGCCCGCGCCGCTCGATCCACGGCCGCTGCGACCGGCGGTCGAGGCGGCAACCGGCGAATGGCGGCTGCGGCGCGAGGCCGAAGCGCGGCGGCGCGAGGCGGCGGCGCGGCTCGCAGCGCTGACCCCGCGCGAGCAGGATATCCTCGACGCGATCGCGGCGGGGCTGGGCAATAAGGCCATTGCCCGCAGGCTCGAGCTCAGCCCGCGCACGATCGAGGTGCACCGCGCGAACATCATGCGCCGCGCCGAGGCGGGGAGCATCGCCGAGCTGCTGCGGCTGCGCTTCGTCGCCGAGGCGGGCGATATGGACCGAAGCGGAGCATGATCGGGGCCGCGGCGTGACCGGCGCGCCGACGCGCGCCCTATAGAAACATTGAGCGGCGCGTGCCCCTGAGTTGGTCCCCGGGGGTGCTGCCGTTCGATCGCGCGGCCGGGCCACCCACGCGGCCGTTCCAACCACCGGCGGGGCCGGCGAGGGTCCCCCTCGCCGGCCCCAACTGGATTTTTATCCCGTGACCAGCGCGCGCTGTTCGGCGCGGCCCATCGAGAGCAGGATCGGGTCGGATGCCTGCCGCGCCATGAAGTCGGCCTTGCCGGCGATCCCCTGCCACCCGATGCCGATCAGCGACTGCGCGATCGCGCCGCCGAGCGTGTCGCCGGGGCCGGGCAGGATGATCACGTCGGGGGCATATTCCTTGACCGCGACCTGCACCGAAAGCGCGAAATCATAGGGCGCGAGGATCTGGTGGCCGAAGGTGTAATCCCAGACCGCGGCAGGATCGCTGGCGAAGCGGCGCCAGATATGGCCGCGGCCGTCGACCATCGGGATCGCGGGCGGCGCGAACAGCGAGGCGGGCAGTTCGGCCTTCGCCTTGTCCGAGCTGCCGAACATCAGCGAGGTATGGAAGGGACCGTGGCCGGCGAGGCGCAGCGGGTCGCGGCCGGGGGTCGGCGGGGCTTCGGCGAGCAAGGCGGCGAGGCCTTCCTCATTGCCTGCGAGGACGAGCATGCCGGCGAGGTCGATCGAGAGCGCGAGGTCGTGACCGGGGCGCGATGCGATGGATGCAACGAGATCGAGCAACCGGTTGCGGAGGCCCGGGACCGGGCGCCAGTCCTCGTCGACCACCTGCAGCAATATCTGCCCGCCGGGACCGTGGGTCTGGCTGTTGAGGCCCATCGCGTTCGAGATGCGGAAGCCGTCCTCGACCGATACCGCGCCACCCAGCGCGAGCGCGCTGTACCAGCCCATCGAATTGCCCGCGACCGCGACCACGTCATATTTGTCGCGGTCGATGCTCAGGTAATCGAGCGCGGTGGCGGTGTAGATCAAAGGCGCGGCGACATCACCGCGCATATGCGTCGCAACGCTGAAGCGCTCGGCGCCGTCGAGGGTGCTCACGGTGGGCTGGCCGCGTTCGGCGCGCTGGGCGTCGAAGTTGGCGATGGGGTCGGCGAAGCGCGTGCCGTGCAGCCGCGCGATGCTGCCGAGTTCGCCCTTGCCATAGGTTCCTCGGCCGGGGGCGACGACGAGCGCGGTCTTGCGCGCGCTCATGCGAGCAGCTCCTTCGCGGCGGCGTAGATGCTGTCGCGGCTCGGCAGCGTCAGCGTCGCGGCGCGGCCGAGCGGGATGAAGCTGTCGTCGGCGGCAATCCGCTTCAATTTCTTGTTGGGAGTACGCTCGACGAAGGTGGCCATCAGCGCTTCGCTCTGCGAGCCGGTGATGCGGCATTCGTCGACGATCAGGATGCGTTTCGCCTCGCCGACCGCCGCGACGAGCTTGTCGTCGTCGACCGGGCCGAGCCAGCGCAGGTCGATAACGCGCGCCTTGACGCCATCGGCGGCGAGGAATTTTTCGGCTTGGCGCGACAGGTAATAGCAGTTGCCGTAGGTGACGATCGCGAGGTCGGTGCCGTCGCCATGGACGCCGACGTCGCCGAAATGGATGGGTGCGCCCTCGCCCGGCGCTTCGTAGACGCTGGTCCAGAGGCCGTCGCCGTCGTCATGGAGGTCGCGCGTCATGTAGAGCGCGATCGGTTCGACGAAGACGACCACGCGCTGCTCCTCGCGCGCCAGCCGCACGCATTCGCGCAGCATCGCCACCGCATCGCGCCCGTTCGACGGCACCGCGAGGATCACGCCGGGAATGTCGCGGAAGACCGCGAGGCTATTGTCGTTGTGGAAATGGCCGCCGAAGCCCTTCTGGTAGCCGAGCCCCGCGATGCGGATCACCATCGGGTTGGTATATTGGCCGTTCGAGAAGAAGCTCAAGGTCGCGGCCTCGCCGCGGATCTGGTCCTCGGCATTGTGGACATAGGCGAGGAACTGGATTTCGGGCATCGGCACAAAGCCGTTGTGCGCCATGCCGATCGCGAGACCGAGGATCGCCTGTTCGTCGAGCAAGGTGTTGATCACGCGCGACGAGCCGAAGCGCTGGTGGAGCTTGGCGGTGACGTTGTAGACGCCGCCCTTGGGCCCGACATCCTCGCCCATCAACGCGATTTCCTTGTGCGCGAGCATCAGGTCGGCGAGCGCCCAGCTTAGCAGCCGCGCCATGTGCATCGGCTTGTCCATCTGACCGGCGTCGCTGCCGAACATCGCCTTGCGGTCCTCGGCCGAGGGGGTGTTGGCGCGCACGACGTCGCGCTTGGGCGGGACGAGGCTGGCCATCACGCCCGCGGGGGTGGTGATCTTGGGGCGCTGGATCGCCGCCTCTGCCTGCCGCGCGAGCGTCGCGCCGATTCCCTCATAGGTTTCGGCGATTTCGGCGGGGGTCATCCAGCCCTGCCCGGCCATCAGCGCCGCGCCCTTGAGCAAGGGATCGCGCGCCTCGTCCGATTCGATCAGCGCCTTGGGCAGATAGGCGCCCTGCACGTCCGACCCCGCGTGGCCGTAGAGGCGCACCGTCGCCATGTGGAGGAACACCGGTTTGCGCGTGCGGCGGGCATAGTCGGCGGCTTCCTTCGCCCCGGCATAGGCCGAAGCGAGGTCGGTGCCGTCGCACTGGATATAATGGAGCCCGGCGCGGTGGCGGAACTGCGCCTCGATCCAGCCCGTCGGCGTGCGCGTCGAGATGCCGATGCCATTGTCCTCGCAGAGGAAGATCAGCGGCATCGGCGAGCCCTGGAAGGCCGCCCAGCCCGCGGTGTTGAACGCACCCTGCGCGGTCGAATGATTCGCCGAGGCGTCGCCGAAGCTGGTGAGCACGACCGCATCGTCGGGGAGCGGCAGGGCCTTCATGCCGTTCCGGCGTGCGATGCCGATCGAAAAGGCCGCGCCGACCGCCTTGGGCAGGTGCGAGGCGATGGTCGAGGTCTGCGGCGGGATGGCGAGCGGTTTCGAGCCGATCACCTTGTGCCGGCCGCCCGAGATCGGGTCTTCGCTCGACGCCGCGAAGCTCAGCAGCATGTCCCAGGTCGCGGTCTCGCCGGGAAGCTGGCGCGCGCGGTGAAGCTGGAAGGCATTCGAGCGATAGTGGAGGAACGCCATGTCGGTGACGCGGAGCGCCGCGGCGACCGCGGCATTGCCCTCATGCCCCGACGAGCCGATGGTGTAGAAACCCTCGCCGCGTGCCTGGAGATGGCGCGACAGACGGTCCATCTGGCGGCTGGTCAGCTGCGACAGGAAGATATCGGTCGCCTCGGCGCGCGACAGGCCGATGAGCGCGGGATCGGGCGCGTCGGCGCGATCGGGCAGCGCCCCGCCCGCCAGCGCGGCGAGGAATTTTTCATGTACCGCCTGAGCCGCGTCCACGCCGTGTCTCCCATCGTCTCTTCGTTGCAGGCGCAACCATCGGCCCGCCCGCCGCGGCGCGCTATTATGGCGCGCTGGCGCTTGCAAGCATCTCTTGCCATCGCGCCGCCGGGCGCGCTACCACCAACGGCGATGACGATCCGGGGCGGAGCCAGTTTTTCAACATGATATCGCTGTGGATCGCCCAGGCGTCGGCTGCCGCCGAAACGCCCCGCGAAGGCGGCGAGGGCTGGCTGGTCGATCCCGAACTCGTCGAGCCCGGCTATGTCCAGACCATGGCGGGCGACACGATCCAGACCGCGTTCCCGCCCCCGCCGCCGGTGCCCGAGACCCCCGGCTGGCTGATGGCGATCGGCCGGGCGATCGGCCGCCTGTTCGAATTCCTCGCCCCCGCGGCGCAGCCCCTGCTGTGGGTCGCGGGCATCGCGCTGGTGCTGCTGTTACTCTATCTGTTCGTCCCCGCTTTCGCGACCTGGGTCGACGACCTGCGCCTGCGCCGCAAGCGCGGCGCGGCGGACGAGGAAGAGCTGGTCGGGCAGGCCGAGGCGGGCGCGGCGCGCGCGCTGCTCGCCGAGGCCGACGCGCTGGCAGCGGCGGGGCGCTTCGCCGAGGCGGCGCACCTGCTGCTATATCGCAGCGTCGAGGATATCGAGGGCCGCCGTCCCGGGCTGGTCAAGCCCGCGATGACGTCGCGCGAGCTGGCGGGCGCGACCGACCTGCCCGCGGTCGCGCGCGAGGCGTTCAGCCGCATCGCGCGCGCGGTCGAGATCAGCCTGTTCGGCGGCCGCGCGATCGACGCCGGGGCGTGGGAGCAATGCCGCGCCGCCTATGCCGAGATGACGGTGCCGAAGAATTGGGCGCGCGCATGAGCGGCGAGACGGCGAGCGGCGAAAGCGCCTTCAACCCGCGGCTGATGGCCGGCGTGGTCGTCATCGGCATCATCGCGTTCATCGCCTTGTGGGCGCTGATCGCGCTCGGCCCGCAGCTCAGCAGCGGCAAGGACGGTCAGGGCCATGCGTTGTCGAAGGCGGCGCCGGGCTACGCCGGGATCGTCGACCTGATCGAGCGCGCGGGGGCGACGGTCGACATCCGGCGCAGCGCCCAGACCTATAGCTATGACGATTATCAGCCGCTGATCGTCCTGACCCCGAAGCACGAGACGCGCGCCGAGGAAATCGCGGAGCTGCTGACGAGCGCCGGCGGCGCGCCGGTGCTGATCGTGCTGCCCAAATGGCAGGCGATGCGCATCCCGGGGAGCGACACCAAGCCCGGCTGGGTCAGCGTCGGCGCCCCGGTCGCGCCGCCGTCGAAGCTGCTGCCCGAGACCCCTTTCGGCAAGGTCGAAATCGACGCGTCGAAAGGCCAGGCGGCGGAGGCGCCCGCATGGGTGGCGGGGCGCCAGATCAGCCTGTCGCTGCCCGCGGGCGTCCAGACGGTGTCGGGCGAGGGGATCGAGACGCTGGCCGCGGCGCCGGACGGCGGCGCGGTGCTCGCGCGGGCGCGCGAGCAGGACGTCTATATCCTCGCCGACCCCGACCTCATCAACAATTTCGCCTTTGCCAGCCGCGACGGCGCACGCGGCGCCGCGATGCTGATCGACGGCATCGCCGAGGATGCCGACGCCGACAGCATCGCCTTCGACGTGACGCTGAACGGGCTGGGCGGCGGGCGATCGCTGCTGCGCTTTGCCTTCGTCCCGCCGTTCATCGGCATCACCCTGTGCCTGATCGCGGCGGGGCTGTTCGCCCTGTGGCAGGCGTGGGCGCGCTTCGGGCCGGCGCTGAAGCCCGGGCGCGCGATCGCGGTGTCGAAGGCGGCGCTGATCGCGAACAGCGCCGACCTGATCAAGCAGGCCGGGCGCGAACTGGAGGGCGCCGACAGCTATGTCGCGAGCCTGCGTGCCGCGATCACGCGGCGGCTGCACGCCCCTGCGGGGCTCGACGCCGCGGCGACCGACAACTGGATCGACCGGCATTTGCCGCCCGGCGGCAACCTGTTTTCCTCGCTCGCGCGGCGCTTGCCGCTCGCCCGCAACAAGCATGAATTCCTCGCAGACGCGCAGGCGCTGCACGACATCAGGAAGGACTTAATCCGTGACAGCTGATCTTCTCGCCAAGGGCGACGGGCCTACAGGCGTCGCGCGCGTGCAGGCGCTGGGCGCCGCGATCGACGCCGAGGTCGCCAAGGCCGTGTTCGGCCAGCAGCCGCTGACGCGGATGGTGACGATCGCGCTGCTGGCGGGCGGCCATGTGCTGCTCGAGGGGCCTCCGGGCACCGCCAAGACCCTGCTCGCACAGGGCTTCGCGCGCGCGGTCGGGCTCGATTTCGGGCGCATCCAGTTCACCCCCGACCTGATGCCGGGCGATATCCTGGGGTCGAACCTGTTCAACTTCCAGACGTCGAGCTTCACGCTGACCAAGGGGCCGATCTTCACCGAGCTGCTGCTCGCCGACGAAATCAACCGCACCCCGCCCAAGACGCAGGCCGCCCTGCTCGAGGCGATGCAGGAGCGGCGCGTGACGATCAACGGCGAGCCGCATGTGATGAGCCCGCGCTTCACCGTGCTGGCGACACAGAACCCGATCGAGCAACAGGGCGTCTATCCGCTGCCCGAGGCGCAGCTCGACCGTTTCCTGTTCAAGCTGGTCGTCGATTATCCGGCGATCGAGGAGGAACGGCGGATCGTCGCCGAGCATGGCGGGCGCTTCAAGAGCCCCGCGGTCGGCGATTTCGGCGTTGCGCAGGTCGCCGACGCCCAGGCGATCGGCGAGGCGATCGACATCATCTCGAACGTGCGGCTGGCCGACGAGATCGTCGACTATATCGTCCGGCTGGTGCGCGCGACGCGCGAGAGCGCAGATTTGGAATGCGGCGCGAGCCCGCGCGCGGCCTCGCTGCTCGCGCGCGCCGCGAGCGCGGCGGCGGCGCTCGACGGGCGCGACTATGTGATCCCCGACGACATCCAGCGCCTCGCCGCCGGGGTGCTACGCCACCGCGTGATCCTGTCGGCGGCGGCCGAGATCGAGGGCCGCAGCGTCGAGCAGGTGGTGAGCACGCTGCTCGAACGCGAGGAGGTGCCGCGTTGATCTACCCGACCCGGCGGGCGATCCTCTTGCTGCTGGCGGGTGCGCCGGCCGCGCTGCTGCTCGGGCTGATCCGGCCCGAGCTGTGGCTGTTCGCGCCCGGCTGGATCGCCTTCCTGGTCGCGTGCCTGCTGGTCGACGCGCTCGCCGGCGCGCATCCGCGCCATCTTAAACTCGACGCGAAATATCCGCATCAGGTCGGGGTCGGCGATCCGTTCGACCTCAAGCTGACCGCGGCGAGCGAACGCGGGGTGCCGCGGCACGCCGAGGTCGCGCTGGCGGTCGACGAGCGGCTCGCGGTCGGGGGCCGGCTGACCGACGCGATGCGCGCCGCCGAGGGCGGCCCGCTCACGCGTATCGTGCCGCTGTCGGCGAGCCGGCGCGGCAAGGCCCTGATCGATACGGCGTGGATTCGCTGGCGCGGGCCGTTGGGGCTGGTGTGGAAACAGCGCAAGTTCGGCGTCGACGGCAGCATCGCGGTCGTCCCCAGCCTGCGCGCGGTGACCGAGGAAGGCAGCCGGCTGTTCCAGCGCAACAGCTGGTTTGGCCTCCGCCAGCAGCGCATCCGCGGCGAGGGCGCCGAATATGAGGCGCTCGCCGAATATCAGCCGGGCATGGACCGCCGTGCGATCGACTGGAACGCGACCGCGCGACACGTCAAATTGCTCGCCAAGGAATATCGCGTCGAGCGCGACAATCGCGTCGTGCTGGCGATCGACGGCGGGCGGACGATGGCCGAGCCGGTCGACGGCATGCCGCGCGTCGACCGCGCGGTGTCGGCGGCGCTGCTGCTCGCCTATGTCGGGCTGAAGATGAACGACCGGATCAGCCTCTTCTCCTTCGCGGCGAAACCGCAGGCGATGACCCCGGCCTATATGCACACGCAGGATTTCCCGGCGCTCCAGCGCGCGGCGAGCCTGATCGACTATGCGCCCGTCGAGAGCAATTTCACGCTGGCGCTGACGACCTTGTCGGCGCAGCTCAACCGCCGGTCGCTGATCATCCTCTTCACCGAATTCACCGACGCGACGAGCGCCGATCTGATGATCCGCGCCGCGGGACGGTTGGTCAAGAAGCACCGGCTGCTGTTCGTCGTGCTGAAGGACGAGGAATTGGAGAGCGAGGAGAAGCGCCGCCCCGAAAGCGCCGCCGACGTCACGCGATCGAATGTCGCCGCGGCGATGCTGCGCGATCGCCAGCTGGTGATCGCGCGGCTGCAGCGGCTGGGTGCCGACGTGCTCGAAGTGCCCGCCGACGCGATGGCGGGCGGGGTGATCGACGCCTATCTGGGCATCAAGCGCGAGGGCAGCCTGTGATCGTACCGACGCTCCCCGCCGCCGCCGCGATCGACGCGCCCGTCTTCTCGACCGTGCGTTTCCGCGCCGAGCGCGAGGCCGACTGGATCGCCTTCGACGCGCTGCTCACCCGGCTCGAGAAAAAGGGCGCCAAGGGGCTGTCGAGCGAGGAGCTGCTCCAGCTGCCCGTGCTCTATCGCGCGACCCTGTCGTCGCTGTCGATCGCGCGCGCAACCAGCCTCGACAAGGCATTGCTCGATCATCTCGAGGCGCTGTCGATGCGCGGCTATTTCCTGATCTATGGCGTGCGCCAGTCGCGGCTCGACCGGCTGGCGCGCTTCTTCGCGCGCGACTGGCCGCTGGCGGTGCAGGCAGTGTGGAAAGAAACGCTGATCATCGTGGCCATCCTCCTCCTCGGCGGACTGACCAGCTGGTCGCTCGTGACGAGCGATCCGCAATGGTACTACAGCTTCGTCGACGAAAGCATGGCGGGCGGGCGCGACCCGCGCGCGACGGTCGAGTTCCTGCAATCGACGATGGGCCACGGCAAGGCGGCGGCCGACGAGGACGGCGGCGCGTTGCACGTCTTCGCCTCCTTCCTGTTCACGCACAACAGCGGCGTGTCGATCATGTCCTTCGCGCTGGGCTTTGCCTTCGGTATCCCGACGATGATGCTGGAATTCTATCAAGGCATCAACATCGGCGCGATGATCGCGGTCTTCACCTCGAAGGGGCTGGGTTATGATTTCGCCGGCTGGCTGTTCATCCACGGTACGACCGAGCTGTTCGCCGCCGCTTTGTCGGGCGCCGCGGGGCTGCGCATCGGCGCAGCGGTGGTCTTTCCCGGCGCGCGCAGCCGGTTGCAGGCGGCGTCGGACGCGGGGCGCACCGCGGGCAAGGTGATGATCGGGGTGATCATCATGCTGCTGATCGCCGGGCTGCTCGAAGGTTTCGGGCGCCAGCTGATCACCGATACGGTGACGCGCTATGCGATCGGCACCGCGATGCTGCTCTTCTGGCTAGCTTATTATTACCTCCCCCGCCGCGAGGAGGCCGCATGAGCGCCGCGACCAACGCGCGCGAGCGGCTGGCGCGGCAGGGCAAGCTGCGCCAGTTCATCACCCCCGAAGGCGTCGATCTCGAACTCAAGATCGCGAGTTCGGGGCTGCGCTTCGGCGCGCTGATCGTCGACCTCGGCATCATGCTGGTCGTGCTGATCCTCTTCAGCCTGCTGATCGGCTGGCTCGGCTATTCGAGCCGGTCCGACGTGTTCACCAGCATCTGGCTGCTCGGCTTCTTCTTCCTGCGCACCTTCTGGTTCATCGGGTTCGAGCTGGGGCAGCGCGCCGCGACTCCGGGCAAAAGGCTGATGGGCATCCGCGTCGTCGCGCGCGACGGCGGGCGGCTCACGGCGGACGCGGTGTTCGCGCGCAACCTGATCCGCGAGCTCGAAATCTTCCTGCCGCTGATGATGCTCGGATTCGGCGCGGGCGAGGACCGCGTGTCGGGGCTGACCGTCGTCGCAGGCATCCTGTGGTCGCTGACATTGAGCCTGTTCCTGCTGTTCAACAAGGACCGGATGCGGATGGGCGACCTGATCGCGGGAACGTGGGTCGTGATGGCGCAGCGCTCGAAGCTCGACCAGGATATCGCCGCCGAGGCCGATGGCGCTGCGACGATGGTTTTCAGCGAAAACGAACTCGCGGTGTACGGCATTTACGAGCTGCAGGAGCTCGAGCGGGTCTTGCGCGCCCGCGATCCGCGCGCCATGCGCGAGGTCGCCGACACGATCCGCGCCAAGATCGGACGGCCGGTGGCCGAGGAGGACGATGTCTTCCTCCTCGCCTATTACCGGCAATTGAAGGCGCGGCTCGAACGCAAATTGCTGTTCGGCAAGCGGCGAGAGGATAAATATGCCAGCGACTGACACGACCGCAGCTTCGGTGACCGACGCGCTCCACAAGCGCCGCTCGGTGCGCGCCTTTGCCGACCGGCCGGTCGACCCCGCATTGCTCGAGCAGATCTTCGCCGCCGCGCAGCGCGCGCCCTCGGGGGGCAACCTCCAGCCGTGGCAGGCGGTGGTGCTGGCGGGCGAACCCTGGCAGGCGGTGAAGGATGCCGTCGCCGGACGCATCGCGATGGGGCGCGAGGGCTATCAGCCCGAATATGACATCTATCCCAAGGGGCTGACCGATCCGTGGGAAACGCGGCGCTTCGGCGTCGGCGAGGGGCTTTACGCCGCGCTCGACATCCCGCGCGAGGACAAGAAGGGCCGGCTCGGCCAGTTCATGAACAACTATACCGGCTTCGGCGCGCCGGTGATGCTGTTCCTCCACTGCTCGCGCATCATGGGGCCGCCGCAATGGTCCGACATGGGGATGTGGCTGCAGTCGGTGATGCTGCTGCTCGTCGAGCATGGCCTCGCCAGCTGTCCGCAGGAATGCTGGGCGATGTACGGCGAGACCATCCGCCAGACACTGGGCCTCGACGACGGGCAGATCCTCTTCACCGGGCTCGCGATCGGTTATGCCGACACGGCGGCCGCGGTGAACCAATGGCCGGTACCGCGCGTTGGCCTCGACGAAGTGATCGACTGGCGGGGGTTTTCCCGATGAGCAAGAGACGCGCCTGGTGGCGCTATGGCACGGCGCTGCCGATGACGCTGGCGATCGCGAGCTGCGCGGCGGTGCCGACCCCGGCGCCGGTGCAACAGCCGCGCCCCGTCGCGGTCGCGCCCGTCCCGGCACCGCTGCCCCCCGCCCCGCCCGCGCGGCCGTGGGACCAGCGCCCGCTCGATGCCGGCGAATGGCGCTACGACGCCGGATCGCGCACCGCGCGCTTCGCGCAGGCGGGTAGCGCGTCGCCGCTGGTGACGATGGTCTGCAGCGGCGGATCGATCGAGCTCGGCGCCGGCCTCGGCGCGGCCGACGCGGCGCTCGACGTGCAGCTCAGGACCAGCGCGGGGACCGACCAATTGCGCCTGACCGGCGGCCGCGTCGCGATCGGCGCGCGCGACGTGAAGCTCGACCGCATCGCGTTCAGCCGCGGCCGCTTTGCCCTGGAAGCGAGCAACGGCAGCACGCTGACCCTGCCGGTGCAGTCGGAAATCGGGCGGCTGATCGAGGATTGCCGCGGCTGATCCGCGCGATCAGGCCCCCAGCTGGACCGTTCCGCCCTTGATCCAGCCCCAGCGGCACGGGCCCTGATATTCGCGCGCGGTGCGGATCGGGCGGCCGATGCCGCAGAGCGTGTCGTCCTGTCCGGCGGGCGGGAAGATCACCCCGAACCAGGCGTCGTCGTCGGTTGCCTCGCACAGCGACACGCGCACCCCGCCGGCAAGCTTCGCCTTGACCGCGCGCGTTTCGCCCGGCGCCCAATAGACGTCGGTGCCGCCGGCCTTGACGCGGCTGATGCTCGAACAGGCGGGAAGCTGCGGCCCCTCGGTGCCGATCATCACCGGGCGCGAGGCGAGCGGCTCGCCGGCGACGACGGGGGCATTGTCGGCGGGCGGCGCGGGCTGCGAACAGGCGGCGAGCGCGAAGGCGAGGGTAGCGGTCAGCGAAGCGGGGAGACGATGGTTCATGGGGGCGAAACTAGCCGCCGCGGCGCGGCGGCGCAACGCCCCTTGCCATAGCCCCGAGAGGCGCATTTTCGCTTGGGTTTTCGGGGCGCCGACCCTATATAATCGATATGACGGATACCCCTGAAAACAGCGCGCCCGAAAGCGCCGCCAAGCAGCCCAATGCCAACGCCTATGGCGCCGATTCGATCAAGGTCCTGAAGGGCCTCGATGCGGTGCGCAAGCGCCCGGGCATGTATATCGGCGACACCGACGACGGGTCGGGGCTGCACCACATGGTGTTCGAGGTCAGCGACAATGCGATCGACGAAGCGCTCGCCGGGCATTGCGACCTCGTCCTTATCACGCTCAACAGCGACGGATCGGTCAGCGTCGAGGATAACGGCCGCGGCATCCCCACGGGCATCCACGCCGAAGAAGGCATTTCGGCGGCCGAGGTGATCATGACCCAGCTCCACGCCGGCGGGAAGTTCGAGAATACCAGCGACGACAATGCCTATAAGGTGTCGGGCGGCCTGCACGGCGTCGGCGTGTCGGTGGTCAACGCGCTGAGCGAATGGCTCGAACTCACGATCTGGCGCGACGGCGAAGAGCATTGGATGCGCTTCGAAAACGGCGATTCGGTCGCCCCGCTCAAGGTCAACGGCCCCGCGCCCGCGGGCAAGAAGGGCACGCGCGTAACCTTCTTCGCGTCGACCGAGACCTTCAAGAATGTCACCGAGTTCGATTTCGAGAAGCTCGAGCACCGCTACCGCGAGCTGGCGTTCCTCAATTCGGGCGTCCGTATCAAGCTGGTCGATGCGCGCCATGCCGAGCATGTCAGCCACGACCTCTTCTACGAGGGCGGGATCGCGGCGTTCGTCAAATATCTCGACCGCAACAAGAATGCGCTGCTGCCCGATCCGATCGCGATCAGCAGCGAGCGCGACGGCATCGGCATCGACGTCGCGCTCGAGTGGAACGACAGCTATTACGAGAATGTCCTCTGCTTCACGAACAATATCCCGCAGCGCGACGGCGGCACGCATCTGGCGGCCTTCCGCGCCGCGCTGACGCGCACGCTCAACGGCTATGGCGAGAAGTCGGGCATCCTGAAGAAGGAGAAGGTCAGCCTGACCGGCGAGGATATGCGCGAGGGCCTGACCGCGATCGTTTCGGTCAAGCTGCCCGATCCCAAATTTTCGTCGCAGACTAAGGACAAGCTCGTCTCCTCCGAAGTGCGCCAGCCGCTCGAAAGCCTGATGGCCGACCGGATGAGCGAATGGCTTGAGGAAAATCCCGCGCATGCCAAGGCGGTGATCCAGAAGGTGATCGACGCCGCCGCGGCGCGCGAGGCGGCAAAGCGCGCGCGCGAAATGTCGCGCAAGGGCGCGATGTCGGTCGCCTCGCTGCCCGGCAAGCTCCACGACTGTTCGGAGCGCGATCCCGCCAAGTCGGAACTGTACCTCGTCGAGGGCGACAGCGCCGGCGGCAGCGCCAAACAGGGCCGCAACAGCAAATATCAGGCGATCCTGCCGCTGAAGGGCAAGATTTTGAACGTCGAGCGCGCGCGCTTCGACCGCATCATCTCGTCGAAGGAGGTCGGCACGCTGATCCAGGCGCTCGGCGCCGGGATCCGCGACGAGTTCAACCTCGAGAAACTGCGCTATCACAAGATCGTGATCATGACCGACGCCGACGTCGACGGCGCGCATATCCGCACCTTGCTGCTCACCTTCTTCTATCGCCAGATGCCCGAGATCATCGAGGCGGGCTATCTCTACATCGCCCAGCCGCCGCTCTACAAAGTGACAAAGGGGCGGAGCGAAGTCTATGTGAAGGACGACGCGGCGCTCGAAAACTACCTCGTCGACGCGGGGATCGATGCGCTGCTGTTCGAGAGCGCAGTCGGCGCACGGTCGGGCGGCGACCTGCGCGACCTGATCGATCATGGCCGCAAGCTGCGCGCGCTGATGCGCTATGTCCCGCGCAGCCTCGATCCCCGGCTCATCGAGGCGCTCGCCTTTGCCGGCGCGCTCGACCCGGCGCTCGACACCGCGGGACGGCACAGCGCCGCCGACACGGCTGCGAAGTGGCTGAACGCCGCCGAGCGCGTCGTGACGAGCGGGCATGACGCGCTGTGGACGGTCAACGCGGTCGAGGGTGGCGGCTACACGCTCGAGCGCCGCTGGCGCGGGGTGAGCGACCATCATGCGATCGACGCCGCCTTCCTCGCGAGCCAGGAGGCCCGGCGCCTCCACACGCTCGCGCAGATCCATGCCGACAGCTATGCGAGGCCCGGCCAGCTGGTGAAGGCGGGCAGCGCGCCGGTCGAGGTCGAAAGCGAAGAGGGCGAGGATGGCGAAACGATCGTCGTCGCGAGCGGCAAGACGACCCCCGTCACGCGCCCGTCCGAGCTGCTCGAGGCGATTTTCGCGCACAGCCGCAAGGGGCTGACGATCAGCCGCTACAAGGGGTTGGGCGAGATGAACGCCGAGCAATTGTGGGAGACCACGCTCGACCCCGCCAACCGCTCGCTGCTGCGCGTCGAGGCCGAACAGGCCGACGTCGCGCACGAAATCTTCGAGCGGCTGATGGGCGACGAGGTCGAACCGCGGCGCGATTTCATCCAGACCAACGCGCTCAGCGTGGCCAATCTCGACGTCTGACCGCAATTACGGCGCAGCGTAACGCGGCCCGGCTTGCCACGGCGCGCCGGGCGCGGTTCTCTGCCGACAGAAAACAGGGGAGGATGTCATGCGGGCGCTTCTGGCCATGCTGATGCCGATGCTGCTGGCGTTTCCGGCCGCCGCGCAGGAGGTCGATAGCGATGACGATGTCGTCGTCGAGACCGAGGTCGCGACCGGGATGGCGAGCTATTACAGCCGCGAAATCGCGGGCAACCGCACCGCCAATGGCGAGCGGTGCGATCCGAACGACCTGACCGCGGCACACCGCACCCTGCCCTTCGGCAGCAAGGTGCGCGTGACGAACCAGTCGAACGGGCAGAGCGTGGTGGTGCGGATCAACGACCGCGGACCCTTCGGGCGCGGGCGGGTGATCGACATCAGCCATGCCGCGGCGAAAGAAATCGGCATGCACCGCAGCGGCACCGCGCGGGTGCGGCTGGCGCTGCTCGACGACTGAGGCGCGATACCGAGCGGACGGAGTGCCGGGCCGCAGGTGTCGGCCAAGTTTATTTCGCGCAAAGGCGCAAAGACACGAAGAAGGGGGGGGTTACGGCCGCAAGGCCGCTTCTTCATCTTCGTTCCGTCTTACCGTGACGTGAAGGGAATGAGGCCGCTTCGCGGTCGGCACGACATCTTCGTGCCTTTGCGCCTTCGCGCGAAACAAAAAATCCGGACCTGTCGGCCCCAACCGAAACCCTCTGCGCGCGCCCGTTATCAGTCGAACACCGACCAGCCGGCGGCATAAGCGAAATGTTCGAGGGCGATCGCGCCGACCAGCGACGTCCCAGCCTCGTTGAGGCCGGGCGACCAGACCGCGATCGAGCCCTGGCCGGGGGCGATGCAGAGGATGCCGCCGCCGACGCCGCTCTTGCCCGGCAGGCCGACGCGGAAGGCGAATTCGCCGCTGTTGTCGTAATGGCCACAGAGCATCATGATCGCGTTGATGCGGCGCGCACGGTGCGCTTCGAGCAATTGCTCGCCGGTGCGCGGGTCGCGGCCCTCCATCGCCAGGAACAGGCCGGCCTTGGCGAGCTGCGTGCAGCTCATCGCGATCGCGCATTGGCGGAAATAGACGCCGAGGGTCGTTTCGACAGGGTGCCGCAAATTGCCGAAGGCGTCCATGAAATGGGTGAGGCTGCGGTTGCGCGCGCCGGTCTCGGATTCGGAAAAAGCGACGTCGAGGTCGATCTCGACGCCCTCGTCGCCGGTGCGGGCGCGCATGAAGGCGAGGATTTCCTCGACCGTCGCGTCGAGGTCGCGGCCGTCGATCAGCCGGTCGGTGGTCGCGATCGCGCCGGCGTTGATGAAGGGGTTGCGCGGGACCCCCGCCTCGTTCTCGAGCTGGACGATCGAGTTGAACGCGCTGCCCGAGGGTTCGCGGCCGACGCTGTCCCACAGCGAACTGCCGACGCGGCGCAAGGCCAGCGCCAGCGTGAAGACCTTCGACACCGACTGGATCGAGAAGGCCACTCCGGCGTCGCCCGCGGTGTGGAGCGTGCCGTCGGGGAGCGCGAGCGCCATGCCGAAGCGGTTCGGGTCGACCTTCGCCAGCGCCGGGATATAGTCGGCCACCTTGCCTTGGCCGCGGTGCGGCAGCGCGATTTCATAGGCTTCGGCGAGGCAGCGGGCGAGGTCGGTCATGGCCTTATCCCTAGCAACTTCATTCGCGATTGCATGTATTTTCATTTTTGCGAAAATATTTTATGATTGAGAAATCATAGGCGAATCGGAGAGCGATCATGGCAGAGCAAACGCGCGGCAAAGGGCTTTCGAGCGCCGTCTGTTACCAGGACAGCAAAGCGGCCTTCCGCTGGCTGGAAGCAGCGTTCGGCTTCGAGCCTTTGTTCGTGCTGCTCGATGCCGAGGGCAATCTGGCGCATAGCGAGATGGGCTATGGCGGATCGACGATCATGGTCGGCAACGAATGGTCCGACGACCACAAGAGCCCCAAATCGCTCGGCGGCAAGAACACGCAGACGGTGCATGTCCAGCTCGCCGTCGGCGAGGATATCGACGCGCATTGCGAGGTCGCGCGCGCCGCGGGGGCCGACATCATCCAGGAGCCCGAGACGCAATTCTACGGCGACCGCAGCTACCGCGCCAAGGATCTTGAGGGGCATATCTGGACTTTCGGCGTCACGGTGGAGGCGAAGACGGCGGAGCAATGGGACGCCGAAGGCGGCTTCACGACCAAGACGCGGCTCGACGATTGAACGCCGGACGATCGAGCGAGGCGGTCGACCGCGTCTTCGCCGCGCTCGCCGACCCGAAACGGCGGCGCGCGGTCGAGCTGCTCGGGCGGCGCCCGCACAGCGCGGGCGAACTCGCCCATGCGCTCGGGCTCGCGCCGCCCGCGATGAGCCGGCACCTGCGCGCGCTCAAGGAGGGCGGGCTGGTCGAGGACAGTTACCTCCGCTTCGACGCGCGGGTGCGCATCTACCGGCTGAAGGACGGCGCGACCGCCGAGCTCAAGCAATGGCTCGCCGACACCGAGGCGCTCTGGTCAGACCAGCTGGCGGCGTTCAAGGCGCATGTGGAGCGCGGGGCGTGAGCGCGGCGGTGATCGTCGCGCTGCGCGTCGCGGCCTCGCCGGCGCGCGCGTTCGAGGTGTTCACGCGCGAGATCGGGCTGTGGTGGCGCAGCCATCCGCTGTTCGCCCTGTCGCGGCAGGGCGACGGCGAACTGCGCTTCGATCCCGAGGGCCCCGGCGGGCGGCTGGTCACGCGCTTCGCCGACGGGCGTGAGTGGGAGATCGGCACGGTGCATCGCTGGGAGCCCGGCGAGCTTCTGGCGTTCGGCTGGCGGCTGCCGAGTTTCAGGACGGAGCAGACGACCGAGGTCGAGGTGCGGTTCGAGGCGGTCGGCGCCGAGACGCGCGTGACGGTCGAACATCGCGGCTGGGAAACGATCCCGCAGAAGCATGTCGCGCGCCACGGCTTCGAGCTGATGTTGTTCCAGCGGCGGCTGGGCGAGCATTGGCGCGGGTTGCTGGGGAAGGTGGGGGAGCGGGTTTAGGAAAGCACCGGGCCCAAGGATCGGAGCTCCCCATCTCCGTTCGTGTCGAGCGAAGTCGAGACACGCGACGGCACGCGCTCGTCATGGGTGTCTCGACTTGGCTCGACACGAACGGGATTTATAGGGCGGTGTTTGAGCCCCCGCCCGAAACGCCCCTCTAATTCGCCGCTTCGACCTTCGCCTGCGCCTTGGCCATCGCCTCGATCGTCCGGTCCGCGCTCGCGAAGAGCGTCGGCTGGCGGTCGCGGAAGGCGGCGCAGGTGGCGATGTCGGGGGCGAAGACATCCTTCTTGCCCTCGGCGCGCGCGATCACCGCGTCGGCGTCGGCGAGCGCCTCTTCGGCCTCGTACAAAGTCTTCAGCGTCTTCGCGTCGAAATTGTCGTCGGGCTTGTTTTCGGCGAGCGCGAGCATGATCATATAATATTGCAGGAAATGCCGCTCGGCGATCAACTTCGCTTCGCTGTCCTGCGGCAGTCTTTTGCTGGTCACCTGATAGACCGCCGCGCAGCGCAGCATGCCGGCGAGCTTCATCACGGGCTCCTCGGCAGCGACCGGCAGCGGGAACAGCAGCGCCAGCGCGGCGCTCGCGGCCAGCGTGGATTTGAACATGGGCATCCTTCCGATGGATGCGACCCCCGAGGGGTTATCGCGGGTTTTGCGGGGGTTGTCGATGGGGTGGTTGTTCCCCCCGCGCCTGCCGGAGGGGAGAAAGGCTTGTCGCCCTGCCCATGGCGCGCCACATCTGCCCTATGCCGCTGCCCGCCCCTTTCACCGACTGGTTCGCCGCGCGCGGGTGGCGGGTGCGGCGGCATCAGGCCGATATGCTCGCGGCGGCGGCGCGCGGCGAGCATGCTTTGCTCGTCGCGGCGACGGGGGCGGGGAAGACGCTCGCGGGGTTCCTGCCGACGCTCGTCGATCTGGCCGCCAACCCGTCGGACCGGTTGCACACGCTTTACGTGTCGCCGCTCAAAGCGCTCGCCGCCGACGTCGAGCGCAATCTGACCGTGCCGATCGAGGAAATGGGGCTCGCGATCAGCGTCGAGAGCCGCAGCGGCGATACCAGTTCGGACAAAAAGGCGCGCCAGCGCAGCCGGCCGCCGAATATCCTGCTCACCACCCCCGAATCGCTGTCGCTGCTGCTCTCTTATCCCGACAGCTTCACGATGTTCGCCGATTTAAAGACCGTGGTGATCGACGAGATCCACGCCTTTGCGCCGGGCAAGCGCGGCGATCTGCTGAGCCTTGCGCTGGCGCGGCTCCAGCAAATCGCCCCCGCGATGCGCCGCGTCGGGCTGTCGGCGACGATCGCCGATCCCGCGCAATATGCCGACTGGCTGGCGCCCGAGGCGGCGGGCGAGACGGTGACGATCGTGACCGGCGAGGTCGGGGCCGATCCCGACATTTCGATCCTGCTGCCCGAGGGCGCGGTACCCTGGGCGGGGCATTCGGGGCGCTATGCGGTGCACCAGGTGATGGAAGTCGTCGCGGCGAACCGCACGACGATCATCTTCTGCAACACGCGCGGGCTGGCCGAGCTGATCTTCCAGGAATTGTGGAAGGTCAACGACCTGTCGCTGCCGATCGCGATCCATCATGGCAGCCTCGACCGCGAAGCGCGGCAGCGCGCCGAAGCGGCGATGGCGGAGGGGCGGCTGCGCGCGCTGGTCGCGACGTCGAGCCTCGACCTCGGGCTCGACTGGGGCGACGTCGATTGCGTGATCCAGATGGGGGCGCCCAAGGGGAGCTCCCGGCTGCTCCAACGCATCGGGCGCGCCAACCACCGGCTCGACGAACCGAGCAAGGCGCTGATCGTGCCGGGCAACCGCTTCGAATATCTCGAGGCGCAAGCTGCGCTCGATGCGGTCGAGGCGGGCGAGCGCGACGCCGATCGTTTCCGCCCCGGCGCGCTCGACGTGCTGGCGCAGCATGTCATGGCGCTCGCCTGCGCGGCGTCGTTCGACGAGGGCGAGCTGCTCGAGGAGATCCGCTCGGCGGCGCCCTATCGCTGGATCAACGCCACGACCTTCTCGCGGCTGCTCGGCTTCGTGCGCGACGGAGGATATGCGCTCAGAAGCTACGACCGCTTTCGCCGGCTGGCACCAGACGGACCCGGGCGCTGGCGGATCGCGCATCCCCGATTGGCGGCGCAGCACCGGCTCAACGCCGGGATCATCGTCGATGCGCCGACGCTCGACGTGCGCTTCAAGAACGGGCGCCGCCTGGGGAGCGTCGAGGAATATTTCGCGAGCACGCTCAGCCCCGGCGACACCTTCGCCTTTGCCGGGCTCAGCCTCGAGGTCGAGGCGATCCGCGATACCGACCTGCTGGTGCGCGCGACGACGCGGCCCGCACGCATCCCCAGCTATGTCGGCGCGCGCATGGCGCTGACGACGCGGCTCGCCGACCGGGTGCGGACCTTCCTCGCCGAGCCCGAGAGCTGGGGGCGCTTTCCCGAAGATGTGCGTTTCTGGCTGGAGATGCAGCAGCTGCGATCGGTGCTGCCGCGGCCGGGCGAATTGCTGGTCGAGACCTTTCCGCACGAGGGCAATCATTATCTCGTCGCCTATCCCTTCGAGGGGTGGAATGCGCACCAGTCGCTGGGCATGCTGATCTCGAAGCGCATGGAGCGCGCGGGATTGCAGCCGCTGGGCTTCGTCGCGTCGGACTATGCGCTGGCGATCTGGTCGCTCAAGCCGGTGACCGATCCCGCCGCGTTGTTCGACGCCGCGATCCTCGAGGACGAGTTCGTCGAATGGGTCGAGGGGTCGCACCTCCTGAAGCGCGCGTTCCGCGAAGTGGCGGTGATCGGCGGGCTGATCGAGCGCCAGCACCCGGGCAAGCGCAAGACGGGCAAGCAGGTCACTTTCTCGACCGACCTGATCTTCGACGTGCTGCGCAAATACGAGCCCGACCATCTATTGCTCGAGGCCGCCTGGGCCGATGCGCGCGAGCGGCTGACCGATGTGGTGCGGCTCGGCGACCTGCTCGACCGCGCGGCGGGGACGATGCTGCACCGGCGGCTCGAGCGGATCAGCCCGCTCGCGGTGCCGGTGCTGGTGCTGATCGGGCGCGAAAATGTCGCCGCGGCGGATATCGACGACGCGCTGCTGGGCGAACTGGCCGACGAGCTGGCGGAAGCGGCGATGGGGGGTTGAGGGAAGAGGATCGAGTACGAGCGAACACAGCGACGAAGACGCCGTGCGCCGATGTTGGTGAGATTGATTTCGCGCAAAGACACGAAGATGTCGTGCTGGCCGCGAAGCGGCCTTATTCCTCCGACCTCGTTAATGGATCGACGTCGACGAGAAGGCGGCCTGTCGGCCGCGAACGGCCCTCTTCGTGCCTTTGTGTCTTTGTGCGAAACAAAATCACGCCCCATCGGCCTCGAACAACGCTTGCTGAGCCCGCCGTCCAGACGTCCGCTCCCCACCCCAACACCGCCGGCTATCCGCACACGAAAAAGGGCGGCGCAAGGGCCGCCCTTCGGGATCGCATCGATCGCCGCTTTCGCGGGATGACACATTTCCGGCCCGCACGCGTTCAGCGCACGGGGAAATGCATCACTTGATCTTGGCTTCCTTGAACTCGACATGCTTGCGCACGACGGGGTCATATTTGCGCTGCGCCATCTTCTCGGTCATCGTGCGCGGGTTCTTCTTGGTGACATAGAAGAAGCCGGTGTCGGCGGTGCTCACGAGCTTGATCTTGACGGTCGTCGGCTTGGCCATGGCCCTGTTCCTCGAAAATTTGACGCAGAAACCGGTGGCGGTCGCGGCGCGCGGGACGGTTAGCCCCGACTGATGGTGTGAAAAACAACAGGGCAGCGCGCAAGCACGCCGCCCCCGATAAGCGCGCGCCTCTGACGGGATTCGGCGCTTATGTCAAGCGAAACGAACGAACGACGGCCGGTGTCAGGTGCGCAGCCGCCGTCCGCCCGGGGAGAGTCAGGCGTTGCGGATTTCGAACCGCACCGTCATCTCCTTCCAGCTTTCCTCGGCCACCCCGCCGCGCGTCGCGGGCTTGAAACGCCATTTGGCGAGCGCGCGCCGCTTGGTCGCCTCGAAAAAGCCCGGGCTGTCGGTGCTGACCAGCTCGACCTGCTTCACCTTGCCGTCGGCACCGATCAGCACGCGAACCTTTGCCACGCCCTCGATCCCCTCGCGCTGTTCGCGCGGCGGATAGTCGGGCTGGAAGACCGAAAGATAGCGATCGTCGAGCTTTGCGAGCACCAGCTTGGGCGGCGGCGCGGGCGGCGTCTCGGGAACCGAGACCGGCCCCGGATCGGCGGTCGGCTGCACGGGGAACGTCGGAAGGACCGGCACGATCAACTCGCTGATCGGCTGGGTCGGAACGACGGGCGCGGTCGAGGTCAGCACGCTCTGCGGCGGCAGGGCCTGATCGGTCGGTTCGGGCGGCGGCGGCGGGGGCTTCGGCAGGGTGATCAGCGTACCCTCCATCGGATCCAGCTTGGGCTTGGCTTCGATGATCATCGGCGACAGCGCCACCGCGACGAGCAGCGCCGCGGGCAGGCCGATCGCGATCGCGGCGGCGGCGGGGCGATGCCCGGCGCCGGGGTTGTAACCGCCGCGCTGCAACAGGTCGGGCCCGGCGGGCACCGCGCTGCGGCGCGCCGACAGGACGGACGAAAGCATCGGTATCAGGGTCATGGCCTCTCTCCTTGCCGTGAGCGACCCCGGGCCGCCGCGCTTGTGCTGCTATCCGGCCAGGTCGGAATGATGTGATATTATAACATCACCAAGATTGTCAAGCGCAAAGGTCGGCAAGGCGTGACAGCAAGAAAGACCTAGGCCGAAAGCCGCGACACCGCCTGATCGTGCGCGATCAGCGGCAGCAGTTCGGCCATGTCGGGGCCATGGTCGCGGCCGGTGAGCGCGCGGCGGAGCGGCAGGAACAGCGCGCGGCCCTTCGCGCCGGTCGCGTCCTTCACCGCGCCGGTGAGTGTGTGCCAGGGGTCGGCGCCCCAGTCGATGCCGGGGGCGGCAGCCGCGGCGGCATCGAGCACGGCGCGATCCTCGGCCGCCACCGGCGGCGGCGCGAAGGGGCCATCGAACACCGCGACCCAGTCGGCGGCTTCGGCGATGGTCATCAGGTTCGGGCGAATCGCGTGCCAGCGCGCGGCGTCGATCGCGGCGGGCAGCCGGGCGGCGACGTCGCCATGGTCCAGCTGGTGCACGATCTTCTGGTTGAGCAGCGCCAGCTCGGCCTCGTCGAAACGCGCGGGCGCGCGGCCGAAATGGGCGAAGTCGATCGTGTCGATCAGCGGCGCGGCGGTGGTGACGGGCTCGACCGGGTCGCTGGTGCCGAGCCGCGCGAGCAGCGCGACGAGCGCGACGGGTTCGATCCCCTGTTCGCGCAAGGCCTCCATGCCGAGCGAGCCCAGCCGCTTCGACAATTTGCCCTCGGTCCCGACGAGCAGCGCCTCATGTGCAAATGCGGGGGGCGCCGCGCCGAGTGCGCCGAACATCTGGATCTGCGCCGCGGTGTTCGACACATGGTCCTCGCCGCGCACGACATGGCTGATCCCCATCGCGATATCGTCGATCACGCTGGGCAGCAGATAGAGCCAGCTGCCGTCGGCGCGGCGCACCACGGGGTCGGACATGGTCTTCGGCTCGAAATGCTGCGGACCGCGCACGAGGTCGGTCCACTCGATCGGCGCGTCATGGTCGAGGCGGAAGCGCCAGTGCGGCGCCACGCCTTCGGGCACCGGGGCACCCTCGGGCTTGCGCTCGTAGACCGGCGGCAGCCCGCGCGACAGCAGCACCTTGCGGCGGATGTCGAGCTCCTCGGGCGTCTCGTAACAGGCGTAGACGCGCCCCGCCGCCTTCAGCTTGTCGAACTCGGCCTCGTAGAGTGCGAAGCGCGCCGACTGGCGCTCCTCGCCGTCGATATCGAGCCCGAGCCAGGCGAGATCGGCGCGAATGCCCGCGACATGTTCCTCCTTCGAACGCTCGAGGTCGGTGTCGTCGATGCGCAGCAGGAAACGCCCGCCATGCCGGCGCGCCCACAGCCAGTTGTGGAGCGCGGTGCGGATATTGCCGACGTGGAGGCTGCCGGTCGGCGAGGGAGCGAAACGCGTGGTGACGGTCATGGCCGCGCCTATAGCCGCAATGATCGCGGCGTGGCGACCATCAACTTGCGCGAGCCGGCCGTACGGTTAACCGCTTCTTCGCGCTTTGCCGCTAGCCCGGTGCGATGGAGGGTGAAACGAGGGGATGGCGCTCGCGGCTTTGGCCGCGCGTACCGGCGGCGGTTGCCGACGAGCTGGCGCTCGCCCGCGTCGCGCGGCTGCAGGTGCTGGTGCCGCTCCTCTATGCCACGCTGATCGCGGTCGTCGCGGTCGCGATGCTCGCCGCGGCGGGCGAGGCGCATTGGCTGATCCGTTACGGCATGCCGCTCACCGCGATTGCCGTCTCGGCCGTGCGGCTCGTCCACTGGCTGCGCAGCCGGTCGCGGCCGATGACCGCCGCCACTGCGCGGTGCCTGATCTCGCGCCTCGCGCTGATCGCGGTGCCGATCGCCGCGCTGTGCAGCGTGTGGACCGCGGCGAGCTGGCTGCTCTCCGAACCCGGCCAGCGCAGTTATTATCCGATGTTCATGGTGATGGGCACGCTGACCACCGCCTTCTGCCTCGCCTCGGTGCGCGGCGCGACGCTCGCGGTGCTCGGCGCCGGGCTAACCCCCGTCGTCGTGTCGCTGCTCGTCACCGGCAACCGCATGGACCAGATCGCGGTCGCGATCATCCTGCTCGCGGTCCTGTTCCTGATCCGGCTGGTGTCCGACCAGCATGCGCAGCAGGTCGAAATGCTGCTGCTCCGCCGCCGCCTGCAACGCCAGGCGATGACCGATCCGCTGACCGGGCTGGCCAACCGCCGCGCGCTGCACATGGCCGCCGACGAGATTTTCGCCGAGGGCGGCGCAGGTGCTGCACTGGTCCTGCTCGACCTCGACGGGTTCAAGCCGGTCAACGACCGCCACGGCCACGCCGCAGGCGACCGGCTGCTGATCGCGATCGGCGGCCGCCTGCGCGCGCATGCGGGCGAGGGCGCGACCGTCGCACGCATCGGCGGCGACGAATTCGCGATATTGCTGCCCGAATGCGACGCCACCACGCTCGACGTGCGCGCGAGCGCGCTGCTCGCTGCGCTGGCGCCGCCCTTCCCCATCGACGGCCAGCCGATCCGCATCGGCGCCACCGCCGGGCTCGCCTCGGCGCCCGCCGACGGCGTCAACCTGCTCGAGCTGATGCGCGCCGCCGACGCCGCGCTCTACGCCGCCAAGCCCGCGCGCGATGCCGCGCCGGTCAGTGCAGCGTCGTCGCCGCCGCTGCCGACCGCGGCGGCCACCAGGCCCAGGCGATCGCGAGCAGTGCGGCGATAAGCAGCACGCTATATTCGACCCCGTTGCGCCCCGCGCCGACGACGAACCAGCCCGCGGGCAGATGCACGAGGATCGCGCCGAGCGTCAGGATCGCGGCATGGCCGAGCGCGGCGAGGCTGGTCCAGCGGCGGGTCAGCATCAGCGCGGGGCCGACAAGCTCGTACAGCGTCACCGCCATCGCCCAGCCATAGCCATAGGGAAAGCCGATGCTGTCGAGCCACGTCCCGAAGGGCTCAACCAGCCCCATCGTTAGCCGGTAGACGCCGTGGATCAGGATCAGCAGCGCGACGGCGATGCGCAGCGCCTCCATCGCGGTCGCCGCGCGCGCGGGCGGCACAGCTTCTCCCAGCAAGGCCATTCGTCTCTCCTCCTTTTTTGGCGCGTCACCCCGTCCGGAAACCGTGGGTGATCGGATAGCGGCGGTCGCGGCCGAAATTGCGCGTCGAGAGCTTGACCCCCGGCGGCGCCTGACGGCGCTTGTACTCGGCGATCGCCAGCAGCCGTTCGATGCGCGCCACGGCGTCGCGGTCGAAGCCATATTTCGCGACGACGTCGTCGACGCTCTTTTCCTCCTCGACGAGCATGTGGAGCATGCGATCGAGATCGACATAGGGCGGCAGGCTGTCCTCGTCCTTCTGGTCGGGGCGCAGCTCGGCGCTCGGAGGTTTGGTGATGATGGTGTCGGGCATTACCGGGGTCACCGGGTTGCGCGACAGCCGCGGGATGTTTTCGTTGCGCCATTTCGCCAGCGCGAAGACGGTCATCTTGTACGCATCCTTCAGCGGGTTGTAGCCACCCGCCATGTCGCCATAGATGGTCGCGTAACCGACGCTCATCTCGCTCTTGTTGCCCGTCGTCAGCAGCATCGGGCCGAATTTGTTGCTGAGCGCCATCAGCGTCACGCCGCGGATGCGCGACTGGACATTTTCCTCGGTCGTATCGACGTTCCGGTCGGCGAAGCTGCCCTCCAGCATCACGTCGAAGGCGTCGACCGCGGGGGCGATCGGAATCGTGTCGAGACGGCAGCCGATCATCGTGGCGCAGCCCGCGGCATCGTCGAGGCTCGCCTGCCCGGTAAAGCGGCTCGGCAGCATCACGCACCACACCTTGTCGGGGCCGAGCGCGTCGGCGGCGATCGCGGCGCAGATCGCCGAATCGATCCCGCCCGACAGCCCGAGCACCACGCCCGGGAAACGGTTGCGCTCGACATAGTCGCGCAGGCTCAGGATCATCGCGCTGTAGATGTCGGCGGGATGCGCCTCCCACTCGGCGATCGCACCGGGGGTGCAGGTCCAGCCCGCTGTACCCTTCGTCCAGTGCGTGATGCGCTCCTCGGGCTCCCAGTCGGTCAGCCGGTGCGCCGTCGTCCCGTCGCCGTTCAGCACGAAGGAGCAGCCGTCGAACACGATCTCGTCCTGCCCGCCGATGCGGTTGAGGAAGAGCACCGGCAGGCCGGTTTCGGCGACGCGCGCCGCGAAGACCTGCGTCAGCCGCCTTTCGTCCTTGTCGATCTCATAGGGGCTGCCGTTGACCGAGATCAGCAGCTCGGCGCCCTGCGCCGCCAGATGCCGGCACACCGTCGGCAGCCAGCCGTCCTCGCAGATCGGCAGGCCTAGCTTCACCCCGCGCCACTCGACCACGTCGGGCAACGGGCCGGGGGCAAAGATGCGTTTCTCGTCGAAGGTGCCGTAATTGGGCAGTTCGTGCTTGCGTCGCTTGGCGACGATCCGGCCGCCATCGAGCAGGGCGACGATATTATAGAGGCTGCCCGCCTCCCATTCGACCGAGCCGACGAGCATCGCGGGGCCGCCGTCGGCGGTCTCGGCGGCGAGGTCGGCGAGGATACTGGCGGCGCGCTCGGCGAGCGCGGGCTTGAGCACCAGATCCTCGGGCGGATAGCCGATCAGCTGGAGCTCGGGATAGAGGATCAGGTCGACGCCCGGGTGGCGTGCGCGGACGGCGCGCATCGCGTCGGCATTGGCGGCGAGGTCGCCGACCATCTGGGTCATCTGGGCAAGGACGATGGAGAGCTGATCGGTCATGCACCGGCTTTAGGACCAACCACCCCCGCCGTTCAACCGAAGAGAAGCGCCCACAGCGTCCGCCCCGGCGCCATTGCGAAAAAGCCCGCCGCGAGCAGCCCGAAATAGACACCGCGCATCGTCTTGAGATGGCGGTCGATCTGGCCGCTCCGCGCGAACCAGATAGCGCGCGGCAGCTGCACGAGGGTCAGCACCGAAAAGAGGTGGATCGGGCCGATGCCGCCGGTGATCGTGCGGATCCAGAAGCTGTCGATCGCGGTGACGATCATCAGCAGCGCCCAGACGCGCCCGCCGATCCGGTGCGCGGCATCGCCCTTGACCGGGCGCCACAGCAGCCAGGCGCCGAGCGGCAGCGCGGGGATGACCGTCGCGAGGTGGAGCTGGATCGCCCAGGCGGGGGTGCGATAATCCGATTGCCCCATGAGCGAGCGAACGACCAGCGCCGCGACGATCGCCGCGAGGACGATGAACGCGGTGGCGCCGATGCGGCGGAGGTTGGCGGTGCGAAGGGGCTTGGCGATGGCGGCGGTCATGGTGAAATCCCTGTCGGTCGAAACGATGCCCCTTCCCTGCCCCGCCGCCGTTCGCCGGCAAGCAAGGCTTCGCAAAAGCGGCGGATTTCTTCGCAAAACGGGGTGTTTCGCCGATTGACGCTTCGTGAAATGGCAGACACAAGCGCGGCATGGCGAAGCGGCTGACGATCGAATTGCTGGTGATGGTGGCGCTGGGGCTGCTGATCGGGCTGCTCGGCCCCTTCGGCACCTTTGCCGCGCCGCCGGCGCAGCGGATGCTGAGCTGGGTGATCTGGCTGCTCGCGGGCTATGCGCTGTTCCGCCCGACCGGAATCGTCGCGAGCTGGCTGTGCGAGGCGACGGGCATGCCGCGCTTCGCCGGCACCCTGCTCGCGCTCGTCGTCGCGAGCGTGCCGCTGACGCTGATCATCACGATGATGGCGATGCGCCTGGATTTCGCCGCCGCGCTGCGCTGGCCGGGCTTCTGGACCATGTATCTCTACATCCTCGTCGTCGCGGCGGTGGTGTCGATCGCGATGGGCGCGGTGTTCGGGAGGGAAGCCGCCGCCCCCGACGCCGGGGCGCCGGGGCGCGAACCGCCGGCTCCTGCGCCGACGCCCCCCGAACCGGCGCCTGCGCCCGAACCCGCCGCGCCGACCCTGCCGCTACCGCCCGGCTTCGGTCCGGTGCACGCGCTGAAGGGCGAGGATCATTATGTCCGCGTGATCGGCGAAGGCCGCGAAGAGCTGATCCTGATGCGCATGCGCGACGCGATCGAGCGGCTGGGCGATGCCGAAGGGCTGCGCATCCATCGCAGCTGGTGGGTCGCGAAAAGGGCCGTCGTTTCGGTGCGCCGCGAGGGCCGGACGGCGGTGATCGTGCTGGCGGGCGGCCACGAAGCGCCCGTCGCGCGCGACATGATGCCCGCGCTGCGCGCGGCGGGATGGCTTTAGGCCTTCCCCTTCGCGCCCGTGCTGGCTAAGGGGCGCGCAATCCATCCCGCGCGAAAGGGCTCGCACCCCATGAAATTGATCTCCGGCAACAGCAACCTGCCGCTGGCCCGCGCCATCGCCGACTATCTCGAGCTGCCGCTGACCGACACCAGCGTGCGCCGCTTCGCCGACGAGGAAGTCTTCGTCGAGATCCACGAAAATGTCCGCGGTCAGGATGTCTTCGTCGTCCAGCCGACCAATTTCCCGGCGAACGACAATCTGATGGAGCTGCTGATCATCAACGACGCGCTGCGCCGCGCCTCCGCAAAGCGCATCACCGCGGTCGTCCCCTATTTCGGCTATGCCCGCCAGGACCGCAAACCCGGCCCGCGCACGCCGATTTCGGCGAAGCTCGTCGCCAATCTGATCACCACATCGGGCGCCGACCGCGTGCTCGCGATCGACCTGCACGCCGGGCAGATCCAGGGTTTCTTCGACATCCCGACCGACAATCTCTACGCCGCCCCGGTGATGAGCGCCGACATCCAGGCGCGCTTCGGCGGCAAGAACCTGATGGTCGTGTCGCCCGACGTCGGCGGCGTGGTGCGCGCGCGCGCGCTCGCCAAGCGCCTCGACAACGCCCCGCTGGCGATCGTCGACAAGCGCCGCGAGCGTGCCGGCGAATCCGAGGTGATGAACATCATCGGCGACGTGAAGGGCCGTTTCTGCATCCTGATCGACGATATCGTCGATTCGGCGGGCACGCTTTGCAACGCCGCGGGCGCGCTGAAGGCCGCGGGCGCCGAGGGCGTCGTCGCTTATTGTACGCACGGCGTGCTGTCGGGCGGCGCGGTCGCGCGCGTCGAGGCGAGCGAGCTCACCGAGCTGGTGATCACCGATTCGATCCAGCCGACCGACGCGGTCAACGACAGCAAGAAGGTCCGCGCGCTGACCGTCGCGCCGCTGCTGGGCGAGGCGATCAAGCGCATCGCCGACGAAACGAGCGTCTCCTCGCTCTTCGACTGATGAGCCGCAACCCGCCCTTCATCCAGGTGACGCCCTTCCTCGGGGTCGCCGCGATGGAGCCTGCGCTCGCCTTCTACCGTGATATCCTCGGCTTCACCGTCTTCGTGCATAGCGGCGGTTACGCCTATATCGAGCGCAATCGGATCGCCTTCCGGCTGCTGCAGCTCGAAGACGGCGCGCATAATCCGCCGGGGTGCGGCCACGCCTATGTCGATGTCGCCGATGCGCAGGCGCTTTTCGGCGCGCTACACGCGGCGCTCGACACCCTGCCCGAGGGTCGCTGGGGCCCGCCGCGCGACCATGCTTATGGCCAGCGCGAATTCTGGGTGCGCGACCCCGACGGCAATCTGATCACTTTCGGCGAGGGCATCGGGCTCAACGCCGGCCAATGGGACTATCGCCGCTGACATGTCGCTTTCCTCCGATCTCGCGCTCGCCAACCGCCTCGCCGACGCCGCCGGCGCCGCGATCCGTCCGCTGTTCCGCGCGGCGTGCCAGTCCGAGGCCAAGGCCGACGCCTCGCCGGTGACCGAGGCCGACCGCGGCGCCGAGGCCGTCATGCGCAGCCTGCTGGCCGCCGAGGCGCCGCGCGACGGCATCATCGGCGAGGAGTTCGGCAGCGAGCGACCCGAAGCGTCGCGCCAATGGGTGCTCGACCCGATCGACGGCACGGTCAGCTTCATGGCCGGCCGCCCGATCTTCGGCACGCTGATCGCGCTGCTGCAGGACGGCTGGCCGATCCTCGGCATCATCGACCAGCCGATCGCGGGCGAACGCTGGGTCGGCGCGATGGGGCAGCCGACCCTGTTCAACGGCAAGCCGGCGCGCACGCGGACCTGCCGCGAACTGGCCGACGCCGTGCTCGCGACCACCGGCCCGCAATATTTCAGCGACCACGACGGCGAGCATTTCATGGCGCTCGCCGCGCAGACCGCGCACAAGCGCATGGTCTTCGGCGGCGACTGCTACAACTACGGCCTGCTCGCGAGCGGGCATATCGACCTGGTGGTCGAGGCCGGGCTGAAGCTCCACGATTTTGCCGCGCTGGTCCCCGTCGTCGAGGGCGCGGGCGGCACGATGTGCGACTGGAACGGCGATCCCCTCAACGCCGACAGCAGCGGCCATGTCATTGCGCTGGGCGACCCGGCGCGGCTCGAGGATGTCGTCGAGGGGCTGGCGTGTCACCACTGAGCCGAGTAGCGCTGACGGTCGCTGCGACGACGATGCTCAGCACTCCGGCTTGGGCCGAGGTGAGTGACAAGGAAGCCAGTGTCGCCGATATCTGGATATACGCGGTATCGATCGCTGCGCTGGCAATCATCGCGGGGGCTTGGCGGCGTTGGGCCGGGATAAGCTTCTGGATATTCGGCGCTGTTTTGGCGGTCGGTCCGATCCTCGAATGGCATGATCCCCATGTCGGTCCCGCCATCGCGCGCGAAATGGGTACGGATTATGGCGCTCACGCCTACGCCGCGCTCGTCGTCGCCATTGTCCTGCCGGCCGCGATGCTGATGATGCGCCGGGCCGAGCGTTAGAAAATCCCGAGGAACTTCTTGCGCTGTTCCTTCTTGCTCTCGGCGCTCTGCTTGCCGTCCTCGGACTTGGCGGTCGTGCCCTTGCCGACGTCGTCGCGCGGCTTGCCCTTGCTCGTGCGCTGCGCCGCCGCGGTCGCGCCCGCGAGCACCGGGCCGCACTGCGCAGCCTTGGCATCGCCGGGGTCGATGAAGGGGACGACCGCAGCGACCGGCGTCGCGAACACCCCGAGGCCCAGCGCCGCACCCGCGCGGCCGAGCAGCTGGTCGCTGATCGGGTCGATCGTCGGCGCCGCAAAATAGCCGCCGACGCCGACCGGTGACTGGCCCGAAAAGAGGCTGAAGGTCTTGCCGTCGGCGCGCACCGCCATGTCGATCGCCTCCGAACGGAAGGAGAAGCCGCCGCGGCCGAGCATCACATTCTTCTGCGTGTCGATCAGGATCGGGTCGGCCGCCGCGACCCCGCCGCGCACGGTGAAAGCGATGACCCCGCAATTGACCTCGACCGGCTTCTTCAATTTGTCCTGGAACATCTTCTGCACGAAGGTGCCGATGTCGAGTTCGGCGAGCTGGATGTTGCGCGTCCAGAAGGTGCCCTGCGGCAGCACGAAGGCGATGCGCCCGTTCGAGGTCGCGAGCGACTGGCGCACGCTGTCGCCGTAACCGACCATCTTGATCCGACCGCTGACCGTGCCCGTCGTCCCCGATTCCTCGGTCCCGAAGCGCGCGAGCAAAGTGCCGAGCCGCGTCGGCGACAGGCGGATGTCATATTCGGTGCGCACCCGCGCGGGGCGCGTGTCGATCGCGATGTCGCTTTTGACCGTGCCGCCCGCGACGACGAAGTTGAATGGTTTCAGCTCCATCAGTCCGTTCTTGAGCCCGAGCGTCAGGTCGACATTGCTGATCGGGAAGCTTTCGGCGCGCACTTTCGTGACGCGATACCGCACATCGGCATCGAAGCGCTTGAGCGCCTCGACGCGCAGCGGCGCGTCGGGCAGCACGCGCGGGCGACCGTTCACGTTCTGCACCGTGCCGCTGGTGCCCATCGCATCGAGCCGCCGCGGATCGTAGCCCACAAAGGGCCCGGCATCGATGATGTTGAGCGAGCGCGTGACGAGATCGGCTTCGAGGTAGAGCCTTCCCTTGGGCTGGCTGACCGCGAGCGAGCCCGAAAGGTCGCTGTCGCCGAACACGCCCTTGAGGCCCGTCAGCTTCCAGACCCGGCCCTCATAGGTCAGCGCCGAAGTGACGCGATAGGCACGCGTGTCGGGGATCGCGACGCCGAGGAAATCGAAGATGCGCGACAGGTTTGCGCCGCGCGCCTGCAATTTGAGGTCGGCGCCTTCGAGCTCGGTCGGCCCCGGCAGCGTGCCCGACAGGTCGAGCGTGTTGCCGAGCCCCTCGGCGTGCAGCCGCAGCGTATTATTGCCGCCGGCGATCGTCTCGTTGGGCGAGGTCAGCCCGCCCGACAGGATGAAGGGCTGGCCGCGCATCCTGCCGCGTCCCGAAAAGCCGATCGCATCGTCGATCCGCGTGTCGGTCGCGCGTACCGTGTTGATGTCGATATCGGCGAACAGACGGAGCAAGGGGTCGCGATAGGACAGGCTGCTGCCGGTGAGCGCGGCGCGGCGGATCTGCGGCAGTTCAAGCGGCTGCGGCGGGCGGTTGGGGTCGCCGAAGGTCCAGCTGTTGCGCCTGTTCCCCGCATCCCATTCGAGCGCCACGCGCGCGCCGTCGAGATCGATATAACGGATGATCCGGTTCCCGAAGATCAGCGGCAGCGTTGCGAGCCGCGCATCGACCTTCTTCGCGGTGAAAAACTGCTTCTCGCGCGCCCAGGCCGGGTTGGCGACACTGATGTCCTCGGCGTAGAATTTGACGTTGAAGGGCGCGAAATAGAGCTGGAAATCGCCGCCCACCTCTACCTGCCGTTCGAGCTGCGAACTCGCGATGCTCTCGAACGGGCCTTTCAGGAAACGCCCCTTGGTGATGAAGAGAATCAGCCAGATCGCGAACAGGGTGAGCAGCACGATCGCCACAGCGCGCACCGCGATACGCAGCGGACGCGGGCGCTTTGCCAGCCAGCCGGGGGTCCAGGCGGTGCGCGCCCAGCGTTTCGGCCGCGCACTCCAGTGCGAATCGCTCTCCGCACCGCTGGCTTGGGCAGTGGAACCGGCCGCCGGGGCCATCGGACCGGAGCGCATGTCCATGGAAGGACAATCCGCCGTTCACCACATCGTTCCTTTTTGCGCCGAATCGCTTGCTTTTCCGCGCCCGCGCCGCTAAGCGCGCCGCTTCCGATTGTACCGGCTGGCTGAAAGGGCTGCCAGGCCGATACGCAAACGGACTTCAAAAGGAGACCAAAATGCCCAAGATGAAGACCAAGAGCGGTGTGAAGAAACGCTTCAAATTCACCGCCTCGGGCAAGGTGAAGCACGGCGTCGCCGGCAAGCGCCACCGCCTGATTTCGCATAACTCGAAATATATCCGCACCAACCGCGGCACCAGCGTGCTCAGCGATTCGGACGCGGCCCATGTGCGCCTCTGGGCGCCCTATGGCCTGAAGTAAGGAGCGCTAGACCATGTCACGCATCAAACGCGGCGTCACCACGCGCGCCAAGCACAAGCGCGTATTGGAACAGGCGAAGGGCTATTATGGCCGTCGCAAGAACACCATCCGCATCGCCAAGCAGGCGGTCGAAAAGGCCGGCCAATATGCTTATCGCGACCGCAAGGTTAAGAAGCGGAGCTTCCGCGCGCTGTGGATCCAGCGCATCAACGCCGCGGTCCGCGCCGAAGGCCTGACCTATTCGCAGTTCATGCACGGCGTGAAGCTGGCCGGTATCGACCTCGACCGCAAGGTCATGGCCGATCTGGCGATGAACGAAGGCGGCGTCTTCTCGGCCGTCATCGCGCAGGCGAAGGCAGCGCTGCCCAAGGCGGCCTGAGCCTTCCGGCATCGCTGAACGAATAGAGGGCGGTCCCGCGAGGGGCCGCCCTTTTTCGTGTCCGCCGTTCGCCTAGCCCCAGAATCAGAAACGGCGCGAAGGTTGCCCTTCGCGCCGCTCCGACGATGATCGTGACCGATTCACCGCCCCCCTCCCTCCGTACCGAATAGCCGTGGGTCGCAGAAAGCCGCCGGCAGGTGGAAGTGTTCCTTGACGCGACATATGCGGTCGCCGGGAGGCAAAAAATTGTAAAAACCCGACACACGGGACGCTTAGCCTGTTGTTTTTTTACGCATAGCTGCGATGGGTGCGGCGTCATGACGGATAGGACCAATCCCTCGGACCCCAGTGGCACGATGCGTGTGGAGACGCGCTTCTTTCCCGTGTCCGACGCGCTGCGCCCCTATTCGAGCATCATCTACCTGACCGAGGTTTCGGTACCGCCCGGCACACGCATCGACGATTACCTCCATCCCGAATGGGCCAATATGCGCTTCATCGAGGGCGAGACGACGCAGAGCGCGATCGGCGACGCCCCGGTCGCGCCCGCACCGGCCTTCAACGTGTCGGGTCCGACGAGCAAGGCCACCTATTTTTCGGTCGGCAGCATGCGCACCTGGGGCATCGGCATCCTGCCCGCGGGCTGGGCGAAATTCTTCGCGATCCCGGCCGAGGATCTCGCCGACCGTTTCTGCGACGCCGCGGTGCACCCGGCGTTCGCCGATTATGTTCCGCTCGCCGAGCGGCTGCGCGGGACGAACGATATCGAGGCAGGGGCGAAGGCGATCGATGATTATTTCGTCGGCCGGCTCGCCGGCGCGCCGCGCGACGATCCCGCGATCTTCGCCGCGCATAGCGCGCTGGTCGACGACGACCTTGGTAGCGTCGGCGAGCTCGCGGAGAAGCTCGGCCTCTCCGAACGCTCGGTCGAGCGGCTGTCACGCCGCGCCTTCGGCTTTGCGCCCAAATTGCTGCTCCGCCGCCAGCGCTTCCTGCGCAGCCTCGCGCGCTTCATGCTCGACCCGTCGATGGCGTGGATCGATACGCTCGACTATCATTATTACGATCAGGCGCAGTTCACGCGCGATTTCCAGCGCTTCATGGGGATGAGCCCGCGCGCTTATGCCGCGCGGCCCAAGCCGATCCTCGGCGCCGCGGCGCTCGCTCGCGCGGCCGCCGCCGGCGCGCCAGTGCAGGGGCTCCACAAGCCTGCCAACTAGCTGCTTCGGGGTTGACCCTCGGGCCCCGTTCGGTGCAAGCGGCGCCGCAATAAAGCGCGGCTATTCCGCCGCCGCAGGAAGACCAACAATGAGCGATTATCAGGCCATGCAGGCCGAGCTGACCGGCGCGATCGCCGCCGCGAGCGACCTCGACGCCATCGAGGCGCTGCGCGTCGCCGCGCTCGGCAAGGCGGGGAGCGTCACCGGCCTCCTCAAGACGCTGGGCGGGATGAGCCCCGAGGAGCGGCAGAGCGTCGGCCCGCAGATCCACGCGCTGCGCGAAACCGTCACCGCGGCGCTCGCGGAGCGCAAGGCGGCGCTCGAGGGTGCGGCGCTCGAAGCGAAGCTCGCGGGCGAGAAGCTCGACATGACCTTGCCCGCCGCCGCGGGCGCGCGCGGCAGCGTGCATCCGGTCAGCCAGGTGATGGACGAGCTCGCCGAAATCTTTGCCGACATGGGCTTCGCGGTCGCGACGGGCCCCGAGATCGAGGACGACTGGCATAATTTCACCGCGCTCAACATCCCCGAGACCCATCCGGCGCGCGCGATGCACGACACCTTCTATTTCCCCGACGCAAATGCGGACGGACAAAAGATGCTGCTGCGCACGCACACCTCGCCGGTGCAGATCCGCACGATGATGAACCAGGAGCCGCCGATCCGGATCATCGCGCCCGGGCGCGTCTATCGCAGCGACAGCGACGCGACGCACACGCCGATGTTCCATCAGGTCGAAGGGCTCGTCATCGATCGCGGCATCCATATGGGGCACCTCAAATGGACGCTCGAAACCTTCCTCAAGGCCTATTTCGAGACCGACGACATCGTGCTGCGGCTGCGCCCGAGCTATTTCCCCTTCACCGAGCCGTCGGCCGAGGTCGACGTCGGCTACAAGCAGGAAAAAGGCCGCCGTATCGTCGGCGGTCACGGCGACGACGAAGGGCATAGCTGGATGGAGCTGCTCGGCAGCGGCATGGTCAACCGCCGCGTGATCGCCAATTGTGGGCTCGATCCCGACGTGTGGCAGGGCTTCGCCTTCGGGGTCGGGGTCGATCGGCTCGCGATGCTCAAATATGGCATGGACGACCTCCGCGCCTTCTTCGACGGCGACCTGCGCTGGCTCGCCCATTACGGGTTCGGCGCGCTGTCGGTGCCGACGCTCAGCGGGGGGATTTCGGCATGAAGATCACCCTCGACTGGCTCCGCGAACATCTGGACGGCGACTATGGCGTCGCCGATGTCGTCGCGACGCTCAACCGCATCGGCCATGAGGTCGAAGACGTCGAGAATCCGGCCGAGAAACTCGCCGGTTTTCGCGTCGCGCGCGTGCTGACCGCCGAGAAACATCCGCAGGCCGACAAGTTGCAGGTGCTGACCGTCGACACGGGTGACGGCGGTGCGCCGCTGACCGTCGTGTGCGGCGCGCCCAATGCGCGCGCGGGCCTCGTCGGCGTGCTCGGCCTGCCGGGCGCGGTGGTGCCCGCGAACGGCATGGAGCTCAAGGTCGCGGCGGTGCGCGGGGTCGAATCGAACGGCATGATGTGCTCGACGCGCGAGCTCGAGCTCGGCGACGATCATGACGGCATCATCGAGCTGCCCGCCGATGCCCCCGTGGGCACCCCCTTCGCCGATTACAGCGGCGCGGGCGATCCGGTGGTCGACATCTCGATCACCCCGAACCGGCAGGATTGCATGGGCGTGCGCGGCATCGCGCGCGACCTCGCCGCCGCGGGGCTTGGTACGCTCAAGCCGTTGGCGGTGCCGGCGATCGACGGTGAGGGCGCGATGGCGACCGAAATCCGGACCGACGATGCCGAGGCCTGCCCCGCCTTCTATGGCCGCACCATCGCGGGCGTCGACAACCGCGTCACCACCCCCGAATGGATGCGCCGCCGATTGGAAGCGATCGGCCAGCGCTCGATCTCGGCGCTGGTCGACATCAGCAATTATGTCATGTTCGACCTCGGCCGCCCGAGCCATATCTACGACCGCGCCAAGCTGACCGGTCCGCTCGTCGCGCGGCGCGCGAAGGCGGGCGAAACCGTCACCGCGCTCAATGGCAAAGAGTACACGCTCACCGACACGATGACCGTGATCGCCGACGACCGCGGCGTGCACGACATCGCGGGCATCATGGGCGGCGAGCATTCGGGATGCAGCGAGACGACGACCGATGTGCTCGTCGAAATCGCCTATTTCACCCCCGAGCGTATCGCGCTGACCGGGCAGGCGCTGGCGCTGACCAGCGACGCGCGCAGCCGTTTCGAGCGCGGGGTCGACCCGGCGTTCCTGGGCGACGCGACCGAGATCGTGACGCGGCTGATCCTCGACATCTGCGGCGGCACGCCGTCGGTCATGACCAAGGCGGGCACGCCGCCGACCGACACGAAGAGGGTCGACTACGACCCCGCGCTGTCGGCGAGCCTCGGCGGCATCGCGATCGAGCCCGCCAGGCAGCGCGCGATCCTCGAATCGCTGGGTTTCGGCGTGACCGCGGGCAGCCCGTGGCGGATCGCGGTGCCGAGCTGGCGCCGCGACGTCGATGCCGCGCCCGACATCGTCGAGGAAGTTACGCGCATCACCGGCTTCGACGCAGTCGAATCGGTCGCACTCCCCCGCAGCGACGGCGTCGCCAAGCCGACCGCGACGCCCGAGCAATTGCTCGAACGCCGCCTTCGCCGCGCCGCCGCGGCCGCGGGCTATCATGAGGCGGTGACGTGGAGCTTCGTCTCCGACCGCGAGGCCGCGCCCTTCGGCGGCGGCGCGTGGAGCCTCGCCAATCCGATCAGCGAGGACCTGAAAGTCATGCGCCCGTCGCTGCTGCCCGGGCTGCTCGCCGCGGCGGCGCGCAACCAGAATCGCGGGGCGGACAGCATCCGCCTGTTCGAGATCGGGCGGCGCTATCTGGCCGACGCCGAGCATCCGACCCTGTGCATCGTGATGGCGGGGAGCAAGACCGAGCGCGGCTGGCAGGCGGGCAAGGCGGCGGCGTTCGACGCCTATGACGCCAAGGCCGCCGCGCTGGCGCTGCTCGACGCCGCGGGCGCGCCCGCCGACCGGCTGCAAGTGATGGAGCCCGTCGCCGAGGCCGGCATCTGGCATCCGGGGCAGGCCGCGACGCTGCGCCTCGGCCCCAAGGCGGTGCTCGCCGAATTCGGCGCGCTGCACCCGTCGCTGGCGCGCCATTACGACGTCGACGGCGCGGTGATGGCGGTGCAGATCTTCCTGGGTGCGATCCCCGCGAAGCGCGCGAGCGGCCCCGCGCGCAGCGCCTTCACCCCGCCCGCGCTGCAACCCGTGCGCCGCGACTTCGCCTTCCTCGCCCCCGCGACGCTGGCGGCCGGCGACCTCGTCCGCGCGGTCAAGGGCGCCGACAAGGCGGCGATCGTGGACGCCCGCCTGTTCGACCGCTTCGCGGGCCAAGGCGTGCCCGAGGGGCAGGTGAGCCTGGCGGTCGAAGTCGTGCTGCAACCGGCCGAGAAGAGCTTCGCCGAGGCGGAGCTTAAGGCGATTGCGGATAAGGTGGTGGCGGCTGCGGCGAAGGTGGGGGCTGTTTTGCGGGGGTGAACGTGCGCCCGTAGAGGTGTCTCCTTGAGCCAGAACGGGTCAAGCAGCGCGTCGGATCAGCTCCGCCATGCCAAAAACCGTGCGCTCGAATTTGACTGGAATCGGCAGTGCCAATCTGAGCTCATCTGCCCAATCCGGGTTATCGGCCGTAAATCTAAACAACGGTCGCGTTCCCGCAAAACCCAAATACCCAGCGAAATACTGGTTCAGAATCTTGGCCGGTACCATGTCAAGTAACAAGCGAGCGTCGGGCGGCCAGATAGTGGTCGCGAGCTGGTAGAAGCGGGCAAAGGCTTGTATCTGTCCGGTCGCAGCTAGATCCGACAGGATATCCTGAATCGGTCCGGATCGGTGTACATAAGCACTGCTGCCATATTGGAGGAGAGCTTCCGCGACGCGCAGCGCGTCGTCGATGCCGATAACAGAAAGCGCATCACGCAGCGCGTCGATGGCATCTGTCAAATGCCCTTCCTCGCCAGCCCACTGTACAACCTTGTCGATTCGGTCAGAGAGCACCCGGTCGCGAATTTCCTCGCGGTCAGGTGACAGTATCATAACCTGATTATGGCGCAGCTTGATAACGCCGGCATCCTGAAGAACCTGTAGTTCCATCGCGAAACGAGGATGGTGCGAGTCGTGATCGAATACCATCTCTGGCGTTCCGTCGAAGACAAGAGCGAGCGTATCGGGCTCAAGACGCGGAAATGGACGTCGGCCGCCGTGAATGTTCAGAAGAACGCCAGGCACCATATTCTCGCGGAGACGCTGCCCTGGACCCGAACCACGGCGGATAGCGGATGAATGGCGATGCATTGCTGCCGTGGCGAACTGGTACGGAAAGACGTAACGGTACCAGCCTGCTGGCACGCCCGGGACCACAACGCTGTCCATGGGCTCCCCATCAAGCCAAGCGCGCGTCGGAGCGCGGCATGGCTCGGGCAGGGCTTCAATTAGTCGGCGGCGAAAGGCTGCGGGAGCGCAGTCCCTCCCCGCCGCCTTGAGAGCGCTCGTCAGGTCCTGCCAGTCCCTGAACCCCCCGGCTCGCGCAATTGCGTACTGCGACTTATACAATGGAAATTCGAAGCCACATGCCCGGAAAAGCTTGTGTAGCGCATTGGCGCGTTTCTTCGCGCCTTGAATCGTGGAATACATGTGCGTCACCTCATCAGGGGCCTGTAAGAGACGCGCTGCTCGTCTCAAGCGGCCCGATCAGAGAGCGGTCGCAAGAGTAGTCAAACTCGTTGGATTAGAAATCCTTCGCCAAGGCAGCGGCCGCGCCAACGGTGATGGCGACTGGCCGTATTATTAGCACCTTCGTGCCAGAATTTCAAGGCATGGCCAAGGTCAACTATTTCTTGTGGGGTCGCCCTAGCGATTTTTGCCGAGCAAGAGCTTGAGGCCCGTGGTTTGGAGAAAACCGATCGACACCTTGTTATCGGCGAAGGTATTGAGGCGATGCGCAGTTTTCAAACCCTACCCATCCCGCCCATAAACATCCGGCCGGAACGCCACCCCCCGCTCGGTCGCGACCGCGGTGAGGTAGGTGAGGTACACGGGCACCTCGACCGGGAGCGCGACCGCCTGCTCGGGCGTCTTCGACTTGCTGTTCAGCGGGCGTTGGAGGAGCCATTGGCCGAGCTGGGCGGCATTCTCCAGCCGGATGCAGCCGTTGCTGAAATGGCGGTCGGCTTTCTTGAGCAGGTCGCGTTCGGGCGTGTCGTGGAGGTAGATGCCGAGCTTGTTCGGAAAGAGATATTTGACCTTGCCCATCGAATTCGCGCCGCCGGGGAGCTCGCGCAGGCGCAGCACGCGGTCGCCGGCCGCGACCGCGGGCCAGTCGATCGTCGCGGGGTCGAGTTTCTGGGCGTTGGGACCCCAGTCGGAGAGCGCCTCCATGCGGAGCGAGGCGAGGCTGCGGCCCGCGAGCACCTTGGGCGCGACGCTTTTCTGCGCGAGATAGTCGGGAACGTTCCAATAGGGGTTGAGGATCGCCCATTGCAGCTTGCCTGCGAGCATCGGGGTCGGCGTCTCGGGCGCGCCGACGACGACCTTCATCGTGCCCGCGCGCTTGCCCGCGCCATAGTACCAGAGCTGGCCCGAGGAGGCGTCAACGACGACATGGTGCGTCCAGGGGCCGGGGAGCAGCCGCGCGCGGTCGAGGTTGAGGCGGAGGCGCGCCATATTCTCCTTCGACGTGCCGCGCTTTTCGGCGGCGCCTGCAAGGGAGCGCAGGCGGACATAGTGTTCGCTCATCCAGCCCATGCCGCCGATGTAAGCGGCGAAATCCTTCGGGAAGGCAGCAGCACGGAGCACGGCAAGCGTGTCGGGGCGCCGGGGCTTGAGGTCGTCGTCGGCCCAGGTCATCTTCGCCTTGCCGGGGGAGCGCATGTCGCGGACGTAGCGCGCGAATGCATCGGACAGCGCGAGTTCGGCAGCGGCGAGCGCCGCGGGGTCGCCGCTGCCGGCGATCGCGAGCGACTGGCGCAGCTTTTCGAGGCGGTAGTCGGCGGGGTCTAGGCCGTCGAGCCGAGCCAATGACAGGTGGCCGAGCAGGGCCTGCGCCTGCGGGCCCGGCTTGCTGCCGCTGAGCCAGAGCGGGCGGTAGCCGCGCTCGGCGTAGAATTTCTTGAGGTCGCCGTCGGCCTCGGCGCGCAGCACCGCGACCACCGCGCCGTTGACGGGCGCGGGGGCGGCCGCCTTGGCTTTCGCCCTGGGCGCGGCGTGGGCGGGGGCGCTCGCGATGAAGGCGAGCAGCAGCGGGGCGAGGCAGAGGGGAGCGCGGCGGACCCGCGCTCCCCCGGTCATGGGGCTCAGCCCTTTTCCCCGACGCGGGTCGGCGGGGGCGGGGGCGGCGGCGCGTAGACTGCGTTGGGATGATAGACGCCGTCGGACGTGTAATAGCCGTCGATGATGCCGTCGCCGTCGCGGTCGGCGGCGACGCTGCCCGGGACCGCGCCCGCGGGGGCCGGCGGCGGCGGCGGGGCGTAGGCGACCTCGTCGTTCTTCGCGCAGGCCGACAGCAGCAGCGCGGTGGCGCCGGCCATCAAGAGCATCTGGTTTCGCATGGTTCACTCCCTTGGACAAAGCGCCCGGAGGGGCGCGACCGGGACTCGAAACCCGCCGCGATGCCTCATGTTTCGTGCACCGTGCCGGGGTGCGATCAGCGGTGGCTTTCGGGGGACGAGGCGAGGAACGACGCCATGACGCCGCGACGGGGCGTGCCGATCAGGCGGCGACGGCCTCTTCGCTGCGGCTGCCCGCGGCCTCGAGCAGCCGCTTTTCGAGCGCCTTCACACGCGCGGCGCTGTCGATCTTGTCGCCGATCAAGTCGGTGACATAGAAAGTGTCGACCGCGCGCTCGCCATAGGTCGCGACATGCGCGCTGTGCACCGTGACCTTCGACTGGAAAAGCGCGTAGGCGAGCTGGTTCAGGAGCGCCGGGCGGTCCTGCGCATTGACCTCGATCACGGTGAAGCGGTTCGACGCCTTATTGTCGATAAAGACATTGGGGGCGATGCGGAACGCCTCGGCGCGGGTGCGCGGGAGCGCGCGCGCTTCGAGCTTGGGCAGCAATTTGTGGCGGTTGGCGAGCGCATCCTCGATCGCCCGCGTCAGCCGGCCGATCTGCCCCGCCTCGGCGAAGGGGCGTCCGAGCGGATCCTGGACGAGGAAATTGTCGAGCGCGAGCCCGTCGCGCGTCGTGTGGATACGCGCGTCGATGATGTTGCCGCCCGCAAGATGGATGCCCCCCGCGATGCGATAGAAGAGCCCGGGGTGGTCGGCGGCGAGCACCATCACCAGCGTCGCGCCGCGGTCCTGGTCGGGCACCGCGGCGATGTGGAGCGGGGCGCCGCCCGCGGCCTGCATATGCGTGAGGTTTGCGGCGATGACCTCGACCGGCTCGGCGATCCAGTAGCTTTCGGGGAGGCGCTTCGCGAGCCTGGCGAAGCCCTTGTCGTCGAGGCCGAGCAGCGCCTGCGCATCCTCCTTCTTCGCGGCGATACGCGCCTCGCGGCCCTTCTGCTTGTGGCCGAGGCGGAGCACTTCCTCGGCGGCGTCGAACAGCTCGGTGAGCAATTGGCGCTTCCAGCTGTTCCACACCCCGGGGCCGACCGCGCGGATGTCGACGACGGTGAGCACGAGGAGCAGGCGGAGGCGCTCGGGCGACTGGACGACCTGCGCGAAGTCGAGGATCGTCTTGAAGTCGGCGAGGTCGCGCTTGAACGCGGTCGCCGACATGAGGAGGTGGTAGCGCACGAGCCACGAGACCGTCTCGGTCTCGGCCTCGCTCAGCCCCAGCCGCGGGCAGACGCGCAGAGCGAGTTCGGCGCCGAGCACGCTATGGTCGCCGCCGCGCCCCTTGGCGATGTCGTGGAGCAGCACCGCGACATAAATCACGCGGCGCGAATGGATCTGCCCCATGATCGCGGTCGAGAGCGGATGGTCGTCCTTGAGCCGGTCCTGCTCGATGTCCGACAGCAGGCCGATCGCGCGGATCGTATGCTCGTCGACGGTGTAGTGGTGGTACATGTCGAATTGCATCTGCGCGACGACGCGGCCGAAATCGGGCACGAAGCGGCCGAACACCCCCGCCTCGTTCATCCAGCGCAGCACGGTTTCGGGATCGCGGGGGCTGGTCAGCACGTCGAGGAACAGCTCGTTCGCGCGGGCCACGCGGCGGATGCCCTGCGTCTCGATCAGCTTCGCGTCGTGGCGCGCCTGGCGCATCGCGAGCGGGTGGATTTCAAGGCCATGCTTGTCGGCGAGCGCGAAGATCTCGATCAGCCGCACCGGGTCGGCCTGGAAAAAATCGTCCGAGGGCAGCGCAAGCCGGCCGCGGTCGAGCACGAAGCCGTGGAGCTTGCCCGGGCGGCGGCGGATCGTCGGCAGGAAGCGCCGCCCGCGCGCCGCCATCTGGTCGTCGAGATGCGCGAGGAAGGTGCCGGTGACGTCGCCGACGCTCTTCGCGTGGAGGAAATAGAGCTGCATGAAACGCTCGACCGCGCTTTTGCCCGGGCGTTCGGCGAAGTGCATGCGCTGCGCGATCTCGCGCTGGAAATCGAAGGTCAGCCGGTCCTCGGCGCGCCCCGCGAGCGTGTGGAGGTGGCAGCGTACCGCGAGCAGGAAATTTTCGGCGCGCGCGAACTGGCGGAGCTCGCGTGGGCTGAGCAACCCGGCGTCGACCAGTTCGGGCACGGTGCGCACGCGGTGGATGAACTTGCCGATCCAGAAGAGCGTGTGGAGATCGCGCAGCCCCCCCTTCCCTTCCTTCACATTGGGTTCGACCACGTAGCGCGAATCGCCCATCTTCTTGTGCCGCTCGTCGCGCTCGGCGAGCTTTTCGGCGACGAAGGCGCGCGCGTTGCCCGCGACGACCTCGGCGTCGAAGCGCGCCGACGCCTGGTCGTAGAGGTCGCGGTCGCCCCAGATGAAGCGGCCTTCGAGGAGCGCAGTGCGGATCGTGAGGTCGTCCTTCGCGGCGCGCACCATCTCGTCGAGCGAGCGCGACGAATGGCCGACCTTCAAGCCCAGATCCCACATGGTGTAGAGCTGCGCCTCGATCACCTGTTCGGTCCAGCTCGTCTGCTTGAACGGGGTCAGAAAGCCGATGTCGATGTCGCTGAACGGCGCCATTTCGGCGCGGCCATAGCCGCCGACCGCGATGATCGTGATCCGCTCGCCCGCCGAGCGATTGCCCGCGGGATAGAGGTGGCCCGTGGTGAAATCATAGGAGAGGCGGACGATCTGGTCGATCAGGAAGGCGGTCGCCTGCGCCGCGACGAGCCCCGCCGAGGGGGTGATCAGCAGGCGGCGCGCGATCTCCGTCCTGCCCTCGTCGAGCGCGGCCTTGAGCAGCTCGACCATCGCGCGGCGGCGCTTGCCGCTGTCGCTGGTATCGGCCGCGACCGCGTCGAGCCGTTCGGCGAGCGCGCGGCGGTCGATGATCGCGCGGCGGTCGGCGAGGTTGGCGAAAAGCTCGCTCATCCTTCGCTCTCGGCGGCTTTGAGGCGATAGAGCGCGTCGAGCGCCTCGCGCGGGGTGAGTGCGTCGGGGTCGATGGCGGCAAGCGCTTCGCGGAGCGCGTCCCTCACCGGCGCGGGTTCGGCCGCGAGCGTCGCGGCGAAGAGCGGCAGGTCGTCGAGCCCCGCGGCGAGGCCGCCGGTCTTTTCGCGCCCAGCCTCGAGCTTGGCGAGCACCGCTTCGGCGCGCTTGACGACCTTGGGCGACACGCCGGCGAGGCGCGCGACCGCGAGGCCGTAGCTGCGGTCGGCGGGGCCGTCGGCGAGTTCGTGGAGCAGGACGAGGTCGCCCTGCCACTCGCGCGCGCGGACATGATGGAGCGAGAGCGCATCGAGGCTTTCGGCGAGCCGCGTGAGTTCGTGATAATGGGTCGCGAAGAGGCAGCGGCACTGATTGACCTCGTGCACCGCCTCGACCACCGCCCAGGCGAGCGCAAGCCCGTCGTAGGTCGAGGTGCCGCGTCCGACCTCGTCGAGGATGACGAAGCTCTGCGAGGTTGCCTGCGCAAGTATCGCCGCGGTTTCGACCATCTCGACCATGAAGGTCGAGCGCCCGCGCGCGAGATTGTCGGACGCGCCGACGCGGCTGAAGAGGCGGTCGACGAGCCCGAGTTTCGCCGCCGAAGCAGGGACGAAACCGCCCGCCTGCGCGAGCACGATAATCAGTGCATTCTGGCGCAGGAAGGTCGATTTACCGCCCATATTGGGACCGGTGACGAGCCAGAGCCGGTCGGCGGGCGACAGCGAAACATCATTGGGAACGAAGCGCTCGCCCGATTTCGCGAGCGCGGCCTCGACCACCGGATGGCGGCCGCCGGTCACGTCGAGGCACGGCGTGTCGGCGAGGTCGGGGCGGCACCAATTGTGGCTCATCGCATGGTCGGCGAGCGCCGCGGCGACGTCGAGCCGTGCGAGCACGTCGCAGGACGCGGCGATCGCCTCGCGGCGCGCGACGGCGGCGTCGGTGAGCGATTCGAGATGCGCGGCCTCGGCGGCGACGGCATGGACGCCCGCCTGCGTCACCCGGCTCGCAGCCTCGTGAAGGTCCGACGAGTTGAAACGCACCACCCCGGCGAGCGTCTGGCGGTGGGTGAAGCCCGAGTCGGGGAGCATCAGCGCGTCGGCGTGCTTCGCGGGCACCTCGACATGATAGCCGAGCACGCCGTTGTGGCGGATCTTGAGCGAAGAAATGCCGGTGCGGTCGCGATAGCCCGCCTCGAGCGCGGCGATCGCCTTGCGCCCGTCGCGCGCGGTTTCGCGCAGCGCGTCGAGCGCATGATCATATTCCTCGGCAATATAGCCGCCCTGCGCGGCGTCGACCGGCGGGGTTTCGATCAGCGCGCGAGAGAGTTCGTCGACGAGCGCGCCATGGCCGTCGAGCCCGGGGAGCAGGCGCGCGAGCAGCGGCGGCAGGTCGGGGCGGCGCCCGAGCCGCTCGCGCAATATCCGCGCGCCGCCGAGCGCGTCGCGCAGCTGCGCGAGATCGCGCGGCCCGCCGCGCCCGGCGACGAGCCGACCGAGCGCGCGTCCGGCATCGGGGAGCGCACGCAGCGCGCTGCGCAGGTCGCCGCGCCACAGCGCATCGCGCGCGAGCGCATCGACGAGGTCGAGGCGGTCGACGATCGCGTCACGGTCGGTGAGCGGGCTCGCGAGATCGTCGGCGAGCAGCCGCGCACCCGCGGCGGTCACCGTGCGGTCGATGGTGCCGAGCAGGCTGCCGTCGCGGCTGCCCGCCATGGTGCGCACAAGTTCGAGGCTCTCGCGCGTCGCGGCGTCGATCGCCATGCGGCCCGAGGCGAGATGGCGCACCGGCGGCTGGAGGAAGACGCCGGTGCCGGTGCCGACATGGTCGAGATAGGCGGCGATCGCACCCATCGCGGCGAGCTCGCCGCGGCTGAACTGTCCGAAGCCGTCGAGCGTCTGGACGCCGAACAGCGTTTCGAGCCGTTTCTGCCCGGCGTTGCTCGAAAAATCGGATGTCGGCCGCCGCACGACCTGGCGCACGCTCCACGCCGGCAGCTCGCCGACGCTCTCGCTGACGAGCAGTTCGGACGGCGCGAGGCGCGCGAGTTCGGCGTCGACCGCGGCGCGGCGTACCGCGACGACCTCGAACCGCCCGGTCGAGATGTCGGCGGCGGCGATCGCGACCTCGCCCTCGCTACCGACCTCGGCGAGCGCGGCGAGGCGGTTGGCGCTGCGCCCTTCGAGCAGGCTTTCTTCGGTGAGCGTGCCCGCGGTGACGAAGCGCACGATGGCGCGCGCGACGAGCGCCTTCGACCCGCCGCGCGCCTTCGCCTCGGCGGGGCTTTCGACCTGTTCGGCGATGGCGACGCGGTGCCCGGCCTTGATCAGCCGCGCCAGATAGGATTCGGCCGAATGGACGGGGACCCCGCACATCGGCACCGGCTCGCCGCCATGCTCGCCGCGCGCGGTGAGCGCGATGTCGAGCGTCGACGCCGCGGCCTTGGCATCGTCGAAGAAGAGTTCGAAGAAGTCGCCCATGCGATAGAAGAGCAGGCAATCGCCCGCTTTCTCCTTGAGCGACCAATATTGCGCCATCATCGGCGTGGCGGCGGGAAAGGCGGAAGCGGCAGGTTGGGCGGCGGTGGCGGACATCGCGTCCTGCTTAGTGATTGGGGGCGGCATGGCAAGGTGGAGCGCGGGAAATCTCGCCTTCACGACGCGGCAATATTGGCGGTTACAATTGCGACGAGTGCCGCTAGGGAATGGGCACTGGGCGCGCATGTCTCGAGAATCAAAATTAGGGGAAGAAGCGATGGACAGCGGCAGCAAGGTGCAATTTTCGGATCGCGAGGCCCTGCTCTACCACGAATATGGGCGCCCGGGGAAAATCGAGATCGTCGCATCGAAGCCGATGGCGACGCAGCGCGATTTGAGCCTTGCCTATTCGCCCGGCGTCGCGGTGCCGGTGAAGGCGATCGCCGAGGATCCGGCGACGGCCTATGATTATACGATCAAGGGCAACCTCGTCGCGGTGATCTCCAACGGCACGGCGATCCTCGGGCTCGGCAATCTCGGCGCGCTCGCGGGCAAGCCGGTGATGGAGGGCAAGGCGGTGCTGTTCAAGCGCTTCGCCGACGTCGATTCGATCGACCTCGAGGTCGCGACCGAGGATCCGCAGCGCTTCATCGAGGCGGTCGAGCTGCTCGAGCCGACCTTCGGCGGCATCAACCTCGAGGATATCGCGGCGCCCAACTGCTTCATCATCGAGGCGGCGCTGAAAGAGAAGATGAACATCCCGGTGTTCCATGACGACCAGCATGGCACCGCGATCATCACCGCCGCTGGGCTGATCAACGCCTGTCATCTGACCGGGCGCGACCTGTCGACGGTCAAGGTCGTGGTCAACGGTGCCGGCGCCGCAGCGATCGCCTGTACCGCGCTGATCAAGGCGCTGGGCGTGCGGCACGAAAATGTCATCATGTGCGACCGCAAGGGCACGATCTATCAGGGCCGCACCGAGGGCATGGACCAGTGGAAGTCGGCGCATGCGGTACCGACCGAGGCGCGCGACCTGACCGCGGCGCTGAAGGGCGCCGACGTCTTCCTGGGGCTGTCGGCCGCGGGCGCGCTCAAGCCCGAGATGGTCAAGGATATGGCGCCGGCGCCGATCATCTTCGCGATGGCGAACCCCGATCCCGAAATCTCACCCCCCGACGCCCGCGCGGCGCGGCCCGACGCGATCATCGCGACGGGGCGGTCGGACTTCCCGAACCAGGTCAACAACGTCCTGTGCTTCCCCTTCATCTTCCGCGGGGCGCTCGACGTGCGCGCGACCGCGATCAACGAGGAGATGAAGATCGCCGCGGCCTATGCCATCGCCGATCTCGCGCGCCAGCAGGTGCCCGAGGAAGTCGCGGCGGCCTATGGCGGGCGCGCATCGAGCTTCGGCCCCGAATATATCATCCCCTCGCCTTTCGACCCGCGGCTGATGGAGATCGTCCCCGCGGCGGTCGCGAAGGCGGCGATGGACACCGGCGTCGCGCAGCGGCCGATCGAGGACATGGCCGCCTATCGCAACTCGCTGAAGGCGCGGCTCAACCCGACGACCTCGGTGCTGACGCTCGCCTATGAGGCGGCGCGCGCCAATCCGAAGCGCGTCGTGTTCGCCGAGGGTGAAGAGGAAGTGGTGCTGCGCGCCGCGATCCAGTTCCGCGACGGCGGCTATGGCATCCCCGTGCTCGTCGGGCGCGAGGGTCTGCACGACAAGCTCAAGGACATGGGCGTCGCCGATCCCGAAAGCTTCGAGGTGCACAACAGCGTCAATTCGCCGCATGTGCCGCAGATGGTCGACATGCTGTACGAACGGCTGCAGCGGCGCGGATATCTGCGCCGCGACGTCGAGCGGATGGTCAATCGCGACCGCAACATCTTCGGTTCGCTGCTGCTCAAGCTAGGTCTCGGCGATGCGATGATCACCGGCACGACACGCACCTATGCGCAGACGATGCGCGAGGTGCGCCGCGTGATCGACCCCGCCGAGGGGCAGACCAATTTCGGCATCCATGTGCTCGTCGGCCAGCACCACACGGTGTTCATGTCCGACACCACGGTCAACGAGCGGCCGAGCGCAGCGCAGCTTGCCGATATCGCCGAGCGCACCGCGCAGGTTGCGCGGCGCATGGGGCACGAACCGCGCGTCGCCTTCCTCTCCTATTCGACCTTCGGCAACCCGCCGGGATCGTGGCTCGACAATATCCGCGAGGCCGTGGCGATCCTCGACGCGCGCAAACCCGGCTTCGAATATGAGGGCGAGATGTCGCCCGACGTCGCGCTCAATCCGAAGGTGATGGCGAACTATCCCTTCTGCCGCCTGTCGGGCCCCGCGAATGTGCTGGTCATGCCCGGGCTGCAGTCGGGCAATCTGTCGGCGAAGCTGCTGCGCGAACTGGGCGGCAGCGCGGTGATCGGCCCGATGCTGGTCGGCATGGAAAAGCCGGTGCAGGTCGCGACGATGGCGTCGACCGCGTCGGATCTGGTCACGCTGGCGGTGCTCGCCGCGGGCGGGATCGCGGAATAGCGTCCTTTTCCGGCTAGCGCCGGAAGCGGCACCGGCCCGCTCCCCCTCCCAGCCTCCCTAGGATACCATGTCGGGAGGCTGGGAGGGGGCGCGGGCCGGTGCCGCGCGCTTCAGCGAAGCTGAAGCAGATATTACGGTCCGGTGTTGCCGCCGGGGGCGCCGCCCATACCGGGCGCGCCGACCGCGCCGATATTGCCGAAGATATCCTCGAAGAAGCTGCGCTCGCGGCCCAGCGTCGGGGTCTTGTCGCCTTCGGGGTTGATCTTGCTGACCAGCTCGAGCCCGGTGCGGTCGACCGCGACGACGTTGCCCGCGGGGTCGAAGCGCACGCGCAGCACCTGCTGCGCCACCGGGCGCGGGTTGGCGAAGGCGAGCTGGCGCGTTTCGCGCGAGACATAATAATATTCATTGTCGCTGAACTGGCCGACGAAAGTCGGGCGGCCGAGCGTCTTTTCCACCGATTCGCGGTTGTCGACGCCCGGCGTGATCGCCTCGGTCAGCACGGGGTCGACGACATAGCCCTGGCGGCCCTTGAGCTGCGCACAGCCGCCGCTGGCGAGCGCGAGCGCGACGGCGCCCAGCAGCAGGGGCGCCCGGCGGGCCGAAAAACTGGTGGTGAAATGCGGCATCAAATGGTCTCCGTTGCGCATGCCTTGCCGCTCGCCCCCGCGACTGCGCTTGTGTGGGGCCTCTTAGCGCCAAGCGGGCGCGGCGCACAAGGGTTATGGCAAGCCGCTTGTGGTGCGGCAAAGCTTGCTGGGGCCTGACCGGCGGGCCTTTTCCAAGGACGGAAATGCGCCTAAGCGTCACGCATGATTTCGCTTCGCAACCTGTTCAAGCCCGCCGCCGACCCTCGCGAGGCGCGCGGCCCGCTTTGGAACGCCGTGGTCGCCGCCGCGCGCGCGCCGCACTGGTATGTCGAGGGCGGGGTTCCCGACACGCTCGACGGGCGTTTCGACATGATCAGCCTGGTGCTGGCGCTGGTGCTCCACCGCATCGACGAGGATCCCGGGCAGGCGCTCGCGGGCGTCCAGCTCACTGAATTGTTCGTCACCGACATGGACGGGCAGATGCGCCAGATCGGTTTCGGCGACATGGTCGTCGGCAAGCAGATCGGACGGATGGTCGGCGCGCTCGGCGGGCGGCTGGGCGCCTATCGCGTCGCCGACGGGTCGGAGGAGATGCGCGCCGCGCTGGTCCGCAACCTGTGGCGCGGGCAGGAACCCGATGCGACGCATCTGGCGCATGTCGCGGACCAAGCCGCGAAATTGCGCGCCGCGCTCGCAGCGACGCCGGTCGCGGCGCTGATCGTCGCCGACCGCCTGCCGGGCGCCGCATGACCGCGCCCGAATTTTCGCACGTCGTGACGCTGACCGAAGCTGGGCAAGGGCGCGACGTAGAACTCACGGCCGACGAAGCCGCACGTGCGCGAATCGCGAAGCGGCTCGACCTGGTCGAACTATCGCGCTTCGAGGTGACCGCCGCGGTGCGCGCGGTCGCGGGCGGGATGACGGTGCGCGGCGAGGTCCGCGCGAAGCTGGTGCAGAGCTGCGCCGCGAGCGGGCTGCCGGTGGCCGCGACGGTCGCCGAGCCCTTCGACCTCAAATATCTGCGCGACATGCCCGCGGGGGCCGAGGATGAGGAAATCGAGCTCGGTGCCGAGGATATCGATGTGCTGCCGCTCGAGCACGACCGCGTCGATCTGGGCGAGGTCGCGGTGCAGACGCTGTCGCTCGCGCTCGATCCCTATCCGCGCCACCCCGACGCCGATCGCATCCTCGCCGAAAAAGGCGTGCTGAGCGAGGAGCAGGCGGGCCCCTTCGGCGCGCTCGCGGCGCTCAAGGGCAAGACGGGCGCTTAGCGCCAAGCGGTGAGAGCGTAGCGACGGCGGACCCCGTACTGCAAATGGCCGGTATCGGGCAGGAGCGGACGTTAGGAATCCTCCCCATCGACTTGCGATGGGGAGGTGTCAGCCGCGTAGCGGCTGACGGAGGGGCGGCGACTTCTGAGGTCAGCGCAAGGCTTCGGCCCCTCCACCACTCGCTTCGCGAGCGGTCCCCCTCCCCATCGCAAGTCGATGGGGAGGATCAAGACGGGCCGCTTCCCACCTCAAAGCAGCCACCCCGCTCCGCGGACCGCGACTATTCGGGGGCGTCTTCGTCCTTCGGCTCGTCCGCTTCGGCATCGGCCTTGGGCGGATCGTCGAGCAGGTCGGCGACCGCGTCGTCGAGGCCCGATTCCTTCTTTTCGGACGCTTCTTCCCTTTTCGCAGCAGGCGCGGGCTTCTTTTCGGCCGGTGCAGGCTTTTCGCCCGCGGCTTCGGCCGCTGCCTTTTCGTCGCGCGTCGGGGGCAGGCTGCCGCCGAGCGCCTTGGCGAGACCGACGAGCTGCTCGCCGATCACGCCGTCGACCGCGGGGGCGATCTCGGGGATTTTGAAGCGCATATAGCCGCCGACGACATAATCGAAGCGGATCGCCGCGCCGGTCGGCGTTTCCTTGATCTGGATCGTCAGCGTGCCGTTCAGCGCCTCGCCCTGAAGCGGACCGAAGGCGCCCGAGAGGCGGAGCAGCTCGTTCGGCTTGGCGAAGAGGATGCGCGCGTGCTGGACGCTGCCGAGACCCTTGCCCGTGTCGGGCAGCTTTTCGCAGAAACAGCCGCCGGCCTGCGAATCGAGCCAGAAGTTCGCGGCGTCACCCGACCAGCTATGCTCCTTCGACCACCATTTCTGGGGCATTTTGAGCATCTTCCAGACATCTTCGGGGGTCGCGGCCACCTGCGCGGTGTGCGCGACGGTAAAGCCCGCCTCGCTCTGGTCGATGACCTTGGCCTGTGCGGGTTGTACGCCGAAGGCTGCCAGAGCAGCCGCCACGATCGTCTTCGAAAATCTCATCGCCCGTCCCCTTCGGCGCCGTTCATAACCAGCGCCGGGGACGCTGGCTAGGCCGTCGCGGTGTTGAGGACCGTTTCGATCGCGTCGTTGACGACGTCGATGTCGGCCATGCCGTCGACGCGCGTCACGATGCCGCGGGCGTCGTAGATCGGCAGGATCGGCGCGGTCTTGGCGCGATATTCGGCCATGCGCGTGCGCACCGTTTCCTCATTGTCGTCGGGGCGGCGCTTGAATTCGTTCGAGCCGCAAACGTCGCAAACATTCTCCACCTTGGGGAGCTTGTAGCGGTCGTGATAGCCCTCGCCGCACTTCGCGCAGCTGAAGCGGCCGGTGATGCGGTCGACGAGCGCGTCTTCCTCGACCACCAGCTCGATCACATGGTCGAGCTTGCGGCCGCGATCCGACAGGATCTGGTCGAGCGAAGCGGCCTGCGCGGCGGTGCGCGGATAGCCGTCGAAGATCACCGACACGTCGGCGCCGAGCTCGTCGAGCCGCTCGCCGATCAGCCCCGAGACGATCTCGTCCGAGACGAGCTCGCCCGCGTCCATCACCGCCTTGGCCTGGACGCCGATCGGCGTGCCGGCCTTGACCGCGGCGCGCAGCATGTCGCCGGTCGAGAGCTGGATCATGCCATGCTCGTCCTCGAGCCGCGAAGCCTGCGTTCCCTTGCCCGCTCCCGGCGGACCCAGCAAAATGATGTTGAGCGTCATGAAGGCCCCTGTTTCCCTGCCCCGTTCGTGATTCGCGTAGCGGGCCGATCAGCGGCGCGCAACGCCGCCTTTCAATTTGGCCTTCTTGATGAGGTCGCCATATTGATGCGCGAGCATGTGGCTCTGGATCTGGGTGATGGTGTCGATCGTCACGTTGACGATGATGAGCAGGCTGGTGCCGCCGAGCTGGAAGGGCAGGCCCGACCGCGCGATGAAATATTCGGGCACCAGGCAGATCAGCGCCAGATAGGCCGCGCCGATCACGGTGATGCGCGTCAGCACATGGTCGAGATAGGCGGCGGTGTTCTTGCCGGGGCGGATGCCAGGGATGAAGCCATTCTGGCGCTTCAGATTGTCGGCGGTTTCCTCCGGGTTGAAGACGACCGCGACGTAGAAGAAGCAGAAGAAGATGATGCCCGCGGCATAGAGCGCCATATAGAGCGGCTGGCCGTGCGCGAGATACTGGTTGAGCGTGATCAGGAAGTCGCCCGACGCGGTATCGCCGGTGACGTTGTTGCCCATGAACTGGGTGATGGTCAGCGGCATCAGCAGCAGCGACGAGGCGAAGATCGGCGGGATGACGCCCGCGGTGTTGACCTTCAGCGGCAGGTGGCTGCGGTCGGCCTGCATCACGCCGCGCTGGGTCGCGCGTTTCGGATATTGGACGAGCACGCGGCGCTGGGCGCGTTCCATGAAGCTGATGAAGGCAATGATCGCAACCGCGCCGAGGATCACGGCGAAGACGGTGCCGCCGCCCATCGAGCCTTCGCGAACCTGGCTGAACATCTGGCCGAAGCTGCGCGGCAGCTGCGCCAAAATGCCCGCCATGATGATCAATGAGACGCCGTTGCCGATACCGCGGCTGGTGATCTGCTCACCCAGCCACATCAGGAAGAGCGTGCCGCCGACGACGCTGATCACCGTGGTGATGCGGAACAGCATACCCGGGTCGAGCACAACGGTGATGCCCTGCGCCCCGGTCGATGCCTCGGCGGTGAGCGCGAGGAAATAGGCCTGGATCGCGGTCAGCGCGACGGTGCCGTAGCGCGTATATTGGTTGAGCTTCTTGCGCCCGCTCTCGCCCTCTTTCTTGAGCGCGGCGAGGCTGGGGGCCAGCGCGGCGGCGAGCTGCACCACGATCGACGCGGTGATATAGGGCATGACGCCGAGCGCGATAATGCTGAGGCGCTCAAGGCTGCCGCCCGAGAAGGTGTTGAAGATGTCGAGGACACCGCCCGAGGCCGCCTGCTTATAGGCCTGCGCCAGCGCGACGGGATCGACGCCCGGCAGCGGCACGAAGGACAGGAAGCGGAAGACGATCAGCGCGCCGATCGTGAACCAGATGCGGTTCTTGAGTTCGGTCGCCTGGCCGAACTTCGAGAAGTTCAGGTTGGAAGCAAGCTGGTCGGCGCGAGAGGCCATGGGTATTCATCCTCGGATTTCCGGACCGCGCCCCCCGCGACCCGGCGCCTATGTGCGGTCGGAGGTCGTGAAGCGCAAGGGGAAAGGCCCGATTCAAATGCGTCGGGGGCGGCACGGCCTGGTGCCGCGCCGCCCCCGAAAATCGTCAGGCCTTCTTGGCGGCCGCTTCGGCCTTGCGCGTGGCGCGCTTGCCGTCGCCCGCGGGCTTGGCTTCGGGCAGTTCGACCTTGCCGCCGGCCTTTTCGACCGCCTCGATCGCGCCCTTCGACGCGCCGGCGACCTTGAAGTTCAGCTTCGCGGTCAGTTCGCCCTTGGCGAGGAGGCGAACGCCGTCCTTGCCGCCGCGCGCGACGCCCGCGGCCTTGAGCGCGTCATGGTCGATCACGCCCTTGGCATCGAGCGTCTTGGCGTCGATCAGCTTCTGGATCATGCCGAGGTTCACGATCGCGAAATCCTTGGCGAAGATGTTGTTGAAGCCGCGCTTCGGGATGCGCATGTGGAGCGGCATCTGGCCGCCCTCGAAGCCGTTGATCGCGACACCCGAGCGGGCCTTCTGGCCCTTCTGGCCGCGACCGGCGGTCTTGCCCTTGCCCGAGCCGATACCGCGGCCGACACGCATGCGGCCCTTGCGGGCACCGGCGTTGTCACGAAGGTCGTTAAGCTTGATAGTCATATTGCACTCGCTTTCGCTATGTTCGCGCTGGGAACCGGCCCATCTCCAAGACGGAGACTTAATCCGGTTCGATTTCACTCGACGGCTGAAAGCCGGGATAGGGCCCGGCTTTCTCCATCACGATGGCCTGGGCGACATAGCCGCGGCCATCGACACTGGTAATCGAAGGGCTGCCGTGAAGCTGCCAACCCCGGTTGAGCAGGCCTTCGACGCGGGCGCAGAAAGCGCTGTCGTCGGGACCGGTCAACAGGCGATAGAGCTTCATCGAAGCTTAGCCCTCGACGACTTCCACCATGTGCGGAAGCTTGCGGATCATGCCGCGCACTTCCGGGGTGTCGACCAGTTCGACCTCGCGGTTCATCTTGCCCAGGCCGAGCCCGGTCAGGATGGCGCGCTGGCCCTTGGGACGACGGATCGGCGAACCAATCTGGCGGATCTTGATCTTCTTGTCGGCCATGGTCTTACTCCGTCACCGCCGCGGCTTCGGCCTCGGCTGCGCGGTCGGACGCACCGCCACGCTTGATCAGGTCCGAAACCTTCTTGCCGCGACGCTGCGCGACCGACTTCGGGCTGGTCTGTTCGCCGAGCGCCTCGAAGGTCGCGCGGATCATGTTATAGGGGTTCGAGGTGCCGACCGACTTGGTCACCACATCGGCAACGCCCAGCGATTCGAACACGGCGCGCATCGGGCCACCGGCGATGATGCCGGTACCGGCGGGCGCCGAACGCAGCGTCACATTGCCCGCGCCGAACACACCGCGACCGTCGTGGTGCAGCGTGCGGCCGTCGCGCAGCGGAACGCGGATCATCGCCTTCTTCGCGGCAGCGGTCGCCTTCGAAATGGCTTCCGGCACTTCGCGCGCCTTGCCATGACCGAAACCGGCGCGGCCCTTGCCGTCGCCGACGACGACGAGCGCGGCGAAACCGAAGCGCTTGCCGCCCTTCACGGTCTTCGAGACGCGATTGATGTGGACGAGCTTTTCGATCAGCTCTTCGCCGCCCTCTTCGTCGCGCGGACGACGGTCGTCGCGGCGGCCACGGCCACCTTCGCGTCCGCCACGACCGCCATCGCGGCCGCCGCCACGGCCGCGGCGCGGGGCCTGGCCTTCGGTGGGGGCAGCTTCGGGAGCGCCTTCGACGTTCTGAATTTCGTCAGCCATATTAGAACTCCAATCCGCCTTCGCGAGCCGCGTCGGCCAGCGCCTTGATGCGCCCGTGGAACAGGAAACCGCCGCGGTCGAACACGACCTGGGTCACGCCAGCCTTTTTGGCGGCGTCGGCGAGGCGCTTGCCCACATCGGCAGCAGCCGCGGTGGTGGCGCCGGTCTTGCCGCGGACATCCTTGTCGAGCGTCGAGGCCGCAGCCAGCGTGGTGCCGGCGGCGTCGTCGATGAGCTGCGCATAGATGTGGCGGCCCGAACGGTGCACCGAAAGACGCGGGCGGCCGGCGGCGCGCTGGCGAAGGGCGGTACGAACGCGCTGACGGCGCTTCTGGAAAGAGGTGAGATGTGCCATGGCTTACTTCTTCTTGCCTTCTTTGCGGAAGATGTACTCGCCGCGATATTTGATGCCCTTGCCCTTATAGGGTTCGGGCTTGCGCCAACGGCGGATTTCCGCCGCGACCTGGCCGACCTTCTGCTTGTCGATACCGCTGATCTCGATCGTCGTGTTGTCCGGCGTCTTGATCTCGATGCCCTCGGGCACCGCAAAATCGACATCGTGGCTGTAGCCGAGCTGCAGCTTCAGCGTCTTGCCCTGCGAGTTGGCGCGATAGCCGACACCGGTGATCTCGAGGACCTTGGTGAAGCCTTCGGTCACGCCCGTGATCAGGTTCTGCACCAGCGTACGCTGCATGCCCCAGAAAGCGCGCGCTTCGCGGGTGGCGTTCGCGGGCTGCACCGAGATGCTGCCTTCGGCGACTTCATAATTGATGAGGTCGGACAGCGGCATCGCGAGAGTGCCCTTCGGGCCCTTCACCGACAGCTGGCCGCCGTCGATCGCGGCGGTGACACCGCCGGGGATCGGGACTGCCTTTTTACCAATGCGCGACATCAGAACACCTCCGCCAGCACTTCGCCGCCGACATTATGCTCGCGGGCTTCGGCGTCCGAGAGAACGCCGCGCGGGGTCGACACGATGGTGATGCCAAGGCCGTTGCGCACGATCGGCAGGTCCTTCGACCCCGAATAGACGCGGCGGCCCGGCTTGGACACGCGGGCCACGTGGCGGATCGCCGGCTGGCCTTCGAAATATTTCAGCTCGATGCGGATGCCCTTGTGCTGGCCCTTGGCGCCCAGCGATTCTTCGCTGTAGCCGCGGATATAGCCTTCGCGCTGAAGCACATCGAGAACGCGGACGCGCAGGGTCGAGGCGGGCGTGAGGACGCTGTCCTTCTTCGCCTGCTGGCCGTTGCGGATGCGGGTGAGCATATCACCCAGAGGATCGGTCATTGCCATCTTGCGTCTTCCTTACCAGCTCGACTTCACAACGCCGGGGATCAGGCCCTTGTTGGCCAGATCGCGGAGCTGAATACGGCACAGCCGGAACTTGCGATAATAAGCGCGCGGGCGGCCGGTCATCTCGCAACGGTTGCGGATGCGGGTCGGATTGCCGTTGCGCGGAACTTCCGCCATCTTGAGGCGCGCGATCAGACGCTCGCCTTCGTCGAGCGACGTGTCCGCCGCGATCGCCTTCAGCTTCGCATAGCGGCCGGCATATTTCTTCACCAGCTTCTTGCGACGCTCATTCTTGTTCACTGAACTCAGTTTCGCCATGACTTAAGTTCTCTTTCCTCTTGAAAGAGCCTGCCTGGTCCCTTGCGGGACTCAGGCGGCTTCCTTTTCCTGCGCTTCGATCGGGAAGGGGAAGCCGAACAGCTTGAGCAGTTCGCGGGCTTCGTCGTCCGACCGGGCGGTGGTGGTGACGACCACGTCCATGCCGCGCACCGTGTCGATGCGGTCATAGTTGATCTCGGGGAAGATGATCTGTTCCTTCAGGCCCATGGCATAGTTGCCACGGCCGTCGAAGCTGGTCGCCGACACGCCACGGAAGTCGCGGATGCGGGGCATCGCGATGGTGATCAGGCGGTCGAGGAACTCGTACATGCGTTCGCGGCGCAGGGTGACCTTGCAACCGATCGGCATGCCTTCGCGCAGCTTGAACTGGGCGATCGACTTCTTCGCCTTGGTGATCACCGGCTTCTGGCCCGCGATCAGTTCCATTTCGGCGGCCGCGATTTCGACCTTCTTCTTGTCCTGGACCGCGTCGCCCACGCCCATGTTGAGCGTGATCTTCTCGATCTTGGGCACTTCCATCGCATTCTTGTAACCGAATTTCTCGGTCATCGCCTTGACGATCACATCGTCATAGCGCTTGCGCATGCGCGGGGTGTAGTTGTCAGCCATTGATCGTCTCCCCGGACTTCACGGCCACGCGGACCTTCTTGCCGTCCTTGGTTTCAAAGCGGACGCGCGTCGGCTTGCCGGTCTTGGGATCGGCGAGCGCGACCTTGCTCGCGAAGAGCGGCGCTTCCTTGCGCTCCAGACCGCCCTGCGGGTTGGTCTGGGTCGGCTTGCGGTGGCGGGTGATGACGTTGACGCCCGCGACGATCAGCTTGCCGTCCTTGGGCAGGCTCTGCGTCACTTCGCCGGTCTTGCCCTTGTCCTTGCCGGACAGGACGACGACGGTGTCACCCTTCTTGATCTTGTTCGCCATGGTCAGAGCACCTCCGGCGCCAGGCTGATGATCTTCATATAGCCGCGGCCGCGCAGTTCGCGGACGACGGGGCCGAAGATACGGGTGCCGATCGGCTCCTCGTTCTTGTTGACGAGCACGGCGGCGTTGCTGTCGAAACGGATCACCGAACCGTCGGCGCGGCGCACATCCTTCGCGGTGCGGACGATAACGGCGCGATGCACGTCACCCTTCTTCACCTTGCCGCGCGGCTGGGCTTCCTTGATCGACACGACGATGACGTCGCCGACGCCGGCGGTGCGACGCTTCGACCCGCCCAGCACCTTGATGCACTGGACGCGCTTGGCGCCGCTGTTGTCGGCGACTTCCAATTGTGACTGCATCTGGATCATCGATGCATTTCCTTCTTTTTTGGCCTACCGGGATGCCCCGGCGGTTCCGTGAAACTCAGCTTCAGGCGTCGGCAGCCGTCTTGGGCTTGCTGTGGGTGTCGACCTTGTCGAGCACCTTCCACGTCTTCAGCTTCGAAATCGGCTTCGTTTCCTCGATGCGGACGGTTTCGCCAGCCTTGATGGCATTGTCCTCATCATGGGCGTGATACTTCTTCGAACGGCGGATGATCTTGCCGTAGAGCGGGTGCTTCACCTTGCGCTCCACTTTCACCACGACGGTCTTGTCGCCCTTGTCGGACACCACGGTGCCGGTCAGAATGCGCTTCGGCATCGTCAGTCTCCTTACTTCGCGGCCGAGCGCGAACGCTCGGTCTGCTGCGTCTTGATGCGGGCGATCGAGCGCCGCACTTCCTTGACGCGCGAGGGCTTTTCCAGCTGGCCGGTGGCCGCCTGGAAGCGGAGGTTGAAAGCCTCGCGCTTCAGTTCGCCGAGTTCGACGGCGAGCTGGTCGTCGGTCTTGGCCTTGAAATCGTCGGTCTTGGCCATGTCCTTAACCCTCCAGGTGGGTCGTGTCGCCGAGGCGGGCAACGACCTTGGTCTTGATCGGCAGCTTCATCGCCGCACGCTCGAACGCCAGCGCGGCCACGGGGCCCGGAACGCCGTCGAGTTCGAACAGGATGCGGCCCGGCTTGACGCGCGCGGCCCAGAATTCCGGCGAACCCTTGCCCTTGCCCATGCGGACTTCGGCGGGCTTCGACGACACGGGGACGTCGGGGAACACGCGGATCCACAGGCGGCCCTGACGCTTGATCGCACGGCTGATCGCACGGCGGGCCGCTTCGATCTGGCGCGCGGTGATACGCTCGGGTTCCATCGCCTTCAGCCCGTAGGAGCCGAAGTTCAGCGCGGTACCGCCCTTGGCGTTGCCGTGGATACGGCCCTTGAACGCCTTGCGGAACTTGGTTTTTTTCGGTTGCAGCATGTCAGCAGTCCTTAGCGGCGATCATCGCGCGCCGGGCGCACGCCCGACGTTTGCGCGTCGAGCATCAACCGGTCGGTCGCCATCGGGTCATGACCCAGGATTTCGCCCTTGAAGATCCACACCTTGATCCCGCACACGCCATAGGCGGTGTGGGCTTCGGCCTCGGCATAGTCGACGTTGGCACGAAGGGTGTGCAGCGGCACGCGGCCTTCGCGATACCATTCGGTGCGCGCGATTTCCGCGCCGCCCAGACGGCCGGCGCAGTTGATGCGGATGCCCTCGGCACCGAGACGCATCGCCGACTGCACCGCGCGCTTCATCGCACGGCGGAAAGCCACGCGACGCTCGAGCTGGTCGGCAATGCCCTGGCCGACGAGCTTGGCGTCGACTTCGGGCTTGCGGATTTCGACGATGTTCAGCGACACGTCGCTGCCGGTCAGTTCGCCGAGCTGCTTGCGCAGCTTTTCGATGTCGGCGCCCTTCTTGCCGATGATGACGCCCGGGCGGGCGGCATAGATCGACACGCGGCACAGCTTCGCCGGACGCTCGATCACCACCTTCGAGATCGCGGCCTGCGGCAGCGTCTTGAAGATGAAGTTGCGGATCTTCAGATCCTCAACGAGCATGCGGCCATAGTCCTGGCCTTCGGCGAACCAGCGGCTGTCCCAGGTGCGGTTGACCTGCAGGCGCAGGCCGATCGGATTGCTCTTCTGGCCCATCTTACGCCTCTTCTTCCTGTTCGCGCACGACGATGCGGATGCGGCTGAACGGCTTGACGATCCGGGTCGACTTGCCGCGGCCGCGAGCGTGCCAGCGCTTCATCGAGATCGACTTGCCGACGCTGGCTTCCTGGACGACCAGGGCATCAACATCGAGGTTGTGGTTGTTTTCCGCATTCGCGACGGCGCTGGCGAGAACCTTGCGCACGTCGACGGCCATCGCCTTCTTCGAGAAAGCGAGGACGTTCATCGCGTCTTCGACCTTGCGGCCGCGGATCAGCGCAGCGACGAGGTTCAGCTTCTGCGCCGAGCCGCGGATCTGCGTGCCAACGGACAATGCCTCATTGTCCGCAACGCGGCGGGGGGACTTTTCCTTGCCCATTAGCGTTTGCCCTTCTTGTCGGCCGCGTGGCCGGGGAAGAAGCGCGTCGGCGCAAATTCACCCAGCTTCATGCCGACCATGTCTTCGTTGACCGACACCGGCACGAACTTGCGGCCGTTGTAGACGTTGAAGGTCAGCCCGACGAACTGCGGCAGGATGGTGGACCGACGCGACCAGGTCTTGATCGGGGCAGAGCTGCCGCCGTCCTGGGCCGTTTCGGCTTTCTTGAGGAGATGAAGGTCCACGAACGGACCCTTCCAGACCGAGCGAGCCATGGCTTACCTCTTCTTCTTCGCGTGACGCGACCGGATGATCATCTTGTCGGTCGACTTATTGTGACGGGTACGGGCGCCCTTGGTCGGCTTGCCCCACGGAGTGACCGGGTGGCGGCCGCCCGAGGTGCGGCCTTCGCCGCCGCCGTGCGGGTGATCGACCGGGTTCTTGGCGACGCCGCGGGTGAGCGGACGCTTGCCGAGCCAGCGGTTGCGGCCGGCCTTGCCCAAGTTGGTGTTCTGGTTGTCGGGGTTCGACACCGCACCGACCGTGCCCATGCACTCGCCGCGGATATAACGCTGTTCGCCCGAACCGAGACGCACAATCACGAGACCGCGGTCACGACCGACGACCTGCGCATAGGTGCCGGCCGAACGGGCGATCTGGCCGCCCTTGCCCGGCTTCATCTCGATATTGTGGACGATCGTGCCAACCGGCATCTGCGACAATTCCATCGCATTGCCCGGCTTCACGTCGGTCTTCTTGCCCGCGACGACGGTGTCGCCGACCGCCAGGCGCTGCGGCGCCAGGATATAGGTCAGCTCGCCGTCTTCGTACTTGATGAGCGCGATGAAGGCGGTGCGGTTGGGGTCATATTCCAGACGCTCCACGGTGGCCGGCATGTCCCACTTGCGACGCTTGAAGTCGATGAAGCGGTACTTCTGCTTGTGGCCGCCGGCGATGCCGCGCGAGGTCACATGACCCTTGTTGTTGCGGCCACCGGTCTTGCGCTTGCCTTCGGTCAGCGCCTTGACGGGCTTGCCCTTCCACAGCGACGACTTGTCGACGAGGATCAGGCCGCGCTGCGCGGGGCTGGTCGGATTATAGGATTTAAGTGCCATTGTTCCTGCCTCTTCCTACAATCAGACGCCGGTGGTGACGTCGATCGACTGGCCTTCGGCCAGGCGAACGATCGCCTTCTTCACGTCGCTGCGGGTGTAGGGCTTGCCCTTCCAGCGCTTGGTCTTGCCCTTGGTGACGAGCGTATTCACGCCGACAACCTTGACATCGAACAGCGCCTCGACGGCGGCCTTGATGGCGGGCTTGGTCGCGTCGTTCGCGACCTTGAACACCACCGCGTTGTTCTCGCTGAGCAGGGTCGACTTTTCAGTGATCACCGGAGCGAGGATCACGTCATAGTGACGCGCGTCGACAGTTTTTGCCTTAGCCATTGAAACGGGCCTCCAGCTTTTCGACCGCCGCGCGGGTCAGGACCAGCGTGTCGGCACGGATGATGTCATAGACGTTGGCACCCGCGGCCGGCATCGAATCGATGCCGATCAGGTTGGCCGACGCCATGGCGAAGCTTTCATGGACCGCATCGCCGTCGATGAAGAGTGCGCGGTTGCCGAGTTCGAGCTTGCCGAGCTTGCCGGCGAGCGCCTTGGTCTTGGCATCCTTGAGCTCAAGCGTGTCGAGAACGACGATCTTGCCGCCCTTCGCCTTGTCGCTGAGCGCCATCTTGAGGCCGAGCGCGCGAATCTTCTTGTTCAGCGAGTGGCCGAAGGTGCGGGCCCGGGGGCCGTGCGCCTTGCCGCCGCCGATGAAGATCGGCGCCTTGCGATCGCCGTGACGCGCGGTACCGCCGCCCTTCTGGCGACCGAACTTCTTGCCGGTGCGGGCAACGTCGCTGCGTTCGCGGGCGGCGCGAGCCGGACCACGGCGCTTTTCGAGCTGCCACGAAACGACGCGGTGCAAGATGTCGGCGCGCGGATCGACGCCGAAGACATCGTCGTTGAGGTCGATGTCGCTACCGGCCTTGCCGTCGATGGTCTGAACCTTGACCTTCATGATCAGGACTCCTGTGCGCCGTCGGTGGCCGCGGTGTCGACGACGACGGCGTCTTCGGCCGGCGTTTCGACCGGCGCGTCAGCCGGGGCAGTGTTGCTGTTGGCCGCGCTCTTGATGCCCGCCGGATAGGGGGCCTCGGGGTGGCGGGGCAGTTTCACCGCGTCGCGGACGAGCAGCCAGCCGCCCTTCGAGCCAGGGACCGAGCCCTTGACGAAGAGAAGGCCGCGCTCGGCGTCGGTGCGGACGATTTCGAGATTCTGCTGGGTGCGGTTGCGCGCGCCCATGTGGCCAGCCATCTTCTTGTTCTTGAAGACGCGGCCCGGATCCTGGCGGTTACCCGTCGAACCATGGGCACGGTGGCTGATCGACACGCCGTGCGTGGCGCGCATGCCCCCGAAACCCCAGCGCTTCATCGCACCGGCAAAACCCTTGCCCTGCGTGACGCCCTGGATGTCGACAATCTGGCCGGCGACGAAATGGTCGGCCGACAGTTCGGCACCGACGTCGAGCGTCGCGTCGTCGGCGACGCGGAATTCGACGACCTTCGCCTTGGGTTCGACTTCGGCCTTGCCGAAAGCGCCACGCTGGGGCTTGGCGACGTTCTTCGCCTTCGCCGAGCCGGCACCGAGCTGGACGGCGACATAGCCGTCACGTTCTTGTTCGCGCACGGAGACGACCTGGCAGCCTTCGAGGCTCAGGACGGTGACGGGCACGTGGCGGCCGTCGTCCTGAAACAGGCGGGTCATCCCCATTTTCTTCGCGATCACGCCAGTCCGCATGATCAATACTCCTCAACAGAGGCCGGGCGGACCATTCCGCACGGCTTGCGGGACCCGATGAGGCAAGCCCCCTCGGAACCCTCCCAGCCCATAATTTCGATGCATCGCCCCGTCCGGGCTGAGGTGCCGCCTTCCCGAAGGAGAGCGGCGAGACGGGGGACGCAGCCCGGACCATGAATGCTTCAGCGAAGCGGTCCGGCGGTATCCACCCTATCGATATGCAGGCGGCGAACCGTCCTGCCGATAGAGGCCCCGCTCTCGCGGGGCATGCTGGCTCAGGCCAGCTTGATTTCGACGTTCACGCCCGCGGCGAGGTCGAGCTTCATCAGCGCGTCGACCGTCTGCGGGGTGGGCTGCACGATGTCGAGCAGCCGCTTGTGGGTACGCACCTCGAACTGCTCGCGCGACTTCTTGTCGACATGCGGGCCGCGGTTCACGGTGAATTTTTCAATACGCGTCGGAAGCGGGATCGGACCGCGAATGAGTGCGCCCGTACGACGTGCCGTGTCGGCAATGTCGGTGGTGGCCTGATCGAGCACGCGGTGATCAAAGGCCTTCAGGCGAATGCGAATATTCTGCGTTTCCATGACTGTTCCAGTCGAATCCCGTCTAACGATGCGAAAGAGCCGAAATGGCCTGCTCCGGCTCCCGCATGGAAGCCGAACCGGCCATCAAAAACCTTTAAGCTACGAGCCGCGCGAATCAGTCCGAATCGCGCGGCTCGCGGCCCTATATTACTTTGTGATCGTCGCGACAACCCCTGCGCCGACCGTGCGGCCGCCTTCGCGAATCGCGAAGCGCAGACCCGGGTCCATGGCGATCGGGGCGATCAGCTTGACCGACAGCTGGACGTTGTCGCCCGGCATGACCATCTCGGTGCCCTCGGGGAGGATGACCTCGCCGGTGACGTCGGTGGTGCGGAAGTAGAACTGCGGACGATAGTTCGCGAAGAACGGCGTGTGACGGCCGCCTTCGTCCTTCGACAGGACGTACACTTCCGAGGTGAACTCGGTGTGCGGCGTGATCGAGCCGGGCTTAGCCAGAACCTGGCCACGCTCGACTTCTTCACGGCCGACGCCGCGGATCAGCGCGCCGATGTTGTCGCCGGCCTGGCCCTGATCGAGCAGCTTGCGGAACATTTCGACGCCGGTGACGACGGTCTTCTTGGTGTCCTTGATGCCGACGATCTCGACTTCTTCACCAACCTTGACGATGCCGGTTTCGACGCGGCCGGTGACGACCGTGCCGCGACCCGAGATCGAGAACACGTCTTCGATCGGCATCAGGAAGGGCTTGTCGAGCGGACGTTCCGGCTGCGGGATCCACTCGTCGACGGCGGCCATCAGCTTCAGGATCGCGTCCTTGCCGATGTTGTCGTCGCGGCTTTCCAGCGCGGCGAGCGCCGAACCGGCGATGATCGGAATATTGTCGCCGTCGAAGTCGCGCTTCGAGAGTTCCTCGCGGATTTCGAGTTCGACGAGCTCGAGCAGCTCGGGATCGTCGAGCTGGTCGACCTTGTTGAGGAAGACGACCATGGTCGGAACGCCGACCTGCTTCGCGAGCAGGATGTGCTCCTTGGTCTGCGGCATCGGGCCGTCAGCGGCCGACACGACGAGGATCGCGCCGTCCATCTGGGCGGCACCGGTGATCATGTTCTTCACATAGTCGGCGTGGCCCGGGCAGTCGACGTGCGCATAGTGGCGGCCTTCGGTTTCATATTCGACGTGCGCGGTCGAAATGGTGATGCCGCGCTCGCGCTCTTCCGGAGCCTTGTCGATGTTCGCGAAGTCGACGGCGGCGTTGCCCGCGACGTTCTCGGCGAGGATCTTGGTGATCGCTGCGGTCAGCGAGGTCTTGCCATGGTCGACGTGACCGATGGTGCCGATGTTGCAGTGCGGCTTCGTCCGCTCAAATTTAGCCTTGGCCATGATTTAAGAACCTTCTTCTTAGGTGTTTCGTTTGATCAGTCCGGACGGGCCTGCTGAATCAGGCGCCGCCCTTAGAGGGTCTTGCCGCACGGCGCAAGTCCGCGCGGCTTCAACCCTATCAGGCCATCTTGGCCTTCACTTCTTCGGCGACGTTGGTCGGCACTTCCTCATAATGCGAGAATTGCATCGAGTAGCTGGCGCGCCCCTGGCTGAAGCTGCGCAGCTGGTTGACGTAACCGAACATGTTCGCCAGCGGCACGATCGCCTCGACGACCTGGGCGATGCCCCGGCTGTCGGTGCCCTGGATCTGGCCGCGACGGCTGTTGAGATCGCCGATCACGTCACCCATGAACTCCTCGGGCGTCACGACCTCGACCTTCATCACCGGTTCGAGCAGCTTGATGCCGGCCTTCGCCGCCACTTCGCGCATCGCCGCACGGCCCGCGATTTCGAACGCCAGCGCCGACGAGTCGACGTCGTGGTACGCGCCGTCCGTGAGCTTGATTTCGAAGTCGATGATCGGGAAGCCGATCATGTGACCGTTTTCGGCCGACTCGCGCATGCCCTTTTCGACCGACGGGATATATTCGCGCGGAATGTTGCCGCCCTTGATCTCGTCGATGAAGGTGATGCCCGAGCCGCGTTCGCCGGGAGCGACGCTGACCTTGACGCGGCCGAACTGGCCCGAGCCGCCCGACTGCTTCTTGTGGGTGTAGTCGACGTCGACCGCACGGGCGAGCGATTCGCGGTACGCCACCTGCGGCGCGCCGACGTTCGCCTCGACCTTGAACTCGCGCTTCATGCGATCGACGAGGATGTCGAGGTGAAGCTCGCCCATGCCCTTGATGATCGTCTGGCCCGATTCATGGTCGGTCGACACGCGGAACGAGGGATCCTCGGCGGCCAGGCGGTTGAGCGCGATGCCCATGCGTTCCTGGTCGGCCTTGGTCTTGGGTTCCACCGACAGCTCGATGACCGGCTCGGGGAATTCCATCCGCTCGAGGATGATCGGCGCGCTGGTGGCGCAGAGCGTGTCCCCGGTGGTGGTTTCCTTGAGGCCGGCGAGCGCGACGATGTCGCCCGCATAGGCTTCGTCGATGTCTTCGCGGCTGTTCGCATGCATCAGCAGCATGCGACCGACCTTTTCCTTCTTGTCCTTCACCGAGTTCAGGTAGGTGCCCTTGTTGAGCGTCCCCGAATAGATGCGGGCGAAGGTGAGCGAGCCGACGAACGGATCGTTCATGATCTTGAAGGCGAGCAGCGACAGCGGCGCCGAGTCCGAAGTCTCGCGCGAGTCGGGCTGGTCGTTCGACGGGTTGATGCCCTGGACGTCGGGGATGTCGAGCGGCGAAGGCAGGTAATCGACGACCGCGTCGAGCAAAGTCTGGACGCCCTTGTTCTTGAACGCCGAGCCGCAGAGCACGGGGACGAACGCCTGCGCCAGCGTGCCCTTGCGGATCAGCGCCTTGAGCTGGGCGACGTCGGGGACGGTGCCTTCGAGATAGGCTTCCATCGCGTCGTCGTCCTGTTCGACGGCGAGCTCGACGAGCTTTTCGCGATATTCGGCGGCCTTGTCGGCGAGGTCGGCGGGGATTTCTTCATAGAAGAATTCGGCGCCGAGGCTTTCGTCCTTCCAGATGATCGCGCGCTCGTTGACGAGGTCGACGAGGCCCTTGAAGTCGCCTTCGGCGCCGATGGGCAGATAGAGGACAGCCGGGGTCGCACCCAGGCGATCGACGATCGTCTGGACGCAATAATAGAAATCGGCACCGGTGCGGTCGAGCTTGTTGATGAAGCACATCCGCGGAACCTTGTACTTGTCCGCCTGGCGCCACACGGTTTCCGACTGCGGCTCGACGCCGGCAACGCCGTCGAACGCGGTGATCGCGCCGTCGAGCACGCGCAGCGAACGTTCGACTTCGATGGTGAAGTCGACGTGGCCGGGGGTGTCGATGATGTTCAGGCGATGCTCGGGACCCTTGCCCTCATCGGCCTTCCACAGGCAGGTCGTGGCCGCAGACGTGATCGTGATGCCGCGTTCCTGTTCCTGCTCCATCCAGTCCATGGTGGCGGCGCCGTCATGGACTTCGCCGATCTTGTAGGACTTGCCGGTGTAGTAGAGGATGCGCTCGGTCGTCGTGGTCTTGCCGGCGTCGATGTGCGCCATGATCCCAAAGTTGCGATAATGTTCGAGCGAATGGCTGCGTGCCATGGTCTTTTCCTTGGTTTTTGGGGGAGGCCTTTGGAGCCGCCCCCGATATAGGAAGTTTTGTTGCGATTGCGAGACGCCCCCCTGACGCGGGGAGCGCCCGGCAAATTACCAGCGGTAGTGCGAGAAGGCGCGGTTCGCTTCCGCCATGCGGTGCGTGTCTTCGCGCTTCTTGACCGCGTTGCCGCGGTTGTTCGACGCGTCGAGCAGCTCGCCCGACAGGCGCGCGGCCATGGTGGTCTCGCTGCGGTTGCGCGCGGCGGTGATCAGCCAGCGGATCGCGAGCGCCTGCGCACGGTCCGGACGGACTTCGACCGGAACCTGGTAGGTCGCACCGCCGACGCGGCGGCTGCGGACTTCGATGTTCGGGCGGATGTTCGCCAGCGCTTCGTGGAACACGCCGATGGGTTCCTTCTTGGCACGGGCTTCGACCGACTCGAGCGCACCATAAACGATGCTTTCGGCGACCGACTTCTTCCCGTCCAGCATGACGCTGTTCATGAATTTCGACAGCACGACATCCCCGAAACGGGGATCGGGCAGGATTTCGCGGCGTTCAGGACGACGACGACGAGCCATAGGTAATTCCTTTTAACAACAGCATCCCGGCGCAGCGCGCACGGGATGATCAAATGCCGAAAAAGCGGTCCTTACTTCGGACGCTTCGCGCCGTACTTCGAACGGCTCTGCTTGCGGTCCTTCACACCCTGCGTATCGAGCACGCCGCGCAGGACGTGGTAACGCACACCGGGAAGGTCGCGGACACGACCGCCGCGGATCAGCACGACGCTGTGTTCCTGGAGGTTGTGGCCTTCGCCGGGGATGTAGGTGATGACTTCGCGGCTGTTGGTCAGGCGGACCTTCGCAACCTTGCGGAGCGCCGAGTTCGGCTTTTTCGGGGTCGTCGTGTAGACACGGGTGCAAACGCCGCGCTTCTGCGGGTTTGCGTCCATCGCCGGGACCTTGGACTTCACCTTCTGGGGAGTCCGGCCCTTGCGGACCAGCTGGTTGATCGTGGGCATGAATGCTTCACCTTTAAATGTCCGCCCATCTAAGCGAACGGTTACTGTACCGCGGTGGATGAAGCATCGATCCGAGATGCGCGGAAAACCGCGAAAAACGGGCGACCCTGTAACAGCAAAAGACCCCGGTCGATCGCAATTGATCCCCGGAGGCTCCATCCGCGCCAGCAATGTTCAAGCGCTGTTGTGCCCGAAGGTGGCAGAAGTCCGCCGCTTTCGAACGGTCGCGCCCCTACCCCCGATTCCCCTGCCGGTCAAGGGGTGAGCAAGATTGTTGCGCCGGTGCGGGCGCGCTATCGGTCGGCGATGCCCGCCGTCCGCCACACCAGTTTTGCGCCGCACGTCCATCCCGACACAAGGCTGCTGATCCTCGGCAGCCTGCCCGGCGCCCGGTCGCTGGCGGAACGACGCTATTATGCACATCCGACGAACCAGTTCTGGCGGCTGCTGGGCGAAGTGATCGACCGGCCGCTGGCGGCGATGGATTATGACGCCCGCCTCGCCACGCTGCGCGCGGCGAAGGTGGGACTGTGGGACGTGATCCGCACCGCCGAGCGTCGGTCGAGCAGCGATAGCGAGATTCGCGAGGTCGAGGCGCAGGATCTGGCGGCGCTCGTGGGAACGCTGCCCGATTTGCGGATGATCGCGTTCAACGGCGGCAAGGCCACGGCGATCGGGCGGCGGCAGTTGCCGGGGCTGGACGGGGTCGAGGTCGTCGACCTGCCGTCGAGCAGTGCGGCGAATACCGGGGGCTATGCTTTAAAGCTGGAGCGGTGGCTGCAGCTCAAAGCGGCGTTGGTGGACTGAGCGATCAGTCCACCACCTCACCCCGCGCCATCACGAAATCGACTTTTTTCAGCACCGTTACATCGGCGAGCGGGTCGCTGGCCACCGCGATGATGTCGGCGCTTTTGCCCAGCGCGATGGTGCCGATCTGGTCCGACAGGCCGAGGAGGTCGGCGGCGTTTACCGTGGCCGCCTTGAGTGCCTCGACCGGGGTCATGCCGTGCTGGACCAACAGTTCGAACTCGTCGGCGTTGCGGCCGTGCTTCGAGACGCCGGCGTCGGTGCCGAAGGCGATGCGCACGCCGCGCGGCACCAACGCCTCGAGGCTCTTGCCGGTGATGCCGATGCGCCACTGAATCTTCGCGAGCACGTCGGGCTCGTACGCCGCGGCGCTGGCGGCGATGCGTTCCTTGTAACCGTTCACGGTCGACAGCGTCGGGACATAATAGGTCTTGGTTTTTGCCCAGGCCGCGATGGTCGCTTCGTCGAGGATCGTGCCATGCTCGATCGAATCGGCGCCCGCCGCGAGCGCGAGGCGGATGCCGTCGGCACCATGTGCGTGGACCGCGACCTTCTTGCCGAAGAGATGCGCGGTGTCGACGATCGCCTGCGCCTCGTCGTCGAACATCTGCTTGCCGAGGCCCGCGCCGATCCGGCTGTTGACCCCGCCGGTCGAGGCGAATTTGATCACGTCGGCGCCACGCCCGATCTGTAGCCGCACCGCGCGGCGGCAATCGTCGGCGCCGTTGCACGTATTGCCCGCGCCCGCGAAGAAAGGCCGCAGTTCGTCGCGATAGCCCAATGAGCCGTCCATATGCCCCGCGCTGCCCGAGATGCTGTTGCCCGCATCGACGATACGCGGACCCTGGACCTTGCCCGCGAGGATCGCATCGCGCAGCGCCAGCGTCGCGCCGTCACCGTCGCCGAGGTTGCGCACCGTCGTGAAGCCCGCGCGCAGCGTCTTCATCCCGTTGACCTCGGCATTGAAGGCCTGCGCCGCGGGGCTGAGCGTGACTTCCTCAAGCTGGCCCGCGATGCCGCCGGCGTCGCTGGTGAGGTGGACATGGCTGTCGATCAGCCCGGGAAGGACATATTTGTCCTTGAGGTCGATCAGCGTCGCGCCGGTGTCGGCGGGCTGGTGGCCGTCGGTGATCGACACGATCCGGCCATTCTCGACGGTGATCGTCGAGGCGCCCTTCGTGGGCTTACCGGGTTCGGCGATCAGATGGCCGGCGTGGATGACGGTGCGCGTCGTCTGCGCCGCGGCCGGCGTAGCGAGCGCGGTACCGAGGAGCAGGAGCGGGAGGTAGGTCGTCGGTTTCATGAAAAGCCGTCCCCTGTCGTTTCTATATTTCGTCACCCCGGACTTGATCGGGGGTCTGCCTGTTTTGAAGGGGAAGGCGGACCCCGGGTCAAGCCCGGGGTGACGAAGCGCATATCTATGCAACTTGCCCGTGCCGCGCGCCGCCGGTAAGCGCCGCCGCATGCCCCAGCGCCTGACCGATATCGATACCTGGATCTTCGATCTCGACAACACGCTCTATCCGCCATCGGCGCAATTGTTCGACCTAATCGACGAGCGCATGGGCGCCTTCATCATGCGGCTGCTGAACGTCGACGCGGTCGAGGCGCGGCGGGTGCAGAAGCAATATTTCCACGATCACGGCACGACGATGGCGGGGCTGATGCGCCATCATGACGTCGCGCCCGAGGATTTCCTGGTCGACGTCCACGATATCGCGCTCGACCGCATCGCGCCCGATGCGCGGCTGCGCGCCGGGCTGGAGCGGCTGCCCGGACGGCGGCTGATCTTCACCAACGCCGACGCCGATTATGCGGCGCGCGTGCTGGCGGCGCGCGGGATCGCCGATCTGTTCGACGGCATCTGCGACATTCGTGCCACGCGCTATACACCCAAGCCCGATCCTGAGGCGTACCAGATGATGGTCGCGCATCTGGGCGTCGATCCGAAACGCAGCCTGTTCGTCGAGGATATGGCGCGCAACCTGACCCCGGCGAAGGCGCTGGGGATGACGACCGTGTGGCTGGACAATGGCAGCGAAAGCGGCCATCGCGACCATCTGCCGGAGCATGTCGATTTCCATGCGACCGACATTTCGGACTGGCTCGATACTTTGCCGACACCCTGGGGGATTTCATGACGACCGACCTGCAAGCCACGATCGAAGCCGCGTGGGACGACCGCGACACGCTGGGCCTGACGACGCAGGGGCCGGTGCGCGAAGCGGTCGAGACCGCGCTCGCCGGGCTCGACGACGGCAGCTTCCGCGTCGCCGAGCGCGATGCGGGCGGCACGTGGCAGGTCAACCAGTGGCTCAAGAAGGCGGTGCTGCTGTCCTTCCGCCTCAACGACATGGAAATCATCGACGGCGGCGCCGGCGGCGCGACCTGGTGGGACAAGGTGCCGTCGAAATTCGCCGGCTGGGGAGAGAACCGTTTTCGCGACGCGGGTTTCCGCGCCGTCCCCGGTTCGATCGTCCGCCGCGGGGCCTTTATCAGCAAGGGCGCGGTGCTGATGCCGAGCTTCGTCAACATCGGCGCTTATGTTGGCGAGGGATCGATGGTCGATGCCTGGGCGACGGTAGGCAGCTGCGCGCAGATCGGCGCGAACGTCCATCTGTCGGGCGGCGCGGGGATCGGCGGCGTGCTCGAGCCGCTGCAGGCCGGGCCGGTGGTGATCGAGGACGGCGCGTTCATCGGCGCGCGCGCCGAGGTCGCCGAGGGGGTGATCGTGCGCGAGGGCGCGGTGCTGTCGATGGGCGTCTATCTGGGCGCCTCGACCAAGATCATCGACCGCGCCACGGGCGAGGTCTTCATGGGCGAGGTTCCCGCCTATTCGGTCGTCGTGCCGGGGTCGCTGCCCGGCAAGCCGCTGCCCGACGGGACACCGGGGCCGTCGCTCTATTGCGCGGTGATCGTCAAGCGCGTCGACGCCAAGACGCGCGCCAAGACCGGGATCAACGAGCTGCTGCGCGACTGATCGCCACGCCCGCCGCTCGTCGAGCGCTGCGGGCGGTTGGTAGACATTGTAACGAAAATTCATTATTGCGAACTATTCGCACAAGGGACGGGCTGCATCTCGAATCGCGGCGCGATGAGGGGGAGTCATGTCGGCCTTTGTTTTCCGGGCGTCGTTCGCGGCGATCTTGCTGGCGTCGGCGTCGCCGCTATGGGCGCAGGCGCCGAGCGGCGACGCGCCCCCCGCCATCCCCGCGCCGGTGAACGGCGCCGAGCGCTACACCCCCGCCGACTTCGCGCGCTTCGCACCGCGCACCGCGCTCGACATGGTCGATAAGGTGCCGGGCTTCCTGATCGTCACGGGCACCAACGGCGGCGCGCGCGGGCTGGGGCAGGCGACCGAGAATGTCCTGATCAACGGCGAGCGGATCGCGAACAAGTCGACCGATGCGCGCACCGCACTGGCGCGGATCACCGCCACGCAAGTCGCCTATATCGACATCGTCGACGGCGCGAGCCTGAACGTTCCCGGGCTGACGGGCCAGGTGGCCAATGTCGTGCTGGTCGCGGGCGCAAGTAGCGGCGGCGGGTTCAAGACCACCGTCCGCTGGCAGCCCGAATGGCGGCCGCGGATCGACGACAATTGGCTTAACGGCGAGATTTCGACCACGGGCAAGCTGGGCGGCACGCAGGTCACGCTGAGCCTGAAGAACGAAGCCAACCGCAACGGCCATTGGGGGCCCGAGCAGCGCTTCGACGGCGATGGCGCGCTGCAATTCATCCGCGACGAGTTCGGCGCTTATGAAGGCGACCGGCCGCGGCTGTCGGCGGCGCTCGCGCGTACGACCGCGAACGGCAACAAATGGAATCTGAACCTCGGCGGGCAGCTGCAGAACCTGCGCGAGCGCGTGTCGGGGACGTCGGTGCAGCCGGGCCGCGGTCGAGTCGACGAGGAGTTTCGCTTCACCGAGGACGAATATAATTTCGATATCGGCGGCGATTACGAGATGCGGCTCGGCAAAGGGCGGCTCAAGCTCATCTCGCTCTACCGTTTCGAGCATAGCCCCTTCGTCGACAGTTTCGTCGTCGACCGCGAGATCGGCGGGCGGAGCGGCGAGCGTTTCAGCCAGACCGCCGACGAGGGCGAAGCGATCTTGCGCAGCGAATATGGCTGGCGCACCGCGGGCGGCACCGACTGGCAGGTCGCGCTCGAAGGCGCGTACAACACGCTCGACGTCGACGCCGAATATGCGGTGCTGCAGCCCAACGGCAGCTTCCGGCCCGAGGTCTTCGGCGGCGAAAGGACCAAGGTCGAGGAAAAACGCGGCGAAGCGTCGCTCACCTGGGGCCGCGCGCTGGCGCCGAACTTGACCGCACAGCTCAACCTGGCCGCTGAATATAGCCAGCTCAGCTCGTCGGGACCCGGCGGGCTGACGCGCAGCTTCATCCGGCCGAAAGGCAAGTTCGCGCTCGCGTGGAAGGTCGGGGCGAAGACGACGATCAACTGGTTCGTCCAGCGCCGCGTCGACCAGCTCGACTTCTTCGATTTCGCGAGCTCGGTCGACGTCGCGAACGGGCAGGGCAATGGCGGCAACGGCCGGCTCGTGCCGCCGATCGTCAACCGCAGCGAGCTCGAACTCGTGCAGGACATGGGCCGCTGGGGCAATGCGTCGATCGCCTTTGCCTATGGCTATGCGCAGGACCTGGTCGACCAGATCCCGCTGTCGCCGACAGAGGAAGGGCGCGGCAACCTGCCGCCCGCGCATCTTTATCGCGTCACCACCAAGGGGACCTTGCTCCTCGACCCGCTGGGGTGGAAGGGCGCGCGGATCAATGCCGACGTGACCTGGCGGCGCAACCGCGTGCGCGACCCGCTGACCGATCAATGGCGCGACCAGAGCTTCGGGCAGGAATATATCGCCGACCTCAGCCTGCGCCACGACGTGCCGGGGAGCAATTTCGCGTGGGGCGCGGGCTATTTCGACGAGCGCTTCAGCCCCGGCCTGCGGCTCGACGCGATCGAGAAGGAATATACGGTCGGACCCTTCGTCACCGCCTTCGTCGAGCACAAGAATGTCGCGGGATTCACCGTGAAGCTGTCGTACCGCAACCTCGCGGGGATGAAGGACGGCTTCGACCGCACCGTGTTCGTCGACCGGCGCGACGGGCCGGTTGCATTTTCGGAGAGCCGCCAGCGCAAATTCGGGCAATATTTCCAGCTGACGGTGACGGGGACGCTGTAGCCCTTACCGCTCGCTCAGATAATAGCGCTCACGCGCGGTCAAGTCGTCGTTCAGCTCATAGACGATCGGCTGGCCGGTCGGGATTTCGAGCCCGGTGATGTCGGCATCCGAAATGCCCGACAGATGCTTGACCAGCGCGCGCAGGCTGTTGCCGTGGGCGGAGATCAGCACGGTCTTGCCAGCCGCGAGTTCGGGTTCGATCGCCGCCTGATAATAGGGCAGGACGCGCGCAATCGTGTCCTTGAGGCTCTCGGTCGAGGGAATCGCGATGCCGGCGTAGCGCGGGTCGCTCGCGAGGTCGTAGGGCGAGCCGGCTTCGAGCGGCGGCGGCGGGATGTCGAAACTGCGGCGCCAGATCTTGACCTGCTCGTCGCCATGCTTCGCCGCGGTCTCGGCCTTGTCGAGCCCGGTGAGTCCGCCATAATGGCGCTCGTTGAGGCGCCAGTCCTTGGTCACCGGCAGCCACAAGCGCCCCATCGCCTCGAGCGCGAGGTTGAGCGTCTTGATCGCGCGCGACTGGACCGAGGTGAAGCAAGTGTCGGGGGCGATGCCCTTTTCCTTCATCAGCTCGCCCGCAGCCTTCGCCTCGGCCGCGCCCTTTTCGGTCACGTCGACATCCCACCAGCCGGTGAAGCGATTTTCAAGATTCCATTGCGACTGGCCGTGACGGATGAGGATGAGCTGCGGCATTTTCGGTCCTTCCGGAGGGGTGTTCGCGGGCGCCATAGCGCGGCTTTTGCGCAAAGGCCAACGCCCCTCTTGAAATGGTTTCACCCGCCACCAGATTCGCCTCATCCGGCCGCCGCAACGGGGCCGGGTGGCGATCGCGGCGCGCTGCCGCGGTCCCTGACTTCGCTTTGGACAAAGGAAGAAAGACCATGCGTAACAGCTTCGATTGGACCCCCTATCGCCGTTCGACCGTCGGGTTCGACCGGTTGTTCGATTTCCTCGAGACCGGCGGTTCGGGCGCCGAAAATTATCCGCCCTTCGACATCGAAAAACTCGCCGACGACCATTTCCGCATCACCGTCGCGGTCGCGGGTTTCAAGTCGCAGGAAATCGACATCACCGCGCAGCAGAATATGCTGACCGTCAGCGGCCGCAAGGCGCCCGCCCCCGAGGGCGAGGAGCGCCAGCTGCTGTACAGCGGCATCGCGACGCGCGCCTTCGAGCGCCGCTTCCAGCTCGCCGACTTCGTGCGGGTGGACAAGGCCGACCTGTCCGACGGGCTGCTCGCCATCGACCTGGTGCGCGAAGTGCCCGAGGCGATGAAGCCGCACAAGATCGCGATCGGCGGCGCGCAGCCGGCGATCGAGGACAAGAAGGCCGCCTGACGCGCCATCTTGTCCCAGCCCCTCGGGGCCATGAGCGGGGTCCGGAGTCCCTTCCGGACCCCGTTTTCGTTTCTAGAGCGCGCGCGTCATGAAGCGGCTGAAGGGGTCCGGATTGTAGTCGGCGAAGGGTTCGCAATCCTCGAAACCATAGCGGCGGTAGAGCGCGAGCGCGGGTTCGAAGGCGGGGCTCGAGCCGGTTTCGAGGCTGAGCCGCCCGGCGCCGCGCCCGCGGGCTTCGGCAAGGATATGGTCGAGCATGCGGGCGGCGACGCCTTGGCGCAGGAAAGCATCATGGGTGCGCATCGACTTGATCTCGCCATGGCTGGCGTCGAGCATCTTGAGGGCGCCGCAGCCCGCTAGATCGCCGTCGCGGTGGATTGACCAGAAGGTCACCTCGCCCGCGCGCAGGCCGTCGAAATCGAGGAAGTGGCAGCTGCCCGCTGGCGAATTGGCGAGCATGCCCGCGAAATGTTGTTCGAGCAGCGCGCGGATGGCGGCGCCCGACAGATCGTCCTCGACGATAAGCCAGCTGCCGCCCACCGAAGTCACAGGATGCCGTCCAGCGTCGCGAGGCACGCGTGCGCGAGCAGTTTCGAGCGTTCGGGCGACCAGCCCTGTACCGGGTCGGGCAGGTCGCGATTGTCCTTGAACGGCATTTCGAGCGTCATCGACACCGCGCCATAGCGTTCGGCGAGCTGGGTCGTCGACATGGTGAGGTTGGCCTGCCCCGGCGCCGATTCGACATAGCCGAGATCGACCTGGAAATCGGGGGTCGCGGCGGCGAGTGCGGCCTGGAACGCCTTATATTTGTCCATCTGCCCGGCCTTGAGCGAGGGAATGCCCTCGAAGCCCGCGAAGAAGACCGCGGGAATCGCTTCGTCGCCGTGAACGTCCATCGCCCAGTCGACGCCGCTTTCGTCCATCGCATTGCGCACGCAGAGGACTTCGGGGCTGCGCTCGGGGGTCGGCTCGTGCCATTCGCGGTTGAGGTTCACGCCGGCGAAGTTGGTGCGCAAATGACCGCGGCGCGAACCGTCGGGATTCATGTTGGGCACGATGTGGAAGCGGCACTTCTGCCGCAGCGAGCGCGCGTGCGGGTCGGCGGGGTCGGTGAGCTTTTCGAGCGCGCCTTCCATCCACCATTCGGCCATGCTCTCGCCCGGATGCTGGCGCGCATAGAGCCATACCTGCGTGTCGCCGGTACCGAGTTCGAGGCAGTCGATGGGCTGGCCCTCGAGGCTGTGGCCGAGGCAGCGATAGGTGACGCCCTCGCATTCGGCGACCGAGGCGACGAGGTCGTGGTGCCGCTCCATCGAGTAAGGCGCGAAATAGGCGACCCACAGGATCGGGCTTTCGGCGGTGTGGGTGACGATCAGCGAGCCGCCATCGGCCGCGGCGTCGTAGCGCGTGTCGAGGCGGAACCAATGTTCGCGGTCGGTGCTGGCGCAGACGGCATAGTCGGGCCAGCCGTCGGGATAGGCCGAGGAGGCGAGGCCGGTGATCGCCAGTTCCAAGGCGTCGCCGACAGCGCAGCCGACACGGAAGTGGAACCACTGGAAGAAGTCGGATTCGCGGTCCTTGCGGATCGAAAGCCGGGCGGTGGTGCCGGCGAGCGACTCCACGACGATATTGCCGCTGTCGAAGGCGGCGTCGATGCTGATGGTCATGGGACGCTGATAGTGCGTCCCGATTCGCCGGGAAAGTCCTTGAATAGGGCTTCGGCCAATTTTGCCGCGGCGAGCGACGGTTGCGCGGCGGGCGCCTTCGCCGGGATGGCGGCGATCGCGCGGCCTTCCCAGAGCGCGTTGCCGCTCGCGGTATCGTCGATGCGCACCGCGAGTTCGATGTCATAGATGCGGCGCGGACCGCCGCCGAGGCTGAAGCCGATGCCGAGCCCAACGCCCGAGCGGTAGCCGCCGGTCGAACCGCCGACACCGACCGAAACCGGCGAGTTTCCGCCGCCGCGCTCGCGCTCGCTGCGCGCGAAGTCGATGCGCACGAGCAGCGGCGCACGGTCGCCCGCGCCCGCAGCGACGAGCCCCTGGCGCTGGAGCTGCTGGTCGACCGCGGCGCGGTAGCTGTTCCATTCGATCGACGGCATGCCCGCGGCGGGGCCGTCGAGCGGCGCGGTCGCGATGGCGTAGCGCGTGCCGGGCGCCCAGGCAGGGACGGCATTGTGGAAACGCGTGACTTCGACGGGCGGGACGGCGGTTGCGCAACCGCCGAGCGCCAGCGCCGTTGCGGCGAGCAGGGCGACATTCTGATGAAGCTTCATGGCCGCATCATGCGCCAGCGATTATGGCTTGGCAATGAACGGGATGCAGGGCGCATCCCGCCATCGTCAGCGATAGAAGATGTGATTGTCGATCTGCGCGATGCGCGTCTTGCGCCAGCCGGGCGAGACGTGGCGCGCGTGGAAAAAGAGCGCGCCGGGCGCCTGGTTCTTCCAGCTGTCGCTGCGCGCGATCTGCGCGATCGCCACCGCGTTCGACCACAAGGTCGAGGATTCGCGGATCGCGGGCATCTTGCCGCCGCGCACGAAGCTGAACTGGCTCGGCTGGTGGACGACGCCGCAGAGGCTGGTCGGGAAGCGGCCCGATTCGGCGCGGTTGATCACGACATGCGCGACCGCGAGCTGGCCCGAAAGCGATTCGCCGCGCGCTTCGAAATAGACCGCGCCGGCCAGGCAGCGAAGTTCGGGATCGAGCGTGCCCGGAACCGGCGTCGCAGCGACGAGCGCGGCGAGCGATTCGGCGCTCACCGGCGCCTTCGCGGGCTCGGTCGGCCGATCATCGTCGATCTTGGGGGTCTCGACCGTCGAATCGGTCGAAAGATCCGCCCGCTGGAGCAGCTCGGGCACGGTGCTCGACGACGCTGCGAGGGGCAGGCTGGCCTCGGCGGCCAGATCATTGGCGAAACCGGGTTCCGCCATGACCAGCATGGTGGCGACGGTCATACCGACGGCGGCCACGCTGGCGACGTTCAAAATGCGACTCATAAAATCCGTCAAAAGGGCGGCTGACCGGCCAAAGAAAAACAGGCGGGGGACTTATTTCTGTACCCGCCTGCGGCTGTCATCCGACTGCGTGTCCGAACCGCTGGACCGGGTGTCTCGGCTCAGAGCCGATGCAACCCGCGGGACGACCTACGCGTTAATCTGAGGGCGCCACTTATTGTGCGGCGCAACAATGTCAAGCCAAAGCGCCCCACTCGGCGACGAGTCGTGGCGCATCTGCGATGTCCAGTTCGACGATCCAGAGGTCGGGATCGGACTTTTTGCGCCGGTCGCGATAGGCGGCGCGCGCCGCTTCGTCGCGACCCGCCGCCGCGCCGACATCCTCCCAGACATAGCCGGCCGCCATCGCGAAGCGCCGTTCGAGCAGCGGACCTGGGGCGCCGCGCTCGCTGCACTGGATCAGGATCACCCCGGACTGGTCGTCGCCCGAGGCGAGGACGGTCGCAAAGCCGCCCGCGGCTTCGGTGCGGCGGCAGAGCAGGTCGATGAGGAAGCGGCTGGTAAGCCGCGTCACGGGAAAAAGCCGGCCTTAGGCCGCGTCACGCGTTTCGCCGTCGGCGAGCAGCGCATAGAGCGCTTCGTCGCTCTTCGCGCCGCGCAACCGGTCGGCGATCGCCTCGTTGCGGAGCATGCGCGAGACGCCCGCGAGCGCCTTCAGATGGTCGGCGCCGGCGTCGAGCGGCGAGAGCAGGACGAAGAGCAGATCGACCGGCAGCCCGTCGACGGCTTGGAAATCGATCGGCCGCGCGAGCTGGAGGAAAAGGCCGCGCACCCCGGTGAGGTCGGCCATCTTGGCGTGCGGCAGCGCGATACCGCGGCCGAAACCCGTCGAGCCGAGGCGCTCGCGCTCAAGCAAAGCCTCGCTGACTTCGCCCGAATCGAGCCCGAGCGAACGCGCGGCGAGATCGCCGACGAACGGGAAAAGGGCCTTTTTCGAATCGAGCTGGACGTGCGCGCGCACCGTCGCCGGATAGAGAAGGGAAGAAAGGTTCATCGGTCTGGTCAAATCTCAATCAACCCGGCAAAGGCCGAGGTCGCCCCAATTGGCGTGCGATCCATATCGTCGTGACGGCCCCCGCCATCGCGGCCCCGGGTACCATGCTGGTATCGTTGGGCGCGGCCCTTAGGCCGGATGGCGGAGAAAATCCAGTCCTATTGCGGTTCGACCCAGCCGATGGTGCCGTCGGTCCGACGATAGACCATATTATGCGCGCCGGTCTTGCTGTTGACGAAGAGCAGGGCGTTGGTGTTGCGAAGGTCGAGCATCATCACCGCATCGGACACGCTGCTGTTCGGAATGTCGACGCGCGTTTCGGCGATGATCGCCGGCGCATCGCCCGCATCCTCTTCCTCGCTGCCCGCGTCGAACACGGTGTAGCTGGCATTGTCCTGGATCTCGTCGATCGTCGGCGACGGCGCGCCCGGACCATTGTTGCGGTCCTTCAGCCGGCGCATATAGCGGCGCAGCTGCTTTTCGATGCGCTCGGCGGCGCCCTCGAAGGCGACATGTGCGTCCTGCGCCTGGCCGTGCCCCTTGAGCACCAGCCCCTGCATCACATGCGCGACGATGTCGCACTGGAAACTGTCGTGCGGCCCCTTGCCGAAGGTCGCGTGCGCGCCGATCGCGCGGGAGAAATATTTGTCGGCAATCGCGTTCATCCGATCCGAGACGTGCGACTGCAGCGCTTCGCCGGTTTCTATCTGGTGGCCAGAGACGCGGATTTCCATTTTTCTTCTCCTTCCAGGGTCTCGGTGGCGGCGGCCGGAGCCGCCGTCACGGGCTATCGTGCCACAGCGGTTGGGTCAGCTTGGCAACGAACTCTGCATGACGCGCCAGTTCGGCGGGAGTTGCGGCATGCGGACGGGGTTCGCGGAACGCTTGCGGCGCCGCGTTGGGCGTGAACGTCGGGGTGCTGGTCGCGGCGCGCGCGGGCGCCTCGGCGGCGAGGCCGAGGCCGATCTGGCGGCCGCCAGTCATCTCGATATAGAGATGCGCGAGCAGTTCGGCGTCGAGCAGCGCGCCATGCTTGACGCGGTGGCTGCGGTCGATGCCGTAGCGGGTGCAGAGCGCGTCGAGGCTGTGCTTGGCGCCCGGATGGAGCTTGCGCGCCATCTGCACCGTGCAGAGCATGCGCGTCATGTCGAGCGCGGGGCGCCCGGCGCGCGCGAGCTCGGCGTTGACGAAGCCGAAATCGAAGGCGGCGTTGTGCGCGATCAGCGGCGCGTCGCCCAAAAATTCCATCAATTCGTCGACGCGCGTCGCGAAGAGCGGCTTGTCCGAGAGGAAGGCGATCGAGAGTCCGTGCACCGCTTCGGCGGCGGCGGGCATGTCGCGTTCGGGGTTGAAATAGGCGTGGAAGCTCTGGCCGGTTTCGCGGCGGTCGACCAGTTCGATGCACCCGATTTCGACCAGCCTGTCCCCGGTCTTGGGATCGAATCCCGTGGTTTCCGTATCGAATATAATCTCGCGCATCGAAGCTTTAATCTGGACCCTATCGGGCGCGGAAACAAGAGGCGATGGCGCGAATCTGGCGATGCGTCGCGCTTTTGGGGCGGCCCGTTTCGATGATGAAATCGGCGCGCGCGCGCTTGACTCGGTCGGGAACCTGGAGGCGGCGGATCGCGCGCAGCTTGGCGAGCGTCATCCCCGGCCGGCGCATCACGCGCTTGCGCTGCATCCAGGCGGGGGCCGAGACGACGGCGATCGCGCCGACACGGCGCCACCCGCCCTTTTCGTACAGCAGCGGGATGTCGAGGATGACGACGTCGCGCGCGCGGTGGCGCGCGAGAAAGCGCTTCTGCGAGCGAAAGACCGCCGGATGGACGATGGCTTCGAGGGCGGCGAGTTCGTGCTTGTTACCAAGCACTTGCGCGCCCAGTTTCTGCCGGTCGACGCCTTCAGGCCCGGTGGTGCCGGGAAAGCGCGCCTCGATCGCGGCGACGAGCGCGCCGCCGGGGCCCTGCAGCCGGTGCACCTCGGCATCGGCGTCGAACACCGGGATGCCCTCGGCCTCGAACATCTTCGCCGCGGTCGACTTGCCCATGCCGATCGAGCCGGTGAGCCCGAGCAGAAAGGGACGGCGGAGCCGCGAGGCGGGGCGCTTGAAGTGGCTCATGCCGTCAGCAGGTCGCGCAGTTCCTCGTCGCGTCCCTCGGGCGGCGGCTTGCCGAAAAAAAGCTCGAAGGCGAGCGCGGCCTGGCCGATCAGCATGTCGAGGCCGTCGACGGTGTCCAGCCCGCGCGACTCGGCGGCGGCAAGCAGCCCGGTCTTCAGCGGTGCATAGACGAGGTCGTAGACGATCGCGTCGGTGGGGAGCGGCGACAGGTCGAGCTCTAGCGGCGGCTGGCCCTTCATGCCGAGGCTGCTGCTGTTCACCAGCAGCGCGGCGGGCGGCAACGCGGCGTCGAGCGCGAGCACCTCGCCCTTGAGCCCGAAGGTCGCGAGCAGGCCCATCGCCTTCAGCGGCGAGCGGTTGAGGATGGTGACGGGACCGACCTTGGCGCGGGCGAGCGCGAAGAGCACCGCGCGCGCGGCGCCGCCGGCGCCGACGACGACGACGGGCGCGCCCGCAAGGTCGAGCTCGGCGAGCGGGGCGTAGAAGCCCGCGGCGTCGGTGTTGGTGCCGATCAGCGATCCGTCCTTCTGGCGCACCAGCGTGTTCATCGCACCGATCGTGCCGCGGACGTCGCCGGGGTCGTCGACATGGTCCATCACCGCGAGCTTGTGCGGGATGGTGACGTTGCAGCCGCGCCAGTCGGGGTCGGTGCGGCGTTCGGCGAGAAAGGCGGCGAGGTCGTCGGGTTTCACATGCGCGCGGCGGTAATCGCCCTCAAGCCCGAGCGCCTGCAGCCAGAAATTGTGGATCAGCGGCGACTTGCTCTGCGCGATCGGGTCGCCGATCACTTCTGCGTAAGGGACGCTCATGACGCCGCCAGCCCGGTTTCGCGCAGCCAGGCGAGAAGCGGGAGCATCGGCATGCCGATGATCGTCCAAGGGTCGCCCTCGACCCGTTCGAAGAGTTGCACGCCCGCTCCCTCGATTTCGTAACAGCCAACGGTCCAGCGGATGCTGTCCCATTCGCGCGCGACATAGTCGGCGATGAAGGCGTCCGACAAGGGGCGCATCCAGAGCTTCGCCTCGCCGACCGCGCGCCACACGGGGGCGCCGTCGCGCGCAGCGACAACCGCGCTGAACAGCCGGTGGCGGGTGCCCGCCATGCGGCGGAGGTGGCTCGTCGCCTCGTCGGGATCGGCGGGTTTCGAGAGCATCGCGCCGTCGTCGAGCGCGAGCGTCGAGTCGGCGCCGAGTACGGTGACGCCGGGGAGGCGCGACGAAATTTTGACCGCCTTCGCCTCGGCGAGCGCGTCGGCGATGTTGCGCGCGCTCTGGCCCTCGGCCTGCAGCGCGGCGGTGAGGCCTTCCTCGTCGACATGCGCGGCGCTGGTTTCGAAGACCAGGCCGGCGGCGCGGAGCATCGCGGCGCGGCCGCTGCTTTGCGAAGCGAGCAAAAGCGTCATGCCGCGCTACGGTCCTCGACCAGCTTGATCACCGCGGCGGCGGTCTCCTCGATCGAGCGGCGCGTCACGTCGATCACCGGCCAGCCATTGTCGGCGAACATCCGCCGCGCGAAAGCGAGCTCGGCCTTGACGCGTTCGTCGTCGACATAAGGCGTTTCGGGCGCCTGGTTGAGCGCGAGCAGCCGGTTACGACGCACCTGCACCAGCCGGTCGAGCCCGGTAGTCAGCCCGACGACGAGCGGTTTCTTGAGATTGTAGAGCGCCGACGGCGGCGGCGATTCGGGGACGATCGGGATATTCGCGGTCTTGAAACCGCGGTTGGCGAGATAGATGCTCGTCGGGGTTTTCGAGGTGCGCGACACCCCGGCGAGCACGATGTCGGCCTGTTCCCAATTTTCCCAGCCGATGCCGTCGTCGTGCGCGACGGTGAATTGAATCGCCTCGACGCGCGCAAAATAGGCGGCGTCGAGCTGGTGCTGGCGGCCGGGGCGCGCCTTGGCTTCCTGGCCGAGCATCTGCGACAGCGCGTCGGTCACCGCGTCGAGCGCGGCGACGAGCGGCAGGTCGCGCGCGCGCGCGCGGCGTTCGAGGCTGACGCGCAGATCGCCGTTGACGAGGGTGAAGAGGATCATGCCCGGGCTCGCCTCCACCTCGGCCATGATGCGGTCGAGATGCGATTCCGAGCGCACCATCGGCCAGAAATGGCGCACGACCTCGACATCGTCGAACTGCGCGATCGCCGCCTTCGCGATATTTTCGAGCGTTTCGCCCGTGGAATCGGATATGAGGTGCAAGTGGAGCCGGCCCATGGTCGCACTTGGGGCAAAGGGGCGGAAAAAGGCAAGCAGAGACGCGTTTCGCATGGGCTGTGGATAAGTTTCGGGACAAGCGCAGGGGCAAAATCGGGACGGTGGATTCATCCCCGGCCGCGTCGATTCCGCCCCATGGCTTGTCCACAGCATCGGCTTCTTATCCACAGGCTGTGAATAGCGGGGAAAGCGGCATGCGACTCCGCCGCGGAGATGGCATGGACATGAGTCAAGCTGTTGGCAAAGGCGGCGGCGCTGCCTAAAGCCGCCTTCTTCGCCCGCCAACAAACCACCACCATATTCTTATATATTATACTGGAAGAGAAAGAGGGACGACCGATGGCGTCACACAAGGCCTTGCTCGCGACGCTGCGCGGGGTGCGGCAGGAGCGTCCGCCGCTGTGGCTCATGCGCCAGGCGGGGCGCTACCTGCCCGAATATCGCGCGCTGCGTGAAACCAAGGGCGGCTTCCTCGAGCTCTGCTACGATCCCGAGGCCGCGGCCGAAGTGACGCTGCAGCCGATCCGGCGCTTCGGCTTCGACGGCTCGATCCTCTTTTCCGACATCCTCGTCGTGCCGCACGCACTCGGGCAAAATCTGTGGTTCGAAGCGGGCGAGGGGCCGCGGCTCGCGCCGCCGCTGGTCGATAGCGCGCTCGCCTCGCTCGAGGCGGCGCACCAGCGGCTCGACCCCGTCTATGCCACCGTCGCACGCGTCGCGGCGGCATTGCCCCCCGAGACGACCTTCCTCGGCTTTGCCGGCAGCCCCTGGACCGTCGCGACCTATATGGTCGCGGGGCAGGGGTCGAAGGACCAGGCCGCGGCGCGGCGCATGGCGTTCGGCGATCCCGCGGGTTTCCAGGCGATCATCGGTGCGATCATCGACCTCAGCGTCACCTATCTTTCGGGGCAGATCGAACAGGGCGTCGAGGCGGTGCAATTGTTCGACAGCTGGGCGGGGAGCCTGAGCCCGGCACAGTTCGAGCGCTGGGTGATCGCGCCCAATGCCGAAATCATCCGGCGGCTGAAGGCGCTGCATCCCGATACGCCGGTGATCGGCTTCCCGAAGGGCGCGGGTGGCAAGCTTCCCGCCTATGCGTGCGAAGTCGGCGCCGACGCGATCGGGCTCGACGAGACGGTCGATCCCGCCTGGGCCGATGCCAATCTGCCGGGGGAGCTGCCGGTGCAGGGCAATCTCGACCCGCTCGCGCTCGTCGCGGGCGGCGAAGCGCTCGACGCCGCGATCGACCGCATCCTTGCGGCTTTCCCGTCGCGTCCCCATATCTTCAATCTCGGCCATGGCATCGTGCCCGACACCCCGATCGCGCATGTCGAGCAGCTGATCAAACGCGTGCGGGGATAATATGGAACTGGCGGGTTTCCTCGGGTCGGCGACCTTATGGGTCAAAGCGGCGCATGTGATCTTCGTGATCTTCTTCATGGCCGGCCTGTTCATGATGCCGCGCTTCTTCGTCTATCACCACCAATGTCCAGTCGGGTCCGACGAGGACAAGAAGTGGATCGAGCGCGAGGAACGGCTGCGCAAGATCATCCTGGGTCCCGCGATCGGTTTCGTCTGGATCTTCGGGCTGATGCTCGCCTTCAACGGCGACTTCTGGCGCGAGGGCTGGTTCCTCGCCAAATTCCTGCTCGTGATCGGCCTTTCGGGCTATCATGGCTGGATGGTCGGCTATGCGAAGAAGCTCGCCGGGGGGCTGCGCCCGCTGACCGAGAAACAGCTGCGCCTGCTCAACGAGGTTCCCGGGGTCGCCGCGGCGCTGATCGTGATCCTCGTGGTCGTCCGCCCCTTCTGAGGCCTCGGCTGGGCGCAGCCGCGATTGACTTGGGCCGGACGCGGTTATAGGGGCCGATCAACCCCGTTTCCTGCGGGCGGCGCTCCCATGCGCCGAGCTATCTTTAACGGTCGTCCCACGGCCGGATAGGCACCAGCCGGTGCAACGAAACTAGTCCAAATATCTCCCTGAATTCATACCCGGAATCTATCCATGCATCTCAAAGAACTCAAAACCAAGTCGCCCGCGCAACTCGTCGAAATGGCGGAAGAACTGGGCGTCGAGGGCGCATCGACGCTGCGCAAGCAGGACCTGATGTTCTCGATCCTGAAAGAACTCGCCGAAGAAGGCGAGGAAATCATCGGGTCGGGCACGATCGAGGTTCTCCCGGACTCGTTCGGTTTCCTGCGCTCGTCGGACGCCAATTATCTCGCCGGCCCCGACGACATTTACGTCTCGCCGAACCAGGTCCGCAAATATGGCCTGCGCACCGGCGACACGGTCGAAGGCGAGATCCGCGCCCCGCGCGACGGCGAGCGTTATTTTGCGCTGACCAAGCTGATCAAGGTCAATTTCGACGACCCCGAAGCGGTCCGCCACCGCGTCAATTTCGACAACCTCACCCCGCTCTATCCGAACCAGAAGCTGTCGCTCGACACGGTCGACCCGACGGTGAAGGACAAGTCGGCGCGCGTCATCGACCTCGTCAGCCCGCAGGGCAAGGGCCAGCGCGCGCTGATCGTCGCACCGCCACGCACCGGTAAGACGGTGCTGCTGCAGAATATCGCCAAGGCGATCACCGACAACCACCCCGAGGTCTACCTCATCGTCCTCCTCGTCGACGAGCGTCCCGAGGAAGTCACCGACATGCAGCGCAGCGTGAACGGCGAGGTTGTCTCCTCGACCTTCGACGAACCCGCGACGCGCCACGTCCAGGTCGCCGAAATGGTGATCGAAAAGGCCAAGCGCCTCGTCGAGCACAAGAAGGATGTCGTCATCCTGCTCGACTCGATCACCCGCCTCGGCCGCGCCTACAACACCGTCGTTCCCTCGTCGGGCAAGGTGCTGACCGGTGGTGTCGATGCCAACGCGCTGCAGCGTCCGAAGCGCTTCTTCGGCGCCGCGCGTAACATCGAGGAAGGCGGTTCGCTCTCGATCATCGCGACCGCGCTGATCGACACCGGCAGCCGCATGGACGAGGTCATCTTCGAAGAATTCAAGGGCACGGGCAACTCGGAAATCGTGCTCGACCGCAAGGTCTCCGACAAGCGCATCTTCCCGTCGCTCGACGTCGGCAAGTCGGGCACGCGCAAGGAAGAATTGCTCGTCGAGAAGGACAAGCTGTCGAAAATGTGGGTGCTGCGCCGCATCCTCATGCAGATGGGCACCGTCGATGCGATGGAATTCCTGCTCGACAAGATCAAGGATTCGAAGACCAACGAGGATTTCTTCGACAGCATGAACCAGTAGGTCGCTGGACAAGGCGCGGCGGCCATTGCATCCTGGGCCCATGTCCGACGATGCGATGGTCCCGATCGCCGATTTGCTCAGCCGTAGCGAAGCGCTGACCGTCGCCGCGATGCTCGATGCCGCGGGGATCATCGTCCATGTCGGCGGCGAATATTATGCCGGCACGACGCTCAACATCGTCGCGATCGGCGGCTTCCGGCTGACGGTGCCGGCGTCGCAATATGCCGATGCGAGCGCGATCCTGCGCGATTTTGCCGCCGAACCGGGCGAATTTATCGAAGATCTGCGGCGCCGGACAATCAAGGTCCTGGCCATCGTTTGGCTCACGATAGGCGTGCCTCTGGCCTTCATCAACGCGCAGGCCGGGAGCGGCGTCGTGGCGATGGTGATGGGCTTGATGGCGCCGCTGGCGACGACCCCCGCCTCGCCGCAGGGGCGCGGTGATTATTATCTGGCCCCCGCGCCGGTCGATTGAACGCCGCCCGGGCGTCCCCATCTGGATATCATGCCTGCTCTCCACATGACCCGCGTCGCGGTCGGCTGTTCGGACTATAGCGTGCTCGAAGCGCGTATCGCGTCGCGCGCCGAAGGGGGCGAGGTGCGCTTCACGACGCGCTTCAAGCCCAAGCGTGCGGACGAGCTGATCGGCGGCAAGCTGCATTTCATCGTCAAGCACACTCTTGTCGCGCGTGTCGAGATCTTGCGCTTCGACGACCGCGACGACGGGCGGATCGACATCGTCTGCGCCGCGGCGCTCGAGCGTATCCATCCGCAGCCCAAGCGCGCGCACCAGGGCTGGCGCTACCTGACCGATGCCGATGCGCCGAAGGGCGTCGACGATGCCAGCGAGATCGGCGAGCTACCGCCCGAATTGTATCGCGAGCTCGCCGAGCTGATGCTGATTTAGCCCGCCTGCGCGGCGAGCATCTCGGCCATCTTCTCCCAGACCTTGTTGATCGCCTTGAGCGGGCGGACCATCACCTTGAAATCGGCAATCTTTCCGTCGTCGTTCCAGCGGATGATATCGACGCCGTTGATCTGGATGCCGTCGAGTTCGCTCTGGAACTCGAGCATCGCCTGGTCGCCGTCGACGATTTCGCGCAGATAGCGGAAATTCTCGCCGCCGAGCACATGGCTGGCGGCGTGGAGATAGGCGAAGACTTTGTCGCGCCCCGCCTGCGGGGTGTGGACGACGGGCGAGTGGAAGACCGCATCCACGGCGAGCAGCTCGCGCAGCGCCTCCGGATCGCCTCCGTCCGCCATATAGGCGTGCCAGGCGGCGAGGCCGGCCCCCGCTCCGTTTGGCGCGCTCATGCGAGATGCTCGGCGAAGAAGGCGCGGGTGCGGCCGTCGGCGAGCTGCGCGCCTTGCTCGTTGCGGCGATTTCCCATCGTCGCGGCGAAACCATGGTCCAGGCCCTGATAATCGTGGAGCGTGACCTTCGGATGCGGGTCGAGCCCGTCGTGGATGACCTTTTGTGCCGCATGGTCGACCAGATGATCTTCGGTCGGGATATGGAGCATCAGCGGATGCGCGATCGCGTGGCTTTCGCCCAGCATCTGGTCGATCATGACGCCATAATAGCCGACCGAGGCGTTCACATCGGTGCGCGCCGCGGCCATATAGGCGAGGCGGCCGCCGAGGCAGAAGCCGACGCAACCGACCTTCGCCGCGCCCTGGGCGTGGAGCCATTTGATCGCCGCTTCGATATCCTTGACCCCGTCGTCGGCGTCATATTGGCCGAAATAGCCGAAGGCCTCCTGCAGTTCGGCCTCGACATCGGGGTTGAGCTCGACGCCGGGGGCGAAGCGCCAGAAGATATCGGGCGCGATCGCGAGATAGCCCTCGGCCGCCCAATCGTCGCATTTCTTGCGGATGCCCGCGTTCACGCCGAAGATTTCGGGAATGACGATGATCGCGCGCGAGCTGTCGGCGTCGGGGCGCGCGACATAGGCGGGAATTTCCGCCGCGCCGTCGAGCGCGGGGATGGTCGTGTTGGTCGCGGACATTCGGAGGCTCTCCTGACTCTTGCTTCTTGCCGGTGAAAGCGCGAAGCTAGCGGCCACGGCGGCGCGGCTCAAGCGCGCGCGTGAGGCTTTTTGCGGGGCGGAGACCGGCGATGAAATTCAATATCGAGATCGATTGCACCCCCGAGGAAGCGCGACGGCTGGTCGGCCTGCCCGACCTCGAGCCGCTGCACGAAATCTACCTCAGCCGCGTCAAGGAATTGATGGCGAAGGGGATCACCCCCGACATGGTCCAGACGATGGTCAAGAGCTGGGTGCCGATGGGCGAAAGCGGGCTGGGGCTGATCCAGTCGCTGATGAGCCAGTTCGGCGGCGGGCTGATGAGCGGTGCGGGCAAGACGGCCGACGCCGACGACAAGTCCGCGAAGGGACGCAAGAGCTGAACCAAGGCGAAGGCAGCGACACGATCTTCGCGCTGTCGAGCGGGATGCCGCCGGCGGCGATCGGCGTCGTGCGCGTCAGCGGGCCGCGCGCGGGTGCGGCGCTGGAAGCGCTGGCGGGGCGATTGCCCACGCCGCGGCGGGCTTCGCTCGCCGAGCTGAAGGACGCCGACGGCGCGCCGCTCGATAGGGCATTTGTGCTGTGGTTTCCGGGGCCGGCGACCGCGACAGGCGAGGATCTGGCCGAACTTCACCTGCACGGCGGGCGCGCTGTCGTGGCGGCGGTCGAGGCCGCGCTCGCGGCGATACCGGGATTGCGCCGCGCCGAGGCAGGCGAGTTTACCCGGCGCGCGTTCGACAATGGACGGATCGACCTCGCCGAGGCCGAGGGGCTCGCCGACCTGCTCGCGGCGGAGACCGAGAGCCAGCGCAGGCAGGCGATGGCCATGGCGAGCGGGCATGTGTCGCGCGCGGTCGAGGCCTGGCAGGAACGGCTGCTGACGCTGATGGCGGGGGCCGAGGCCGAACTCAATTTTGCCGATGAGGATGATGTCGAAGTTGGCGAAGCTGTCGCGCAGCACTTGCGCGAGGGCATGGCGGGCTTGTCGAACGAGCTGGGGGCGTGGTTGGCGCGGCCGGCGGCGGAGGTGATCGCCGAGGGGATTTCGGTGGTGATTGCCGGGCCACCCAATGCCGGTAAATCTACCCTTATCAACGCTTTAGCCAAACGCGAGCTGGCGATCGTGTCGCCGGTAGCAGGGACGACGCGCGATGTGATCGAGACGGCGCTGGCGCTCGATGGGATCGCGATGCGCTTTTCGGACACCGCCGGGCTGCGCGCCGAAAGTGGCGATGCGATCGAGATGATCGGGATCGACCGCGCGAAGGCGGCGGTCGAGGCAGCGGATATCTTGCTGTGGCTGGGCCCGCCGAAGGAAGCGCCCGATCACGCGCGGGTGATTCTGGTCGCGGCGCAGGCTGATCGCTGGAAGGGCGATGCGGCGGCGGAGGCCGAGGCGGCGCGATGCGACCTGACGCTGTCGGCGGCGACGGGCGAAGGGATGGACCGGCTCCACCGCATGATCGTCGAAATGGCGCGCACCTTGCTGCCGCGCGAAGGCGAGGCGGCGCTGCGCCGGCGGCAGCGCGAGGCGCTGGCCGAAGCGAAGGCATGGCTGGAAGTCGAGCCGGGTTCGCGTGAGGCGGGCGACCTGATCCTGCTCGCCGAACGGCTTCGGCTTGCTGGCGGGGCGCTCGATCGGATCACCGGGCGTGCCGGGGTCGAGGAGATGCTCGACACGCTGTTTGGGCGCTTCTGCATCGGAAAATGATGTTCCACGTGGAACAGGCCGCGATGGCGCGCCCTTTGATTTATTCGCACAAAGCCACGAAGCCACAAAGAGGAGTTCGCTTGGTAGCGTCTTTGTGGCTTCGTGGCTTTGTGCGAGATTTGACCGGGGCTTCCGCGGCCGGATGGATTCGCCCTGAACTTTGCGCTATGCGCCGCCACAATCATGCAGAATGAAGCGATATTCGATGTCATCGTCGTCGGCGGCGGGCACGCCGGGACCGAGGCCGCCGCGGCCGCGGCTCGGCTCGGGGCGTCGGTCGCACTGGTCAGTTTCGACCCCGCGCTGATCGGGACGATGTCGTGCAACCCGGCGATCGGGGGGCTCGGCAAGGGGCATTTGATGCGCGAGGTCGATGCGCTCGACGGGTGGATGGCGCGCGCGGCCGACGCGGCGGCGATCCATTATCGGATGCTCAACGCGTCGAAGGGCGCGGCCGTGCAGGGCCCGCGGATCCAGGCCGACCGCAAACTTTATCGGCAGGCGATCCAGGATCTGCTGGTCGCCGAAACCGGCATCACCGTTGTCGAAGGCGAGGCGGCGGCGCTGGTTCTCTCGGACGATGACGCGCGCATCGCGGGGCTCGAACTCGGCGATGGAATGAAGCTGACCGCCGGCGCGGTGGTGCTCGCGACGGGGACCTTCCTCGGCGGGCGACTGTTCCGCGGCGCGGAAAGGATGGAGGGCGGGCGCATCGGCGAGGCCGGGGCGCATCGGCTTGCCGAGCAGCTCCGCGCCGCCGACCTGCCGATGGCGCGGCTCAAGACCGGGACGCCGCCGCGGCTCGACGGGCGGACCATCGACTGGGCGCGGCTCGCCGAGCAGCCGTCGGACAGCGCCGAGGGCGCGACTTGGACTTGTTCCACGTGGAACACTGAACGGTCAGTGCCGCAGATTTTCTGCGCGATCACGCGCACCAACGCCGAATCGCACGCGATCATCGCGGCGAATCTCGACCGCTCGCCTTTGTTCACCGGCGCGATCGGTGCCGCGGGGCCGCGTTACTGCCCGTCGATCGAGGACAAGATCCACCGCTTCGCCGACCGCGACGGGCATCAGGTGTTCCTCGAACCCGAGGGGCTCGATTCGACCCTCGTCTATCCGAACGGCATTTCGACCTCGCTTCCCGCCGATGTGCAGCTGAGCATGTTGCGCACGATGGAGGGGCTGGAGACGGTTGAGATGACCGTGCCCGGCTATGCGGTCGAATATGACCATATCGATCCGCGCGCGCTCGACCGGACCTTGCAGGTCCGCGCGATCGGCGGGCTTTATTGCGCCGGGCAGATCAACGGCACCACCGGCTATGAAGAGGCCGCGGCGCAGGGCCTCGTTGCGGGGGCCAATGCGGCGCTTGGCGTGCAGGGGCGCGAGCCGCTGATCCTCGACCGCAGCGAATCCTATATCGGGGTGATGGTCGACGATCTGGTGTTGCAAGGGGTGACCGAGCCGTATCGCATGCTCACTGCGCGCGCCGAGTACCGGTTGCGGCTGCGCGCTGACAATGCGGCGACGCGGCTGACCCCGAAGGGCATCTCGCTGGGGCTGGTGCGGCCGGCGACCGCGGGGCTGTTCGAAGCGCGCATGGCCGAGCGGGCGCGGGCCGCGGCGTTGCTCGAGGCGCAGGTCACGACCGGCGACTATACGGCGATCGGGCTCGCCCTGCCCGGCGACGGCGCAGCGCGGCGGCGGATCGATCTGCTGCGCTTTCCCGAGGTGACGATGGCGAAGCTGGCGCTACTCGCGCCCGAGCTCGCTGCGATCGACGCGGCGATCCTCGCCGAACTGGCCGAGGATGCGCATTATGCGCCCTATATCGCGCGGCAGGAAGCCGAGCTGCGCTCGCTGGCGGCGAACGAGGCGATATTGCTCGATCCGGCGCTCGACTATGCCGCGATCGGCGGGCTGTCGCGCGAGATGGTCGAACGGCTGACCAAGGCGCAGCCCGAGACTTTGGGGCAGGCGGGGCGCATCGACGGGGTAACCCCGGCGGCGCTGACCGCGATCCTGGTGCATAGCAAGCGGCGTGCGGCCTGAATGGCGGGGGGGTCAGGATCGGCTCTGGTCGGTCCTATTCGGAAGCAGCAGCTTCATTTCCGATCAGGCCCAATTCGAAGTCGGCCGCGGACGCGGTTTCCATCAGGCAGGATATCGCTTCGTTATCCTCCGGGCTGTGCGGTAGCGCGATCCGGCTGATCCATTCGGGGCTGATGACGTGGGGGCCGTAGGATGATTGCAAAGCGCCCTGTGCGGCGGGCCCGCAAATCGCTTCGAGTTGCCGGGAGAATTCCACCGCATCGGTTTCGCCGGCGCGAAACTTCGGCACCTTGGCCGGCATGCCTCGCGCCGAGCGCGACGCTGCGGTTCGTTCGCGAAGGGCGGTCATATATTGCGCCAGCCTTATTGCGTCGCAGCCCTTTTGTAGCTCGGGTGGCAACTCGACATCGTAAAAGCCGGCGGCGGTATTGATGCATGGGAGCTGCTCCTCGGTCGCTCCGCGAATGACGAGGACAGGGGATTGTGCAAAGCCATCCGGCTCGTTGAAGTCGTCGTCGTAGCGGATCTCGGCGGCCTCCGCGCCTCATTGCATGATTTTACGCGAGGCGATTTCGGGGCTGGTCACCCAAAGATTCTCGGGCGGGTCGGCAATGGCCGCAGACCAGGAAAGGAATATCGGGATCATTGTTGCGAAGCCCATGGTTCGAAGCATCGCACAGGCGGTCAGGGTTCGCAATCGAGGCAATGCAATGCGTGAGGCTTTCAAAATTTCGCGCAAAGGCGCAAAGGCACAAAGAAGGATAAGCCCGCTGCGCGGGAAAGGTGAAAGAGCGACGGTGGCGGACGCCGAACTATTGGAAGATGAAGGCGCGGCGCGCGACTGGCTGGAGCAGGCGTTTGCGCCGACCGCCGCGCAATGGGTGGCGCTTGAGCGCTTTGCCGCGATGCTGGTGGCCGAGAATGAGCGGCAGAATCTGATCGCGGCGTCGACGATCCCGACCCTGTGGGTGCGGCATATAGCAGACAGTGCGCAGCTGCTTGCGCTGGATACCGACGGCGAGGGGCTTTGGGTCGATCTGGGGAGCGGGCCGGGGTTGCCCGGGCTGGTGGTCGCGATCCTGTCCGAGCGGCCGATTTTGCTCGTCGAATCGCGGCGGCGCCGGTGCGAATTCCTGCGCGGCGTCGCGGGCGAGCTGGGGCTGGGGCATGTCGAGGTCGCCGAGGCGCCGCTCGAGCGTGTCGAAACGCGGCCCGCGGGGACGATCAGCGCGCGGGCGTTTGCGCCGCTCTACAAGCTGATCGACTTATCCGCGCGTTTTTCCACCGAATCGACGCGCTGGCTGCTGCCAAAGGGGCGAAACGCGGTTAAGGAACTGGCGTTGCTGCCGCCGGCATGGCAGAGAATGTTCCACGTGGAACAGAGCCGCACCGATGGCGAAAGCCGCATTCTGGTCGGTCAGGGGCGCATCGCGCCGAAAAAGCGAGGGAAAGCATGATCCGCATCGCCGTGGCGAACCAGAAGGGTGGGGTCGGCAAGACGACGACCGCGATCAACCTGGCCACCGCGCTCGCGGCGACGGGCTGGCGGACCTTGATCATCGACCTCGATCCGCAGGGCAATGCCTCCACCGGGCTCGGGATCAAGCAGGCGCAGCGCGAGCTGTCGAGCTACGAACTGCTGCGCGGCGACGCGACGGTCGCCGAATGCGCGATCCCGACCGCGGTGCCGCGGCTCGACATCGTCGCGGCGACGGTCGACCTGTCGGGCGCCGAGATCGAGCTGATCGAGTTTCAGGACCGGCTGCAGCGATTGCAACAGGCGTTGTCGGGCGCCGAGGCGGGGCAGTGGGACATCTGCCTGATCGACTGTCCGCCATCGCTGGGCATGCTGACCCTGAACGCGCTGATCGCGGCCGAATCGCTGATCGTGCCGCTGCAGTGCGAATTTTTCGCGCTCGAGGGGCTGAGCCAATTGCTCACCACGGTCGAGCGCGTGCGCGAGCGCTTCAACCAGAAATTGTCGATCCTGGGGGTCGCGCTCACCATGTTCGATCGGCGCAACCGGCTGACCGACCAGGTGTCCGACGATGTCCGCGAGGTGCTGGGCCCGGTGGTGTTCGAGACGGTGATCCCGCGCAACGTCCGCCTGTCCGAGGCGCCGAGCCACGGGCTGCCGGCGCTGATCTACGACCATCGCTGCCCCGGATCGATGGCCTATATCGCGCTGGCGCGCGAGTTGATCGATCGCCTGCCTAACGTCCGCAAGGCTGCCTAAATGTCTGATAATGATAAAGAAACTGGTAGCGTTTCAGCGGCTCCCGCAAAGAAGCGGCCATCGGGGCTGGGGCGCGGACTGAACGCGCTGTTCGGCGACGCCGCGGTCGAGGCGCCGGTGCTCGCGAGCCCGGGCGGGGCGGCGAAGGCCGTCGCGCCGGTGTCGGGCGACGCGGTGCAGCATGTGCCGGTGGGCGCGATCCGTCCGCTGCCCGGCCAGCCGCGGCGCCATTTCGACGAAGATGCGATCGCCGAGCTCGCCGATTCGATCGCCGGGCGGGGCCTGCTCCAGCCGATCATCGTGCGCGCGGCGCCCGATGGCGATGGATATCAGCTCGTCGCGGGCGAGCGGCGCTGGCGCGCGGCGCAGCGCGCGGGGTTGCACGCGATTCCGGCGCTGGTGCGCGCGCTCGACGACGCGGCGACCTATGAGATTGCGCTCGTCGAGAATATCCAGCGGCAGGACCTGAATGCGATCGAAGAGGCGGGGGCCTATCGCAAGCTGATCGAGGATTTCGGGCACAGCCAGGAGGCGCTCGCCAAGCTGGTGGGCAAGTCGCGCAGCCATGTCGCGAATCTGATGCGGTTGCTCGACCTGCCCGAAAGCGTGCAGGCGCTGGTTGGCGACGGGTCGCTGGCGATGGGGCATGCGCGTGCACTGATCGGCGCGGACGGGGCCGAGGCGATCGCGCGCAAGGTCGTCAAGGAAGGCCTGTCGGTGCGCGCGGTCGAGGCGCTGGTGCGCACGGGCAAGGGCGGCGGGCGCAAGGCGCCGATGGAGTATAAGAGTATCGACGGCGGGCGCGATCCCGACATCGTCGCGGTCGAGCGCCACCTGTCCGAGCTGCTCGGCATCGGCGTTGCGATCCAATATGCCGGCGGGGGCAAGGGCGCGCTGACGCTCAAATTCGCCTCGCTCGACCAGCTCGACATGATCTGCCAGCGGCTCTCGGGCGAATCGATCTGATTCGGCGTTTCGCCGCGGCTTAATTTGTGCCGAACCGGGCCGTTAGTAGAAAGAGACGGTCCCCACTGTCATCCCGAAACAGCGCCAAAGCGCTGATTTTGCCTGCTTTCGATGCGAAAGGTGGGCCAATCGTATATGCGCCGTTAACCATGGTTGTTGGGCAAAGGCTGAACGGGTGCGGCGTAGAAGGGCGGCAGCGATGGGGTGGGATTTCCATTCGCGACACGATAGTTCAAGGGACCAAATCATATGCGCACCATTGGAATGAAGCGCGCCCTGCTGGGCGCCGCGATTGCTGCTCTCGCCATGAACGCCTCGGCGGCGCATGCGGCGTCGGCCACGGGCACGGCGAAGGCGAAGATCCTGCGCCAGATCACGCTCACCAACACCAGCGACCTGCAGTACGCCACGGTCATCAGCGGCGCGACCGCCTCGACCGTCGCGGTGTCGACCTCGGGCGCCGCGACCTGCGGCACCGGGCTGACCTGCACCGGCACCACCACCGCCGCCAACTTCAACATCGCCGGCACCTCGGGTGCGGTGGTCGTCGTCGGTGGCGATTCGTCGGTGACGCTCAATGGTTCGCTCGGCGGCACGATGTCGTCGTCGCTGACCTACTCGGCGAGCACCGTCACGCTGGGCGCGACGGGCGGCAGCTTCCAGGTCGGCGGCACGCTGAGCGTTGGCGCCAACCAGACGGCGGGCGACTATTCGGGGACGTTCAACGTCACCGCCAACTACCAGTAAGCTCTTATAGGGTGGGGGGTACGGCGGGCGTTCGCGTCCGCCGGCAAAAAAAGGGTCGTCGGGGTACCAGCCCCCGGCGGCCCTTTTTGCGTGGTTTTCGCGCAGCGAGCTTTGTCGGCGCCCGACGGGTCGGGATTTTTTGTTTCGCGCAAAGACGCAAAGACAAGAAGATGCCGTGCCTGCCGCGAAGCGGCCTGTTCCTGCTGCGTGGCGATGGGCTCGGCGATGAATAGGATGGCGGCTTCCGGCCGCGAGCTACATTCTTTGTGTCTTTGCGTCTTTGCGCGAAACAGTCTCGCCGACGTCTTCGGCATAAAGCCCCGTCTCGGTCGGCACGCGGCCACCCTATGGTTAGCAAAATATCAACCATGTTGGCGCAACAGGGATGGGACTGCCGGACGGTGTGGGCCGACCGGTTCCAGATGGTGGGGACCATTTCATGTTGCGAATTTTGAAGGGCTTCGGCCTGTTTTCGGCGGCCGTGCTTTGCGCCGCGGCGGCGCCTGCGCATGCCGCGGGCGACCTGCTCGTCGCGCCGACGCGCATCCTGCTCGACGGGTCGCGCGGGACCGAGGTGGTGCTGAACAATATCGGCAGCGCGCCCGCGACCTATCGCATCAGTCTCGAGATCAAGCGCATGACCGCGCTTGGCGGGCTCGACGAGATCGAGGAAGCCGATGCCAATGAGGCCGAAAAGGCCGCGCTCGCCATGATCAGCTTCAACCCGCGCCGCGTCACGCTGCCGCCCAACCAGCCGCAGGTGATCCGCGTCGGGGTGCGCGTGCCCGAGGGGACCGCGCCCGGCGAATATCGCGCGCATATGCTGTTCCGCGCGGTGCCCGATGCCGCGCCCGCGGCCGATCCGTCGAAACAGCCCAGCAGCGGGGGCGTGTCGATCGCGCTGACGCCGATCTATGGCATCACCATCCCGGTGATCGTGCGCGTCGGCGCGCTCGGTGCCAGTGCCGAGATCGGCGAAGCGCGCGTCGAGGACACCGTCGATGGCCCCGCCTTCGCTTTCGACCTCGCGCGCACGGGTAATCGCTCGGTCTATGGCGATATCGAGGTGACGCGGCCGGGGCTCGCCGAGCCGCTGCTGCTCGCACGCGGCATCGCGGTCTATCCCGAGGTCGGGCAACGCAAGGTATCGCTGCGCGTACCGCCCGAACTCGCCGCCAAGCTCAAGGGGCCGGTGAAGATTCGCTACAGCGAGGACCGCGAGATCGGCGGCGGCACGATCGACGAGGCCGACCGGGTGGTGAAATGAGGTAGAGCTAAGGAAACCAGGCGGGCGCCGCGATGTTTCGCGCGCTTCTGACCCGATTTTTCCCGGTCTTGGCGGCCGGGCTGGCGCTGGCCGGGCTTGTCCCGACCGGCGCGCATGCCGCTGAAAAAGCGGATGTTTCCGACGGGTGGAAACCCAATGAGGACGACAGCTGGCTGTTCGACGTGCGGTCGGGGCAATATCGTCTCGGCGACGGGGTGCGCGGTTATCAGACGCCGTCGGGGGTGTGCGTCGACCTCGCCGATGTCGTGCTCGCGCTCGACCTGCCGGTGCGCGTCGACAAGAAGTTGCGCCGCGCAACCGGCTGGGTGTTCGACGAGCGCCGCAGCCTGGTGATCGACCGCGACGCGGGCGAGGTGCGGAGCGGCAGCCGCAGCTTCCCGATCGGCGCGACGGCGATCCGCGACACCGCGGCGGGCTGGTGCGTCGATGTGAAGCAGCTGTCGGCCTGGCTCGACCTGCCGCTGGTCCCCGATCTGTCGAACGCGGTGCTGCGCATCGATTCGAAGGAGAAATTGCCCTTCCAGCTCGCCGCCGAACGGCGCGCGCGTGCGGCGGGGATCAAGCCGGCGGCGCAATTCGATCTTGCGAGCCTGCCGCAGGCGACACGGCCGTATCAGATGTGGGCGACGCCCTCGGTCGACGTCGTCGCCTCGGTCGGTGCGGTGTCGGACAAGCGCGGCGGCGACTATGTCCAGGCGCGCTACGAGGTTTTCGCGGCGGGCGAGGTGCTGAAGCACAGCTTCGACGCGCGGTTGTCGTCGGATAATGAAGGCGTGCCCGACAGTCTGCGGATGCGCCTCTTTCGCACCGACCCGCAGGGCAATCTGCTCGGCCCGCTGAAGGCGACGCATTATGCGGTGGGCGATGTCAGCCTGCTGTCGACGGGGCTCGTCGCGCAGTCGGCGCCGGGGCGCGGCGCGGTGCTGACCAACCGCCCGGTCGAGCGCCCCGACAGCTTCGACAAGACGAGCTTTCGCGGCGACCTGCCCGCGGGGTGGGACGCCGAGCTCTATCGCAACGGGCAATTGCTCGCCTTCACCAGCCCCGATTCGTCGGGGCGCTACGAATTTCTCGACGTGCCGCTGCAATATGGCTCGAACCGCTTCGAGATCGTGCTTTACGGCCCGCAAGGTCAGATTCGCCGAGAGATCAAGCAGTTGCAGGTGGGCATCGATTCGATCCCGCCGCAGCAGACCTGGTACTGGGCGGGCTTCGCACAGGAAAATGCCGATCTGATCGAATTCGGCAACCGCCGACGCGGGCCGTTCCGGCGCGGCTGGCGCGGGACGCTGGGGCTCGAGCGCGGGCTCGATCCGCGCACGTCGGTCGCGGCTTATGCGCACAGCCTGATGATCGAGAATGTTCGGCGCAACTATGGCGAAGTCGCGCTGCGGCGCTCGATCGGGCCGACCCTGCTCGAGGTCGCTGGCAGCTACGCCGATGACGGCGGCGGCGCGGTGCGCGCGGGGTGGCTCGCGGCGTTCGGCGAGACCTATGTGCGCGCCGAGGCGATGCGCGGCTGGGGCGGTTTCGCGTCGGACCGTTTTGTCGGCAATATCAACGGGCTGTACCAGCTCTCGCTCGACCAGTCGGTCAAGCTGGGGCGCACGATCCTGCCGCTGCATTTCGACCTGCGCCACGTCGATCGCAGTTCGGGCATCCAGAGCCTCGAGGCCTCGGCGCGCGCGTCGGCGAGCTTCCGCGCGCTGACCTTCACGGGCCAGCTCGACTGGATGCGGACCAAGGTGCCGATCGGCCCCGATCCGCCCGACAATGTCACCGCGACCCTGCTGGCCAATGCGCGCATCGGGCGCGTGCGTCTCCGCGGCGAGGCGCGCTTTGCGCTGTCGGGCGCCAATGCCGATTCGCGCGCGACGGTGATCGCCGAATGGGCGGGCAAGGATGAGGCCGAATGGCGCGCCGAGCTGGGTTACGACAAGGGGCTCGATCGCGCGCGCGGGGGCATCGGATATACGCGCCGTTTCAAGGCGTTGCAGCTGACCGGTTTCGGCGAGGTGGCAAGCGACGGGTCGGTCGCGGCGTCGCTGTCGCTCGCCTTCAGCTTCGGGCCCAAGCCGCGGACGAGCGCGGGCGCGGGCGGCGGCTGGCGGCTGTCGAGCGAAAAGCTCGGCGGGCGCGGGCAGGTGAGCGCCGAAGTGTGGATGGACGACAATGGCGACGGCATCCGGCAGGCGGGCGAGGCGGCGCTGCCCGACGTGCCGCTGACCGCGGGTAACGCCTTCATCGAGGCGGCGACCGACAAGGCAGGCGCGGCGACGATCGACGGGCTCGAACCCTTCCGCCCGGTGATGATCGGGGTCGACGCGGGCAGCCTGCCCGACCCCTATGTCCAGCCTGCGCTGCCCGGCGTCGTCGTCACGCCGCGGCCCGGCGTCGCGACGCGGGTGATGATCCCGATGACCGCCGCGGGCGAGATCGAGGGCGTGGCGATGCGCGACGGCGGCAATGCGATCGAGGGGCTGGGGCTCGAACTGGTCGACGCCGAGGGCCGCGTGCGCGCGACGACGCTCAGCGAATTCGACGGATATTTCCTTTTCGAAAGCGTCGCTTATGGGCGCTACACGGTGCGCCCGGCGAAAGCCTCGGCGCAGCTGCTGCGGCTCGATACGGCCTTTGCGGTGAGCGCGTCGCCGGGCAAGGCGACCCCGCGCGTGCGGCTGGGCACGCTGGCGCTGAAGCCCGTGGCGCGGATGCTGGCCGAGGGCGGCGAGGCGGTGAAAGGCGAGGGGAATGATGCGCGCGGGCCGCCGGGTGGGTTGTAGGGGCGGTTTATTGGGGGCGAGGGTCTTGCTCGCCTTTGGCGCCTAAAAATCTCGCACAAAGGCACGAAGGCACAAAGAGGGTTTGCACCTTTGATGGCGGCGTTGCTGTGAGGGGACAGCGGCGGGACGGAATCTCCCGAATCGTCATCCCGGCGAAGGCCGGGATCTCGACGGTGCGTTCTAACGCTAGGGCGAGATCCCGGCCTTCGCCGGATGACGGAAGATGGAAAACCTTGCGTCGTCGGACGGCGATCCGGGTCTGCGTGACCGCGCGGTCATGCGCCCTCTTTGTGCCTTCGTGCCTTTGTGCGAGACTTTCGAAGCGCGTAGGAAAGCGCGAAGCCCACGAGTATAAACCGACTTACAACCGGTCCATCCGCAGCCAGCTTTCCTTGCCCAGCCACGCCTTGTCCAACGCGCGGCGCGCGGCGGCGGCTTCGAGTTTCTTGCCTTGGGCGGCTTCGCTGCGGCTGAGGCCGTAGAGCGCCCAGCCGTTGTTCGGCGCTTGTGCCAGCGCGGCGCGGAAGGCGTCGCTCGCTTCGGCGGGGCGGCCGGCCTGGAACAGCGCGGCGCCGAGTGACTGGCGCACCGGATAATACCAATAGGTCGGCTCCTGATAGGGGAGTGCGGCTTCGATCTCGATCGCCTGGCGGTAGAAGGCGATCGTCTCTTCGTAGCGGCGCTGTTTCGCGGCGAAGCGGCCGCGCGCGACGAGTTCGGCGAGCTTGACGAGGTCGGGGCCGGGGACGCCCTGCGCGACCATGTCGGCGAAGGCGTCGGAGGTGCGCAGTTTCTCCATCGCGGCGAGTTCGCGCTCGAAAGCGGCGCGGTCGCCGCGCTGCGCTTGCGCGACCGCGCGGGCGTAGTGGCGCATCGCATTGGGGTAGGGCAGGCGCGCGTCGGGGGCGGGCATGGCGAGGATCACCTTGGGATCGGCGAACTGCGCCATCGCAAAATAGGGCGCGGCGTCGATCGACTGGATCCACGCGATACGCTCCGATGTCGCGGGGTCGAGCACCGTGCCGAGGCGCTTCGCCTCGCGCACAGCGGTCGTCATGTCACCTGCCATCTGCGCCGAGGTGACGATGAAATGGATATTGTGCGGATAATAGCCGTAGCGTACGAGCCCCTGGTCGCCAGCGCCGAGGATATAGGCCTCGTCGGCGCGCGCCGCGGCGATGTTCACCCGGATCGAATCGGCGTGGCGCCCGCGCAGCTGGTAGATATGGCCCGGCATATGGACGAGATGCGCGGCGCTGGGCGCGCGCGGGTCGGCGAGCCGGTCGGCGGCGGCCTCGGCGCGCGCCGGATCGACCGATTCCATGAGGTGGATATAGAGATGGTTCGCCTGGACGTGCGCGGGATTGCGCGCGAGCACCGTCTCGACGAGGCGCACCGCCTCGCCGCTGCGCCCCACCGGGGTCTTCTTGTCGCCCTGCCAATAATTCCACGGGCTGGTGTTCATTGCCGCCTCGGCCGCCAGCACGGCGACATCGTCGTCGGCGGGGAAGCGGCGGGCGACGTCCAGCATCGCGTCGGCATAGGCCCCATCGAGCGCGGCGCGGTCGGCGGCCGGGTCGCGCGAATAGCGGAGTGCCACTGCCTCGATCAGCGCGCGCTCGAGCGGGGTCGCGGTCGTGCGCAGTGCCATTGCGCGGTCCATCGCGGCGAGCGCGGCGCCGCGGTCGCGGTCGTCCATCGGGGCGTTGATATTGGGGCCGAGCGCGAGCGCTTCGCCCCACCAGCAGGACGCACAGCCGGGCTCGCGCCGCTGCGCCTCGCGAAACGAGCGCACCGCGCCGGCATGGTTGAAGCCGTAGGTGAGGAGCAGCCCCTGGCTGAAATAGGCGCGCGCGTCTGCATCCTTTGCCGAGACGGGGAAGGGCGAAGCGGCGAGGTCGGGGTAGAGCGGGATGGTTGTGCCCGCGCTCGCCGGGGCGGCATGAGCGCTGGCGATCAGCAGCTCGCTGGCGAGGCTGGCGCCCGCGCGGCGCCCGCCGCAAAAGGCCTGGGCGAGGCGGGTGGGGTCGAGCGCGTCGAGCGCGGCGGCGGAAAAGCCCGGCTCGGCAGGCAGGCTGGCGAGGGTGAAGCCCATGAAGGCGACGGCGGCGGCCTTGAAACTCCGGTGCATCGCAAACCCTCCCCAAGGCGCGGAACAGACGCAGGCTATCATAGAAGGCACGGGCTCCCAAGCCGCGGCGAACACGAAAACGGGCAGCGTTAACCTTTCCTTATCCATATTTGCCCACAGCGGACGACGAGCAATATTTTGCCTGTGGGGAGTCCGAAATGTCGAATGTGTCCGGTTCGAAGAACCGCCCGACCAGCGCGGATGTCGCGATCATCGGGGCGGGACCTGCGGGGCTGACCGCCGCCTATCTGCTGACCAAGGAAGGCTATAAGGTCACGGTCATCGAGAAGGACCCCGCCTATGTCGGCGGGATCAGCCGCACGGTCGAGCATGAGGGCTTTCGTTTCGACATCGGCGGGCACCGCTTCTTTTCGAAGAGCCAGGAGGTCGTCGACCTGTGGAACGAGATCCTGCCCGACGACTTCATCCAGCGCCCGCGGATGAGCCGCATCTATTATGAGGGCAAATTCTATAGCTATCCGCTGCGCGCCTTCGAGGCGCTGTGGAATCTGGGCGTCTTCCGTTCGACCCTGTGCATGGTCAGCTATGCGCAGGCGAAGCTGTTTCCGAACAAGACGGTGCGCAGCTTCGAGGACTGGACGATCAACCAGTTCGGGCGGAAGCTCTATTCGATCTTCTTCAAGACCTATACCGAGAAGGTGTGGGGCATGCCGTGCGACGAGATGTCGGCCGACTGGGCGGCGCAGCGCATCAAGGGGCTGAGCCTCGGCGCCGCGGTCCTCGACGGGCTGAAGCGCAGCCTGGGGCTCAACAAGAAGCCCAATGACGGCATGGCGACCAAGACTTTGCTCGAGACGTTCCGCTATCCGCGGCTGGGGCCGGGGATGATGTGGGACGCGGCGCGCGACAAGGTCGTCGCGGGCGGCAACCATGTGCTGATGGGGCACAGCTTCAAGCAATTGACGCAGGATCAGGTGAGCGGCCGCTGGCGGCTGACCGCGAACGGGCCCGACGGCGACGTCGTGATCGACGCGGCACATGTGATCAGCTCGGCGCCGATGCGCGAGCTCGCGGCGCGTATCCACCCGCTGCCGGCGTGCGCGCTGAGCGCGGCGCCGAGCCTCAAATATCGCGACTTCCTGACCGTCGCGCTCAAGATTCGCTCGGCGGACCTGTTCCCCGACAACTGGATCTATATCCACGACAGCAAGGTGCAGGTCGGCCGCGTCCAGAATTTCCGAAGCTGGTCGCCCGAAATGGTGCCCGATCCCGAGCTCGCCTGCGTCGGGCTCGAATATTTCTGCTTCGAGGGCGACGGCCTTTGGGCGTCGCGCGACGAGGATCTCGTCGAACTCGCCAAGCGCGAGATGGCGATCCTGGGGCTTTGCGATCCCAAAGATGTCGTCGGCGGCGCGGTGGTGCGGCAGGAAAAGGCCTATCCGGTCTATGACGACGATTATGCGGCGCATGTCGAGACGATGCGCAGCGAACTCGAGGCGCGTTACCCGACGCTGCACATGGTCGGACGCAACGGCATGCACCGCTACAACAACCAGGATCATGCGATGATGACCGCGATGCTGACGGTGCGTAACATCGTCGCCGGCGAGCGCGTCTACGACATCTGGGGCGTCAACGAGGATGCCGAATATCATGAGAGCGGCACCGAGGGCGAACAGGCGGCGCTGGCGTCGGTCCGCGACGTGCCGGCGCGCGTCTCGAAGGCCGCGTAAAGCCGTGATGGCGCTGTCGCTCCCCGCCTTTGCGCAGAAGCTGATGCAGGTCACCTTCCTGCGCTACGTCGGCGCGAGCGCGATCGCTCTCGTCGGCGACGTCGGGCTGTTCAACCTGTTCCTGCTCGCGGGCTGGCTGCCCGCGGCAGCGGCCGCGGCGAGCTATGGCGCGGGGATCGTGATCCACTGGCTGATCAGCTCGCGGCTCGTCTTCGTCGAGGGGGCGCGTACCGCCGGTATGGACCGCGTGCGGCAGAAGGGACTGTTCCTCGGCTCGGCCTTCGTCGGGTTGGGGCTGACCGTCGCGATCGTCTGGGCGGGCGACAGCGCGGGACTCGATGCCAATCTGGCGAAGCTCGCGGCGATCGGCGTGTCGTTCGTCGCGACCTATGTCCTTCGCAAGACGCTCGTTTTTGCGGCCGACTGAAGACCCGGACCGATGCGCGGCTGGCTCGAACGTCTGAGCGTCGATCGAATCGCGCTGCTGCTGTGGCTCGCGGTCGTCGCTGCGGGGCTGTTCCTCTATCGCGAGGGCATCGCGACGCTGGGGCTGCGCGACGCCGACGACTATCTGCGGCTGGTGCAGGTCCGCGACCTGCTCGGCGGGCAGAGCTGGTTCGACGTCACCCAATACCGGATAAACCCCGCCGAGGGCGGCGGGATGATGCACTGGTCGCGCTTCGTCGACATGCAGATCGCGGCACTGATCGCGCTGCTGCGCCTGTTTCTCACGCCCGAGACCGCCGAGCGCTGGGCGATCGCTTTCTATCCCCTGTTGTTGGTGCTGCCGCTGCTGCTGCTGCTCGGGCGCATCCTGACGATGCTCGGCGACCGGCGCCAGACGATCGCGGGGCTGTTCATCGCCGCGTCGGGGGTGACCTTCCTCCATTATTTCGCGCCGCTGCGCATCGACCATCATGGCTGGCAGCTGCTTTTGTCGGTCGCGATGCTGTGGCTCGCGCTCGGCAAAGCGAGTTTCGGGCGCGGTCTCGCGGCGGCGTTGGTGATCGCCGCGCATGTCGAAATCTCGCTCGAAGGTCTGCCCTATCTGGTGATCTTCGGCGCGCTGTTCGCGCTCGAATGGCTGCGCGATCCGGCCAAGGCGCCGCGGCTCGCGGGCTTCGCGGCGGGGCTCGTCGTTCTTCCCGCGCTCTGGCTTTTGGTCTTCCGGGGCTGGGCGTCGTTCGTCACCGTGCATTGCGACGGGTTTTCGCTGCCCTATGCCAGCGGCGTCGCGGCGACCGGGCTGGTGCTGTTCGCCTGCCTGCACATTCGCGAGCTCGCGTCGAGCTGGCAGCGGCGGCTGCTGGCGCTCGCCATCGCGGGCGCCGCCGGCGGGGCCGTCTTCCTGATCTTCGGCCGGCCGTGCCTCGGCGGGCCCTTCGGCGAACTCGAGCCGCTCGTCCGCCGCTTCTGGTACGACCGGGTGATGGAGGGGCAGCCGGTGTGGGCGCAGGACGCCGACGTCGCGGCTTTGTTCTTCGCCCCGACGCTGGTCGGTTACGTCGCCGCGCTCTGGGCCTGGCGCGCCGCGCGCGGCAGCGCTTTCGCGGAGGGCTGGGATCGCCTGCTGTTCGTGCTGACGTGCAGCCTGCCGCTGTCGATGCTGGTCTTCCGCACCGGCGCGGTGGCGCATGCCTATATGGTGCCGGCCTTCGGCGCGATGGCGGTGGCGCTGTGGGGCTGGAGCCGGGCACAGCGCTCGGTACTCGGCCGCGTCGGCGGTGCGATGCTGGTGCTGACGGCGATTCCGTCGATCGACGCCTTGATCGCGGCGCGCGGGCTCGAGATCGTCCTGCCGGCCAATGCCACGGGCAAATTGAAGGCGGCGGAGGGCGAGGAAAGCTGTGTTACCCCGGCCGCGCTGGCGCCGCTCGGGCAGGCCCCCGCCGCGCTGGTTTTTGCGCCGATCGATACCGGCCCCGCGATCCTCGTGCGCACCCCGCACAGCGTCATCGCGACCGGGCATCATCGCAACCACGCCGCGATGAACCGCGTGATCACCGCCTATATGTCGGATCCGGCCGAATCGGCGCCGATCGTGCGCGCCAGCGGCGCGACCTGGCTGGTCTATTGCGGCGCCATCCCCGAGATGGAGAATATGGCGCGCGCCAATCCGCGCGGGCTGTCGGCGCGGCTGGCGCGGGGCGAGAGCATCGACTGGCTGGCCTATGACGCCAAGCTGTCGCGCGGCGACCTCCGCATCTATCGCATCCTGCGCTGAGGCGCGTCAGGCGGGCTGGAAGGTCAGCGCGGTGCCGTTCATGCAATAGCGCTTGCCCGTCGGTTTGGGCCCGTCGTTGAAGACATGGCCGAGATGCCCGCCGCAGCGCCGGCAATGCACTTCGGTGCGCGCATAGCCGAGGTCGTAATCGGTCGAGGTGCCGATCGCGCCCTTGAGCGGCGCCCAGAAGCTGGGCCAGCCGGTCTTGCTGTCATATTTGGTCTTGCTCGAATAGAGCGGCAGCGCGCAGCCGACGCAGAGGAAGGTGCCGGCGCGCTTTTCCTTGTCGAGCGGGTGCGAGAAGGGGCGCTCGGTCCCCGCCTCGCGCAGCACGCGATACTGGAAGGGCGTCAGGCGCTTCTTCCATTCGGCCTCGCTCAATTGCCAGCCGGGCTGGCCCTTGGGGCGCGGCGAATTCTTCGCGAAAAGCATCGGCGCGCCGATGAGCGCGCCGCCAAGCGCGAGGCCGCCGATGAGATAGCGTCGTTCGATCATGATGGGCTCCTCATGCCGGTTCGTCCGCCATGATCGGCCGGTTTCACGCGCGCATCAATATTTTTCGAGTTCGACCTGCATGTGGCGATAGCCGTGGACGAAGCTGGCGTGGACGCGCTCGGGCTCGGCGAGGACGTTCACGCGCAGACGGCGCTTCTGCATTTCGCTGATCAGCGTGGTGAGCTGGAGCTCGGCGACGCGGGCGCCGACGCAGCGGTGGATGCCATAGCCGAAGGCCAGATGGCGGCGCGCATTTTCGCGGTCGACGATGATGCGGTCGCCGTCGGGAAAGACGCTCTCGTCGCGGTTTGCCGAGGCGTACCACAGCGCGATCTTGTCGCGCGCTTTGATCTGGTGGCCGAACAGCTCGGTGTCTTCGCTCGCGGTGCGGCGCATATGCGCGAGCGGGGTCTGCCAGCGCAGGATTTCGTGCATCGCATTGACCGCGAGGTCGGGGCTGTGGTCGCGCTCGAGCTTGGCGCGCTCCTCGGGGAAGCTGTGCAGGCCATAGGCATAGGCCGACATCGAATTGCGCGTCGTGTCGTTGCCGCCGACGATCAGCAGGATGAGATTCCCCATGAACTCATTCTCGCTCATATGCTTCATCGCGTCGGACTGAAGCATGATCGAAATCAGGTCGTGGGTGCCGGGATTCTGGGCCTTATGATCCCACAGCTCCTTGAACGCGGCGCCCATTTCGAACGCCTGCGCGAGGCGCGCCTGACGCTTTTCGAGCGTGTCGAAGCTTTCGATGTCGCCGAGCGCGTCGGACCAGCGGGTGAGGTTGTGGCGATCCGCCCAAGGGAAATCGAACAGGATCGCGAGCATGTCGGTAGTGAGCTCGATCGACACTTTCTCGACCCAGTCGAAGGGCTGGCCGATCGGCAGCGTGTCGATGATCGCCGCAGTGCGCGCGGCGGTGTCGGCGCGCATGCGTTCGATCTCCGACGGGCCGAAGGCGGGGGCGACGGTGCGGCGCTGCGCGGTGTGCTGCGGCGGGTCCATCGCGATGAACATCGGCATCGGGATCTCGCCCTCCTGCAGATGCTCGATGCCGTCGCCGGCGACGGTGATGCCGCCATATTCCCACGACGAGGAGAAGATCTTGGGCAGCGCCTCGATATGCTGGATCGGCTTGTAGGTGGTCACCGACCAATAGGGGCCGAATTTCGAATCCTCGCAATAGAAGATCGGCGATTCGGCGCGCAGCTGGCGCATCGGGTCCTGCCAGCGATCCTCGCTCCACAATTCGGCGCGGGAGACGTCGAGCGGATGAGGGGTTTCGGGCGCTACGCGGATCTGGGTGGCCATGGGCTGCTCCTCTGCACAGCCGTCTGGCGCGGCCGATTCAGTTGCAGAATGCCACTATTTACAGCTTTGTCAACGGAGGCGGGGTGTTGCCTTTGCCGTGCGGCTGGCTTGTCTCTCGAAGGCCGCCCCTGTCTTTGAGGTTCGGATTTTTTTGTTTCGCGCAAAGACGCAAAGACACGAAGAAGCTGTTCTGCGGCCGCAAGGCCGCTTTTTCCATCATCGCTGCGTGGTGGCACGGCGCGGCTCAAAAAGGCCGCTTCGCGGCAGGCACGACATCTTCGTGTCTTTGCGTCTTTGCGCGAAACCTTTTCACTCCGTCGCAGCATAACCCGGCATCGAAGTAAAAACGGCTACGCGCCCTTCTTCCGCCGCCAGAAGCGCCAGTCGCTGCGGCCGCTGAGCACGCCGGCGCGGAAGAGGCGGACCGAGACGAAGATCACCAGCGCGACCCACAAGGCCTGCCAGCCGAGCGCGAGCAGGTGGATCGACTTCGCCTCGTCGGTCGCGGCGCGCGCGGCCATCGCGAGCGGCGACGAGAAGGGGAATATCTGCGCGAAGGCCGCGAGGCCGCTGCCCGGCGCGCTCGCCGCGGCCGCCGACAGGCTGAACATGCCGACCTGGAAGATGGTGATCGGCAGGCTGAGCATCTGGATCTCGCGCACCGTCGCCGCCTGCGCGCCGACGCCGAGGAAGACGGCGCCCAAGAGCAGGAAGGAGAGGATGAAATAGATAAAGCCGATGCCGAGGAAGAAGCCCCAGCCGGTCGCGGGCATCGAGGAGAGGGCGGCGGCCGCCTTGCCCGCGCGGCCTGCGGCGTCGAGCGCGGTGGGGTCCATCTGCGCCGCGGCGACGAAGCCGCCGGCGAAGGCCATGACGACCCAGAAGGCGATGAACAGGATCGCGACGCCGAGGAAACCGAGCAATTTGCCGAGGAAGACGCTTTCGAGCGGCACCGCGGCGGCGAGAATCTCGATCACCTTGTTGCCCTTTTCCTCGGCGAGCGAGCTCACCGTCTGGCCGGCGAGCAGCAGCGTCAGCAGGAAGATCGCGAACACGGCACCGAAGCCGAGGCTTTGCTGGAGCGCGATGCTGGTGCCGCCGCTCGACAGGCTTTCGAAGCGCGGCGCGACCGCGGGCAGGTCGCCTGCGGCGCGCGCGCGGACCACCTCGCCCGCGAGCAGCGAGAGATAGCGGCCCGACGCGCTACCCTCTTCGCGCTCGACGATGCGCGGGGCGGCGAGCGGCCCGCTCATCACGGCATAGGTGTCGCTGCCCTTTTCCTTCGTGATCGCGACGGGATCGGCCGCCGGGGTCGCTATGCGGACGACCAAAGTGGCGGGTTCGCGCGGCATTGCGGCGCGCAGCCGCGTGTCCGCATCGCGCAAGGCCTTGGCATCGGCCGCGTCGGCGACGACGACGATGCGCCCGGCGCCGCGCGCGCTGTCGGCGAGCTGCGACGCGCCCATGCCGCCGGCGAGCCCCATGCCGATCATGAAGAGCGGCGCGAGCAGGAAGAGCAGGAAGGTCGGGGTCGCGACGATCGCCAGAAAGTCGCGCCGCGCAACGACGAACATGTTTTTGAGGAAGGGGGTCATGCGCTGGCCTCCTCGATCGCGTCTTCGGCGGCGTCGGCGGTGAAGCCCGCGTCGACCTGGCGGACGATATGGACAAAGGCGTCGTGGAGCGCGGGGCGGCTGATCGACAGGCCGGTGACGCCAAGACCGCTCGCGGTGATGCGCGCGAGCAGGGGCTCGACATCGGCGTCCTCGATCGCGAAATGCCAGGCCTCGCCCCTCGGTTCGGCGCCCGCGGGGAGCAAGCCGGCGATGGCGGCGGTGTCGCTGCCCTGGCGCGGGGTGTAGCGCACCTGCATCGGCAGCAGCGCGCGCGCGTCATCGACCGTGCCTTCGAAGCGCCGCTGCGAGCGCGCGATGATCGCCAGCCGGTCGCAGAGGCGTTCGGCGTGCGCCATGACGTGGGTCGAGAAGAGTACCGTGGCGCCGCGGTCGCGCTCGCGCTTCACCAGCATTTCGAGCCGTTCCTGGTTGACCGGGTCGAGCCCCGAGAAGGGCTCGTCGAGGACGATCAGGTCGGGGGCGTGGACGATCGAGCCGATCAGCTGGATCATCTGCGCCATGCCCTTCGACATCTTGCGGATCTTTGCATCGATCACGCGTTCGAGCCCGAGCTCGGTCATGAAGGTCGCGGCGCGGCGGCGCCCCTCCACCCAGTCGAGCCCGCGCAGCGCACCCATGAAGGCGATCGCCTCGCGCGCCTTCATGCCCGGATAGAGCCCGCGTTCCTCGGGCAGGTAACCGATGCGGTGGCGCACCGACTGCGGCCTGTGCCCGCCGAGCAAGCGGCTCGACCCCGCGTCGGGATCGATGATGCCGAGCGTCATGCGCAGGCTGGTGGTTTTGCCCGCGCCATTGGGGCCGAGCACGCCGTAGATGCTGCCCGCGGGGACCTGAAGCGACACCTGGTCGACCGCCTTGTAGGTCTCGAAATATTTGGTGAGGCCAAGGGCCTCGACGGCGAGATCGGTCAAAAGCTGGTCCTGCTGATTGTCGTCGGGTCCCCTATGACATGCGGAGACGCCTCGCGTATAGGGCGCCAATGGTTGCCGAAGCCTTGCCTTCCCTCGAACAGCGCCTTGAGGCCGTCGCGCGCGAGCATGGCTTCGCGGCGTTCGGCATCGCGCGCGCCGATGCGGCGCCATTGACTGCGGCGCGGCTGAACGCGTGGCTCGCCGAGGGTTGCCATGGCGAGATGATCTGGATGGAAAGCCGCGCCGCTGAGCGCGGGTCGCCGCAGGGGCTGTGGCCCGAGGTCCGTTCGGTGATCGCGCTGGGGATGAGCTATGCGCCCGCGGTCGACCCGCTGGCGCTGGCCGATCACCCCGAGCGCGGGCGGATTTCGGTCTATGCGCAGGGCGGCGACTATCATGACGTCGTCAAGAAGGCGCTGAAACATGTCGCGCGCTGGCTGGTCGCCGAAGCAAAGGACGCCGAGGTCAAGGTCTTCGTCGACACCGCGCCGGTGATGGAAAAGCCGCTGTCGGCGGCGGCGGGGCTCGGCTGGCAGGGCAAGCACACCAATATGGTCAGCCGCGACCATGGCAGCTGGCTTTTCCTGGGGGCGATCTACACGACGCTGGAGCTGGCACCCTCGGTGCCGGGGCGCGATAATTGCGGCAGCTGCACCGCGTGCCAGGAGGCGTGCCCGACCGCGGCCTTTCCGGCGCCGTACCGGCTCGATGCGCGGCGCTGCATCTCCTATCTCACGATCGAGCATGCGGGGCCGGTCCCGCTCGAGTTCCGCCGCGCGCTCGGCAATCGCATCTATGGCTGCGACGATTGCCTTGCGGTGTGCCCGTGGAACAAATTCGCCGACACCGCGGCGCGGAACAAGGCCTTCCTGCCGCGCGCCGAGCTCGTGGCGCCGGCGCTCGGCGACCTGCTCGACCTCGACGATGCGGGGTTCCGGCAGGTCTTCGCGGGGTCGCCGATCAAGCGCATCGGGCGCGACCGCATGGTACGCAACGCGGCGATCGCGGCGGGGAATAGCGGCGATCGCCGCTTTCGGCCGCTGCTCGAACGGCTGAAAAGCGACGAAAATCCGGTGGTTGCCGAAGCCGCGGAGTGGGCGCTCGGCGAGCTGGCGCTATGACGTCACCCTAGCGGCGGAGCGCGGCGACGCAGCTTTCGGGCTCGGCGTTGCGGCCGTCGGGGGTGCGCGCGTCGACATGCGTCGCGACCGCGTCGGCGCCCGCGCGCGGCGGGTAGAAATAGATGTCGACGACGCAGGCGCTGCCCTCGTACTGCAGCTTGCGCGCGGCGCCCTCGGTCACGTCGAGGCGCGGCTTGCCGAACATCCGCTGGGTCGCGTCGGCGCTCTGGCCGATCAGGCTGTTGTTCTGCACCGGGCGCACGACCGTCGGCGGCGGCGCCGCGGCGACCGGGGGCGGGGTGCTGCGCGGCGGCGGCACGGCGGACGAGCAGGCGCCGAGCAGGAGGATCGGCACGGCGGCCATCAAGCGGTTCATTCGGTGTCCCTGTCTATGTCCCTGTCGCGCAGGTGGATGAGGTGGACGGCCATAGCGGCGCCGACGATGGGCGCCAACAGGTTGACGATGGGTACCAGGAAAGCTGCGGCGGACAGCGCGCCGAGCGACCAGCGCGCGCCGCGGTCGAGGCGCGGGCGCTCGGGATGGCGTGCGAGCACCATCGCCTCGAGGTCGCGGCCGAGCAGCAGCGCGTTTAGAAAGAAGGCGAGCAAGGGCGCGCCGATCGCGGTGAAGAGCAAGGGGATATAGACGGGCAGCGCGAGAAGATTGACCGCGATCAGCCGCCCGACCGAGGCGAGGCCGAGGTGCAGGCTTTTCGCGAAGCTGACGTCGATCGCGAATTTGGCGGCAGCGGGATAATGGCGTTCCTCGACATCGGCGACGATCGCATCGCCGAACAGCCCGACGACCAGGATCGCGACCGCGCGGAAGAGCAGCCAGCTGACGCCGATCAGGAGGATGATAAGCAGCAGTCCTGCCAGATCTTGCCCCGCTTCGCCGAGCCAGCCCCAATGACCGAGCGCCCAGCGCGCGCCGAAAAAGATTGCGGTGCCCGCGGCGGCGAAGATGACGAGCGTCAGCGCGAGGCTCTGCGCGAGCACGGCGAGCACCGGGCGGCGCGGCAGGTCCTGCAGGGCGAGCATCAGGGCGTGGATCGCGCGGGCCATGGTGAGGGGATGGCGCGGACGTGGGGGCGGCGTCAAGCGATAGCGCCTTGAAATGGTTCACGCGGAGGCGCGGAGACGCGGAGAGAGAAATAACAGATTCGCTCAGAGGCGCAGAGGTCGCAGAGATTTTTTCGCGCAAAGACGCAAAGACGCAAAGAAGACGGTTCGGGCCGCCAGGCCCGCTGTTCATCGAACCATGCGGCTCGGCGCGACGTTGAAGGAGAAAGCCGCTTCGCGGCAAGCGCGACCTCTTCGTGTCTTTGCGTCTTTGCGCGAAACTTTTCTTTCTCCGCGCCTCCGCGTGAACCAAATCTCTGCGCCTCTGCGCGAAACAATCGCCAGACCGTCGCCAACTTGCCAAGAAGCGCCGCCGTCCCTAAAGCCGCGCGCAATCTTTTTCCCATCATCGACAGGAATTTTCATGGCCTCCACCGCCCGTTTCGACGTCGTTGCCATCGGCAATGCCATCGTCGACGTCCTTGCCCGCGCTTCCGACGAGCTGATCGCGGCCGAAAAGCTGGTCAAGGGATCGATGCGGCTGATCGACGCCGACGAGGCCGAACGGCTCTACGCCGCGATGGGCCCCGCGATCGAGATGTCGGGTGGCAGCGCGGCGAACACGCTGGCGGGCATGGCCGCGCTCGGGCGGAGCTGCGGCTTCATCGGGCAGGTCGCCGACGACCAGCTTGGGCAGGTGTTCACCCACGATTTGACCTCGCTCGGCGTCGCCTTCGACACCCCGGCGGCGGCGGACGGTGCGCCGACCGCGCGCTGCCTGATCCTCGTCACCCCCGACGGCCAGCGCACGATGAACACCTTCCTCGGCGCGTCGCAGAGCCTGGGGCGCGAATCGCTCGACGCCGCGCTGATCGCCGACGCCGACATCCTCTATCTCGAGGGCTATTTGTGGAACGCCGATGCGTCGCGCGCGGCGATGGCCGAGGCCATCGGCCTCGCGCGCGCCGCGGGCCGCCGCGTCGCTTTCACGCTGTCGGACACCTTCGTGGTCATGGGGCATGGCGAGGATTTCCGCCGCATGATGGCGGCGCGCGAGATCGACATCCTCTTCGCCAATGAGGCCGAACTGCTCGAACTGGCGCAGGAAGACGATTTCGAAGCCGCGCTGGCGAAGGTCGCCGCCGAAGTGCCCTTGCTCGTCGCGACGCGCGGCGAACATGGCGCGGTCGCAGTCACCGGCGGCGAGCGCACCGAAGTTGGCGCCGAGCCGATCGACACGGTGGTCGATACCACCGGCGCGGGCGACCTGTTCGCCGCGGGTTTCCTGTCGGGGCTGGCCGAAGGGCGCCCGATCGCCGACTGCCTTACGATGGGCGCGGTGTGCGCGCGCGAGATCATCGCGCAGGTCGGCCCGCGTGCGCAGACCGACCTGAAAGCCAAGGTCGCGACACGCCTGGGTTAGGAACTTTCCGCGCCGCCGGGCGTCCTATCCGCCATCAGATGGATAGGAGGCTCTTATGGCCGATGAGATTCACACCACGCGCGAGCCCGACGGCACGACGCACACCACGACGATCGTCGAACGCGGCGAAGCGCGCCGCGGTGGCGGCGGGATCGGCATGCTCGTGCTGCTCGTCGTCGTCGTGATCGCCGGGTTCTTTGCTTTCCAGTTCCTCGGCAATGAAAAAGCCGAGACCGGCGCGATCACCGAGGCGGCGCAAAAGGTCGGCGATGCCGCGCAGGATGTCGGCGACGCGGCGCAGGAAGCGGTGAAATAAGGCTTCAGCCCGGGCCGGCGGCTTCGGTCGCCGGTTCGGGATGTTTCCGGAACAATGCACGGTCGGCGGGGCCGAAACCGCGGGTCCAGATCAGCCAGGCATAGATGCCGAGGATCACCGGCACGCCGATCAAGAGCTCGGCCCATTCGGGTAGCTGCGTCGCGCCCCAGCCGAGCACCGCCGCGCCGCCGGTCGCCCAGACCAATGCCCAGCGCAGGCTGTTCACCGGTGCGTCGAGGATGCGCGAGAGCAGCCGCGCCTTGACCAGCGACGCGAAACCGAGCGCGAGCATCAGCGCGAGCGCGACCGCACCGGCATAATAGATCGGCGGCCATCCCATCGCGCGCGCGATCAGGATGAAGCCGACGCTGAGCGCCGCTTGCAAGGCGAGCGTCGCGAGGCTGATCAGCAGATTGCGGTGGCGTGCGACATAGACGAGCGCCGCTTCGCTGACGACCGCGGTCGCCGCGACGACTTCGGCGGCGAGCAGGAAGGCGAGCGCGCCGGTGCCGCCGACGAATTCGGGGCCGACGAGCCCCATCACCGCCTCGCCCGGGATGCCGAGCGCGAGCGCGACGCCGGCTTGGGCTGCGATGATCCAGAAACCGACCTGGCTGACTTGTGCTGCCACGGCGGCAAGCTTCTTTTCGGCGAGGTTGCGCGTGATCACCGGGCCGAGGATCGGTTCGAAGCTGGTCTTGAGTTTCTGCGGCAGCGAGGCGACCTGCTGCGCCATATAATAGATGCCGTAGATCGTCGGCGAGGTGAACTGGCCGAGGATGAAGAGGTCGAGGCGGCGCGTGCCCCATTCGATCGCATCGGCGGCGGCGAGCGGCGCGTTGCGGCGCGCGAGGCCGATGAGGTGCGTCGGCTGCGGCCGCCACACACCGGGCCCGCCATAATGGCGGATCATCGGCCACAGCGCGGTCGCGAAGGCGCCGAGCATCGCCGCGGCGTAGGAGAGCATCAGCCCGTCGGGGGGCGAGACGAACCAGAAGGCGGCGGCACCGATGCTGATCACCCAGGGCTCGACCACTGCGCGCGCGCGCACGGTGGCGCCGATGTCGAAACGATAGGCGCAGGCGGCGAGCGCGATCTCGGTCCCCGCGATCGCGAAGACGAGCAAAGCCATGAAGCGGTCGGTCGGGCTGATCGAGCCGCTGGGGAACATGAACTGCGGGAAGAGCAGCAGAATCGCCGAGCCGAGCGCCGAGGCGAGGAAGGCGACGAACATGCCGTCCCACACGGTGATGCGCGGGTCGGCGCCGGGTTTGCTCAATTGCTCGGCAAGGCCGCGCTTGAGCCCGAGCGTCGACAATTGCGCGACGAGTTCGATCACGAGCACCGCAAAGGCGAAGCGCCCGACCGCTTCGGGCCCGTACCAGCGGCCCGCGACATAGAGGAAGGGCAAGCGCGCGACGAGGCGCAGGATGAAGCCGAAAAAATTGGTGCGCCCGCCCTTGGCGAGCGCCGCGGTGTCGGCGTCGCGCCCCGATGCCGTGGCGTTCGAATCGGGGGCGGCGGTCGGCGCCGCGCTGTCCGTCTGGCTCAAGCCTGGCGCCCCTTCTGCTTCTCCCCGGCGCGCAGACTAGCGCGGCGGCGGGGGGCAGGCAATCGCGGCGATGACCTCACCGGCCCTCGCGTCGCAGCGGGCGGCTGAGCAGCGCCTGAATGGCCTCGGCGGCGCGGATCTCGCCCGCGACGAGCCGCGCCACCGCGTCGGTGATCGGCATGTCGATACCGTCGGCGCGCGCCGCGGCGGCGACAACGGGCGCGCTGAACGCGCCCTCGGCGACGGTGCGGCGGTCGGCCATCAGCGCCGCCGCCTCCTCGCCGCGCCCGAGCCCCTGGCCGAGCGCGAAGTTGCGCGAGTTGGACGAGGTGCAGGTGAGGATCAGGTCGCCGAGCCCGGCGAGCCCGGCGAGCGTCTCGCCATCGGCGCCGCGCGCGACGCCGAAGCGCGTCATTTCGGCGAAACCGCGGCTGATCAGCGCGGCGCGCGCGTTGAGCCCCAACTCGGCGCCGTCGACGATGCCGCTGGCGATCGCGAGGATATTCTTCACCGCACCGCCGATTTCGGCGCCGGTCACGTCGGTCGAGACATAGGGGCGGAAATGCGGGCGCGCGATCGCCCGCGCCAGTGCGTCGGCGAGCACAGGGTCCGCGGCGGCGAGAGTGATCGCCGTGGGCAGGCCCGCGGCGACTTCGTGCGCGAAGGTCGGGCCCGACAGCACCGCGACGGGGCGGCTTGGTGTCACGTCGCGCGCGATGTCGATCGGGAAAGCGAAGCTGTCGGCCTCCATGCCCTTGCTGCACAGGATCAGCGGCGCGTCGCCCGGCGGAAGTTCGGCCAGCACCGCGCGCATGAAGGGCACGGGGACGACGACCAGCAGCGCGTCGCAGGCGGAGAGCTCAGTCAGGTTGCCGGTCGCGGTCAGCGAGGGAGCGAGCGCCGCGCCGGGCAGGAAGAGCGGGTTGCGATGCTCGCTATTGATCGCCGCCACGACGTCGGCCTCGCGCGCCCAGAGGCACACCGGCGCGCCATCGGCGGCGAGCAATTGCGCGAGCGAGGTGCCCCAGGCGCCGCCGCCGACCACGCCGAATTTGCTGTACGACGTCATGCTTTCACGCCGGCGCCGCGCACCGCCTCGGCCTCGGGATCGAGCGGCCAGCGCGGGCGCGCAGGCATGTCGAGCGGATCGGCGAGCCCCGCGGCGAAGCGTTCGGCGCCCGCCCAGGCGATCATCGCGCCATTGTCGGTGCAGAGCCACAAGGGCGGCGCAACGAAAGGCTTGTCGTGACGCACCGCGAGGTCGGTCAGCGCGGTGCGGATCGCGCCGTTGGCGGCTACCCCGCCCGCGACGACGAAAGCGGTGGCTTCGGGGCAGGCGGCGAGCGCGATGCGGCTGCGGTCGATGAGACAATCCACTACGGCCTGCTGGAACGAGGCAGCGAGATCGGGGGTTCTGTGCTGCCCCGACGCCACGGCGCGCACGACCGCGCTCTTGAGCCCCGCGAAGGAAAAATGTGGCTCGGCGCTGCCGACGAGCGGGCGCGGGAAGGGCACGGCCTTGGGATCGCCGTCCTTGGCGACGCGCTCGACCGCCGGGCCGCCGGGATAACCGAGCCCGAGCAGTTTCGCCGTCTTGTCGAAGGCTTCGCCCGCGGCGTCGTCGATCGTGGTGGCGAGGCGGCGATAGTCGCCGACGCCGCGTACCAGCAGCAGCTGGCAATGGCCGCCCGAGACGAGCAGCAGCAGATAGGGGAATTCGAGGCTGGGGTCGGCGAGGCGCGGGCTGAGCGCATGGCCCTCGAGATGATTGACCGCGATCAGCGGCTTGCCCGCGGCGTGCGCGAGCGCCTTACCGCTGACGAGGCCGACCATGACGCCGCCGATCAGCCCGGGGCCCGCGGTCGCGGCGATCGCATCGACGTCGGCGAGCGTCTTGCCCGCGTCGGCTAAAACGCGCTCGACGATGGGGGCGAGCCGGTCGACATGCGCGCGCGCGGCGATCTCGGGAACGACGCCGCCATAGGGCGCGTGATCGGCCTCCTGCCCCGCGACGCGGTGCGCGAGGATGCGCCGTTCGCTGTCGACGAGCGCCGCCGCGGTTTCGTCGCAGCTCGATTCGAGGCCGAGGATGAGAGTCATAATCTTGCGCGCCCTTTACCCGCCCCTTGGCGCGCAGGGCAAGGGAGGCTAGCAGCACCGCATGGCTTCGATCCCGCTTCCGACCCCCGACCGCCCGCTGCGCATCGGCACGCGTGCCTCGCCGCTGGCGCGCGCGCAGGCCGATATGGCGGCGGCGGCGCTCGTGCGTGCGCATGCGCTCGATCCCGCCGCGCTCGAAATCGTGCCGATGACCGCGACCGGCGACCGCATCCAGGACCGCGCGCTCGCCGAGGTCGGGGGCAAGGCGCTGTGGACGCGCGAGCTCGACGCGGCGCTCGACGCGGGGGCGATCGACATTGCGGTGCATAGTTTGAAGGATGTCGAGACGTTGCGCGATGCGCGCTTCTTCCTCGGCGCGATGCTCGAGCGCGCCGATCCGCGCGACCGGCTGGTGGTGCGTGAGGGGATCGTCGCGGCGACGATCGACGCGCTGCCGACGGGCGCAAGGCTCGGGACGAGCAGCCCGCGCCGCGCGGCGCAGGTGCAGCGGCTGCGCGGCGATATCGAAACCATGCTGCTGCGCGGCAACGTCCAGACGCGGCTCGCCAAGCTCGCGGCGGGCGAGGTCGATGCCACTTTGCTCGCGGCGGCGGGGCTCGACCGGCTGGGGATGGTCGAGATCGGGGTGGTGCAGGATTCGAAGATGCTGCTGCCCGCGGCGTCGCAGGGGGCGATCGGGATCGAGTGCCGCAGCGACGATGCGGCGACGCGCGCGCTGCTCGCGGCGGTCGACCATGGCCGGACGCACCGCGCGGTCGCGGCCGAGCGCGCCTTGCTCGCGGCGCTCGGCGGCGATTGCCGCTCGCCCGTCGCGGCGCATGCGGCGTGGCAGGCGGACGGCGCGCTGCGCCTCGATGCCGAGCTCTTCTCGGAGGACGGGCGCGAGCATGTCGCGGGCTGGGCGCTGGTCGACGCCGACGACGCGCCCGAAAGGCTCGCCGCGCGGCTGCTCAGCGAAGCGCCCGAATCCGTGCGAATCCTGTTCGGCGCATGACGCTGCCCGTCCTCGTCACGCGCGCCGAGCCGGGCAATGCGGCGACGGTGGAGCGGACACGGGAGCTGGGGCTCGATGCACGGGCGATACCCCTGTTCGCGGCGCGTCCGCTCGACTGGCAAGCGCCCGACCCGGGCGATTTCGATGCGCTGCTGTTGACCAGCGCGCAGGCGTTGCGCCTTGCAGGACCGGGACTGGGAAGGCTTGCAGGGCTTCCGGCTTATGCGGTCGGCGCGGCGACGGCTGCCGCATCCGAGGAGGCGGGGCTGAACGTCGCGATGACGGGTCCGGGCGATGCGCAATCGCTGATCGACGCCATGGCGTCATCGACGAAAATATCAAATATATTATGGCTTTGCGGGCGCGAGCGGACCGCGTTCGATGCGTGTGACGCGCGGCTGGTGCCGCTGCCCGTCTATGCCGTCGACCCGGTCGATCCGCCGTCCGATTGGGAAGCGCTGGTCGTCGCGCCTGCGATCCTGCTCGCGCATTCGGCGCGCGGGGCGGCGCGGATCGCCGAACTGGTCGGGGCCGATCGCGCCCATCTGTCGCTCGTCGCAATCAGCGCTGCGGCCGCCGCCGCGGCGGGCGAGGGCTGGGCCACTGTTACCGTTACGGAGCGCCCCGACGACGCGGCGATGGTGACAGCGGCTTATGCTTTGTGCCAAAAGGCGCAAAAATAGGGTCGTTCGAAAGAGGTTTATGGCAATCGAAAGCAACGACAACCCCGTCCATCTGGGCGAGGCGGGTTCGGGCAAAAGGCCATCTTTCCGCAGCTTGGCAATCGCAGCGCTGCTGTTGCTGCTGGTCGGCGTCGTCGCCGGCGGCTGGGCGATGAATCGCTTCCTGGCCGACAATAGCGCGCCGGCGGCCAAGGTGATCGACACTGCGACCCCCGGCGGCACCGTCGCCGTAGCCGGCGCGGGCGAGGCGCCCGCGGTGCTCGGTACGACCCCGCAGCCGCTCGCGGCGTTGCCCGCCGACGGCTCGACTTTGCCCGCGCGCGTCGCCGAACTCGAACAGCGCCTGTCGCGCATCACGCTCGAAGCCGCCTCGGCGTCGGGCAATGCCTCGCGCGCCGAGGGGCTGCTCGTCGCCTTCGCGGTGCGCCGCGCGCTCGATCGCGGGCTGTCGCTCGGCTATCTCGATGCGCAGCTGCGGCTGCGCTTCGGCGACGACCAGCCCAATGCCGTCAAGACGATCATCGAGACCTCGCGCGATCCGGTCACGCTCGAACAATTGCGCGCCGAACTCGATGCCATCGCCCCCGAACTCGTCGGACGCAGCGGCGACGATGCGAGCCTGTGGACCGGAATCCGCCGCGAACTCGGCGAATTGTTCGTCGTGCGCGCCGCGGGCACGCAGTCGCCGCGTGCGACCGAGCGGCTCGACCGCGCGCGGCGCTATCTCGCCGGCGGCATGGCCGACAAGGCAATCGCCGAGGTCGAGGCGATGCCCGGCGCGGCGGCGGCGAACGAATGGCTGATCGACGCGCGCCGCTATCACGAGGCGCGGCGCGCGCTTGACCTGATCGAGACCGCGGCGATATTGGAGCCGCGCGGCGGTCAGCCGACCGCGACGGCCGGAAAAGCCCCGGCCGCGACCACCCCCTAGCGCGCGTTCCCTTCCGGGCGCTCGCACGAAGAGAAAGCCCAGCCCATGGCCCTCGCCGATCCGCAGCGCGTCGCCGCGCTCGACCCGCTCGATCCGCTGATGCTCGATGCACAATTGAGCGAGGAGGAGCGGATGATCCGCGATGCCGCGCGCGCTTACGCCGAGGGCGAGTTGTTGCCGCGCGTGACTTCGGCCTTTCTCGAGGAGCGCTTCGACCGCGAGATCATGTCCGAAATGGGCGCACTCGGGCTGCTCGGCGCGACGGTCGACCCCGAATATGGCGGCGCGGGGCTGAGCTATGTCAGCTACGGGCTGATCGCGCGCGAGGTCGAGCGCATCGATTCGGGCTATCGCTCGGCCTGTTCGGTGCAGAGCAGCCTCGTGATCCATCCGATCAACGCCTATGGCAGCGAGGAGCAGAAGCGCAAATATCTGCCCGGGCTGATCTCGGGCGAGCTGGTCGGCTGTTTCGGGCTGACCGAGCCCGACGCGGGCAGCGACCCCGGCGGCATGCGCACCCGCGCCGAAAAGATCGAAGGCGGCTACCGCCTCAAGGGCGCAAAGATGTGGATCACCAATTCGCCGATCGCCGACGTCTTCGTGGTCTGGGCGAAGTCCGACGCGCACGACGGCGCGATCCGCGGTTTCGTGCTCGAAAAGGGGATGAAGGGCCTGTCGGCGCCGAAGATCGAGGGCAAGGTGAGCCTGCGCGCCTCGATCACCGGCGAGATCGTGATGGACGGGGTCGAAGTTGGCGAGGATGCGCTGCTGCCGCATGTCTCGGGGCTGAAGGGTCCGTTCGGCTGCCTCAACCGCGCGCGCTACGGCATCGGCTGGGGCGCGATGGGCGCAGCCGAATTCTGCTACGAAGCGGCGCGCAACTATACCGGCGAGCGCAAGCAGTTCGGGCGCCCGCTCGCCGCGAACCAGATCGTGCAGCTGAAGCTCGCCAATATGCTGACCGAAATCGCGCTCGGCCTCCAGACCGCGCTGCGCGTCGGGCGGCTGATCGACGAGGGGCATGTCGCCCCCGACATGATCAGCCTGCTCAAGCGCAACAATTGCGGCAAGGCGCTCGATATCGCGCGGGTGGCGCGCGACATGCACGGCGGCAACGGCATTTCGGCCGACTATCATGTGATCCGCCACGCGGTGAACCTCGAGACGGTGAACACCTATGAGGGCACCCACGATGTGCATGCGCTGATCCTGGGCCGTGCGATCACGGGCATTTCGGCCTTTGCCTAAGCCGCTCGAGGGCATCCGCGTCGTCGAACTGGCGCGGGTGCTCGCGGGGCCGTGGTGCGGGCAATTGCTCGCCGACCTCGGCGCCGACGTGGTCAAGGTCGAGCGGCCGGGCGTCGGTGACGACACGCGCAGCTGGGGGCCGCCCTTCATCGAAGGCGCGGCCGGCGAGAATCTGGGCGCGGCCTATTATCACAGTACCAATCGCGGCAAGTCCGGGGTGGCGATCGATATCGCGACCCCCGAGGGGCAGGCGGCGGTGCGAGCGCTGATCGCGGGCGCCGATGTCGTGATCGAGAATTACAAGCTCGGCGGGCTCGCCAAATATGGGCTCGATCCCGGAACCTTGTGCGCCGCTTACCCGCGGCTGATCGTCTGCTCGATCACCGGCTTCGGCCAGACCGGTCCTTATGCGCATCGCGCGGGTTATGATTTCATCATCCAGGCGATGGGCGGCGCAATGTCGCTGACCGGCGAGCCCGACGGGGCGCCGCAAAAGGCGGGAATCGCCTATGCCGATATCTTCACCGGCCTATATTCGACCGTCGCGATCCTCGCCGCCTTGCGACGCCGTGACGTCACCGGGGCGGGCGCGCATATCGACATGGCGTTGCTCGATTGCCAGGTCGGGGTGCTCGCCAACCAGGCGGCCAATTATCTAGCGAGCGGCGTGTCGCCGAAACGCATGGGCAATGGCCACGCCAATGTCGTGCCCTATCAGGCCTTCGCCACCGCCGACGGGCAGCTGGTGATCGCGGTCGGCAACGATGGGCAGTTCCGCAAGCTTTGCGCGGTGCTCGGTGAGCCGGGCTGGGCCGAGGATGTCCGTTTCGCGACCAACGCCGCGCGGCTGGCGAACCGGGGGGCGCTGATCCCGCTGCTCGCGGCGAAGATCGCCACTTGGGAGGCGCAGCCCTTGTCGCTCGCGCTCGAGGCCGAGGATGTGCCGGCGGGGCCTATCAACGACCTCGCCGGGGTGTTCGCCGACCCGCAGGTAATCGCGCGCGGGATGCGCTTCCGGCCCGAGGGGGCGTTCGTCGATGGCGTCGCGAGCCCGATCGTGATCGACGGCGAACGGATGGTCGCGCCGGGCGGAGCGCCGGTGCTGGGGGGCTGAGGCTGGGCGGCAACGGCCGAAGGCCATTATTTTATTCGCGCAGCGGCACAGAGACCAAAGAGGGGACGGTCTTTTCTCTCTGCGACCTCTGCGCCTCTGCGCGCATTAAATTGATCGGATGCGGTTCGGTCGCTTTCGGGCAGGAGGGGACGTAACGATCCTCCCCACGCGCAGCGATGGGGAGGTGGCAGCCCGCAGGGCTGACGGAGGGGTCGGCGACGTCGAAGGTCAGTGCTGTGGCGCGACCCCTCCACCACCGCTTCGCGGCGGTCCCCCTCCCCATCGCTTCGCGTGGGGAGGATCTTTAGGGCAGCTCTCCACCCAAAGCTGCATATACTCCAGAAGAAAAAGGGGCGCCGTCGCCAGCGCCCCTTTCCCCCTTTTTCGGATGAAACCGCCGGTCAGAATTTGACCGTGCCGGTGACGAACACCTGCCGCGGGTTGCCGTAGAAAACCGTCGCGACGCCTTCGCGGCCGAGCGACGGAGTCGGCAGGCCGTTGGCGTTGGTGACGGGCAGGCCGGTTGTCGGGTTGACGACGAGGAACTGGTAGCCCGAGGTCTTATACTGCTTGTCGAGGATGTTCTTGCCGTGGACGCCGATCGAATAACGGTCGCCGCCGAAGCTGTAGACGAGGCTCGCGTCCCACAGCGCATAGCCCTTCTGGTCGAGATAGGGGCTGGGATATTCGAACTGCTGCGTCTTGCTGCGGTACGAGACGGTGGTCGAGAAATTGACGTCGCCGTCGCCGAGCGGGACGAGCGCACCGAGCGTGCCCGACGCGGTCCAGCTCGGCGTGTTCTGGATATCGGTGATGTCCGACACGTCGGTGCCGAGGTTGCCGATGAACTCGTCGTATTGCGCGTCGATATAGCCGAGCGTGCCCTGGAAGCTCATCCGCGAGCCGGCGCCGGCGAAGTCGTGCGCAAAGCGTGCCGAGGTTTCGAGCTCGAGCCCCTTGAAGGTCGCCGAGGCGGCGTTGGTGGTGACCCCCGAAAAGCCCTCGAAGATGCCGTCGTTGTTCGCGTCGATGCCGACCGAGCCCGGGATCTGGACATTCTTGTAGTCGGCGTAGAAGCCGGTCAGCGCGAAATTGAGGTCGCCGTCCATCGCCGAGCCCTTGATCCCGGCTTCGTAGCTGTCGACCGTTTCGGGTTCGAACAGGAAGAAATTATAGATTTCCTGATAGGCGAAGACCCCGTCGTTGTTGACGTCGATCGCGCGGACGTTGGCGCTGCCGCGCGGATCGAAACCGCCGCCCTTGAAGCCCTTCGAATAAGACGCATAGATCATCAGATCGTCGCTCATGTCGAACGACACCGACGCGCGCGGGGTGAATTTGGTGAAGCGCGCCTTGCCGTTGAAATTGGTGATCGGCGCGCCGAGCGGGACGCCGGTGCCGCCGAATTCGGGATCAGCGCCGAGGATCTGGTTCTGCTTGAAGATGAAGCTGTTGCGCTTGTCGACGGTGTAGCGCCCGCCGGCCGAAATGTGCAGGCGGTCGGTGACGTCGAAGGTGAAGTCGCCGAACACCGACCAGGTGTCGGTGCGGACGTCGCCGATCGTTTTCTGTCCGAAGCCGGGCAGGCCGAGCAGCGCGCCGGTGGTGGCGAGCAGCACGTCGAACTTGGTGTAGGCCTTGGCGTCGAGATAATAGAAGCCGACGAGGCCGTGCAGCCGATCGCTGTCGTAGAGCAGCTGGAATTCCTGGCTCAGCTGTTCGTTGCGATAGACCGCGGGGACGTCGACGTCGACCGCCGGCAGGCTGTCGAAATCGATCGGGGTGTAGCTGGTGTCCTTGCGCCACGAGCTGATCGAGCGCAGCGTCAGATTGTCGGTCAGCTCGGCCGAGACGTTCATCGCGAGGCCCCAGGCCTCGATATCCTGCTCCGGATTCACGAGGCCCGCGCGCGTATCATAGACGTCGTCGAGCACCGGCGCGCCCGAGAGCAGGCCGGGGATCAGGCGGTGGCCGTTGCGCGGGTCCGACTTGTCGCGGGTATAGTCGCCCGAGATGCGGATCAGCACCGGCTCGCCGTAACCGCCGAATTCGAGCGTGCCGCGGCCCGCCCACACATCCTTGTTGTAATTTTCGAGCCCCGGGACGGTGAGATTGTCGCCGAAGCCGCCGCGCGACAGCCGCGCGACCGAACCGCCGACGCGCAGCATGTCGGTGACCGGGGCGCTGACGGTCAGCACGCCCTCGGCCTGGTCATAGGTGCCATAGGTCGCGCGCGCCTTCAGGCTGAAGTCCTGCGGCAGCGTCTTGGTGACATATTTGACCGCGCCGCCGATCGTGTTGCGGCCATAGAGCGTGCCCTGTGGCCCGCGCAGCACCTCGATCCGCTCGACATCGTAGATGTCGAGGACAGCCGCCTGCGGGCGGTTGAGATAGACGTCGTCGAGGTAGATGCCGACGCCGGCTTCGAAGCCCGGGACGGGATCCTGCTGGCCGACGCCGCGGATGAAGGCGCTGAGCGTCGAATTGGTGCCGCGCGAGGTTTCGAGCGTGGTGTTGGGCGTGATGTTGCCGACATCGGTGAGGTCGAGCGCGCCGCGTGCCTCGAGCGCGTCGCCCGAGATGGCGCTGACCGCGATCGGCACGTCGAGCAGTCGCTCGTCGCGACGGCGCGCGGTGACGATGATTTCCTCGCTGCCGTCATCGGCGCTCGCGGCCGGATCGGTGTCCTGCGCAAAGGCGGACGGGGCGAAGGCGATCAGGCTGAGGGCGGTGGTGGCGCAGACGGCGTGGCGCACACGGCGGGCGAAAGGACGCATGTGAGTCTCCCATGACAGGGGCGGCGCAGCGCCACCCTTTTTCGATTTTCTTGGGCCGGTCTTGCCAAGCCGCGCCGCACCCAATAATGAAAGGTGAACCAAGTTTCAACTTGGAATATTTAACCGCTGTCTTTTGGGGGGCGGTGATGCGAGAAAGCCACGCTTGGCCGCGCTGCTCGATGCGCCGGTCGTCCGTGGGGGAGGACGAAGGACAGATGATGGACCAGCCGCGCATGTCCGCGCCAGGGGTCGAGGGCGAAGCGGGCCCTTCCGACAAGGTGCCGCGCACCGAACGCGGGCGGCGGACCTTGCGCAAATTGCTCGACGCCGCGGCGATCGAGTTCGGCGAGCGCGGCTTTCACGAGGCGTCGATCAGCGGCATCACGCGGCGTGCGGGGACGGCGCTCGGCAGTTTCTACACCTATTTCGATTCGAAAGACGCGATTTTCCGGGCGCTCGTCGCCGACATGTCGGGGCGCGTGCGCGACCATGTCGCCCCCGCGATGGAGGCCGCGACCGGCGCGATCGACGCCGAGGCGCGCGCGCTGGCGGCGTTCCTGCAGTTCGCGCGCGCGCATCAGGAAATCTACCGCATCGTCGACGAGGCCGAATTCGTCGATCCCGAGAGTTTCCGCAATCACTATGCGTCGACCGCCGAGCGCATCGCGGCGCGCCTCGGCGCCGGAGCAGGTGCGGGCGAACTGCGCCCCGGCATCGGCGAGGTCGAGGCCTGGGCGATCATGGGGATGAACGTCTTTCTCGGGCTGCGTTACGGCGTGTGGGACCCGAGCGACGATGTTGCCGCCGTGGCGGCACGCGCGAATGCGCTGATCGCCGACGGGATCAGGAAGCGCGGCTGATCAGGAAGATCGCGTGCTCGGCGCGCCAGCTGGCGGCGGCGTCGCTCGCGGGCTTGTCGCCTGACAGGTGCCAGACGCGCTCGACGCGGATGCCCTTGGCGTGGACGAGGTCGCGGAAGTCGCTGACCGTGACATGGTGGATATTCGGCGTCTCGTACCAGGCGACGGGCAGCAGCCGCGTCATCGGCATGCGCCCGGTCCACAGCAGGGACAGGCGGACGCGCCAATGCGCAAAATTGGGGAAGCTGACGAAGGCGCGCGGCGCGATGCGCAGCAGCTCGTCGACGACAAGGTCGGGGCGCTCGGTCGTCTGCAGCGTCTGCGACAATATAGCATAGTCGAAGGCGTCGCCGGGATAGTCGGCGAGGTCGCGATTGGCGTCGCCCTGCACCACCGACTGGCCGCGCGCGATCGCCGCGGTGACGTTCGCCGGATCGATCTCGAGCCCGCGCGCGTCGACCCCCTTGGCGCGCAGCGCCGCCATCAGCTCGCCGTCGCCGCAGCCGACGTCGAGCACACGCGCCGATGACGGCACGGCGTCGGCGATGATCGCGAGGTCGGGGCGCAGCGCCATCAGAAGCCGCTCCCCAATGCGCCCGCGACGAGCCGGTCGAGCGCGGGCACATCGAGCAGGAAGCTGTCGTGGCCATAGGGCGCCGACAGCTCGACGAAGCTCGCCGCGGCGCCGACGCTCTGCAGCGCCTGGACGATGCGGCGCGATTCGGCGGTCGGATAGAGCCAGTCGGTATCGAAGCTGACGAGCGTGAAGCGCACGTCCTTGGCTCCCGCAAAGGCGCCCGCGAGGCGGCCGTCGTGCGGGTCGGCGAGGTCGAAATAATCCATCGCGCGCGTGATGTAGAGATAGGCGTTGGCGTCGAAGCGGTCGGTGAAGGCCAGCCCCTGATGCCGAAGATAGGATTCGATCTGGAAATCGGCGTCGAAACCGAAGCTCTTGATGTCGCGCGCCTGCAAGCGCCGGCCGAATTTCTCGGTCAGGCCGGCCTCGGAGAGATAGGTGATGTGCGCCGCCATGCGCGCCACCGCGAGGCCCTTGGTGGGCGCGCGCGCGCTGCCATAATATTGGCCGTCCTGCCAGTCGGGGTCGGCCATGATCGCCTGACGCCCGACCTCGTGGAAGGCAATATTCTGCGCCGAATGGCGCGCCGCGCTGGCGATCACCAGCGCGCGTTCGAGCCGCTGCGGATAGTTGGCCGCCCAGGCGAGCGTCTGCATCCCGCCCATCGATCCACCGACCACCGCGTGCAGCCGCGCGATGCCGAGATGATCGAGCAGCATCGCCTGCGCGCGCACCATGTCGCCGATGGTGATCACCGGGAAGGCCATGCCGAGCGGCGCGCCGGTCACCGGATCGGGGGTCGCGGGGCCGCTCGACCCCATGCAGCTGCCGAGCACATTGGCACAGATGATATGGAAACGATCGGTATCGATCGGCTTGCCGGGGCCGACCATGCGCGCCCACCAGCCGGGCTTGCCCGTCGCGGGATGGTCGCTCGCGACATATTGGTCGCCTGTCAGCGCGTGGCAGAGCAGGATCGCGTTCGACTTGTCGGCGTTCAAGGCGCCATAGCTTTGCCAGGCGATCGTCACCGACGGCAGCGCCTGGCCGCTGTCGAGCGGCAGCGGCGCGGGAATCGTCACGCTCTGGTGTACTATCTGGTGGAGCGCGCTCGCCATGGTGGCGCGGGGCTAAGCGGCTGCGCGGGGGCTGTCAACGTGCTGGACTCGCACGCCGCAGCCGCTAAACGCCCCCGCATGACCGACGCGACCCCGACCCTCACCCCCAAGCCGTGGATCAGCGGCATCGCTCCCTATGTTCCCGGCAAGTCGGCGGGGGCCGATGGGCGCCCGTTGATCAAGCTCAGCGCGAACGAGAATCCGCTGGGTACCGGCGAAAAGGCGCGAGCGGCTTTCGCCGCGGCGCAGGGTGCGGCCGATGCGCTGTCGCGCTATCCCGATCCGGGGTCGAACGAATTGCGCGGGGCGATCGCGGCGAAGTTCGGGCTCGATCCCGCGCGCATCATCTGCGGCAACGGCTCGGACGAGCTGCTCCACCTCGCGGCGGGCACTTATGCCGGTGCGGGCGACGAGATCCTCTATGTGCGCTACGGCTTTGCGGTCTACGAGATCGCGGCGCGGCGCGTCGGCGCGGTGCCGGTCGAGGCCGACGACAGGGATTATGCGACCGACGTCGATGCCCTGCTCGCAGCGGTGACCGAGAAAACGCGCGTCGTCTATCTCGCCAATCCGAACAACCCCACGGGCACGCTCGCGACGCGCGAAGAGGTCGCGCGGCTCTATGCCGGCCTGCCCAAGGACGTGCTGTTCGTGATCGACCAGGCCTATTCGGAATATCTGTCCGAGGCCGAGGACGACGGCGGGCTCGAGCTAGCCAAGACGCAGCCGAACGTCTTCATCACGCGGACCTTCTCGAAGATCCACGGCCTTGCCGCCGAGCGCATTGGTTGGGGCTATGCGTCGGCCGACGTGATTTCGGCGCTGCACCGTATACGCCTGCCGTTCAACGTCACCCGCGCGGGGCAGGCGGCGGCGGTGGCGGCGCTCGGCGACGAGGACTTCGTGACGCATAGCCGCGACCATAATGCCGAATGGCGCGCATGGCTGGCGGGCGAGATCGAGAGCCTGGGCAACCACGGCCTGCGCGTCGTGCCGTCGGCGTGCAACTTCCTGCTGGTGCTGTTCGAGGGCGCGGTGAGCGCCGAGACGGTCTACAACCGGCTGATGGACGCGGGCTATATCGTGCGCTGGCTGCCGGGGCAGGGGCTGCCCAATGCGCTACGCATGACGATCGGAACTGCAGACGAGACACGCGGGCTCGCCGCCGCGATCCGCGCCGCGGTCGAAGGCTGATGGCGATAAACAGGGTCGCGATCGTCGGGCTGGGCCTGATCGGCTCGTCGCTCGCGCGCGCGATCACCGAGCGGCTGCCCGGCGTGACGGTGGCGGGGCATGACGCCAGCGCCGACGTGCGCGGCGAGGCGCGCGCGCTGGGGCTGTGCGATACGATTATCGACGATGCGGCCGCGGCGGTCGCCGATGCCGACCTCGTGATCCTGGCGGTGCCCGTCGGGCGCATGGCCGATGCCGCTCTCGCCATCGCGCCCGGGCTGAAGCCCGATGCGATCATTTCAGACGTGGGATCGTCCAAGACGAGCGTCGCCGAGGCGCTGGCGAAGGTCTTGCCCGGTCATGCCGTCATTCCGGCGCACCCGGTCGCGGGGACCGAGAATAGCGGGCCGGCGGCGGGCTTTGCGAGCCTGTTCGAGGGGCGCTGGTGCATCGTCACCCCCGATGCGCGGGCGCCCGGCGAGGCGGTGCGGGCGCTGACGGGCTTCTGGGAAGCGCTCGGCGCGCGGGTCGACGTCATGGACGCCGCGCATCACGACATGGTGCTCGCGGTGACCAGCCATCTGCCGCACCTCATCGCCTATACGATCGTCGGCACCGCGAGCGAACTCGAAGAGGTCACCGAGAGCGAGGTAATCAAATATTCGGCGGGCGGCTTCCGCGACTTCACGCGCATCGCGGCGAGCGACCCGGTGATGTGGCGCGACGTGTTCCTGGCGAACAAGGACGCGGTGCTCGCGACCTTGCAGCGCTTCAACGAGGATTTGACCGTGCTGCAACAGGCGATCCGCCGCGGCGACGGCGCCAAGCTCGAGGACTGGTTCACGCGCACGCGCGCGATTCGGCGGTCTATCATCGAGCAGGGCCAGGACGATGCTGCGCCAGACTTCGGGCGGAAGCACTAAGTCTCAAACACCAAAGCGGTCAGGGCGCTTTATAGCCTTCCAGCAACGCCTCGGGCGGGTTGAGCGCGTTGATTGCGCGCCAGACGCGCTCCTCGGCTTCCTCGCGCGGCAGGCCGGCGGGGATCGTCTCGCCGATCCGGTAGGTGATCGTGCCCGGCCATTTGACCCAGCGGCGCGGCGGATAGGCGAGGCCGCTGTCCACGGCGACGGGGATCACGTCGATGCCGAGCAGCCGGTACATGCCCGCGAACCCCGGGCGCAGCGGCGGCGCCTTGCCGTGCGGCACCCGCGTGCCTTCGGCAAACAGCACCAGCGGCCGCCCGGCGGCGAGCGCGGCCTTAGCGGCACCCAGCATGGCGCGCATCGCCTTGCCGCCGCCGTCGCGGTCGACGGGTATCAGGCCGTAAAACTGCGCGGCCTTGCCCCAGACCGGGATGTTGAACAGCTCTTCCTTGGCGAAGACCGCGGGGTGTTTGAACAGGCCCGGCTGCTCGATCGTCTCGAACGCGCCCTCATGCTTGAAGACATAGAGCACCGGGATGTCGGGCATTTCGCCCTCGAAGACGATCCGGTGCCCCAGCACGAAGCGGCAGATCAGCCGGTGGAATTGCGCCCAGATGCGCACGAACCAGATCGTCGCCCGATGCGAGATCGGCAGCGCGATGACCGCGCCGATCGAACTGAAACTGCTCATCAGGAAGAAGAGCAGCCAGAAGAGGATCGAGCGGATGAGGGCGATGGTGTAGCGCATCAGAGCCCGAGCAGACCGCCCGCCAGCCCCGCCAGATATTTGTGATATTCGCGAAACAGCGTCGCGAAGCTCGGTTCGCTGTGCACCGCGTCGGGGACGATCGTCACCTTGTCGCCGACCGCGCGCGCGAGTTCATATTCGGCGCGGCGCATATGCCAGTCGGTGGTGATCAGCCGCACGCTCTTATAGTTGCGCCGCGCAACCCAGGTCGCGACCTCGGTCGCGTTCGAGCGCGTATCCTCGGCCTCGAAGCCCAGCGCGATGCAGCAGTCGAAGAGTTCTTCGGGGCGCTTGTATTCGGCGGCGAGTTCGCGCGGCTTCACCTCGCGCGCGACCCCGCTGATCAGCAGGCGCTTGGCGTCGCCGGCCTCGAGGCGTTCGAGCGCGCGGTCGATGCGGCCGGGGCCGCCGGTGAGCACGACGATCGCGTCGGTCTTCTGCGCGCCCGCGGGCAGCGGCGGCAGCAGCGCGAACCACGCGAAGCCGAGCACCCAGGCCAGGAAGAGGAGGGAGAGGATACGCTTGATCATAAAATCTTCTTGAGCGCGGACAGCAGGGTCAGCCGCGCGGTCAGGGCTGCGAGCGCGATAGCCAATAGCGGCAGCGCCAGCAAGAGCACCCAGCCCATCGGGCCGAGCGAGGCGGTCGCGGCGAGCCCCGAGGTGACCCCCGACCATTGCCAGCCGATGAGCAGGATGATCGCCGCGGCGACGACGGTGCCGAGCGCGATACCATAGGCGGTGTCGATCGCGATGCGGCGCTGGAACAGCCGCGTGATCTGGCGGTCGGTCGCGCCGATCAGGTGGAGCATTTCGATCGTGGCATAATGGGTGCCGAGCGCGGCGCGCGCGGTCATGATCACCACCGCGCCGCTCGCGAGCGTCATCAGCAGCACCAGTCCTGCGGCGACCCAGGCGAGGCTGCGGATCAACCGCGCGACGGGGCCCAGCCATTCGGCGTGCGGAATGACGCGTGCCCCGGGGGCGACTTGGGCCACCAGTGCGCGCAGCTGCGACAGCTGGCCGGTGCGGTTGCCACCGACAAAATCGATGTCGACGAGCGCGGGGAGCGGTAGTGAGCGCAGCACCGGATCGTCGCCGCCCGCGCTGCCGAGCCACTGGCCGAGCGTCGCGAGCAATTCGTCCTGCCCGACCTGACGCGCGGCACGGACATAGGGCTGCGCCTGCGCCTGGCGGCGGAGCGCGGCGGCCTGTTCGGCGCGGGTAACCGGGTTGGCGGTGACGATCTGCACCGTCACGCGGCCGGCGATCGCATCGCCGATATTGTTCGCGGCGCGCGCGAGCCCGACCCCGGCAGCGGCGGCGAGCAGGGTGAGCATCATCAATATCGCGATGACCCACGGCGTCGGCCCCGACAGGCGGCGGTCGGGCAGCAGGCGGCGGTGCTGGACGGGAACGCGCGGGATGATCAAGGCGTCACACCTTGTTCGCCGGCGGATAGCGCAAAGCGCCCGTGGGATCGGCGAGGCGCCCTTTTTCGAGCCGCATCATCTGCGCATTGTCGATGCGGCTGATCAGATGGATGTCGTGCGTCGCGACGACCACGGTGGTGCCGAGGCGGTTGAGCGCCTCGAACAGCCCGAGCAGGCGCATCGCCATCTCGGGATCGACGTTGCCCGTCGGTTCGTCGGCGACCAGAAGTTGCGGGCGCGCGATGACGGCGCGCGCGATCGCTACGCGCTGCTGCTCGCCGCCCGACAGCGTCGGGGGAAAGGCGTGCGCGCGCTCGTCGAGCCCGATCCAGCTCAGCATCTCGCCGACCGGGCCCGATAGATCCTCCTCGCTGACCCCCGCGATGCGCAGGGGCAACGCGATATTGTCGCGTGCCGAGAGGTGCGGGATCAGGCGGAAGTCCTGGAACACCACACCGATGCGGCGGCGAAAGCCGGGCAGACGGTGGCGCGGCATATGGACGAGGTCCTCGCCGAACAGCCGGACGAGCCCGCGGCTCGGGCGCTGCGCGAGGTAGAGCATCTTGAGCAGCGAGGTCTTGCCCGCGCCCGACGGGCCGGTGAGGAAATAGAAGCTGCCGGGCTGGAGGTTGAAGCTGATGTCGGCGAGCACCTCGGCATCGGGGCCGTAGCGCAGCCCGACGCGGTCGAATTCGACCATCGCGCCGCCGCTGCGGCCCGGGCCTGCGTCGGTCATGGCGTCACGCCGCGGCGAAGCCCGCGTTCCGCGCTTTTTAAGGATAGGACGACGCCCATGGCCCGCCTGTTGCATGGCTTTCCCACAAGGACAAGCGCCGAGTAGGGGCGCTCAGGCGACGCGGCGCTTGCATGCCGCGAATCGGCGTGTTTAGAGGGAATCCATGATCCTCGCCTGTCCTGCCTGCCACACGCGCTACGTCGTTCCCGATACGGCGATCGGCGCCAACGGCCGCACCGTGCGCTGCGCCAATTGCCGCCACAGCTGGTTCCAGGAGCCCGCGAGCGGCGCGGCGGCGGCCGCCGCTGCGCCTGCGCTCGCTCCGGCACCGTCTCCGGTGCCCGCGCCGGTCGAGCAGCCCGTAGCGGCTGCGCCCGAAGTCCCGGTGTCCGCGCCGCCGGTCGCAGCACCGGCCCCGGCCCCGCGCGAGGCCACCGAAGCGCCGCCCGCAGGGGCCTTTGCCGCGCCGCCGGCCGAAAAGAAGGTCACCGTCACCGACAGCGAGGCGCCGCTGCCCTTCCGCCGCCCGCGCCGCAATCCGGCCAAGCGCTGGACGCTGATCGCAGGCGGCGCCGCGGCGCTGATGATCGCCGCGACCGCGGGCCTTTACTGGTTCGGGCTGCCGGGCTGGGCGCAGGGGCTGGGCATCCCGGGGATGAGCGACGAGCCCGACCTCGTCATCGAATTGCCGCCGAACCAGGATCATCGCGAACTCGCCGACGGCACCATCTATTTTGCGGCGTCGGGGGTGATCATCAATCCGACCGACCGCGAACAGCGCGTGCCGCCGATCCTCGCCGAGCTGCGCGACGCGCAGGGGACGATCGTCTATAGCTGGACGATCAAGCCGCCGGTGCGCATGCTGCCGCCGAACGAGAAGGTCAATTTCAGCGAGGCCAAGCTCGACATCCCGCGCCGCGCGACGCAGCTGACGGTGAGCTGGGCGCTTCCGAAGGGCTGATCTCATAGAGGCTTAGCATGACGCCACGGCGTCACAGCAAGAGCGCGGCCCCCAGCGACAGCAGGAAACTCGTCAGCGTCGCGACGATGATCGGCGCGAAGCTGCGCCAGCCCTGATCGAGCAGCAGGTGCAGCCGCGCCTTCATCGCGGTCGCGACGATCGCGAGCAGCAGCAGCGCCTGTGCGGCGGTCGCGGCGCCATCGGTGACGGGCTTGGGGATCGCGACGAGCGAGTTGAGCGCGGCGACGGCCAGGAAGCCGAGGATGAACCACGGCAGGCGCAAGGGGATGCGCTTGCCTGTCGTGTCGCCACCGCTCCGCGCGAGCCACAGCCCGACGAGCATCAGCATCGGCGCCAGCAAGGCGACGCGCGTCAGCTTGACGATCGTCGCGACCTCGCCCGCGGGGGCAGAGAAAGAAAAGCCCCCGCCGATCGCCTGCGCGACGTCGTGGATCGAGGCGCCGATCAGGAACCCCGCCTGCGCGTCGTCAAGCCTGAGCTGCGCGGCGAGTACCGGGTAGAGCGTCATCGCGAGCGCGCTCGCGACGGTGATGCCCACCAAGGTCAGCGTGAAGCGCGCCTGGTCGACGCGCTTGTCGCCGATCAAGGAGTAGAGCGCGAGCGCCGCCGACGCCCCGCAGATCGCGGTCGCGCCGCCCGCGAGCAAGGCCGCGTGACGGTCCTGCTGGAAAAGCCGCGCGGTGGTGACGGTCACCGCGATCACCAAGACCATGATCAGCACGAGCAAGGCGAAGGGCAGCGGCCCGAGGTCGACGAGCTGGTCGGCGGTGATCCGCGCCCCGACGAGCACGATCCCGAAGCGCAGCGCGGTCTGTGACATCAGGTCGAGCCCGGCGTGAGTCCGCTTGTCCTGCGACAGGAAGGAGAGCGCGAGGCCGATCAGCAGGCCCATCAGGACGATCGGCGCGGCATAATGGTCGGCGAGCCACGCGGCGGCGAGCGACGCGATCGCGGTGACGAGAATGCCCGGCGCAAAGTCGCGCCAGCTGTGCCGCGCGGGCGGATGCGCCTCGAGCTGCATCTCGCCATAGAGGTCGGCCGCCATCGGCCAGTCGTAGTCGGATGCCTTCACCTGTGCCCCCTGCCGGCTTCGCTTCGCACATCCGCGGCTTAGCGTCGATAGGCCATTGCTGGCGGCGCCGCTGCTTGCTAGAGGCCGCGCTCTACCGGCACCCGTAGCTCAGCTGGATAGAGCGCTGCCCTCCGAAGGCAGGGGTCAAGCCCCTAAATCGAGCCTCAGCATCGCTATAACCTTTTGATTTTCTGCTGAATTTTCGAGTCGTTGGAGCGAACCGGCCTGGTAAAATCGCGTCGCGTAAGCATGACGTAAGCATACTGCGTAGTATCATAGAGTACGAAGGTTACGGTAGGGTGGCGGGGTCGCAGACCGAGCAGTCGGACCATCCCGCATCGAATCCGTTGACCAATGACCGTTCGACCGGCTAGGCACCGCCGCGAAGCACCCGTAGCTCAGCTGGATAGAGTGTCGCCCTCCGAAGGCGAAGGTCACAGGTTCGAATCCTGTCGGGTGCGCCATTTCCGACATTATGGCAGAGATTTTCGGAGCTTTTCGAGCTTTCGAGCAACGCCGATTCGGGCATCGATGCTCAGCGCCTTCTCAAAAGCGTCCACCGCGTCCTGGATCGCGCCTTCCTTTTCGTGCAGTTCGCCGAGGAGCCGCAAAGCATGCGCCTGCAACGCGGGCTCAGAACCTTGCGCCGTGACATGCAAGCCAGCCAAAAGTGCCTCTCGCGTCCCGCGTTCCATTGGCTCTTCTGACGCGAGGACCATACGAATGACATGAAGATCGCCAGCGCCGATGCGCTCGGTCTGCCAACCCTTGCGGTCGAGCATAGCCCCGTCGAAGTTATAGCCGACACGGCCGCCGTTCGTCCGTAACAGGTAGACGTGGCGGCTGGTGGTATCGAACTCATAATCGTCCGCCCAACCTGTCTCGACCTCCCAGCGGGCGATTTCATCGCCTAGCTCGAGATCGAAAAGAATGTAGCGGCAACTGTCGTCACTCCCGGGGGCATTGGCGGTCTGGCAAATAGCGATGCGTCCATCGTCCGACAGGCCGTTGCTTATCAGATTGGCGGTCAGTTCCTTTTCGACCAGCTTTGCGCCGTTGGCGCCGAAGGCTACGAACCGACCCTTCAGGCCATCGCCGAACAAGCGATCGTGGATGATGAAGCTGCCGTTGTTCGCGGCCTTTCCATCCGTGGGACGCTCGAGCCGTCCCGTTGCGACAATTTCATCGCCGTGAAGCAGGGACCAGGAACCATGGCCTTCGTGGCGGTATCCACCTACCGTACCTTCAGGATTTCGGTCCGCCCAAATCAGGTGAAAATCTCCATTGGGGGATGCGGCATGATGACCGAAGAACCCGATCGACTCGATCCGGACGAGGTCGTGCCCAAACTTCTGCATGCGAGGACCCGTTGACTTTGGGCGCGTGGGCAGTTCGCTTTGCGTTTCCATTCCAAAGAGCCGCCGCAGAAATGTCTTCATCCCATATTCTCCGTCTCTCGGCTACTGCCGAGAGGTGCAGGGGTGGCCCGCTCGATGCAAGAGGGCTCAAGCTCCCAGTCCGCCTTCTTGCCGATTGACTTGTCATCAGCGCTACGCCAGATTTCTCGTAGGCCTTCAACAGGGGCCTGCCGCCTGCATTTGCGAAGCCACAATGGCACTGTTTTGATCACTGACCCATCGCATTTCGTGGCTTTGGGGGCGGTAGCAGGCGACGCCGGTCCGAAGCCCACGGAGACCTGCGATGATGTTTCAATATTCCACCCTCGCCGGGCTGAAATCGCTCGCCAAGCAAATCCAAGCGGTGCAATCGGTCCCTCGGCACGATGCGCTCGACCTCGCGGCATGTGCCGGCGGGTTCCAAGGCTATGTCGATGCGAAGCGGAAACTTCCTAGCCGATCCATGCTCCACAGTGTCACGGTTCGTCAGAACTGGTGGGGCTATGAAACAAGGGAAAGCGGCACCGCGCAAATCGATCTCAAATTGCGTGTGCCACTGACCGAGCTGGTGCGGCGTCACCATCTGACGGGCTATCTGGGCGCCTGCAAGGTCGAAGACTCGGTCTTTCTCGAACGGACGGGCCAGCAGCGCCACGCCAATGAAACCCAATGGTATATCGGCCGGATTGCCCGTGCGCTGCAGTTCATGGCCGCGACCGGTCTCAAACCCTCAAGCGCCCGCAGATGCTATCCGACGCAAGAGTATGACAGTCGTCCGCCCGTCGCGGATCATGATCATTGCTGGTTCGATCCCGAAGCGCGGGTCCATATATTATCGACAGAACCCTATCCCGGACGATCCGAACAAGGCGAACCCCGACAGATCGAATGGGAACGGCGGCACGGTTGGAGCACCATCTACGTCGACTGGGGTAGCATTTATGGAAATGGCACAGAGTTTATTCTTTGCTGTCCTGCAGCCTATGCCGAGGTGCTTTCGGCCAAGGTTGAACTCCTCGAACGCTCGGTGCCGGCAGTAGAAGATGAGGCGGTCGTGATTGAAACATTTGATCCCGCCGCGCGCAAGGTCATCGTCTTCGATTAGGCTTGCCGGGAAGGAGCGGGGCTGCGGGCGCGCTCTTTCCCGCCAGCCTGTCGGCCGGCTCCCGAGGGCGCGGCACTAATGTATCGGGCCCCGCCGCACTCTGAACCGGCGGAGTTTCGAAATTGCGGGCGTTGAAAGCCGACATGCCCCGGCTTTCCGCCCGCACCCAGTTGGGCGACATGGCCGCCTTGTTGCAGGGTGCGCTTCATTGACCCGGCGCTCGCTGGGCGCTCGCGGTTCGTCAGCCAGGGTTCGGCGTCGATGATGCTTTCAGAAAAATACATCCAGATTTGGGGCCAGTTTCCATTGCGACAATTCCGGTTTCGACCAGAACATCTTGGCGCCTTATCGATACGGGCGTGTGACCGGGTTCCGTCATGTATGTCCAGGCGAAAGCTAAAGGTGACGGTATGCGCTCCCGACGCGCGTTTCCTTTGCGCGGTCACTCTTTTTTGGAGTGGAAACCGGTTCGATAATAATCGGATTATAAAATGGAAGCTGATTCCATCGAGTCATAATTTCCTTTTTGCGACTCATTCGGTCGCGATTTGGGAAGGAAGAAAGCGATGAAAAATCTGCAGAACAGCGATGAACTGATCGAGCTCGGCGCGATCAGCCTCGAAACCCGCGGCATCGAACCCGTGGGGCCGCGGGACGAGGACACGAACCAGCATTATCTGTTCGTCGGCGGCATCACGACCGACGACTGACAGCAAGCGGCGTGCCGCTTCCAGGCGGCACGCCGTATGCGCGTCTCTCGCTCCGGCATTTCCTATGGCTCTCGCGCTTCGCTCCGGCCTCCATCATTGTCGATTTGAGGCGGAATATGTCTTCTTCGACCTGTCGGTCGATCGGTATTTCCTGCTCTCGGGCGTCGCCGCGCACCGCTTCGGCCGTTTCGTGTCGGGAAGAGCTAGCGCAGACGACCATGAGCATTTGCTGTCCCACGATCTTCTCGTCGAAGTCCCCGATGAGGAGATGCGAGGAGGCCGTACGCTCCCGGCTGCAACGGCAAGTCTGATCGACACGCCGGTCGCCGACGCGCCGTTCGGCACGGCGGTTGCCAGCCTCTTGGCGCAGTGGCGCGCCCGCCGAGATTTGGGTCGCTGCAGGCTTGCGGACATCGTCTGCACCTTTGGTGACGAGTGTATCGACATCTCTCCGGGGATGGATGAGATCTGCGGTGAGATTGCGGCCGCCTTTTTGCGGGCCCGCCTTTACGCATCGGCAACCGACCAATGTCTTGTCCGTGGCATTGCCATGAAGCGAATGCTGATGCGGCGCGGCTGTGCGGCTTCACTGGCGTTCGGCGTGACCATGCCATTCGCAGCGCATTGCTGGGTACAGACGGGCGAAACGGTGCTTACCGATCCGCTCGATATCGTTCTTCATTATCAGCCGATCTTCGCCGTCTGATGCCGGGCGGCTTTCGCATCGAAATAGCGCTGCAACCTGACAGCAGTTTTCCGGCTCGACACCGCGCCACGCGACCGCCGACTTTTATGCATGCGAACCTCCGCCTTTGGTCTGACGAGCCGACAATCCAAATCGACCCGCAAACCCTCATCATTGGCCATCTTTTTACGCGCGGTCCGCCAAGCAGGCGGATCGCGAGCCTGCGTTCCGGTGAAGGTGAGCGACTGGCGGCGGACAAGGGGCGGGTGCTGCTTGCCGACTATTGGGGCGGCTATGTGATGGTTCGCATCGACGAAGCCGGAACGGTGACGGTTCTGCGAGATCCATCGGGAGCACTTCCCTGCTATATCCTGCGCGAGGTCGATCGTGTCACCTTGGCGGGTGACATCGCCGACCTCGCGTTGCCCGCGCCTGGCCAGGTCGATTTCGACGAGGTCGCGCGCATCATTGCCAGCGGCGATGCGCGAGGGCGGCGAACCTGTATCAAGGGTATCGATGAACTTATCGCCGGGGAATGCATCGTCATCGATCGGAACCATGTATCGATCGAACCCTGGTGGTCGCCATGGGATCATATTGATCCGCCGCCCGAGATGAATTTTGCCGAAGCGGCGGTCCGGCTTCGCGAGACTATAACGGACTGCGTCGGAACCTGGGCAAACTGCTTTTCGTCAATCCTGCTCGGAGCATCGGGTGGCCTCGACTCCTCGATCGTCGCTGCGGCCGCCGCCCCGAGGGCGGACCGCCTTACTTGCCTGACACTATTCGGACCCGATTTCGACGGCGACGAACGTCGTTACGCCGCCGCGCTCGCGGACTTCTTGAGGCTCGATCTTCGTGAAGCGTCGCGGGAGATCGAGGATATCGATATCACCCGCGCTGCCGGCCCGCATCATCCTTGGCCGGTCGTCCCACTGGGCGCGCAAACGAACGAGGCGATTCATCGTCGGCTGCAACAGGAGCTTTCGACCGACGCCTATTTTACCGGAAATGGAGGCGACGGCATCCTATGCAGCATCCGCAGTGTGGTGCCTTTTCTCGATCGGTTTCTTGCAGAGGGGCCGAGATTGGCGCTGTCGGATACGCTTCGCGATATATGCGTCCTGACTGGCGCCGACAAGATGACGGTTCTGCGCCATGCGTGGAGCCGGTATCGCCGCGCTGGCGGCCGACACATGGTGCAATATAATGCCTCCGGCCTCTGCGCCGAATTCGTAGCGCGGATCGAGGCAAGCGGGGCCATGCATCCCTGGCTCGCGGCGCCGGACGATGTCTTGCCGGGAAAAACGGTTCATGCTGCTTATCTGATGCGCACGCAGCAAGGCGTGGAACTCTACCCTCGCGCTGTTTCGCCACCGCATATCGCGCCGCTGCTATCGCAGCCGATCGTTGAGCTTTGCCTGTCCATTCCGACTTGGATGTGGATATCCGGCGGTCTCAACCGAGCGGTCGCGCGCAAAGCGTTTGAGGGACGGCTTCCCGCCATTATAACGCGGCGGACCCAGAAGGGTGGTCCCGGGGGCTTCGACCTTGCAATTTATCGCCGGCATCGCGCCGCACTTGTCGAGCATCTTCGCGGCGGTCTCTTGGTCGGCGCAGGCATCGTAGATACAACACTGCTCGACGAACCCGAGGACCGCAGTTGGCGCGGCACCGAACGCATTCAACATATTCTAGGACTTGGCGCTGCCGAGAGCTGGGCGCGCTGGTGGAGCACCGCTAAAGTTTAGGCGGTGGGCCGCAGGTGCGCGGGGTCTCCTTTGCCATATGATCCCATTCCGCCAGCCGCTCCGGGAAGGGAGCGTCGCTCTCGTGGATGCCAAGCAGCCAATAATCGAACCAGGCCATATTCTCGCGCATCGCAAGGAGCCGGTTCGACGGGATATGAAACAGATGTGTCTCGTCCGATGCCGCGCTTGCTCCGGGGTAATAGCTGAGCTGCGTCGGCACATGTTCGCGGCGCAATGCTTCGAACAATTGGGCCTGCGATGGGGATGCCGAGGCCACTTGTTGCAACACGGGTGTGCAGACTTTGGCGGCATTCAATGACGGCGCAAAGCGGCGATATTGAACGATATGGTCACTGAGCGGCGGGCCGCCGTACACGGGGTTATAGCTGTCCCCCGACGACGCGTAACCCGCTGGCTCCAAGAAGCCGCCGTCGCCGCTCGACGCTGCCCGAAACATCTTCGACTGGGTGACGGCGACATTGACCATCTGCGATCCGCGGCTGTAGCCGGCGAGGCCGACCCGGTCTGGATCGACAAGTCCTTCCGTCGCCAGATCGCTCACCGCATCCTCGAAACTGTGAACGCCGTTGATCCAGATGAGGCGCTGCAATGTTTCGGGTTCAGGCGGCCCGCTTCCGCGGATCCATGCCTTATAGGCCGCCAGCAGCGCCTCGGCCTGCTGCGGCCAGGGGTCGTTGATGAGCAGGACGACATAGCCGCGCTCCGCGAACAGCTGAACCGGATAATTCCATTGGTTTCCTTGGTCGAAGAAGCGGTCATCGGCGTCGCTGCCATGCGTCACGATGATCGCGGGGTAGCTTTGTCCCTTACGATAGGCACGCGGGAGGATGACATAACCTGTCGCCTTGTAACCATGCCGGTTGACCCAGGTGCGCGGCTGCACGGAAAGCGGCGCGATTTCGTCGTGCCGCGGCGATACCGACACGACAGGCGTGATCTTTCCATTGGCGAGATCGACCCGAACGAGCGCAGGCGGCCGCGTCATGCTTTCCTGGACACAGAGCGCCAGCGTCAAATCATCGTCGAACCCGCATCGCGTCAGGCTCTCCTGAGCCGCGATCTCCCGGACGGCGTGCTTGTCGAGCATAGCAAGGCCATACCGCGGATTGCCGAAGCTTCGCGTCCCAAGGACGACATGTCGCCCATCCGGGCTGACCTTGATGCCCGCTGACCGAAGGTCGCCAATCGTGAAGCCCACCCGGCCGTAGCTATGGCGTTGTCCGTCGGGAAGGCTCTCGGTCAATTCAGGCCGGTCCCCGATCCCCGATGTGGCAAGCTCGCCGCCACGCGGGCCTTTGAGAAGCCAGAGGGTTTGCAGATCCCGTTCGTTCGCGAGGATGCGCATCTTTCCGGTTTGACGATCCCAGGCGCGGACTTCATATTCGCCCCCGCCGGTGCCACCAGGCTTCTCGACCCGAAACTGAATCTCGTCACCGCGCCAGAGGATATTGGCGCCGGCATACATCGCCATGCGGTCGCTCGAGGGCCGCGTCATGACCTTGACGCTGTGCCCGTCAGGCCCGCGCAAATAGAATTCGACTTCGGCCTCGACCGTCGATCGCCGCCGACTGCTCATCGCGCCGACTTCTGCATCGAACCGGACGCGCGGCGATATCGGTCTTGCCTTGAGGAGTGAATACCAGAGCCATTGCCCATCAGGCGACCAGGCATAGGCCAATACGCCCACATGATGCGGAACGGTCCCACCGCCCACGGGCAGGGACAGGTCCGCGCGGCCGACTGCTACGGTCGCCGGATTGACGATCAAGGGTGTGATCGATCCCACCTTGTCGATCCGGTACAGTTGCAGCCCTTGGCCGATGTCGAGAAGACCGCTCCAATCGTTCGTTCCCGGAATGCGTTGGAATAATTTCGTGATGTTTGCGTGTCGCAGGTCGCGCTGCGCTCCGCCGGCAATATCGACAAGCCGGATCACGGCCTGCGGACGCCCAGCTTTCTCATCTGCTATTTCCGCAGCATAAATCGCGAGGCGCCCGTCGCGTGAAAGCGCGATCTCGTTCACTTCCGGAACAAGGAGAATATCCTCGAGTGTCCACGGACGTCCGATACTCTCCCCTGCCGCCGCGGCAGGGGAGAGCGCTGCGGCGGCAAGGATCGCCGCAACGGACAGTCTGGCTTGGAAGAAGCGCATCATATCGACCTTCTCACCAGTCACGGCTGATCGTCAGCCCGAGAAAGCGGCCGACCGCCGAATAGTTGGTGGAATCGAAGGGCGTGTCGCTGGGCGATGCTACCGCCGTCCTGTCAGGCTTCGCGTTGAAGATATTGAGCGCGTTTACGGATAGCTCGGCGAGATCGCCGATCTTGATGCGGGCCGTGAGATCGAAGGTCGCCACGGGCGAAACCTTTACCGACACCGCGCGCCGCCGGTCTGTTACTCCGCCCGTGAAATTCACGAAGGACGCGATCGTGAAGCGTTCGTCGCCGAAGGTCGCGCCTCCGCGTGCGCGAAAGTGCGGCGAATTGAAGATCGTGCCTGCGAGGTCGGTGACCGGAAGTCCGGGCAGTAACCGCTGCTCGCTGTCGAGCCAGGTCGCATTGACCGTGACGGTCAGCGCCCGCCCGGCGCCCATCGGTGCACGGTAGCGAAGCGAGAGGTCGGCCCCTTCGTAGCGCTGCGATGCGATATTGCGGTCGCGGCCGTCGATTAGCGCAATAACATTGGCCGGATTATAGGGTCCGCCGGTTGCGTTCCCGAGCGGGTCCGATGCACCGGCAATCGCGGCGTCGAGTTGGGCTACCGTGGGATTGAAGGTCACTAGGCTTGCGAAGAGGGGATTGGTCAATATCCCCAGCGGCGAACCGAAGGGCGGGGCGACACGGTCGCGATAGTCGATCCGGAACAGGCTCGTCACGATCTGAAGGCGCGGCGACGGTTGGAAGGTCGCGCTCAGCGTCATATTCTCCGAGCGCTCGGGTCCAACTTCAGGGTTCGGGCCACCGATATAGAGATAGGTCGAGCCGGGCGGGAAAAGCGTGCCATATCCCGTCACTGACAGCAGCACCGGCGTGTAGCCGCTATATTGCTGATTGAGCGTCGGCATCTTGAAGGAACGCCCCCATGAAACGCCGAGGCTGAGCTCTGGCGCCGGCGCATAAACAAAACCGAGCTTTGGCGTGACGATGCTGCCCGAGTCGGAATAATCCTCCCAGCGGAGTGCGGCGGTGATCGACGCGCGATGCGCGAAATCGAGGTCCTGCGCAGGGCCGGCGAGCGGCACGAAAAGTTCGCCGTAAGCGAAGCGGTTTTCGCGCGTCGGTGCGAAGTTGCGCCCTGCGACCAGTGCCACGATGCGGTTGCTTCGCCAGCCGCCGCCAGCCGCGAGCCGCACGTCGCCCCCGGGAAGGGTGAATAGCGGACCTTCGAAGCCCGCTTCGACACTGATGCTCCGATTGTCGAAGATCCGGATCGATCGAGCCTCGACGTCGTTGGTGAAGTTCTGGGTGACGCCATAGGTCTTGTCCGTGCCGTAAAAGCCGGTGAGCCGAGCAGTCCACGCGCCACCGATTTCGGCTTCCAGCGTGGGCGCCACGCCGAATGTCTCGAATTCATTATCGACAATGAGGCCGCGGGTCGTAATCGGCCGGTCGGCGAGCAGCCCGCGCACCGATTGCATGTCGCCGCGCTTGTAGATGACGTCGGCTTTCAGCCGAAGGCCGGGCGTCAATTCCTGGTGCCCGCTCAATAGCAGGCTGTGCCGCTTCAGACTGGGATAGAGGGTCGAGGCGGGGTTGCTGGTTGCGGTGTAGCTGCGGTCGCGCGCGAGAACCGCGCTATTGTCGAAATAGTCGTAGGTCGCCATGAACCCGCCGCCTGACCATTTGGCACCGCCGAGCAGATTATATTGCTGCTGGAAATTGCCGCCGTCGGTGGAGCCGCCGAGCCGAGCGCTCGTGGTGACGCCCTCATAGTCCTTGCGGAGGAGGATGTTGACGACGCCCGCGACGGCGTCGGCGCCATAGATGGCTGAAGCACCGTCGGCGACGATCTCGATCCGTTCGACCGCCGCAGCAGGTATCGCGCTGATATCGATCACGCTTTGCGTACCGCTGTAAGCGAACCGGTTGCCATTGAGCAGCGTCAATGTGGCGCTGGGCCCGATGCCCCTAAGGTTGAAGGTCGACGCCCCGTTGACGTTGACGTTCTGGTTCTGGGTGCCTTGGCCCGAACCGATGCCGGGGTTCTGCCCGCCGCCGAAATTCTGCGGCAGGCTGCGCGCAACTTCGCCGAGATCGGCCTGGCCCGCGTTGCGAATATCTTCGCTCGTCACTCGGACAACCGGGGCTGCGGACGGCGCGCCCGCGATCCGGCTGCCGGTCACGACGATGTCTTCTTGCGCCGGGCTCGCGGGCTGCGCTCGGCCCAAGATGATGACCGAATCACGCTCAAAACGCGGGGTCAGCCCGGTGCCGCGCAGCAGGGTCTCGATGGCCTCGCGCGGGGTGATGTCGCCCTTGAGCGGCCCGGCCCTCCGGCCCGCGAGATCGGCACTTGACGCGTAAAGTTCGATCCCAGCTTGCTCGGCCACTTTTCGCAGTGCGTCGCCAAGATCCTGCGTCGGCAGGTCGAAGCTCTGGCGATCCTGTAACTGAGCCGTGGCTGCGACGGGATGCAGACAGGCTATACCGACCATCAGCGACAGGCAAAAACGAGACTTTCCGGACATCATCATACTCCCCCTGGGTTGTGACCGGATGCTTGGGCACACGGCCTTTGGGGGAGCGATGACGGCTTCCAGACGACCGCCTTAGGGAAGTGTTGAAATAATTATCGGTGGCGCAGGTGGATGCCGTCGGCGCGCTTGGTGATCTTGAGATCGAACAATTGGGCGAGCCGATCGGCCACTGTCTCGGGCTGGCTGATTCTGAACCGGCCTGACGCCTCGAGCCCCGCGGTTCTTGCGTCGTCGATGATGATCGGCTTCGCCGCGTAGCGATTGGCTTCTGCAATGAGCTGATCGAGCCGGATCGAGCGATATTCCGCCCAGCCCGACGGCCATTCGCGGCTGTCTTGCTGTGTCGGCGATGCGGCTGGTGGCTTCTCCTTGCCGTGCGGGCCGTAGATCACGGACCGTCCCGATGGCAGGACTTGGACGTGCCGGGCGCCGGTTTCCGGGGCGCCGCCGAAGCGAATATCGGCCTCGCCGCGCAGCACCGTTACGCTGAGCGCGCCATTTTCCCCGAAACCGATATCGAATGCCGCATCCTCGGCCGTGACCACGCCGTCGCCGGCCTCGACGCGAAGCGGTTGTTCATTCTTGCTCACCGAAAGCCGGACGCGCCCCTTGGCGAGCCGCAGATGGCGCGTCGCTTGCGCAAATGAGACTTCGAGCCGGCTATCGGTGTCGAGGACTGCGGTGGAACCATCGGCAAAGCGGAAGCTGCGGATCTCCCCGCGGCGCGTTACCAGCGGCTCGGCCGCGCGCGCCGTGAGCGCACCGTCTCCGAGCGGACCGGAAAGCGGAGCGCCTCCGGCGCCGAAAGCCAGAAATACCACCGCAGCGGCGGCGATCACGGCTCCCGCCGACAGCCAGCGTCGCGCGGCCCGGCGTCGGCCGCTGCGCTGTTCGGTTTGCGCGGTGCCGTGACGCGGCGAGGATTTCAGGATCGCCGAGGCGGCGAGCTTCTTCGTGATCCGTTCATAGGCCGCCTTGTGGTCTGGCGAGGCCGAAAGCCAGGCCTCGAATTCTCGGCGGTGGGCCTCGGGGTTCTCGCCGCGCATCTTCACGAGCCAGGCGTGCGCTACCGTGTCGACCGGATAATCGTCAGATCCCGCACTCATTGGCCGCCGTCCACCACCTTCGCGATAAAGCCAAGCGCCCTCATCATATGATATTCCACCGTCGCGATGCTGATGCCGAGGCATTCATGTATCTCACGATAGCTGAGTTCGTCGACCCGGTGCATCAGAAACACCCGGCGTGTCTTTGGCGGCATGGCGTCGACCGCCTCTTCATAGAGCCGGAGAAGGTCGTCCGCTTCCATATTCCATTCCTGCTGCGGCGGGCTGGCGGCGTCGCTTTCCTCCTGAAAGGAAAAGAAAAGCGCGGGGTTGCGCCGCTGCCTCCGGGCGCGGTCGATCAGCAGATTCTGCGCTATGCGGCGAAGGAAGCCGCCGGGATTGGCGAGGCTGTGGCGCTGCTCGCTGCCCGCCGCGCGCGCGAAAACTTCCTGCACGAGATCCGGCGCTTCTTCAGGCCCGGCCTTTCGGCGAAGAAAATGAAAGAGCCAAGGACCATGCGCCCGAAAAGCGTCATCGAGGTCGCAAGCCTCTGCCGGTGCCACGACGGGCCGGTCGTCGGGATGCGCGTGACAGGCCGACGACACCGAAAAGGGGTGGCGCTGCTGCGACAATTTCTTGGAGGAAAAGGAAGACAAGGGACACAGCCGACCGGCACGAGACAGCAGTCCGGCGCTTGCCGGGCTGTCGATCTCCCAACGCTGTGCCGCCGTTGGGCCGCGCGAGGGCGACCTGGTCCGGAACGGCCGCCTGTCCGGCAAGGACGGGCGTTCATAATGGCTGGCGATATTATCGCGCGGGCGTTGCCAGATCGATCCCGCACCCCGAATCATGTCAGCATGGCCGCGCAAAGACAAGGATTATGGGCAGAATCAGGTGCTGGGCGCCGGGTCTGGCCCTATGATGCGCCTCCGAGAAGCCGCGCATAGCTCGCCGCTTCGCCGGCGCGGCGTTCGTGATAGCGGAGGAGAAGGTTGCGTGCGTCTTGCGGCGCACCGCTCGTTAGCGAAGCGGCGAGCGCATCGAATTCCGCGGCTGTTTCGCCGACGAGCTGTTCGTCGAGGTGCCGCGCCAGATGGAGGCGGTCGCCGAGCACGGTGATACTCGCGACCAGTTCGCCATTGCCCGACCGCGCGGCCATTTCGATGAACAGTCCGGCGGTTCGATCGGGATAGTCCCCATCCCGCGGAGCCGGCGCCGCGCGCCCGCGCGGGGTCGTCGCAAGCGCCGCGAGCAGCAGGATGAGGTGGAGTTCGAGCATGTCGCGATATTCGGTCTCGGAAAGGCGATGCGCGTGAAATCCGTCGCCATGGGTGAAATCGACCATGCGCTCGCCCGCCAGGCGGTAAAGACAGTCGCGCACTGGCGTCACGCTGACCCCGAGTTGATCGGCGATCTTCGCCGATTCCAGCCGGCTGCCGGGCGCCCAGCCGCCCGCCATCAACCGGCGCTTTATCGCTCCATAGGTCGGCTCGACGACATGCGCGGGGCTCATGCGCGGCTCCGCTCGGTCGCTGCAAATTCTGCCAGCATCTCCATCTGGTCGGGACGCAGCCCATCGACCGCGCCGATATGCTCCGGAACTTCGCCTCCGAGTAGAACCGAGGGGCATTGGCCTTCATAATTGCCGAGATTGGGACGGTGCTGGCGATAGCCCGCGAGCGCGACGAGTTCGGGCGGGAAGCCGCGCGCGACCTCGGGTGGATAGGCGAGCCACAAATTCTCATAAGGCTTGAGCCAGCCGAGGCTGTAGCCGATCACGACGCCGCGCCGCACTTCGTTCGTGATATTGGCGCCGGCGCCATGTGCGGTCGAGCCCAGAAAGCAGATCGCCGCGCCCGGCTCGCACGCCGCGATGATCGGCTCGCCGGGATCCGTCTTCGCCATGCCGTCCGCGCCATGGCTATACGGATAGATGTGGGTGGCGCCATTGTCCGCGGTGAAGGGGGTGAGCGGCCAGATGATATTGACCAGATACTCATGCGCGCCTTTTTCTCCCGCCCACATGTCATGGTCGCGGTGCGGAAATTGGCGGATTTCACCTGGATGGATTTCGATGGCCTGCGCGACATTGAGCTGGATGCTCTCACAAGCCTCGCCGAGAATGGCTTCAACCGCCGCGAGGATCGTCGGCTCGAGTGCCAGAGCCTGCGCCCAGGCCGAGCGCTTCATCAGCGCACCGAATCTTTTGGTGCGATGACCATAGAAATCACCGCGCCCGAATGGTGTCGCGGCGAAGACCGGATCGAGATCGGCGTCGAGCGCCGCAATCGCGTCCGGGGGAATCAGGTCGGGGACGATGCAATATCCCGTCCGGCGCAGTTCCCGGGCAAGATCATCGAACGCAAGACCGGTCATGCTTCCGCCTCCCCATCGTCGTCGGCGAGGCGGAGCGAGAGCGGCGCATAGACGCCGCCGCGCTTGAGGTCGTCCAGCACATGCGCGTCGATATGGATGTGCAGCGCCATCAAACGCCCGCCCGGATCCGCGGCCTTCGGCCCGAGCGCCTCGCATCGCCAGCCGAACTCCCGGACCTGATCGAACCAGCATAAGTCGGCGACGCCGGTATAATCGGTGATGCCTTCGCGCAGCGCATGGTCCGCCAAGGCGGTCACCAGCTGGTCGCGCGCGGCGCGGCGCGATGCTGCGTCCTGGTCCCGGTCGAGGCAGAAGCGGCTGATCTCGCACACGGTGGGGCCGCGCGGCACCTCGCCCGCGCACAGATGGGTATAATGCTCACCGAGAAGATGCGCGCCCTCGGTCGGGAGTAGCCGCGCCGATGCGCGGTGACGGCCATCGGCATCGAGAAGAATGAGGTAGCGCGCCGCCGGCGTGTCGAACTCGTCGAGCTCATATTGGCCGGCGAGCACCGGCAGGTCCCATTTGAGCAGGTCGATAAAGACGCTTTTGCGCGCGGCGAACATGGCGCGCAGCGCCGCATTCCCGGGCGCGGCAGGCGCCCGCGGGGTCGTGTCGATCATGATGATTCCTCGGCTGTTTGGTGCCGGGAATCAGATCATTTTCGGTGGACTGCGCGTATCCCAAGATATGAGGATGATTTGCGCGATTCCTTGAACCCTTGGTAGCGGAGCCTGTGGTTCGTCGTCACACGGGCGTCATCCGGACGATCAGCCGCACGGTATTCCGGCGCGAAGCGTCTGGAGCAGCGGACAGGCGGGATCGGCTCCGGCCTCGCAAGCCCGTACCGAAGCGGCGAGGACACGCTCCATCCGCTTGAGATCGGCGATCTTCGCGCGCACATCCGCAAGGTGCGACGCGGCGACGTCGCGCACCTCGGCGCAGGCAGCCTGGCCTCCAGTCGCGAGCTCGAGCAGCGCCCGCACCTCGTCGAGGGTGAAGCCAAGCTCACGGGCCCGGCGCACGAAGCCGAGGCGCCCTACATCCTCCTCGCCATAGCTGCGGTAGCGACCGCGCCGGAGCGGAACGTCGAGGACGCCGATCCGCTCATAATAGCGGATCGTTTCGATGTTGCAGCCTGTGCGGCGCGAGAGTTCGCCGATCTGCATCGCGCCGGTTGAGGCCATCGCAAAAATACCTCTTGAGTCTGTAGCTGCTACAGATGCTACGGCGTTCCCTCACACCGCACAAGGAACCGATCCCAATGCAGAATCGACCCAAGGGTATCGACGCCGGCGCGTTCACCTTAGCCGGCATCGCCGCGGCTTTCGGCGTCGCGTCCTGTTGCGCGCTGCCCTTCCTTCTGGCTTCCGCGGGCATCGGAGCCGCATGGCTCGGCGGCATCGCGATGGTCGCCATGCCTTATCGCACGCCGCTTCTCCTGGTCGGGGCGGCCTGCCTCATTCTCGGCGCCTTCCTGCTCTTCCGCCAGCAGCGGGCGGCCGCGCGCTGTGGCCCCGGCGGAGCCTGCACGCCCCGCTGGGTGCGTATCCTGACACTTGCCGGCCTCCTGCTTGGCGCGGCGCTGCTGTGGGCGGGCTACCATTATGTCTGATGCCGGCCCCGAACTTCGTTCGACGATCACCTGTCCGCTGTGCGGCCATCGCGAGACGGAAACGATGCCGACCGACGCCTGTCAGTTCTTCTATGACTGCAGGGGCTGCGGCGCGGTGCTGAAGCCCGAGCCCGGCGACTGCTGCGTATTCTGCTCCTATGGAACCACGCGATGCCCGCCGATCCAGATCGGGGGCAAGGGCGCCTGCTGCGACTGAGCGGCACGCCCTTGCCTCGGCTGTCATGCCGGGCCTGCCTGCCTCCATGCTGGACATGAGGACAAGTCGCCGTTGAAGCGGTCAGCGCGCGTGCCACCAATCATAGACGTCCCCGAAGCCGATCAGGCCGTCGAAGAGCGCGCAGAGGGTCAGCATCTGGCCGCAATGCACGTCATAGCGGTCGCGCGCCGTCTTGAGATGCTGGACGACCGTCACTTCGCCGATCCCGAGAATGACCGCCACCTCGGCCGCGGTCTTGCCGCGTGCGGTCCATAATACACATTCGCGCTGCCGTTCGCTCAGCGTCGCCCTGTTTTTCAGCGGCACGGCGCCGACGAGCTGGCGTGCCGAGACGATCGCGAGCGCGCCGATGATTTCGGCAATGCGGAGCATATCGTCCTGCAGCTCGCTTTGCGGGCGCAGGACGAAAGAACAGGCGCCGCTGGCCTCGCCGGGGAGGTGGCGCGGCACCGTATAACCATCGGCGAGACCATATTCGCGGCCGACATGGAGCATTTGCCGGTCACCGCGGGTCAGCGGGATATAGCTTTCGATCTCGTCCCAGCGGAAGCCGGTCATCGACCGTTCGCCGGCGCGGCGCACCGGATCGGCACCGCCAAGATCGAAGCCGACATAGACCTTGGCCCAGGCATCGGGATAGTTGTGAACCAGCAGGGATGCCGGCTCGGCATTGCCGCGCCGGTCATAGGCGAGCGCGAAATGGTCGAAGCCGAGGCGCATCGATGCGCGCGCGAGGGCTTCGAAGAGCCCGTCCTCACTCGTTGCCGCGGAAATTTCGAGGGCGAGTTCCTCCATCAAACAAAAATGCTTCACTGTGACCGTCCGGTCGCAGGCACGTTCCCAACCCGTCGATCCCGCGAGCCGCTCCCTGGGTCGCCGGTCCCGGTTCCTCTCCGGCACGGACGACAGATGGGACATTGTGCGACTGGTCCGGGCCTTCGGCGAGGCGGGCTTTTACCCTCGCCCCTGCTGCGCGATGGCGATCGCCTCCCGGTCCTAATCGATTGGCCGGAAACGGGAAAGGCGCGGAGCCCGGAAAATTGACCCCAGATCTGCATCTATATTCCGGTCGCCGGACGCTGCCGCGCGGCGCCCGGAAAGAGAGCGAGAGGAAGGCACGGGGCCTTGCGAGCGGATCGAAGGAGGTGGGAGTGGCCCTGTCTCCGGTCCGCCGCGGAGACCTTGCATGGCATATCGTTCTTTCTTCCCACACGGAGCGTTCGCGCGGTCCGGCGTTCGCTCGACCGGCATGTACGCCCCAACCCTGACGGGGAGGGCGGCGGCATGAAACTTCTGACCCCCGATCTCGCGGCGCGCCTGCGCGCCAACGATGCTGCCCGCCGCGCCGCCGTCGCGCGCGGCGGGCGCGAGCCCGATCCGGCGCCCGTCGTGCGCTTCTTCAACCCGGTCGGGTCGGCGACCTGGCTCGCGACCGAGATGGACGAGGACGGCATATTGTTCGGCCTTGCCGATCTCGGCTTCGGATGCCCCGAGCTCGGCAGTTTCGCGCTGGCCGAACTCGAAGCGGTCCGGCTGCCGTTCGGCCTCGGCATCGAGCGCGACCTAGGCTTCACGCCGCATCACCCGCTCTCGGTCTATGCTGCGGCGGCTCGCAGCGCGGGCTCGATCCTGCTCGGCGAGCGGCGTTTGCGCGAAGCGGCGGCGCGGATGAGCGGGCGCGGCTCCCGGATTGCCGGGTGCGGATAGGTCCGCCTGCGGCGGCCCCAAAAGGAAGAGGAGGGCCGGTTTTTCGTGACGGGCTTGGAAGCCGGGAGAGTGTCTCGCGGCGGCCCGTCATGGAGAATGGCCATGGCCCGAACTGCCGCCAAAATCACCCTCAGTCCGTCGCGCGACATCCCGCTCGACCGGCTGGTCCTGTCGCAGTCCAATGTTCGGCGTGTGAAAGCCGGTGTGTCGATCGATGCGCTGGCCGACGATATCGACCGGCGCGGGCTGCTCCAGAGCCTCAACGTCCGGCCACTGCTGGGCGCCGACGGTGAGGAAACCGGCCGGTACGAGATACCGGCCGGTGGGCGCCGCCACCGCGCGCTGGAATTGCTGGTGAAGCGCAAAAGGCTCGCGAAAGATGCGCCGATCCCCTGCATCGTGCGCGTCGCCGACAATGACATCCTCGCCGAAGAGGACAGTCTCGCCGAAAACAGCTTTCGCGAGCAGCTTCATCCTCTCGACGAGTTTCGCGCGATGCTGGCGATGGTCGAGAAGGACACCGGGATCGAGGAAATCGCCGCGCACTTCCACACCACTTCGGCCGCGGTGCGCCAGCGGCTCAGGCTCGCGGGTGTCTCGCCGAAGCTCCACACCCTCTATGCCGATGATGCGATGACGCTCGACCAGCTGATGGCGTTCACCGTATCGGACGACCATGCGCGTCAGGAAGAGCTGTGGGATCAGCTTGAACACAGCTTCAACAAATCGGCGGCCTATATTCGTCAGAAGCTGACCGAAAACAGCGTGCGCGCCGCCGACAAACGGACATGCTTCGTGGGTCTGGGCGCCTATGTCGAAGCCGGCGGCGGCGTCGTGCGCGACCTGTTCGAGGCCGATGGGGGCGGCTGGCTTACCGATCCGGCGCTTCTCGACCGGCTGGTCGATGAGAAGCTGAAGGCGGAAGGCGAGCGCGTCCTTGCCGAAGGCTGGAAATGGGTGACGACTTCGATCGACCTGCCGTGGGACGCCACGCGCGGCCTCCGCGAGATCGACCGCGAGGTGACCCCGATGAGCGAGGATGAGCTGGCGCGCGTCGCCGCGCTCGAGGCCGAAGGCGAGGAACTCGACACCGAATGGGCCGATGCGCAGGAGGTTCCGGCCGAGGTCCACGCGCGGCTCGATGGAATCGAGACCGAGCTCGGCGCGCTCGCGGATCGGCCGGAGCTTTTCGACCCGGCCGAAATGGCGATCGCCGGCGCTTTCGTCTCGATCGACCGCGATGGTTCGGTGCGGGTCGAGCGCGGATTCGTGAAGCCCGAGGACGAGCCGGAGGCGAAAGAAGCCGAAGATGAAGCGCACTCGGCCGCGGACGGCGATGCCCAATCCGCCGGTCCGGACGCGGGCGGCGATGCCGCGGTGCCGGCCGACGCTGGGGAGGACGAGGAGGCGGAGATACTCCGGCCTCTTCCCGACCGCCTCGTGTCGGATCTGACGGCGTGGCGCTCGCTCGCGCTTCAGGATGCCTTCGCGCAGGATCCGGCGACCGCCTTCGCATCGGTTCTCCATGCCCTCGTGCTCGGCTGCTTCTATTCGAGCAGCAGGGAAAGCTGCGTTCAGGTGTCGCCGAACCGCGTCTATTTCACCAACACGCCGACCAATTTGCGCGATTGCGGCCCGGCTCAGGCGATCGACGCGCGTGCGGCCGAATGGAAGGAGCGGCTCCCGCAGTCGGACAAGGAGGTGTGGGACTATCTGCTGACGCTCGATGGCGAGGAGCAGGCGAAGCTGTTCGCGCATTGCGCGTCGCTCTGCGTCAACGCGCAGGCCGAGATCGTGCCCAAATATGACAATGGCCGCATCTCGGCGCATGGCGTCGCGCGCCGGATCGCGCACAGCCATGTGCTGGCGCGGGCGGTGGGGCTCGATGTGCTCGCCGCGGGCTGGCGTCCGACGGCCGACGGCTATTTCCGCGGCGTGACCAAACCGCGGATCCTCGCCGACGTCGCCGAAGCGCGGGGCGAGAATTTTGCCCAGATGATCGACCATCTCAAGAAGGCCGACATGGCACGCGAGGCCGAGCGGCTGCTCGAAGACAGCGACTGGCTCCCGGCGCCGCTGCGTACTCCTGACCTTGAGCCCGCTCCGGTTCCGGATGCGGCGAATGATGACGCCGGGGGCGCACTTCCGCCGGGTCTCGCCGACGCGCTCGATGACGATGTCGCGGGCGGCGATGCGGTCGCGGCCGAATAGCCGCCGCGGGGCTAGGCTGGCCCAACCGATACCAACCTTGAAAGCCCGGCCGCGTGCCGGGCTTTCCTTCTTCTGGAGAATTGAAATGTCCAATCTTGCCAATCAACTGGCACCGGTGACGATGCCGGGCGCAGACCATGGAGGGCGTCATGGCTGACCGTGTTCCAGTTTCGATTACGATCGGCGGCTATGCCGACCAATCGACCTTCGCCGAGCTTGCGGGCCTGATCGCGATGGAGGGCCTGTCGACCGAATGGGATGGTCCGTCCTTCGAGCCCGGCCATCGCACCGTCGGCGAGGCGGTGTCGCTCTATGCCCATGAGGTTGCCTGGGGCCGGGTCGAAACCCTCGAAACCTTCTGCGCCGAAAAGGGGCTGCCGTTTGTCCGCTGGTCGGGGAGCTATCCAGGCGAATGGAACGCTGAACGGATCATTTTTCGCGGCGCGGGCCCGATCGATTCCTACATGGTCGACGAATCCGACCGCGTCATGATCGACCGTTATCTGGTGAACGAGCGCGGGAGCATCGAGGCGGTCCTCGCCTATTTCGACGCCGCAGCTTTCGTCGTGCCGCCGCTGGTGGTCGAGGGCGATCCCCCACCGGTGGATGCGGCTGCTGTGGAGGAGGCCCGTCATGGCTGACTATTTCTCCCAGACGGTTATCCAGCCCGATGTCCCGGTCGCGGCCATGACCGTGCTCGAGCGCAGGATCCTTGGCGAAATCTTCGAGCATGAGGATATGGGCGACGACGTCTATTTCTTCGCGAGCGCCGGTCCGAACGACTTTCTGTTCCTGTCGGTCGATGAGGCGGAGACGCTGCTGGCGGACAGCAAGGGTGTTCAAAGCTGCGCCGCCGAACTGGTCGAAAAGGAACTCGGCGAATGCGAGGCGGGGACGACCGAACTTGAGATCGACATGTCGATGTTCGGCTATGAGGCCATCCTCCAGGACATCGTCCGGCGATCGGATACACTCGATCATTTTCAGGTGATGATGGCCTGGACCTGTTCGAAGATGCGCCCCGATGGCTTCGGCGGCATGGCCATCTTCATCACCGCCGACGACATCGACACGATGTCGACGACGGGCTTCCTCGAGGAGGCGCTTGGCCGGCTTCAGGGCGACGATCCTCCGGGTTGATCGATCCAGTGCTGACAAACCGACTGAAAGGCCCGGCCCTGTGCCGGGCTTTTCCTTTTTGGGGAGGTAGGTCCTTGTTTGGGAAGGCAGGCGTGTCCGCCTGCCTTTCCCCCCTCTTCGACCTGTTCAAAGGAGGCAAGCCATGCCCGAGATTGTCGAAACGACCATATATGGTCTCGAAGAGCTTTCCGAGGCGGCAAAGGATCGGGCCCGCGCTTGGTATCGCGAGGGCGGCTTCGATTATGATTGGTACGATGCTGTCTTCGCCGACTTCGAGCGCATCTGCGACCTTGTCGGCATCGAACTGGCGACGCAGCGGGTCCGGTTGTTCGGCGGCGGCACGCGCGCGCGAAGCTGTATCTGGTTTTCGAGCTTTGCGAGCCAGGGCGACGGTGCCTGCTTCGAGGGTGTGTATCGCTACGCCAAGGGTGCGCTGAAGAATATTCGCGCCTATGCGCCGAAAGACGCCGAGCTTCATCGCATCGCGGGCGCGTTGCAGGCGGTCCAGCGCCGCAACTTCTATCAGCTTTCGTCGATGGTCGCGCACCGCGGCCGCTATCATCACGAATATAGCATGGCGCTCACCGTCGAGCGTGATGACCCGATGATGCGGGAGATGACCGCGGACGCCGAGGATGAGCTTGGCGAAGCGCTGCGCGATCTGGCGCGCTGGCTCTACCGGCAGCTCGAGCGCGAGTTCGATTATCTGAACTCCGATGAAGCCGTCGACGCGGCGATCCTGGCCAATGGCTATGGCTTCGCCGAAGCCGGGGAACGCTTTGGCTGAGAGGGAGAGACGGGCCGGAAGGGGATAGCCCCAGGGTTCAGGAGAGAGCGCCTGGCGGCTGCCCTTCAACGCCTCTCCAGGATATTCCCGCCATGCGAACCATTTTGCCCGACGCCGCAGCCGGCGCCGCCCCCATTTCCTCATCTCTTTCCTCACCCGCGGCCACGCCGCCAGCGCGGCTCTTCGATGCGGCCCAGCGTCTGCTTCCGCTGCTCGAGGACGGAACGTCCTTCGACACCGGGCAGATCAGGATCGCGATGACGTCGGCCTACGGCCAGACGGATGCCGAGGGTGCGTGGGACTGGAAGATGGCCTATGATGCGTGCGAGGCGGCGCAGGTCCTGCTGCTGCGCCGCTACGGACGCGCGCTGGCCGCGCGCAGCCGCTCGCTGCAGCGCCAGCTCGCGATGTGGCAGCGCATCGCCGCGCGCATCCCGACCCAGACGCGGCGCTCCGAAGAGGGGGAGTCCTTCCAGCAATATTCGACCCCGCTGCCGCTCGCCTTTGTCGCCGCTTTCGCCGCCGCGATCCGGCCCGGGGATTGCGTGCTCGAGCCCTCGGCGGGGACGGGGATGCTCGCCGTGCATGCGGGTCTTGCCGGCGCGACGCTCGCGCTCAACGAATTCGCCGAACTGCGCGCGGGCCTGCTCGAGCTGCTCTTCGCGCCGACGCCGGTCAGCCGTCACGATGCCGCGGCGATCGACGACCGACTCGATCCGGCGGTCGCGCCCGATGTTGTTCTGATCAACCCGCCATTCTCGTCGCTCGTGAACGTCGATCGCAAGATGAAGGGCGCGGCGCTTCGCCACATCGCCTCGGCGCTGGCGCGGCTGAAGGAGGGCGGCCGGCTCGTCGCCATCCTCGGTGCCGGCTGCTCACCCGAGGCGCCAACATGGCGCGACGCCTTCATCCGCTTGCAGGAAAGCGGCACGCTTCGGTTCTCGGCGGCGATCACCGGCAAGGTCTTTGCGCGGCATGGCACGATGATCGCCACCCGCCTCATCGTGATCGACAAGGTTCCGGCGGGCGATCCCGCGCAGCTTCCACAAAGCCGCGGCGAAGCGCCCGATCTTTCCACATTGCTTCAATGGGTCGAGGAGGCTCTGCCGCCGCGCCCGGCACCGCCCGCTTCGCCCGCGGCAACGGCGACGGCCGTGCCGGCACGGGCGGTTGCGAATGTCGATCGCGCATGTGCCCCGGCTTCGGCAAAGGCTGCGCCGTCCGCCGATGCCGGCGTCGAGCTTGGCTATGAAATATTGGACTGGGTGCCGCCCGAGGGCCAGCTCGGCGACACGATCTACGAGCCCTATGCACTTCAATCGCTCTCCATTCGCGGGGCGAGGCCGCATCCCACGGCGCTCGTCCAGTCGGCTTCGATGGCATCGGTTGCGCCGCCCAAGCCTTCCTATCGACCGCATCTGCCGGCGCATCTCGTCAGCGAAGGCGTGCTGTCCGACGCACAGCTCGAATCGATCATCTATGCGGGTGAGGCCCATGCCGGGCATCTCTCGGGCGCGTGGACGGTCGATGCGACATGGGAGGTGGTCGACGCCGCATCCGATGACGCGGAAGGCGCGGTGCAGTTCCGGCGCGGCTGGTTCCTCGGCGACGGCACCGGCGCGGGCAAGGGCCGGCAGGTCGCGGGCATCATTCTCGACAATATGCTCAACGGCCGGCGCCGCGCGCTCTGGATTTCGAAGTCGGACAAGCTGCTCGAAGACGCCCAGCGCGACTGGTCGGCGCTCGGCCAGGAAAAGCTGTTCGTTACCCCGCTGTCGCGCTTCCGGCAGGGAGCGCCGGTGAAGCTCGACGAGGCTATTCTCTTCACTACCTACGCGACATTGCGGTCGCAGGGGCGCGAGGGGAAGGCAAGCCGGATCGAGCAGATCGTCGAATGGCTCGGCCGCGATTTCGATGGCGTCATCATCTTCGACGAGGCCCATGCGATGGCCAATGCTGCGGGCGGCAAGGGGACACGCGGCGATCAGAAGCCGTCGCAGCAAGGCCGTGCCGGGCTTCGCCTCCAGCATGCGCTTCCCGAGGCGCGCATCGTCTATGTCTCGGCGACCGGCGCGACGACCGTCCGCAATCTCGCTTATGCGCAGCGCCTCGGTCTCTGGGGCGGGAGCGATTTTCCGTTCGCCTCGCGTGCCGATTTCGTCGCGGCGATCGAGGACGGCGGGGTTGCGGCAATGGAAGTGCTCGCGCGCGACCTGAAGGCGCTCGGCCTCTACGCGTCGCGTTCGCTCTCCTTCGACGGCGTCGAATATGAACTGCTCGAACATGCACTAACGGGCGATCAACGGCGCATCTACGACAGCTATGCCGGCGCCTTCCAGGTCATCCACAACAATCTCGATGCCGCGATGGAGGCGGCGGGGGTGACGAGCGCCGAACATGGCACATTGAATGCGCAGGCCAAGTCGGCGTCGCGATCGGCGTTCGAGAGCACCAAGCAGCGCTTTTTCAACCATCTCATCACCGCGATGCAGACGCCGAGCGCCATCGCGAGCATCGCGCGTGATCTTGAGGCGGGCCATGCGGCGGTCGTTCAGATTGTCTCGACGGGCGAGGCCTTGCAGGAGCGGCGGCTCGCCGAGATCCCGGCGGACGACTGGAACGATGTGTCGGTCGACATCACGCCGCGCGAATATGTGCTCGATTATCTGGCATCGAGCTTTCCGGTCCAGCTCTTCGAGCCCTGCACCGATGGTGACGGCAATCTCTCCTCGCGCCCGGCCTATGACGGCGATGGCAACATGATCGTCAGCCGCGAAGCCTGCCGCCGCCGCGATGCGATGATCGAGAAACTCGCGAGCCTGCCGCCGGTGCCGGGCGCGCTCGACCAGATCGTCCAGCATTTCGGGGCCGACAAGGTGGCCGAGGTGACGGGGCGCTCGCGGCGGATCGTGCCGCGGGTCGGCGAGGATGGCGACATCCGCTTCGCGGTCGAAAACCGTCCGGGCAGCGCCAATATCGGCGAGACCCATGCCTTCATGGACGACGAAAAGCGAATTCTCGTCTTTTCGGAAGCTGGCGGCACCGGGCGCTCCTATCATGCCGACCTTGGCGCGAAGAACCAGCGCCGCCGTATCCACTATCTGCTCGAGGCGGGCTGGAAGGCCGATGCCGCGATCCAGGGCTTCGGGCGCACGAACCGCACGAACCAGAAGCAGCCGCCGATGTTCCGCCCGGTGTCGACCGACGTGAAGGCGCAAAAGCGCTTCATCTCGACGATCGCGCGGCGGCTCGACACGATGGGCGCGATCACGCGGGGGCAGCGGCAGACCGGCGGCCAGAATATGTTCAGCGCGCACGACAATCTGGAATCCTTCTATGCCCGCGACGCGCTCCGCCAGCTCTACATGCTGATCGTGCGCGGCAAGGTGGAGGGCTGCTCGCTGCTCAGCTTCGAGGCCGCAACGGGGCTGTCGCTGCTCGATGCCGAAGGCGGAATTCGTGACGAACTGCCGCCGATCACCACCTTCCTCAACCGCATGCTTGCGCTCACCATCGACCTTCAGAATATATTGTTCGAAGCGTTCGAGGGGCTGCTCGTCGCGCGGGTCGAGGCGGCGGTGGCGGCGGGCAGCTATGAGGTCGGCCTCGAAACGCTGCGCGCCGAAAGCTTCGTCGTCACCGATCGCCGGACGATCTACACCCATCCCGGCACCGGCGCCGAGACCCAGCTTCTGACCATCGACCGGAGGGACCGCCTCGTCCCGCTCTCGCTCGGCAAGGCGCTCGATCTCGCTCGGGCTGACGAAGCGGCGTTGCTGGTGAACGGGCGGTCGGGCCGGGCAGCGGTCAAGCTGCGCGCACGCAGCCTCATCGACGACGAGGGTGCGGTGCATCGCCGCTTCCGCCTGATCCGCCCGATGGAGACAGTGCTGATCCTCGCCGAGCAATTCGGGGCGAGCCACTGGACTATCGTCGATGCGGAGGCGTTTGCCGCGGCTTGGGAAGCCGAACTGGGGGAGCTTCCCGACTATGAGACCGGAACACTGCACATGGTCTCGGGGCTTCTGTTGCCGATCTGGCGCAGCCTGCCGAACGAGTCGACGCGGGTCTATCGGCTGCAGACCGATGCGGGCGAGCGCGTGATCGGTCGCCGTGTATCGCCCGCCTGGGCTGCGCGGATCGTCGATGACGGGCCGCCGAAGCTGTCGGCCGAACAGGCGTGGTCGATGTTGCTCGCGGGCGATGCAGTCCTTCACCTCGCCGAGGGTCAGCGCGTCGCGCGCGTCCGGGCCATGAACGACTGGCGGATCGAGCTCACCGGTTTCAATGATCTGGGGATCGAACGGCTGAAGGCATTTGGCTTGATTTCGGAGATCGTGTCGTGGAAATTGAAGCTCTACGTGCCGGCAGGGGCTGCTGGCGCCGATGTGTTCGCGAAGCTCGTCGATCGGTTTCCGATTCTGCGGGTCTCGGATCGCAAGGCCGCCTGAAGGAGCCCCGCATGGAAAGTCCAGCCCGTGAACTTGCGCGCCGTCTCGCTGAGAATGCCGAGGCGGTGTGCCGCCACTATCTCTCGAACGGTCGCCGTGAAGGCCATTATTGGCTCGTCGGCGATGTGCATAATGCGCCGGGGCGAAGTCTTTATGTCCGTCTCAGCGGTGACGACGGCAAGCCGCGCGCCGGCAAATGGACCGATGCGGCGACGGGCGATCATGGCGATCTGCTCGACATCATCGCCGCGAGCTGCGCGCATATGAGCCTCGGCGAAACGCTTGCCGAGGCGCGGCGCTTCCTGAGCCTGCCTCCGCCTGATCCGGTGAAGCGCAACCCGCGTCCGCGGCGGGCGAGCCCGGGAAGCAGGGAGGCGGCCGCGCGGCTTTGGGCGGCTTCCAAACCCATCGCCGGGACGCTGGTGCGAACCTATCTCGCGGGCCGCGCTCTCCGGCGGGGCGGGGATTTGCCGGCGCTGCGATATCATCCGCATTGCTATTATCGCCGGTCCGAAGAGGATGCCCCATCGGTCAAGCCGGCATTCCCGGCGATGATCGCGGCGGTGACCGATTTGGACGGCTCGCACATGGGCGTCCATCGCACATGGCTCGATCCGGCACGGCCGGCCAAGGCGCCGGTGGCCTATCCGCGGCGCGCGATGGGACATCTCTTGGGGCATGGCGTTCGCTTCGGGCTGGCGGGAGAGGTCATGGCCTTCGGCGAGGGTATCGAAACCATGTTGTCATTGCGCGAGGTTGCGCCATCGCTGCCGCTCGTCGCCGGTCTCTCCGCGGCGCATCTCGCGGCGCTCCTGTTTCCGGCATGCCTGCGGCGGCTCTATGTCGCGCGCGACGATGATCCCGCCGGGCGCGCCGCTTGGGCGGCGCTGACCGAGCGCGCCTTGCCGCTGGGCATCGCGGTCCACCCGCTCGAACCGCAGCACGACGATATCAATACCGATCTTCGCCGGTTCGGCCCGGCGCGGCTGGCGGAAAACTTGGGGTCGCAGTTGACGCCTGTCGACGCGGAGAGATTTCTTGGACGATGATGCCTGACAAAAAAGGGTTCGGCTTGGAGCCCGGACGCTATCGCGCTCTTTCAGCTATCGAGGCTCTTCTTTTCATAGATGGTCGTGATGGCCGTGCCGTCCCACATATAGCAGAGATGCCGTTCCTGCCGGCTGTTGGACAGGAGGCGCGGCCGGAAGACGGCGGCGCATTCGCCGCCGGGATCGCGGACGCTTTGGTAGAGGATACCGTCCGCACCCGCATCGCGCAGTTCGGCCCCGAGCCCTTGCGCATGGATATAGCTGTCCGGATCGTAGAGATACGCATGGCTGTCCGCGAGACCGCGAATGTCGTGGAGACCGGCCTCAAGGTCGACGGCATAGACGCGCATGTCGATCTCCTGCGCGGGCTCGTCGGTCGCTGCGAGGAATCTGGCGCGGTGGTGCCGCGTTTCCGCGATCGCGGTGTCCAGCGTGAGGCCGGCGTAGAAGACACCGAAGCTGCCGTCGGTAAAACGGCTGCCCTCGGGATTGAGATGGGTGAAGGCGGCCATGATCGGTGTCGTGCCGGGACCCGAAACACGGTCCTCGGGCGGCACCAGCGCGAGCACGCCGACTTCGTCGCGGAGGCGGTCGTTGGTCATCGCCTCGATCTGGAAGACCGCCTCGAGATCGGCCGGCTCGGCAACCTTTTCGAACAGGCCGATCGGCGGGAAGCGGCTGGGGATGATGCGATAGCAGGGCGTCCAGCTCGTCGCCGTCACCGGAATGTCGAGCGGCATGGGCTTAGCCGCGCTGCCCGTCGATATATTGCCGCACGACATAAAGGTCCGAGACATTGCCCGACACCATCCGGTCGAGGGCGGACTTGCCGGCGAAGCTCTTCGCCTTGTTCGGCTTGCGGACCCATTCGTCGGCGGTCTGCGGCACGAGAATCTGCAAGCCCTTGTAGATGCCCATGACATAGGAAATCCGCTCGAGCGCATCCTTCGAAAGCGCCGCGACCTCGCCGCGTTTCCAGTTATGCAGCGTCGAACGGCTGTCGAGCCCGAGGACCGCCATCTGCTCGCTTTCGCTGAGCTTCCACGCCTCGGCGATGTTGAAAAAGGTGCGCAGCGCCGGGCCGGTAAGATCCTTCCGGTCGATCATCTTGGCTACTGCCGTTGCCATGTCGGGCTCCTTTCATGGCCCATATGTTCCTTTATTGAACAAAAGTCAATATTTCATCCGAAAAGAAGCAATGACGCGCGTCTCTGACCCGGTCCGTCATCCTCCGGGCGAACAGGTTGGTCTTCGCCCCATCCCGGCAGAGCCCCCGCCTCCGGCCTTCGCTGGAGGGCGACTGCGGCAGCGCGCGCGGGCCTCGCAATGGCCTGGCGTGCGGCTATTTTCCGCCGGGGCTCTGCCCCTTTGCATCGCGAGGCAAAATAGCCTTCGCCCGCCATCCTTCGCTGCGCTTCGGCCGCCCGGACTCTGTCCGTGCGGTGCGGACCCGCACCCGCCGCCGCGGAGGCGTCGCCGCGAAGGCCGCGAGAGGCGCGGCCGCCAGATGCGAGAGACGCCATGACCGACCTGTCCGACCTTCCCGAACGCGGCGAACCGCATGAACCCGGCGCCAGCGCTTATCTTCTTCAGGAAATGCAGCTCTACGGCCATCGTCCCTATGACGACGAACCCGACGGAAGGCCGCTTCCCGACGACCGGCTTGCCGGCGGCGCCGTCGCCGACATCTTCGACGCGATGACGAGCTGTCTTATCGACACACGCATCGAGCCCGATCTCGAGGATTTGCTCTGGAACATTGTCAATATCTTCCACCGCGCCGGCGAGCGGATCGAACGCGACCTCGATCGCAACGAACAGGCCCAGCGCGAGCAGCAGCGCGAGCAGGACGGCAGTGAAATCCGCTCGGTCGAACTGGAGCGCAAGATCGCCGAAGGCATCACGATGATCGAGCGCCGCGACACCATGGAATTTTTCCGCGAATGCGCCGCCGAGCAATTCCGCCTTCATGTCCGCAAGGCGTGGATGCCGCGCACCGGATCGCGCGCACAGCACAAGACGCTGACCGCGTCGATGATCGACAGCCGTGATTTTCTCGACAAACGGCTGCGCGAAAAGGCCGCTGTATTGATCCCCGAAGGCACCCGCGTCGCCTTCAGCGGTGGTCCCGCCTGCAACGATCACCAGCATATCTGGGCCGCGCTCGATCGTATCCATGCCCGCCACCCCGACATGGTGCTGATGCATGGCGCAACGCCCACCGGGGCCGAGCGCGCCGCCGCCTGCTGGGCCGATACCCGCCGCGTGCCGCAGGTCGCTTTCCGGCCCGACTGGAACCGCCACAAGAAGGCCGCGCCCTTCAAGCGCAACGACCGGATGATCGACGCGATGCCCGCCGGGCTGGTCGTCTTCTCGGGCACCGGCATCCAGGACAATCTCGTCGACAAGGCGCGCGCCTTCGGCATCCCCGTCTGGGATTTTCGCGTGCCGCCCGAAACTTGACGGCAAATTTGACTGCAACATAGCTTGCCATCGGGCGAGCGGACTTACAGGGTGAGAATAGTCATGCGAACCGATCTCGATCATCTACCGCCGAACAAGCAGCGCGAACTCGAGCGCGTGAAGGCGATCATCTTCGAAGAGTTCGAGGATGCGATCGCGCTGGCGACGATGGGCTGGAAGAAGAAGGGCCGGATCGAAAAGCTGATCCTCTACGGCAGCTATGCCCGCGGCGGCTGGGTCGACGAGCCGCATACCGCCAAGGGCTATCGGTCGGATTTCGACCTCCTCATCATCGTCAACGACAAGCGCCTGACCGAACGCGTCGATTTCTGGCTGAAGCTCGAGGACCGGCTCATTCGCGAGCTAGCGATCGACAAGACGTTGCACACGCCGGTCAATTTCATCGTCCACACGCTCCAGGAGGTGAACGACGGGCTCGCGCATGGGCGCTATTTCTTCATGGACGTCGCGAAGGACGGCATCGCGCTCTACGCATATGACGACAAGGAATTGCACAAGCCCAAGCCGAAGACGCCCGAGCAGGCGCTCGCGATGGCGCAGGAATATTTCGACGAGTGGTTTCCGCTCGCCATGCAGCGGTTCGAATTATCGGCAGTAGGTCGAGAGAAAGGCTTCCTGAAGCCCGCAGCGTTCGACCTCCATCAAAGCTCCGAATTCCTCTATCACTGCGTTCTGCTGGTCTGCACCTTTTACACCCCGCATGTTCACAACCTTGGTTTCCTCCGCACACAGGCCGAACGCATCGATATGCGGCTGGTCAATGCTTGGCCGCGCGAGACGCGCGCCGATCGCGCCCGCTTCGAGAAGCTGAAGGAAGCCTATGTGAAGGCGCGCTATTCGAAGCATTACCGCATCACCGAAGAAGAGCTGCTTTGGCTCGGCGGCTGCGTCGAGGAACTGGGGCGTGCGGTCCATGCGATTTGCTCGGAGCGCATCGCCGAGCTTGAGGAGCAGTGCCGCCCGGTATGATCGCCGGGCTAGTCGGCGGTGCTTTCCGCCTTTCGCAAGGCGTCGGCGATCATCGCGGCGACTAGCAATCGCCAACTGTTAGGTGCAGCGATCGTGTTTGGCTAATCCTTGCCCATGAACCGCTTGAAACGCTCACGGCCTTCGACCGTTTGCACCGCGACGTCGGCGTTCGTGCATTCATCGCCGCGCGTCGAGCCGGCCCGGCAGTCGGCGACGACCTTTCGCGCCTCATCGAGATTCGCCTCGAAATACTGGGTGCTGCGCGGCTCGCTTTGACCGCAGGCGGACAGGATCAACCCGAGTGACAGGATAGCGGAATGTCGCAAATTCATTCTCCAGCCAGAAAATCGGAAGGAGAATATAGCCGCCGAGACCTTGGACGAAAGGCGAACTGGAACCAGATCTGGTTCTATTTCCCCAGGTCGATCAGTCTCCTAATCCGCCCTTCCTATGCCGCCTGCGCTTCATAGCCGGCTTCGCGGATCGCCGCGATGAGCGACGCGCTGTCCGCGCCGGTCTCGACGCTGACCCGCCTTTCGGGAATGTCGGTTTCCACCTTGGCTTGCGTATCGATGCCCTGGATCGCCTTGGTGATCGAGCGCGCGCAGCCGCCGCATGTCATCCCGGGGATATTGAAACGGATCGTCATTGTACCTCCAAACTTCGATTGAAGCTCGAAGATGGGGCTTGCCATCGTGGCAAGGTCAATGCCCCGAAGTGCATTTTCTTCCCCTTGACCTTCCCATCGTTGGAAACCCCACATCCCGGTCGAACGAGCAGATCCGGAGAAATATGTGATGTCCGATGTTATCGAGTTGAGGCAGAAAAGCGATGTTCCCACCACCGGTCCGGAGCGTCTGAGCGTCGCCGTCGCCGGCATGACCTGCGCCTCCTGCGTCGGCCATGTCGAAAAGGCGATCGGCAAGCTGCCGGGCGTAACCGGGGTCGCCGTCAATCTGGCGACAAACCGCGCCGACGTGACATTCGCTGGAGCGTCCGATCCCGGCGCTGTCGTGCAAGCAGTCGAGCGCGCCGGCTACGAGGTGCCCGAGGCCGATGTGGAAATCGGCGTCGCGGGCATGACCTGCGCCTCGTGCGTCGGGCATGTCGAAAAGGCACTGTCCAAGGTGCCGGGCGTCAGCAGCGCCACCGTCAATCTGGCGACCGAAAAGGCCAGCATTCGTTATCGCGCCAGCATCGCGTCGCTGGAAGATTTGGAGGCCGCGATCAGCGCCGCCGGTTATGAACCGCGCCGGGTCGAGGGCGACAGCGCATCGCCCGATCAGGAAGCTTCGGCGCGCGAGCAGGAACTGGGCAGCCTGCGCCGTTCGCTGTTTCTCGCGGCGGTGTTGGCACTGCCGGTGTTCATCCTCGAGATGGGCTCGCACCTCATTCCCGCTGTCCATGATTTCGTCATGGGTACGATCGGGATGCAGACGAGCTGGCTGATCCAGTTCGTCCTCACCACACTGGTGCTCTTCGGGCCCGGGCTGCGCTTTTTCCAGAAGGGTATCCCGGCGATCCTGCGCGGCAACCCCGACATGAACTCGCTCGTCACCTTGGGGACGAGCGCCGCTTGGGGCTATTCGCTCGTCGCAACCTTTGCTCCCGGCGTCCTGCCGTCCGGCACCGCCAACGTCTATTATGAAGCGGCGGCGGTGATCGTCGCGCTGATCCTGCTTGGCCGCTATCTCGAGGCCAGGGCGAAGGGGCGGACGTCGGAGGCGATCAAGCGGCTGGTCGGGCTTCAGGCGAAGACCGCGCGCGTCGTGCGCAACGGTGCGGCGCTGGAAGTCGCGCTCGCCGATGTCAGGACCGGCGATATCGTCCAGGTCCGTCCGGGCGAACGCGTGCCGGTCGATGGCGAGGTCGTCGACGGCAATTCCTGGGTCGACGAGTCGATGATCACCGGCGAGCCGGTTCCGGTCGCCAAGGCCGCGGGCGCGGCGGTCGTCGGCGGCACGATCAACAAGACCGGCGCTTTCACCTTCCGTGCGACCAAAGTCGGCGGGGATACGGTGCTGGCGCAGATCATTCGCATGGTCGAGCAGGCGCAGGGATCGAAGCTGCCGATCCAGGCAATAGTCGACAAGGTCACCGCCTGGTTCGTCCCCGCGGTGATGGGGATTGCGGGACTGACCTTCCTCGTCTGGCTCATCTTCGGCCCCGATCCGGCGCTGACCTTCGCCTTGGTGAATGCGGTCGCGGTGCTGATTATCGCCTGCCCATGCGCGATGGGGCTCGCGACCCCGACCTCGATCATGGTCGGCACCGGCCGCGCCGCCGAGCTGGGGGTGTTGTTCCGCAAGGGCGAGGCGCTCCAGACGCTGCGTGACGTGACCGTCATCGCGCTCGACAAGACGGGCACGCTGACCAAAGGTCACCCCGAACTGACCGACCTTGAACCGGCCGCGGGCTTCGGGCGCGATGAAGTGCTGGCGCTGGTCGCCAGCGTCGAAAGCCAGTCCGAGCATCCGATCGCCGAAGCCATCGTGGCGGCCGCGAGCGCGCGGGGGCTTGACGTTCCATCGCCTGCGGCGTTCGAAGCCATCCCCGGTTACGGCGTATCGGCAAAGGTCGGCGGCCGTGAGGTTCAGGTCGGCGCCGACCGGTTCATGACCAGGCTGGGCCATGATGTGTCGGCCTTTGCCGCCAAGGTCCGCGAACTCGGCGCGCAGGGCAAGTCTCCGCTCTATGCCGCGATTGACGGCAAGCTCGCCGCGGTGATCGCGGTCGCCGATCCGGTCAAGGACACGACGCCCGAGGCGATCCGCGCGCTGCACGCCCTCGGGCTCAAGGTCGCGATGATCACCGGCGACAATCAGGCGACGGCCGATGCCGTCGCGCGCACGCTCGGGATCGACGAAGTCGTCGGCGAAGTGCTGCCAGACGGCAAGGTCGATGCGATGAACCGGCTGCGTGCTGGCGGCCGCAAGGTGGCTTTCGTCGGCGACGGCATTAACGACGCCCCCGCGCTTGCCGAGGCCGACGTCGGCCTGGCGATCGGCACCGGCACCGATGTCGCGATCGAGTCCGCCGACGTCGTGCTGATGTCGGGTGACCTGCGAGGAGTGGTCAACGCAATTGCGCTGTCGAAGGCGACGATCCGCAACATCCAGCAGAACCTCTTCTGGGCATTCGGCTATAATGCGGCGCTGATTCCCGTCGCCGCGGGGGCGCTCTATCCGCTGAATGGTACGTTGCTGTCGCCGGTGTTCGCCGCCGGCGCGATGGCGTTGTCGAGCGTCTTCGTGCTAAGCAACGCACTCAGGTTGAAGACCTTCCGGCCGGTGATCGCTGCCGACAAGGGAAAAGAAGGAGAGGCGGCATGAACATCGGCCGCGCCGCGAAAATATCGGGCGTCTCTCCAAAGATGATCCGCTATTACGAACAGACGGGTCTCATCCCCAAGGCTGCGCGTCAGGACTCGGGTTACCGCGACTATGACGACGCCGACGTGCACCGCCTGCGCTTCATTCGGCGCGCGCGCGATCTCGGCTTTACCGTGGAGCAGATCGGCGAGCTGCTGGGCCTCTGGTCCGACCGAAGCCGCGCCAGCGCCGACGTCAAGGCATTTGCGCTCGGGCATATCGATCGGCTCAAAAAGAAAGTGGCTGAAATCGAGGCTATGGTCCGCACACTCGAAACGCTTGCGGATCACTGCCACGGCGACGACCGGCCCGATTGCCCGATTATCGAAGGGTTGGCGGAAGAGGGCGGTGCGACGCCGCATCTTGAACCGCGCCAACCCCGACGCTTCGGTAGGTCCGGCGGGCAATAGGTGCGGCGGCAAAAACCAGTCGGCTGAAACTGACGCGCTGACGCAGCTTTAGAATTCCGTTAGCCCTTCTCGGGCGCAAATCAGACCGCTTTGCGCCTGATGTCGGTCGTTACTCCTCCAACGCTAAGTCCGGAAAAGCGGACATCAAATGTTCGGTGCTAGTTCGGCTTTGATTGCTGACGCGCGAGCTCTTTCCGAGGTCATATCGTATCCTCCCTCCAAACCAGCGGAACCGACCGTAGATTTTGTAGGGCACTCGTTGGCGCTTGCATGTCGGAATTTCCGACATTATAAGAGGGCAATGTAGAGAAATCGTGTGAGGTTCGAATGGCGACTATTGCTCCCCCCGTTCCGACGATTACCGCCTTTCCGAAGAACGATGTCATCAAGGCATTGGTCGACGAATTGCTTGAGGTCGCCCGCACTGAGGCACAATTGCGAGGCATCTCGCTTCCGCAGGATGAAGCTGGCGCCAGGAATGCGCCGGTGCCCCTCGATTCTCTCTCGATAGTCGACACGCTGTGTGCGATCGAGGCGGTGATCGGCTTCGAGTTGCGCGACAATATCGTTCAGACCGGCGGCTATGTCTCGGTCGAGGACGCGCTCGGGCATCTGGTGCCCCGTATCGAAAAGGTCTGGATCAAGAAGAAGGGAGTCAAGCCGTGACACAATTGTCGCTGGGGCAGTCGGCCGATGACGAGGCTGAGCGGCGCCGGCTGGGCGACCGATTGCGCGAAGCGCGGAAATATCTGGGCCTGAAGCAGGACGAGGTGGCTAGCTATCTCAAGATACCGCGCACGGCTTTGACGGACATCGAGAGCGGTCAACGTCGTGTGGAGGCGATCGAACTCACGCGCCTCGCCAAGCTCTATCGACAGTCCGTTGCCTATTTCACCGGCGAGGACGAGGCGTCGGCGAGCTTACCGGCCGATGTCGCCCATCTAGCGCGGCGCGTCGTCGACCTGTCGATTGAGGATCGCGCCGAACTTGGCCGCTTTGCCGAATATCTGAGGGCGCGATCGTCGGGCAAGGCGGCCTGAGCCGTGGCGCGCGACTATACCAGCGCTGTCCGGGCAGGCGTGATGGCGGCGGGCCGCCTTCATCGCCAGCTAGGCACCCAAGCTCTGATCGAACAACATGGCGGCAACGTGGATGTGTTTGGCGCGATCCATGCGCTCGACCTGCCGCTGCTGTTGCGCCCGCTCAAGGGCCTGCTCGGAGCCTATCTCAGTGAACCGGCACCCGGCGTGCTGGTGACGACCGAACGGCCGATGAGTATTCAGCGTTTTACTGCCGCGCATGAGCTGGGACATTTCTCGATGCGGCACGAACCGAGCCTCGACGACGAGAGCATTCTGCGCCGAATGCCGATGAGCCCGGAACCTGGGAACCAGTTCCAGGAAACCGAGGCGGATGCGTTCGCGATCGCCTTCATGATGCCCAAATGGCTCATCGCCCAGCATTGCGCACGGCAGGGCTGGACCGTCGCCGACCTCCGCCGACCAAATGTCGCTTATCAGCTCTCGCTGCGCATCGGCGCCAGCTACCAGGCGACCTGCCGTACATTGGTCCGCTACGATCTCATCTCAGATACGATCATGCGCGAGCTTCTCGACACCAAGCCCCGGAGCCTTAAGGTGGATTTGCTCAAGGATTATCGCCCCGAAAATTATCGAGGCGATGTCTGGCTGCTTACCGAGCACGACCAAGGCGTGCGCCTCGACGGCAGTCGCAATGATCTGTTCGTGCTGCGTCTCAAGGAGCATCGCGGCGGTGGCTATCTTTGGGATCTCGACCAGCTGATCGCGAGCGGCTTTGCCGTGGTGCGCGATGAGCGCGAAGCGTTCGATGCCGAAGCGATCGGTGGGCCGGTCGTTCGCCGTGTCACCGCAGCAGCTGAAGCAGCAGGGCGCGGTCGCATGTCGCTCAACGAACGGCGTCCTTGGCAGCCAGCGGCCGCGCATGCCAACTTTACGATCGACTTCGATCTTACCGGCCCGGAGCAGGAAGGCCTTTCCCGCGCCGAACGGCGTCATCTCCTTGAGGCGGCCTAACAAGCATGATCGCAATCAAGACTGATCTTCGGCACCTGCTCGGGCCGGTGCGCGATCAGGGCGCGCGGCCGACTTGCCTCGCCTTCGCCGCGAGCGATGGACACGCCGCTTTGCGCGATGGTACGCCGCTCTCTTGCGAATATGCCTATTTCCATGCCCAGCGCCGCGGCCGCCGCGCAGCCGATCAGGGCGCAACGCTATCCACGATGCTTGATGCGCTGCGGCTAGACGGACAGCCTGCCGAAAGCGGGTGGCCCTATCTCGACATCGTGCCGGGCGATCAGTGGGCGCCGCCCGCCATGGCCGGACCGTGCTTCGGTCGGAAAGGCGGTACTGCCACTCTCGATTTCTCTTCGATTCTGGCTTCACTCGATGCCAACCGACCAGTGCTTCTGCTGTCCACCTTGTCGGCCTCTTTTTTCCAGCCGACCGGCGAGGGATTGGTCGATCCAGCGAATGACGAGATGCCCGATGCCAGCCTGCGCCACGCGATCCTCGCGGTTGGCCATGGCCTTGCCGACGGGCAGAGCGCGATTTTGGTGCGCAACAGCTGGGGTGTCGGCTGGGGCGTTGCAGGCCATGCTTGGCTCACCGAGAAGTTCCTGAAGCCGCGCTTGTTCGCGACGGCGATCCTAACGGAAGAGATCGATGTACCTTCCCATTCCGCCGCAGCCTGATTGCGTATCCGCCTGGCGTGAAGCCGTCGCGCTCGTTGATGCCCGGCCAGGCCATCACGATTTCAATGTCGTCATCGACGTGGCTAATCCGCTCGCGCGGGCCAGCCTCGCCGATCCGGTGGTCTCAGCCGTCGACGAATTTTTCAGCAAGCACGGCGCCAAGCGCATCGAGACCGTTGCCAACACGATCTTCCCGGCCGCCCTCTATCACCGATACGGATCGCCGCTCTTCTTCGACCGCTTCCGAGACAATGTCTTGCCGAAGGTGCGCAACAAAGGTGATCGGTGGTCGGGCTACTATTTCGAGCGGATGATGCAGCTGCCACAGCTCAAAGGCGAACCGATCAACCAGCTGACGGACATCATCCGCCGCCTCAAGGATCCATCGATCAGCGCGCTCAACAAGTTCGAACTTAGCGTGTTCGATCCCGCGCGCGACGTCGATGATTCACCCTATGGCGGCCAGTGCCTCAGCTTCGCGAGCTTCAAGCCGATCGGCGACGGCAGCAACCGGAGGCTGGCGCTGACCGCGATGTACCGGAACCACTATTATATCGAAAAGCTGCTCGGCAATCTGATCGGTCTCGGCCGATTGATGGCATTCGTCGCCGCCGAAGCGGGGATCGCGCCAGGGCCGCTGACGATCCTGTCCACTCATGCAACAATCGACACTGACAAATGGAACCGGACCGACATCAAGGCGCTGCTTGCGGCCTGCGATCAGGCCAATGCGCAGGTCGCAGCGGCCGCATAGCGCGGTTCGAGCGGAAGTTCAGGCGCGCGAGGGGTGTTGGCGATGCCGTACAGGTCGAACATACCATCGATAAACTCGCGCTGACCGCCATAGCTCGGATGACGGATAGCGGTGGTCGGAATGTCGAGCCCGTCGAGCGCCAGATGGGCGTCGCGGCCAATCGCGATGATCCGCTTGGGTTGAAGCATCGACACCAGCGCCTGCAACAGGGGCCAAGTCGCTTCGCGCTCGGCGCGCGTGTGGCAGCGATTGGACATTGGATCGTCCGCTTCGTGCGGATGGAAGGGAAACACGTTCCAGAGCATCACCGGCTGGCCGATCCGGCTCAGCACCTGCCAGACGATCGCGGCCGTGCGCTCGGCGATCGCCGGTCCCTCGGTGGCGCGCTCCAGCGCTATGCCGCCCATCAGCGCGGCGGCATGGGTCAGATGCACCTCGTCGGTGAGCGGCACGCCGGTCCTGCGGCCGCCGCGATAGCCAAGGTCGCGGGCGATCCAGATCGTCTCCACGCGCGCGTCGAGCGCGGCAGCGATTACACCCTCCAGATTGGCCCGGCGTCGGGCGGCCGCATCGCGACGATCATGGATCGAGCATCGATCGCGCCATGGATTGAAGACCGAGGGCAGGTCAGCAGCCGCGAGCGCCGTTACAAAGCTTTTGGGGGTCATCACGGCAACTCCTTGATACGCAAGCGGCGGCGGGCGAAATCGATACCGATTCGCGCCCGTCGGTTCTTCTGGAGGAAACGAAAAGCCGCGTAGCCTTGGAGAATTGCCTCCTCCCAGAGCCATAGCGGGCAGCGGTCAGCCTCGTAGCCGGCGACGAATTGGCGAACATGTTTGAGCATGTCCAGCGGAAGTCCACCTGGCTTCACGCCTTCGAAGAAATTGAGCTGCTGGGCCTGTCCGAATAGCCAAGACGTTACCCCTTCCTCGATCAGTATAGCCCGAGCACCATCCTCGGCGTCGTCCAGCTTGGGGTCGCTCTTTCGCTTGAGTCGGAGCAACGCACGAATGACAGGCGACCAGCCTAGCACCGCGACATAGGCATAGTGGAAGACGTCGTGGAACCGATAATCGTCCGGTTCCATGGCGTTATCGGTCAGCCGATCCCCGACATATACGCCGCGCGAGCGCTGGTAGACATAGACTTGCCCGCGCACCGTGCGCTCATAAACGTCGACTTCCATCGTCCGCGGAAGTTGTTCCTCGGCATCGTTACTCTCGTCGAACGCTGGAGGATATTGCCGTTCGCGGGGCCAGCGGTCGAATATCTTCTGGAGATTCTTGATGGCGGCCCCTTCCAGCGTAACGCCGGAATCAGTGGCGGCTTGGATCAAACGGCGCATGATCGCCACCATACTCTGGGCCACGGCTGCGCGGTGGCCCGGCTGACCGGCGCCGTCGATGTCGCGGGCCAGGAGTCCGACCTCGCCTGCCAGTCCCAGCAGCCCATGCTCGAACTTCGGCATCGGTGCCTTGGCGAGCGGCATATGCGCTGGTTGCAGCGCGTGCAAACTGAGGGCGGCATTGGCCCCGGCGCGGTAGACGCCGTCGGCGACCAGCGCGGCGGCTGCGATGTCGCTCAGCGCTAGCCGATGTCGGCGCGCAACCGCGGCGAGATACCAGAGCACATCGCCAATCTCCTCGGCGACCGCCTCGGCGTAGCCCAGATAGGACGCGGCATCTCGCTGCTTCTTCTTGGCTTCGGCGAGTAGGCTGCCGGTTTCGCCGACCAGACCCAGCATCGTAAAGCCGATCGTCCCTGGACCCTTGCGTTGATCGGTCCGCGCTGCCTCGCGAACATATTGATCGATGGTCAACGCTTCGAAGTCGTCGGCCATTAGCTGCGTTTCCGTCGATCGGTGATCGCGCCCTCCGGCACTGTCACGCCGTAGGCTGCCAACGCCCTCAGTACGACCATACGGAGCGGCTCACGGGTATCAAGCGCACGCTGACCGAGATCGCGTTTGGTCGCCGCAGGGACTTGAATTTGGAGATGCTCGTCATCGCCACCGCCCGTCGTTTCGTCAAATTTCATGAAACTATAAAATCATATTTTCATGAAATATGGAAGCAATGCTTTTCATCGAGATGTTGAGACCGCCCTTGGGGCGTTACAGTTTGGAGAGCCGAGGCAGCGCGGCGCTTGAGCAACTGAGCGAGTGTCGGCTTCTTGGGATCAACAGCCCGAAAGCCGTCGGTCCGCAATTGATGACGTGGACGGCTCTCCAACTCCCCGCGGTATGATCTGCGGGATGAGCTGGAGGAGAGCAACGATGGAGAAGATTGCGACGATCGGGTTGGACATCGCGAAGTCGGTGTTTCAGGTTCACGGTATTGATGCCGCAGGCGAAGTCGTGGTGCGCACCCGATTGCTACCGAGCGGGCGTCAGATGAAGATCTCGGTTTTCCTGAAAGGAAGAACTCTCCTGGGTCGCAAGGCGCGGAAAGCTTCGCGAACAGATCGATGATTGTACGGCAGCGCCAAAAGATCGTTAGTCGGATGGAGTAGCCCGTTACCTTGTGCGGATCATCGAAGGCTGCGAAACGTGATCGACCAGCGCGGGGTCGGCATCGCCGCAATGCTGTGTTCCCACTCGTCGCGAATCTCGCCCTGCATATGATAGATCGAGCGTGGCGCGAGTTCGGCCGTGCGGCGCTCGAACCGGTCGGCGCATCTACGACGATAGCGCATGGTGGCCGTCGATCCGAGCGACACGCCGATCACATTCTCGAAGACCGGGCGATCTTTGTGCCAGCCGATCCCGGCACCGATCCCGTATTGGATGAGGAGCGCCTGCTCGAGAGCGGTGTTTGGGAGACCGGCAAAGTCTGCGGCGCGTTCGCGGAGCGGTTCGAGCCACGCGGGAATGGGGTCGCCCGGCGCAAAGCGGCCTGTCTGGAAATCGTAGGTCCAGCCGAACGAGCGGGTAAGCCGCTTTCCTTCCCATAGTTGGAACTGGAACGGGGTAAGATTTGCCGCTTCGACAAGGGCGATCAGACTTTGCTCCTCACCGGGAGCGACGAAGTCATTGCAGTAGCTAAGACCGGCAGGAAGCGACGTGCCGAACAGATCGGCTTGGCGCCCGGGCATGGTGCGATCCAAGCTTTGCGTTGTCACAGTGGCAGATCGGCTTGCGCGCGAAGAGGCTCGACGAAAAACGTGTGGCGCGGCGGCTCTTCGAACAGCACCTCGTTGGGCTGCGTGCCATCGAGCCAGTGCATGACGTTGCGCCGCTCGACGATAACGCCGTGCCGCGTCTGGTAGGGAAGCACGTCCGCGCCGGCCGGGATGGTGAGGATCCGGTAGGAGAGCGGCCAGTCGGCAAGCGGGGGATCCCAGATGGCGGCAAGATAAAAGAAATTACCGCTGTCGAGCGTGACCCTGTACCTGTGGTCGCCGGTGCCCATGCGGAACTCAGACGCCGGGATCAGGCAGCGGCGCTTCGGAAAGACGCGGCCTTCGGAGCGGACGAAGCGGAAATTGACGCCGTCCGAGAAACGCGGATCGCTTCCCCAGACCGCCTCGACCATTTCGACCTCATTTTCATCCTCGGGATTGCGCCTTATGAGCGCACGTCGTCCGCCGTCCGGGGCATCGGGATCGAAAGGGGTTGGCGCTATTCCCATACGTGGAACATAATGGGAACGAAGATGAGTCGCAAGGGCCAGGGAACTTCTGCGAATGTGCAATGATTACAGGCTGGAAGTCGACATCGCCTCGATCGCCGAGGATTTCGACGACCTCCAGATCAAGATCAAGATGCCCGAGGGCGCGCCGAACGTCCCGGCGCGCGAGGATGTGCGAATCACCGACATGGCCCCGATCGTGAAGGCGAGTGACGGCGATGCGGTCGGCGAGCTCGTCAACCGGCGCTGGAGCTGGCCGGGGCAAGGGAGCAAGCCCGTCTACAATATCCGCTCCGAAGGGCGCGATCTTGGCGCGCAGCGCTGCCTCGTCCTCTGCGACGGCTTCTATGAATTCACCGATCCGACCGACAAATCGCAAAAGCGCCTCGATAAGTGGCTCTTCACGATGAAGGATCATCGCTGGTTCTGCATGGCGGGGATCTGGCGCGATGCCTTTGTCGGCGAAGCCTTCAGCCTGCTCACGATGGACGCCGGTCCCGATATCGCACCCTATCATCATCGCCAGATCATTCCGCTGCCGCGCGATCGTTGGGCGGACTGGCTCGATCCGCGCGTGCCCGCGGCTGATATTCTGCAATGGCTTCCCGAAGGCAGCCTCGAGGTTCGCCAGGTCTATGGCAAACCGCCGGCGCAGGGAGCGCTTGCCTTATGAGCGACCATGACGGGCTCGATCGCTTCGTCGAGGCGCAGGCGGAGATTTATCCGCGGGCTCTCGGCGAGATCGGCCGTGGCCAGAAGCGCTCGCACTGGATGTGGTTCATCTTCCCGCAGCTCGCCGGGCTCGGGCGAAGCGCCATGGCGCAGCATTATGCGATCGCCGATCTGGGTGAGGCCCGCGCCTATCTCGCGCACCCGCTCCTCGGTGCCCGCTATTCCGAATGCGTCGCGGCGCTCCAGGATGTCGCGCTGAGCGATCCCGTCGCGGTCTTCGGCGAGGTCGACGCGGTGAAGCTGCGCTCGTCGCTCACCTTGTTCGAGGCGGCGAGCGATCGCCCCTTGTTCGCGGCGGCGCTCGATCGCTGGTTCGGCGGGGTCCGCGACGAGCGGACGCTGGCGCGATTGGCGCGCGCCGCCGATCGCTAGGCCGCCGGGTCCGAAGCTTTGGGGGTCAGGATCAATGTCCGGCCTTCGACGCGCCAAGACTTCAGCTGCGAGAGGAAGTTCATGCCGAGGACGTCGGTGTCGCCGAGTCCCGGCGAAATGACGATTTTCAGCTTTCGCGCCTCGATGCCGCCGATTCGGAGCCGGTCGACGGTGCCCGCGTCGGCGCGCACGGTGCCGTTCGCGGTTTTCATGAGCAGAGGCACGAGCGTCGCATCGGCCTTAACGCCCCCGGCCGCAGCGGTCGCCTCGGACAGCGCGGTGACCGTGGCGCCGCTGTCGACCAGCATTCGCCGCTTTGTGCCATTGAGTTCGACCTCGGCCCAGAAATGCCCGTCGCGGCTCATCGGAATGCGGACCTCGTTGCCGACGACCTCCTGCGTGTCGAGACCGAGGTTAGCGGTGATTCGCGACAGATTGGGATCGAAGGGCGCCTGCTGAAGCACGAGGAAAATGCCGAAGGCGAGGAGCGCAAAGGAGAAAAGCGCGCGAAGGACGCGGCCGACATAGGGAATCTTGAACAGGATGACGAGAATCAGCGCGGCGCCGACGGCGTAGATCGCGAGTTCGTTCCAGGGAAGATCGGTGGTGATCGGCATGAATTTATCCGCCCGATTATAGCGGCGAAGGTGTCGCGTCACTGAATGATCCACAGTGGGCCGCCGCAGGTCGCTTGACGTCCGTTCCGACAGGGTAGAACATATAGGGAACATTTGAGTCGAACCGGATATGACCGCGCCGCCTTTCACGCAGCCCCGGCCAAGCGCCGAGGAGCTTCAATCGCTTCGCGAGGCGGTGGCGCGCGCCCAGTCAGTACGCGGGCCGGTGCTGCCGTTCGGCGTTGGCCCGCTCGACCATCTTCTCAGCGGCGGCGGGCTCGATGGCGCGGGCCTCCATGAGGTTGCGGCCGCCTCTGCGAGCTGGAGCGACGACGCGGCGGCGACCTTGTTTGCTGCCGGGATCGCCGCGCGCTTCGCGGCGCCGGGCCTGTCGGCGCTCTGGGCGCTGACCCGCTTCGATCTTTATGCCCCCGGGCTTGAACAGGCCGGGCTCGGGCCTGAGCGGGTGCTTTATGCGCAGGGGAAGACCGACAAGGAACTGCTTGCGATGTGCGAGGACGCGCTTCGCGACGGGGCACTCGCCTGCGTGGTGGCCGAAGTGAAGGCGGCCGACCAGACCGCGACGCGCCGGCTGCAGCTCGCGGCCTCCGAAGGCAAGACGCCGATGCTGCTCTATCGCCGCTACCGGCGTTACGGCCAATGCCCGCTCACCGATCTCTCGCTGGCCTGCACGCGCTGGCGGATCGGGAGCCTTGCCTCGTCGCCGCTTACGATGCCCGGCGTCGGGCGCGGGCGCTGGTCGGTCGAGCTTGTCCGCCAGCGCGGCGGGCCGCCTTTTTCCCTCGAACTGGAGGCGTGCGATGACCAGGGTCGCCTCGCTCTTCCTGCCGCAACTCGCGATCGAGCGATTGCGGCGGGCGGCGTCGATCTCGCGCTCGGGCACGCCGCCTGAGTTCGCGCGGCTCGAACCGCGCTTGCCCGAGCCCATCGACGATAACCCCGGAGCCTGTTCAGTGCCGCTCGGCGGCGGCTGGCGACCGGGCGCGCGCTGGGCCCAGGAAAACTCGGCGCATGCACGGCCCGACCGGGCCGCTATCGATGCGCTGCCAGCACACCAGCGGCCGCCGATGCGCGAGCTGGGACGGCGAAGCGAAGCGGCTGCGCCGGTCTTTCGCATGGCACGCAGCGACGACGGGAGCGCGGCGACAGGCAGCGCGCTTCCGATAGCTATTCCGTGGGGCGCCCGCCCGACGATCCTCGTCGCGCGCTCCGGCCAGCGCGATATCGTCACTGCCGCTTGCCCTCTGGCGCTCGATCTCGGCCTCGCGCCCGGCCTGGCGGCAGCGCATGCACGAGCGCTCGTGACCGATCTGGACGTGCTCGATGCTGCTCCCGAGGCCGATGCGGCGTGGCTTGACCGCCTGGCTCTCCATGCGGTTCGGCACTGGACGCCGACTGCGGCGGTGTCGGGAAGCGACGGGCTCTGGCTCGACCTCACCGGCACCACCCACCTCTTCGGCGGCGAGGCGCGCTTCGCCTCGCGGCTTGTGTCGTTCCTGCGCCGCCTCGGTTTCACCGCGCGCGTCGCGATCGCCGGAACCCCCGGCGCCGCGCACGCGCTCGCGCGCTTTGGCGGCGCGGCGACTTTGGTTTTGCCGGAAAGGGAGGAAGGGGAGGCGCTTGCGCCGTTGCCGCTTCGCGCGCTCCGGCTCGCGCCGGAGGCGCTGGCGGCGGCAGCGCGCTTCGGGATCGAGCGGATCGTAGACCTTTATCCCATGCCGCGCGGGCCGCTCGCGCGCCGGCTCGGGCGCGGCGCGGTCGAGCGGCTCGACCAGGCGCGCGGGCATGTGCCCGAGCCAATCGTGCCCGTCGTGCCGTTCGAGATGCCTTTCGTATCGAGGCGGCTCGTCGAGCCGATCGCGACGGCCGAGGCAATCGAGCAGGTGATCGCCGATCTCGTCGGCGATCTTGTCGCCGATCTGCACGAACGCGGCCTTGGCGTGCGCACGGCGGTGCTCAGCTGCGAGCGCGTCGATGCGCGCGAGCAGCGCGTCGCGGTCGGGACGGCGCGGGCGACGCGCGACACTAAGCATCTGCTACGCCTCTTCAAGCTCCGCATCGACCGGATCGAGCCCGGGCTAGGGATCGAGGCGATGGCGCTCGCCGCGCCGCAGGTCGATGCGCTGACGCCCGAGGCGATCGGCGCGGGGCTCACGGACGAGCCGCGGACGCCCGATATTGCGCCGCTCGTCGACCAGCTTGCGGGCCGCGCAGGCGAGGCAGCGCTGTTTCGCCTCTCGGCTATCGAAAGCGACGTGCCCGAGCGCGCGATCGGCCGTGCCGGCCCGCTCGCAACGCCGGACGGCTGGCCGGCCTGGGTCCGGCCCATCCGTATGCTCGCGCGGCCCGAGGCCCTGTCGGGCGTCGTCGCGCTGCTCCCCGACCATCCGCCGCGCCGCTTCGCGTGGCGCGGGCGGAGCTACCGCGTCGTCGCGGGCGACGGACCCGAACGCATCCATGGCGAATGGTGGCGGCGCGCGGGCGAGATGTGGGCGGTCCGCGACTATTTCCGGGTGGAGGCGGAGAGCGGCGAGCGCTTCTGGCTGTTCCGCCGCGGCGACGCACAAGAGGGAAATACCGGCGATTTGAGCTGGTACATGCACGGCGTGTTCGGATGACGACCTATGTCGAGCTCCAGACGACCAGCCATTTCTCCTTCCTGCGGGGGGCTTCGGCGCCCGAGGAGATGTTCGCAGCGGCGGCTTTGCTCGGTCATTCGGCGCTCGGGCTCTGCGACCGCGGCAGCGTCGCCGGCATGGTCCGCGGTCTCTCGGGGCAGGAGGCGACGGGAGTCCGGCTCATCCCGGGATCGCGGATCGATCTTCGCGACGGCCGTTCGCTCTTGCTCTATCCCAAGGATCGCGCCGCCTGGTCACGGCTGACCCGGCTGCTGACGCTAGGCAAGGCGCGCGGCGGGAAAGGCAATTGCTGGCTCGACTGGACCGATGTCGCGGCATGGGCCGAAGGGCTGGTTGCCATCCTGCTTCCCGATGCCGCCGGCGAGCGGACGCGCTTCGACCTTGGCGAACTGCGGGATGTTTTCGGCAGCGATGCCTATCTGGCGCTTGCGCTCCGGCGGCGCCCCGGCGATTTCGCGCGGCTGCGCGCGCTCGACGCGCTAGCCCGCGAAGCGCGCATACGCTGTGTGGCGTGCGGAGACATTCTCTATCATGCCCCCGAGCGCCGGCCGCTGCAGGATGTGCTGACCGCGATCCGCGAAAAGACGACCGTCGACGCGCTCGGCTTCAAGCGCGAACGCTTCATGGATCGCGCTATGAAGTCGCCCGCCGAGATGGAAAGGCGCTTCGCGCTCTTTCCTGACGCGATCCAGGCGACCGCCGACATCGCCGCGGCCTGCCGCTTCGACCTCGCCGAGATCCGCTACCAATATCCCTATGAGGAAGTGATGGCGGGGCGGAGCGCGCAGGAGGCGCTCGCCGCGCTCACCGAGGAAGGCGCGGTTCGTATGTTTCCGGGCGGCGTGCCGCCTGCCTATCGGAGACAGATCGATCATGAGCTGCGGCTGATCGGCGAGCTTGGCTACGCACCCTATTTCCTGACCGTCAACTCGATCGTCGCCGAGAGCCGGCGGCGCGGGATCCTGTGCCAGGGTCGAGGGAGCGCGGCGAACAGCTGCGTCTGCTTCCTGCTCGGCGTGACCTCGATCGATCCGATCAAGCATGAGTTGCTCTTCGAGCGTTTCGTCTCGGGGGAACGCAAGGAACCGCCCGATATCGACGTCGACTTCGAGCATGAGCGGCGCGAAGAAATCATCCAGTGGATTTACGACACCTACGGGCGGCATCGCTCCGCGCTGACCGCCGTGGTCACACGCTATCGGACGCGCGGCGCCGTGGCCGAGGTCGGCAAGGCGCTCGGACTGCCGCGCGACCTGACGAAAATGCTCACCGGCCTCGTCTGGGGCTGGTCGGTTGACGGCATTCCCGAGGAACAGATCGCCAGCCTCAATCTGAATGCCGACGATCATCGCCTGAGACTGACCCTCGATCTCGCGCGCCAGCTGATCGGAACCCCGCGCCACCTGTCGCAACACCCCGGCGGCTTCGTGCTGACCGAGGAGCGTCTGGACGACCTCGTCCCGATCGAACCGGCGCGGATGGAAGACCGGCAGATCATCGAATGGGACAAGGACGATATCGACGTTCTCAAATTCATGAAGGTCGACGTCCTGGGCCTTGGGATGCTGGGCTGCATGAACCGGGCCTTCAACCTGCTTCGCGATCATAAGGGTATCTCGGTCGGTATGGCCGACCTGCAGGACGACGATCCGGCGGTCTACGGCATGATCCAGAAGGCCGATACATTGGGCGTCTTCCAGATCGAGAGCCGTGCGCAAATGTCGATGCTGCCGCGGATCAAGCCCAAATGCTTCTACGATCTGGTAATCGAGGTGGCGATCGTGCGTCCGGGTCCGATCCAGGGCGACATGGTCCATCCCTATCTTCGTCGCCGCGAAGGCAAGGAGAAGGCCGACTATCCCAAGCCTGAACTCCGCGCCGTACTCGAAAAGACATTGGGTGTGCCGCTCTTCCAGGAGCAAGCGATGAAGGTTGCGATCGTCGGCGCGGGTTTCACGCCCGCCGAGGCCGATCAACTTCGCCGAGCGATGGCGACCTTCAAACTCACCGGCGGCGTGTCGCATTTCTACCACAAGCTGGTCGGCGGCATGGTCGAGCGCGGCTATCCGAAGGACTTCGCCGAGCGAACCTTCAAGCAGATCGAGGGCTTCGGGAGTTATGGCTTCCCCGAAAGCCACGCGGCGTCGTTCGCGAAGATCGCTTATGCGTCCTGCTGGATGAAGTATCATCATCCCGACGTCTTCTGCGCCGCGCTGCTGAACGCCCAGCCGATGGGCTTTTATGCGCCTGCGCAGATCGTGCGCGATGCCCGCAATCACGGAGTCGAAGTGCGGCCTGTCTCGATCAACCACAGCCACTGGGATTGCACGCTAGAGGAAACCGGTGACCGCTATCTCACGGTGCGGCTCGGGTTTCGCCAGGTACGCTCGCTTGCCAATGTGCACGGCGCGGCGATCGTGGGTGCGCGGGGCGATGTGCCTTACGACTGCGTCGAAGATGTCTGGCGACGCGCCGGCGTGCCGCGCGCCGCGATCGAGCGGATCGCCGAAGCCGATGGCTTTGCCTGCCTTGCCGAGGATCGGCGCCAAGGTCTCTGGAAGGTTCGGGGTCTCGGCGAAGCGCCGCTCCCGCTGTTCGCGGCGGCGGATGCCCGCGAGGCGAGCTTCAGCCCCGAGGGGCTCGAACCGGAAACTTCGCTACGGCCGATGACGGAAGGGCGTGAGGTCGTCGAGGATTATCGAACGCTGCAACTTTCGTTGCGCGCGCATCCGCTGAGCTTCTTGCGCAAAGAGCTTGGTGGCATGGGCATCGTCCGCTGCGCGGATCTCGCCCATATCAGGGATGGCCGCAATATCGAGGTCGCCGGGGTGATCCTCGTTCGTCAGCGCCCCGGCTCGGCCAAGGGCGTCCTGTTCGTAACGATCGAGGATGAGACCGGCATCGCTAATGGCATCCTTTGGCCCGACCGCTTCGACATTTACCGGCGGCAGATAATGTCGGCCTCGATGATCGCGATGCGCGGGCGGCTCCAGAAGGAAGGCGAAGTTATCCACATCATCTGCGACCGTATCGTCGAACACGACGCCATGTTGCGCTCGATCGCGCAGGGCGATGTGTCCATAGCGTCGGGTCGTGGGGATGGGGCGCGTAACGGTGGGGGGCCGGACTCGCGCGACGCGCCGCTTCGCATCCGGAGCCATGATTTCCATTGAATGGACCGAAATACGCATTGACCCACCGAAAGCCGGCCGACTACTAACGGCCAAGGACCGGACGAAGCTGCGCGAGGAGCGGGCCTTCGCACTGATGGCGCTCGGTCACTGGATCGGCGATATCCATCAGCCGCTTCACCATCGCCTATCGCGCGGTCGATACGCTCCAGGCCAATCGCAATCTTGTCGCGGTGAAGAATTGGGTCGCGACGGCCCCGGCGGACTGGGCCAATGAATCCTATTCGATCACCCTCGCGCCCGCGACCGCCTATTGCACCATCGTCGGGGCGAACTGCCAATATTCGGCCGCTGCGCTGAAGCAGACCAATCCGAAACGTATCCAACGGATCGATCAGGCCTATCTCGCAGCCTATCAGGGTGCCGCATCCGAGCAGGTTGCCAAAGCGGGCTTCCGCCTCGCGCATCTGCTCAATCTCGCGCTCGATCCCGCTTATGGCGGCCCGACCTGACGGCAGCTGGCGGTTCAACGGACGCTTGTGGTATCTTTCGGGGTCAGGCCGGACTGGGCCTTATCGCCGTTGGAAATAGACACGTTCGGCCGCCATGTCGGCGATCGCATCGAAGCCCGCTTCGCGCCAAGCCCGTCGGTGGGGAGGCTCGGCCTGCTCGTTCATGCACCACCATTGCGGGTCGGCCGCAGCGCGCGGCAACAAGCCGCGGACGATGCTCTCGATCTGGGCAAAGCTCAGTTCGACACCCGGGGCGTCGTTGCGGACTTTCCACCTTCGCAAAAAGGTCCCAAGCGCATCATATTTGCCCATGGCGGCATCCCCAATCCCGGCAACAATGAGTCAGGACAAGCTCTGACCCCTTAAACGCGCCTGCCGCTTTCAAGGCGCTACCGACCTTGCAGCGGATCGTCGTGGCGGAAAGACAGGTGGCGCGCGATGCCACAAGTGCCCTTGTCCAATAGCCGATGAATGACGGCGGCAGCAAGCCTCCCCGGTCGATCGTCCACCCCTCTAGGGCGCTTTTCTATGGGCCTCGGATCGCCTCCGGCCGTCAACCCCGTTCGGGGTTCCCCGTCACGATGTTCCGGTGACGGCGGCTCCCGGCCCCTCGTGCAAGCGCCATCGGGATGGTCCCGATCAATCCAGGAGACTTTATCATGGCCACCATCGCAAATCTCACCGTCAAGGCGGACGGCAGCTTCGAAGGCACGCTCGCCACCCTCAACGTCACCGCGCCGATCGCGATCGTCCCGAATGGTCGCAAAGCCAAGGACAGCGAGCCCGATTACCGCATCGTCAGCCGCAAGAACGGCTTCGAGCTCGGTGCCGGCTGGAAACGCTTCTCGCAGAACACCGGCGCCGAATATGTGTCGGTATCGCTTTCGGCACCCGAGTTCGGCACCATCTACGGCAATATCGCTAATGCGCCGGGCGACGATCCGATGAAGAAGGTCATCATCTGGAACCCGCCGTCGTGACAGCCCGTGCCGGTCCCGCTTTCGAGCGGGGCCGGTCGGCTTGCGCCAATGCTCTTGTGCGCAGGGATCTCGGTCAGTTCGGGACGGCTGCAAAACCCTCGAAGGCGAACGGGTTGAGGAACTGCCGCCGCCAAAGGAACGCGCGCTCGGCGCCGCCGAGCGCCGCTTCGTCGCACACGGCGTCCCAATGGGCCTCGATCGCGGCCTGCTGGCCCGTGATGATGGCGCGCGCGCGCGCATCGTCGAGGTGAAAGACGGGCGCGGCCTCGAGACACAGCGACAATTGGCTGAACCGCCGGTTGCCGAGGATGAGCATCGCCTGCGTCGCCTCGCCGCCGGTGCGGCCTTGCGGGCAGATGTCATAGGCGGGCGTAAGCTCCAGCGTCCCGCCGTCCCAGAAGGCGGCATGGTTGCGCGCATGATCGTCGGTGTTTCCGGACAGAATGTTGAATATGATGCGCGCGTAAAGTTCGGCGAGCGTCGCTGCGGGATCGACGAACCGGTGACGGATCACGGTCGCGAGATCCTCATAGCTCGCATAGCGCGCCTCGGTCTCGTCGAGGGCAAGGAGGGTGAGCGCCGACACCACGCCGCGCCGGACCCAATTGTCCTCCTTGGGCGCGCGATCGAAACGCTCGACGAGCAACACATCCTTGCCGAGCGCGCGCGCAAGCTTGACCGGCGCGACATCAAGGCCCGCGCGCGCGGCGAGGCGCATCGCGACATATTCGGCTTTCACGACATTGTAGATGTCGGCTGCCGCAGAAAATTTGGCGATATATTTTCGTGCGCCATCGTCGATCAGCGCCTTGGGGCGGGCGCCGCCAAGCGATGTGCCATGTTGCAGCGCCTGGTCGAGCTCGGGCGTGAGCGGCACGCCCCGCTCGACGCGCTCGGCCGACTCCATCAGTTCGGCGAGCGTCGCATTCTGCCGCTGGCGCGCTACATAGTCGGTGGCCGACGCCTGGAAATCGAGCATGCCGATGCGGTCGGAGCCGGATTCGAGGAGATAGGTCAATTCGTCGAGTTCGGCTGGAGCCAGCTCACCCTCGTCGCGCCCGCCGATCCGGTTGATGATGACGCGCCGGCCCCACGCATCGGGCGACCCGTCGCGGATCGCGCCTGGCAACTGCATCTTGCTCGCCGGCTCGATCAGGCCGGCGCGCAGCGGCAATTCGGGCTCGTAGATCGCGATGGCATCCGCGCGGGCCAGATAGCTTTGGCCATAGTTGAAGGTGAGCCGGCTATCGCGCGCGCGCGCGAGCCTGCCCGCGACGACCGGCTCGGTTGCCCCGGGCAGCCATATCCAGACGAAGGCTTCGCCGGCAGGCGCGACGTCAGAAGTCATCCTTCACCTCGGATCGCGGCTTGTGAACGGCCTTGGGAAGCAGGCGCAGCTTCGTTTCCTGCTCGACGAGATGTCCAGCGAGACGGTCCCGGTCGCTGTCGAACAGCGCGACCCCGACGATCGCGGCCGCCTCGAAGACGAGGCCGATGGCGCAGCGCGGGTCGCCCTGCTCGATACGGCGCATCATGTCGCGCGACACGCCGCTGCGCGTCGCGAGGTCTTCGACGCTCAGCCGCCGTTCGATCCGCCGGGCGCGAATGAGCCCGCCCAGCAGGCGCACAGCCTCGCGGGTGTAGCGCGAATAGCTGCGCGGGATCTTTTTTGTCGTCTCGTCGGCCATCGACCATCCTTTCGACCTTCTAGGCTGCAATCGGCACAAAAGTCAAGTTGATGGCTTACACGTAAGCCTTAATTGGCATTATGACGTTTCTGTAAGTCAGACTGTGGGAAATTCCGCATGGCTTGTCAGGTTCGGCATGGCGCTGCCCACGGGGAGCGGGCCATCCCGCTCGAATGCCGCTGATCCCTGGGTGCGAAGCCAGGCCTCCTTCAATCAACCCGTAAAGGGTCCGCTACGCTCCGCGTGCGGCCGCAGCTTCGCTCGCGGTGATTGCGGCCTGTCCCCGACCGGCGGGGCGACTGTCGAGCGGGAATGGCCCGCTCCCAACGACAGGAGCTTGACCCATGCCGCTTTCCACTGCCCAATCGCTCGGCTGGAACCTTGCCCGCACGATGATGACCATCATCGTCCTCATCGAAACCGTCAAAGGCTATTCGGTGATGCCGCTCGACGAGTTCGACGGCGATCCCGACATGATCGTGTGCGAATATGACCCCTTCGGCCGCTGATCGCATCCATCCCGGTCCGGGGCAGCGCCGCTCGCGGCTCTGTCCTGGCTCGATTGCTGTGGGGACAGGCGGGCATATCACGCCGTCGACGTCGCGGTCGGCGCGCCCGGCGGGGCGACGCCCATGACGCTGATGATCATCCTCGGCGGTATCGCCGCACTCTATCTGACCGGGCTGCTGTTCCGGCTGGCGTCCTTGGCCTTGCCCGTCTGCCTCGGCCTTTGCGCCTTCCTCCTCCTTCGCGATCAAGGCAATGGATGGGCCGCAGCACTTGCGATGGGACTGCTTACCGGCATCGGGTTCCATCTGGCGGGGCGGTGGCTGTTCGCTCGAACCACCTCGGCAAGTATCCGGCTCCTGATCGGATTGCTTTTCATGGCTCCGGCGGGCGCTGCGGGCTTAGGAGCGGGAACGGCGCTGGCGGACCTTCTCGGTATCGACGGCGGTTGGCGAACTTGTCTCGCGATGCTTGTCGGGGTCGCGGCGGCCTGCGCGAGTTGGCGGTCGTTGGCGGCGGACCGGTCGTCGATGGGCACGATGCGAGATACGCCGACCGTTCGATAGCGCGGCATCCGGATCCGCCGGTGTTTCTTCGTCGCGGACGGCCTGGCCATTCTGCGCTTCCCGGTCGCTGGCCACGCCAGCACGGCCTCTCGGAATGCGCCATCTGTCAGAAAGCCGCTGCGCTGGCCCGGAACACCGCAACGGCCATGTCCGACTTTCTTCCCCCGGCGTGCCGCCGTTCCTCGCGAGACAAGAAAGACGGCCCGTGTCCGTCCTCCGCTGCGCTGCGGGCCTGACGGCTGCGGCACCGGCCCCTTGCTGACCACCGATGCGCATCGAAGCCGCGCTGGTGCGGCCCGAGCCCAAGGAAAGGACAAGCATCATGGCCAGGATCGGCACATTCAAGAAGGTTTCCGGCGAATATCGGGGACAGATCGTCACTCTCTCGGTGCAGGCGAAATCGGTTCGCATCGTTCCGGAAGACAATCCGAGCGGCAACGCCCCCAGCCACCGCGTCTTCATCGGCGAGGCCGAAGTCGGCGCCGCCTGGGAAAAGAAGACGCAGGACAAGCGCCCCTATCTGTCGGTCAAGCTCGACGATCCGACATTTGCCGCCCCCATCTTCGCCCAGCTTTTCGCCGGCGAAGGCGAGGAACATGATCTGGTCTGGAACCGCCAGGCCCGCCGCGGCGGCGATTGAGCTCCCCATATCCCGCCCGGCAGCAGCCGGGCGGGATACCCATTTCTGGGGATCGGCCTTCCGCGATGTTGGAATAGGCCGATATCATCCGATCGCGATGCTGCCGTCATCCCAATGGAGGTGGCGGTGGCAGGCACGATCGGATTACAGGTGACGCAGCGGGCGCCGCTCGATTTTCCGGGCTTCGCGCAGGAGTTTCTGCGCCGCAACCCTGCTTATGTCCGCGACTATGACTGCGTTATGACCGGCGGGCGCCGCGGCGATGTCGCCGCGCGGGAGGCGATGGCCCGGCGCTGGGGTCTTTGCTTTCCCATGCCCGCCGACCCGCTCGGCGCGTGAAAGTCCTGCGTTCTGGTCGGCGGCGATCTGCGGTTACACGAACATCCTCGACGTGGCGCCGCCGGGATGCCCGGCGGCTGACGCCTTCGCGGTTCCGCCGCCCCATCTTGTCGTCGCCGATCGCCGCCTTGAAGATGGCCGGCACTTCGTCTTCGCCGACGACCGGGCCTGGCACCGCCTGTGGCTTCGCACCGACGGCGCCGGCGTCCCGCTTGCGAACCTGATCCTGCGCGATTCGCTGGTCGGCCTGCGTCACGAGGCGGCTGCGCGGTTCGATCGATGGCTCGGCGATGCGCCCGGTCTGGCGCCGCCCGGTTTCTTGCCGACCGCCTATCAGGCGCGCCGCCTCGGCATGATGCTCGCCATTCTCGATATCCTGCAGGGACCGGGCGGCGGTGGCGTCACCTCTCACGATGTCGCGCGCCTCATCATCTACCCCCGCCTGTCGGTCGGCCGCGGCGCCGAATGGAAGTCCTCGTCCGAACGAAGGCGAACGCAGCGCCTGATCGAGGAAGCACGCGCCCTGATGCAGGGCGGTTATCGGGCACTGCTCGCCGGCCCTGCGGGGCGACAAAAATTGCCCTGAATTTTAGCCGCTCCGGCTCCCGCTCCTCTTCGCGCCACCACGCTCCTCGACCCGCCGCACCGGCTTTTTTCGGCCCGGCGGCTGGAAGGAGCACGCGAATGAATCCCCCCTTGCCCGCCCTTGGCCCGCGCTATCTCAGAACGCCCGATGCCGCGCTGCATCTCGGGCTGTCGGCCCGGACGCTCGAGAAGCATCGCTGCTACGGGACCGGGCCCGCCTATCGCAAGCTTGGCGGACGTGTCGTCTATGGGATCGAGGATCTCGACGCCTGGGCCGAGATCGGCCGGCGCTCTTCGACCTCCGATCCGGGCAAGGGAACCGTCCATCCGGCGCGGCCGGTGCGCCGATGATGCCGCGCGATCGCATCGCGGCGGCGAGCACGGCAGAGGCGCAGCGGCCGCTGACCGAGGTCGAACTGACCTGGATCGAAGGCCGCACCGAGCAATGGATTCGCTTTGGCCGCGTGGCCGCCGAGCGGATCGTCAGCCGCCGCAAGCGCATCGTCATGTTTCGTCCGGGAGCGACCTTCGCCTATTTGCGCTGGTCCTCGAACGACTTCGGCACCATCCACTCGAGCATCCAGATCGTCACCGCGGTCGCTGTCGGCGATTCTTATACGGCGCTGCCGTTCATCCGGCCCGGCGGCGAAATTCTGCTGCACATCGAGAGCTGGCCGAAGGTTTCGCGGGTGCTCGAAGCGATCGATGCGGTCGAGGCCGCCGGGGTCGATCCGTGCGATGCATCCCCCGATCACTGGCGTCATGTCGCCGACCGTCTCGCAGCCGGGATGCCCTTTCGTCCCTATAGCGCCGAGCGCCATGCGGCATGGCTACGCCGCCGGGCGATCGAATTATGAACCGCCGCTACCTCCCTATTGCCGTTGCCGCTGTGACATTGCTCGGTCTTTCAGCCTGGTTCGTGCCAGCGCCGCGCCTGCTATGGAATGCGAGCCAAAGCGCGCCGGTCGGTCTGTATCGCATCGATCCCGGCGCCGCGCCCATGGTCGGCGATTGGGTCGCGATCGAACCGCCAGCTGATCTCGCCGCCTACATGGCGCGGCGCAAATACCAGCCTCGCGGCGTGCCGCTTATCAAGCGCGTTGCCGCGCTCCCCGGCGCGCGCGTCTGTCGCTCGGGCGTCTTCGTGACCGTCGACGGCCGGGCCGTCGCCCGCGCGCTGGCGCGCGACCGGGCCGATCGGCTGCTGCCGGTCTGGCTCGGCTGCCGCATCGTCCGGCCCCGCGAAATCTTCCTGATCAATGCGGCGCCGGACAGTCTCGACGGGCGGTACTTCGGGCCGCTTCCGACCACCGGCCTGCTCGGAACGGCGCACCCGATCCTGACCCGCGGCGCCCCGGGCGCGCCCCTGCGCTGGCGCCCTTCGGGCCGCGATCTTGCTTTTCCCCGTAGCGAAATGGAGTGATATCGATGCTCATCGGAACTTTCGAAAAGCGCGGCGACGGCTATGCCGGCCGTCTGCGCACGCTCACCTGCGATGCCGACATGGTTATCGTTCGGGCGCAGCCGTCGGCCGCTGAACATGCCCCCGAATGGCGGCGGTTCGTCGGCGACGCCGCAAGTGGAATCGAAATCGGTGCGGGCTGGAATCGCACCGGCGAGCGCGCCGGAGCGTTCATCGCCGTGCAGATCGACGACCCCGCCTTCGCGGTTCCGCTCCGCGCGAACTTGCTCCGCGCGTCGCAAAAGGATGACGAACATCATCTGCTCTGGTCGCGCCCGTCGGCGCGCGAGCGGAGCTAGACCATGGCATACGGGCCGCGATCGTCCTGCATCGCCATTGCGCTCGCGCTGCGCCGCGCGGCGATCGGCTGCGCACTCGGCGCGGCGTTCAGCGGCGCATCCGCTGCCGTCGCCGCGCCGGCGGTGCGCGCCGATGTCCATCCCTATGCGGCATCGGTCGCCGAAGCTTCGCAGCGTTTCGGTATCCCCGAACGCTGGATCTGGCGCGTCATGCATGCCGAAAGCCGGGGCAACGCGCGCGCCGTCTCGCACGCCGGTGCGATGGGGCTCATGCAGATCATGCCTGCGACCTGGGCGATGTTGTCGGCGCGCCACGGACTGGGCGCCGACCCGTTCGATGTGCGCTCGAACATCCTTGCGGGCGCGGCCTATCTGCGCGCGATGTGGGATCGCTACCGCGATGTGTCGCTGATGCTCGCGGCCTATAATGCGGGACCGGGCCGCGCCGACGCTTTTGCGTCCGGACGGCGCGGACTTCCGGCCGAAACGCGCGCCTATGTCGCGCGGATCGCGCCCGAGCTTGGCGCTTCCGGCATTGCTTCGCGCGCCGCCGCGCCGCCTTCGGCCGCGCCGGGCTGGCAGCGATCGACACTCTTTGCCGCGCGGGGCGACAACGCCTCCATCGTCGAAGATCGCGCGCGGGCCGTCTCGGACTCGAGCAGTCTGCCGAATAGTCCGACGGCCGCTGAGCCAGCCACCGGCGCCGGGCGGCACCCGCTCTTCGTCCCGCTTTCCGGTCAGGATCGTCGATGAAGACCTTCCTCGCTCCGCCGCCTCCGTCTGCGCCTTGTGGGGTAAAGCCGGCAAGGAGGGACGGGATTGGCTGGGATGGAAGGGAAGTATGGCGAGATAAAAGGGCTGCCAGCCGCTTGGTCGAAGGGGCGCGCAAATCAGCGGGAAATCCATATGGCTCGCAATTGCCTGGCCATATGATGTCGAACATTACGAAGAAAATTCAGCGGCTTGGAATATGGCAGGCCTGCCGTGAGCGGTGACGACGGTGAGTTCAAGATCCGGCCGGGAAGGGTGCGGGACCGCGGGGCCGGGGCGTCACGCCGGGGGCGGAGCCTTGCGGGGCAGGTGCGCCGCTCCATGGCGCGCAAGGGTTTCGCGCGCCGTCCGCCGGGGTCCGGCGGTGGCACCGGGCATCATGGCCGCGGCCGCCGCGCGCTCGCGCGAGTGCGCTTCCGTGCCGACGGCCGCTGCGTCGTCGTCAAGGCGCGGATCGTGCGCCACAAGGGGCAGCGCTTCCGCTCGGCGCCGCTCGCGCGCCATATCCAATATCTCGAACGCGACGGCGTCACCCGCGACGGCCGCGACGCCTCGATGTTCGACGCGGAGGGGGACGCAGCCGACCGCGCCGGCTTCGCATCGCGCTGCGAGGATGATCGTCATCATTTCCGTTTCATCGTCAGTCCGGAAGATGCCGGGGAAATCGGCGACCTCAGGCGCTTCGCCCGCGACCTCATGGCCGACATGGCAAAGGATCTCGAGACGCGCCTCGACTGGATCGCGGTCGATCATTGGAACACCGACAATCCGCACATTCACATCCTTGTGCGCGGCGTCGCCGACGACGGCAAGGATCTTGTCGTCGATCGCGGCTATATGAGCGAAGGGCTGCGCTGGCGCGCCGAGGATCTCGCCACGCTCGAGCTCGGGCCGCGCAGCGCGCGCGACATCGCCGATGCGCTCGCGCGCGAGGTCGACGCCGAGCGCTGGACGAACCTCGACCGGACGCTCGAGCGGATGGCAACCGAGGGTGCAGGCGAGATCGATCTTCGACGGGATGGGCGGGCCGATGGGCATCTTCATCGGCAGTTGCTTGGCCGGGCAGCGAAGCTCGAGGCGCTCGGTCTTGCCGAGCAGATCGAGTCCGGCATCTGGGTCATGCGCGGCGATGCGGAATCCGTGCTGCGCGACCTCTCGGTTCGCGGCGACATCATCAAGACCATGCACCGCGCATTGACCCGCGATGGCGGCCGCTTCGACCCGTCGGTGCTTGCTCTCCACGACGATGTGCCGACGGATCCGGTCATCGGCCGCCTCGTCGATCGCGGGCTTCACGACGAACTCGCCGGTAGCGCCTATGCGATTGTCGACGGCGCCGATGGACGCACGCACCATCTGCGGTTCGGCGACATCGAGTTGACCGGCGACGCGCGGCCCGGGGCCATCGTCGAGCTTCGCTCCTGGGCCGACGCGAAAGGGCAGATGCGGCAATCGCTCGTGACGCGATCGGACCTGCCGCTCGGCGCGCAGGTGACGGCGCCCGGCGCGACCTGGCTCGACCGTCAACTCGTCACCCGCGAGCCGGCTGCGAGCCATCAAGGCTTCGGACGCGAAATCCGTGATGCGATGGATGCGCGGTCGCGCCACCTCGCCGGGCAGGGACTGGCGAGCCGCCAGGGGCAGCGCGTCATTCTCGCGCAGGGTCTCATCGATACCTTGAACGCGCGCGATCTCGACGCGGCGTCCCGCTCGATCGCCGAGCGCACCGGCCTCGCGCACAGACCTTCGGGGTCGAATGACTATGTGAGCGGCATCTACCGCGAGCGCGTCACTTTGTCTTCGGGCCGTTTCGCGATGATCGACGACGGGCTCGGTTTCCAGCTCGTTCCCTGGCGCCCGGCGCTCGACAAGCATCTTGGCCAGCATGTCACCGGAACGATGACGCCCGGCGGCACCGTCGACTGGGCGCTCGGGCGCGGCAGGGGCATCGGGCTGTGAGGCCGGGCATCCATCATGGGAGGCGAGCGTGAACGACAGGATTCTCTGGGGCCAGATAACGGCCGTGTTTCTGATCGTCCTCCTGGCGGTCTGGGGCGCGACACAATGGACGGCGGCGGCGCTCGCCTTCCAGCCCGAACTCGGCGAACCCTGGTTCCGCCTCGGTAATTATCCCGTCTATCCGCCGCCGGCCTTCTTCTGGTGGTGGTTCGCCTTCGACGCCTATGCGCCGCCAATCTTCTACAAGGGGGCGCTGATTGCGGCGTCGGGCGGGTTCGCCGCGATCATCGTCGCGATCGCCATGTCGGTATGGCGCGCCCGCGAACGGCAAAAGGCCGAGACCTATGGGTCGGCGCGCTGGGCGGGCCGGCGCGAGATACGCGCTGCCGGGATGCTCGGGAGCGAAGGGGTCGTGCTCGGCCGGTTCGGCAAAGCCTATCTGCGCCACGATGGCGCCGAGCATATTCTCTGCTTCGCACCGACACGGTCGGGCAAGGGCGTGGGGCTCGTCGTGCCCACTTTGCTCACCTGGCCGGGAAGCTGCATCGTCCATGACATCAAGGGCGAGAATTGGCAGCTGACAGCGGGCTTTCGCGCGCTGCATGGCCGCGTGCTGCTCTTCGATCCCACCAACGCCAAATCCTCAGCCTATAACCCCCTGCTCGAAGTGCGCCGCGGCGAATGGGAAGTGCGCGATGTCCAGAATGTCGCCGATGTCCTCGTCGACCCCGAAGGCAGCCTCGAGAAACGCAACCATTGGGAGAAGACGAGTCATGCCTTGCTCGTCGGCACGATCCTCCATGTCCTCTATGCCGAGGAGGACAAGTCTCTGGCGGGCGTGGCAGCCTTTCTCTCCGATCCGCGGCGACCGATCGTCTCGACGCTGCGCCGCATGCAGACGACCCGGCATCTGGGGGACAAGGGCGTGCATCCCGTCGTCGCCGCGGCCGCGCAGGAATTGCTGAACAAATCGGACAATGAACGCTCGGGGGTGCTTTCGACCGCCATGTCCTTTCTCGGCCTGTATCGCGACCCCGTCATCGCGGCGGTGACGGGCCGGTCCGAATGGCGGATTGCCGATCTGATGGCGGGGGACCGTCCGACCTCGCTCTATCTCGTCGTGCCGCCCGGCGACATCAGCCGCACCAAGCCGCTCATCCGCCTGATCCTCAACCAGATCGGACGGCGGCTCACCGAGGATCTCAATCCCGGCGCGCGGCCGCGGCGCCTGCTCCTGATGCTCGACGAATTTCCGGCGCTGGGCCGCCTCGATTTCTTCGAAAGCGCGCTCGCCTTCATGGCGGGATACGGGATCAAGGCCTTCCTGATCGCCCAGTCGCTCAACCAGATCGAGAAGGCCTATGGGCAGAATAATGCGATCCTCGACAATTGCCATGTCCGGGTGAGCTTCGCGACCAACGACGAGCGCACCGCCAAGCGCATTTCCGATGCGCTGGGGACTGCGACCGAAATGCGCGCGATGAAAAATTATGCCGGCCACCGCCTCTCGCCCTGGCTCGGCCATCTCATGGTCTCGCGCACCGAAACCGCCCGCGCGCTGCTGACGCCGGGCGAGGTGATGCAGTTGCCGCCCGGCGAGCAGATCGTGATGGCCGCCGGCGTGCCTCCGATCCGGGCTGCGAAGGCACGCTATTACGTCGACCCCCGGTTCACGAGCCGCATTCTCGCACCGCCACCGCCTGCCCGGACGCCGAGACGGGCGGACGATGACTGGACGCCGCGGCCGCAGGAGCCGGCGCCCGTTCTTCTGCTTCCCGGACCCGGACCCGGGCCTGCCGGACGCCGCGCATCGGCAGCGGAGGACGGCGACGCGAAAGCGGCGGCGCCGGCCGGGGGCGCGGCGGCGGAAGAGGGGGCCAATTCGGGAATCCGGCGGGAGCCGGGCCTTGCTGACCATGAGGATGTGGTCCCCGAACCCATGCCCGAGGTCAACGAGTTCGATTTCGATCGCGGCGGCGAGGGGAGCGACGCGGCGCGCGACCGGCGCGCCATGGACCGGGCGATGCAGCGCAATGCGCGCAACGCATCGCTCGATCCGGGCGATGGAATCGACCTGTGAAAAAGCCCGCGGTCAAACGGACCTTCCGCCTCGATGCCGCGCTTTGCCGCGAACTCGACGAGCGGGCGCGCAGCCGGCGCATGACGCGAACCGATATCGTCGAAGCCGCCCTCGCATCCTTGCTCACACCCGATCAGGAGGAGCGGCTCGAGGCGGTGCTTGCCCGGCGCCTCGACCGCCTGTCGCGGCAGATCGAGCGGCTCGAATGGCATATCGAGCTGTCGAACGAGACCGCCGCGCTGTTCATCCGATCCTGGCTGACGAACAATCCGCCGCTCCCCGATGCGGCGCTGCAGGCGGCGCAGGCCACCGGCAAGAAGCGGTGGGAGGCGTTCGTCGATACCCTCGCGCGCCGGATGGAACTCGGGCCGAAGTTCCAGGAGGAAGTGTCGCGCGATAAGCCGTCCGGCACTCATTCCTCGCCGGCCGCGAAATAGGCGGTAAGCCGGTGCGCGACTTCGGGCGCCAGCTGGATGAAGTTTCGCCGTCCGTCGGCGGGATCCGATGTGCGGACCAGGAGCTCGGCGTCGCAGAGCCGCTGGACCAGCCTCAGCGCGCTGCTCATCCCCAGCCCCGAGGCGATGCCGAGGCTGCTCGTCGACACCGGCTTCGCCTCGCCTTCATGAATGAAGAGGTCGATGAGCATGTCCCACGCCGGCTCGCCGAATAGCTCATCATTGCCCAGAAGCTGTTTGCGCAGCAACCGCCGGCGCAAGGTCCGGCGCGCATTGGCGAGTGCGAGGTCGGCAACTCCCTTCTCTGTCTCGATGCGGTCGCGGTGCCCGTCCCCGAGGGTCAACGGCGGTCCCGGTCTTCCCCTCGGCGGAGCTTTGCCGGCGGCCAGCCTATGGTGCTCGCGCTGGGTGACGATAATATGGTCGATGAGTTCGACGTCGAGCGCCCGGCCGATGTCGCGCAGGAGTTCGGTGACGCGAATATCGCTGTCGCTCGGGGTCGGGTCACCGCTTGGATGATTATGGACCAGCAGGATAGCTGCCGCGTCCAGCTCGAGCGCGCGCCGGAAAATCGTGCGCGGATAAAGTGCCAGCTGCCGAACCGAGCCATGCTGCATTTGCTCGTCGGCGACGAGCCGGCGCGACGCGTCCAGAAACAGCACGCGAAGAATTTCCTCGGGCAGCGCGCCCATCGAGGTCTTGAGATATTCGATCAGTTTTGGGCTGGAGGGTTCGATCACGCGACCGAGCAATTCGGCGCGCATGGCTTCGAGGCCGGCCTCGCGCGCGGCAAGCAGAAGGCCTATGACCGGACTCTGCTTGCCGAGAATTCGCGCCAGCGCCTCGGGTGACCGCGACCAGATGCGATCGAGACTATGAAACTCGGCAAGTAGCGTTTCGGCTATCGATTGGCTGTTCTCGGGATCGATCGACGCGACGAGATGTACCAGGACGGCTCGCTGTCGCCGCGCGCCAGGCGTCGCTGGTGCCGCCAGGTTGCGAGGATGAGGATCGGCGGAACCAGCCACGAGGTCGCGACCTGCATCGTCAGATAAGCCGCCGGATGAATCTCCACATCGAGGAACCGGCTCGTGTGCGCGAGGAGCGGGAGTATATGGAGCACCGCGACGCACATGGGCCAGAAGCGATGCGCAAAAAGCGCGAGCAGGGTGGTTGCGGTCGCGCCGAACAGGTCGATCGCTAGATGGCCCGTGTCCAGCGATGCGAATTCGACCGGTACGAAAGCGTGGAGCATCTTGTCCGCTCCCACCATGGTCAGCGCGATCGCGGCCATCGCGCGTTCGGGTCCGCCCCCGCGCCAGGCGGCATAGCCAAGAGCAACCAGCAAGAAAGCGAGGAAAAATGCCATGCGCATCGCCCGAACCTTTCATGCTGATTGCTCCGGGTCAATCGGGGTCAGGCGGCCGCCGGAAGAGGCTCGGAAACCGCACCGGCGATCGCCGGGCATTCATGAAGGTCATAGCCCGCCGTCTCGCGTCCGATTTGCACGAGATCGCCATGGACGCGAAGGATGTCACCGCTCACATCGACCAGCGCCATCTGTGCCTTCGCGAGCCGCCGGATCGTTGCATGGCCGCTGGTGGCCGGCACCCCGATGGTATCGCGGCGTGCGGTCACGACACTTGTCATCAGCGAGGACACCGCGATGAGGGCATCGTCGACTCTGCCTTCCGCAGCCGGGACGTCGCGCTCGAGACGAGCTGCTGCGAAGTTGATTTCTTTGGACATGACTTCTCCTTTTCCGGAAAGCGGGGGCGATCCGGCGATTGCTTGGGCACAAGGGAAAGGGATCAGCCGGAGATCAGCGTCGTCAGCGCCTGGGCGATGGCGAGCCCCGATAAGATGAGCAGGACCAGTGCGACCATCATGGCCGCCATGATCAGCGCTCGCCTTGTCCGGGCATGGTCATGCCTCCAGAAATCCCTGAACGGCGGGCTGGCCTCCATCGGCCCGTCCGCCGCCAGGACACTGTCATTCAGCGCCATCGCGTCGGCCGGGCCTCCGTCCGGGAAGTGGGATGGCACGAGCGTAGGCGGCGGCGGAAGGTCGATCGGATCGCATGTGATCCGATCATAGGTCTGTTTGAGGCGGGCATAGACGATCGCGGTCTCGTCGCGGTTCGCCGTCCCCAATATGTCGCGCGCCTTGGTCAGCCGGAGATCGACGGTGGGCTTGGCGATTCCGAGCTGCCGCGCAATCTGCTTCGAGGTCTGTCGCTCGATCAGGAGATCGAGGCAGGCCCGCTGCTTGTCAGTGAGGCGCGCCCAGCGTTCGGCGTCCTCAAATGTGTGCGACCTCGAATCACTCATGTTCACACTCTTGTCAAAATTGCCTCCGGCACAAGCCCCGGGGGTGATTCGCGGGGGCGCGGCCGCTCGTTCGCGATGACGGCGCCTACGCCATAGCCTGTCTTTCAACGCCACGCTGCGACGCGCTCAAAAGCTTGTTGAATTGGGGCAATCCCTGCGTCTCTTACTCGGCCCCGTCGCACGGACACTCCGGTCCGGCGCCGCGAAACGGGGTCCTCCCATGGCAGCAGAACCGATCCGGCTCGAAGCGCGAAATCGCAGCGCGCGCATGTTGCAGACCGCATTCGGAGCGGCGATCGCCGGTTGGCTTGCCGACCCGCAAGTCGTCGAGATCATGCTCAATCCGGACGGCCGCCTCTGGGTCGACCGCTTGGGTGCTGGCCTTTCGGATAGCGGCACATGGCTGAGTGCAGCCGATGGCGAACGCATCATCCGCCTCGTCGCGCATCATGTCGGCGCCGAAGTTCATGCCGGAAGTCCCCGCGTATCGGCCGAACTGCCCGGCGGCGGCGAACGGTTCGAGGGACTGCTGCCGCCCGTCGTGATCGCTCCGGCCTTCGCGATCCGCAAGCCGGCGGCCACCGTTTTCACACTCGACGACTATGTGGGCGCGCGCATCATGGCGCCGGCTGCCGCCGCCTCGCTGCGACATGCGGTCGCCGGGCGGATGAACATTCTCGTCGCCGGCGGCACCGGAACCGGCAAGACGACGCTCGCCAACGCGCTGCTCGCAGAGATCGCCGGCACCGATGACCGGGTCATCCTCATCGAGGATATACGCGAGTTGCAGTGCGCCGCGCGCAATGTCGTCGCCATGCGCACCAAGGACGGGGTCGCATCGCTCACCGACCTCGTGCGCTCGTCGCTCCGCCTCCGGCCCGATCGCATTCCGATCGGCGAGGTGCGCGGCCCCGAAGCGCTCGATCTGCTGAAGGCTTGGGGAACAGGGCATCCGGGCGGGATCGGTACGATCCACGCCGGAAGCGCGCTCGGGGCGCTCCGCCGCATGGAGCAGCTCATCCAGGAGGCGGTCGTAACCGTGCCGCGCGCGTTGCTTGCCGAAACCATCGACCTTGTTGCCGTCCTCGTCCGCGATGGGACCGGCCGGCGCCTGTCCGAACTGGCGCGGGTAGACGGGCTCGATCCCGCCACCGGCGAATATCGCCTTGTCCCGCACACACAAGAAGGAGAAAGCTCATGATCCGTGCCGCCCGGCAAGGCGCCCGCCGCGCCATGCTCACTTCGACCGCGATCGTCGTCGCGATGATCGTCGCCGTCCCGGCCCATGCCGGCGGCTCGTCGATGCCCTGGGAAGCGCCGCTCCAGTCGATCCTCGAGAGCATCGAGGGTCCGGTCGCGAAGATCGTCGCGGTGATCATCATCATCGTTACCGGCCTCAGCCTTGCCTTCGGCGATACCTCGGGCGGTTTCCGCCGGCTGGTCCAGATCGTCTTCGGCCTGTCGATCGCCTTCGCGGCATCGAGCTTCTTCCTCTCCTTCTTCTCCTTCGGCGGCGGGGCGCTCGTCTGATGGCACAGGAGGCCGACATTCCGGGCTTGTTCGCGCCGGTCCACCGCGCGCTCGCCGAGCCGATCCTGCTCGGCGGCGCGCCGCGCAGCCTGGCGATCGTCAACGGCACCCTCGCCGGCGCGATCGGGCTTGGCCTTCGGCTCTGGATCGCCGGCCTTGCCCTCTGGGCGATCGGCCATGCCCTTTCGGTCTGGGCGGCGCGGCACGACCCGCAGTTCGTCGACGTCGCCCGCCGCCACCTCAAATTTCCTGTCTGGATGCGCCCATGATGAACCTCGCCGAATATCGCACCAAATCGGCTTCCCTCGCCGACTATCTTCCCTGGGTGGCGCTCGTCGCCGAGGGCGTCGTCCTCAACAAGGATGGCTCCTTCCAGCGCACTGCGCGCTTTCGCGGTCCCGACCTCGACAGCGCGACCCCGGCCGAACTCGTCTCGGTGACCGCGCGGCTCAACAATGCGCTGCGGCGGCTCGGCTCGGGCTGGGCGGTCTTCGTCGAGGCGCAGCGTGTTCCCGCGATATCCTATCCGGTCTCGGATTTTCCCGACGCCGTCTCGGCGCTGGTCGATGTCGAGCGCCGCGAGCAGTTCCGCGAGGAAGGCGCGCATTTCGAAAGCTTCTATTATCTGACCCTGCTCTGGATGCCGCCCGCGGAAGAGGTCGCGCGTGCGGAAGCCTGGCTTTATGAGGGGCGCTCGGAGGCGGGAGTCGATCCCAAAGAACTGCTGAAAGGCTTTGTCGACCGCAGCGGGCGGCTCCTCCATCTGATCGAAGGCTTCGTTCCCGAGGCCGAATGGCTGGGCGACGGCGAGACACTCACCTATCTCCACAGCTGCGTCTCGACCAATCGGCAGCGCGTCCGCGTCCCCGAAACACCCGTCTACCTCGACGCGCTGCTGACCGACCAGCCGCTCGTCGGCGGGCTCGCGCCGCGGCTCGGCGAGCATCATCTCCGCACGCTGACGATCACCGGCTTTCCGACCGCGACCTGGCCGGGCCTGCTCGACGAGCTCAACCGGCTCGCTTTCGCCTATCGCTGGTCGACGCGCGCGATCATGCTCGACAAGACCGACGCGACGAAGCTGCTGACCAAAATCCGGCGGCAATGGTTCGCCAAGCGCAAATCGGTCGCCGCGATCCTCAAGGAAGTGATGACCAACGAGGCCTCGGTGCTCATGGACTCGGACGCCTCGAACAAGGCGGCCGACGCCGACATGGCTTTGCAGGAACTCGGCGCCGATCATGCGGGCATCGCCTATGTGACCGCGACGCTGACGGTGTGGGACAAGGATCCCGCCATCGCGGCCGAAAAGCTGCGGCTCGCCGAGAAGGTCATCCAGGGCCGCGATTTCACCTGTACCGTCGAGGGCATGAACGGGGTCGACGCCTGGCTCGGGAGCCTGCCCGGGCATGTTTATGCCAATGTCCGCCAGCCACCCATTTCAACGCTCAATCTCGCCCACCTCATACCCTTGTCAGCGGTGTGGGCGGGGGCGGAACGGGACGAGCATTTCGGTGATGCCCCCTTGCTCTATGGCAAGACCGAAGGCTCGACTCCGTTCCGCCTCACTCTTCATGTCGGCGACGTCGGCCACGGCCTCGTCGTCGGCCCGACAGGCGCCGGCAAGTCGGTGCTCCTCGCGCTGATGGCGTTGCAGTTCCGGCGCTATGAGCATGGCCAGATCTTCGCCTTCGATTTCGGCGGCTCGATCCGCGCCGCGACGCTCGCCATGGGCGGCGACTGGCAGGATCTGGGCGGTGCCTTGCAGGATGACGGCGGCGGCGTCGCGCTGCAGCCGCTCGCGCGCATCGATGAGGCGGGCGAACGCGCGTGGGCCGCTGAATGGCTGGCTGCGCTCCTCGCGGGCGAAGGCGTGGCGGTCGATCCGGCCGCGAAGGAGCATCTCTGGTCGGCGCTGACGTCGCTGGCCACCGCGCCGGTCGTGGAGCGGACGCTGACCGGGCTTGCGGTCCTCCTCCAGTCGCAGGAATTGAAGCAGGCACTGGCGCCCTATCTGGTCGGCGGACCCTGGGGACGGCTCCTCGATGCGGAGGTCGAACGCCTCGGCGACGCGCGTGTGCAGGCGCTCGAGACCGAGGGGCTCGTCGGCGCCGCTTCCGCTCCCGCGGTGCTCGCCTATCTCTTTCACCGCATCGGGCAGCGGCTCGATGGCTCGCCGACCCTGATCATCATCGACGAGGGCTGGCTTATCCTCGACAGCCCGGCCTTCGCCGCGCAGCTGCGCGAATGGCTGAAAACGCTGCGCAAGAAGAATGCGAGCGTCATCTTCGCGACGCAGAGCCTCGCCGATATCGAGAGCTCGAGCATCGCGCCCGCGATCATCGAGAGCTGTCCGACGCGCATCTTCCTCCCCAATGAACGCGCCGCCGAGCCGCAGATCGCGCGGGTCTATGAGCGCTTCGGCCTCAACGACCGGCAGATCGAGATATTGAGCCGCGCGACCCCGAAGCGCGACTATTATTGCCAGTCGCGGCGCGGGAACCGGCTGTTCGAACTGGGCCTCGGCGAGGTCGCGCTCGCCTTCACCGCCGCGTCTTCCAAGACCGACCAGATCCGCATCGGCGAACTCGTCGCCGAACATGGCGGTGATGGCTTTGCCGCCGCCTGGCTGCGTGAGCGCCGCCTCGACTGGGCGGCCGATCTCCTCGCCAATCTCGAATCTTCCACCCTGAAGGAGTGAATGACCATGAAGACGCCGATTTTCCATTGTGCCGCCGCGCTGCTCGTCACCGGGTTCGGCATCACGGCTGCGGCCGTGTCCGCCCCGGCCGCGGCCCAGGTGGGCGGGATCGTCCACGATCCCCGCAACTACGCCCAGAACATCCTGACCGCCGCGCGCACGCTCGAACAGATCAACAATCAGATCAAGCAGCTGCAGAATCAGGCGACGTCGCTGGCGAACGAGGCACGCAACCTGTCGGGCCTGCCCGTTTCGACGCTCGAGGAGCTGCAAGGTCAGGTCGACCGGACCCGCGCCCTGCTCGGCGAAGCGCAGCGGGTCGCTTTCGATGTCGGCGACATCCAGAAGGCGTTCGACGCGCGCTACAAGGGCGGCGCGCTGACGGGCACGCAGGCGGAAATGGTCGCCAATGCCGAAGCGCGCTGGAACGACAGCGTCGGTGCTTTCCAGGATGCGATGAAGGTCCAGGCGGGCGTCGTCGGCAATATGGGCGATGCGCGCCGCTCGATTACGACGCTGGTGACCGCGAGCCAGTCCGCGACCGGCGCCCTCCAGGCGGCACAGGCGGGCAATCAGCTGCTCGCGCTCCAGTCGCAGCAACTCGGCGATCTTGCCGCTGCGATCGCCGCGCAGGGGCGGGCGCAGATGCTCGATGCCGCCCGCGCGGCGGCTGCCGAAGCCGAAGGACGCGAGCGCTTCCGCCGCTTCCGCAAAGGCAATTGAGATGGGCCGGGCGGCCAGGATCGCCGGCGCGGCAGTGCTGGGCGGAATCGCCATGACGCTCGCGCTCGTCGCCGTGACCCTGCCGCCCGCGCCTCGTGCGTCCGCCCCCCAGGTCTCCGGGGCGGACGCACACCCGGCGCCGGACGATGGGCTTCGCCGCTGCCGGACCATCACGACGGCCGACCCCGATTGCGAAGCGGTATGGGAAGCGAAGCGTCGCCGGTTTTTCGGTGAGCGGAGGAACGAGCGATGAACGACACGGGCGTGATCGACCAATTTCTGTCGGTCTTTTCGACCTATATCGACAGCGGCTTCGGACTGCTCGGCGGCGAAGTCGGCTTCCTGTCGACGACGCTCATCGTCATCGACGTGACGATCGCGGCGCTGTTCTGGGCGTGGGGCGCCGACGAGGATGTCATGCAGCGGCTCGTCAAGAAGACGCTCTATATTGGCGTCTTCGCGTTCATCATCGGTAATTTCCAGAGCCTGGCGACGATCATGCTCGAAAGCTTTGCTGGCCTTGGGCTGAAGGCGAGCGGCGGCACCATGGCGATCGGCGACTTCATGCGCCCGGGCGTCATTGCGGCGACGGGCCTCGATGCCGCGGAGCCGCTTCTTGATGCGAGCAAGGACCTATTGGGGCCTATCGGGCTCTTCACCAACTTCGTGCAGATATTGATCCTGCTGATCGCCTGGGTGATCGTCGTCCTCGCTTTCTTCATCCTCGCGGTGCAGGTCTTCGTGACGATTCTCGAGTTCAAGCTCGTCACGCTCGCGGGCTTCGTTCTGATCCCCTTCGCCTTTTTCGGCCGCACCGCCTTCATGGCGGAGCGCGTCCTTGGCCATATCGTTTCCTCGGGCATCAAGGTGCTGGTGCTCGCCGTCATCACCGGGATCGGCACGACCCTCTTCGATCGCTTCATGGGTGCCCAGATTGGCGCCGAGCCCGACATCGAGCAGGTGATGGCGATCGCGCTTGGCGCGCTCACATTGCTGGGTCTCGGTATCTTCGGTCCTTCGATCGCCAATGGCATCGTCGCGGGCGGTCCCCAGCTCGGCGCAGGCGCTGCGGCCGGCACGGCCGTCGCCGCCGGCGCCACGCTCGCCGCAGGCGCGGCGGGTGCGACGCTGGCCACCGGTGCCGCCGCCACCTTTGCGCGCGGCGCTGCGGCTGGCGCTACCCGCACTGCGGGCAGCGCATCGGGCTCCTACGCCGCAGGCGCGGCCGGGAAGAGCGGGGCGCAGGCGGTCGGTGCGGGTCTCGCCAGTGTCGCGCGCTCGGCGGCGAGCGCTGCGGCGTCCCCGCTTCGGCGTGCCGCCGAGCGGACCCGCGAGCAATTTGCGGCCGGCCGCGCGGGTCAGGCGGCGAAGGCCGGGTCGGCACCTGCTGCCGGCACGCCGCCCGCGTGGGCGACCGCGATGCGGCAGCGGCAGGCGGTCGCGCAGGGCGCGATGGTCGGCGCGCAGACCCTGAAGGGCGGCGATAGCCACGGCGCTGGCTCCGCACCTGACATCAGCGAAAGGGATTGATATGATTTTCCGCAGGCCCTCCAATCATTATGGGATCTCGCCCGTCCCGGTCACGCCGCATCAGCGCGCGGGGCAGATCTGGGACGATCGCATCGGCTCGTCGCGCGTCCAGGCGAAGAATTGGCGGCTCGCCTTTTTCGGCACCCTGCTTCTGTCAGGCGGCCTCGCCTCGGCTCTGGTCTGGCAGTCGCTGCGCGGCACGATCACGCCCTGGGTGGTCGAGGTCGACAAGCTCGGCGAGGCAAGGGCCGTCGCGCCCGCAGACGCCGACTGGTCGCCGACCGATCCGCAAATCGCCTTCCATCTCGCACGCTTCATCGAGCATGTCCGGTCGATTCCGGCCGACCCGATCGTGCTGCGCAAGGACTGGCTCAGCGCCTATGATTTCACCACGGCGAGCGGCGCGCAGGCGCTAAATGAATATGCGAGGCTGAACGATCCCTTCGCGGAGATCGGCAAACGACAGGTCGCGGTCGATGTGTCGAGCGTGATCCGCGCCTCCAAGGACAGCTTTCGTATCGCCTGGACCGAGCGCCGCTATCAGGACGGCAGCCTTCTGGAGACGTCGCGCTGGTCGGCGATCGTCACCGTGACGGTTCAGCCGCCCCGTACCCCCGATGCTTTGCGGCGCAACCCGCTCGGCATTTTTGTCACCGCCATAAATTGGTCGAAGGAGCTCAGCCAGTGACGCGTTTTCTCGCTTTCGTGACCGCAGCCGCGTTCGCGTTTCCTGCCCTCGCGGCCCCCTCCGACGTCAAGATGCAAGTCGGCCGGGCCAATGACGCGGCGCGCGTTCAGCCGGACCGCGCTACTTTTCTTAACGCGATCCAGAAATATGCCTGGGCCGATGGCGCGCTGTTCCAGATCTATACAGCCCCGGGGCAGGTCACCGACATCGCGCTGCAGGAAGGTGAAGAGCTCGTCGGACCCGGACCGGTCGCCGCCGGCGATACGGTCCGCTGGATCATCGGCGACACGCTGAGCGGCGCCGGTGTGTCGCGGCGCGTTCATATTCTCGTCAAGCCGACCCGCCCCGACATCATGACGAACCTCGTCATCAACACCAACCGCCGCACCTATCATCTCGAACTGCGCGCAACGCCTTCGACCTATATGGCGGCAGTCAGCTGGTCCTACCCGGCCGATGAGCTAATCGCATTGCGAGCGGCCGAAACCGAGCGGGAGCGCACTGCACCCGTTGCGGGCGGCATCGACTTTGCGGCGCTCAATTTTGGTTATCGGATCAGCGGCGACAAGGTGCCCTGGCGCCCGCAGCGCGTCTTCGACGACGGCCGCCAATTGTTCGTCGAGTTTGGCGACGGCATTGCCGAGGGCGATATGCCCCCGCTCTTCGTGCTCGGCGACAAGGATGGTGCGGAGCTCGTCAATTACCGCGTGCGAGGCCGGTTCCTGATCGTCGACCGCCTGTTCGAACGCGCCGAACTGCGGCTCGGCAGCGGGCGCGGCGCGAAAAAGATACGGATCGAGCGCGACGACAAGCGCCGTCGGGGGCGGTCATGAGCGTGCCGGAACGGGAAGGGAAGGCAGAACCGCCTCCCGAAGCCCTAGCGGCGGAATGCCCCGTCGCGCCGTCCAGCCCCATCGGGTTTCGGCTTGAGGGCGAGATGCCGCCTGTAATGCGCCTCTCGCGCCGGGCGCTCGCGGTCATCGGCGGCGCGGCAGGCTTGGCGATCGCAGGTGCTCTGCTCTGGGCGCTGCGATCGCCTGCGCCCCAGGCCGGCAAGAATCTCTATGAAACCGATCGCCCCAACCGCTCGGAGGTCATTACGGGCGCGCCCGCGGATTATGGCGCGGTTCCGAAACTCGGGCCGCCGCTTCCCGGTGACCTCGGCCGGCCGATCGTCTCGGCGCAGAGGGAGGGTGAGATGATAACGCCGCCGCCCATGGCGCCTGTTCCACCGCCGACCGATCCACGACAGCGGGCGGCAGATCAGGCGCGCGAGCGGCGGATCCAGGAAAGCGACGCGGCGCGTTCAAGCAATCTTTTCCTGGCAAGCGGGGGAAGCAGCGCCTCGGCCAATGCCGCGGAACAACCTGCGCCGCCCGCGGCGCAGGCGATCATCCCGCCGGGCGCAGAAGCCCCGGCTCGTCCCTTTCTGAGGGGAGATGGTCCGCGCCGGACAGGCAGCGGCGAACGCATCGTCCCGCTCGCTTCGCCCTATGTCGTGCAGGCCGGGAATATCATTCCGGCGGCGCTGATCACCGGCATCCGTTCCGATCTTCCGGGCCAGATCACAGCGCAGGTAACACAGAATATCTATGACAGTCCGACGGGACGCATTCTCCTGATCCCCCAGGGCTCGCGCCTGATCGGAGAATATGACAGCGAGATCGTGGCAGGGCAAAATCGCGTGTTACTGGCTTGGGATCGATTGACCCTTCCCGGCGGCCGCTCGATCGCACTTGGCCGGCTTCCCGGGGCCGACGCCGCCGGAATGGCGGGGCTGGCGGATCGCACCGACTATCATTGGGGCCATATGTTCAAGGCGGCGCTCGTATCGGCCCTGCTCGGCGTCGGCGCCGAACTCGGAGCGGACGACGACGACCGGCTCGTTCGTGCGATCCGGTCGGGATCGCAGGATTCGATCGGCCAGACCGGGCGGCAAATCGTCGAACGGCAACTCGCCATACCGCCCACTATTACCATCCGTCCCGGTTTCGCGTTTCGGGTTATCGTCACTCGTGACCTGGTGCTGGAGCCGCTTTTCAGCGGTGAATCCCGATGAGCAAGCTGCGGCTCGGACCCATCGCCGAGGATCGGCCGGTCAAGGTCACGGTTGAACTGTCGGGCGGCGTTATGCGCGATCTTGCTGACTATGCCCGCGTTCATGCCAGGGCCAACGGGCTCACCGAGCCTTTGCCGGTGGAGCGGCTGATTGCTCCGATGATCGAGCGCTTCATGAGCGGTGACCGCGAGTTCGGCAAGCTGCGGCGTCGATCCTGATCGGCACCAGTTCGCGGCCACAAGACATCACGCCCCCGGCAACTTGGCCAGCTGTGCGGGTGTCGGGATAGGGGCGTTGCGATCCTTGCGCTCCGAATAGCGGTCGACGAGCTGTTCGGCGTGGCCGCGCGTGAGCACGGTAAAGCGCACCAGCTCTTCGGCGACATCGACGATGCGGTCATAATAGCTCGACGGCAGCATGCGTCCTGCCTCGTCGAACTCCTGATAGGCCTTCGCGACGCTCGACTGGTTGGGGATGGTGATCATCCGCATCCAGCGGCCGAGGATGCGCAGCGTGTTGACGCTGTTGAACGACTGCGATCCCGCCGAGACCTGCATCACGGCGAGCGTGCGGCCCTGTGTCGGACGGAGCCCTTTGTAGGCGAGGGGAAGGTGATCGACCTGCGCCTTCATGATGCCGGTAATCTGGCCATGGCGTTCGGGGCTGCACCAGACCTGGCCGTCGGACCAGATGGAATGCTGCCGCAGTTCCTCGACCGCCGGATGATCGTCGTCGGCGATGAGGTCGGGCATCGGCAGGTCGGAAGGGTCGAAGATGCGGGTCTCGCAGCCGAAAAGCTGGAGCAGACGCGCCGTTTCCTCGACGACGAGGCGCGAGTAGGAACGCTCGCGCAGCGATCCGTACAGAAGAAGGATGCGCGGCGCGGGATCGAGCGGCCCCAGACCAAACGCCGGCTGTGCGTGGAGATATTCGGGGCTCAATGCGGGAAAATGGTCTGCGTCGGAGAGCGCACGCAGGCGGCTGTGGGTCTGTTCTGTCATGATACTCAGGCTTGTGAAGGAAGGCTCGCCGGGAACCAGCGACGTCCGAGGCGGAACGCAACGCTGACGAGGAGGATGAGGACGGGCACCTCGACAAGCGGGCCGATGACCGCTGCGAAAGCGATGGGCGAGGCGAGGCCGAAGGCGGCGATTGCGACAGCGATCGCCAGCTCGAAATTATTGCCCGCGGCGGTGAAGGCGACCGCGGTCGTGCGCGGATAGTCCGCTTCGATCAGCTTACCCATCCAGAAGCTGATGAGGAATTGCACCACGAAATAGATGGTGAGCGGGATCGCGATCCGGATGACGTCGCCGGGGATGGTGAGTATCTCGCTGCCCTTGAGGCTGAACATCGCGACAATGGTGAAGAGGAGCGCGACCAGCGTGACCGGGCCGATTTTCGGCAGGAATCGCGTTTCGTACCATTCTTCTCCCTTGGCGCGGGCGAGGACGCGGCGCGTCAGATAGCCTGCTAGGAAGGGGATGCCGAGATAGATGAGGACCGCCTCGGCGATCGTCGGAAGCTGACGTCGATGACGCTGCCTTCGAGTCCGAAGAGCGGCGGCAGGACCGTCAGGAAGAACCAGGCGTAGACGCTGAAGAAGAGGATCTGGAAGATCGAGTTGAAGGCGACGAGTGCCGCGACATATTGATTGTCGCCTTTCGCAAGCTGGTTCCAGACGATCACCATCGCGATGCAGCGTGCGAGGCCGATGAGGATCAGCCCGGTCATATATTCGGGCCGGTCCGAGAGGAAGATGACCGCGAGCGCGAACATCAGAACCGGGCCGATGATCCAGTTCTGGATCAGCGAGATGGCCAGGACGCGCTTGTCTTCGAAAACGCGTGGCAGTTCGTCGTAGCGCACGCGCGCGAGCGGCGGATACATCATCAGGATGAGGCCGATCGCGATCGGGATGTTCGTCGTGCCGACCGACATGGCATCGATGGCGGCGGGCAACCCCTCGAAAGCTGATCCGAGCAATACGCCGACCATCATCGCAAGGAAGATCCACAGCGTCAGGTAGCGATCGAGGAACGTCAGGCGTTCGCGTTCGGCGGATGCGGTCATGGCTGGCTCAGGTGCGGACGCGATGACCGTCGGCATCGACCACCTGCTCACCATCTTCCTTGGCGAAGGCGCCGAACTGACCGGCCGGAAGAATGTCGAGGACTGCCTCGGACGGGCGGCAGAGCTTCACGCCGAGCGGCGACACGACGAGCGGCCGGTTGATGAGGACAGGATGCGCCATCATCGCATCGATGAGCGCGCTGTCTTCGAGGCTCTCGTCGCCGAGCCCGAGTTCGGCGAAGGGTGTGCCCTTCTCGCGAAGCAATTCCCGCGGGGTAACGCCGGCCCGCGCGATCAACTGTTCGAGCAGCGCACGCGACGGCGGTGTCTTCAGATATTCGACGACATGCGGCTCGATCCCGGCATTGCGGATCATCGCGAGAGCGTTGCGCGAGGTTCCGCATTCGGGATTATGGTAGATGACGATATCGGTGGTCATTGGGCCGACTCCGCTTGGCCGGTCGCACCTTCGGCGCGGCCGATTTCCTTGAGCTTCCGTTCCATTGCCATTTCGTCGATGCTATCGTGCGGCAGCGCGAGGAACAGCGAGATTCGGTTCGACAGATAATGGAGCGCGCGCTCGAACGCCTCGCGCTGACCGGGGCCTTCGATCGCGGCCGGATCTTCAATCCCCCAATGAGCGCTCATCGGCCGCCCGGGCCAGATCGGGCATGTCTCCCCGGCAGCATTGTCGCAGACGGTAAAGATGAAATCGAAGCTGGTAGCGTTTGGTCCCGAGAATTCGTCCCAGCTTTTCGAGCGCAGACCGTCGGTCTCGAACCCGAGCTCATCGAGAAGCGCGAGCGCCTGTGCATGGACCGTGCCTTTGGGAAAGCTCCCGGCGCTATAGGCACGGAACCGCCCCTCGCCCATGCGGTTGAGCAGAGCTTCGGCTAGAATCGAGCGGGCGCTGTTGCCGGTACAAAGGAACAACACATTATAGATATTGTCGGTCATCGACTTCTCTCTCAGGGGCTGCATATGCCGATCAGCAGCAGGCAAGGTCGGCGAGCAGCGGTTCGCACAGTTCAGCGCGTCCCTGACAACAGTCCTTTGCGAGGAAGAGCATCAGACCGCGAAGTGCGTCGATGTCCGCTCGTTGGATGATTTGCCGGCCGCGCCTTTCCGGTATTACCAAGCCTGCCTTCACCAGAACCGCGAGATGCGTCGAAAAGCTACTCTGGCTGAGCCCCGACGCTTCGACGAGCTGTCCCGTCGATAGCCCTGCGGGCTCATGCTGAACGATCAAGCGAAATGCATCGAGGCGCGTAGGGTGCGCCAGAGCGGCAAGGATGGACAAGGCAGCATCGGTCTGCATACATCGGGATTATCCGATGTATGCAGACCTGTCAATTCATATCGGAAATACACGATGGATCAGTTCGTCGACGCGCGCAATGGGCTTACGGCGCGGATGCCGGCGGGATGGCAACCGATTGGGGGTCGTCCCCCTACACAGACTGATTGCCAGCTCTGTCAGGCCGCCCGGCTCCGATGGCCCGTCGATTATACCAGAAGCCGAGGATTATGATGAGCAGCGCGGCGGCTTGCATCAGGATGACTTGCAGCGTCGGATAGATACCCAGGATCGTGATCCGCGGCCAGCCGACCACGGGCATTATCGAGAGCATACCCGCCTCCTGCAGCGCCGCCGTGCCCTTGCCCGCCAATACGGTGGCAAGCACCGCCATGAGCGCCGAGCTGTACGTGAAGAATTTGCCGATCGGCAGCCGCTGGCTGTAACGGAGCATCGCCCAGGCTATGGCGGTCAACAGGATGATCCCGGTCAAAAAGCCGCCGAAAACAGCTCCGCCGCTGCCTTGCGACGTCAGCGCGGCATAAAACAGGATGGTCTCGAACACCTCGCGATAGACGGCGAGGAAGGCGAGCCCGAACAGGAACCAGGACGAGCGTTTCGAGAGCGCCGCGCTCAGCTTTGCGTGAATATAGCGCTGCCATTGATCGGCTTGGGATTTTCCGTGCATCCAGATACCGACCGACAGCAGAATGACGGCCGCGAGCAAGGATCCGAAGCCCTCGGTCAATTCGCGACTCGCCCCGCTGACGCCGATGGCATAGGTCGCGAGCGCCCAAGTGAGGCCACCCGCGGCAAGGGCGGCAACCCAGCCAGCATGCACATAGCGCAGGGCTTCCGGGCGCTCGGCCTTTCGCAGGAAAGCGATGATCGCGACGACGACAAGAATTGCTTCCAGGCCCTCGCGCAGCAGGATCGTCAGGGCCCCGGCAAAGGCCGATGCGCTGCTCGCCTGTTCGGGGGCAAGCACCTGCTCGGCCTCGGTGAAGAGCGTATCGAGCCCTGAAATCTCGCGGCGGACTTCCGCGACGGGTGCGCCCTTCTGGATAGCCGCGCGCACCGCGCCCATTGCCGTCTCGATCCGGGCCATGAGGGCGCCGTCGCGCGAGGCGAGGAGCGGCTCGAGGGGTTCGAACCCGTCAAGATAGGCGGACAGCGCAAGTTCCCCGGCTTGCTGCCTCTTCCCGGCAGCATATGCGGTGAAGCTCTGTTCGAGCCGCTCCCGCGCCAGCGCCAGCGATCCAGTTCCCGGCCCCGCGACGGCCTGAGGATTGGCCCTGAGATAGGCCATCACGGCGTCGGCCTCCGGTTGTCCGATCTTCGCACCGAGCGCCGCCGGCGTCATTGCCGTCAGGGTAGGCATGTCAGGCACCAGGCGGCGGACGGACGCGTCGGATTGCCAGATCCGCTCGCCCTGCGTCGTATCACGGAAAGCGAAGCGGCCGCTGTAGAAGGCGAGGGCCCAGCGATCGGCGGCAGGAAGGTCGGCGAAGCTCTGCATCCCCGTTCCGTCCAGACCTTGCTCGATCACCTGGTAGAGTCCAAAAAGGCTTCGTTCGCGGGCGCGTACCGCATCGGAAAAGGCGATCGGCGGTGGATCGAGCCTGGCTGCGTCGGGGCCGCGGCCATCGCCCGACATGCCGTGGCATGATGCGCAATTCTGCGCATAGAGAGCGGCGCCCCTTGCAAGATCGGGACTTTGCGCCGGCGCAAGCGGCACCGGATAGGCGTTGAGCAACGCCGCCGCGACCGATCGGGCCTGCCGCGCAACCTCCTGCGGGCTTTCCTTGGCGACAACGGCGGCTTTCAACCGCTTCGCACCAGCCAGCAACCGCGCGCGCGCGCCTTTGGGTGGAAGCGCCGCAATCTTCGCGGCGGCCGAATCGGTGAACTCCAGCATTTCGGTATATTCGGCCTGGCTGACGACACGGCCGTCACGCACCGCGCCGGAATAGTCCACGGCGACATAATCGAGCAGGCGCCAGATCGTCTGCACCGAGGCCGTGTCGGCGCGTGCGATAGCCGGAAGCAGCAACAGCATGGCGAGCAACATGGCCGTGGCGCGCCGAAGCGTGGAGTATGCGCTCATCTTGCTATGCCCGCGACGGGCGCAGTTCGGCGCGTGCGTTGCGTACGATCTCCGTTGCCGAATGCAGGAAGAGAAGGGCGATGACGCCCGCCACCAGAAGATCGGGCCAGGCGCTGCCCGTCCAGCCGACCAATATGGCCGCGACGATGACCGCGATATTCGCGATCGCATCGTTTCGGCTGAACAGCCAGATGGCCCGCACATTGGCATCGCCGTCCCGAAATCGCGAGAGAACCAGCGCCGCGGTCACGTTCACGGCCAAGGCGACCACGCCGATGCCGCCCATGAGTTCGGCTTCGGGTGGCTCGGCATTTAAGGCCCGTGCCACGGCAAAGGCGATCACCCCCAGCCCGAGCGCACCGAGGAACAGTCCCTGGGTCAGCGCGATCCGTGCCCGGCTTGCAGCAGACCAGCCGAGCGCCAGTAGTCCCACCAAAGTGATCGAACCGTCGCCAATAAAGTCGAGCGAATCCGCTTTGAGGGCCTGACTGTTGGCGATGAAGCCGCCGATGATTTCGCATACGCCGAAACCGAGGTTGAGTATGACCACGATCCAGAGCGCCCGTCGATAGGCGGGATCACGCTCGGCACGCACGGTGTCACCGGTGCAGCCGCAGTTACTGTCGTTGCTTTCGCTCATCGCGTTGTCCTACATTCTCCAGTAACTGTAGAATCAAGACATTTCTGAGGTGCATATGGGCCGCGACGTAGGACTTCCCATCGGAGCGCTGGCGAGCCGGACGGGCACGAAGGTCAATACGATCCGCTATTACGAGGACATCGGCCTCTTGCCTCATGCCGCGCGCACTGCCTCCGGCCGTCGCAGCTATGGTCCCGAGGATGTCCGGCGCCTCGCGTTTATCCGGAGCGCGAGGGGGCTGGGATTTTCGATCGACGAAATTCGTTCACTTACCGCACTTGCGGCAGGGCCCGAGCAGGACTGCGCCGAGGTTCGGGCTCTGGCGGCGCGGCATTTGCTCGACGTCGACGAGCGTCTGGAACGCATGGCGCGCCTTCGCGCAGAACTCGCCCGGATCGTTCAGCTCTGTGAGGGCGGCCGCATAGCCGATTGCCGAGTGATTGAGGCGATCGAGGCGACGCTGCCGTCCGCGGTCTAGCGGTAGTCCCGTGGACTCCATCATTCGGTCTTCATCTTGTTATCTTTCAAATTCAGGGGTCGTCGCCCGCCGCGCCGCGAGTCTCCTTCCGGGCATCGCGCAGAATTTCGATGCCGCCCTTAATGGCAATCAGCGCAGTGGCGAACCCGACGAGCAAGTCGGGCCAGTTCGTGCCGAGCCACCAGACGAGGACGCCGGCGATCAGGATGCCGCCGTTCGAAACGAAGTCATTGAAGCTGAAGGTCGTTGCCGCGCGAAGGTTGACATCGGGATTGTGAATGCGCTGAAGCAGCTTCAGACAGGCATAGTTCACCACGGCAGCGACCGCCGACATAATCATCATCGTCGCGCCGATCGGTTCGCTACCCTGAAAGTAGCGCCGCCCGACATCGAACAGGACGCCGGCCGCGAAGATCAATAGCATGACGCCCGACGCTGTAGCCGCGCGGGTCTTCCATTTGATGCCATGGCTTAGCGCGACAAGGCTCAGGGCATAGACCGCTGCGTCCGACAAATTGTCGAGACCATTGGCGATGAGGGCGCTCGAATCTCCCAGCGCGCCGGTTATGAGAAAGGCGATGGCGATCGCCGCGTTCAGGAAAAGAACAATTTGGAGGGTCCGCTTTTCGCGGTCGGTGCCCGCTGACTTGTCTATCATTTAACGCTCCTCATACCCACCATCCCCAAAAGGAGGCGGAACCCTTTAGGGTTCCGCCTCTGTTCGCGACTGGCCGCTTGCCGCCCATGCGATGCAGCAAACCGCCAAGGCCTGGCTTCAGGTTGCGAGGCCGGACTCGCGCCGCGGCCCGGCGACTTCCTCTTCTTCGATCTTCGCGCTGCGGCAATGGACCAAGAGGTACAGCGCCGGCAGGACGAGCAGAGTGAGGATCGTCGACGAGATGATGCCACCGATCACCACCGTTGCGAGCGGGCGCTGCACTTCCGAACCCGCACCGACGTTGAGTGCCATTGGCACGAAGCCGAGCGAGGCGACGAGCGCGGTCATCATGACCGGCCTCAAGCGGGTGAGCGCGCCTTCGCGGATCGCCTGGACAAGCGGTCGGCCACGTTCGCGCAAATCCTTGATGAAGGACAGCATCACCACACCGTTCAGCACCGCGACCCCGGAGAGCGCAATGAAGCCGACCCCCGCCGAGATGGAGAGCGGAATGTCGCGAAGCGCCAGCGCTGCGACGCCTCCCGTCAGCGCCAGCGGCACGCCCGAGAAGACGATGGCCGCATCGCGAACCGATCCGAACAGCATAAAAAGCAGTCCGAAGATCAGCAGCAGAACGAGCGGCACCACGATCTGGAGGCGCTCGGTCGCCGACTGCAGCTGCTCGAACGTCCCGCCATATTCGATATAATAGCCATCGGGCAGAACGACATCGGCTTCGACCTTCTGGGTCAGCTCGTCGATGAACGAGCCAAGGTCGCGCCCGCGAACATTTGCCGTGATCACCGCGCGGCGCTTGCCATTTTCGCGGCTGATCTGGTTCGGCCCCGCCGCGAGCGAAATCTCCGCCAGCTCCGAAAGCGGCACGAAGCCACCCGCGGGAAGCGCAACGGGGAGATTGCCAAGCGACGCGAGGTCGGTGCGAATGGCCTCGGGAAGTCGGACGATGACGTCGAAGCGCCGGTCGCCCTCGAAGAGCTCGCCCGCCTGCCGCCCGCCGGTCGCGGTCGAAACCGCGTCCTGGACTGTCTCCATGCTCACGCCATAGCGCGCAAGCTTGTCGCGATCGGGCGTGACCGAGAGCATCGGCAGGCCGGTGACCTGTTCGAGCTTCACGTCCTGTGCGCCCGCGATCCCGCCGGCCACTTCCTCGATCGCCTGCCCCGATTCGAGCAGTTGGTCGAGATCGTCGCCGAACAGCTTGATCGCGACGTCGGCGCGAACGCCGGCGATCAGTTCATTCATCCGCATCTTCACCGGCTGGGTGAACTCATAATTGTTCCCCGGCACCTCGTTCACCGCCTTATTGAGTTCGGCGACGAGCTGGTCGCGGGTCTTTCTCGGATTGGGCCACTCCTTCCGGTCCTTGAGCATGATGAAATTGTCGGCGACCGACGGCGGCATCGGATCGGTCGCGACTTCGGGCGTGCCGATCTTCGCGAACACCCGCTCGACTTCGGGGAACTGTCTGATTCTCTTCTCCAGCGCCTCCTGCATCGCGATTGACTGGGTGAGGCTCGTTCCGGGAATACGCATCGCGTGCATCGCGATATCGCCTTCGTCGAGGTCCGGGATGAACTCGGACCCGAGACTGGTCGCCGCCACGCCGCTCAGCGCGACAAGCGCCAAAGCACCAGCCAGCGCAGCCTTCGGCCACTTGAGGACGCGGTCGAGCATCGGGCGATAGCCCTTGCCGAGACCGCGCATCAGCCAATTTTCCTTTTCCTCGACCTTGCCGGTCACGAACAGCGCCACCGCGGCCGGAACCAGGGTGAGCGACAGGAGCAGAGCAGCGGTAAGCGCGAGGACGACGGTGATCGCCATCGGGTGGAAGGTCTTTCCTTCGACGCCTTCGAGCGCGAAGATCGGCAGATAGACGGCAGTGATGATGATGATGCCGAAGATGCTCGGCTTGATCACCTCTGCGCTCGCCGAGGCGACGAGACCGAAGCGTTCGTCGCGATCGAGCAGGCGTCCGAGCCTGTGCTGTGCCTCGCCGAGCCTGCGGAGGCAATTTTCGACGATGATGACGGCCCCGTCGACGATGAGGCCGAAGTCGAGCGCGCCGAGGCTCATGAGGTTCGCCGATGTCCGCGTTTGGAGCATGCCCGTCAGCGTCATCAGCATCGCGACCGGAATGACCGCCGCCGTGATCAGCGCCGCCCGGAAATTGCCGAGCAGCAGGAAGAGGATCACGATGACGAGCAGCGCGCCCTCGGCGAGGTTCTTCTGCACCGTCGAAATGGTCCGTTCGACGAGCGCGGTGCGATCATAGAGCGGCTTCGCGACCACGCCCCTCGGCAAGGCACGCGAGGCTTCGACGAGGCGTTCGGCCGAGGCCTGCGCCACCACGCGCGGATTTTCGCCGATCAGCATCGAGACCGTTGCGAGGACGACCTCCTTGCCATTCTCGGTTGCCGCGCCCGTGCGTAGTCCCGAACCGATCGCAACATCGGCGACGTCGGCGATCCGGATCGGAACGCCGCCCCGGGTGGTGACGATGATCTGCGACAGGTCGCGCTCATTGTTCGCCTGACCAGGAACGCGGATCAGGATTTGCTCGCCGCTGCGCTCGACATAACCGGCGCCGCGATTGGCATTATTGGCCTCCAGCGCGGTGACGACATCGTTGAGCGAGAGATTGAGCGCGGCGAGCGAGGCCGGGTTGGGGGTCACATGATATTGGCGGGCATAGCCGCCGATCGTGTTGATTTCGGCGACCCCCGGGATCGTGCGCATCTGCGGCCGGATGACCCAGTCTGACATCGTTCGAAGGTCTTCTGCCGTGTAGGGCGTGCCGTCCGGCTTTCGTGCGCCCGGTTCGGCTTCGATCGAGAACATGAAGATCTCGCCGAGGCCGGTGGAAATCGGACCCATTTCGGGTTCCATCCCCGGCGGAAGCTGGCCCCTCGCAGCCTGGAGCCGCTCGCCCACCTGCTGGCGCGCGAAATAGATGTCGGTCCCGTCCTCGAAGACAACGGTGACCTGACTCAGGCCGTAGCGTGAAATCGACCTTGTATAGTTGAGGTTGGGGATGCCCGCGATCGCGGTCTCGATCGGGTAGGTGATACGCTGCTCGGCTTCGAGCGGCGAATAGCCTTCGGCCTTGGTGTTGATCTGGACCTGGACGTTGGTGATGTCGGGAACGGCGTCGATGGGCAACTTGGTCGCGCTCCACGCGCCGATCACGCACAGAAGCGCGACGACCGCGAGGACGAGCCATCGTTGCCGGATCGAAAAGCCTATGGTTCTGGCTAGCATATTGTCCTGCTCCCCGATCAATGGTCGTGGCCCGCGCCGGACTTTTCGATGTCGGCGCGAACGAGGAAACTGCCCTTGGTGACATAGGCGGTGCCGGGCTTGATGCCCGACAGGACCTCGGTCCATTCGGGCGACGAACGGCCGAGTTTCAGCATCCGGACCTCATAATCCCGCCCGAAATTGGCATAGACCACCTTGAAGTCGCGGAAGGGCTGGATCGCCTCGGTACGCACAGCCAGCGGCACGGTGACGGGATTGACCATCACGCGGCCGCGCAAGGCCATTCCGGGGCGCAGCGTTCCCGAGCGATTGGGAATGGTTGCGCGGATCAGCGCGGTGCCCGCCTCGACATTGCCGTCAGGCAGGAACTGTCCGAGCGGTGCGGTCGCAATCGCGGCGCCGTCCTGCGTCTCGACCGTCACCCGCATGCCCGGCCGGATGATCGCGAGGTCCCGCGGGAAGATGTTGAAGACGACCGTCGTCTGCGCCGGATCGGTGATGACATAGAGCGCCCGCCCGTCGGTGACATCGCCGGGGTTGGCGTTGCGCTCGGCAACGATCCCGCCGACCGTCGCATGCACGGGATAGACCTGGAGGCTCTCGCTCGATTCAATCCGCGCGAGAAGTTCGCCGCGGCGAACCGTATCGCCCACCGCCTTGGTCACCGAGACGACGCGGCCCGGGAATTGACCGCGAATTTCGGAACGGGCCGTTGGCGACAATTGGACGGTGCCATAGAGTTCGCGCATCTCGCCGACCGTCGCCGGTCCGACGATAGCGGTCTCGATCCCGCCGGCCTTGGCGGCGTCGGCCGCGATCCGCGTGCGTCCCTCGGGATTGGCATATTGCCAGACGTGGCGTTTGCCGCCAGTCACCGCGACGACTTTGACATCGAAGCTGTGCGGTTCGGTGACGACGCCTTGCCCTGCGAGGAACTTGCCTTGCGGGCGGAAGGTGAAGCGATCGACGTCGCCACCAAGCCGCGTGAGCGAGATCGCGAGCTGGACTTCCTTGGGATTGACCGGCTTCCCGTCTCGGGTGGCAAAAACTCGGAACTGCGGCTCGGTGCCATTCTCGAAAATCGTGACTTCGACAGCGAAATCGCCATTCTTGAGCAATTTACCGCCATTCGGGCCCTCGGCGTCTTCTTCGCCTTCGCCCTCGTTATGGCTCTCGCCTTCTGCATGCTTGTCTTCGCCTTCGGCTCCGCCGCCGCAGGCAGCGAGGGGGACGGCAAGGAACAGCGCCGCCGCAGCGGCGGGAAATGGAAATTTCTTCATGGAATATTCTCCGCAAGGGGAGCCGCATCGAAGCGGCCGGTCAGGCGATCGATTTCCGCGAGCAAATCGCGGTAGCGCGTCATGGCCTCGGCCCACTGACCCTGAATCTGGATGATGACGTCGGCGGCATCCTGCACATCGGCGAACAGGAAGCCGCCGCGGGCATAGCCTTCGCGCACCTGACCGAGCGTCTTCACCGCCTTGGGATAGACGTCGTTCATGATGCCCTCGGCCCGCACCCGTGCGGCGTCGGCATCGGCGCGCAGCGACGCGAGGCGCCGCAGCCGTTCGAGGCGGCTCGCTTCGGACTGGAATTCGAGCTGCCGCCGTTCGGCCTGGGCCCGGGCGATATTGCCCTGGTTGCGATCGAAGCGTCCGAGCGGGATCGAGATTCCGCCGAGAACGGCGACATCATTGGTCTCGCGAAGGAAGCGAGTGCCGCCCGACACCGTATAGTCCTGGTGCGTGCGGCTTTGCTCGACGACAACCTGTGCCCGGGCGCGGTCGACGGCCGCGTCGAAGACGGCCGCATCGGCCTCGGCGAGCGGTGGATCGCGCGGATCGGGCTTCTCGATCCCCTCGGCAATGACGAGGCTATCGGGCGTGCCGCCCCAGAAGGAGGCCAGCAGCGCGCGCGCCGACTGACGCTTCGCCTGGGCCTCCTTGAGCGCCAGTTCCGCTTCGAGGATACGAGCATCGGCGCGCGTCTCGACGAACAGCGGATCCTTGTAACCCCGCACGCGGCGGATCGCCTCGCTGCGTATTTCCTTCTCGAGCTTGACGCGATCCTCGGCGATCCAGACCATCTGCTCGGCGATCTGGACGTCGATATAGGCGCGCTGCACGTCCTGGGCGATGTCGAGCCGGACGAGCCGCCACTGCGCCTCGGCCAGAACGACCCCGCGCTCGGCAAGCGCCATCCGCGCCTCCCGCTTTCCGCCGCGCTCGAGCGGCTGCGAATAGGTGACGGTCAGTTCTGACTGTCGGAACAGGCCATAGCTGCCCGTGCCGACGCCATTGTCCATATCGACCGAGACGGTCGGATTGGGACGAACGCGGGCTTGCAGCTGGTCGGCACGCGCGGCGTCGACCCCCGCTTCACCCGCTCTGAGCTCTGGCGATGCAGCGATGGCCCGCTCGACCGCCTGGTCGAGCGTTAGCGGCTGAGCCCATACGGACCCCGCCAGCAGCGCAGCCCCGGCCAACAGGGCGGCGCGCATATGAATATGCATGAATGATCACTCCTGAACGGTTCGGCTGAGCGCAGGCCGGGAAGGGCTGCGCGGCAGGCGTCGTTCAGGCGAGGGGCGGGTTCAGGGGAGGCGCGAGGGCGCGCGAAGCGAGGCGCGTGGCGGGCAGCGCGAAGTGCAGGCCGCCGGAAAAGCAGGATAGATCGTCATGGCCCGCAAGGGCCTGGTCGGATGCGACCGGGCAATTATGGTGGCTGCCGTGGAGGTCGGCATCCTGCTGACCTTTTTGCGTGTCCTTGCCCGACGCATGGCCCGGTTCCGCATGGTGGGACAGATGCGAATCCGTCGCATGGTGCGTCATGCCCGCCATCGCCGGTGCAGCATTGTGGAGCCCGCTGAGAAGCAGGATTAACACAAGGAACAGCCGAAGGGGAGCGCCGGACATGCGCGCGCCCCTAACAGCGAATGGCTTGTTCCGGAAGTCCAAAACCGGATCAGCCCTTTCGGGCGTCGCGTTCGGTCGCCGACCGGGCCGCCTCGATCAGTACCGCCAGGCCCTCCGGCAGCGGCATCGGATCGAAGGCGCTCACGTGCGCGCGTCCATTGTTCCCGGCCGGGAGCCGGCCGGTCAGCGAGCCGAGCGGGACGAGCAGGAACCGCATCGCCTGACCGGCGGCTTCGCGGCTATCGCCGAGTTCGATCGCATAGCGGAACATGTGCCAGTGCGAGGCCAGATGCGGGCCCATATAGGGCTGGCTCAAGATATGCTCCCATTCCAGCGCCCGCCACGCGGCGGCTTCATCGCCGAATCGTCTTGATTCGCGGAACAGGCGACATTGGTCGCGCAGGAGCGGCGCGACGATGGCCCGGGTCAGCGGTTTTTCAGTCGATGTCATCATGCAGGGTCCCCATTTTTGTCCAGGGAAGGCTTTTGCACCCTGTAGTAGATACAGGGTCAAGCCCTCATGTTGCCGTTCGCCGCCTCAATGCGAGATTTCCGATTTACCGACCTGTCCGGCACGAATCCCGCCGCCCGTGCGCGGGCCAGTACAAAAAAGGATAGAAGCAATAGCGTAAGGCCGGAACTAAGATTGAAAGACAATCGTAGCACTATTGTGCTTAACGCCCGGTTGTTCGACGGATATCCTGTTCCTCTAGGCGGTGTAATAAGTATTTCTAAGACGGATACACGCCTTGGTTGTAATCATGAGATAACATTACAGCATCCTTTCGGGGGTTCGAATAGTGCCGCCGAAGTTGATTGAAAATCTTCTACTTTTCATCGCGCTATTTCGATGCTAGGGGCCGGTTCCAATGCGACGGGTAATCCTCCTCTTGCTGACCTTTCTCCTTGCATCCGGAACGGTTGCAGGATCGCTCGCGCATGCGACCGAGGATCGGGCCGAGGCGAGCCTTTTTGTCGCGGCGATCGAAGCGGGCTGCGTGAGTGCGCCGGCTACCGAAAGCGCCGAGCCCGACAAGAAAAAATCGTCGCCCGGCGAAAAGCAGCAGGTGCCTGCCGCCGCTCATGGTTGCCATGGCCACCATTCGGGCGTCCCGGCGGAAACGCTTTCGGCAGCGACCGAAACGCCTGCCCCTGAAGCGCATACGCGCATCCTGACGGCCGCCTTGCCGCCCGTCGCCTACATCGGGACGTTCCGCCCTCCAATCGCCTGACGCTCTAGGTCTGCGCGCGCCCTTCGCGTGCGCTTCTCCCTGGAAACGTCAGGAGTCTCCTTTTCATGAAATCCATAGTTGTCGCCGCGAGTATCGTGGCGCTCGTTGCAGGCGCAAATTCCGCGCCCGCCGCTGCCCAGTCGGCAGCGACGGAGCTGGTGGGACCGCCTTCTTCCGCAGGCGAGGCCGTGCGTACCGGCCCGCTTCCCGCTCGATTGTCCCTCGCCCAGGCGATGGAGGAGGCCGACGCGCGCTCGCCGCGCGTGGTTGCCGCCGAAGCCGAAGTGGAGGCCGCGCGCGGTCGCCAGCGTCAGGCGGGCTATCGCTTCAACCCCATCCTTAACGTCGATGTCGAGAATTTTGCAGGCACTGGCCCCTACTCGGGTCTGAATGGTCTCGAAACGACGGTCTCGGTCAATCAGCGTCTCGATATCGGCGGGCGCCGCCGCGCGCGCATGACGCTCGCCGACGCCGAGTTTCTGGCCGCGCAATATCGGCTTGAGATTGCCCGCGCAGATCTCGCGCTCGAGGTTCGTAACCAGTTCGCGACCGCGCTCGCGGCCCGCGACAGTCTGGCGCTCGCGCGCGAGAATGAAGCGCGCGCTCGCGAACTCGTCCGCGTGGCGCAGGCAATGGTCGACACCGGGAACGAGCCGCCGCTGCGGGCCTTCCGTGCCAACGCGGCGCTGGTCCAGGCAACCGCCGAACTGCGCACCGCCGAGGCCGAGGAACGGACGGCGCGCCGTTCGCTGGCAGCGCTTCTCGGCAGCTCGGTTGCTCCGGCCGAACTGGTCGAAGGCGACCTGTGGGTGATGCCTGCCTCGGTTGACTCGCTGGCCACGCTCGACGTGCGGCTTGCCGAGACCGACCGCCTCATCGCCGAAGCTCGCCTCCAGGGGCAGCACGCCGACGGTCGCCTCGACCCATCGGTTGGCTTCGGGGTGCGGCAGCTTCGCGATACAGGTGATCGCGCGCTCATTGCGAATGTCTCGGTGCCGCTCCCGATCTTCGATCGCAACCGCGGCAACATCTCGGCCGCCAAGTCCGACGTTGCTGCCGCCATCGCGCGGCGGGAGAATGCGGTCGTCAACGCCGAGGCGAAAATCGCCAACGCCCAGGCCGAACTCGACGCCGCCCAAGCTCGCCTCGCGGCGCTTGAGGGCAGCGGCATCGAGCAGGCGCGCGAAGGTGTCCGGCTCGCCGAACTCAGCTACCGCGCCGGCAAGTCATCGCTCGTCGAATATATCGACGCGCAGCAGGCTTATGCGGCAACGCAGGCCGAGCTGATCGCGGCGCGCCAGGCCCGGGCCGAAGCCCGCGCCATCCTCTCGCGCCAGGCCGCCGCCGACGGCGATGCGGATCATCAGCCATGAGCGCGCCGAGCCTTCCAGTGGACGGGGGCGCATTCGCTGCCGTTCTTCCAAGTCAACAGGGGTGCGCCGCCGGTCGGCGCGCGAACCGCATCAACAGCGGAGATAGAATATGATCACCAAGGACAAGCGTCTCCTCGGCACTGTCGCGGGCGCCATGATACTCGCCGCCGTCACGGGCTTCGGCGTTGCACGTTGCACCGCCGACCCGGCCGCCGCACCGGCGGCCGAAGGCGAAAAGGAAGCGGCGAGCGAAGCCCTTCCGAGCAGCCTCGCCATCGCGCCCGATGCGATCAAGGCCGCCGAGATCGGCGTCGAGACGATCGGCGCCGGCGGACTCGGTTCGGAAATCATCTCGCAAGCGACCGTTACCGCCGCACCGAGCGGCGAGGCGATCGTCACCGCCCGCGCGGGCGGTGCGGTCACACGCCTCTTCAAGCGGTTAGGCGATCCGGTCAGCGCCGGCGAGACGATCGCGATCGTGCAGAGCCGCGACGCGGCCCAGATCGCGGCCGAACGGATTGCCGCCGATGCGCGCTCGACCCTTGCGCAGAAGAATCTCCATCGCGAGAAGACGCTGTTCGATCAAAAGGTGTCGGCGCGGGTCGATTACGAGCAGGCGCAAGCCGAAGCGGCGGCCGCCGCAGCGGAGGCGCAACGCGCGCGTGCCGCAGCGAGCGCCGCGCAGGTTACGCGCGATGGCAGCAGCGTAATCGTGGCCAGCCCGATATCAGGGCGGATTACGGCGGAGAACGCCAGTCTGGGCGCCTTCGTCCAGCCCGAAACCGAATTGTTCCGCGTTGCCGATCCCAGCAAGGTGCAGATCGAGGCCGCAGTCGGTCCGGCCGATGCACAGCGGCTCTCGCCCGGAGACCGCGCGATCATCGAACTTCCCGACGGGCGGACGATCGATGCCCGTGTGCGGGCTGTTACCCCCGGACTTTCCGGCGACACGCGATCGGCGACTGCCGTGCTCGATGTGCCCGGAGCGCTGCAGCCGGGCCTTGCAGTCCGGGTGCGTCTGCTTCCGGGCCGCGGCGCCGAAACAGGTGGGCCGGCACGGATCGTGATCGCCGACGAAGCGCTCCAGACGCTCGAAGGGCGCGACGTTGTGTTCGTCCGCACGAAGGACGGCTTCCGCGCGCAGCAGGTCACCGTCGGCCAGCGCAGCGCGGGCCGTGTCGAAATCCTCTCCGGGCTGAAGCCGGGCCAGATCGTCGCGACCAAGAACGCATTCCTGCTCAAGGCCGAACTCGGCAAGGGCGCGGGCGAGGAGGAATAAACCGTGATCGCGAAACTGATGGCGCTATCCGTCCGCGCGCGCTGGGCGGTACTCTTTCTCTTCCTCGTGATAGCCGGGCTCGGCGTATGGCAGCTGACCAAGCTGCCGATCGACGCGGTTCCCGACATCACCAACAAGCAGGTGCAAATCAACACGATCGATCCGCGTCTTTCGCCGGTCGAAATCGAGAAGCTCGTAACCTACCCGATCGAAATCTCGCTCGCCGGCATTCCGGGGCTCGAGACGACACGCTCGATCTCGCGCAACGGATTCAGCCAGGTGACGGCAATCTTCACTGATGAAACCGACCTCTATTTCGCGCGCCAGCAGGTGGGCGAACGGCTTCTCCAGGCGGGCGAGAATCTTCCCGATGGGGCCCAGCCGCAGATCGGTCCCGTGACGACGGGTCTCGGCGAGGTCGTCATGTACACCGTGGGCTACAAGAACCCCGACGGGAAGGGCGCCAAGAAGGTCGCGGGCCAACCCGGCTGGCAGCCGGACGGCAGCTACCTGACCCCCGAGGGCGATATCCTCACCGACGAGATCGCCAAATCGGGCTATCTTCGCACGGTTCAGGACTGGATCGTCAGCCCGCAGCTCAAGTCTGTCGGCGGCGTCGCCGGCGTCGATTCGATCGGCGGCTATGCCAAGACCTTCGTGGTCGAGCCCGATCCGACCCGCCTCACCAGCTACGGTATTTCCTATAGCGAACTTGGCGAAGCCCTGGAACGCGCCAACCTCGCGGTCGGTGCCAACTACTACAATCGGGCAGGCGAAGCCTATCTCGTGCGCGTCGATGCGCGCGTGCGCTCGGTCGACGAAATCCGCAACGCCGTCGTCGCGACGCGCGGCGGCGTGCCCGTCACGGTCGGACAGCTCGCCAATGTGAAAATCGGCGGCGACCTCAGAACCGGTGCGGGCAGCATGAACGGCAAGGAGGCGGTCATCGGCACAGTGCTCATGCTGATCGGGCAGAACAGCCGCACTGTTGCGGAGGATGTATCGGCGAAGATTGCGCAGGTGTCGAAAACCCTGCCGCCCGGCGTCGAAGTGAAGGTGGTGCTCGACCGCGCCAAGCTGGTGAACGCCACCGTCGGGACGGTTGAAAAGAACCTGACCGAAGGCGCGCTGCTCGTGGCGGCCGCGCTCTTCTTCCTGCTCGGCAACTGGCGTGCCGCGATCATCGCGGTGCTCGTTATCCCCTTCTCCTTCCTGATGATGGCGATGGGAATGAACGCCTTCCGGGTTCCGGGCAACCTGATGAGCCTCGGCGCGCTCGACTTCGGTCTGATCGTCGACGGGGCGGTGATCATCATCGAAAACTGCCTCGCCAGACTGGCGCACCGGCAGGAACATGAAGGGAGATTGCTCAACCTTCGCGAGCGCCTCGAGGAGACGATGCGTGCCAGCCAGGAGATGATCAAGCCGACCGTCTTCGGGCAGGCGATCATCCTGCTCGCCTTCGCGCCGCTGCTGATGTTCACGGGCGTCGAGGGCAAGACCTTCTCGCCGATGGCCATCACCATCATGCTCGCGCTCGTCGCCGCCTTCATCCTTGCCATCACGCTGGTCCCGGCGCTCGTCGCGCTGATGATCCGCGGCAAGGTTGCCGAGAAGGAAGTCTGGGCAATCCGCAAGTCGAAGGAGCGCTATCTCCCGCTGCTCGATAAGGCGCTCGCAAAGCCTTGGGCTTTCATCGCCGGCGGCTTTGCCTTCTTCGTCCTTGCCATCCCGGCCTTCGGACTGCTGGGCTCGGAATTCATTCCGCAGCTCGACGAGAAGAATATGGCGCTCGCCTCGACGCGCGTGCCTTCAGTGAGCCTCGAACAGTCATTGGCTATGCAGCGCAACGTCGAGACGGCGATCTCAAGCCTGCCCGAAGTCGAGCTGATGTTCTCGAAAACGGGTACAGCCGAGGTGGCGACCGACCCGATGCCGCCAAACATCTCGGACGGCTTCGTGATCCTGAAACCGCAGGACCAGTGGCCGGCGGACGTCAATTCGAAGGCCGATGTCGTTGAGCGCATCGAGAAGGCCGCCGGGGGCCAGCTCGGCCAGCTTTACGAGGTTAGTCAGCCGATCCAGCTTCGTTTCAACGAACTGATCGCGGGTGTGCGCGGAGACGTCGCCATCAAACTCTACGGGGACGACCTCGACAAGATGTCGCTCGCCGCGAACGAGATGGTGCGCGTGCTCCAGGGCATTCCGGGTGCGGGTAGCGTCAAGGCCGACCAGGTCGGTGGCGCTCCGACGCTCGACGTGAAGCTCGATCGCAATGCGATCGCGCGCTACGGCCTGTCGGTGCAGGAAGTCGCCGACACGGTGTCGGCCGCACTCGGCGGCCGCGAATCCGGCCTGCTTTATGAAGGCGACCGCCGGTTCGACATCACCGTGCGCGTGCCCGATGCCACCCGCGTCAATCTCGACGACATCCGCGCGCTTCCTGTCCTCCTTCCCTCGGAAGGCGGCAATCGCGGGCAGATACCGCTCGCGCAGGTGGCGCAGATCCGGCTGACCGAAGGGCTCAACCAGATCAGCCGCGAGAATGGCAAGCGGCGCGTCGTCGTGCAGGTGAACCTCGAAGGCCGCGACGCGGGGTCCTTCGTGGCAGAAGCGCAGGCGAAGATCGCTAATGTGAAGCTCCCGGCGGGCTACTATCTCGAATGGGGCGGGCAGTTCGAAAGCCTGCAGGCCGCATCGAAGCGGCTCTCCATCGTGGTGCCGCTCTGCTTCGCGGGCATTTTCATCCTGCTCTACATGGCGCTCGGCACCTTCGGCCGCGCAACCGCCGTGTTCCTCGCGGTCCCTCTGGGTCTCGCGGGCGGGGTATTCACGCTGGCGCTTACCGGGATCAACTTCTCCGTGTCTGCGGCGGTGGGCTTCATCTGTCTCGCAGGTGTTGCGGTGCTCAACGGTCTCGTCGTGATGACGGCGATCCGAGAACGGCTCGAGAATGACGTCCCGCTCACGGAGGCAATCCGTGAGGGCATGACCGAGAAGATGCGCGCGGTGATCATGACCGGTTTCGTGCCCGCGATCGGCTTCGTGCCGATGGCGATCGCGACCGGAACCGGCGCCGAAGTGCAGAAGCCGCTCGCGACCACCGTCATCGGCGGCCTCATCGCGGCGACTATCCTGACGCTTCTCGTCCTGCCCGCGATCGCCAAGGTCTTACTCGGGTCGAACTGGCAGCCCGGTTTCATGAAACGCAAATCCGAACCGGCCGGCACGCCGGTCACTGAATAGGAGAGGATCATGCAAAAAGCGTCCAAGCTCTTGCGCGTCTATACCGACGAGTCTGCCTTCTTCGGCGATCAACGTGTCTTCGAGTTCATTGCCGAACTCGCCCGCCAGCAAAAGCTGGCGGGGGTGACCGTCCTCGAAGCGGTCCTCGGTTTCGGACGCTCGGCGCATCTCCATCGCAAGCATGCGCTGGAGAATGACCGGGCGGTCGTGATCGAGATCATCGACGAGGAGCAGCGGCTCCGCGACTTTGCGGCGCAGCTGACCGAAATACCGGACGTCGGGCTAATCACGCTCGAAGCGGTCGACATCCTCGGCGGGAAATCCGCCGCGGAGCCTCCCGATGTCCAGAGCTGACCGGCAAATTGCCGGTTTCCACCGCGGCGCAGGTCCCCGGCCTGCGTCGCGGACCAGCTTGCCGGAGCGAGGGGGCGGCCGATGTTTTCGGTAGGCTCCTCGCTCCGCCTGCCGGTCCCGATCGGGCGGGTATGGCGGCTGATCGTCGACATCGAGCGGTACGGTGACTGGCATCCGACGCTCCGCTTCACCGATCGCCCCGGTGATGAAGAGCGACTGGACTATGTCTACTCCCCGCGCGGGCCGCGAGGCCCCGAGCTGTCGGCCGAGGGCCGGATCACCGGTCTCGACTGGCTCTCGGGTTTTTCATGGCGGACGGGCCTGCGCGGTCTGCTCGTCATCGAGGAAAGCTACCGGCTCGAAAAGCTCGGTCAGGGTGTCGAGGTGACCCACCGGCTCGACTGCCGCGGGTTCTTCTCCTGGCTCGGCTATCCCTTTCTGCGCCGTGCCTGCTCGGTTTTCCTGCGCCGCTCGAACGCAGCGCTCGAAAAGCATTTCCGCCGCACCACCGTCCAGTCCCGCTACGCGCGGCCGAGCGGACGGCGCGCATGATTTTAGTTTCGAAACCTGGCCGTCGGAGGCCCCTCTCATTCGCCCCCCTCACCACGGGCAGGGATCTCCGGCGGTAAGGGAGGTGCGGGAGCCGGGTCGCATCCCGCAGAGGCTCCCGCACCTCATCCTGCCGTGCGTTTAACATGCGCCCCGATCGCAATGCCGATCGCCAAGAGAAAAGGATGGCATCATGAGTGACCAGTTGCGGCTCGATATTCCGCTTCTCCTTCCCGAGGTCGCCGATACCGCCGACCGCTGCGTCGCGCGCCTCACGAGCGAACTCGAAGGACGTGACGGCGTCGACAAGGTCCATGTTGTTCGCTCAAGCGACGGTTCGCCGCCGCAGCTCTGCATTCACTATCGGCCGGACATACTCCCGCTCGAACGGGTGCGCCAGCTGGCGCGCAGCGCCGGCGCCGTACTCACCGGTCGATATCAGCATCTCTTCTGGAACGATCTCGAAGGTGTCGGCCACGCCCGGCGTGCGCGGACGATCGGGCTGCGCCTTCGCGAAATTCCCGGCGTGATCGAGGCCGAAGTCGGCGCGGCGGGGACGTTGCGCGCCGAGTTCGAGCGCTCGGAAACCTCCATCGAGACGATCAGAAAGATACTTTTGGATATGGGCGTTACCCGGAAATCGGCCGCCGTCGCCGCGGCTGTCCCGGCCCAAGAAGGCCACATCCATGGTGACGATGGCCATGATCACGGCCCCGATCATGCCCATGGGCCGGACCATAAACATGGCCACAAGGGATCGGATGATCATGATCATGGTCATGATCATGGCGGAATATTCGGTGAGCGCACCGAGCTGATCTTTGCGCTCCTCTGCGGCCTCGTCCTCGGCATCGGCTTCGCCATCGAGAAATCGGGCGTCGCTCCCGAATGGGTCAGCTTCGGCTTCTATCTCGCGGCCTATGGCTTCGGCTGCTGGTTCACCGTCCGCGAAGCGATCGAAAATCTGAGGCTCAAGCGCTTCGAGATCGACACGCTCATGCTCGTTGCCGCAGCGGGCGCGGCGGCGCTAGGGGCATGGGCCGAAGGCGCGCTGCTGCTCTTCCTCTTCAGCCTTGGTCACGCCCTCGAACATTATGCCATGGGACGAGCCAAGCGCGCTATCGAGGCGCTCGCCGAACTCGCGCCGCAGACCGCGATCGTAAAGAGCGCCGACGGCAGCACGCGCGAAGTGTCGGTCGAACTGCTGCAGATCGGCGACACCGTCGTCGTCAAGCCCAACGAGCGGCTCCCGGCCGACGGATTCGTGACAGTGGGCCGCACCGCGGTCAATCAGGCGCCCGTCACCGGCGAAAGCGTGCCCGTCGACAAGGAACCGGTGGCGGACCGGGTGCTGGCCGCCGCCAAGCCCGATGGGCTCGATGCGAAATATCGTGTCTTTGCGGGCACCATCAACGGCTATGGCGCGATCGAGATCGCGGTCACGCGGCTTGCCGCCGACACCACGCTCGCCAAGGTCGTCAAGATGGTGAGCGAGGCGGAAACGCAGAAGTCGCCGACCCAGCGCTTCACCGACAAGTTCGAGCGCATTTTCGTGCCGAGCGTGCTCGCCCTCGTGTTCGTCCTGCTCTTCGCCTGGGTCGTCGTCGATGAGCCTTTCCGCGACAGCTTCTACCGCGCAATGGCGGTCCTCGTCGCGGCAAGCCCATGCGCGCTCGCGATCGCGACGCCGAGCGCTGTGCTTTCGGGCGTCGCGCGCGCCGCGCGCGGCGGGGTGCTCGTGAAAGGCGGCGGGCCTCTCGAGAATCTGGGATCGCTGACCGCGCTCGCCTTCGACAAGACGGGTACATTGACCGAGGGCAAGCCGCGCATCACCGATGTCGTGCCCGCTACCGGCGTGCCCAAGGAAGAGTTGCTTCGCATCGCCGTCGCGGTCGAGCGGCTCAGCGACCATCCGCTTGCCGCCGCGATCGCGCGCGATGGCGAGGCCATGCTGACCTCGGCGCGCGTGCCGGTGGCGGACGACCTCAACAGCCTCACGGGGCGCGGCGTTACCGCGAAGGTCGAAGGCGAGACTGTCCAGATCGGAAAGGTGGAGATGTTCGGGACCGACGGCATCGCGCCGATCGGCGACGAAGTGGCGACGGCGATTGCCGGCCTTCGCGAACAGGGCCGCACGACGATGGTGGTCCGTATGGGCGACCGCGATCTGGGCGCGATCGGTCTGATGGACACGCCGCGCGAAGCGGCGCGCACGGCGATCGCTAGGCTCCGCGAGCTCGGGATCAGACGTATGATCATGATCTCGGGCGATCACCAGAAGGTCGCCGAGTCGATCGCCGCCGAAGTCGGGATCGACGAGGCCTGGGGCGACCTGATGCCCGATCAGAAGGTCGACGCCATTCGCGATCTCAAGGCCGAGCAGCCGGTGGCCATGGTGGGCGACGGGGTCAATGACGCGCCCGCGATGGCGAGCGCAACCGTCGGCATCGCCATGGGCGCCGCTGGGTCGGACGTCGCCCTCGAAACCGCCGATGTCGCGCTCATGGCCGACGATCTTGCCCATCTGCCCTTCGCCATCGGGCTCAGCCGGCAGACGCGGCGGATCATCCGCCAGAATCTCGTAGTGAGCCTCGGCGTCGTGGTCGTGCTCGTGCCGGCAACCATCCTCGGGCTGGGCATCGGCCCCGCGGTGGCCGCGCATGAGGGCTCGACACTGGTCGTGGTCGCCAACGCGCTACGGCTCCTCGCCTATCGCGACCGCAGCGCGGCCTGAGAGGCCAACGCGGCGGCGAGGCGAGACCGGAAAGGGGAGAGCGGATGAACTTCAAGAATATCTCGGCCTGGTCCATCCGGAACCCGATCCCGCCGCTCGTCATGTTCTTCGGCCTGACGGTCGCGGGGATCGTCTCCTTCCTCATGATGGGGGTCCAAAGCGATCCCGACATCGATTTTCCGGGCGCGATCGTCATCATCGCGCAGCCGGGCGCCGCACCCACCGAACTCGAAACGCAGGTCACCCAGCGCGTCGAAGCGGCGGTGCGCACGATCGAGGGGATCGACGAGCTCAACTCGACCGTCACCGAGGGCCAGTCGCAGACCTTCGTCCAGTTCGCGATCGGGACGCCGATCGACCGGGCGGTCACCGATATCCGCGACAAGATCACCCAGATAAGGAGCAACCTGCCGAACGGCATCCTCGAACCGCAGGTCATCCGCCTGTCGACCTCGGGCAATACGCTGGCTTATTGGTCGGCTTCGGCCACCGACATGACGCTCGAGGAATTGAGCTGGTATGTCGATAATGTCGTCGCCAAGCGGCTGATTGCCGTCCCCGGCATGGGCGACGCCTATCGACGGGGCGGCGTCAGCCGCGAAATCCGCGTCATCCTCAACCCCGAACGCATGCGCGCTTACGGCCTGACTGCCGCCGCGGTGAACACCCAGCTCGTCCAGCTCAACGTCAACGCCGCGGGCGGCCGGATGGAGGTCGCTGGATCGGAACAGGCGGTGCGCATCCTCGGCAATGCCAGTAGCGCGAACGCGCTCGGCGAAACCCTGATCTCGGTCGGCACCAACCGCACCGTGCGCCTCGCGGACATCGCCGAGGTCAAGGACCTCTACGCCGAGCAGCGCTCGGTCTCGAAGCAGGACGGACGGCAGGTGCTGACCTTCGGGTTCGAGCGCGCGAAGGGCGCCTCCGACGTCACCGTCTATGACGCGGCGGTCGAGGAGTTGCGCAAGCTCGAGAAGGAAAACCCCAAGATCAAGTTCACCGAGCTGTTCAGCGATATCGAATATACCAAGGGCCAATATCATTCGGCGATCAACGCGATGGTCGAGGGCGCGATCCTCGCGGTCATCGTCGTCTTCCTGTTCCTGCGCGACTGGCGCGCGACCCTTATCTCGGCGCTCGCAATCCCGCTCTCGGCGGTCCCGACCTTCCTCTTCATGGACCTGATGGGCTTCTCGCTCAACATGATGACCCTGCTCGCGCTCAGCCTTGTCGCCGGCGTCCTCGTCGACGACGCGATCGTCGAGATCGAGAATATCGTCCGCCACATGCGGATGGGCAAATCCGCTTACCAGGCCTCGATCGACGCCGCCGACGAGATTGGCCTGGCCGTGCTCGCGACCACCATGACGATCGTCGCGGTCTTCCTGCCCGTCGGGCTGATGCCGGGGGTCGCCGGACAATATTTCAAGAATTTCGGGCTGACCGTCGTCGCGGCGGTGCTGATGAGCCTCGCGGTCGCGCGCATGATCACGCCGATGCTCGCCGCTTATTTTCTCTCCGCGCAGGGTCCGCAGAAGCATGGCGAAGGCCCGCTGATCGACACCTATATGCGCGTGCTGCGCTGGAGCCTCGATGCCAGGGCCGCCGATGCGGCCCGCGCCCGAGGCGATCGCTGGAAATGGCTCGCCTACATCAAGGATCACCGGCTCTGGGTCGTCGGTATCGGGGTACTCGCGCTCTTCGCGACCATCTTCAGCTTCTCGCTGCTCCCGATGACCTTCCAGCCGTCGATCGATTCCGACACGAGCCGCGTCGCAATCCAGCTCGCTCCGGGTGCAACGCTCGAACAAACCGAGGCAGTGGCCGACGAGGTGACCGATCTCATGAAGCGCGACCCGCTCGTCGAATCCGCCTTGTCGCGGATCGATGTCGGCACGGCGACGGTCTATCTGAAATTGCGCAAGGACCGCGAACTCACCTCGACCGAGTTCGAAAAGGACCGCGCGCCGCGGCTGGCTGCGGTTCCCGATGCGCGCATCAACTTCCAGTCGCAGCATGGCGGCGGTGGCGGCAGCAGCCGCGACATCTCGATCACACTCGGCAGCGACGACCCGAAGAAGCTTGAAGATGTCGGCAACCGGCTGCTTGCCGAAATGGCCAAGGTGAAGGAAATCCGCTCGCCGCGCGTCGAGGGCAATCTTCAGCGCCCCGAGATCGTCATTCGCCCGCGCTTTGCGCTCGCCGCGCAGCTCGGGGTGACGACACAGGCCCTCAGCCAGTCGATCCGCGTCGCGACGCTTGGTGAGATTGACCAGAACAGCGCGAAATTCTCGCTATCCGATCGGCAAATCCCGGTTCGCGTCGCGCTCGCGGAAACCGCGCGCGAGCGGCTCGATACGCTCCGCAATATGCCGGTCCCGACCCGCAACGGCGGAACGGTGCCGCTCTCGGTCGTCGCTGAGATCGGCTTTGGCGCCGGCCCGACCCAGATCAATCGCACCAATCAGGTGCGCCAGCTCACCATCGGGGCCGACCTCGCCCCGGGTCTGGTGACGGGTCAGGCGATGGAAAAAGTCGAGGCGCTGCCCGCGCTCAAGCAGCTTCCCGCCGGCGTCACGCGGCTCGTGCTCGGCAGCGCCAAATGGCAGGCCGAGATGCTGCGTAACTTCGCAATCGCGGTGGTGTCGGGCATCTTCCTCGTGCTCGCCGTTCTGATCCTGCTCTATCGCAAGATCATCCCGCCCTTCGTCAACATGGGTTCGCTGCTGCTCGCCCCGCTCGGCGGTGCGATCGCGTTGCTCTTGACCGGCTATCCGCTGTCGCTCCCCGTCTTCATCGGGGTGCTGATGCTGCTCGGTATCGTCGGCAAGAACAGCATTCTGCTCGTCGATTTTGCGATCGAGGAAATGGCGTCCGGCGTGCCGCGCGACGAGGCGATCGTCGACGCGGGGCACAAGCGCGCGCAGCCGATCCTGATGACCACGGTCGCGATGGTCGCGGGCATGATCCCGACCGCGCTGTCGCTCACCGGCGACGGTGCATGGCGCGCGCCGATGGCGGTCACGGTGATCGGCGGTCTCATCCTTTCGACGATGCTGACGCTGCTGATCGTACCGGCGTCCTTCAGCCTTGCGGCGGGCTTCGAGCGCCGGATGGCCCCGCGCCTGCGCCGCTGGTTCACGACCGGCGGCGCGCACGCCGACCCATCGCCTGCGGGCGTCACCGACATCGGCGCGGGGCAAAGCCCGGCGGCCGATCGATAGAGGAGTGAAGTTGATGGAGTTCGAGCGGGAGCATGACCTCCCCTATAGTCCGGAACAGATATGGGCGGTCCTCGGCGATTTCGAGAACCACCGGATCTGGAATCCCTATGTCCGGATCGAGCGGCTTGCCGAGGACCCGATCGCGATCCGCTATTCGATGCGAATGGATCCCAACAAGCCCAAGTTTCTCGAAGTCTCCGCGACGGTCCTTTCCGCGCGCTCCGGCGAGGAACTGATTCTCGACGTAAAGCCGAGCTTCATCCTCCAGTTCGAGGAGAGCTATATCCTGACCCGGACGCCGGAAGGGACCAAATTCCTCCATCGCTATCGCTGCCGCGGACCTTTTGCCTGGCTCCGGCTTCCCGGCATCCAGACGAGCTTTCAAAGGATGCTCGCATCGATCGACGGCATCCTGCTCAGCTACCTCAAGTCCAAGTACAGCAAGCCGCAATCGCCGCCGCGGCGGCCCAAGTCGAAGTTCAAAGGTGGTCGGCGATGACGAGCTTTCCGATGCTCGCGCCGCACAAATGGCGTCCGCTCGGCGCGGCCTGGGCAATTGCCCTCCTGTCGAGCCTAGCTGTCCTCTTCGTCGGTGAGGTCATGGGCCAGGCGCCGTGCGATCTCTGCTGGTTCCAGCGCGCTTTCATGTTTCCGCTCGCGATCATTCTCGGCATCGCGGCGTTCATGTCGGACCGCGCCGTCGTTCCTTATGGGCTGGCGCTGGCTTTCGGCGGCGGTCTCGTCGCTTTCTATCACAGCCTGCTCTACGTCGGCGTCATTCCGGCCCAGATCGTCCCCTGTACCGGCGGCCCGTCATGCTCGGGAGAGAGCATGGCAATCGGAGGCGTGCCGCTGCCCCTCCTGTCGCTGGCCGCGTTTGCGCTCATCCTTATCCTCTTGCTCAACTTCCAAAGGAGACTGAAATCATGAACAGACGTATCGGTGTCGTTGCCACGCTTGTCCTCTCGGCACTCGCCTTCACCGGCGGCGCGATGCTCTACAGCGGAACCGCCGAGGGCGAACCCACGAAGAAGGTCGTGGCGGGGCCGGTCGACAGCCTCATTCGTCCGCACTCTCCAATCATCGGTCCAAAGAATGCGCCGGTGACCATCGTCGAATTCTTCGACCCCTCGTGCGAGGCCTGCCGCGCCTTCTATCCGACGGTGAAGGGCATCGTCGCCAAATATCCCAAGGATGTGCGTCTCGTGATGCGCTACCTGCCGCTCCATCCCGGCTCGGCCGAGGCGATCGTGATCCTCGAAGCCGCGCGCGTGCAGGGCAAGCTCCAGCCCGTAACGGCGGCGCTGCTCGAGGCGCAGCCCGACTGGCACGACGGCAAGATGGACGGTGCCTGGGCCGCGGCCGAGAAGGCCGGCCTCAATGTCGCGAAGGCGCGCGCGATGCCGACCACCGATGCAATGGCCTGGATGGAGCAGGACATTGCCGACGCGCGTGCGGTCGGCGTCAAGGGCACCCCGACCTTCTTCGTCAATGGCGAGATGCTCGTCCAGCCGAGCCCCGAACAGGTCGAGGCCAAGGTTCAGGCCGCGGTCGCGGCGATGGGGCAATGAGCCGGAGCGGGGTGTCCCTTGACGGGGTAGCGAGCCGCTCCAGCATCTCGTCCTGCCGCAGCACTGGCCCGAGTGATCCACCGGCTCGTGTTCGGGTGCGATATTCACAGTGCGTTCAATGACGAAGGGGGAGTTTGCAGGTTCGTAAAAGGAGAGACAGACATGCGAAAATTTGTGCAGTTCGCGGCGGCGCTGCTCGCATTTGCGATCCCGGGCACCGCAATGGCTCAACATCATGGTGATCGTGGCGGCTGGAGTGGCAGCCATGATGCTCCGCGCGGACATGACCGCGATTACCGGCCCATTCGGCACAGCGCCCCCACTTATGGCCACGACCGGGGCTATCGTTCCTACGATCCCTATTATCGCGGCAACGCTCATCGGTTCGAGCGGCGCGATCAATACGAACGGCGCTACCAGAAGAGGCGACAGCATCATCATCACCGGGGCCGTCACTGGCGAGGCTAGGCGCGGCGAATGCCGTCTCCGCGTCAGGTAGAGCGACCTCTCTGATCGACAACAACCTTGCCTTGGTGCGCAAAGCCAGGGAGGGCATCGTCGGCGACGATAGCAGAGCCGCTTCAAAGGCCGGCGTAAGGCTGCGCCAACAAGCAGGCCGTGCTGACCTTCGAGCCGTTTGCCAGCGCAGGGCCGTTCATACGCGGTCACAGTTTCATGGATATCATTCGGGTAACCGGATTGGAGCCGCATCGCCCGCCGGGGCTACCGCTCACGGATCACGAGTTCGGTCCCGGCATAGCGCTCCGGGCGAACATGCTCGATCCGCTGCGTCCGGCGGCTCGCCCTGTTCATGAAGGTGACTTCGACGGTCACCGGCGTCATGGAGGCGAGGCCGAAGTGGACCGGCTGGGTGCCTTGCGAATTATAGCCTTCGCCGGTCGAGACCAGACGCGTCGCGACGATCTGGCCGGCGGCGTCGTAGAGCCGGACTTCGGCGCCCATGCGAGTGAAACGCCCCGCCTTGTCGAGGACGCGCACGGAAAGGCTGCGGCGGGCGGTTTGCTTGCCCAGATCGTTATGGAAGAGGAAATGGCCGCCGGTCGCGGTGTATCCGCGTGTGACCGAGAGATCGAGCGCGCCGTCGCGGTCATAGTCGATCCACTGGATGCCATGATCGGCGACGTTGAGCGCCGAACCGGCGGGCAGGATGTTCTCAAAGCCCTTGCCTCCGAGGTTGCGATAGAGGCGGTTTGCGGGCTGCTGCGCGCCCGATTTGCCGGTGTAGGCGGTAACGAAGAGGTCGAGCCAACCATCATTGTCGAAATCGCCCCAGGCGGCGCCGACCGCATGATTGTCCTCCGCGAGGCCGAGCTCGGGCGCGACATTCTCGAAGCTGCCGTCGCCCTTGTTGCGGTAGAGGATATTGACGCCGTAGCTCGCGACAAACAGGTCGAGTTCGCCGTCATTGTTATAGTCGCCGACCGCGCAGCCGACGCTGCCGTCTTCGGCCGAACGGCCGGGGCGGTCCATGCCGAGCGCGGGAGCGACGTCGACGAAGCGACTGCCGTCGTTGCGCCACAGTGCGTCGGTTGCGCCCGACTGGTTGGCGAGGAAGAGATCGAGATCGCCATCGCGGTCGTAATCGAACCAGCAGGCACCCACGGTCGGCCGCGCGTCGTCGCCCGCCTGTTCGGCGTCGACGCGCACGAAATGGCCCGCATCCTGGCGAAACAGTGCATTGGGGCCAGCGCGGTCGGCAGTAAAAAGGTCGAGGTCGCCGTCATTGTCGTAATCGACCCAGTTCGATTGCCGCGCCGAGCGTCCGGGAACGACGGGCGTGAGGTCCTGGCGGACGAAGCGGCGGCCGCTCTCATTGCGGAACAGAAGGTTGGCTTCGGTCGCCTTGGTGGCGCCGGCATAGAGATCGAACCAACCATCGCCGTCATAGTCGCCCCATGACAGCCCGCGCATCTCGGCGCCGGAGACGGGCAGGCCCATCGCGGCACCGATGCTGGTGAAATGGCCGCGGTCGTTGCGGTAGAGGCGAATTTCGCCGGTCTTGATCGACACGGCGAGGTCGAGATCGCCATCACGGTCGAAATCTGCCCAGCTGTTGGAGAGCGAGCCGGGAATGGTGAAATCGGCGGTCTGGACGGGCGCGAAGGCGGGAACGGTCGTCCCGGCCGCCCCGCCGCCGGCAATGCCGGTCGAAAGGGCGGCCCAGGACAGGATCCGCATCAGTTCATCGCGCATGATGCGGACTCCTGAGGATGGTGGGGATTAGAAATCGAGCGCGATCCGGCCATAATAGTAGCCGCCATATTGACCGAACGGCCCGGCGCCATAAGGCGCGAGCCCGATGGTGTTGGCGACGGTCGTGCGGTCGGGATAGACGTCGAAAATATTATAGGCGCCCGCGGCGACCCGAAACGTCTCGGTTACGCCGTAGGAGACCTCGAGATCGGTGATCCACTTGGCGCCGAAGCTCTGGTCGTTGACGGGAAGGCCCCCGACGAGATTATCGAGCGACTTGAATTTGTCGTAGCGCGTTTCCTTGACGTTAATCGTGAAGGGACCGGATTCGAAGTTGGCGCCGAGGATCAGCTTGGTCTTGGGAGTCGAGGTGAACCAGCCCTGCGTGCGCCGATCGAACAGGGTGAGGCCTAGGCCTGCGAGCTCGCTCGGGTTGGCTGCGATCTTCCGGATGTCGGTATCATTATAGTTGAAACCGACGCTCGTGCGCAGGCGTCCGGCGCTGCCGACGTCGAACGCATAGGTGCCGACGACATCGACGCCCCGGGTGCGGGTGTCGACGGCGTTGGTGAAGAAGCGCACCGACTGGTCACCCGAGAAGCCGTTGGCGATCAGGATGTTCCGGATCCCCGTTCCCGACAACAGGCCGGTGAGGGTGATGCGGTCGTCGAGATCGATCTGATAGGCATCGACCGAGAGCGAGAGACCCGACGCCGGCGTCAGCGTGAAGCCGAGGCTGTAGTTCTTCGACTTTTCGGGCTTGAGGGGCTGCGCGCCGAGCGCCTGCGCGACCGCCGAGTTCGTTTTCACGATCTTGGTGAGCACCGGGATATAGACGCCGCCGACAAGGTTGATCGACGTCGAGGTCTGCGCGAAGTCCTGCTGCGCCAGCGAGGGCGCGCGGAAGCCGTTGCTGAACGCACCTCGCAGTGCGAGCCAGTCGGTCAGCTCATAGCGTGCGCTCACCTTGCCGCTGAAGACGCTGCCCGAGCTGTCGTCGAAATGCTCGAAGCGCCCCGCCGCGGTGACGAGGAAGCGCGGGCTGACGTCGAGCGCGAGATCGACATAGCCCGCCCAGATGTTGCGGTTCACGTCCGCGGCATCTTCGGGGGTAACGACGATCGCACCCTGCGCCCCGACCTGTGCCGGGCGCCCGGCGAGTGGGCCGGTCGGGTAGAAATAACCCCCGGCACGGTAGCTGTCGACGTCGAGCGGCTTGGTGACGTAATTCTCGTAGCGATATTCGGCACCCATCGAGACCTGAAGCGCCGTCTCGCCGCCGAGCTCGATACGGCGGGTGAGATCGAGGTTGTTGGTCCACTGGTCGAACGCCGAACTGAAGGTCTTGAACTCGGTCGGGCTCGACGGACCGATCGACGCGTTGAGCGTATTTTCGGCGCCATTCTTGGCATAGTTGCGGCCATAAGTGCTGCTGAGATCGATGTTCCAGCCCGCAGTCTCGCCGCGAAGGCCGCCGGTGAATTGGAAGTCGGTTTCCTGCAGCGTGTAGTAAGGCGTGAAGCCGTCGGGATAGATCTGGATGATGTTCTGGTTGCTGTTCGGGCGGCGGCCGGCCTGGCCGACGCGCGCGTCGCGATAGCCGAAGGTGCCATCCGAGTAGAAGGTGACGTTGCCGAGCGGCAGGACGAGCGTTTGCGCGACCTTGACGTCCTTCACGTCGGGGAGGCCACCTTGATAGGTGCGGCGATTGGCGGTGAGCTCGCGCGGATCGGGTACACCGCCGGCGAGCGGGAAATAAAGCGCCCCGGTTACGTCGGTGTTGCGCACGGCGGCGTTGGCCTTCTTGCCTTCGACCGACAGTGTGAACGAACCGCCGTCGCCGAGCGCGAAGCCGTGCGAGACGCTGCCCGAGATGGTCTCTCCGTCGCTGCCGCTGCCGTCTCGGCCATAGCGCTGGCCGGCTTCGAACGTCGCCTTGCCGCCCGAGTCGTTGGTTTTCAGGATGACGTTGATCACGCCCGCGATCGCATCCGAGCCATATTGCGCCGAGGCGCCATCGCGCAGGACTTCGATGCGCTCGATTGCGCTCGACGGGATGAGGTCGAGATCGACCGGGTTGCCGCCCTGCGACGTCGCGCCCGAGTTGAAGTCGATGATCGAGCTGTTGTGACGGCGCTTGCCGTTGACCAGCACGAGGACATGGACGCCCGAAAGGCCGCGAAGGCCCGCGGGGCGCGTCAGGCTGTTGAACGACGAGCTGCCCACGGTCGTCGACTGGAACGACGGCACGAGCTGCGTCAGCGCGTCGCGCAGCTGCATGCCGCCGCCGAGCTTTTCAAGCTCTTCGCCGCCGATCACGTCGATCGGGGTCGGGCTCGAAATGACGGTACGAGCTTGGCCACGGGTGCCGGTGACGATGATTTCGGACTGGGAGGCCGTTTCACCGGCGTCGTCGGCCGGGGCATCCTGCGCGAAGGCAGGCATGGAAATGGCGGCGGCGACGCAGGACGCCCCCACCAGCAGTCTCGTATATTTTTGCATGGTCTTGCTCCTGAATACGGAAAATCGTTCCCCCGGTGAACCTGCGATTTTTTGTTTTCCGCTTGTTCGGCGCTTATCCTGCGGCCCTCAACTTGCGCGGTGGCGCTGCGGTGTCCTGCGAAAGGGTGTCGAGCCCTTGCCGCAAATCCGCGATGAGGTCATCCACCCTTTCGAGCCCGATGTGCAATCTTAGCAAGGGGCCGGGATAGCTGAGCTTGTGGGTCCGGGCCTTGAGCTGCGGGTCGACGGGAATGGCGAGGCTCTCATAGCCGCCCCAGCTGAAACCGAGACCGAAAAGCTTGAGCTGCTCGACCATCGCGGCGACAGCCGTTTCGGGCGCGGGCTGGAGTACCGCGCCGATCAGGCCGCAGATGCCCGTGAAATCGCGCTTCCAGATCGCATGACCCGGATCGCTCTGCAGCGCGGGGCACATCACCGAATGGACTTCGGGCTGCGCCTCGAGCCATTTGGCGACCTGAAGCGCGGCGGCGCCATGCTGCGCGAGACGGGTATGGAGCGTCCGCAGACCGCGGATCGCCATATAAGCGTCGTCGGGCGATACCGCCCAGCCGGTCTCATAGCTCGACGCCGCGAGCAGTTCGGCGGCATGGCCCTTCGTCGCGGCGAGCCCCATGAACACGTCCGAATGGCCGCAGACATATTTGGTGAGCGATTGGATGCTCACGTCGACGCCGTGATCGAGCGGCTTGAAGAGGACGCCGGCCGACCAGGTATTGTCGATCACGGTCATGATCCCGGCTTCCTTCGCCATTGCGGCGATCGCCGGGATGTCCTGCATTTCGAAGCTCAGCGAACCGGGGGATTCGAGAAAGATCACGCGGGTCTTCGGCGTTATCATCGCGCGGATGGCTTCGGCATCGTCGGCGGGATCGAAGTAGCGCGCGGTGACGCCGTAGCGCGCGAGTGTGCCGGCAAGGAAACGCCGGGTCGGATTATAGACGGTGTCGCAGGCGAGAACTTCGTCGCCGGCGGAGAGCAGCGCGAGCAGCGTGCCGGTGATCGCGGTGAGCCCCGAGGGATAGATGAAGGCTTCATCGGCGTTCTCGAGATCGCGCAGGGCATCGCGCAGCGTGCGCTGGGTCGAGAGGCCGACGCGGCCGTAGGTTACCTTGCCGCCGTCGTAGAGCGCCTCACAGCTGGGCAGGAGAACGGTCGAGCCGCGCTGGATCGGCGGACCGGGGGTCCGCTGGAGCGCGTCGCACGGGGTATCGCCGTGGATGAGCCGCGTCTGCTCGTGAACCATACTGCAAAGCGTCATCTATATTTTCTTTCTCAGATGGAATTGGAGAGGAGTTTCTGCCGCTGCGGCGACACGCCGTTGCGATGTGCCGCGACGAGATCGCTGCGGCGGACGACCGAGAGCGCCTTGGCGGCCTTGGTCACATGTTTTTCGATGGCGCTCGTCGAGATGTTGTAGCGGTTCGCGAGGCTCTTCAGGCTCGACCCCTCGACCCGGATCGCGACGAGGATTTCCTGCGTCCGCTCGGGGAGCTGGCTGAGCATGGTCTCGACAGCGCGGACCTCATCCTTGGCGAGCAGGATGCGCAGCGGCGACATCTCGTCGACCGGATGGTCGGGCTCGTCGAGCTGGCAATGGCAGTCGCTGCGGCGCGTCGTCTGGCGGCGGTGGCGGTCGATGAGCGCGGCCTGCGCAGCCTGGAACAGATAGCATTTGGGATGGGCGACCGCGGCGGCATCGGCGCGGCGAATGATGCTGAGGAGAACATCCTGGAGAATGTCGTCGAGGTCGGCGACCGGGACGCGGCGGCGGAGATATTTCCTGAGCAGCGGGAGGTGCGGCCAGAAAGCTTCGACAAGATCGGGCGCGGCGTTGTCGGACGGCAAAGCGGGAGGGGCCGGCGGCTTTTCCGGAGGTGGAGCGATAAGTTCGAACGTCTGCCAGCCATCGCCGGCCGTGACGTTTTCAGTCTCATACTCGGCCCCATAGGCACTGAATGTCATCGTGCGTCCCCTTGTGACGACATTTTATGACATGGATGCCGGGATGAATTCATCACCGACTTTGGCGGGAATTTGACGAATGTTGGGATATTTGAACCGATAATTCGGTATTTGGTCGATCAAATGATCGAAATCCTACATGAACAATGTCGGTCCGGTCGAATCATCTGTCCCGGAGTCGCCTCGGAACTGCAACATTTGGTGAGGGGCCGCAAAACTTCCTCGCGGAATCGCGCTTTGGGCGATGGGGTGTTCGGTTCGTAGCGCGTCAAAGCCAAGGGGCCTCCCGCATCGGGGAGGCAGGAGGAGTGATCGCATGGCGAGAACCTGGCTTATTTTGTCGGCGCTGGTCGCTGGACTGGCGCTGGGCGTGGGATGGACGCGGCTCGGGCTCGCCGGTCTCATCGATGCGGTAACGATTGCGGACAGCATCGGCGGTATCTGGCTCGACGGACTCAGAATGACGATCATCCCGCTCGTCGTCTCGCTCCTGATCACCGGGATCGCAAAGACGGTCGATAGCGCGCGCGGCGATCGCGTCGCGATGCGCTCGGTCGTCACGTTCATTGCGCTGCTATGGATTTCGACCGCGATGGCGGCGCTCCTCATTCCCGCGCTGCTCGGTATCTTCCCGATGCCGGCCGACGCCGCGCGCTCGCTCACGGGGAGCCTTACGACATCGGCCCATGTCGAGGCGCCAACGGTCGGGATTGCCGCCTTCCTCCGCTCGATCGTACCGACCAATCCGTTTGCCGCGGCCGCGAACGACGCGCTTCTTCCGCTCATCCTCTTCACCGCGGTCTTTGCGGTTGCGCTGGCGCGGCTGCCCGCGGTGCAGCGCGAGCCGGTGACCGCATTCTTCGACACGATCGCGAGCGCGGTGCTGCTCATCGTCGGCTGGGTGCTCGCGCTCGCGCCGATCGGCGTGCTCGCGCTGGCCTTCGGGGTTGGCGCGCGCGCCGGCACCTCGGCGATCGGCGCGCTCGCCCATTATGTCGTGATCGTGTCGAGCGCCGGGCTTGCCGCCTGGGCGCTCGCCTATCCGGTCGCGGTATTCGGTGGCCGCGTGCGTCTTCTCACCTTCGCGAAGGCGGTCGCACCCGCGCAGGCGGTCGCGCTCAGCACCCAGTCGTCGCTCGCCTCCTTGCCGCCGATGCTGAAGGCATCGACCGATCTCGGGGTCGACCGCTCGGTGTCGCGCGTATCGCTGCCGGTCGCGGTCGCGATCTTCCGCGTTACGAGCCCGGCGATGAACCTCGCGGTCGCCATCTATGTCGCGCACTGGCTTGGCATATCGCTCGCGCCGTCCACGATCGCGGCGGGCGCCGCGGTGGCAGCGATCACGACGATCGGGTCGGTGAGTCTGCCTGGACAAGTGAGCTTTCTGACCTCGATCGCGCCAATCTGCGTCGCGATGGGTATTCCGATCGAGCCGCTCGCCCTGCTGATCGCGGTCGAGATGATCCCCGATCTCGTGCGGACGGTTGGCAATGTAACCATGGATGTCGCTGCGACGACGGCGATCGCACGGATGGGGCCGGCGTCGGATGCCGTCAGTGAGGGCGCCGATGGATATGGAGGCGGCGAGGATGACGCCTCGCCGCGACCCGCGCCTTCTTTCGTTGGCGCGCAAGACGTTTGAAGGAGGAAAACCATGACCCGCGTTTCACTCGACGATGCCGACGTCCGGATCCTGGGATTTCTTCAGGAGGATGCGACGCTCTCGGTCGCGGCCGTCGCCGCCAAGGCCAATATGTCGCAGAATGCTTGCTGGCGGCGGATCAAGCGGCTCGAGGAAAGCGGGGTGATCTCGCGGCGCGTCACGATCCTCGACGCCAGTGCGCTCGGTCTCGACCTTACGGTCTTCGTGAGCCTGCGCGCTTCCGAGCATAGCGAAGCCTGGCTCGAGATGCTCAACTCGGCGATTCGCGACATTCCGGAGGTCGTCGAATTCTACCGGATGACCGGCGACGTCGATTATCTGCTCAAGCTCAGGGTCGAGAATATGGCCGCCTATGACGCGGTCTACCGGCGCATCATCCGGTCGATCCGGCTCACCGATGTGAGCTCGGCCTTTTCGATGGAAGAAATCAAGTTCACCACCGCGCTGCCGCTCACGGCGCGCCCGTCCTGACCTTCAAGACGGGCGCGGCGCGGGGCGTCAGCGCGTGTAGCGCTTGCCGAGTTCGGTGGCGCGCGAGGTCAGCGGCTGCTCCTTGCCTGCGATGAAGATCGCGGTCGGCTGGGTCAGCGGCTCGAGCGGATCGCCGTCCCAGATCACGATGTCCGCTGCCTTACCCGCTGCGATCGAACCCATCTGGTCGGCGACGCCGAAGATGCGGGCGGGTGCGAGCGTGAGCGCCTCGATGCCGGCGGCATAGGGAAGCCCGCGCGATACGGCGAGGCCGGCATTATAGCGCATCTCACGGACGCGGTGGCCGGCGTCATTGCCGCCGATCGCAATATCGACCCCCGCTGCCTTCAGGATCGACGCGTTCTGGAGCGAGGCACCGAGCATGTCGAAGTTCGCTGGGATGTTCGAGGTCGGATTGATGAGCACGGGGACCTTCGCCGCCGCGATTTCGTCGGCGACGCGCCAGGCTTCCTCGGCGCCGGACAGGATGATCTTGAGCTTGTAGTCGCGCGCGAGCTTCAGCACCTGCTGGATGTCGGCGGCGCGGTGGACGACGACGATCAGCGGCATCGTGCCGGCGAGCACGGGCTTCAGCGCCGCGACGTCGGCCTGCGAGAGCTCGAAGGGATATTCGTCACGCGGTGCCTGGCGTGCGAGGTCGAAAATCTGGCGCAGCTGTACGAATTCCGCGGCGCGCGAGCCGCCGATGCGGGCGGCACCGTCCTCGCCGAGTTCGAGCATCATGCCGATCCCGGGCCGGTGGAGGATAGCCGCGCCCTCGCCGAGCGAGATCAGCGCCGCCTTGCCCGCGAATGGCAGTTCGCGTTCCTTGTCGCTGTCGTCATAGTCGGGCATCACGACCGCATGGGTGACGCCGCCGAGCCGCGCGATAGGTATGAGCGTCGACGCCGGGTTAAGCCCGTACTGGACGTCGAACGAGGCGCTGATCCCCGAATTATGCGTCTTGTTGTCGACCGAACCGTCGACCGAGCTGACCTCGAGTAGGCCGAGCGCGGTGTTCACCGCGATGAGCCCCGGAGTGACCGTCGCGCCCTTGGCGTCGATCGTGCGCACGCCTGACGGGACGGCGACATTTGCGCCGGCGGCAGCGATGCGCCCATCGCGCACGAGGATCGTGCCATTCTGGACCTCGCCGACGGGGCCGGGGGTCAGAAGATGCGCGTTGGTGATCGCGAAGGTCTGCGCTGCGACCGGTGAGGCGGTCGCAGCGAGGGCCAGGGCGATGCCTGTGAAAACTGGGAGCCGTCGTTGCATCTCATTCCTCCCCGACCGGTTGGCCGATTTCAAAATCGCTTCGGTAGCGCGTGGCGGGATCGCTCGTGTCGAGAACGAGCGCGCCGTCGATGAAGACCTTCTCGGCGATGGCGTAGACGCTGAACGGATTCTTGCTCCACAGCACGACGTCGGCCATCTTGCCCGGCTCGAGCGAGCCGGTCTTGTCGGCAATGCCCATGATCTTCGCGGGATTGAGGGTGATCCACTTGATCGCCTCCTCCTGCGGAATGTCGATCCCCGCGCGGCGCCCGGCGGCGATCGCGACCGCACTTTCGACGTTGAGGCGCTGGATCAGTCGCTGCTCGTCCGAATGGATCGCAACGCAGACGCCCGCCTTGCTCAGGATCGCGGCATTTTCCTCGATCGCGTCATAGGCTTCCATCTTGAAGCCCCAGCGCGTCGCCCAGGTCGCGACGCAGACATCGTCGGCGACGAGCAGGTCGGCGATCTTGTAAGCCTCGACCGCATGGTGAAAGGCGCGCGTCTTGTAGCCGAACTCGTGGCCAACATCGAGCATCACCGCCATTTCGTCGGCGCGGTAGCAATGGTTCTGAACGAGGATGTCGCCCTTCAGCACGCCCGCAAGCGTTTCGAGCCCGAGGTCGCGCTTGGGCGCCTCGCCGCCTTCGCCGCGCGCGCGCTTCTTTTCATAGGCATCGACCTTGCGGCCATATTCGGCGGCGTCGATCCAGGCGCGGCGGAAGCCCGCGACTTCGCCCATGCGCGTGGCGGGGGCGCGGCCGCGGCTGCCGTAGCGACCTTTCGGATTCTCGCCGCAAGCCATTTTCAGCGTGTAGGGCGCGCCCGGGAATTTCATCTGCTGGACGGTCACCGCGGGTACATTCTTCACGCTCACGCCGCGGCCGCCGAAGAGGTTGGCCGAACCCGGCAGGATGAGCAGGCTGGTGACCCCGCCGGCGCGGGCCTTGGTAAATACGGGATCCTGCGGCCAGATCGAATGCTCGGCCCAGACATGCGCGGTATAGGGGTCGATATTTTCGTTGCCGTCGGCGTGACCCTGGACGCCGGGCGCCGGGAAGACGCCGAGGTGCGAGTGGGCGTCGATGATGCCGGGGGTGACCCACTTGCCGCGCCCGTCAATGACGCGCGCGCCCGAAGGGACGGCGACATCGGCGCCGACCGCGACGATCTTGCCTGCCGCCATCAGCACGGTGCCATCGTCGATCCGAGTGCCGGTGCCGGTCAGGATCGAGGCGCCGACGATTGCCGTGTCGGCGGCGGGACGCGGTTGGTAGGTGCTCGCGAACGGTGCGGGCGCCGGCGCTGCCGCCGGTTCCGCGGGCGGCGGCGGGGTGCTGGCAGGACGCGCCGGAGAGACGTCGGCGGCGCAGCCCGCGAGAAGGGCGAGCGCGGTGCCGAGAAGCGCGGCTCGCGCGGCGCGGCGGCCGCGAGCCGGGGAGATGGTGTCGAAGAAATGTCGTGTCACGCCGGGATCACCTTGTGCGAAACGATGGGAAGGGCGGTATTCCGGCCGCCGCGTTGGGGGGACGCGGCGGCCGGGCGGGAGGTGCGTCAGAAAGTCTTGCGGACGTTGACGTACCAGTAGCGCGGGATCGGCGAATGAAGCGAACCCATGTAGCCGAAGCCGCTCGAATCAATCGGCGGTTGCGCATTGGTAATGTTGCGAACCCCGACACGCAGTTGGGTTCCATCGGTGAACCCGCCTTTAAGGTCATACTGCACATACAGGCTCGCGGTGGTGTACGCCTTTACGATCAGGTTTTCTCCGCCGATCGAAATGTCGTTGTCGATGACGCTGCCGGTGTAGCTTACAAAGCCGCCGGCCGTGAATTGCCCAAGCTTCCAGGTAAGCGAGGCCGAGCCGCGCCATTTTGGGAAGGCGTCGCGGCGAACCTGATTACCGCCTTCCGGAATGACCGTGTCGATGTTGATGTCGCCCGCCGCGCGCGCATCGAGCAGGACCCGGATGTCAGGGGACACGTCGCGGAAATATTTGAGCAGATAGGCCGCGTTGGCGGACATGGTGAAATCGCCGATTCCCGTGTCGCGAAGCCCGACGTTGAGCCCGAAATCGATCCCGCGCACCGTCTGTGGTTCCAGGTTGCGATACTGGTCGTCGACATATTGCACCCGACCGACCGGTGCGATGCCAGTCCCGGCGAACAATGCGATATCGTCGGCAGTCGGCGCCAGGCGGACCACGGTGGGATCGCTCGACCCCTGAAGGCGGAGGAGATAATCGCTGATGAGCGCGTTGCCTTCGCCGAATACGCCGACGATGCCCTTCTGCTTGACCTGCCAATAGTCCACCGTGAAGGTGGTGCGGAGTCGGCCGGTATTGAAGGCCGGCGGCTGGAGCACAGTACCGATCGTCCAGGTGGTCGAGGTTTCCGGCTTCAGGTCGGGGTTGCCCGCGCGCCGTCCGGTGGTAACAAAACCTTGGGCGCAAGCGTCGAAGCTGGTGATGCGGCCCGCGCGCAAATCGGCCTCGCAGCGGATATAATCGGTCCGCGTATTGCCGCGTGTGATGATCGTTGCCTTGGTCTGCTCGAGGTTCGGCGCGCGGAAGCCTTGCGCCCACGAGCCGCGGATTCGCCAGCCATCGAAGAGGTCCCAAGCGGCGGCCACCTTGGGTTTCGCGATGCTGCCGAAATCCGAATAATGCTCGTAGCGGCCCGCCAGCTGTAGCTCGAGGCTGCGAATGAGCGGAACATTCATTTCGGGCGCGATCAGTGGCACGGCCAGTTCGGAGTAGGCAGCGAAAACCGTGCGCGAGCCCTTGGTGTCGGGGGTCGGGCTGACGCCGAACAAGTCGGATGGCTGGACAATACCGGTGACCGTGTCTGTCCAGGTGATTGTTCCGTCGACGCGCTCGTCGCGGTCGTCGAGATAGGAATCGCGACGCAGCTCAAAGCCAAGCGCCATGCCGACGTTGCCGGCGGGCAACGTCAGAAGATCGGCCTTCGATGCCCGAAAATCCCACTGCGCCAGCGTAGATTTGCCCGCGCGAACAGTCTTGATCGCGATAGCGTCGAGAGCGGCCTGATTGCTAGGTGTCGTGTCGGGACCGGTCGGATTGGTCGCGCTGCCGCCATTGAACGGATTATAGGCATCGGGCGTCGAGAGCGCGAGGCTTTGCTGGAGAAGCGTGGCGCTGATCCCATCCTGAACATCGCGGACCGTTGCTTGCGAATAGAGCGCCGCCGTCTCCCAGTTGAAACCGAGCGCCTCGCCGCGAAGCCCCAGCAATGCCCGGAACTGGCGGTTGGTGACATCGACGACGGTTGGTCCCATGTCCACAAAACGATAGCTTGTGATCGTCACCGGCAGGCCGGCGGCGGGCGCGTCGATCCCCGCGAGGCGGTTCGGGTTTAACGTGCCATTGGCGAAGGTTACGGGGCCAAAGGGGTTCCAGTAGTTGGACGCCGGCACCGTCATCTGGATCGAACCGATCGAGAAGACGCTGTCCTGGATGCTCCGCGTCTTGGCATAATAATAGCCGGCTTCGCCGAAGACGGTCAGATTGTCGCTGAGGTCATAGTGGCCGTTCGCGAACACGTTGACACGATCCAGCCGGGGAATAATCGAAAGCGGATAATTGGCTTGGGCGTCCCACCTTGTGTTGCGATCAGCGCCGGTCGTGGCACGCGTCGCATCATCGATACAGATCCCGCCCCCCAGATCGGCCGAGCAGCCGCCATTTGCTGTCGGCTGGATCGAAAACACCCCGCCCGTGGTCGTGATATTGGTCGTTCCGCGGCGTACGCGAACGCCGGTGGTGAAATTGCCCCACTGGGACAAAGTGCTGGTGTCGTCCAAGCTGTTCGAGCCAGCGAACACTGTCCCCGCGAAATCGTCGAAGAAGCGGTGATCGGATGTCGCGGTATAATCCTGGTCCTGTGAGGACAGCGCCGTGCGGTTGGTGTAGTTGAACAGCAGCGAAATATTGCCGCGATTCTCGGCGAAGTCGGTGCCGAGATAACCTGAGCCGTTGAATTCGCGCAGCCCCGTTCCCTCTGCTCCGCCATATTGGACCGACAAACCGCCGCCGTTCACATTGTCGCGAAGGATGGTGTTGACCACGCCCGCCACGGCGTCGGTGCCATAGAGGGCTGCCGCGCCGTCGCGGAGCACTTCGACGCGCTGGATACCGAAGACCGGGATTGAGTTGCTATTATAGGTGATGACCGGCGCCAGCGACGTGCTCGCCTGGCTGCTTGGGTGCTGCACAAGCCGGCGCCCGTTGAGCAGGACCAGCGTGTTGCCGACTCCCAGTCCGCGCAGATCGATGGACCCGACGTCGCCGCGCGCGAAATTGCTGCTCGTCTGACCATTGCTGCTGTTGAACGACTGGTCGCTCATTTGCGGGATCGACCGCAACAGTTCGTCGCCCGACACCGCAGCGGTCGCCGCAATCTCGTCCTCGCCGACCACGGTTACGGGCAAGGCTTCGGTGATCTTGGTGCCAGCGATGCGACTGCCGGTCACGACGATTTCTTCGCCGCGGGGAGCCGTTTGCGGCTCGGTCGCGGCCTGGGTCTCCGCCGCCTGTTCCTGGGCGGCCGCGTTTTGTGCGGCGATCATTCCGATCAGCGATGCTGCGGCGAGAATATGCTTGCGGTAGTTCGAATATGTGCGGTTCGTCATGCCATGTCCCCTTGTTTCGACCCGATCGGCGCGTCGTCCTCCGTGCGGCGGATGGATTTCTCCCCATCTCGTCTCGCTATGACGCAAGTTATCGACGTATCCCCATCAACATTGGCGCAGAAAATTACAACCTTTTGCACTACAGCGAAATTTTCCAGTTTCTGCCGCCTGGCGCCGTTCAGGCCAGTTCGATCACCGCATCGACCTCGACCGCGAAGTTGAACGGCAGACGGTAAACGCCGATCGCCGAGCGGGCATGTTTTCCGGCTTCGCCGAACACGTCGACGATGAGGTCCGAGCAGCCATTCATTACGGCCGGGATCTCGTAGAATTCGGGACCTGCCTGGACGTAACCGCCGAGCCGGAGAACGCGAGCAACGCGGTCGAGATCGCTGTCGGCGGCCGCCTTGAATTGCGCGATGAGATTGATCGCGCAGAGCCGCGCGGCAATGATGCCGTCGGCGAGGCTGCAGTCGGCGCCGACGGTGCCCTTGATCCCGCCGCTGGCATGGGTCGAGAGCTGGCCCGAGATCTGGACGATATTGCCAGAGCGCGTCGATGATACATAGTTTGCGACGGGCGGGCAGACCTGGGGCAGTTCGATCCCGAGACTGGCGAGACGGCTTTCGATACGTGACATATTCACTCCTTGGCTGTGAGAGAGGGTAGTTGTTCGGCGGGTGCGGGCGTGCCGGCAGCGGCTTCGCTCGCCATGCGGCGACCCTCCCAGCGGTCGATGACCGCGGCGGCGACCGAATTGCCGACGACGTTGGTCGCCGAGCGGCCCATGTCGAGCAGATGGTCGACCGCGAGGATCAGGAGCAGCCCGGCCTCGGGCAGTTTGAAGTAGGCGAGTGTCGCCGAGATCACGACGAGCGACGCACGCGGGACGCCCGCCATGCCTTTCGACGTCACCATGAGCAGGAGCAGCATGGTGATCTGCTGGCCGATGGTCATGTCGATGCCATAGGCCTGCGCGATGAAGAGCACGGCGAAGGTGCAATACATCATCGAGCCGTCGAGATTGAAGCTGTAGCCGAGCGGCAGGACGAAGGAGACGATGCGGCGGTTGACGCCCTGCTTCTCGAGCTCTTCCATCGTCTTCGGATAGGCGGCTTCCGAGCTGGCGGTCGAAAAGGCGAGGAGCACCGGAGTGCGGATGCCGCGGAACAGTCCGAAGGCGCGCGTGCCGATGATCGCGAGCGCGGCGAGGAAAAGCACAAGCCAGAGCGCGCCGAGCGAGAGATAGAAGCCCGAGACGAAGCCCGCATAGGTCACGAGGACGCCGGGGCCCTGCGTCGCGACGGTCGAGGCGAGCGCGGCGAAGATTGCGACCGGGGCGGTCTTCATCACGAAGCCGGTTACCTTGAGCATGATCGCGGCGACCTGCTCGACGAGGGCGAGCACGGCGGGAGCCTTGTCGTCGATGGCGGCCACCGCCGAGCCGACGAGGACCGAGAAGACGACGATCTGGAGGATCTCGTTCTCGGCCATCGCCTGGACGATCGATTGCGGGATGAGGTGGGTGACGAATTGCTTGAGCGAGAAATCGCCGGTCGCGACGACGCCTTCAGCGCCGGTTGTCGGCAGGTCGAGCGCAAGGCTCGCGCCCGGCTGGAGCAGGTGGACCATGACGAGCCCGATCGAGAGCGACACGATCGAGGCCCCGATGAACCAGCCCATCGTCTTCGCGCCGACGCGGCCGATCGCGGCGGCGTCTTCCATATGCGCGATCCCAGCAACGAGGGTCGCGAAGACGAGCGGCGCGATGATCATCTTGATGAGCCGCAGAAAGAGGTCGGTAAGGATCGAGAGATTGTCGGCGATTTCGGCGGCTCTTGCGGCCGGGTAATGCGAATTCACGAACCAGCCCGCCGCAATCCCGGCGACCATGGCGAAGATGAGGATGAAGGCGAAAGCTCTGTTCATGACTGTCCCGTTCCGGCTTCGCCCCGGCCGGGGCGTACAGGAAGCAGAGACGCAAGTGCGGCGCGGTTCCGCAGCAGCAATGCGGTCGACAAGCGCATATTGTTGCGACATGGCGGGCGCGGACCGAACAGGCTGGTGGGGATATCTACCGCCGCTGCGTCAAAGCAGGGCAGGGCGACAATCAGACAATCGAGGAGACGCGCGTGGCCAGTTTTCGGAAGATGATCGTAGCGGGAACGGCGCTCGCCGCCGGCCTTGGCTGGGCGAGCCAGTCGGTACTCGCCGAACCGGGCGGCGAGCTGGTCGCGATCACCGGCGCGACGATCTTCGATGCCACGGGCAAGGATCCCTATCGCGGCACCGTCGTCGTGCGGGATGGCCGGATCGATGCGGTCGGAGCTGACGTCAAGGCTCCCAAGGGCGCGAAGATAGTGCGTGCCGACGGCAAGGCGCTGCTCCCGGGCTTCATCGACGTCCATACGCACTGGTCGCCGTCGGGCTCGCCCGCCGCGCTGCCGCAGATCGCCAACGCTTACCTCTCGAGCGGCGTGACGACCGTGAACGACTTCCACCAGCAGCCCGAAGCCTTCGCGCCGCGCCGCGCCTGGCTCGCCGACATCTACGCGCCGCACGTCAACTTCGTCGCGCGCATGAGCACGCCGGGCGGCCACGGCGCCGACTGGGGTGACACCAATACCACCAAATGGGTCGCGACCGCCGAGAGCGCGCGGCGCGAGGTGCAGGCGCTCCAGCCCTATCGCCCCGACTATATCAAGGCTTTCGCCGACGGCTGGCGCTACGGCCAGCTGCCCGAGGAAACCTCGATGAACGTCGAGACCCTCGCCGCACTCGCCGACGAGGCGCACAAGCATGGCCAGCGCGTGCTCACTCATACGGTGACCGTCGAACGCGGCAAGCTCGCCGCCGACGCCGGCATCGACGTGATCGCGCACAGCATCCAGGACGGCGTGCTCGATGCCGACGCGATCGCCCGGATCAAGAAGGCGGGCACCTTCTACGCCCCGACGCTCGCCATCTATCAGCTGAAGCCCGACGAGATCGGCCCCGGGCGCAAGGACGATGCCGCGACGCGCCTGCGCATTCGCAAATATGGCTTCGCCGAAGAGAATGTCCGCAATCTCCACGCGGCCGGCGTCACGATCGCGGTCGGGACCGACGCGGGGATCGGCGGTGCGAAGCACGGCGTCTCGACGCTCCAGGAAATGGAATTGCTCGTTGCGGCTGGCCTCACGCCGAAGGCGGCGCTGCTCGCGGGCACGTCGAATAGCGCGCTCGCGCTCGGACTTTCGGCCGACCGCGGCACGATCGAGAAGGGCAAGCGCGCCGATCTTGTGCTCATCGACGGCAAGCCGTGGGAAGCGATCGGCGATGTCGAGAAGATCGACCGTGTTTTCGTCGACGGCAAGCTCGTCCATGGCGCCGGGGTGAAGCTGCCCGCGGGCAACCTCGCCACGACGCTCCCGGCGTTGCCCGCCGAGGCGCTGATCGACGATTTCGAACGCGCCGATGGACGGAGCTCGCTCGACACGCTCCGCCTCACCGACATGGATGGCGGCGTCGAGCGTTCCTCGGTGGTCACCAACCGCGTGACCCACGCGGGCGGCGACGGCTCGGCGCTTGCCTTCGCGGTGCAGATGTCGCTCAAGGACAAGCCCGAGGGCGGCATCCTCGTGCCCTTGAGCCGTGGTTCGGTCCGTCCGGTCGATGCGCGCAAGTTCGCAGGCGTCCGGCTCGATATGCGCGGCGCCGGCCGCTATCTCCTCGTCGTCAACACGCTCGCAGGCGAATTCACCGCGCCGATCGAAGCGAAGGAAGGCTGGTCCGAGCTGCGCGTGCCCTTCTCCGCGCTCGTGGCGACGCGCCCCGGCCGCGGCGATGCGCCGTCCTGGCGCGGCGACGATCTCGTGCAGGTCGGTGTCGTCGTCCAGCGCGAGGCGGGCGCAAGTTCATGGGGCGAAATCGACAATCTTCGCTTTTACTGATTCCCGCGCGGCGCCGCTTACCGCGGTCTGCCGCAAAGCGAGCGATCCTTGCTCCATCCGTGTCAGACTCGGTTGGGCAATATAGGAGTGGGGTAAACTCGTTTCGTTGCGTCTCTTTCTATTGAGAGCGGATGCATTTGCTCAGAATCGCGCGTCCGCTGTTCCTGGAAGGAGTATTCGCTGATCATGGAGGAGGACCGGGCTGCATGGACTTTAGCAGCGGATGTCCCGCTCGCGGCTGCACGGCATCAGCTTTTGTCGATAGCGAAAGATACGGCGGCGGTGCGCGGCTTCTTCGATCCCGAGACCTCGACGATCAGCTATTTGGTCCATGATCGGCGCACGAAGCGCGGCGCGGTGATCGACAGTGTGCTAGACTATGACGCAGCTGCCGGGCGTACCTCGACCGCCTCGGCCGAAGCGATCATGGAGTATGTCCGCGCCGAGGGCATCGCGATCGACTGGCTTTTGGAGACCCACGCGCATGCCGATCATCTCTCGGCAGCAGCTTGGATCAAGGAAAGGCTCGGCGGCGCGATCGCGATCGGCGAGCATATCCGGGACGTTCAGGCTGTGTTCGGCGACATCTTCAACGCCGGACCCGAATTTCGCCGTGATGGCTCGGATTTCGATCGTCTCTGGTCCGATGGCGACCGTTTCGCAATTGGCGAACTGCCAGTTACCGTGCTCCATGTTCCCGGTCATACGCCAGCTTGTGTTGCTTATGTGATCGGCGATGTGGTGTTCGTCGGCGACACGATGTTCATGCCCGATTACGGCTCGGCGCGCGCTGATTTTCCGGGCGGCGATGCTGTTTTTCTGTTCCGGTCGCTCCGCCGCATCCTTGAGCTCCCCGGCGATACGCCGCTCTTCATGTGCCACGACTATCTGACCGCGGAGCGGCAGGAGCACCGCTGGCAAACGACCGTCGCCGAGCAGCGTGCCGCAAACGTCCACGCGCGCGATGGTATCTCCGAAGACGAGTTCGTCGCTCGCCGCCGCGCGCGCGATACCGAACTCGCGATGCCTCGGCTGCTGCTGCCTTCGATACAGGTCAATATGCGGGCGGGGCGCTTGCCGCCCGCGGAGGACAATGGCGTCGCCTATCTCAAGATACCGATCGATCGGCTGTGAGCGCCGACACCTTTCCCCGAATGGAGAAACAATGACCATCAGGAGCCTGACCCCAGCACTCAGCGTGTCGCCGCAGATCGACCCGGCCGATGTCGTCGCGCTCGCCGCGTCGGGGTTCCGCTCGATCGTCTGCAATCGCCCCGATGGCGAGGAAGCAGGGCAGCCGACGGCAGCGGCGATCGCCGCTGCTGCAGAGGCGCACGGCCTTCGCTTCGTGCATATTCCCGTCATGTCGGGCGGGATCGATGAAGGCGATGTCGCCAAAATGGCCCGAGCGCTCGCCGACCTCCCGGCGCCGGTTCTGGCCTATTGCCGCTCAGGCGCGCGCTCCGAGCAGCTTGCCGGTATGGCGTCGGCGCGCGGCGCCGATGGTAGTGTCGCGCATTATGATATCATCGTGATCGGTGGCGGCAGCGCGGGGATCGCGACCGCAGCGAGCATCCTGCGCCGCCGTCCCGGGGTGTCGATCGCGATCGTCGAGCCATGCGCGGATCATTATTACCAGCCCGGGTTCACGATGGTCGGCGGCGGCATTTTTGCGGCCGAGGCAACCCGGCGCGACGAAGCGGGGCTGATCCCAGCAGGCGCCGAATGGGTCCGCGGCGCGGCGGCATCCTTCGATCCCGCGAGCGACCGGGTGACGCTGGCCGATGGGCGCGTGCTCGGCTATCGCGCGCTCATCGTCTGTCCGGGGCTCAAGCTCGACTGGGACGCGATCCCAGGGCTCGCCGGAGCGCTCGGCGCGGACGGCGTAACGTCCAACTATCGATACGATCTTGCGCCCTATACCGACCGTCTGGTGCGCCGTTTTCGCGGCGGCCGTGCACTGTTCACCCAGCCGCCGATGCCGATCAAATGCGCGGGCGCCCCGCAGAAGGCGATGTATCTCTCGTGCCACCGCTGGGAGCGTGCCGGGTTGCTCGGGCAGGCCGAGGTGCAATTCCATACGGCGACGCCGTCGCTGTTCGGGGTCGCTGCCTATGTGCCTGCGCTCGAAGCCTATATCGCGCGCTACGCCGTCGATCTGCAGCTAGAATCGCGTCTCGTGTCGATCGACGGGCCGGCAAAAGTCGCGCTCTTCGAGCAGCGTCGCGGCGACGCCGTCCGCCGGGTCGAGGAACGCTTCGACATGATCCATGTCGTCCCGCCGCAGGTCGCCCCCGAATTTATCGCATCGAGCCCGCTCGCGGCGCCCTCCGGCTTCGTCGCGGTCGACGAGGCGACGCTCCGCCATAGTGTGTACGCCAATGTCTTCGCGCTCGGGGATGTCGCTGCAACCACCAACGCCAAGACCGCGGCCGCCGCGCGCAAACAGGCGCCTGTCGTGGCGCTCAACGCGCTCGCCGCGCTCGATGGCGCTCCGCCAGTGGCAGCTTATGACGGTTATGGGAGCTGCCCACTCACGGTCGAAGCAGGGAAGATCGTCCTCGCCGAATTCGGCTATGGCGGGAAATTGCTCCCGACCTTTCCCAAATGGATGATCGAGGGCACGCGGCCGTCGCGCATCTCCTGGCTGCTCAAGGAAAAGATTCTACCGCCGGTCTACTGGCACGGCATGCTGCGCGGCCGCGAGTGGCTCGCGGCGCCGGCGCCGATCGGTTCGGGGGCGTGACGCTCGACACGTTTCAATATCTGCTCGGCGGCCTGTCGGGCGGCATCGTCGGCTTCACCCTCGGCCTTGTCGGCGGTGGCGGCTCGATTCTCGCAGTGCCGCTGATGGTCTATCTCGTCGGGGTCGCGAGCCCGCATGTAGCCATCGGGACGAGCGCGCTCGCGGTTGCCGCCAACGCGGCCTCGGGGCTCGCGCAGCATGCACGCGCCGGGACGGTCAAATGGCGCTGCGGCTTTCTCTATGCGGGGAGCGGCATCGTCGGCGCGCTCGCAGGCTCGACCATCGGCAAGGCGATCGACGGGCAGAAACTGCTCTTCCTCTTCGCGTTGCTGATGCTCGTCGTAGGCGTGCTGATGCTGCGCGGGCGAGACAATCCCGGCATCGAGGGGGCCGCCTGCGATCGCCATAATGCGCCGAAAGTGCTCGGCTATGGTCTCGGCACCGGGGGCTTTTCGGGATTTTTCGGTATCGGCGGCGGGTTCCTGATCGTGCCTGGGCTGATCGCCTCTACGAAGATGCCGATCCTCAACGCGGTCGGCACCAGCCTCGTCGCGGTCACCGCCTTCGGGCTGACCACGGCGCTGAGCTATGCGGTGTCGGGATTGATCGACTGGCCGCTGGCCGCAGTCTTCATCGCCGGGGGACTCGCCGGCGGTATCGCCGGGACACGCGCCGCGCGTCAATTATCGAGCCGGGGGGCGCTGACCGCGATCTTCGTCGGCCTTATCTTCACGGTCGCAGCCTATATGCTCTTCAGGAGCGCGAGCGCTCTTTTCGCGACCGCGGGCGGTTGAGGTTCCTGCCGCCCGCCGCCACCGTCTATTTCATCTTTTCAATCCGCGTGATCGTTCCCGCCTTGCCGTCCCAGTCGAGCTCGAAACTCACCCGGTCTCCGACCGCCAGACCTTCCAGCAGCTTCTGCGGCGCGGCGAAGCCCATCGTCATCGCCGGCCAATCGAGTTCGGCGATCGCGCCATGATCGAGGGTGATCTCCCCGGCCGCGGTGTCGATTGCGGTCACGCTTCCCGTGCCCTTGCCGTGCCTGGTTTCGGCCGACATCGCCATGGCGCCGCCATCCTTGGCGGGCGCGGCTGCGTCTTCGGCCGGTTTCGAGGTTTCGCCTTGCTGGCCGCAAGCGGCAAGTCCTGCGGTAAGCGCGAGGCCCAGCGCGAATGTGACGGATTTCTTCATGTCGTTTCTCCTTCGGGTTGAACGGGATTTGCCGCGCGTCTCCGCATGAGCAGATAGGCGGCGGGAATGATGAACATCGACAAGAGCGGCGCGGTGAGCATGCCGCCGACCATCGGCGCTGCGATCCGGCTCATCACCTCCGAACCCGTCCCGGTCCCGACGAGGATCGGGAACAAGCCGGCGAGGATGACTGCGACGGTCATCGCCTTGGGCCGCACGCGCAGCAGCGCACCGTCACGGACCGCGGCCTTGATGTCGCCGTCGTCGCGGGCGGCGAGCGCCTGTTTGAGATAGATAAGCATCACGACCCCGAACTCGGCGGCGACGCCGGCGAGCGCGATGAACCCGACCGCGCTCGCGACCGACTGGTTATAGCCGAGCAGATAGAGCAGCCACAGGCCGCCGGTGAGCGCGAAGGGCAAGCTTGCCATAATGAGTAAAGCCTCGTCCCAGCGGCGGAAGGTGAGATAAAGCAGGACTAAGATGATCGCGAGCGTGACCGGCACCACGATCTTCATCCGTTCGGTCGCGCGGACGAGGAACTCGAACTGTCCGGTGTAGGAGACGCTCAAGCTGGGGGGCAGCTTGACGTCGCGCGCGATCGCCCGCTGAATGTCCTGCACCAGCCCCTGCAGGTCGCGGCCGCGGCTGTCGACATAGATCCAGGTCACCGGACGTCCATTCTCGCTGCGCAGCATCGGCGGGCCGTCGCTCACCTTCACGCTGGCGACGGTGCCGAGCGTGATTTGCTGGCGCGAAGGCGTCAGGATCGGGAGGCTAGCGAGTTCGCCGATACTGTCGCGCAGCTCGCGCGGATAGCGGACGCTGATCGGGTAGCGCGCGAGCCCCTCGACCGTCTGGCCGATCGTCTCGCCGCCGATCGCGCCGGAGACGATGGACTGCACGTCGGCGACATTGAGGCCGTAGCGCGCCGCCGCGGCGCGATCGATGTCGACGTCGATATAGCGCCCGCCGGTCAGCCGTTCGGCCAGCGCCGAGGCGACGCCGGGCACGGTCTTGACGACCGTTTCGATGCGTTTGGCGGTCTGGTCGATCGCCGCCAGATCCGATCCCGCGACCTTGATACCTACCGGGCTCTTGATCCCGGTCGCGAGCATATCGATGCGGTTGCGGATCGGGGGAATCCAGAAATTGGCGAGCCCCGGAACGCGGACCCGCGCATCGAGTTCCTCGACCAGCTTTTCCTCGGTCATGCCGGGACGCCATTGCTCTTTCGGTTTGAAGCGGATCGTCGTTTCGAACATCTCTAGGGGCGCCGGGTCGGTCGCGGTGTCGGCGCGCCCTGCCTTGCCGAACACGCTCTCGACCTCGGGCACCGTCTTGATCAGCCGGTCGGTCTGCTGGAGCAGGCTCGACGCCCGCGCCGCTGAAATGCCGGGAAGCGCCGAGGGCATGTAGAGCAGGTCGCCTTCGCGCATCTGCGGCATGAACTCGCCGCCGATCTGGGTCATCGGCCACAGGCTGGTGGCGAAGACGAGGCCGGCGATCACGAGCGCCTTTTTGGGGCGGGCCAGCACCCAGTCGAGTGCCGGCCGATAGGCACGGGTCAGCCAGCGATTGATCGGATTGGCCTGTTCGGCGGGAATCCGGCCGCGGATCAGCCAGCCCATGAGTACCGGAACCAGCGTGATCGAGAGTATCGCCGCCGCGGCCATCGCATAGGTTTTGGTGAAGGCGAGCGGCGCGAAGAGCCGCCCTTCCTGGCCCTCGAGCGTGAAGATCGGGATGAAAGAGAAGGTGATGATCAGCAGGCTGAGGAAGAGCGCCGGCCCAACTTCGGCGGCGGCGTCGGTGATCACGCGCCAGCGCTCGGCGGCCTTCAATTCCTTGCCGGGGTGATCGCGCTCCCAATGCTCGAGATGCTTGTGGGCATTTTCGATCATCACCACCGCCGCGTCGACCATCGCGCCGACCGCGATCGCGATGCCGCCCAGCGACAATATATTGGCGTTGAGCCCCTGCAGCCGCATCACGATAAAGGCGATGAGGATGCCGAGCGGCAGCGTCAGGATCGCGACCAGCGCCGAGCGCGCGTGCCAGAGGAAGAGCGCGCAGACGAGGCCGACGATGATGAATTCCTCGACGAGCTTCGACGTCAGATTGTCGACCGCGCGGTCGATCAACCCCGAACGGTCATAGGTGGTGACGATCTCGACCCCGGGCGGCAGGCTGCGCTTGAGCTCGGCGAGCTTGGTGCGGACGCCGTCGATAACCTCGCGGGCATTCTTGCCCTCTCGCATGACGATGACGCCGCCCGCGACCTCACCCTCGCCGTTGAGTTCGGCAATGCCGCGCCTTGTGTCAGGGCCGATCTGGACCGTTGCGACGTCGCCCACCGTAACCGGAATTCCGCCGCTTGCAGTGCGGAGAGGAACCGCGCGAAAGTCGTCGAGCGACTTCAGATAGCCGCTCGCGCGGACGATATATTCGGCTTCGGCGAGTTCGAGGCTGCCGCCGCCGCTTTCCTGGTTGGCGCGCTTGAGGGCGTCTGCCACCTCCGGCGCGGTCACGCCGAAGGCGGCGAGCTTCTGCGGATCGACGATGATCTGATACTGGCGCACCATGCCGCCGATGCTCGCGACCTCGGCGACGCCCGGAACCGATTTGAGTTCGAAGCGCAGGAACCAGTCCTGGAGGCTGCGCAGCTCGGCAAGATCGTGCCGGCCGCTCTTGTCGACGAGTGCATATTCATAGATCCAGCCGACCCCGGTCGCGTCGGGGCCGAGGCTCGCTCGCGCGCCTTCGGGGAGGCGGCTTTGCACCTGGCTCAGATATTCGAGGACGCGGCTGCGCGCCCAATAGGGATCGGTGCCGTCGTCGAATAGCACATAGACGAAGCTGTCGCCGACGAAGCTATAGCCGCGCACCACGCGCGCGCCCGGGACCGAGAGCATCGTTGTCGTGATCGGATAGGTGACCTGATCCTCGACGATCCGCGGTGCCTGGCCCGCATAAGTGGTGCGGATGATGACTTGAACGTCCGAGAGATCAGGCAGGGCATCGACCGGCGTCGTGCGGACTGCAGCGATCCCGAGCAGCGTCAGGATCAGTGCCGCCGCGACGACAAGTCCGCGCGCCGCGACCGAGGCGCGAATGATCTTCGCGATCATTGCGCAGGCTCCAGCGGGCGCACGGTGAGACCGGTCAGGCTCGCTTCGGAATCGAGCAGGAACTGACCCGACGCGACGACCTTCTCGCCGGGTGCGAGCCCCCGCAATATCTCGGTCTTGCCGCCGCCTTCGCGTCCGGCGACCACTTCGGCAGGATGATAGCGACCGTCGCCCTTCTCGAGCATCACGATGCTGCGCGTGCCGGTGCGGATCACCGCTTCGTTCGGCACCAGCAGCGCCGGTTTGGCATCGCCGCCGAGCGCTACCGCCGCGAACATTCCGGGTCGTAGACGCCCGCCGCGATTGGCGAGTTCGATGCGCACCGTCAGAGTCCGACTGTCGGCGGTCGTCGTCGGCAGGATCGCCGCGACCCTGCCGGCGAAGCGCTCGCCGGGAAAGGCGGTAAGGGTCGCCGTCGCCCGCTGGCCGATCTTCACCAGTCCGGCCTGCGCTTCGGGAAGCGCCGCGTTGAGCCATACCGTGCCGAGTCCCGAGATTTCGGCGAGGGTCTGACCCGTGGCGAGCGTGACGCCCGCGCGCGCATTCAGCGTCTGGACGACCCCGCCGATCGGCGCGCGCACCGTCAGCCTACCGCCAGTGCGTCCGGTGCGGTCGACCTCGGCGATCACGCCTTCGGGCATGCCCATCAGCCGCAGTCGCTGCCGGGCGGCTGCGGTGAGGTCAGGTTTTCCGAGCTTTTTGACGCTCAGATATTCGGTCTGGGCGCTGCCCCATTCAGGCAATTGCAGATCGGCGATCGGCGCGCCTGCCCCGATGACGTCGCCGGGCGCGAGGCGATAGACGCGCTCGACGAAACCGCCTGAACGCGCCTGGACGATCGCGACGTCGCGCTGGTTGAAATCGATGCTGCCATTGACGTCGAAGGTCGCTGCGAGGCTCCCCATTTCGGCCGCGACCACTCTTATGCCGAGGCTCTGCCGCGCGGCAGGGTCGACCGACACGCCCGGCGCGGCGCCGCTGCCCTCGTCGGCATATTTGGGCTCGAGCTGCATGTCCATGAAGGGCGACTTGCCGGGCTTGTCGAACTTCTGGTTCGGGAACATCGGATCATAATAATAGAGGATCTTGCGCCCACCGCTTCCGGCCTCGGTTGGCGCGTCGCTATGGCCCCTCTGCCCCAGCCAATAGCCACCGCTGCCCGCGATCAGTACCGCGGCCAATATTCCAGCGCGCCACCGCGCCGCTGATGTTGCATCGGTCATCGACCGGCCTCCCCATAGATAGTGTTGATCCGGATCGCATCGCGCGCGACCTGGGCTTCGCGCGCGAGCGCATCGACTTCGGCCTCGGCGAGCGCGAGGGTCGACAGGAGCGCGGTCCCAAGGTCGAGCTTTCCGGCGGCATAACTGGCAAGATCGAGCTCGGCGCGTTTCTTCGCGAGCGGCACGAGCCGCGTGCGCGCATTGGCGAGCTGCTCATGATGCATGCGGTGATCGGCGAGATCGGCGTCGAGCGCCGCCGCGATGTCGCGCTTCGTGGCCTCGCGGTCGAGCCGCGCGCGCGTCGCCTCGCTGGCGCGCGCGGCGATCTTCGGGTCCTGCCGCTTCTTCGAGAAGAAGGGCAGGTCGATGGTGACGCCGAGCGTTACGAGGTCGCCAAAATTGGGCTCGCGACGTCCATAGGCCGCATTGACGCTCCAGTCGGGGCGCTTGTCGGCGCGCGCAAGGCCCGTTTCGGCGTCGGCCGCCAACGTGCGGGCGTCGAGCGCGCGCAGCCGCGGCAAGGCGTCGATGCCGGCGCGCAGCGTCGCCTCGTCGACCGTCGGCGGCGGCGGGTCGCCCGCCGTGTCGGCGACGGGGTCGCCGGTGAAACGCGCGAGCTGTGCGCGGGCGCGGGCGATCTCGGCGGCGAGCGCGCTGCGGCGGTCGTTGATCGCGGCGCGAAGCTGATCGGGCTCCAGCGCTTGCGCCGGGCGCGCCGCGCCGCTCGCTAGCCGCGCCGTCACCGTTGCTTGCAAATCCCCGAGACCGGCGTCGAGCAGGTCGAGTTCCTTCAGCCGCTTCTTGGCATAGAAGAGATCGACCCAGGCAAGCGCAGTCGCGAGCCGGACGTCCTGCGCGGTAACTGCCTCGTCGGCGCGGGCGATTCCGATGTCGGCCTGCGCGCGCGTCGCGCGCGCGCGTCGCTTGGCGGGGTTCGGGAAATCCTGACTGATGCCGATGACCTGCATCGTGAAATCGTCGCGATTGAACCGCCCCGCGTCGGGACCGGTCACCGGGAAATCCTGAATGGCGAGATTGAGCTTCGGGTCGGGAAGGCGGTCGGCGGCGATCGCCGCCGATTGGGCGGCATCGAGCCCGGCTTCTCGGGCTTGTAATTCGGGCGCTCGCGTTTCCGCCAGCCGAAGCGCATCATCGAGCGATATCGGTTCGGCGTGCAGGGCCGTGGGCAGCGCAAGCACGGCTGCCGCAAAGAAAAGGCGCATGATTTCCCCCTTTTTGGATCGGGCGAGGCCATCCCCGGCGCGTAGGCGCCGGGGATGGAGATATTACGCCGCGGGGTGGGCCATGTGGCCGCCGGTCATTTTTTTCATGCAATCGGCCGGATCGGCCTTCATCATGTCGCAGTCGCAGTTGGCGATCTGGGCGGACTTGTCCTTCACCCAGACGCGGACCCGCGAGGTGGTATTGGACTTGTTCGGTCCCGGCACCTGGCGGGTCTGCCATTCATAATGGCCGCCCGGTGCTTCCTGTGCGAAAACGGGGGCGGCAAGCGTTGCTGCCGCGAGCGCGGCAACGGCAAAAATCGGTTTCATGTCGAATTCCTCGGTTGAATAGCTGGGATATGCGCGCCGAAATGGGCGGCGCATATTGCAATTCAGCCGAGGACTAGGGGTGGGTCAGGTTCGGGACCGAATGTTCTGCCAGCGAGCCGCCGGACAGGAAGCGGATCGAGCAGACCCGGGACATGCGCTTTCGCCTCGATCGGCGTGGCCGGCGATACGACGGCGGGCGGAAGCGCGCAGCCCATCTTCGCGATGCAGTCGAGCGTGAGGCCTTGGCAGGGCCCTTTGTTCTGCGACTTTTCGATGCCCATCATTTCCGCGCATTCGTCGCTCATGGCTGAGGCCGCAATCGCGGTGTCTGCGATAGGTATTGCCGGCGCCGACGCGAACGCGGCTTCCTGGGCCAGAAGGCCCAGCACAGCTCCGAAGAGCAGCAGGAAAGAAAGCCAGCGTTTCACGGTCGAAGCATGTTCCTTGTCAGTCTTGGCGTCAAACTGAAATTGCGGCGCCTGGACCGCCGAGCTGTTCGCGGGTAGCCCCACCGCGGTTACACCCGGGCCAGATAATCCCTATCCCGCCCGCCGCCATCAGGCCTTCGGTTTGCGGGAAGAACTGTGCAGGCTGATGATCCGCCATTTGCCGTCCGTCCATTTGAGCACGCTCGTCGCAACGCCATCGCGTTCGACCGTTTCGCCGCTCGCGAGTATGATCGTGTAGGAATAGGTCTCGGTCGCGATCGCAACCTCGCCTTCGCCCCTCACCGAAACCTTATAGCCCTTGAAGGCGAAGGACTTGAACGCCTTGAGCTCGGGCGCGAGATGATGGTCGCGATAGTGGGCGAAATTCCCTTCGATGCCGCCCGTCTCGAAGATCTGGGCGTCGGGCGCGAACAAGGCTTCGACGCCCGACAGGTCGCGGCTCTCGATCGCCTGCTTATATTGAGCCAGCGTCGCCGTCGCCGCTTGATAATCAGGGGTTGGCGCCGCGTGGGCGGGAACCGCGATGACCAGCGCCAGTCCGATCAGCGCCTGTTTGATACCTCTCATTCCTATTCTCCCTTTCTGTATGCTGGCGGCATCCGTTCGCCGCGATGCTTCGATCAGATTTTCACGAACCGCAGCCGCAGCGAATTGGCGATGACGCTGACCGAGGAAAGCGCCATCGCGGCGGCGGCGATGATCGGCGACAAGAGCAGCCCGAAGACCGGATAGAGCGCGCCCGCCGCGACCGGAATGCCCGCGACATTATAGGCGAAGGCGAAGAAGAGATTCTGGCGGATGTTCGCCATCGTCGCATGGCTGAGATGCCGTGCCCGCACGATGCCCAGCAGATCACCGCGCAGCAGCGTCACACCCGCGCTTTCGATGGCGACATCGGTTCCCGAGCCCATCGCGATGCCGACGTCGGCGGCGGCGAGCGCGGGGGCGTCGTTGACCCCGTCGCCTGCCATGGCGACGATCCGGCTCTCTTCGCGCAGCCGCTGCACGACCGCGCTCTTCTGGTCGGGGAGGACATCGGCCTCGACGTCGTCGATGCCGAGGCGCCGCGCGATCGCCTCGGCGGTGACGCGATTGTCGCCGGTCAGCATGATGACCTTGATTCCGGCTTCGCGCAGCGCAGCGAGCGCGTCGCCCGTCGTCTCCTTGACCGGATCGGCGATGGCGATGACGCCGGCCGCCTTGCCGTTGACCGCGATGTAGATCGCCGTTGCGCCGTCTGTGCGAAGCCGGTCCGCCGCCTCGGCGAGTGCGCCCAGATCGACGTCATATTCTTCGAGAAAGTTCGCATTGCCGAGGACGATCGCCTTGTCGTCGACGACCCCGACGATGCCCTTGCCGACCGGCTGGTCGACTCCCGATGGCTCGACGAGAGCGAGGCCGCGGTCTTCGGCCGCTTTGACGATTGCGGCGGCCATTGGATGTTCGCTGCTGCGCTCGAGGCTCGCGGCAATCCGGAGCAGATCCTGCTCCTCGAAGCCGTCGGCGACTTCGATGGCGACGACCGAGGGTCTGCCTTCGGTCAGCGTCCCGGTCTTATCGACGACGAGCGTGTCGACCTTCTCCATCCGCTCAAGCGCCTCGGCATTTTTGATCAGCACGCCGGCTTCGGCGCCGCGCCCCACGCCGACCATGATTGACATTGGCGTCGCGAGGCCGAGCGCGCAGGGACAGGCGATGATGAGCACCGAGACGGCGGCGATAAGGCCATAGGCCATGGCGGGCGCGGGCCCCAGAAGCGACCAAACAACGAAAGCGACAATGGCGACGACGATGACGCCGGGCACGAACCAGCCCGAAACGGTATCGGCGAGACGCTGGATCGGCGCCCGGCTGCGCTGCGCGTCGGCGACCATCTGTACGATCCGCGCGAGCATCGTGTTGCGCCCGACCTTCTCGCTGCGCATGAGCAGGCCGCCCGTCTGGTTGATCGTTCCGCCGATCAGCGCCGCGCCGGCCGCCTTGGTCACCGGCATCGATTCGCCCGTGACCATCGATTCGTCGACCGTGCCGCGGCCTTCTACGACGATGCCATCGACGGGGACTTTTTCGCCCGGACGGATGCGCAGCATGTCGCCGACCGCGACTTCCTCGAGCGCGACCTCCTCGTCGCTTCCATCGCTGCGGACGCGTCGGGCGAGCTTCGGTGTCAGGTCAAGGAGCGCGCGGATCGCGCCGCTCGTCGTCTCGCGGGCCCTGAGTTCCAGCACCTGCCCGAGTAGCACCAGCACCGTGATGACTGCGGCGGCCTCGAAATAGACCGCGACCGAGCCATCGGCGGCGCGGAAAGCCGCCGGGAAGATTTGCGGGAGAATCGCCGCGATCATGCTGTAGCCCCAGGCAACGCCCGTCCCCATCGCAATGAGGGTGAACATGTTGAGGCTCTTGTTGCGGATCGAGAGCCAGGCGCGCTCGAAGAAGGGCCAGCCCGCCCATAGAACGACGGGGGTCGCGAGCAGCATCTGGATCCAGTTGTTCGTCTGGCGGCCGACATATTGGTGGAGGCCCGTCAGATGGCCGCCCATTTCGAGCGCAACCACCGGGAGTGCGAGAAGGAGCCCGATCCAGAAGCGCCGCCGCATATCGCGATATTCTTCGCTGGGGCCGCCCGATGCTGTCGGCATGACGGGCTCGAGTGCCATGCCGCAGATCGGGCAGCTTCCGGGGCCGGCGCGCTGGATCTCGGGATGCATCGGGCAGGTCCAGATGGCGCCTTCGGGTGCATCGGCTGCGGCCGGCTCGCGTTTTGCGGCATAAAGATCGGGATCGGCCTCGAATTTGGCGAGGCAGCCTGCGCTGCAGAAATAGTGATGCTTGCCGCTATGCGTCGCGATATGAGGTGTGGTGGCCGGATCGACCATCATGCCGCAGACCGGATCAGTCGTGCTCCCGCTGCCTTTTTCTGCGCCCTGATGATCGTGCATCGCCGCCGCTCCCGTATGTGTCGGATGCCCGCCTCGCGGCGGGGCGGTCCAAACGCCACCGGTCGAGTTCGCCGTTGGCGTCGTTCCTGGCGGTTCCAGAATGGAGCCGCTTCTATCGATACGCAAGAAGAGCGGTTATCCCTTGGATTTTCTTTGCCCCGTGCCGTCAGGTCCCGGGCTTTCGGGCCTCGATGATCCCGATCGCACCGGTTGGCGTGCGGAACGTCTCAAGCTCGCGAACATCGCAAAAGCCTGCCTCTCTCATCAGCACCGGGAGCAATCCATCGGCGTTGGGCTGGGTGTCCTGGACGCCGTCGAGCTGCTGGATCGTGAGGCGGAACAACAACCGCATGAGGCGGCTGCGCTGTTCCCCATAGTCGGCAACATAGAGTTTGCCGCCCGGCGCGAGCACCTGCCGGGCCTCGCGTAGCAGACGTGCCTTTTCCTCAAGCCCGACCTGATGAAGGACGAGGCAGATCGCAATCTTGGCAGGCGGGGGCCAGTCATCGATCGCCGAAGCCGCGAAAAAGCCGACTCGAAACTCCGGCGGTGGAACAATCTGCGCGGTCTTCGTTCGGGCAATTCGCGTCGCTGCCTCGTCGGGGTCGAAACCAAGATAGCGGACGTCCCGGCTATGGCGAGCGATCGCCAGCGCAAGATTTCCCGTACCCGAGCCGATATCGAGAATGACGTCACCCTCGCCGAGCGCCATATGGCGAACGAGACGGTCGCGCCACACGCGCTCGCGCGTTGTCACCGCGACGCCGAAATCATAAAAGGGCGTCAGGAAGTGATATCCTGCCGCTGGCGTGTAGGATCTTGCTACGGGTTTCGGGTCGGGCATGGCCGTCTCCTTTCGACGCTTTGGCTTGCCGCCGGATTGCGGCCGCAATCGCCGGTCTCGACGAGACGCTTAAGGGCAAACAGGCGCGGCAGTCTTGAATGTTTCGCCGGGGCGACGCGGTGCGAGGCGCATCCGGCTCAGGGCACGATTTCGAACGCGAAGGCGCTAAGGCCAGCCGAAGGCGTCACGCCTAGCCATTGAGCGCAGCGGCGCGTGAAGTGCGACTGATCGGCGAAGCCTCCCGCCGCCGCGGCGTCGGCAAGACCTCCGCCGCCGACCAGCGCCCGCACGGCGCGTTGAAGCTGGAGCCATTGCAGCAATTTGGCCGGAGGCACGCCGAAGTCGCGGCTGACGATTTCGCGGAGGCGCGAGGGCGAAAGGCAGGCGACGTCGGCCAAGGCGCGCGCGGTCGACAAATCGTCAGGTGCCGCGAGCACTTCGGACAGGCGGGCATCGGCCGGACGCGCCTGGGAGCGGTCGAGATACTCGGACGCCCAGCGCTTCGCATCGGCGCCGCTTGCGATGTCACCTAGTCCGGCTGTCTCTACCGGCGTCAACAGGACAGGCGCCGATCCGGCGGACAGTCGTGCGTCGGCACGAAAAAGCGGGTCGAGATAAAATGATCGCACGAGGGCGCCCGGCGGCCCAAGGCGGTGCCGGACATGCGACGCTATCGCAATGGCGTGTCCGGCGGGAACTATCAGGTCGGCATCACCGGAAATTTCGAGGTCGCGTTCGACGGCGAGGCTGATCTGGTGCGCCACATGGTTATGGGGACGGCTGCTCCCGATGCGCGCGTCAATGAGCGCCCAGCCGGTCCCGAGCATGATCGAGCCCGACCAAGAGGTGGTGCTTGGAGTCAAACCGGATCGGCGGTGACGAAGGGTTCGAGCGTACCGAACCAGGCAACCAGCGCGAGTATGGCGAGCGCGGCCGACGCTTCGATGATCAGGCTTCTGCGCATGGCTGCGATCGCGAGGTCGGCGTCGGCGTCGACATTGTCGTTATCGGTCTCCGGGACGGCGGCCGCGAGCGCCGGGGTCAGCCGCCAGCGGTTCGCCGCCGCGAGCGCCAGCATCAGTCCGAACAGCGCAAGCTTGGCGAGAAGCAATTGTCCATAGGGCGAGCCGAGGGAACGGCCGAGATTCTCGGCGCCGACGATCATCTGGCTGTTGACGAGGCCGGTGGCGGCGATGACGAGGACGCATATCGTACCGACGCGCGAGAATTGATCGAGACTCCGCGACGCAATTTGGAGTCCCCCCGGCCATTCGCGGAGGCGCTGCGGTGAGATCAGCATAAGAAAGGCGCCGATTGCGCCGATCCAGACCGCCGCTGCGATTAGGTGCAATATGTCGCTGGCCCGGTGCAGGGTGCCCGCCGCGCCCTCGGTCGCGCCCGCATGGCCCGACCAGACCAAGGTCGCGACGGCGACCGAGCCGGCAAGGGTGAGTATGGCGGCTGCGATTGTCGGCCGGCGCGTCACCCAGACTGCCGCCGCCAACGCAACGAGCAGCGCGGCGCTCCGGTAGATCCAGGCCATGCCGACCTCGGTTTCGCGAACCAGATCCCAAAAGGGTTGGAACTCCAGGGAGAGGATGCCCACGCCCTGCATCGACGCCGCGAGCACGCCCATTCCGAGGGTGGAGACGAGCAGCCCGATGGTGCAGAGCCACCGTTCTGCGCGCCAGATCGCGGCCATCATCGGCTGCGGTGCAAGGCGTTCGCTCCGTGTCAGCGCAAAAAGCGGGAACGCAGCAAGACCGGCGATGAGCATCAGGTCCGCATAGAGTGCGAACCTGATGCCGATCAGAACGGGGTCCCCCACCGTCTTTTACTTTACGGTGAAGCTGAATTCGCTGCCCATGCGGTGGGTATCGGCGCCCGCCGCCGACCATGTGACCTTGTAGGTTCCGGCTGTCAGCGGCCGCTTGAGCATCAGCATCGCCGACTTGCCCTCTTTGCCCATCATCGACGAGTAAGGCACCTTCATCGGTGCATGATTGGCCATGCCGGGCATGCCGGTCATGACCAGCTCGGTCTTGAGGGTCGAGGCGACGATCTTTTCGTTGAACTGCAGATTGACCGACGTGACCTTCGAAACGGTCGAATTGGCGGCGGGCGTCGAGCTGACGAGCTTGGTGTGCGCGCTTGCCGTGGCCGGCATGAGAAGCAGAGCGAAAGCCGCCGCTGCAGAGGGGAGAAGAGACTTGAACATGAACACCTCCAAATGCGTGTCTGTCCTGCTAATACGCAGGATATCGGCATGGCCCTCAAATATTCCGGAATAATATTCTGGTGTGAGGGGTGAGGCGCTTCGGCGCGTATGTACAATGATGGAAAGGTTTGAAGAGACGATCGATGGATAAGGAGCTTCGCATTTTGAACAGGATCGATCTGCCCGCAGCGCTCGATGCGCTCGATGATCGCATCATGGGCGCATTGGCGATCCGCCGGCGCGAAGCGGTAGCGATGCGCCGCCTGATGGCGCTCGCGGCCTTTGTCTCGCTCGGCGGCGGTGTCTTTGCGGGGAGTGCGATTTCCCAGCCGGCGGTCGCGGCAAGCCCCCTGACCCCATTCGGCCCGCCTAGCGCATTGGTGCCTTCCACCTTGCTGGATGTACAGTAGCGATGCCGTCGCGCCGTCTTCTTCTCTTGGGGCTCATTGCCTTCGCCGCGGCGATTGCCGGCGTGTTCATCGGCCGTCTGGTAGCCGATGCGCCCAAAGCCAGCGAAACCGAACTTCATGCGCTTCTCCACGGCCAACTCGACCTGACCCCGGAGCAGGAAAAGAAACTCGAGCGGATCGAAGCCGACTTCGCCGGTCGCCGCCAGGCGCTCGAACTCGAGATGCGCGCCGCCAATGTCCGGCTCGCGCAGGCGATCGAAGCCGAGCATGGCTATGGACCGCGCGTCACCGAGGCGATCGACGAGACGCATGAGGTGATGGGGACATTGCAGAAGGAAACGCTCCAGCATCTCTTCGCGATGCGCGGGGTTCTCAACCCCGATCAAGCGGAAATGTTCGACAAAAGCGTGGTCAAGGCGCTGACCGCCGATGCGCGGTGAGCGCCGACCTATCGCAATGTAGCGACCAGGATCTGGCGGCCTTTGCGCGCGCGCACCGCGAAGACGCCTATCGCGAGTTGCTGCGCCGTTACAAAACGGGCGTCTACCGGCTCATCGTAAAGCAGATCGGCGATGCCGACGAGGCGATGGATTTGACGCAGGAGACGTTCGTCTCCGGCTTTTCGGCGCTCGATCGCTATGATGGCGAACGCCCCTTCCGCACATGGATCGCCCGTATCGCGCTCAACAAATGTCGCGACTGGGCACGACGGCGAAAGGTGCGCGCCTTTTTCTCCCGCGCGCTCCCGCTCGAAAATGCGCATCACGTAGCAAGCGATGGTCCTGGGCCCGATTCCGCGGCGACCGACAGGCGAGAGCTCGCCAGGGTTCGCGGGGCGATCGATCAGCTGCCGCAGAATTTGCGCGAAGTGTTGCTCCTCCGCGGTGCCGACGAGGTCAGCCAGGCCGAAACAGCGGTCATTTTGCGGGTCAGCGAGAAAACAGTCGAAACGCGCCTCTATCGAGCGCGGACCAGGCTCCGGGAATTGCTCGCGGGAACATCTGCGAGCGCCGAGGGTTGAGGGTTCGACCGCTCGTTCAGGCGGCATCTCCTCATCGTCCGGCATTTTTATTGAGGGGCAGGCGTGCCGCCTGCGTATAGCTTTAGGAACAGTCAGTAACGGTCGGAAAGAATATGCAGATGGAAAGGCGTCGGTTCGTCAGTGGAGCTTTGGGTGGAGGGGCTGCTGCGGCGATGGCCGCATGGTTCCCGGCCTGGGCCCAGCCGGTGTCGTCCGGCATCACCGCGCCGCTTCCGACCGTATCCGGCAATGACATAACGCTGCGCATCGCGCGCCAGACGATGCGCATCGACGGCAAGGTCAGTCGCGCGATCGGGATCAACGGCACCGTGCCCGCGCCGCTCGTCCGGCTGAAGGAGGGACAAAACGCGCGCCTCACCGTCGTCAACGATCTCGACGAGGACAGCTCGATTCACTGGCACGGCCTGATCCTGCCGTTCCAGATGGACGGCGTGCCCGGCGTCAGCTTCCCCGGGATCAAGCCGCGCTCGAAGTTTGTCTATGAATTCCCGGTCGTTCAATCGGGGACCTATTGGTATCACAGCCATTCGGGGCTTCAGGAACAGCTCGGCCATTATGGCCCGATCGTCATCGATCCCGCGGGCGCCGACCCGATCGGCTACGACCGCGAGCATGTCGTCGTCCTGTCCGACCACAGTCAATTGTCGCCCGAGGCGATCTTCCGCAAGCTCAAGGTCAATCCCGGCCATTTCAACATGCAGCGCCAGACGCTGGCGGGCCTGCTTGCCGGCAAGGATCAACCGCTCAAGGAGCGGATCGATTGGGGCAAGATGCGGATGGACCCGACCGACGTCGCCGACGTCAATGGTTCGACCTACACCTTCCTCGTCAACGGCCATGGTCCGCGCGACAACTGGACCGCGCTCTTCAGCCCCGGCGAGCGGGTACGCCTGCGCATCGTCAATGCGTCGGCGATGACGATCTTCAACGTCCGTATCCCGGGCCTCAGGATGACCGTCGTCCAGGCTGATGGGCTCAATGTCGTGCCGACCGAAATCGACGAGTTCCAGATCGCGGTCGCCGAAACCTATGACGTCATCGTGACCCCGGTCGAGGACCGTGCTTATACGCTCGTTGCCGAGGCCAATGACCGCTCGGGCATGGGACGCGCGACGCTCGCACCGCGAGCTGGCATGGTCGCCGAGGTGCCGCCGCTCCGCGAACGGCCGCTCGCGACCATGAAGGACATGGGCATGGGCGACATGTCGGGCGGCGCGATGGCGGGTATGGACCATTCGGGCGGCGATATGGGCGCCATGCCCATGCCGGCGAGCGACCCTTCTTGTCCTCCCGAACATGCCAAGATGGGCCATTGTACGCCAGCGGGGGAAAGCGGCGCGATGGCGGGCATGGATCATGGATCTGGCGGAGGCATGCAGCACAGCATGCGCGACTTCAGTGTCGCGCCGCAGGTCAAGCGCGATCCCAGCGTTCAGACGATCTCGCCGATGCCGATGGATCGCATGGGCGAGCCGGGGCAGGGACTGGAGAATGTCGGGCACAAGGTGCTGACCTACCATGACCTTGTCGCGCTCGAGCGCAACCCCGATACCCGCGCCGCCTCGCGCTCGCTCGACATCCATCTGACCGGCAATATGGAACGCTTCATGTGGTCGTTCGACGGCATCAAGATGTCCGACTATCACGAGCCCATCCCCTTCATCGAGGGAGAGCGCGTGCGGATCAACCTCATCAACGATTCGATGATGAGCCACCCCATCCACCTCCACGGCCATTTTTTCGAACTGGTGACGGGCAAGGGCGACCGGTCGCCGCGCAAGCATACGGTGCTTGTCCAGCCGGGCGGCATCGCGAGCTTCGATTTCACCGCCGACGCGCTCGGCGACTGGGCGTTCCATTGCCACCTTCTCTATCACATGCACGCGGGGATGATGCGCGTCGTCAGCGTCCGTCCGAAGGGAGATGGCGAATGACCCGGGTCGCGCTCCTCCTCGCGGGTATCGCCCCGCTGGTCTTTGCTGTGCCTGCCGCGGCACAGTCGATGGATCATTCGATGCATGGTGCGGCGCCCGCGCCGACACCCGCTCCCTCGCCAACGCCAACGCCAGCGCCGGTAGCGCAGCCCGCGCCCGAAGCGCCGGCCGAAGGATCGATGGAGCAGATGGACCATGGGAACATGCAGGGCATGGACATGGAACCCGAGGCTTCAAGCTGCCCGCCCGAACATGCCGCGATGGGTCATTGTACGCCTGAGGCAGAGGCTCCAGACAAGGGCGCTTCGGACATGGGTGCGATGGATCATGGTGCACCGCAGCCGTCCGATCCCGATTGCCCGCCCGAACATGCCAAAATGGGCCATTGCACCCCGAAGGGCGGATCTGCGGACGCGATGGCCGGAATGGAAGGCATGGCGACCACGAGCAGCGCTAGCGGCACCGATTTGCCGCCGGGCGATGCTACCGCACCTGCGCCTCCCGGCGACTGGTATGCCGATCGCATCTATCCCCAAGCCGAAATGGAGCATTCGCGCCACGACATGATGAAAGAGAATGGTGCGCAGACCATCGCTTTCATCAGCTTCAACCTTGCCGAATATCAGGCGCGCAAAGGCCGCGACGGCTTCCGCTGGGACGGTGAGGCCTGGTATGGTGGCGACATCAACCGGCTGACGCTCAAGAGCGAAGGCGAGGGCGTGTTCGGCGAAGGCATCGAGAGCGCCGAGGTACAGGCGCTCTACAGCCGGGCGATCGGACCCTATTTCAACGCGCAGGCGGGTATCAGGCAGGATCTTGGGCCCGGCCCCGACCGCACCTATGCGACGATCGGCTTCGAGGGGCTCGCCCCCTATTGGTTCGAAGTCGAGGGCGCGCTGTTTCTTTCGAACAAGGGTGACCTGCTCGCCCGGCTCGAAGGCTATTACGACCAGCGCATCACCCAGAAACTGATCCTCCAGCCGATGGCGGAAGTCAATTTTGCGCTGCAGGATGTCCCCGAGACCGGCGTTGGTTCGGGGCTTTCGGATTTCGAGCTCGGGCTTCGCCTGCGTTACGAGGTCGTGAAGGAATTCGCGCCTTATGTCGGCGTCGAATGGGCGCGCAAGGTCGGCGATACCGCGCGTTTTGCCCGCGCCGCGGGCGAGGATGCGAGCGGCGTCAGCTTCGTGATGGGGGTGCGGGCCTGGTTCTAGAAGTTTCGCGGGGTGGCGACACGTCGAGGAGAAATGCCGTGAAACCAGCCTATCGCAGCCTTGCGCTGCAGACGATCGTCAGCGGCGTCATCATGTATCTGGTGATGTTCGTCATGATCGACCGCCTCTCGAGCTTCTACAATAATCTCAACATGCTCTACATGACGCTGATGATGGTCTCGCCGATGGTCGTGCTGATGATCGTCGCAATGCCGGGCATGTTCCCGTCGAAACGTCTCAATACGTTCCTGCTGCTGGGATCGGCAGTTGCCTTCTTCGGGAGCTTCGGGCTCATCCGGACACAGACGACGATCGGCGACACGGCCTTCTTGCGTTCGATGATCCCGCATCACTCGGGCGCGATCCTCATGTGTGAACAGGCTTCTCTCAAAGATGCCGAGATACGCGAACTCTGCCGCGGCATCATCGCGGGGCAGGCGGCCGAAATCGAACAGATGAAATCCATTCTCGCGAGGAAATGACATGAAAAATCTGATGACGCGCCGTCATCTTTTCGGCCTGATTGCGGTCGGATCGGGGATGGCGCTTGCGGCATGCAATTCTGCCTCGGGCCCGGCGGCGACCAGCGATAAGAATGGCGCGGCGCCCGCGCCGGGCGCCGAGACGTCCAGCCCCAAGCGAATGCTCGTTTATCGCGATCCCGAATGCGGCTGCTGCGAAGCTTGGGCGGATATCGCACGCAAGGCCGGTTATGATGTGACTGTCGAGAACCGCGCTGACATGGCCGCCGTAAAGACGCGATATGGTGTGCCTGGCCAGCTGGCGTCGTGCCACACGGCCGTGATCGGCGGCTATGCGATCGAGGGTCATGTGCCGATGCGGCATGTTGCGAGACTCCTCCACGACAAGCCACGCGACATTCGCGGAATCGCCGTGCCCGGCATGCCGCGCGGTTCTCCGGGAATGGAAATGCCGGACGGAAGCGCGGACGCATTCGAAGTGATGGCATTCGGCAGCGACGGCAAGGTTTCTGAATTCCGCGCATGACCTGCCGACACGAAGAGGAGACAGATATGACGAGATTCATTCCCCTAGCGAGCGCCGCCGCGCTGATATTTGCTCTGGCAGGATGCGGCACTGAGCCCGCGCAGCAGAGCGACGTCACACCGGAACAGAGTGAGGTCACTGCCGGTGAGCCGCCCGCAATGGTCGAGACCATGCCCGTAGCGGACGAGCCGCCCGCCGCGTCTGCCCCGGCGGCGCCGACCGAAGAAGCGATGCCTCCGGAGAAATCCCGCCCCAAGCAAGAACCCGCCGCGAAGGCCGCTGTGCCGCCGCGGGCAAAGGCCGCGCCGGAAGCGCCGAAACCTGTCGAACCCGAACCCGATCCTCATGCCGGGCACGATATGGACAAAAAATAAGGAGCATGTGCCGACGCGGCATGTCGCCCGGGCGGTCGAGGACAAGCTGCGCGAAGTGTCCGGCATCGCCGCGCCCGGCATGCCGCGCGGTCGGGCGCTGCTCGATGCCGCAGCGAGAGATATAACCATATGGAATAACCATCTCGTTTATAGCGATGAGTGGTGATTATTTCTGGTCATGCCAAGGCCGCGAAGATAGCTCGGTGGCGAAGCCGAGAGCTTTCGCAAATGGGAGGGGACCATGAGAAAATTGCTTCGCACGAGTGGCTCGATTATCGCCGTCCTGGCAGGCATGTCGGCCGCCGCCGCCTTCGCGCAGGATAACGCCAAAGAGGCGCCGGGGCCAGGCGCGTCGCAGGGCGAAATCGTCGTGACGGGTACGCGGCGGAACGATCTCAAGGCGGCCGATTCCGCTCAGCCGATCGACATCATCACCGGTGCCGAACTGCTCGAAAAGGGCACGGCCGACATGAATGATCTCCTGCGCACCGAGGTCCCGTCGCTCAATGTCCAGCGCCTCGTCAGCAACGACGGCGCCGTTTTTACCCGGCCTTTCTCGCTGCGCGGCCTGCCGCCGGACCAGACGCTGGTGCTCGTGAATGGCAAGCGGCGCCATCGCGGCGCGACGGTCCAGTTCACCAATGTTCCCTATATCCGGGGATCGCAGGGACCCGATCTTTCGGCGATCCCGTCGATCGCGATCGGCCAGCTCGAGGTTCTGCGTGACGGCGCGTCGGCGCTCTATGGATCGGATGCGATCGCCGGCGTCCTCAATTTCGGTCTGCGCCGCGACCGCGAAGGCGGATTGCTGATCGCCCGCTATGGCCAATTCTATAAGGGCGACGGCGAGGATTTCCTCGTCCAGGGCAATGTCGGGCTTCCCTTCACCGACGCCGGTTTCGTCAACATCAGCGGCGAATATGTGAACGCCAGCACGACGTCGCGCGGCATTCAGCGTCCCGACGCGCAGGCGCTCATCGATGCCGGCGTTCAGGATGTCCCGGTCCCGGCGCAGCGCTGGGGAAATCCCGAATCCGAGGCGGCGCGCATCTTCGTCAATGCCGGCATCGAACTGTCGGACGAGATGGAATTCTACACCTTCGGCAACTATAGCTGGAGCCGCGGCACGACGGCCTTCTTTTACCGCAACCCCGATGCCAGCTTCATTTCCACCTCGATTCCGCTCACCAATACGCCCGGAGGACAGCGGTTCAGCTTCCGCCAGCTCTTTCCCGGCGGTTTCACCCCGGATTTCGGTGCCACGGTGACCGATGCGGCGCTGGCGGCCGGCCTCAAGGGCGAATTCTCCTCGGGCCTGACCTATGACCTCAGCGCTTCCTATGGTCAGAACCATGCTTCCTACCGGATCGAAAATACGGTCAATCCGTCGCTTGGCCTCGCGTCGCCGACCTCCTTCAAGCCGGGGCAGCTCGAGCAGCGCGAACTCGCTTTCAATCTCGATCTCACTTACCCCATCGCGATCGGCACCTCCGATCCGCTGACGCTTGCAGGCGGTCTCGAGTATCGGCGCGAGACATATGAGATCACGGCCGGCGACATCGCATCATGGCAGGTTGGTCCTTTCGCGTCGGTCATCGATCCCGATACCGGAAACCGCGTCGGACTGCCGGTCGGCTCGAACGGCTTCCCGGGCTTCAGTCCCATCCAGGCGGGCGAGTTCGCGCGCAGCAACTGGGCCGCCTATACGTCGCTCGAAGGCAATCTCACCGACGCGCTCCAGTTCGGCCTTGCCGGCCGCTACGAGAATTACTCGGACTTCGGCTCGAAATTCACCTGGAAGATCAACGGGCGATATGATTTCTCGGACGTCTTCGCGGTGCGCGGATCGGTCAACACCGGCTTTCGGGCGCCGACGCCGGGCCAGTCGAACGCCTCGCAGGTCCAGACCAACATCGACTCGATAACCGGGGCGCCGCTGACCGCAGGCATTATCGCGCCCAACAATCCGGTGGCGCAATTCTTCGGCGCGACGCCGCTTCGGCCCGAGAATTCGTTCAACGTCGCCGGCGGCATCGTGGTGAAGCCCTCCAATCGCATCACCTTCACGCTCGACTATTTCAACATCAAGGTCGAAGACCGGATCGCCGTATCGGGCAATTTCAATCTCACCCCGGCGCAGCGTGCGCAGCTCGCGGCGCTTGGCATTCCCGGTGGGGATTCCTTCCAGCAGGTGAGCTTCTTCACCAATTCCTTCGACAGCCGCACCCAGGGCGTCGATGCGGTGCTCACCGTGGGCTTCGACCTCGGCGACGGCAAGGCCACGCTCGGCCTCAACGGCAACTATACCAAAACCGATGTCATCAAGGCCTCGCCGGTGATCACTGCGGACCGCGAGCGGCTGCTCGAACTCGAGGGCTTCGTTCCGAAGTGGAAGGGCAATGCGTCCTTCACTTATGCGGGCGAGCGCTTCGGCTTCGTCGCGCGCGCGAACTATTATGGCAAATGGACCGACTATGGCGCCGCACCGGCTGCCGACCAGACGGGCGGCGCCGAACTGCTGGTCGATCTCGAGCTGTCCTACAAGGTTAGCGACATGCTCAAGCTCGCAGTCGGCGGCGAGAATATCTTCGACAATTACCCCGACGTCGAGGCGCGGCAATCCCAGATCAACAACGGGATCCGATATCTCCGCTTCGCGCCGACGGGGTTCAACGGGGGCTTCTGGTACGTCCGCGCGACCGCCTCCTTCTGATCGGTGGCCGTGAGGGCCGTGCGGCGTCTTGTGTCTTCAGCTGGCGTCGGAGCCGAACATCGCGTCGCGGTGGGATTCGAGCACCGCGATAAAGGCCGCAGCGACTTGGGACATCGGCCTCAACTTCGGCGTGAAGAGCATATATTCGAAATGGACCTCCGGCGCGAAATCACGGACCGTAAGGCCCCGCTCGGCATAATCCGCTGCGGTCACGGGGTTGAGAATCGAACATCCGACCCCCTGCATGACAAGCGCGCAGATGGTCATCGCATATTGGGTTTCGATGACCATCTCGCGGTGGACGCCCGCGTCCTCGAAAATGCGGTCGATGCGGTGACGCACGCCGTCCTCGAGCGCGAGCGAAATGAAGGGCTCGCCCTCGAGATCGGCCGGCCGGATGACGTCCTTGACGGCCAAGCGGTGGCCGGCAGGGAGAACGCAGGCGCCGGGGCAGCGCAGGAAGCGCTCCATCCTTATGCCGGGCAATTCGCGCGCCGGCGTCGCGAGCCCGATGTCGAACTGCTGGTTCGCCATCCATTGCCGCACCGTCGAGGAACTGCGGGTCTGGAGCTGAACGGTGACGCCGGGATGTGTCTCGCGAAAGGCCGCGATCACACGCGGCAGGAAACTGACCGCGAGCGCCGGAAGGGCGGCGATCCGGAGCGTGCCGGTCGCCATGTTGCGGATGTCTTCCGCTACCCGCTTCAGGGCCGCAATGCCCGAGAAGCTCCGCTCGACTTCGTAGAAAAAGGCGTCGGCTTCGGGCGTCACGGTGAGCGCGCTGCCGCGCGAACGCAGGAAGAGCTGAAAGCCCAGCTGATGCTCGAGCTCGGCAAGCATCTTGCTCACCGCGGGTTGCGACAGGTTGAGCGACTGCGCGGCCTGGGTGACCGATCCCGAGAGCATCACGGCCCTGAAGGCTTCGAGGTGACGCAGGTTCATCGGACATCGCTCCCTATAGCTATTTCTTATGGCGCTAGCATTGAAAGCCTCGTTTATGAATAGGTCGCACGCATCGCGCCGCTGGTTACCGGCGCTGCTCGCCGCAGGCGCCCTGTTACTCGGCGGCTGCGGCCGCGAGCCCGCCGGCACCGGTGGGCATGAAATCGCCGCGGCGAAGGGATCGACGCTTGCGCGGATTCGCGCGCGCGGAACGCTCAATTGCGCAATTCATACGGGGCAGCTCGGCATGTCCTATCTCGACAAACGCGGACGCTGGCAGGGCTTCTTCGTCGATTACTGCCGGGCGCTCGCCGCTGCGGTCCTCGGCGATGCCCGCAAGGTCCGGTTCATGCCGGTCGCCTCGAACAAGCGCTTCACGATCGTGCAGACGGGCGAGGCCGACGTCCTGTCGCGGACGACGACATGGACGCTGACGCGCGACACCGACCTCGGGGTGAATTTCGTCGGCACCATGTATTATGACGGGCAGAGCTTCCTGGTGCCCCGGCGATCGGGTGTGCGGCTTCCGACGGATCTCGATGGCGCATCGATCTGCATCACCAAGGGGACGACCTCCGAACTCAACACCGCCGAATATTTCGAGCGCAAGGGGCTGCGTTTCCAGTCCGTCGTGTTCGAGAATCCCGAGGAAGCCAAGCTCGCCTTCTTTGCCGGGCGGTGCGACGCAATGACCACCGATGCCTTCACGCTGACGGTGATCCGCCTGGCCGACACCGCGCATCCCGACGATTATGTGGTGCTGCCCGAGCGGCTCACCAAAGAACCGGTCGGCCCAGTCGTGCGCAGCGACGACGAGCAATGGTACGAGATCAACAAATGGGTGCTGAACGCGCTCTTCGCTGCCGAGGAAATGGGGGTCACCCGCGCGAATGCCGCGCGCATGCGGATGGCCTCGCGCGACCCTGAAGTGCGCAAGATGCTCGGCGGCTTGCCCGGATTCGGCAAGTCGCTCGGCCTTGACGATGACTGGGCGTACCGGGCAATCGAGGCGACCGGCAATTATGGCGAAATCTTCGACCGGCACATTACGCCGCTCGGCGTCGAACGCGGACAGAATAAGCTCTATCGGGACGGCGGGCTGATCTACCCGTTGCCGATGCGATGACTCATAAACACAGGCGGCTTGCCATCGCTGCGTTACCCTGGCTGCTGATCGCGGGCGGGCTTGTGGTCGCCTACGGCCTGTTTGCGACATTGGCGGACAATCTCGCGGACCGAAACATCCGGACGGGGTTCGGTTTCCTGTTCGACCGGGCGGGTTTCGCGATTGGCGAAACGCTGATTGCTTACGCGCCGGGCGATTCCTATGCCGCGGCGCTGGCGGTGGGTCTTCTCAACACGCTCCTGATATCGGCGCTCGGCATCATCTTCTCGACCTTGCTCGGCCTCGCGGTCTGCATGGCGCGCCTGTCGTCCAACTGGCTGCTTGCGAGGCTCTCCGGCCTTTATATCGAGCTGGTTCGCAATATTCCGCTGCTGCTCCAGATGTTCGTCTGGTACGCCGCGCTGCTGTTCGGTCTGCCCGGACCCGGCCCGGGCGCCGTCGGACCGTTCGACCTCGATAATCGGGGATTGCACCTCCCCGCGCTCTCCTTGGCCGATCCGGGACGGCCGGTCTTTCTCATCGCGATCGTCGCCTGTGCGATCCTGCTGGGTGCCGTGCGTCGAGGAGCCGTTCGCACGCGCACTGCGCTGGCCTTCGCCGGCATCTCCCTGGTGCCGCTCTTGCTGTGGGGCGGGATCGATCTGCCGCGGGCGGGGCGCTTCGGAACCGTCGGCGGATTGTCGCTCTCCACGGAGTTTCTGACGCTGGTCGCCAGCCTTTCGGTCTATGCCTCGGCCTATCTGGCCGAGATATTCCGCGGCGCGATCCTCGCCGTTCCCGCAGGGCAGAGCGAGGCCGCCAAAGCGCTCGGCCTGTCGCCCGCGCAAACAATGGGACGGATCGTGATGCCGCAAGCGCTGCGCATCGCCATACCGCCGATGACGAGCTGGCATCTCAACACGATCAAGAACAGCTCCCTGGGGGTCGCGATCGGATATCCCGAATTTGTCTCGGTGGTCGATACCGTCATCAGTCAGACAGGGCAGGCGATCGAGGGCGTCGGCCTGATCGTCGCGACCTTCCTGCTGCTTTCGCTATCCTTGTCGTTCGTCACCGGCCTCTATGCCCGCCAGTTGGGCTGGAGCGTCGCCGGGCAGCCCGGCCGGAGCATCCAGTCGGCGCCCCTCGAACCCTTTCCGCTGCGCTCGGCGACCGCCTGGCCGTCGTGGATACGGCGCAATCTGTTCAGAGGAGGACGCCAGTCGATACTCACCATCGCGATCCTCGCCATGACCGCGGCTTTCGCCGGCAAGGGGCTCTCGTGGCTGCTGTTCGACGCGACCTTCGCCGGGGGCGCGGCCGATTGCCGTTTGGCCAGCGGTGCTTGCTGGCCATTCCTCCGCGAAAATGCGCGGCTGATATTGTTTGGCACCTATCCCGAAGCCGAGCAGTGGCGGTCCGCAGCAGCGGCGGCCGCGCTGCTTTCATGCCTTGCCTTCTCCTTCGTCCCGCGATTCTGGCGCAGCCGCCTCGGGCTTGTCTGGCTCGGCGCAATCGCCGTGGCGGTACTTCTGCTACGAGGAGGATTCGCGGGCCTTTCCTATGTCCCGATGGAGAAGTGGAGCGGCCTGCCGGTCACATTGCTGCTCGCGAGCCTTGCGGTGGTCGGCGCTTTTCCATTGGCTATACTCCTCGCGTTCGGCCGCAGGTCGGCGCGGCGCGGCATTCGCTGGCCGAGCGTCGCCTTCATCGAGCTGGTTCGCGGAACGCCGCTGATCGGAGTGCTCTTCCTCGCTGCGGTCCTGTTCCCGCTGTTCGTGCCCTCCTATCTCTCGATCGACAGCCTGCCGCGCGTCCAGCTCGCGCTCATATTCTTCACTGCCGCCTATATGGCCGAGGTCATCCGGGGCGGCCTGCTGGCGGTTCCCGTCGGGCAAGCCGAGGCCGCGCATGCTCTTGGCCTCACCAAATGGCAGGCGCGGCGCCATATCCTGTTGCCGCAGGCGCTGAAAGTCAGCGTGCCGGGGCTGGTCAACACTTCGATCAGCGAGGTCAAGAACACGACGCTCGTCCTCATCGTCGGCGTCTTCGATTTGTTGCAGACGACCCGCCTCTCCTACGTCGAGGCGCAATGGCGACCCTATTTCGCCGAAGCCTATCTTTTTACCGGGACAATCTTTTTCCTCCTCTGTTTCTCCCTGTCCCGGCTCAGCATGAAGATCGAACGGAAACTAAACTATGCAGGATAATCACGACAGAAAATGGCCCGGGGAGCCGGCAAGCCCGAAAGGGCGCGCCTGGCAGGATCCGACGCGTGCCGTGCACGGCGGTCCCCGTCCGTGCGATCAGCGGGGCCTCATCAATCCGCCCGTCGATCGAGCCTCCACCATTATCTACGATAGTGTCGAAGCCTATATGGACCGGCACCAGGGTCTCTACGATGAGGTCATCTATGGCCTGTACGGAACGCGAACGACCTTTGCGCTCGCCGAGGCTGTCAGCGAACTTGAAGGCGGCTGCAACACCGTCATCACCTCGTCCGGAACCAGCGCAATCGCGCTAGCCCTCACGGCTTTCGTGGCCGGGGGCGACCATCTGCTCGTCGCGGACTGCGTCTATGGGCCGACCCGCAAGTTTCTGACCGACGTTCTCGCGCGTTTCGGGGTCGAGGTGGAATATTTCCGGCCCGATATCGGAGCGGAGATTGCCGGGCTGTGCCGCAGCAACACCCGGCTCATCTATATGGAGACCCCGGGCTCGCAGACATTCGATATGATCGACGTCCCCGCGATCACGGCGATTGCACGCAGCCGGGGCATATTGACCGCTCTCGACAACACCTGGGCGACGCCGCTCTTCTTCAAGCCCTTGGCCCATGGGGTCGACATCTCGCTTGCTTCGGCAACCAAATATCTCTCGGGGCACTCCGACTGTCTGCTCGGCACGATGACGGCGGCCAGCGATGCCGTCTACCGCCAGCTCAAGGACGCGGCGGCGCGCTGGGGCAACTGCGCGAGTCCCGACAATTGTTATCTGGTCCACCGGGGCATCAGGACGCTCGATGCGCGCCTTGAACGCCACCAGCGCACCGCGGCGACGCTGATCGAATGGTTCGCCCAGCAACCCGAAGTGGTTGCGGTCCGCTATCCGGCTCATCCCGCCGACCCCGGCCATGCGATCTGGAAGCGGGATTTCACCGGTGCGTCCGGATTGTTCGGTGTTCAGCTCGACGGTCTTACCCCTCCGGAAACCAGCGCCTTTTTCAACGAATTCTCGCTATTCCAGCTCGGTTCGAGCTGGGGCGGCTTCGAAAGTCTCGCGGTTCCCGCATGGCCCGCTCCGATCCGCGATTTTCCCAATGGCGAGGCAGATGGGGCGCTGATCCGTATTCACGCCGGACTCGAAGCGCCGCGGGATCTGATCGCCGACCTCGCCGCAGCCTTCGCGCGGGTGCGGGCGCTACGCGGCCGGGGGCAGGCGTCATGACCGACGCCTCGGGCCACGCGGCCGTCAGCTTGCGGCAGGTCGACAAATATTATGGCACCTATCATGCGCTCCGCTCGATCGACCTCGAAATCGCCCCGCGCGAGCGGATCGTGATTTGCGGGCCTTCGGGCTCCGGCAAATCGACGCTCATTCGCTGCATGAACAGGCTCGAGGTCCCCGACTCCGGAACCGTCCTGATCGAGGGGGCCAAGATTACCGACGCGTCGCGGGAGGCCGTTGCGGCGCTCCGCGCAGTCGGCATGGTCTTTCAACAGTTCAACCTGTTCCCGCACAAGACGGTGCTGGAGAATTGCACCCTCGCGCCCGTCCTGCTCGGCGGCTTGTCTCTTCCGGAGGCGGAGGCGCGCGCCATATCCTATTTGGACAAGGTGAGGATTGGCGATCAGGCGGGCAAATATCCGGGGCAGCTCTCGGGAGGGCAGCAACAGCGGGCCGCAATAGCTCGCGCTCTGGCGATGGAACCCAGGATTCTTCTCTTCGACGAGCCGACATCGGCGCTCGATCCCGAGATGATCAAAGAGGTACTCGATGTGATGACGGCCCTTGCCGGCGAAGGACGGACGATGGTGTGCGTGACGCACGAAATGGGATTCGCGCGCGAGGCGGCCGATCGCATTCTTTTCATGGATCAGGGCCAGATCATCGAAGACGCAAGGCCGGCCGATTTTTTCGCCGCGCCGAAAAGCGAGCGCGCACGGACCTTTCTCGAACAGATACTTTCGCATTGAGCGGCTCAAGTCGGTCGCCCCCAGGCTGTGCCGACCCACTTAATCATGTCATTTCATAAGCAAGCCGAGGGAGGGGCCAGCCGGCTCCTTGCGCGAAAAGGCTCAGGCCGGAAAAAAAATTTCAAAATTGATGAGGGGTAGAGCTTTGGGGTGCGTATCTAATAAGTATCATGCCCCCGGAATTTCCTTCATAACTAATTGATATGATTCAATAAAATCCTATTGACCTGTATATACATTTGATGCTCTCTGAGGGGAATCAGCCAACCATCAGGGGGTTTCGCTATGATGATCAGGACAATTTTGCTCGCCAGCGCCGCAGCGGTCGCCACTTTTGCAACGCCAGCGCTCGCGCAGAGCGGTGCCGCGACGCAGTCACCCGCCGCGGAGGATGCTCCGAACGCATCGGACATCGTCGTGACCGGCTCGCGCATTCGCCGCCAGGATCTCGCGGGCGTCGGTCCGGCGACCGTCGTGTCGGCCGAGCAGATCGAAAATACCGGCGTCGTCAATATCGAGACCGTACTGCAGCGCCTGCCGGCCAACGCCGGTTTCGCGGGCAACCAGACCTCGGCCTATTGGGCGAACAATGGCTATGGGACGGCGCAGGTGAACCTCCGCGGCCTCGGCATCAAGCGCACGCTCGTCCTGCTCAACGGCCGCCGTCTCGTTGCGGGTGGCACCGGAGCGAACTCGTCGCCCGACCTCAACATGATCCCCGTCGCGGCGCTCGCGCGTACCGATGTGCTGAAGGACGGCGCCTCGGCGATCTACGGCGCCGACGCGATGGCGGGTGTCGTCAACCTCGTCACCCGCACCGACTATGAAGGTCTCGGTCTCAGCGTCCGGCAGGGGATCACCGAAAAGGGCGACGGATCGGACTTCACCGCCGACCTTCTGTGGGGCATCCGCAACGATCGCGGCGGCTTCATGGCGGCGGTTACCTATCAGAAGACCAAGGCGGTCAACATGGCGACACGCGCGCCCTGCTCGCTCGCCGAAACGACGCCGGGCCAGCTGTCGTGCGTCAACAGCGCCTCGACGATTGGCGGTCGCGCGGTGCTGCCCAATGGTCAGCAGATCAACTTCAATCAGGTGCTGGGCGGCAACGGCAATTTCTTCGAGCCCTACAGCGCGGCGAAGCATAATTTCAATTCGAACCCGTTCCTCAACGCGGTCAGCCCCGTCGAGCGCGTCAGCACCGCCTTTTTCGCCGACTATGATCTGACCGACAATATCGAGGCGTTTGGCGAATTCCTCTATACCTTCCGCAAGTCGAACCAGATCGCGACGCCCGGAACGCTTCGCAACCTCTCGATTGCGGCGAGCAATCCTACCAATCCGACGGGGCAGAATATCGTCCTCATCCAGCGCCGCCTCGCCGAGCCCGGCCCGCGCCAGTTCTTTCAGGAAACCGATACCTGGCAGGGCACGTTCGGCCTGCGCGGCAAGCTGTCCAACAATTGGGGATGGGAAGTCGCGGGTGCGTTCGGGCGCAATACCGCGGTCGACGGCTCGACCAACATCGCCAATCTGGAGCGTGTCCGCAACACGATCGACACGACCAAGTGCAGCCTTGCGGCCGGTGCGACGATCCCCTGCGCCGACTATCTCGGCTTCGGCGACCTGACCCCGCAGGTTCTCGACTATATCCTGTTCACGTCGCGCGATCGCGGCGGCAACGAACTGGCGACGGTCACCGCCGACATCAACGGCGACCTGTTCAAGCTGCCCGCAGGACCCGTCTCCTTCGCGGCGGGCGTCGTCTATCGCAAGGAGAAGGGCTGGCGCGATCCCGATCCGCTGACCGTGCTCGGCATCGCCAACACCAACCAGCAGAGCCCGATCTCGGGAACGAGCATCGCCAAGGAAGCCTATCTCGAACTGTCGGTGCCGATCCTTGCTGACAAGCCCTTCTTCCAGTCCCTCACGCTCGACGGCGCGGTTCGCTACTCGAACTACGACCTGTTCGGCAGCGACTGGAATTACAAGGGTAGCGTCGACTGGGTCATCAACGACAGCTTCCGCCTGCGCGGCACCTATGGCACGGGCTTCCGCATCCCGAATGTCCCCGAACTGTTCGGCGGGGTTTCGGAAGGCAATCTGACGACGACCGATCCTTGCTCGCGCTATTCAACGAGCGGTAATGCGACGCTGATCGCGAACTGCCAGGCGTCCGGCGTTCCGGCGAACTATGTCCAGCTTGGGACGACAATCCTGACCACGGTCGGCGGCAACGAAAATCTGCAGCCCGAAAGCTCGACCACCTGGACGGTCGGTACGGTGATCTCGCCCAAGGGGCTGATCCCCGGCTTGTCGCTGACCGCCGACTGGTTCGACATCAAGATCAAGGATGCGATCCGCGCGATCCCCGGGTCGACCAAACTCTCGATCTGCTACGCCAGTACGAACCTGTCGCATCCCTTCTGCGACGATTTCACGCGCAGCCCGCTGACCGGCGAGGTCACTTTCCTATCAGCCCAGCCGATCAACACCGGCCGCGAGGAAATGAACGGGCTCGATATGGGGCTCGTCTATAATAATGACATCGGCAGCGTGAACGTCTCGCTCGACGTCAACCTGACCTACCTCAACAAATATGTCGTCCTTCCCTTCCCGGGTGGCGCACCGATCGATTTCGACGGCTTCATCGGCGGCGGCAACGGCGGTTATCCGAAGTGGCGCGGCTATGGTGTGCTGACCGCCGAGAAGGATGGGATCAGCGCGACCTGGTCGACGCAGTGGATCGGCAAGGCGACCGACTTTAATGCGGCTCCCGGAGAGATCGGCTACAGCACGCCGAATGTCTTCTATCACAACCTTCAGGTCGCCTATGAGATTGACGAGAAGACCCGCTTCCAGCTTGGTGTCGACAACCTCTTCGATCGCAAGGCGCCCTATATCCAGAGCTTCACCGATGCGAACACCGACACGATGACCTATGATCTGCTCGGCCGGCGCTTCTATGTCGGTTTCCGCACCGCCTTCTGAGGAATTGGGAGATGGCGATACGTTGGCCGCTGCTCGTTCGGCGAACGCATAAATGGCTGGCGCTGGTGGTGGGCGTCCAAGCTTTGCTCTGGACGTTGACCGGCTTCTACATGGTGGTCGTTCACATCGGCACCATTCACGGCGATCATCTGGTGCGCTCCCCGGTGGCCCAGCCCTTCGACCTCGACGGCCTCGCAGCGCCGTCGAAGGTCGTCGCGGCCGCGCCGGGGGTGTCTGAAATCCGTCTCCAGCGCTTTTTCGGCCAACCGGTCTGGCGCGCCGAGACCCCTGAAGGCGCGCGCCTGTTCGACGCGCGTTCGGGTGCGCCGCTGCCTGCCCTGACCGAGTCCCAGGTCCGCGAACAGGCACGGCGCATCTACACCGGTGACGGCAAGATCGTCTCAGTGCGACTTTTGACCGAGGCACCTCAGGAAATGCAGGCGCGCAAGCCGCCCTATTGGCAGGTCGAGTTCGAAGGCTGGAACCGCCCGACGCTCTATCTGTCGCCGACGACCGGCGAGCTCATTTCGCGCCGCCACGCATTGTGGCGCGTCTTCGATTTCGCGTGGATGCTCCACATCATGGACTATGATGAGCGGACCGACGTCAACAACCCGCTGCTCCGCGTCGCGACCTGGAGCGTCTTCGCGATGGCGCTTTTCGGTGCGTGGCTGCTGATCTGGTCCTTCAAACGCCGCAAGAGGAAGCAGGCATGAAACGCATCCGGCTGACGCCGCTCTTCTTCCGGCGCATCCACAAATGGGTCGGGCTGATCCTGGGTCTCCAGTTCCTGCTCTGGGCGCTCAGCGGCTCGGTGATGGCGCTGCTCGATAAGGACAAGGTCGGCGGTCACGGCGGCGGGATGTCGCATGCACACCCCTTGCCGGCGGGAGAGTATTTCGACATCGCCAGCTTGCCGCGCGGCGAACCCGTAACCGGAGTGGTTTTGCGCGATCTTGGCGTCCGACCCGTCTACGAACTCCGCACCGCCAAGGGCGTGCGGCTGGTCGACGCTACGAGCGGCGACGATATTCGCGTCGATGAGGGGATGGCCCGCGAAGTCGCGTCGATGATGAACGAGGCACCAATCCGCAAGGTGAGCGTGATTGCGAAGCCAAACCTCGAATCACGCGACCATGAAGGTGCGATGTGGCGCGTCGACTTTGCCGACGCCGAGAACAGCAGCGCCTATGTCTCGCTCGACACCGCGCGCTTCCTCGTGATGCGCGGCGATACCTGGCGGACCTGGGATTTCTTCTGGATGCTCCACAACATGGATTATGTGAACCGGAAGAGCTTCAACCACCCGCTGATCATCTTCGTCGCATTCGGCGCGCTGTGGCTTTCGGGGACCGGTTTCTATCTACTCTTCAAAAGCTTCAGCCGCGCCGATTTTCGCTGGCTGCGCCGACGCCGCAAGCCCGTCGTTACCCGCAGCACGGCCTGACGCGTCAGTCGTCGACCGAAAAGGCGGCGGAAAGCTCGAAGCGCGTGCCGGGATGGGAGAGCCAGGCGTGCGACACCAGCCGACCGTTGCTCCAGGTCCGCCGGGTCATGCGCAGAACCGGTTCCCCCTCGTTGAGACCGAGCATGCCGCGCGTGCGTGCGTCGGGCATTTCCGCGTGGACGCGGTGCTCGACCCGCTCGAGCGGCGCCGTGCGCGTCAAATATTCGTTCGGCGTGAGCTGCGTGAAATCGAGCGTACCATAATCGGGCGCGGCGGACGCAAGCACGAACCGCTCCTCAAGCTGGATCGGGAACTCGGCCTCGTGGTGAACGATGATCGAATGGAAGATTTTCGTGCCCACCGGCACCTCTAGCAGCGCGGCGGTTTCGGCGCTGGCCTTCTCCTCGACATTCTGGATGACTCTCGCCCGGTAGTCATGACCGCGTCCGCGAATTTCCTCGGCGATATTCCGGATCTCGATCATATGGCCGATGGGCTTCGGCTCGGCGATGAACGAGCCGCTACCCGCGCGACGGACGATGATACCTGCCGATTGCAGTTCGCGAAGCGCCCGATTTGCGGTCATGCGCGACACATCGAACTGCCCGACTAGTTCCGCTTCCGACGGCACTCGGTCGCCTGGCTTCAAGCGGCCATCGCGAACCGCGTCGTGAATGCTCTGCTTGATTGCAGCGTAGCGTGGGGGCGTATCCGGGGAAGCGCCTTCGCTGGATCGCTTGGCGCTGTTCGAGTTCAGTCGAGGGATGAGATCCATCACCCGTCTATACAGGTGAAACCATTCAGATTCCAAGCGTTCCAATATGCTGCGGTATGAATATTGGACGCCGCTGTGTCGCGCTCTACTGCTTCCTGACCGGCAGCCCTTCTGCGTCAAGCCCAGGTTCGTAGCACTGCTCGAAAGTAGCCGCTCGATCTCGTCGAAGTTTGCCGACCAGGATACCCACGCTCACGCTGCTTTTTTCCTGGGCGCTTCCTGCTGGGCGATAAAGTCGGCAAGTGCCGCCTTTCGTGAACTGCGGTCGAGCGAATAAGCCCGTTGCTTGAAAACAACGCCGTCGAGCAACGCAGCAATATATCCAGAAAGGGTGTCCGCAGCCATTATGAGAGCGGCATCGAGAACATGTATATATTTGCTCGTGACCGTACCCTTGGCGTGGCCCATCAGCGCAGCGATCGTCACCTCGGTAAACCCAAGGTCGTTGCCGATGCTGGCGAAGCTGTGGCGCAGAACATGCGCGGTGACGCCTTCGAGGGGCGAGCCCAAGAATATCTCGTCCCAGTGGTTTGGAAAGCCGCCAAATGCGGTGTCCTCCCCTCGGGGGCCGGGAAACACATATGTGCCGCAGTCTTCGCTTTGATACTGCTCCAAGAACTCCACAACCGGCAAGCCGACGGGGCGGACCGACTTTCCTTCCTTGCTCTCGGAGAGGCGAAGGCAACTTCCATCGATATCGACATCGCACCATTTGAGATTGATAATCTCACCGCGCCGGCAACCCGTAAGTGCGATTTGCCGGATGATATCGATCGTCGGGCCGAACTTCTCGATTTGCGCAGCGGCTTTGAGCATGCGGCCAAGAATCCGATACTCGCCGTCGTTGAGACGCCGCGAACGGACATTGTCTTTGGGACGCTTGATGCCATGCGCGGGATTGCTGTCGATGATGCCGAGATCGACGGCATAGGTCAGTATTCCGCCAATCAACCCCAGCGTCCGAGCCGCCGTGCCCGGCCCGCCCCGCACATTGGCGCGGCCGCGGAGCTTTTTGGTCTTGATGAAGGCTTTGGTCTTCCCCGCCATGATATCGCGCATGGCTTTCGTGAGGATCGCCTTAGTGAGGTCTTTGACCCGGCGGGATCCGAGGAGCGGGATGACGTGCCGTTCGATCCGGCCCAGATCGATGTCGACGGTCGATTGCTTCTTTGGGCGGCCCCCTTTGCCCAGAATGAGTCCGTCCCTGAGATCCTGCATGTAGAGCTCGCATAGCTCCTTCATCGACATCGCTTTGTTGAGCTCGGCCCGTTCTTCGGCAGGGTCCTCGCCTTGAGCAACCCTACCGAGCTGGGACTTGGCCTCCCGCCTGGCAGTTTCCGGAGTCCAGACTCCGTGGATGCCGATCGTGTAACGACGCGAGCGGCCTCCGGCGCGATACTGAATGAGGTAGCTGCGCTTGCCGGTGGGGAATATCCGGAGCCCGAAGCCAAGTAGCTCATCGTCCCAGAGGACATAGTCCTTCGCTTCTGCTACAGCTGCATCGACAACGCGCTTGGTCAGTTTGACCATCGAGCCTACTCCCGTTTGGCCCGGTTTTCGCGTAAGCACCACGTAAGCACGCGGAAGGAAATCAGGGCGAATTCAAGGTTACGGCAGCGCAGATCGTCAAATCAAGAATAGCGTTTTATTATAGTGGCTTAGGTTAGAAAAACTTGCTCTGGCGTAGGCTGGCGCAAACATGCTAGTACCCCCTCCGAAGGCAGAGGCCAGGGGTTCGAATCCCTTCGGGTGCGCCATTTTCCACAGACCAGCAATCCCAGCGCCGCGCGTCGCCGTGTGGCGCCGTTGGTACAGGCGTTTTGCCAGCGCTCGGGTCTCCAGCTTTGCCGGCGCGGCGGGCAGTCTCAAGGCTGGGATCGGCGGCCATCGCCGCGATCCCGGACCGAACGGATTGGCCGCATGTCGCGCGTTCGTACATCCTGTTTCCGGCGCCATGGTCTCGGCTGGTCGAAGGCCGGGCGGTTAGCCGCGGTGGCCGCGTCCGGTCAGGAAAAATGCCGACCGCCGAGGCGACGAGCGTTGTGCGTTCGGCCTCGCCGGGTGCGGCGCGCAGTCCCAGCATCACCTGCAGATGCACATTGCCACGAATCATGCCGACGAAATGGTTGGCGGCGGCCTCGGCGTCGCACGCACCGATCTCGCCGCGCGCCGCGGCGGCAGCGAGCACCTTCGCCAGCGTCGCGCTCGCGAGGCCCGGACCAAGATCGTCGAAGCGCCGCACCAGATCGGGGAAGCGCGCATATTCGGTCGTCGCGATGCGTTACAGGCCGGCCAAGGTGACGCTTGTCTGTGAGCATGCGCTGCCCCAGGTGCCGGGCAAGAGCGTCAAGGGCGTGCTCGTCGAATATGGTCCCCGCGGCGCCAACCCGTCGCACGTCCATGCGCGCTCGGCGTTGATCTATGCGACGGTGCTCGAGGGCGCGGTGCTCAACCAGATCAACGGCGGACCGGTGCGCGTCTTTCGCAAGGGCGCGAATTTCACCGAGCTGCCCGGCGACTTCCACAATATCAGCGCCAATGCCAGCGCGACCGAACCCGCAACCCTGCTCGCGGTCTTCGTCGTCGACAGCGACGACAGGATCCTGACCACCCCGGCCACCGCGCCGCGTCGAACCGGCGGGACGGGCGGACGGCCCCGGCTGGCTTCACCCGTCCCTGAGCGGCCGCCGCGCAACGTCGTTCTCGATGATGTTGCGGATCGCGATCATCGTCGTGAAGCTGTGCACGCCCTTGTCCTCGCCCAGCGCGCGGCGGGTGAAGCGGTCGTAGTCCTCCATCGTCCCGACCTGCACCTTCAGCAGGAAATCATCCTCGCCGGTGACGTCCCAGGCGCCGGTGATTTCGGGGTGGCGGACGATCTCGCGCGCGAAATGGTCCATCGTCTGCGGCCCCGCCTGCTGCATCCGGACGAGCACATGCATGGTCAGCGCCGATCCGGTCAGGGCCGGATTGACCACCGCGATGTCGGCGACGATCACCTTCTCGTCGCGCAGCCGTCGCAGGCGGCGCAGCACCGCCGACAGCGACAGCCCGACCTTGTCGGCCAGCACGCGCGCGGGCTGCTGATTGTCCTCGCGGACCGACGCGAGCAGGCGGCGGTCGAAATCATCGAGATCGGGCATTTTTTGCATATATGCGAATATAACGCGAAAATTGGTCATTCATATGGCGAATATAGGCGCCAATCGCCGGATTCGCGGGCGTAGAAGGATCGTGTCCGGGCCGCTCTCCCCATCCCTTGCCGGCCCGGACGCAGGAGATGTCCCATGACCCATGTCCGTAGCGAAACGACCTGGATCGGCCGGCTGTACGCGGCCGTGATCGAGACCTCGGTGATAGCGGTGGCCGTCCACTATGCCGCGCCTTGGAACCCCGCGCTGGGAAAGCGGGCCAGTCATCGCGCCTGACCCTTCGCCCTAAAGTCCTTCTCCCTTGATGGGAGAAGGATACGCAGCCTTATCGCGAAGCAATTAGGCGGAGTTGGATGAGGGTGACGGTACGTCCTTGCGCCTCCCGTTCCAGTCCGAAACCGCACCCCTACCGCTGCGACTAGAAAGCAAGCTTCCAAGTCTCGCTGCCTCCCCCATCAAGGGGGAGGGAACAGGCTATTTGCGCCGCTGCGCGATTTCCAACGCGGCGAGGACCTCTTTCGCCGCGACTTCGTTGCCGAACGTATTGATCGTCATCGGGCCATCGTCGGCCACGCTGATGTCGAACAGAAGCTCACCGCGCTGAGACACGGCTTCCAACCGAAGGCCTTCGAAATCAACGTCGGATGCCCAGCGATAATCGATTGGGCCGGTCGTCGGCATTGTCCTGCTCATATCGATCCCGAGCGCGCATATGATCGGGTAATTGGGTTCAAGCAAAAGCCCCGACGCTCTCGATGAACTTGATCACCGAAATCGGCTTCGAGACATAGGCCTCGGCGCCCGCGGCGCGGATCTGGTCCTCGTCGCCTTTGCCGGCATAGGCGGTGACCGCCATGATCGGCACCTCGCGCAGCATCAGGTCGGCCTTCATCTGGCCGATCAGTTCGAGCCCGCTGACGTGCGGCAGCTGGATGTCCATGATGATCAGGTCGGGGGTCAGCTCGCGCGCCTTGTCCAGCGCATCGCGCCCGTCGCGCACCGGATGCGCGCTATAGCCATGGGCGTTGAGCAGGTCGCAGAACAGGCGCAGGTTGAGTTCATTATCCTCGACCACCAATATGGTCTTGCCCATGATTAATCGCTTCCCCACCTTGTATCTGCGGCCCGTTTAGGCGAAGCGGCCCGCGGAAACAATCGCCGCGACCGGAAAGCCGGGGAAGGAAGGATCGCCCTTGCACGATGCCGACGAAGCGCTGGCGCTGAACGCGCTGGGCTGGATCCTGACTGACGAGCCGCGCGCCGAACGGCTGCTTGCGCTCACCGGGCTGGCGCCCGAGACGCTGCGTGAATCGCTCGGCGAGCGGACCACGCTCGCGGCGATCCTGTCGTTTCTGACCGCGCACGAGGCCGACCTCGTCGCCTGCGCGGTCGGGCTCGACATCAAGCCCGAGGATATCGCCGCCGCTGCCCATCGCCTGTCCGGCGACGAAAGGATCGAGACATGAACCGCCCGCTCGTCATCACCGATTGCGACGAGGTGCTGATGCACATGGTCGTGCCCTTCGCGCAGTGGGTCGACGAGGAGCATGGCGTGATCTTTCGCATCGAGGATGCGAGCTTCGCGGGGGCGCTCAAACGCAAGGAATGCGGCACGCCCTTGGAAGCGGCCGAGGTCTGGCCCTTGCTCGACTCCTTCTTTGCCGGCCAGATGACGCGGCAATATCCGATCCCCGGCGCGCTCGCCGCGATGGCCGCGATCGCGAAGCACGCCGATATCGTCGTGCTCACCAATGTCGGCCCCGAGCATCAGCAGCGCCGGATCGACCAGCTCGCGCTCCACGATTTCCACGCCCCCGTCATCGGCAGCCGCGGCGGCAAGGGCGAGCCGGTGCGCCGGTTGATCGAGCAATATAAGCCGTCGGTCGCGGTGTTTATCGACGACCTCGGCGGGCATCACACCTCTGTGGCGCAGGAAGCGCCCGAGGTCTGGCGGCTCCACTTCGTCGGCGAGCCCGCGATCGCCGGCAAGATCGCGCCCGCGCCGCACGCGCACGCGCGGATCGATAGCTGGGCCGAGGCGCAGGACTGGATATTGGCGCGCCTCGCCGAAAACACCCCCGCCCCCGGCCCCGTTCCGGCTTAAGAAGGACAGACCATGGATATCGCCGCCAAACTCGCCGACCTCGGCCTCGAACTGCCCAAGGCCGCGGCGCCGGTCGCCGCCTATGTGCCCGTCGTCGAACAGGGCGGCCTGCTCTATGTCAGCGGCCAGCTGCCGTTCGACGATGGCAAGGTCGTCACCGGCCGCCTCGGCGCCGATGTCGATGTCGCGGGCGGCTATGACGCCGCGCGGCGCTGCGCGCTGATGCTGCTCGCGCAGATCGGCAATGCGCTGGACGGCGACTGGTCGCGGGTCGAGAAAGTCGTGAAGCTCGGCGTCTTCGTGAACTCGACCCCCGATTTCACTGATCAGGCCAAGGTCGCCAACGGCGCGTCCGAACTGCTCGAATCTTTGTTCGGTGAGGCGGGACGTCATGCGCGCGCCGCGGTCGGGGTCGCGGTGCTGCCGCTCGGCGCCGCGGTCGAGGCCGACGCGATCGTCGCGGTCAAACCCGCCTAAGGCTGCGATGGCCGAGGCCGACCCACCCGCCCGGACGATTTCGCTCGGCACCGGCGTCGAGGCGATCGACGCGGCGGCGTGGGATAAGCTGCACGACGGCGGCAATCCCTTCGTCTCGCACCGCTTTCTGGCGCTGCTCGAACGGTCGGGCAGCGTCGGGCCGGGGACCGGCTGGCAGGCCGCGCCCCTGCTCGTCGAGGAGGGCGCGGGGGCGCTCGTCGCGGCGGCGCCCGCGTACCTCAAATCGCACAGCCAGGGCGAATATGTCTTCGACCACGCCTGGGCCGATGCCTGGGCGCGCGCCGGCGGCGATTATTATCCCAAGCTGCAGATCGCCGCGCCCTTCACCCCGGTGCCGGGGCCACGGCTGCTCGCGAACGCCCACGACGACGCGATCCTGCTGCTCCGCGCCGCGGAGGCGGTGGTGCGGCAGAACGGGCTCTCGTCGGCGCACGCGACCTTCGTCGCGCCCGACCAGATGCCGCTGTTCGAGGAGGCGGGCTGGCTCGTCCGCCGCGATATCCAGTTCCATTTTGCGAATCGCGGCTATGAAAGCTTCGACGACTTTCTCGCCACCCTGACCTCGATGAAGCGCAAGCAGCTCCGCAAGGAGCGCGCGCGCGCGGTCGAGGGACTGCGGATCGAGGAGCTGTCGGGCGCCGCGATCCGTCCCGAGCATTGGGATGCGATGTGGCTTTTCTATCAGGACACCGGCGCGCGCAAATGGGGGCAGCCGTACCTCACGCGCGAAGCGTTCGACCTGATGGGGCAGGCGATGGCGGAGGATATCATCCTCGTGCTCGCCTTCGACGGCGACGAGCGCGCTGTGGCGGGCGCGATGCATTTCGTCGGCGCCGACACGCTCTACGGGCGCTACTGGGGCTGCCTGACCGACATCCCCTATCTGCATTTCGAACTCTGCTATTATCGCGCGATCGACATCGCGATCGCGCGCGGCCTCGCGCGGGTCGAGGCGGGCGCGCAGGGCGGGCACAAGCTCGCGCGCGGCTATGGTCCGGTCGCGACCTGGTCGGCGCATTTCATTGCCGATCCGGGCTTCCGGCGCGCGGTCGCCGACTATCTGGAGACCGAACGCCGCGCCGAGGAATCGGAAATGGAGTGGCTCGAAGGGCATATGCCCTTCAGGCGAAAGGATTAGGCGGCGAAGCGGCGCGCGGCCGGGCGGCGCGCGGTTTCGTCGAGCCAGGCGCGCGCCTGGCGCTGCGCCTCGGCGATTTCCTCGCGCGTCATTTCGTCGGACAGATCGGCGCGGCATTGCTGGCCTTCCTTGTTGCCGCCGAGCGCCGCGAGATTGAACCACTTATGCGCCTGGATCAGGTCGACATCGACCCCGCCGCTTCCGGTCGAAAAAGCGATGCCCAGGTCGAAATAGGCGTTGGCGTCGCCGCGCGCGGCGTCGAGCAGCCGGCTTTCGATCAGATATTGCGCAGACTTCAGACTGTTGGCCATAAAAACCCCCTGTCGCCTCTCCCCACCGAGAAGCTTCGAGAGCGAACCTTGCGGATCATGGTCAACAAAGCGTTAACGATGGTGCGATTTTTTCGGGGATAAGTGGCGAAACCCGCGCAAATACGTGCGTTCGGGCGTTAATCAGCGACCGGATAATTGTCGATCAGCCGCGTTTTGCCGATTCGCGCCGCCGCCAGCAGTCGCGCGGGGGTGCGAAATTCGCCCAGCCGTTCGAGGCTGTCGGCATCGGCGAGCGCAACATAATCGACGCTGTCGAAGCCGCCCGCGACGATGGACTTCTCGGCGGCGGCAAGGCTTTCGGCGACGTTAGCGCCACCGGTGATAGCGGCAACGGCAGCCTTCAGCGCATCGGGAAAGGCGGTCGCTGCGGCGCGCTGCGCTTCACTGAGATAGGCGTTGCGCGACGACAGCGCGAGTCCGTCAGTATCGCGCGCGATCGGCGCGCCCAAAATGTCGAGCGCGAAGTCGAGGTCGCGCGCCATGCGGCGGATGATCGCGAGCTGCTGCCAGTCCTTCTCGCCGAAGATCGCGACGTCGGGCCGCACCTGGTTGAACAATTTGGCGACGACGGTCGCTACCCCGTCGAAATGCCCCGGCCGCGCGGCGCCGCAATAGTCGCTGCCGAGTTCGGCGACCTCGATATGCGTGCTGTGCCCCGCGGGATACATCGTCGAGACATCGGGCGCCCAGAGCAACGCGACGCCTTCCTGCGCGAGCATCGCTGCATCGCGCGCCTCGTCGCGCGGATAGGACGCGAAATCCTCATTGGGGCCGAACTGCGTCGGGTTGACGAAGATCGACACGATCACATGGTCGGCGACGCGCTTGCCCATGTGCACCAGCGACAGATGGCCATCGTGCAGCGCGCCCATCGTCGGGACCAGCGCGACGCTCTTGCCGCCCTGTTGCAGTGCCGAAACGGCACGGCGGAGCATCGCGATGTCACGGATGATTTGCACGGCTGCCCCGCCTCCGATAATGGCGGCTGAAACGCCACCCACGCGGCCCCCATGCGCCGCCGACAGGAAAATCGCAACGCCCATGACGACCCCCGCCCCGCACCGCATCATCTTTGCCAATGAAAAGGGCGGGACCGGCAAATCGACCTGTGCGGTGCATTTCGCAGTCGCGCTGGCAGCGCAGGGCTGGAAGGTCGCGGGGCTCGATCTCGACCCGCGCCAGCGCACCTTTCACCGCTATCTGGAGAACCGCGTCGAGACCGAAAAGCGCCGGGGTATCGACCTGCCGACCCCCGAGTTCGAGGTGTTCACCGGGTCGACGATCGAGGAACTCGACGACCAGGTCGCGCGGCTGTCCGCGGGCGCCGATTATTTCGTCGCCGACACGCCGGGCCGCGACGATGTCTTCGCGCGCCATCTTGCGACCGGCGCCGATACGTTGATCACCCCGATTAACGACAGTTTCATCGATTTCGACCTGATCGGGCAGGTCGATCCCGAGAGTTTCCAGGTCACGCGCCCCAGCTTCTATTCGGAGCTGATCTGGGATGCGCGCAAGGCGCGCGCCAAGACCGATGGGCGCACGATCGACTGGATCATCCTGCGCAACCGCCTCCAGCATGTCGACGCGCATAATATGCGCCGCGTCGGCGAGGCGCTGACGCAATTGTCGCGCCGCGTCGGCTTTCGCGTCATTCCGGGGCTCGGCGAGCGCGTCATCTATCGCGAGCTCTTCCCCGCGGGGCTGACCTTGCTCGACAAGGCGCATCTCGGCGGCATGGGCATCGGCCATGTCGTCGCGCGGCAGGAACTGCGCGAAGCGATGGCGGGATTGAACCTGCCCGTGCGCCAGCGGCTGCACCCCGATGGCGATCTCTTCGCCGCCGCCTGATATCCTTCTCTCCCCCAAGAGGACCGACGATGACCCATGATTTCCACCCCACGATGCTGCGCGAATATGACATCCGCGGCGTCGTCGGCGACACGCTGTCCGAAGCCGACGCCTATGCCATCGGGCGCAGCTTCGCGACGATGATCCGCCGCGCGGGCGGCAAGTCGGTCGCGGTCGGCTATGACGGCCGGCTGTCGTCGCCGATGCTCGCCGAAGCGCTGATCCGCGGGATCAACGAGGCGGGGGTCGATGCGCTCAACGTCGGGCTCGGGCCGACGCCGATGCTCTATTATGCCGCGTCAACCGAGCCAGTGGACGGCGGCATACAGATAACCGGCAGCCACAATCCCCCCGACTATAACGGCTTCAAGATGGTGTTTCAGGGGCGTCCTTTTTACGGCGCCGATATCCAGGCGATCGGCGCGATGGCCGCGGCGGGCGACTGGGAGAGCGGTGAGGGATCGGCGCAGGCCATCGACATCGTCGACGCCTATGTCGACCGGCTGGTCGAGGGTTTCGCCGGCAGCGCCTTCCGCATCGGCTGGGATGCCGGCAACGGCGCCGCGGGTACGGTCATCGAGAAGCTGACGGCGCGCCTTCCGGGCGAGCATTTCCTGTTGTTTACCGACATCGACGGCCATTTCCCGAACCACCATCCCGATCCGACCGAAGAGAAGAATCTGGCGGATCTCCGGAAACTCGTCGCCGAGAGGAACCTCGATTTCGGCGTCGCTTTCGATGGAGACGGCGACCGCATCGGCGCGATCGACGGCGAGGGGCGGGTGATCTGGGGCGACCAGCTGCTGCAGATCTACGCCGCCGCGGTGCTCCAGGACCGGCCCGGAGCGACGGTGATCGCCGATGTGAAGGCGAGCCAGGCCTTGTTCGACCGCGTCGCCGAACTGGGCGGCCAGCCCTTGATGTGGAAGACCGGTCACAGCCTGATAAAGGCGAAGATGAAGGAGGTCGGCAGCCCGCTCGCGGGCGAGATGAGCGGGCATATCTTCTTCGCCGACCGCTATTATGGCTATGACGACGCGCCTTATGCCGCGATCCGGCTGATCGAGGCGGCGACGAAGCTCGGGCAGAGCGTCACCGACCTGCGCGGCGGTATGGCGCCGATGGTCAACACCCCCGAGCTGCGCTTCCAGGTCGACGAGGTCCGCAAATTCGCCATTGTGGATGAGGTTCTCGCGCGGCTCGCGGCTTCGGGAGCGCAGGTCGACCGCACCGACGGCGCACGCGTGCTGACCGACGACGGCTGGTGGCTGCTTCGCGCGTCGAACACGCAGGACGTGCTGGTGGCACGCGCCGAGGCGAAGGACGAGGCCGCGCTCGGCCGGTTGATGGCGGCGATCGACGAGCAGCTGGCGCTGTCGGGGGTCGTGCGCGGGGAATCGGTGGGGCACTAAAAAGCCCCTCCTCTTCAGAGGAGGGGTTGGGGTGGTGGCGCGCGACAGCGCGCGACACGGCACCACCCCGCTGCGACTAGGGCGCAAGCGCCCAAGTCTCGCTGGCCCTCCTCTGAAGAGGAGGGCGTGAAACTGTGATGCAAAAATCTTGCCAGATTGACCTCGGCGCCGCTCCTCGGGTAACGCCGAGCGGACTTTGCGAGGACAGCGACGACCTTATGACCGACGACACCTCTCTTGCGAGCCCTCCGGCCGGCGGCGACCATGGCGTCGCCGACCATGTCGCGCACGTCCAGGAGGATGCCGCGGCGGGCAACGGGCTCGCGGTCATTTCGATCGCCAAAAGCTACGACAAGCGCGTCGTCCTCTCGGACGTCTCGCTGTCGGTGGGCAAGGGCGAGGTCGTCGGGCTGCTCGGCCCGAACGGCGCGGGCAAGACGACCTGTTTCTATTCGATCATGGGGCTGGTGAAGCCCGACGCCGGGCGCATCATGCTCGACGGCGCCGACATCACCGCGCTGCCGATGTATCGCCGCGCGATCCTGGGGCTCGGTTATCTGCCGCAGGAAACCTCGATCTTTCGCGGCATGACCGTCGAGCAGAATATCAGCGCGGTGCTCGAACTCGCCGAGCCCGACCGCATATCGCGCGAGCGGCGGCTGGAGGAGCTGCTCGACGAATTCGGCCTCACGCGGCTGCGCGCTTCGGCGGCGATGGCGCTGTCGGGCGGCGAACGCCGCCGCGCAGAAATCGCCCGCGCGCTCGCTGCCAACCCGTCGATCATGCTGCTCGACGAGCCTTTCGCCGGCATCGATCCCTTGTCGATCAGCGACATCCGCGATCTCGTCGCCGATTTGAAGACGCGTGGCATCGGGGTGCTGATCACCGACCATAATGTCCGCGAGACGCTCGACCTCGTCGACCGCGCCTGCATCATCTATGACGGCAAGGTGCTGCTCGCGGGCTCGCCGGCCGAACTCGTCGCCGATCCCGAGGTACGCCGCCTCTACCTCGGCGAGGGTTTCTCCCTGTAATGGCATGAGCCGCTGATGGCGTTGGGTCCGCGCCTCGATCTCCGCCAGTCGCAATCGCTGGTGATGACGCCGCAGCTGCAGCAGGCGATCAAGCTGCTCGCGCTGTCGAACCTCGAACTCGACGCCTATCTGGCCGAGGCGCTCGAGGGCAATCCGCTGCTCGACACTGCATCGGGCGACGCCGACGCGGGCCCCGACGAACCCGCGCCAGAAGCCCCCGCGGCCGAGGCGGCGAGCCTCGACGCCGACCAGGCGCTGGCGGCCGACGGCGGCGCGAGCGACGACCTCGACGTCGATCTCTCCGCCGAAAGCTTCCACCACGACAGCGCGAGCGACAGCGTAGGCTTGTCGGGCGACAGCGAGGGTATCGATTTCGACAGCTTCGCCGAAGAATCGGACAGCCTTTACGAACATCTGCTCGCGCAGGTCGGCGAGCGTTTCTCGGGGCTCGAGGCGCTGATCGCCGAACAGCTGATCGCGATGATCGACGAGGCGGGCTATCTCCGCGCCGACCTGGCCGAACTTGCGCAGCGGCTCGGTGTGCCGCTCGCGCTGGTGGAGGCGGTGCTCGCGGGGGTGCAATGCTTCGATCCCTCGGGGGTCGGCGGGCGCGATTTGGCCGAATGCATTGCGATTCAGGCGCGCGAGGCCGACCGCTACGACCCGGCGATGGCGACGATGATCGCGCATCTCGACCTCGTCGCCAAGGGCGCCTTCCCGCAGCTGAAGCGCATCTGCGGGGTCGACGACGAGGATCTTGCCGACATGATCCGCGAATTGCGCGGTTACGATCCCAAGCCCGGGCTGCGCTTCGGCGGGTCGACGACGCAGGCGGTGGTGCCCGACCTCTATGTGCGCCAGACCGCGAAGGGCTGGGCGGTCGAGATCAACAGCGGCACGCTGCCGCGGCTGCTCGTCAACCGGCGCTATTATAGCGAGCTTGCGCAGGGCGCGGCGGCGAAGAGCAAGGCGTGGCTATCCGAACAGCTCGCGGGCGCGAACTGGCTGGTACGCGCGCTCGACCAGCGCCAGCGCACGATCGTCAAGGTCGCGAGCGCGATCGTCAAGCAGCAGGAGGGCTTCTTCCTCCACGGCGTCGCGCATATGCGCCCGCTGACCTTGCGCCAGGTCGCCGAGGAAATCGGCATGCACGAATCGACCGTCAGCCGCGTGACGAGCAACAAGTACCTCAGCTGCGCGCGCGGGCTGTTCGAGCTCAAATATTTCTTCTCGAGCGGCATTTCGGCGGTCGAGGGCGACGGGGCAGTGTCGGCCGAGGCGGTGAAGAGCCGGATCAAGGCGATGATCGAGGGCGAGGATGCCAAAGCGATCCTCTCCGACGAGACGATCGCACAGAAACTGTCGGCCGAGGGCCATGACATCGCGCGGCGCACCGTGGTGAAGTACCGCGAGGCGATGGGCTATGGCTCGTCGGTGCAGAGGCGACGGCAGAAGGCTTTGGCAGGCTAGTTTCGACCGCTCGCTAACCATTTCCTAACCACGTCGCGGCTAGCGTTTCGGCCAAAGGAGCCGACCGCGTGACCGCACAGCCGCATCCCTTCACCGTCCTTGTGACCGGCGGCGCCGGCTATATCGGCAGCCATGCGGTGCTCGCGCTGCTCGATGCAGGCTGGCGCGTCGCGGTGCTCGACAATCTCGTCACCGGCTTCCGCTGGGCGGTGCCCAAGGGCGCGGCCTTCTACGAGGGCGATATCGCCGACGCCGCGCTGGTCACGCGGATCGTGGCCGAGCAGGACGTCGGCGCGATCATGCATTTCGCGGGGTCGGTCGTGGTCCCCGAATCGGTGACCAACCCGCTCAAATACTACGACAATAATTCCTCGCGCAGCCGCGCGCTGATCGACACCGCGGTGCATGCCGGGGTGCGCCACTTCATCTTCTCCTCGACCGCCGCCACTTACGGGATCCCCGAGGCGATCCCGGTGCGCGAGGATGCGCCGCAGCGGCCGATCAACCCCTATGGCATGTCGAAGCTGATGACCGAGGCGATGTTGGGCGACGTCGCGGCGGCGCACGACTTCAACTTTTGCGCGCTCCGCTATTTCAACGTCGCGGGCGCCGATCCCAAGGCGCGCAGCGGCCAGTCGACCGCCGGGGCGACGCATCTGATCAAGGTCGCGGTCGAGGCCGCGCTCGGCCGCCGCAGCCATGTCGACGTCTTCGGCACCGATTTCGCGACCGCCGACGGTACCGGGGTGCGCGACTATATCCATGTCAGCGACTTGGCCGCGGCGCATCTGCTCGCCTTGGACGCGCTGATCGCGCAGCCCGATGTCAGCCACAAGCTCAACTGCGGTTACGGCCGCGGCTTTTCGGTGCTCGAAGTGCTCGACGCGGTCGATCGCGCGACGAATCGCAAGATCGAGCGCCGCCTGGGCGACCGGCGGCTGGGCGATCCCGACGCGCTGATCGCCGACAATGGCGCGATTCGCGCGGCGTTCGGCTGGCAGCCGCGCTACGCCGACCTCGACACGATCGTCGCGCATGCGCTGGCGTGGGAACGCGCCTTGGTCGAACGGCGGCTGGCGGCGTGAGCCTGTTTTAAAGGATTCGCGCAGAGGCCAGAGGACGCAGAGATTCTTGTTCACGCGGAGACGCGGAGGCGCGGAGAAGAAAAAGAGAAGACGGGCGGCTTTGCCGCCTTTTTCTTTCCCCTCTGCGATCTCTGCGCCTCTGCGAGCATTTTTTCTCCGCGTCTCCGCGTCTCCGCGCCTCCGCGTGAACCATTTCCAAACACGACCTTAGGAGCGTCAAAACCCGCCAATCGCGGTTGACTTTCGGGCCGCTTGGCCATAGGTGCGCCGCTTCGCGTGCAACGCCAGAATTTTACGGAACAAAGCCATGAAGATTCGCAACAGCCTGAAGTCGCTGAAGGACCGCCACCGGGACAACCGCGTGATCCGCCGTCGCGGCCGGACCTATGTGATCAACAAGACCAACCGCCGCTTCAAGGCGCGCCAGGGCTGATGCCCCTGCGCGGGGCAAATCTGCCCCGTTTGCTTTTGCTGAACCGCGTAACGCCGTCGGACCCTTCCGGCGGCGCTTTCGCGTGTCCGGGCGCCGCATGATCGACCGCTGCGTGATCTTCGACGTCGGCAAGGTGCTGTTCGACTGGGACCTGCGCCATCTGTTCGGCAAGCTGATCGCAGATCCGGGCGAGCTCGAATATTTCGTCGGGAACATTGTCACGCCGCAGTGGCATTTCCAGCACGACGCAGGGCGCCCCGCCGCGGAGATGGTGACCGAGCGCAAGGCCGAATTTCCCGAGCACGCCGCGCTGATCGACGCCTATGGCACGCGCTTCAACGAGACGATCCCGGGGCCGGTGCCGGGCAGCCTCGAACTGGTCGAGCGACTCGATGCCGCGGGCGTGCCGCTCTTCGCAATCACCAATTTCGGGCATGATTTCTGGGAAGCCTTCCGCCCGACCCAGCCGGTGTTCGACCGCTTTCGCGACGTCATCGTCTCGGGCACCGAGAAATTGATGAAGCCCGACCCCGCGATCTACCGCCTCGCGATCGCGCGATTCGGCATCGATCCCGCGGGAGCGCTGTTTATCGACGATGTCGCGAAAAATGTCGCGGGCGCCGAATCGGTGGGGATTGCAGGGCACCAGTTCGTCGATGCGGAGACGCTGGAGCGCGAACTGTTTCGTCGGGGCTATTTCAGGGACGAACCCGGTTTTAACGCCCTGATGGAAGATTGTTGCGTCGGCTGGGGCTGGTGCGGGGGTATAGTCGATGGCGAGCCGTCGCACGTCGATATGTTCATCCCCGAAAGCGGTCCGGTTTCCGCCTACCAGTTCGTCGATTGGCTGTTCGAGGCCGAAGGGGTCGACTGGACTGGCGATCCGGACAAATGGGGGAAGCATCGGGACGGTTTGCGCGAGGTGTTTATCCGGCACATGAAGAGCGAAACTGTCGATGCCAGCGCGCTCAAATGGGATCTGTAGAAATAGTCAGCCGCCCGGCGTGCCTGCCGAAAGCGATTTGCCCGGCTGATCGAAGCGCAGTTCGACCTGCAGCGCCGCGGTGATGGCGGCAGCGAAGACGCCGTCTCCCTTGGCGCGCAGGTCGGCGATGCCATAGGGGTTCACCAGCCCCGCGCGCGCCAGCCCGCCGCCCGAATCGAGCCCCACCAATGTCAGCGGCGCGTCGCTGCGCTGCATCGCCGTGCCAAAGGCCTCGCGCATCGCCTCGTGTTGGTCGAGTGTGCCGATGCACAGACCCTTTTCGAAACGAAAGGCCACGACCCCCTCGACCGGCTTGTCGCCGAAGCGGCCGGTGTAGCGGGTGGCGCCGACGGGGCAGGCCGCGGGCACCAGCCCGGCGGGCGCCGCGCGGAAGGGCGCGGCGAGCATCTGCGCGGTCGGTTCGATGCGCGACACCCATTCGGCGTTCGAAAGCAGGCTCACCGCGATGCGCTCTTCGCGCCACAGCCCCAGCGTGCTGCGCGCGCCCGCGGTGATACCGCTGTGGTGCACATAGGCGGCGCCGCCGGCGTCGTGCCCGACGCGCCAGCCGAAACCGACGCGATAGTCGCGTTCGCCCGCAAAGCTGCCGTCGGCGAGCGTCGCCGGAACCAGCATCGCGTCGAAAGTCGCGGGCGCGACGATCGCGCCTTCGATCATCCGTCCGCCGAAGCTCGCGACCGCGCCTGGCGTGCCGCCGAGCCCGCCGCCGCCCCATGTGTAGCTGAAATCATTGACGGGCGCCTCGACGATGGCACCGCTCGCGAAGGCATAGGCGCGCGATGCATCGCGGTCGTCGCTGTGCGTTGCGTCGGCGCGGATCGCGAGGCCGGAGACCATGCGGGCGATATGCTCGGTGAAGGGCTCGCCTGCGCGCTCCTCGACCAATGTGCCGAGCAAAGTATAGCCCCAGCTGCTGTAGCGATAAGCCGTGCCCGGCGGCGCGAGCAGCGGCCGGTCGGCGAAGATCGCGGCCGCATCGCGCCCGGTGGCGTAGTGGCGCCGGCCGAGGGTTTCGTCGCCCGGACGGTAATGCGGCAGTCCCGAACTGTGCGCGGCGAGCTGGCGCGGGGTGATCGCGGGCCATTTTGCCGCGAGCCACGGGAGCTGCGCCTGCACCGGCGCGTCGAGGTCGAGCCTGCCCGCTTCGGCGAGCTTTGCCGCGGCCGTCGCGGTGAACAGTTTCGACACGCTCGCGAGGCGGAACAGGGTTTTGGGGGTGACCGGCAGGCCGCGTTCGACATCGCGCATCCCGCTCGATCCTTCCCAGACGATATGCCCGTCTTGCCAGACCGCGGCGCCCAGGCCGGGCACGGCACTGGTCTCGCGCAGCGTGTCGAGCAGGCGCTGCGCGATGGCGGGCGCATCCGTCTGGGCGTGGGCCGGCGTTGCGAGGCACAGCAGCGCGCTCGCGGTTCCGAGGCGGGTGGTCGAAAACAGGTTCATGTCGGTCTCCCCCAATCTGGTTGGGGGAGGCCCTAGGATTCGGCTGTCGCGTGCTTATGCCAGTGTGTCGCGCGGCTGTCGCAACGCAGCCCCTATTTCTCCACCCCCAGCTGCGTCAGCACGAAGGCGAATTCTTCGGCGTCTTCGCGCAGCGCGCCCCAGCGGCCCGACTTGCCGGCGTGGCCCGCGCCCATGTTGGTGCGCAGCAGCAGCGTCGAATCATTGGTGCGCGTCGCGCGCAGCTTTGCGACCCATTTCGCCGGCTCCCAATAGGTCACGCGCGGGTCGTTGAGCCCCGCCGACACCAGCATCGGCGGATAGGCTTTGGCGGTCACATTGTCATAGGGGCTGTAGCTCAGCATATAGTCGAACGCGGCCTTGTCGGTGATCGGATTGCCCCATTCGGGCCATTCGCCGGGGGTCAGCGGCAGCGTCTCGTCGACCATCGTGTTGATCACGTCGACGAAGGGCACGCCGGCGAGCACCGCGCCCCAGAGTTCGGGCGCTTCGTTGTAGATCACGCCCATCACCTGCCCGCCCGCCGAGCGGCCTTCGACCGAGATCTTGCCCGCGCCGGTATATTTTTTGGCGACCAGTCCGCGGGCGACGTCGATGAAGTCGTTGAACGTGTTCTTGCGCTCGGTCGTCTTGCCCGCGAGGTACCAGGCGCGGCCCAAGTCGTCGCCGCCGCGGACATGCGCGATCGCATAGACCATGCCGCGATCGACGAGGCTGAGCCGCGTCGTCGAGAAACCCGGCGGCACGCGGTAGCCGTAGCTGCCATAGGCATAGAGATGCATCGGCGCGCTGCCGTCGAGCTTCGTCCCCTTCTTGTAGACGAGCGAGGCGGGGATCATCGTCTTGCCGTCGCGGCTCGGCAAGTTAACCCGTTCGGTTACATATTGCTTCGCGTCGTAACCGGAAGGAATCTCCTGCACCTTCAGCGTTTCGAGCTTGCCGCTCGCGAGGTCGTAATCATAGACGGTGTCGGGGGTGACCATCGATTCATAGTCGAGCCGGAGCTTGTCCTGATGATATTCGGGATTGTCGCCGAGCCCCGCGACGTAAGTGGCTTCGGGGAATTTGATCCGGCCGGGGACCAGCGGCGCGTCATATTTTCGCACATCGACCTGGTCGAGCCCGTCCTCGCGCGCCTCGACTACGAAATAGTCGCGGAACACCGACAGTCCGGTGATATAGCTATGGTCCGATCCGGGGATCAGCGTCTTCCATTCGCCGGGCTTTTTCACGCTCGCGGTCGCGACGCGGAAGTTCGGATGCTCGTCGTTGGTGTGGATATAGAGCGTGCCGTCGCGTTCATCGACGCTATATTCGCGGCCCTTCTTGCGCGCGGACACCAACTGCATCGGGGCTTCGGGATTGTCGGCGGGGAGCAGATAGACTTCGCTCGTCTCGTTATCGCCCGTCGCGATCACGATATAATTGTCGGCGGCGGTCTTTCCGATGCCGACCCCGAAGCCGATGTCGGGCTCCTTGTAGAGCAATTTGTCTTGCGCGATCGGCGTGCCCAGCTTGTGCAGCCGGACATTGTCGGTGCGCCAATTCTCGTTGGCGAGACCGTAGAGCAGTGCGTCATTGCCCGATGTCCAGATCAGCGACGACAGGGTGCCTGGGATGACGTCGGGCAGCATTTCGCCCGTCGCGAGGTTGCGAATCCGAACCTCGAAACGTTCCGACCCATTGTCGTCGAACGAATAGGCCATCAGCTTGCCGTCGGGGCTGATCGACACTTCGGCGAGGCGGAAATAATCCTTGCCCGCGGCCATTGCGACCTCGTCGAGGATCAGCACCGGCTCGCCGACGCCTGACGCCGGCTTGCGGTACCATTTCTTGTACTCGGCGCCTTCCTCGAACTCGACCCAGTAAACCCAGTCGCCGTCCTTCTGCGGCACCGACGAATCGGCCTCCTTGATGCGGCCCTTCATTTCCTGGAACAAGGTTTCGACAAGGTCGGCGTGCGGCTTCATCGCCGCGTCGAAATACGCATTTTCGGCCTTCACATAATCGAGGACATCCTTGTCGTCGATCACCGGATAGCTCGCGTCCTTCAGCCAGTGATAGGGGTCCGATAGCGTCTTGCCGTGCAGCGTCATTTCGTGCGGGCGCTTCTCCGCGACGGGGGCGGCGGTCGTGTTGGTCAAAATGGTCTCTTTCTCTTCGGCGAAAGCGCCGGCGGGCGCGACAAGCGGGGTGGCAATTGCCGCCAGAAACATCCAAATAGCGCGCATCGCAAAAACCCCCGCGGTGTCGCCCGGATCGGGCGGGATTGCCGCGATGTAGGAATAAGGAAGCCGTTATGTCCAGCCCCGTCCATGCAGAGCGTCTGACCCGCCTGCGCGCCGAGCTCGCCGCGCGCGGGATCGACGGCTTCGTCGTGCCGATCAGCGACGAGCATATGAGCGAATATGTCGGCGCCTATGCGCAGCGCATGGCGTGGCTGACGGGTTTCGGCGGCTCGGCGGGGACGGCGGCGGTGTTGCCGGCCAAGGCCGCGGTGTTCATCGACGGGCGCTACACGGTGCAGGTCCGCGACCAGGTCGACGGCACCCTGTTCGACTATGTCGGCGTGCCGGCGTCGAGCGTCGCCGAATGGCTCGGCGCGAACGCCAGCGCGGGGCAGAAGGTCGGCTACGACCCGTGGCTCCACGGCATCGACTGGGCCAATGCAACCGCCGCCGCCTTGAAGGCGAAGGGGGCCGAACTCGTCGCGGTCGATGGCAACCCGATCGATATGGTTTGGGACGACCAGCCCGCGCCGAGCGACGCCGTCGTCGCGGTCCACGACGTCAAGCTCGCCGGACAGAGCGCGGTCGACAAGCGTCAGGTGATCGCCGACTGGCTCAAGGACAAGGGGCTCGACACGGCGGTGATGACCGCGCTCGATTCGATCGCCTGGACCTTCAATATCCGCGGGCAGGACGTTAGCCATACGCCGGTCGGGCTCGCCTTCGCGCTGCTCCACGCCGATGCGACCGCTGACCTGTTCATCGCGCCCGAGAAGATGACCGACGCGGTGCGCGCGCATCTCGGCAACAGCGTACGTATCCATGATCGCACCGCGTTCGAGGCGGCGCTCGCGGGCCTCAAGGACAGACAAGTCGCGGTCGACCCCGGCTCGGCGGTCGCGGCGATCTTCACCGCGCTCGAGGCGGCGGGTGCGAAGATCGAGCGCCACCGCGACCCCGCGGTGCTGCCCAAAGCGATCAAGAATAACGTCGAGCTCGACGGCACGCGCGCCGCGCATGTCCGCGACGGCGTCGCGGTGGCGCGCTTCCTGCAATGGATGGAGGATGTCGCGCCGCAGGGCGGGCTCGACGAACTCGGCGCCGCGGCGAAGCTGCGCGACTTCCGCGAGGCGAATGGCGGGCTGGTCGATCTGAGCTTCGACACCATCTCGGCCGCGGGCCCCAATGGCGCGCTGCCGCATTACAAGGTCGACGAGAGCACCAATCGCGCGATCGAGACGGGCACGCTCTACCTCGTCGATTCGGGCGGGCAATATGCCGACGGCACCACCGACATCACGCGCACGATCGCGATCGGCACGCCGACCGCCGAGATGCGCCGCCGCTTCACCCAGGTGCTCAAGGGGCACATCGCGCTCGCGACCTCGCGCTTCCCCAAGGGCACGCGCGGCAGCCAGCTCGACATTCTCGCGCGCCAATATCTCTGGGCCGACGGGGTCGATTATGCGCATGGCACCGGGCACGGCGTCGGCACCTATCTCGCGGTCCACGAAGGGCCGCAGCGCATCGCCAAGCCCGCGGGCGGGCAGGCGGGGACCGAGGAGCCGCTCCATGCGGGCATGATCCTCTCGAACGAGCCCGGCTATTACAAGGCCGGGCATTTCGGTATCCGCATCGAGAATCTCGTCATCGTCGTGCCGCAGCGCATCGACGGTGCCGAGGAGGATATGCTGGGGTTCGAGACGATCACCTTTGCGCCGATCGCGCAGAACCTCGTCGACACCGCGCTGCTTTCGCCCGCCGAGGCCGACTGGTTCGACGCCTATCATGCACAGGTGTTCGAGAAATTGGCGCCCGGCATGGACGGCGCCGATCGCGAATGGCTCGAAGCGGCGTGCGCCCCGCTCGACCGCACCCCCGCCGCGCTCGCCGCCTGACCATGGCGATCGAACAGGTCCCGCCCGGCGATTTCCGCGTGCACGAAACGGTGCGCGTGCGCTTCAACGAGATCGACGGGCAGAATATCGTCTTCAACGCGCATTATCTGGTCTACGCCGACATCGGGGTGACCGAATATTTCCGCGCGCTCGGCGAGGGTCAGCCCGGACCCTATTTTCACCAATATGGTACGGACATTCGCGAGACGCATTGCGAGATCGACTATCATGCGCCCGCGCGGCTCGACGAACTGATCACCATCGCCGCGCGAATCAGCACCTTCGGGCGGACGAACTTCACGCTCCATTGTGGAATTTTTCGCGATAATGAGCGGCTTACCGATATAGAAATCAGCTACGCGCACATCGATAGCGACAGCGGCCAGCCGACCGCGCTGCCTGGCAGCTTCATCGCCGAGGTCCGGCGATTCGAATGGCGGACGCCCGTACAGCAGTGATTCGCCGCCGCAGATTCGAACCGAATCGCATTTCTCGACTCAAAAAGTCGAGAAATAGGCGGTTTCGGGCCAAAAAAAGGGCCACCCGAAGGTGGCCCGTGAAAGTTTTGGGAGAGGATGCCTAAAAGGCATGCTCATATTGCAGCGCACAAAAAATGTTGCAACTGCGAAATGAGCATCCGCAATTGCATTTTTTGCAATCGTGACACCGCTTGGCTTGCGGCGCACGCAATCGCTACCCCCTCGCAAATCGGTGCGACATCGCCTAAATTGCGGTGATGCGCATGTTCACCACTCCCGATGTCGGCGGCGGCCTGTCCGATTTCTGGGCCTATGTCCGCGAGCCGCGCCCGCATCGCTGGGCGGTGTGGGGCGTCGCGATCGCCCTCACCTACCTCGTGTTCAACGGCGTGTCGCAATATCTGATCCCCTATGAGAAGCCCAAGGCGCAGATCGTCTATTTCGAAAATTGGGCCGAGACGCGCAGCGATGCCGAGATCCGCGCCGACTGGGTCGCGCGCGCCAAGGAAATCACGCAGCGCAACGCCGAAAAGCGCGCTGAATATCAGCGCCTCGCCGACATGATGGGGGTCGACTATGATTCGGCCGAGGCCGACAAGCTAACGCAGGAGACGCTCGGCGCCGATGCCGCCGCGGCGGCGAAGAAGAAGCCCGAGCCGCCGAAGCGCTCGACGCTCGCCGAACGCGCCGCGCGGGGTCCGAAGCCGGCGCCCTCTACGCCTCCGGCGACTGCCCGCTAATCGATGCAGCGTCCCCGCGCCGATGCCGACTGGATGGCGGCGGCGATCGCGCTGTCGCGGCGCGGGCGACCCGCATCGGCGCCCAACCCCAATGTCGGCTGTATCCTGGTGCGTGAGGGCCGCGTCGTCGGGCGCGGCTGGACGCAGGCGGGCGGGCGCCCGCATGCCGAGGCGGTGGCGCTCGCCGCTGCGGGCGACGCCGCGCGCGGCGCGACCGCCTATGTCAGCCTCGAACCCTGCGCCCACGCCAGCGCGCGCGGTCCGGCGTGCAGCGACGGCCTGATCGCCGCGGCGGTCGCGCGCGTCGTGGTCGCGGCACAGGACCCCGATCCGCGCACCGACGGGCTGGGCATCGCGCGGCTACAGGCGGCCGGAATCGAGGTCGTCTTCAACGTCCTGCCCGGCGAAGCCCGCGCCGCGATGGCGCCCTGGTGGACGCGGCAGGCGGCGGGGCGGCCCTTCGTGACACTCAAGCTCGCGACCTCGCTCGACGGCTGTATCGCGATGGCGGACGGCGCGAGCCGCTGGATCACCGGCGATCGCGCGCGGGCGCACGGCCATCTCGAGCGCGCGATGCATCAGGCGATCCTCGTCGGGCGCGGGACCTATGAGGCCGATTCGCCCAAGCTCGACGTGCGCTTGCCGGGCCTCGAAGACCGGAGCCCGCAGCGGTTGCTGCTCACGCGCGGCGCGGCGCCTGCCGGCTGGACCGCAGCCGCGTCGCCTGAAGCGGTCGAGGGCGTCGATTCGCTGCTTGTCGAAGGCGGCGCGGGTGCGGCGTCGGCTTTCCTCGCCGCCGACCGCGTCGACCGGCTTTTGCTCTATCGCGCGCCGATCCTGATCGGCGGCGGGCGGCTCGCGCTCGGCGATATCGGGCTGGCCGACCTTGCCGACGCGCATGGGCGCTGGCGGCTTGCCGACAGCCGCCTGCTTGGCAGCGACCGGCTCGACGTCTACGAGCGCGTCAGAGAAGGATAAGAAGCCCTATGTTCACCGGCATCATCACCGACATCGGAACCGTGCGCGCGCGCGAGGATCGCGGCGACGCGCGGCTCGTCATCGCTACCGCCTACGACACCGACGGCATCGACCTTGGCGCCTCGATCGCCTGTTCGGGGGCGTGCCTGACCGTCGTCGACAAGGGCAAGGGCGCCGAGGGCGACTGGTTCGCGATCGACGCGAGCGCCGAGACGATCGCGCGCACCGCGCCGGGGATGTGGGAAGCAGGACGCCGGCTGAACCTCGAACGCGCGCTCAAGGTCGGCGACGAACTCGGCGGGCATATCGTCACCGGCCATGTCGACGCGGTCGGCCGGATCGTGTCGGTGACGCCGGTCGGCGACAGCATCGCGGTCACCGTCGCCGCGCCTCCCGCGCTCGCGCCGCACATCGCGGCCAAGGGCTCGATTACCGTCGACGGCGTGTCGCTGACCGTCAACGAGGTCGCCGACCTCGCGTCGGGCGAAGCGCATTTCACGCTCAACATCATCCCGCACACGCAGGCGATGACGACGCTCGACGAAGCCGCCGAGGGGCGGCCGGTCAATCTCGAGATCGACATCCTCGCGCGCTATCTTGCGCGGATGCAGGCGCGGGGGTAATCGGCCTTCGAGGCCGGTTGTGCGAATATTTCACGCAAAGGCGCGAAGGCGCAAAGAAGAAGAATCTCACACAAAGACACAAAGAGGGCGGCTTGCCCAAACGCCGCAGTGCGAAGCCGGCGCGAAGCGCCTTTTCATGGTCGCCTGCGGCGACAGGCGACGGCCGCGCAGTGCCACGCCCTCTTTGTGTCTTTGTGTGAGATTATCGAAAGGCCCGCCACGCTGGCTGCCCTCTTCGCGCCTTCGCGTGAGATAAGTTTCCGGCACTCGCGCGAGCGGTATCAACCTTCGCCCCAGCCCGCCGCGATCTTGGGATCCATCGCCACCATCGAGCGCCGCATCGCGAGCCGGCCGATGCGCAGCAGCTCGGCCTTGCGGCGCGAAGGCGCGAGGTTGCAGCTTGCCGCCTCGCGCACCACCGCCGCGCCATAGCGGTCGGCGACGATCAGCCCTGAGGTTTCGGGGCGATAGCCCTCGGTTTCGAGGATCGCGGGGTCGAGTCCCGCCGCGAGCGCCCAGTAGAAGCGGTCGCACCAGTCGCAATAGTCGGGCCATTTGCCGTCGCCGTGCAGGTCGGCGCGGCTGACCTTGATCTCGACAATGGTGATGTTGCCCTTGGCATCGATCGCGGTGAGGTCGGTGCGCCGCCCGTTGGGGAGCGGCACCTCGGGGATTGCGACGAGCCCCTGCTGCGCGAACAGCCGGCACACGCCGCGCGCGACGTCGGCGGCGATCAGCAGGTCACTCGCCATGGATCAGCGCCTCAGAAGGGGACGTCGTCGTCCAGATCGTCGTCGAACGGCGGGCGCCCGCCGCCCGAGCTGCCGCCGCCACCCTGGTTCCAGCCGCCGCCCGAGCCGCCGCCGCCACCGCCCTGATTCCAGCCGCCGCCACCGCCGCCGCCATTGTCCCAGTCGCCGCCGCCGCCACGCGAGCCGCCGCCACCCCCGCCGCCGCCCGGCGCGCCGTCGAGCATGGTGAGGTTGCCGCCCATGCCAGCGATCACGACTTCGGTCGTGTAGCGGTCGTTGCCGTCGCGGTCCTGCCACTTGCGCGTGCGCAGGCTGCCTTCGATATAGACCTTCGAGCCCTTCTTCAGATAGCGCTCGACCACGCCGACCAGACCGTCGCCGTTGATCACGACATTATGCCATTCGGTGCGCTCCTTGCGCTCGCCCGACATGCGGTCCTTCCACTGTTCGCTGGTCGCGATGCGGATATTGGCGATCTTGCCGCCGTTCTGGAACGACTTGATCTCGGGGTCCGCGCCCAGATTGCCGATCAAAATAACCTTGTTGACGCTGCCAGCCATCGCCGCTCCGCTCCCGATCCTATGAGGGGACGTCAGCCGAGTCCGAAGGCGACCGCCGTCCAATAAGTGATACCTGCTGCGGCATAGGCGAGCAGGAACAAATAGCCAACCATGAACATGGGCCATTTCCACCCATTGGTCTCGCGGCGGGTGATCGCGATCGTCGAAATGCACTGCGGCGCGAAGACGAACCAGGCGAGGAAGGCGAGCGCGGTGGCGAGGCTCCACTTGCCCTGCAGCCGCTCACCGAGCGTTTCGGCCATCGCTTCCTCGTCGTCGCCGGCGTCGATGGCATTTGCGGTCGCCATCGCCGACACCGCGACCTCGCGCGCCGCCATCGCGGGGATCAGCGCGAGCGCGATATCGTGGTTGAAGCCAATCGGCTTGACCACGACTTCCAGCCCGCTCGCGATGCGTCCGCCGACGCTGTAGTCGACCTGGCTCTCGCCCGGGGGCGCCTTGGGAAAGGTCAGCAGCAGCCAGAGGACGACGGTGGTCATCGCGATGATCGTGCCCGCGCGGCGCAGGAAGATCCACGCGCGCTGCCACAGCCCGAGCGCGACGTCGCGCCACTGGGGCATCTGGTAGCGGGGCATCTCCATCATGAAGCCCGCGGCATTGCCCTTGGCGAGCGTGCGGCGCAGCACGAAGGCGACGACGAGCGCGCCGACGATGCCCGCGAGATAGAGGCCGAACAGCACCAGCCCCTGCAATCCGACAGGCGAATTGCCCACTGCGCGGTCGGGAATGAACGCGGCGATGATCAGCGCATAGACGGGCAGCCGCGCCGAACAGGTCATCAGGGGCGCGATCAATATCGTCGTCAGTCGGTCCTTTTCGTCGGGGATCGCGCGTGTCGCCATGATGCCGGGCACCGCGCAGGCGAAGCTCGACAGCAAAGGAATGAAGCCGCGGCCTGAGAGGCCCACTTTTGCCATCAGTCCATCCATCAGAAAGGCGGCCCGGGTCATGTAACCCGACGCCTCGAGCAGCAGGATGAAGAGGAAGAGGATCAGGATCTGCGGCAGGAAGACGACCACCGCGCCGACGCCCGCGAGCAGACCCTCGACGACCAGGTCGCGGAGGAAATTTTCGGGGATGTTCTCGACGACCCAGCTCTGGAGCACGCCGACGCCGGCTTCGAGCGCGTCGGCGGGCGGCCCGGCCCAGGCATAGACCGCCTGGAACATGACGAACATCAGCGCGAGCAGGATCAGGAAGCCGACGACCGGGTGCAGCACCACCGCGTCGACGCGCGCGGTCCAGCGGCGCACCGGCGTCTCGGACAGCGTCGCGGCGCGCGAGATGGCGCGCGCGCGGCTGTGCAGCGCCGCGTCGCTGGGGGTCGGGACCTTGTCGATCGGCGCGGTGGGCTTCGCCGTGCGCAGCGCCTCGTCGACCGCGCCGAGCAGCTCGGCCATGCCGCGCTTGCGCACCGCCACCGTCGGCACGACGGGCACGCCGAGTTCCTGCGCCAGCCGCGCGGGGTCGAGCGTCAGCCCGTCACGCTCGGCGAGGTCGAGCATGTTGAGCGCGACCACCGTCGGCAGCCCGAGTGCGATCAGCTCGAGCGCGAAGCAGAGATGATTGTCGAGGTTTGCAGCGTCGAGCACGACGATCAGCGCGTCGGGCTGGCGCTCGCCGTCCTGCTTGCCCAATATCACGTCGCGCGTCACCGCCTCGTCGGGGCTCGCGGGGATCAGGCTGTAGGTGCCGGGCAGGTCGATCAGCGAGATCGAACGGCCGTCGGCAAAGCTCGCATGCCCCGCCTTGCGCTCGACGGTGACCCCCGGATAATTGGCGATCTTCTGCCGTGCGCCGGTCAGCGCGTTGAACAGGCTCGATTTTCCGGCATTGGGATTGCCGACGAGCGCGATGGTGGGGACGGCGCCGGTCATGCGGGCTTGGGCTCGCTTACGCCCGAAGCGTCATGGGGCGCCTCGATCGAAATCATCGCCGCCTGACGCGCGCGGATGATCACGCGCATCCGCCCGACCGACAGCGCGAGCGGATCGCGCGAAAAGATGCTGCCGCGGTGCAGCGGGGTGATTTCCACCCCCTCCATCAAACCGAATTCGCGCAGGCGCCGTCCCTCGTCCTCGGACATGGCGGACCAGTCGATCCCGGCGATCCGCACCGCGACGCCCAGCGGCGCGCTATCGAGCAAAGCAGTCATTTGCGAGCGATTATCAATATCGCTCGCGCGGCGCCACCTTCTTTTTCGGTATGCGGCTTGCCCGTTCAGTTGCGCCGCTTGCCCAGATCTCTTTGAGCAGCCTTGATGCCCGCGATATCCCGGTCCGCCTGTTCGTGCCGCAGCTGTTTCTGCGCCGCCTTGAATTTCGCATATTCGCGTTCGGCATGCTGCGTGGCATCGGTCATCGACACGCTCCCGCCGGACCGTAGCACCACGCGACCGAGATTCGACAGCTGCGCGTCGAGCAATGCGCCGGCGTCTGCCATCAGGGTCAAGCGTCCGATATCCATCTGGTCCTCGAAAATGTCGAGCAGGATGGTGGTCAGCCGGTTCAGTTCCTTTACCTCGGCCGCCGCCAGATAGTTTTTGGAGGTGCCGACATCGGCTTTGCGGATATTCTCGTTCGGCCAGCTTTGCAGGCCCATATGCGGCTGACCGGCGTCGGCGCGTGAGCGCAGCACCTCCGCCGGCGTGTTGGAGCAGACGGCATAGATCAGCTTTGCCTGAGTGTTCCGGTAAAAGTCCCGCCACATCGGGGACGCGCCGTCATAATCCTGGCACATGGCGCAAATGGCGCGGAGTTCGCGATAGACATTCGCCTCGTCGGACCGAATGTCGCGGATGATTTCCTTCAGTTCGGCAATGCGGTCGCGATTCTCGGGGTTCTTCAGCCGCGTGGCATCGATGACGAAGCCCTTGGTCGCAAACTGGACCAGCTTTTCGGTCGCCCATTTGCGGAAAAGCGTCGCCTGTTTGGACGAGACCCGGTAGCCGACCGAAATGACCATATCGAGGCTGTAGATCACCGCCGGCCGGCCCAGACTTGTTTGCGTTTTCCGCAAAGAAGTCGCCTCTTCGAGTTCGCCTTCTTCCAGAATGCTCGCGATATGACGCGAAATTCTCGATACATCACGACCAAAGAGCTCGGCGATTTGTGCCTGCGTCATCCAAAGCTGGTCGCCGTCGTAGCTCAGCTCGACGTGGAGGCCCGTTCCGTCGCCATAGACCAGAAAGCGATCTCCGGTCGCTTCGTCCTCGCGCAGATGCACCGGTTCACGATTCGACATTGTGCGAAGCCTCGATTCGAACAGAAAGTGAACAAGGCTAGCAGAGGGTCAATCGATATGCCAGCGGTGACTGGCGTTGGCGGAGCCTCGCTCAGCGCCCCGGGTAGCGCAATCGCCCGACGAAGCGCGCGAGGCTGGGGCGTTTGACCTTGGTCGCGGCGCGGCGGTGCTTCCAGCCCTCGAAGCGCATCACCTGGTCGATGCGGCGCGCGAGGAAGGCGCGGGTGTCGGCGTGGCCGTCGCTCTCGTCGTTCAGGAACACCGCCATCGTCGCGCCATAGACGCTGCCGAGGATCGCGCGCTTGCTATAGTGATTATAGTCGGTCGCGGTGTCGCCCGCGAGGCGCCACATCAGGTCGGCGGCGCGCCAGCCGAGCTTTGCCGCGAAGGGCACGTTGGTCGGCAAGGCGAGCAGCGCGAGCGCGCGGCGCAGTGCCTCGCGATTCGGTGCGAGCAGATCGATACGCGCCTCGACCAGCGTCGTGATCCGCTCGCGAATCTTGAGCGTGGCGAGCTTTTCGGCCGGCCATTTCGCGGCCATCGCCGCGTCGATATCGGCGAACCAGGCGTCGACCATATCGCGTCCGCCGCCCGGAAAGGCGAGCCGCGCGACGTCGGTATCGACCCCGGTCCGCGCCGCAGCGTCGGCCAGTGCGGCTTCGCTAAAGCCGTCGAAGGCGGCGTTCGCGGCGATCAGCGGCGCGAGCGCGGCGCGAATCTCTTCGAGCGTGGGATCGGCGGGCAGGGTGAAAGCCATGGCGATCAGATAGGCCGTTCGCCGCGACTCGGCAACCGGATCAGCACCAGCGCCGCGCCCACCATCAGCCCGCCGACGAGGTCGATCGGGCCGAGCAATTCGCCGAACATCAGCCAGCCCGCGAGCGCGGCGAGCGCAGGTTGGACGAGCAGCGTCAGCCCGATGACGAGCGGGCTGAAGCGCGGGAGCGACCAGATCATCAGCCCTTGGCCGATGATCTGGCTGGTCAGCGCGAGCAGGATGAGCGGGGTCCAGTTGTGCGGCATCACGACCTCGTCCAGCGCGAAGGCCGTCGAGAGCAGGATCGGCGGGCAGACGAGCGAGGCGATGGCGAGCGCCGACCAGGCGCCGATCGAACCGCGCACGCGCTGCATCAGGATGACATAACCGGTGTAGAGGATGCCCGCGAGCAGGCTGAGCAGGTCGCCGACCAGATAGTCGGGCGAGAGCTCGTAGCTTTGTCCCATCAGCAGCGCCGAGCCGGCGAAAGCGAGCGCGATCGCCAGCGCCTGCCACCCGGGCGGCAGGGTTCGGCTCAGGAAAATGCCCCAGATGACGAGCAGCAGGCTGGCGCAATTGCCGAACAGCGTCGCGTTGGCGACCTTGGTCTGGAGGATGCCGATGTGCCAGGCGGCGAGGTCGAAGGCGAAGAAAATGCCCGCGGCGGCGGCGATTCCCATCGCGCCGCGCGGCGGCAGCCGCCCGCCGGTTTCGCGCCAGGCGAGGAAGAGCAGCACCGGCGCGGCGAGCGTCATGCGCCAGAAGGCCGAGGCGGTCGGCCCGGTATCGGCCAGCCGCACGAGCATCGCGCCGATCGACAGCGCCATATTGCCCGCGAGCAGCGCGGCAAAGGCCCAGCGGCCCGGCTGATTCGCTGCGCTGTCCTCGCTCACTGCTTGTCCTGCCGTTAGATTTTCTTTTGCTACCCATGCTTGCGCCGGGGCACCGCTGTCCATAGCTTCGCTGCCCATAGCGGCGACCCCGGTGGGCGTCGCTTAAAAAACGAGACGCTTAAAACGAGACGAGGAGATCTCCATGTCCGCATCATTGTTCGATCCGATCCAGCTGGGCGCCATCGACGCGCCGAACCGCATCATCATGGCGCCGCTGACGCGCGGTCGTGCCGGCCCCGGCTTCGTGCCGAACGAGCTCGCGCGCGAATATTATCGCCAGCGCGCCTCGGCGGGGCTGATCATTTCCGAAGCCACCGGCATTTCGCAGGAAGGCCTTGGTTGGCCGTCGGCGCCGGGCCTGTGGACCGACGCGCAGGTCGAGGGTTGGAAGCCCGTGACCGAAGCCGTCCACGAAGCCGGCGGGCGCATCGTCGCACAGCTGTGGCACATGGGCCGCCTCGTCCATTCGGTGTTCAACGACGGCAAGCCGCCGGTATCGGCGTCGGCGACCGTCGGCGAGGGCCGCGCGCATACGCCGGTCGGCCGCCGCGACCTCGAGGTCGCGCGCCCGCTCGAACTCCACGAAATCCCGCGCGTGATCGCCGATTATGTCCACGCCGCCGAGAACGCCAAAAAGGCGGGCTTCGACGGCGTCCAGCTGCACGGCGCCAACGGCTATCTGATCGACCAGTTCTTGCGCGACAATTCGAACCTGCGTGACGATGATTATGGCGGGTCGGTCGACAATCGCATCCGCCTGCTCCGCGAAGTGACCGAAGCTTTGATCGGGGTGTGGGGCAAGGGCCGCGTCGCGGTGCGCCTGTCGCCCAACGGCGCCACGCAGGGCGTCGACGACAGCGCGCCCGAAAAGCTCTTCCCGGCCGCCGCGGCGGCGCTGGGCGAGCTCGGCATCGCCTTCCTCGAACTGCGCGAACCCGGCCCCGAGGGCACCTTCGGGCGCACCGACGTGCCCAAGCAGTCGCCCGCGATCCGTGCGGCGTTCAAGGGCCCGCTGATCCTCAACAGCGACTTCGATGTTGCGCTCGCCGAGGAAGCGGTGGCGAGCGGCCTCGCCGACGCGATCGCCTTCGGCCGGCCGTTCATCGGCAACCCCGACCTCGTCGAACGCATCCGCGCGGGCGCCGAATGGTCGGTCGACAATCCGCAGACCTGGTATTCGCCGGGCCCCGAGGGCTACACCGACTATCCGGCGCTGCAGGTGGCGTAAGCTTGGACCATGATAGCCTCCCCCTTGATGGGGGAGGCAGCGAGACTTGGCGGCTTGCCGCCTAGTCGCAGCGGTGGGGGTGCGCTCAAGGCCCGAATCGAATGGCGCAAGGATGCACCCTCACCCCCATCCAACTCCGCCTGGCGCCGAGGGCGCAAGGCTCCATATCCTTCCCCCATCGAGGGGGAAGAAGTGCGCGGTCGAGCGCTAATCCCGCTCCGCCAGCGCCTTGTCGACGATGCCCGCTCCGATCGGCCCGAGCACGCCGCTGCCGAAGCGGAAGACGAGGAAGCCGGTGATGAAGAAGATCACGGGCTCGATCATCAGCAGCACGACCGCGGCGATCAGCGCGCCGATGACGATCGCGACGAAACCGCCGCTCAGCGCCGACTGACCCTTGGGGCCGAGTTCGATCGTCCGCGGGCCCTTGCTGTCCCACCATTTGCCCGTGACGATCGTCTTGCGCGCGCTGCCGCGCGGCGGGGCCGGGCGCTCGTTTATACGCGCGGGTGCGGGAGCGGGGGGCGGCCGGTCGCGGTTGGTCGGCGCATTGCTCCAAGGCCGCCTGTTGCGCTCGGCGACCGCCGCCGCCATCGACGCATTGCCGCGCTCGCCCGCCGGGGGCGCGGTCGGGCGCGTATCGGCACGCGGCGCGGGTGTGGCTGCGGGCGCAGGCGTGCGGCTGCGTTCGGGGCGGATCGGCTCGACCCCCATCGCGCGGTCGTGCTGGTCCATGCGCTCGGCGGCGCTCAGCGGGATCTGCCCGGTCGTCCGGTCGATCACCACCAGCCGCCCGCCGCGTTCGACGACGGAATAGCGGCTGGGGGGTGGTCGGTCAGCCAATGCCGAACTGCTCCTTCAGGGCCAGCATCGCGAGCGCGGCCTTCGCCGCTTCGCCGCCCTTATCCTTGCGCGTCTTGTCGGCGCGCGCAAGCGCTTGCTCTTCATTCTCGACCGTCAAAATGCCGTTGCCGATCGCCAGCCCGTCGAGCGTCAGCGCCATGATGCCGCGCGCGCTCTCGTTCGAGACGACCTCGAAATGATAGGTTTCGCCGCGGATCACGACGCCGAGCGCGACATAGGCGTCGTAGCGCCCGCTGTCGGCGGCCAGCGAAATCGCCGCGGGCACTTCCAAGGCACCGGGAACGGTTACCGTCTCGTGGCTATGCCCCTCGGCCTCGAGCGCCGAGCGCACGCCATCGAGCAGCATGTCGTTGAGATGGCTGTAGAAGCGCGCTTCGACGATCAGCACATGCGCCATTATTCGGCCTCCCCGGGGATCGAGCGTTCGCCGACGACCGACAGGCCATAGCCTTCCAGTCCGACGAGATTATGGTGCGACGGGGTCAGAAGCTCCATCGCATGGACGCCGAGATCGACGAGGATCTGTGCGCCGATCCCGTAAGTGCGCAGGTCCATGCCCCCCGACGGCGGCGGCACCGCATCGGCGTCGGCCGATCCGGGCAGCGGGCGCATCAGCAGCACGATCACGCCCGACCCGGCCTCGCCGATCGCGTCCATCGAGCGCTGCAGGCGGCGTTTCTTCGCGCCCGGGCGCCCCATCAGATCGTCGAACAGCGACACTGGGTGCATACGCACCAGCGTCACCCCGTCGGGGTCGACGGTGCCCTTCTGCAGCACCAGATTGACGCTGCCGTCGGTCTTGTTGCGATAGGATTTCAGCCGCCATTCGCCGCCATAGTCCGATTCGAAGGGTTCGTCGGCGACGCATTCGACCAGCCGGTCGGTGCGGCTGCGATAGGCGATCAGGTCGGCGATCGTGCCGATCTTCATCCCGTGGCGCCGCGCGAAGGGGATCAAATCGTCGAGGCGCGCCATCGTGCCGTCGTCGTTCATCACCTCGCAGATCACGCCCGAGGGGTTGAGCCCGGCAAGGCGGCTGATGTCGACCGCGGCCTCGGTATGCCCGGCGCGGACGAGCACGCCGCCGTCGACCGCGATCAGCGGAAAGACATGGCCGGGGGTGACGATGTCGTCGCGCCCCTGCGAGGCGTCGATCGCGACCGAGACGGTGCGCGCGCGGTCGGCGGCCGAAATGCCGGTGTCGATGCCCTCGCGCGCCTCGATCGAGGTGGTGAAGGCGGTGCCGTGGCGCGAGCGGTTGTTGCGCGTCATCAGCTCGAGCCCGAGCTGTTCGACGCGCTCGCGGGTCAGCGTCAGGCAGACGAGCCCGCGGCCGTGCGTCGCCATGAAATTGATCGCGTCGGGGGTCGCCATCTGCGCGGGGATGATCAGGTCGCCCTCATTCTCGCGATCCTCGTCGTCGACGAGGATGAACATGCGGCCGTTGCGCGCCTCGGCGATGATCTCCTCGGGCGTCGCCATCGGCGAAAGGTCGCTGCCGTGCGCGAGCCAGTTCTCGAGCTTGCGCAGCGTATCCGCCGTGGGGTTCCAGCCGGGCGAATCGAGGTCGCGCAGGCTGTTGGCGTGGAGACCGGCGGCGCGCGCGAGGCCCGAACGGGACATGGCGCCGTCATCGACGATGGCGCGGATGCGCTCGATGAGTTGCGTAGACATGTCGCGCAGTTTTCACATCATGATGTGATTGTCAATGGAGGAATCACATTGAGGGGTTGAGCGCCTATTTTGGGCCGAAGGTCGTCCCCAGCTCGCGCACCGGCGCATCGGCCTTTGTGTCAAGCATCGCAAGCAATTGTCCGCTGCGATCGTCGCGCTTGGCATAGTCGCGCGCCGACATGCCCGCGATATGGTCGGCCTTGTCGGGGTTGGCGCCGCGGCGGACGAGCAGGCGCACCATCGCGCCGTTCTTGGCCTGCACCGCGAGGATCAGCGCGGTCTCGCCGCGGCGGTTCGCCTGGTCGACGGGCGCCTTCTTGCCCAGCAGTTCCTCGGCGGCGTCGGTGGTGTTGAGCAGGGCGCTGTGCATCAGCGGGGTCATCCCCTGGCGGTCGCCGATCGACGGATCGCCGCCCTTGTCGAGCAGGAAACGCAGCCAGACGGTGTCGCGGCGCTTGGTGACGATGATCAGCGCGGTCTCGCCGGTGTCGGGGTTGCGCGTGTTCACGATCGCTGGATCATCCTTGAGCGCGTCGGTCGCCTTCGTCCCGTCGCGGCTGTCGACCGCCTGGAGGAAGGCGTAACCGCCGCGGAACTGCGCCTGCGCGGCCGGGGCAAGAGCGAGCGCGGCGCCGGCGGCGACCAGCGAGAGCGAGGCGAGGCGAAAGGCGGTGCGACGAAGCATGACCTGCGGGACCCTGTTCGAAATCGTCGCGCGTCCCTTTCGGCGGGGACGACGACAAAGGTTGATTTTCGGCGCTTAGCCCAGCAAGGCTGGCCGCATGATGAATATCGCAATTATCGGCCAAAAGATGGTTCGCGCAAGCCTGATCCTCGGTCTTGGTCTCGCGCTCGCCGGTTGCGGCGCTCCCGCCGGGCCCGCGGCCGACGCCCGCCCGCCGCTCGAAGGCGCCAAGATCGGCGGGCCGTTCACGCTCACCGACCAGGACGGCAAGACCGTCCGCGACACCGACTTCGCCGGAAAATACCGCCTCGTCTATTTCGGCTACAGCTTCTGCCCCGACATCTGCCCGGTGGACGTCCAGAAACTGATGCGCGGGCTCGCCGCTTTCGAAAAGAGCGACGCTGCGCGCGGCGCCAAGGTCCAGCCGATCTTCATCACCGTCGATCCGGCGCGCGACACGCCCGCGGCGCTGAAGCCCTTCGTCGCGCGATACCACCCGCGACTGCTCGGCCTGACCGGCACTCCCGAACAGATCGCCGCAGTCGCCAAGGCCTTCGTCGTCACCTATCACAAGGTCGATGGCTCGGCGCCCGACCGCTATCTGATGGCGCACAGCCAGCTCGCCTTCCTGATGGACCCCGCCGGCAAGCCGCTGGTGCTGCTGCCGCTCGACGATCCTTCGACCGACATGGACGAGGGCGCGCCCGACAAGGTCGCCGCCGACCTCCAGAAATGGGTGAAGTGACGACGCGGCGCTTCTGGGACATGCCGCTCGCCAGCCTCGACGCCGGCGAATGGGAGGCCTTGTGCGACGGCTGCGGCAAATGCTGCCTGCACAAACTGGAGGATGAGGATACGGGCCGCATCTATCCGACCAATGTCGCGTGCCGCCTGCTCGACCTCCAGACCGCGCGTTGCGGCGATTACAAGCACCGGCGGCGCCATGTCCCCGACTGCCTGACGCTGACCAAGGCGAGCGTCGCCGACATCGAATGGCTGCCGCAAAGCTGCGCCTATCGCCTGCGCGCCGAGGACCGGCCGCTGCCCGAATGGCATTATCTGGTCAGCGGCGACCGCGACGCGGTGCACCGCGCGGGCCAGTCGATCGTCGGCTGGACGGTCGCCGAACAGGTCGCGGGGCCGCTGGAAAATCATCTTGTCGAACGCATCGTCTGAGCTGAAGGCCACCGAGGGGCCGCATATCCGGGTGGGCGAGACGCTGTGGCCGGTGCGGCTGGTCCACCATGCGCAGTCGCGCCGCTACCGCCTCGTCTTCGACGCCGCGCGCGCCGAGCTCCGCCTCACCCTGCCGCGCCGCGGCAGCGCGGCGAAGGCGCTGCGCTGGGCAAGCGAGCAGCAGGAGTGGCTGACGCAGCAGGTCGGCAAGGCGGTGCTGCCCGTCGACATCGGACCGGGCGCGCGCGTGCCGCTGTTCGGGACCGAACGCCTGATCGTCTGGGACCCCGCGCTGCCGCGCGCGGTGCGCGTCGAGGACGATAGGCTGGCGCTCGGCGGTCCCGCCGACGGGGTCGGGCGCCGGGTCGAGCGCTGGCTGAAGGCGCAGGCGCTGGAGCTGATGGCCGAGGAGAGCCGCGACATCGCCGCGCGCGCGGGCCTCAGTGTCGGGCGCGTCGGCGTCGGCGACCCGCGCAGCCGCTGGGGCAGCTGCACCGCGACGGGGGACCTGCGCTACAGCTGGCGGCTGGTGATGGCGCCCGACCATGTCCGCCGCGCGACCGTCGCGCACGAGGTCGCACATTTGCGGCACATGGACCATGGCCGCGCCTTCCACGCGCTGGTCGACGAACTCCACGACGGCGACGTCGCCGCCGCGCGCGCCTGGCTGCGTCGCGAAGGGCGGGGGTTGCACCGGTATCGGTTCGGCTAAATCGGGACGGATCGGGGGCTCAATTCCCCGGGTTGTTCCCGCTCTGCACGCGCACCGTCGAGCTCTTGACCGCGGGCGGCAACGCCTTGTTCGCGGGCGGCGCTTTCGGCGCGGGCGGTGCCTTAGGCGCCGCGCCATTGCCGCCGCCGGTCTGCTCGTCGAGCCAGCGCTGGTCCATTACCGGCGGTTCGACCTGCGGCTCGCTCCCCTCGTCGGGCGGACGGTTCTCGCTGCCGCCATAGGGCAGCTCGACCGGCATGCCATTCTCGTCGACGAAGCCGCCCTCGCCGGGCTCGCCCAGATAGGCCTCGTCCTCGTCCTCGAGCTGCCAGTCGGGCAGCTTGACCTCGGTGTCGAACGCCTCGACCGGACGCCGCGCGACCGCGACGCGCATGAAATCGGCAAAGGCCTTGGCGGGTGCGCGGCCGCCCTGCAGTCCGCCGACCGCCCTGGCATCGTCGCGGCCCATCCACACGCCGGTGGTCAGCCCGCTCGAGAAGCCCAGGAACCAGCCGTCCTTGTTGCTCGACGTCGTGCCCGTCTTGCCCGCGACGGGGCGGCCGATCTGCGCCGCGCGCCCGGTGCCGGTGGCGACCGCGCTCTGCATCAGGTCGGTGATCCCCGCGGCGACCCAGTCGTCGACGAGCACGGTGCCGCGCTCGGGCGCACGCTGATAGAGCAGGCGGCCGTCGGCGGTCGTCACCTTGGTGATGCCATAGGGCGCCGCCGACACGCCCTTGCGCGAGATGGCGGCGAAGGCGGCGGTCATGTCGATCACGCGCACGTCGGAGGTGCCGAGCACCATCGACGGCTGGGTGTTGATCGGGGTCGAGATGCCGAAGCGCCGCGCCATGTTCGCGACCGAAGAGGTGCCGACCTCGTCGCCCAGCTTCGCGGCGACGGTGTTCACCGAATAGGCAAAGGCGCTGCGCAGGTCCATTGCGCCCGAGAAGCGCCCCGACGAGTTGCGTGGCGACCAGCCGCGGATCGTCACCGGCTCATCGACGACCTCGTCGTCGACCTTATAGCCCGATTCGAGCGCGGCCATATAGACGAAGACCTTCCACGCCGACCCCGGCTGGCGCACCGCCTGCGTCGCGCGGTTGTAGTTCGACGCGACATAGTCGGTGCCGCCGACCATCGCGCGCACCGCGCCGTCGCGGTCGATCGATACGAGCGCGCCCTGCGCCCCGCCGGGCACATTGGCCTGGATCGCCGATGTCGCCGCGCGCTGCATGCCGAGGTCGATCGTGGTGTAGACATCGATCGCCTCGCTGCCCTCGTCGATCAGCATGTCGAGCTGCGGGAGCGCCCAGTCGCTGAAGTAGCGCGCGCTGTTCTGCCCCGTTTCCTGCGCCATCTGGACGTCGGCGGGTTTGGCGCTGTCGGCCTGCGACTGGGTGATCACCCCGGCGTCGACCATCACCGCGAGCACGACGCCGGCGCGGCCGAGCGCTGCCTGCGCGTCGGCGGTCGGCGAGTAGCGCGACGGCGCCTTGACGAGGCCCGCGATCACCGCCGCCTCGGACAGCGACATTTCGGTCGCGCTATGCCCGAAGAAGCGCCGCGACGCCGCGTCGATGCCGTAGCTGCCGCCGCCGAAATAGACCTTGTTCAGATAGAGCTCGAGGATCTCGTCCTTCGAGAATTTCCATTCGAGCGCCATCGACAGCACCATCTCGCGCGCCTTGCGCGTCCAGGTGTAACTGTTCGAGAGGAAGATGTTGCGCGCCAGCTGCTGGGTGATCGTCGACGCGCCCTGCAGGCGGCGGCCGGTGCCGCGATTTTGCACCGCGACGACCGCGGCGCGTGTCATGCCGACCGGATCGACCCCGGGATGATAGCGAAAGCGCCGGTCCTCGACCGCGACCATCGCGTCCTGCATCACCTGCGGCGTTTCCCGAAGGGTCAGCCAGCGCCCGTAATTGGGCCCGAGCGAGAGGAACACCGTGCCGTCGGCGGCATGGACGCGGATCGTCTGCCCCGCGGGCGATTTCTTGAGCTCTTCGAAGCTCGGGATGCGCTGCACCGCGATGCCGACCGCGACCGCCAGCGCCACCGCGCCGACCAGCGCGAGGCCGAGGCCCCAGCGGATAATGCGGCGCAGCCACAACCGCCAGCGCGGCGGCTCGCCCTTGGGAGCCGAGCCGCCCGATTTGGCGCTGTTCGACGATTTACCTACGGAAACCTGCTGTCTTTCGCGGCGCAAAGCCGATGTCCTTCCCTCGCTGCGCCCCTGTACGCGTCAGCAGCGAGGGTCGGTGGTCAACCCTCGCCGGTGGATGCGTCATCCGGCGCGCGGTCCGCGAAGTCAAGCGCCGCGCTGTTGATGCAGTAGCGCAGCCCCTCGGGCCCGGGGCCGTCGGGGAAGACATGGCCGAGATGGCCTTCGCACTTCGCACAGCGCACCTCGGTGCGGACCATGCCGTGGCTGGTGTCGGTCAGCTCGGTCACCGCGGCGTCGGCCGCGGGCGCGGTGTAGCTCGGCCAGCCCGATCCGCTGTTGTACTTGGTGCGGCTGTCGAACAAAGGCGCGCCGCAGCCGGCGCAATGATAGACGCCGTCGCCCTTATGGTCTGTATATTTGCCGGTGAAGGCGCGCTCGGTGCCGCCCTCGCGCAGCACATGATGCGCCATCGGATCGAGTTGCTTGCTGGTGTTGGGATCGGTCATCGGATGATCTCCTGCTGACGGGCCCATGGGGCGCCGTTTTCTTGTGAATAATATCGGTCGGGGAACGCGCCGCCGCAAGGGGCAGGGGCTTCAGGCTCCGCGGATGCGCGTCGTTCGCGATGCTATTCGCACCAAAGACGGAAAAAGTGACGCCGCCGCGGTCATGGGTGCGGCGGTGCGCGGATTTTCGCCGAGCCGCCAGATAAGGTTCGCGAGCGCAAAGGGCCGCGCCATGCGCGCCGCTAGTCCGCGCTGATAGCCCGGCGCCGCATCGCCGCCGCCGCGCCGCCATGCCACCACCGCGGCCTCGGCGCTCGCGACCGCGAGCCCCATGCCTTCGCCCGCGAGGCTGGGGATCACCCCCGCTTGGTCGCCGAGGCGAAACAGCCCCGGCGCGGTGTCGGCGGTGCGCCAGCCATAGGGGACATGTCCGATGGCATCGACGCTGTGCGACCAATCGGCGTAGGCAAGCCGCTCGCCGAGGTGCGGTAACGCGTCTCCGAGCGCGCGGAACAGCACGGCGGGATCGCCCCCCGCTTCGTCGAGCCGCGACTTGTGCACCGCGAGGCACAGGTTTCCGCTGCCGTCCTCCTGCCGCACCAGCCCGGCATAGCCGCGGTCGAACAGGTGCAGCTCCACCGCTTCGCCGATCAGCCGCTCGAGCGCCGGATGCGCGGGCAGCCGCAGCCGCAGGCCCATGGCGGGGTCGCTGCGCTGCCAAGCGGCGGGTTCGCGCGCAAAGCCGCGAAAGCCGTGCTTGCCCGCGGCGAGGAAGATCGCCGGCGCCGCCAGCGCCGCGCCGCCCCGCGTCTGGACGCTGCCGTCGGCGATGCCGGTCGCGTGGATACCGCGCTCTAATACGGCTCCGGCCCCCATCGCTGCAGCTTGCAGCACCGAATCGAGGCGGTGGCGCGACACCCCGAGCGCGGCCTCGGGCAGCCGCGTCTCGCTCATCCGCTTCCCCGCGAACAAGCGCACGCAGGTCACGCGCTGCCCGCCGAGCGCCGCGCCATCGATCCCCAGCGCCCCGAGACGCGCGAGCGTCTGCCAGCTCAGGAACCCCCCGCACAGCGCATCGCCCGTTTCGCGTGCGCGTTCGAGCAGCAGGGTCTTCGCGCCGCTTCGCGCCAAGCCGATCGCCGCCGCAGACCCGGCGGGTCCGGCGCCGACGATCAGCACATCGGTCACCGGATGCGCTCGACGCAGAGGCGGTAGGGGAAGCTACGAAAGATGCGGCAATCGCCCGCCGCTTCGGGCAGCGCTTCGCCCAGCATCGCCGCCCATTCGCTCCGGCGAAAGCTGCGCCCGACCGAAAGCTGCCCGTCGCGCCGCACGATCGGATCGACCCATGCCAAGGTCGCGAGCAGAGGATAGCCCGCGAAGGGTAGCCGCTGGCGGTGGAGGTCGTTGACCAGCCAGCCGCGCGCGGCCTCGCCTTCCATGAAGCGGAGGAACTCGCTGCGCTGGGCCGGGGTCATATGGTGGGTGACGAGGCTCGACATTACGATGTCCCAGCCCCCGCCCGCAAGGCCTTGATAGTCGCCGGTGACGAAGCGCGCCCGCCCGCCGAGCCGCGCTTCGGCGACGGGCGCGCTCTTCGGGTTGAGATCGACCCCGACGAGGTCGAGCGCGACCCCGCGCTTGTCGCCCCAGCGTGCGATCCGCGCCAGCATGTCGCCTGCGCCGAAACCGACGTCGAGGATGCGCCATGGCCGCGTGCCGATCCCGCGCGTCCGCACCCGCTCCAGAAACCGCAAAGTCGGCCACGCCGCGAGTGTCAGCGCGTTGATCCGCGACAGGTCGGCGAGCACTTTGGCGTAGCGCGCGGGCGGCAGTTCGACCGCGTCCATCTCCTCCTCGGCCTCGATCGGCACGGCGAGGCTGGCGAATGGGTTCATCTTGATTGTTCGGGCGCGGTGAAGCGGATCGCTTCGGCGGCGAGGCCGGGGCCGAAGGCGATCGCGATCCCCTCGCCCTTTGCCTGCCGTTCCATCATGCGCGCGAGCACGAAGAGGATCGTCGCCGACGACATATTGCCCCACGCCGCGAGCACCGCGCGGCTGTCGGTCAGCGCGTCGGCGGGGACGTGCAGCGCCGCCTCGACCGCGTCGAGCACCGAGCGCCCGCCGGCGTGGATCGCGAGCAGCGGCGGCGGGTCGTCGTCGAAAAGCTGCGCCTGCACCCCCGGCTCGCCGAGCGCCGCGCGCAGCCGCCCGGGCACCTCGCCCGACAGCTGCATCGCGAAGCCCCTGTCGCCGATATCCCAGCGGATGAGGTCTTCGCTTTGCTCGAGCGCGAGGCTGCGGCCCTCGCCGAGCGCCAGCCCTTGCGGTTCGGCCGAGACGATCCCTGCCGCGGCGCCATCGCTGAACTGGAGCATCGCGAGCAGGGGCTCGGGCTGGTCGGCGAGGCTGAGGTGCAGGGTCGAGAGCTCGACGCTCACCACCAGCACCACCGCTTGCGGTTCGGACCGCACGATATGGCGCGCGTTGCGCAGCGCGGTGACCCCGGCGTAACAGCCCATGAAACCGATCAGCACGCGCTCGACCGTCGGCGGCAGGCCCAGTCGCCGTGCGATGATCTGGTCGATCCCCGGCGCAACGAAACCCGTGCAGCTCGCGACCACCAAGTGCGTCACGCGCGCGGGATCGAAAGCGGTGCCGAGCCCCGCGATCGCCTGCAATGCAAGCTCGGGTGCATGCTGTGCATAGGCCGCCATGCGCATCGAGGTCGGCGGCAGCCCGGGCACATCGTAGAATCCCCCCGGCGCCACCGGCGATCCGCCATCGGCGGTCGGCGGCAGCACCGACCAGCGATGCGCGATGCCCGACCGCGCGGCCATGCGCGCAAAGAGCGCGCGCGTCCGCTCGTCGGCAACGCGTGGCGTTGCCCAGTCGATGAAGGCCTGATGGATATCGTGATCGGGCGTCGCAGTGGCGAGCGCGTTGAGCCAGGCGGGGGGAGCGGGGGGCATGGCGCTGCTTTGGGCTAAAAACGGGAGACTCGCCAGCGGATAAGCGCCTAGGCGCCTTTACCGCCGCTTAACCATGAACGGGCTAGTCTACAGGCGTGGGACCGCGCCTTTTCCTTGCCTTTGCTCTGCTCGCGGTGTCGTCGCCGGTGTCGGCGCAATGCCTGCTGTGCGGGGCGGACGGCGCATCGGGCGCGAGCGCCGCGCGCCAGGCCGAAACCCCGCTGCGCGTCGAGGTCGAAACCCAGCTCGATTTCAGCCGCGTCGCGGTCGGCGCGATGGGCGGCGCGGTCGAACTCGACCCGCTGTCGGGCGCGCGGAGGCTCAGCGGCGACGTCGTCGATCTGGGCGGCTTCGCGGTCACCGGCATCGTGACCGTCACCGGCGAGCCCGGCGCCGCGGTGCGCGTGATCCTGCCGACCAGCGTCGACCTCGAAGGCGACCGCGGCCGCAGCGCGCGCGTCAGCGGCCTCGTCACCAACCTCTCCGCCGCACCGCGTCTCGGCCCCGACGGACGGCTGCAATTCCGCTTCGGCGGCCGGCTCCAGATCGCCGGACTCGACGACGGCGACTATCGCGGGCGGATTCCGGTGACGGTCGAATATGAATAGGGCGATGCTGCGCCCCGGACGGTCGCGCCCCTCATCGGTCAAAGACTAGCGAGCGTATCAGTTCGGCGGAGGCGCCCGCGATTATCCTGCTTTGCGACGCGATCGCGAGATTGAGCTGGCGTATCGGATTTTGATGGTCGAGCTCGAGCAGCGTTATCGCCCCGTTCCTGCGGCCTGCCCCCACCGCGATATCGGATGCGATGGGCAGCCAAAGCTCTACGGTCGGATTTCTCAGGTCGGACTGGCCCGCTACCGTCAGTTTAACCACCGGGCGACTGCCGACGATGAAGCTTTTGTGCGGGCGGGTTATTCGCAGTATCGTGATTCCGCGTTGCTCGAGAACTTTCAGCACATCCAGACCAAAGGTTGCGAGCGTTTCGGTGCGAACATTCCGTAACGTCCGTTGGCGACCTTCGGGCGTATCGAGGGCGGCGATCGCGTCCCTGCGCTCCGGCAGAGCCGCATGCAGATGGGCCACAGCCGCATCAAACATCGTCAATATGTCGGCGTCGGTTGCGACGGCCTGCTGGGTTTCGGGCGTTCGGCGCCACTGCATCGCGAAGAACAGATACCAGAGGCGCTTCTCCTCGAGCGAAAGGTCGGGACAATATCCCGATCGCGCCGCTCCGATGATTTTCTGGACCACCGGGACGGCGTCGGACTCAAGCTTCGCGATGCCGAGCTCGATCGACGGGTCCTTGTCGCCGGCGGCCGACACGATGCTGTACAGATGCTTCTTGACGAACAATTCGCTGGGTCGGGCCTTTCGAATCCTGCGAGTCGGATCAGCAAGCTGGCACCAATGCAGCCAGCCCTCGGGGTCGACAAACCCGTTCAGGAGCATTCGCGGGACGAAATGGTGACGTTTTGGAATGGTCAAGAATGCCGCCTGTCGGCTCCTTGATTCTCCGGAGCGGACTTCGCCTTAGACCAATCGCTCCATTTTGCGCCGTTTCCGCTCCATATTGGAGGCAATCTTTCAGCGCGCCCCGAACAGCGCCGTCCCGACGCGCACATGTGTCGCGCCCAGCATAACCGCGCCCTCATAATCGCCGCTCATCCCCATCGAGCGCGAAGGCAGACCATGGCGCTCGGCGAGTTCGTCGAGCAGCGCGAAATAGGGCGAGGGGGAGACATCGGCCGGCGGGATCGCCATCAGCCCTTCGATCTTGAGCCCCGCCTCCGCCGCCTCGGCGAGCAGCGCGGGCAGGTCGGCGACCGTACAGCCGCCCTTCTGCTCCTCGTCGCCGATATTGACCTGGACGAATAGCTGCGGTTGCCGCCCCGCCTTCGCGCAGGCCTTGGCGAGCGCCTGGACGAGCGACGGGCGGTCGAGCGAATGGATCGCATCGAAGAGCGCGACGGCTTCCTCGGCCTTGTTCGACTGCAGCTGGCCGATCAGGTGGAGCGCGATATCGGGGGTCTCGGTGCGCAGCGCGGGCCATTTGCCCGCGGCTTCCTGCACGCGATTTTCGCCGAAATGGCGCTGGCCCGCGGCGATCAGCGGGCGGATCGCGTCGGCGTCGTGGGTCTTCGACACTGCGATCAGCGTCACATCGGCTGTTTTGCGCCCGGCGCGCGCCGCGGCGGCGGCGATTCCCGCTTCGACTTCGGCCAATCGCTGCGCTGCGTCTTCCATCGCTGATCCTTCGCTGGCGGCGGCGCGTTGCGCGCGGCGGCGACGCGCCTATAGAAAAGCCGATGCCCCGGCGCCACCCCCTCCCAAGTCGCACTCTCTTGCCGCAGATTTGGCTGTTCACCGACGCGCGGCTCGGCGACGCATTGTTCGCCGCGGTCGCAGCGCTGCCGCCGGGGAGCGGCATCGTGCTGCGCCACGACGAACTGGCGCCGGGGAAGCGCTGGCGCCTCGCGCGCCGGCTTGCGCGGACGGGACATCTGCTCCTCCTCGCCGGCCCGCCCGCGCTCGCGCGGCGCTGGGGCGCCGCGGGAGTCCATCTGCGCCAGCCGCACGCGCGGCAGGCGGCGCAGGCGCACCGCCTCGGCCTGATCGTCTCGATGCCGGTGCACGGTGCCCGCGAAGCCCGCGCGGCGCGCCGCGCCCGCGCCGACCTGGCCTTCGTCTCGCCGCTCCACCCGACGCGCTCGCACCCCGGCGCCCCCGCGCTTGGCCAGAACGCATGGCTCCGCCTCGCCCGGCTGGCCGGCGCGCAGCCCGTCGCGCTCGGCGGCATGACCGCACAGCGTGCCCGCGCGCTCGGCAGAGCTAGCGGTGCGAGCGGTCTAGCGCCCGGCTGGGCAGCGATCGATGCATGGATGGGAAAGGCGACCAAGCGCCAGCGCTAAGCTGCGTCGATATTCGGTTCAGGGTGAGTCGAAAATGGTGACGTTCCGTGACCCGGAGCGCAGCGCACTATTGTGCGTGAGCACCGGAAGCGCGGAAGGTTGCCATTTGCAGGCCGCCCTGGGCCGAATAGCGATCCAGCTTTAGAAGCGGAACGCGGTGCCCACATACACCGCCTGGCTGTCGCGGCGGGCGTCGGTCAGCGGCTGGACGCCATCGTCGCTCTTGTAGCGGACGCCCGCGGTGACATCGAGGTTCTTGGTCACGCGATAGCTGCTGACGACGTCGACGGTCTGGTCGTCGCCGGGCGCGGTCAGGCGATCGGTCGCGCCGGCGGGATCGCTCGGCCGCGCGGTCATGCGCGTCGCGAAGCGCGACTTCTTGTCGGCCTGTTCGGGCGCCTTCGCCTGCGGCAGGTTGCGGAGGTCGAGCCCGCGCGGCAGCGCCGGGGTCACGAATTTCTCGAACCCGACCGATGCGCCGAGGTTGTAGGCGACGGGGGTGATCGCGACCGGCGCCTTGCGGCCCTGAACCAGCGCCGAGGTCAGCGCGGCGCTCGACGATTCGTCGCGGCTGCGCACGACGACGGTGATCGCGCGGTTGCCGCGATTCTCGTCGGTCAGCGCGGGGGTGAAGCTGAAGCTGCGGCGTGCGTCGGCCGACACCTTGGCATAGCGCGCGATCAGCCGCGGATCGCCCGATGCGGGGGTGAACTGCCCCAGCAGGGTGTCCGACAGCGAGGTTTCGCGGATGCGGTCGGCGCGGCTCATCGCGGCGAGCGCGGGGGGCAGGGCGAGCGGAATGGCCGCCAGAACGACGACCCCTGCTTTCCAGAAATGGCGCGATGTGCGCGGCATTGTCTGCGACTCCAACCCCAGTACCCAGCCTGAATAGGCCCGTTGCGCCAACTTTTCCAGTGATTCGCACGAAAGCAAATCTTTAGCCCCTGAATTTTTGCGGGCCTGTTGCGCGATGACCACAGTGGGGGCGTCACCTGACTCCCCGATGAACGGCGCAAACAAGCGCATTGCCGCGCTTGCCGCCGCGCGAGAGGCGCGATAGAGACGCTCGCAATTCTTTAGCAGCGCGGCGGTCGCCCGCGCCATTTTGATAAGGTGTTTCGGCATGTCCAAGCTTTCCGTCCTTGCCCTGACCGGTCGCCGTACCGCCACGCTCGCGCTCGTTAGCGTCGCGGCGCTCGGCCTTGCGGCGTGCGGCGGCAAGGAACGGCCGCGCGCCGATCTCGCCGCGTCGCAGGTCACCACCATCGGCGTGAACAGCTATTTGTGGCGCGCCTCGCTCGACGCCTTGTCGTTCATGCCCCTGCTCCAGGCCGATTCGTCGGGCGGGGTGATCATCACCGACTGGTATGCGAACCCGGGCAACCCGAACGAGCGGATGAAGGTCACCGTGTCGATCCTCGACCGCGACCTTCGCGCCGATGCGCTCCGCGTCGCGGCCTCGCGCCAGGTCGCGCAGGGCGGCACCTGGGTCGATGCCCCGGTCCAGGCGGCGACGGTCCAGAAGCTCGAGGAAATCATCCTCACCCGCGCCCGCGACCTGCGCCGTTCGGCCTTCGAGGGCTAATTTCCGGGCGCGGACGCGCGCCGCCAGACAGACAGGGTAAACGATCATGACCCGCGAACCGCGCTTTGGCGCTCTCGCCGCCGACGCCCGCTGGCAAAAGGCGTGGGAGGCGGCGAACAGCTTCGCCACCACCGATACCGACGGCAAGCCCAAGGCCTATATCCTCGAGATGTTCCCCTATCCCTCGGGGCGCATCCACATGGGGCATGTCCGCAACTATGCGATGGGCGACGTGCTCGCGCGCTTTAAGCGCATGACCGGCCACGATGTCCTCCACCCGATGGGCTGGGACGCGTTCGGCATGCCAGCGGAAAATGCGGCGATGGAAAAGGGCGTCCACCCCGGCGGCTGGACGCGCGACAATATCGCGGCGATGCGCAGCCAGCTGAAGCGCCTCGGCCTCGCGATCGACTGGAGCCGCGAGCTCGCGACGTGCGAGCCCGATTATTACGGGCAGGAACAGGCGCTGTTCCTCGACCTGTTCGCCGCGGGCCTCGTCAGGCGCAAGGAAAGCTACGTCAACTGGGACCCCGTCGACATGACCGTGCTTGCCAACGAGCAGGTGATCGACGGCCGCGGCTGGCGCTCGGGCGCGCTGGTTGAGAAGAAGAAGCTGTCGCAGTGGTTCCTCAAGATCACGGACTTCGCCGACGAGCTGCTCGAAGGGCTGCAGAGCCTCGACAAATGGCCCGACAAGGTGCGGCTGATGCAGGAAAACTGGATCGGCAAGTCGCAGGGGCTCGAATTCAGCTTCCGCATGGCGGGCGGCGCGGTCGGCTTCGACGTCTTCACGACGCGCCCCGACACGCTCTATGGCGCGAGCTTCGCGGCGATCTCGCCCGACCATCCGCTCGCCGAGAGGCTGGCGAAGGATTCGCCCGAGCTCGCGGCGTTCATCGAGGAATGCCGCCGCCAGGGTACCGCCGCCGAGCAGCTCGACACCGCCGAGAAGATGGGCTTCGACACCGGCCTCGCGGTCGAGCACCCGCTCGATCCCAACTGGCATATGCCGGTGTGGGTCGTGAACTATGTGCTGATGGATTACGGCACCGGGGCGATCTTCGGTTGCCCGGCGCACGACCAGCGCGACTTGGATTTCTCGCGCAAATACGGCCTGCCCGTCCACCGCGTGATCGCCGACGGCGAGGAGACCGGCCAGGTCTTCCATGGCGCCGAGGCCTACACCGGCCCCGGCCGCCTCGTGAACAGCCACTTCCTCGACGGCATGACGATCGACGAGGCCAAGGCCGCGATCATCGCGCGCGCCGAGCATGAGGGCTGGGGCAAGGGCACCACCGTGTGGCGCCTGCGCGACTGGGGCGTCTCGCGCCAGCGTTACTGGGGCACCCCGATCCCCTTTATCCATTGCGACGCCTGCGGCCTGCTGCCGGTGCCCAAGAGCCAGCTCCCCGTCGTGCTTCCCGAGGACGCCGATTTCTCGGTCCCCGGCAATCCGCTCGACCGCCATCCGACGTGGAAGCATGTCGCCTGTCCGTCGTGCGGCGGCGAAGCGGTGCGCGAGACCGACACGCTCGACACCTTCGTCGATTCGTCCTGGTATTTCCTGCGCTTCGCCTCGGCCCCCGCGGACAAGCCCTTCGATCCCGAGGTGATCCGCCGCTGGCTGCCCGTCGACCAATATATCGGCGGCATCGAGCATGCGATCCTCCACCTGCTCTACGCGCGCTTCTGGACGCGCGCGCTGCAGAAGATGGGGATGATCGACATCGCCGAGCCCTTCGCCAGCCTCTTCACCCAGGGCATGGTGACGCACGAGACGTACAGCCGCGAGCAGGGCGAAGGCCTGCCGCCGATCTTCTTCACCCCCGAAGAGATCACCCGCACCGCCGAGGGCGCGACGCTGAACAGCGAAGGCACGCCGGTGCAGGTCGGCCGGGTGATCAAGATGTCGAAGTCGAAGAAGAATGTCGTCGATCCCGACGCCATCCTCGACCAATATGGCGCCGACGCCGCGCGCTGGTTCATGCTCTCCGACAGCCCGCCCGAGCGCGACCTGCCGTGGAGCGAGGCGGGCATCGAGGGCGCGTGGCGCTTCGTCCAGCGCCTGTGGCGGATTTTCGGCGACACCGAAAACATCGGCGACGGCGGCGAGGACAAGGGTCTCGCGCGCAAGCTGCACCAGACGATCGCCGGCGTCGCCGCCGATATCGAGGCGCTGGGCTTCAACAAGGCGGTCGCCAAGATCCACGCGCTCGCCAACGACATCGAAAAGGCGCCGCCCTCGGCGACGCGCGCCGAGGCGTGCCGCACCCTGATCCTGCTCGTCGCGCCGATGCTGCCGCATCTGGCAGAAGAGGCCTGGGCGGCGCTGCCCGAGGGCCAGCGCAGCACCGCGATGATCGCCGACGCGGCCTGGCCCGCCGCCGACCCCGCGCTGCTCGTCGATGACGAGGTGACGATCGCGATCCAGGTCGCGGGCAAGCTGCGCGACACGATGACTGCCGCCAAGGGCGCCGCGAAGGACGACCTCGAAGCCGCGGCGCTCGCGCGCCCGCGCATCGCCGAGCTGCTCGCCGGCGCTGCGCCGCGCAAGGTGATCGTCGTCCCCGACCGGCTCGTGAACATCGTTCCCTGACGGAATGGCAGGGAACAAATCCTCCCACCCTCCGTTCGTCGGGAGCGAAGTCGAGGGACGTCCGGCGCAGCGTCGGCGTGTCTCGACTGCGCTCGACACGAACGGGGATTAGAGGCATGGATGTTCGCGATGCGTAAGCTTGTCACTGCCTCGATCGTCGCCGTCTCCTTGCTCCTCGGCGGCTGCGGCCTCCGCCCGCTCTACGCCAGCGGCAGCGACGGCGCGGTGGCGACGATCCTCGCCGACATCGACGTCGCGCCGATCGAGGGCCACAACGGCTGGCTCGTGCGCAATGCGCTGCGCGACCGGCTCGTCGCGGCGCAGAACGGGCAGGGCGCGGGCAAGCGCCTGCGGCTCGACGTGCGGCTCGAGGACAGCATCACCGGCTTCGGCGTGCGCGCCGACGATGCGGTGACGCGCGAGCGCCGCACCTTGCGCGCGCGCTACCAGCTCGTCGACGCGGGTTCGGGCCAGGTGCTGCTCGACGCGACCGCTTTCTCCGACGCCGGCATCGACGTCGTCGGCAGCGAATATGCGACGATCGCCGCCGAATCGACCGCGCTCGAACGCCTGTCGCAGGCGGTCGCCGACCAGATCGTCGCGCGCATCGCGGTGTTCGCCGACCGCGGCGGCGGCCGCACCCCCGACGCCCCCGTCACGCCGGGCTCGTGAAGAGCGTCAAGCCCGCCGAGCTGGAACGGATCGGCCGGCTCGACCCCGCGGTCCGCCTCACCCTGCTCACCGGCCCCGACGAAGCGACGATGGAGACGCTCGCCGCGCGGCTGGTCGGGCTCGCGGGCAAGGAGGCCGAGCGGCTCGACCTGACCTCGTCGCAGATGAACCAGGACCCTTCGCTGCTCGCCGCCGAGGCCGCGTCGATGTCGCTCTTTTCGAGCGCGCGGATCATCCGCCTCGAAATCAGCGGCAGCGGCGACGACTGCCTCGCCGCGGTCGAGGCGCTGCTCGCGACCGACAATGCGATCAACCCGGTGATCGCGACCGGCGCCTCGATCACCGCCAAGTCGAAGCTGGTCAAGCTGATCGAGGGATCGGCGAGCGCGGTCGCGGCGATCTGCTACCAGCCCGACCGCCGCGCGCTGGTCGGCATCGCGATGTCCGCCGCCGAGGAGCAGGGCCTCCGGCTCGGCAATGCCGAGGCGCAATTGCTCGTCGACCTCGTCTCGGGCGACCAGGCGCTGATGCGCCGCGAGCTCGAGAAGATCGCGCTCTATCTCGACGCTGGCGCCGACCGCCAGCGCCAGGTCACCGCCGCCGACCTCGCCGCGCTGGGCGCCGCGACGCACGAGGAGGATGTCAGCGAGTGCATCAACATCGCGCTCGGCGGCAAGGTGCGCGAACTGCCCGCGATGCTCGCGCAGGCAGCGGCGGTCGGCGTCGCCGAGATTCGCCTGATCCGCGCGCTCGCGATCCGCGCCACCCAATTGGCGCGCCTCCGCGCCGAAGTCGACGCCGGCGCGCACCCCGCGACGGTGGTGTCGGCGCGCAGCAGCGGGGTGTTCTGGAAGGAACAGAGCGCGGTGACCGCGCAGCTCCACATCTGGGATTCGGTGCGCATCGCGCGGCTGATGACCCGCCTGCTCGACTGCGAGCGCGCGCTGAAGGCGTCGGGGACCGCAGGCGCGGTGCTGTTCAGGAAGCTGGTCACCGACATCGCGCACCAGGCGGCGCGGGCGCGGTAGGCGGGTAACGGGCGTGAGCGGCCATTCCCCAGCCCCTCCTCTTCAGAGGAGGGGCAGCGAGACTTACGAACTTGTTCGTTAGTCGCAGCGGGGTGGTGCTCTCGGGCTGGGCGTAAGCCTTCGGCCACCACCCCGTTCGACTAAGGCCCGGCTACGCCGGACCAAGTCTCACTGCCCCTCCTCTGAAGAGGAGGGGTTTTAGGTCCGCTCTCCACCCCGAACAATCACCTCCTGGGGAGGGTCCGCCGCGGCCGTGCCCTGACCGCGGCGGACCTCCCGCCCCGTCCCTCGCGGGACGGAGGGAGAGCCCGTGCCTCAGAACTGCCCGCGCAGCGTCAGACCGTAAGTGCGCGGCTCGCCCGGGAAGCCGACGAACAGCTGGTTCGCCGTCCCCGCCAGCCCGCTCGATGCCGGTGCGGCGACGGCGCGGAAGGTGCCGCCGCCCTGCAGCGGCATGTCGGCGCCGATCTGATAATATTTCTTGTTGAAGATATTCTGCGCCCACAACTCGACGCCCCAGCGCCGCTCGGCGCCGTAGAGGCCGAGGCGGCCGTTGAACACTGCGAAGCCATCCTGGATCTTCTCGACGTCGAGGTCCGATCCGGTGTTGGTGTCGCTCTGCAGGCGGGCGTCGAAATAGACGAGCCCGGTCAGTCCCGAATTGCCGATCGGCGGCGTCCAGCTGATCCCCGCGGTCGCGACATAGCGGGCGGCGTTCGACACCCCGCGGCCGGGCAGCTGGAACAGCACCGGCGACAGCGGCCGTCCCCCGGTCCCCACCAGATTGCGGCGATAGAGGGTGTCGACATAGGTCAGCCCCATATTGACCGTGAAGTAGCGCGCGGGGCGCAGGAAGGTCTCGATCTCGATCCCCTTGGCGCGCACCCCGGGTTTCAGCTGGTCGGGCGCGCAGGCGCCCGTCAGCGCCGACCCGTCGCTGTCGGCCCCGCCGAGGTCGGTCTTGCACGCCTGGATGTTGGTGACCTCGAAATTGACGCCGTTGAAGGTGTTGAGCTGGTAATTGCTATATTCCTGATAGAAGGCCGCGAGGTTCACATCGACGCCGTCGCCGTCATATTTGACGCCGAATTCATAGGCATCGACCTTTTCGCTCGCGAATTGCAGGTCGCTCGCCTCGGCGCGGCCGTTGCCCGGGGTGTTGGCGGGCAGCGCCAGCCTTGCAGCGCAGGCGGTGTCGAAGGCGGTGTTGCACGGCCGGTCGAGCGCCGAGAAGTCGAGGTTGAAGCCCCCCGCCTTATAGCCCTTCGACGCCGAGCCATAGACGAGCAGGTCCTGCGTCGGCTTCCAGCTCAGCACCACCGTGCCGGTCCATTCATTGTCCTTGAACTTGGTCCCCGGGCTGCCCGCGGGCAGGTCGGGCGCGGTGCCGTTGATCACGCACGGCAGCGAGGCGAGCGACTGGAAGGGCGAATTGACGATCAGCGAGCAGATCGAATTGTTGAAATTCGCGTCGGCATCCAAGGTCTTGCGCTCGCTGGTGTAGCGCGCGCCGACCGTCAGCGTCAGCGTGTCTTCGATGATGTCGAAGCTGTTGTGGGTGAAGAGTGCGAAGTTGCGGCTCTTCTGCTCGAAGGTCGATCCCTGGTTGCCGGTGCCGTTGATCGCAAGCCCCGGCTGGCCGAGCGCCGCGGCAAGCGAGCCGAAGCCTGGGCGCGCCGGGTTGGCGATCAGCGCCTGCAGCAGGCTGCGGGTCGCGCCCGGCGGCAGCACGTTGATCGTGCCCTGGATGACGGGGACGTTCACGCATTGCGCCTGCGATGGCAGCACCGCCGAGGGCAAGGCCTGCGCGAGCAGCAGGCAGTTGGCGAATTTCTCGTAATTGGCGCCGTAGACGATGTCGTCGTCGACATCGAGCCGCTCGTTGGCGTAATAGCCGCCGACCAGCCAGTCGAGCCGCCCGTCGAACGCCTCGCCCTGCAGCCGCAGCTCCTGGGTGAACAGGCGGAAGCGGCGGTCGAGGTCGGTGCGCCGCAGGATGTCGAGCGCGTTGAAATCGGCGTCCTGCCCCTGCGCATTCTTGTAATCGCGGTACGCGGTGATCGAGGTCAGCGACGCGCCGCCGAGGTCCCAGCTGACCTCGCCCGACACGCCCCAATCCTTGGTGTCCGAGCGATAGCTGACCCCGGGAGTCGTCGCCTGGCGGCGTACGAAGCTGTCGCCCGCGGGCGCCTGCTGGTGGTTCGATCCGAGCGCGAGCAGCAGCGGCAGCAGCGTGTTCGGCGAGGCGACGGGGAAGCCGTCGGGGCCGCGCGCCAGGTTGCGCACGGGGTTGAGCAATATGCCGCCGCAGCAATTTTCCTTGCGCTGGCTGTAGTCGGCGATCAGCCGGACCTTCAGACTGTCGTTCGGTTCGAACGCCAGCTGGCCGCGCACCAGCCAGCGGTCGCGGTCGTTGATGTCGGGCTCGCCGGGGGTGACGTTCTGGATGAAGCCGTCGCGCTTCTGCCAGACGCCGTCGATACGCACCGCCGCCGTATCGCCCAGCGGCGCGTTGATCATGCCGTCGGCGCGCCAATAATCGTAATTGCCGTAGCTCACCGACCCCTTGGCGCCGAAGCCGGTCATGTCGGGACCCTTCGTCACGATGTTGATCAGCCCCGCGGTCGAGTTGCGCCCGAACAACGTGCCCTGCGGCCCGCGCAGCACCTCGACGCGCTCGATGTCGCCGAGTTCGGACAGGCCGACCCCGGTGCGGCTGCGATAGACGCCGTCGATGAACAGCCCGACCGAGCTCTCGAGCCCGGGGTTCTCGCCGACGGTGCCGATGCCGCGGATGCGCGCGGTGAAATTGACCTCGCTGGTCGCGCCCGAGACGAGCAGCGACGGGGCGACCTGCCCGAGCGCGCGGACGTCGGTGGCGCCGGTCTTTTCCAGCGTGTCGCCCGACACCGCCGACACCGCGATCGGCACGTCGGAGAGCAATTCGCTGCGCCGCGTCGCGGTAACGATGATCGTATCGTCATCGGTCTCGGCGGCGGGCGCGGGCGTGTCCTGCGCATAGCTCGGTACCGCAAGCAGCGCCACTGCGAGCGCGGCCCCCGCCGCACTGCCACGGGCGAAACGCGCAATTCTCCTGTCGGCCTTTTTCATGTCATCCTCCCACCAAGCTTATTTTATTCTCAGCGATGATAACAGATTTTCGGCCGATGCCAAAATCAAAAACCGCCCGCATCCGGTGGGATGCGGGCGGCCTTGAAAGTCCGGAAAACCGGGGTTTTGCGCTTAGAACTTGCCGCGCAGCGTCAGGCCATAGGTCCGCGGTTCGGCCAGGAACTGCGAGAAGATCTGGCGCCCGCCGGGGAAGCCGTTGGCGTCGGTGAACGGCGCCGAGCTCGTGCCCGCCTGGAAGGGCGAGTTGAAGGCGACCTGGGCATAGTCGGCGTTGAGGATGTTCTGCGCCCACAGTTCGACCGACCATTTCTCGTCGGGCCCGCGCACGCCGAGGCGCGCGTTGAACACCGTGAAGCTTTCCTGTTCCTTCTGCGGGAACAGGTCGGAACCGGTGTTGTAGCCGCTCGTCGCGCGGCCATCGATATAGACGAGGCCGGTGAGCCCGCCGCTGCCGATCGCCGGGGTCCAGGTCATGCTGGCGGTGCCGACCAGTTCGGGGGCGTTCGACAGATTGTCGCCGGGCAGGAAGCGCAGCGCGGGGTCGAGCGGCCCGCCGGCGTTGGTGCCGACCAGGTTGGCGCGATATTTGGTCTTCGAATAGGTCACGCCCGCCGCGAGGCGGAGGTCGTCCGCCGGCGCGAAGGAGGATTCGAGTTCGAAGCCTTCGGCGCGCACGCCCCAACTGACGTCGCCCGACGGGCAGGCGCCGGTCGCTGCGCTTGCGTCGCGGTCGGCGCCATTAAGGTCGGTTTCGCAGCCGTTGATGTTCTGGACCAGGAACACCGTGCCGTTGAAGGTGTTGAGCTGGAAGCTCGAAAAGTCCGAGCGGAACAGCGACACACCGAGGTTGAACCCGCCCGACGAATATTTGGCGCCGATTTCATAGCTGTCGACCTTTTCGGGGTCGAACTGGAGGTTGCCGACCAGCGCCTGTGCCCCGGCCTGGCCGCCGAACGGCAGGATCGGCGATTTCAACGCCGAACGGTCGAGGTTGAAGCCGCCCGCCTTATAGCCGCGCGAATAGCTGGCATAGGTGAGCAGGTCGTCGACCGGCTTCCACGACAGGATCGCGGTGCCGGTGAACTCGTCTTCGCTGCGCTTGTCGTTGATCGACACGCCGTTCAGTTCGGCGGTCGAATTGCCCTGGCAGCCGAGCCCGACCAGCGCGCCGGCCAGCGCCCGCGCGGTGGCGTTGGTCGCGGGGTTCGCGAGATCGTCGAGCAACAGGCCCTGGATCGTCGTGCAACGCGTGTTGTCGTTGGTGAAGCTCGCGTTGAACTTCTTCTTGTCGTTGGTGTAGCGGATGCCGAAGGTGAAATCGATCGTGTCGGTGATGTGGAAGATATTGTGCGTGAACAGCGCCCAATTCTTGCCGTTCTGGCGATAGGTGTCGTTGATCGTGCCGAGGTTGTTCAGGCTGTCGAGCGCGTTGAACGCCGCGACGATGTCGGCGCCCGACGCGCCGCTCGCCGCCGCGATCGTCGCCGGGCCGACGCCGGGTGCGACGCAGAGCGGGCTGGTCGGCGAATAGAGCGCCGCGAGCCCGCCGCCCGAGATGATGCGGCAGGTCGCGAAGCGGCCATACTGGTTGCCGAAGCGCAGATTGTCGCGCACCGTCAGTTTCTCATTGGCGTAGAAGCCGCCGACGAGCCAGTCGAGCTTGCCGTCGAACGCTTCGCCCTGCAGCCGCAGTTCCTGGGTGAAGGTGTGGAACTGGCGATAGGCGTCGTCGTCCTCGGCGCGGTAGAGGATGTCGACCGTGCCGTAATCGACGTCGCCCGCCTGGCCCGAGCGATATTCGCGATACGCGGTGATCGAGGTCAGGGTCGCGCCGCCCAGGTCATAGTCGATCTGGCCCGAGAAGCCGTAGTCCTTGGTCTTGCCGGCGTAGCTGCGCCCCGGGGTGACCGACAGCGTGCGGGCGTAACCCTGGTTGAATGCCGGCAGCGCCTGGCCGAGGTCGCGCAACACGTTGATGATGTTGTTGCCGTTGGGCTGCAGCGGCGACAGCGGCACCGACGGGTTGTTGAGGCCGCCGACCGCGGTGTTGACCGTGCTGTCGACATAGGTCGCGCCGCAGCATTTCTCGTCGCGATAGGTGTAGTCGGCGATCAGCCGGATCGACAGCGCATCGGTCGGCTCGAACAGCAATTGGCCGCGCACGAAATAGCGGTCGCGGTCGTTGACGTCGGTGTTGTTGTTGACGTCCTTGTAGAAGCCGTCGCGCTTGACCCAGATCCCGTCGAGGCGCGCGGCGATCGTGTCGCTCAGCGGGCCGGTGATGCTGCCGCCGAGGCGGAAATAGTCGAAATTGCCATAGGTCGCCTCGGCGGTGCCGCCGAACTCGAAATCGGGCTTTTTCGAATAGATGCTGATCAGGCCAGCCGACGAGTTACGGCCGCCGAGCGTGCCCTGCGGCCCGCGCTGCACCTCGACGCGATCGATCTCGCCCAGTTCGTTGAGGCCGATGCCCGACCGCGAGCGATAGACGCCGTCGATGAACACGGGGACCGAGCTTTCGAGGCCGGGGTTGTCGCCGACGGTGCCGATGCCGCGGATACGCGCCGAACCATTGGCTTCCGAGCCGGTCGACGAGACGAGCAGCGATGGCGCGACCTGGTTGAGCTGGCGGATGTCGTTCGCGCCGCTGTTCTGCAGCGCTTCGGCATTCACCGCCGAGATCGCGACGGGGACGTCTGACAGAAGCTGCGAACGGCCCTGCGCGGTGACGACGATTTCGCTGTCGGCACCGTCGTCGGTGGTCGCGGTGTCGGTGGCGGTGTCCTGCGCATAAGCGGGAACCGCCATGCTGACGATCGCCAGCGAGGCGCCGAGCGCACTGGTGCGCAGAAGGCGGGCAGCACAAAGGGTATAGGATTTCATTTCGGGCACTCCTCTCAACATTTCGTTGTTTTTATTGGAGCCTATTCATACGCATAATTATGCGGCGATCCAGCCGAGGGCGCGCGTTTCCGTCATGTTTTCGGCGAGTGCGGCTTTTTGGTCACAGGCGCAAAAGCGCGGGATTCGCCGCGATCAGGCGCGGCGCGGCATTGCCGTAACGTCATCGGCGACGGGGGCGCCATGGCGGAGCGACAGCAATTTTCCGTCCGCGACCAGCATCGCGCGATAATCGCCGGCAAAATTGGCCGCGATGGCGTCGTCGCCGACGTCGAGCCCGCCCGTCAGGCTGCCGAAGGCGGGCAGAATCAGCCGCTGCGCATCGCCCGCGAAGCACGGCCGCGAGACGAGCCGCCCGCGTAGCTGGAGGCGGAGCTTGGGGTGAAAATGCCCCGATATCTCGGGCCGCGTCTCGCCGGCCAGACATTGGTGACGAAAGACGATGCCGTCGACCTCCATCTCGTCGGCGACCGCGCCGCCCCACGCGCCGCCGGCCAGCCCGTCGTGATTGCCCGCGATCCATGTCAGCCGAGCGCTGCCCGTCTGGCGCACCAGCCGCTCGGCGACCGCGGGCGCGATGCGCTCCGCCGCGGCGCGGTCGTGGAAACTGTCGCCGAGGCACCAGATCGCGCTGGCCCCCGTCTCGGCGGCGAGCCGCGCGAGCCGGTCGAGCGTGTCGTGGCTGTCATAGGGCGGCAGCGGCTGGCCGTGCGCCGCGTACCAGCTTGCCTTTTCGAGGTGCAGGTCGGCGACGATCAATGCGCCGTGCCGCGGCCAGAACAGCGCGCGGCCGGTAAGCGGCACGAACCGGTGTCCGGCAAATTCGAGCAAGGGTGCGGCGGGCATGGCTGCGCTATGCCGCGCTGCCGCACCGCCGTCCAGCATATGTTCTCGTTTTCTCGACTGCCCTAGCTGCCTTTCGCCGAAAAATTGGCGGCAAAGCGCTGTCCCGTCGTGCGCCCCGCGCGGTCGGGCAGGTCGAACACGACGCGCTTGTTCGGAAAGTCGATCTCGACGCGGTCGAACAGCGCCAGGCTGTCCATACCGAGCAGCAGCGCCGGTCGGTCGTTCAGCCCCAGCGCGCGGAAGGCCTGGCTGTCGGCGAAACTCACCGGCAGGTCGTTGACGTCCATGCCAGTGATCACGATGCGCTTGATCACCGTGCGCTTCGCGGGAACATTCTCGCCCGTCACCGCGCCCAGCGTCGTGTCGATGAAGGGAAAGCTGTGCGCGCGCTTAGACGCGACCAGCCGCTGCAGCGCGAGGTTGCCGACGCTCGTCTGCGCGCCGGTATCGACGATTACGTCGATGCGCTTGCCGTCGAGCCGCGCGTCGGAAAGGATGAGCCGTCCCGCCGAATTGCGCGCGGTCACTACGATCGCGTCGTCGTCGCGGATGATCGGCCGCGCACGCTTGCGCGTTTCCAGCACCTGCATGCTTTCCTTGGTGAAATCGATCAGGATGCGTCGGTCCTCGAGCATGTCGACCCCGATCAGCCCCGCAGCGCCGATGTGGCGCCCGAAGAAGGAGGGCGCGTCGAAGCCGTGCATGCTGAGGTTGGTCATCTGCAGCGCGGCGACACGAAAGCTCGGCACGGTCGCCGACCCGCCGATCGTCGCCATGCGCAGCTTGGCGCCCTCGGCCAGCTTCAGCCGGTCGGCGAGCTCGCGCGCGATGATCGTGCGCTCGGCGCCCGTGTCGACCAGAAACGAAAACGGTCCCTGTCCGCCGACCATAACCTGCACCGCCATACGCCGCGTCGCGTCGAGGTCGAACGGCTGGATGAAGGGAGTGATCTCGCTCGTCAGTGCGGGTTCGACGATCACGGGGGCTGGCGCGGGCACGGCGGGCGGCGCCGGCGGCTGGCTCGCGCCCAGCAGTAGGGGCGCCGCGGCGAGCGCGCTCCAGATCGTCGGCCGCTTCGATACATGGGTCATCGCGGGCATCCTCATTATATTTGCGCGCAGTCTACGCCTCCCGGCGGTTCGCGGCAAGCGGGGCCGGGAAGGCGCGCGCGGCCCGACCGTCTTCCGTCCCGGTCTTGCCGCTTGCCGCCATCTATTATTTTGCGCATTTCCTGATCATTCTGCCGATGATCGCGCGGATGGAAAAACCGCTGCCGCTGCCGGCCTCGATCACCGAAGCGGTGTTCGGCAAGGATAGCGGCACGGCGGTGGCGCCGAATTGACGAAGGACCGATACCATGCCCACGCGCCCGTTCGATTTTGCCAACCGCGCGGAGGCGCGCCTGTCGGGGCGGCTCGAGCTGCCCGTCGGTTCGACGCGCGCCTGGGCGCTGTTCGCGCACTGCTTCACCTGCGGCAAGGACAACAAGGCGGCGGTGCGCATCGCGCGACGGCTGGCGGGCGCCGGCATCGGCGTGCTGCGCTTCGACTTCGCCGGCATCGGGCGCAGCGAGGGCGATTTCGCGGGGTCCGGCTTCAGCGGCAATGTCGGCGACCTCGTCGACGCCGCGGGCGCGATGACGGCGGCGGGCATGCCGCCGATGCTGCTCGTCGGGCACAGCTTCGGCGGCGCCGCGGCGCTCGCGGCGGCGGGGTCGCTGCCCGGCGTCCGTGCGATCGCGACGATCGCCGCGCCCTTCGACGTCGAGCATGTCCTCCACCAGTTCGACCCCGATACGCTCGCGCGGATCGAGACCCAGGGACACGCCGACACCGCGATCGCCGGGCGGCCCTTCACCGTCGGGCGCGAATTCGTCCACGACCTGCGCAGCCACGACCAGGGCGCGCGCATCGCGGCGCTGAAACGCCCGCTGCTGCTGCTCCACGCGCCGCTCGACCAGGTCGTCGGCATCGACAATGTCACCGACATCTATGTCGCGGCGAAGCACCCCAAGAGCTTCGTTTCGCTCGACGGCGCCGACCATCTGCTGAACCGCGCCGAGGACGCCGATTTCGCCGCCGACATGATCGCGGCCTGGGCGGGGCGCTATCTGCCCCCCGCGCCGCCGACCGCCGAAAGCCGCTTCGACGCCGAGGCCGAGGAGACACGGCTCGGCAAGTTCCAGCTAGCGATGCGCGCGGGCAAGGCGGCGTTCATCGCCGACGAACCCGAGAGCGCGGGCGGGCTCGGCTCGGGCCCGACGCCGTACAATCTGCTTTCGGCCGCGCTCGCGGCGTGCACGACGATGACCTTGCGCCTCTATGCCGACCGCAAGGGCTGGGCGGTCGAGCGCATCCGCACCGGGGTCGCGCATCGCAAGGACAAGGGCGAAGCGGTGACCGATGTCTTCGCGCGCACGATCGAGATTACCGGCGATCTCGACCCTGCGCAGCACGACGAGCTGGTCGCGGTCGCCGACCGCTGCCCGGTGCACAAGACGCTCGAAACCGGCTCGCGCTTCGACCCCGTCGCCGCCGAATGGGATGCACCCGGCGCGGCTTAGTGCAGCACGATCGGCGGCGCTCGGGTCTGGGCTCGCAACAGGCGCCCTCAGCGGCATTTGCCATAACCCGCGCCGCGCACCGCGCGGCCGGGGGTGGCGCCGGTCGGTTCGCCGCCTTTCAGCGCGGCGACGCCGTTGACGAAGACGTCGCGTACCCCGACTGCATATTGGTGCGGATTTTCGAAGGTGGCGCGGTCTCCGATCGTCGCCGGGTCGAAGATCACCACATCGGCATAATAGCCGGGCTTCAGCGCGCCGCGTTCCTTGATGCCCAGATTGCCGGCGGGCATCGCGGTCAGCCGGTGCACCGCTTCCTCGAGCGAAATCAATTTCTCGTCGCGGACATAGCGGCCGAGCAATCGCGCAAAATTGCCATAGGTCCGCGGGTGCGCCCCCGATTTCAGGAACACGCCCTCGGCCGCCTGCGACGCGGCGTCGGAACCGAAACTCATCCACGGCAGCTGGACCTGCCGCCGCACATTATCCTCGGACATCAGGAAATAGACCGTCCCGACTCGCGAACCGTCCTCGACGACGAGGTCCATCGCGGTCTCCTCGGGCGACTTGCCGCGCATCGCCGCGACCTCGGCGAGCGTCTTGCCAGTAAGCGGCTTGAGCTTCTCGTTCTTGAAGCCCGACAGGATCATCTTGTCGGCGCCGGCGCCGATATAGAGATTTTCCCAGTCGCTGCCCGGCTTCTGCATCTCGGCGGCGACGCGCGTCCGCGTCGCGGGATCCTTCAGCCGCTCGATCCACGCCTCGAGCCCGCCCGCCTGCACCCAGGTCGGCATCGCGGCGTCGAGCCCGGTCGCGCCCGCGGTGTAGAGATACATGTCGGTGGTGATGCGCTGCCCCGCGGCGCGCGCGCCCTCGATCTTCTTCACCACGGCATCGAGTTTGCCCCAATTGGCGCGGCCCGCCATCTTGAGGTGGTAGATTTCGGCGGGAGCGCCCGAGCGCCGCGAAATCTCGATCAGCTCGTCGACCGCTTCCTCGAGTCGGTCGCCCTCCGACCGCATATGGCTGATATACATGCCGCCGCATTTCGCCGCCTCGCTCGTCAGCGCGACGAGCTCGTCGGTCTCGGCATAGGAGCCGGGGGCATAGATCAGCGAGCTGCCGACGCCCAAGGCGCCTTCGTCCATCGCCTGCTTCACTAGCGCCCGCATCTTGGCGAGCTGGTCGGTGGTCGGGTCGACATCGCCTTCGCCGAGCTCGTGCACACGCACCGTCGCGGCGCCGACGAAGCTCGCGACATTGGTCGCGACCCCGCGCTTCTCGAGCCAGTCGAGATAGTCGCCTAGGCTGGTCCAGCCGATGTCATATTTGATGTCGCCCTGCCGCTCGGTTTCCTGCCGCTTCATGTCGGCGTTCATCGGCCCCATCGACCAGCCCTCGCCCATCACCTCGAGCGTGACGCCTTGGCGGATGTCGCTCTGGCTCCTTGAGTCGGCGATCAGCGATTCGGTTGCCCAGCTCAGCATGTTGATGAAGCCCGGCGCCACCGCCATGCCGGAGGCCGAGACCTCGCTGCGGCCCTTGCCCGCGACGGTGCCGACCGCGACGATCCGGTCGTCCTTGATCGCCACATCGCCTTTGACCGGCACCTTGCCCGACCCGTCGTAGATCGTACCGCCGCGGATCACGATGTCATAGGCGGGATCTTCAGCCGCCTGCGCCGCGGTCAGCGCGAGCAGGCTCGCGGCCAGCGCCAGCGATCCCGCGATCCATCGTCTGTCCGCCATGTCTCTTCTCCCTGCTGCTGCGACCGGAGTCTCATCCTGCCCCAAGCCCGCGCGGCTGGCCATAGGCGCCTGCGCGATTATCAGGCTTGATCACCGCCCGCCGCCGCGCCAAGGGCCTTGCAACGAAACGACGGGAGGAAGCCTTGATCAAGACGCGCATTACCGAGAAGTTCGGCATCGAAACCCCGATCCTGATGGGCGGCATGACCGGTGTCGGCTACGGCCCGCTCGTCGCGGCGGTCGCCAATGCCGGCGCGCTCGGCTTCATCACCGCGCATATGTATCCGACCGGCCAGGCCTTGTTCGACGAGATCGAGGCGACGCGCAAGCTCACCGACAAGCCCTTCGGCGTGAACCTGACGCTGCTGCCGTCGATCAACCCCATCCCCTATGACGAATATCGCGAGGCGATCATCGCGAGCGGGATCAAGATCGTCGAGACCGCGGGCCGCGCGCCGACCGATCATCTGCCGCGCTTCAAGGAAGCCGATGTCACCGTCATCCACAAATGCACCTCGGTGCGCCACTCGGTGTCGGCGGTGAAGAAGGGCGTCGACATGATCAGCATCGACGGCTTCGAATGCGCGGGCCACCCCGGCGAGGACGATGTCGGGCTGGTCGTGCTGCTGCCGGCGACGGTCGATGCCTTGCCCGACACGCCGATCGTCGCCTCGGGCGGTATGGCCGACGGGCGCAGCCTGGTCGCCGCGCTCGCATTGGGCGCCGATGCGGTGAACATGGGAACGCGCTTCTGCGCCACGGTCGAGGCGGTGATCCACCAGAATGTGAAGCAGCGCATCGTCGATGCGACCGAACTCGACACCGTGCTCGTCGGCCGGACGCTGCGCAACACCGCGCGCGTCGCGAAAAATGCGGTGTCGGACGAGGTCGCCGCGATCCAGCGCGATCCGACCAAGACCTTCGACGACGTTCGCCACCTGATGGCCGGCGTGCGCGGGCGCGAGAATGTCCTGCGCGACGGCGACGTCGACGGCGGCATCTGGACCAGCGGCCAGAGCCAGGCGCTGATCCACGACATCCCGACCTGCGCCGAGCTGGTCGCGAATATCATGCGCCAGGCAGAGGAAGTCCGCGCGAAGATCGCGGGCTAGCCGCTCAGGCAGCTGGTTCCTGCCAGCCGCCGCCCAGCGCGAGGAACAGCGCCACCAGGTTAGTCGCGCGCTGCTGTTCGGATTGCGCGATGCTCGCGTTGATCGCCGCGAGCGACCGTTCGGCGTCGAGCACGACTTGGAAATTCTCGCGCCCCGCCTGATAGCGCAGCCGCGCGATGCGCGCCGCTTCGCCGGCTTCGGTTGCGGCGCGGCGCAGCGCCGCCAGCCGATCGAGCTCGCCCGCATAATTGGCGAGCGCGCTTTCGCTTTCCTGCAACGCGGTCAGCCATGCCCCGTCGAACGTCGCGAGCGCGGCGTCGGCGCCGGCCTCGGCCTGCTTCAGCCGCGAGCGCGCGACCTCCATATTGGGAAAGTTCCACGAGATCAGCGGCCCGAGCGAGAAGCGGAAACCGTCCGACGAACCCAGCCCCGAGATCGAATTCGCGGTCGAGCCGATCGACCCGCCGAGGCTGATGCTGGGATAGAGGTCGGCGGTCGCGACATTGACGCGCGCGGCAGCGGCGGCGAGCTGGCGCTCGGCGCGGCGGATGTCGGGGCGGCGCGCGAGCAGGCTGGCGCCGTCGCCGACCGGGATTGTGCGATTGAGCTCGGGCGGCGCCTGGCACGCGAGCACCGCCTGCGGCGCTTCGGCGGGCGGTTTGCCGGTCAGCACCGCGAGGCGGTAGAGCGCCGCCGAACGCTGCGCGGTGAGCGACGGGATCGCGGCGCGCGTCTGTTCGAGCAGGGCGCCGGCCTGGCCGGTCTCGAGCCGCGTCGCGCGCCCGCCCTCGAACAGGCGGCGCGTCAGGTCGAAGGTCTGCTCCTGGATGCGGAGCGTCTCTTCGGCGACCGCGATCTGGCGGTTGAACGAACAGACGTCGGTGTAGGCGCGCGTCGTCTCGGCGGCGACGGTGATGCGGGTGAGGTCGAACGCCGCCTGCACCGCCTCGGCGTCGGCGCGGCTCGCGCGGATCGCGCTTTCGACGCGCCCGAACAGGTCGACCTGGTAGCCGACGTCGAGCCCGACGTCATAGGTTTCGCCCTCGACCGAGCCCGGCCCCAGCGGATTGCGCTGGCGGGCATAGGTGCCGCTTGCGCTCACGCTCGTCGTCGGCAGGCGGCCGGCGCGCGATTCGCGCAGCACCGCGCGCGCCTGCGCCAGATTGGCGGCGGCGACGCGCAGGTCGGTATTCGCGGCCAGCGCCTCGGTCACCAGCTGGTCGAGCAGCGGGTCGCCGAACAGGCTCCACCACGGCCCCGGCGGCTGCTCGCCGCTGAACGCGGGCGACTTGCCCGCCTCGAGGAAGGGGGTCTGCGACGGCGCCGCGGGGACCGGCGAGACATAGCGCGGCCCGACGGTACAGGCCGAGAGCGCGAGCGCACTCGTGGCGGCGATCAGGATCGTACGGGTCATCAGAAAGTCTCCACCGGCCGGTCGTCGGTCTTCTTGTTTCGCCGGAACCAGCGGTTCGCCCGGTCGCCCATGCGGCGGCAGAGGACATAGAAAAGCGGGGTGAAGATCAGCCCGAAGATCGTCACGCCGATCATGCCGAAGGTCACCGCGGTGCCCAGCGACTGGCGCATCTCCTGCCCCGGCCCCGACGCGGTCGCGAGCGGGATCACGCCGAAGATGAAAGCGAAGCTGGTCATCAGGATCGGACGCAGGCGCGAACGCGCGGCGTGGACCGCGGCGTCATATTTGTTCATCCCGTCCTCTTCCTCGGCCTGCTTGGCGAATTCGACGATCAGGATCGCGTTCTTCGCGGCGAGCGCGATCAGCACGACCAGCCCGACCTGCGTCAGGATATTATTGTCCATGCCGCGCAGATTGACGCCGATCATCGCCGCGAGGATGCACATCGGCACGATCAGGATCACCGCAAGCGGCAGCGGCAGCGATTCATATTGCGCCGCGAGCACGAGGAAGACGAAGACGACCGCGAGCAGGAAGATCAGCACCGAACTGCTCCCTGCCGCCTTCTGCTGATAGGCGAGGCCCGTCCATTCATAGGCGAAGCCGTTCGACAAGGTCTTGTCGGCGAGCCCCTCCATCGCCGTCAGCGCGGTGCCTGACGAGACGCCCTGAGCAGCCTGGCCCTGCAATTCGACCGCGGGGAAGAGGTTGTAGCGCACGACGCGCGTCGGGCCGCTGTCGTTGCGGAAGGTCGCGACCGACGACAAGGGCACCATCTCGCCCGAGGTCGAGCGCACCTGCAGCCGCCCGACATCCTCGATGCTCGCGCGCGAGGTCGGTTCGGCTTGCGCGGTGACGCGGAAGGTGCGGCCGAGGAAGTTGAAGTCGTTGACATAGGTCGACGCCAGATAGGTGCCGAGCGCGGCATAGACCTGGCTCGGGTCGACGCCCAATATCTGCGCCTTGTCGCGGTCGACGTCGGCGAAGATGCGCGGGCTGCCCGTGTTGAACAGCGAGAAGACCTGTTGCACGTCCTTCATCTGCGCCGCGCCGCCCATCATCGCGCCGGTGACCTGCTCGAGCTCCTTGTAGCTCTGCCCGCCGGTCGCCTGGAGCATCATGACGAAGCCATTGCCGTTGCCGAGGCCCTGCACCGCGGGGGGCGCGATGACGAAGGCCTGCGCCTCGGGCAGCGTATTGGCGAGCACGCCCGACAATTGCTGCGAGAGGGCGGCGGCCGACAGCTTGCTGCCGCGCTCGTCCCAGTCGGTGAGCTTGACGAACATCGTGCCGGCGTTCGAGGCGCTCGAGAAGCTGGCGCCGTCGAGCCCCGCGAAGGTTGCGATGTTTCTTACGCCTTCGATCTTGGTGACTTCCTTCTGCGCGCGTTCGAGCACTTCGCTCGTGCGGTCGAGCGACGCGCCGGGGGGCAGCTGGACGACACCGATCAAAATGCCCTGGTCCTGGTCGGGGATGAAGCCCGTCGGGGTGGCGGTTAGCCGCCAGCCGGTCGCCGCCAACAGCACCGCATAGATGGCGAGCATCACCGTCGTCTTGCGCACCAGCGAGGCGGTGGTGCGGCCATAGCGGTCGGACAATTTGTCGAAGCCGCTGTTGAACTTGTCGGCGGCGGTGCGGAAGAAGCGCGCGACGCGGTTCTTGGGCGGTTCCTTATGCTCCTCGTGCGGCTTCAGCAGCAGCGCCGCCATCGCGGGCGACAGCGTCAGCGAGGTGAGCAAGGAGAAGACCGTCGCCGCGGCGATCGTCACCGCGAACTGCTGATAGAAGATGCCCGGAATGCCGGGGACGAAGGCGGTCGGCACGAACACCGCGACGAGCACCAGCCCGATCGCGATCAGCGCGCCCGACACCTCGTCCATCGTCCGGTGCGCGGCTTCGCGCGGGGACAGGCCTTCGCGGATATGCTTCTCGACCGCCTCGACGACGACGATCGCGTCGTCGACGACGATGCCCACCGCGAGCACCAAGGCAAAAAGCGAGAGCGAGTTGATCGAGAAACCGAGCGCCAGCTGCACCGCGAAGGTACCGACCAGCGCCACCGGAATCGCGACGATCGGGATGATCGCGGCGCGCCAGGTCTGGAGGAAGACGAGCACGACGAGCACGACGAGGACGATCGCCTCGACCAAAGTTTCCTGCACCGCGGTCACCGACGCCTCGACATATTCGGTCGGGTTGTAGGGGATCGAATAAGCGACCCCCGGCGGGAAATCCTTCGACGCCGCCTCGACCTCCTGCAGCACCAGGTTCGCCGCGTTGAGCGCGTTGGCGCCGGGCTGCTGGATCACCGCCATGCCGACGCCCTTCTGGCCGTCGAAGGTGCCACGAATGCCATAATCCTGCGCGCCGAGCTCGACGCGGCCGATGTCCTTGATCCGCGTGATCGCGCCGTTGGTGGTGTCGGTCTTGATCACGACATTGGCGAATTCCTCGGGCGTGACGAGGCGCCCGGGGACCTGCACCGGCAGTTCGAAAGCGGGGTTGCCCTTGCCATAGGGCGGGGCGCCGACCGAGCCGCCGGCGACCTGGACATTCTGGCTCTGCAGCGCAGCGACGATTTCGGGGGCGGTCAGGTTGCGCGCGGCGGCCTTGTCGGGATCGATCCATATGCGCATCGAATAGAAGCCGCCGCCGAAAATCTGCACCCCGCCGACGCCCTCAAGGCGCAGCAGCCGGTCGCGCAGCGTCGAGTTGGCATAATTGCCGACATAATCGACGTCGATCGCGGGATCGGTCGAGGTCAGCGCGACGATCATCAGGAAGCCCGATTCCTGCTTGTTCACCTGCACGCCGATCTGGCGCACCTGTTCGGGCAATCGCGGCTCGGCGAGCGCGACGCGATTCTGCACCAGCACCTGCGCGGCATCGAGGTCGGTGCCCGGCTGGAAGGTGACGGTGATCTGCGCCTGTCCCTGCGTCGACGAGGATTGCAGGTACAGCATGTCCTCGACGCCGTTGATCTCCTGCTCGAGCGTCGCGGCGACGGTCTCGGCGATCGTCTCGGACGAGGCGCCGGGATAGGCGGCGGTGACGCTGATCGTCGGCGGCGCGATCTCGGGATATTGCGCGAGCGGCAGCTGCGGATAGGCGAAGGCGCCGATCAGCGTGATGAAGATCGCGATGACCGCCGCGAAGATCGGGCGGTCGACGAAGAAGCGGCTGAAATTCACTTTGCCGCTCCCGCCTTGGCCTCACCTTTCGCGGGCGGCGCGCCCTTGGGCATGATCACCTTGCCGTCGGCGCCGATGCGCCCGGCCTGCACTTTCGCTGGCTTGCCCGGCATCGCGCGCTGGATGCCGCCGACGATGATGCGGTCCTTCGCGGTCACGCCCGAACGGATCACCTGCAGATTGCCGATCACCGGGCCGAGCTGGACCGGGCGCGCCTGCACCACGTCCTTGGGACCGATGACATAGACGACGCGGCGCGGCCCGTCGGTGACGATCGCGGTGTCGGGCAGCAGGAAGGCCGCGCGCGGCGCCGAGGCGGCGAGCTGGAGTTGGCCGAAGAGGCCGGGGCGCAGCGCGCCGTCGGGGTTCTGGACGACCGCGCGCACGGTGATCGTGCCCGACCCGTTCGAAAGCGCATTGTCGACGAAGTCGATGCGCCCGCCGATGCTGTAGTCGGCCGCGCCCTGCAGCTTGATGCGCACCGGCGAGCCGGTGAGCGTGTCGCCGCGGCGCTCATATTCGAGCAGGCTCGCCTCCGATCCCTGGAAGCTGAAATGAATGGGGCTGGTCGACACCACCGTGGTCAGGATCGTCTGGTCGGCGGCCACCGCGTTGCCGGGATCGACCAGCCGCTGCGACACGCGGCCCGAGATCGGAGCGGTAACGCGGGTGAAGCCGACGTTGAGCTCGGCGGCGCGAATCGCGGCGCTCGCGGCGGCGACGTCGGCCTCGCTCGTGCGCACCGCGGCGCGGCGCTGCTCGACCTCTTCCTGGCTCGCGGCCTGCGACTTGGCGAGCGTCTCGCTGCGCGCGAGCTCGGTCTTCGCATTGGCGAGCGTCGCGAGCGCACGGGCGCGCTGCGCACGCGCCTGGTCGAGCGCGGCTTGGCTCGGTCGCGCGTCGATGGTGAACAGCAATTGCCCCGCGCGGACATATTGGCCGTCGGTGAAATGCGCGCGCTGCAGATAGCCCGAGGCGCGCGGGCGCACCTCGACGCTGTCGACCGCCTCGAAGCGCCCGACATAATCGTCCCATTCGGTGATCTCGCGGACCAGCGGCGGCGCGACCGTCACCGGCAGCTGCGGCGGGCCGCCCTGCTCCTCGCCGCCCGAACAGGCGGCGAGCGTCAGCGAACACAGAATCGAAAGCGCAAGGGAGCGGCGCAAGGTCATGGGGCTGGTCTTTTCTTTTTTCAGGGCGGTCCGACATCGCGCGGCAGGGAGGGGGGAGGCGCCGCGCGATGCCAGACTTTGCCGATTAATCTGCGTTAGCGACCAAGTCAACAGGTGTTGATTTAATTCTCAGCGTCGATAATGAGGAGGCATGGAGAGAGAAATCATCATCAAGAAGCGCGACGCGGTCGCGACACGCGCCGCGATCCTTGCGGCGGCGCACCAGCGTTTCCTGCGCGAAAGCTATGACAGCGTCGGACTGCGCGATATTGCGGGTGATGCGAAGGTCGATGTCGCACTGATCAGCCGCTATTTCGGCGGCAAGGAAGGATTGTTCCGCGAGGTCGTCCGCCACGACGACAAGCCCGACATCTTCCGCGAGCCCAAGAGCGTTGACGAACTTCCCGCCTTCCTCGCGCGGCTGGTGGTCGAGGATGCCGACGAGGATCTCGAAAAGCGGATGGAGATGTTCGTCATCATGCTCCGCTCGGCCTCCTCCCCGCAGGCCGGCACGATCATCCGCGACCTCGTCCACCTCGACGTGCTCGGCCCGCTCACCGAACTCATCGGCGGCGAGCAAGGCGAGTTTCGCGCGAACATGCTGCTGTCGATCCTGATGGGCATCGGGGTGCTGCGCACGATCATGATGGTCGACGGCTTTTCGGGCGACGAAGCGGATGTCGCCGAATGCACCGAACGCTTTCGCTGCCTGTTCGCGGCGGCGCTGACTTGCTGAGGCGATAAGTTCCGACATCAATGAAAGTCCCGCGATTTGGGCAGGATGCGCACATTGCGCGGATGCCCGTGGCGCTGGGCATAGCCCCGCGGCTGCTGCGGATGCGCAACCTCGTCGGCACGGCATAGTTCGGGCTCGAAGTGCCGGTCGCTGCCCAGCGTGTCGAGCAGCGCGGTGCGGTCGACGATGCGGTTCGCCATCAGATGGACGACGCCCTCCTTGCTCCGCTGCACCTCGCCCGCGACTTCCATCAGCCGCGACGCCATGACGGCACGGCGATAGCGTTCCATCAGACGCGCCCACAGCAGAATGTTGACGACCCCGCTCTCGTCCTCGATCGTGATGAACACCGCGTTGCCCTTGCCCGGCCGCTGCCGGATCAGCACGATGCCCGCGGCGCGGACGAGAGACCCGTTCTTCGCCGCCGCGATCCCTGTGGCGCTCAGCACGCCCTCGCGTTCGAAAGCGTCGCGCAGAAATGCCATCGGGTGCCCTTTTAGCGACAGCCGCGTCGTCTGGTAATCGGTCAGCACATGCTCGACCATCGGCGTCGGCGGCAGCCTGGCGTCATCTTCGGCGCCCAGCTCATTCGCCTCGGCCGCCCCGAACAACGGCAGCACGCCCTGCCGCACCCGCCGCGCGTCCCAAAGCGCGGGCCGCCGCTCGAGCCCCATCGAATTGCACGCATCGGCCTCGGCGAGCAGCCGCAACGCGCGCGAGGGCAGGTTTGCGCGCCGCGCGAGTTCCTCGACCGAAGCGAAAGGGGCAGTGCGGGCAAGGGCGATCTGCCCCGCCCACTCCTCGCGAAACCCGTCGACCTGCCGGAAGCCGAGCCGCAGCACGAGCGCGCCGTCATCGCGCCGTTCGAGGCTGTTGTCCCACATGCTGAAATTGACGTCGACCTCGCGCACCTCGACCCCATGCTCGCGGGCGTCACGCACCAACTGCGCGGGGGCATAGAAGCCCATCGGCTGCGAATTGAGCAACCCGCAACAAAAGACGGCGGGATGATAATGCTTAATCCATGACGACACATAGACGAGCCGCGCGAAGGATTGTGCGTGACTCTCGGGAAAGCCGTAGCTGCCGAAGCCTTCGATCTGCTTGAAGCAGCGTTCGGCGAAATCCTTCTCGTAACCGCGGCGCACCATGCCGCTGACCATTTTTTCACCGAAGTTCTGGATAGTGCCGACATTGCGAAAGGTCGCCATCGCCCGGCGCAACTCGTTCGCTTCCTCGGGGGTGAAGCCTGCCGCGACGATAGCGAGTTTCATCGCCTGTTCTTGGAACAGCGGAACGCCGAATGTGTCGCCTAAGACTTCTCTCAATTCGTTCGGGTCATGTGGCCAAGCAGGTGAAGGATATTCGACCTCTTCTTCTTCATTCCTCCGCCGCAGATAGGGATGCACCATATCACCCTCGATTGGTCCCGGACGCACGATCGCGACCTGCACAACCAGATCGTAGAAAACCTTGGGCTTCAACCGCGGTAGCATATTAATCTGCGCCCGGCTCTCGACCTGAAACACACCGATACTGTCACCGCGCTGGAGCATTCCATAAACTGCCTTGTCATCGGCTTTGATATCGCGTTCGAGATTGTGGTCGCCGAGCCCGTGCTCGCGCATCAGGTCGAAGCATTTTCGGATGCAGGTCAGCATACCCAATGCGAGCACGTCGACCTTCATCAGCCCCAATGCGTCGATATCGTCCTTGTCCCATTCGATGAAGGTGCGGTCCTCCATCGCCGCATTGTGGATCGGCACCAGTTCGTCGAGCCGTCCCTGCGTCAGCACAAAACCACCGACATGCTGCGACAGGTGGCGCGGTGCCTCCAGCAACTCGCCGACGAAGCGGTGCAGCCGCTCGATCTCGCCATTATGCGGATCGAGCCCGGCTTGAACCAGTCGTTCCACCGGGACTTCATTGCCCCAATTTCCCCAGCTCGTGTCGGCAAGGCGTGCGGTGACGTCCTCGCTGAGGCCCAGCGCCTTGCCGACCTCGCGGATCGTGCTGCGCGGGCGGTAATGGATGAAGGTCGCGGCGATCGCAGCACGGTCGCGGCCATAGCGATCATAGATATATTGGATCACCTCCTCGCGCCGCTCATGCTCGAAATCGACGTCGATATCGGGGGGCTCGTCGCGCTCGGCCGACACGAAGCGCGAGAAGAGCAGCTTATGCTCGACCGGATCGACCGAGGTGACGCCGAGCAGGAAGCAGACGATCGAATTGGCGGCCGAACCCCGGCCCTGGCAAAGAATGGGCGGTTTCTGCCCGCGGGCAAATCGGACGAGGTCGTAGACGGTCAGGAAATAATAGACGTAGTCCCGCTTCCGAATCAGCCGAAGTTCGTTCCCGACAAGTTTCCGGACCTTTTTGCTGAGAGGGGTTCCGTAACGCTTCTCCGCCGCCGTTTTGACCAGATGGTGGAGGTAATTGAACGGCTTCCAGCCCGGAGGAACCGGTTCGTGCGGATATTCATATTGGAGGTCCTCGAGCCGGAAGCGAATCCGGGCGAGCAGCTTCGCGCTTTGCTCGATCGCCTTGGGATAGCCGTCGAACAACCGCTGCATTTCGGCCGTCGCCTTCAGATGACGTTCGCCATTGGCGTAAAGCAGCTTGCCGGCTTTCCGGACCGTCTTTCCTTCGCGAATACAGGTGATGATATCGTGGAGCGGGCGCTGGGCAGCGGTCGCGTAAAGCGCATCGTTGGTCGCAAGCAGCGCCACACCGGTGGCCGCCGACAGCCGCTGCAGCTCGGCCAGCCGTCGCGCGTCGGCGCCCGATTGCGGCATTGTTGCTGCCAGCCATACCGACTTCGGCCGCTTGCCCTTGAGCGTTCGGAGCAGCGCTTCGTCGCCCTCCATCGCGATCAGCAACAGGTCGTCACAATGCGCCAGCAGATCGTCCAGATAGAGGGTGCAGTCGCCCTTTTTTGCGCGCAGGTTTCCGGTCGACAGCAGACGCGTCAGCCGGCCCCAGCCGTGGCGGCTGACCGGATAGGCGACGATGTCGGGGGTGCCGTCGGCGAAAACGAGCCTGGCACCAACGACCAGACGGAAATGGGCTACGCTGTCAGGCTGCTTAACCTGTAAATCCTTCAGGAACGCCCACGCCCGGACCACCCCCGCGACGCTGTTGCGGTCGGCTATGCCGATGCCGCTCAGGCCGAGATCGAGCGCGCGGGCAACCATATCCGCAGGGTGCGAGGCGCCGCGCAGGAAGCTGTAGTTGGTGGCCGCGACCAGTTCGGCGAAGGCTGCCCCGGGCGGCGTTTCTGGGCTCGGCGTCTCGCTCATGCGAACACCCCATGGATATACCAGAGGGGGCGCTCCTTCTCCTCATACAGCCCGTGACGGAACAGCCAGAAGCGCCGGCCCTGCGCGTCTTCGACGCGGTAATAGTCGCGCGTCAGCCCGGCATTGTCGCGGCGGCGCCACCATTCGGCGGCGATGCGTTCGGGGCCTTCGTAGCGGCGCACCGCATGCGCCTGCCGCCGCCAGCGGAACTGGTGCGGCGGGCCGTCGGGGACCTCGGCGATCACCTCGATCGGCTGCGGCGGGTCGAACAGGTGGAAGGGGCGCGTCGGCGGCTCGCCGGGCTCGGGCGCCTGCCAGGGTTCGGGCGGCGGCGCGTCGATCGCGGGCAGCGCGAGCTGCGCCTGTTCGGGGATATGCGTGTCGGCGGCGAGCAGGCGGCGCACCCGCCCGCGCCCGAGCCGCGTCGTCATCCGGTCGACGAGCTCGTCCATCGCGCCTTCCTCGATCGACTTGCGCACCGCGCCGCCTTCTAGCTTGAGCTGCGTCGCGCCGAGCGCCTCGAGCCGCGGCACCGCGAGGCGGATCATGTCGAAGCCGAAGCCGGGATCGAGCGGATCGGCAAGCCCGTCCATGCGCTCGGCGAAGAGGCGCATCACGAGCGCGGTGTCGCGCGTCGGATGGCCGGTCTCGATCTCGATGCTCCGCGCGAGCCCGTCGCTGCGGAAGAAGGTCGCGCGGAAATGGCGCCCGCCCTTGCCGCGCGCGCCCAGCGCGACCATCGCCTCGTCGACCAGTTCGGCGAGTATCTTGGTCGCATGCGCCGTGCTGCCGAGCGGCTCGGCGAAGCGGCATTCGGTCGCGACCGGCGGCGGCGCGACGCGCGGGTCGAGTGGGCTCGGGGCATCGCCGAGGATGCGGCGCAGCGCGGTCGCGGCCTCGGCGCCGAAGCGCGCGGCGATATTCGCCATCGGCCGGCTCGCGAGGTCGCCGATCGTCTTCAATCCCGCGCGCACCAGCGCGGTCGTCGCCTCGGCTTCGAGTTCCAATGCCGCGACGGGCAGGCGGCGCACCGCCTGATCCTCGTCGGGGGCGGGGCGCGTCTGGTAGCGCGCCAGCGCACGCGCCGCGTCGGCGGTCGGGCCGAGCGCGGTGCGCACGCTCATCCCGAGGCGGTTCAGCCGCATCTCGACATCGTCGATCAGCGCCGCTTCGCCGCCGAGCAGATGCTCGGCCCCCGCGATGTCGAGGATCAGCCCGTCGGGGGCGTCGATCGCGACGAGCGGCGTATAGCGGTTGCACCCGAGCGCGAGCCGGTCGAGCCAGGCGGCGTCGGCGACCGGGTCGTGGGTGACCACCAGCAGCTCGGGCACCCGCGCGCGCGCGTCGGCGAGCGGCATGCCGGGGGCGAGCCCGACCGCCTGCGCGGCGCGATCGACGCTCGCAAGGCGGAGCGCGCCGCGCTGCTTTTCGGCGAAGACGAGCGGGGCGTCAGGCCGCCGCGGCGCCGTGCGGCAGAGCCGCTCGGCGGGCAGCCACGGGAAGAACAGCGCCAGATAGCGCCGCTTCGCCGACCTTTGGCCCGAAGACATGTTCGTCATGGTTCCATTCCAATTGCCAGCGCCCGCCTGCGGCGCCGCCGCGCCGGCGCAGCAGCTCGAGGTCGAAGGCGGGTGCCCCCGGCGCATTGGCCTCGAGCGCGCGCGACGGCGCGGCGGCGACGCTCCAGCGCGTTTCGGCGACGCTCGGACTCGGCGCGGCATTCAGCCGCAGCATCAGCAGCGTGGTCCCCGCATAACGCGCGCCGAGCGCGAGGCGCCGCCCGGCGGTGAGGTCGAGTGCGGGCCAGCGGCCCCAGCTTTCGACGATCACCGCCGCCGACCCTGCGCCGCGAATCGCGTCATTGGCGCAGGCGAGCAGCAATTTGGGATCGGGCGCCTCGATCAACAGCAGCCGGTCGGGATCGCCGCCGAGCTCGGCGATCCCAGGGGCATAGATATGCCCGCAGCGCCGGCCGGCATCGGCGGTGCGCAGCCACACCAAAGGCGCGTCCTCCGACCCGCGCAGCGCGAGCAGCGCGGCAAAGGCGGCGGCGCTGGTCGCGTCGAGCGCGTCGGCGGCGAAAAATTCGTGGAGGCGGCCCGTCGCAAGCCCACCCCCGAGCGCGGCGTCGAACCCCGCATGGCCGCTCGCTAGCCGCCCCGCGACTGCGCCACGCGGTTCGGCCTCGCCGGTGATCCGGGCGAGACGCCGGCGCAGGCCGGCGATAGAAGGGAGCGACTCGTGGGGCATAATGTTCCTGATTTGTTCTATTAGCGCTTTCGAGGCGGCGCTTGTCAAGACGAGTCAGGATCACCCCGGCACGAACAACCCCCGGCTCTCGCGCACTTCGCTATCGAGCCAGTCGATGAAGGCCCGAATGCGCGGTTGCGGGGCGACGTCGCGGTGGAGCGCGAGCCAGAATGCGCGCGCGATGACCTGCTCGGGGCGCACGCGCACCAGCGCGGGATCGCCCGCGGCGAGGAAGCAGGGCAAAACGCCGACTCCCGCGCCGCCCGCGATCATCCGCCTTTGCGCGAGGATCGATGAGGAGCGCACCCCGGCGCGCAGCCCCGGCTCGATCTCGCCCAGATAGTCGAGTTCGGGCGCATAAAGGATATCGGGAACATAGCCGATCACCGGCACCCCCGCGCGCGACAGCGGCGTCGCGGCGACCGCTTCCTGCCAGTCGGTCCGATTCGCGGGGGCGTAGAGCCCGAGGCTGTAGTCGGAGAGTTTGCGGGTGATCAGTGGGCCCTTGCGTGGCCGCGCGAGAAGCACCGCCATATCGGCCTCGCGCCGCGAGGGGTTGAGGAAGCCCGACGAGGCGACGAGGTCGATCTCGAGCTCGGGATGCGCGGCGACGAAACCCGCGAGCCGCGGCGCGATGAAGCTGTTGCCGAAACCTTCGGACACGCTGACGCGCAATTGTCCCGACAGCGCCGCGCCGTCCTCGCCCACCGATCGGATGCGCGCCGCCGCCGCCGCCATCGCCTCGGCATGGGGCAAGAGCGCGCGGCCGGCCGCCGTCAAAAGGAAACCGCCCGGCGCGCGTTCGAACAAGGTTTGTTGCAATGCCGCCTCGAGCGCGCTCAGCTGCCGGCTGACCGTCGTCGCATCGACCTGCAATGCCTGCCCGGCGCGCGCGAGCGTGCCCTGCTGCGCGACGGTCAGGAAATATTGCAGCTTGTCCCAGTCCATGACCTGCAAATATGCAGCATCGTCCTGCAAGTCTATCCCTTGCAATCGGCCTGCAACTCGGCTGTGGCAGCGGCAACATATTCGGGAGACTCATGATGCGACAGATCGACCATCTTATCGTTGGCGGCGCCGGTGGCGGCGGGCGTAGCAGCCCGGTGTTCGACCCCAACAGCGGCGGCGTGCAGGCCGAGGTCGCCTTGGGCGACGCCGCGCTCCTCGAAAAGGCGGTCGCCGCGGCAAAGGCCGCGCAGCCCGCCTGGGCCGCGACCAACCCACAGCGCCGCGCGCGCGTGATGTTCGAATTCAAGCGTCTCGTCGAAGCAAACATGGACGAACTCGCGCATCTGCTCTCGTCCGAACATGGCAAGGTGATCGCCGATTCGAAGGGCGACATCCAGCGCGGGCTCGAAGTCATCGAATTCTGCTGCGGCATCCCGCATGTGCTGAAGGGCGAATATACGCAGGGCGCGGGGCCGGGCATCGACGTCTATTCGATGCGCCAGCCGATCGGCATCGGCGCGGGCATCACCCCGTTCAACTTTCCCGCGATGATCCCGCTGTGGATGAGCGGCGTCGCGATCGCGACCGGCAACGCCTTCCTGATCAAGCCCAGCGAGCGCGACCCCAGCGTTCCGGTGCGCCTCGCCGAACTCTTCCTCGAAGCCGGGCTGCCCGAGGGCATCTGCCAGGTCGTGCACGGCGACAAGGAAATGGTCGACGCGATCCTCGACCATCCCGATATCGGCGCTGTCAGCTTCGTCGGCTCGTCGGACATCGCGCATTATGTCTACAACCGCGGCGTCGCCAACGGGAAGCGTGTGCAGGCGATGGGCGGCGCGAAGAATCACGGCATCGTCATGCCCGACGCCGATCTCGATCAGGTCGTGAACGATCTCGCCGGCGCCGCCTTCGGCTCGGCGGGCGAGCGCTGCATGGCGCTGCCTGTCGTGGTCCCCGTCGGCGACGAGACCGCCGAGCGGCTGAAGGCCAAGCTGATCCCCGCGATCGAGGCGCTGCGCGTCGGCGTGTCGACCGATGCCGAGGCGCATTACGGCCCCGTGGTGACGCAGGCGCACAAGGAAAAGGTCGAGGGCTGGATCCAGAAATGCGCCGACGAGGGCGCCGAACTGGTGATCGACGGCCGCGGTTTCAGCTTGCAGGGGCATGAGAAGGGCTTCTTCATCGGCCCGACTTTGTTCGACCATGTCACGACCGACATGGAATCGTACAAGGAAGAGATTTTCGGCCCCGTGCTGCAGATCGTCCGCGCCCCCGATTTCGAAACCGCGCTGTCGCTGCCGTCGAAGCACCAGTACGGCAACGGCGTCGCGATCTTCACCCGCAACGGTCATGCCGCGCGCGAATTCGCCGCGCGGGTCAATGTCGGCATGGTCGGCATCAACGTGCCGATCCCGGTGCCCGTGGCATATCACAGCTTCGGCGGCTGGAAGCGCTCGGCGTTCGGCGACACCAACCAGCACGGCATGGAAGGCGTCAAATTCTGGACCAAGGTCAAGACGATCACCGCGCGCTGGCCCGACGGGTCGCCCGACGGCGGCAACGCCTTCGTCATTCCCACCATGGGCTGACGCCGCCTTGTTGCGGCGGCTGCTCCTTCCTTTCCTGATTCTGTTGCTGCTGCCGATCCCGGCGGCGGCGCAGAAGCTGATCGCGCTGTCGTTCGACGACGCGCCGCGCGGGCGCGGGGCCTTTTTTACCCCCGACGAGCGGACCGAACGGATCATCGCCGAACTGAAGGCGGCCGACGCGCCGCAGGCGGTGTTCTTCGTCAACCCCGGCGCGCTGGGGCGCGGCGACGGGGTCGGCGGCGAGGAACGGCTCGCCGCCTATGTCGCGGCGGGGCACGTCATCGCCAACCACAGCTTCAGCCACCCGCATCTGAACGCGACGAGCACCGAGGCCTATCTCGCCGATATCGACAAGGCCGAGGCCTGGCTCAAGGGCCGCCCCGGCTATCGCCCCTGGTTCCGCTTCCCCTTCCTCGACGAGGGCGGCCAGGACAAGGTGAAGCGCGACGCCTTGCGTGCCGGTCTCGCGGCGCGCGGGCTCAGGAACGGCTATGTCACCGCCGAATCGTCGGACTGGCACCTCGAAACGCTGGCGATCCAGGCCGCAAAGGCGGGCAAGCCGATCGACCGCGACGCGCTCGGGCGGCTCTACGTCACCTGGCATGTCGAGGCCGCCGACCATTCGGACGCGCTGATGCGGCAGGTCATCGGGCGCCAGCCGGTGCAGATGATGCTGCTCCACGAAACCGATCTCGCCGCGCTCTATATTGGCGACCTCGTCCGCGCGTTGCAGGCGGATGGCTGGACCGTGGTCAGCGCCGACACCGCCTACGCCGACCCGATCGGCGCGCTGATGCCCGATGTACCCTCGGCGAACGGCACGCTGACCGAGGCGCTGGCGTGGCAGGCGGGCGTGCCCGCGCCCCGCTGGTACCGCTACAACGACACCGCGCTCGCGACCGCCGAATTCGACAAGCAGGTGCTCCACGAAGGCGAGGGCGAATGAAACCCGTCCCGAACCCTGCGCATTTCTCCCCGCAAAGGAGAAAGACGATGACCCACACTCTGCTCCCGCTGTGCCTGTCCGGGGGATTGCTGCTGCTCGCCGCCTGTGGCGACACCACCGACAAGGCCGCGCCCGAGGAAAAGGCCAGCGTCGCGCCCGCCGCGACCGAAGTGCCCGACGCGCCGCCGGCCGAAACGCCCGCACCCGCGCCGGCCGAAGACTATAAGCCCGATCCCGCAGTCAAACCGCCCGCCGCCGTCGAGGCGGGCATCGGCAGCGGCGACAAGGCGATCCCCGCCGCGATTCAGGGGCGGTGGGCGCTCAATGCTGCCGACTGCCCGAAAAAGCCCGGCACCGATCTTACCGCTCTGGTGATCGACGCCGCGAACCTGCGCTTCCACGAATCGCACGGCGAGCTGGCACGGGTGCGCGAGCGCAGTGCGGACCGCATCGTCGCCGACTATAAATTCAGCGGCGAAGGCATGGATTGGGACCGGTTGATGGTGCTGAGCGTGACCGATGGCGGCAACACGCTCGTCCGCCGCGACTATGGCGAGGGTGCCGCGGCCAATGCGATGCGCTATACGCGCTGCAGCGTCTGATTGGGACGAAGGAGAGAGACGATGGACATTCGCTGGATCGCCGCCGCCGCGCTGCTGCCGCTGGCCGCTTGCTCGACCATGGACGGGGGCGCCGAACCCGCGCCGCTGCCTCCGCCCGCCGAGGCGGCGTGCAACGGCGACGCCGGACAGAGCTTCGTCGGCCAGACCGCGACCGCCGAAACCGGCGCCGCCCTGCTCCGCGCCACCGGCGCGCGCACCCTGCGCTGGGTCGCGCCGGGCATGGCGGTGACGATGGATTTCCGCCCCGACCGCCTCACCGTCTCCTATGACGGCGCGATGAAGATCGAACGGGTCAGCTGTGGCTGATCCGGTCGCGGCGACGGGGGGACGTCGCAACCACAGCTCGGCCTCGCCGTTCGAGCCCGTCTATGGCTACAGCCGCGCGGTGCGCGTCGGCAATCGCATCGATGTCGCCGGCTGCGCGCCGATCGAGCCCGACGGCAGCTCGACCCCCGGCGATGCCGGGGCGCAGGCCGCGCGCTGCCTGAAGATCATCAAAGAGTCGCTCGAAGCGCTCGGTGGCTCGCCCGCCGACGTCGTGCGCACGCGCATGTACATCACCGACCCGGCCGACGCCGACCTCGTCGGGCGCGCGCATGGCGCGATGTTCGGCGCCATCCGACCCGCCTCGACGATGCTTGTCATCCCCGCGCTGATCCGCCCCGAGTGGAAAGTCGAAATCGAAGCCGAAGCCATCCTCATCGAGAAATGACCATGACCGACCAGTTCCAGCTTACCGACGACCAGCTCGCCATCCAGGATATGGCGCGCAAGTTCACCGCCGACCGCATCACGCCCTTCGCGGCCGAATGGGACGAGAAAAGCCATTATCCCGTCGAGGTGTGGAAGGCCGCGGGCGAACTCGGCTTCGGTGCCATCTACGTCGCCGAGGAATCGGGCGGCATCGGGCTCGGCCGGCTCGAAGCCGCGCTGATCATGGAGGCGATGGCCTATGGCTGCCCCGCGACCAGCGCCTATGTTTCGATCCATAATATGGCGACGTGGATGATCGACCGCTTCGGCGGCACCGGGGTCAAGGAACGTTTCCTGCCATCGCTCGTCAGCATGGAGAAGATCGCCAGCTATTGCCTCACCGAACCCGGTTCGGGGTCCGACGCCGCGGCGCTCAAGACGACGGCGAAAAAGGACGGCGACCATTATGTGCTGAACGGCACCAAGCAGTTCATCTCGGGCGCGGGTTATAACGACATCTATGTCTGCATGGTCCGCACCAGCGAAGAGAAGTCGAAAGGCATTTCCTGCCTTGTCATTGAAAAGGACACGCCCGGTTTGAGCTTCGGCGCGCCCGAGAAGAAGCTCGGCTGGAACGCTTCGCCCACCGCGCAGGTGATCTTCGAGGATTGCCGCGTGCCGGTCGAAAATCTCGTCGGCGCCGAGGGGGACGGCTTCCGCTTCGCGATGGCGGGGCTCGACGGCGGCCGCCTCAACATCGGCGCCTGCTCGCTGGGCGGCGCGCAGCGCTGCCTCGACGAGGCGATCGCCTATAGCAAGGACCGCCAGCAGTTCGGCCAGCCGATCGCCGATTTCCAGAATACGCAATTCACCTTGGCCGACATGGCGACCGATCTCGAAGCCTCGCGCGCCCTGCTCTATCTCGCGGCGGCGAAGGTCAGCGCCAACGCCCCCGACAAGTCGCGCTTCTCGGCGATGGCGAAGCGCCTCGCGACCGACAATGGCAGCAAGATCGTCAACGACGCGCTGCAATTGTTCGGCGGCTATGGCTATCTGCGCGACTATCCGATCGAGCGTTTCTGGCGCGACCTCCGCGTCCATTCGATCCTCGAAGGCACCAACCAGGTGATGCGGATGATCGTCGGACGGGACCTGCTGCGCCAATGACCGAAGATGTTTTGATCAGCGTCGACGGTGCCGTCGGACGCCTGTCGCTCAACCGCCCCAAGGCGATCCATGCGCTCAACCTCGACATGGTGCACGCGATGATCGCGGCGCTCGTCGCGTGGAAAGACGATGCCGCGGTGCAGGCGGTGCTGCTCGACCATAGCGAGGGCCGCGGCTTCTGCGCCGGGGGCGATATCGCCTTCCTCCGCAATTCGGCACTCACCGACGACGGCGCCTCGGGCCGCCGCTTCTTCCACGACGAATATCAGCTCAACCACCTGCTCTTCACCTATGCCAAGCCGGTGGTCGCCTTCATGGACGGCATCACCATGGGCGGCGGGGTCGGCATTTCGCTGCCGGCGAAATATCGCGTCGCGACCGAAAATACCCGCCTCGCCATGCCCGAAACGGGGATCGGACTGTTCCCCGACGTCGGCGGCGGCTGGTATCTCTCGCGGCTCGAAGGCCGCGTCGGTCCCTTCCTCGCGCTCACCGGCGCGCGGCTCGACGGCGCCGAATGTTTGGCGCTCGGCCTCGCGACCCATTATCTTCCGGCCGAGAAGCTCGCCGAGGCCAAGGCGCGCATCGCCGAGCACCCCGATCGGATCGGCGGCATCCTCGGCGAATTGTCGGCGGCCCCGCCCGAGGCGAAGATCCTGGCGCATATCGCCGACATCAACCGGCTCTTCGCGTCGGACAGGCTCGAGGATATCCTCGCCGCGCTCGAAGCCGATCCGGGCGAATGGGCCGCGAAGGAACTCGCCGCGCTGCGCACCAAATCGCCGCAGACGTGCAAGGTTGCGCTGCGCCAGCTAGCCGACAGCCTGGGCCTGCCCGATTTCGCCGCCAACATGGTCATGGAATATCGCATCGGCAGCCGCGTGCTCACCCGCCCCGACTTTGCCGAAGGCGTGCGCGCGGTGATCGTCGAAAAGGACAATAAGCCGCGATGGAATCCCGCGACGGCCGAGGGCGTGGGCGACGATCTAATCGCGTCGATCTTCGCACCGCTCCCCGCTCTGGAAGAATGGAAACCCCTATGACCTACGAAACCCTCCTCGTCGAACAGCGCGGCGCCGTCACGCTTGTCACGCTCAACCGGCCGCAGGCGCTCAATGCGCTCAACTCGGGCGTGCTCGACGATCTGATCGCCGCCTTCGCCGCCTATGAGGCCGATAACAGCCAGCGCTGCGCCGTGCTCACCGGGTCGGGCGACAAGGCCTTCGCTGCGGGCGCCGACATCAAGGAAATGGCCGACAAGCCCGCCGCCGATTTCTACCTCGAGGATTTTTTCTCGAAATGGACGAGCGACTTCGTGAAGAAGGTCCGCAAGCCGTGGATCGCCGCGGTCAACGGCTTCGCGCTCGGCGGCGGCTGCGAACTCGCGATGATGGCCGACTTCATCATCGCGTCGGACAAGGCGAAATTCGGTCAGCCCGAAATCAAGCTCGGCGTCGCGCCCGGCATGGGCGGGTCGCAGCGGCTGACGCGCGCGATCGGCAAGGCGAAGGCGATGGAAATGTGCCTCACCGGCCGGATGATGGATGCCGCCGAGGCCGAACGTTCGGGCCTCGTCGCGCGCGTCGTGCCGCATGAAAGCCTCGTCGACGAAGCGGTGAAGACTGCCGCCCTGATCGCATCGATGCCGCCGATGGCGGCGATGGTGAACAAGGACATGGTCAACGCCGCGTTCGAGACCTCGCTCGACCAGGGGCTGATCTACGAACGCCGCCTGTTCCAGATCCTCGCCGCGACCGAGGACAAGGCCGAAGGCATGGCCGCCTTCATCGAGAAGCGCGAAGGCGTGTGGAAGGGGCGGTGACGGCTCGCCGACGGCTGGTTTCGAGGAACGCCGCCTATGCGGCGGCAGCCTTGGTCGTCGTCCATTTTCTAACCCATGCCTATGTCGTCGATCAGCGCATTTTATATGATCAGGGCGGTTTCGAAGGACTTTTATGGTGGCTTGTCGCCTTCCTCGTCCTTCCGGTCGTCGCGCTGCTCACCTTGATATCGAGCGCCATCGCACAATGGCTCAAACGGAAAAATCCCGCGGGAGAGTGACATGAAAATCGCATTCATCGGACTCGGCAATATGGGCGGCGGCATGGCCGCGAACCTCGCCAAGGCGGGCCATGAGGTCCGCGCCTTCGACCTCAGCGAAGAGGCGCTCGCGCGCGCGGTCGAGGCGGGCTGCCAGCGTGCCGCATCGGCCGCCGAAGCCGTTTCCGGCGCCGAAGCCGTCGTAACCATGCTCCCCGCGGGCAAGCATGTCGCGGGCGTCTATGAAGGCGATGTCTTCCCGAATGCCGCACCCGGCACCCTGCTGCTCGACTGCTCGACGATCGACGTCGCGACCGCGCGCTCGAACATCGCAGCCGCGACTGCCAAGGGCCTCGTCGCGGTCGACGCGCCGGTGTCGGGCGGCATCGCCGCCGCCAATGCTGGAACCTTGACCTTCATGGTCGGCGGCACCGATGAGGGCTTTGCGCGCGCCGAACCGATCCTCGCCAAGATGGGCAAGGCGGTGATCCACGCCGGCGACGCGGGCGCGGGGCAGGGCGCGAAAATCTGCAACAATATGCTGCTCGGCGCCTCGATGATCGCGACGTGCGAGACGCTCGCGCTCGCGCAGAAGCTCGGGCTCGATCCGCAGAAATTCTTCGACATCGCCTCGGTCAGCTCGGGCCAGTGCTGGTCGCTCACCAGCTATGCGCCGCTGCCCGGTGTCGGACCGGTCACGCCCGCCGATAACGGCTATAAAGGCGGGTTCGCGGCGGCGCTGATGCTCAAGGACCTCCGCCTCGCGATGGAAGCCGCGGCAAGCGTCGACGCCGACGTGCCGATGGGCTCGAAGGCGCGCGAGCTCTACGAAGCCTTCGTCGAAGCCGACAAGGACGGCCGCGACTTTTCGGCGATCATCCAGACGTTGCAGGGCTGAACCTCGCACAACCCAACCCCGTTTGCATCGAGCGAAGTCGAGATGCGTCTGGCGCTGCGCCGGCGTGTCTCGACTTCGCTCGACACGAACGGGAATTAGGGGTCGTTTTAGTAAAAATCCGCCGTCTCGCCGCCGTCCTTGCGGTCGGTGCGATGCACCTGCGTCGGCGCCTTGCGGTCCCCCGTACGCACCTCTAGCCGCCCGTCGACCCGACGCAGCTCGGCCGGCGCGACGATCCGCGCGCGCGCGATGCCGATCGCGCTCGCCTGCGGCGCCGCGACCGGCGCGGAGGCGGCGGTGCTTCCGGTGAGCAGCAGGAGAGCGAGCAGCGACATGGCGTTCATGCTCTGCCCTAACGGCAGCGGTTGCCACGGCTTTAACCTTGAATTGCATCTCGCATATCGTAGAGGCAGCCCGGTCCGGGCAAAGAAAAGGCCGCCCGCTCCAGCGTGGGACAGGCGGCCTTCCTATTCTTGCCGAGACGGGGTTAGAACCCGCTCTTCGCCTCGGCCTTCTCCTTCAGCAAAGGCGCCACCGCAAAGCCGTGCTTCTCCAGCGCCGCGACGATCTTGTCGGTGCCTTCCAGCCCCGCCCAGAACATCGGGCCGCCGCGATAGACCGGCCAGCCATAACCATAGATCCACACGACATCGATGTCGCTCGCGCGCTGCGCCTTGCCCTCGGCCAGGATCAGCGCGCCTTCGTTGACCATCGGATAGAGCGTGCGCTCGATGATTTCCTGGTCGCTGATCTCGCGCTTCGCCTTGTTCGACTGCTGGCGGAAATCCTCGATGATCTCGGCGACTTCGGCGCTCGGCGACGGATTGCGCTTCTCGTCATAGTCGTAGAAGCCCTTGCCGGTCTTCTGCCCCCAGCGGCCCTTGGCGGCGAGCGCATCGCGGATCGATTCGATGCGCGTCGGGTCGCGGTGCCAGCCGATGTCGACGCCGGCGAGGTCGCTCATCTGGAACGGCCCCATCGGCATGCCGAATTCGACATGGACCTTGTCGATCTGCTGCGGCGTCGCGCCTTCCATGAGGAGGTTCATCGCCTCGACCTGGCGCGGTTTGAGCATGCGGTTGCCGATGAAGCCGTCGCACACGCCCGCGACCACCGCGACCTTGCCGATCTTCTTGCCGATCGCCATGGCAGTGGCCAGCGCATCGGGCGCGGTCTTGTCGCCGCGCACCACTTCGAGCAGCTTCATGACGTTGGCGGGCGAGAAGAAGTGCATGCCGAGCACGTCGCCGGGGCGGCTCGTCGCAGTCGCGATCTCGTCGATGTCGAGGTAGGAGGTGTTCGACGCGAGGATCGCGCCGGGCTTGGCGATGGTGTCGAGCTTCGCGAAGATTTCCTTCTTCACGTCCATATTTTCATAGACCGCCTCGATGATCAGGTCGCAGTCGGCCAGATCCTCGATGGCGAGCGTCGGGGTGAGCAGCCCCATCATCGCCTCGACCTGCTCGGGCTTGAAGCGGCCCTTGGCGGCCGACGCCTCATAATTTTTGCGGATCACGCCGGTGCCGCGGTCGAGCGCTTCCTGCTGCATCTCGACGATGGTGACGGGGATGCCCTTCTGGAGGAAGTTCATGCTGATGCCGCCGCCCATCGTGCCGGCGCCGATCACGCCGACCTTTTTCACGTCGCGCAGCGCGGTGTCCTTGGGCAGGCCGTCGATCTTCGCGGCCTGGCGCTCGGCGAAGAAGATGTGGCGCTGCGCCGCCGACTGGCTGCCGAACATCAGCTTGGTGAATTCCTGCCGCTCGAAGGCGAGGCCTTCCTCGAAGGGCAGCCGCGTCGCAGCCTCGACGCAGGCGAGGTTGGCGTAAGGCGCGTCGAACCCGCGCCACTTCTTGGCGTTCGCTGCTTTCAGCTGTTCGATGATCGCGACGTCGCCGAACACCGGACGCTCGCGCGTCGGGCGCGGGCCGTCGGCGATCTTCGCGCGGGCAAAGGCGATCGCGTCGGCGGCGAGGCTGTCCTCGCCCGCGAGCGCATCGACGAGGCCGAGTTCCTTGGCTTTCGATGCGGGAAGCGGATCGCCCGACGACACCATCGTCGCCGCGGCTTCGACGCCGACGACGCGCGGCAGGCGCTGGGTGCCGCCGGCACCGGGCAGCAGGCCGAGCTTGACCTCGGGCACGCCGAGCTTCGCCGAGGGGACGGCGACGCGATAATGGCAGACGAGCGCGGTCTCGAGGCCTCCCCCAAGGGCTGTGCCGTGGATCGCGGCGACGACCGGCTTGGTCGCGGCTTCGATGCTGTTGAGCACCGCGTTGAAATCGGGACCGCGCGGCGCCTTGCCGAACTCGCTGATGTCGGCGCCGGCGATGAAGGTATTGCCGTCGCAACGCAGCACGATCGCCTTGACGCTGTCGTCGGCGAGCGCGGCAGCGAAATGATTGGCGAGGCCCTCGCGGACGTGCCAGCTCAGCGCGTTGACCGGTGGGTTGTTTACGACGACGACGGCGACTTCGCCGTCCTTTTCCATCGTGACGCTGTTGGGGGTTTCTTCGGACATCATAGGCTCCTTGAAGGGTTCAATCGTTGAGCGCGGCGTGGACAAGGGTCTTGACCTCGCGCCGCACGGGATAGGTGGAAGAGGGCATCAGCTGGGTCATGAAGACCGAGCAGATCTGCTCGACCGGATCGACGAAGAAGCCGGTCGAGAACATGCCGCCCCAATAATAATCGCCGGCCGACCCGGGGGTCAGCGTCTGCGCCGGCTGCTCGGTCACCGCAAAGCCGAGGCCGAAGCCGACCCCGGCGTTCTCGGCCTCCGAAAAGATGCCGACGCTGTGCTGGACGAGGTCGCCGCCGCCGACGAGATGGTTGGCGGTCATCAGCGCGAGCGTCTTCCGGCTGACGATCCGCACGCCAGCGAGCGCCCCGCCGCCGAGCAGCATCAGGCAGAAGCGATGATAGTCGGCGAGCGTCGAGACCAGCCCGCCGCCGCCCGAATGGAAGCTGCGATCCTTCGCCCAACGGCTTGTGGCGCCATTGTCGAAAATCTTCATCTTCGCGGCCGGATCGAAGACATAGCAGTCGGTCAGCCGGTGCTGCTGCTCGGCGGGCACCTTGAAGCCGGTATCGACCATGCCCAGCGGACCGAAAATCCGCTCCTGCAACACCTGCGCAAGAGGCTTGCCCTCGATGCGCTCGACCACCGCGCCGAGCACGTCGGTCGCCATCGAATAATTCCAGTGCGCGCCGGGATCGAACTGCAGCGGGATTTTCGCGAGGCCTTCGATGAAGCTGTCCATCGTATAGGCCGCGTCGAAATCGTCGATCCGCGCCTTGCGATACGCGGCGTCGACCGGCGTGCGCTCCTGAAAGCCATAGGTCAGCCCCGAGGTGTGGCGCAGCAGGTCGACCATGCGGATCGGGACCGTGGGCGGGCGCGTCACGAAGGGGATGTTGCCGCCGCCCGCGACGAACACGCCGGTATCGCGGAACTCGGGGCAGAACTTCACCAGCGGATCGCCGAGCGCAACCTTGCCCTCCTCGACCAGCATCATGAAGGCGATGCTGGTGACCGGCTTCGTCATGCTCGCGATGCGGAAGATCGCGTCGGCTGTCAGCGCCTCGCCCGGCCGGGCCTCGCCGACGCACGACTGATGCACGACCTCGCCGTGCCGCGACACCAGGGTCGCGGCGTGCGGCAGGCGGCCGGGGCCGACATATTTGGCCTGCAGAAAGGCCGGGATGCGGTCGAGCCTTGCGCTATCGAAACCCTGACTCACGAAACGCGGACTCCTTCGAGGATGGCGGCCGCCTCGGCGAGCAGCGCCGGGTCGATCGCCAGATCGGCGGCCTTGGCGGTCTCGCGCAGCTGCTCGGGGCGGCTCGCGCCGACGATCGCGCTGGTGATCCCCGGCTGCGCGAGCACCCACGCGATCGCGAGCTGCGCCATCGAACAGCCCGCCTTGTCGGCGACCGGCTTCAACTTCTGCACGGCCTCGAGCACCGGGTCGGTCATATAGAGCTTCATGAAGGCGGCATCGTCGCCCGCCGCGCGCGTGCCCGCGGGCGGTTGGGCGCCCGGCGCATATTTGCCGCTGAGCACGCCCATCGCGAGCGGCGACCAGACGATCTGGCCGATACCGTTCGCGATGCTGACCGGGATGACCTTCGCCTCGGCGCGGCGATAGATCAGCGAATATTGCGGCTGGCTCGACACGAATTTGACGTGCGGTGGCGCCAGCGCGACCGCCGCCTCGATCTGTTCGGGTGACCATTCGGAAAAGCCGATCGCGCGCGCCTTGCCGCTGCGGACGACGTCGGAGAGCGCTTCCATCGTCTCCTCGAGCGGCGTGTCGGGGTCGTAGCGATGGCATTGGTAGAGGTCGACATAGTCGGTGCGGAGCCGCGTCAGGCTCGCATCGATCTGCTTCGCGACCTGCGCCGCCGACAGCCCCTTGTCGGTCTCGGTCATCGGGAAGAAAAGCTTGGTCGCGAGTATGTAGGAATCGCGCGCCCGCTCCCTGAGCACGTCACCGAGAAAGTTCTCTGCCGCGCCGCGCCCATAGATGTTCGACGTGTCGATGAAGTTGATCCCGACGTCGAAGGCCGCATCGACGCACGCGCGCCCGGCGCCGTCGTCGACCCCGACCCCGTAAGTCAGCCAGCTGCCGAGGCAGATCGCCGAAACCTCGATCCCGCTGTCGCCAAGCTGCCGATACTGCATGTCGTCTCTCCTCAGTGCGAGGTCTGGCCCAGGAGCTGGCGCGTCACCGGGTGCGAGCTGGTGAGCCCGCCGTCGACCGCGATCGCCTGTCCGTTGACATAGCTTGCCTGGTCGCTCGCGAGGAAGAGCGCGACATTCGCCAGCTCCTCGGGCTGCGCCGCGCGCTTCAGCGGATTGAGCTGGCCCAGCTTGTGGGTGACCTCCTTCGCCTTGGCATAGTCGAAGGTCGGCTTGGTCATGCCGGTCTCGGTGAGGCCGGGGCAGATCGCGTTGACGCGCACGCCGCTGGTGGTCAGCTGCTGCGCCGCGGTCTTGGCAAGGTTGATCACCCCCGCCTTCGACGCCGAATAGGCGCCCGGTCCGGCACCCGAATTGATCCCCGCGACGCTCGCGGTCAGCACGATTGCGCCGCCGCGGCCCTGGTCGACCATCGCCTTGCCGGCGTGCTTCACCATCAGCGCAGGGCCGATCAGGTTGACGCGCAAGGTCTCGGCCCAGGCGGCGGGGTCGAAATCGAAGATGCCGCCCATGTCGCCGATGATCCCGGCGTTGGCGAAAGCGACGTCGAGCCCGCCATAGGTTTCCTGCGCGGTCGCCACGAGCGACGCAACGTCGGCTTCGATCCCCGCGTCGATCTCCAGCGCGATGGCCTCGCCGCCCGCATCGGTGACCGCCTTGGCGGTGTCGTGCACCGCGGCGGTCTTGTCGCCGAGCACCAGCTTCGCGCCCTCGGCGGCGAAGCGCAGCGCGCTCGCGCGGCCGATGCCCGATCCGGCGCCGGTGATGATCGCGACCTTGCCGTCCAGTGCTCCGCTCATACCACCACACCTCCATCCAGCACGACCGTCTGCCCGGTCATAAAACTCGCCGCCTCGGATCCCAGGAACACGGCCGCGCCCGCGATCTCGCGCGGCTCGCCGATGCGGCCCAGACACGCGTTCGACACCGACGCCTTCAGATTGTCAGGATTTTCCCATAGCGCCTTGGCGAAATCGGTCTTCACCAGCCCCGGTGCGATCGCATTGATGCGGATGTTCGAGGGCCCGAACTCGCGCGCCAGATTCTTGACCATCTGGATGTCGGCGGCCTTGGTGATCGCATAGGTCCCGATGATCGGCGTACCGCGCAGCCCGCCGATCGACGAGACGAGGATGATCGACCCTGCTTTGCGCTCGCGCATGCCCGGCACGACCATCGTGATCAGCCAGTGCTGCGCGACGATATTATGGTCGAGCGTCTTGCGCAGCGCCTCGTCGCTGATCGTCTCCATCGGCCCGTAATGTGGGTTCGACGCCGCGTTGCAGACGAGGATGTCGATCGGGCCGAAAGCGTCGCGCCCGGCGTCGACCATCGCCTGCAGCGATTCCTTCGACGACAGGCTCGACGACACGGCGATGGCATGGCCGGGATGTTTCGCGTTGATCGCCGCGGCGACCTCTTCGCAGGGTTTGAGGTTGCGGCTGGTGATCACCACCTTCGCGCCATGATCGGCATATTCCTCGGCGATCGCGCGCCCGATGCCGCGCGACGATCCGGTGACGATCGCGACCTTGCCGCTGAGGTCGAACAGGCTCATGCGCCCGCCTTCTTCGCAAAGGCCCACGCCTTTTCGGCGAGCGGGCGCACGCGTTCGGACATGTCCTTGGCATGCTGCGACGAGGCGGTGCCGTCGATCACGCGCTTCTTGATGCCCTGGATGATCCCCGCTAGGCGGAAGAAGTTGTACGCGAAATACCAGTTCATGTCGGGCACCCCGGTACGGCCGGTGGCGGCGCAGTAGCGCGCGACCATCTCGTCGAGTTCGGGAATGCCCAGCGCCTTGCGGTCGAGATCCTCGACCCCCGAGCGCCCGCCATTCTCGGTGACCCACGCCATCGCGACATAGGTGAAATCGGCGAGCGGATCGCCGAGCGTCGACAGCTCCCAGTCGAGCACCGCGAGCACTTCGGGCCGGTCCTTGGCGAAGATCATATTGTCGATGCGATAATCGCCATGGACGACGCTGGTGCGCGTCTGCTCGGGCAAGGTCGCGGGCAGCCAGCTGATCAGCTGCTCCATCTCGTCCATCGTCTCGGTTTCGGAGAGACGATATTGCTTGGTCCAGCGGTCGACCTGGCGGCCGAAATAATTGCCCGGCTTGCCGAAATCCGACAGCCCCGCGGCCTCGACATCGACATTGTGCAATGCCGCCAGCGTGTCGATCATGGCCTCGTAAGTGGCGCGGCGGTTCTCCCGCGTCGATCCCGGCATCGCGCCGTCCCAGATCGTCTGCCCGTCGACCATGCCCATGACATAGAACCAGCTGCCCACGACATCGTCGTCGGTGCACAGGCCGTACTGCCGCGCGACGGGGAAACCGGTCTTATAGAGCCCCGCCTGCACCTTATATTCGCGGTCGACCGCATGCGCCGAGGGCAGCAGCTGGCCATAGGGCTTGCGGCGGAGGACATAATTGCCCGATGGCGCCGAAATCTTGTAGGTCGGGTTCGACTGGCCGCCGGCGAACTTGCCCTGCGTCAGCGGGCCCTCGAACTCCTCGACATTCGCCTCCATCCACTGGGTCAGCTTCGCCTCGTCGAGCACATCGGCGCCCTCGGGGGCGACGGTGCCGCTGAAGGCCTTTTGCGCGTCGAGCGTCACTGGTCGAACACGATCACCGACCGCGCGGCATCGCCTTTCTTCATCGCTTCGAACCCTTCGTTGACCTTGTCGAGCGGGATCGTCTCGGCGACGATGCTGTCGAGGTCGAGCAGGCCGCGCAGGTAAAAATCGACGAGCCGCGGGATATCGACGGGGAAGCGGTTGCCCCCCATGATCGCGCCCTGCAATTTCTTGCCGCTGAGCAGGTCCATCGCGCTGAGCCCGACCTTCTCCGAAAGCGGCATCATGCCCAGGATCGTCGCGGTGCCGCCGCGGCGCAGCGACGCGACCGCGAGGCTGGCCGAAGCGGGACGGCCCACGGCTTCGATGGCATGGTCGACCCCGCCCTTCGAGATTTCGAGGATCTGCTTCGCGGCGTCGTCCGACAGCGCGTCGACGACATCGGTCGCGCCGAGCTTCTTCGCGAGTTCGCGCTTCTCGGGCACCGGGTCGGCGGCGATGATGCGCCCCGCGCCGGCGATCTTCGCGGCGTTGATCGTGGCGAGGCCGACGCCGCCGCAGCCGACCACCGCGACGGTCTCGCCCGGGGTCACCTTGCACGCGTTGAAGATCGTGCCCGCGCCGGTGGTTACCGCGCAGCCGATCACCGCCGCGCGGTCGAGCGGCATGTCGGGGTCGATGCGCACGCACGCATGTTCGTGCACCAGCATCGTCTCGGCAAAGGCGCTGAGGTTCAGCATCTGGTTCACCACGCTGCCGTCGGGACGCGTGATGCGCGGCGGCTGGCCGGGCGCGCGGCGCGTGTCGCCGCCCATGCAGAGCGACATGCGGCCGCTGACGCAGAATTCGCAGTGGCCGCAGAAGGCGCTGAGGCAGGTGACCACCGCGTCGCCGACCTTGACCGTGCGCACTTCGCTGCCGACCGCCTCGACGATCCCTGCCGCCTCATGGCCGGGAATGGCCGGAAGGGGATGCGGATAGGCGCCGTCGATGAAATGCAGGTCCGAATGGCAGAGGCCGCAGGCCGCGGTGCGGATGCGCACCTCGTGCGGGCCGCAATCGGCGATCTGGACGGTCTCGATCGACAGCGGCTGGCCGGCTTCGATCAGGATGGCGGCTTTGGTCATTCAAGTCTCCGTAAAGTCCCCCTCCCGCCTGCGGGAGGGGTTAGGGGAGGGCGTGTCGAGGAGCGGGCCCAACGGAAACAGGCCCTCCCCCGGCCCCTCCCGCAAGCGGGAGGGGAGCTTAGCGCGAAGCGCCGATGTCGCCCGACGAAAAGCCCGGTTCGCTCGCCTCGCTGTGCTTGGCGAATTCGATCCGCGCGATCGCGCGTTCGTGGACCTCGTCGGGACCGTCGGCCAGGCGCAGCGTACGCTGGTGCGCATAGGCCTTGGCGAGCCCGAAATCCTCCGACACGCCGCCGGCGCCATGCGCCTGGATCGCGTCGTCGATGATCGACAGCGCCATGTTCGGCGCTTGCACCTTGATCATCGCGATCTCGGCTGCGGCCGACTTGTTGCCGACCTTGTCCATCATGTCGGCGGCCTTGAGGCAGAGCAGGCGCGTCATCTCGATATCGATCCGCGCGCGCGCGATGCGATGCTCCCAGATGCTGTATTCGGCGATCTTCTTACCGAAGGCGACGCGCGACTGCAGCCGCTTCGCCATCTTCGAAATCGCCTCTTCGGCCACGCCGATCGTGCGCATGCAGTGATGGATGCGGCCCGGCCCGAGGCGCCCCTGCGCGATCTCGAAGCCGCGGCCTTCGCCCAGCAGCATCGCTTCCTCGGCGTTTACGCGCACGTCCTTCAGCTCGATTTCCATATGGCCGTGCGGCGCGTCGTCGTAACCGAAGACGGGCAGGTGGCGCTTGATGTTCACCCCCGGCGAATTCAGCGGCATCAGCACCATCGACTGCTGCGCGTGGCGCTTCGCGGCAAAGTCGGTCTTGCCCATCACGATCGCGATCTCGCAGCGCGGGTCGCCCGCGCCCGACGACCACCATTTGGTGCCGTTGATGACATAGTCGTCGCCGTCGCGCTCGATGCGCGTCTCGATGTTGGTCGCGTCGGACGAGGCGACCGCGGGCTCGGTCATCAGGAACGCCGAGCGGATCTCGCCGTTCATCAGGCGGCCGAGATATTTTTCCTTCTGCGCGCGCGTGCCGTAACGGTGGAACACCTCCATATTGCCGGTGTCGGGCGCCGAGCAGTTGAACACTTCGCTCGCAAAACCGACGCGGCCCATTTCCTCGGCGCACAGCGCATATTCGAGATTGGTGAGCCCCGGGCCCTCGAACTCGAACGTCTCGTCGACATGGTGGTGCGCGGCGCTCCGCGGCGGCATGAACAGGTTCCAGATGCCCGCGGCCTTCGCCTCGGCCTTCAGATCCTCGACGATCTGGATGACTTTCCAGCGGTCGCCGGCGGCGTCCTGCTCATAATAGGTCGGCACCGCGGGGCGGACCTTGCGCTCGATGAATTCGCGCACGCGGCCCTGCCAATATTGCTGCCGTTCGGTGAGGTCGAAATCCATCAGAGCATCCTTTCCGTTTACGTTTACGTAAGCCATTGGACCGATTCGGCCGCGCTGCCAAGTCCCGCAGGCCTAAAATTACACCCTTTCGCCGCGGCGCGCATTTTTCCGTTACGGATGCGCCCCGCTTGCGTCGGGCTCGGCACGCGCCGCATCGTCGAGTAGCGCCAGCCGCGCCTCGTGATCGGCGCGCGAGATCGGGAATTGCCGCGTCACGATCAGCCCCATCGTGCCGATCACAAGCACCGCGAGCATATAGCCCCAGGCAAGGCTGGTGAGTACGTCTACGCCGACCTCGCCAGGCTTCGCCGCGGCCGGAAAGGCGGCGTAGGACAATATCTGCCCCGCGATGAAGATGCCGATGCCGGTCGCGCATTTCTGCATGAAGAAATAGCCCGCGAAGAACAGCCCTTCGGACCGCCGCCCGGTCTCGCTCTGCGAGGCTTCGACGACGTCGGCCATCATCGACGAGGAGAGGATCATCAGGATGATCGCGAAGGTGTTCGAGACGAAGACCAACGCGAACATGACCTCGGCCGCGGGCTTGCCCGGCAGGCCGGGGAAGACCCCCTGGATCCAGGCGAAATACATGGCCGTGTTGACGGTCAGCGAGATGGCGCCCGCGACGATCGCGCCCTCGCGTTTGCCGAGCCGCGCCGACAGCGGCGCGACGAGCAGGAAGGCGGCGATCATCGTCCCGAACAGCAGGAAGACATAAGTGATCATCTCGCCCTGATCGAACTTCCAGAAAAAGCCGAGCATATAATTGGTCATCGAAAAGGTGATGCCCTGGTTGATGAAGCCGAACAGCGCCGCGAAGATCAGCCACAGGAAGGCGCGGTTCGACAGCGTCTTCTTCATCTCGCGCAATATGTCACCGATGCTGCCCGCGGGCTTCGCATCGGCCAGGTTCGACACCGCGATCCGCTTGTGCTGCCCCGCGGCCGAGATCATCACCGCGCCCGCCATCATCAGCGCCCCGGTCAGCGCATAGGGGAAATAGCCGGCGGGATCGACGAGCCCCTTCGGCCCGCCGAAAAACACGCCGTAGGCGAGCAGCAGGATCAAGAGGCCGCCGCCCCAGCCGAACAGGAAACGATAGCGCATCACCACGGTGCGCTCGTCATAATCGGCGGTCAGTTCGGGCACGATCGCGACCGACGGCACCTCGCACATCGACACCAAGGCGCGCACGATGATCGCAAACGCGATCAGCCAGCCGACCGTCGCCGCGTCGCTCATCTCGGGCGGGCTCCACAGCAGCATCCACATGATCGCGAGCGGGATCGGCGCGCCATAGAGCCAGGGCAGGCGCCGCCCCCAGCGGCTGCGCGTGCGGTCGGTCAGCTCGCCGATGATGGGATCGACCAGCGCGTCGGCGAACAGCGCGACCATGATCGCGGCGCCGACGACCCCCGCGTCGAGCCCGATGACCTGGTTATAGAACAGCAGCAGGAAGGTCGCGAAACCATTGTCCTTGACGCCATAGGCGATGCTGCCGAGCCCGTGGGTGGCCTTGAGCCAGACGGGCAGCCGCCGCGTGTCGGGCACGGCCTTGGCGGCGGCGCTCACGCCGCGGCTCCCGCCTTCGCCGCCTCCTCCATCGCGACCAGCGCGTCGAACATGCCCGGGCTTTCCTTGTCCCAGGCATGGCGCTGGCCGATCGTCAACCCGCCGTCGACGAGCAGGTGCGTACCGGTCATGAACGAGCTTTCCTCGCTCGCGAGATAGGCGACGGCATTGGCGATATCCTCGGGCTGGCCGCCGCGCGCGACCGGCTGCGCCTGCGCGCTCATCCCCGCGATGATCTCGTTCGCCTGCGCCTTCATGGCGTCGGGCACCTCGAGCGACGCGGTGAAGATATTGGTGTTGATGAAGCCCGGGCAGATCGCGTTCACGCGGATGCCATATTGCGCCAGATCGGTCGCCGCGACCTTGCTGAGGTGCAGCACGCCGGCCTTGGCGACGGCATAGGCGATCGGCGAATAGCCCGCGCCCAGCGCCGCGACGCTCGCGGTGTTGACGATGCTCGCGCCCGGGCGGTGCTTCATATGCGGCGCGGCATAACGGATGCCCATCGCCACCGACTTCAGCACCAGGTCCATCGTCCGGTCCCAGCCCTCGGGGCTGATCTCGTCGATCGGCGCGCGGTCGCCGCCCGCGGCGGCATTGTTGAACACGATGTCGATCCCGCCGCCCTTCGCCGCGGCAGTGTCCATCAAGATCTCGATGTCGGCGGGGCGCGTCACGTCGCAGGGGACGAAATCGATCTTGCCGTTCGACGAGGCCGCGAGCGCCTGCCCGCCCGCAAGGTCGATGTCGGCGGCAAAGACATGCGCGCCCTCGCTCGCCAATTTCAGGACCGCGGCCTTGCCGATGCCCGATGCCGCGCCGGTGACCACGGCGACCTTGCCTGCGAATCGCATATCCTCTGCTCCCGTTTTCTTTTGCGACCTAGCTTAGGCGCGCGGGAAGCCGCGTCAACGGGCCGCAATCCGACGCTACGGCGCCGTAACGGCAGGTCGTCCCTCCCAAGTTGACGCTTGCGTAAAGCAGCCGACTCCCCCTAATTTGCCCGCCGGAAGAGGAGCCCCTGCGATGAGCGATCTGGACGCTTTCCGCGCCGAAGTGCGCGCCTGGTTGGAAGAAAATTGCCCCCCCGAAATGCGCGAACCCGTCCGCGACGAAGACGATGTCTGCTGGGGCGGGCGCAAGTTCAAGTTCAAGAACGACGCGCAGAAGCTGTGGCTCGAACGCTGCGTCGCCAAGGGCTATACCGTGCCCGACTGGCCGAAAGCCTATGGCGGCGCGGGCCTGACCCCCGAACAGACCAAGGTCTTCAAGCAGGAAATGGCGCGCATCAACGCGCGCCCGCCGCTGCAGAGCTTCGGCATCTGGATGCTCGGCCCCGCGCTGCTGCAATTCGGCACCGAGGAGCAGAAGGTCCATTATCTGGGCGAGATCGCGCGCGGCGAAATCCGCTGGTGCCAGGGCTATTCGGAACCCGGTTCGGGCAGCGACCTCGTCTCGCTCCAGACCTTCGGCGAGGATAAGGGCGATCACTGGGTCGTCAACGGCTCGAAGATATGGACCAGCTACGCCGACAAGGCCGACTGGATCTTCTGCCTCGTCCGCACCGACAAGACGAACAAATATCAGGGCATCACCTTCATGCTCTTCGACATGGAGAGCAAGGGCGTCACGACCAAGCCGATCCTGCTGATCAGCGGCAACAGCCCCTTCTGCGAAACCTTCTTCGACGATGTCGAAGTGCCCAAGACGCAGTTTGTCGGCGAGATCAACCGCGGCTGGGACGTCGCCAAATATCTGCTCGGCCACGAACGCGAGATGATCTCGGGCGGCGGCGCGGGCGGCGACATGGTCAGCATCGGCGGCGCCTTCGCCAAGGCCTTCGGCAAGAATGCGGCGGGCGAACTCGACGACCCGATCCTGCGCGCCGAAATGGCGGCGTTCGACGTCGACGTCTTCGCCTATCGTGCGATGGGCGAGCGCTTCATGGACATGTGGAAGACCGGGCGCGCGCATCCGGCGTCGTCGAACATGATGAAATATGTCGGGACCGAGCTCAACAAGCGCCGCCACGAGCTGGTGATGTCGGGCGGCGGCAGCGAAGCGCTCGAATGGGACAGCGAAGAGACCAAGGGCGGCGCGCGGGCGCGCGGCTGGCTGCGCACCAAGGCCAATTCGATCGAGGGCGGCACGAGCGAAGTCATGCTCAACGTCATCGCCAAGCGGATTTTGGATTTGCCGGGGGCGTGAAGAAACCAACCCCTCCTCTTCAGAGGAGGGGCAGCGAGACTTGCGAGCTTGCTCGCTAGTCGCAGCGGGGTGGTGCTTCTGCACCGGCGTCCACCACCCCAACCCCTCCTCTGAAGAGGAGGGGCTTAGGAGAATGAAATGCCGCTCTATCACAACGACGACCAGGCGATGCTCAAGGACAGCGTCGCGCCCTTCGTGGCCGATCAGGCGCCCGTCTCGCACCTGCGCAGCCTCCGCGACAGCGCCGACGCCACGGGCTTCTCGCGCGACCTCTGGGCGCAGTTCACCGAAATGGGCCTGCCCGGCATGCTCGTTCCCGAGGCCCACGGCGGGCTCGGCATGGGGCATATGGAGGCGGGCATCGTGCTCGAGGAAATCGGCCGCAACCTGACCCCGTCGCCCTTCCTGTCGACCAGCGTCGGCGCGGTCGCTGCGCTGGCGAAGGCGGGCGGTACGCAGGCCGAACGCTGGCTTCCCGCGATCGCGGGCGGCGAGGCGATCATCGCGCTCGCGATCGACGAGGGCGCCAAGCACCGCCCCGACCGCATCAGGGCGACCGCGACGCGCGCCGGCAACGGCTTCCGCCTCGACGGCAAGAAGAGCTTCGTCCTCCACGGCCATGTCGCAGACATGAGCATCGTCGCGGCGAAGACCGACGGCGGCATCACCCTGTTCGCGGTGCCGAAGGACGCGAAAGGCCTCTCCGCCGATCCGCGCCGCCTCGTCGACTCCAGCCTCGCGAGCCACGTCACCCTCGACGGCGTCGAGGTCGACGCCGATGCGGTGATCGGTGAGGTCGATGCGGGCGGCGAGATTCTCGACGCTTTGCTCGCGGCCACCCGCACCGGGGCCGCCGCCGAAATGGTCGGCGTCGGGCAGGGCGCGATGGACATGACCGTCACCTACCTCAAGGAACGCAAGCAGTTCGGCAAGCTGATCGGCGAGTTCCAGGGCCTCCAGCACCGCGCCGCGCATCTCTATGGCGAGATGGAAGTCGCGCGCGCCACCGTCATGAAGGCACAGCAGCTGCTCGACGAGGACAATCCCGGCGCGAAGCTGATGGTCTCGGTCGCCAAGGCCAAGGCCGGCCGCGCCGCCAACCTCGCGGTGCGCGAGGGCGTCCAGATGCACGGCGGCATCGGCATGACCGACGAATATGACATCGGCCTCTACATGAAACGCGACCGCGCGCTCGCCGAGTTTATGGGCGACGTGCACTACCACATCGACCAGGTCGCGCGGATGAACGGGTACTGAGTTTCCGAAGCCCCTCCTCTTCAGAGGAGGGGCAGTGAGACTTGCGAACTTGTTCGCTAGTCGCAGCGGGGTGGTGTTTGCGGCTTGGCATGAGCATGCACGCCACCACCCCAACCCCTCCTCTAAAGAGGAGGGGCTTTAGAGGAGCCAAGACAATGAACCTCAATGACATGTTCGGCCTCGACGGCCGCATCGCGCTCGTCACCGGCGGCTCGCGCGGCATCGGCCAGATGATCGTCGAGGGCTATCTCGCCGCGGGCTGCGCGCGCGTCTATATCTCGGCGCGCAAGAGCGCGCAGATCGAGGCCGCGGTCGCCGATTTCGAGACGCGCTACCCGGGCAAGGTCATCGGGCTTCCCGTCGACCTCTCGACCGTCGAAGGTTGCCGCGCGCTCGCCAAGGAACTCGAAGCGCGCGAAGAACGCCTCGACATCCTCGTCAACAACGCCGGTGCCGCATGGGGCGAACCCTTCGAGGGCTTTCCCGAGGCGGGCTGGGACAAGGTGATGGACATCAACGTCAAATCGCCCTTCTTCCTGACGCAGGCGCTGCACGGGCTGCTCAAGGCCGGCGGCACCGCCGACCGTCCCGCGAAGGTCATCAACATCGGCTCGATCGACGGCATGCGGCTCAACCCCTGGGAAACCTACAGCTACCACGCGTCGAAGGCCGCGATCCTCTACCTCACCAAGCGAATGGCGGCGCGGCTGGTCAGCGACCATATCATCGTCACCGCGATCGCGCCCGGCGCCTTCCAGTCGGACATGAACAAGGCCGCGCGCGACCATGGCGACGCGGTCGCGCTCAGCATTCCGACGAAGCGCATCGGCGTTCCCGAGGACATGGCCGGCGCCGCGATCTTCCTCGCGTCGAAGGCGGGCGACTATGTCGTCGGCGACACGATTACCGTCGACGGCGGGCTGGTCCACGGCGATCTGAAGACCAGCATCGACGCCTGATTCACCACGCGAGAGGAGCGGAATTTGACTCCGGCCTCTCCAAGGTGTATTATGCAACTAATGCACCAAGGAGAAAGCCCATGCGCTTCGCTTATCTGCTCCCCCCGATCCTCCTCCTCGCCGCCTGCGGGCAGGACGAAAAGGCCAAGACCGGCCCCGAAATCTCGATCAACGCCGGCGACGAGCATGGCGGCGTCCAGATCAGCTCGAGCAAGGACGGCGGCGGCAAGGTCAAGATCGGCGGCGACGGCGTCGATATCGACATCGACGTCCCCGACTTCGTCGATTTCGACGTCACCGGCGATTTCGACATCGACGGGGTGAAGCTCTATCCGGGCAGCCAGGTGACCACGGTCAACGTGGACGCGACCGACAGGAACGGCGCCGAAAAGGCGGTGGTCAAGCTCGGCTTCACCTCGCCCGCCGCGCCCGCCAAGGCCGCCGACTGGATGGCGGGCGAATTCGCCAAGCAGGGCGTCAAGATTTCGCGCACCGCCGACACGCTCGCGGGCAAGGACAAGGACGGCGCCGACTTCACGATCAAATTCGGCCCCGACGGCGCGAATTCCAAGGGTGAGGTGTTGATCACCAAGGGGTAAGGGTCAACCGAACTCTACCTCCGTTCGTGTCGAGCGAAGTCGAGACACGCGGGCGCTGCGTAGGCGTGTCTCGACTTCGCTCGACACAATCGGGGTAGGGAAGGGCAGGCCCTAGCCGCTATTCCGCAGCGCCGTCGCGATCGCGTTGATCGTCAGCTGGATACCCTCCGCAATCCGCGCGTCGGTCTCGCCCGCGCGGTGGCGTTTCATCAGCTCGATCTGCAGCAGGTTGAGCGGTTCGATATAGGGCAGCCGCAGCCGGATCGACGCCTCGAGCGCCGGATTGTTCTCGAGCAATCTTGTCTGCCCCGTGATCTCGAGCAGCCCGTCGTGCGCGCGGTTCCAGCCGTCCTTGATCCGCCCGAAGATCGCGTCATGCCCCTCGACCTGCCCCGCGAGCCCCGCATAGCGCGCCGCGATCCCCATGTCCGACTTGGCGAGCACCATCTCCATATTGCCGAGCAACGCGGCAAAGAAGGGCCAGCTCGCCGCCATGTCGGCCAGCAGCGCCTTGTCGGCGAAGCCCGCAAAGGCCTCGCCCGTGCCGTACCAGCCGGGCAGCATCGTGCGCGACTGCGCCCAGCTGAACACCCAGGGGATCGCGCGCAGATCCTCGATCGCGGTCGACTTGGTGCGGCTCGACGGCCGCGACCCGATCTTCAGCGTCGCGATCTCGGCGATCGGGGTCATCGCGCGGAAGAAGTCCTTGAAGGTGGGCGTGTCGTAGACCAGCCCGCGATACGCCGCGAAGGCGCGGTCCGACAGCGCATCCATCGCCGCGGTGAAGCGCACGCAGTCGGCCGCGCCCAGCGCCTCGGGCTCGAGGCTCGCGAGCAGGCTCGCCGACACCATCGCCTCGAGATTGGTCGCCGCGCTGTCCGCGGTGCCATATTTCGCGCCGATCACCTCGCCCTGTTCGGTGATGCGGATGCGCCCCTGCACCGTGCCCGCGGGCTGCGCGCGGATCGCGGCAAAGGCGCTGCCCCCGCCGCGCCCGACCGCGCCGCCGCGGCCGTGGAACAATTGCATCGACGGCCCCGCCGCCGCGAACACCGGGGTTAAAGCCTGCGACGCTTGGTGCAGCCCCCAGGTGGAGGTCAGATAGCCGCCATCCTTGTTCGAATCCGAATAGCCGATCATCACTTCCTGATGCCCGCGCAGAGCGACCTGCGGCCCGATCTCGGGCATCGCGAAATAGCGCGCCATGATCGCGGGCGCCTTGTCGAGGTCGGCGATCGTCTCGAACAAGGGCACGACCATCAGGTTGGATTTGCCCGCCGCTTCGCCGCTCCGCCACAGCCCCGCCTCGCGCGCGAGGACATGCACCTCGAGCAGGTCCGACAGCGTCTGCGCCATGCTGATGATCCACTGGCAGATCGCATTGGGCCCCAGCCGCGCGCGGACGTCGGCGGCAGCGCGGACGATCGCGAGCTCGCCCGCCGTTTCCTCGCTCCATTCGTGCCACGCCACCGCGAGCGGCCGGTCGCTCGCCAGCTCGCGCGTCAGCAGCGCGATGCGCGCTTCTTCATCGAGCGCCGCATAATCGTCGCACACCCCGGCAACGCGCAGCACCTCGGCGATCACGCGCTCGTGCACCGCGCTGTTCTGCCGCATGTCGAGCGTCGCAAGGTGAAAACCGAAGACTTCAACAGCGCGGATCAGCCGCCCGAGCGCGCCCACGCCCGCCAGCTGGCCCTCGCCGCTCGCCGCCAAGCCATCGGCCAGCGTCACCAGATCGCGGCGGAATTCGGCGGGCGTCGCATAGGGCGCACCCTTCAGCGCCGATGGCCGCGGCGCGGCATTGCCGGTGATCGCCGCATAGGTTGCGGTCAGCCGCGCATAGAGACCCGACAAGGCGCGGCGATAGGGTTCGTCGCGGCGGCTCGGCGCATTGTCGCCGCTCGCCTCGGCCAGCGCCTCGACGGCTTCGGGCACCGGCGCGAGCCCCGCCGACACCGACAGCTCGGCGCCCAGCGCGTGCACCGCGTCGATATAATGGCCCAGCACCGCCGCGGCGTTGCGGCTCGTCGCCATGGTCAGCGTCTCGGCGGTGACGAAGGGATTACCGTCGCGGTCGCCGCCGATCCAGCTACCGACGCGCAGGAAGCTCGCGGGGCGCTGCCCCAGCTCCTTTTCCCAGCGCGCGTAGAGCTTGGGCACCACCGGCAGGAACACGTCGCGCAGATAGGTCAGCGCATTGTCGATCTCGTCGGCGACGAAGAGCTTTTCCATGCGCAGCGGCCGCGTCTGCCACAACAGCACGATCTGCCGCCGTATCGCATCCTCGACGATATCGCCCTCGGGGGTCTCCTCGGCGCCCGCATCGCGCAGCAGCATCAGCTCGGCGATGCGGTTCTTGTGGTCGAGCATCGACTTGCGCCGCACCTCGGTCGGGTGCGCGGTCAGCACCGGCGCGACCAGCGCCGCGCTCATCAGCGACGCCACCGCATCGCTATCGATCCCGTCGGTCTTCAGCCGCGCCAGCGCCGCCGCGACCGTCGCCTCGGGCTCGGCCGCCACGCCCTGCCGGTCCTCGGCGAGGTTGGCGAGCATCGAAAAGAGCATAAACCCGCGCACGAAGGCGATGGTGTCGTCGAGCGTCAGCGCATCGAGCCCGGTGTCGATCGCCTCGGCCCCGTCGATCCCGCGGTGCCGGTCGACGCTGACCGATCTTATATATTCGGTCTGGCGAAACAATTTCTCGCCGCCATAGGCGCGGATGACATCGCCCAGGATCCGCCCGAGATAGCGGATGTCGGGATTTTGCGAGATCTGGATCGGAGGGCCCATGAGCCGGCTTGCTGCACCTGCGAAGGCGCAGCGTCAAGCGGCGCATAGCTATGCTTTTGTTACCGATGCGGTAAGCCTATTGAAATAGCCCGATGCGGTGGGAGGGACATGAAGCAACGAAACGCCATGATCGCTGTCTGGACGGCGCTACTGATTGCGATCGGTTTGACGCTGGCCATGGCGCTGGGTTCGGGGTCCGCCGGGCCTGAACGTGACGACATGCGACTGGGTGAAAAGCGGTTGGTTGCGGTGAATCCCGATGCGGTGGAAGTACGCCTGTTCGTGAGCGGAACCAGCACCAATGTATCGGCGCGCGCGCAGGAATTGATCGGTAATCGACAGGGCATCGCCCTGACGCGGGATCAGCGCGCCATCCTCGACCGTTCCCTTTATCGTCATCGGGCGTCGGTTTACGATCAGCCGGCGGCGGCGAACTGCGTCTTCGACCCGCATCATATCTTTCGCTATTTCGATGCGAAAGGCGAACAGGTCGGCGAATTGCAGGTCTGCTTTTGTTGCCGGGACGTCTTTCTTTTCAAGCCCGACCATCAGCGCCTTGGCGGGGAGGAAGAATATTGGGAATTTGATTTCGATGGTTTGGCCGCCATGCTGCAAGCGGCGGATATCCCGACCGACATCGACTGTCCGGGGCGCGGCTAGCGCGCGCTTACCATATTGAGCGTCCCCATGTCGATCTCCGACCCGGCGCCAACCTCAAGGCTGTGGCGCGTGTCGGTGATGAACATCAGCCGCCCGCCGGCGCCGGTGATCCGCGCCGCGACGGCATAGCTGTGCCGCGGTTCGATCGCGGCGCGGTCGAAGCGGATCAGGAAGGCGATCGGCACCTGCTGCCCGTCGGCGGCAAAGGCCTGCCGCGCGATCGTCTTCGACGGCGCGTCGGCCAGGCTGACGTCGTCGACGCGCACCTCGATCTGGGCGTCGGGCGGCAGCGCGATCCGCTCGCGATAGGCGATACTGCCGCTGACCGTCACCCACTGGTTCGCGGCCTCGCCGCTGTCCTCGCCGGTCATCGCGCACGAAGCGAGGGGCAGCGCGAGCAAAAGTGCCGCCGCGAAACGAAGCATGACCATCTCCTACGCGCGTCATCCCCGCGAAGGCGGGAATGCAGCTTCTTTCTGCCCCATCTCTTTGCGCCTTTGCGTCTTTGCGCGAAACAAAAAAGAAGGACCTCGCGCAAAGGCGCAAAGGCGCAAAGACACGAAGAAGAAAGCTGCATTCCCGCCTTCGCGGGAACGACGTGGGAAGGAAGGCCGCGCCTACCCCTCCAGCTCGACGTCCCAATACAGCCAGTCGATCCAGCTTTCGTGCAGATAGCCCGGCGGGAAGCAGCGGCCGTTGTCCTGCAGCTGCCACGACGTCGGGCGCCACGGCTGGCGGTGGATCGGCATATGCGCCTGCTGCGGGGTGCGCCCGCCCTTCTTGAGGTTGCACGGTGCACACGCCGTCGTGACATTCTCCCACGTCGTGCGCCCGCCCAGCCGGCGCGGCACGACATGGTCGAAGGTCAGATCCTTGCCCGACCCGCAATATTGGCACGAAAAACGGTCGCGCAGGAACAGGTTGAAGCGCGTGAAGGCCGGATATTGCGACGGCTTCACATATTGGCGCAGCGCGATGACGCTCGGGATCGGCATCGTGCGCGTCGGCGAATGGATTTCGCGCTCGTAATTCTCGACGATCGTCACGCGGTCGAGGAACACCGCCTTGACCGCGGTCTGCCAAGGCCACAGGCTGAGCGGGTAATAGCTGAGCGGCGTATAGTCGGCGTTGAGGACGAGAGCCGGACAGGAATCGGGATGCCGGGCAAGATCGGGATGGAACATGGTTTTTGGACGCTGCCCCCTATGCTGCGCGGGTTGGCGCGCCACTGCCTTACCCAAGTGACAGGGTCATTACATGACGCATCAGAATCTGGCGTCAAGGGGGCATCTGCCGCAATATGTAGGAAGATTCGCCGGCGACTCCCACAGCATATGGATTCGAAATCGCCCCCATGCTGACCCGCTTCGCGCCCAGCCCCACCGGCGAACTCCACCTCGGCCACGCCTATAGCGCCTTGCTCGCCTTCGACGCCGCGCGCCGCGCGGGCGGGCGCTTCGTGCTGCGTATCGACGATATCGACGGCAGCCGCTCGCGCGAGGACTATCTCGCGGCGTCGCTGGCCGACCTCGAATGGCTCGGCATCTGCTGGGACGGCACCCCCGTGCGCCAGTCGCAGCGGCTCGCCGGCTATCAGGCCGCACTCGACGACCTCGATGCGCGCGGGCTCGTCTATCCCTGCTTCTGCACGCGCGCCGATATCGCCGCGAGCCTCGCCGCGCCCCATGGACCTTCTGGTGCCATCTACCCCGGCACCTGCCGCCACCTCCCGGGCGAAGAACGCGCGCGCCGCATCGCCGCCGAACCGCATTGCTGGCGCCTCGACATGGCGCAGGCGACCACGCTGACGGGCGACCTCGGCTGGGAAGAGCAGGGGCAGGGGCTTCGCCGCGCCGATCCCGCCGCGCATGGCGACGTCGTGCTCGCGCGCAAGGATGCGCCCGCCTCCTATCATCTCGCGAGCACGCTCGACGACGCCGCGATGGGGGTGACGCATATCATTCGCGGCGCCGACCTCATCGCCTCGACCGACGTCCACCGCCTGCTCCAGGCACTGCTCGGCCTGCCCGTGCCGCTCTATCGCCACCACGCGCTCGTCTGCGGCCCCGACGGCAAGCGCCTGGCGAAGCGCGACGCCGCCGCCTCGCTCGCGTCGCTGCGCGCCGCGGGAACCGACGGGCCTACGCTCGCCGCCGATCTGCTCGCGAACCGGCTTCCCACTGGATATTCGCTGCAGATGCCCTAAATAGGGAGCATGGAAATCCTGCTCGTCCTTGGCGTCGTGGTCGCCGCCGGCTTCGTCCTCTTCTCGCTCGCGCGGGGGCTCTTCTATTTCTCGCAGGGCCACCGCGCGCAGATCGAGGGCACGGTCCAGGAAAATCAGGTGATGCAGAACAAGATGATGATGGCGCGCGTCAAATGGCAGGCCATCACGATCATCCTGCTCGTGCTGATCGGCTTCGTCGCCGCCGGCAAATAAGCGGCCGCGCATTTCCGTGGTAAAACTGAACAAGATCTACACGCGCACCGGCGACGACGGCACGACGGGGCTCGTCGACGGTTCGCGCATCGCCAAGTCCGCGCCGCTGATGGCGGCGATCGGCGACGTCGACGAAGCCAACAGTGCGATCGGCGTTGCGGTTGTCTCGCTCGCTGGCGGCAGCGATCCCGCGGCGATGCTGTCGCGCATCCAGAACGAATTGTTCGACCTCGGCGCCGACCTCGCGACCCCGCCCGACATCCAGTTCGGCTTCGGCCCGCACGACATGGCGCTCCGCATCATGCCCAGCCAGGTCGCTCGGCTCGAGGACGAGATCGACGCGATGAACGAGGGGCTCGAGCCGCTCAAGAGCTTCATCCTGCCCGGTGGCACCGAAGCCGCGGCGCAGCTCCACGTCGCACGCGCGGTCGCCCGCCGCGCCGAACGCGCCGCGGTCACCGCCGCGGCCGAGCGCGAGCTCAACCCGATCGCGCTCGCCTATCTCAACCGCCTGTCGGACCATCTCTTCGTCCTGACCCGCCACCTCAACGCCGCGGCGGGCGGCGACATCCTCTGGAAACCCGGCGCGACGCGCTGACGCAGGGGACGCTGGGCGGCGGCCGGCCTCGCACCGATACTTTGGTGTTCCCTTAATGTTCTAGACATTCGCGCGCCGCGTAACCATAATCCGGTTCGCCGCGAAACCGAATCGGACCTCGGGGGATTGTCTTCATATGGCCAGCCAGACAGATGCTTCGCCCCTCACCGCCGGTACCGATGATGCGCTGGCGCTGGCCAGCCGCTTCGCCGCGACGCGCCGCCTGACGCTCGACCTGGTCGCCACGCTGTCGGACGCCGACGCCAGCGCGCAGTCGATGCCCGACGCCTCGCCCGCCAAATGGCACCTCGCGCACACGACATGGTTCTTCGAAACCTTCGTCCTGCGCGACCATGTGCCCGGCTATCAATTGTTCGACGCGCGCTACCCCTTCCTCTTCAACAGCTATTATGAGGCCGAGGGACCACGCCACGCGCGCCCGCAGCGCGGGCTGCTGACGCGCCCCTCGCTCGACGAGGTGCGCGTCTGGCGCGCCCATGTCGATGCCGCGGTGCAAAGCGTCATCCCCGACCTGCCGCGCGCCGCGCTCGCGCTCGTCACCCTCGGCATCCATCACGAACAACAGCATCAGGAACTGCTGCTCACCGATGTGAAGCATCTTTTCGCGCAAAATCCGCTCGGCCCCGCGGTATGGGAAAAAACGGCAATCGCGAATGAAGTTGCGCAGATTTCTGCGCCTTCGGCCGATGCTGGCCCGATGCGCTGGATCCGCGGCGCCGAGGGCGTCGTGCCAATCGGCCATGCCGGCGAGGATTTCGCATTCGACTGTGAACTTCCGCAGTTTTCGGCGCTTCTCACCCCGCACGCGCTCGCCAGCCGCCCGGTCACCAACGGCGAGTGGCGCCAGTTCATCGACGACGGCGGCTATCACACCCCCGCGCTCTGGCTCGCCGACGGCTGGGCGTGGGTGCAGGAGCAGGATGTGCAGGCGCCCGCTTACTGGCACGAGGGGCGGCAGTTCACCCTCGCAGGCTGGCAGGACATCGATCCGGCCGCCCCGGTGACGCACATCAGCTTCTTCGAGGCCGACGCCTTCGCCAGCTGGGCGGGCGCGCGCCTGCCGACCGAGTTCGAATGGGAATCGGCCGCGGCATCGCTCGACCCGCACGGCGGCGCCCAGCTCGACGCCGCGGGCCCCGTTCAGCCCGCAGCGCTCGCTGGCGACACCGAACCGCAACAGATGTTCGGCAGCGTGTGGGAATGGACCGGCAGCGCCTATCGCCCCTATCCCGGCTTCCGCGCCGCGCCCGGCGCGGTCGGCGAATATAATGGCAAGTTCATGAGCGGCCAGTTCGTGCTCCGTGGCGGCAGCGTCGCGACCCCGCGCGGCCATCTCCGCGCCTCGTATCGCAATTTCTTCTACCCCCACCAGCGCTGGCAATTCACTGGCGTCCGCCTCGCAAAGGATCTGTGACCATGGGTGTTGTGCGCAACCTTCGTCAGGTTTCGGCGGACGATACGGGCGTCGACATCGCCTTCCGCGCCGACGTCCACGCCGGGCTGTCGCAGCGGCAAAAGGCCGTTCCCGCGCGCTGGTTCTACGACGCGACCGGCTCGGCGCTGTTCGAGGATATCACCGCGCTCCCCGAATATTATCCGACGCGCAGCGAGACCGACCTGCTGACACGCCACGCCGCCGCCATCGCCGCGGCGATCGGCCCCGGCCGCGCGGTGGTCGAACTCGGCTCGGGCAGTTCGACCAAGACGCCTTTGCTGCTGGGCGCGATCCAGCCCGCCGCCTATGTCCCCGTCGATATCTCGGGCGATTTCCTCCGCGACAGCGCGCTGGCCCTGTCGGCGCGCTTCCCCGACCTCGCCGTCTATCCGGTCGAGGCCGATTTCACCCAGCGCGTCGCGCTGCCGCGCGAAATCTGCCCCTTGCCCAAGCTCGGCTTCTTCCCCGGCTCGACGATCGGCAACATGGTCGCGCGCACCGCGATCGATCTCCTGCGCAACTGGCGCGAGGCGCTCGGCGACGGGTCGCTGCTGCTGATCGGCATCGACCGGATCAAGGATATCGGGGTGCTCGAACTCGCCTATGACGATCCCGCCGGGGTCACCGCGGCGTTCAACCTCAACCTCCTCACGCGCATCAACCGCGAGCTCGGCGGCACGATCCCCGTCGATAATTTCGAGCACAAGGCGGTGTGGGACGACGTCCATGCGCGCATCGAAATGCATCTCGTCGCCGCGTGCGACATGGACTTCACCGTCGACGGCCGCAGCTATCATATGGTGAAGGGCGAGACGATCCACAGCGAGAACAGCCATAAATATGGCCCGCGCGACGCGAATCTGCTGCTCCGCGCCGGCGGCTGGACCCCGCTCGCGACCTGGGACGACGCCGACCCCGAATTCGCGCTGATCCTCGCGCAGGCGACCGAGTTCCGCTCGGCCCCCTGACGCTGGCCCCTGATGCTGACCCTTGACGCTTTGGCCCGAAGCCGTAGGGGCACGGGCAGGCTATAGCGAAAGGGCAGCATATGATCGTCGGCGTCATCGGGGCAGGGCAAATGGGCGCGGGCATCGCGCAGGTCTCGGCGGGCGCGGGCCACGACGTCCTGCTCTCCGACATCGATCTCGCGCGCGCCGAAGCCGGCAAGGCCGGCATCGCCAAGGCGCTCGGCCGCCTCGTCGCCAAGGACAAGATGAGCCAGGGCGACGCCGACGCGCTGCTCGCCCGCATCACCCCCGTCGCCGACCACAGCGCCTTCGCCCCCGCCAACCTCGTCATCGAGGCCGCGACCGAGCGCGAAGAGATCAAGCGCGCGATCTTCGCCAGCGTCGGCCAGCATCTTTCGGCGACCGCGATCCTCGCCTCGAACACCAGCTCGATCCCGATCACGCGCCTCGCCCAGGCCGCGCCCGACCCCGCGCGCTTCATCGGCGTGCATTTCTTCAACCCGGTGCCGGTGATGGGCCTGATCGAACTGATCCGCGGCCTCGCGACCAGCGACGAAACCCTCGCCGCCGTCGAGGCCTATGGCCGCTGGCTCGGCAAGGAGATCGTCCACGCCAACGACGCGCCGGGCTTCATCGTCAACCGCGTGCTGATGCCGCTGATCAACGAAGCCATCTTCGCGCTCGGCGAAGGCGTCGCGACGATGCAGGACATCGACGCGGGCTGCCGTCTCGGGCTCAACCATCCGATGGGCCCGATCACCCTCGCCGACTTCATCGGGCTCGACACCTGCCTCGAAATCATCCGCGTGCTGCACAGCGGCACCGGCGATCCCAAATTCCGCCCCGCGCCGTTGCTCGTGAAATATGTCGAGGCGGGCTGGGTCGGCAAGAAGGCCGGACGCGGCTTCTACGACTGGACGGGCGAGGCGCCCGTGCCGACGCGGTGACCTCGCCGGTCGACCTGATGCGCGAGCAGCGCGGCGTCGTCCGCGGGGCGGCGCTTGCGGCGGCCACTTGCCTCGTCGTCGCTCTGCTCGGCTGGCTTTCGGCCGACACGATCGTCGCGCGGAGCGACGATCCGCTGGCGCGGCTGCTGCTCGCGCTGCGCCTCGACCTCGCTTTGCTCTTCTGCCTCGTCGTCGCGATCGGACGCGTCGCCAACGGCCGCTTCGCCTCGGCCGAGGATATCGGCGCCGGCGCTGCGCCGACCGAAAGCGCCTTGATCCGCGAACGCCGCGCGCAGCTCCAGAACACGCTCGAACAGGTCGTGCTGGCGCTGCCGGTGCATCTCGCGCTCGCGACCCTGCTCCCGCCCGACCGCATGGGCGTGATCGCCGCGCTCGTCCTGCTGTTCGTGGCCGGCCGCATCGCCTTCACGCTCGGTTATGCCCGCGGCGGACCGGGCCGGGCCTTCGGCTTCGGCCTGACCTTCTATCCCACCGCCGCCGCGCTGATCGCGGCGATCCTGCTCGCCCTCGGCCATTATGGGGGAGCCTGAATCGCCGCGCGACGTTAGCAAGCTGAAGGCGCCATCGCCGCCGCAACAGGAGCCCGCCATGAATCGCAACTTCGCCGGACTATTCTCGCTTCTTCTGCTGGCCGCCGCCCCGCCGCTTCACGCGCAGCAGGGCTCGCCCGAGGAATCGACGATCAAGGAAACCGCCAATTCGGTGACCGAGCCCTTCGACGGCAAGGAAGTCCCGCCGAAACTGCTCGCGATCCAGGACGATCCCTATTCGCTCGCCGGGCTCGGCAAATGTTCGGCGATCATCGCGGAGGTCAACGAACTCGACACGGTGCTCGGCCCCGACATCAACCAGCGCGTCGAGGCGAGCGAGGCGAAGAAGCGCGAGAAGACCGCGGGCCGCGTCGCGGGTACGATCGCGGGCTCGTTCATCCCCTTCGGCGGGCTGATCGGCGAGGTCACCGGCGCCAATGCCGAACGCCGCCGCTACGCCGTCGCGGTCTATGCCGGCACGGTGCGCCGCGGTTTCCTGAAGGGCGTCGGGCTCGAACGCGGCTGCAAGGCGCCCGCGCGGCCGTAAACGATAAAGGGGGAGGGATTCATGCAGGCCGACAATATCCGCCCGTTCAAGATCGCGGTGCCGCAGGCGACGCTCGACGATCTGAAGGCGCGCCTCGCCAATGCGCGCTGGCCCGAAAAGGAAACGGTCGACGACTGGGACCAGGGCGTCCCGCTCGCCTATGCACAGGAGCTCGCGACTTATTGGGCGCGCGATTACGACTGGCGCCGCATCGAGTCGCGGCTCAACGCCCACCCCAATTTCCTCGCGACGGTCGACGGCCTCGATATCCACTTCCTCCACATCCGCTCGGACAATGTCGCCGCGCGGCCGCTGGTGCTGACGCACGGCTGGCCGGGCTCGGTGCTCGAATTCCTCGACGTGATCGCGCCGCTCTCGGCCGACTATCATCTCGTCATCCCCTCGCTCCCCGGCTACGGCTTTTCGGGCAAGCCCACCGAGGCCAAGTGGAGCGTCGAGCATATCGCCGCGGGCTGGGACGCGCTGATGGCCGCGCTCGGCTATGACCGCTATTTCGCGCAGGGCGGCGACTGGGGCAGCGCGGTGACCTGCGCGATCGGCGGCAATCATGGCGATCGCTGTGCGGGCATCCACGTCAACATGATCGTCGGCCAGCCCGATCCCGCGACGATGTCCGACCTCACCGACGACGAAAAAGCGTATCTCGCGCGCTTCGGCTGGTACCGCGCCAAGGACAATGGCTATTCGACGCAGCAGGCGACGCGGCCGCAGACGATCGGTTACGCGCTCGCCGACTCGCCCGTCGGGCAGATGTGCTGGATCGTCGAGAAATGCCACGGCTGGACCGACTGCGGCCACCAGCCCGGCGGCCAGTCGATCGGCGGCCACCCCGAAAAGGCGCTGAGCCGCGACGCGATGCTCGACACCGTCAGCCTCTACTGGCTCACCAACAGCGCGGCCTCGTCGGCGCGGCTCTACTGGCACAGCTTCGCGCAGTTCGGCTTCGGCGAGATCCATGTGCCGACGGGATGCAGCCTCTTCCCGAACGAGATCATGCGCCTGTCGCGCCGCTGGGCCGAGGGGCGCTACAAGAATATCGTCTACTGGAACGAGCTGGACAAGGGCGGCCATTTCGCCGCTTGGGAACAGCCCGATCTCTTCGTCGCCGAGGTGCGCGCCGCTTTCGCCCGAATGACGCTCTGACCGCCGCTCAGTAACCCGAGCGGACGCAGAGCACGTCGGCGAGATATTCGCGGCGGTTGAGCGTCTCCATATGCTCGCGCGCCGACCCGTTCCAGCCGATCGAGCGGCACCATGTGTCGGCGCTGCGCGCGGCGCAGGCGGCGGTCGCCGAGCCGCTGGTGCAGGCCAGCACGCGATAACCGTTGGTCGAAGGCTGAGTGTGGAACTCGGCGAAATTGCCGCGCGTGCTCTGGTCGTTCGCGGGCGGGTTCGGGTTCCATCCGCCGCCGCCACCGCCGCCGACCGGGCGCATCGACTGGACGGTCATCCCGCGCAGCACGCTGCCCAGCATCGGCGTGTCGCGCTCGACGGTGCGGCACTGGCCGCGATAGCGCGTCCGTTCGCACAGCTCCCAGCGGCCGCTTGCGACGCGCACCGAATTGACCGGCCAGGCGAGCCCCAAATTGGTCTTGGCCTCGCCGACGAACACCGCGGGGCCGCGATAGCCCGCGTCGCGATAGATGGTCGCCTCGGGCGGGCGGTACATGCGCTCTTCGGGGGTTTGCGCGGCCGAGACGGCGAGCAGACCCCCGCTCAGCGACGCCGCGAAGGCGCCGGCGATGGACAGACGATGGACGGCTTTCATAACGCTCTCCCTGCTGCTGCGACCCGGAGACTCGTTGCTGGAGCCGAGTTTACCGCATGCGGGGAAAGCGCGCAAATATCATCGGTATAGGCGGCCGCCCGCTCAGGGCTGCTGGGGTGCCGCGGTATCCGTCGGCGCAGCCGGCGCCGGCTCGGCGGCAGGCGGAGCGGCGGCCGGCGCCGTGGCGGGGACCGCCGCCGGCGCCTTGTCCTCGGGCGTGGCCAGCGGCGGCGTGACGCTCAGGATCAGCCCCGCGAGCGCCGCGGACATCAGGTTCGACAGGCTGCCCGCAAGCAGCGCCTTCAGCCCCAGCTTGGCGATCATCGGCCGCTGATTCGGGGCAAGCCCGCCGGTCACCGCCATCTGGATCGCGATCGAGCTGAAATTGGCAAACCCGCAAAGGGCAAAGGTCGCGATCGCCACCGCCGCCAGCGACATGTCGCCCTGCACCTTGCCCAGGTCGATGAAGGCGACGAATTCGTTGAGCACGATCTTGCTGCCGAACAGTCCGCCGACCAGTGCGCTTTCGTCCCACGGCACGCCCATCAGCCACATCACCGGGCGGAATATCGCGCCGATGATCGCCTGGAACGAGAGGCCGTCGTAACCGAACCAGCCGCCGATGCCGGCGAGAATGCCGTTAGCGAGCGCGACGAGCGCGACGAAGGCGAGCACCATCGCGCCCACCGCGACCGCCAGCTTGACGCCGGTCTGCGCGCCCTGCGCCGCGGCCATGATGACGTTCGCCGGCTTTTCCTCGTCGTGGCTCGCCTCGGGCATCACGATCGGTTCGATGCCGATATCCTTGGGGTCGTCGGGCATCATGATCTTGGCCATCAGGATGCCGCCGGGCGCCGACATGAAGCTCGCCGCGAGCAGATAGGGCAGCAATTGCTCGCCGATCATGCTGGCATAGGCGCCCAGGATCGTGCCCGCGACGCCCGCCATGCCGACCGTCATCACGGTGAACAATTGCGGCGGGGTCAGCCCCGCGAGATAGGGGCGGATCACCAGCGGGCTTTCGCTCTGCCCGACGAAGATGTTCGCCGCGGCGCCCAGGCTTTCGACCTTGGTGATGCCGGTGACCTTCTGGATCGCGCCGCCGACCCATTTGATGATCTGCTGCATCACGCCCAGATAATAGAGGACCGAGATCAGCGAGGCGAAGAAGATGATCACCGGCAGCGCAGCGATCGCAAAACTGTTCGCGCCCATTTCGGGCGAGGCGAGCGGGCCGAAGATAAAATCGGTCCCGGCCTTGGCATAGCCGAGCAGGTTCGACACCCCGTTCGACATCGCCTGGATGATCGCGCGGCCCCACGGCGTGCCGATCACGAGCAGCGCAAAGCCGGCCTGCAGCAGGAAGGCGGGGACGACGACGCGCAGGCGAATCCAGCGGCGGTTCGACGAAAACAGCACGGCGATCGCAAGCAATGCGACGATGCCGAGCAGACCGATCAGGCTTTCCATAATTTCTGTGCGTCCCCCGCAAATATATTGCGCCTGTCTAGCGGGCTTTGGCGGCGGGGCAAGGGGCGGCCGCCAAGGCTTGCGGTGGAACGAAGCCGCTTGGCGGGCGCCATTTTCCTTTATAGACAAGGGCGTTGCTTTTGGGGGTCGCATGTTTCGTATTTTTCTGGCGGGCGCCTTGCTCGCCTTTTCGCCGCTTGCCGGCGCGCAAGACGCGGGCGGCGGCGCCGCGGCGCCCGCGGCTTCCGACCGGCTGCCGACCGCGGCTTTCGCCAAGCTGCCCTTCATGGAAATGGCCGAGCTGTCGCCGAACGGCGCGCATGTCGCCGGGCTGTTCGGGATCAACGGCCAGCAGCGCATCGCGATCATCGGGATCGCCGGCGCCACGCCGCCGACCGTCATTGCCGTCCCCGACCAGACCGAGATCGACTGGCTGCAGTGGGTCGGCGACGACAATATCATCGTCGGGCTGCGCGCGCTGCTGCCCGTCGAGACCGACAATTGGTATATCCAGCGGCTGATCGGCATCAACCGCACCACGGGCAAGGTGACGCGGCTGCTGTGGGATCTGGGCGGTCAGGATACCGCCGACCTCGTCTGGGCGCCGACCGACGGCCGCACCGAAATCCTCGTCGCGGCGCAGAATTCTATCTATTCGGGCGCCGATTTCTGGCCCGCGGTCTACCGCGTCGACGTCGTCACGGGGCGCAAGCGGACCGAGGTCCAGGGCCGCGACAATATCATGGACTGGGGCGCCGACCATCTCGGCCGCGTGCGCTACGGCATCGGCTATCGCGACCAGGCGATGCGATCGACCCTGATCTATCGCGGCGACGGCAAATCCTCCTTCCGCTCGATCGACAGCGCCTCGCTCCGTGACGACGAAAGCCTCTCGATCCCCTTCGTCTTCACCCCCGGCACCGACAACGGGCTCGTCTATCACGAGACCGAAGACGGCCGGACGGTGATCGCCGAGGTCGACCTGCCGACCGGGCGCCAGGTGCGGATCGCGCACGCGCTCGAAAAGGGCGATATCGAAGGCGCGATCCGCTCGCCCGACGGATCGAAACTGCTCGGTTTCCACACCTCCGACGACGCGCGGCCGATCCAGTGGATCGACCCCGTCATGGCGGGGCATCAGAAAACGCTCGACGCCACCTCGCCCAAGTCGCGCGTGCGCATCGTCAGCTTCAGCCACGATCTCTCGAAGCTTCTCGTGCGGATCAGCACCCCCGACAATCCGGGGCTCTATTTCCACTATGATGCCGGCTCGGACACGCTGTCGCAGCTCGCCTCGGTCAACGAGGCGATCGGCAGCAAGCGATTGTCGCGCGCAAAGCTCGTCCAGTACAAGGCGCGCGACGGGCTCGAGATCGAGGGCGTGCTGACGCTGCCGCGCGGCCGCGACCCGAAGAATCTGCCCTTCATCGTCATGCCGCACGGCGGCCCCTGGTCGCACGACACGCTCACCTACGACTATTGGACGCAATTGCTCGCCGAGCGCGGCTATGCGGTGCTCCAGCCCAATTTCCGCGGCTCGACCGGCTATGGCGAAAAATTCCTGAAGGCGGGGCAGGGCCAGATGGGCTTTGCGATGCAGGACGATGTCACCGACGGGGTGAAGTGGGCGGTGGCCGAAGGGATCGCCGATCCGAAGCGCGTGTGCATCGTCGGCGCCTCCTACGGGGGGTATGCGGCCATGTGGGGGATCGTGAAGGATCCCGACCTCTATCGCTGCGCGGTGTCGATCAACGGCGTGTCGAACCTGCGCCGCGAGGTGAATGATTTCGGCGGCACCCTCCGCTCGCGCCTCTACCGCGACCAGTGGCAGAAGATGACGCCGGACTTCGCCGCGGTGTCGCCGATCAACGCGGTGGATCGCATCAAGACGCCGCTGCTGCTCGTCCACGGCAAGAAGGACGTCACCGTCGACCATGTCCAGTCGGCCAAGATGTACAGTGCGATGACCAAGGCGGGCAAAAAAGCCGAATTCGTCTCGATCCCGCTCGCCGACCATTATTTCACCCGCGAGGCCGACCGGCTGACGCTGCTGACGTCGATCGAGACCTTCCTCGCCAAGCATAATCCCCCCGATTGACCACCATCTTTCCTCTCTGCGCAAAAGCGACTATCGCGCGCCGATGACCGACACCTCATCGACGGCGCTGCCGCGCACGCTCTCGCCCTCGCTCTTCCTGTTCACGATCATCTATGGCGGCATGGTCGTGCTCGCCGGGGTGCTCGGCAACAAGCAGGTCGCGCTCGGCAGCTGGCTCGCGGTCGAGGCGGGAATCTTCCCCTTCCTGCTGCTCGTCGCCCTGTCGAGCAGCGTGTCCGAACTCCACGGGCAGGGAACCGCGAACCGGCTCGTGCTCTGGGGCTTCGTGCCGCTAATCCTGTCGATCCTGCTGATCTCGTTGGTGCTCGCGCTGCCCGCCTCGCCCGAGATGCAGCCCGACCGGCTCGCCGCCTTCGACCTGATTCTGGGGCAGGGACCGCGGCTGATGGCGGCGGGGATCGTCGCTTACGGCACCTCGCAATTCCTCAACGTCACGATCTTTTCGAAGCTGCGCGGGCGCGAAGGCGCGGGCACCGGCTCGACCTGGCTCGCGATCCGCGGCGCGATCGCCAGTGCGCTCAGCCAGATCGTCGACACATTGCTCTTCGTCACCATCGCCTTCTACGGCGTCTTCCCGATCGCTAATCTGATGGGCGGGCAGATGCTGGCGAAGGTCGTGCTCTCGATCCTCGTCATCCCCTTCGTGATCACCGGACTCGTCGCGCTCGGCCGCAGCCTCGATGCCAAGCAGGTGGCGGCATGAGCCACGCTCCCGATCCCGCGATGCTGGCGAAGGCCGAAACGCTGGTCGAGGCGCTGCCCTATCTGCAGCGCTACGCCGGCCAGACCTTCGTGATCAAATATGGCGGCCATGCGATGGGCGATCCCGAGGCGCAGCGCGACTTTGCCGAGGATGTCGTGCTCTTGAAGGCGGTCGGGATCAACCCGGTGGTCGTCCATGGCGGCGGGCCGCAGATCGGCGCGATGCTGAAACAGCTCGGCATCGAATCGACCTTCGTCGGGGGCCTCCGCGTCACCGACGCCGCGACCGCCGAGGTCGCCGAGATGGTCCTCGCGGGCAAGATCAACAAGGAAATCGTCAGCTGGATCGCCGCGCTCGGCGGCCGCGCGGTGGGCATTTCGGGCAAGGACGCCAATCTCGTCCTCGCCGAAAAGGTCGGCCGGACCGAGCCCGACCCCAATTCGGGGATCGAGCGCCACGTCGACCTCGGCTTCGTCGGCGAGCCCGTCGCGGTCGACCCGACGATCCTCAAAAACCTCACCGACGACAATTTTATCCCGGTGGTGGCGCCGGTCGCGCTCGGCGCCGACGGCGCGACCTACAACATCAACGCCGACACGATGGCGGGCGCGATCGCCGGGGCCTTGGGGGCGAAGCGCTTCTTCCTGCTCACCGACGTCGCGGGGGTGCTCGACAAGGACAAGAACCTCCTGACCGATCTCGACCGCGCCGCGATCGACGCGCTCAAGGCCGACGAGACGATCACCGGCGGCATGATCCCCAAGGTCGAGACCTGCGTCGCCGCGGTCGATGCCGGGGTCGAGGCCGCGGTCATCCTCGACGGGCGTATCCCGCACGCGATGCTGCTCGAAATTTTCACCGCACGGGGTGCGGGCACGCTCATTCATCGCTAAGTTATCCCTCGACCTTTCGGCCGGAGTTCCCAATGTATTTGATGGTCCTGCAGATCCTCTCGATGCTCCTCAACATCCTGTGGTGGATCATTATCGTCCAGGCGGTGATGTCATGGCTGCTCGCGTTCAACGTGATCAACACCCACAATGAATTCGTTCGCCAGCTGTGGTTCGTGCTCGAACGCATCACCGAACCGCTCTATCGCCCGATCCGGCGCATCATGCCCGATTTCGGCGGTATCGACCTGACGCCGATCGTCGTGCTGATCCTGATCGCGATCCTCCAAGGCCCGGTGCTGCGCTACCTCTACACCCTCGGCCTCGATGCGGGGATGCTCTGATCCGATGAGCGACGCGCATGTCATCGACGGCAAGGCCTTCGCCGCGGGGCTGCGCGAACGCATCGCCGGCGCGGTGCCCGCCTTCGAAGCCGCGGCCGGGCGCGCGCCGGGGCTCGCGGTGGTGCTCGTCGGCGACGATCCGGCGAGCGCGGTCTATGTCGGATCGAAAGGCAAGGCGACCGTGGCCGCTGGCATGGCGAGCTTCGAGCACCGCCTGCCCGCCACCGCGACGCAGGACGAGGTCGAGAGCCTGCTCGCCACGCTCAACGCCGACGAAGCGGTCGACGGCATCCTCCTCCAGCTCCCGCTCCCCGGCCATCTCGACGAGCAGGCGGCGGTCGCGACGATCGATCCCGACAAGGATGTCGACGGACTGACCCCGGTCAGCGCCGGCCGCCTCGCGCTCGGCATCGCGGGCATGGTGCCCTGCACGCCCTATGGCTGCCTGCTGCTGCTTCAGGACCGGCTCGGCGACCTGTCGGGCAAGGACGCGGTGGTGATCGGCCGCTCGATCCTCGTCGGAAAACCGATGGCCGCGCTGCTGCTCGGCGCCAATGCGACCGTCACCATGGCGCACAGCCGGACCAAGGATCTCGCGGGCCTCGTTCGCCGCGCCGACATCGTCGTCGCCGCGGTCGGCCGCGCCGAAATGGTCAAGGGCGACTGGATCAAGCCGGGCGCCGTGGTCATCGACGTCGGCATCAACCGGCTTGCGCCCGCGGAGGGCGAAGCGAAAGGCCGGCTGGTCGGCGACGTCGATTATGCCTCGGTGCTGCCGCTCGCCTCGGCGATCACGCCGGTGCCGGGCGGGGTCGGGCCGATGACGATCGCCTGCCTGCTGCGCAACACGCTCGTCGCGGCGCATCGCCGCGCCGGGCTCGCCGACCCGGAGGGTTTCTGATGCGCCTGCTGCTCGCCGCCCCGCTCGCCCTGGCGCTCGCCGGCTGCGCGGGCCAGCCCGACGATATCAGGAACCGCCCGCTCGGGCCCAATCCCAGCGGCTTCGTCGCCGCCGAGATCGGCTTCGCGCGGCTCGCGCAGGAAAAGGGGCAGTGGACGGCGTTCCGCGAGACATCGGCGCCCGACGCGGTGATGTTCGTGCCGCAGCGGGTGAAGGCGCGCGACTGGCTGCGCACGCAAAAGGACCCCGCCGAAGCGGTCAAATGGCAGCCGCATGCGGTCTATGTCAGCTGCGACGGCAATGTCGGCGTTACCACCGGCGCGTGGCAAAAGGGGCCGGCGAACGGTTATTTCACCACCGTGTGGCTGCGCGATCCGAAGAGCGGCAAGACTTTGTGGACGCTCGACCATGGCGACGAACTGACGACGCCGCGCGAAGCGCCCGACTTCATCGATTCGAAGCAGGCGGTGTGCGGCACGCGCCCCGGCGTCGCGCTCGACGCGGGCGCCGAAGGCGAGGACCGCGCGGTCGGCCTGTCGCCCGACCAGACGCTCAGCTGGACCTCGGTCGTCCAGCCCGACGGCGCGCGGCGGATCACGATCCGCCTCTGGGACGGCAGTGCGATGCAGCCGGTGATCGACGACCGGGTCGCGGCGCCCAAAAAGCCGTGATCGACCTCTTCATCTCGGCCTTCGTCACGCTCTTCGTGGTGATCGATCCGCCGGGCTGCGCGCCGATCTATGCCAGCCTGACGACGGGCGCCAGCGCGGCGCAGCGGCGGTCGATGGCGATCCGCGCGACGATCATTGCGGGCGGTATCCTCGTCTTTTTCGCGATGTTCGGCGAAGCCTTGCTCAGCTTCCTGCACATCGACCTCGACAGCTTCCGCATCGCGGGCGGGCTGATGCTGTTCATCATCGCGATCGACATGGTGTTCGAAAAGCGCACCGAACGCCGCGAACAGCGCGCCGAAAAGGTCAAGGCGACCCCCGAGGTCGAGGATGTCTCGGTCTTCCCGATGGCGATGCCGATGCTCGCGGGCCCCGGCTCGATCGCGTCGGTGATGCTGCTGGTGTCGCAGAACAACGGCCTCGACCGCGCCTTCGTGATCTTCGGCGCGCTGCTGCTCGTGCTGCTCCTCACCCTCTCCGCGCTGCTCGCGGCGGGGCCGCTGATGCGGCTGATCGGCAACAAGGGCGAGGCGGTGATCACGCGGCTGCTCGGCGTGCTGCTCGCCGCGCTCGCGGCGCAGTTCGTGATCGACGGGATCAAGGCGAGTTTCAACCTCGCCTAGAAAAAGGGCGCCGCCCGCAGGCGACGCCCCTCTCCCATCCACGATGTGGAACTTTTACCGCGCGGCGTTGACGTCGTTCTGCGTCACCGGCGCGATGCGGATTTCGACGCGGCGGTTGCACTGATAATCGGCTTCGCCGCGTTCGGGCGAGCATTTGAGCTGCGATTCGCCGAAGCCCATCGTCGCGACGCGCGCGCGCTGGATGCCGCGGCCCGCGAGATAGTCGGCGACCGATGCGGCGCGGCGCTCGGACAGCCCCTGATTATAGCTGTCGCTGCCGGTCGAATCGGTGTGGCCGTATACGTCGATATAGGTGCTCGGATATTCGGCGAGCGTCGCGGCGACATTGTCGAGCGCGCTGCGGAACTGCGATTTCACCAAGGCGCTATTGTAATCGAAAGTAACGTCGCCGGGCATATTGAGCACCAGCTGGTCGCCCTGGCGCTCGACGTCGATGCCGGTGCCCGCGGTGCGCTCGCGCAATTTCTTTTCCTGCTGGTCCATATAATAGCCGACGCCCGCGCCGGCGACCGCGCCGATGCCCGCGCCGACGATCTCCTCGGTGCGGCTGTTCTTGCCGCCGATGAGGTCGCCGAGCAGATAGCCGCCGAGCGCGCCGCCGACGCCGCCGATGGCGGCTTTCGAAATCTTTTTCTCGCCGGTCACCGGGTCGGTGACGCAGGCCGACAGGCCCAAGGCGGCGATGCCCGCCAGCGCGGCGAGTTTGATCGATGCGGTCTTCATGGTGCGCTCCCTTTTTGTTTCGGCCGGCTGGTCCCGGCCGCGCATGCAATGTGCCGATAACATCCGGCTGCCGCTCTGGTTCCATCGGGCGCCTGAACGCCTCCTGAGCGATGCCCCCGTCCCGCCTCCTCTCCTGCCCATTGTGCGGCGCACGATCTTTCGCCTATAGGAATGGACATGACCCAGACTGACAGGGGCCGGGCGCCACAGCGCCGCACGACCGCCCGATGAGCCCTTTCCCATGGGGCGACGTCGTGATCATCGCGATCCTCGTTCTTCTCAACGGCGTTTTCGCCATGTCCGAACTGGCCATCGTCTCGTCGCGCGATCCGCGGCTGCAGGCGGCCGAGAAGCGCGGCAGCCGCGGCGCCGCGATCGCGCGCCAGCTCGCCGCCGACCCCGGTCGCTTCCTGTCGACGGTGCAGGTGGGCATCACGCTGATCGGCGTCCTCACCGGCGCCTATTCGGGCGCGAGCCTCGGCGGACCCGTCGCGCAGCGGCTGGAGGCCTATGTCGGGCTCGACCCCGAAAACGCCGAAAATTTCGGCTTCGCGATCGTGATCGCGGTGACCACCTATTTCTCGCTGATCGCGGGCGAGCTGGTGCCCAAGCAGTTCGCGCTGCGCGCGCCCGAACGCATCGCGATCGTCATGGCGGTGCCGATGCTGTGGCTGTCGCGCATCGCGGCGCCGCTGGTCTGGCTGCTCGACGCGAGTTCGGGGCTCGTCTTCCGCCTGCTCGGTCTCAGCCGCGAATCGGAGGATCGGGTGACCGCCGAGGAGCTCCACCTGATCGTCGCCGAGGCGTCGAAATCGGGGGTGATCGAGGAAAGCGAGCGCGCGATCATCTCGGGCGTGGTGCGCCTCGCCGACCGCCCGGTGCGCGAGGTGATGACCCCGCGGATCGAGGTCGACTGGATCGACATCGCGTCGGACGCCGACGCGGTGCGCGGGAAACTGCTCGAAAGCCCGCACAGCCGCCTGCCCGTCGCGCGCGGCTCGGTCGACGACATTATCGGCGTGGTGCAGGCGCGCGACATCGCGGGCGCGCTGTTCCGGGGCGAGACGCTCGACCTCGAACAGCTCACCCGCCGCGCGGCGGTGATCCACGACCAGATCGACGCGATGGACGCGCTCGAAAGCCTGCGCGCCGCCGAGGTTCCGGTGCTGCTCGTCCACGACGAATATGGCCATTTCGAAGGGCTGGTGACCCCCGCCGACCTGCTCTCGGCAATCGCGGGCGAATTCGCGTCGGACCAGGACATCGGCAGCGAGCCCTTCGTCGTCGAGCGCGAGGACGGCAGTCTGCTGATCGCGGGGTCGATGCCCGCCGACCAGATGGCCGAGCGGCTGGGCATCGAACTCGGCGAAGACCGCGACTATGCGACCGCCGCGGGCCATGCGCTGGCGATCCTGAAGCATCTGCCGAAGGAGGGCGAGGTGTTCCGCGACCGCGGCTGGCGCTTCGAGATCGTCGACATGGACGGGCGCAAGATCGACAAATTGCTGGTCAGCGAAATGAGCAAGCCGAAGGGTGATTCGGACGAAGCGTAGGGGCGCGGCGCGAAACTTTATTCCAAAGGTCACGAAGGTCACGCTACGTTCTGGTAAGATAATACCCGCGTGAAGCCGGCCCGGAGCGAGGGTTGATGATGGAAGGATGGCGCATGCTGGCATGGCCGGTGAAGGCTATGCGCGCCGGATAATGTAGGAAAGCGTTTTTGGGCGACCGATTTGGGGTGGGGAGCGGACCGTCCCCGATCCTCCCCGGAACGGGGAGGGGGACCAGCGAAGCTGGTGGAGGGGCACAGGCGGTTTCCCTTGACGATGAAGTAACGCACCACAGCTTCGGTACCGGAAATGAGCGGCTTGTCGGTTTGGCGCTGCGCAAACCTCCTGTGCCCCTCCACCACCCTTCGGGTGGTCCCCCTCCCCCGATGGGGGAGGATCGCTCTTGTCCCCTCCCGCCCGGAACCAGCCCTAAAGCTCGCCCCCCAGCGCGCCATATTTCGCTTCGAACCCGGCCTTGTCGCCGCGCGCCAGATAGCCCGCCTGGTCGACAAAATTGTCGCGCGCGATGCGGCCCTGGAAGGCGCCGAGCTGCGGGTCGATCGCGGCGATATCGGCGTCGGTCCAGTCGGCGATCTGCTGGAAGCTCGTGACGCCGAGCCCGTTCAGCAGGCCCGCGAGTTTGGGGCCGAGGCCCTTGATCAGCTGCAGATTGTCGGCCTTGGCGACGGCCGGAGCCGGTTCCGGCGCGGCGGCGGGCTCTGGTTCCGGTGTCGGTTCCGGCTCGGGTTCTGGAGCAGGGGCGGGTGCCGGTTCGGCCTCGACGACGGGTTCGGCCGGGGCGGGCGGCGTTTTGGGCGGAGCCGGCTGCGGTTCGGGCTCGACGGGCGCCGCGGCTGGAGGCGCTGCTTCGACTACGGGTGCTGGCGCTGGCGTTGGAACAACCGGGGCAGCGGGAGCCGGCGCGGGCTCCTTGGGCTTGAAGCGCGCGGGTTCGGCCGCGACGATCTCGGGCTTCACTGCTTCGAGCGGCTTTTTCGGCTCGGTCGGCGGGGCAACGGTCGGCGTGACATCTTCGGGCTTCTTGCGGCCGAAGAGGAACCACAGCAGCACGACCGCGACGACGAGCCCGACGACCGCGATGACATAATTTTCCTGAAACCACGCCATGATGTTCTCCCTGTGCTGCGGTCAGCCTATGCGGGTGTGTGCATCGGGTCGACCCATAATCTATGTCATCCCCGCGAAAGCGGGGACCCAGTTCCGGCGCTGGTTCGCTGGGTCCCCGCTTTCGCGGGGATGGCGAAAGGGGGGCTATTCGGCTTCGCGCGCGACCTCGCGCCAGCCGATATCGCGGCGGCAGAAGCCGCTGGAGAAATCGAGCCGGTCGACCGCGGCATAGGCGCGCGCTTGGGCTTCGGTGACGCTGCGCCCGGTCGCGGTGACATTGAGCACGCGGCCGCCCGCGGCGACGATCGTCCCGCCGTCGCGCGCGGTGCCGGCGTGGAAGACGCGCACCCCGCCGCTCTCGGCCTCGGCGATGCCGCGGATCGCGCCGCCCTTTTCCGGCCTGCCCGGATAGCCCTTCGCCGCCATCACCACGGTCAGCGCATAGTCGGTGGTGAAGGTCGGCGGTGTTGCCTCCGTCAGTTGGCCCGTTGCGGCGGCGTGGAGCAATGCGGCGAGGTCGCCGGTGTAGCGCATCATCAGCACCTGGCATTCGGGGTCGCCGAAGCGGGCGTTATATTCGATCAGCTTGGGGCCTTCGCCGGTCAGCATCAGCCCGGCAAAGAGGACGCCGATATAGGGCGTGCCCTCGGCAGCGAGCGTCGCCACCGTGGGGCGGATGATGCGGTCCATCACCTGCGCTTCGAGGTCGGGGGTGAGCACGGGGGCGGGGCTGTAGGCGCCCATGCCGCCGGTGTTCGGTCCGACGTCGCCGTCGCCGACGCGCTTGTGATCCTGCGCGCTGGCGAAGGCCATGACGTTGGTGCCGTCGGAGAGCGCGAAGAAGCTCGCCTCCTCGCCGGTCATGAATTCTTCGATCACCACCTCGGCGCCCGCGCCGCCGAAGGCGCCGTCGAACATGTCGTCGATCGCGGCGGTCGCCTGCTCGGCACTTTCGGCGATGATCACGCCCTTGCCCGCGGCGAGGCCGTCGGCCTTGATCACGACGGGGATGTCGAAGCCTTCGAGCACCGCATGCGCTTCCTCGGCGCTGGTGCAGCGGGCATAGGCGGCGGTCGGGATCGACGCGCGCGCGCAGAGGTCCTTGGTAAAGCCCTTCGATCCTTCGAGCCGCGCCGCCGCGGCGCCGGGGCCGAAGGTCGCGATACCGAGCGCGCGCAGCCGGTCGCCGAGCCCCGCGACGAGCGGCGCCTCGGGGCCGACAACGACGAAATCGATGCTATGCGCGGTGCAGAAGGCGACGAGGCCGTCGATGTCGTCGACGCCGATGCTCACGCATTCGGCAAAGGCTTCGATCCCCGGGCTGCCCGGCGCGGCATAGAGCTTGGCGCAAGAGGGCGATTGTGCCAGTTGCCAGCTCAGCGCATGTTCGCGGCCGCCCGAGCCGACCAGCAGGATATTCATGACCGTTCCTTTTCCCGATCCGGCGTCCGAAACCGACCCCGCGGCGCGGCTGTTAGCCGAGCAGACGCCGGGGGACAATGCGCCCGATATGACGGTCAGCCAATTGTCGGCGGCGATCAAGCGGACGGTCGAGGACGGCTTTGCGCGCGTGCGCGTGCGCGGCGAGCTGTCGGGGGCGAAGCGCGCGGCGTCGGGGCATTTCTATGCCGCGCTCAAGGACGATAATGCGCTGATCGACATGGTGATGTGGAAGGGGCAGGCGGCGCGCCTCGCCTTCCGGCCCGAGGACGGGATCGAGGTGATCGCGACGGGCAAGCTCACCACCTATCCGGGGCGCTCGAAATATCAGCTTGTCGTCGACACGCTCGAGGTCGCGGGCGAGGGCGCGCTGATGCTGCTCTTCGAGAAACTGAAGGCGCGGCTCGGCGCCGAGGGGCTGTTCGACCAGGGGCGCAAGCAGGCGCTACCCTATCTGCCGCGCGTGATCGGCGTCGTGACCTCGCCGACCGGAGCAGTCATCCGCGACATTCTCCACCGCCTCGCCGACCGCTGCCCGACGCGCGTGATCGTCTGGCCGGTGCTGGTGCAGGGCGACGGCGCCGCGGCGCAGGTCGCCAATGCCATTCGCGGCTTCGATGCGATCGAACCCGGCGGGCCGGTGCCGCGCCCCGACCTCGTCATCGTCGCGCGCGGCGGCGGGTCGATCGAGGATCTGTGGGCGTTCAACGAGGAAGTCGTCGTGCGCGCGATCGCCGACTGCCGTATCCCGACGATCAGCGCGGTGGGGCACGAGACCGACACGACGCTCGCCGACTATGCCGCCGACCGCCGCGCGCCGACCCCGACGGCGGCGGCGGAGATCGCGGTGCCGGTGCGCGCCGAGCTGCAGGAAATCCTCGCCGGCTGGGGCGGGCGGATGATCGGCGCCGCGAACCGCCAGCAGGCGCTGGCGGGCGAGCGGCTGACGGCGCTGGCGCGGCATTTGCCCAAGCGCGAGGCGCTCTATGCGCCGCAGCGGCAAAGGCTTGACGATGCCGCCGACCGGCTGGGTCGCGCGCAGCGGCACCGGCTGTCGGTGGTGTCGGAGCGGCTGGCGACGCGCGCGGGCGCGCTGCGCCCGGCGCTGCTCGTGCGGCGCTGGGACCGCGACCGCGCGCTGCTCGAAGGGCTGGGGCGGCTGCTCACGTCGCTCGACCCGCGCGCTTTGCTGTCGCGCGGCTATGCGATGGTGCGCGACGCCGAGGGCGCGATCGTCCCGACCGCCGCAAGGGCCGTCGCCGCGGGGCATCTGCGGCTGGTCTTCGCCGACGGCGAGGTCGCGGCCGTAACGGGCGAGGGCATGCCGCCGTCGCCGACCGCTGTCCCGAAGCCGGCGGTGAAGAAGCCGCCCGCCGCGCCGGGGCGGGGGCAGGGCGAGCTCTTCTGATCGGCCGGGGGTGGCCGCGGGGGTGGCGACGGGGCGCGATGCTGCTATGATCGGGGCGACCGCTTCTCCCGTTACGGAACCAGAATCATGCTGATCGCCAGCCGCAACCGCCTCGCCCGCCTCCACTATGGCCCCAACGGCTTTCGTATCCTGTCGCCGGGCGACCATGTGCTGTGCGCGGTCAGCGGCGCGCCGATCGGGCTCGAGGAACTGCGCTACTGGTCGGTCGCGCGGCAGGAGCCCTATGCGAGCGCCGCGATTTCGGTGAAGGCCGCGCTCGACCAGCGGGCATGACGATCGCGCAAGACTGGCCGCGCGGCGCCATCGCGCTGGCGCTGCTGACGATTCCGACCAGTTGCATCCCGCCCGAGAAAAGCGTCGCTGCCGTTCCCCCGCCGCCGCCGCCCGCGGTCGTCGAGCGGGCAGTTCCGCCGCCTCCCGCGCCGCCGCCTGCGCCCGTCGTGCGCGACTTCGAACTGCGCGGCCTCGCCGAACAGGGCGCCGCGATGGTCGGGCAGGCGCCGACGGGCACGCGGTCGCTGGCTCTGGACGGCAAGCCCGTCGCGCTCGCGAGCGACGGTGCCTTCCTGATCGCCTTCGACCGCGATGCCGGTCCGTCGGCGCAGCTGGTGGCGACGCTTGCCGACGGACGCCGGATCGAACGCATGCTGGCGATCGCGCCCGGCGCGTGGCGCCTCGAGCATATCAACGCGCCCTATCGCGGCAGTGCAGCGAGCGACGCCGATTTCGAACGCCGCCGTCCCGCCGAGCTTGCGCAGATCGCCGCCGCGCGCCGGGTCGACCAAGCGTCGGACGGCTGGCGCCAGCGCTTTATCTGGCCGGTGACCGGGCGCCGCTCGGGCTTCTTCGGGTCGCAGCGCGTCTATCAGGGCAAGCCGGGCAGCTATCATGGCGGCGCCGACATCGCGGTGCCCGCGGGCACGCCCTTCGTCGCGCCCGCCGACGGGGTGGTCGTGCTGGCCGCCGCATCGCCTTTCACGCTGGAAGGGAATCTGCTCATCGTCGACCACGGCATGGGGCTGAACAGCGCCTTCCTCCACTGCCAGCGGCTCGACGTGAAGGTCGGCGACCGCGTCGTGCAAGGGCAGGTGCTGGGCGCGGTCGGCCGCACGGGCCGCGCCACGGGCCCGCATATGCACTGGGGCATGAAATGGGGCGACGCGCGCATCGATCCGGCCAAGCTGGCAGGTCCGATGGGCGGCTGAACGCGCGCCCGATTTCGTAACCGGCGAAACTTTATGTCGCGAAATGCGCTGCACTGCATCATTGTGTGTCGCGCCTTCGCGGACTTGTTGCAAATACGTCACAATGCCCCGCGAAACGCCCGGAAGCGCCGGAAATTTCCTTTACTCCACATGAATGAAGGATCATCCCGCACGCTATCGGGGTGTCTGTGACGCTGGCTTTTTGCCTGTCCAAACGGGGACCCGGGTATCTCATCCATCAGTAGCAAGGGACTGCACTGTGAAGAAAACCCAATATTCCAAGCTGAAACTGGGCGCCGCACCGCTGGTGCTGAGCGTTGCGCTCGTTTCGGCTCCTGCCTTCGCGCAGGACGCAGAGGAAGGTGCGACGACCGAATCCGAAATCGTCGTCACCGGTACCCTCATCCGCAACCCGAACCTCGAACAGTCGACCCCGGTCAACGTGACCACGTCGGACACCATCGAGCTGAAGCAGTCGAACGTCGCGGAAGAAGTCCTGCGCGAACTGCCCGGCGTCGTCCCGAACATGGGTTCGGCGGTCAACAACGGCAACACCGGTGGTTCGTACGTCGACCTTCGCGGCCTCGGCTCGACCCGTAACATCGTCCTCCTGAACGGCAACCGCGTCGCTCCGTCGGACGTCAACGGCCGCGTCGACCTCAACAACATCCCGCTGGCCCTGATCGAGCGCGTCGACGCGCTGACCGGCGCCGCGGTGACCACCTATGGTGCCGACGCGATCACCGGCGTCGTCAACTTCATCACCAAGCGCGATTTCGCGGGTCTGGAAGTCACCGCTTCGGAACAGATCACCGAACAGGGCGACGGCAACGTCTTCCGCGTCGACGCCACCATCGGCGCCAACTTCGACGACGGCCGCGGTAACGCCGTGCTGAGCATCGGCTACCAGCAGGCCGACGCCGTCTATCAGGGCGCGCGTGCCTTCTCGGACAACACCCTCGACAGCTATTCGGACACCTTCCTGGGTTCGGGTACCTCGGTTCCGTCGCGCTTCGGTGGCACTCGCCCGCTGATCGCCGGCACCAACACGCCGAACACCGACCCCACGGTCGCCAATGGCGGCGTGCGCCAGGTCAACGCCGCCGGCCAGGCGGTCGGCACCTTCGCGACCTACAACTTCAACCCGTTCAACATCTTCCAGACGCCGTTCGAGCGCTATAACATCTATGGCCAGGCGAATTACGAAGTGTCGGACTCGGTCGAAGTCTACACCCGCGGCATGTTCTCTAAGAACAAGGTCTCGACGATCATCGCGCCGTCGGGTTCGTTCGGCGGCACCGTGCCGATCAACCTCAACAACCCGTTCCTGCCGTCGACGCTGCGCAACCAGTTCTGCGCGTTCGACGTCAACCCGAGTGCGACCGTCTACACCGCGCGCTTCTCGCAGGCCGAGTGCGACGCCGCGGCAACGGCCACCGGCCGGTCGGACCCGAACTATCGTGAAACCGGTCTGAACAACGTCTTCGTTCCGTTCGACACCAACGGCAACGGCACCGTCGAAGCCGACGAAGGCTATTTCAGCAACCCGGCCGTGACGCTCAACCGTCGTACGCCGGAAGTCGGTCCGCGTATCAGCGACTATCAGACGACCTTCTTCGACTATCGCGTCGGCGCCCGCGGCGGCATCACCGACACGATCGACTGGAACATCGAAGGTTCGTACGGCGAATCGGAAAATATCCAGACGATCCAGGGCTATACGCTGCAGTCGCGTTTCCGTCAGGGTTCGGTGGTGCAGGGCACCGTCGCCAACCCGGTCTGTCAGGACACGTCGAACGGCTGCGTCCCGGTCAACATCTTCGGTCCCGAAGGTTCGATCTCGCCTGCGGCGGCCGAATTCCTCCAGGAAAACAGCCAGACGACCAACCGCACCTCGCTCGCGCAGGTTCGTGCGATCGTCTCGGGTGACCTCGGCTTCGCCTCGCCGGGCGCGGTCCAGCCGATCGGCTTCGCGATCGGCGGCGAATATCGCAAGTACAAGGCGCAGCAGGCGTCGGATCTTCTCGCCAAGACCCCGGGTGAACTCGGCGGCGCCGGCGGCGCGGCTCCCGACATCGACGGTGGCTATGACGTGTATGAGGCTTATGCCGAAATCGTCGCGCCGCTGATCGAGGACAAGCCCTTCTTCGAGAGCCTGACGCTCGAAGCCGGCATCCGTTATTCGGATTACAGCATCGAGGGCGGCGCGGGTTACAACACCACCACCTGGAAGGCCGGCGGCAGCTGGGAACCGGGCGCGGGTGTCAAGATCCGTGGTAACTACAGCCGCGCGGTCCGCGCCCCGAACATCGGCGAACTCTTCACGCCGCTGTCGGTCGGCCTGACCAACCTCGGCATCGACCCCTGCGCCGGTGCGGCGCCGGTGGGCAACGCCAACCTGCGCGCGATCTGTCTCGCACAGGGCGCTCCGGCGGGTACGATCGGTTCGATCACCAACCCGACCGCGGCTCAGGCCAATATCACCGCTGGTGGTAACCTGAACCTCGAGCCGGAAAAGGCCGACACCTGGACGCTCGGCCTGGTCTTCCAGCCCGACTTCCTGCCGCGCTTCAACATGTCGATCGACTATTACAACATCAAGATCAACAACGTCATCGGCGCGCCGCTGCCGGGCGACATCATCGGTGCCTGCTTCGGCCCCAATGGTGCCAACAGCGCGACCGATCCGGCTTGTACCGCGATCCGTCGTAACCCGCTGACCGGCGGTCTCGACGGCGACCCGGCGACCACGCCGGGCCTGTTCGGGCAGACCAACAACAATGGTCGCCTGTTCACCGACGGTATCGACCTGTTGATGAACTACAACATGGACCTGGGCTTCGCGAGCCTCGACTGGTCGTTCGTCGGTAACTGGACGCACAGCTCGAAGTTCAACTCGAACGTTCCGGATCCGGATTCGCTCAACCGCGAATGCGTCGGCTACTACAGCGTGAACTGCTCGTTCACGGGCTCGATCCAGCCCGAGTTCCAGTTCTCGCAGCGCTTCACGCTCGGCTTCGACAAGGTCGATCTGTCGCTGCTGTGGCGCTGGCAGGACGGCGTGTCGTTCGAACCGCAGCAGCTGGCGGACGACATCGCCGCAGCGGTCGCCGCCGGCACCAGCCCGACCACGGGTTGCCCGGACCCGACGGGTACCGACCCGAACGGTTGCGTCGTCGATCCGAAGTTCCGCAAGATCGGTGCGAAGCACTATTTCGATCTGACCGGCCGCTTCAACGTCAGCGAGAACCTGGTGTTCACGATGACCGTGCAGAACCTGCTCGACAAGAAGCCGCCGATCGTCGGCAACACGATCGGTTCGACCACCTACAACAGCGGCAACACCTTCCCGTCGTCCTACGACGCGCTGGGCCGCCGTTACGCGGTGTCGGCGAAGCTGAAGTTCTAGTCGCTTCACGCTTCGGCAAGAATTGGGGGCGGACAGCAATGTCCGCCCCTTTTTCTATGCGCGTTGCAGGATGGGAAAGCCGAGGCGGAGCGCGTCCGGCCGGTCAGGCGACGGCGAGCGCGTTCGCCAGCGAGAGGGGAATGCCCGCCTGTCCGGCGACGGCTTCGGCCCAGCGCATGACCTGGCCGATCTCTTCGCCATAGGCCGCTTCGGCCGCGGCGAGGTCGCGCTGGCGCTCGCCCGGGGTGAAGTCCGCGCCCGACTTGCTGTTCCGCGCCAGCGCGGGGTGGTCGGATATCCGGGCTTCGTCGGCCGCGAGCCCGTAATGCCGCATCGCCGCGGCGACGGTGGCAACCGGCGCGCCGGTCAGCGTTTCGCTGTCGAGCGTCGCGATCCGATCGGGCGCCCAGGCGGCGAGCGCGGCAAAGGCCTGCTGCTGTGCCAGCCAGCCGACCGCCGAGACCTGCAGGTCCGACTGGCGGAAATAGTCGCGCGGCTCGAACCCCAGCTGGACGAAGCCGTCGGCGAGATAGTTTTCGAGGAGTTCGCGGCACCACAGCCGGCAGCCGAGCCCCTTGCGCGCGACCGACAGCAGGAAGGCGCGCAGCGGCGCATGCAGCAGGATCGCGCGCGCATCGGGGCGCAGCATCATCGCGCCGCGCATCAGCGGGTTGAAGATGTTCGACGGCTTGATCACGACCGCCTCGCCGGGCGCGAAAGGCCGTCCGAGCAGTGCCAGCGCGTCCGCCATCACCCGGCCATGTTCGCGCGGGTCGGCGCCGCGGCGGCGCCAGCCGACCATGTCGTTGAGCAGCACCGGCTCGGACAGGCTGTTCGCGACGCCCGGCTGGTCGAGCGCCTGCACCAGCATCGTCGAGGCGCAATAAGCCGAATGGAAAAGGAAGTGCAGCGGCGCGCGCGGCGCATCGTGGCATTCGGCGCGGCGGATCGCCACGGGCTCGCCTGCGCCGCCGAGATAGTCGTCGGTCAGGAAGGGGACGGCGCGGCGCGCGGCGCGCGGGACGCTTCGGAAATGAAAGGCGTCGTGCCCCGGATCATGGCGGTGCGCGAGCCAGACGGCATCGCCGACAATCGCGGATATCGGGGGCGCCTGGTTCATCGAACGACCTTGCCGATTGCTCCCGCCGATGGCAAGCATGGGCATGACCAGTGCGACCCCGCCCGCCTCCGCCATCGAAGCCAACCGCCAGGGTATCGCCGCCCTGCAGGCGGGCCAGCCCGCCGCCGCGGCGGCGCATTTCCAGGCCGCCATCGCCGCCGACCCGCGCTCGGGCGCGCTCCAGCGCAACCTCGCCTCGGCGTGGCGCGACCTGGGCGACGAGGCGGCCGAACTTGCCGCGCTCGATGCTGCGCTCGCGATCGATCGCCGCGACCTGATGGCATGGATCCGCAAGGGCGAACGGCACGAGGCGCGCGGCGAAATGGGGGCGGCGCTCGGCGCGTGGAGCGCCGCGATCGCGCTGGGCGGTCAGCTCAATCCGGTGCCGCCGCCGATCGCGCCGCTGCTCGCGCATGGCCAGGCCTTTGTTGCGGGCGCGACCGACACGATGTTCGACGCCGCGACCGATGCGCTCGCGCCGCTGCGCGCCGAGCTGTCGGAAACCGAGCGCCGCCGCGGCGACGCCTTTGTCGCGAGCGCGCTGGGACGTCGGCAAATCTACCAGAACCAGTGCGCGGGCATTCACTATCCCTTCCTGCCCGCCGACGAATTTTTCGACCGCCATCATTTTCCGTGGATGGCCGAGATCGAGGCGCAGACGCCGGCGATCCGCGCCGAACTCGAGGCGCTGCTAGCCGATCCCGGCGACGCGCTGCGGCCCTATGTGCGGATGGAAGCGGGAACCCCCGATTCGATCTGGTCGCCGCTCGACAACCGGCTCGATTGGGGTGCGTGCTTCCTGTGGGAATATGGCGTGCCCAACCAGCCGGTGCTCGACCGCTGTCCCGCCACCGCGTCGGCGCTTGCCGCGGTGCCCGGCGCGCATATCCCCGGCCGTTCGCCCAGCGCCTTTTTCTCGCTGCTGAAGCCGCACACGCGGATCCCGCCGCACACCGGCGTGACCAATACCCGCGCGATCGTCCACCTGCCGCTGATCGTGCCGCCGGGCTGCGGTTTCCGCGTCGGGGGCGAGGGGCGCGCGTGGCAGGAAGGCATGGCCTTCGCCTTCGACGACACGATCGAGCATGAGGCGTGGAACGACAGCGGCGCGCTGCGTGCGGTGCTGATCTTCGATGTCTGGAACCCGCATCTGACGGTGGGCGAACAGGCGCTGTTGACGCGCTATTTCGCTGCCGCCGATGCCACGGGGTTCGCGATTCCGCGCTGACCGGGCGCTCGTCGGCAAGCGTATGCCGTCCGCCGAAATTCCGCTTTGCGAAGGGGCGTTTGCCGACTTATGATGCCGACTTGGCGCCGCCTTCCTAAAGCCGCGGCGAGGAGGATAATATGCGCAAGACCCTGACCCTGCTGACCGCGCTGGCGATCGCTGCGCCGGCCGTTCACGCCGAAGCCCCGACCGATCGCGCGCCGCCGCCCAAGGCGCCGTCGCTGATGACCCCGACCGAGATCAAGGCCTATAATGAAGGGCTTGAGCAGACGCATCCCTTCTACATCAAATGCCGCAAGACGCTCGAGATCGGCTCGCTCGTGAAGAAGAGCCGCGTCTGCTACACCAACGAAAAGTGGAAGGAAGTGACGGCGAAAAGCAGCCAGAACGCCCGCGACACCGCCGAGGAGTTCGTCAGCAAGGGTGGTAATTCGTCGAATTGATCGGACATGGGTCCTATTTGTGGGAGGATGGGATGCGTCACCTTGCCGGACTAGCGCTTTTCGCCGTGCTGGCCACTGCAGCGCCCGCGCTGGCGAACGACGGAGACACGCCGCTCGCGCGCTCACCCTCCGAAATGTCGGGCGCCGAAATCGACGCCTATAACGAGGGGCGCGCGTCGACCGACCCCGACTATATCCGCTGCCGTCGGCTGGAGGTTCCAGGCTCGCTGGTGAAGAAGCTGCGCGTTTGCAACACTAACACCGGCTGGCGCCAATATGCCGACAAGGGAAATCAGGATGCGCGCGATTCGATGGCGTGGATCGAGCGCGGGTACAGCAACTCGTCCGAACCCAAGGACGATATGCTGAGAGGCGGATATAATCCGCCGAAATAGGAGCCGCTGACCGATGTTCTCGACATTGCACATGGCCATGTTCGTCATGGTATCGGCCGCGGCGCCCGATCCCGCGGCCGACCGCGCCCCGCCCGCGCAGCCGCCCTCCGAAATGACCAGTGCCGAGATTAAGGCGTTCAATCAGGGGCTGGCGATGACCCACCCCTATTATATCAAGTGCCGCAAGATCGATCAGGTCGGCTCGCTGGTGAAGAAGGCGCGCGTGTGCCGTACCAACGAGCAGTGGAAAGAGGCGTGGGTCAAGGGCAACCAGAACAGCCGCGACGTCGCCGATGCGATGACGAGCAAGGCCGGCGACTGCCGCGCGACCGGCACCTGCTAAGCCCTTGTAAAATGAGCGTGCCGGGCAATTAAGTTACGCCCGCGCGCAAACTCCGCAAATCGGCCACCGTTTGTCGAACGCCGACGGCGTTTCGCCGGTCGCTGCTTGTTTTGCCCCATGTTCCCCGCATGTTCGATTTTGCACCGGGGATCCGCAGAAATAACGGATAATTAAGGCGTTTCCTCGACTGCGCAACCGGGGTGGGCTTGTCGGGAAACCGGCGCGCGCTGCCTTTGTGCGCCCGCCCCTCGCGACAGGCCCCTCGAAAAAGGGAGTTCTGTCCGTGAATAAATTCGTCGCATCGCGAAGCCTGCGCCTTGGTGCCGCACCGCTCGCCCTCGCCCTGGCCCTCTCCGCCGCGCCCGCTTTTGCGCAGGACGCACCCGTCGACGCGGCCGCGGCCGACGACACCGCCGACGACGGCGAAGCCATCGTCGTCACCGGATCGCGCATCGCGCGCCCCGAGGCCGATTCGCCCAACCCCGTGACCTCGATCAGCGAACAGACGATCCAGCAGTCGGGCCTGACCAACCTCACCGACCTGCTCGTCCAGAATCCCGCGCTGCTCGGATCGAGCACGACCGCGGATGCGGGCGGGTCGACCGCGCTGTTCGGCGGCGTCGGCATCAATCTGCTCAACCTGCGCAACCTCGGCACCGAACGCACGCTGGTGCTGGTCAACGGCCGCCGCCATATCTCGGGCATCACCGGCACCGCGTCGGTCGACATCAACACCATCCCCAATGCGCTGATCGAGCGCATCGACGTGCTCACCGGCGGCGTGTCGGCGGTCTATGGCGCGGACGGCGTGTCGGGCGTGGTCAACTTCGTGCTCAAGCGCGACTTCGAGGGCATCGACGCGCGCTTCCAGTCGGGCATCTCGTCGCGCGGCGACGGCAACAATATTTACGGCTCGCTGACCGCCGGCACCAATTTCTCCGACGACCGCGGCAATGTCGCCGTGTCCTACGAATATAACCGCGACGCCCGCGTGCCTGCGAGCGCGCGCAAGTCGGGGCGCAATCTCGACCTGTTCAGCTTCCGCCGCAATCTCGCCGATTTCCCCGACGATCCGAGCATCGTCGACCGCATCCTCTACAACGACATCCGCTACGCCGACAGTTCGCCCGGCGGCGCGGTCGACGTCGACATCGACTTCTCGCCCGACTTTACCGGCGAAGGGACGATCTACGATCTCGGGACCCCGATTCCCGGATCGGGCGGCGTCGTACAGGGGGGCAGCAGCACGCCGATCGCAGGCTATCAGGGCGACCTCCAGCCCAAGACCGAGAAGCATAATATCAACCTGCTCGGCAGCTATGAGTTCAGCGATGCGCTGCGCTTCTTCGTCGAAGCCAAATATGTGAAGACGGAGAATTTCTCCTTCGCGCAGCCGTCGTTCGACTTCTTCACCACGATCCAGGCCGACAACCCCTTCATTCCCGCCGCGATCCGCAACGCCATCGTGCCCGATGCGCTGTCGCTCGGAATCTTCGGCGATGTCGGTTTTCTTCCCGACGGCGTTCTCGTCAGCCGCGACAATTTCGACCTGGGCGTGCGCGGCGAATATGCCGAACGCGACACCTGGCGCGGGGTGATCGGCTTCGACGGCCAGCTGACCGACAATCTCAAATATGAGATCAGCTATGTCTATGGTCAGACCAAGACGCGCTTCCTCAGCACCAACTACCGCCTGCGCGATCGCTATTTCGCCGCGATCGACGCCGTCGACCAGGGCGCGTTCACGACGGGCACGCCCAACGGCAATATCGTCTGCCGCTCGTCGCTCGACCCGACTGCGCCGGGCAACGACCCCAACGGGATCATAATCGGGGCCGACACGACGCCGATCACCTTCACCCCCGGCGCGAACAGCGGCTGCGTGCCGCTCAACATCTTCGGCGAAGGTTCGCCGAGCGCGGCCGCGCTCGACTGGATCAACGTCGATCTCGAAAACCGGATCAAGGTCCAGCAGCATGTCGTCAGCGCCTCGGTCTCGGGCGACACCGGCGCAGTGTTCGAATTGCCCGGCGGGCCGATCGGCTTCGCGCTCGGCGCCGAGTACCGGAAGGAAAAGTCGAACTTCGTTCCCGATCCCTTCCTCGTCCAGGACGCGCTCGCCGACCTCGCGGCGCAATTCCCCGAACGCGGCAGCTTCGACGTCAAGGAAGCCTTTGCCGAAATCAACATCCCGGTGCTGCGCGATATGCCCTTCGCCGATATCCTGCAGTTCGGCGCCGCGATCCGCTTCTCGGACTATTCGACGATCGGGACCACGACGACGTGGAAGGTCGACGGCACCTGGGGCCCGATCCGCGACATCCGCTTCCGCGGCACTTATTCGGAAGCGGTGCGCGCGCCCAACCTGACCGAGCTGTTTGCGCCGCAGAATGGCGCCTTCTCGTTCATCGACGACCCGTGCGATCCCAGCAACCTCGCCGAAGGCACGTCGTTCCGTGTCGCAAATTGCAATGCGATCCTGGCGGGCTTCGGCATCGATCCGGCGACCTTCAACCCGGCGAACGACCCGCAGGCGACGGCCTCGCTGCCCGGCCGCACGATCGGCACGCCCTTCCTCGACGAGGAAACGGCCAAGACCTGGACCGCGGGCGTGGTGCTGCGGCCGAGCTTCATCCCGGGGCTCGTCGCGACCTTCGACTGGTACGACATCAAGATCGCCAACGCGATCACGACGGCGACCGCGCAGGACCTGACCGACGCCTGCGTCGACCAGCCGACGCTCGACAACCAGTTCTGCGACCTGATCACCCGCGATCCGACGACGGGCTTCGTCTCGGACTATCTGCTGCGGCCGCTCAACGTCTCGGAATTCGCGACCTCGGGCGCCGACTTCACGATCAACTACGCCTTCCGGCCGAGCGATAGCCTGGGCCAGTTCAACCTGCGACTGGCGGGCGGTTATCTCGACAAGCTGACCTTCATCTCGACCCCGGGCGCCGAGGTCGACAACGACCGCACCGAAGCCTTCGCGCCGAAGTGGAACGGCACGCTCGACATCACCTGGGTGAAGGACAATTGGTCGCTCAACTATGGCGTCAATTATTTCAGCAAGACGCGGCGCTTCACGACCGAGCAGATCGAGGCCAACCCCGACCTCGTCGATCCGAAGTACATCTTCTATCGCGAGAAATGGGAGCATGACGTCCAGCTCGGCTTCAAGACCGACGACGAGCGCTTCCAATTCTATGCCGGCGTGAACAACATCTTCGGGCGCGATCCCGACGTCGGCGAGCTCAACTATCCGTCGAGCTTCCGCGGGCGGTACGTCTATGCGGGGGTGAAGGTGAACCTCGCGAGCCTCGGCCTCTAAAGGCGGTCTCGGCACCAAATGAAAAGGGCGGCATTTCTGCCGCCCTTTTTGTTACGCCGCCGTCAGTTTCAACGCCCCGTCGCCTTCGTCGACCTTGATCGTCGAGCCGTCCTTGACCTCGCCCTTCAGGATCAGGTCGGCGAGCGGGTCCTGCAGATATTTCTGCACCGCGCGCTTCAATGGCCGCGCGCCATAGACGGGGTCGTAGCCGACGCGCCCGAGCCACGCGCGCGCGGCGTCGGTGAGGTCGAGCACCACCTTGCGGTCGGTGAGCAGTTTCTGGACGCGCGCAACCTGGATGTCGACGATGCCGCCCATATGCTGCTGCGCCAGCCGGTTGAAGAGCACGATCTCGTCGAGCCGGTTGAGGAACTCGGGCCTGAAATGCGCGCGCACCACCTCCATGACCGCGGGCTCGGCCTGTTCGACCGGCGCGTCGTCGGGGAGCGCCGCGATCGCCTGGCTGCCGAGGTTCGACGTCAGGATGATCAGCGTGTTGGTGAAGTCGACCGTGCGGCCCTGCCCGTCGGTCAGCCGCCCGTCGTCGAGCACCTGCAACAGGATGTTGAACACGTCCTGATGCGCCTTTTCGACCTCGTCGAACAGCACGACCTGATAGGGCCGACGGCGCACCGCTTCGGTCAGCGTGCCGCCCTCCTCATAGCCGACATAGCCCGGGGGCGCGCCGACGAGCCGCGCGACGCTGTGCTTTTCCATGAATTCGGACATGTCGATGCGGACCATCGCATTGTCGTCGTCGAACAGGAAACGCGCGAGCGCCTTGGTCAGCTCGGTCTTGCCGACGCCCGTGGGACCGAGGAAGAGGAAGCTGCCGAGCGGACGGTTGGGGTCCTGCAGCCCGGCGCGCGCGCGGCGCACCGCGGTTGAGACGGCGCGCACCGCATCGTCCTGGCCGATGACGCGCTTTTCGAGCGTCGATTCCATCGCGAGCAATTTCTCGCGCTCGCCTTCCATCATCCGGTCGACGGGGATGCCGGTCCATTTGCTCACGACCGCGGCGATGTCGTCGGCGGTGACCTCTTCGCGCAGCATCGCATTGCCCGCGGCGGCCTGCGCCGCCTCAAGCTGCTTTTCGAGGCCCGGGATGGTGCCGTAGCTGAGCTCGCCCGCCTTCGCGAGGTCGCCCGCGCGCTGCGCTTGGTCGAGCGCGGACCGCGCCGCGTCGAGCTCTTCCTTGATCTTGGCCTCGGCGTGGATCTTGTCCTTTTCGGCGTGCCATTTCTGAGTGAGTTCGGCCGACTGCTGTTCGAGGTTCGCGAGCTCGCCCTGCAGCGCCTGCAGCCGGTCCTTCGACGCGGCGTCGCTTTCCTTGGACAGCGCGGCTTCCTCGATCTTCATCTGGATGATGCGGCGGTCGAGACCCTCGATTTCCTCGGGCTTCGATTCGACCTCCATGCGGATACGGCTCGCGGCCTCGTCCATCAGGTCGATCGCCTTGTCGGGCAGGAAGCGGTCGGAGATATAGCGGTTCGACAAGGTCGCGGCGGCGACGATCGCGCCGTCGGTGATCCGCACGCCGTGGTGCAGCTCGTATTTCTCCTTGATGCCGCGCAGGATCGAGATCGAATCCTCGACCGTCGGCTCGCCGACGAAGACGGGCTGGAAGCGCCGCTGGAGCGCGGGGTCCTTTTCGACATGCTTGCGATATTCGTCGAGCGTCGTCGCGCCGATGCAGTGAAGCTCGCCGCGCGCGAGAGCGGGCTTCAGCAGGTTCGACGCGTCCATCGCGCCCTCGCCCTTGCCCGCGCCGACGAGCGTGTGCATCTCGTCGATGAAGAGGATGATCTCGCCCTCGGCGGCCTTGACGTCGTCGAGCACGCCCTTGAGGCGTTCCTCGAACTCGCCGCGATATTTGGCGCCCGCGATCAGCGCGCCCATGTCGAGCGACAGCAGGCGGCGGTCCTTCAGGCTGTCGGGCACGTCGCCATTGACGATGCGCAGGGCGAGGCCCTCGGCGATCGCGGTCTTGCCGACGCCGGCTTCGCCGATAAGCACGGGGTTGTTTTTGGTCCGGCGCGCGAGAATCTGGATCGTGCGGCGGATTTCCTCGTCGCGGCCGATCACCGGATCGAGCTTGCCCTCGCGCGCAACCTCGGTGAGGTCCCGCGCGAATTTCTTGAGCGCTTCGTAACGGTCTTCGGCCGAGGCGGTGTCGGCGGTGCGGCCACCGCGCAGGTCGTTGATCGCGCCGTTGAGCGCATCGGCCTTCACGCCGGCGTCGGCGAAGGCCTTGGCGACCGGCGTGCCCGCCGCCAGCACCATCGCGAACAGCAGCCGCTCGACGGTGACGAAACCGTCGCCCGCCTTCGCCGCGACCTGCTCGGCCTGGTCGAGCAGGCGCACCGCATCATTGTCGAGCCCCGGCGTTTGCTGGGCGCCCGACCCCGACACCGCGGGAACCTTGGCGAGCAGCGCGTCCACGCCCTGCACCGCGCGCGCGGCATCGCCGCCGCTCTTGGCGATCAGGCCCGCGGCCATGCCCTGATTGTCTTCGAGCAGCGCTTTAGCGACATGCTCGGGCGAGATCCGCTGATGGTTCATGCGGATCGCGATCGTCTGCGCCGCTTGCAAAAAGCCCTTGGCGCGGTCGGTAAATTTTTCGAGGTTCATTCAGAAAGCCCCTTTCTCGTCGCCAGAGATAGTGTTGCTTTTGGGCAACACAAGGGGCTTTCCAATGCTCAGTTCGTCCCGCGCGCCAGCTGGTCGAGCAGGCGCACGCCGAAGCCCGACATGCCCTTGGGTACCAGCGGCGAGGCGCTGTCGGCCTGATTCATCCCGGCGATGTCGAGATGCGCCCAGGGCGTCGTCTCGGCGACGAAATAGCCGATGAAATGCGCGCCGATGCTCGCGCCCGGCCCGCCGCCGGGCGCGATGTTGCGCACGTCGGCGATGTCGGACTCGATCTTCTTGGCGTAATTTTTGTGGAGCGGCATGCGCCAGAGTTCCTCGCCGCTCGCGCTGCCCGCCGCGAGCAACTGCGCCGCGAGCGTCTCGTCGCGCGCGAAGAGCCCGGCATATTGGTCGTCGAGTGCGCCGACGATCGACCCGGTCAGCGTCGCGATGTTGACGATCGCGCGCGGCTTGTATTTGTCGGCGACATATTCATTGGCGTCGGCGAGCACGAGCCGGCCTTCGGCGTCGCTGTTGAGCATTTCGATCGTCTTGCCCGACATCGTGCGTACGACGTCCCCGGGGCGCTGGGCGTTGCCGTCGGGCATATTCTCGGCGAGCGCCGCGACCGCGACGACATGCACCGGCGCCCGCGACTTGGCGAGCGAGAGCACGGCGCCGACGGTCGAGGCGGCGCCCGACATGTCGCCCTTCATGTCCCACATGCCGGCGCCGGGCTTGAGCGAGATGCCGCCCGAATCGAAGGTGATGCCCTTGCCGACGAAGGCGAGCGGCGCAGCGTCGCTGCCGCCGCCGCGATAGCGCACCGCGAGCAGGCGCGAGCCGCGCGGGCTGCCTTGCCCGACCCCGACGAGCGTGCCCATGCCGAGCTTGCGCATCGCGGCCTCGTCGAGCACCTCGATCGTCACGCCGCCGACCCCGGCAAAGGCCTGGCGCACCTCGGCGACGAAGCTTTCGGGATAGACCACATTGGCGGGTTCGTTGGCGAGGTCGCGCGACAGGCGCACGCCGTCGGCGAGCGGGCGCCAGCGCGCGGCGAAGCTGGATTGCGCCGCCGCGCTGTCGCCGCCGACGATCGTCACCGAGTCGGCTGCGGGGGGCTTGCGGTCGACGGTCTTGTAGCGGTCGAAGCGATATTGGCCGAGCGCGAAGCCATAGCCGGCCTCGGCGCCCTCCGCGCCGGTGAAGGCGCCGGTCAGCGTCACCGGCGCCGCGTCGGACTTGACCTCCTGCGCCGCCTTGCCGGCCGCCTCGGCGCGCGCGAGCATCGCGGGCGCGCTGCCGGTGCCGACCAGCAGGATGCGGCTATGCGCGCCGATCCCCCGCAGCGACAGCGTGGCGTTGGCCTTGCCCTCGAATTTCGCGCCCGCGATCGCCGCCTCGATCGCCGCGCGCTCGCCCGCGCCGACGCCGACGGCCGTCAGGTCGGGCAGCGCCGCGTCGCTCATCAGCACGACCAGCACGCCCTGCGCCGGCGCGCTCGCGGCGAACCCGATCGCGCGCTCGGCGCTGTTGGCGACGGTGCCGGGGACGACCCCCGATCCGGTGACGCCCTGCGCCATGGCGGCGGGCGCCATCAGCGGCGCGAAGGAAAGGCAGGCGGCAAGCAGCAGGCTTTTGGTACGCATCGAAAATCAACTCCCTGTTATTCCGGCAATCTTGGTTCTGCCCCGGACCTAGCATGGACGCCTCGCCCTGCAATCGGCACTCGACGAACGACAGCGGCTTGCCATCGCCCGCGCGCGCCGTCAGACAGGCGCCTTCGTCCGCCGCCGCAAAAGGGACCAGCATGCTGCGCAAATTGGGAATCGGACTGCTGCTGTTGCTGCTGCTCACCGGCGTGTCGCTCGCGGTGTGGGAGCCCTTCACCGCCGAGCCGCCCGCGGCGCCGAGTTTCAAGCCGACCGACGTCAGGATCGCGCGCGACAAGTTCGGGGTGCCGCATATCTTCGGGAAGACCGATGCCGATGTGGCGTACGGTGTGGCCTATGCGCATGCCGAGGATGATTTTTCGACGCTGCAGGAGGTGCTCGCGATGACGCGCGGGCGCGCGGGCGCGATGCTCGGGCAGGACGGTGCGGCGATCGACTATGCCGCCGCGTTGCTCGATGTGCGGGCGACGACCGCGCGCGACTGGCCGAAGCTGCCCGCCGACGTGCAGGCGCTCTTCACCGCTTATGCCGCCGGGCTCAACCGCTACGCCGACAAGCATCCGGACGAGATCCGTCTGTCGGGGCTGTTCCCGGTGACGGGCGAAGATGTCGTCGCGGGTTTCGTGCTGCGCTCGCCTTTTTTCTTCGGGCTCGATTCGACGCTCGGGTCGCTCGTCGAGGACAAGCCGATGGGGCGCGAGGGCGGCCCCGAACTCGACGCGACGGGCAAGCTGGTGCCGCGCAAGGACACGCCCTTCGGCAGCGATCCCGCGGCGAATGGCTCGAACGCGATGGCGGTCGCGCCGTCGCGCTCGACCGACGGTGCGACGCGGCTCGTCTCCAACTCGCACCAGCCGTGGACCGGCGGGGTCGCCTGGTACGAGCTCGTCGTGCACAGCGAGGAGGGATGGGATTTCGCGGGCGCGAACTTCCCCGGCTCGCCTTATCCCTTCCTCGGGCACAACAAATATCTCGGCTGGACCAACACGGTGAACCGGCCCGACCTGATCGACATCTATCAGCTGACCCTCGACGACAGCGAGGAAAACTATCGCTTCGACGGAAAATGGCGCCCGCTCGAAAAGAAGCGCGTGTGGCTGAAGGTCAGGTTCGGCCCCTTCGTCCTGCCCGTCCCGCGCACCGTCTATCGCTCGGTGCACGGCCCGGTGATCAAGAACGACAAGGGCGCCTTCGCGATCCGCTACGCGGGCATCGACCAGTCGAACATGGTCACCCAATATTATCGGCTCAACAAGGCGAAGAATTTTGCCGAATGGCGCGCCGCGATGGCGGGGCAGGGCGTTCCCGCGACCAATTTCATCTACGCCGACCGCGAAGGCAATATCGGCCTCTTCTACAATGCGATGTTCCCCGACCGGCCCGCGGGCTACAACTGGCGCGGCATCCTGCCGGGCGACACCTCGGCCGACCTGTGGACCAAGACGCTGCCGTTCGACCGCGTGCCCGCGCTGGTCAATCCGGGGTCGGGCTATGTGATGAACGCGAACAACACGCCGTGGGTCGCCGCGGGGCCGGGCGACGAACTCGACGCCGCCGCCTTCTCGCCGCTGCTCGGGATCGAGGACGATATGAGCAACCGCGCGTCGCGGCTGATCGACCTGTTCGAGGCGTCGGGGCAGATCGACGAGGCGCGGCTGAAGGCGATCAAGTACGATACCGCTTATGCGCGGACCGGCTATGCCAAGGCGTGGATCGACCGCATCCTGGCGCTCAAGCTGTCGGACGATCCCGAACTCGTGAAGGGACAGGCGCTGATCCGCGCGTGGGACTGGAATCTCGACGGCAAGGGGCAGGGCGATGCGCTCGCGCTGATGGTGCTACGCCCCGCCAACCGCGTGCATTACCAGCGGCTCGCTGAGCAGCCAGACCCGCGCACGGTGCTGAAGGAAGCCGCCGACCATCTGCAACAGCATTTCGGCACGCTCGATCCGAAACTCGGTACCGTGCTGCGCCTCCGCCATGGCGAGGGCTCCACCCGTGTCGACCTGCCGCTCGACGGCGGCAACGACACGATCCGCGCTTCGACGCTATGGGATGCCGAGCCCGACGGGCGGTTGAAGGTGCGCCACGGCGACAGCTTCATCATGTTCGTGACCTGGGCGCGCGACGGCACGCTGACGTCCGAATCGATCCAGCCGTTCGGGTCGGCGACGACGCGGCCGGGCAGCCCGCATTACAACGACCAGGCGCTGCTGTTCGTGAAGCACCGGCTCAAGCCCGTGCTCTTCGATCCGGCGGCGCTCTGGGCGACGAAACCGCGCGTCTATCGGCCTTGAATGCGGCGCCCTGCCGTCCTAAACCGCTGACACAGTGCCGTCCGGCACCCGGTCGCACGGGCGTATCGGCCCGTTCCCGATAAAGAGGATATCCATGCCCCGTTTTCACCGTTTCGCCGTCGCCCTTGCCCTGTCGACCTCGCTCGTCGCCGCGGGCCCCGCGCTCGCCAAGGCCAAGGCCGCCGACCCCGCGCCGATCGCCGATCTCGTGAAGGCGGTCGACATTCCCTATCAGAGCTTCACCCTCGACAATGGCCTGCGCGTCATCGTGCACGAGGACCGCAAGGCGCCCGTCGTCGCGGTGTCGGTGTGGTACCGCGTCGGGTCGAAGCACGAGCCCAAGGGCAAGACGGGCTTCGCGCATCTTTTCGAACATCTGATGTTCAACGGCTCGGAAAATGCGCCGGGCGATTTCTTCGAACCGCTGCAGCAGGTCGGCGCGACCGACGAGAATGGGACGACCAACGTCGACCGCACCAATTATTTCGAGACCGTGCCGACCGGCGCGCTCGACATGGCGCTGTTCCTCGAAAGCGACCGCATGGGGCATCTGCTCGGCGCGGTGACGCAGGAGAAGCTCGATAACCAGCGCGGCGTCGTCCAGAACGAAAAGCGCCAGGGTGACAACAATCCCTATGGCCTGCTGCGCTACGAAATCTTCGAAAATCTCTTCCCCAAGGGCCACCCCTATCACCACAGCACCATCGGTTCGATGGCCGACCTCAATTCGGCGAGCCTCGACGATGTGAAAAAATGGTTCAGCGACAATTACGGTCCGAACAATGCCGTGCTGGTGCTTGCGGGCGACGTCGATGTCGCGACCGCCAAGGCCAAGGTGCAGGAATGGTTTGGCGACATCCCCAAGGGGCCCGAGGTGAAGGCGCCCCCGACCAGCGTGCCGACGCTGCCCGCGCCGCTCGCAAAGGAGGTCAAGGACCTCGTCCCCACGACGCGGCTCTATCGCATGTGGGCGATCCCCGGCCTCAACGATGCCGAGGCAGTGCCGCTGCAGATGGCGATGGGCGTGCTCGGCGGCCTCTCCTCGTCGCGGCTCGACAATGCGCTGGTGCGCAAGGACCCCGTCGCGGTCAGCGTCTCGGCCTTCGCCCAGTCGTTCGAGGATGCCGGCATCCTGCTGATCCAGGCCGATGTGAAGCCCGGCGTCGATCCCGCGCTCGTCGGCCAGCGGCTCGACGAGGAAGTCGCCAAGTTCGTCGCGAGCGGCCCGACCGCCGACGAGCTGCAGCGCGCGGCGGCGAGCTATCTCGGCGGCGCGATTGCGGGGCTCGAATCGGTCGGCGGCTTCGGCGGCAAGGCCGTCGCGCTCGCCGAGGGCGCGCTCTATTCGAACGATCCCGGCTATTACAAGGTCGAGCTCGACCGGCTGGCCAAGGCGACCCCCGAAGGGGTCAAGGCGGTGACCCAGAAATGGCTGTCGCGCCCGGCCTTCTCGCTGACCTACACCCCCGGCGAACGCACCGAGGGCGGCGAGAACCGCGGCGGCGCGGTGACCGCCGACAAGGTGACCGCAGCGGTCGAACCCGACCGCTACTGGAACCCCGCGCTCGGCGATGTCGGTCCCGACACCGGCTTCGGCACCGCGATCGCCGACCGTTCGCAGCTGCCCGCGGTCAGCGGGCTCAAGGCGCTCGAATTCCCCGCGATCGAGCGCGCCAAGCTCAAGAACGGGATCGAGGTCGTCTTCGCGCGCCGCGCCACCGTGCCGACGGTCAACGTCGCGGTCAGCTTCGACGCCGGCTATGCCGCCGACCCGCACAGCGCGCTCGGCACCCAGTCGCTGATGCTGAGCCTGATGGACGAGGGCACGGCCAACCTCGATTCGATCGCCTTCGCCGAGGCCAAGGAGCGGCTCGGCGCGCAGATCGACGCGTCGGCCAACGCCGACGAGACGGTGTTCAGCCTGTTCGCGCTGAAGCCCAATCTGGCGCCGTCGCTGGCGCTGCTCGCCGACTATATCCGCAACCCCGCCTTCGACGCCAAGGAGCTCGACCGCGTGCGCGCGCAGCAGCTCAACCGCCTGAAGGCCGAGCTCAACAATCCCAATGCGATCGCGTCGCGCGTGCTGATGCCCGTGCTCTACGGCGCCGACCATCCCTATGGCATCCCGCCGTCGGGCCTCGGCGACGCCAAGGCGGTGACCGCAGCGACCCGCGACCAGCTCGCCAATTTCCATTCGACCTGGATCCGCCCGGACATGGCGCGCATCTTCGTTGTCGGCGACACAACGCTGAAGGAAGTGACCAAGCAGCTCGACGCGACGCTCGGCAACTGGAAGGCGCCCGCGACCGCGAAGCCGGCCAAGCATTTCGAAGTCGCGATCCCCGCGCCGCAGCCGCGCATCCTGCTCTTCGACCGGCCCAAATCGCCGCAGTCGGTGATCCTCGCGGGCAAGGTGCTCGAAGCCAAGGGCACCGACAGCCTCGAGGTGCTGCGTTCGGCGAACGACATCTTCGGCGGCAATTTCCTGTCGCGCTTCAACACCAATTTGCGCGAGACCAAGGGCTGGTCCTATGGCGTGCGCAGCCGCATCTCGGGCGACAAGGACCGCATCGCGTGGATCGCCGCGGCGCCGGTTCAGGCCGACCGTACCGGCGATTCGATCAAGGAGCTGCAGAGCGACCTCAAATCCTTCCTCGGCGACAAGGGCGTCACGGCGGAGGAACTCCAGCGCACGATCAACGGCAGTGTGCGCGAACTGCCGGGCAGCTTCGAAACTTCGGGCGACGTGCTCGGCGGGCTGCGGACGATCGTCAAGTTCGGCCGCCCCGACGATTATTACGAAAAGCTGCCCGCGACCTATGAGGCGATGACCGCCGCCGAGGTCGATGGTGCGGCCCGCAAGGCCCTCAGCACCGACGGGCTCGTCTATGTCGTCGTCGGCGATGCGTCGGTGGTGAAACCGCAGCTTGACGGATTGGGTTTGCCGGTGGAAACGGTGACTCTCGATAACTAACATCAGTTTCAGTAAGGAGAGCCCCTATGTCTCAAGTCGATGGCAGCTATGATTGCGTCACCAAGTCGCCGATGGGCGACCAGAAGTCGGTTTTCACGGTCACCAGCGACGGCGCGACCTTCACCGGCCAGAATGCCGGTGCGATGGGGTCGCTCGACGTCGAGAACGGCAAGGTCGATGGCAACAAGCTGAGCTGGACGATGAACATGAAGGTGCCGATGCCGATGACGCTCGAATGCGAAGCGACGATCGACGGCGACGCGCTGACCGGCACGATCAAGGCGGGTCCGTTCGGCTCGATGGCGATGACCGGCACGCGCCAGGGCTGATCGCCTGCGCCTGGAATGAGCGAAGGGCCGTCCCCCGCCGGAAGGTTGGGGGCGGCCCTTTTCTTTTGCGCTGCATAGCTTTGCGGGGGTGGCCAAAGCGGGGCGAGGGGCGCATAGCGCCGCTGCAATGCACAATTTACCCGCCTCGCCGCCCTCCGAAACGACGCGCCGCCTGCCCGGTCCGCGCGAGATGGTCGCGATGATGGCGATGCTGATGGCGCTCAACGCGCTTGCGATCGACGCGATGCTTCCGGCGCTGCCCGCGATCGGCAAGGGGCTGGGCGTCGCGGTCGCGAACGACCGGCAATATGTGATCTCGATCTACATCCTCGGCACCGCAATCGGCGCGCTCGTCTATGGCCCGCTCGCCGACCGTTTCGGGCGCAAGGGCGTGTTCGTGCCGGCGCTGATCGCCTACACCGTCTTCGCGATCGGTTGCGGGCTCGCGACCAGCTTCCCGATGCTGCTCGCGCTGCGCTTCGGTCACGGCCTCGTCAGCGCCGCGCTCGGCGTCGTCGTCGTCGCGGTGATCCGCGACCTGTTTTCGGGCGACGCGATGGCGAAAAGGCTGTCCTTGATCTTCCTCGTCTTCATGATCGTGCCGATCATCGCGCCGTCGATCGGCGCCGGGGTCGCGGCGCTCGCGGGCTGGCGCGCGATCTTCCTCGTGCTCGCCGCGATGGGCGTGGTGATGCTGATCTGGCTGCGCCGCCTGCCCGAGACGCTCGATCCCGCCGACGTCCGCGGGCTCGACTGGCGGACGATGGTCGCCGGATGGAGCGCGGTGATGCGCCACCGCCGCGCTGCGGGTTATATGTTCGCCGCCGGGGTGATGCAGGCCGCGCTGTTCGGCTATCTCAACAGCAGCGAGCAGATCATCGCCGAGGTGTTCGGCGCGCAGGCGCTGTTCCCGCTGGTCTTCGCCTGCGTCGCGGTGGGCATCGCGATCGCCAATTTCTCCAACGCCGCGATCGTCGAACGCTTCGGCGCGCGGCGCGTGTCGCAGACCGCGGTCTTCGCCTTCATGGCGACCTCGATCGCGCAGATCGTCGCGGCGCTGAGCGGCGCCGAGACGCTGGCGATGTTCACCGTGCTGATGATGGTCAACGTCGGCCTCATCGGCTTCATCGGCAGCAATTTCGGGTCGATCGCGATGGAGGATTTCGGGCATATGGCGGGCATCGCCTCCTCCTATCAGAGCTTCGCCAAGACGCTGCTCGCGGCATGCGTGGGTGCCTTCATCGGCCAGCAGTACGACGGGTCGACGCTGCCGCTGGCTTATGCCTTCCTCGGCTGCGCGACCATGGGGCTGGTGCTGGTGCTGTGGGCCGAGCGCGGCCGGCTCTTCACGCGCCCGGGCACCGCGCCGAAAAGTCCCTTCTGACGTACAAAAGAAAGGGGCCGCCGCAGCCATCGCTGCGGCGGCCCCTTTGCTTTCGTGTCGACCCGCTCAGTCGTGGATCGGCGCGTGGGGCTCGAGGTCGTCCTCGTGCACCTCGACGATCCCGCGGCCGAGGTGGCTGCGGCTGCGGCTGTAGAGATAATAGAAGACAAGACCGATCGCGCCCCAGATCGGGAGCACCAGCATCGCGTCGAGCGGCAGGTTGAGGAAAAGGAAAATCGTGCCGACGATCGTCGCCGGACCGATCAGCCACAGCGCGGGCGTGGTGAAGGCACGCGGCGTGTTGGGCGCGGTCTTGCGCAGGATCATCACCGCGATGGCGACCATCATGAACGCATAGAGCGTGCCGGCGTTGGCGATGTCGGCGAGCTTGCCGACCGGCAGGAAGGCCGCCGCGACCGCGACCGCCGCACCGGTGATCGCGGTGATCACATGCGGGGTCTTCCACTTCGGGTGCACCTTGCTCCACGATTCGGGGAGCAGGCCGTCGCGGCTCATCACGAAGGCGACGCGGGTCTGGCCGAAGAGCAGGATCAGGATCACCGACGGCAGCGCGACGAAGGCGGCGATGCCGAGCATGTTGCCCACGCCCGACCAGCCGATCTGGCGCAGCACATGCGCGAGCGCCTCGTTCGAGCAGACGAGCGGCAGCTGGTCGGCCGCGTAAGTGGCGCACTGGCGCGCCAGTTCTTCCGAGCCCGCCGGGAAGGGCACGCCGTTCGGACCCATGATCGGCTGGCCGCCGACGGTGCCGATCGCGCCCGCGGCGACGAGGATGTAGAAGACGGTGCAGAAAAGCAGCGAGCCGATCAGGCCGATCGGCACGTTGCGCTGCGGATTCTTGGTTTCTTCGGCCGCGGTCGAGACCGCGTCGAAGCCGACATAGGCGAAGAAGATCGTCGCCGCCGCGCCGACCGCGCCGATGCCCGACCCGAAGCCGCCGAACACGCCGGCGGGGAGGAAGGGGTTGAACTTGTCGGTGGTGAAGGCTTCGCTGGGCAGCGTCAGCACGATGAAGGCGGTGAGCGCGGTGACCTTGATTGCGACGAGGATCGCGTTGACGCGCGCGCTTTCGGTGGTGCCGATCATCAGCAGCCAGGTGATCAGGAGCGCGATAAAGACCGCGGGCAGGTTGATGAAACCGCCCTCGATCCCGCCGAGCGCCAAGGGCGCGCCGGCGAGATAGGATGGCAGCTGTATCCCCAGGAATTCATTGAGCACCGTTCCTGTGAAATAGCCGGACCACCCGACCGACACCGCGGACGCCGCGACCGCATATTCGAGGACAAGCGCCCATCCGACGGTCCAGGCGAGCACCTCGCCCATCGTCGCATAGGTATAGGTGTAGGCGGAGCCCGCGACGGGGATCATCGCCGCGATCTCGGCATAGCAGAGCGCGGCAACGATGCAGATCAGCCCCGCGATCGCGAAGGCGAGCATCAGGCCCGGACCGGCCTTTTGCGCGCCGGCCGAGGTCAGCACGAAAATGCCGGTGCCGATGACGCAGCCGATGCCGAAGAGCGTGAGCTGGAAAGCACCGAGCGTTCGGTGCAGCGACTTTTTCTCGGCGGTGGCCAAGATGGCGTCGAGCGGTTTGACGCGGCCAAATATCATGTAGACGTCCCCTTTGGGGCCCGGTGCGGGCCCTCTCCTGGCGGCGCAGACTAGCCGCTCCTCCCGTCAGCGCAACTTAATTTCACGGGGCCGACGGCTGGATTCGCATGGGTCCAACTCGGTTCACCGCACCGTGAAGCGCACGCGGTCGACCATGCGCCCGCCGGGGTCGACGAGCGCGAGCATGTGGCTGCCCGGACGCGGCAATATCTGCTGCCCCGCGTCGGCGTCGCCGAGCGGCCGCTTGTCGAGGATCAGGCGGTAGCCGGTCACCTCGCCGCTGACCGCGACCGCTAGGCGCTGGCGGTCCAAGGGAATGTCGGGGTCGAGCGCATAGACGCTGCCGCTGACCGGGCTGGTGATCCGCGGGCGGCGCGATGCGGCGGGGGCGGCGGCCATTTCGGCCTGCGCGGTGCCGCGGATGAAATATTCGCGGCGCGGCGGCTCGCGCGTGCCGGGAAGCGCGATCTGGCGCGCCTCGACGCCCTCGGGCATGGCGGGGGGCTTGCCGGGGCGGCCGGCGTGGAGCGCGAGCATCACGTCGCGCCACACGGGTGCGGCGCCCGAGGTGCCCGATACCGCGCGCATCGAATCGCCCTCGAGATTGCCGACCCACACCGCAACGGTGAAGCGGTCCGACCAGCCGATGCACCAATTGTCGCGCATGCCCTTCGACGTGCCTGTCTTCGCCGCGGCCCAGAAGGGCAGGCGGAGCGCGCTGTCGGCGCCGAAGGCGTCGGTGCGCGCGGCGGCGTCGGCGAGGATGTCGCCGACGATGAAGGCGGCGGCGGGGGCGACGATCTGGCGCGGATCTTCGCGATCGCCGCGCCTGTCGAGGAAGTTCACCGATGAATATCGGCCCATATTGGCCAATGTCCTGAAGGCGTTGGCCTGTTCGACCAGCGACACTTCGGCTGAGCCGAGCGCGAGGCTGAAGCCATAATATTCGCCGTCCTCGACGAGGCCGTGGTAGCCGAGCGCCCACAGGCGGTCGCGGAACTGCTGGACGTCGTCGATGACGAGCGCGCGCACCGCGGGGACGTTGAGCGACGAGGCGAGCGCGTGACGGACGCTGACGGGACCCTTGAAGCTGTGGTCGTAATTTTTGGGGACATAGAGGCCGGAGGCGGTGTCGAGCTGGACCGGGCTATCGTCGAGGATCGAGGCGGCGGTGAGCCAGCGATGCTCGATCACCTGCGCATAGAGATGCGGCTTCAAGGTCGATCCCGCCTGGCGCCGCGCATTGGCACCATCGACCTGCGCCGCGGTCGATTTGAGGCCGACGCCGCCCACGTAAGCGAGCACGTCGCCGGTCGCATTGTCGAGCACGACGACCGCGCCGTCGCGCACGCGGTCGGCGCCGAGCCCTGAGAGCTGGCGGCGAAGCGCGACGATCGCAGCCTCCTGGATGCGGCGGTCGATCGTGGTGGTGACGCGCTTGCCGGGCTTGTCGAGCAGGCGCACGGCAAGGTGCGGCGCGAGCGCGGGGTCGAGCTGCGCGATGCGCTCGCCCGAGACGAGCGTCGCGGCGGCGGCGCGAAGCGGGCCGCAGTCCTTCGCTTGCGCCGCGCGGCAGGCGCGGGTGCCGAGCGTCTCGGCGCCCGCGGCGGGGTTGGGGAGCAGACCCGCGAAGAGCGCGGCGTCGGTGCGGTCCATATCGGCGGGCTTCTTGCCGAACAGCGCGCGCGCGCCGGCGCCGATGCCCTGTGTCTCCCCGCGAAGCGGCACGAGATTGAAATAGGCCTCGAGCATCTGCTCGCGGCTCCAGTCCGACGCGAGCGCCTGCCCCGCGCGCATCTGGCGGATCTTGGCGAGCCAGCCGCGCTGGCCGGGGAGCGCGAGTTCGGGCGAGAGGAAGCCCGCGAGCTGCATCGGCAGGGTCGAGGCGCCGCGCGAGCGGCCTCCGGTCCAGCGCGTTTTCGCGGCGCTGGCGATCGCGAGCCAGTCGACCCCGCCGTGCGACCAGTAGCGCTTGTCCTCGCTGGCGACGACGGTGTCGCGCACCGGCTTGGCGATGTCGGTCAGCGGCACCCACGCCATGCGGCGGCGCGCGAAGTCGACGCGCTCGCTGTCGAGCAGGCGGCCATCGCGGTCGTAGAGCCAGGCCTCGCTGGGCTGCCAGTTCGCGCGCACCGTTTCATAGTCGGGCATCGTCGGGGGCTTGGTGAGCAGGTGTGCGATGGTGGTGAGGATCAGGAGGCCGAGCGCTGCCCAGGCGAGGGCGTCGAACCAGCGGCGTTTGGGGGGGGCGGTCGTCATCGAATGTGGCGCACGCTAAATTATCCGCTCGCCCTGAGCTTGTCGAAGGGCCGTTCTTACCTTGGCGCGAAGGAAGAGCGGTGCTTCGACAAGCTCAGCACGAACGGATTTGAGTTGAGCCTGCGGGTTCAGCGTTGGCCGGTCCACATCGCCACCATCACTCCGCGCTGCTCGCCACGGTCAGCGACCCGTTCGGCCACTGGCCGCGGATCGCGGGCGAGTACATCGCCTCGACGCGCGTCGGGGGCAGGGTGAATTTGCCCGAGCCGTTCAAGCGCACGACATATTCGACCGCGTGGGTGCCCGCGGGCATCCAGCCGAAATAGCCGCGCCAGCTGTCGCGGCCGCGCTCGATATAGCTCGGCCACACGCCCTCGCCGCCGGCCTGCTCGCCCAGCATTTGCGACTGGCCGCCGAGGTTGCCGACGATCGTCGCGCCGGGGGGCACGGGGTCGTTGACGACGACCCAGGTCCGGCCCGCCGCGGCGACCACCTCGATGCGCACCTTGATCACGTCGCCGCGCGTCAGCGTGCCCGGCGTCGCCGCCTTGATCACGCTGACCGAGCGCTTGATGCGGTAACCGGCGTTGAGCGGTTCCTTGAGCGGAACCGGCGCCTTGACGCTGACCACCGCCCAGGGCGAGCCGGTGCCTTCGTGGCGGAGGCTCATCTTGCCCGCGACCAGCGGCACGCGGAGCGGGGTCACCGGTTCGGCAAGCGGCCAGCTTTGGCTCGCACTCGCGCCCATCAGCTCGATGCGGCTGATGCCGGTGATCGCGGCGGCGGGATAGAGGGTGGCGAAGCGCCGGACGGTGACCGCGCCCCACGCATTGGCGGGGGTGGTGTCCCAATGGCCCTTGCGCTGGCGCTGCGCGACGCCGACCATCAGCTTGCCCGCGTCATTCTCCCAGCCCTTGCGGCCGAGCACGGCTTCCAATGTCTTGATCGCCATCTCGTCGCCGCTGACCATCATCCACCACGGCGCCTTCGCATCGTCGACCAGATCGACGCGCGTGCCTTCGTAGACGAGGCGCTTCCTGAGCTCGGCCTCGGCCGCGGCGCGCAGCGCCGGGGCGTTGCGCACGTTCGGGGTACGCTCGATCGCGACGAGCCAGTCGGCGAGCGTGCCCGTCGACATATCGACCGGCGCCATGTCGATCGCCGCGACCAGCTTCGCACTCGACGCGTTGTTGCGCGCGAGCGCCGCAAGCGCGGCGACGCGCACCGGGCGGATGTCGTAGGGGCCGTAGCCGCGGCGGGTCAGGCGTCCTTCGACGACCGCCTGCAGCGCCTTGACCATCTTCGCCTTCGAATCGTCGGGGATGGCAAAGCCGTTCGCCGACGTGATCGCGAGGACATAGGCGGTGAGCTCGGCCGAGCCCTCGAGCCGTTCGTTCGGCCAGTAACGGAGCAGTCCGTCCTTATCGAGATAGGTCGGCATCGCCCCCGCCAGCGCCTGCCAGCGGCCGACGTCGTTCAGCGCCACCGCGCGCGAGGTCGATTGTTCGAAGCAGTTGTACGGATAGACGCCCATATAGTCGCGCACGCCCGACAGCGGCGGCGCGAGCGTGCCCGCGAGCGCGATGTCGACATAGCCACCGGGAAGCGCGCCCTCGGGAACGCCGATCGGCAGGCTGGTGTCGGGGCCGACGCGGAACAAGGATGCCGCCCAGGTCTCGATCGGCACCGCGGGTTCGACGACTTGCTGGAAGACCAGCCGGTCGCGCGCCTTGCCGTCCTTCGACGTAGCGTCGACGGTCCATTCGATCGGCCCGGCGGTGTCGGGGGCGACTACCGACCAGCTGACCGGCACCGCGCCCCCCGCGGGGATGGTGACGGTGAGCGGCGGCGCGGTCGCGACCGCGGGCGACAGCGTCGCATTGGCGGTGACGGTCATCGGCTTGTCGGTGCCGTTGCGCAGCGTGAAGCGCGCGTCGAACGTGTCGCCGGTGCGCACCAGATCGGGCAGCCCGGCGAAGACGCCGAGATCCTGCACGGTGCGGACGCTCGTCTCGCCGGTGCCGAAATATTGCGATCCGTCGGTCGCGATCGCGACGAGGCGGAAGGCCGAGAGATTGTCGCTGAGCGGCACGTCGACCGTCGCGCGGCCCCTGGCGTCGAGCGGCACGCGGCCCTTCCACAGCAGCACGGGGCGGAAATCCTCGCGGGTCAGGCCGGAGAGGTCGCCGCCGCCGCCGCCGCCTGGCTCCAAGGCCTTACGGCCGTAATGGCGCTTGCCGACGACCTGCATCTGCGCGGTCGAGGTGAGCACATCGAGCGTGCGTTCGCCCATCATCGCGTCGATCAGCTTCCAGCTTTCATTGGGGGCGAGCTGGAGCAGGGCTTCGTCGACTGCGACGAAAGCGACATCGGCATTGGCGGGCGCCTTGCCGTTCGGGCCCTTGACCTCGATGTTGGCCTTGGCGGTTTCGCGGACGGCATATTTGGCCTTGTCCGAGGTTACTTTCACCCCGAGCTGATGGCCTTCCCAGCCGACCTTGATCCGCGCGATGCCCATGCGGTAGCTCGGCTTGGCGAGGTCGACGAGCGCGGTCGCGGGTGCGCCCTCGCTATTCTCGATCTTGAAGCCCGCCGCGCGCTTCAATTTGCGGAACCAGCTTTCGTTGCCGGTGACGCGTCCGCGCACCGCCATCACCGAGACATAGACGTCGGGCGCGTAGGTCGCGGGCAGCTTGACCTTGACCACCGGGTTGGTGCCCTTGAGCGGCACGACGAAGCTCGACAGCACGCCTTCGCGCTCGACGGTGACCAATGCGGTCGCTTCGCGGAAGGGCATGCGGACCTGGAAGCTGGCGGTGTCGCCCGCGGCGTAGCGCGGCTTTTCGGCGATGACGTCCATGCGGTCGCCATTGTCGCCGCCGAACCACCAGTCGTCGTCGCCCGCGAGCCAGACCGAGCGCACCGCGCGCGCCTCGTTGCCGTCGGCGTCGACCGTGGTCGCGACGACGGTGACCTCGCCCGACACGCCCGGCGCCATCGCGCAGCGCGCGCGGCCGAGCTTGTCGGTGGTCGCGCTGCACGTCGCGGCGAGGCGCGTGGTGCGCATCTGGTTGTCATAGGCGTAGAAGCCGCCGATCAGGCGGCGCCGCGCGGTGATGATCTCGCGGCTGTAGAGCGCGACCTGGACGCGCTGGCCCGACAGCGGCTTGCCGTCGAGGTCGAGCGCGACGAAATTGAGGCGCAGGTCGTTGTCGCGCATCAGCCAGCCGTCGGTCTTGAGGCCCAACCTTACGGCGGAGGGGAAGAGGGTGATCCGGCGGCTCGACGTCAGCGTCTCGCCATTGGCGTCCTCATAATCCATCTCGACCGCCATCTGGGTCGGCTGGGTGATCGGCTGGTCGACGCTGACGGTCGTGGTCGCGCTGCCGTTGGCGTCGAGGCGCAGCGGCACCGAGCGCGCGAGCGGCAGTTCGGCGGCGGGTTCCTCGCCGCTGTCGTCGAGCTGGACGACGCCTTCCTTGACCGCCGCGCCGTCGAAATCCCAGTCGCGATAATCCTCGGGGGGCGACCAGCTCGGCGAGAAGCTGGTGCGCATCTCGACCGGGATATTGGGCGCGGGGCCGCCCGAGAGATAACCGACGAACAGCGACAGCGGCACCTGCGTCGGGCGCACGGGGGGCGTCTTGGGCCCGATGACGGTCGCCTTCATCGTCGGCAGGCGATATTCGTCGACCTTGACCGATTGCGACGACCAGATCGTCTTGTCCTCGCCGTCCTTGTCCTTGGTGACAAAGACGAGGTCGTAGTCGCCCATCGGCGCCGACGCCGGGACGTTCCAGGTGCTCTCGCCGCTGCCCGAGGCGTCGATGCTGAAGGGCATCGAGAACTCGGTGTCCGAACCGCGATGGACGAGGCGGAGCTTGCCCGCCATCGGCTTCGGCGCCGCAAAGCCCGTGCCGACGGGGCGGCGCAGGATATGCTTCATGTTGACCGTCTCGCCGGCCTTCACCAGCGCGCGGTCGAAGACGGTGTGGAGGATGTCGTCGCGCTCGGACCAGCCATAGGGCAGGTCGAAGTCATAGGGGCGGATGCCATTGCCCCAGTCGGTGAGGGTGAAACTGAAATCGTCGCCGCTGCGCGCGCTGACCATCAGCGCATGGCCCTCGCTGACCGCGGGATTGGGTTCCTCCTCGCAGCTGGCATAGGTTTCGGGCTGCGGCAGGCCGCTCGGGAAGGCGAGGCGGCCCTGCTTGTCGGCGGTGCCGCGCGCTAGCTGGCGCCCGGTGCAGGCGTCGGTGACGCGGATCTCGGCGCCGGGGACGGGCAGGCCGGTGTCGAGCGAGGTCACCCAGGCGAGCGAGCTTTCGCGGCCCCATTTGAAATGCACCGCCATGTTGGTGACGAGCGCGGCGGTGGTGACGTAGCGCGTCGCCTTGCGGCCGAGCAAGGCGGCGCCGAGCTCGGGGCTCGCGATCTCGACGACGTGGAAGCCCTTTTCGGCCAGCGGAATGCCGACGACTTCGAACTCCTTGCCGCCCGCGGCGGGGCTGAGCTGCATCTCGCGGCGTTCGCCGCCCGCGGGGGCGCCGTCGAACACCGACTTGGTGCCGGTGTAGTTGACCGTGACTTCCTTGCCGGTGGCGTCGCGCTCCTCGCGATAATCGGTGTCGTCGGCGTCGTCGACGCGCTTCAGCCAGCGCGCGATCGCGGCATCGTCGTCGCCGACGCGCAGCGCCGTTGCGGGCATCTTGAGGTTCGACTGCGCGAGCGAGGCTTCGACCCCGCGCACGGTGACAGGCAATATGCCGCCCTCGCTCGCCTCGAGGATGCCGAAGCTCGCGGCGAATTTTACCAGCGGCGGGGCGCGGTCGATGTGGAATTTCAGCGGGAAGTTCGACTGGTTCTGCAGCTTGCGGCCGCTCTGGTCGGCGACGTCGGCGGGCAGGACGAGCGTCGCGTCGACATTCTGCGGCAGCGGGCCGGTGAAGCGGACATAGGTGACATGCGCGTCGTTCTTGTCGTCGTCGTCGATCTTCGCGGCGATCTTCTTGCCGTCGGCGGTGTTCAGCGTCGCGGCGAGCGCGACGTCGCGCGCTACGGGCGAGGCGAAGCTCAGCGTGATGTCCTTCAGCGGGTTGCAGCCCGCCTGCGGGTTGACGCGGCTGCACGACATTTTCGCGGTGAAGGCGGGGCGCACGTCATAGTCGAAGCGCTGGTCGCGACCGGCGGTGCGCGCCGGGGCGCCCGCCTGCTGGATACGCGCGTCCCAGACGAGCGCCATCTCGCGCCCCGGGGGCAGCGGGCGGCGGCATTTGACGGGGACGATCCGCTCGAGCACCTGGTTGCGGTCGGCGCCCGCGGCGGGGAGGCGCAACGGGAGATTGCCGTTGTACGCGAATTCCTGGCGGTCCCAATTGGTCTGGCCGAGCCCGTCGAGGATCTCGCTCGCGGTCTCGGGCTTCAGCACGTCGACGGGGATCTTCTCGCCGATGCCGTCGACCGCGCAATAGGCGTAGCGGCCGACCGAGGCGCGGTCGGCGGCGACATTGGTCGCGACGAGGAAGATCTGGTCTTCCTCGATCCCGTCGTAGGTGCCGCCGACGAGGACGGCGCGCGCCGAGGGGCCGCCCGAATCGATCTCGAAGCGGCTGTTGCCGCCGACCCAGGTCCCCGCGGCGGTGCGCAGGTTCGGGATCAGCTCGACGTTGCAGGTGACCCCGCCGGGCAGCGCCTTGTCGAATTCGAGCACCCAGGTGCGCGTGTCGACCCAGCGCCCGGTGCCGGCGACGGGGCAGTCGTGCTTGGCGGGCGCCTTGGCGCGCGGGTCGCCGAGCGGCACGATGTCTTCGGAGAAGCGCAAGGTGAAGCGCGCGATCGTGCCGTCGCCATTGCCCGCGCTGCCGGGGGTGGCGAGGATGACCTGCGGGATGGTGTCGGCGCTCGTCGCGGCGAGCAGGCCCGCGAGGGGGATGATCAGCGCGAGTTTCGCCTTGGCCGCCAGCGCCTTGCCCCAAGCCTGCCATCCCGCCATCGCCGTCTCTCCCCGTCGGACCCGTAAAGCTATCCTGCTGGAAACAGGGGCGTGAGTAAACCCGCTGCCGCACGGCGCGCACGGTTAATCGCAACGCGGCGAAGCGCTGTGATCTGGATCACTGACAGGCGTGAAAAGACGAAATGGCGCCGCACGAATCGTCGCCCCCGCGAAGGCGGGGGCCGCGAGCAATCTTACTCAACAGCGTTGTGTAAACCTCTTGCGGCCCCCGCCTTCGCGGGGGCGACGTTCTCTTTAGCGCGCGAGCATCGGCCCCAGTTTCTGACCCGCGAAGAGATGCACATGGAGGTGCGGGATTTCCTGGTGGCTGTCGAGCCCGACATTGGCGAGCAGGCGGTAGCCTGGCGCGACGAGGCCGAGGTCGCGCGCGACCTGCCCGACCGCGCGCACGAAACCCGCGATCTCGGCGTCGCTGCCGCGTTCCGAAAAATCGTCCCAGCTGACATAGGGGCCCTTGGGGATCACCAATATGTGCAGCGGCGCCTGCGGGTTGATGTCGTGGAAGGCGAGGCTGAACTCGTCTTCAAACACCTTCTTGCACGGCAGCTCGCCGCGCAGGATGCGCGCGAAAATATTGGTCTCGTCATAGGGGAGGGTGGCGTCGATCGGCATGATTGCTCCTATTGCGGACGGGCGGCCTTTTCGGCGTGGCCCGAGGTGCCGTGGCGGCGGTCGAGTTCGGCGGCGACGTCGGTCCATGAGAGGCCGCGCTCGGCGAGCAGGATCGAAAGGTGGAAGACCAGGTCGCTCGCTTCGCCGACCAGCGCCTTGTCGTCCTCGCTTACTGCGGCGATGACGGTTTCGACGGCTTCTTCGCCGAGCTTCTGCGCGATCTTGCCGCGGCCTTTCGCGGCGAGGCTCGCGACATAGGAGGCTTCGGCGTCGCCCGCGGCGAGGCGCGCCTTCACCACCGCTTCGAGCTGGTCCAGTGCTTCGCCGATCGCCATGCTTGGTTCCCCTGTCTGCGCGCCGTGCCTAGCGGGGCAATAGCCGCTGGACAAGGCGCGCCGGCTCCGGTCAAAGGCCGCATGGCCGAGGTCAAGCTTCATCCCGACTGGCTCGCGCGCATCGGCGGCGAGTTCGATTTGCCCTATATGGCGCAGTTGAAGGCGTTCCTCGCGGGCGAGCGCGCGAAGGGGAAGACGATCTATCCCAAACCGCGCGACTGGTTCGCGGCGCTCGATGCAACCCCACCGCAGGATGTCCGCGTCGTGATTCTGGGGCAGGATCCCTATCATGGCCCCGATCAGGCGCATGGGCTATGCTTCTCGGTGCAGCCGGGGGTGCGGACGCCGCCGAGCCTGGTCAATATCTACAAGGAAATGCGCGACGACCTCGGCATCCCTCCGGCGCGCCACGGCTATCTCAAGAGCTGGGCGGAGCAGGGCGTGCTGCTGCTCAACAATGTGCTGACGGTCGAGGCGGGTATGGCCGCGTCGCACCAGAAGCGCGGCTGGGAGCGCTTCACCGACGCCGCGGTCGCGGCGGTCGCCGCCGATCCGGCGCCCAAGGTCTTCATCCTGTGGGGCAGCCATGCGCAGCGCAAGGCGGCCGACGTGCCGGGGCTGGCGGCGGGGAGCCCGCACCTGATCCTGCGCGCGCCGCATCCCTCGCCCTTGTCGGCGCACAACGGCTTTTTCGGATCGAAACCGTTCAGCCAGGCCAACGCCTTCCTGTCGGCGAACGGGCGCGGGACGATCGACTGGCAATTGCCCGAAGTGCCCGACGCGGGATGAGTATATTGGCCGATCCGGTGACGCTGGCGATATTGATCGTCGCGGTGGTGCTGCTCGGCATGGCGAAGGGCGGGCTCGCCGGGGTCGGCGCGCTCGCGACGCCCTTGGCCGCACTCGTGCTGCCGCCCGCGACCGCGGCGGCGCTGCTGCTGCCGATATTGATCGTGCAGGATGTCGTCAGCGTCTGGTCGTTCCGCCAGACCTGGGACGGCTGGATCATCGGCTGGATGCTGCCCGGCGCCGCCGTGGGCATCTTCGGCGGCTATTATTTCGCGGAGCAGGTCAATGAGGCGCAGCTGATGGCGGCGCTCGGCGGCATCTCCATGCTCTTCGGCCTCTACCGGCTGTGGGTCGAACGCGGCGGGCGCGTCGTCGCAGCGTCGACCTCGCCGGGCTGGGTCGGCAGCCTGTTCGGGGTCGCGACCGGCCTCACCAGCCAGATCGCGCACGCCGGCGGTCCGCCCTTCCAGATGTGGGTGACCCCGCGCCGCCTGCCGCACCTCGTCTTCATCGGGACGAGCTCGATCCTGTTCGCGCTGATCAACTGGATGAAGGTGCCCGCCTATCTCGCGCTCGGCGCCTTTCCGCACGAGGTGGTGGTCGCGGCGCTGCTGCTGATGCCGCTCGCGATCGTCAGTACGCTCGTTACCGTGCGCTGGCTGAAACGCATGGATCCCGCGCGCTTCTATGTGATCATCTATGTCCTGATGGTGCTGCTCGGCGCGAAACTGCTGTGGGACGGGGTATCAGCATGAGTAGCGTCACCATTCTCGTCGACGCCGACGCCTGCCCGGTGAAGGACGAGATTTACAAGGTCGCGTGGCGGCACGAGGTCGCGGTGAAGATCGTCAGCAACAGCCGGCTGCGCGTGCCCGAACACCCGCTGATCGAGCGCGTCGTGGTGTCGGACGGCTTCGACGCCGCCGACGACTGGATCGCCGAGGCAGCGCATGCGCGCAGCGTGGTGGTGACCGCCGACATATTGCTCGCCGACCGCGCGCTGAAAGCGGGGGCGATCGTGCTCGCGCCGACGGGCAAGCCCTTCACCGCGGCGTCGATCGGCCCCGCGATCGCGACGCGCGCGATCATGGCCGATTTGCGTGCGGGCATGGGCGACGGCATGGGCGGCCCGCCGCCCTTCTCGAAAGCCGACCGGTCGGCCTTTCTGCAGGCGCTCGACACCGCGCTGGTGCGGCTCAAGCGCGGCTGATTCGCCGAAGAGAATTTTCTTTCCGTTTGTTTTCATGGGTTTGTGAACATTTTTCGGGGCCAGTGATTTGGCTCACCGAGGGCCGGCGCGCACGCCGCCATAAGCCGGGCATCGGGAACGCCCCGAGCCAGTTTTTGAACCGAACACCAAGTTTGAACCGAACAGAAGGAAGATGACCATGACCAAGAAGATGATCCTCGCTCCCGTCCTCGCGCTCACCGTGGCGCTGTCGGCGACCCCCGCGATGGCGCAGTCGGCGCAGCCGGGGCAGGGCATGACGATTTCGAACGGATCGATGAGCATCCTGATCGGCCTGCTGCTCCCCGCGGTGCAGAAGGTGCGCGAAGCCGCCGCCCGGATGAAGTGATAGCCGCATACCCCAGGCCGCGGGCCGGCAATCGGGCCGGCCCGCCGCGCTGACATATTGCAGGAATCCCGGCTTTGGCCCCTTGGCCGGCCGCGATAGCCCTCCCGCCGATGCGACCCCGGCGGGAGGGCTTTTTCGTGGGTGCGGTTGGGCGGGCTTCGGGCATTAGTTGCCGCAGGCTATCAAAATATTCGCGCAGAGGCGCAGAGGCCGCAGAGATGCTGCGCCATCACCTCTGCGGCCTCTGCGCCTCTGCGCGCATTAATTTTGCCGGGCGAAACGCAGCGGTTTCCCCCCTTGGCATACGGTTCCCCTATGGTGTCATTCCCGCGAAAGCGGGAACCCAGTGTTGGGTTAGCCTACGCACGCCCTGGGTCCCCGCTTTCGCGGGGATGACAATTGTGAGACGTCAGCTCCCCACCCCAAAACCGCCGCGCTCAATTCGCCGGCTTGGTCTCGTCGATCTTTTCGACCCATTCGGGGTAGAAGCTCGGCTCGCGCGCCGACCAGCCGGGGGCGGTCGCCGCGGCTTCGCTGATCGACTGCAGCAGCACCTTGCGCTTGTCGGGATGGAGGTGCGGCAAGGACGCCGCCGCGCAGAAGGCACCCGGCAGCCACGGCCGCGCATGCGCGCCGAGCAGCCGCTCGTAGAGGAAGCGGTAGGCGGCGAAGCCCGGTAGGCGGTCCTGCCCGAGGTCGAAGGCCGACACCGCGACGAGCGGCGCCATGAAATGTTCGAGCGCGTCGAGCCCGCTGTCGTCGGGGATATGCGCGCGGATTTCGGCGATGCGCTGATAGACGCGCGCCTGGACGCGGATCGCGGTCTCCTCGACCATGTCGCGCGACCAGCGCGCGATCGCGTCGTCGCGCTCGAGCCCGATGTCGAGCGAGCGGCGGATGTAGCGCTGCGTCGCCGCAGGAAAGCCCGCAAATTCCTTGATTTCCGATATCGACAGATCGCCCGCTGCCGGTCCCGAACGCGTCGCCATGGTCATGCTCCCGCACGGCGCCCAGGGAGCCATCCCCCCGGAGGCCTGCATCTGACAGTCTGCCACCAAAATGGTTAGTGGCGGGTTAACCATGGCGTCGGAGAATGTTCAGCAAGTGCTGGGGCGTTGCGCCGCGCCGCGCGGGGGCCTAATCAGCGTGCAGCAGAACAAAACACGCAGGGACACCCATGTCGCACGCACCGCAGCCGGTCATCTCGTCCACCGGCCTTTTCACCCCCGCCGAAGCCATCTCCAACGAAGAACTTGTCGCCAGTTTTAACGCTTATGTTGCACTGCACAATAGGGAAAATGCAGCGGCGATCGCAAGCGGCGACGTCGCCGAACTGACCGAGTCGAGCGTCGAATTCATCGAGAAGGCGAGCGGCATCGGTTCGCGCTTTGTCGTCGATAAGGCGGGCATCCTCGATCCCGTGCATATGGCGCCGCGGATCGAGGCACGGCCCAACGAGGAGATTTCGCTGCTCGCCGAGATCGGCGTTGCCGCCGCCAAGGACGCGCTCGGCCGCGCCGGGCGCGATGCGGGCGACGTCGACGCGGTGCTGTGCGCGGCGTCGAACATGCAGCGCCCTTACCCTGCGATGGCGGTCGAGATCCAGGACGCGCTCGGCATCGACGGTTTCGGTTTCGACATGAATGTCGCCTGCTCGTCGGCGACCTTCGGCATCCAGACCGCGGCCGACTATATCCGCGCGGGGCATGCGAAGAGCGTGCTGGTGGTGAATCCCGAAATCTGTTCGGGGCATCTGAACTGGCGCGACCGCGACAGCCATTTCATCTTCGGCGACGTCGCGACCGCGATTCTGGTCGAGGACAAGGACATCGCGCCCGCGGGGCATTGGGACATCCTCGGGACCAAGCTCAAGACGCAATTCTCGAACAATATCCGCAACAATTTCGGCTTCCTGAATCGCGGCCATGGCGGGATCGACCAGTCGGGGCCCAAGAGCGACAAGCTCTTCGTCCAGGAAGGCCGCAAGGTGTTCAAGGAAGTCGTGCCGATGGTTGCGACCATGATCGTCGAGCAGATGGAGGTGCTGGGGCTGGAGGGCGCCGACATGCGGCGGCTGTGGCTGCACCAGGCGAACACCAATATGAACCGCCTGATCGCGCAGCGCGTGCTGGGGCACGAGGCGAGCGAGGACGAGAGCCCGACGGTGCTCGACACCTATGGCAATACGTCGAGCGCGGGGTCGATCATCGCCTTCCACCTCAACCATGATGATATGGCCGCGGGCGACACCGGGCTGATTTGCTCGTTCGGCGCGGGGTATAGCGCGGGGACGGTGTTCGTTCGCAAGACCTGAGCGCCATAAGAGCGTCCTGCCATGCGGCGAGGGCGCGCTATTTGTTTCACGCAAAGGCGCAAAGGCACAAAGAAGGTTGGAAGGATGAAGTCGATTGGCGCGAAGCGCCCTTCATCCCTGGATTCCTTTGATTGCGCCTTCGGCGCGAGGTCGCGCGGCGGGGGCTATCGACGTCCCTCTTCTTTGTGCCTTTGCGTCTTTGCATGAAATATTTCCGGCACAGCCTGGGAACCTCAACCACCGCTCACGGCACGAAGGTCGTGAACAGATAGATCGCGAACAGCATCAGGTGGATCACCCCCTGTAATACGGTCGTGCGGCCGTTCGCCAGCGTCTGCACCGACACGATCAGCGACAGGAACAGCAGCACGGTCGACTTGGCGTCGAGGCCGAGGCTGATCGGCAGGTCGGTGACGATCGACAATATCGCGACCGCCGGAATCGTGAGGCCGATGGTGGCGAGCGCCGAGCCGAGCGCGAGGTTGAGGCTGGTCTGGAGGCGGTCGGCCTTCGCCGCGCGCACCGCCGCGAGCCCCTCGGGCGCAAGGATCAGCGCCGCGATCAGCACACCGAGCACCGCGGGCGGCGCGCCCCAGTCGGCGAGCAGCGCGCCCATCACCGGCGACAGATTCTTGGCGAGCAGCACGACCGCGAACAGGCTGGCGAGCAAGAGCGCGCCCGAGATCGCGGTGCGCTGCATGGTCGGCGGCGCGGCGTGGGTGTCGGGTTCGCCGTCGCCATCGACGTCGGCGTCCGGCTCGGGCAGGAAATAGTCGCGGTGACGGACCGTCTGCACCAGCGCGAAGGTGCCGTAGAGGATCAGCGATACCGCCGCGACGAAACCGAGCTGGACTTCCGAATAAAAGGGGCCAGGCACGCTCGATGTAAAATTGGGCAATACCAGCGTGACGATCGTCAGCACCGTGAGCGTCGCCAGCGCGGCGCCGATTCCGGTACGCTGGAAGCGTTGCTCGTGATGGCGGATCGACCCGACCAGCAGGCAGAGCCCCATCAAGAGGTTGAGGATCACCATCACCGCCGCGAACACCGTGTCGCGGGCCAATGTCTGCGCCTTTTCGGGCTCGGCCTGCATCAGCGTCAGGATCAGCCCGACCTCGATGACCGTCACCGCGAGCGCCAGGATCAGCGTGCCGAAGGGTTCGCCGACGCGATGCGCGATGACCTCGGCATGGTGGACCGCCGCGACGACCGCGCCGACCAGGACGATCGCGACCATCCAGGAATTGAGCGGCATTGCGAAGCTCGCGAGCGCCGCGACGAAGCCGAGGATCGGGAAGATGTCGTTGGTGCGGTCGGCGAGGCGGAGCTTGGAGGTCATCGGCCTTTTATTGCAGGGCGATTCCTGCGGCGCCACCCCCGCGGGTCGATTAATGCGTGCGGACCGGCAGTCCCGCCGCGGCGAGGCGGGCATGGGCGTCGGCGATCGTCGCTTCGCCGAAATGGAAGATGCTGGCGGCGAGCACCGCGCTGGCGCCGCCCTCGACCACGCCGGCGACCAGATGGTCGAGGTTGCCGACGCCGCCCGAGGCGATGACGGGGACACTCACCGCATCGGCGATCGCGCGGGTGAGCGCGAGGTCATAGCCGTCCTTGGTGCCGTCGCGGTCCATGCTGGTGACGAGCAATTCGCCCGCGCCGAGGTCGGCGAGCCGCACCGCATGCTCGAGCGCGTCGACCCCGGTCGGTTTGCGCCCGCCATGGGTGAAGATTTCCCAGCGCCCGTCCTCGACCCGCCGCGCGTCGATGCTGCCCACCGCGCACTGGCTACCGAAGCGGTCGGCGATATCGGCGACGAGTTCGGGGCGCGCGACCGCCGCGCTGTTCACCGCGACCTTGTCGGCGCCGGCGAGCAGCAGCGCGCGCGCGTCGTCGGCGCTGCGCACCCCGCCGCCGACGGTGAGCGGCATGAAGCAGACCGCGGCGGTGCGGCTCACCATGTCGAGCAGGGTGCCGCGGCCCTGGTGCGTCGCGCTGATGTCGAGGAAGCAGAGTTCGTCGGCGCCCGCGGCGTCATAGGCACGCGCGGCCTCGACCGGGTCGCCCGCATCGCGCAGGTCGACGAAATTGACGCCCTTGACCACGCGCCCGTCGGCGACGTCGAGGCAGGGGATGACGCGGACGCGGACGGTCATCCGCGCCCCACCGCAATCGCCTCGGCCAAGTCGAGGCGGCCGTCGTAGAGCGCGCGGCCGGTGATCACGCCTTCGATGCCGTCGGCGACATGCGGGCGCAGCGCGTGGATGTCGCCGATGTCGGCAACCCCGCCGCTGGCGATCACCGGGATGTTCACGCCCCTGGCCAGCGCGACGGTCGCCTCGACATTGCAGCCCTTGAGCAGCCCGTCGCGCCCGACGTCGGTGAACAGCAGCGCGGCGACGCCCGCATCCTCGAAGCGGCGCGCGAGATCCTCGACGCGCACGTCGGAGACGTCGGCCCAGCCCTCGGTCGCGACCATGCCGTCGCGGGCATCCACACCGACGACGATGCGGCCGGGCAGATCACGTGCGGCGGACTTCACGAATTCGGGATCCTTGAGCGCCGCGGTGCCGATGATCACGCGCTCGACCCCGAGCGCCAGCCAGCGGTCGACGCCTTCGCGATTCCGGATGCCGCCGCCGACCTGCACCTTGCCGGGGAAGGCAGCGACGATGCTTTCGACCGCGGCGCCGTTGACGCTCGCCCCCGCGAAGGCGCCGTCGAGGTCGACGACGTGGAGATGGTCCGACCCCGCATCAGCGAAGAGCCGCGCCTGCGCCGCGGGGTCGTCGCCATAGACGGTCGCGCGCGCCATATCGCCCTCGGCGAGCCGCACCACCTGCCCGCCCTTGAGGTCGATCGCGGGGAAGATGGTCAGGGCCGCCATGCGAGGAATCTTTCCAATGTCGCGAGGCCATAGGCCTGGCTTTTTTCGGGATGATATTGGACGCCGACGATATTGTCCTTCGCCACCGCGGCAGTGAAGGTCGCGCCATGGCTGCTGGTCGCGGCGACATCGGCCGCGTCGGCGAAATGATAGCCGTGGAGATAATAGGCCTCGCCCGCGGCGATCACCGGATGTACGAAGGCGGGCACGACATCGTTCCAGCCCATATGCGGGATGCGCAGGCCGGGCGCCGGGTCGAACGCGCGCACCGTGCCACCGATCCAGCCGAGCCCTTCGTGCCGCCCATGCTCCTCGCCCGCGTCGGCGAGCAATTGCATGCCGACGCAAACGCCGAGGAAGGGCGCGCCTTCGCTGCGCACGCGCTGCTCCATCGCCTCGACCAGCCCGTCGATGGCCGACAGGCCGTTCATGCACGCGGCAAACGCCCCGACGCCGGGCAGGACGATGCGGTCGGCTTGTCCCACGACATCGGGATCGGCAGTGACAGCAACATTGGCCGCGCCCGCCGCGACGAGCGCGTTGTGCACCGAGCGAAGATTGCCCGCGCCATAGTCGATCAGGGCAATGACGCTCATGGACGGCTCCTAGAGCACACCCTTCGTGCTGGGGATCGCATCGCCCTTGCGCGGGTCGATCTCGACCGCCTGGCGCAGCGCCCTTGCCAATGCCTTATACATGCTCTCGGCGATATGATGGTTGTTCTCGCCGTACAGCATTTCGATGTGCAGCGTGATGCCCGCGGTCTGCGCAAAGCTGTGGAACCAGTGCGGGAACATCTCGGTGTCCATCTCGCCGAGCCGCGGCTGCGAGAAGGAGGATTTGTATACGCAGTGCGGACGCCCCGAAATGTCGAGCACGCAGCGCGTCAGCGTTTCGTCCATCGGCGCATGCGCCTCGCCGTACCGCGCGATGCCGCGCTTGTCGCCGAGCGCCTTCAGCACGGCTTCGCCGAGCGCGAGCGCCGAATCCTCGACCGTGTGATGCTGGTCGATATGGAGATCGCCCTTCACCTGCATCGAAATGTCGATCAGCGAGTGGCGCGACAATTGCTCGACCATATGGTCGAGGAAACCGATGCCGGTGGACACCGAATAATCGCCCGTTCCGTCGAGATTGACGGTTATCGCGATATCCGTTTCCTTGGTCGTGCGCTGGACGGTGGCGGTTCGCATGGCGCACGCCATAGAGGCTATTTTTCGCGTTGCAAGGCGACTCTCCCCCCTTGACCCTCGCCCGCGCCGCGTTCATCCACCTGCCCCATGAGTGACGATGTCCGCGACAGCCTGATTCCCTATGACGAAATCGTGCAGGACGCGCTGCGCGCCGTGGTCGGTCGCGTGCTGCGCCAGGTCGAGGGATCGGACAGCCTGCCTGGCGAGCATCATTTCTATATCACCTTCAAGACGCAGGCCGCGGGGGTCGACATCCCCGCGCATCTGATCGCCAAATTCCCCGACGAGATGACGATCGTGCTCCAGAACCGCTTCTGGGACCTGACGGTCGAAAAGGATCATTTTTCGGTCGGCCTATCGTTCAACCAGACGCCATCGGTGCTGGTGATCCCCTATGCGGCGATCACCGCCTTCGTCGATCCGTCGGTCGATTTCGGGCTGCAGTTCCAGGTCAGCGACGACGGCGCCGATCCCGAGCCGCACGACGAGGCCGACAACGACCGCCCCGCGGTCGGCAGCGACGACGGCTCGAACGTCGTGACCGTGGATTTCGGCAAGAAGAGATAGCGCCGTGGCTCCGCCATGGCCCCCTTCGCGTTTCTGGCAATATTGGGCGCTCGCCGGGATGGTCGTGCTGACCGCCGCCTTCTGGTGGGGGGTCGAGGGCTATGCCCTGTTCGAGAGCGGCGGCGTGCGCAACCAGATCGCCGACGGGCTGCTGCGCTTCTCCTTGCTGGTGCTGACCCCTGCGCTGCTGCTCGTCTGGCTCGCCGCGGGCTGGGCACGAAAAAGGATCGGCGACACCGGCTATTGGCAGATGCTCGCGCTGGTATCGATGACCTGGGCGAGCGCGGTGCTCGCGACGAGGATGATGATCGGATGACCGCAACGCGGATCGAAAGCGACAGCATCGGCGAGATCGAAGTCGCTGCCGACGCCTATTGGGGCGCGCAGACCGAGCGCAGCCGGCATAATTTTGCATTCCCCGCGCACGAACGCATGCCGCTTCCGATCGTCCATGCGCTGGCGCAGATCAAGCGCGCCGCGGCCGAGGTCAATCGCGACCATGGCCTCGATGGCGCGCTCGCCGACGCGATCGTCGCCGCGGCCGACAAGGTGATCGCGGGCGAATATGACACGCAATTCCCGCTCGCCATCTGGCAGACGGGCAGCGGTACGCAGTCGAACATGAACGCCAATGAGGTGATCGCCGGCATTGCAAATGAGGCGCTGGCGGGCACGCGCGGCGGGAAGGCGCCGGTGCACCCCAACGACCATGTCAACATGGGCCAGTCATCGAACGACAGCTTCCCGACCGCGCTCCATGTCGCGGTGGCCGTTGAGACCAGTGCGCGGCTGCTTCCGTCGCTGGCGACCCTCACCGATGCTTTGATCGCCAAGGCCGAGGCGTGGGGCGATATCGTCAAGATCGGGCGCACCCATTTGCAGGACGCGACCCCGCTGACTTTGGGGCAGGAATTTTCGGGCTATGTCGCGCAATTGATCGCGTGCCGCGCGCGGATCGAGGGCGCGCTCGCGCACAATATCGCCAAGCTCGCGCAGGGCGGCACCGCGGTCGGCACCGGGCTCAACGCCCCCGCGGGCTTCGATGTGGCTATGGCGGCCGAGCTGTCGCGCGGGACCGGCATCGCTTTCGATCCCGCCCGCAACAAGTTCGAGGCGCTGGCCTCGAACGACGGCCTCGTCTTCTTCTCGGGCGCACTCAACACGCTGGCGGTCGCGCTGACCAAGATCGCCAACGACATCCGTCTGCTCGGCTCGGGCCCGCGCGCGGGGCTGGGCGAGCTCGACCTGCCCGCGAACGAGCCGGGCAGCTCGATCATGCCGGGCAAGGTCAATCCGACGCAGTGCGAGATGCTGACGATGGTCGCGGCGCAGGTCATCGGCAACCATCAGGCGGTGACCGTCGGCGGGCTGCAGGGGCATCTCGAGCTCAACGTCTTCAAGCCGCTGATCGGGTCGAACGTGCTGCGCTCGATCGAATTGCTCGCCATCGGCATGGCGGGGTTCACCGAGCATTGCGTGATCGGGCTGGAGCCCAATCGCGGGCGGATCGACGAGTTGATGCAGCGCTCGCTGATGCTGGTCACCGCGCTCGCGCCCGAGATCGGCTACGACAAGGCGGCGAAGATCGCGAAGCACGCGCATGAGACGGGATCGACCTTGCGCGAGGCGGCGCTCGATCTCGGTTATGTCGATGCCGCGACCTTCGACCGCGTCGTCGATCCGCGCGCGATGCTGGGGCCGGAACCGACCGCCCCCTCCGGGAATTGATGGGGGGGAAGGAGAGATGGGCATGATCGGCAGGATTGTTGGCGGCGTTCTCGGCAGCGCCATCGGTAAGGAAAAGGGCGGCCACCCCGTCGCGGGCGCGGTGATCGGCGCGGCGACTTTGTTCGCGGCGCGGCGGCTGTTCCCGCAGCGCTATGCCGCGATCGCGGCGTGGGGCGCGGCGGGTTATCTCACCAAGAAATGGGCGGAACGCGCCGCCGCGCGCAAGGCGGCCGAGGAAGCGCATGCGGTCGATGCCGAACTCGCCAATGCCGGCGTCGTCGATCCCTATGCGGGGGTGTCGGACACCCCGCCGACCGACGGCGAAACGATCGGCGATGCGCTGCCGCCGGCGATCCCGCTCGACGCCGACGGCAAGCGGCCCGCGATCCACTGATCGGGCGGGCTAGCCGCCCGCCTGCCAATCCTTCACCGCCTCGATCGGCGACACGAGCATCAGTATGTTGAGCGTCAGATTGTCGCGGATCGTCCACAGCGTGAACAGTTCGAAGGCAATGGCGAGCGCCACCGTGATCCACCAGCGCATCCGGCTCGCCGCGAGGAAGCCGGCGATCATGAACAAGGTGTCGCTCACCGAGTTGAGGATCGAATCGCCCGAATAGCCGAAGGCCATGGTGACCTCGCGGTAGCGGTCGATGATTACCGGCGAATTTTCGAGGATTTCCCAAGCGCCCTCGATCCCGATCGCGATGGCGAGCGGCACCCACAGCGGCCGCTCGGGCATGATCCAGCGCAGCACGCCATAGAAGATGAAGCCGTGGATGATATGGCTGAAGCTGTACCAGTCCGAAATCTGCTGGCTGTTCTGGTTCGACTGGACGGTGCCGTGCCACAGGCTGACCGTGCCGCACGGGCAGATCGGCGGGCGGTCCATCGCAAAGAGGATCGCGGCGAGCAGCGCGACCAGCGCCGCCACCACCAGCCAGCCATTGCGCGATATTCCGGCCATATGTCTCCCCCTTGACCGCCGCGTGTCTCCGCGCAATTAGCGCCCATGGCTGAAAGCGTCCACCTCAACCGCCGCGGCGTGTTGTTCGTCCTCTCCTCGCCCTCGGGCGCGGGCAAGACCACCATCTCGCGCATGATGCTCGAGGCCGACAAGGATATCGCGCTGTCGATCTCGGCCACCACGCGCCCGCCGCGCCCCGGCGAGGAGGACGGCGTCCATTATCATTTCGTCGACACCGAAACCTTCAAGAAGATGGCGGCCGACGGCGAGTTCCTCGAATGGGCGCATGTCTTCGGCCACCGCTACGGCACCCCGCGCGCGCCGGTCGAGGCGCTTCTCGCGGCGGGCAAGGACGTGCTGTTCGACATCGACTGGCAGGGCGCGCAGCAGCTCTATCAGGAGGCGGGGCCCGACGTCGTGCGCGTCTTCGTGCTGCCGCCGACGATGGAGGAGCTCGAACGGCGCCTGCGCGCCCGCAAGACCGACAGCGACGAGGTGATCGCCGCGCGCATGGAGCGCGCCGCGAACGAGATCAGTCACTGGGACGGCTATGATTATGTGCTGATCAACGACCATGTCGAAGGCTGTTTCGACGAGGTCCGCGCGATCCTGCGCGCCGAGCGGCTGAAGCGCCGCCGCCAGATCGGCCTGATCGGCTTCGCGCGCGACCTGATCCGCTCGGTGCCCGACGCGGACAAGAAGCTTTAGGCCGCCTTCGCCAGCTTCGCCTCCAGCTCCGTCACCATCGCCGCGCGCAGCGGTTTGGCTTCGCCGTCGGTGCGACATACGACAACCGTGTCGCAGGTCGCGATGCAGCGGCCGTTCTGGAACATCGCCTGGACGATCGTCCAGCTCGACCTGCCGAGGCGGCCGATGCCGGTCGCGATCAGCACGGGGTCGGGGAAATTGCCCTCGGCGAGGTAATTGATCTCGACCGCGGCGACCATCGTGCGCTCGTTCGACGGGCGCTCGGTCAGCGGGCGCACCTCGCGGTTGAGCAGCACGCGGCCGCTCTCGAACAGCGCGGCAAAGGCCACATTGTTGAGGTGGCCGTTGATGTCCATGTCCTGAAACCGCGTCTGCAGGTCGAGGTGGACGGGGTAGCTGGCGGCGTGCAGCCGCCAGCTCTCCGGTTTCGGCATATCAGCGCGGACCCATGCGGATGCCGCCGTCGAGGCGCACGTCCTCGCCGTTGAAATAGCCGTTCTCGATCATGCAGAGCGCGAGATTGGCATATTCGGCGGGGTTACCGAGGCGCTTCGGGTTGAGCACCGAAGCGCCGAGCGCGTCGCGGACATTCTGCGGCGCACCCGCGAGCAGCGGGGTGTCGAAGATGCCGGGCAGGATCGTGTTGACGCGGATATTTTCGCTGGCGAGGTCGCGCGCGACGGGGAGGGTCATGCCGACGACGCCGCCCTTCGACGCCGAATAAGCCGCCTGGCCGATCTGGCCGTCCTCGGCCGCGACCGACGCGGTGTTGACGATCGCGCCGCGGTCGCCGCCTTCGGTCGGCTCGAGCGTCATCATGCCCGCTGCCGACTTGGCGATGCAGCGGAAGGTGCCGACGAGGTTGATCTGGATGATCCAGTTGAAGGCATCGAGCGGGAAATGCTTGATGCTGCCGTCTTCCTTCGAGCGGCTGGCGGTCTTGATCGCATTGCCGGTGCCGGCGCAATTGACGAGGATGCGCTCCTGCCCGATCGCTTCGCGCGACTTGGCGAAGGCGGCATCGACCGACGCGTCGTCGGTGACGTTGCATTCGCAGAAGACGCCGCCGAGTTCTTCGGCGAGGGCTTTGCCCTTTTCTTCCTGCAGGTCGAAGATCGCGACCTTGACGCCCTTCGACGCGAGCAGGCGCGCGGTTGCGGCGCCGAGGCCCGAGGCGCCGCCGGTGACGACGGCGGATACGGTGGAATCGAGTTTCATGGGAGGCTCTCCTTGAAGCCCCTCCCCTTCAGGGGAGGGGTTGGGGTGGGGGTCGCAGGATAGAGCGAGGCCGATCGGCCCACCCCGCTGCGACTAGCCAGCAAGCTGGCAAGTCTCGCTGCCCCTCCCCTGAAGGGGAGGGGCTTGAAGAATATTACAACCGTTCGATGATCGTGACGTTGGCCTGGCCGCCGCCTTCGCACATCGTCTGGAGGCCGTATTTGCCGCCGGTCGCGTCGAGCACGCCGAGCAGCGTCGCCATCAGCTTGGTGCCGCTGGCGCCGAGCGGGTGGCCGAGCGCGATCGCGCCGCCATGCTGGTTGATCCGCGCCGGGTCGGCGCCGAGATATTTGAGCCAGGCGAGCGGCACCGGCGCGAACGCCTCGTTGACCTCATAGGCGTCGATGTCGCCGATCGTCATGCCCGCCTTCTTGAGCGCGCGTTCGGTCGCGAAGAGCGGTTCCTCGAGCATGATCACCGGGTCGCCCGCGGTGACCGAAATATGGTGGATGCGCGCCCGGGGGGTCAGATTATGATCCTTCAGCGCCTGCTCCGAAACCACCAGCGCGGCCGAGGCGCCGTCGCAGATCTGGCTGGCCGACGCCGCGGTGATCGCGCCGCCTTCCTGCAGCAGCTTCACGCCCGCGATGCCTTCGAGCGTCGCGTCGAAACGGATGCCCTCGTCGACGAGGTGGATCTGCTTGCCCTCCGGGGTGTCGATCTCGACCCCGACGATCTCGCGCTTGAAATGGCCGGCCTCGGTCGCGGCCTTGCCGCGGCGGTGGCTTTCGAGCGCATAGGCGTCGAGGTCGTCCTTGGTCAGGCCGTGCTTCTTGACGATCATTTCGGCGCCGGCGAACTGGCTGAACATGATGCCGGGGAATTTCTCCTCGAGCCGCTCGGACTTATAATGGCCGAGGCCTTCCTTCATGAACAAAGTCGCGACGCTGCCCATCGGCACGCGCGTCATGCTCTCGATGCCGCTGGCGAGGACGATGTCCTGCGTGCCCGACATCACCGCCTGCGCGGCGAACTGGATCGCCTGCTGCGACGAGCCGCACTGGCGGTCGATGGTGACCGCGGGGATCGAGTCGGGCAGCTTCGAGGCGAGCACCGCGTTGCGGCCGACGTCCATCGTCTGCTGGCCGCCCTGCGACACGCAGCCGGTGATGACGTCGTCGATCGCCTTGGTGTCGAAGTCGTTGCGGTCGGCGATCGCGTCGAACACCGCGGCGCCGAGGTCGACGGGGTGGACGCCGGCGAGGCGGCCGCCGCGCTTGCCGCCGGCGGTGCGGACGGCGTCTACGATATAGGCTGTGGCCATTGGGGAGTTCCTTTCTGCGTTATCGGGTCAGAGCTTGCGCCCGATCAGTTCCTTCATGATTTCGTTCGTGCCGCCGAAGATGCGCGTCACGCGCGCGGCGCGCCAGGCGCGCGCGATCGGATATTCGTTCATATAGCCCGAGCCGCCGAACAGCTGGAGGCATTTGTCCATCACTTCCCACTGGAGGTCGGTGTGCCACAGCTTCGCCGCGGCGCCTTCTTCGGGGGTGAGTTCCTTCTTCATGTGGCGCGCGAGCGCCCAGTCGAGATGCGCCCAGCCCACCTGCAATTTGGCCTTGAGGTCGGCGAGCACGAAGCGGCTGTTCTGGAAATCGAGGATCGGCTTGCCGAACGCCTTGCGCTCGCGCGTATATTCGACCGTGTCGTCGAAGGCGCGCTGCGCCGAGGCCTGCGCCGAAACCGCGATCGACAGGCGTTCCTGCGGCAGTTCGCTCATCAGATAGATGAAGCCCTGGCCTTCCTCGCCGAGGCAGTTGGTGATCGGCACGCGGACGTCGTTGAAGAACAGCTCCGAGGTATCGGCCTCGTCCTGCCCGATCTTGTCGAGGTTGCGCCCGCGCTCGAAACCCTCGCGGTCGGCCTCGACGAGGACGATCGACACGCCCTTCCACGCCGGCTCGACCTCGGCGTCGGTCTTAACGCACACGAGGATCAGGTCGGCGTTCTGGCCGTTGGTGATGAAGGTCTTCGACCCGTTGATGACATAATGATTGCCATCCTTCTTCGCGGTCGTGCGCATGCCCTGAAGGTCGGAGCCGGTGCCGGGTTCGGTCATCGCGATCGCGGTGATCGTCTCGCCCGAGACCATCCGCGGCAGCCAGTGCTTCTTCTGCTCTTCGCTGCCATATTTGACGATATAGCTGGTGACGATGTCCGACTGGAGCGAGAAGCCGGTGGTCGCGCGGCCATAATAGGCGCTTTCTTCGTCGACGATCGCATTATAGCCGAAGTCGAGGCCGAGCCCGCCATATTCCTCGGGCACCGTCGGGCACAGCATGCCGAGCTCGCCCGCCTTGGGCCAGATCGACTTGGGGACGATCTTGTCCTCGGCCCATTTTGCGGCGTTCGGCGCGACTTCCTTTTCGAGGAACTGGCGCACCGTCGCGCGAAACGCCTCATGATCCTCGCCATAGGCCGAGCGCGACAGATTATCGAGCGACATGATCTTCCTTTCCCTTGGCGCAGCCGAACGCAAGCGGGGAGTCGGCCGCAACTTTCGCGCGCCAACAGACCTTACGTTTACGTGCACGTCAAGTGGAAAGACGCTACGGCATGAAAGTTCGCCGCGTGCCGATCCCGGTGTGCGGCGGAACGAATAGCTTTGCAGCCCTGTGCAGCGTCCGAGGCGCGCGCTAGGCTCGCCGTCATGGTAGACCTCCTCCTCGATGGCGGCGCCTTGCTCGGCGAATCGCCGCGCTGGCATGCCCGCGAAGCCCGTCTCTATTGGGTCGATATCGACGCGCAGCAGGTCCACCGGCTCGATCCCGCGGACGGCACGCACGAATGGATGCAGTTGGACGAGCCCGTCGGCTGCGTCGCGCCGCGTTCGGGCGGCGGGCTGGTCGCGGCGCTCGGCGACGGCTGCGCATTGATCGACGCATGGGGCGCGGCGCCGCGGCCCTTCGGCCCGGCGGCGCTCGCGGACCTGCCGCACCAGCGCTTCAACGACGGCTGCATCGACGCGGCCGGACGGCTGTGGGTCGGCAGCCTGACCGCCGACAAGCCGAAGCGCGACGCCACCCTCTATCGCCTCGGTCCCGACGGGTCGCTGACCGAGGTTTTCGGCGGGCTGATGACGAGCAACGGCGCGGCGTTCAGCCCTGACGGGCGGATTTTCTATCACGCCGACACCCCGACGCACCGCATCCACGCCTATGACCTCGACCCCGCAACCGGCGACTTGAGCGGCAAGCGGCTGTTCCACGAATTTCCCGAGGGCAATGGTCGTCCCGATGGCGCCGCCGTGGACGCCGAGGGCTGTTACTGGTCTGCGCTGTGGGACGGGTGGCGGATCGTGCGCTTCTCGCCCGCCGGCGAATTGCTCCAGACGGTCGACCTGCCGGTGCAGCGCCCGACGATGCTCGCCTTCGGCGGCGCGGACATGCGCACCGCCTTCGTCACCAGCGCGGGCAAGAACCTCTCCGACGCGGAGCGCCGCGACCAGCCGCATGCGGGCGGCATCTTCACCTTCCGCGTTGATGTTCCTGGCCTGATTCAGCCGTATTTTGGCGCCTAGGCGGCTTGCACCCCCCTGTCATATCTGGTTAAGACGGCCTCCGACATGGTTTCGTCCGAAACCTTTTCCACCGGGAGATCCGAAATATGCCGCGCAGCGCGCCTCATTTTGCCCGTCGCCTGTCGACTCTGCTTGCATCGACTGCGATGCTCATGGGTATGAGCCAGATGACGAGTCTTGCCGCCGAATCCGCCAAGCCCGCCGTCGCGACCGCGCCCGCGGGCGAGAACCCGATGCTCGCGCCCTGGACCGGGCCGTTCGAGGGGGTGCCGCCGTGGGACAAGATGGACCCCGAGCTGTTCCCCGACGCCTTCCAGAAGGGCATGGCCGAGACCAAGGCGCAGGTGCAGGCGGTGATCGATAATCCCGAAGCGCCGACCTTCGAGAACACGCATGTGCCGATGATGCTCGCGGGCGACACGATGGAGCGGCTGTTCGCGCTGTGGGGGGTGCAGACCTCGAACAAGTCGAACGACCGCGTCGAGGACATCGACGCCGAATGGAGCCCCAAGCTCACGACCTTCTACACCGAGCTGTTCCTCGAGCCCGAGCTCTTCGCGCGCTACAAGGCGGTCTACGACGCCCGCAACAGCAGCGGGCTCAACGCGCAGCAGATCCGCATCGTCGAGCGCAGCTATGAAGAGATGGTGCGCGACGGCGCGAACCTGTCGCCCGCCGACAAGACCAAGCTCGTCGAGATGAATTCGAAGCTCGAGGGGCTGTTCTCGACCTTTTCGTCGAAGCTGCTCGGCGACGAGAAGCTCTACACCTTCGTCACCGACAAGGCCGAGCTCGCCGGGCTCGAACCCGGCTTCGTCGCCTCGCTCGCCTCGGCGGCCGAGGCCAATGGCAAGCCCGGCCAGTGGGCGATCAAGAACACCCGCTCGTCGGCGCAGCCGGTGCTGCAGGGCGCGACCAACCGCAAGCTGCGCGAGAAGGTCTATAACGCCTTTGTGGGTCGCGGCGACAATGGCGACGCGAACGACACCAATGCGACGATCGCCGAGATATTGAAGCTGCGCCAGCAGCGCGCCGAACTGCTCGGTTTCCCGACGCACGCGCATTACCGCATGGCCGACACGATGGCGAAGACCCCCGAGGCCGCGATGGGGCTGATGATGAAGGTCTGGCCCGCCGCGGTCGCGCGCGTGAAGGAAGAGGTCGCCGACATGCAGGCGATCGCCGATGCCGACGCCAAGGCGGGCAACGGGCCCAAGATCACGATCGAACCCTGGGACTATCGCTTCTACGCCGAAAAGGTCCGCAAGGCGAAATACGACCTCGATGAGAGCGAGGTGAAGCCCTATCTCCAGCTCGACAAGCTGGTCGACGGCATGTTCTGGTCGGCGGGGCAGCTCTACGATCTGGGCTTCCGCGAGAATACGGGGACGATCCCCGTCTTTGATCCGAAGGTGCGCACCTTCGAGGTCTACAACCTCAAGACCAATGAAAATGTCGGGGTCTTCTACCTCGACAATTTCGCGCGCGACGGGAAGCGCTCGGGCGCGTGGATGACGACCTATCGCAGCCAGCAGACGCTGGGCGGCGAGCGCAACGTCCTCGCGTCGAACAACAATAATTTCACCGAAGCCGCGAAGGGCGAGCCGACGCTGATCAGCCTCGACGATGCGCAGACCCTGTTCCACGAATTCGGCCACGGCATCCATTATCTCCTGCAGCACGTCTATTATCCCGCATTGGCAGGCGTGCCGCGCGACTTCGTCGAATATCCGAGCCAGGTGAACGAGAATTGGCTGATGACCCCCGAGGTGCTGTCGAAATATGCGACGCACTACAAGACGGGCGCGCCGATGCCGCAGGCGCTGGTCGACAAGATCCTCGCTTCGGACAAGTTCAACCAGGGCTTTACGACGGTCGAATATCTCTCGAGCGCGATCGTCGACATGAAGCTGCACGACCGCAAGACGCCGCCGACCGACGCCGACAAGTTCGAGCGCGAGACGCTGGCCGAGATCGGCATGCCGAAGGAAATCGTGATGCGGCACCGCCTGCCGCAGTTCGGGCATCTCTTCTCGAGCGACGCCTATTCGGCAGGCTATTACAGCTATTTGTGGTCGGAGACGATGGACGCCGACACCTGGGCGGCGTTCACCGAGGCCGGCGGGCCGTGGGACCGCACCGTCGCCGACAAGTTCCGCACGATCCTGCTGATGACGGGCAACGAGACCGACCGCGCCGAGGCGTACCGTGCCTTCCGCGGCCGCGATCCCGATGTGAAGGCGCTGCTGAGGAAGCGCGGTTTTCCGACCGAATAGGTCCAACCGGACCGGGGAGGCAAAGGGGGTCGTTTCGGCCCCCTTTGTTTTTGCGGCGGCCGGTGTCGGTCGGAAGTTGACTAAGTTGACGCCCCATCGCGCGCGGGAACAAGGGGTTAGCGGCGACTGCGGTCGGGGCGCGGCGCTGCGGATGGGCATCGGCGTCATCCCGCAGGATAGATCATGGCGCGATTTATTAGGAAAGCGATTTTTGCAGGGGCGAGGGCGACGGTTGGGGCAATGTCCGCTTCCCTCTCCAATGCCGCCGTTATTCGGGGTTCCTGCAGGCCGCCGCCTTGACCCGCGCGGCGAAGCGCCGCATCCTCGCGCCATGGCCCGGCTCTACACCAGCTTCGCCGCCTTCTGGCCCTTTTACCTGCGCGAGCACAGCAAGGCCTCGACGCGAGCGCTCCACTATGTCGGGACCAGCCTCGTCGTCGCGATCGCGATCGGCGCGCTGCTGACCGGGCGCTGGGCGTGGCTGATCGCGCTGCCGCTCGCGGGCTATTTCTTCGCCTGGGTCGCGCATTTCGGGGTCGAGAAGAACCGGCCCGCGACCTTCACCTATCCGCTGTGGAGCCTCGCCGCCGACTTCAGGATGTGGGCGTTGTGGCTGACCGGGCGGCTGGGGACCGAGCTCGACAAGGCGGGGGTCGTGCGGGAAAATCGATCAGACTGACCCAAAGGTCCATCTGGCACTTATTGCGAACTATTCTTAAGTTGGTGTTCTTCGTTCTTCCTGAGACGCGCCATGCCGACCGACCTCGCCAAGACCTTCACCTATCTCGCGCTGCACCTGACGATCGGGTTCAGCGTCGCCTATGCCATGACCGGATCGGTCGCGCTGGCCGGCGGGATCGCGGTCATCGAGCCGTGCATCAACGCGGTCGCCTTTTTCTTTCACGAAAAGGCGTGGAAGCGCGCGGGCGCGCGGCATAAGCTGATCGCGGCCTGACCAAAGCCCCCCCGAGTCCTTCATCCAGCCCCAAGGAGACATGCCATGACCGTCAATCGCGCTTCCGCCCGCTACGAAGGCTTCGGCAAGGAGGGCAAGGGGGCGATCACCACCAAATCGGGCGTGCTCGACAAGCAGCCCTATGGCTTCGGCACGCGCTTCGAGGGCCAGCCGGGGACCAATCCCGAGGAACTGATCGCCGCGGCGCACGCCGCCTGTTTCACCATGGCCTTGTCCTTCGGGCTCGCGCGTGCGGGATATAGCGGCGACACGCTCGAAACCACCGCCGCGGTGACGCTGGACCAGGTCGAGGGCGGGTTCGAGATTTCGAGTTCGGCGCTGACCCTGGTCGCCAGGGTGCCGGGGATCGGCGCCGAGGAGTTCGCGGCGATCGCCAAGGAGGCCGAGATGAACTGCCCAGTGTCGAAGCTGCTCGATTGCGAGATCACGCTCGAGCACAGCCTGGAGAATTAGGGCTCAGGCCGCGCGCCGGATCGGGGGCAGTTCGTCGGCCATGAAGTCGAACAGCCCCTGCGCGGGCGGCGGTAGCGTCCAGCTCTGCAGCACGCGGTGGCGGCGGTGGCCGATATGGCTTTCGACGAGCACCAGATTATGCGGGGTCCAGCTCCACGCGAGCGGGACCGGATCGAAATCGCACGCGCCATAGCCGAGCGTGATGTGCGGGCGCAGCCCCGACTTGCGATGCATCGGTTCGATGCCTTGCGCCGCGAGCCGCGCGGCCAGCACGTCATAGAGCGTCCGGATTGCGCCCACGCCGCCCGCGGTGATCAGCTCGGCGCCCATATCGCGCGCGACGATGCGGCCGAAGGGGATCGTCGCCGCGGCGGGCAGGTCGTCGCCGAGCGCCGCGGCGACGCGCTGGCGCAGGAAGGGGTGCGGCAGCATCGTCTCGGCGATGGTGCAGAGCGTGAGATGATAGAGATGCGGCTTCAGCTGCGCGAACATGTCGCCCGTCGGCGGCAGGCGGCGCGCCAGCCAGCCGGCGCGATCGGCGGCGACCTGGAAGCCCAGGAAATAGCGGAAGATCGGCTCCATCATATTTCTCCGAATCGGACGATGTTCCTATTATGTTCCAACTCGCAGCGAGAGTCGAATCGCGATGGCGAGCGCAACGACACATCGACTTGGGCCCCGCCTCGCGTTAGGATGACAACGGTTACCGGCGCTGGGAGACGGATGATGCGGTCGAAGATCTTGATGATGGCGGGGCTGTTGCTCGCGGGGTGCGGCGGTGCCGGCGCCGACAAGAAAGCCGAAGACGGCGCGGCCGGAAAGGCGGTGCTCGCCGAGGGGCCCGAGGCGAAGATCGATGCGATCGCCGCCGCCGACCTGCCCGCGGGGGTGCGCGCGGCGGCGCTCGCGCGCGTGCCCGACATGACGACCGCCGAGGCCGAGCGCAAGGCGCGGGACGGCATGGTCTTCTATGATGTCGAGGGCATACGCGGCGACGGCAGCGCGGTCGAGCTCGACCTGATCGAGGAAAAGGGCGCGTACCGCGTCGTCGAGATGCAGCGCGACATCGCCTGGGCCGACGCGCCCGCGCCGGTGCAGGCGACCGCCAAGGCGGCGCCCGATGCCTTCGAACCCGCGCGGGTGATCGAAAGCGTGCAGGAGGACGGCACGACCATCTACGAGCTGTTCGCGCCGGGGCGACCCGCCGAGCCCGCCGCCGAGATCGACTGGAAGGACGGCAAGGCCGCGCTTCGTAAAACGCGCAACGCCTATTGAGTGCGCGCCGCGCGATTTGGCGCATCCATCCTATACAGGCCGCGGCACGACGCCAGACTTCGCCGCGAGCTCGCGCCGGGGGCAATGGCCGGCGCGCGCGAACGCAAGGGGGACCGGCTCCGGCGGCGGCGTGGATGGCGCGGCCGGGGCCGGGTTATTCTTGATTGTCCAGCGAGCGGAGTAGGCGCAAATGCGACCCAATCAGGGGCCGCAGACTTCGCCCAGCCGGTCCTTGACCATGGCCTCCAGGGCTTTCAGCTTCTCGCGATCGAGAATGCGGCCGTTCGATTCGAAACGCTTCCATGTTGCGGCGCTATAACCGAAATGGCTGGCGATGGCGGGTAGCGAAAGCCCGGTGAGTTGACGCGCCATGCGGAGTGGGAAGGTCCCAAACATCAGGTTGGTCGCGTCGTTTTCGCCATTCTGATCCAGAAAGATCTCGAACTGCATTTTGGCCCATTCGGCCTGGGGCGGCGCCGCCTTGCCCTGTTCCATCCGCTCGTAATGCGTCGGAGAAACATCGAGTGCCTGCGCGGCCTGAATAAGCGAAAGGCCATATTCTTTACGGCAGTCAGAAAGGCTCCAAGCAATTCTGTTACTACTACCGACCGGGAAATCGATAACATCGTTCATGGCTATGCCCTTTCCTGAAGTATTATGTCTTTTTCTGTTTTTGATGCGAAAAAAAAGCGCCGGTCAGGGCCCCTCCTGACCTGACGCTCTGAATGCCGATCGTCGAGTCCCTAGCCGGCCTTGGGCAGGCGACAATGGAGACCTGCACGAAAGGATGCGAAATCGTCGACGACTCGCCCGGGTGACCGTTTGAAAGTGCGCAAATCGTCGAACGAGCGTTCGAGTTCGCGCTGGATTGCGACGCTCTGCTCCTCCGACGCGCGGCAACCGATAAAATCCTGACCGAACAGGATCAGCAACCGGGTGATGCTTGTCGACCCCGCGCGCGCATGAAGCAGGTCTTCCCTGTTTTCAGCATGGCACGCAAGCCGGTGAAACTCGTCCTGCTTGTCGAGCAGAAAAAGCGCCGCCTTGGGGTTGATCGGTACGCCGGACGCTGCGGGTTGAATGAGGGTCCCGCGGCCGAGCCTGGTCGAGTGAAGAAGGGCAAAACGACCTGGAGCGTCGGCCCGCACGATCGTTCTCAAACGCGCATAGTCCAAGGCCGCGTGGCGTTCCTCGACATAGTCACGCCAGCGATCCATTTCTCCTTTTTGCTTAGGCATGGTCCAACTCCCCAATAGTGCAAATATCGCACTTGTGGCCCGGCTTTTACCGGAATCGTCGCCGCCCCGCTTGACACGATGGGTATCCCATATGGCAACCCATCGTGTCAAGCATTACGTGACGGGTCACTCAGGGCGCGAGCCGCTCCAAGGGTGTTGCATTATTTGCCGCGCGCGGCGGCAGGCGCGTGACCTGAATATGCACCGCCTGCCAGCTGTCGCCTTTGCGGCGGAAGATGTCGGTGAAGCGGATGCGCACCGCGAAAGGCTTGCCCGCCGCGCGGCCGGACAGCGTGGTCTCGGCGCTCGCGAGCCCGGCGCCCGGCCCGAGCGGCACGACGACGCGGTCGGCGAGCGTGACGGGGTCGTAATCGTCCTCGGCGCCGGTCCAGCCGGCGATGAAATCGCTCTTGCCCAGCCGCCGCCCGTCGCCGTCGATGAAGACGAGGTCGTCGGCGACCATTGCCTCGAGCGCGGCCCGGTCCTGCGCGATCTGCGCCGCGTCGAAGGCGTCGGCGAAGGCGGTGAGATCCGCGACCTCGTCGGCGCGGGCGGGTACGGCGAGGATCGCGAGGACGGCGCCGAGCGCCAGGGCCATTGCGCGAAAGCGGTGCATGCGGATCGTTCCTCCTCTACCCTTGCCGATGGTCATAGCAGGACGCCGCGGCGCGGCAATCGCCGGTCCGGCGGCGGTTGTCAGCGCCGTGCTTTTGCGACACGGTGGCGGCGAAGGACGGGGTCAAGGGACGGGCGATGAGCGATTCCAAATATCGGATACGGTATGACTTGGGCGGGCAGGGCGCGCCTGCTCCCGCGTCGGCGGCCGAGGCGCCGCTGATCGAGTTCCTCTGCGATCCCGAGCTCGCGGGCAAGATCCCGCCGCCCGAGCGCGCGATCCGCTTCGCCCCCGACTGGTTCAAGCGGCTGAATCGCGAGATGGGCATGACGTACGAGAACGGCCTGCCCGCGATGACCGCCAAGGCGTGCCTGCCGATGACCGACGCCTTTTCGCTGGGCTTCGTCGTCCCCTTGCCATTCGACGTGCTGATCGACGTGCCCGAGGACCGCGTGTCGATCCGCATGGGCTGGGCGCCGGACGTCGCCTTCCAGCCGGTCGAACAGCATCACCCGGCGCAGATCGGCGCGCCCGAACCGCCGTTCGAGCGCGTGATGCCGCTGAAATTCATCAATCCGTGGCGGGTCAAGGTGCCCGATGGCTATTCGGTGCTGTTCGTCCAGCCGCTGAGCCGCCCCGACCTGCCCTTCACCTGCTTTTCGGGCTTCGTCGATTGCGACCGCTTCGACACCACGGTCAACTTCCCCTTCGCCTGGACCGGGCCGGTCGGCGAGCATGTGCTTCCCGCGGGCACGCCGATCGCGCAGCTGATCCCGATCCGCCGCGACACGCTGATCAAGCAGGACCGTGCGCGCGGCTCGACCGCAGCCGAGCTCGCCGAACAGGCGGCGGCGCGGGACAAGAAATATGGCGAGGAATCGGCCTATATGCGCGAGTGGCGGGTGAAGAAATAAGGCCGGTCGGCGTCGGCGAGCGCGGGCCGTAGCGACAATCTCCGGCGTGACGGGCATCACGCGCTTCTTCCTTCCGGGTCCCCTATCGAGGATCCCGACGGGGTTGGACCCGCAAAGGAAAGGAGCGTCCAATGGCTGAAACTCTCTATTCGGACTCGCTGGTCGAGGTTCTTTCGGAAAAGAAGGAGGATCTGGCGGCGGCGGGTGATGTCGCGTCGGTCGACAAGGTCCTGAAGGACGTTCAAAAGGTGGCGGCGGAGCGAACCCCGCGGCCGCTGGAATTCGACCGGTGGGTCTATCGGGTGACCGTGGCCGTTCTAGGGCTGGCTGTATTATTCGTCGCTTACGCGCAGTTCGCGATCGTAATGGAGCCGATAACCGGCAACGTCCCCCGGGGGAATCCCGACGGGCTGATCGCGATCGGATCGGCCGCGATCGGTGCGCTGGCGGGCCTGTTGGCGCCCACGCCGACGCGCTGACCGAAGGCCCGCCGCCGTCGGCGCGACGGGCGATTCGCTGGCCGGTTGCGGCGTGACGGCGATCACGCGCTGAAGGTTTCAACCATTTCTATGTTGATGGTCCCACAGTGCAGGGAGAGAGAAGATGAGTCATTTCAAATCGCGTGAGATCGATGTCGACAGCGGCCAGACGATCGCTTTGCCCAATGGCCGGGCCGTCATGGTGGCGATATATCCCGGCGCCGATCCATCGGTGCCGCGCCGCAAAACGATGGTCGAGGCCTCCGTCGACGGCGTCTGGGTCGGTGCGGTCAGCGTGATCGACGATACGCAGCACGAGTCGCTGGCGCCGCAAACACTGACCGTCTTCGTGCCGCGCAGCGCCGATGGTGGCGCGCTCGTATTTTCGGGCCAAGCCCCTGGAAAGGTCGTCCTCACCGAATTCCCGCTCGACGATTGAACCGCGGCGACAGCGTGCGAAAGGGCGCGGGGGCGATGGGTGTCAATGTCGCTTGATCTCAACAGGGGTTGAGCTTTCATAAGTCGGGCCGATGATTCGCTGCCGGAGATGATGCCCATGCCCCCCGTCCCCCCTTTCGCCCCGTCCGACTCTGCATCCGTCGACCTGCCCGCCTATCTGGCGCGGATCGGCTATGACGGACCGCTCGCCCCGACGCTCGAAGTGCTCGCCGCCTTGCAGGCTGCGCATGTCGCGGCGATTCCGTTCGAGGCGATCGACGTGCTGGTCGGCGAGGGGGTCGACCTCGACCCCGCGGCGATCGACGCCAAGCTGATCGGCGCGCGGCGCGGGGGCTATTGCTTCGAACAGAACGGGCTGTTCCTGCGCGTGCTGCGCGCCATCGGTTTCGAGGTCGCGGGGCTGATCGCGCGGGTGCGCTGGATGCTGCCCGACGATGCGCCGGCGACCCCGCGCACGCACCAGCTGACACGCGTGACGATCGGCGGGTCGGCGTGGCTGGTCGATGTGGGTTTCGGATCGGCGGTGCCCGCCGCGCCGCTCCGGCTGGGCGTCGAGGGGACGCAGCCGACCGCGCACGAGCCGTGCCGCATCGTCGACACGGGCGGCGGCTGGCGGGTCGAGGCCGATATCGAGGGCAGCTGGATGACGCTCTACGACGTCGATCCCGCGCCTGCGGCGCCGATCGATTACGAGGTCGGCAACTGGTACACCTCGCAGCATCCTGCCTCGCATTTCCGCCACCAACTGATCGCCGCGCGCACCACCGCCGATGCGCGCCTGGCGCTGCGCGACAACCGGCTGACGATCCGCCTGCGCGGCGCGCCCGCCGAGCAGCGCTATCTGGGCGCCGACGAAATCGAAGCCGTGCTCGCATCGACCTTCGGCCTGACGGTGCGTCCGCACTGGCGGCGCGCGATCGAGCGGGCGGCGGTGATCGAGGTCGCCGCCTAGGCCGCCTCGCAGCGCTTAGGATCAGCCAGCTGCCGGCGGGCGTGCACGATATGGCGCCCCTCGCGGGTGACGCTTTCGACGAGCAATATCTCGGTGACGGTCCATTCGACCGGCGCGATCGCCTCGGCGCCGCGGCCGTCGCCGCGATAGTCGATCGTGACGTGCGTCTCGGTCGGCAGGTTGAAGGCGGTGAAGCCGTGCCGCTGGAAATATTCGGCGAGCTGGCGCTGGAAATCCCACGCCGCGACCAGCGGCAGCGAGCTGCGCAGCGTCGTCGCCTTGCGGCATTCGATCCGGTCGAACTGCACCGCGAAGGCGCCGGCTTCGAACCCGTCGATCCCGCGCATCAGCATTTCGAGGAAACCGACGGGCGCCGCGGCGAGGTCGACGAAGGCGGCAAGCGTGACGTGGAGCAGGTCCGCGCTGCGGCCCCGGTCGCACCGCGGCAGCGCATGGATGCGCGAGGCGACATCGGCGGGCGGTTTGGCCATCAGATAGAGTGGGCGTCTGGCGAAACTTCCGCGGGGCATGATCGGCTCCTCGTCGCGACGAATCGCGGTTGAACGATGGCCCTAGCTTATAGAACAAATAGGGAACAATCTCAACCGCCGCCGCGGCCTAGTCGCAGCCTTTTCCCTCCTTCCGCGCCGCCCAGCCGATCGCGCCGTCGAGCAGTTTCAGGTGCGCAGGATCGCTCCACGCCGCGGCCTGGTGGCCGAGCGCCGAATAGAAGATGCGCGCGCGGCCCTCGCAGCGCCACCAGATCAGCGCATGCTCGCCCATCCGGAGCTTGGGCTCGAGGCGCATCTTCGCCTCGTCGAGGCGGACGAGGACATGCGCGTCGGGGGCCGGCGGGGCGTCCCAGCTGTAATATTCATCGGTCCAGCGCCACGTTGCCGGAAGATGCGCCGTTGCCGGGTGGCTGCGGTCGGCGACGACCAGCTCGCTGCTCTGGAACTGGTCGGCGCCGCCCGGATGGCCGGTGAAATTGCCGTTGCCGCGCAATCGCACGAACCAGCCGGGGTGGCTGCCGTCGCCCGCGCTGTGGAGGCCGACGAAGCCGCCGCCGCGCGCGATATAGGCCTGGAAGGCGGCGCGCTGGTCGGGGGTGTAAATGTCGCCGCTGGCGTTGGCGAAGACGATGACGTCGAATTTCGCGAGATCGTCGGGGTTGAACACCGCGGCATTTTCGGTCGCGAAGCTGCTCCAGCCGCGCGCTTTCACGAGGCGTTCGATCGCGGGTATCGCCTCGGCGATGCTGTCGTGGCGATAGCCGTTGGTCTTGCTGACGATCAGCACGGCCGGGCGCGCGAGGTCGGGGACGGTGGGCGCGACCTGGTCGAGGGTGGGCGCGGGACGCCGCGGGTCGGGCGCGGCGGGCGGCGCGGGGGCGGCCTGCACGGCGAGGAGCAACGCGGCGGCGAGTTTGGCGATCATTTCACTCTCCCTTTTGTCCCCAGCCTATCGCCTCGCGTTTCGCCGGCGAAGCGGTATCGCCGCGCTGCATTGCTATTCAAACAGGGCCGAAAGGCCGCGCCGCATGCGCCGCGGCACATCGGCACGGCCCTTCCTGGTGGGGTCAGCGGCAGCGCACGTTGCCGCGATCAATCGCCGCGCCCGCCGCGCCGCCGGCGACCGCGCCGATCACCGTGCCGAGCGTTTCCGAGCGGCCTTCGGCGATGACGTTGCCGAGCACGCCGCCCGCGATCGCACCGACGATCAGCCCGGTCGAGCCATCGTTGCGGCGGCAATAATATTGGCCGTTGCGGCCGCGATAGATGCGGTCGCTGTTCGACAGGCGGCGTTCGCGATAACGGCGGTCGCCGCGATAATAATCGTCGGCATAATAGCCGTTGTGACGCGGATCGGGACGGTCCCAGTCGTAGCGGCCATATCGGTCGTAATAGGCGCGGTCGTAATAGCCATAGCCGCCGTCGTCATAACCGGCATAGCTGCCGGTCGAGGCGCAGCCCGCGAGTGCGGTCGCGGCGGCAAGCGGAAGGATCATGAGTCTGTTCATCGGCATCACTCCAAAGGTCGCGTGCCGGGCGAAAGGCGCGGGCATGCGGATGGCCCCTCTGCCTTTCTAGACCCTTGAAAGCAGGCATCGTTCCGCACCTATCGCGGAGCCCCGGAAGGCAGCACCGCGGGATTGACCATCGGCGGTGCGTAGCGGCGGACGGTGCCGGTGAAGATGCCCGCGGCGATCGCGGGGTCGGCGGCGAGAATCGCATCGGCCGCCGCCTGATCGGCGGCGCGCAGCAGGACGAGCCCGCTGTCGCTGCCGACCGGCCCCGCGCTGGCGATGCGGCCCTCGCGAAACAGCGCCATCCAATAATCGAAATGCGGCCGCAGCCCCTGTTCGGCGAAGGGCTTGCCCGGTTTCCACGCAGGCCCCGGGACGAGGATCAGCGCGAAGAGCGGCTCGGCGGGCGCCTGTGCGGCGGGCGCGGCCGCAGGCTCGGCGGCGGCCGGGGCGAGGGGCACGAGGAGCGCGGTGAGCGCCGCGGTGGCTAGAAGTCGGATCGTCATCGGCGGTTCTCCCTGATCATTTCCCTTCTGCCGGGGCGGCGCTCAGTCGATGATCTCGGCGCCCTCGGCCTTCAGCCGTTCGAGGTTCGCCTTCATCGTCGCGAGTATTTCGGGCGGGTGCGGGGTCCAGCTTTCGACCTCGCCGGTGATGCGCAGCGGGGCGCGGCTGCGATAGCTGCGCGTCGGGTTGCCGGGGAATTTCTTGTCGGTGAGATTGGGGTCGTCGAACCAGTCGCCGGTGGGTTCGACGATATAGATGCGCTCGCGCCCGTCACCGGCGGCGAGCTCGCACCCCCAGATCGCCGATTCGAGCGCGGCAGAGAAATAAATCCACGAGAGCGGGGTGCGGTCGGCGTAATTGCTCGCCCGGCCCGCCGCGAGCAGGTCGCCGACGGCGAGGTCGGCGCGCGTGCCGTGGTAGAAGGTCGCGCCCATATCGGGGCCGGTGGGGACGGGATCGGCGGGGGTGTCGGTCATCGCGGGCTCGCTTGTAACGGGATGGAGAGGGCGGCGGAAGCCGCATCGACCACCGGCGCCCGTCCGGTTTCCGGGCGCCGCGGAAGTTGACGAAGTTGACGCCCCATCGCGCGCGCGATCAAGGGCTTGGCCGATCGGCATAGTGGCTCCAGTCGTCGGGGTCGGGGGTGGCGTCGCGCGCTTCGCCGGGCCCTCCGCCGGCCGCGTCGCCGCCGGTGCCGCGCATGGCGGGCGGCAGGAACAGGTCGAGGTCGACGCCCAGCATCGACGCGGCCAGCCGCATCTGGTCGACCGTCGGATAGTCGCCGGGCCGGGCGGTGCGCGCCTGTTCGTCGAGCAGCGCGATCATCTTGCCGAGCATCAGGCCGCGATAGTCGAAATGCGTCAGCGGCTGCGGCGCCTCCTGCCGCGGACGGCCGAACCGGGTCGGGGCGTGCGCGGCGAGCAGGAACATCGCGAGCCGTTCGGGATATTCGCGCCGCTCGCCCACCTGCTCGCCCTGGTGGAAGATCGGCACGGCGACGCCGTTGATCGCGCGGCCGAGCGCGGCGTCGACGAGCTGCGCCATCGCAAAATCGATCGCGGCGTCCCACGCGAGGCGAAAGGCCTGCGCATCGGGCCGCGCGCGCAATTTATACGCCGCGGCCTTCGACAGCCCGACCGCCTTTGCCGCCTCGGTGACGCAGCCCGACGCCGCGAGCGCCTCGATGAAATCGAGCTGGCGGTCGGGCGTCCAGCCGTCGTGCCGCTCGCGCAGATGCACGGGGACATAGGTTTCGGAAGCCGCGGGGCGGCGCGTGCGCGGTTTCGCGGCGCGGCCGGCGGCGGGGCGAGGGGGGATTTTTTCCTGCTTCATCCGGCAGGGTGAACCAGACCGGAATTTATTAGGAAAGGGGTTTTCGCCGCCGATGTGCGAAATAGGACGGCGCGCCGCCGTTTATTCGATATCGTCGGACGGGTCGAGCCGCACCGTCCAGCGCGGCGGGGCGCCCGGTTCGCGCTCGATATCGTGGCTGGGGACCATGTCGTCGCCGGTCTCGATCCAGCCGCGGCCGTCGCATTTGGGGCAGGCGTGGCGGATCGAGCGGTGGCTGACGAGGTCGATCTGGGTGTTCCACTGCCCATAGCCGTCGCACAGCGGGCAGCGCACGTCGAGATCGCCGGTGCGATGGCGCGGCGAAATGCCGTCGAGCGCGTGCGGATCGGTGGGGCCGGTGCAGTGGACGATGTTGGAGGGGTGGGACATGGTGGGCCTTGGGGTCTAGGCGGGTTTGCAATGGGGTAAATTACCTCAATAGCCTTAAGGGTTAGGGCTCAAGTTCCAACGGATATTCGTCGTATGTCCGTCCGTGCAATTCGCGGCCTGTCGCCTTCTTGTTTCGCCCGCCCCATTGCTTGAAAAAGAATGCCACATCATCACGTCGGCATATGTCGAAAAGCCGCTCGACCCATTCTTCTTCCATGGGTCGAGACCGCGGTCCAGATTCTCCTCCGACGATCGCCCAGTGAATACCTCGAAGGTCGATTTCGGAGATTCGACCGATTAACGGTTCGAACGAAATGAACAAAGTGGAACCGCTGATTCGTTTGAGCTCTTCTACGCGTTCGGAAACTTCAGCATTCTCGACCGACGTGCCGACCCACACATTGATGCTGCTCTTAAGGAGGCCAGAGGCAAACATATCTGCCATGCGACCGGGCCGCTTGGTCAATATCTGAAAATGATGCTGGGGGCACATCAGCATGACCTCCCAAACACGCCGGATAAAATGATCGGGAACGTCCGGATGAAAAAGGTCGGCCATGGAGTTTACAAAAATGCGTTTCGGTTTTCTCCATTCAGCCGGAGCATAGAGGCTCCCCTCGTCGATATTCACTCGGCCAGTCCAAACGTAGCGTCCGCCGCTTTTTCGGGTGGTGCCGTTATATTTCGGGTGGCCCATCGCCTGAAGGCGTGCGGCCATCCTCATCGCGTAGCAATTGCTGCAACCGCTTGATGCGATTGAGCATCCTGCAACCGGATTCCAAGTTACGTCTGTCCACTCAATTTCAGAACTTCCGGCCATTATGTCAGTACCGCCCGAGCCAATTTTGCTGCAAGTTTCGCTTTTTCGCTGGGGTTGGCCCAAGCAAACATCAACGAAAACTCGTGTAGGCCGTTTCTCCCAAGTGGCAAAACCTGTTCGACGACGCGACCATCAAACGCCAATTTTAGACGGTCTTTCGCCACTTTCTCGAACCAAGCTACGTCGACTGCGCGTTTGGAAGTTACCTGTTGCCGCCCAAAAAGATCGATCTGGCCTTTTTCCTGAATCGCGACGACGTGTCTCCATTCTTCTGTGCCTAGCGCTTCGTCGACGCTTTTCCCTCCATCTTCCAAAACCGCGCCATCTCCGCGGATTTGTCTATACATGGCAAAAACCGGGACAAGGTACCAAAGGTCAATTGCCCTTGTCTGTGACAGCTTTTGAAGAGTCGAATATCTGATCTGAAGTCCGAACGGGTCAATAAAAACGACCGCCCTAGAACTCCGCCAATTGATCCTATCGCACATATCGCAAAGCATCTTGTTTGCGTCAAACTGCGTAATAGAAACCCTGTTTCGAAGATGAGAAAAATTCCTCTCAACCTGTAACTTCAGGGCGTCCACGTTTGACTTTTTGACGTCATTGAAGAGATATTGGTCAAATGGCGTCGTTATGCCTAGCGCTCGAATTACAGACCCAACGATAATTTGGTCGGCATCAAGGATTGAAATATGCGTTTCTAACAATCCTAGGCCGTTCTGATCGTCAGGGCTCGGCAAAGCGGAACGCGGGATCGATGAACCAGATCCCGCACAAGCATCTATATAAAGCAACTCGAACCCCTGCTTCTTGAGGGCAGTGGTATAAGCGCCGAGGTATTTTTCGACGGTTTCGAGTTTCCGTCGCGTGTGTTCGTCGCCAAACGCTTGTGGTTCCATCGGACACCCCTAGAACATTGGGAGAACAATAGACTCCTTTTATGCCGGTTTCAATCTCAACGCGCCATTTTGGACGTATACCGAGTATGAGCGTCGCCTAATCATGCTCGCGCTTCCGCCGCGCCCTACCGCCGCCGCCAGGCCACCCTTGCCGCATATAAACACAACCCCCCGAAGGCGAAGATCAGCAGGCTGCTGACCAGCCAGCTCGTCCAGCGCCAGGCGAGTTCGCCGGCGCCCCAGACGAGGCCGACGCGGCGGGGTTCGCCTGCGGCCGAGAGGATGCGGACCGCGGGGAGGTCGCCGCTGCGGTCGGTGGCGAGGCGGCGTTCAATGCGGTTCGACACATCCGATCGCGCGCGCGACCGCGCGATCGTGGCGTCGAGCTCGGCGGCCTCGCGGCGCAGCTGTTCGGCGGTGTCGGCCTTCCATCTGGCCATCGCCTCGTCGTAGCCGAGCCCGGCATAGGGGTCGCTGCCCGCGCCGCCGGGCTGGCCCGCTGCGGGGGCGGGCGCCGCGGCGGCGGGCTGCGCCTCGGCGAGGTCGATGACGCAGGCATATTCGGTCATGCCGATGCCGCGGCTCGAGTTCGAGCCCGACCGTTCGCGTGTGCAGTCGACAGTGGCCGCCTCGAGCCTGCCGCCGTCGGTGCCGGCGCCGAAGGCGGCGCGCGTGTCGTCGACGATGCCCCAGCCGTTGGGGAGGGTGAGGCGGTAGAAGGGAAAGCCGACGCAGACCAGCCCCGCGGGGAGCAGCAGGAGCAGCGCGGCGATCCGCGCGATGCGGAGCCGCAGCGGCATCAGCGCGGCGCCGCCGCGGGCGGCCGCTTCGGTGGCGCGGGGCGTTCAGCCATGCCCGCGGCCCGGGCGGAGCATCGGGGTCAGCACCGGCGAGGTTGCGGTGCGGATCTCGCCTACGATCTCGAAGCCGAAGCGCCGGTAGAGCGATATGTTGCGCGGGTTCGAGCTTTCGAGCCAGGCGGGGCGGCCGTCGGCGTCGATGACGGCGATCGCCGCCTCCATCAGCGCGGTGCCGAGCCCGCGGCCGCGATGTGCGGGATCGGCGGCGATCAGCGGCAGGTACCAGTGCGGCTCGGTCGGGTGGAAGCGGTCCATCTGGGCGACGAGGTCGGCCATCTCGGCCTTGCGGTGCGCGGGGGTCTGGTCGTCCATGATCGCGGCCATGACCTCGCCGTCGGGCTCGACCCCGGGGGGCAGCCAAGTCGCCACCGCGGCGCCGTCGTCGGCGACGAAGGCGGTGCCATGCTCGAACGCCGCGCCGCCGAAGGCGCCGAAAAATTCGTGGCGGCGGTCCATATAGGTCGCGGCGTCGGGCGAGGCCCAGCGCGCGACCGGGTCGGCGGCAAAGCCGAGCACCAAAGTGTGGAGCAGGCGGGCCTTGTCCGCGGGCTTGCCGATCGTGATCGTGACCATGGCTGCTCTCCTCCTTCGCGCCGCGCCGCGTTCAGCCGCCCGGCGGCACCAGCGCCCAGCGGCCGTGCTCGACATGCGTGGTTTTGCCGACAACGCTTTCCATCAGCAAGATTTCCCGCACCGTCCATTCGATGGGGGGCATTTTTTGCGCATTCAGCCGGTCGCCGCGATAGTTGATCGTGATGTGCGGTTCGGGGGTGGTGCCGTCCATGATCGGCGCCTTTTCGCGCAGCAGATGGTCGACCAGCGCCTTCTGGAAGGCGCGTGCCTCGACGAGCGGATCGCGGGTGCGGAGGGTCACCGCCTTGCGGTTCTCGATCCGGTCGAAGCGGAGCGCGAAGGGCGCCGCGGCGAAGCCGTCCAGCGCGGCGATCGTCGCGGGCAGCCACTCGGGCGGCGCATGGTGGAGGTCGTAGAGCGATATGAGCGTGACATGGAGCAGCTCGGGCCCGCGCCCGGGGTCGTTGCGCGGCAGCGCGGCGATCGCCGCCTGCACCTCGGGCGGCGGCTTGGCCATGACATAGAGCGGGTTCCGGGCGCGCATGGGTGGGGGTGTAGCATGGTGTTGGGTCGATCGCACAGCGCGCGCTCCGCGGGCGTAATGCGAGGGCATTGGCAGGGCGGCAAATAGCGTGGGACTCACTTGCCCAAGCGCGAATGCTGGCAATGGGCAGTGCGGGCGACGGCTTGACCATCGGCACCGTACCGTGCCGAGATGGTGGGGGCTCGAAGAGGCCGATGCTGTAAAAGGGCCAGGCCGACTAGCCGTTTGATCTTCAGGCCACACTGGCTATAGCGCTCTTATGACACTGCCTTCTCACCTAGCTTATCTCGCTGATTGGTCCGAGGAGGAGCTCGCAGAGGTGACGGGTGAAAGTGCAAGTCAAGTGCGAAGCTGGATTGGCGGCACAGTTCCTCCGCCAGCGGGTTTGGCGCGCGCATTGGAAATAGTACAGAAATATCCAGCGTTATCTGCAGATCGCGGGCCAGATCTGGAAACAAAATCTGATTTAGAAAATGACGGCGCTCGACCGCGTGGGCGATCCAATACCGGAAATCAGAGGTCGCTTTTTGAAGAATCGGCAGAAAGCGATGAGTTTCTTAAGTCTCAGCTGATCACCTATATTGGTAACAAGCGCGCGCTCCTTCCGCTTATCGATGCCGGTATACGCCAAGCAAAAGAAAAGCTCGGAAAAAGCCGGATCGATTTTCTCGATCTTTTTTCTGGATCTGGCGTCGTTGCGCGTATGGCGCGCCAGCATAGTCGAGCGCTGCATTGCAATGACCTTGAATTATATAGCTACGTCGTCAACTCTTGCTATCAGGCGAACGCCGAGGACGTAGACAAGCCGGCTCTGGCCAATCTGCTCGAGTGGGTCCGGAACGAGATACGGGAAGCGTTCGAGCCCGGCTTTCTGTCCGAGCTGTATGCGCCACGGGACGATGAGAGCATTCAGTCCGGCGAGCGTGTTTTCTATACTCGTCGCAATGCAGTCTTCTTGGATACCTTCTGTCGGGTACTGGCTTCCGTCCCCGAAGAGTTTCGTCCATTCGTGCTGGCTCCCGTGCTGTCGCAAGCATCAATGCATGCGAATACGTCCGGCGTATTCAAAGGTTTTTATAAAAATCGACACGGCGTTGGGCAGTTTGGCGGCGATGGCCGGAATGCCCTTGCCAGAATAAAGAAAAATATTGAGGTTCGAGCCCCCGTATTTAGCAATTTCTCATGCACTAGTTACTTGCACAAATCTGATGCAAATCAACTTGTTCATGACCTGGAACGAGTCGATATAGCATATTTCGACCCTCCCTATAATCAGCACCCATATGGCTCCAATTATTTCATGCTTAACCTGCTTTGCGACTATCGCCGGCCCGGCGAGGTGAGCAGCGTGTCGGGGATTCCGATCGATTGGAACCGCTCTCTCTATAATAAGGCTCAGTACGCCGAAAAGGCGCTATTCGACGCCGTGGCCGATGTCAAAGCAGACATAGTACTCATTTCTTACAATTCGGAAGGTTTTGTGCCTCACGAGCGTTTCCTGTCGGAGCTGGTAAAGCTTGGTGACGTGGGCGTAATGGACACGCGCTATAATACATTTCGGGGTTGTCGTAATCTTTCTGCCCGCGATAAACATGTTACCGAGTTTCTATATTTGGTCGACAAGAGGTAGGTGCCGGTGGCGGGCAAGAACGAGCTACGAATTCAGCGGGTCGGCACTGTCATTAATCTCCGCTCGAAAGGGCAAGAAAAACTATTGGATCGCGCACTGCGAACGGTAGAAGCGCGTTTGCATGACAAGTTTCCGGGTATAAGATTGCACCATGTCGCCGAGTGGAAAGTTCGCGACGTAGTCGAAACGCTTCGGGCCAGTTTTCCTAAAGTGGATTTCCACTATTTCTTCGAGCGTTCCGCAATGCGGCCAGATGGGGGCATATTGTCCCTCGTCGACAAGAAGGGGCGCACATATCCGATCCTTATTGCCGAGAAGAAGAACCAAGGCACCAATGATGCTAGGGCGCTCGAGGGCAAGGCGAAGCAGTCTCGGGGTAACGCCATCGAACGGCTCGGCAAAAATGTCATCGGATTTCGAACAGCGATGAAGACAGAGAGCATTTTTCCCTTCGTCTGCTTCGGCGATGGCTGCGACTTCGATGATGACTCGTCCATCCTAGACCGGGTTGTGACGATCGCGCAGTTTGGGAGGCTAAACGTCGAACACCTCCACAATCAGGGGGCCAACAACGAGTTTGACAGAGGTACTTTTTACTTTCGATGTGCCGAGTGGACGGAGGATGAGATGGCCAACCTCTCGTTCAAGATCGCGGAAAAGAGCGTCTATTACTATTTCTCAAAATATGGTGAAGAGGCGTACCTGTAACCGCTGCGCGCGTTTCACGTCGACAAAACCCATCGTGAAGACAATTAGTGGCGTCACGTGGTAAGCGCGATAGCCATGTGTCAATCATGCTCCCGGCCACCGGCCCCCATATACAGCTCGCGCCCGGTGTCCTCATAGACCTGGCTCATTTCGGCCATGCCCTTCTCCGCCTCTTCGGTGGCGATAAAGCCGACACTGTCCTGATTTTGCAACTTCGCGAAGTCGCGGACTTCCTGGCTGATCTTCATCGAGCAGAATTTCGGCCCGCACATGCTGCAGAAATGCGCCGATTTGGCGCCCTCGGCGGGGAGCGTCTGGTCGTGGTACTGCTCGGCGGTGTCGGGGTCGAGCGACAGGTTGAACTGGTCGCGCCAGCGGAATTCGAAGCGCGCTTTCGACAGCGCGTCGTCGCGGACCTTCGCCGCGGGGTGGCCCTTGGCGAGGTCGGCGGCGTGGGCGGCGAGCTTGTAGGTGACGACGCCGACCTTGACGTCGTCGCGGTCGGGGAGGCCGAGATGCTCCTTGGGGGTGACGTAGCAAAGCATCGCGGTGCCGTACCAGCCGATCATCGCGGCGCCGATGCCGCTGGTGATATGGTCGTAGCCCGGCGCGATGTCGGTGGTGAGCGGCCCGAGCGTGTAGAAGGGCGCCTCGCCGCACGCCTCGAGCTGCTTGTCCATATTCTCCTTGATCTTGTGCATCGGGACGTGGCCCGGGCCCTCGATCATCACCTGCACATCCTGTTCCCACGCGCGCTTGGTGAGCTCGCCCAATGTGTAGAGTTCAGCGAATTGCGCCTCGTCGTTGGCGTCGGCGATGCTGCCGGGGCGGAGGCCGTCGCCGAGGCTGTAGGCGATGTCATAGGCCTTCATGATCTCGGTGATCTCGTCGAAGCGTTCGTAGAGGAAGCTTTCCTTGTGATGCGCGAGGCACCATTTCGCCATGATGCTGCCGCCGCGGCTGACGATGCCGGTGACGCGCTTGGCGGCGAGCGGGACGTAGGGCAGGCGGACGCCGGCGTGGATGGTGAAATAGTCGACGCCCTGCTCGGCCTGTTCGATCAGCGTGTCGCGGAAGATTTCCCACGAGAGCTCCTCGGCGATGCCGCCGACCTTCTCGAGCGCCTGATAGATGGGGACGGTGCCGATCGGCACGGGCGAGTTGCGGAGGATCCATTCGCGCGTGTCGTGGATGTTGCGGCCGGTCGAGAGGTCCATGACGGTGTCGGCGCCCCAGCGGATCGACCAGACCATCTTGTCGACCTCGGACGCGACGTCCGAGGCGACCGCGCTGTTGCCGATATTGGCGTTGATCTTGACCAGGAAGTTGCGGCCGATCGCCATCGGCTCGCTTTCGGGGTGGTTGATGTTGTTCGGGATGATCGCGCGGCCGCGCGCGACCTCCTCGCGGACGAATTCGGGGGTGACGTAATCGGGGATGCTGGCGCCCCAGTCCTGCCCGTCGCGGACATATTCGGCGAGGCGTTCGCGGCCGAGATTCTCGCGGGTCGCGACATATTCCATCTCGGGCGTGATGATGCCGCGGCGGGCATAGTGCATCTGGCTGACGTTGGCGCCGGGCCTAGCGCGCAGGACCTGCTTCTTCACATTGGGGAAGGCGGGGACGCCGCCCGAGCGGTCGGGGCCGAGCTGGCCATTGTCCTCCGGCCGGACCTCGCGCTGGGTCACTTCCTCGACGTCGCCGCGCGCGCGGATCCAGGGGGCGCGGAGTTCGGTGAGGCCGCGCGCGATGTCGATCTTGGCGTTGGGGTCGGTGTAGGGGCCCGAGGTGTCGTAGACGCGGACGCTGGGCTCGCCCGAATGCGGGTCGAGGTCGATCTCGCGCATCGCGACGCGGATGCCGCTGCCGGTGGGGCTGGCGACATGGACCTTGCGGCTGCCGCGGATCGGGCCGGTGGTGACGCCGATGGGGGTGGCTTGCGTCTTGTCGAGGCGGGAATCGATGTCGGCCATGTGCAGTCGCTCCGTTTCTTGTGCCGGAGCGAGAGATGGGATTCCGAGTGCGGAAAACCGGCCCTCCCTCCGCCCGAGTTACCGGGATCAGGTTCGACGGGTCGCGGTTTGTTCCGCTCTCAACCTGTTGCTGCACACAGGCTCCCCGGGGATGGTGCGGAGACTAGCGGGGGGCGGGGGCGCTGTCGAGCGGCGTCTGCGCCACCGCGCCGAGGATGACGCTTTTTCCCTCGCAGCCGTAGCGGATCCACGGCGGGAAACGGCTCGCCTGCGGGACGAGCGCCCAGCCGGTGCCCCAGCGCTCGATCAGGCGGAAGCGAAGCCCGCCCGCGACGACCTCGGCGCCGTCGGCGATGGTGACGCGCGCGGCGGGATCGCCCTCGGACAGGCGATAGTTGTAGCCGGTCATCACCGCGGGTGGCGGCGGGTGCGGGATCAGGCGGTAGATATGGGTGCCGTCGGCGCCCGGGGTCCAGACGCCGGGCTCGCTACGGTCGTCATGGTCCTGAAAGGCGTGGGTGACGCCGAGCCGCAGTTCCTTGCCCTTTTCGGCGAGGTTGTGGACATAGGCGGTGACGCGGCGGTGGACGTAGCGGCGGCTGGCGGCGAGCCCGAGCGGGTTTTCGGCGAGCTTTTGCGGCGCGGCGAGCGGCTCCGACAGGAGGAGCTCGCGCTTGGGCACGTGCATCGCCGAATTGCCGGTGTAGACGTCGATCCGCTCGTGGACGCCGTCGCGGTCGGCGTCGGTCAGGCACGCTTCGTAATAGACGGGCGACCAGCGGGGCTTTTCCGCGCCGGGCGGCGCGCTGAACGGCGGGCGCGCCGTGGGGAGACAGAGCGCGTCGGTGTCGCCCATATAGTCGGGCTCGAGCGGGGTGCCCGCGGGGAAGATCAGGCCCTGCTTTCCGGGTACGCGCAAGGTCTCGCCGAGCAGCCAGCCGCGCTGCGCGATCTGCACGACTTCGTGCGCGGCGACGCCGTTGTCGGCGAGCGGGACGCCGTCGCGCGAGAGTTCGACGATCGGGATCGGGGCGATATGGACGCCGTTCGCGCGCCAGCCTTCGCAGGCGTCGGGATCCGCAGCCGCGGTGAGCAGCGGGAGGGCGAGGAGGGCGGGCAGGATACGCATGCCGCGCTGCTAGGGCAGCGGCGCGATGTGCGCTGTGGCGCCGCTCACATCGCGGTCAGGGGCCCGGCGACCAGCCCGCGGGCGCCAGCGCGAAACCCGCGAAGTCGAAGCCGGGGACGACGAGGCAGCTGACGAGCGCCCAGCCCTTGTCGGCGTGCGCGGCCTGCCAGTGATGCGCGGGGATGCGCAGCTGCGGCGCCTCGCCCGCGAGGACATCGGGGCCGAGGCGGTGACGGGCGGGGGTATCGGCGTCGCTCGCGGCGATCGCCAGCGCCAGCGGCGCGCCCGCGTGCCAGAGCCAGATCTCCTCGGCATCGACCTTGTGCCAGTGCGAGCTTTGGCCGGCCTCGAGCAGGAAATGGATCGCGGTACCGCTCGCGCGCCCGTCCGCGCCCGGCGGGCCGCGCCAGGTCTCGCGATACCAGCCGCCCTCGGGATGCGGGGCGAGGCCGAGGCGGTCGATCAGGGCGCGGGGGTCGGTCATGGCGGCCTCAGCAGCCGGTGCGCAGCTTCGGATTTTCCAGATTGGGGACGATCAGATTGGCGTTGCCGAACAGCCCGTTGCTGCCCAGAATCGGCTTCGCCTTGCCCTTGGCGCCGGGGGTCAGCTGTGCAACCGCGGCGCTGGTGCGCGCGCAGATGCGGTGGCTGAGCTCGGTGGCGAGCATCAGATTGGCTTGGCCGTTGTCGCCGGGAAGCACGAGCTGGAACTGATCGAGGATCGGCACGACCGCGCCGCCCGTCCCCTCGCGGACCTGTCCGCTGAGGCGGAAGGTGAAGCGCATAAGCGAGCGCGCGGTGCCGAAGCCATTGTGGCAGACCGATGTGGCGTCGCGCGGTTCGTAGGTCTGGACGCTCATCCCGAGCAGCTTGCTGTTCTTGCGCGAACAATTGTTGCGGACGCCGTTCTCGAGCGCGACCGCGGTGAGCGTCAGGTCGCCCGCGACCGAGACTTCATCGGCCGCCGCGCCATTGTCGATCTGGGGAAAACCCTTGGTGCCCGACAGCAAGCGGTCGGTTTCGGTGCGCAGATCCTCGGGCGTCAGCAGCACGCGGCCGCTGCCCCCGCCGCCGCGCTCGGGGTGGTCGAGTTCGAAGCGGACGAAACGAAAGGAGCGCACGGGCGACCGCAGGCTGGCGAAATAGCCGTTGGCGAGGCTGGACGCGAGATCGAGCCGGATCGCCGAATAGCGGCCGGCTTCGCCCGGTTCGCTCGAGACCAGCATCGCCACCGGGGTCTTGTCGACATAGACGATGCTGCCGCTGTCGCCCTGTTGCAGCACGTCGTCGGGGCTGGCGCCGGGCGTCAGGCTGAGGTCGGTGGGATTGACGAAGCGAACGAGCGCCATCGAGTTTTTGAGCGTGCCGTCGGGTTCGAGCCGCCGGATCAGCACGTTCGACACGGCGTCGAGCGAATCGGCGATCTGCTTGGCCTGCGGCAGCGCTTCGTCGCATGCCACCTTGCCGTCGATTTCGAGGATCGCGAGGTCGAGCCGCGAGGCGCCGCGTTCGGAATTGAAATCCTTGACCACGCGCGCGCTGCTGGTCGACCGGCCGCGGCCGCCGACGGTGATCGTCTCGGCGCTGTCGACGACGTGCGACGGCGCGAGGACGTGGCAGCGGCCGTTGCCGCGCACCGCAAGGCCGCGTCCTTCGGGGCCCGCGTCGGTCTTGATATGGACGAGCTGCGCCGCAGCGGTGCCGGGGGCGAGGCATGCGGCGGCGAGCGCGATCTTCAACCAGGCCTTGTGGGTCATGCGTTCAGTCCTGACTTTGTCTGCGGCGGCGCGAGCGCGGCGGTTGCGAAGGGGGCGGAGCGGCGGGCGGCGGGAAGAATCCGCGCCGGAACTCGGCGATGTCGAGCGCCACGCGCAGCGCGCCGAGGAGCGCTGCGAGCCCGGCGACCATCAGCGAGATGACCCCGTCGCCCGCGACGATCTGCCACACCGACAGGCTGAGCGGGCGCGCGTCCTTGCCGATATGACGGATTTCGGCGTCGCGCGAGGCTTGCGCGCCCTGCACGAAGAGCGGTTCGCAGCCCCCCGTCTCGACGAAGAAGGTCCCCGGCTGCTGCGGCAGCGCGCCCGGCCGGGCAAAGCTCAGCACATCGCCGCGGCGCAGCTTGAGATCCTCGACATGATAGGGGCGGCCGGTGACGATCGAGCGCCCCATCACCGCGACGTCGCCCGCGAGCAGTGTCGGCTGCACGAATTGCGCGACAAAGGCTTCCTCGTCCATCCGCACCAGCTGGTCCTGATCGTCATAGGCGTCCTCGGCCATTTCTTCGCCGATCTTGATCGCGCCGACCGCGCGAAAGGTCATGTGCGGCAGCGCGACGCGGCAGGCCTCGGCGCCGGTGTCGGCGGGCGCCGCGGGGATGCCGATGCCGATGCGGTCGTGCTGGCGCAGCGGGATGCGGTCGGGCGTCGAGGCGTCGAGGAGGAAGGGCGCCTGTTTGGCGTCGGTGGCGTCGATGACGATCTCGATCGCCTCGCCCTCGTGGCGCGTCAGGCGGACCTGCGTGCCGGGCGGCAGGAAGAGCGGGCCGATGCCGAGTTCGCGTATCTTGTCGCGCGGTTCGTCGCCGACGATTTCGAGCTGCTTGACCCGTTTCGAGGGCAGGTTCCAGGTGGCACCCGAGGCACCGGTGACCGTGAAGCTGAGCACCGAGGTTCGCGCCTCGAACTCGATGACGGGTTCGCCGCGCAGGCCCGCGAAGAGCACCGCCAGCGCGACGCCGAGGATCAGGACGACGGTAAGGACGGCGGCATTCCGCCGCGCCGGCGGCTGCCCGGGCGGCGGGGCGGGCCGGTCGTCCGGCGCGGGGGCGGGCGTGGGCGCGGGCTGGCTGTCGTCGCCCATCGCGATCAGCGGCTCGCGCCGCCGCCCTGTAACGGGAAGTCGATTTCGGTACGCCCCGCCGGGGTTTCGCGGAAGACGCGCAGCGAGCTGCTCGACGTCAGTTTCGCCTGGCTGACCCAGCAGACGTGCGTGATGGCGGCATTGTCGCCCGTGGGTCGCAACCGCGAAGCGGGTTCGCAATCGACGCGGCCGCGGCCGGGCTCGATGATGAAGGCGTTGGCGCCCGAGCCGGCGTTCACGGCAAAGCCGATCCGGCGCACCGCGCTCGGCGGCTGCCAGGTGCCGACCATGAAGGGCTGGCGCGCATCGCCGCATTGGGTCCCCGCGCGGACCGCGACGACGAGTTCGGTGCTGCTATATTGCGCGGCCGGCCCCAGCTTCTGGGTCGGGAAGCGCAGGATCGCCACCCCCGCCTTGCGGTCGAGATTGTACAGCGCCGAGGCGACGTAGCGCCCGTCGACGCTGCTCACCGCGACGCACACGCGGCCCCGGACGGGTGCGCGCATCCGCACATAGACCGAAGCGAAACGATCGCCCGCGCCGCCGTCGGCGATCACGCCCAGCGCGCGTGTCCCGGCATGCGGGACGGTGTCATGCAGATCCTCGGCGAAGCTGTCGGGGGCGATTTCCGTCTCGTCGTCCTGCGCCGCCGCCGGGACGGCCAGCAGCACGGCCCCCGCGACCGCCAGCGAATATCGGAATCCAGCCCCACGCATCAACGCTTCCATCCCCATCCCCCAGGGAAGCCATGCCCGAGTCCCCTGCTATCCAATGACAAGTGGTTGAACAAGCTGGTAATGACGTCATTCGGCGCGAAGGCGCGATGCCGCGCGCTGCCTGTTGGCCGGACCGCGCCCGCGTGGCATAGTCGTTTCGCAAGACCCGCGCCGAGCGGGCGGCGGGAGATGGCGCGATGGCGGACGGGACGAGATCCGGGGTGGCGTGGCGCGCGCTGGTGCCGGTCGCGCTATTGTCGGCGACGCTGCTCGCCGTGCCGTCGTCGGCGATCGTCGCGACGCCCGCGCCGCGGGTGTGCGCGGCCTTTTCGTCGGCCGATGCGGTCGTCGCCGGCCACCTCTCCGACGAGCGCGTCGGGTGGGACTGGGTCAGCTGGGAGCTGCAGGTCGAGCGGCGCTACAAGGGGCAGGTTCCGGCGCGCGTGCGCATCTTTACGCCGAACGACAGCGCGCGCGGCACGCCCGATGTGGGCGCGCGCAATATGCTGTTCCTGACGCGCGCCAACGGACGGCTGACGATCGGCGGCAGCGACCCCAATGGCGGCGGCGCCGCGGTCGAGGCCGAGGTGCGCAAGCTCGCGGCGAAGCCGGCGCGCGGGCCGGGCACGATCGCGCTGCTCGTCGCGAGCGAACAGGGCGAGGCGCTGCGCGGCGCGCGGGTGCGGCTGAAGCAGGCGGGGGCGAAGGGCGCGCGGATCGTGCGCACCGATGCGGCGGGCCGCGCGCTCGTCCACGCCGTGCCGGGGCGGTGGCGTGCCGAGGTCGCCGAGCCGGGCTGGACGAGCCGCTTCAGCCTCTACACCTACGACCGCGCCGACGGTTTCGACCTGGCGCCGGGCGGCTGCGCCGATGTGCGGCTCGAGCCGGTCAAGGCGGCGTCGGGCGGAAAAACATAGGGAGAGAGATATGGCTTCGGTGCTCGAAGAGGCGCGTGCGGTGGCGCCGGTCGATGTCAGCGACATCGCGCTCTATACCGAGGATCGCTGGCGCGAGCCCTTTGCGCAGCTGCGCGCTGCAATGCCGGTGAGCTGGTGTCCCGACAGTCCCTATGGCGGTTACTGGTCGGTCGCGACGCATGCCTTGATCCAGGCGGTCGAGCTCGATCCCGCGACCTTTTCCTCGTCGTGGGAGAATGGCAATATCGTCATCGCCGACCCGCCGCCGCAGTCGAACCTGCCCAATTTCATCGCCGCCGACCCGCCGGTGCACACCGCGCAGCGCAAGGTGATCGCGCCCGCCTTCAACCCCAGCCAGATGGCCGAGCGCGAAAAAGTGGTGCGCCAGCGCACGCGCGAATTGTTCGATGCGCTGCCGGTCGGTCAGACCTTCGACTGGGTCGAGAGCGTGTCGGTGCCGCTGACGATCGGCATGCTGTGCATCCTGTTCGATTTTCCGTGGGAGGAGCGCCACGACCTCAAGCGCTGGTCTGACTATGGCGGTAATGTCTCGCCCGAGACCGCGAGCGAGGAATATCGCGCGGCGTGGATGGCCGAGATGACGGCGATGCTCGCGCGCTTCGATGCCGAATTCGCCAAACGCAAGGCGATGCCGCCGACCGACGACCTCTTGTCGCGCATGGTGCACAGCGAGGCGATGGGGAACCTCAATCCGATGGAGCGGCTCGCGAATATCGCTTTGCTGATCGTCGGGGGCAACGACACGACGCGCAATTCGATGAGCGGGCTCGTCGAGGCGCTGCACCTTTATCCCGGCGAATTGGAGCGGCTGCGCGCCGACCCGTCGCTCATCCCCAATGCGGCGCAGGAGATCATCCGCTGGCAGTCGCCGGTGACGCATATGCGGCGCACCTGCACGCGCGACGTCGAGCTGGGCGGGCAGCAACTGCGCGCGGGCGAGAAGGTCATCCTCTGGTATATTTCGGCGAACCGCGACGAGAGCGTCTTTCCCGATGCCGAGCGCTTCGACGTCGGCCGCGACAATGCGCGGCGGCACGTCGCCTTCGGGCACGGCATCCACCGCTGCGTCGGGGCGCGGCTCGCTGAGATCCAGCTGTGCACGCTGATCGAGGAGATCGTCGCGCGCGGGATAAGGATCGAACCGCAGGGCGAGGCGGAGCGGCTGGCGAGCCCCTTCCTGCACGGTTTCGTGCATATGCCGGTGCGGATCGTGGCAAGCTAGCGCGGCGGATCTGCGCGCATAAAATTTACACGGCGCGATTCCGCGGGTTCCGGGCGGTTGCGGGCAGAAGGATCCTCCCCACGCGCAGCGATGGGGAGGTGGCAGCGCGCAGCGCTGACGGAGGGGTTCGACGCCGTAGGCGTCGGCGCAAGGCCAGACCCCTCCACCACCGCTTCGCGGCGGTCCCCCTCCCCATGGCTGCGCCAAGGGGAGGATCTTTACGGCAGCTAGCCACCCCGAAGTCGTCGCAAAATCGTGCGCGTCTTACCTCGACAATATATCCGGCATCGCCGGCAGCGGTGTCTCCGGCAGGCCCTCCGCCACGATTTCCTCGAGCGCGTCGTAGCAGTCGCCGTCGATCGCGTCGCCGACCTCGCACGCCATGATCGACAGCGCCTGATCGACCGGCATCGCGGCGCGATAGGGGCGGTCGGCGGTCAGCGCGTCGAAGAAATCGGCGACCGAGATGATCCGCGTCTCCATCGCGATGCTCGTCTCGTCGAGCCCGAGCGGATAGCCGGTGCCGTCGAGCCGCTCGTGGTGCGAGCCCGCGATCAGCGCCATGTCGCGCATCACCGAAATGCGCGAGAGGATGTCGGTGGTGATCTGCGCATGGCTCTGCATCACCGCCCATTCGCCGGGCGTCAGGCGGCCGGGCTTGTCGAGGATGCGGTTGCTGACCCCCAATTTGCCGATGTCGTGGAGCATCGCCGAGCGGACGAGGCGGCGGCGCTCGGGCGCGGCGATGCGCAGCTTCGCGCCGACGCGGTCGGTGAGCCAGGCGACGCGCTCGCTGTGGCCGCCGGTATAGGGGCTTTTGGCGTCGATGACTTGGCCGAAGGCAATCGCGATATCGTCGAGATAATCCTCGTCGACCATGATCCGCGCCTGGGCGGGGGCGAGCGCGAAGAGGCGCTCGTCGATGCCGGGGGCCGAAAGCTCGCTCCAGAAGCCGGGGTCGCTGGCGAGTTCGGCGAAGATCGCGGCGAGTTCGGGGTCGAGCCAGGTGCCGCTGCGCGCCTGCACCTCGGCGATCGCGCGGTCGGGGCCGCCCGCCATGAAGAAGACGTCGGCGACCTGCGCGAGCAGCGCGATGCGCGACAAGAGCGGGATCTGCGCGCCCGACAGGCCGCGCGGCATGCCGCTGCCGTCCCAATGCTCGTCGAGCGCGGCGATGGCGCCCGCGACGCGGTCCGAGAAGCGCAGCCTTTTCGCGATGGTCGCGCCCTGCGTGCAGCGCGTCTCGATGAAGCCGGTGAGGATCGGCGCGGCGTTGGCGAGCAGATGGTCGCGGGCCTCGCGGCGCGCGGCGGCCTCCTCCTTGGCGCCGACCTCGGCCTCGACGAAGGCGAGGAAGTCGGCGGTGTCGGGGCCGATCAGCTTGAAGCCCTGTTTGAGGCTGCGGTCGTCGCCGAGGAAGAGGTCGGCGACGCGTGCGGCGTTGCTCGAACAGCCGAGGTCCTTGAGCAGCACGGCGTAGAGGCAGTCGGCGAGCTCGCCGCCCTGCAGCCCTCCGGCGAGGCCGACATAGGTGCCGATCCATGCCGCGCGCACGCTGTGCCCCGCGGGCTGGCCCTCGGTGAGGTCGAGCGCATAGGAGAAGGCGCCGAGGATCTCGGCGAGCGGCGCCTCTTGTTCGGGCGCGGCGGTGTCGAAGGCCTGATGGGCCGGCTGGAACATCGATTTCCTCCCCTGTGGAAGGCGCGAGGATAGCGGGGAGAGTTTACCGGGCGGTTAGCGTGGGTGGGGGCGGGCGGGGGGATCGGCTTTCGGGCGGTTGCGGCCATTCAGCTCCTCCCCACGCGCAGCGATGGGGAGGTGGCAGCCCGTAGGGCTGACGGAGGGGTCGGCGACGTCGAAGGTCAGCGCTATGCCGCGACCCCTCCACCACCGCTTCGCGGCGGTCCCCCTCCCCATCGCTTCGCGTGGGGAGGATCTTTAGGTCCGCTCCCCACCCCGAAGCCGCCGCATGCAAAAGCCCATTGGCGCCGCCGCCCGCATCGGGCATGGCTTGCCCCCATGAGCCGACCCGATCTCACCGACGCCGACGCGCGCGCCGCTTATCGCAAGGAACTGCGCGGGGTGGCGCGCTGGCCGCGGACTGTCGGATTGCTCTGCGTCTTCGCCTCGCTCGGGCTCTGGGCCTGGCCGCAGAGCGGCGGGCCGCTGGTGCTGGGGCCGCTCGCGACCGAGAGCTGGGGCTGGATCGTGCTGGGGGTCGGCTGGGCGATATTGCTGTGGGCGATCGTCACGCGCACGCGCTACCACCGCGCGCGGATGGACGAGCCCGAGGCCTAGCTCCGCAAAAACGGCCCCTTGGCCCGCGTCCGCGCCTGACCCGCGGGCACCCCCGCCAATTCGCGAAACGCGCGCGCCATATGCGCCTGGTCGGCGTAACCGCGCTCGGCGGCGTGGCCCGCGAGGCTCGCGTCGCCGGGGAGGGTTTCGAAGGCGGCCTGGAAGCGGCGGAGGCGGAGCCACGCGCGCGGCGGCAGGCCGACATGGCCTGCGAACCAGCGCTGGAGCATGCGCGGCGGCATCGCGGTGGCGGCCGACATCGCGGCGACGGTCGGCGCGTCGAGAATCGCGGTGCCGATGGCGTTGAGGTCGGTCTCGGCGGCGAGGCGGGTTTTGATCGCATCGAAGTCCGGCGCGTCCCACGCGGCCCAGCGGCCGTGGAGGTCGGCGAGCGGGGCGGCGCCGATCACGCGCCACGCCCAGGGCCAGAGGCGGAGCGCCTCGAACGCCGCGTCGCCGCTTATCTCGAAGGGCTGCGGGCGGTCGACGAGCCCGACGACGAAACACGCCGGCTGGTCGCCGTCCCAGCGCGAGCGCCCGCGCGTGCGGCGGATGATCTCGACGCAGCCATCGGGGGTCGCCTGCTGCGGCAGCCATTCGCCCGGCCGACCGTCCGCGGCGAGCGTCCAGCGCGCCTTGATCAGGCCCGCGAGGTGCGGCGGCGGCGGGGTCTCGCGATAGTCCATCGCCGCCTTAGACGCCGATATCGGTGCGGGTTCAAGGGGCGGCCAATGGCGGCGCGCCGCGACGCCGTCTTCGGGTGGGGGCGATGATCGAAGAGAGGGACTTTCCCATGGCCATCCGTTCTGTTGCCGCACTGCTTGCCTTGCTCTCCTGCGCTGCGCCGCTCCACGCCCAGACGATTCGCGATCCCGCGCTCGCCGGCGCGAGTTCGGTCGCGATGGGGAGTTTCGTCGGCGCGCGTATCCGCATCCCGCTCGGCGGCACCGGGGACGGCGGCGCGCCGATCCGCGCCGGGCTGACCGTCGCGCCGATGCAGCGCAGCGGCGGGACGGGCGAGGTGGCGCCGGTGTGGCGGATCGGCGACGGGCTCGAATTCGGCTTCACGAGCGACGCGCCGGTGGCGCATGTCTCGCTTGGCGGGCAATATCTGGGCCCGGCGCGTTACGCGCCCGGCGGCAAGGCGGCCGCGAAGGCGCGGACCAACCTCTCCGATGGCGAGACCGTCGCCGCGGTGGTGGTCGGGCTGGCGCTGCTCGCCGGCGGCGGGCTGCTGCTCGCGCTCGACGCCGCGGGCGATCCCGACCCGTGCAAACCGGGCGGGTGCAATAATAATTAGGGCGATGCTCTCTCCCCTTCAGGGGAGAGATACAAAGGCTTGGCAGCTTGCTGCCTAGCCGGAGTTGAGAGGGGTTTGCTGCGCCCAGCGGCCAAGCCCCTCTCCAAGCTTCGCTAGCTCCTGGCGGAGCAAGCTGCGCTATCCTCTCCCCTGAGGGGGAGAGGGGTTTTGTCGCATCGGTTCAAGACCGGGGCGGCGAGGCGTGGCAAAGCGCGTGGGACAGGAGGCGTTTATGAAGGCATTTATGGCGGCAGGGCTGGCGGCCCTGCTGGTGGCGGCGAGCCCCGCGGCGAAGGTCGACGATCTCGCGTGGATGGCGGGGCAGTGGAGCCGCGAGGAAGACGGGCGCTGGACCGAGGAGAGCTGGACGTCCCCACGCGGCGGCGCGATGCTGGGGCACAGCCGCTCGGGCGCCGGGGAGAAGCAGCGCGAGTTCGAGCATCTGCGCATCGCGGCCGATGCCGAGGGCGTGCCGACCTATTATGCGCAGCCCGGCGGGCGGCCGCCGGTGGCATTCCGGCTGGCGGAGCGGGAGGGGACGCGTGCGACCTTCGAAAACCCCGCGCATGATTATCCGCAGCGCATCACCTATGTTCGCGACGGCGACACGCTGACCGCGACGATTTCGGCGATCGACGGGTCGCAGGCGATGGGCTGGACCTTCCAGCGCCGTTGAACCCCCGCTACCGTCGCTCCCGATACAGGCGCGAGAGGAGCGACGGTGGACAAGACGGGACGGCTCTTTGCGATCATCGACAGCCTGCGCCGGCGCCGCCGGCCGGTGACCGCCGAAGCGCTCGCCGACGAGCAGGGGGTGTCGGTGCGTACGCTCTATCGCGACGTGCAGGCGCTGATCGCGCTCGGCGCGCCGATCGAGGGCGAGGCGGGCGTCGGCTATGTGCTGCGCCCGGGTTTCTTCCTGCCGCCTTTGATGTTCACCGCCGACGAGCTCGAAGCGCTGGTGCTCGGCGCGCGCTGGGTCGAGGGGCGGCAGGACGGGGCGCTGTCGCGCGCGGCGGGCCTGGCGCTCGCCAAGATCGCGGCGGCGAGCCCCGACGATTTGAAGCAGCGGATCGACGAGTCGGGGCTGTGGCCGGTGAACGGCCGCTGGCGCGAAACCAACGCGCCCTTGCTGGCGACGGTGCGCGAGGCGATGCGCGCCGAAAGGACGCTGCACATCGATTATGCCGACGAAAAGGGCGCGGCGACCGAACGCGCGATCTGGCCCGCGGCGCTCGCCTATTTCGAGGACCGGCAGGTGATCGCCGCCTGGTGCCTGCTGCGGCAGGATTTCAGGAGCTTTCGCATCGATCGCATCGCCGCTGCGCGGATCGGCGACGCGCGGTTCGGGCGGCGGCGCGCGGTGCTGATGGCCGATTGGTGGCGCAGGAACGGCTATGACGACGCCTCCTGACAATATCTGTCAGGGGGTTGGGCTAGGGATTTTCGGGTGAGGAGCGCCGGCGGACGGCGCGTCAGACCGGAGAAGACCGATGCTCAAGACCCACCATGGTTCGTGCCACTGCGGCGCGGTGAAGTTCGAAGCCGAGCTCGACCTCGAGGCGGGGACGGGCAAGTGCAATTGTTCGATCTGCACCAAGAAGAGGAACTGGAGCGCGCAGATCAAGCCCGACGCCTTTCGCCTGCTAACCGACCCCGCGGCGCTGTCGGACTATCAGTTCGGCTCGTCGAGCGTGCATCATCTCTTCTGCAAGACCTGCGGCGTGTCGCCCTATGGCCAGGGCTATGTCGAGGAGATCGGCGGCGCCTATGTGTCGGTGGCGATCGCGTGCCTCGACGACCTGACCCCGTCCGAGATGGCCGCGCTGCCGGTGCAGCATATGGATGGTGCGGGCAATAATTGGTGGAATGCGCCGGAGGTCACCGCCCATATGTGACGAAGGGCGCGGAAGATTGAATGCGCGCAGAGGCGCAGAGGGCGCAGGGTTTTTTGTTCACGCGGAGCCGCGGAGCCGCGGAGAAGAAGGGAGGCGGCGGCTTCGCCGCCGATTTCTTCGGACCTCTGCGTCCTCTGCGCCTCTGCGCGAAATTCTTCGTCTCCGCGCCTCCGCGTCTCCGCGTGAACCTTTTTTTGGCGGACCGTTCAGCCGGTACGCCGCGCCAGATAGACCCCCGCGATCATCAGCGCGATGCCCGCGACGCGCTTGAGGTCGATCGCCGAGCGCATGGCGCCGAACAGGCCGAAATGGTCGATCGTCGCGGCGCTGATCAGCTGGCCGACGAGCACGAAGAAGATCGCGTTGCCGACCCCGAACTTCGGGGCGATGAAGGTCACCGCGATGACGTAGAAAGCGACGAAGAGCCCGCCGAAATAATATTGCGGCGGGATGTCGCTGGTGAAGCGGATCTGGCCGACCGAGCCGGTGAGCAATGCGCCTGCGGTCGCGATCAGGAAAGCGAGGCCGAAGAGGATCATCGACGCCGCCATCGGGCTGCCGAGCCGCGCGCCGAGCCCGCCGTTGAGCGCGGCGAGGATCGGGATGCCGATTCCGGTGAGCAGCATGATCAGCGCGAAGGCGGGGGCGCTGTTGGGCGCGGTCATCGCCCGGCTTCCTTCGCGGCGGCTTGCTGCGCGCGATAATCGAGCACGGGCAGCCCGCCGATGCCCCAATTCTCGAAATCGACCTCGTCGATCGTGACAACCGTGGTCGCGGGATTCTTGCCCTGCACGCGCTGGAGCAGCGCGGTGACCCCGCCGATCAGCTCGGCCTTCTGCGCGGGCGTCGCGCCCTCGCGGGTGATGCGGATGTTCACGTAGGGCATGCGCTTTTTCCTCAGGCGAAGGGCGTGGCGAATTCGATGCGGATGCCGCCCGGCATAGCGCAGATGAAATGATGTGTCGTCGACCCTTCGCGGATCGGTTCGGGGTCGAATTCGATCCGGGCGCCGGGATGCCCCTGGACGCGCGCGAAGACGGTGCGCAGCGCGTCGAGGTCGGCGACGCGGAGCGCGAGATGGTGGAGCCCGACATTGGCGCGGCGGTCGAAGGGGGCGGCGCTCGCGGGATCGGCGACCTGCCACAGGGTGAGCAGGGTGGTGCCGTCGGTCACGAAGATCGCGGGATAGTCGGGGCGCTCGGCGGCGACGTTGTAGCCCAAGGCGTCGACGAAGAAGTCGCGCGCCTCGGCGACGTCGCGGACGGCGAGGCCGATATGGTGCGCGCCTTGCGTCCAGGGTTTGGGGGTCCCGGCTTGGGTCATGTCTTGTCCTTCTCTGCTCGAAGCGCCGCGAGTTCGGCGCGCAACTGGTTGAGTTCGGCCGCCATCGGCTTGATCGCCGCCGAGATTTCGGTCTCGGTGAAGCGCGGGGTGATGTGCTGCGAGCAATTCCATTCCCAGCCGATGACGTCGATCAGGAAGGCGCGCTCGGGCACCGCGCGATAGCCCTCGGGCATCAGCGCGGCGACGAGTTCGGGGTCGTCTTCGCGCTCGATGCTGCGCGCGTGGCCGAGCAGCTTCAGCCGCTCGCGATTGGGATAATCCATCAGGAACAGCGACACGCGGTCGTCGCGCATCAGGTTCGCGGTGCTGATATATTGCTTGTTGCCGCAATAGTCGGCGAAGCCGATGCGGTTGCCCTCGATGTGGCGCAGGAAGCCCGCGGGGCCGCCGCGATGCTGCATATAGGGCCAGCCGTCGGCGGTGACGCTGGCCATGTAGAAGCTGTCGCGCAGCGCGATGTAATCGATCTCCTTCGCGGTGAGCAGGTCGGGCGCGCCGTCGGCGCCCGCGTCGAGCTTGGCATAGGAGGCGCGCGAGCCATGGATTTCCTGCAGGCGCTGGACGTCGTCGTTGAAGAGCGTGGTCCGGTAATTGCGTGCCATGGCGCGGGTCCTTGTCGATGAAGGCGCGAACGAAGGCCGGGAGGGGGCGGATGCCTTCGTTCGCTGGAGCCGATGTAGGTCATTGCCCTCTGCGCGATAATCAGCGAAGATGGCAGGACTTCGTTCCGGAAAGTGGAATAATCGATGGACCGGCTGCTCACGCTCGAGATGTTCGTCGCGGTGGCGGGCGAGGGCGGCTTTGCCGCAGCGGCGCGCAAGCTCGGCAGCTCGCCGCCCGCGGTGACACGCGGGATTGCGGCGCTCGAGGCGCGGCTGGGGACGAGCCTGTTCCATCGGTCGACGCGTGCGGTGGTGCTGACCGATGCGGGCGCGGCGTTCCTCGGCGAAGCGCGGCGCATCCTCGCCGATCTTGCGGGCGCCGAGCGGGTCGTTCGCGGTGCGGCGGCCGAACCGCGCGGGCAGCTTTACCTCACCGCGCCGGTGATGTTCGGGCGGCTGCACATGCTCCCGGTGGTGAGCGCGCTGCTCGCCGAACATCGCGCGCTCACCGCACGGATGATGCTGGTCGATCGCAACGTGCGCATCGTCGAGGAGGGGATCGACATCGCGCTGCGCATCGGGCCGCTCGCCGATTCGAGCCTGAAGGCGGTGCGCATCGGAACGGTGCGCCAGATGCTCGTCGCGAGCCCCGCCTATCTGGCGCGGCACGGGGCGCCCGCGGCGGTCGGGGATTTGGCGGACCATGCTTTGATCGCGATGGACGGGCCGCGCGCGGGGAGCGAGTGGCAGTTCGCCGAGCGGCGGCTGAAGCTCGAGGGACGCGCGCGACTGGTCGTGAACACCGTCGACGGCGCGATGGCGGCGGCCGAGGCGGGGGTGGGGATCGCGAACCTGCTGAGCTACCAGGTCGCCGATGCGGTCGACGCCGGGCGGCTGATCTCGCTGCTGGCGGTCGAACAGCCGCCCGCGCTGCCGGTGCATCTGCTGTTCGAACCGTCGCGTGCGGCGCTGCCGTCGGTGCGATTGTTCGTCGACGCCATGAAGGCACGGCTGCGGATGGCGGGGTTGGCTTAGCTGGGCGAGGCGCTCTCAGCGCGTTTCGTTGGGGGTCGATGGGTCTGGATTTTTGTTTCGCGCAAAGACGCAAAGACGCGAAGAAGAAGCGTTTACCGCAAAGCGGCTTGTCCGTCGAACTTTGCATCCCGACGCGGCGATGATGAGAAAACGGCCTTGCGGCCGCGAACCCCTTTTTGCGTCTTTGCGTCTTTGCGCGAAATAATTCTCGCCAACATCGGCGGCGCCGCGCCTGCTTCTCGTTAGTAGGCGCCCGCCACCAAAATCCAGATCGTGCCGATCGCGACGAAGAGCAGGCCCAGGCCGACGAAGATGCCGATGAAGCAGCCGTTGCGCATCGGCGCCCAGATCATGACGTCATTGGGGTCGTCGGGATTGTAGCGGACGCGCATCGGTGCGCCGACGGGCTTGGGGCGGTTGGTCGACAGGCTGTCGCGCATCTGCTTGGTCACCCCCGCGAGGCGATATTCGATCAGCGCGGTGTGCATCAGCGTGGTGTCGCCGTCGCTGTCGCGGCTCCAGTGGCTGTCGTGGCCGACGATGCGGCCCTCGACCTCGTGCCAGCGGCGGCCGCGCATCTCGCTTTTGGCCATCCACAGGCCGATGCCCGCGAACAGCGCGCCGATGCCGGCGAAGAACCACGGCATCAGGCGCAGGATCTGCTCTTCTTCCACTTCGCTTCCCCCCGGAACGAAGACGGGCCCGATCAGGCCCTTCTAGAATTGATAGGCGAGGCCGATCCCGCCGAGCCACTGGTCGGCGCTGCCCGCGTCGGCGACGATCGGCGAATCGGCGTAGCGGCCGAGCATGCGGCCGTACTGCGCGCCGCCGATCAGCACGAAGCCTTTGCGCAGGTCGCCCGACAGGCCATAGGCGCCCGCGACGCCGAGCGTATATTTGCCTGCGGTGATCTTGTTGCCCGCGCGGTTATAGACGGGCAGTCCGCTCGCTGCGGCGCCGAGCGGGTCGACGTCGAAATAATAGCGGCCGAAACCCTTGCCATAGACGTTCATCGACGCCGAGACGCCGATGAAGGCGCGCTTCGACAGCGGCGTGCCATAGTCGACCGTCGGCGAGACGACCCAGCTGCCGTGCTTGTCCGACACGTCGTAGAGCCCGACGAGGCGGACGCCGACCTGGTCGTAGCCGCTGGTGACGACGCCGGTGTGGGTGATTCCGGTCGAGATGCCGAGTTCGACCGCCATCTTCTTTTCGCCGAGCGCCTCGACCTGCGGATCCTTGATGCGGCCGGTGCGGTCGCTGCGCAGATTGATGATCGGGCCGAATTTGAAATCGGTCTTCTGCCCGCGCTTCTGGCGGATCAGATCGACCTGGAAATTGGTGCCGCGGGTCGAGAAGGCGAAACCGCCGAGCCGGCCGCGGAGGTAGAAGCCGGGCAGGATCACGCGGTCGTCCGAGCCGTTGTAGCTGGGCGCGGTGATCACCCCGCCGGCGATGGAAATATAGTCGCGCGCCCATTTGCGGCTGTCCTCGTCGCCCTCGGGCGAGGCGGTCGGCAGCAGGATCGCCTCGTCGATCTCGCGGTCCTGGAGATAGGCGGCGGGTGTGGGGAGCACGGGCGCGGGGAGGCCCGGTGCGACCTCGCTGCCGCCGAGCGCGGCGACATCGTAACCGAGCGGGCCGTCCATCGCCTGCGCGGGTGCGGCGGCGACGAGCATCAGCGCCGGAAGGGCCAGGCGGGAGAAGAAGGCGGGCATCGGCATAGGGTTCATGGTTCCTGTTGGTCTTGCCCCTCGTGACATTCGTGTAAGCGACGCAAGGGGGCTTGGAAAGACAGAGACTTGCCGGGGCGCGATTTAGTTCCCATGCTAAGCGCCATGTCGCCCATCTTCTGCTTCGACGCGCCTTGCGGGCGCCTGAACCGCTGATGGGACTGTTCGGACCGAAGCGGCCCTTGTCGGCCGAGGAATGGGAATGGCAGCTCGCGGGCTTTCGCTGGCTGCTCGAGGAATTCGAAGGGCTCGAAAAGCATCGCGCGGGGCAACTCGCGACGCCCGACGGCGCCTGTTTTCCCGACAGCCGGCTGACCGGCGACGCCCGCGCCGCCGAATTGCTCCACCAGATCATGGGCGTTGCCGACATCGCCGACTGGCCGGTGCGGCTGGTGATGGACGATGGCGAACCCGAATTGCGCGCGGTGTCGCAGATGCACGCGATCACGCCCGAGACGGGCTGGGCGATGGGGACTTTCCAGATCGTCGAGGATGGCGCGGGGGGCTGGCTGGCGGAGATCGTCGCGAGCCGCCAGCAACTTCGCGACGAGGCCGCGCTGGTCGCGACGCTGGCGCACGAGGTCGCGCATTATCTGCTCTCGAGCAGCGAGCGACCGGTGCCGGGCGGCGAGGATTGCCACGAGCTGCTGACCGACCTCGCCGCCGTCTTTCTTGGCTTCGGTATCTTCCTCGGCAACAACGCGCGCACCAGCCGCCACACGCAGGGCGAGCTCGGCACCCAATATGGCGGGTGGTTCGTCGCGGGCTCGCAGGGCTATTTGTCCGAGCGCGCGCTGATGACCGCGCTCGCGATCAGCGAGACGCTGGCGGGGCGCGACCCGATGGCGGCGGCGCCCTGGCTCAAACCGCACCTCGCAAGCGACCTCAGGGATGCGGCGCGCTATATTGCGCGGCGCGACATCGAGGCCGACGTCATGGCGGTCGACATGGAGGCCTATGGCGCCGCGCGCGAGGCGCGGGCATGAGCCGCAAACCGCGCTTTGCCGGCTATGCGCTGATGGTCGTCGCCGCCTTGCTCGCGGTGGCGATGCGCGAGCAGGGAATCGAGCGGATCGGACCCTTTCCGGTGATCGCGGTCGCGCTGCTGATCGGGATGATCGGGGTGATGCTGGTGTTCACCGACCTGATGGTGCGCGGGCTCTATGCGCAGGTCGACGCGGCGAAGGCGCGCGAGGAGGAGGATAAGGGCGGTTAGCAGTCAAGCGATCCTCCCCGGAACGGGGAGGGGGACCAGCGAAGCTGGTGGAGGGGCACGTGCAATCGAGCGCTGCGCATGACCTCCCGTGCCCCTCCACCACCCTGCGGGTTGTCCCCTCCCCCGTTGGGGGAGGATCGTGCAGACCCTTTTCGTTCGACACTATCGGCGGTTAGCTTTATGACGCGGGCATGACCGATCGTCCGTCCACACCGCTGCTCGACACGGTGGATGTCCCCGCCGACCTCCGCAAGCTGAAGCCCGAAGATCTGCGCCAGTTCGCCGACGAATTGCGCGCCGAGATGATCAGCGCGGTCGGCACCACGGGCGGGCATCTGGGCAGCGGGCTGGGGGTGGTCGAGCTGACCACCGCGCTCCATTATGTGTTCGACACGCCGCGCGACAAGATCGTGTGGGACGTCGGGCACCAATGCTATCCGCACAAGATCGTCACCGGGCGCCGCGACCGGATTCGGACGCTGCGCACAGGCGGTGGCCTCAGCGGTTTCACCAAGCGTAGCGAGAGCGAGTACGACCCGTTCGGCGCGGCGCATAGCTCGACCTCGATCAGCGCGGCGCTGGGCTTCGCCATCGCCAACAAGCTGAAGGACGAGCCCGGGCGCGCGATCGCGGTGATCGGCGACGGGTCGATGTCGGCGGGCATGGCCTATGAGGCGATGAACAATGCGCAGCAGGCGGGCAACCGGCTGATCGTGATCCTGAACGACAACGATATGTCGATCGCGCCGCCGGTTGGGGGACTCAGCGCGTATCTCGCGAAGCTCGTGTCGTCGCGGCCCTTCGTCGAGCTGCGCGAGATCGCACGGCGCTTTGCGCGCAAATTGCCCGAGCCTTTGCACAAGGCGGCGAAGAAGACCGACGAATATGCGCGCGGCATGGCGATGGGCGGGACTTTGTTCGAGGAGCTGGGATTCTACTACGTTGGGCCGATCGACGGGCATAATCTCGACCATCTGATCCCGGTGCTCGAAAATGTCCGCGACAGCGACCATGGCCCGGTGCTGATCCATGCGGTGACGGTGAAGGGCAAGGGCTATGCCCCCGCCGAGGCCGCGGCCGACAAATATCATGGCGTCCAGAAATTCGACGTGATTACGGGCGTGCAGGCAAAGGCGCCGCCGGGACCGCCGCAGTACCAGAATGTCTTTGGCGAGACGCTCGCCAAACTCGCCGAGACCGACAAGCGCATCGTCGCGATCACTGCGGCGATGCCCTCGGGCACGGGGGTGGACAAATTCGCGAACGCGCATCCCGAGCGGACCTTCGACGTCGGCATCGCCGAGCAACACGCGGTGACCTTTGCCGCGGGACTCGCCGCCCAAGGCATGCGGCCCTTCGCGGCGATCTATTCGACCTTCCTGCAGCGCGCATACGATCAGGTCGTGCACGATGTTGCGATCCAGAATCTGCCGGTGCGCTTCGCGATCGACCGCGCGGGGCTGGTCGGTGCCGACGGCTCGACGCACGCGGGGTCGTTCGACGTGACCTATCTGGCGACGCTGCCGAACATGGTGGTGATGGCCGCGGCCGACGAGGCCGAGCTGGTGCATATGACCTATACCGCGGCCGAATATGACGCGGGGCCGATCGCCTTCCGCTACCCGCGCGGCAACGGCACCGGGGTGGCGCTGCCCGAGGTTCCGCTGAAGCTCGAGATCGGCAAGGGGCGCGTCGTGCGGCAGGGCAAGGCGGTCGCGATCCTGTCGCTCGGCACGCGGCTCGCCGAGGCGCTGAAGGCGGCGGACACGCTGGAGGCGCGCGGGCTGTCGACCAGCGTGATCGACCTGCGCTTCGCCAAGCCGCTCGACGAGGAGCTGATCCGCAAGACGCTCGCCGGCCACGAAGTCTGCGTGACGATCGAGGAAAATAGCGTCGGCGGGCTGGGCGCGCATGTGCTGACGCTCGCGAGCGACGAGGGGCTGATCGACGCCGGGCTGAAGCTGCGCACGATGCGCCTGCCCGACATGTTCCAGGACCAGGACAAGCCCGAGCTGCAATATGACCAGGCCGGGCTCAACGCGCCGCAGATCGTCGATACGGTGCTGAAGGCGCTGCGCCACAACAGCGCGGGCGTCGAGGAGGCGGGGGCGCGGGCTTGAGAGGAGAGCCATGCCCGATTGGCTGATCTTCTCGGCGGTCGTCATGCTCTTCATCGGGGGCGTGTTCGTCGTCGCCAGCCGCAACACCCGGCGCATGGTTGCCCGGACGCTCGCGCGACGGCCGAATCCGACCGAAGCCGAATTCATGGCGATGCTGGGCGGGGATGTGCGGCCCGAAGTCGCCGCGTTTCTGTGGGAGACGATGATCCCCTATCTCGAACCGAAGCTCACGCCGCATCCCGACGACCGTCTTTTCGACGATCTGCCGATCGGCGACGATGATCCGTCCATGGACTGGCTGCCCGAATTTGCCGAACGCCATGGCTTGAAGGCGAAACATTGGCCGCAATGGCCCGAGGAATGGGACGGCACGGTGCGCAATTTTGCGCGCTGGCTGGAGGCCGGGCTGCCACCTGCGGTGGACGCGGCCGCATGAACTTCTTCAACCTCCTGCAATCGCTCGACGAGCTGCTCTACGAGGTGATGTCGTGGCTGGTCTTCTATCCGATCACCCTGTGGCGCACGCTCGTGCGGCCGCTGAAGATGATGGATTATTCGGACAGCGAGCAGGGCGATGCGTCCGACCAGCAATATACCGATACGCTGAGCCCGCCTTTGTTCCTGCTCTTGTCGCTGATCATCGTCCATGCCGCCGAGATCGCGCTGGTCGGCAACGATGCGGTGGTCGCGAGCAAGGTCGGACTGTCGGCCTTCGTCAGCAACAACACCGACCTCATCATATTGCGCATCGTCACCTACAGCCTGTTCCCGGTGATGATGGCGACGCGGATGGTCCGCGCGCAGAAATTGCAGGTCAATCGCGACACGCTGCGCGCGCCCTTCTACAGCCAATGCTATGTCGCCGCGGTGCTCGCGATGATGCTGGGCGGCGCGGTGATCCTGGTCAAGCTGGCGCACGACTGGTCGGTGCTGGCGGGCGGCGCGCTCGCGCTGTTCGGATTGCTGTGGTTCGGCTTCTTGCAGACGGCGTGGTTCAACCAGCACCTCAAATGCGGCCGGCTGCGCGCCTTCGGCCATGCGTCGCGCGCGATGGTCGAGAGCCTGGTCGCGATGTTCATACTGTCGAGCCTGTTCAGCTAGGCCTTCTTCTTCGCGCCTTGGCGCGCTTTAGAAATGATCTCACGCAAAGGCGCAAAGGCCCAAAGAGGAAGCCGCCCTCTTTGTGTCTTTGTGTGAGATTTCGAGGGGAGCGCGGCCCTTCGTTTCTCACACGAAGACACGAAGAGGGCGCGGCCATGCGGCAAAGTCGCGTGCCGTCCGGGCGCTGCGCATGAAAAAGGGCGGCCGAGGCCGCCCGATTCCAGCAAATATTGTTTGGCTTTACGCGCCCGGGATCGAGGCGCTGGCGTCGCGGCCGTCGCCTTCGGGGGCGAAGAGGATGTCGCGGGTGACGAGGCCCTTGTCGACGACCTCGGTGGTCGGGCTGCCGACCTGGCTGCGGATGCCGGGGTCGGCGCGCGCGCCGTCGGCGCTACCGATCACCGCGGCTTCGGTCGTGCTGCGCGGCGCGGCGCCGCCGAAGAGCGCGCGGAGCGTCTGTTCGGCGGTGGTCTCGCCGCCCGGACGCGCGGCGCCGGGGGCCGGCGGGACGAGCGAATAGTCGGGCGGCACGATCAGCGGCGCCTGGCGCGAGACGCGCATTTCGTCGGGGCGGTCGCGGCTGAACAGATTGTTCGACCCGCACGCCGCGAGCGTCGAGGCGGCCAGGGCGGCGCTAAGGATTGCGGTGGTCCGGTTCACTTGAAAAAACTCCTGATGCGCCCCGTTTACTCGGTGGCGGGCTTGTCGGTCGACGCGTCCGCCTCGGGCGCCTTTTCGCGCAAGAGGATCGCGCGCGCAACCAGCAAAAGAACGCCGATGGTGATGCACGCATCGGCGACGTTGAAGATCATGAAGGGGCGGAACTCGCCGAAATGCAGGTCGGCGAAGTCGACGACATAGCCGTAGCGCACGCGGTCGACGATATTGCCGAGCGCGCCGCCAAAGATCAGCGCGAGCGCGATCACGTCGCCCTTCGCTTTCTCGACGGTCATCCAGAAGGCGACCGCGAGCGCGACGAGCGCGGTGACCGCGACCAGTGTCCAGCGCGTCGTCTCGGTGCAGCTCGCGAACATCGACAGCGAAATGCCGCAATTTTCGGCCCAGCGCAGGTCGAAGATCGGCAGGATCGTGACCACGCGCTTCAGCTCGAGCGACAGCGGGGTGATGACCACCCATTTGCTGAACTGGTCGAGCAGGAAGGCGATCAGCGCGATGAACAGGCCGAACCGGAGGTGCGGCGAACGTCTTTTTGTCATGACCTAGCTCAATACCGTGTCGCAGCGATTGCACAAGGCGCCGTCCTCGGCGACCTCGGGCAGGTGGCGCCAGCAGCGGCCGCATTTGTGGTCGGTGGTGGGGGTGACGGTCACCGTTTCCCCGCCATAGGTGACGGCGGCGGTGATCGCGATTTCGGCCATGTCTGCGGGGCTCAGGTGCGGTACCTCGGGCATCGAAACCCTGGCTTCGAGGCTGGAACGGACGATCTTTTCGCGGCGCAGGGGCTCGATGGCTTCGGTCACCGAGCGGCGCGCTTCGCGGATTTCGGCCCACCAGCCGTCGCGATCGTCGTCGTACCAGCTGTCGGCGATTTCCGGCCATTCGAGCAGGTGGACGCTGCCTCCATCGGGGTAGCGGGCGCCCCAAACCTCTTCGCTGGTGAACACCAGCACCGGCGTCGCGTAGCGGACGAGCGCGTGGAACAGGATATCGAGCACGCTACGATAGGCGCGGCGCGTGTCGGTGCCGAGCGGCGCCGCGGGGCCGAGGTCGCAGTAGAGGACGTCCTTGCGGATATCGAAGTAGAAGGCCGAGAGGTCCTCGTTGCAGAAGTCGGTCAGCAGGCGGGTGTAGGTGTTGAAGTCGAAATCATCGACGGCCTGCTTGAGCTGGGTGTCCAGCATCGACAACCGACTGAGGATGTGCCGCTCGAGCTCGGGCATCGCCGCGACGTCGGTGATCCGCTCCTCCTCCGTAAAGCCGTCGAGCGCGCCGAGCAGGTAGCGGAAGGTGTTGCGCAGCTTGCGATACTGGTCGGCGACGCCCTTCAGGATTTCGTCGCCGATGCGGTGGTCTTCGGTGAAATCGACCGACAGCGCCCACAGGCGGATGATGTCGGCGCCGTTGGTTTCCATCACCTTGACCGGATCGGTCGTGTTGCCGAGCGACTTCGACTGTTTGAAGCCCTTGCTGTCCATCGTGAAGCCGTGCGTCAGCACCGCCTTATACGGCGCCTGCCCGCGCGTGCCGCACGACTCCAGCAGCGACGACTGGAACCAGCCGCGATGCTGGTCGCTGCCTTCGAGATAGAGGTCGGCGCTGTGCGTGCCGCCGTCGTGGCGGACGACCGCGGGCCATTTGCCGCTTTCGAGCACGAAGGCGTGGGTGCAGCCCGAATCGAACCAGACGTCGAGGATGTCGGTGATGCGCTCGTAATCGGCGGCGTCATAGGCGTCGCCCAGATATTCCTGCGCGCGCGCGTCGTTCCACGCGTCGACACCGCCTTCGCGCACCGCGTTGACGATGCGGTCGTTGACCACCGGGTCGCTGAGATATTGCCCGCTCTTGCGGTCGACGAAGAGCGTGATCGGCACGCCCCACGCGCGCTGACGCGAGAGCACCCAGTCGGGGCGGTCCTTGACCATGCTACCGATGCGGTTGCGGCCCTTTTCGGGGACGAAGCGCGTGCGCTCGATCGCGTGCATCGCTGCTGCACGCAGCGTCGGCGCGTCGCAGAGATCCTCCTCATGCGGGTTGATCGCGCCGCCTTCCGATTCCCAGCGCTGCTCGCGCGGCGCCTTGGGCTCGATATGCGTCATGACCTTGTCCATCGGCACGAACCATTGCGGGGTGCAGCGATAGATGACCTTCGCCTTCGAGCGCCAGCTGTGCGGATAGCTGTGCTGGTAATCGGCACTGGCCGCGAGGAGACCGCCCGCGTCGCGGAGGTCGTTGCAGATCGGGCCGTCGGGGGCGTTGAACTTGGGGTTGATCACGCTGCCCTGGCCACCGAGCCAGCCCCAGTCTTCGCGATATTTGCCGTCGCCTTCGACCGCGAACACGGGGTCGAGCCCGTTCGCCTTGCACAGGTCGAAGTCGTCCTCGCCATGGTCGGGCGACATATGGACGAGCCCGGTGCCGCTGTCGGTGGTGACGAAATCGCCCGCAAGGAAGGGGCGCGGGCGCGCGAAGAAGCCGCCGAGCGCGTGCATCGGGTGGCGGGCGATGGTGCCGGCGAGATCCTTGCCCTGCAATCGCAGAAAGACGTCGCCCGGCGTCAAATCGCTTCCGGCGCGCGCGAGGAAGCTCTCCAGAAGAGGCTGAGCAACGAGATATTTCCGGCCGAGATTGGCTGGCAGGGTTTGTCCGGGAACATAGCCCATCGGTGCACCGTCCGTGCATCCGTAGACGACGTAGTCAACCTCCGGCCCATAGGCCAAGGCCTGGTTGACCGGGATCGTCCACGGGGTGGTCGTCCAGATCACCGCATAAGCGCCGACCAGTTCGGCGATCGGACTCTCGACGATCTCGAACGCGACATCGATCTGGGTCGAAACGATATCCTCATATTCGACCTCGGCCTCGGCGAGCGCGGTCTTTTCGACCGGCGACCACATCACCGGCTTGGCGCCGCGATAGAGCATGTCGTTGGCGGCGAACTTCAGCAGTTCGCGCACGATGGTGGCCTCGGCCTCATAATCCATCGTCAGATAGGGATGGTCCCAGTCGCCGCCGATGCCGAGGCGCTTCAATTGCTCGCGCTGGGTGTCGACCCAATGCTGCGCATAGGCGCGGCATTCGGCGCGGAATTCCTCGACCGGAACCTCGTCCTTGTTCAGCTTCTTCTTGCGATATTGCTCCTCGACCTTCCACTCGATGGGGAGGCCGTGGCAGTCCCAGCCGGGGACGTAGGGCGCGTCCTTGCCCTTCAGCGTTTGGGTGCGGACGACCATGTCCTTCAGGATATGGTTGAGCGCATGGCCGATATGCATGTCGCCATTGGCATAGGGCGGACCGTCGTGGAGGATGAACTGCTCGCGGCCCTTGCGGCTTTCGCGAATCTGCGCCTCGAGGTTGCCCGCGATCCATTTGGCGAGAATCGCCGGCTCCTTCTGCGGCAGGCCGGCCTTCATCGGGAAGTCGGTCTTGGGCAGGAAGACGGTGTCGCGGTAATCGCGGGCTTCGGGCGCAGAGGTGCTGTCGGTCATGGTGCGCGGCGCTTAGCGCAGATTCGCGTGGGCGCAAACAGGTGGATTCCTCTCCCCTTGGGGGAGAGGGCAGCGAGACTTGCGAGCTTGCTCGCTAGTCGCAGCGGGTGAGGGTTTGCCGCCGCGAGCGTCCATACCCTCACCCAGCTCCAGCTAGGCAGCAAGCTGCCAAGCTTACGCATCCCTCTCCCCCAAGGGGAGAGGGGGGCTATTTCTGTCGCGGTTTGAGCGCGGGGCCGATGGCGGCGATATCCTCGACCCAGATATAACCGTTGAAGCTCGACGGGATCTTCGCGAGCTGGCGCGGGTCGCTGAGGCCTTCGTTCGACTTGCCGCTTTCATAGGGGCCGAAGACGATCACCCTGGCGCCGACGCTGTCCATGCGCTGGATCAGCCGGTCGGGCCAGCCCCAGAAGGCCCATTGATAATTGACCGGGATCGCGAGCGTGCCGCCCCGGCAGCTTTCGGGGACGATGCCGGTCCAGCCGTAGGTGACATAATCCTTGCTGCACGCCATCGCCTCGGTCTTGAGGTCGAACGCCCAATTGTCGGGCAGCAGTTCGCGCATCCGCTTCACTGGGCGTTCGGCGCCATAGAAGGCGTCGCCGATCTTCGCGCTGTCGCGGCCCGATGCTTTGAGGATCGCGACGAGTTGGTCGGCTTCGGCCGGGTTCTTCGACTTGAAGTTGAAGAGGATCGGGTGGACGGGCAGCGCCGCGAGCCCGGCCTCGACGGTGGGCATCTTGCCGACGCCCTTGCCGCGCAGGGGGAAGGTCTTGCCGCCGTCGGCGGTGTAGCCATGGCCGATGTCGAGCGCCTGCAATTGGGCGAGCGTCAGGTCGCGCGTTGCGCCCTTGCCCTCGGTGCGGCAATCGACGGTCCAGTCGTGGAAGAGCACCATGCGGCCGTCCCTGGTCGGCGCGACATCGACCTCGACCATCGCGGCGCCATAGCCGACCGCGAGGCGCATCGATTCGGGGGTATTCTCGAAAATCTGGTGGCTCGGCGCATAGATATGCTGCGCGGTGCAGGTGTCGCGGCCGACGGCGGCGCGCTTGTCGTAGAGGTGATAGACGCCGCGGTGCGCGATGAGCCGGGGTTTGCCGACCGGATCGGGGGCGAGGAAGCTCGCGTTCGAGAGCGTCGCCCAGGCGACGAAGGCGGCGAAGAGCCAGAGGAAGATCTTGGTGCCGCGCTTCATCGGCTTCTTCTTCGGGCCTTCGAGTGCGTCGGCCCAGTCGGTGTTCGTGTCGCTCACGGTGTTTGCTTGCCCCAGGAAAATGTTGGTCAAAAGGTTCACGCGGAGGCGCGGAGACGCGGAGAAAAAGAAGAGGGGATTCGCGCAGAGGCGCAGAGATCGCAGAGAAAGGGAATAAGGGCGGCGAAGCCGCCTGTCTCATTTCTTCTCCGCGCCTCCGCGTCTCCGCGTGAACTAATCTCTTCTCTGCGCCCTCTGCGCCTCTGCGCGCATTTTTTAAAGCTCAGCCAGCAGCGCCTTCGCCGCGTCGCAGTCCGCGGCGATCTGCGCCATCAGCGCGTCCATATTGTCGAACTTCGCCTCGGGCCGGATGAAGGCGTGGAAGGCGATGTCGATTTCCTGCCCGTAAAGATCTTCGGCGAAGTCGAAGAAATGCGGTTCGAGCAATTCCTTGGGCGGGTCGAAGCTGGGGCGGATGCCGAGGTTGGCGGCGCCTTTCAGGATGCGTCCGTCGGGCAGGCGGCCGGTGACGGCATAGATGCCGTAGGCGGGGCGGAGGTAATTGCCCATGTCGATATTCGCGGTCGGAAAGCCGAGCAGGCGGCCGTTCTTGTCGCCGTGCTGGACGATGCCGCGCACGGTGAAGGGCCGCGTGAGCAGCCGCGCCGCGGTCTTGCAGTCGCCCGCCTGCAGCGCCTCGCGGATGCGGCTCGACGAGATGACCTCGGCGGCGTCGTCGACGGGCGCGACCATCTCGGTGAAGAAGCCGAGGCGGCGGGCGTGGTCGGCGAGGGTCACGACGTCGCCGCCGCGGCCCTTGCCGAAGACGAAGTCGGCGCCGGTGACGACACCCTTGGCGCCGTAGCGGTCGAGCAGCAGCTCTGTGATGAAATCCTCGGCGGTCGTCCCCGCGAGCGCGGCGTCGAAGGGCAGGACGAGCATCGCGTCGGCGCCCGCGGCGGCGAAGAGCTCCTGCCGCTGGTCGAGCGTCGTGAGGCGGAAGGGCGCCGCGTCGGGCTTGAAGAAGCGCACCGGATGCGGATCGAAGGTCGCGACGATCGCGGGGCGGCGCTCGTCCTGCGCGTGGCGGACGGCGCGGCCGACGACCGCCTGGTGCCCGCCGTGGAACCCGTCGAAATTGCCGAGGGCGATCACCCCGCCGCGCAGATCGCCCGCGATACGCTGGTGGCCGTCGAGGCGGATCATGGCGCCGAGATCGACGGCGGCGGGGTCAGCGGGACGAGCCCCGCGCCGAGCACGCGGATCGCATTGCCGCCCATCGCGGCGCGGATCTCGTCGTCGCTGAAGCCCGCGTCGATCAATGCCTGCGTCACCTGCACCAGCTTCGACGTGTCGAAGCGCACGGTGGTCGCGCCGTCATAATCGCTGCCGAGCGCGACATGGTCGATACCGACGAGGTCGCGGACATGCTTCATCGCCCTGGCGATGCTCGCGGGCGAGGTGTCGCACACCGCGGCGTCCCAATAGCCGATGCCGATGAGGCCGCCGGTCGCGGCGACGCCGCGGATCTGGTCGTCGTCGAGGTTGCGGTTGACCTTGCAGGTGGCCTGCACCCCGCCGTGGCTCGAGACGACGGGGCGGCGCGCCATTTTGAGGATGTCGGCGACGCACGCTTTCGAGCAATGCGCGACGTCGACGATCATGCCCTTCGCTTCCATCGCGGTGATCACCTGACGCCCGAAGGGAGTGAGCCCGCCCTTCTTGAGCCCGTGCATCGATCCCGCGAGGTCGTTGTCGAAGAAATGGGTGAGCCCCGCCATGCGGAAGCCCGCCTTGTAGAGCTTGTCCAGATTGGCGATGTCGCCTTCGAGATTGTGCAGCCCCTCGATGCTGAGCATCGCGCCGGTGGTGTGCGGCTTGGTCCGGCGCGCGGCGAAGAGTGCGTTCAGTTCCTCGGCGCTGGCGACCGCGCGCAGCTGGCCGTCCGATGCCTTGGCGTCGCGGTGGAGCTTGGTTGCGTGCCAGAGCGAGCGTTCGAGCAGCGAGTTCCACGTCCGCACCGGCTGGAGCTGCGCGATCACGAGGCCGGTCAGATTGTCGGTGTCGGCGCTATTGGTGTCGTAATTCTGCCCCTTGGGCGACTTGGTCGTGCTCGCGAGGATCTGCAGCGCGACATTGCCTTCCTCGAGCCGCGGCAGGTCCATATGGCCGCGCTCGGCGCGCTTCAGGAAATCGCGGCTCCAGAGCAGACTGTCGCTGTGCAGGTCGACGACCGTGAGCGTTTTGTGCAGCGCCTTGGCGCGCGCGCTGACTTCGGGCAGCGGCTTGCCGTCGATCTTGTTGAGTCCGCGCTCGATCATGCCGGGGGCGAGGCTGAAGAAGGCGAGCGCGGCGAGCGCGATGACGAGCAACAGGCCGGTGATCCAGCGGCGCATCATGGCCTCCTGACGAAGGTGACGAAGCTGTAGGCGGGGCGGCCGTCGGCGGCGGGATGATCCTCGCGCGCGGCCTCGGCCCAGTCGGCGGGGTCGGGATAGGCGATCGACGCGTCGCCCGCCGGTTCGAGCGCGACTTCGGTGAGCTCGATGCGGTCGGCCTGGCCCAGAAACATCGCGTAAATCTCGGCGCCGCCGATCACCATGACGTGTGGGGCATTGGCGAGGCGTAGCGCTTCGTCGACGGTGGCGACGGGCTCGGCGCCCTCCTCCTGCCAGTCGGGATCACGAGTGAGTACGATGTGGCGGCGGCCTTCGAGGATCGCGGGCAGGCTGTCGAAGGTCTTGCGGCCCATGATCATCGGGCGCCCCATGGTGAGCTGCTTGAAACGGCGAAGGTCGGCGGGGAGGTGCCAGGGCATCTTGCCGTTCGCGCCGATGACGCCGTTCGCGGCGCGCGCGATGACCAGGGTGATTTCGGGGTGGTTCATGCGGGCTCCGCCCCCGCCCAGGTCGCGTGGCCGAGCTTGCGCCCCTCGCGCACCTCGGTCTTGCTGTAATGGTGGACGTGGCAATTTTCGTCGGCGAGCAAATCCGGAATCGCGGCGATGTCGGCGCCGATCAGGTTGCGCATGACCACCGGCAGCGCGCGCGTCGCGGTGCTGCCGAGCGGCAGGCCGGCGATCGCGCGGATATGGTTCTCGAACTGGCTGGTGACCGCGCCCTCGATCGTCCAGTGGCCGCTGTTGTGCACGCGCGGCGCCATTTCGTTGAAGACCGGCCCGGCGTCGGTCGCGAAAAACTCGCCGGTGAGCACGCCGACATAGTCGAGCGCCTCGGCGACCTCGGCCATCATCGCGCGCGCTTCGTCCTGCTGTTCGAGGACGATCGGCGGCGGGGGGAGGCTGGCGGTCGCGAGGATGCCGCCCTCGTGGACGTTGACCGTCGAATCCCAATGACGGATCTCGCCGTCGATGCCGCGGACGAGGATCACCGAAAATTCATGGTCGAAGGCGACGAAGCCTTCGAGGATCGCGGCGTGGCGGCCAATCGTCTGCCAAGCCTCTTCGGCGTCGTCCACCGTCGCGAGCCGCGCCTGGCCCTTGCCGTCATAACCCATGCGCACGGTCTTGAGGATCGCGGGGGCGCCGATTTCCGCCAGCGCGGCGTCGAGCGCAGCACGATCAGCGACGGCAGCGAAGGGCGCGGGGCGGCCACCGAGGTCCGCGACGAAGCTCTTCTCGGCGAGGCGGTCCTGCGCGATCTGCAGCCCCTTGGCGCCGGGGTGCACCGCCACATGCCCCGACAGGAAGCGCACGGTGTCGACGGGGACATTCTCGAACTCGAAGGTGACGATGTCGCACGCCGCGGCGAAGGCGGCGAGGCGCGGCTCGTCGTCCCACGCCGCCTGGCTGTGGTGCGCGGTGACTTCCGCCGCGACGCTTTCGGCGTCGGGGGCGTAGATATGGACCTTGTAGCCCAATTGCGCCGCGGCGACCGCGAGCATGCGGCCGAGCTGGCCGCCGCCCAAGATGCCGATCGTCGAACCCGGTGGCAGCAAAGCGATCAGCCCTCGCGCACGGGGGTGGCGGCGACGTTGGCCGACTGCGCGGCGCGCCAGGCGTCGAGCTTTTCGGCGAGGTCCGGGTCTTCGTTGGCGAGCAGCGCCGCGGCGAAGAGGCCGGCGTTGGTCGCGCCCGCCTTGCCGATCGCGAAGGTCGCCACCGGGATGCCGCCCGGCATCTGGACGATCGAATAGAGGCTGTCGACGCCGCTGAGCGCCGCCGACTGGACGGGTACGCCGAGCACGGGCACGCGCGTCATCGACGCGACCATGCCGGGCAGGTGCGCGGCGCCGCCGGCGCCCGCGATCACCGCCTTCAGCCCGCGTTCCGCGGCGCTTTTGGCGTAGGATACGAGGCGGTCGGGGGTGCGGTGCGCCGAGACGATCTGCACCTCGTGCGCGATCCCGAATTCCTCGAGGATATGGACGGCATGCGCCATGGTGGGCCAGTCCGACTGACTGCCCATGACCACGCCAACTAGCGGCGCTCTATCGCCCATCCCTCTTGTCTCCCTGCCCCGGCGATTCATCGCCGCTCCTCCCCCTAGCGGGTGGACAGGATGCGGGCAACGTCATCAAATCGCGGCAGCGTTTACCGATTGGTATCAAGTGCCGTCTAGGGTCGCCGATCAACGATAGATCGTCGGCATGGGGCCGGCGGCACGGGCTCGCTGCGGGGACGTTTCGGAATGGACAGCATTGGGGGGGCACGGATCGCGGTCGATCATCTGTCGGCCGTCCCCGTCGTCTCCATCGAGGACCAGCTGCGCGATGTGCGGCGCGAGCGCGACGCGCTGCGCCGCGAGAACCGCGTGCTCAAGATCGCGGTCGCCGAGCTCGAACGCGTGTCCGAGCGCGACACGCTGACGCCTTTGTTCAACCGCCGCTATTTCCTGACCGCGATCCACCAGCGCATCGCGCGCTTCGAGCGGCACGCCGAGACCGCCGCGGTGGTCTTCGCCGACGTCAACCAGCTCAAGTTCATCAACGACAGCTTCGGCCATGCCGCGGGCGATTTCGCGCTGATCCAGATCGCCGACCGCCTGCTCGGCGCGATCCGCGCGACCGACGTCGCGGCGCGCATCGGCGGCGACGAGTTCGGGTTGATCCTCGACCAGTCGACCGAGGCCGGCGCGCGCGCGCAGGTGACGCGATTGTGCGAGATATTGATGGCGGCCCCCGCCGTCTACGACGGGCGCGAGATCGCGCTGTCGGCGTGCTTCGGGGTGGCGATGCTGCAGCCCGACATGACCGAATCGGACATCCTCGCGGCGGCGGATCGCGACATGTACCGCTGCAAGCAGGGGCAGGGCGGGCCGAACGGCCATCGCTAACCGCGCATTAACCAATTGAGCGCATCGTCGGACCCCTAAAGGACCAGGGGGCGCCAGATGTTGCATCACCATGACCCGAACCACGATATCCAGAGCCGTATCACGGGGCAGATCGGCGCGCTCGCCGAGGCGCTGCCGCATTGCGCGCTGACCCAGATCGTCCAGGGGATCGACGACATCCGCTGCCTCGCGCGCGACAACGGCTTTGCCGCGGTCGAGACGCTGGCGAGCCGGCTCGAATCGGCGGTCGCGGCGGGCGGCTATCGCGCGGCGATCCTGACCTATCTCGACGCGATGAGCGACGCCGCGAGCGCGCCGCGCGGGCCGATGGCCCCCGCGATGCAGGAAGCCTGGCTCGCCTCGGTCGCGATGCGCCTCGGCCACTGATCTCCCGGAAAGTTCGAAGGCATGGATGCGATCATGATCGCGCTGGTCGCGGTGGCGCTGGCCAATGCCGACGGGCGCACCGGGTCGTTCCTGGCGGCGCTGCTGGCGCTGCGCAGCGACCGGCGGCTGACCTTCGGCCTCGCGGTCGGCGCTTTCGTGGTCAACGCCGTCGTCGCGGCGATCGCGGGGAGCGTCGCCAATGCGATGATCGGGCAGGGGATCGTGATGCTGCTCGTCGGTTTTGCGCTGGTTTCGGGCGCCGCCGCACTGCTCTGGCCCGGACGGCTCGGCCCCGATGCCGAGAGCTTGGCGCGGGCGCCGGTGCCGTTGCTCGGCGCGCGGATGCTGCTCAGCCAGTTCGGCGACCGCAGCCATTTCCTGATCGGCGCGCTCGCCGCGACCAGCGGCGCGGGGCATTGGGCCGCCGCCGGCGGCCTCGCCGGCTGGATCCTCGCGATGCTGCCCTTCCTCGCCTTTGGCCCCGCACTTGCCGACCGGCGCGCGGCGAAGGTCGTGCGCTGGATCGCGGCGGCGGTGCTGATCGTCTGGGGGCTGCGCAGCGCGATGACCGCATTCGGGCTTTTGGGGCAATAACGCGTTATTGATCGATTGGATCGATCAAGCAATGCGAAAGGCTGCGTGGGAAATGCCCGGGCCGCCCGCCTATATCGGCGGGCGAAAGGAGGGTCCCATGCCCGAACATAATCAGCCCAAGGTCGCCGACGCGCTCAACGCGCTGCTCGCCGACAGCTTCGCTCTCTATCTGAAGACGAAAAACTACCACTGGCACGTCCAGGGTCCGCGTTTCCGCGAGCTGCATTTGCTGTTCGACGAACAGGCGACGCAGATCCTCGCGACGACCGACCTGATCGCCGAGCGCGTGCGCAAGAATGGCGCCGCGACCCTGCGCTCGATCGGCGACATCGGTCGGCGCCAGTCGATCAAGGACGACGATGCCTCGGGGGTCGCCGCCGAGGCGATGGTGACGGCGCTCGCGGGCGACAACCGGACGTTGCTCGCGCAGCTCAAAGAGGTGAAGGCCGCCGCCGAACGCGACGGCGACATCGCGACGAGCGGGCTGGTCGACGCCTGGGCCGACGAGACCGAACAGCGGATCTGGTTCCTGGAGGCGACGGCGGGGTATTGAGGGGGTAGCGCTCAAGCCGCCCTATTTATCCCGTTCGTGTCGAGCGAAGTCGAGACACCCCGAAGGCAGGCGCTTCCCAAGCGTGTCTCGACTTCGCTCGACACGAACGGAAAAGGGGCTCCGGGGTAGC